>JAESGE010000002.1_pt1 | contig 938576 bp, 895 predicted proteins | sample 9269601 | NCBI WGS metagenome assembly JAESGE01 (sample SAMN14515569, study PRJNA621662) | algae metagenome | isolation source: Tolypothrix brevis GSE-NOS-MK-07-07A and co-occurring heterotrophs from wet... | place: USA: Grand Staircase Escalante National Monument, Utah | collected 2006-04-16
ACGGCTCCCCCGAAACCACGACCGGCGGCAATGCGCTCAAATTCTACGCTTCGGTCCGCTTGGACATCCGCCGCACCGGCCAGATCAAGCAGGGCGAGGATATTGTCGGTAACACCACGCGCGTGAAAGTCGTCAAGAACAAGGTGGCACCACCGTTCAAGCAGGTCGAATTCGACATCATGTATGGTGAGGGTATCTCCAAAACCGGCGAACTGCTCGATCTGGGTGTGAAGGCCGGGATTGTCGAAAAGTCCGGCAGCTGGTTTAGTTATGACTCGATCCGTATCGGACAAGGGCGTGAAAATTCGAAGACCTACCTCACCGATAATCCCGAAGTCGCGGCCAAGCTCGAAGCCGCCATTCGCGGCAAGACCGAAGAGGTCGCTGAAGTGCTGATGACTGGCCCCGACGCCGACGACGATATCGCCGAATAAGGCTCCTCTCCCCCTGGAGGATTGAGTGGCGGTCCCTGCCTGAGACCGTCGCTTCCGACCCGCCCTGGTCCACCCCGGGGCGGGTCATTTCATTTTGTGGGTGGCGCGCGGTTCGTCAGGGAGTCACCTTCGGCGGTTTTCTCCGGCTTTTGCCTCGCTTGACTTGTTGGAAAGGAAAGGGCCAATACCCCGTATGCGACCCGCAATTCACCTCATCGGTCTGCCCACCGACCAGAACAGCTCGTTCGAACGAGGTGCGGCTTTGGCACCGGCGGCAATCCGCGAGGCGTTATGGAGCGACCGGGGTAATCTTTCGACCGAATCGGGACTGGAGATCGGCGCGGATATCAACCTAGTCGATAAGGGCGATTTGCCCTTATCCGACACGGACTGCGTTGCTGACGATCTTCAAATTACGACGGCCATTACCGCTGCGATCAATACAGGCGGCGTCCCAATAGCGCTTGGCGGCGACCATGCCGTTACCTTTCCTTTGGTGTCGGCAATCTCTGCCAAGCACGGCCCCGTGAACATACTCCATTTCGACGCCCACCCCGATCTTTACGCCGACTTCGACGGCAATCCTCGCAGTCATGCCTCACCCTTTGCGCGCATAATGGAACGTGGCCAAGCCGTTCGTCTTGTACAAGTTGGCGTCCGGACGCTGACCCGTCATTGCCGCGAGCAGGCGGAACGGTTCGGTGTCGAAATCCTGCCCATGCAGGGCTTCGATCCGTTGCAAGTCCCTGTGCTGGACGGACCGCTCTACATCAGCATCGACCTTGACGGGATCGACCCGTCCGAAGCACCCGGTGTCGCGCATCCAGAACCGGGGGGACTGACGGTACGCGAACTGTTGTCAGTGCTCGCCAGGCAGAAGGCGCACATTGTCGGTGCCGACATTGTCGAGCTCAACCCGACGCGCGATCTCAACGGTGTGACCGCCATGGTTGCGGCCAAGCTTGTCCGCGAAGTCGCTGGCCTTATCCAATTCAACAATCAGGAGCAGCCATTATGACCCTCACCGTCCATCATCTCAACAACAGCCGCTCGCAACGGATACTCTGGCTCCTTGAAGAACTCGGCGTACCGTATGACATCCGTCACCACAGCCGCGATGCGGTTACCAATCTGGCACCGCCGGAATTGCTGGCGATTCATCCGCTCGGCAAGTCGCCGGTAATCGAGGATGATGGCAAGATCATTTACGAATCTGCCGCTATTATCGAATATATCTGTGAACGCCGCGGTGGCGCGCATCTCGTTCCGGCGCGGGGCAGCGACGACCATATCCGCTATCTTGAGTTGCTGCATTTTGCCGAAGGGTCGGCGATGACGCCCATTCTCCTCAATATCTACACGTCCCGCCTGGGCGAGGCAGCCGCCCCGCTTCAGCCGCGTATCCAGCAGCAACTGAAGAGCCATTTTGAATTTCTTGATAGCCAAATCCAGCCCTCGGGTTTTCTCGTCGGCGAAACGCTTACCGGCGCCGACATCATGAACAGCTTCCCGTCCGAGGCTGCGGTCAAGATGGGCTATGCTGCGGCCTTGCCAAAGCTGACCAAATATGTCGCGGACATCCACGCCCGGCCTGCGTTTCAGGTCGCGCTCGAAAAAGGCGGGCCTTACGCATATGCCTGATAGTTCAGCCTAATCGGCATATCGCGCTTGCGGGCCGCTTTGCCGTCCACTAAGTCGCAGTGGCTATGACCTCGACCAACGATATCCGCCGCGGCTTCCTCGACTATTTCGGGGGTGCAGACCATGATGTGGTGCAGTCCGCACCGCTCGTGCCGTATAATGACCCGACACTGATGTTCGTCAATGCGGGCATGGTGCCGTTCAAAAACGTCTTTACCGGCCTCGAAAGCCGCGAAACCCCGCGGGCCGTCTCCAGCCAGAAATGCGTTCGCGCAGGTGGCAAGCATAATGATCTCGACAATGTCGGCTACACCGCGCGGCACCATACTTTCTTTGAAATGCTCGGCAATTTTTCGTTCGGCGATTATTTCAAGGAACAGGCGATCACCCATGCGTGGACGTTGCTGACCCAGGTTTGGGGTTTGGATCCGAACCGGTTGACTACAACCGTATATCACACCGATGATGAAGCCTTCGGCCTTTGGAAAAAGATTGCGGGCCTGCCTGAAGAACGTATCATCCGCATCGCGACCAGCGATAACTTCTGGTCGATGGGCGACACCGGTCCATGCGGTCCGTGCAGCGAGATTTTCTACGACCATGGCGACCATATCTTCGGCGGTCCTCCCGGAAGTCCCGACGAAGATGGCGACCGATTTGTCGAAATCTGGAACCTGGTTTTCATGCAGTTCGAGCGGCAGGACGACGGCACCGATGTGTCGCTGCCCAAGCCCAGCATCGACACCGGCATGGGTCTCGAACGCATTGCGGCGGTCCTGCAGGGTGTGCCCGACAATTACGACACCGACACCTTCAAGGCGCTGATCGAAGCATCTGAGGCGCTGACCGGAACCAAGGCCGTGGGCGAGCAAAAGGCCAGCCACCGCGTTATTGCCGATCATCTACGCTCGACGAGTTTCCTGCTCGCCGATGGCGTGATGCCGTCGAACGAGGGACGTGGCTATGTCCTCCGCCGCATCATGCGCCGTGCGATGCGCCACGCGCATATTCTTGGCGCAAAAGAACCGTTGATGCATCGTCTGGTCGGCAGCCTCGCTGCGGAAATGGGTGCGGCTTATCCCGAATTGCTTCGCGCCCAGCCGCTGATCGAAGCTACTTTGAAGCAAGAGGAAACGCAGTTCCGCCGGACCTTGGACAAGGGCATCAGGCTGCTTGATGACGCAACGCGCGGCATGAAAGCTGGCGACGTACTGCCGGGGGAAACCGCGTTCAAACTCTACGATACCTTCGGCTTTCCCTATGATCTGACCGAAGACGCGTTGCGTGCGCAAGGTTTTGGCATTGACGCCAATGGCTTCGAAACCGCAATGAACGCGCAAAAGGCGATGGCCCGCGCGGCTTGGAAAGGATCGGGCGCAAAGGCTTCCGACGATGTGTGGTTCGATATTGCCGAACGCGTCGGCTCAACAGAATTCACTGGCTATGCCGCCAGCGAAGGTGAGGGACAGGTGGTCGCGCTGGTCAATGACGGTGTCGAGGTGCAATCGGCGGTCGCCTCGGACACGGTTACCGTCATCACCAACCAGACGCCCTTTTACGGCGAAAGTGGTGGGCAGATGGGCGACGCCGGGGCAATCTTCGGCGCAAATATGCGCGGCGAGGTCACCGACACCGCAAAGCCACTCGGCCGGCTCCACGCACATCAGGTTACAATTCAGGAGGGCGAGCTTAAGGTTGGCGACGTCGTCTCGCTCAAGATCGACACTGAACGCCGCGATGCGTTGCGCGCCAATCACAGCGCAACCCACCTGCTCCACGCGGCATTGCGCAATCGGCTTGGCGGCCACGTCACGCAAAAGGGCAGCCTTGTCGCGCCAGACCGGCTGCGCTTCGATTTTTCGCACAATCAGGCGGTTGCGCCGGGAGACATTGCCAGGATCGAGGCCGATGTGAATGCGCAGATACGGCACAATCTGCCTATCACCACACGGCTGATGACTCCCGAAGATGCAGTTGCCGCTGGCGCACTTGCCTTGTTCGGGGAAAAATACGGTGACGAGGTGCGCGTGCTGTCGATGGGCAAGGGCGATCTTGCCGATTTTTCGGTCGAGTTGTGTGGCGGCACTCACGTCAACGCGCTTGGCGACATCGCGCTGTTCACCATTGTATCCGAAGGCGCAGTCGCCAGCGGAATCCGCCGCATCGAGGCTTTGACCGGCGAAGCGGCGCGGCAGCATTTGGCAGGCCGAGAGGCGCAGTTGAAGGATATTGCATCGCTGCTGAAAACCGCGCCCGATGAAGTTGCTGCACGCGTCGAAACATTGCTGGCCGAACGCCGACGGTTGGAAAAGGAACTGGCCGATGCAAAGACTGCGCTGGCGTTGTCGGGCGGCAGCGGACCAAAGGCGGAGGCCGAGGACGTCGGCGGCGTCACCTTCATGGGGCAGGTGATCGCAGGGATCGATCCCAAGGCGCTGCGTGGGTTGGCCGACGAGCAGATGAAGGCGGTTGGGACCGGCGTGGTCGCGATCATTGCCGCTAATGAGAATAGCAACACGGTCGTGGTTGCAGTCTCGCCTGCGCTGCACGGACAGACCACGGCTCCCGACCTCGTGCGCGCCGCGACGGCTGCAATGGGCGGACAGGGCGGCGGGGGCAGGCCCGACATGGCGCAGGGCGGCGGCCCGGCGGGGGCCGATCAAGCGCAGGCGGCGCTGGATGCAATCAGGGCGGCGTTGGCCGGTTAGCTTGTCAGTTTCAGCTTCGGCGCTTGCTCTAGTCCGCCTGCTTCCTTGATCTGACGGCGAAACTCGTCGCGTTTCTCGTGGATCGACGCGATCACCGGCCCCATTGGGACACCCAGGTCGACCAAGACGGCTTCTGATAATTGCAGCGAACTTTCCAGCGTTTCGGGTACGGCGTCGCTTGCCCCTGCCTGGTACAGTCGCGCGGCGTGGTCGGCATCGCGCGCCCGTGCAACGATCGTGATGTCCGGTAGCCACGCTCGCACACGCTTGACGATATGTTCGGCAAGCACTGGCTGGTCCATGGTCAAAATGAGCGCTTTTGCGTGACCAAGACTTAGCTTGTCCAACGTCTCAGGGCGCGAAATGTCGCCGAATACAACCTTATATCCATTGCGCCGCGCCGATGTCACGGCATCGACGTTGGATTCGACAGCAATGTAAGGTTGACCATGCGTTATCAACATATCGGCAACCAGTTGTCCTACGCGGCCGAAGCCGATCACCACTGTTCGTGGCTCCTGCGTCGGATCCTGCTCGTGAACTTCGTCATCGCTTTCACGCAATTCCAGGCGGCGAGCCATGTCGTGGCCTATACGCGCCAAGATCGGCGTAATCGTCAGGCCAATGGCAGTTGCCACCTGCCAGAAATTGATCGTGGCCGCGTCGATAATTTGTGCTGCGCCCGCCGCCCCCAAAACGATCAGCGTCGTTTCCGATGGACTGCCCATCAATACACCGGTTTCGGCGGCGGTCCCTGTGCGGGCGCCATTCAGTTTTAGCAAGCCTGCGGTAACCGCGGCCTTGATCATTACGACCGCCGCGACCGCGCCGATTAATGCCTGCCAGTTCGCTGCAACGAATCCCAAATCGATCTGCATCCCGATACTAATCAGGAAAACCCCCAAGGCGAGGCCTTTGAACGGAGCGGTCATTACTTCGACTTCGTTATGGTAGTCGGTTTCGGCGATAAGCAGCCCTGCAATCATGGCGCCGACAATGGGGGACAAGCCTACAGCGCCGGTTGCCAGGCTCGCCACTATAACAACAAGCAAGCTAACGGCGACGAACAGTTCCGGGCTTTTTGTTCGAGCGGCTTGCCCGAACAAGCGAGGCAACAAAAAGCGCCCCAGCACCAGCATGGCCACGATGACTGCCGTCCCTTTCCAAAGGACGGTGACCAGACCCTCCCATGAATCGGCATCCGCTTGCGGAGCCAAAGCTCCTAGCACGAAGATAATGGGAACGATTGCCAGATCTTCGAATAACAACATGGCGAGAGCCGATTTACCCACGGCTGAATGCGTACCTGATATTGGCAGAACCAACGCCGTGGACGACAAGGCAAGAGCGATACCTATGCCTAAAGCCGCGGTCGGGCCATATCCAAACATCAGAAGACCGGCCGCGATAATCAGTCCAGCACCGAACAGCTGTGCAGCGCCCACTCCAAAAACCAGCCGCCGCATTGTCCAAAGTCGACGAAAAGACAGCTCCAGCCCGATAGAGAAGAGCAACAGGATAATTCCATATTCGCCAATCGGACGGATATCCTCGGCATTGTCGATCGAGAACCATTCAAGCCATGGATATTGGCTGACCAGGCCGCCCAACCCCATTGGGCCGACCAGTATGCCGACCAGAATGAAGCCGATGATCGGCGTGATCCGGAATCGGGCGAACGCAGGTATTACAATGCCCGCTGCGCCCAAAATGACAACGATGTCGCTGATGCCTTCGGTTTGGAGTTCGCCCGCCATGTCGCTTTATTACGCACATGCGAGAACTAAAGGGAAGGGCAGGCATAAAAAAAGCGCGGACATTGCTGCCCGCGCCCGATTGTCTCGCTGAAGCCGGGTTTACTGCCAGCTACCCATCTTAGTTTCGAGGTTCACGCGAACCTGTTCGAAGAACTGTTCTGTCGTCATCCACGCCTGATCGGGACCAATCAGGATTGCCAGATCCTTGGTCATATGGCCATCTTCGACAGTTTGGATGCAGACCTCTTCGAGTGTTTCGGCAAAGCGCGTCACGTCGGGCGTTTCGTCGAACTTGCCGCGGAATTTGAGGCCACCGGTCCATGCGAAGATCGAGGCAATAGGGTTGGTCGACGTCGCCTTGCCCTGTTGATGCTGGCGGAAATGGCGGGTGACGGTGCCGTGCGCGGCTTCCGCTTCGACCGTCTTGCCGTCGGGCGTCATCAGGATCGAGGTCATCAGGCCTAGCGACCCGAAGCCCTGCGCCACCTGATCCGACTGCACATCGCCGTCGTAATTCTTGCACGCCCAGATGAACTTGCCCGACCATTTGAGGGCCGACGCGACCATGTCGTCGATCAGGCGGTGTTCGTAAACAATGCCGATCTCCTTGAACTTCGAAGCAAATTCGGCCTCATAGACTTCCTGGAACAAATCCTTGAAGCGACCGTCATAATATTTGAGGATGGTGTTCTTGGTCGACAGGTACACTGGCCATTCGCGGTTGACGCCATAATTGAGCGACGCGCGTGCAAAATCGCGGATTGAATCGTCGAGGTTGTACATCGCAAGCGCCACGCCAGGCGAAGGATAGCGGAATACTTCTTCGTCGATCGTGCGACCGTCGTCGCCATCCCAGACGAGGCGCAAGGTGCCGGGGCCGGGGACGAGGAAGTCAGTGGCGCGATATTGGTCGCCAAACGCGTGACGTCCAATCACGATAGGGTCGGTCCAGCCGGGGATCAAGCGCGGCACGTTCTGGATGACGATTGGTTCGCGGAATACAACGCCGCCAAGAATGTTGCGGATGGTGCCGTTGGGAGATTTCCACATTTTCTTGAGGTCGAATTCTTCGACGCGCGCTTCGTCAGGCGTGATTGTTGCGCATTTCACGCCGACACCAAATTCGCGGATGGCGTTGGCGGAATCTACGGTAACCTTGTCGTCGGTCTTGTCGCGATATTCCATTCCAAGGTCGTAATATTTCAGGTCGATATCCAGATAGGGCAATATCAGCCGCTCCCGAATCCATTCCCAGATGATGCGGGTCATTTCGTCGCCATCAAGCTCGACGACCGGGTTTTTCACCTTGATTTTTGCCATGTCAGGAAATGCTTTCCGTTGGAAGTATGGGATGTTCGAGCGGTGCCATAGCAAAGTCTGGCATATGTTCAACTGGGCTGTCGTCACGCGCCGCAGCTAAGCTTATTGGCAAAGCTGGGACCACGAGACACAACTGCACATTCGCCGTAACCCCGGCAAAGTTACAATGCCGGAGGCCCACTCCGCTAATCAGCACAAACCCAAGCTAATGGTTGTAACCTTGCGCCTCACCGCCTAGTTAGGGCGGATGAGCAGACAGGAACTCACGAACCGGGGAACCGGTGTCGCAAAATGGTCATTTCCTCCCGTACATCCAGAAGGCCGAAAATTCGGACTGATCGCGGGCGGTATAACGTTATTCTTTGCCTTCATGGCATGGGAGACGCTCGCATGGCCTATGGCGGCGGTCACCGCGTGGACGCTGGCATTTTTCCGTGATCCGGCACGCGTGACGCCAACCGATGATCGGTTCGTCGTTTCGCCCGCCGATGGTCTTGTAACCTTGATCGAACGTGTCCCGCCGCCGCCCGAATTACGCGGTCCCGACGCTTTGGGTGATCAGCCGATGACACGTGTGTCGATTTTCATGAGCGTGTTCGATGTTCACATTAACCGCACGCCCATACGCGGGACGATCAAACGCGTCGTCTATATTGCCGGCAAATTCCTCAACGCAGACCTCGACAAGGCGAGCGACGAGAACGAGCGTCAGCATTTCCTGGTCGAGCGCAGCGACGGCGTCCGCATCGGCTTTACCCAGATTGCCGGACTTGTGGCGCGGCGGATCGTCGCATTTGTAAAGGAAGGCGATAGCGTCGCCAACGGTCAGCGGGTCGGCCTGATCCGTTTCGGCAGCCGGGTCGATGTTTACCTGCCCCAGGGCACCGCCTCGCGCGTCATCAAGGGGCAACGCTGCGTGGCGGGGGAAACCGTAATTGCAGAGCTTGGCGTCGATCAAGACCTGATTGCCGTCGCCCACTGATGGAAGGCGAGACCAGCCGCCCCGGTATTTCGCTTCGTGCATTGGCGCCGAATGCGGTAACGGCGCTTGCGCTGTGCACTGGTCTGTCGGGGGCGTGGTTTGCCTTGCAGGATCGCTGGGAAAATGCCGTTGCAGCGATTGTAGTCGCCGGTGTGCTCGATGCGATGGACGGGCGGATTGCGCGGCTGCTGAAGGGCGAAAGCCGGTTCGGCGCTGAACTGGACTCGCTGTCCGATGTGATCGCCTTTGGCGCGACGCCGGCCCTCGTGCTGTATATCTGGGTGATGCAGGACATGCCGCGCTTCGGCTGGACCATATCAGTGTTCTTCGTGCTGTGCGCGGCGCTCCGTTTGGCGCGGTTCAATGCGCGGATCGACACCGAGCATCAGCCGCATAAATCCGCAGGCTTTAATACCGGTGTGCCATCTCCGCCCGGCGCGGGGCTCGCGCTATTGCCGATGCTGATCTGGTTCGAGACCGGTGCGGACTGGATTCGCGATTACCGCATCGTCGCCCCCTGGTTGCTATTATGTGCATTCCTGATGATTTCCAACGTCGCAACGTTCAGCTGGGGATCGCTCAAGGTTCGGCCGAGTTTTCGGTTCATGACGCTGGCGGGGGTTGGCTTGTTCGGCGCGACGCTCGTCGCCGCGCCATGGGTTGCCTTGATCGGTGCAAGTGTGATTTACATTGCGTTGCTGCCATTCAGCATGATCGGGTACACAAAGGTGAAGCGGGCGCGGCGGGCGGCGATAACGCCTTGACCTTCGCCCGGGTCGGGCTATGTTCCACATTCGTTCTTGAACTTGGAGGCACGCGTTGGAGCCGTTAGTCGTCACTATTGCCGTTGTCGTAGCGTTGCTGATCGGGCTCGCGCTGGGCTGGATAGCGGGCGGCCGGACGGGCAGAGCAGGACTTGAAACCACGGCGCAGTTAAGGGCGATGCTGGATGGCGTAGTCGCCGAACGCGATAGTGCCAAAGACCGGCTTGCCCGGCTCGAAACGTCGCTTGAAGAACGGGAGCGCTCGTTTGACGAACAGATGCGCGGCCTTAACGAAGCAAAAAATGCACTATCCGCTCAGTTCGGTGAGATTGGACAGAAGCTGCTCGAAGAAGCGCAGGCTAAATTTCTGCAACGCGCGACCGAGCGTTTTTCTGAATCGGAGGCCACTGCAGGTCAAAAGCTGAGCGCATTGTTGCAACCTGTGCACGACAGGCTTGAGAAATATGAAAGCGCGGTCAGCAAGGTCGAGGCCGAGCGACGTGAGGCATTCGGCAATCTTCATGGCCTCATGGAATCGATGCGAGTCAGCAACGAGGCGGTAAAGACAGAGGCCCAGCGGTTGGGGAATTCCTTGCGCAATGCCCCCAAGGCGCGAGGGCGATGGGGCGAGCAGCAGCTTAAAAACGTGCTAGAAAGTTGCGGGCTTTCAGAACATGCCGATTTCCAGACCGAAGTATCGATGGAGGGAAGCGACGGGCGTTTGCGACCCGACGTTATTCTGCGTGTGCCCGGCGGTCGCAATCTGGTGATCGATGCGAAAGTGTCCTTGAATGCCTATCAGGATGCGTTTGAGGCTGGTGATGAGTTTGGCCGCGAAAGCTCTCTCGCGGCGCATGCTTCGGCGATGAAGAACCATGTCAATTCTTTGGGGCAGAAAGCCTATCAGGATCAATTCGAAGATACACCCGATTATGTGATAATGTTCGTGCCCGGCGAACATTTTCTGGCGGCAGCGCTGGAAAAGGATCCGGATCTTTGGGATTTTGCTTTTGAAAAGCGCGTGTTGCTAGCAACGCCCACTAATCTGGTTGCGATTGCCCGAACGGTTGCCAGCGTGTGGCGGCAGGAGGGGTTGGCGCGGGAGGCGAAGCAGATCGGCGCGCTGGGTAAGGAATTGTATGACCGCATTGCAGTCGCCGCGCAGCACTTGAAATCGGTTGGCAGCGGGCTGACCAGCGCGGTCAACAATTACAACAAATTTGTCGGAAGCTTCGAGCGCAACGTGATGTCGACCGGTCGTCGCTTTGCCGAACTCAACATCGAAACGGGCCAGCGGCAGCTGGATGAGATCGGCGTGGTGGAGGCATTGCCACGCTATGGCGAAACCGAAACGCCAAGGCTTCCCGACAAGGCCGCGAATGAATGATCAGCGTTGCGGCGCGACAATCTCTCCGCCGCAGCCGCGAAACTGAACCCCGTCGACGATGATTGTAACGGTATCCTTGTAGACATTATCACTCATGCCATCGCTGCACTGTGTAAAGGTCACGTCCGCGGTGAGGCGATCGGAGACATAGCGCCAACCGTTGAAACTTGGGCGCGCTTCGTAAGTTGAAACGCGTACATCCGGTTCGCCTGCGCGCTGGAAAGTCATTGCGCCGTTGTCGATCGACAGGCCCCAAAACGGTTCGGTGCCAGCCGCTTTATACGGCAACTGTTCGTTCGTCTCCGTTTGCTGCGCATCGGGGATTATCTGACACCCGCCGAGGGCGAGCGCGGAAATAATGAGAAAAGCTTTTTCGTTCATTTCGCCGAGCTAACGACCGCAAATGGAATGGCGAATGAACAGCTTCAGCCCCGACGAAACTGGTTCACCACCTCATATGCCATCACCGCCGTTGCCACGGCAGCGTTTAAGCTGTCGGCCTTGCCGCGCATCGGCATTTTGACCAGCAGGTCGCACTGGCTTTCATAGTCATCGGGCAAGCCTTGTGCCTCGTTTCCGGTCAGGATGAAGCAGGGTGCTGTGTATCTTGCCGCCTGATAATCGACGTCGGTTTGCAGGCTGGTGCCCACCAGTTGACCTTGTCCCTCGCGCAACCAGGCGATGAATTCGGACCAGCGGCATTGCACAATTTTTTGGGTAAACACCGCCCCCATGCTGGCGCGCACGGCTTCGACTGAAAACGGGTCAGTGCAGTCGTCGATTAAAATAAGCCCGCCTGCGCCAACCGCGTCGCCGGTCCGCAGCATGGTGCCGAGATTGCCGGGATCGCGCATTGCCTGCGCCACCAGCCAGATCGGCGCGCTGTTTCTATCGATGTCCGCAAGCGCGGTGCCATGATCGCGATAGACGCCGACCACCGCCTGGGCGTTATCCTTGCCCGACAGCTTGGCCATAATATCGGCGCTGGTCTCGATGACGTCGCCGCAAGCGGCCAGCACCTCTGTTTCGAGCGCGATTTCAAGCGCATGCACCTCCCGGTCCTTCACGCGGAACAGCATTTCAGGCAGGAACCCCGCCTCGCGCGCCTCGGTCATAATTCGCAGGCCTTCAGCCAAAAAAAGCCCGGCCCGCTTGCGCAGCTTCTTTTCGCGCAGGCCCCGAACTTCTTTCAAAAGCGGATTGGAAAAGCCGGTAATCTCCCGGCGCATCAATCTTCGCCGAAACCGTCGACCACCAGCCCGACCAGCTTTTCAAGCGCCATGTCGGCTTGCTCACCTTCGACGTGCACGGTGATCTCGCTACCCTTGGCAGCCCCAAGCATCATCAGGCCCATGATGGAAGTGCCTGTGACGCATTGGCCGTCTTTTTCGACTTCGACTTTCACGCCATCGGGCAAGCGCGCGACGAAGGTCACGAATTTAGCACTGGCGCGGGCGTGCAGCCCCTTTTGGTTGACGATGGTGACCTGCCGGCTAATGCGGCTCACCGCGAGGCCTCCAGCACTTCCGAGGCGACACTGATATATTTACGTCCCGCCTCGCGCGCGGCGGCGACGGCATCGCGAACGTCCATATTCTTGCGCGCGCTGTCGAGCCGGATGAGCATTGGCAGGTTGACACCTGCGATCACTTCAACGCGTCCGGCGTCGAGAAGCGAAATCGAGAGATTGGACGGAGTTCCCCCGAACAGGTCTGAAAGGATGATAACGCCGTTGCCCGTGTCTACCTGCTTGATCGCGGCCGCAATTTCCTTACGTCGCGCCTCCATATCGTCGCGCGGTCCGATACATACTGTAGCTACATTTTTTTGGGGGCCGACAACATGTTCCAGCGCGACGAGGAATTCCTCCGCCAGCCTGCCATGTGTCACCAAAATCAACCCGATCATTTGCGTTCGCTACCCCGTTTTGTCTTTTTCGCAGTTGCGCCGTTAGCAGGCCCTTCCAGCGCGTCAATCGGTCTTGACGTCAGATTGCGGTGCACGACAGTGGGCGAAAATCCTTCTCCGCGCAACCATCTGCCGAACTCTTCCGCGACATGTACCGACCTGTGACGCCCACCGGTGCAGCCAAATGCGATGTTGACATAGGCCTTGCCCTGCGCGTCATAGAGTGGAAGAAGAAAAGTGAGCAGGTCTTTGATTTTGGCAATCGCTTCGTCATATTCAGGATCCGCCTCGACATAGGCTGACACTTCGGGATCAAGTCCGGTCATCGGGCGAAGGTCGTTGTCCCAATGCGGGTTGCGTAAAAAACGGAGGTCGAAAACCAGATCTGCATTATGCGGGACGCCACGCGAAAAGCCAAAGCTGGTTACTGTCACGATGGAATGTGCCGCAGTTTGACCGCCGAATTCTTCGCGGATTTCCGTTTGCAGGTCGTTGGCTGACAATCTTGTGGTGTCGATCACTGTCTCAGCCCACCGTCGAAGCGGCTCCATCATCGTCCGCTCCAGACTGATACCGTCGATGGCCGGCCTGTCTTGCGCAAGTGGATGGCGTCGGCGAGTCTCGGCATAACGCCGTTCGATCTCGCTGCCAGCGCAATCCAAAAACATTGTCATGATCTTCAATTGAGGATTTTTCTGGAGTTCCTTGATTTGCTCGATAAGCTGTTCGACCTTGAAACCGCGTGTCCGGCTGTCGAAACCCAGCGCCAACGGCAAGGCTTGAGCAGCGCGCCCTCCGGTCGCCGGGATATCCAGCAGCGGCCCGGCCAAACGGATCGGAAAATTATCCACAGCCTCCCAACCGAGGTCTTCCAAGGTTTTAAGCACGGTAGATTTGCCCGCACCTGACAAGCCGGTAACGAGCAAGATAGTTTGCGATTCCGAAGATTTTCGACCGGTCATAATTTCTGGCCCGCGTTCGTCATAGGATGACCGAGTGGTGCGGCAGCAGAAACCATGTCCAGAACCTGCTTGAGTGCCATTTCAACCTTGATCGCTGCGCTTCCTTCGAAAGGCGCGAGTTCGATCGATGGCACATCTACTCCCATCATGCGCACGGTGCTATTTTCTTCCGGCATCCGCTTGATGATGTCATTTGAAAGGCCGACAATAAGCTGTAAGGGCGCGGCGGAGAGGTGCGGCGCGGTGCAAATCCCGACACCGCGAACTTCGATCTTCCCCGCGATTTTGGGCGCTACGCCAACAGACAATTTTCCGGCATTGCGTGACACGATCACAACGTCATCGCTCACCAGAATCCCGCCGCGATCAATGATCCGCAACGCGAGATCGGATTTTCCCGATCCTGAAGGTCCGGTTAGCAATATGCCCTGACCACCGATTGCGACTGCAGTTCCATGAACCAACTCCTGGGTCATTGGCTTGACGAAGCCGCGCAGGGAAGGGCGATTTCGAAGCAGGCGCCCGGCCGGCCATCGACCCGGTCGCGTACTGAAATGCGTCCATGATGCCCCTCGACGATGGTGCGGGCGATGGCGAGGCCGAGGCCGCTATGTTTGCCGAAATTTTCGGATGGCGGTCGTTCACTATGGAACCGGCGGAAGATCGCTTCGCGCTCCTGCTCGGGGACGCCGGGGCCTTCATCGCTGACCCGGATGATAACCTCGTCTTCGGCCAGCGTCGCCGATATTTCAACCACGGTGTCCGGCGGCGAGAATGACACGGCGTTGTCGATCAGATTGGTCAGCATCCGTTCGAGCCGGACATCCTCGCCCATGACTGTCGCGACCCCTTTACGCGGGCGTGCAAATGCAATGCGGATATTGCCGTCGCCGCCCCTGTTTTCGCGGACTTGCAGCAATTGCTCGATCATGTCCCCCAAATCTATCTCTTCAAACTTCGCCTTGGCCAGTTGAGAGTCGACCCGGCTGGCGTCGGAAATGTCGCTTATCAGCCGGTCCATTCGCTGGACGTCCGCTTTGGCGACATCCATGAGTTGCGCGCGCAGGGCAGGGTCGTCGATGCGGTCTGCACCGTCGAGCGCTGACCGAAGCGAGGCGAGCGGATTCTTTATCTCATGCGCGACGTCCGCGGCAAAAGCCTCTGTCGCATCGATCCGCTGACGAAGGGCGATGCTCATATCGGACAGCGCGCGCGCCAACATGCCGATTTCGTCGCGCCGTGATGGCAGCCTTGGAACAGTCACCTCTTGTGCACGTCCAAGGCGAACCTTTACCGCAGCACGCGCCAGATGCCGAAGCGGCCTTACAATAGTGCGCGCCAAAAAGATCGACAGCAAAACGCCGATGCCAAGAGCCAGCACCGAAAACATCCCTACATTGAATCGCTCGGCGCGCACGAACAGCCGTATGTCCCGTTCATTGGCGGTCGTGAGCACCGAATAGCTGCCACCTGGCGATACGGCACCTGCGCTTATTACATGCGTGAGGTCAGGCGCAAATCTGGCCATCGATACCGGGTTGCCCGGCGTAGCGCGTTCGATTTCGGCCCAGGCGGACGTGGTATCGTTTTCAGGTTCGACAAACGGTTCAAGTCGCGGCGCCATCACCAGAAAGTCGAAAACCTTGTCGATGCCTCTCGCGGCGACTTTGGGCCATGGCTCCTTGTCGGGATCGCGAAAAACATAGGTCGGCTCGCTCAGCTGAAAGCTGTCAAACAATTTGCTGCCGTCTTCGTTGTAGAGACGAATTCGGGATTCGTTTTGCCGTCCGAACGCAGCGATATAGGCGCCTTTTTCCTCGGCCGCGACCATGGGCAAACTTCGGACGAGAAACTCGACTTGATTTCGGGCAGCAAGTTCGCGCTCGTCGATCAATCGGACGCGGTAGCTGTCGAGGAAAAACAGGCCTGCGCCCAGCAACGCCAACACAAACAGATTTACAGCAAGAATACGGGAGGTCAGCGACAACCCCCGGCTCCAGCCCAACTGCAGATCAGCGGGTTCAGCTATCAGCGAAGCGATATCCGGCTCCATACAAGGTGTCGATGGCGGCAAATTCAGGATCGACTTCGCGGAATTTACGGCGCAGGCGCTTGATGTGGCTGTCAATGGTCCGGTCATCGACGTAGACATCGTCCTGATAGGCTGCATCCATCAGCTGGTCGCGGGTGCGGACAACGCCCGGACGATTTGCAAGCGCTTCCAATATCATAAATTCGGTCACGGTAAGAGTCAGCGATTTCCCGCCCCATTTCACGTGATGACGGGCGGGGTCCATTTCCAGTTTCCCGCGCAGCATAGGTTCGGGTTCGTCGAGAGCTATGCCATTGGCGGGGATTCTATCATATGTGGCTCTTCGCAAAATTGCCTTCACCCGTGCGATCAGCAGGCGCTGCGAAAAAGGCTTGGTAATGTAATCATCGGCACCCATTGCGAGGCCAAGGGCTTCGTCCAGTTCCTCATCTTTCGACGTCAGGAAAATCACTGGCATCGCGGTTTTTTCGCGAAGGCGGCGCAGCAGTTCCAGACCGTCCATCCGCGGCATCTTGATGTCGAATATTCCAAGGTCGGCCGGGTTGTCGAGCAAGGCTTTCAACGCGCTCTCGCCATCGGGATAAAGCCGGGTGACATAGCCCTCCGCCTGCATCGCAATCGACACAGAAGTCAGGATATTCCGGTCGTCATCGACCAAGGCGATTGTTGCACTCATCGGGTGGCTATAGTGGTCGGATGGCGCGGGTTCAATCCAGCGTTTGACGTTTCTGTGACTCTTCGCTACCCGCGCCGAATGAATTAGTGCATACGTATTCCCCGGATTCGCAAGTCCAATTCGCAAGCACTCCAACTTCCCGCCGATCGGAGATCGTTTTATGTCATTACCCCTGAACATTTCGCTCGAACAACAAGGCATTTCAACGGGAGCGGAACTGTTTGCCAATCTGGGTACTGCACCGCTGGTCGAGGCTGCGCTGGCGAATAATGAAGGGATGCTGGCAAAAGACGGCCCTCTGGTAGTCAAAACCGGCCAGCATACGGGGCGTTCGGCGAAGGACAAATTCATTGTGCGTGATGCTGAAACCGAAAGCAGCATCTGGTGGGGCAAAACTAATGTGCCGATGGACCCTAGCCATTTTGCCGCGCTGAAGGAAGATTTCCTCGCAGCGGTGGGCGGCAAGGACAGACTCTACGTCGCCGACCTGTTCGGCGGGTCGCAGCCGGAGCACCGCGTCAATGTTCGAGTGATCAACGAGCTTGCCTGGCATAATCTTTTCATCCGCACATTGCTGGTGCGTCCGACGCGTGACGAGCTGGCTGGGTTTGTTCCGGAATATACCATCATCGACCTTCCTAGCTTCCGAGCCGACCCGGCGCGACATGGTTGCCGCAGCGAGACCGTCATTGCGGTCAATTTTACGGAGAAGCTGATCCTCATTGGCGGCACGGCTTATGCGGGCGAGATGAAGAAGTCGGTGTTCGGCATCCTGAATTATCTGCTGCCCGTCAAGGGCGTGATGCCGATGCATTGCTCTGCCAATATCGGCGCGAATGGCGATACGGCCGTTTTCTTCGGCCTCTCGGGCACCGGCAAGACGACGCTGTCCGCCGACGCCAGTCGCACGTTGATCGGCGATGACGAACATGGTTGGTCTGATACCGCGGTCTTCAACTTCGAGGGCGGCTGCTATGCCAAGATGATCCGGTTGTCAGAAGAGGCCGAGCCCGAAATCTTTGCCACCACCAAACGCTTCGGCACGGTGCTGGAGAATGTCGTAATGGACTCCGTTACCCGTGAACTCGATTTCGACGACGCCAGCCTCGCCGAGAACAGCCGTGGTTCTTACCCGATCGAGTTCATTCCGAATGCGTCGGAAAAGAATATGGGGCCGGTGCCAAAGAATATCATCATGCTGACGGCGGATGCCTATGGCGTGTTGCCGCCGATTGCGAAACTGACGCCGGAGCAGGCGATGTATCACTTCCTGTCAGGCTACACGGCGCGCGTTGCGGGCACTGAAATCGGCGTGACCGAGCCTGAGGCGACCTTCTCGACCTGCTTTGGCGCGCCGTTCATGCCGCGTCACCCGAGTGTGTATGGAAACCTCCTCAAGGAGCGAATTGCCAAGGGTGCGGTTCAATGCTGGCTGGTCAATACCGGCTGGACCGGCGGCAAGGCGACGATGCCGGGGATCAGCCGGATGCCGATCAAGGCGACTCGCGCGTTGCTGAATGCCGCGCTCGACGGCAGCTTGAACGATGCCGAATTCCGCAAAGACCCGAATTTCGGGTTCGAATTCCCCGTCGCGGTTCCGGGTGTGGACAGCGCGATCCTGAACCCGCGCGAGGCATGGGTGGACAAGGCCGAATATGACGTTACGGCCCGCAATCTGGTGCAGCAATTCATTGATAATTTCGCCCAATTCGAAGATCATGTCGATGAAGGCGTAAGGCAGTCGGCACCAAAAGCCGCGTAATCCGCCCGGACAACCCGGGCACGAAGAAAGCCTGGAAATGTCCGAATTTGAAGTCCGCCTGTTCAACGATGATGCGTCGATAGTGCATATCGGCGAAGGGCTGCTTGCGCGCAGTTTGCCGCGCGAGGAATGGACGCACGAGGCGCATCTGGCGGCGTGTACGTGGATTGTCCGCGACCGGCCCGACATCGATATCGAGCGCGAACTGCCCGCTATCATTTCAAGCTACAATGAGGCTGTGGGTGGCGTCAATGACGACACACAAGGCTACCATGAGACGATCACGCAGGTATATATCGCCGGGGTGAAGGCCCATCTGGCTGATGTCGGAGCAACATTGCCGCTGCACGAGGCGGTAAATGCGCTGCTCTTGTCAGCGCGCGGGCGGCGGGATTTGCCGCTGCGTTTTTACTCGAAGGAATTGCTGTTTTCAGTACCGGCGCGGCGGGGGTTTGTCCCGCCCGACCGCGCCAGTTTGAGCGAGATCTAATAAGTGCCGTTCGCCCTGAGCCTGTCGAAGGGCAGTCTGCGCAAACTGTGGTTGGCCAATGGCCGCCTTCGGCCCGACAAGCTCAGCACGAACGGGTGGTTCAGTCCAGCAATTCTGCCGGAACCTTGCCGCCATTGGCAGCGAGTTCGCGCATCACGGCCTTGTGCAACCATGTATTCATTTCGGCGCTGCCTTCCAATTCGCCAGTATAACCAAGCTCCATCGCGAGGTCTTTGCGCTCCTGCAGCGAGGCGTCCATGCCGAGCATCTTCATCAGGTCGACGATCGACGTCCGCCAGTTAAGGTTGCGCCCATCCTCCCGGTCGATTTCTTCAAGCGTGGCGACGACATCGACTTCGCTCACTTCAACTGGTTGCGGCGCGACTGCAACGATTTCGCTGGGAATGATGGACGGCGCGGGGGTGTTGGTGGCGACGGCCTTTTTCTTGCCGAAAATAGCATCCTTGATGCTGCTGAAAATGCCCATGAAATTTCTCCTGCGATACGCTTCACCGTGAAATTGGGAGCGTCGTTGTTCCAACGAACGGGAGTTGGATGCGTTCCGCAGTCAACGCCGCATGTGTGACTTTCGCCGCTTTGGGGCAGTGCGGCTTTCGATAGCACCACGCATTTCCGGGGATATGCGCGTGGCAGGGCGAGGTTTCTGTTAGCCATAAAGCGACAAAAGCGACGGCCAGTGATGTTTTCACTGTCTCTTTTGTCGCTTTAGCGGCAGCTTGATATCGCTGCGGCTTTGTGGGGTGGATCAACAAGTTCAAAGAGCGAAACGCCACACTCTCAAACCAAATCCTACATTGCAAGAATCAAAACAATGGTTGCTATTGTTGACAATAAACGCGCAGTTTCGTATTTCATTAGTATGGCACAAATGAATATCTCAATTCCTGACAAGCTTAAAAACTGGGTCGAACACCGCGTTGCCGATGGCAGCTTTGCAAGCAGCAGCGATTATGTGCGCGATCTGGTCCGTCGCGACCAGCGTGCAGAAGAGGCGCGTATGCGATTACAATCAGAAATCGACCAAGGGCTCGCGTCGCCCGAAAGCGACCGGACTATCGCCGACATCATCATTGAAGGCCGCGCAACACATCAATGACAACGCTGCGCCTGCGCGAAGCGGCGTTGGCTGATCTTGCCAATATCGCCGACTATGGCGCAAGCACACACGGCTGGCCCGCCGCCGAAGCCTATCTGCAAAGGATTGATGACGCGCTGGAGCAATTGAAGCGCTATCCGTTATCCGGAATGGCGCGGCCGGAGTTGGCCAATGATTTGCGGAGCCTGTCGTTTCGGCAGCATCATATTTTCTATTTGTTTTCGGACGGCCACATCTCGGTGGTTCGGGTTCTTCATAAGTCGATGGACGCGGAGCGGTGGCTGGAGGGAATTTAGCAACCCTGGAACAGCGAATGACCGAGTAACTCTCTCTCCTTTAGGCGAAGTTGAGAGGGGGAATTAGAGCGCAAATCCCGGCCGCCGAACCCCTCTCCGCTGTGACTAGGCAGCAAGCTGCCAAGTCCCGCACCTCTCCCCTGAAGGAGAGAGGTGCATGCAACTTCCTCCTCTCCAGTGGGAGAGGTCGCGAGACTTATGAGCAAAGCGAATTAGTCGCAGCGGGTGAGGGGTTCTGCCCTCCCGATAACATACAGCCCCTCACCAACTCCGCCTAGGCTGCAAGCAGCCAAGGCTTAGTATCCTCTCCCAATGGGAGAGAGGGATCGCGATCAAAATTATCGTGCTACATTAAATCTTGCATTTCTCAATTATCGTGCTACATTAACCAGGTTGGCAATTTTGCCGATCAAAAAAACTGGAGATCGAAAATGAGCAAATATAAGGGCATCTTCGCCCGAACAAGGATATTGAAAAATGATAATTCAATACGATCCATCCAAGAGGCAAAGCACTTTGGAGCGTCGCGGCTTAGACTTTGAATCGATCAGAGAAGTTTTTGATGGCTTTTACTTGGTCCGTGAGGACGGCAGAAAAGATTATGGCGAAACCCGTTACGTCATGCTCGGTGCGCTTGGAGACAAGCCAGTCGTTTGTGTTTGGACCCCAAGAGGTAACGCAGTTCGCGTTATTTCAATGAGGATTGCAGATGACGAAGAACGCGAAATTTACCGACAAGAGTTGGAAAGATCCGGATGATGCTCCCAAGCTTACTCAAGCTTGGGTTAGGGAAGCTGACGCTTATCATGGCAAAACTCTGGTGCGTCGTGGTCGGCCTAAGCTTGAGCAAACCAAACAGCATGTCTCACTGCGGCTCGATCCAGATGTTCTGGAAAGCTTTAAAGCGAGCGGCCCAGGATGGCAGGCTCGAATTAACGATGCATTAAGAAAGGCAGCGCGACTTTAACGGCACATTATAGGACTTGATAATCAAACCCCCTCCACCAACAGCACCGCCCCATCGGCCCCAGTCACCCTTACCCGAGCACCAACGCCAGCATCAACCCCGCGCGCCGACCACACCGTATCGCCCACTTTCACCCGGCCGTGGCCGTCGGCGATGGCTTCGACCACCTCGACCACTTCGCCGGTCAACCTTGCGCCGCGGTCGTTCAGTTTGGGGTCGTCGGTCTCGATCGGGTTTTCCTGCAGAAATTTCTTGCCCGCAAACACGGTCAGCACTGACAGGATAGCGAACAGCGCGACCTGATAGGCGACGGTGATGGGGACGAAATAATCGAGCACGCCGACGATGATTGCGGCCAGCCCCAGCCACATCAGGAAAAATCCCGGCGCGACCATTTCGGCGACGCCGAGGATCAAGCCGAGCGAGACCCAGAACCAGTGGGTTGAAATGCTGTCGAGCCATTCGGCCATGATTTAATCCCCTATTTTTCGAGCCTTAGCTCAATCCTCACTCGTTTGTCATCCTCGCGAATGCGGGGATCCATGGTCGGCCTTGCCCGCGCTGCCAATGGTCGTTGTGCAAACTTCCTCCTCAGACCATGAATCCCCGCGTTCGCGAGGATGGCAAGGTTGGCGGAGCGGGCGGAAGTTGCATCAACTACTTCGCCTCGCGTTCCGCAAGCGCGGCCTTGGCCAATTCGCCAATTCCGCCGAGCGTGCCGATCAGCTGCGTCGCCTCGACAGGGAACAATATCGTCTTGGCATTGGGCGAGGTTGCGAACTGGCTGACGGCTTCGGTATATTTCTGCGCGATGAAGTAATTGAGCGCTTGCGTACCCGACGACGCGATCGATTCAGACACCATGACCGTTGCCTTGGCTTCGGCCTCGGCTTCGCGTTCGCGTGCTTCGGCGTCGCGGAAGGCGGCTTCCTTGCGGCCTTCGGCTTGCAGAATGGCGCCCTGTTTTTCGCCTTCTGCGCGCAGGATTTCCGCGGCGCGCATCCCTTCGGCTTCGAGGATTTGCGCGCGTTTTTCGCGTTCGGCCTTCATCTGCCGCGCCATTGCATTGCTGATGTCGGCGGGCGGACGGATGTCCTTCACTTCGACGCGGGTGATCTTGACGCCCCAGGGGCTGGTCGCATGATCGACCACTGACAGCAGGCGTCCGTTGATGTCGTCGCGTTTCGAAAGTGTCTCGTCCAAATCCATGCTGCCCATCACGGTGCGCAGGTTGGTCGTGGTGATCTGCATGATCGCGACATAAAGATCGCTGACCTCGTACGCGGCCTTGGCGGCATCCAGCACCTGAAAGAACACCACCGCATCTACGCCGACCATCGCGTTATCTTTGGTGATGATTTCCTGTCCAGGAATGTCGAGCACCTGTTCCATCACATTTACCTTGCGCCCGACGCGGTCGAAGAACGGGATGATGATCGTCAGCCCCGGCTGCGCCGCATGGGTAAAGCGCCCAAAACGCTCGATGGTGTACACAAAGCCCTGTTGCACGACGGTGACGCCCATCATGACGAAGATGATGACGATCAGCGCGAGCAGGCCGAAAAAATATTCCATGGAAAACCTCCCGTTTGACGTGGGGTGGATTGTCTTAGATATGGAACGGCTTGCCAAGGAAAATCGTAGAATAAATTTGTTCGCACGAGGACGCGAAGAGGTCTGTATCAGCCCATAGGACAGCGCATGTTTTCGTTGCTGTGCCGACCTGGATCGCCATAAGTCTGAATGCGCTTCGCGCCCGATTGACACTGCCCTCTTCGTGTCTTCGTGCGAACCAAAAAAGATGTGGGAGCAGACCGAGTTGGAAATTTTGCACAACCTCAAATTCGTGCGCTCGGCGCTTTATGTGCCGGGGTCGAATGCGCGGGCGCTTGAAAAGGCCCGGTCGCTTGATGCGGATATGCTGATAATCGACCTTGAGGATGCAGTGCCGGATGATGCCAAGGACTCGGCACGGGCGGCGGCGCTGGCCTATGCGGCGGCGGGTGTTGCGGGGAAGATTATCGCGATCAGAGCCAATGCAACCGATAGCGTGCATTACGCGGACGATGCGGCTGCGTTGAAAGGTTGCGCGGCTGACCTGATTGTTCTGCCCAAGGTCGAGCATGGCGGGGATTTGGCCGATCTGGGCTTGCCATTGCTGGCAATGATCGAAACGCCTGCCGGCCTCTATGCCGCGCGGGATATTGCGGCGCAGCCTTCGGTCGCTGGCCTGACCGCTGGCACCAACGATATCGCCGCAGAAACCGGCATCAGGCCCGGGGCGATGCGTGAGGGGCTCGAGCTGTCTTTGCAGATGATCGTGCTTGCGGCATCGGCGGCGGGGAAACCGCGCTTTGACGGGGTGTGCAACCGGCTCGATGACATGGGCGGGTTCGAGGCCGAATGTCGGCAGGGTGCAACCTATGGTTTTACCGGCAAGACGCTGATCCACCCCAACCAGATTGCGATGGCCAATGCGGCTTTTGGGCCGGATGCAGTGGCTTTTGCGGAAGCCGAGGAACTGGTTGCGGCGAGCCGAGGCGGGGCGCAGCGTTTTAGGGGTCGCATGATAGAATCGATGCATGTAGAGCAGGCGAAATTGACGATAGAGCGTTTCCGCCATGCGACGGGTGACGCCGATTAAGGGGCGACGATGATGCACGGGTTGACGGGGGTATTTCTGGCTGGACTGGCAATCTGCAGCCCCATAATTGCAAACGCCAAGGGAATCACCGAGGCCGAGCTGCGCGGTCATATCGAGATCCTCGCCAGCGACGAATATGAAGGGCGCAAGCCGGGCACCGAGGGCGAAGCGAAAACGGTCAAATATATTGCCGAGCAGTGGGTCAAGGCGGGCTTGAAACCGGCGGCTGCGAATGGCAGCTGGTTCAAGCCGGTAGGGTTGGTGCAGCGCGGGCAGGGGAGCGCTGAATATGCTTTCACTGCCAAGGCGCGCAAATTGCGGATTGGCTCTGACGAGATCGTCCTGATCGGCAGGAATGCTGAATATACGAAGAAAGATCTGCCGGTGGTTTTCGTCGGCTCTGGCGTGAAATCCGACGGAACGGTTGCTGCCGATGTCGCAGGCAAGGCGGCCTTGATCACATTCGATGCCGACAATTTGCCGGACAATATCAAGTCCCCGCGCGCGCGGCGCGAAGCTTTGATTGCGGCGGGCGCGGAAGCGGTGATCTTTGTTGCTGGCGGCGATGGCAGTTGGTCCACACTTCGGCGTTTGCTGCTGTCGCGGCCTATCGGGCTTGAAAGCGTCGAGAAGCGAGCGGCACTTGAGGGCGGGATCAGCACCGAATTCGCGGTCGCTCTGGTAACGGCCGCCGGGCGCGATTGGGACAAGTTGCGCGCCGATGCCAGGGTCGCGGATTATGCGGGTGAGGCACTGGGCATCGAAGCCGATTTCAACGTCAAGACCGACGTCTATCGCTTCAATAGCGCCAATGTTGTCGGCAAGCTTCCTGGGCGCAAAAAAGGCAGCGGCGCAGTGCTGTATATGGGCCATTGGGACCATCTCGGCATCTGCGCGCCCGATGACGCGCCCGACCGGATTTGCAACGGCGCGGTAGATAATGCGAGCGGCATTGCGGTGCTGACCGAGGTCGCGGAGCGGCTGGCGAAGAAGCGGCACGACCGCGATATATATTTCCTCGCCACGACGGCGGAGGAAAGCGGATTGTTGGGGGCCTATGCCTATGCCGAAAAGCCGGTTTTCCCGCTCGATCAGATCGTGATTTCATTGAACGTCGATACCATCGCTGTCGCCCCGCGCGGGGCAAAAGTGGCGATTATCGGGCGCGGCACGACCAAGCTCGACGGTGCGGTTGAGGCGGTTGCGAAGAAGGCCGGACGCAAGATCGAAGGATCGACAGACTCGAATGCCTTCATCCAGCGGCAGGACGGTTGGGCGCTGACGCAAAAGGGTGTGCCCGCGCTGATGGTTGGCGGTTCCTTTTCCGATCTCGATCTGATGCAGAAGTTCCTCGGCAGTGACTATCACGGCCCGAATGACGAGTTGACCGAGAAGACCGAACTGGGCGGCGCAGCCGAGGACGCGGACCTGCATGTCGCTTTGGGGCGGCATTTTGCCGACACGCGAAAATATAAATCTGCCAAGGCTGGCGAATAAGGGCGTCACTGTTTACATGGGCCGCCACGAATCGAACGATAAAGCGGTGGCAGCATGAAAGAAATTCCCCTCGGTCTGACATTTGACGACGTGCTGTTGCAGCCGGGGGCATCGGACATGTTGCCGAGCCAGGCGGATACGCGGACGTGGCTGACCAAAAAGATTTCGCTCAATATCCCCATATTGTCATCAGCGATGGACACCGTGACCGAGGCGCGGATGGCGATTGTCATGGCGCAGTTGGGCGGCATCGGTGTGCTGCACCGTAACCTCTCGATCGAAGAACAATGTGCTGCAGTGCGGCAGGTGAAGCGGTTCGAAAGCGGAATGGTGGTCAATCCGATCACCATCGACCCGCAAGCGACGCTGGCCGAAGCGCAAGCATTGATGGCGGCCAATGCCATTTCGGGTATCCCGGTGGTCGAGGCGAGCGGCAAGCTTGTCGGCATTCTCACCAATCGCGATGTTCGCTTTGCCGAGACCCCGTCGCAGCCGGTGTCCGAGCTGATGACGCACGAAAACCTGGCGACGGTTTCGGCATCGGTTACGCAGGAGGAAGCGCGGCGGTTGCTCCACCATCGGCGGATCGAAAAGCTGCTGGTGGTCGATGACAGCTATCATTGCGTCGGACTGATCACGGTCAAGGACATCGAAAAGGCCGTGCTTTATCCTAATGCCACCAAGGACAGCACGGGCCGTTTGCGAGTCGCGGCGGCTACAACCGTTGGCGAAAAGGGGCTGGCCAATACCAAGGCGCTGATTGATGCCGAGTGCGACCTGATCGTGGTCGACACCGCACACGGGCATAGCGCGATGGTTGCGGCGGCGGTCGCCGAAATCAAGCGGATGGCCCCTGAGGTTCAGGTGGTCGCAGGTAATGTCGCAACCGCAGCCGCCACCCGCGCCCTGATCGATGCGGGCGCGGATGGTATCAAGGTCGGCATCGGGCCGGGCTCGATCTGCACGACGCGGGTCGTGGCGGGCGTAGGCGTACCTCAACTGACCGCCATTATGGACTCGGCGGCAGAGGCTGCGAAGTCGGGGGTTCCGGTGATTGCCGACGGCGGGCTTCGCACGTCGGGCGATGTTGCCAAGGCACTGGCGGCAGGCGCATCGTCGGTGATGGTCGGATCGCTGCTTGCGGGCACAGAAGAAGCACCGGGCGAGACGTTCCTCTATCAGGGGCGCGCGTACAAAAGCTATCGTGGGATGGGCAGCGTTGGCGCAATGGCGCGCGGCTCGGCCGACCGCTATTTCCAGCAGGATATCAAGGACCAGCTGAAGCTTGTCCCCGAAGGTATCGAGGGGCAGGTGCCATTCAAGGGACCGGCGCGCGATGTCATCCACCAGCTTGTCGGCGGCGTAAAGGCGGCGATGGGCTACACGGGATCGCGCACCATCACCGACTTGCAGACCCGCGCGCAGTTCGTGCGCATCACCAATGCCGGGCTTCGCGAAAGCCATGTGCATGATGTGACGATCACGCGCGAAGCGCCGAATTATCCGACGCGCTAAACCATGAGGCCGCCGGCCCGTCTGCAATCGGCAATCGAACTGCTCGACGCCATCATCGTCGCCGCGCGCGATGGTGGCGCGTCGGCTGATCAGTTGGCCAAGCGGTTTTTTGCCGAGCGGCGCTATGCAGGGTCGAAGGACCGGCGGGCGGTGCGCGATCTGGTTTGGGCGGCGATTCGCCGTTTTGGGGAGCGGCCAGACAATGCCCGCGCCGCCTTTGTGGCGATGGCGGATGACGACGCCGAACTGGCCGCTTTGTTCGACGGCAGCGACTACGGTCCGCCTGCCATCGGGCCGACTGAGCCGCGCGTCGGCGGCGGTTTACTACCAACGTGGATATTGCCGCATTTCGCTGGGCTGATCGACGATGCGGAGCGTGACGCGTTGCTGGACCGAGCACCGCTTGATCTGCGGGCTAACGCGCTGAAGACTTCGCGTGAGGCGGTAGCAGCGGAATTTTCCGAGGCCGAAGTTTTGCCGCAATCGCCGTACGCGCTTCGCCTGGCGACAGGGCAAGCGGTCGATAACCATCCGGTGATGCTCGACGGCGTGATCGAAATTCAGGACCTCGGCAGCCAGCTGATCGTCGATGCCTGCACCGCCACGCCCGGCATGACCGTCCTCGACCTGTGCGCCGGAGCGGGCGGCAAAACGCTCGCGCTGGCATCCTATATGGCGGGAAAAGGCCGCTTGATCGCAAGCGATACCAATCGCGCAAGGCTCGACCAGTTGCGACCTCGCGCGAACCGGGCTGGCGCTTTTGAAATCGAAACGTTGCTACTGAACCCCAACAAAGAACGGGCAATGCTCGGCTACTTGAAGGGCGGTTGCGACATCGTCCTGATCGACGCACCATGTTCGGGCAGCGGCACATGGCGGCGCAATCCGGAGACACGGTGGCGGCTCAACCCAGCGCGGCTGGCGCAAGTCACCGCCGCGCAGGCCAATCTGCTCGATATCGGCGCGGAAATGGTCGCATCTGGCGGGCATCTGGTCTATGCTGTCTGCTCATTGCTTGATGATGAGGGCAGGGGGCAAGTGGCCGCATTCTTGGACCGACATGATGGCTGGCGCGCCGAGGCGATTGCGCTTCCCGCTGGTCGCGCGCATGGCAACGGCACGTTGTTGACGCCGCATCATGACGGCACCGACGGATTTTTCTTCGCGAGGCTACAAAAGCTGTGATAGCGTCGCGACTCCAACATATCTGGATCTTGATCATGCGCTTTTCTCCTGCTGCCATTGCCCTGTCGCTCACATTTGCTATGATTTCTAGCGCAAGTATGGGCAGCCGCGCTGACGATGATATTGACGCGCAGTCGCTGGCATTCTTGCAATCGGGCAAGGATGCAGCGAAGGCGGGCGACCTTGAGAACGCAATCGGTCTGTATGAAACCGCTTTGGCGGTCGATCCGCGCAATCGCGCCGCCTATGTTGCCATGGCAGAAGCGGTGAGGGCGCAGGGGCTCGATGGAAAAGCCATCCGGTTCTACCGCGAAGCGCTCGAGATCGAGCCTAATGACCAGCGGGCGCTTGCCGGGCAAACCGAGGCAATGATCGCCAAGGGTGCGATCGAGCCAGCGCGCAAGAACATCGCGCGGTTGAAGATGCTGTGTCAAGGTGGTTGCGACGTTGTGGATCGGCTGGCCTTGTCGGCCAACCGCGCCGGGGAGAAGCAGCAATTGCAGGCGAGCGCGCTCGAGATCAAACCAACCGTGGGTGTCGCGCCTGAGCCAAAGCCGAATTGATTTTGCGAATCCCTCTCTCCTTCAGGGGAGAGGAGCGAGACTTAGCGCCGAAGGCGGTTAGTCGCAGCGGAGAGGGGTTTGAGGTACCGATACAGTGCTGCCCCTCTCCAACTCCGCCTAAGCATCCTTCGCAAGCTCAGGAAGCTAAGGCTCCGTATCCTCTCCCCTGAAGGAGAGAGGGGAAAAGCGAGCTAAATCAACTCGCCAAATTCCGCTACTATCGCCTCATATAGCCGTTTCTTGAAAGGCACGATCAGGTGCGGCAAGCGATCGGGTGTCACCCACTGCCAGTGCGAAAACTCCTGATGCTCGGTTTCGATGTCGATGTCTTTGTCCGAACCCTTGAACCGCATCAGGAACCAATGCTGCCGCTGACCGCGATATTTGCCTTTCCAGACTTTGCCGACCAGTTCCTCGGGCAAATCGTAAAAATGTTCGTCGCGGCTGCGCGCAATGATGTCGACGAGCGATGCGTGGATGCCGGTTTCCTCGTGCAGCTCGCGCAAGGCCGCCGCTTGCGCGTCTTCGCCTTCGTCGATTCCGCCTTGCGGCATTTGCCAGGCATCGCCCTCGGGACGGCTGTCCTTGCGTTGCCCGACGAACACCTTGCCTTCAGTATTGGCAAGCATGATGCCCGCACAAGGGCGGTAGGGAAGATCTTCGATTTTGCTGTTCATGCGTCGGCCATGACCTCGGTGAGCATGGATTTCAAGGCATTCACATAGCTTTCAACATCCTTTTGCGTCGAAGGGATCGCCTGACGAATGTTGATATGGCCGTGGATATTGCCCTCGGCGCTGATATGTTCGACGTGCACACCTGCTGCTTTGAGCTTTTCGACATAGGCCAGTCCCTGGTCGCGCAAGGGATCGAGACTGGCGGTGGTGACAAGGCTTGGGGGCATTCCGCTTTGGTCAAAGTTCAACGGCTCGGCGCGGTAATCGCCGGGCATTGCCCCATGGCCTTCGGTGAAATAGGCCATCGCTTCGTCGGTCAGCAAATGGCCGGTGCCGAATTCACGCATGCTCGGCCAGTCTTCATCAAGCGTAACCACAGGGTAGATGGGGTGCTGAACGAGCACAGGAACCGCAGCAGGATTGTCGCGCAGCGCCATCGTCGTCACGATGGTAAGGTTGCCGCCCGCGCTGTCGCCAGATGTAATAAGGCCAGTGATTTCAAGCCCGAGTTCGGCGGGGCTGGAGGCGATCCAGCGCGTTGCCGCCTCGCAATCTTCGGCCGGGGCGGGGAAAGGGTATTCAGGCGACAGCCGATAGTCGATTGAAATGACTGGAAGGTCGAGCAGGCGTGCAACTTCGGCGCAATGCGGTTCATAAGTATACAGGCTGCCGATGACGAAACCGCCGCCATGATAAAACACCATGACCGGGCCAGCCCCCCGGTTTTCGCGGCTGTCATATAACCGCGCTGGAATATTGCCCGCAGGCCCGGGGATCGAAAGATCGCGGATGACCGCAAGTTCGCCAACCGGAGCGTCAGCCACATCGCGCATGGCGGCGGTCATCGCGCGTGCTTCGGCGGCGGGAAGCTCCCAGAATTTAGGACCGGGGACCGCATTCAGGAACGCCAGGAACATGGCCACGTCCGGCCGGACAAAGGGTGCGTTTTCGCTCATCGAAATCTCCATCTTCGATGGCGTGATAGGGCGGCGGGCGGGACAGGTCCAGCATATCCCGTCATAGTTTTTCTAACATTGCAGTGGCGTCGGAATGGGATTAGGCAAATCGACAATAAAGTGGTATTTAGAGACGGGTTGAAACGAATGGCTACGGCATTCAAGGACGATGAAGCGGGCGCCACAGCGGCGACCCAGAGCGAAGCTGTTGTCATTCGCTTCGCGGGCGACAGTGGCGACGGGATGCAGTTGACCGGTGGGCAGTTTACACTGTCGTCGGCGCTGGCGGGCAATGATTTTGCGACCTTCCCCGATTTTCCAGCAGAAATCCGGGCGCCGCAAGGTACGCTGTTCGGGGTTTCGGCCTTCCAGATCAATTTCGGGTCGAGCGATATTACGACGGCGGGCGACCGGCCCGATGTGCTGGTCGCGATGAACCCGGCGGCGCTGAAGACCAATGTCCAGGCTTTGCGCGAGGGCGGATTGATCATCGCCGACACCGGAGAGTTTTCGGCGCGCAATCTGGACAAGGCGAAATACACCGCGAACCCTCTCGAAGACGGCAGCCTCGCCAAATGGCAGCTGATGGCGTTCGACATCAGCGCGCTGACGCTTGAATCGGTAAAGCCCTTCGGCCTTGGCAACAAGGAAGCTTTGCGCTGCAAGAATATGTGGACGCTTGGTCTGGCGCTTTGGATGTTCGGGCGCAAGCGGCAGCCGATCGTCGACTGGCTGAACGCAAAGTTTGCGAAAAACCCCGTGCTGGCCGAGGCCAATATCGCTGCGCTGAACGCAGGCCACGCCTATGGCGAAACCGCGGAGCTTTCCGGACCACTGAAACAATATAATGTCGAAGCAGCGCCCGCTGAGCCGGGTGTGTACCGGACGGTGACGGGCGCAGAGGGCATTTCATACGGCCTTGTCGCAGGCGCGCAGCTTGCGGGGCTGAAGATGTTCTTTGGAGGCTATCCGATTACGCCCGCTTCGGCGATTTTGCACCATCTCGCGCGACTAAAGGAATATGGCATCACCACGTTCCAGGCGGAAGATGAGATTGCCGCGATTTGCTCGGCCATCGGTGCAAGCTATGCCGGCCAGTTGGGCGTGACCAGCTCGTCCGGTCCCGGCATCGCGCTGAAAGGCGAAGCGATGGGTCTTGCGATCATGACCGAGTTGCCGCTGGTCATCATCAACTCGCAGCGTGGCGGGCCTTCGACCGGTCTGCCCACCAAGACCGAACAGTCCGATCTTTATCAGGCGGTCTATGGCCGCAATGGCGACGCGCCGATGCCGGTCATCGCCGCACGTTCGCCCGCCGATTGTTTCAACTGTGCTATCGAAGCGGTGCGCCTTGCGGTGCGCTACATGACGCCGGTGATGTTGCTGACCGACGGTTACATCGCCAACGCGGCAGAGCCATGGCTGGTCCCCGATATGGACGCTTACAAGCCGTTTCCGGTTGAGTTCATGGAGCAGGCACCGGAAAACGGACGTTTTCTGCCTTACGAACGCAACGGACAGGGCGGGCGTCCTTGGGTGAAGCCCGGCACACCTGGCCTGATGCACCGGATCGGCGGTATCGAAAAGGCCGAGAAGAGCGGCCATATCGATTACTCCCCCGCCAATCACGAATTGATGACCAAGCTACGTAAGTTGAAGATCGACGGCATCGCCGACGACATGCCCGAGCAGGATGTGACGCTTGGCGAAGATAGCGGCAAGCTGGTCATCGTCGGCTGGGGGTCGACCTTTGGTCCGATCCATCAGGCCGTGCGCCGTGCGCGGGCGAAGGGGCAGGATGTCCACCACATCCACGTCCGCAATATCTGGCCGTTGCCGCGTAATCTGGGTAGCCTGCTGAAACGGTATGAGAAGATGATCGTGCCCGAAATGAACACCGGCCAGTTCAAGACCGTGCTGCGCGACCAGTTTCTCGTCGATGCCCGGCCTTTGAACAAAGTATCCGGCCAACCGTTTACTATTGCCGAGATTGAGGCAGCGATCGGAAACGCCTTGGCGGGCGACGTCGGCGGTACAATCCATGCCGACAGCACGCAATTGCCCGAGCCCGAATCGGGCCACGATGATGGCAGTCTGAAGGGGCAAACTTCGCCCCAGTCTGCCGAAGGATAGACACATGAACGACATGACCCCCATCAAGACCACCACGCCCAAGGATTGGGAAACCGATCAGGAGGTGCGCTGGTGCCCCGGTTGTGGCGACTATGCTATTCTGAAGGCCGTGCAGCGCACGATGCCTGAGATTGGTGGAACGCCTGAAAACACCGTGTTCATCAGCGGCATCGGCTGCTCGTCGCGCTTTCCTTATTATATGGAAACCTATGGCTTCCACACCATTCACGGACGTGCGCCTGCGGTGGCGACTGGGGTGAAGCTGGCCAATCCCGACCTCGATGTCTGGATCATCACCGGAGACGGCGATGCGCTGTCGATTGGCGGTAACCACACGATGCATTTGCTGCGGCGCAATCTCGATTGCCAGATCATGCTGTTCAACAACGAGATTTACGGCCTGACCAAGGGCCAATATTCGCCAACCTCGCGGATTGGCACCAATAGCCCGTCGACGCCTTATGGTTCGGTCGACCGGCCAGCGACACCTTGTGCCTTTGCCCTTGGTTCGGGCGCGCGTTTCGTTGCGCGCGGATTCGATGTGTCGAAGAATCTGCCCGAAGTGCTAAAGGCTGCCCACGCCCATCGCGGTGCCGCGTTTATCGAGATTTTCCAGAACTGCATCGTTTACAACAAGGACGTGTTCGAAGACTTCGCCGCGCCAAAGGGGGCAGAAGACCAGCAGCTTTGGTTGAAAGACGGCGAGCCGATGCTGTTTGCCAAGGGGCTGAAGGGCATCGCGCTTGATGTCGAGGCTCTTGAACTCAAGGTGGTCGATGTCGTGGATGGCGACTGGCAAGCCGCGGGTGTCATCGTCCACAACGTCACCAATCGTTCGATCGCACATATGCTGGTGGAAATGCGCTTTGGCGAATTCCCGATGGCATTGGGCGTGCTCTACGACGATCCGCGCCCGACATTCAACGACGCAGTGGTTGAACAGAACCGCGCGGTCAGCGAAGGGAAGGTTGCCGACCTGAGCAACTTGCTCGTCAAGGGCCAGACTTGGACCGTAGCGGACGGGCATCCAGAGATTTAGGCAGCGCACAGCTATAGAACGGTATTGCGTCCGCCGCCTTGCTCCGCCAGCAGGGCGAAATGGATAATCTGACACATAGTTTGGTCGGCGCGCTTATTGGCCAGATGGGCTTGAAGCGTAAAACCGGCCTCGCGATGCCGATGCTCATCATCGCGGCGAATATTCCCGATATCGATGCAGTCGCGACCTTGCTTGGCGGGCATCAGCATCTGGCACTCCGGCGCGGGATCACGCATGGGCCGATTGCGATGGTGGTTTTGCCGCTCTTGCTGTGGGGCATCATGCTGTGGTTCGACCGATGGCAGACGCGGCGGGGGAAACGGCCTGACAAGAGGCTTCCCGTTCACAAAGGCTGGCTGCTGGCCTTGGCCTATATCGGCTGCCTCAGCCACCCGCTGTTCGACTGGTTCAACAGCTATGGCATCCGGTTGCTGGAGCCGTTTTCGTCTCAATGGTTTTATGGCGACACCATCTTCATCATCGACATCTGGCTGTGGGTTGCCTTGATCGCAGGCGTATGGATATCGCTTCGTCGTGAACGCAGGGGTGCGACTGGCTGGCGAACTCCCGCGATTGCAAGCCTAGTTGCGATTTGCGCGTATATACTTGCCAACGGCTTGATTACCGGTCGCGCGGAACGGCTGATGGCGCAGGCCGTTGAGCGGAAACATGATCTTGTCCCGACGATGGTTGTTGCCAATCCCGTACCGGTTCAGTTTTGGAAACGGGAAATGTTGTGGCGCGATCGGACGCATTTCGGCCAGGGGACATTCAGCGCGCCGAGCGTAGTGGTCGTAGATGACGCTGTCGGTATTCACCAGATGGACGGCGCCAAAACCGAGGCTCTGGTTACCGGCGATTTGGATGGATCGGCGTATCTTTTCTGGTCGCGCATGCCAGTAGTGCGGTTAAGTGGTGGGGACAGCCAAAGGCAGCTAAACATTTCGGATCAGCGCTTCGGCAATCCGATGGTCAGCGACCGATTCACGGTTTCTGTGCCGCTGAAAGAGGAATAATGTCCGCTCCCGCTATTCTCTGGCTGCGCCGCGATCTGCGGCTTGCCGACCAGCCTGCTCTCGCGGCGGCGGTGGAGAGTGACGCGCCGGTTATTCCCGTTTTCATCCTCGACGATGAAACGCCGAAACATCGCAAGATGGGCGGGGCTTCGCGGTGGTGGTTGCATCATAGTCTAAAATCGCTCGATGCTGATCTGCAGGAATTGGGTTCGCGGCTGATTTTGCGGGCTGGCAGGTCGGACGAGGTGTTGGCCGGGATTGCGAAGGAAACCGGCGCGTCCGCAGTCCACTGCATCCGCCATTACGAACCATGGTGGCGCAATGCCGAGAAGGCGGTGGCGAAGGCCTTGCCAGATGGCTGCGAACTTCTCTGCCATGATGGCAATTATCTGTTGCCGCCCGGCAGTATGACGACGGGCAGCGGCGGGCAGTATAAAATCTACACGCCTTTCATGCGCGCTTTGTGGCAGCATATGCCGCCGCCAAAACCCCTTCCATTCCCGTTCGTGTCGAGCAAAGTCGAGACACCGGGCAGGGCGGAGGGGCCTCTCGTCTACGCTCGAGGCGAACGGATGAGGGGACCGGACAAATGGCCGGATAGCGACACACTTTCAGACTGGCAGCTGCTTCCGACCAAACCCGACTGGGCGGGCGGGATGAGGGAAATGTGGACGCCAGGCGAAGCAGGCGCGAAAGCTCGGCTCGACGACTTTACCGACAAGGCAAAGTTCTATGACGAGAAACGCAATCTGCCCTCGGTCGCCGGTTCGTCATTTCTGTCGCCGCATCTGCATTTCGGCGAGATCTCACCAGCAACCTGCTGGCATGCAACGATGAAGACGGGGGGATCCGTCGATGTGTTTCTCAAAGAGCTTGTCTGGCGCGATTATGCGCAGAATGTAATTTGCCAGTTTCCGGAATATGGCAGCAAGAATGCGCGCGATGCATTCGACAAGCTTCCATGGCGCGATATGTCCGATCCAGCAGTCAAGGCAGATTACATCGCTTGGACCAAGGGTAAAACCGGCTATCCAATCGTCGATGCCGGAATGCGGCAGCTATGGGCAACCGGCTGGATGCACAACCGCGTCCGCATGATCGCCGCTTCGTTCCTTATCAAACATTTGCTCATCGACTGGCGCGAGGGTGAGCAGTGGTTTTGGGATACTCTGGTCGATGCCGATTATGGCAGCAACAGCGTCAACTGGCAGTGGACGGCTGGAACCGGCATCGACAGCAATATGTTCGTACGCATCATGGCGCCGTTATCTCAGTCGGAGAAGTTCGACGCGGCGGGATATATCCGCGAGTGGGTGCCGGAGCTAGCTGGGCTGAGTGACGCGGCTATCCACGATCCTGATGAGCATGGTGCCAGGCCGAAAGGCTATCCCGCCAAGATTATCGGTCACAAGGATGCGCGGGAGCGGGCGTTTGCGGCGCATGATGCGGTGAAACAATAAATGACCCTCAAGTTGTTGTCATTCCCGCGAAAGCGGGAATCCATGGGCTGAGATTTCGGTTAAATCGGCCATGCAGTTTTTGCGGATAGCATCGGCCATGGATTCCCGCTTTCGCGGGAATGACAAACTTGGGATCTTAGGGGTTAGGCCGTTAGAACAAGCCTATGCCCGGTTTCGAAATCGCTCTGCAGCATCCCAACAATCGCATCCGCCACAACCGACGGCTCCTTCACCGTCGCTGGGTCCTCCCCGGGATATGCAGCGGCGCGCATTTTGGTTCGGGTTTTGCCCGGATCGACGATGGCGACGCGAACCGGCGACAGGTTTTTGACTTCCTCGCCATAGCTGGTCACCAGATTTTCCAGTGCCGCCTTGGATGCGCCATAGGCTCCCCAAAAAGCGCGCGGGGTTGCGCCGACTGAAGAGGTGAGGGCGACCAGGCGACCCGCGTCGCTCTTCCGAAGGAGCGCGTCAAACGATGCGATCAGCACCTGCTGCGCCGTTACGTTAAGCGTGAAAAGCCGCACAAATTCTGCGCCGTCGATCGCGGGAACGGGAGCTAGCGTGCCTAGCATCGCGGCGTTCAGTACCATGATGTCAAGCTTGCCCCAACGCTCGGTTACCGCCGCCGCCAGTCGTCCGATACTGTCGCCATCGGTCAAGTCGAGCGGGGCAATCGTCGCGCTGCCGCCGGCATCGAAAATCGCGTCTTCGACGGCTTCGAGGTCTTTAGCAGTTCGCGAAGTGATGATGACATGCGCCCCTTGCGCCGCCAGCACTTTCGCCGTTGCCGCGCCGATGCCGCGACTTGCGCCCGTAACCAGCGCAATCTTGCCTCCCAACGCGTCGCTCATGTCAGGCCAGCTTACGTTCGTTCAGCATGATCAACTGGTCCGATTCCTGCTCTTCATGGTCGGTCAGGCTGGTGGGATAATCCCCGGTGAAGCAAGCATCGCAATATTGCGGCTTGCCATTGTTGCGCTGTTCCTCGCCAAGCGCGCGGTAAAGGCCGTCAATCGACAGGAAGGCCAGACTGTCAGCCTGAATGAAAGCCCGCATTTCCTCGACATCCATCCGGCTGGCGAGCAGCTTCGATCGTTCGGGCGTATCGACGCCGTAGAAGCAGCTGTTCATCGTCGGCGGACTGGCAATACGCATATGTACTTCGGCAGCACCCGCCTCACGCATCATCTGCACGATCTTGAGCGACGTTGTCCCGCGCACGATCGAATCATCAATGAGCACAATCTTTTTGCCCGTGACAAGATTCTTGTTGGCATTATGCTTCAACTTTACGCCCAAATGGCGGACGCCGTCGCCGGGCTGAATGAACGTCCGACCGACATAATGCGAGCGGATGATGCCCAATTCGAAAGGTATTTTTGCGGCCTCGGCATAACCGATGGCTGCTGGCGTCCCGCTGTCGGGCACGGGGATCACATAATCGACATCGACGCCGTTTTCGCGCGCGAGTTCGGCACCGATGGCCTTGCGCACCGAATAGACGCTGATGCCTTCGACAATCGAGTCGGGGCGCGAGAAATAGACATGTTCGAAGATGCAGGGACGCTGAGCGACCGGAATGAACGGCTTGTGCGACGCGATTTCGCCATTGCGGACGATCACAATTTCGCCTGGGTCGACTGCGCGGATAAATTCCGCCCCGACGATATCCAATGCGACGGTTTCCGAAGCGAAAATAATCGAATCGCCCAATTTGCCCATCACCAGCGGCCGAATGCCGAGCGGATCGCGGCAGGCAATCATGCCTTCGGTGGTCAGGCACAAAAGCGAATAGGCACCTTCGACCCGCTTCAACGCGTCGATCAGGCGGTCGAGCAAAGTCCGGTAACCCGACGTGGCGACCAGATGGATGATGACCTCGGTGTCCGAGGTTGATTGAAAAATCGAGCCGCGCCGAACCAGATCGCGGCGAACGGTCATCGCATTGGAGATATTGCCGTTATGCGCGACGGCAAATCCGCCGGTCGCCAAATCGGCATACAGCGGCTGCACATTGCGCAGCGAGGTTTCGCCTGTGGTGGAATAGCGGACATGGCCGATTGCGCTGCGTCCGACAAGACCGCCGATGATCTCTTCGCGGTCGAAATTGCCCGCGACATGACCCATCGCGCGGTGCGTGTGGAAGTCGTGCCCGTCAAAGCTGGTGACGCCCGCTGCTTCCTGCCCCCGATGCTGCAAGGCGTGCAGGCCAAGCGCAACCATTGCCGAGGCGCCATCGATGTCGCAGACGCCGAAGATTCCGCACTCTTCGCGTAATTTATCCCCATCTATATCGGAGGTATCAAAGGGGTCGGTGGTCAGCATATGTCGAATCCCGCTGCGCTTCGCTGGCTGGCATATAGGGGTGCACGCGCGGAATGTCTCCCCCGGAGTCGTCGATCTGTAATAAAGAAATTGTTGGCAGGGCATTTGCGCATCGGTTAGGCCATCAGGCATGACCGACGACCGCGAAACGGGGCTAGTGCTCGATCCCAAATATGATGCCAACGGGTTGGTGACTGCCGTCGTGACCGACGCAGATGACGGTGCCGTGTTGATGGTCGGACATATGAATGCCGAGGCGCTGGCGAAAAGCCGAGAGACAGGCACTGCGGTGTTTTTCTCGCGCAGTCGGCAGCGGCTTTGGCAGAAGGGCGAGAGTAGCGGCCATTTTTTGAATATTGTCGAGATGCGGATCGACTGCGACCAGGATGCTATCTGGATCATCGCAAGGCCCGACGGTCCGACCTGCCACACAGGCGAACGGAGCTGCTTCTATCGTCGCGTCGTTGACGGCGGGCTCGAGCGAATTTGAGATATTTCGCCTGTCTCGCGCTGTTGCTGCTAGCCGGATGTGGCGAGAACACGCCTGCTGCTTCCGGCCAGGGTTCCGATGCTGGTTCCGCGCTAGACGAGCAGGCCGTCGCCGTCGGCATCATGCCCGACCCTGATGACGTTGGGTTCACGGGACGGTTCGAAACGCGGAGTGATCTTGGGGTCGACAAATTCTGCGCGGTGGCGAATGGCTCTCAAAATTTCGAGGTAGGATTCCTGGCGGTATATGGGCCGGAGAGCAAATGCGAGGGCAGGGGGACGGCGACCGTGGATGGCGAAACGGTTCGAATCGTTATGGCGGGAAAAGGAAGCTGCGCATTTGATGCACGCTATGATGGCATAGAATTGCGTTTTCCGGGCTCAGTCGAAAGCGGCTGCGCTTCCTATTGCTCCGACCGCGCAAGCATGTCTGGCACACATTATTTCATGGTCCAACCGGGCGATGCCGCCGCGCGCACGACCTTGGGCCGCGACATCGAGCGCCTCTGCGATTAGCGGGGAACGGCAAAGCAGGCCTGGCCAGCGGCCTTCACTTTTGCACACATCGCGGCAGCTGCAACCCTGCTGGCAAATGGACCCGCCTGTAGCCGCGTGATGTTACCGGTGGTCTTCAGATAAGTCTGAAGCGCGCCGAGGTCTGATATTTTTCCTTCAAGCGACGTCCAGAGCTTTTTAGCATTAGCTTCTTCGCTAAACGCGCCAAGCTGAATGCGCCACGCCCCATCGGTCGCCACTGGCTTGATTGGCGCAGGTTTGACCGGCGCCGGCTGTACAGGGGCGGGCTTGGGTGCTTGCTTTGGTGGGTCGCCTGCGACAGCCATATCGGACGGAAAGCCCGGCTTTACCTTGGAAGCCGGCACATCAACGCCCTTAGCGGATTTGGGCGGCGGAGTGGTGTTGATCGGGAAGCCCGATACTTGGTCCGTGCGCGCCTTCGTAGCGCGCTGTTCCAGCTCTCCGGCCAGCACGGTCGCGGCCTGGCGCTGCTCAAGCGGAATATATTGATCCATCTGCGACAGGCTGCGCGAGGCAGGAGCCATGCCCGCCGACGACGCGCGCGTCATCAGTGCATAAGCGCGGACCCAGTCTTTCTGAATATTGGTGCCATTGAACAATTCGGTCGCCAGCAGATATTGTGCACGCGGATCACCGCGATCGGACGACGTTTGCAAATAGGGAAGCGATTCAGCCACCTTGCCCTGATAGTGCAACAAGTGGCCGTAACTGTCGGACGCCTGCAAATGCCCTTGCGCTGCCGCCTTCTTGTACCAGTCGAGCGCGACGTTCAGGTCGGCTTTAACCCCGCGGCCCATTTTGTACGCCTGACCCATGTTGAATTGCGCATCGGCATCGCCCTTGATAGCGGGATCGCGCCATTGTTTGACGGCCGCCTCATATTCGCCACGGCTCCAGGCATCGACGCCCGCCTTGACGTCGGCGACGGCAGGGGCAGTCATGAGCGACAGGGCCAATGCGGCCAGTGCGATTTTCGAAAGATGCGACCCGATTGCCATTTCCATACTCCGTTCGATGCAACACGCGCATAACATGATAGAAACTGAAAAATGGTAAACAAATCGGGATAATAGCTTAACCAGCCGCTACAGCCAAATGATTAGGCCGCCTGCGGCTTTCCGGATTAAGGATTGCCGCCATCCCCACATAAAATGCAACACCGAAATCGCAGGGAGCGTTAACGGATTTTTAGCCCTGTTCTGTCACATCCGTCCTCGAAACATTTGCAAAGGGGAATGATGTGAGGGTTCTCGCATTAGCATCACAGAAGGGCGGATCGGGTAAAACCACGCTTTCTGGCCATTTGGCGGTTCAGGCACAGCTTGCTGGTGCAGGGCCCGTCGTACTGATCGATATCGACCCGCAGGGCTCGCTCGCCGATTGGTGGAACGAGCGTGAGGCAGAGCTTCCGGCCTTTGCACAAACCACGGTTGCCCGTTTGGCCTCAGATCTGGCGGTATTGCGTCAGCAAGGCTTCAAGCTCGCGGTTATCGATACGCCTCCGGCGATTACGATGGCGATCCAGAGCGTCATTTCGGTCTCCGAACTTATCGTCGTCCCGACCCGCCCGAGCCCACATGATTTGCGCGCCGTGGGTGCTACCGTCGACCTTTGCGAACGCGCAGGCAAGCCGCTGATCTTCGTGGTCAACGCGGCAACGCCAAAAGCCAAAATCACCTCGGAAGCCGCCGTTGCTCTGTCGCAGCACGGGACCGTCGCCCCGATTACCCTGCATCACCGCACCGATTTCGCGGCCTCGATGATCGATGGCCGCACGGTTATGGAAATCGACCCCAACGGCCGCTCATCGCAGGAAGTCATCCAGCTTTGGGCGTATATCTCGGATCGCCTTGAAAAGAATTTCCGTCGCACCGTCTTCAGTGCACCCGCCGCTACGGCCAACCCGCAAACGATCGCTGCCCGGCCAATGGGCGGATTTGGTCGCCGGGTTGTCGGTTAAGCGTGAAGGGGGCAGAGATAATGAGCGAACCAAAACCACTTGCATCGCTTTCAGGCGTGTTGCTGGCCCGCAAGGGTCTGGCCCGTCCCGCGATGCGTCGTCCTTCCATGCTGGGGACTAACGGCAACGCGGCGCTTGCGCAGGACGATCTGGGCTGGAACGACATGGGTTATGACGTCGATCCCGATCCCTCGGCGCCGATGGACTATGATCACAACTTTCACGGAACAAACCCGCTGGCCGCGGCTGTGCCGGATATCAAGCATCAGCAAAGCCGTATTGCAGAGGAATATGAAGGCGAAGACCAGCCGGAGGCAGGGTTCGACAGCTTTGCTGAAGAGTTGCCGCCGGTGGCGACTGCCTTGACCGTCGTTTCGATGACGCCGGAACCAGTGGTTACGCCAATCGACCGCAGCCGTTCGACCGACGCGCCCCGTTCCAAGGCGCGGGCGAAACCCGGCATGAAGGACAAAGCGGCATTTACGCTTCGTCTCGATGGCCAGCGCCACTTGAAATTGCGGTTGGCCTGTGCGGTCCGCCATCAATCGGCGCAGCAGCTTGTAACCGATGCGCTCGACGCGTTTCTCGACTCCATGCCCGAAATCGCTGCGCTTGCCGCATCGGTCCCGGCGAAAAAACATTGAACCTGAATTTTTGAGCTTTTTTGAGGTGATGCCATGAATAGCAAATTTGTCGTGAAGCTCGCTTTGTCGACCGCTGTGGTAGCGGGTACGGCTATAACTGCGACCACCGCCGGTTTCGGCAACACCGACAAGGTTTCTGCCAAGAAGGCCGGACCTGAAAAGGCTTATGGTTGGGCCAAGAAGGCCGAAAAGGCGTTTGCCAAGGGCAAGACCGATCGCGCGCTGACCTTCGCTGAACTGGCGGTAGAGGCCGACATGCAGAACCGCGACTATCGCTCGTTGCTCGCGCGCATTTACATGGCGCAAGGCCGCTTCGTTTCGGCCGAGCGCACGTTGATGGACGTCATGGACCTGGGGCAGGTCGATCCGCGCACCGTGATCAGCCTCGCGCTTACGCGCATCGCACAGGGCAACGTCGATTCGGCGGTTGCGCTGGTCGAGGCCAACCGTGGAATCGTACCCGTCAGCGACTACGGCCTGACTCTGGCGCTTGCCGGGCGTTCGGGCGATGCAGTCAATGTGTTGAGCGAAGCCGTTCGCTTCGACGGCGCGAATGCCCGCACACGGCAAAATCTCGCGCTATCTTACGCGCTCGATGGCCGCTGGCGTGACGCCCGCGTGATGGCCGGACAGGACATGTCGCAGACTCAGGTGAATGAACGCATCGCCGAATGGGCACAATTTGCGCGTCCTGAAGCTTACACCTTGCGGGTGGCAGGGCTGCTGAAAGTGCGCCCGAACCTCGCTGACACCGGTCAACCCGTTCGCCTCGCGCTCAACTCGGTTGCGCCGGTCGGCTTGGCGGACGCCGGTTCGGTTATCGCGCCTGTGGAAGTTCCCGCATCGCAGCCAGCGGTGGAGCTTGCCGCCGTTGGTCCGGCACCTTTCGCCGACAGCGTGGGTTTTGCGGGCGTAGAAACCGCCGTGCAGATGGCCGAACCCGAAGCCGTTGCTGTCGCTGCCGAAGCACCGTTGATCAAGGCACCTGAAAGCCCGGCGAAGGCTGCGCCGGTCAAACTGGCTCTGGCTGATGTTCCTGCATCAAAAGCCGTCAAGAACGGCGGAACGCATGTCGTTCAGCTCGGCGCGTTCAACAATGCCGCAGTGGCGAGCGATGCCTGGGCAAGGCTCAGCAAGCGCCACGGGATGCTGGGCGGCTTTGAGCCTGCAAAAACCTCGGTCACCGTCAACGGCCGCAAATTCATTCGTCTGGCCGCGACCGGCTTCGACAGCGCATCCGCAGCAAGCGCAGCCTGCAGCCAGATCAAATCGCAAGGCGGCGTGTGCTTCGTCCGCAGTGCGGCGGGCGCCGCGCCGGTTCGCATGGCAAAGGCCCCAGGTCGCCGGATCGCTTCACGCTAATCGATAAAGCTGCAACCGAGATCGAGGGGAGGGACCGGGGCGCAAAGCTCGTTGGAACTGGATGACCTGACTGACAAGGTTCGAATCCCTTATGTCTAACCCCTCACTCCTTCTTCAACGCTCCCGCCTTATGCGCCGCGTTTTTCCCCTCATCGGTCTCGACAATAAACTGTGGATTGTCCTTTGACGCTTTCACCTCATGCCCCTTGATCTTCGTCGGCGTGGTCTGTTTTTTCACGACCTTGCCGTGCGCTGTGCCGCCGCTCGATTTCCAGCTTACCTGATCGCCCTTTTTTAATGTCTTCTCCGCCATGTCGTGTCTCCTCGTTCACGCACGGCTAACGCGCGCGGGGGTGATGGCGTTCCCCGGCCCGCCCAAAACCCGCGTTCGTTGACTGTATGTTGACCGGTTTTGGCTTAAGTCCTATCCTCACAAACGCGAGGGAGAGTGTTTTGGTGGGCATTAGCGGCAAGTTCCTGATTATAGGGTCGGCTTTGGTTCTGGCGGCTTCTCCAGTTGCGGCGCAGTTCGGCGGGATTTCGATTCCGCGTATCCCCTCGGGTTCGGATTCATCCTCTAAAAGCTCCACCGACACTGGCTGCAAAAGCCCGAAGAAGAAAAAAGGCGCGGCCATGTTCGGCGACATCGTCGGGCGCGTGGCTGGCGACCAGATTTCGCGCACGGGGGCAGGGCGCTTCCTTCCGGTGTCCGAATTCAGCTCGACGATAACCGAGGCCATCGCCTGCCGCCTCGACCCCGAGGAGCAGGCGCAGGCGGCGCAGGCGACCGACGAGGCGCTGCGCACTGGCGAGGTCGGCGAGACGGCTGAATGGACGAGCGGCACGCGCGAGAATGTCACGGGCAAATCGACCGTCAAGGCGCAGGCCGCGGGCGGCGGCGGGGCGAAATGCATGATGGTCTCCGACGTCATCATCGTCGATGGCGAGGAAACCCGCGCCGAAAAGAAGATGTGCCGCGCGCCGGGCCAGTCGCGCTATGTCCTCACGGCCTAGGCCGTGAGGCGCGCAGTCCTGCTGCTGGCGATGCTCGCGACCGCCGCGATGGCTGAGGGCGGTGCGATGGACCCCAAAAACCCGACCTGTCCGCAAAATCCCGACTGGTCGGCCAATCCGCAGATGAAGCTGACGGTGAAGGATGTGGGTGGCGAGCGCGTGCTGCTCGCCGAGGGTGCGGTGGACAATGGCCTGCTGCCGCGTCTGACCGCCAAGCTGAAGGCCGACCCTGGCATCACCGAAATCTGGCTGCGCTCGCCGGGCGGGGTCGCTGCGGTGGGCAATGAGGCCGGACGGCTGATCCGCAAGGCGGGCATCCCGACGCGCATCCCGCAAGGCTGGGCCTGTTTCAGCGCGTGCAACTTCATCTTCATGGGCGGCCCGATCCGCAGCATCGACCCCGGCGGATTGTTCATCGTCCATATGTTCACCCATGTCGGCGACCGCGAGGGCACGCGTAACGAAATCGAGGACAATCCCGACGCCGCGGTTGATATGATCGGCGATATCGAACAAAGCAGCGCATTGCTCGCCAGCGACGACAATGACTTCCTCATCCGCATGGGCGTGTCGCGCAAATTGCTGACCGAGGTCATGTACCGGCAAAAGTCGGTTGCCTCGGCCGAAGACCAGTCCACGCGCCGGTGCCTGACGCAGGACGAGGTGCGCCGCTATAATGTCGTGAACGCCGGGTAGGCGGGCGCGCTTGATGGGGCAGGGCAGCCCTGCTAGGGGCGCGGCATGACCGAACTCTCCCGCATTCGTAACTTCTCCATCATCGCGCATATCGACCATGGCAAATCGACCTTGGCCGACCGGCTGATCCAGGCAACTGGCGGGCTTTCCGACCGCGAGATGTCGGGGCAGGGGCAAGTGCTCGACAATATGGAGATCGAGAAAGAGCGGGGCATCACCATCAAGGCGCAGACCGTTCGGCTCGCCTATACCGCCGCCGACGGCCTCGAATATGAGCTCAACCTGATGGACACGCCGGGGCATGTCGACTTTGCCTATGAAGTCTCGCGCTCCCTCGCCGCGTGCGAAGGCGCGCTCCTCGTCGTGGACGCAGCGCAGGGGGTCGAGGCCCAAACGCTCGCCAATGTCTACCAGTCGATCGAGCACGACCATGAAATCGTCCCCGTCATCAACAAGATCGACCTGCCCGCCGCAGAGGTCGACAAGGTCAAGGCCGAAATCGAGGAAATCATCGGGCTGCCCGCCGACAACGCCGTCCTCACCAGCGCCAAGTCCGGCATCGGCATCGCCGAGGTGCTCGAGGCCATCGTCACCCGCATCCCCCCGCCAAAGGGTGACCGGGGCGCGCCGCTCAAGGCCATGCTCGTCGACAGCTGGTACGACCCCTATCTTGGCGTCGTCATCCTGATCCGAGTCATCGACGGGGTCATCAAGAAGGGCCAGGAAATCCAGTTCATGGCGGCCGGCACCAAGCATCTGGTCGACCGCGTCGGCTGCATGCGGCCCAAGCTTGAGATCCTCACCGAAATCGCGGCGGGCGAAGTCGGCATCATCACCGCGCAGATCAAGGAAGTCGCGCAAACCCGTGTCGGCGACACCATCACCGACGCCAAACGCCCCGCTGCCGAGCCGCTCCCCGGTTTCAAGGAAGTGCAGCCCGTGGTGTTCTGCGGCCTGTTCCCGACCGACGCCGCGGACTTCGAAAAACTGCGCGAAAGCATCAGCAAGCTTCGCCTCAACGATGCCAGCTTCAGCTTCGAGACCGAGAGCAGCGCCGCCTTGGGCTTCGGCTTCCGCTGCGGTTTCCTTGGGCTGCTCCACCTCGAAATCATTCAGGAACGCCTGACCCGCGAGTTCGACCTCGACCTCATCACCACCGCGCCGTCGGTGGTCTACAAGCTCGAATTGAGCCGCAGCAAGACCGAAGATGCGCGCAGCATGGAGCTGCACAACCCCGCCGACATGCCCGACATCAACCGCATCGCGGAGATTCAGGAGCCGTGGATCGAGGCGACGATTTACTGCCCCGACGAATATCTGGGGTCGATCCTCAAACTATGCCAGGACCGGCGCGGCGTGCAGAAACAGCTGACCTATGTCGGCGGCCGCGCGCAGCTCGTCTACGAACTGCCGCTGAACGAGGTGGTGTTCGACTTTTACGACCGGCTAAAGAGCATATCGCGCGGCTATGCGTCGTTCGATTACCACCAGATCGGCCACCGCGAGGGCGACCTTGTGAAGATGAGCATCCTCGTCAACGGCGATCCCGTAGACGCGCTGAGCATGATCGTCCACCGCGGCACCGCAGAGGCCAGAGGCCGCGGCATGTGCGAGCGCCTGAAAGACCTGATCCCCCGCCACCTGTTCAAAATACCCATCCAGGCCGCGATCGGCGGCAAGGTGATCGCCCGCGAGACTATCGCCGCAATGCGCAAGGACGTGACCGCGAAATGCTATGGCGGCGACATATCGCGCAAGAAGAAACTGCTGGAAAAGCAGAAAAAGGGCAAGGCGCGGATGCGGGAGTATGGCAATGTGTCGATCCCTCAGGAGGCGTTTATTGCAGCGCTGCGGATGGGTGAGGAGTAGGCCACACGAAAGCACGAAGCCACCAAGAGATGAAGAGCACAATGGCGCGGAAAGATATCTCGGAAGCCAAGGACCCTGCAATGCGCGGCTCACTTGCCGCAATGCGCCGCGCGGCAGCGCTAGCGCGTGAAATTGCTATCCAGACCAATACAGCCATTGTTGTGTTCCGCGACGGCAAAGTGGTTCGCATCTCCGCAACGGAGCTGCGCGCAGGCAAGAATTGAGGGCAATAACCACGTAGAGGAACGACAGACGACGCGACTGTTGCGAAGTGCGCTTACGTCGTCCACTACTGAATTGATAAGAGGGCTGACCCATGGCGTCTGACAAGACAGTAGTTGTTGAGAGAATTTGGCAAAAGTTGAAAGACGAGGGGCAAGGTCGGACCGTGGTCTTTTTCGAGGACGTGACCGAAGCTATATCTCTGTGCAACGCAGCTGACGGCAAAAACCGAAGCGTAAAAAATCCCGCTAATTTCATGAAAGATTTAGTCCGAAAGGACAGCGCATCAGCCAATTGGCCGAAAAGTTTGTGTGAGCAAAAAATCGGCGGTCGGCAGAGGGTTGGAGCCAACCGTGTTTTTGAGTTCGAACATTATGTCGAAGGCCAAACTGAACCCTTTCCAAACCGATATTATCCCAGCGACGGAATGGAAGCGGACTGCTTGCAGTCCCTTAGCTTACCTCTTGCTTCCAAAGCGTTAGGCAGAAAAGATGAGTCTTGGCTCATTCAAGTTGCAGTTAGTTTGTTCTTGTTAGAGCAGCATTTTGCTACCCGATCATCTCTCGCAATTCGAGAATTGGTGCATCTGCAAACAGGCGTTAAGCTTGCAAACAGCGAAATTGATGGATTATTTCGAGCCGTCATCGAAGATGACGGCCAAAGAAAAGACGTCTTGATTACGTGCGAAGCCAAACAGAAAGGCGAACGCATCCTCGAGCATCAAATTGTCGAGCAGGTGGTTGCTGCATATAGAAGCGTTAAGGCGAGCGTTCCGCCAGAAGAACTCGCCCTAACATACATTGTGCCCGTTGCCCTGAAAGCTGTGGGAGATGAGGGCGCAGTTTATGTCGCCGAATTTGAGCCATGGACGCCAGCGGATGCTTCTACTGACGAAGAGCACCTCAAGGAACTGAAACTCGCATCCGAAGGCCTATATCGACTAGTTCCGCCTGTGCCCGGCATAGGTTTCCAACCAAGCAAAATTCGGCGACCTAAAAAGAAATGAACATTTTACCCGGCTGCTGCCGACAAAAGGGCTTCTATTTCCCATTGCTTACGCTTTGTAGCACCGCTTTTGCGGTCCCTTTTGGATTTAGGCGCAGGAATGTCAAAATAATCCGCAGCTTGCGACACATTGAAGCAAAGCAACTCCTTATCGCCCAGTAACAGATACTGATCCGGGGTCGATGCTCGGAACTTACCTGCACGCATGACCTCTTTTGCCACCGCTCTCGCCAAAGGAGGCGGAACAGAATTTCCTATCTGTCGAGCACCATGCCATTTGGTCTCATTAAACCTGAACCAATCCGGATAGCCATGCAGTCGCGCCATTTCGCGAACGGTGACGCAACGAGGGTATTCGTGATGTATGGGGCGCGGGCTTGTAAATGCACCACGTGCACCATCTGTACCTGCACGCAACGTATTGCTCAACCCATCCGGCGCCAGCTTATAGAAACGAGAAACAGGCTCGGTGTCGCCGCATTCAGTACGCGCGAACCGTGCTTTGGAAATGTCTGTATGAGTCGTACGCGCGCTAGACGTCAGCATCGACGTATCCCAAGCTCGCTGATATCCAAAATGCCACGCATCATTGGTTAGGCAGCGCATTTCCTGAGCAAATCTGCTCGCTTTGCTCCATGCTGTAAAGCGCACTTCATCGGAATCTGCCAGTTGGTCGAACTTGTCAGCGTCTGGAAGGTCGTCAAGTGCGTCGGCAACGGTAGGGCCGAACGGCAAATCGTTTGAAACACCAGTGTTTCGGCGATTGTCGGCCGCGCGTGTTGTCGGTTGTGGGTATGACGGCATTTCTAGTTCCGCCTTAGCACCCAATAAAAACAATCTCTCGCGATGCTGTGGAACCGCGAAGTGTGCAGCATCCAGTACTTGCCACGGCGCTCTGACCCTATAGCCGCATTCTTCGGCGGTTCGAACAATTTCGTCCAGAAATTTTCGGTGATTTCCTAACGTAAGCCCCTTGACGTTTTCAAATACGAAATAGGATGCATCTAGCTCTTTAACGATACGAAGGAAGTCGCGAACTAGCGAATTTCGCGGATCGTCGAGCGCTCTTTGACCGATCATCGAGAAACCTTGGCAAGGAGCGCCGCCAAAAACGACATCGACAGGCCGCTTTCCAATTCCCGCTGCCACTCTAATTTCGCTTGCTGTCAGCCCGACAACAGACTTCGGTATGACGGCAGAATGTGGAAAATTGAATTTATGGACGGCACAGTGGACCGGGTCGACTTCAACCGCAGCAACTATGTCGAAACCTGCTTGTTCGAACCCCAAGCTCATACCGCCAGCGCCTGCAAAAAGATCGATTCCGATTGGTCGCATCATAAGCTCCGAGCAGATGTTCTTATTTTGTTTAATCCACATTTGTGGATTTGTCGATCGTTTTCTGCGCTTTTTCCACAAATTTTTGCAGAACGGCGGCGAGTGGGCAGATATCCTTTAATTCGCATTGCCAAATGGTCAGGACCTGCCAACCTAACGCCTCCAATTGTGAGCTTTTCTTTTGGTCTCTTAGTCGGTTCTGCTCAATCTTCGCCTGCCAGTAGTCGACATTGCTCTTCGGCAATCGACCTTTGCTGCAGCCATGGCCATGCCAGTAGCAGCCATGCACGAAAATGGCGGCCTTTCTTCCCGGCAACACGATGTCCGGTTTCCCTGGCAAGTCTTTGCGATGGAGGCGAAAGCGATAGCCCATTTTATGCAGCAATCGCCGGACGATCATTTCCGGTGCCGTATTCTTCGGTCCGATGCGCGACATGAGCGCGCTACGGCTTTCAGGGGTTCGGTTATCGACCATGCTAGGTAAACCCTAACATCGAATAAGAGTTTCAGGCACCACCCCCCTACCGCCGTTGCCCCCTAACAAACCGCTTCCACTCAACTTCATCCGGCCCCGGCAGCAACGGGGCGCCCTGTGGCTCGCGGGTTTGTTCGACCTTAAAGTGGCGGCGTTTCTCTCCCGACGCGGCTTTGCATTTCTTGCAGTAAAGCCGCCGCACGAACGCCGCGATCTGTTCGTCCTCTTGTGACAGGCCCAACAATGGCAGGGGGCGTGTTCCCCGAACCCCAGTCCTTATCTATACACCATCCCCCCATCAATCAGCGGGGCCTGTCCGGTCATATAGTCGGAATCGGGTCCTGCCAGGAAGGAGACGAATGCGGCCACGTCTTCGGACGTCTCCGCGCGGCCCAAGGCGATGCCGTCGACATATTTCTTGTATGTTGCGCCGACCTCGGCTCCGGTGAGCTCGGCGAACCGTTTGTCGATTTCGGTCCACATGTCGGTGCCGACAACCCCGGGGCAATAGGCGTTGACGGTGATGCCATCGCTGGCAAGCTCTTTTGCCGCCGCCTGGGTCAACGCCCGGACGGCAAACTTGGTCGCCGAGTATATGCCGAGCATGGCAAAGCCTTCGTGGCCCGCAATCGAGGATGCGCTGATGATCTTGCCCTTGACCTTGCGCGCCTTGAACTTTTTGGCGGCTGCCTGAATGCCCCACAGGACGCCCTGGACGTTGATCTTCAATATCCGGTCAACCTCCTCCGGTGTCACCTCTGACAGCGGCTGGACATTGGCGATGCCTGCATTATTGACCATGATATCAAAGCCGCCGAGCTCTTTTTCCGCGTGATCGATCGCGGCATAGACTTCGTCACGGTTCGACACATCGGCGCGGAAGTGTGTCGCCTTGCGGCCGATGGCTTCAACCGCCTGCGCCACGGTTTTCGCCTTGGCTTCATCAACGTCGACAATGGCAATATCCGCGCCGTCCTTCGCCAGTCGAAGCGCAATCGCGCGGCCGATGCCTTGGCCTCCCCCTGTGATCAGGGCGACTTTTCCATTGATGTTCATGCCGGTCTCCAGACTGGGTGCGAATGCGGTACACAATCAACGGACCCCGCAACGCGAAGTTCCGCGCCGCCTGCTTTTCCACCTGACAGCCCGCCCCCGCTCTGCTAGGCGCGCGCCATGCTCAACCTGAACGGTATCACCGTGCGCCTTGGCGGACGCACTATCCTTGACCGCGCCACCGCGGCGCTGCCCCCCTATTCGCGCGTCGGGCTGATCGGGCGTAATGGTGCGGGCAAATCGACGCTGATGAAGGTGATGATCGGCGAGCTTGAGGCCGATGACGGCGCGATCGAAATGCCGAAGAACACGCGCATCGGCTATATCGCGCAGGAGGCGCCGTCGGGCACCGCGACGCCGTTTGAGACCGTGCTTGCGGGCGATGTCGAGCGTGCGGCCTTGATGGAAGAGGCCGAGCATTGCGCCGACCCCGACCGGCTGGGTGAGTTGCACGAGCGGTTGATCGCGATTGATGCCTACACGGCGCCTGCACGGGCGGCACGGATCTTGGTCGGGCTGGGTTTTGACGAGGAAATGCAGGGGCGGCCGCTCGACAGCTATTCGGGCGGGTGGAAAATGCGGGTGGCGCTGGCGGCGTTGCTGTTTTCAGAGCCTGACCTGCTGCTGCTCGATGAGCCTTCGAACCACCTCGACCTCGAAGCGACGTTGTGGCTGGAGAATTTCCTCAAATCCTATCCGTCGATGATGGTGGTGATCAGCCACGAGCGCGATTTGCTGAACAATGTCGTCGATAATATCCTGCATTTGGAAGGCGGAGCGGTGACTTTGTATTCGGGCGGGTATGACTCGTTCGAGCGCCAACGGGCGGAACGCGCGGCGCAACTTGCGGCGGCCAAGGCCTCGCAGGATGCGCAGCGCGCCAAGCTGCAGGACTATGTCGCGCGCAACTCGGCCCGCGCCTCGACCGCGAAGCAGGCGCAGTCGCGCGCCAAGGCGCTGGCGCGGATGCAGCCCATCGCGGCGATGGCCGAAGACCCGACGCTGAGCTTTGACTTTCCGTCGCCCGACGAACTGCGGCCGCCTTTGGTGACGCTCGATATGGCGAGCGTTGGCTATGCCGAGAACAAGCCGATATTGCAACGCCTGAACCTGCGACTCGATCCCGACGACCGCGTGGCTTTGCTGGGCCGCAACGGCAACGGCAAAACCACGCTGGCGCGGTTGCTGGCGGCGCAGCTCGCCCCGATGGACGGCGCGATGTCGGCCTCGGGCAAGATGCGCGTCGGCTATTTCACGCAATATCAGGTCGAGGAACTCGACGGCAAGGACACGCCGCTGGAGCATATGTCTCGCCTGATGAAGGGCGCGACGCCCGGCGCGGTGCGCGCGCAACTGGGGCGGTTCGGCTTTTCGGGCGCGAAGGCCACCACCCTCGTCGGCAAGCTGTCAGGCGGCGAACGCGCGCGGCTGGCGCTGGCGCTGATCACGCGTGACGCACCGCATATGCTGATCCTCGACGAGCCGACGAACCACCTGGATGTCGATGCGCGTGAGGCTTTGGTGCAGGCGCTCAACGATTATGACGGCGCGGTGGTTCTGGTTAGCCATGACCGGCACATGCTGGAACTCACCGCTGACCGGCTGGTGCTCGTCGATAACGGCACCGCGACCGAATATCAGGGCAGCATCGACGATTATACCGACATGATCCTGGGCAAATCGCCCGCCAAGGAAAAGATGTCGAAGGCCGACCGCAAGGAAGATAAAAAGGCGCAAGCCGCTGCTCGCGAGGAACAAGCCAAGCTGAAACGCGCGGTCAGCGATGCCGAGGCGGACCTGGCGAAACTTGAGGTGGTATTGTCCGCCATTGACCGCGCGATGTTCGATCCCGCGTCGGCGGCGAACGAGTATAAGGACCTGACCATGGGCGAACTGTCGCAGCGACGCGGCAAGATTGTCGCGGCGCAGGAAGCGGCCGAGGCAAGATGGGTAACGGCGAGCGAGGCGCTCGAAAAAGCGGGCTAGCGCTTTAGCTGGCGCAACCGTTCGGGCAGTTTTTCCATTATCGCGTGGCGCTCGTCATCGGTTGCCGAAAGCCAGCTTGCAATCTCATCCATCGACCGCCCGCAGCCGATGCAATATTGGCCAGTGCTGTCTACATCACAGACGTCGATACAGGGCGAGGGGATGTCGGTCATATGGTTCGCGATATGAACCAGCGCATCGCGGTTGGCAAATCGGGCCGTACGCTCCTGCCAAGAAAAATTCCTGTGCTGTCGAAATGCCTAGCCGCGAAGTGTCATAGAACTGCCGGATTGCATTTCCGGCCTGTTTTCATCATTCAACACACAAGGAATTCAACATGCAATATATGCTCATCTACACCGAAACCGCCGAAGAGTTGGACAAGCGCAACCATCCCGAAGCTGCGCAGGCTTATTGGGGCGGGTGGAGCGCCTATATGGGCGCGATGGGGCAGGCGGGGCTGATCGTCAACGGCGACGGGTTGCAGCCGCCGCACACCGCGACCACCTTGCGCATTCGCGACGGTCAGCGGCATGTGCAGGATGGCCCGTTTGCCGATGCCAAGGAGCAACTGGGCGGCTATGTCGTCATCGAGGTGCCCGATCTCGATACCGCGCTCGAATGGGCGGCGAAAGCGCCGTGCGTCACCAATGGCGCGGTCGAGGTTCGCCCGGTCCTGCCGCGAATGACACCCGCCGCCTGATGCAAAGGGACGCGCGCCGCACAGCCGAGCTGGCGGCGCGCACCTCCTACGGGCGCCTGCTGGCAATCCTGGCATCCGGGTCGCGTGATATTTCGGCAGCAGAAGATGCGCTGTCCGAGGCGTTTGCCGCAGCGTTGAAAAGCTGGCCGGAGCGCGGCGTTCCCGACAATCCCGACGCCTGGCTGCTGACTGCCGCGCGCAACAGCCAGCGCAACCTTGTCCGCCATGCCAAGGTGCGCGATAAAGCGGCGCTCGAGATGGAGCGGCACTTTGTGGAGCTGTCGCAACTGCAACGTGATTTCCCCGACGAGCGGCTGAAAATGCTGTTCGTCTGTGCGCATCCGGCCATCGACGAAGCCATCCGGACGCCGATGATGCTGCAGATTGTGCTTGGCCTCGATGCAGTGCGGATCGGTTCGGCTTTCCTCGTCGCGCCAAGCGCGATGGGCCAGCGGCTGGTGCGGGCAAAGGCCAAAATTCGCGACAGCGGCCTGCGCTTTTCCATACCCGACAGCGATGCTTTGGCGGAACGGCTGACCGATGTCCTGAACGCCATTTATGCCGCGTTCGGGACAGCCTGGGACGAGATTCCCGGCGCGGCGGAGGGTGATCAGGGGCTGGCCGAAGAGGCTATTTATCTCGGTCGGTTGATACTGTCGCTGCTGCCCGATGAACCGGAGCCCAAGGGCCTGCTTGCGCTCATGCTCTATTGCCATGCCCGCAAAGCCGCCCGGCGCGACGGTGACGGGCGGTTCGTGCCGCTAAAACAACAGGACAGCCGCAAATGGTCGCGCGATATGATTGTCGAGGCCGAGCAGCTTCTGACGCTAGCCTCGCGCGCCGCGACGTTCGGCCGCTATCAGTGCGAAGCCGCAATCCAGTCGGTCCATGTCCAGCGGGCAATTACCGGCATGACGAACCATAAAGCCCTGTTGACGCTTTACGACCTGCTGGTCGCCCAATGCCCGACCATTGGTAATCTGGTGAGCCGGGCGGCGATGTTGCTGGAATGGAGCGAGGTGCAACGGGCTAATGAAGCACTGACAGCGCTACCTTCAGACCTGACGGCAAGGTATCAGCCTTTTTGGGTGACATCGGCTTTTGTCGCGCTGGAGTTGAAGGAAAGCGCCAGAGCGAAAACGGCATTCGACACAGCAATTGCGTTGACTGAAGACCCCGCCGTTCGCGAATTCCTGACCGGGCACGCCAAGCGCGCTACGATTTGAGAGCTGCCAAAGCCGCCTCAAACCGCGCTTCGCCTTCGCCTTGAATGAGCGCATAGCGCACCCGCCGCTGGTCCAGTTCGGCCTTACAAAGATTGAAAAAGCGCCGTCGTTCCTCGGGTCGCGCATACACGCGCAAACCATCGTCCACGAATGGCAGGTCGATGTCGAGCAGCAGGTAGAGATCGGCGTATCCGGTGAAGCTGTCGAACCACGGAGCGCGGTCTCCAAACATCATCTCCGCCCATACTGCCGTGATCAGCGGGTCGGTGTCGAAAAGCACGACGTCCCCATCGCGTCCCGCAGCCGCCTTGTTCATCACATCTTGGGTTTGCGCTATATGGACCAGCTCGGCCATGCCGATATCGGTTCCGTGCGCCTCGCAATAAGCGCGGCCATATTCGGGCACAACCTCGCACCCCAGATGCGCCGCGAGCCGCGTGCCGAGTGTCGATTTGCCCGTACTTTCGGGACCGTGGAGGCAGATGCGTCGGGTCATAAGCACGCGCGTAGCGCCTTTTTTGGTTCGCGCGAAGACGCGAAGACGCGAAGAGGCTAGTTAAATTTCGGCGTGAAGCGAGCGAGCACCGTGGCGAAAATCGGATGATGATTTGAATGCGCTTCGCGCGGACGGCTAATCCTTCGCGTCTTCGCGTCTTCGCGCGAACAATCTATCGTCTGCCTTTCGCCATTCCACCAACCCTGCAACTGCAAGCACGAGAAACACAATATACAACCCCGCCGTCAGGTAGAGCTCCTTCACCACATACAGCGGGATCGAAATCAGGTTGACGATGATCCAATAGTGCCAGTTTTCGACGAAGCGCCGCGTCATCAATATCTGTGCGGAGATCGACAGCATTGCGACCGCTGCGTCCCAATAAGGCAGGCTTGTGCCGGTATAATGGCCCATGAAGAATCCCCATGCACCGATCATGGCGAGCGAAGCGACAATCCATTCGGCATAGCCAAGGCGGGTGAGGCGACGGACGACGACTTCGCCCTCGTCAGCTTTATGGCGGGTCCAGCTCCACCAGCCGTAGAGGTTTATGCCGACAAAAAACAGCTGTAACCCTGCATCGCTGTAAAGTTTTGCATCGCGGAAAATGACGAAATAAAGCGCGACCATCACGATTGCGACCGGAAAGTTCCAGACTGAACGCCGGATAATCAATATGATGTTGGCGAGCCCCAGCAGGACCGCGACGATTTCTAAGGGGCTCATGGCAACCGCTGTTGCCAGCGCGCCCGGCTAAAATCCAGCCAATTGCGTGTTGTCTAAGCCCGGTGCTCTGCGACGCGAAATGGCCCGTTCAGGCGGACGATATAAAGATTGAGGATCGCCGCGAAGCTGACCCAGATGAAATATGGCACGATCAACCAGCTGGCCAGTTCCGAATAGCGCCGGAGGAAAATCAGCATCGTCAACACCGACACCCACAGAAACACCACCTCGATCAGCGACCAGTCAGGCCGCTTCAACGTGAAAAACAGCGGCGACCACAGAAAGTGGCACACAAAATTGACCGCATAGAGAATGATGACCGCGTTGCGATCGGCATCGGTCTCGGCACCCTCCCACGCCAATATGGCGGCCCAAGCGGCCAAGCCCAGAATGAGCGTCCAAGCAGGGCCGAACAGCCAGTCGGGCGGCTGCCAGCTCGGTTTTTTCAGGTTGCGATACCACGGCCCTATACTGGTCAGCACGCCGCCAAGGCCGCCGAGAAAAACGGCCCATGCTATTGCAACGATGATGTGTGTGTCGGGCATGACCTTACCTATGGGCGCAAGCGATGATGTGCACAACGGCTGATCGCGTCATAGGTTCAATCTGCCATGACATCGTTATTCCGCTGTCGCCGTCGCCCTGTCCACCGCCAGTCCAGCCGTGAATCCGTGGACCACGGTCGAAATCAGCACCGCCAGCGCGACCACGGCCCATAGCTGCCCCGCGTTGGACAGGTCCATATGCGTAGCGGCATAAGCGAGATAGTAAATCGAGCCGACGCCGCGAATGCCATAGAAGGCGACGACGAACCGCTCGCGCTGTTTCAATCCGCTTGCGGTGAGTGAAAGCCAGGCAACGGCTGGCCGGATGACAAGTATTAACCCAATCGCGATCGCAGCCAATGGCCAACTGAGATAACCGAACAAGGAAGGGATGGCGGCCCCCAGCGCAAAGAGCAGTACGGCCGTCAGCGCGCGTTCGAGCGCTTCGACGAAATCATGCAGCTTGGCGTGATAATCATGATTGGTTTCCGACCGGCGCAGCGTAAGCCCGGCGACAAACACGGCGATAAAGCCATAGCCTTCGACCAATTCAGTCGCGCCATAGACGATCAGCACCCCGGCAAATGCGACCAGCCCTGACTCGGTTTTCGACAGCGCGTTTTCGCGAGGCCAATCGAACAGGACTTTTGCGACCAACCACCCCAATGCATAACCGCACACGGCACCCGCCAATATTCTGTAGCCAACGTCAAGCGCCAGCCATTGCCCCACCAATCCGGCCGACCACCCGCCTGCCGCTGCCAGTGCCATGGCCAGATACAGAAAGGGAAAGGCAAGGCCGTCATTCAATCCTGCCTCGGTTGTCAGCGCAAAGCGGACGGGATGTTCTCCACCTTCGAGCGGGGGCCCCACCTGGACGTCCGAGGCCAATACCGGGTCGGTCGGTGCGAGAACTGCACCCAGAAGCAAGGCCGTTGCCACCCCCAGTCCCGCGAGGGTCCCTGCCAACGCGACCGCCGCGATCGTCAACGGCATGGCAATAGCCAGCAACCGCATTGTTGGTGCCCATGTCTTCCAGTCGCGCAACTTGTCGATGCGGATGCCGACGCCGAACAGCCCGATAATGACGCAAACTTCGCTGATCATTTCCCAGATTTTTGGGTCGGCGACGGGGTTGAGCGGTGATGGCACGCCGGGAACGAAGGCGAAGGCAAGATAGCCGGCGGCAATCAGCAGCGCAGACGACGCTGGCTCCCGCCCCGACACCCATCGCGGCAGCCAATGCGCAAGCAATATCGCGCCGCCAACGGCAGCGAGGACGATGTGATAGCTTGAAACTCCGAAAAACGACACGCGCTGCTGCGTCAGATTTTGGCGCGCACACGTTGGCCGATGTCACCCACCGGAACATCGTGCAGCACCCGATATCGGGCCTCGATCAGGCTGAACAGACCAAAGGCAAGCAGACCGAAAGCGACGATCATATCCCAGGGGTTATCAAGCCACGAAAGCGCCTCGGCCATCCCGCCCGCTTCGTTTGCCTGTTCTGCGAGTCCCGCATTGGCCACGAATGCGCCGGTAATGAGAAATACGATGCCACGCGCCGCATAGCCAAGGCGGCCGGTCCATTTCGCCCAAGGCTGCGCGGCGATGCGGGGTTCGAGATGCTCGAGATAGCTTCCCTTGGCGGCCTTCGCCAATTGATAGACGCCCGTTGCGAGCAGGATCAATCCACCGACGATCAACATCGCGCCGCCGCCGGGGACTTCGAGTACCGAACTTGCGCTTTCGGTTGCGCCGCCGCCGCTGCCGATCGATCCGCCCTGGATCAGCCTGACGGCCTGCCAGGCGAGGAACAGGTGAATGAGCCCGCTTGCGGCGGCCCCCAGCCGCTGCACGACAGCCTTTGTGCCGCTGCCGTGACGCTCGATATCGAACGCCGCATCGGATAGTCGCCACAGGCCATAGGCAAGCAAGCCCACCGTCACCACATAGAGAACCGCCTTGCCAGCGCCTTGCTGGAGGTAACCCAACGCGCCGGCGGGATCTTCGGTCCGCCCCGTGGTGATAACCAGATAAGCGATCACCAGATACAGCAACCCGCGAGCGGCGAAGCCGAGCCGGGTCAGCGTCGTGAGTTGGGCGGCTGCATTGTCCATGATTGTGTCCTCCGAAGGCTGGCAAACAGATTATATCGTCAGTTTGTTCCGGTGCAGGCGTGATGCCGCAATTGACGCCGCGCGCGCGCCGTGCAATCTCTCTAGCCGGGAAAAGGAGAGGAATATGGCTGATAAGGCTGAAAAAAAGTCGGGCGAGAAGAAGGCCAAGAAAAAGGGCGCGCCGTTCTCCGGCATGGCGGGCGCGTTCGATGCGGCCAATGATGCGACGATGGCGCTGGGGCCGCTCGCTGGCCTCGCCCGCGAGGATTTTATCGGCGCGATCGGTCTGATGCTGCGGCAGACCGCGACCAACCCCGACAAGGCGTTCAAGGCGGCCGGGAATTTTTCCGAAGATGTCGTCAAGATCATGACCGGCCAGTCAGACCTTTCTCCCGATCCCAAGGACAAGCGCTTCATGGACCCGGCTTGGACCTTCAACCCGTTTTTCAAGGCGGGCGCGCAATATTATCTCGCGGTGCAAAAGGGCGTCAAAAGCTATATCGAGGATCTCGAACTCGACGCGCTCGAACGCGACCGCGCGAACTTCATTTCGCAGATTATCATCGACGCGATGTCGCCCACGAACAGCCTGATCGGCAACCCGACCGCGCAGAAGCGGCTGGTGGACTCGGGCGGGCTTAGCCTCGTGAAGGGCCTGAAAAACGCCTATAACGACATGGTCCACAACGACATGATGGTGAGCCAGGTCAACAAAAAGCCATTCAAATTGGGCGAAAATGTTGCGACCGCCAAGGGCGCGGTTGTCTATCGCGATGAACGTTTTGAACTGATCCAGTACGCGCCGACCACCGATAAGGTCTACGCAATCCCGCAGCTGACCATCCCGCCGCAGATCAACAAGATGTACATCAACGATCTGTCGCCGGAAAAGAGCGTTATCAAATGGCAGACCGACCACGGCATTCAGCCGTTCATGATCTCGTGGCGCAACCCGACCGACGACATGGGCGTATGGGGCATGGCCGACTATATCGAAAGCTGCATCAAGGCGCTCGACGTGGTGTGCGACATCACCGGCAGCGACAAGGTCAACGTCTCGGGCGGCTGTTCGGGCGGGCAGACGATGTCGGTTTTGCTGTCGAAACTCGCGTCGATGGGCGACGATCGCGCCAATGCAATCACGATGATGGTCTGCGTGCTTGAGCCAAAGCCCGGCGATACCGAGGCGTCGTCACTGGTCAGCCACAACGGTATCGCGCTGGCGCGGCAACGCGCGGCAAAGAAAGGCGTGATCGAGGGCAGCAGCCTCGCGCGCGGCTTTGCATGGCTGCGGCCCAACGACTTGATCTGGAATTATGTCATCAACAACTACCTGCTCGGCGATGACCCGCCTGCGTTCGACATCTTGTTCTGGAATGCCGATGCGACCAACCTGTCGTCGGCGCTGATGGGCGATTTCCTCGAACTGTTCGAGGCGAACGCCTATGCTGCGCCCGGCACGTTCGAGATTGCCGGACACACATTAGACCTGACCAAAGTGTCGGGCGATATGTTCATTCTGGGCGGCACCACCGACCATATAACGCCATGGCGCGCCTGCTATCGTTCGACGCAATTGTTCGGGGCGAAGAATGTCGAATTCATCCTGAGCCAGGCCGGCCATATGCAGGCAATCCTGAACCCGCCGGGCAACCCCAAGGCGAAATACTGGAAGCACAGCAAGGCGAAGGCCCCGGCCGATGTGAATGAGTGGATGAAAGGCTCCGAGGAAGTCGCCGGAAGCTGGTGGCCCTACTGGATGGAATGGCTCCACGCGCGCTCGGGCAAGGAAGTGGCGGCGCCGCATGGGCTAGGCAGCAAGGCATATCCCGCGATGGAGGTCGCGCCGGGGCTGTATGTTCTGGAGTGAATGAGTTAAACGCACGTTGCTAGAGACACTGAATCTCCCGCCTCTCTTCCAAAAGGGCAGGGACGATCTGGATATACCGCTTTCCTACAAAACACCATATGGGTTAAAATCGATTCGTTTCTGAACCAAGGAAGGAATTGCCCATGCCCATTCCCCAACATCCCTCGCTTTCCCCGGCGGCTTACACCGCGATGGGTAGGGCGGCGCGGATTAGCCTGCTTTTCGAACATCTGGAGGAAGTCCGCGAACGTCTGTGCTGGATCGACACCGAAATGGAGAGCTTCGGCATCTGCGCCATTTGCAATACGGTCGACGGCACAACTTTCGAGCATGATTGCTGCGAAAGGCGCTGGTGATGGTCCGGCGGCTGACCAACAAAAGCGATGCGCCTGCGCGCAAGGCAAGGCCAATGTCCAGCCTGCCCGTGCCAAAAGCGCTCGTGCCCGCCAATGCGCCGTCGGGCCACGCGATGAACCGCAACCGCTATATGCCTGGGCTGCAATTTCGCGCCAATGGCTGGACCGAAGACCGGACGCAACGTTTTCTCGACGTGCTGGGCCATGTCGGCTGCGTGTCGGACGCAGCGCGCGTGGCTTCGGTTTCCACAGGCTCCTGTTACCGGCAAAAAAAGCGCTTCCCCTTGTTTTCCGCGGCGTGGGACGATGCAGTTGACCGTGCTGGCAAGGGGCTGGTGGCGATCGCCTATAAACGCGCGGTGGAAACGCGCGAGACACTGATAATCCGCAATGGCGAGGAATATGAACGGCGGATCCAGCCGCCGTCCGATGCCATGCTCGGATTGCTCATCAAACGGGGCGATCTTGCAGGCGGCGGCGCGGGTGCCATCGGAGGCGAGGACGCGATCACACTGGACGAATGGCAGCGCCATGTCCGTTTCAACGAACGCGGGCGTAAAATCACCATCGAAGATCCTGCCGAAGGCGCGCGGAAATTTATCGCGAAGATGGATGAGATCCGCCACCGGCTAAAGACGTACGCCGCCCAAGGCGGCGCGTGCCCGACGTGCAAGCAGACGCTGCCCGAAGGCTGGCCGAACCAGTCGATGGCGGAGCTGGTCGCATCGGGATTGGTTCATCCCGATGAGCTGTACGAATGATAATTTGAGTGCGGCGTAAACCATTTGGTTCGCACGAAGGCACAAAGAATGGAAAAAGAGCGAAGCTCCTTCGCCAATCTCGCCCAAGACATATTCAAGTCGTGCAACGATAAGGCTGCCGCCATTTCCCCCTTCTTCGTGCCTTCGTGCGAGTCAATTCTCGACAATGCGCGGTGGGTCCGCACGCTAGTCTGCGAAATCCATCGCATTGTGCGTGGACGTCGCGGCGACCTGCATGAACTGCGGTTTGCTGCGCGGGCTTTCGGGTTGAAGCTCTGCCGCCGCAAGAATGTAGGGTGAGATGCGGTGGCGGGTGCACAGCCCACCCGCGCCGTCGCTGACCAGAGGGGTTTCGAACTCGACCGCGATCATAGCGTCCTGCGCCCGCGCAACGGTGCAGACGACGAGCTGGCCGCCGCCCAAATCGAGCACGAGGCCGGTGCCTTCGGGAACGCCAAGCAAGCCATCGATGAGCGCACCAGTCTTCGACAGGTTGCGCATCAGGGCATCGTAGCGGTGGTCGTCGTGGATGACGCCGATGCGGCGGAAGACCGAGCGGCGTTCGGGGCGGTGGCGGTCCGGGCCGTCCGGTTCGATCCGCAGATCGCCGCTTTTCATGCGGGCGACTAGCGTTTCCTGCGTCAGCGCCTTGGAATAGATCCAGCCCTGGATAAAGCGCGCGCCTTTTGACTTGACGACCTCGAGCTGATCGAATGCCTCGACGCCCTCGACCGTGGTTTCCATGCCGAGCGCGTCGGACAGGCCGATGATGGCGGCGATGATCTTGGCGCTATTGTGATCGGTTTGCGTGCAGTCGTCGACAAAAGTGCGGTCGACCTTGATCTTGTCGAACGGCGCGGCGCGCAGGTAGCTGAGCGACGAATAGCCGGTGCCGAAATCGTCGAGCGCGAGGCGGACGCCGAGGTCTTTGAGCGCGCGGAAAATGTCGTCGACGGTCTCGCCATCGCCCATGAACACGCTTTCGGTGAGTTCGAGTTCGAGACGATTTGCCTCAAGCCCCGATGTTTCGAGCGCGTGCGCGACGATGCCGATCAGGTCCGAGTGCGCAAATTGTGCGGCCGACACGTTGACCGCTACGCGCACCGATTTCGGCCAGGCCATCGCGTCGCGGCATGCGCGGTTGAGCGCCCACGCGCCAAGCTGGTTGATGAGGTCGGACTCTTCGGCAATCGGCACAAACACATCGGGGCGGATCGGGCCGCGCTCCGGATGTTCCCAGCGCATCAGCGCTTCGAAGGTGACGACCATATTGTCTTCGGTGCGTACCACCGGCTGATAATGCAGCTCCAGCTGTTCGTTGACGAGCGCGTCGCGCAGGCCTTCTTCGAGCAGGCGGCGCTCGGCGGCTTCGTCTTTCAGGTCGGCGGAATAGAAACGGAACTGCCCGCGCCCGCCGTTTTTCGCGGCGTAGAGCGCAAGGTCGGCATTGTCGACGAGGTCGAGCTTGTCGATGCCGTCATAGGGCGAGATCGCGATGCCTATCGAGGTGCCGATTGTCGCGCGCTTGTCGTCGATGGTATAGGGTTGCGAGACGATCTGGATGATCTTGTTGGCAAGCTCGCCCAGTTTGCCGCGATCGTCGAGATCGGGGATGATGATCTGGAATTCATCGCCGCCCAGCCGACCGATTTCACCGCGCTGGCCGACCACGCGCTCAAGTCGCCGTGCGACCTGGCACAGGAGGTCGTCGCCTGCGGGATGGCCGAGCGTATCGTTGACATGCTTGAACCGGTCGAGGTCGAGCATGATGAGTGTGCAACTGCGCTTTGCCGTCTTGTATGCGGCAAGAATACCCTCCAGCTTTTTGTCCATCCGGTGGCGATTGGCCAGGCCGGTGAGCGAGTCGAATTCGGCGAGCCTGGAATCGACGAGCTTGCGCTCATATTCGGTCGTGATGTCCTTCGCGCTGCCGCGATAGCCCTGAAAATTGCCGGACTTGTCGAACTTGGGGTGGCCAGAGATCGACCACCAGGTCTGTCGTCCTTCTCCCGCCGGTCCACCGAGCGCAAAGCGCACGGTTTGATCGACGATCTTGTTGCGCGCGGTCAGCTGAAAATTGAGTGGGCGATCCGAACGCTCGCTTGCATTCTGGCTATCGGTTTCAAACAGTGCGGTCAGCGGTTGCGACAGCAATTCGCCAATCGGGCGGTCAAGCTTTTGTGCGGCGTTTTCGGAGATATAGATAAGCCGTGCGTCGGAATCTGTCGCCCAGAGCCAGCCGATCCCGGCCTGTTCGAAATCGTCGAGGATTTCCAGGCGGCGGCCCGTGTCCGCCGCAGTAATAACGGCAGCAGACCCGTGGTCCGCACCATCGCCCGATCCCATGCCTGGGAAGTTTTTGAACAATCGCGCGACTGCCATTTCCGTCAGCCTTTGCCTTGCGGAGTTGAAACACACATCATGGAAAAGGGAAACTAAACTGCTTTGGTTACCATAGCGCTAACGAATGGGATTATTGCGCATATGGCTCAGTCGAAGCTGGGTCAGCGACGGGTCGGGATAAGACACAGTAATGGGTCCATTTACGGTCGTCATTCCCGCGAAGGCGGGAATCCAACACCGAACCTATTGTCGTATTCAGCCTAAGTTGTGCAAACTTTAGCCGCAGGGGTTGGATTCCCGCCTTCGCGGGAATGACGAAATCAGGGGGTTGGAATGGCGGGCGTCTAAGGTCGGGAAAACGCTAAGCAGGACAGCCATTCGGGCTGGCCCAATCCCTCTCTGCGCCACTGCGTCTCTGCACGAAAAAACTGAAGCTGATGTAAAAACGGATGGACGTTTTGACGATTGGACGACAGCAAAACTTCGTCAGTCCGTCTTTTTCGTCCCGCCGTTTTTACATTATTTTGCTGCAATCACCGGATATCTGCTTCGCGCAGAGACGCAGAGGGTTGCGCCAGCTCGCCGAATTTTTACCGGCTGTTAACCATGCCGCGCCGATAATGAGGCCGCGACCCGGTATCACTGGTGGGACTGAAATGAAAACGAGCATTCAACAGGCAATTTTCGCATTAACGTTCGTGGCTACCTCGCTTTCGGGCGTATCGCCATTTGGTGGAGCCGCCCAGGCGCAAGACGCCGCGTCCTCGCCGGTCGTGCTGACCAGCGATGTAAAGATCGAGCGCGTTACCCTCGATGCTGCGGGCAAGGAGCAGGTGACGCTGCACGTGCCGAAAAGCGTGGTCGTGGTGCCCGGGGACAAGGTTCTGTTTACGCTTGAGGTCGTCAATAATGGCGCGCAGCCGGCTGCCGGGTTCAAGGCGACAAACCCCATTCCTGCTGCTGTCAAATTCACATCGGTCGCCGAGGATTGGGCCGACGTGTCGGTCGACGGCGGGGTTAGCTGGGGTAAGCTTGCTGGATTGACGGTGAAGGCGAAAAATGCCGACGGCACGGCCGATATCGAACGTGCCGCCGCGGCCGCCGATGTCACTCATGTCCGCTGGGTTTTTGCCGACGCGATTGCGCCGGGTGCAAAACGCGCGATCAGCTATCGCGGCGAAGTCAGGTAACGACAGCGCCGTTTATCTTTGGTCCATATGCTGTCCCGCGCTGGCACAAAGCGGGGACATGGTGACGGTAAATGCGACTCGGTGGCCATATTAACCACCTTTAAGGCTGGTATTTATATGATGGCCGACGCAGCGTTCGCCCATGAGATATACAGGAGCCAGCATCATGCGCCGTTTTCCGCGTCTTACCCTGCCGCTTCTGCTGGGCGTGACGCTGGCGTTGCCGCTGGCCGCCTGTGGCAAGGAAGACAGCAACGACGCTGCGGTCGCCGAGCTCGACAGCAAGCTGGTCGGCAAGGGCAGCGACCCCGAGATGAATGCAGCGCTGGGTGACCGGATACTGGTCGATCCCGATCTGACCGACAGCGCCAATACGAACGCCGTCAAGGAAGCGAACCGTCCTTTGTCCGGCGCTGTGCCACCCGATAGCGGCTATGACGGCGATGCCTCGATGGAAGCACTCGACAGTGCGAAGCTGATGCGGGCGCCAAAGGCGACGGTGGTGGCCGTCGAAGATTGCACCAACTGCGGAGCTAAACGCGCTGTCACGCTTGGTTCGCTTGCCGCCGATCAGGGCGTGACGCGCGGCAAGGGCACTTGCGAGGCCAAGCTGCAATATGGCGCGGGCTGGGCGAACCGGATGCCGCCCGAATTCCCCGTCTATCCCAAAGGCCGCGTGAAAGAGGCTGGCGGCGTCGATGGCGGCATCTGCGATATCCGCGTGGCGACCTTCACGACTTCGGCAAACATGCAAACTGTATTAGACTACTACTACACCAGAGCCCGAAAGTCGGGCTTTAGCGCCGAACATCAGCTCCGCGCCGGCGAACATGTCCTCGGCGGCGTCCGCGACAATGACGGCGGCGCGTACTTCATCACCTTCAACGCAAATCCCGGCGGCGGCACCGCCGTGGATATCGTAGCCAACAACGGCCGCTAAGCGTTACCACGACCGAAGCGACTGGGGCGGCCATCAAGCCGCCCCATTTTTTTGGGGGTGGCTTCGAGAGCTTAGGAGCATCCTTTCCTTATTCACCATCTCTCGCTAAGGCGAGCCGATGAACCCCATCCTTCTTGTCATGTCTGGCGGAGCGATTGGCGCTGGCCTTCGCTATGGGCTGTCGCGCGCATTGCCTTTTGCAGGCGATGGCTGGCCGTGGGCAACGTTTCTTGTCAATGTGCTGGGCGGGCTGGCGATGGGTGTGCTGGCGGCATGGGTGCTGCGCGGCGACAACTCGGCGGAATCGCTGCGGTTGTTTGTGGGAGTCGGCGTATTGGGCGGTTTTACGACGTTCAGCGCGTTTAGTCTTGAAATGATGCAGATGGTCGAGCGTGGGCAAATGAGCCTTGCTGCAAGCTATGCTTTGGTATCGGTGTTACTGGCGCTCGGCGCATTATTCGCCGGAATGACGGCAGCAAAGGCAATTTGGGCATGAGTAAACAGGACGAAAAGGGCATCCGCCAGTTCACGGTGGAGGCCGATGATGACGGCATTCGGCTAGATCGCTGGTTCAAGCGGCATTTGCCGGATGCGTCGTTCAACATTGTTTCTCGTTGGGCACGGACGGGGCAACTCCGCGTCGATGGCAAGCGGGCGACGCCGGGTGACAGGCTTGAGGCCGGGCAGATATTGCGCGTGCCGCCAGCGGATGTTGCTGCGGCGGCATCGGCGCGGCCGGCACGCAAACGGCGCGAGCTGACCGACGACGAAATGGAATTTGCGCTCAGCATGGTCATCCACCGCGACGACGCGGCGATTGTGCTGAACAAACCGGCTGGCCTTGCGACGCAGGGCGGGACCAAGACCGAAAACCATGTCGATGGCTTGCTCGATGCGTTGACCTTTGGTCTCGATAACCGGCCCAAGCTGGTCCACCGGCTCGACAAGGATACGTCCGGCGCGCTGCTGGTGGCGCGGACATCTCGCGCGGCGGGGCATTTTGCCAAGGCCTTTTCGTCGCGCACCGCGCGCAAGGTTTACTGGGCTTTGGTGGTTGGCGTTCCAGATATTGCCGACGGCTTCATCGACCTGCCCATCGGCAAGCAGCCGGGGTCGGGCGGCGAGAAAATGCATGTCGATGAAAAAGACGGCGCATCGGCACGGACGCGCTATCGCATTGTCGAGCGTGCGGGCAACACCTGCGCGTGGGTTGAATTGCAGCCCTATACCGGGCGCACGCACCAGCTGCGCGTCCATATGGCCGCCATCGGGCACCCCATCGTCGGCGACGGCAAATATGGCGGCAAGGAAGCATTCCTGACCGGCACGATCAGCCGCAAGATGCACCTCCATGCGCGGCGCATCCGCATCGATCATCCGGCGGGGCACCAGATCGACGTCCGCGCCGACCTGCCGCCGCATGTGAAGGACAGCTTTGCCGATCTTGGTTTCGAGATCGAGCTGGGCGATGCTTTGGTGCTCGATGCGCCGAAGTTCAGCGAGACCACCGAAGGCAAAAAGCGCGTTGCAGCGAATATCGCCAAATCGGCGCGCAAGGAACGCAAGGGCGAGCGGCGGTCGCGCGGGGCTGTGACGGAAAAGCCCAAGGACAACAAACGCAGCCAGATGGCAACGGGCAAGAAGATTGCCGCGAAGAAGCCGGTCATTAAAAAGGCCGCTCCCCGAAAGAAAACATAGTGCATCCCAATGCCGCCTTTCGCTGGGACGACCGCGACGCGATGCGCGCCTTTGCGGCGGAAATCGGTTTCGGGATGCTGTTCCTGACCACGCCCGACGGTCCGCGTGTCGCGCATGCACCGTTTGTGTTTCTCGATGAAGACCGGATCGCGTTTCATCTCGCACGCGGCAATGCGATTACCAAATATCTCGACAGTGCAGAGAGCTTGTTCGTGGTCAATGGACCCGATGGCTATATTAGCCCCGACTGGTATGGCATCGACGACCAAGTGCCGACTTGGAATTATGTCGCGCTTGAGCTGCAGGGAATGGCACGCAAGATGGACGAGGCGGCGCTGATTGCGCAGGCTGATGTGCTGTCCGAAACGAACGAACGGCGGTTGCTGCCCAAGCCCATGTGGACCCGCGACAAAATGCCCGATGGCCTGTTCGACAAAATGCTGCGCGGCATCACCGGTTTCGAGTTGGAAATAACTGCTTGGCGTAGCACGGTAAAACTTGGCCAGAACAAAAGCATAGAGGTTCGGATGGCAGCAGCCGACGGAGCAGAAGTTGCGGGCAACCGCGCGATTGCGCATCTGATGCGGAACCTACCCGAATGAACAGGCTCGCCATTTTCGATTGCGACGGCACCTTGGTCGATAGCCAGGCGAACATTTGTCTGGCGATAGAACATGCCTTTGACGAGGCAGGACTGACTCCACCTTCGCGCCATGCGACGCGGCGGATTGTCGGGCTGAGCCTCGTCGAGGCCATGCGCGTGCTGTTACCCGATGCAGAGGCGCAAGTGCACACCGACATGGCGGAGCGCTACAAGGCGTCATACCTCATCCTGCGCAACAATGGGTTGGAGCATGAACCGCTCTATGACGGTATCGCAGGCCTGCTTTCTTCGATGGACGAGAGCGGCTGGTTGCTCGGCGTGGCTACCGGAAAGTCGGACCGAGGCCTCGAACGCTGCCTCGATCATCATGGCATCAAAGGGCTGTTTGTGACCTTGCAAACCGCCGACCGTCATCCATCCAAACCGAACCCTTCAATGGTCTATCAGGCACTAGCAGACGCCGGCACGGAAGCGGCGAATGCGGTGGTAATCGGCGATACCGTCTATGACATCCACATGGGCAAGGCGGCGGGGACGCGGACCATCGGCGTCAATTGGGGTTATCATCCCGTCGATGAATTGCGCGGTGCTGGCGCAGATGCGATTGCCGAGAGCATGGACGAGCTGGAAGCCTTGTTGGGAGATCTCAAATGACGGCCGAGGACGAAACCAAAGCGCAATATCGCTTTCTGGTGATCAACATCTGCCGGATTACCGGCGCGGCAATGCTCGTGCTGGGGCTGGCGGTTATAGCGCGCGAGGCTTTCGGATTGCCTAAGGCCGCGGGCTATGTGCTGTTTCTTGTCGGAATGGCCGATTTCCTGCTGGTACCGGTATTCCTCGCCAAAAGATGGAAAAGCCCGCCGCAACCATGAGGCGGTTCTGGAAAGAGGTCACGTTAGAGCAAAGCACTTTCGGCCATGCGGTGCGGCTCGATGGGCGGCCGGTGAAGACGCCGACGCGCAATGAGTTGGCGCTGCCGACGAAGCGATTAGCGGATGCCGTGGTCGCTGAATGGGAAGCGGTCGGAAAGACCATCGACCCGATGCAGATGCCCATGACCGGCTTTGCCAACGCCGCCATCGACCATATCGGTGCCGACCGCGATGGATTTGTGACCGCGATTGCCGCTTATGGCGAAACCGACCTGTTCTGTTACCGCGCCGCTGCGGATGAGCCCCTAGGCGCGCGGCAGGCGGAGATTTGGGATCCGTGGCTCGAATGGGCGCACACGCGATACGATGTCAGCTTTGTGATTGTCGAAGGTATCATGCATCAGCCACAGCCCGATGCGACGCTGGCCAAGCTTCGTGCAGCCGTGCTGGCCCGTGGAACGTTCGAACTGGCGGCGATGGTAAAGCTGGCGCATCTGTCGGGGTCGCTGATCGCGACGCTGGCGGTGGTCGAACGAGCGCGGGAGGCGCAGGACATCTGGAACGCTGCCTGTCTTGACGAGCTATGGCAAGAAGAGCTTTGGGGTGCCGACCATTGGGCACAAAAAAACCGCAGCGATCGCGAAGGCGAATTTATGGCGGCGGTGCGGTTCCTGGAATTGCTACGTAGCCCGACATAGGTGAAAGCCTAGGTCGCTCACCGGCCGAGCTGGGGCTAGGTGGTGCAAATGGTCACACAACCCGCCTCCCTACTGCCTAAAGCTGCCTTTCTCGCAGGCTATGCGGGCCTTTTGCCGCAACTGACCGCGGCTGCCCTGGTATTTTCGGGCAGCGAATATCGCTGGACGGGACTTGCTGCAGCTTATGGCTATGCTGCGTTTATTTTCAGCTTTCTTGGTGGAATCTGGTGGGGTTTCGGCGTCATAGCGCGCAAGGATGGGATCGACGCGGGGCCAATCTTCGCACTTGCTGTCGCACCCAGCCTTATTTCCTTTGCCAGTTATTTGCCGTGGATTTGGGGATGGGACTGGCCGGGGCCGTCGCTGGCGTGGATTGGCTTTTTCCTGATGCTGTCTCCGCTCGCGGACCAATGGCTATCGCGGAAATGCGATTTGCCCGATGGCTGGATGAAGCTGCGCTGGCATTTGTCGCTCGGCCTTGGTGGGCTGACGTTTTTGCTGGCGGCGATGGCCTGACCATCACGTCGCCGCGAGATCCCGCACGAACCCGATCAGCCCTTTTTGCCGCCGCCGTTTCATCCGTTCGGCAGCCAGTATCTGGCGGACCTTCTCGAAACAGCCCTTCACATCGTCATTGATGAGGACATAGTCGTAGCCGTCCCAATGGCCGATTTCGGATTTGGCGCGGCTCATGCGGTCGGCGATCACCTCGTCGCTGTCCTGTGCGCGAGTGTGGAGGCGGCGTTCTAGTTCTTCGATCGAGGGCGGCAGGATGAAGACGCGGACGACATCAGGGCCGGCCTCCTGATACAGCTGCTGCGCGCCCTGCCAGTCGATATCGAAAAGCACATCGCAGCCCGCGGCAAGCTTCTCTTCGACCGGAGCCTTGGGCGTACCGTAACGATGTCCGAAGACATGCGCCCATTCGAGAAACTCATCATTAGCGGCCATCGCTTTGAAAGCCGACACGTCGACGAAATGATAATGCACCCCGTCGACTTCCCCTGGGCGGGCAGGTCGCGTGGTGTAGGATATTGAAAGCGCGATTTTTTCGTCGTCCTCCAACAGCATCCGCGAAAGCGTCGATTTGCCAGCACCGGACGGTGAGGAGAGCACGAACAGCAGCCCCCGGCGCTCCAGTTCATGCGGCTTGTGGTTGTCGCTATCGGCCATAGCCGCTACTGCGCGAAAGGGTGGTGTATCGTCAAGGGGGAAGCGTACATGGAATGGCCGTTAAGAGTCAGCAAGTTCAGCGCCGGAATCGCGTTGCTGCTGTCACTGGTTTTCATCGCGATTTTGTTCGCGATGGACCGCCCGCCGATCTGCACCTGCGGCGACATCAAGCTGTGGCACGGCATCGTACAGTCTTCCGAAAACAGCCAGCATATCGCCGACTGGTACACGCCCAGCCATATCATCCACGGTTTCATCTTCTTCGGGCTTGGCCGGTTGCTGCTGAAGAAATGGCCCTTGGGTCTGGCCTTGTGCGTGGCGATACTGGTCGAGGGCGCGTGGGAAATCCTTGAGAACTCGCCGGTGATCATCGACCGCTATCGCGAAGTGACGATTTCCTACGGTTATGCCGGCGACAGCATTATAAACAGCGCGTTCGATCTGGTGTGGATGATATTAGGATTTTTTATGGCATCGCGCCTGCCTTGGAAGGTGACGTTGGCGTTGGCATTATTCTTCGAGGCCTTCACCGCCTATATGATCCGCGACAATCTGGCGCTCAATGTGTTGATGCTGGTTGCGCCGATCGAGAGCGTGAAAGAATGGCAGGCCGCTGGCACGGGGTACTGGCTGAGGGGGAGGAATAGGGGTTAGAATTTAATCTTCACCCGCGCCATTATGCTTTTGCTGGTGACGCCGCCGCCCAGTTGATTGCTTTCGACCTCGGCCGCCATCCGGACATTTTCCGAGATGCTGAATTCGGCTTTGGATTCGTCTTTGTCGTAAATTTCCGCACCCGCAATGGGGCGGAGGCGGTGGACTTCATTGTCGGTTTTCTCCGCGCAAACAACAATTTCGTCACCGGCCTGGGCTTCGCATTTTTGCTCGGGCTGTTTGACCAATATATCAATTTTCAGTGTCTCAACGGGACGCGCTGAGGGTTGGTCAAGCGGGGCAGGATCTGCCACCATTGCAGTCAGGATGAACCATCCAATCAATGCGCCTGCCTTCCATAGACAATGCGCTATATGTTAGATTGTGGGGTCGGAAACTCCAGCGATTTGTTTGGGCTTGGAATCCCCGATGCGGCGTTCCTTGCGTTTGTCGTAAAACGTCTTGGCAGCAATCGCGCCGCCGGCCATCAGCAGGCCGGGAAGCGAGCGGGTTGCAATGCGTGTGGCGACAAGGCCGATGCCCGCGCCGAGCAAACCATTGCCGCGTTTGCGTCCGATGACTTCGCCGACAACGGCCCCTGCGATGGATCTCAGCATGTTGCGCACTCCTTAAACCATATCTTCCGGTCTGACATGGGCATCGAAGGTGGCTCCGTCAACCAGTCCCGACGCTAACGCGGCTTCGCGCAATGTGGTTCCCTCTTTGTGCGCTTGCTTGGCGATTTTGGCGGCATTGTCATAGCCGATAACCGGCGCGAGCGCGGTGACCAGCATCAGCGAGCGGTCAAGCAGTTCGGCGATGCGCTCGCGGTTGGGTTCAAGCCCTTCGACGCAGTTTTTGGCGAAGGTATCCATCCCGATGCTCAGCAGTTCGATCGAGCGCAGCACATTTGCGCCGATCAGCGGCTTGAACACGTTAAGCTCCAGATGCCCCTGCATCCCGCCGACGGTCACTGCCTGATGATTGCCGATGACTTGCGCCGCGACCATTGTCAGCATCTCGCACTGCGTCGGGTTGACCTTACCTGGCATGATCGAGCTGCCGGGTTCGTTTTCCGGTAACAGCAGTTCGCCAAGGCCCGAGCGCGGGCCTGAACCGAGCAGGCGGATGTCGTTGGCTATTTTGGTGAGGGTGACGGCGAGGGTATTTGTCACCGCTGACATTTCGACCAATGTGTCGTGCGACGCTAACGCCTCAAACTTGTTGGGCGCAGTGACCCAAGGCACCCCATCGGTTAGCGTCGCAAGCTGGGTACAGAAATCTCCGCCAAAACCAGTTGGCGCGTTGAGGCCAGTGCCGACGGCCGTCCCGCCTTGCGCCAGCCGCGAAAGACGTGGCCAAACGCCGACAATCCGGTCGGCGCTGTCACCTAGCATCGTGACATAGGCGGAAAATTCCTGCCCAAGCGTCAGCGGCGTCGCGTCCTGCATGTGCGTTCGGCCGATCTTTACCACGTCGTTCCAGGCTTCTGCTTGGACAGCAAGCGCCGCAGCAAGCCCGCGAACGGCCTTTAGCATCCGGTCGCGCGCGGCAAACGCGATGGCAATATGCATCGCAGTCGGAAAGCTGTCGTTGGACGACTGGCTCATGTTCACATGGTCATTGGGATGAACCGGCGATTTGCCGCCGCGCGTGCCGGTCAACATTTCATTGGCGCGCCCGGCGATGACCTCGTTGACGTTCATGTTCGACTGCGTGCCGCTCCCCGTTTGCCAGATCGTTAGCGGGAACTGATCGTCATGCTGGCCAGCGACGACTTCTGCTGCCGCAGCCTCGATTGCGTCGGCAAGTTCAGCTTCCAGCCCATGCTTGCGGTTCACCCGCGATGCCGCTTGCTTCACCAACGCCAGCGCGTGGATAATCCCAATCGGCATCCGTTCATGCGGCGGGAAGGGGAAGTTGGCGATACTACGCTGCGTCTGCGCGCCCCAATAAGCGGAAGCCAGAACTTCGATGGAGCCAAAACTGTCGGTCTCGGTGCGGGTTTGCACTATGCAAGCTTCCGCTCACCCTGAGCATGTCGAAGGGTCACTTTTTCCGTCCGAAGTCGACGCTTACGACGTTGGAGCCGTCCTCGACCTGCACGGCAGGCTCGTCATTGCCCGCGGCTTCATGCGGCTCGGGACCAGTTTGTCCCGCATCGACATGGAATTGTAGCGCGAAATCTACCGCGGGATCGACGAACGCAGTAATCGCTGAATAGGGCACGACAAGATGCGACGGAATCTGGCTAAACGACAGACCAACCTCGAAATGGTCCGACTCTACCTTCAAATCCCAATATTTGTGCTGGAGCACGATGGTCATTTCGTCAGGAAAGCGTTCGTGCAGATGCTGCGGGATGGCAACGCCGGGGGCCTGCGTCTTGAAGGTGATGTAGAAATGATGGTCGCCGGGAAGCCCGCCTGCCGCAACATCGCCGAGCACGCGACCGACCACCGCGCGCAGTGCCTCTTGCACCACATCGTCGTAGGGAATCAGGCTATCGACATGCTCTTCGCTCATGCGCGCTTGGTGGACCGTGAGACACGTAAAATCAAGACGCTTGTTGTTGCCAAATGCGCGAACGCGGCTATAGCGGCGGCCATGCGCACCGGGACTATCAGCCGCAAGACGAATGAAACGTCGATCGATGTCGAGGTCAACCTCGATGGTAGTGGAGTATATGAAGTACACACGGGGATCGGGTTTCTCGATCATATGCTGGAGCAGCTTTCGCGGCATTCGTTGATTGACGTTAACGTAAAGGCGGTCGGCGACCTACATATCGACCAGCATCACACCACCGAGGACACCGGCATTGCGATCGGCGAGGCAGTGTTGCAGGCGCTGGGCGAGAAGCGCGGAATTACGCGCTACGGCAGCGCTTATGCGCCGATGGACGAAACGCTGACTCGGTGCTCGCTCGATATTTCGGGGCGACCCTATTTTGTCTGGAAGGTCGGTCTAACCATGCCACGGCTTGGCGAATGGGACACCGAGCTTATCGAGCACTGGTTCCACAGCTTTGCGACCAGCGCGGGGATTACGCTGCATGTCGAAAATCTCTACGGGTCGAACAACCACCATATTGTCGAGAGCTGCTTCAAGGCCCTGGCCCGCGCGTTGCGGCAAGCGGTCGAGATCGATCCGCGCAAGGCGGATGCTATTCCATCGACCAAGGGGACTTTGTGAATCTCCCCTCCCGCAGGCGGGAGGGGTCGGGGGTGGGCCTGTGACCTGGAAGTCGCATGCTCGCCTACGGCTCGCCCCACCCCTAACCCCTCCCGCCTGCGGGAGGGGGATATGACGCTGGCGCTGATTGATTATGGCGCGGGCAACCTGCATTCGGTGCACAATGCGTTGAAAGCGGCAGGTGCGGTGGATGTTGTTGTGACTGCCGATCCTGATGTGGTTGCCAGGGCCGAGCGCATCGTGTTGCCGGGGGTTGGAGCGTTCGCGCATTGCATGGGGGCGCTGTCGGCGATTCACGGCATGGTCGATGCGATGGAGCGCCGGGTTCGCGAAGAGAGCATTCCATTTTTGGGAATATGCGTCGGGATGCAGCTTTTGGCCGATGCCGGGGTCGAGCATAAAACGACCAAAGGGCTGGGATGGATCAGCGGGACCGTTCGAGCGATCGCGCCATCGCCTGACATCAAAATACCGCATATGGGTTGGAATGACGTTTTGCCGTTTGATGGTGCGCCGTTAGTCGAAGCGGGTGAAGCGTATTTTCTGCATGGCTATCATTTCGATGCAGCGGAGAATGCCGATGTGCTCGCCAGAACGGATCATGGCGGGCCGTTGGTGGCATCGGTTGGCAGAGACAACATCATCGGCGTGCAATTCCACCCCGAAAAAAGCCAGGCCTATGGCATTAATTTCCTGAACCGCTTCCTGGATTGGAGGCCATGAGGGCTATGGATATCAATCTTTGTGGCCCTTCGACGCCGCCTGCGGCGTTGCTCAGGACAGGCTTTGTGGCTTGGTGTGCAAAAAATTTCTCACACGAAGCCACGAAGCCACAAAGAGGTGATAGACTGTTATGATCGTATTCCCCGCAATTGACCTCAAAGGCGGCGAAGTAGTCCGCTTGGCCGAGGGCGATATGGACCGCGCTACCGTCTATGCCGACGATCCGGCGGCGCAGGCGTTGGTTTTTGCCGAGCAGGGGGCCGAGTTCCTGCATGTTGTGGATCTGGACGGTGCGTTTGCGGGCAAGCCGGAAAATGCCGAAGCGGTTGAGGGCATCATCGAGAATTTCCCGGGCTATATCCAGCTTGGCGGCGGTATTCGCAATGCGCAGACGGTCGAACGCTGGTTCGACATGGGTGTGGCGCGGCTGGTGATTGGCACGGCGGCGCTGAAAGACCCGCAGTTCGTGAAAGACATGGCCCGCGAGTTTGCGGACGGCATCGTCGTTGCCGTCGATGCGCGCGACGGGTTTGTTGCGACCGAGGGCTGGGCGGAGAAATCGGATATGCCGGTGATCGATCTGGCGCGGCGGTTCGAGGATGCGGGCGTCGCCTCTATCCTGTTCACCGATGTTGGCCGCGACGGGATGCTGACCGGATGCAATATCGACGCGACGGTCGATCTGGCCCGGCGCGTGAATATTCCGGTAATCGCCAGCGGCGGGGTGAAGGGGATCGACGATATCCACCTGCTTTCGCTGCACGCGAAGGACGGCATTGAGGGCGTGATTACCGGACGCGCGATTTATGACGGGCGGCTGGATCTGGCGACGGCGATTGCGATGGGCAATAGGGTGTGACGGACTATCAGACGGAACTAGAAAATGAGGCTGCTCGGCTCTTTGCAGGCACTCACCGAGTCCTAACACCAATCTCTGAACATATTGCACAAGTCAAATCACGAGGAAGAGATTTGAGTGGAGTGGGCTTCTTCACGACATTTGAGTATTTGCCCGGCCTAACACCAATGCAGTTCTCGCAGCCTTGGACGTTCGCAGCCACGATGAGTGGCGAGTGCGACGAAATGCCTGACGGTTTTTCGCTCATCTTCTTTATAAACGGCGGGTTTCTGTCAATGATCGAAGGATTGGCTAATGAAGGCGAATGGAAAATTGAGTCGAAAGCGCGGCTGGCTGTGCATCCTGTAGACTATGAGTATAGGTTTTTGACGCCTCCCTACCTTGACGAGTCCGGATTATGACCGTCCGCATCCGCGTCATTCCCTGCCTTGATGTCTCCAATGGCCGCGTGGTCAAGGGCGTGAACTTTGTCGACCTGCGCGATGCGGGCGATCCGGTCGAGCAGGCGCAGGCTTATGATGCGGCGGGAGCGGATGAGCTTTGTTTCCTCGACATCGGTGCAAGCCACGAAGGGCGCGGGACGATTATCGATGTGGTGCGGCGCACGGCAGAGGTATGCTTCATGCCGCTGACCGTCGGCGGCGGGGTGCGCAGTGCGGAGGATGCGCGGGCGTTGCTGCTGGCAGGCGCGGACAAGGTCGCGGTCAACAGCGCAGCGGTCGCTCGGCCGGAGGTTGTGGCGGAGATTGCGGAGCGCTTTGGTAGCCAGTGCGTGGTGGCGTCGGTCGATGCGCGGGCAATAAGAAACGCGGCTCGTCCTGAGCTTGTCGAAGGATGGGAAATCTTCACCCACGGTGGACGCAATCCGACGGGTATCGACGCGCTGGAACATGCAGTGAAGCTTGCTGCATTAGGCGCGGGCGAATTGCTCGTCACCAGCATGGACCGCGACGGCACGCGCGATGGCTATGACCTCGCACTCACCCGCGCGATTGCCGATGCGGTGAATGTGCCGGTGGTGGCGAGCGGCGGCGTCGGTAATCTGGACCATCTGGTCGAGGGCGTGCGTGAAGGCCATGCCAGCGCGGTACTGGCGGCCTCGATCTTCCATTTCGGCCAGCACAGTATCGCCGAGGCTCATGCCGCTTTGCGCGCGGCTGGGTTGGCGGCGAGATCCTAATCCCTCTCATTTGGGAGAGGGTTGCGCAGACTTGCAAGCTTTGCTTGCTAGTCGTAGCTGGGTGAGGGGATGTGCCCTGTCGAAAAGGCCGAACCCCTCACCAACTTCGCCTAAGCCTATCGGCTAAGGCTTCGTATCCTCTCCCAAAGGAGAGGGATTGTGCCTCACCACCTAATCAACCGCGGCACGACCAGCCTGCCGACCACCGCGCAAATTCCCACTGCCAACGTGTACCACAGTCCGATATAGACGATGCTGTTGAACGGGCAGTGGATATTATAGGCAAATGCACCTAGCCCGCCCGACGCCACGCCAACCAGCCATCCAGCGCGGGCAGGCGATGTCGGGGCACCCCGGCGCAAGTGCAAGACCATCGGCACTGCGGTCGCAAGGCCGCCAAAAGCACTATACATCAGGCAATCGCCCACCGTCTGCATTGCTGAAAAAGCGTCTCCGAAATTGCCGGTCAAGGCAATGATCAGCGCTGCCAATGGAAACAATATCGCCGCCGCCAGCGCGATTTGCCAGCTTGCATGGGGTTTGCCAACGGCTGGACTGGCCATGCCGAGCACAGCATAGGCCGTGCCGCCACCCAGCAGCAGAAGCATTCCGGAGCGCAGCAGGAACATCGCATCGGGGCGGCCGGCCAACACATCGGAACGAATGCCTGTGGTAAGCGCGATGAAGATGAGCAACGCTGTAGTGATTGCTGCTGCAATCACCAGCGGTCTGCGCGGGCTCATAACAGCGACTGGTTCGAGGTCATCGACCAGGTCGGTAATGGAAAACATGTTATTCACTCTCAATAAGCGCGGCGAGTTTCTTCAAACCGCGATGGATGTTCACTTTGACCAAGGGTTCGGACTGGCCGGTCTTGGCGCAGGCCTCGGCGATGCTGAGGCCATCGATTTTGACGAGGCGGATAGCGAGCGCCTGCGATTCCGGTAATTGGTGGAGCAGCCGGTCGATGCTGATCTTTGCGCCGATTACGTCCTCGTGGCTCTCTTCGCTGTGCTGGTCCTGCAATTCGTCGGCAGCATGGCGATAGGTCTGGCGCAACCGGTCGACCCAGCGATACCGTGCAATCGCGGCCAGCCATGGCAGAAACGCCCGCGATGGATCGTAGCTCGCGCGTTTGCGGTGGAGCGAGATCAAGGTTTCCTGCACCAGATCATCGACCGCATCGGCGGCAATTTTCTGCGCAAAAAACCGCGTGAGCCACTTGCCAGTCTGTTCGAGCAGAACCGCATATGCTTGCTTGTCTCCTGATTGTGACCGGCACATCAGGTCTCGCAACGTTTCTTCCCGGGCTATCATTGGTGGACCTGACTGAGGAGCGAGCATAATTACAGGGGTATCGACCGGCATTCGCGTACAAAGCGTCGCAGGTTACAAAACACAAAAATTCTCCCGCCCTGTCCTTGACCCGTCACAAAAACTCCCTATCTGGGCTCCGTTAGCACTCGCCTTAAATGAGTGCCAACGCACATTCATTGCCGTCCTCCGCGTCCACGCGGGCGTGGCGGGATGGCGAAACTATAAAAGGAAGGCATCAAACATGGCATTTCGTCCGTTGCATGACCGCGTACTCGTTCGCCGGGTAGAGGCAGAAGCAAAGACCGCTGGCGGGATCATCATCCCCGATACAGCTCAGGAAAAACCGCAGGAAGGCGAAGTCGTCTCCGTTGGCACCGGTTCGCGCGCCGAAGATGGCACCGTGACGCCATTGGACGTCAAGGCCGGCGACAAGATCCTGTTCGGCAAATGGTCGGGCACCGAAGTCAAGATCGATGGTGAAGACCTGCTGATCATGAAGGAATCGGACATTCTTGGAATCGTTTCCTAATCGCAATTAACCCCACACCGTTCGGGCTGAGCTTGTCGAAGCCCGGCTTGCCCAACTGGCCTTCGACAGGCTCAGGGCGAACGGTGGTTTTGAGTTCAAACTTTAATAAGGAACAATATCATGGCTGCTAAAGACGTGAAATTCGGCCGCGATGCGCGTGAACGCATTCTGCGCGGCGTAGACATCCTCGCCGACGCGGTGAAGGTAACCTTGGGTCCAAAGGGCCGCAACGTTGTCATCGACAAAAGCTATGGCGCACCGCGCATCACCAAGGACGGCGTTACCGTCGCCAAGGAAATCGAACTGAAAGACAAGTTCGAAAATATGGGCGCTCAGATGGTCCGCGAAGTCGCTTCGAAGACCAATGACATTGCTGGCGACGGCACCACCACTGCAACCGTTCTTGCTCAAGCCATCGTTCGCGAAGGCATGAAGTCGGTTGCCGCTGGCATGAACCCGATGGACCTGAAGCGCGGTATCGACCTGGCTGTAACTGCCGTTGTCGCTGACCTTGTTCAGCGTTCGAAGCCGGTTGCCGGATCGTCGGAAATCGCTCAGGTCGGCACGATCTCTGCCAATGGCGAGAAAGAAATCGGCGAGATGATTGCTCAGGCCATGGAAAAGGTCGGCAAGGAAGGCGTGATTACCGTCGAAGAAGCCAAGGGCCGCGAAAGCGAGCTTGAAGTTGTCGAAGGCATGCAGTTCGACCGCGGGTATCTCTCGCCTTACTTCATCACCAACACCGAGAAGATGTCGGTCGAGTTGGAAAACCCATACATCCTGATCCACGAAAAGAAGCTCGGTAACCTGCAAGCCATGTTGCCGATCCTCGAAGCCGTGGTGCAGTCGGGTCGTCCGTTGCTGATCATCGCTGAGGACGTTGAAGGCGAAGCGCTTGCAACTCTGGTGGTCAACAAGCTGCGTGGCGGCCTGAAGATTGCTGCGGTCAAGGCTCCTGGCTTTGGCGATCGTCGCAAGGCGATGCTGGAAGACATCGCGATCCTCACCAAGGGTGAAATGATCTCGGAAGACCTCGGCATCAAGCTTGAAACCGTAACTCTGGGCATGCTCGGCCAAGCCAAGCGCGTCACCATCGACAAGGACAACACCATCATCGTCGACGGTGCCGGTGAAACCGATGCGATCAAGGGCCGCGTCGAAGCGATCCGTTCGCAGATCGAAAACACCACGTCGGATTACGACAAGGAAAAGCTGCAAGAACGTCTGGCGAAGCTCGCTGGCGGTGTTGCCGTGATCAAGGTCGGTGGTTCGACCGAAGTCGAAGTGAAAGAACGCAAGGACCGCGTCGACGATGCGCTGCACGCCACCCGCGCAGCTGTCGAAGAAGGCATCGTCCCCGGCGGCGGTACCGCGCTGCTTTATGCAACCAAGGCTTTGGACGGCATGAAGGGCGTCAACGACGACCAGACACGTGGTATCGACATCATCCGCAAGGCGATTGTCACACCATTGCGTCAGATCGCGGCGAACGCCGGGTTCGACGGTGCGGTTGTCTCGGGCAATCTGCTTCGTGAAAACGACGAAACCATGGGCTTCAACGCATCGACCGATGTGTATGAAAACCTGGTAACCTCGGGCGTTATCGACCCGACCAAGGTTGTGCGTACTGCATTGCAGGATGCTGCATCGGTTGCTGGCTTGCTGATCACCACCGAAGCCGCGATTTCGGATGCACCAGAAGACAAGGCTGCTGGCGGCCCTATGCCAGGCGGCGGCATGGGCGGAATGGGCGGCATGGGCGGTATGGATTTCTAATCCACGCTGTTCAGTCCAGGCTGAAACACGAAGGGCCGGTGGGGAAACTCACCGGCCTTTTCTTTTGGTGTTATTGTGTTATATATGTAATACAGTTGGCGCAAAGGAGATGACGATGATCCGGCATTGGAAAGCAATCGCAGGCGCAAGCGCGGTGATGATCGCGGTGCATGTCGTCAACCTGTTCACCGGAGGATATCTGTCGAATTTCGGTATCGAGCCGCGCGAGATCGGCGGTGCGTACACGATTGCGACTGCGCCGCTTATCCATGCCGATGTCGCCCATCTGGGCAGTAACCTTGCGGCTTTCGTGGTGCTTGGGTCACTGGTTTTGCTTCAGGGCCTGCGTTATTTTGTGAAGGCCAGCGCGGTGATCATATTGCTCGGCGGCGCGCTCGTCTGGCTGTTTGCTCGTCCCGGCGACCATATCGGCGCGAGTGGGTGGATTTTCGGGCTGTGGAGCCTCGTCATCGCCTTGGCCTGGTTCGACCGCAGCCCGCGCAACATCGCCATCGCGCTGGCCGTCGTGTTCTTCTACGGCGGCATGGTGTTCGGCGTGCTGCCGACACAGGGTGTATCGTTTGAATCGCATTTGTTCGGCGCGATTGCAGGGGTATTTGCGGCATTCACGCTGTCGAAAAAGCCGCAGGTCGAAATACTGGCGCCGGTTCGGCAGAACGAACTTAAATTCTGGTCTGAAAGTACGGATCAGGTTTCGCGGCGGCCGTAGGTTATCTTGCGCAAAACGGCTTCCAGCGGACCCTGCCGGAAAGACTTCATCCATAAGGCACAGGCGATCTCGGCCGTTATGTAGATACCGGCAGCAATCGCCAGTATCGAGGACAGGGGCGTTTTGCCGAACAAGTCGAAACCGATGAACAAGGCCGTCCCGATAGCGCCTTCGGCGATGTAGGCGGTCATCGACATTCTGCCAGCCGCGCCCAACCCTTTTGGCACAAAATTCCTGCGGGTCAGCAGGACCACCGAGAGGATAAGGGCGAGCGACAGGATCGGCGCGCCAACGGCGAGCAGGGCCAAACCTGCTGCGGCCGCTAGGCCATCGATCAAACCCGTCCACGCCAGGGCGCATGGCAGGTTGAGCGCTAGCCCTAGCAACCACCAATAGGGCAGGCGCGCTGCGAGCCAGTCGAATGCGGCGTTACCCTCGCTAAAAATCGACCGGCGATGGGCGACGAGCCCGACGCAAAACGCGGCGAGCACCAAAGGGCCGTTGAAAATCATGATGAAGGGCATCGCAACGCTCCAGTCTTCGATCCGCTGCCCGATGTCGGCAAGCCAGCCATTGCCGTAGCTCACCGCAGATGTTGCAGGCGGCTGGCTGAATTCAGGCGTAATCGCCAAGAGCGCAAGAAAGACGGCCGCCAGCGGAACCATCGCCGCAGACAGCTTCAACAATTTTCGGTCAGGCCATCGATGCACGGCATAAAAAGCAACGCTGATGATCGCATAAGGCAGAAGGATATCACCTGAAAAAATCAGCCACCCATGCAACAAACCGAACACGGCGAGCGCCGCTGTGCGCCGCGCAAACCGACCGCTGAACGACGCGCCCGCACGTTCAGCCGAGCGTTGCTGCACGCCGAAGCTCCAGCCAAACAGGAATGCAAAAATGAGGAAGAATTTGCCCGCAAACAGCCACGCAGTGATGAATTCTGCGATATGGTCGGCAATACTAACTATGGGTGGCCCGGTGTTGATTGGTGCAGCAATGAAAGGCAGGTTGACGATGCAAATACCAAACAGCGCGAACGACCGCAGTATGTCCACAGCATCAATTCTCTGGTTGTCGGCCATAAACACTCCTTGTTGAGCGGTTGCTCAATTGAGCGAATGCTCAACTGTTGTTGCTTTGTCAAGCGGAATGTGGTGTGACAGGCCATGTCCCGCCTTAATGCTGACGACCGCCGCGATAGCTTCATTGATGCCACTATTGCCGTAATGATCGAAAAAGGGTTCGCCCACGCCACGACGCGTGATGTTGCGGCCAAGGTCGGCGTCGGCCGCGGGTTGCTTCATCATTATTTTGCGACATGGCCCGATCTGCAGCGCGCAGCTTTGCACTTTATGGCGAAAACTGCGCAGCAAGAGGCAGAGGCTGCACTTGCGGACCTGCAACCAGCGCATGCGCTGGACACGCTTTTATCGCTGATACTGGCCGATCCTGACGACGGCTATTGGCGGTTGTTCGCGGACGGATGGGACGAGGCGCAGCGTGATAATGAAATCGCAAAACTATACATATCGATGTCGCAATATTGGCGGAGAAAGCTTTCGGATATTATCGCGCGCGGCATAGTTACCGCCGAGTTTCGCTGTGTCGATCCTGCTGGTGCTTCGTGGCGCCTTACCGCACTTGCCGATGGCTTGAGCAGCCATATCCTTTTGGCCAATGCAGAAATTACGCGCGGTGAGGCGTTGACGATGCTGTGCAATGCCGCGCGCCAGGAACTGCAATTTTGAGCTACTTATGTCCCGACTGATACTGTTCAACAAACCCTATGGGGTGCTGCCGCAGTTTACCGATAAGGGAACGGAAGGTTCGCCGCGCCCGACGCTGTCGGATTATGTCGATGTGCCCCGCGTTTATCCTGCGGGTCGGCTCGATATGGACAGCGAAGGCTTGATGCTGCTGACTGATGATGGGCGATTGCAGGCGCGCATTTCCGATCCGAAGTTCAAGATGTCCAAAAGCTATCTTGTGCAGGTCGAAGGCGAAGTGACGGACGAGGCGTTGGCGGCATTGCGGGCGGGTGTACGCCTGAAAGACGGAATGACCTTGCCCGCCGAGGCCGAGCGCATCGCCGACCCTGAACTGTGGCCGCGCGATCCGCCTATCCGCGTGCGGTTGAGCGTAGCGGATAGCTGGCTCAAACTGACCATCCGCGAAGGCCGCAACCGGCAGGTGCGGCGGATGACGGCGGCGGTTGGTTTTCCAACGCTGCGGCTGGTGCGCTGGTCTGTGGGTGATTGGACGGTCGAAGGCTTGGGGCAGGGGGAGTGGCGCGAGGTTGCGGTTTAGGGTCGCTTAATGCGTTTGCCTTTGGTGCGGCTGGTCAGATGGAATGCGTGGCACCGGTCGCAGCGGTAATGGCGGAGTGTGATGCTGGCATTTGAGGCTGCTGCGACTGCCTCAGTTTCTGAAGCGTAAGTTGCTTTCTTAAGGCAGATTCTAAGTCTGGTTTTCACTCGAGCATTTCCAAGCAATCCCATTTTGTCATTCCCGCGAAAGCGGGAATCCATGGTCTACCGTCGACTTCACACACGACCCGTGCTTTATGCGGAAAGCTCAGGCCATGGATTCCCGCTTTCGCGGGAATGACAAAGGAGGGAGGAGTTATTCTGCCTCAAATGCGATGCTACCTTGGCTGATGAGTTCTCCGATAAGCGCCTGGACAGCATCCGACGCGGCTAATTCAGGTGCGATTTCAATAACGTCTTTGGCGCATAATTGCTTGGCAAATGAGGCGGTTTCGCCGTGGCATTCGAAACACTCGCCGTCGACAAACAGCAGCAATTCCGCGCCGTTGCGGACAAACGAAAAGCGGCTTGCGGGATTACGGGCCAGTGCCGACCCATCCGCCAGATATTCGTGCACGTCTTTGATGCTGGCAGACTCTTCCGGCCGCCAGTCGATCTCCGGATATTTCGGCGTGCTGTTAAAGCCGCCGAACCAGCGGGCGAAGGCTTCGCGGTCGGACAGCTTTCCGGTGATCATCGCGTGAAGCGCATCCAATGCTCCCGACGAAATCTCTCCGGGATTGGCCTGTGTCGGCAACCCGGGGTCGGCATAACGGTCGTCATCCTCCAACTCTGCAACGAGATGGTCGGCGAAATCGGCAATCAACTCGCTTCGCGATGGCGCGCGGAAGCCTATCGAATAGGTCATGCAATCATCGCCGACCGCGACGCCGTCATGCGCGATGCCGGGCGGGACGTATAGGATGTCGCCGGGCTCGAGCAGCCATTCATCGGTCGCGTCGAACTCTGCCAGCAAGCGCAGGTCTTCATGTGGCAGCAGCGGGCTGTCGGCGTCGCAATGCTGCCCCACGCGCCAGCGCCTCTGCCCGTGGCCCTGAATCAGGAACACGTCATATTGGTCGAAATGCGGCCCGACACCGCCGCCATCGGTGGCGTAGCTGACCATGACATCGTCGATCCGCCAGTTGGGGATGAAGCGAAAGGGCGCGATGAGCGCGGCGACCTCGGGCACATGATGGTCGACCGCCTGCACCAGCAAGGTCGATGGCTCCTGACCCAGCGCAGCAAAGCGCGCCTCGGCCAGCGGACCATGCTCGACGGCCCAGCTTCCTTGCGCGCCGATGACGAGGCGGGATTCGACTTCGGGTTCGCACGCCAGGCCAGCCAGTTCGTCGGGTTCGAGAGGGTTTTGCCACTCCGCCCATGGATTGCGGATAAGCAGCGGCTTTCGCTGCCAATAGTCGCGCAAGAACGTCTCGATATCGAAATTGGCGAGCTTCACCCGCTCATCTTCGCGAGCATTTCGCCCATTTTCTGGTGGAGAATGTTGACCGCTTTCAACGGACGAACCATGACCTTGAAGTGAGTGATCAGGCCGTCATCATCGCAACTGATCATGTCGATACCGTTGATCGCGATGCCGTCTATGACCGTCTTGAATTCGAGCACGGCGCTATTCTCGCGATGCCATTCGCCGACATATTCGAAGTCGCTATTGCCCAGCGTATGGCCAGCGGCAGCGAGATATTTTGCGGTTATGGCTTTGCCCAATTGTGGTGTGTGGACGACCGGACTTTCGAAGATGCAATCGTCATGCAGTACGGCGGAGATCGCGTCGGCGTCGCGAGAGAGCGCGACGGTGTGCCAGATTTCGGCGGGGTTGGGCATGGTCGGCTCCTTACCGTTTGCGAACGAATTCGGCGCGCAGCACAAGGCCTTTGATGCCGTCGTGACGACAGTCGATTTCCTGTGCGTCTCCGGTCAGGCGGATCGATTTTATCAACGTGCCGCGTTTCAACGTCTGGCCCGCGCCTTTGACCTCAAGGTCCTTGATGAGCGTGACCTGATCGCCGTCGGCAAGGATATTGCCGACCGCGTCGCGGACTTCGACTCTGCCAGCATTGGCGGCCTTTTCGCGCGCGTCGGCGGCGCTGATCCACTCGCCGCTGTCCTCATCATAGACATAGTCTTCGTCGCTCATGTTCAATATCCTAGGTCGAGGTTGACGAGCGGCGATAGCGGTTCGCCCTTGCGGTAGCGTTCGAGATTTTCCAAAAAGCGGGTTGCCGACCGGATAAACATCTTGTCCTGTGCGCGGCCCGACAGGTGCATCGTAATATGCGCGTTGTCGAGTGTCCATAACGGATGGTCGGCCGGGAGCGGTTCTGGCGTAGTGACATCAAGGAAGGCTGTACCAATTTGCTTGTCCGTAAGCGCCTTCACCAGCGCATCCTGCTCCACCACCGAACCGCGCGCGATGTTGATAAGCGTTGCGCTTTGTTTCATCGTCGCCAGTTCGTCGGCACCGATCATATTTTCGGTCTCGGGTGTCGCTGGCACTGCGAGGATGACCCAGTCAAACTCGCCCAAACGCGTGCGCCATGCGTCGGGGGCTAGGCTATTGGGGCCCGGTGTGCGGCGGACGACGGTGACATCGACGCCGAACGGTTTGAGGCGTTCTTCGATGAGCTTGCCGATGGCGCCATAGCCGAGGAGCAAGGCCTTAGATCCGAACAGTTCGACCTTGCCCGGCGAGTCCATCAGCCACTCATGCCGGTCCTGCGCGCGCACGACCTCGCGGTAACCTTTGGAGACCGTCAGCATCCCCATCACGACATATTCGGCGATGGTGACCGCGTTGATCCCTGCGCCATTGGTGACGACGGCGCCCTGTGCCTTCAACTGCGCGAGCGGCATGCCGTCGACGCCCGCGTAGATGCTGTTGAGCCATTTGAGGTTGGTCGCGGCGGAAATGATCTTGAACATCTCTGCCTTGTCATTGAGGTCGAACCAGCCAATGTCCGCCAGCGGCGCAAGCTCGAGCGCCTGATCGGTCGACATGAACCAGCGCACGTCGAGATCGGCGGGTAGTCGTGGTTCGAGCAACGGGCGGATTAGGCCTGACATCACAGCGATGGTCATCGGTGAAAATTCCTCTGGTTCCGTTCGCATCGAGCATCGTCGAGATGCCGTGAGGTCGCGCGCGACCGATGGGTGTCTCGACTGGGCTCGACACGAACGGGGAGGGTGACGCTAAACATCCAACTTCCAGTCCCAACCGAGCGGGTCGCCGTCCATGACCTCCACGCCCTTGGCAATCAGGTCGTCGCGGATCGCGTCGGATTTGGCGAAGTCCTTGGCGGCGCGCGCTTCTTTGCGGGCGGCGAGGGCGGTTTCGATTTCGGCCTCGGTGATGATGGCGGCTTTGGGACGGATGCGGAGGTCTTCACGAGTCAGGTGCAGAAGCCCTAATCCCAGAATATCCGCCATTTCCAAAACCGCGACTTGGCGCTCACCACGATTTTCGGCCTTCATTGCCAGGATGCCTTCCATGACCGTAAGCGCGATTGCCGTGTTGAGATCGTCCGATACCGCCTCATCGAACGCAGCCCATGGTTCCTGCCACCATTCGTCGTCGCTTGGCTTTGGTTCGGTGGGATTTATGTTCAGCTGTTCAATCGCCATCACCATGCGCTTCAACCGCACAAACGCCGCCTGTAACCCCTCCCAGCTAAACTCAAGCTCACTCCGGTAATGCGCTTGCAGGCACATCAGGCGGTAGGCGAGGGGGTGGAAGCCTTTGTCGATGAGCAACTGCACGCGCAGGAATTCGCCCGACGATTTGCTCATCTTGCCGCTGCGTTCGATCAGGAAGTTGTTGTGCATCCAGATATTCGCGCCGCTCGCGTCGCTGTGACACCGCGCCTGGTTTTGCGCAATTTCATTGGGGTGGTGGATTTCGCGGTGGTCGATCCCGCCGGTGTGGATATCGAACGGCAGGCCGAGCAACGCCTCCGACATCACCGAGCATTCGAGATGCCAGCCAGGCGCGCCTTTGCCCCACGGGCTGTCCCATTCCATCTGCCGCGTTTCGCCCGCTGGTGTCTTGCGCCAGATCGCGAAGTCGGCGGCGTGGCGTTTGCCCTCGACCTCGTCGATGCGGCCTTCGCCATCTTCGGTTTTCGCCCGCGCCAGCGCACCGTAATTGGCGACGGTCGAGGTGTCGAAATACAGCCCGCCTTCGAGTTCGTAGCAATGCTCGTCAGCAATGCTTTTGGCGAACTCGATCATCGCAGGCACATAGTCGGTGGCAATCGACCAATGCGCCGGCTGGCGGATGTTGAGCGCCTTGATGTCTTCCCAATAGGCTTCGGTATAATGGCGCGCGATATCCCAGATCGACTGCGCCTTTTCCGCCGCCATCTTCTCCATCTTGTCCTCGCCCGCGTCGGCGTCGTCGGTCAGGTGGCCGACGTCGGTGATGTTGATGACATGGGTGAGCTTGTAACCCTTGTAGCTCAGCACGCGGCCCAGCGTGTCAGCAAAGACATAGGCACGCATGTTGCCGATATGGGGGTAATTGTAGACCGTGGGGCCGCACGTGTAGACGCGCGCTTCGCCCTCATGGACGGGTTTGAAGGTTTCAAGTTGCCGGGTCAGGCTGTTGAAGAGGCGTAATTCGGTCATGGACGGGCGCGATGCTTCAGTAATGAATGCAGGTCAAGCGAGTCGCTGAAACCCGCAGGAAACAGCGTAAGTTGATAGTGCTTTGCAAAAATTTGAAATGTGTCGATTAAGGTCATTTGTCGTCGCTGACAGGCCAAAACCTACATTGCAAGGCAGATGATGCGCGGAGCAAGGACTGTCCCTTTAGGGACAGTCCCTAAAGGGACAGTCCCCGGTTATCAAAAGCCTTCCCAGCGGATTGCCTCATCAATTCCTACACGCGGCACGGTAAAATTATTCACCGTCGCATCCGCATCACGGTATCCAATCGCCATGCCGCAAAAGAAGATATGATCGTCGTCGATGTTGAGCAATTCACGCATATAGGTGCCGTACATCGCCCAGATTTCCTGCGCGCAGCTGTCGAGGCCTTCTTCACGCAGCAACAGCATCACGGTTTGTAGCCACATGCCCATGTCCGACCATTGCGGCGGGCCCATATATTTGGCGGTGTAGGTGAACAATTGCACCGGCGCGCCGAAACTGTCCCAGTTTTTCATCATCTGACCGATACGCCCCGCGCTGTCTTCGCGGGCAAGGCCGAGCGCATCGAACATCGCCTTGCCCACGCCGCGGCGCTGCTCTTCGTAGCGGCCTTCGAGGCCTTTGGGGTAGATGTCATATTCCGCCGCTTCACCGAGCGGCGCCGTTGCCGCCTTCGCCTTGATCTTGGCGGTCAGATCAGCGAGCGGCTGGCCGGTCAGGATGACGGCGTTCCAAGGCTGCGTATTGCCACCGGAAGGGGATTGCTGCGCTTTGGTGAGCACCCGTTCGAGGACTGCTTTGTCAACCGGCTTGTCGAGAAATGCACGGACCGAACGGCGAGTGGCAACGGCTTCGGTAACGTTCATGGCTTGGCTCCCTGCAAATTTAATCGAACGATTAACTCATGCCATGCGGGATGCGAAAGGCAAGCCTATTCCTGGTCGAATAACCCCGCCAATTGCTCGATCATCGTTCCGCCCAGTTGCTCGGCATCCATGATCGTGACCGCCTTGCGGTAATACCGCGTGACGTCGTGGCCAATACCGATCGCAACCAGTTGCACCGGCGACCGCGTTTCGATCATCTCGATCACTTTACGCAAATGCTGTTCGAGATAGCCGCCATGATTGACCGACAATGTGGAGTCATCAACCGGCGCGCCGTCCGAAATCACCATCAATATGCGCCGGTCCTCGGCGCGGGCGATCAGGCGGTTGTGCGCCCAAAGCAAAGCCTCACCGTCGATATTTTCCTTGAGCAACCCCTCGCGCATCATCAGGCCGAGGTTGCGTTTGGCGTGCCGCCACGGCTCGTCGGCCTTTTTGTAGATGATGTGGCGCAGGTCGTTGAGCCGCCCCGGCATCGGCTGGCGACCGGCGGCGAGCCAATCTTCGCGCGCCTGTCCGCCCTTCCACGCGCGGGTGGTGAAGCCCAATATCTCGGTCTTCACGCCGCAGCGTTCGAGCGTCCGCGCCAAGATGTCGGCGCTGATTGCGGCGATGCTGATGGGGCGTCCGCGCATCGAGCCTGAATTGTCGATCAGCAACGTCACCACGGTATCACGGAAATCGGTTTCGCGCTCAACCTTGTACGACAGCGAGCTTCCCGGCGACACGACAACGCGCGCCAACCGCGCCGCATCGAGCATGCCTTCTTCCTGATCGAAATCCCAGCTGCGGTTCTGCTGCGCCATCAGGCGGCGTTGCAGACGGTTGGCGAGCTTCGTCACCACGGATTGCAGGTTTGAGAGCTGCTGGTCGAGATAGGCGCGAAGGCGGTTTAGCTCTTCCTCGTCGGCAAGCTCGGTTGCGGTGATCGTCTCGTCATATTTGGTCGACCAGATCTTGTAGTCGCTCTGCGGCAGATGGTCCCAGTTGCGGCGCTGCGGGGTGACGGGTTGCATGCCATCATCGCCCATTTCGCCGTCGGCGCCGTCCTGATCATCCATGTCCTGTTGGTCATAGTCAGCCTCGGTTTCCTCACCTTCGCCGTCTTGCGGCTCGGCACGGGCTTCGGCGGTGCCAGCTTCGCCTTCGCCGTCATCCTCGCTGTCGCCATCTTGGTCTTGGCTGTCTTCGGCATCTTCGCCGCCCTCGTCAGCGTCCGAGGGGTCGATATCGCCTTCGGTGAGGTTCAGATGCTCAAGCATTGTCTGCGTGAGTGCGGCAAAGGCGGATTGGTCGTCGAGCGCAAGCCCAAGCGCGTCCAAGTCGCGACCTGCCTTTTCTTCGATCCAGCCCCGCAGCATATCTACGCCCTCTGCGGCTGCTGTGGGCACGGGCAAGCCGGTCAACCGTTCGCGAACAATAAGTGAAAGCGCGGTTGAAATCGGAACTTCGTCAGCTGCCTGCGCGCGCGAAATCGGATCGGTGCGCATTTTAAGCTCAAGCGCATGGCCGAGATTGGCCGCGACCCCGGCCATATTGCGAGACCCCAAGGCTTCGCAACGCGCGTTTTCCACCGCGTCGAACGCTGCGCCGGCAATTGCCTCTGAAGGCCGCAATGCAGCGTGCCGCGCGGCGTTATGATGTTTCAACTTTAATGCAAAGCTGTCGGCAAAGCCGCGTGCCTCCGCGACCTGTTCGGGCGGCAACAGGCGCCCCGGCATCGGTACCTTGAAGTTCTTACCCGCTTGCGTCGGAGCATCTGCCGTAAAGGCCAGTTCGACCTCCGGTTCATGCGCCAGGGCGCGCGCGGTCCCGGTCAGCACGTGTTTGAACTGTTCGAGCGGGGATTCGCCTGCCATTACTCAGCCGCCAGTTTGCACGCCGCCGCCACCGCTTCCTTGGTTGGCTTGGCCGTCAGCTGGAGTTTGAACACATGCGCATTTTGTGAGGGCAGACGGCCTTCGCCGCTCCGCGAACCATTCACGACGGCCGCGAAATCCTTGCAGACAGGGATACTGCGCAGATAATCGCTATGCCCGCTGCCGCCGCTCGACGCATCTGTGGTATCGATGATAGAGAAGCCGGTCTTTGCAGGTTCGGTTTCGTATTTCGTTTTGGTCGCAAAGCAGCGTTGGGGCAGGCCTTTGGCTTTCAGTTCCTTCGCCTCGAACGGGTTGAAGCAATAAGGCGAGCCGAGACGAGGATAGCCATGGACGGCGCGCGATAGGGCCAGGGCCTTGTCATTCAGCGACGCATAAACGGTAATCCGGCGGTCGTTATTTACGCGACGGAGGGCCAAAACTTCCTCTGCAATATCGCGCTCGAAATCTTCACGATCGACATCAGGTGATGCCAATATAATATTGGAAATGTTGCTGGAATCGGCGTTGGTTGACGTCCGGTCGACATGCTCGACCGCCGGAATAACAAGCCGCGCACCCAGCGAATGGGAGACTATCACGATCTCCTTGACCCACTCAGTCCGTGCCAATTTGGTCAGGAAATTCCGGAAATTGCGCTCGTCCCAATACATGTTGGTTTCATCGACGGCATAGCTCAACAGATTGCCTTGCGAGGGCCAGCTATATTGAATAATCGGGCCGTCGAACTGGGTCAGAGCAGCCATCTGCACGGTGTCCTTGGCGGTCGACGGGAATGTTTCGCGATAGCCATGAACATAAAGCAGCACGCGGCCTTTGCGCAGGTTCGCTGCATCGCGAAGGCCACTCCACCATTCGGTTTCGGGCTGAAAGGCCAGCGGTACGACAATCTGCTTGTCGCCTTTGGCGGGCTTGACCGCCTGTGGCGGCGCAAAGCGGCCGTAACGTATGCGGTCGCCGCGCTGGTTGGTCAGTCTGACATTTTCGCCGAGGCAATCGGGCAGGCGGCTCGTGACCGCAAAATAATCCTTGCCGGCAATCGCGGTGGCATCGCCCTGCGCCGGATTGCAACGTGGATTATCGACCAGCTGGCTGTGCGGAATATCGCCATATTCGACCGCCACCCCGCACGCCGAAAGCAAAAAAAGAGACGCGATGGCCCATCCAAGTATCATGGACATTGATCGGACTGTAGAGCGGTCTCGCGGGAGTTGTTTGCGCATCTGCTATCTATTGGCTGTCGAGAGCGGAAACGCAAGCAGAGCGCAAGGCGGGCAATTCGTCGGATAACAGCAGGAAAATCGAGCCTGCGTCGATCCGATGATATTCGTGCCGAAGGGCATTTCCTAAGCCGCGGACCTGATGGAACGGCACGTTGGGGGCAATCTCTTCCATGCGCGTCTCGCCAATTCGGATTGCTGCCTCGGTGATACGCTGAAGACAGCGCTCGACGGCATCCAATGTCCGACGGTCATTTTGAAACGATATTATCGACATGCCGAGCACATATTCCTGAATGGCATCAATGTTTTCGATAATATCGTTCAGCCGAAAGGACTCGGGTCTAGAAGACATGAATGCGGTCGCGATCGATGGCAGCTTGCATTTGCAATTTACGGGCCGGCTCGCCCACCAAGTCGACGCGCGTATCGAGTATTTCGCATAAGCGTCCTTCCAATCGCAAGAAGTCAAACGCGTTGAACCGCTTGCCCTCATGGTCGAATTCGGCCGCGATATCGATGTCTGAAAAATCGTGTTCGTCGCCTCGCGCTGCCGAGCCAAACAACGACAAGCGCTTCACGCCCGAACGGCGCAATTCGGATTCCGCACTACGCAACTTCGAGATGGCAGTTTCTTTGTCCACGATAGCTATATAATCGCGGTTTGATGATTGCGAAAGGCCGTTTGCGTCATGCCTTGCCCACAACACTTTCGGGCAAGTCCTTGCCAAAGACGCGCTGATAATATTCGGCGACGAGTGCCCGTTCCGCCTCATCGCATTTGTTGAGGAAGCTTAACCGGAACGCAAAACCGACATCCTTGAAAATCGCGGTGTTCTGCGCCCAGGTAATGACCGTGCGCGGGCTCATCACGGTTGAGATGTCGCCGTTGATGAAGCCCTGACGCGTCAGGTCGGCGACCTTGACCATGTTCGCGACCGTGGCGGCATCGCTTCCGGTCGATTTGGCGAGCACGATCTCGCTTTCAACCTGCGCGGGCAGATAGTTGAGCCCAACGACGATGTTCCAGCGATCCATCTGGCCCTGATTGATTGCCTGCGTGCCGTGGTAAAGCCCGCTGGTGTCGCCCAGCCCGACGGTGTTGGCAGTAGCAAAGAGGCGGAACCAGGGATTGGGCCGGATCACGCGGTTCTGATCAAGCAGGGTCAGCTTGCCTTCGGTCTCCAGCACGCGCTGGATCACGAACATCACGTCGGGCCGCCCCGCATCATATTCGTCGAACACCAATGCGGTGGGCGTCTGTAAAGCCCAAGGCAGCAGGCCTTCGCGGAATTCGGTAACCTGAACGCCGTCGCGCAGCACGATAGCGTCGCGGCCGATCAGATCGATCCGGCTGATATGTGCGTCGAGATTGATTCGAATGCACGGCCATTTCAGCCGCGCCGCAACCTGTTCGATATGAGTCGATTTGCCGGTGCCGTGATAGCCCTGCACCATGACGCGCCGATTGTGCGCGAAACCGGCAAGAATGGCGAGCGTGGTGTCGGGGTCGAAAACATAGCTATCGTCGGTGTCCGGCACGCGTTCATCGGCGATCGAAAAGGCAGGGCATTCCATATCGACATCGATGCCGAACATCTCGCGCACGCTGATCGTCTTGTCCGGCTCGGCAAGAATCGTTGCGTCGCGGCTGTCGGGCTGGATGTTTGGAATGTCGGTCATTTCGCAACTTCTCGGTTTAAAATTAAGTTATCCTATGCCGTTCGCGTCGAGCGAAGTCGAGACACCGAGAGGTCGGGCGCAACCCAGGGGTGTCTCGACTGCGCTCGACACGAACGGAGAGGGTAGGTTGTGCGGATCAGGTGAACGCGCGCAACCCTTTCAAGTGCGTATAGGCCGCGATGACGTCTTGCAAAGCCTTTTCATATGACCGGTTGCCGCCGTTTTTGTCAGGATGATAGGCCCGGACTTTTGTGGAGTAAGCACTGCGAAGTGCTCGCCGGTCGGCATCCTCGCCAAGCCCTAGCGTCTTCAGAGCGCTGCGGTCGGCGGGCGAAAGGAAGTGGCCGTCTGATCGTTCCTTGGGCATCCGGCTTTTGAAACGGGTCGAAATCGCGTCGAGCGGATCCTTGAAATCGGCCCATTTCGGCGGCGAATCAACGCTGCCGTTAGCGCGAAACGCGCGCGTTTCCGATGGCCAGACGTGCAGCGGGCTCTGCGCATCCAGGATTTCCTCGGCGGTCATCCCGTCGAACCAATTATAGCCTGCGTTGAACTCTCTAACATGGTCGAGGCATAAGTAGCGGTATGCGCCGGGGCCGTTAGGAGTGGCGGGCGGTCCATCGGGGTCAGGCGCACGAAATTCGCCGGTTTCGGCGCATCCGGGATGCGCACAGCTCCGCCGCGACCCGCGCACGCGGCCATGAAATCGGTCAGAAGGCCGCTTCGAATCCATGATTTTCCTTGGCGAAAAACCGACGATATGGGAAGAGCGGGTCCATGATAAAAGGTCCAGCCCAGACAGAAATGGAAGAACTGCTGACCGCAGCTTTCGCTCCGACACACCTCGCCGTTGTCAATGACAGCGCCGCGCACCACGGCCACAGCGGCGACGACGGCTCGGGCGAATCGCACTTTACGATCGAAATCGAGAGCGCAGCGTTTGTCGGCGTCAATCGCGTGATGCGGCAGCGGATGGTGAACAAAGCGTTGGGTGATATCCCGGGCGAACGGGTTCACGCGTTGGCGATAAAAGCAAGGGCACCGGGAGAGTAAAGCCCTTCTCCGCAATTATCCTTGCCCATTAAAGCTTTGATAAGCTAGCCTCCCTAGTGGGTGGGGCGGTGATTGCATTGCCTCTGGTCGCAACCAAAAGGGGATAGATGTTGCTTTCGCGCACATATCGGCCATCTGCCGATCTCGCCCCTTATATTCGTCGCTTTTATGTGTTCGAAGCGCCGTTGCCCGACGGCGCAGTCATCGAGGATTTCCTTCTCGCTGAAACGGCATTCGTGCGGTGCCTGCTGCGCGGCGATTGGGCAGCTGAAACCAGCGCGGACGAGTGGAGTACGGCGGGCAACGTCGTGTTTTTCGGCGCGAACAGCCGCCCATTGCGCGTCAGGGTCAAAGGCGGTTTTGCGGTGACAGGCTTTGCTGTGCGGCCGAGCGGATGGCATGCGTTATTCCAAGCACCACATCTCAACTTTGCCGATCGGATGATGCCTTTGCAGGAGCTTTGGGGTGACCTGGCCGACTTGTTGATCGCTGGTGTGGCGGGCGCGGGCGATGACGAAGGACAACTGCGCGCGATGGAGGGCGTTATCAGGCAACGGATTGCAGTGGTGCAAAGGCCCGCCTTTGATCCGCAAATGGCACGGTTCGAGGTCATTGCGCGGACCGATAGTACCATTCTGGTCGAAGAGGCCGCCGCCGCAATCGGATTGTCGGTGCGGCAGTTTGAAAGACGCTGTCTTGCAAGCTTCGGCCTTACACCGAAAGGAGTTCTGCGCCGGAGCCGTTTTCTTGACAGCGCGACCGCCCTTCGCGGGTTCAGCAGCCCGAGCGAAACCGAACTCGACGCGCTGCGTTATTTCGATCAGTCGCATATGAACCGTGAATTCCGGCGCTACACGGGCATGACGCCGCGAACCTTTGCCAACGCCGTGACGCCGCTACAGACTGCTGGCCTGAAGCTGCGCGAAGAAAGCCGGTTCGAGGACTGAAGGGCGTCTGTGTTGACAATGGGAATGCGCGGACTGATATTTCCCTCATGTTGAAAATCACTCCCTCGACGCATGACCTTGGCGCTTTCGAGGTTCGGCGCACCTTGCCTTCGAAGCCGCGGACGATGGTGGGGCCATTCATATTCGTCGACCAATTTGGTCCGGCGCATTTCGACATTGGCGCGGGCATGGATGTTCGCCCGCATCCGCATATCAACCTTGCGACTGTGACCTATCTGTTTGAAGGTGCCATCGACCATCGCGACAGCCTTGGCACCTTCGCCACGATCCGCCCCGGCGCGCTGAACCTGATGACGGCGGGCAGGGGGATTGTGCATAGCGAGCGGACGCCCGCATCCGAACGCGCGACTGGCTCGCCAATTTCGGGGATGCAGACATGGCTTGCCTTGCCCGATGGCAAGGAGGAAATCGATCCCGCGTTCGAGCATGTCCCAATGGATGACCTACCTCTGGTCGAAACAGGCGATGTCTCGGCGCGGGTGATTATGGGCTCGCTTTGGGGACTCACTGCACCAACGACGCAGCATGCTGAAACCATATATGCCGACATATTGATGAACGCGGGCGCGGCCATCCCGATCGACGCCGACGCCGATGAGCGGGCGATACTTGTCGCGCTTGGGGCAGCGTGGCTTGATGGAGAGCCACTCGAAACGCATAGCCTCTATGTCCTTCAACCCGGACAGGCCATGACCTTGAAGGCCGAAACCGACTGCCGTGTCATGTTGCTCGGCGGAGAGGCGTTCAGCACCCCGCGTCATGTCTGGTGGAATTTCGTCTCATCGTCGCGCGACCGGATCAATCAGGCGAAGGCCGACTGGAAGGCTGGCACGTTTCCATTGGTGCCGGGCGATGACCAGGAATTCATTCCGATACCGGAGATACCAAAAACGGTGAGCTATCCATGACCGACTTGACCCCGCATCGCCTGTCGCTTTCAACCGGTATCGAGATGGACGCATTCACCGCTGGCGACCCAGCCAATCCGGCCATTATTTTTCTCCACGGCTTTCCCGAATCGCACCGCACTTGGCGGCACCAGATCGCGTATTTTTCCGACCGTTATTACTGTATCGCACCCGATCAGCGGGGCTATCGCGGCACGTCGAAGCCGCAAGAAGTGGAAGCTTACACGGCCGACAAGCTGACCGCCGACATTTTTGCGCTTGCGGACGCTCTTGGTGTGCAGGAGTTCATTGTCGCTGGCCATGACTGGGGCGGCGCGATTGCGTGGAGTGTCGCGCTGAATGGCCAGCCGGGCGGGTTCAACCCGGCTTGGGCAGGTCGGGTTCCGCGCGCGATCATCGCCAATGCGCCGCATCCCTATCTGTTTCAGCGACTGCTGATCACCGACATGAACCAGCGCGCGTCGAGCCAGTATATCCGGGCATTTCGCGACCCCGCCAATGATGGGCTGATCCGCGAAAAGGGCCTGACCGGGCTGCTGCTCGAAACGATCAAGTGGGACAAGCCGAGCAGCATGGAACCCGAAGAGCGGGCCGCGCTGTTGAAGGACTGGGAAGATCGCGACGCCTGTTTCGGGATGCTCAATTGGTACCGCGCGTCGGCGCTATACGTGCCCGCGATGGACGAAGAGGCAGAGATACCCGCCTTCGCGGCAGGCGAATTTCCAAAGCTGAACATCCCGACATTATTGGTTTGGGCGATGGATGACCTTGCGCTGCCGCCGAGCAACATTGAGGGAATCGAAAAGCTTGTGCCGAATGTGACGGTTGAGCCGGTGCACGATTGCGGGCATTTCGTCATTTGGGAAAAGCCCGAGGCGGTGAACGCGGCAATGGATCGGTTTTTGCGATGAGCCAACCACTCCACCCAAGCGCCATGCGCCTGCGCTTCGGCGAGCAGGTGCCATGTGTCGGGTCCGGGCCAATATTTGATTCTGAGCTCGTGCTTGAACGTCTCGCGGTTGGTTTCAAGCATCATCCACGCGAGCGGACGTTCGGCGGTGGCCACGCGGCCCGCAGCCTCGATGGCCTCGGTTATCCGCTGACGCCGCTCTTCGGGAATATATTGCCAGACAATCGAGTGATTGAATACGCGGACCGCCCCTTCATCCTGAGGCGCTGATAGTCTTTCCAGCACCCACGCCAGCGCATCGGCCCGCACGATGTCGGGGCGCTTTTGCGTGGCAAGCGCAATCGCTGCGTCCATTCGCGTTAGCCGTTCGGTATTTTCGGGCCAGACGTAGCTTTTGACGCGGAGCGCTGCATCCGGGTCGGACAGATCGACGGGGGCCTGATCGCAACCCTGAATGCTGACAATCGCGACCGGCGCCTTCGCGGGAGCGTTGCCGCGCCATTCGGGCTTAATCCGCATAGGTGAATTGTCAGGGCCTGCGGTTACTCCGCCGAGGTCGTAATAATAACGCTCCATCATCGTATTGATGCCCGCGCTTGCGCCGATTTCGTTAAGCTCGAAACACGCGCCAAGCCTTTCCGACAACCAGAGCAACCCTGCCATGAAACTGGCGGATCGGCCAGCCTCGTTGGTTTGCGGCGGCCCGTCGAGCCACGGGAGCAGTCGCGCGTCATGGTCTGCAGTGACGGCAGCAACGATGGCGTCTACTTCACTCTGGCCGGTTACTTCGCCGCGATATACCGGAACCAGCCTGTCATCATCCCCGCTCAGCAACAGGTGGTGATACCCGCCAGCAAGCCGCAATGGCATGGCGTCTTCCAATGGCAGGCCCGGCCAGTTGGCGATGCGCCGCCCGCACAGCGTGTCCCCTTGCATCAGCGCAAGCTGCGCTTCGATAATCCGCGCGGTGACGGGGGCGTCGTTCCGGCGGCAGTGCTCGGCCTGAAATTTGATGCCCAAGACAATCTGACCATCTTCCATCACGCCATGTCCGAAATCGTCTGCCATATTGCCCTTTCGTCGTGCGACCCCTAAAGCGCGGCCATTGTGACGACACCAATCATCTTTGCAATCCCCAAAGGGCGGATATTGGACGAGGCTTTGCCGCTGATGAAGCGTGCCGGAATCGAACCCGAGGCGGCGTTCTTCGATGACGGCAGTCGGGCGTTGCTGTTTGCAACCAACGACCCGCAGATGAGCATCATTCGCGTCCGCGCATTCGACGTGGCGACATTCGTTGCGCATGGCGCAGCGCAGATCGGGATTGTCGGGTCCGATGTGATCGACGAGTTCGATTATTCGGAGCTTTATGCGCCTGTAGACATCGGCATTGGACTCTGCCGGATATCGGTGGCGATGCCTGCAGGAGCAACAGACGAAGTTAATGGCGGGCATATCCGTGTTGCTACCAAATATCCAACGACCACCAGCCGATATTATCAGGCGCGTGGTATTCAGGCCGAATGCGTCAAGCTGAACGGTGCGATGGAACTCGCGCCATCGCTTGGGCTGGCGGGACGGATTGTCGATCTAGTGTCATCGGGAAAGACGCTGGCGGAAAATGGCTTGATCGAAACCGACGTGATTTCGCAGGTTTCCGCGCGACTGATCGTCAACCGAGCGGCCTACAAGATGATGAGCGGGACTATTCCCGCGCTGGTCGACCGTTTTCGCGAGCTTGCCAAGTGAAGCGGCTCGACGCTTCCTCCAGCGACTTCGCAGATGCCTTTGACGCGCTGGTCAACGACCGGCGCGAGGCAGACGCCGATGTGTCGAGTGTGGTGGCGCAGACCCTTCGTTCGGTGCGTGACAGGGGCGATGTCACGCTGGTCGAAATGACGCAGCGCTTTGACGGCTTCGATCTGAACAGCGCAGGCTGGCAGATCGATGCGGCGCAATGCAAGGCGGCGTATGACGGCCTCGCACCCGATTTGCGCGATGCGCTGAAGCTGGCCGCGACACGGATCAAGGCATATCACAAGGCGCAACTGCCCAAGGATCGGGACTATCGCGACAAGCAAGGCGTTCGCCTTGGCGCGCGCTGGAGCGCGGTCGATGCGGCGGGGGTCTATGTGCCCGGCGGACGTGCAGCTTACCCCTCGTCCGTGCTGATGAACGCGATTCCGGCCAAGGTTGCCGGGGTCGAACGACTGGTCATGGTCACGCCAACTCCCGGCGGCGAGGTCAATCAGACAGTGATGGCGGCCGCGCATCTGGCAGGCGTCGATGAAATCTGGCGTGTTGGCGGCGCTCAGGCGATTGCGGCGCTTGCCTATGGCACCGATCGCATCCAGCCGGTCGATGTCATTACCGGTCCCGGCAATGCCTGGGTGGCGGAGGCTAAACGCCAGCTTTACGGCGTGGTCGGCATCGATATGGTGGCAGGACCGTCCGAAATCGTGGTGGTCGCCGATGCGAAGAACAAGCCCGAATGGATTGCTGCCGATTTGCTCAGTCAGGCGGAGCATGACCCGACCAGCCAGTCGATATTGTTCACTGACCATGCAGCCTTTGCCGACAAAGTTAGCATTGCGGTTGACGCGCAACTTGCCGGGCTGACGACGGGCGCAGTGGCAGGGCAAAGCTGGGCCGACAATGGCGCTATTGTGGTCGTCAAAAGCCTTGAGGACGCAATGCCGCTGGTCAACCGGTTGGCCGCCGAGCATCTTGAGTTGGCGGTGGATGACGACCGTGCGGAATCGCTGTTTGGTCTGGTCCGTCATGCTGGGTCGGTCTTCCTCGGGCGGATGACGCCAGAGGCCATCGGCGATTATGTCGCTGGACCCAACCACGTATTGCCAACCGGTCGCCGCGCGCGTTTTGCGTCGGGGCTGTCCGTGCTCGATTTCATGAAGCGCACGAGTTTCATCGCGCTCGACCGCAATTCTTTCAACGCCATCGGTCCGGCGGCGGCAACGCTGGCGGATGCCGAAGGTCTTCCGGCGCATGCCGCCAGCGTCAGGACAAGATTATGAGCTCCCACAAAGCAAGCGCCCGGTCGAAATCGCGTTCTGCAGCCAGGCTCGCCTCGGTGCAGGCGCTGTACCAGATGGATATGGAGAAGATCGGCATTGCCCGGCTCTTGAACGAATTCCATGCCCACCGTCTGGGCCAGGAAATCGAAGACGCGCAATATGCCGACGCCGACGCGGATTTCTTCGACGATGTTGTATCGGGCGTTGACGCGCGGCGTGAGGAAATCGACGCGCTGGTCGACGGTAAGCTTGGCGAGCAGTGGAAAATGGGGCGGCTCGACAAGACGATGCTTCAGATTCTGCGCTGTGGCACCTATGAACTGATTGCGCGTCCCGATGTGCCGACTGCGACGGTGATCAATGAATATCTCGACGTTGCGCATGCGTTTTTTGACAAGAAAGACGCGAAGTTCGTCAATGGCCTGCTCGACGCGGTGTCGAAGGATGTGCGTTAGGCGTTTTCCATTTTTGACGGAATCATCTTTCTTATCCGTTCGTGTCGAGCGCAGTCGAGACACCGATAAGTCGCGCGCAACGTTACGGTGTCTCGACTGCGCTCGACACGAACGGATGGGGTGGGCGGATGGCATAGGGTAGTTGATCCAATCAAAAACGGAAAAACACTAACCCTTTTTCGGCGGTAGCGGGAAAAAGCCCGATGTGCGCGCGACATAGGTGGCATATTCCGGTCGCGTTTTCTTCATGCCCTTTTCCAGCAGCGGCTTGCCCGACCATTTGGTCAAGGTGAACGTCAGGAAAATCGGCCCGATGATGCTGATCCAGCCGGGCAGGCCGGTTTCCGCTGCCACCAGCCAGATACCCCACCAGGTGCAGGCGTCGCCGAAATAATTGGGATGGCGAGTATAGCGCCACAGGCCTGTATCCAGCACCTTGCCCTTGTTGGCGGGATTGGTGCGGAAAGCGTTGAGTTGCGCATCGCCGACGGTTTCAAACGCGATGCCTACCAAGGCAATCAACGCCCCAGCTGCACCCAATGGGCCGATAACGGTTCGCCCGCCATCGCTCGCCCAAATGCCAAGTTGCGCCGGAAGGCAGGTGATGAACAGCAACGGCGCTTGCGTCAGAAATACGGACAGCAGCGAGGTCGTGGACCAGCTCCAGCCTTTTTTCGCCATCACGCTACCCATGATCTTTGCATAGCGGGGGTCTTCGCCATGTGCGCGCCATCGCGTCCACAGATGCAGCGAGAGCCGCAGCCCCCACAATGTCGTCAGCCCCAGCAGCAAATGCGACCGCGCGCCCGGCTGTCCGGACTGTGCCCATGTGGCCCATGCCAGCAACACCATGCCGAATGCCCAGAAGGCGTCGATGAAGGATACGTCACGTATCCGCACCGAATAGCCCCAAAGCAGCAATATGACCGCCAGCAGTGCGATTGCGTTTAGCCCCAGCGGCGAGACGAGGCCGGTCACGACACGTCCTCTGCAAACACTGCCGTCATTCCCCTGGCGGGGTGTTTCGGCGTCACCTTGGCATAGATTTCCGCGACCCTTGCCATATCGGCGTTGTAGTCGCCCGTTGGCCAGATAGCAGGGCCAAGTCCGCCGGTTTTCGTACCATAGTCCATCATCCCGACTACCAACGGCACGCCAGCGCCCATCGCGATGTGATAAAAGCCTGTCTTCCAGGCCTTGACCGATCCCCTAGTGCCTTCGGGCGCGATGGTCAGCATGAATTCCTTGCGGCGTTTGAACTCGTCGATCATCTGCTGGACGTAGTTTTTGCTCGACGACCGGTCGACCGGCACCCCGCCCATGTCGCGCATGAAATTGCCGAACGGCCAACGGAATAATGTGGTCTTGGCCATGAAATGCGGCATAATTCCAAGCTCATCCGTTAGCCCGAGAAAATAAACGAAGTCCCAATTGCTGGTGTGGGGTGCCGCAATCAGCACGAACTTGCGGGGTTCTGGAACCACGCCGTGCGCCCGCCAGCCATGGCGTTTGTAGACACCCAATAGCGCGCGCCTGAACAGACGGGACAGCCAGCTCGGCTGGCGCTCCTCCATCGACATAATGATTTCCTCCCCGCATATGACATTAGCAACGTCGCAAAGCACTGCAAACGCTTGTTTCAGAAATACGCAGGCGCTAGGCGTCTGGCTTCAATTTACGGCAACAAGCGGGAAATATTCATGTCGCAAAGCGGCCAGGCTGCAATACCGGTTATATCCTCTACCGGGCTGTTCACACCACCCGATACGATCAGCAACGAGGAACTGGTCGCCAGCTTCAACGCTTATGCCGACCGCTATAATGCCGAAAATCCCGATGCCGAGCCGCTGACGCACAGCTCGGTGGAATTTGTCGAAAAGGCTAGCGGCATCAAGTCGCGGCACGTGATCGACAAGCGCGCCATTCTTGATCCTTTTATCATGGAGCCGCGCTATCCCGCACGGCCGAACGATCAGATTTCATTGATGGCAGAAATCGGTGTCACCGCATGCCGCGATGCGCTGGAACGCGCGGGCCGGGATGTCGCCGACGTCGATGCGGTCCTATGCGCGGCGTCGAACATGCAGCGGGGCTATCCGGCGATGGCCGTGGAAATTCAGCATGAATTGGGGATGCAGCGCGGTTTTGGCTTTGATATGAATGTGGCGTGTTCCTCCGCGACCTTCGGCATCCAGACCGCCGCCGATTATATCCGCAGCGGCAGCGCACGATCGGTGCTGGTGGTAAACCCGGAGATTACCTCCGGCCATCTGAACTGGCGCGACCGTGACAGTCACTTCATTTTCGGTGATGTTGCGACCGCGATATTGGTTGAAGCGAAAGACCTCGCGCCAGACAATCATTGGGAGATTCTCGGAACGCGCCTGAAAACCCAATTTTCGAACAACATCCGCAACAATTTCGGCTTCCTCAACCGCGCCGAAGGCGAAGGCCCGGTCGACCAGAGCGGCCCCCGCAACGACAAGCTTTTCGTGCAGGAAGGCCGCAAAGTTTTCAAGGAAGTCGTGCCAATGGTTGGGCAGATGATCCTCGATCATGCGATTAGCCTTGGCCTGTCAGGCGCACACTTGCGCCGGATATGGCTTCACCAGGCGAATACCGGCATGAACCGGCTAATCGCACACAAGGTCTTGGGGCATGAGGCAAGCGACGACGAAAGTCCGACGGTGCTGGACACCTACGCCAATACATCCAGCGCAGGGTCGATCATCGCCTTTCACAAGCATAATGAAGACCTGGTCGCTGGCGACGTCGGCCTTATCTGCTCCTTTGGCGCTGGATATTCGGCAGGGACGGTCTTCGTGCGGAAATTGGGCTGACCTTATTTGACCAGCGACGGATGTTTCTGTGCGATATGCTCGAAGATTGAGGGGTAGAGCGCATTGGCGAATTCGCAGCCATAACAGTCACGGTCATTCCACGCGATGCGCGCCTTCAGGCTTTGGAAACCTGGGATCGTAATGTAAATCACGCTGCCTGGCGGTATGTAATTTCCGGTCTCGAACCGGAACCCGGTCTGCGACAAATCAAGCACGGCAACCTTGAATCTCGGCCCCGCCGATATCAGCAAATCGGCGATTATCCTGACTGAGTTTCTCGATGCCCTCCTGTTGTTTCGTGGTTTTGACCAATCTGGCTTTTCAAGCTCTGAAGCCATTAGATACTCCGCTCGCGACCTTTTTCTATATGTCTGGGAACGGGCAAAACGTGGCTATGTTCCACGCATAATCTTGGAATTTAATTCCATTATTGACGGCGTTACGGTCTTGTGTTGAGAGCGCGCCAATCGCGCGGATGAACGAATTCGCCGACCCAGATGCCGCGCATGGCGTTGCGAGCGTCCTCCTCCTCGCTACCGTAGTTTCGCAGTGCGTAAAAGTCATGACTGACGGCCCATCCGTTAGCCACTTGAGTGGCAGCGATGTCCGGTAGTTTATGGTTTGAACAAGTCACAATCGACCGCGAATAGCGGTCGTTTGCGTCAACCTCACAGATAAGACCCGGAGCACGAAGCATTTCCTCCAGCGCTGCGCGTGCGGCTTTTCCACATTCCCACGCGTCGCCCTGCGCATCATCGCAAGTCTGACCGTATTCCGGCGCATCAATGCCTTCGAGCCGAAGTCTTTGGTTCCCGATCGCAAAACTGTCGCCATCGGCGATGATCAGTTTGCCGTCAGCGGCTGTAACCGTTTCGCTGCTTTGAATTACGTCATCAAGATACCATGCCGCCGTAGCTATTGCGGCAAAAATACACAACCAGAACAGGTTCTCCGCAAGTTTGCGGAGCCTGAAATTCCGGTCGCGGGGGAAGCGGAGCCCCTTGGATCGCCTGATCAGCTTTTTGGTCCCCAATGTGGGTAATTTACGAGAATATGGTCATAAATCGCCTCGTGCAGACGTTGGACGAATTGGCAGCCATATAATTCACGTTCGTGCCACGCGATCCGGGCTTCAAGCGGGTTGTAGCCGGGCAGCGTCAGGAATATAATCTTGTCCTGCGGAATGAACGACCCGGTTTTCATGCGAAAACCGGATTGCGACAGGTCGACAATATCGACTTGCTGACGCCCGCCGCCATGTTCGCGAATCTGCGCCGTAATCAGGACATCGCCACGCCGAAACTCACGATAATCGGACGGGTAACGCCCAGTTTCGTTCGCGTCATCTGCGGGCATATAAAGGGCCTTCTTTTGCGTATACGCAAGGTTAGCCCAGATATGCCTTCTAGTCGAGTATCATCGCCAGCAAGATATATATCAAAATGGGCGAACCGAAACCGACGAGCGTGGCGACTGCAAAGATCAAGCGGACGACCAACGGGTCCATTCCGGACCAGTTTGCAAGGCCTGCGCATACGCCGAGGATCTTTTTATTGGCTTTATCGAGTGCGAGACGTGACATTTACTTACTCCCTATTCATAGTTCTTGGGGCTTTGCCTCAGGCGACCAGGCCTGCGGCGGGGGCGACGGCGGGGGCTATGCTGATGCCAATCGTGATGAAGGCGCAGATGACAGCCGCAAAAGCCGATGCGATTTGATTGCGTGCGTTCGAGTTCATTTCTAATTCCCTTTATATGCGTCGGTGTTACGCGAAGAGCGAAGCGACAGGAGCAACGGCGGGAGCAACGCTCATGCCGATGGTGATGAAAGCGCAGGCAATAGCTGCAAAAACCGAAGCGATCTGGTTACGTGAAGTGATGGTCATTTCGAATTCCTTTGTCATTTACCGGACCATTCCGGCTATGCCAGAGGTATTGCATGTCGTGTGCCAGTTTCGTAAAACAACAATAAAACATATAGATAGCGTAATTTTGCTATGCTCGCCATATTGATAGCGGCTCACAAAGTAGGAAATTATCCCAATATTTGGGAACGAGATTTGGGAAAATATCCGATTGACCGGGACGGGTGCTGCTTTAGCAGAAGCGACTTATGGCCCTTACCCGCCTTTCGCTGACTGATTTTCGTAACCATGCGGCAATGACATTTGAGCCCGCGGCGCAATTTGTCGCGCTGCATGGCCCGAACGGGGCAGGCAAGACCAACATCTTGGAGGCGATATCGCTGTTGGTGCCGGGCAGGGGGCTGCGCCGCGCGGCTTTATCCGAAATCGTGCGTAATGGCGGTACTGCCGGGTTTGCGGTCGCGGCCGAGATTGGCGATGTCCAAATCGGCACTGGGGTCGAGGCAGCGGCACCCGAGCGGCGCAGAGTGCGGATCAACGGCGCGAATGCGACGATCAACAATCTGGCGGAATGGCTGTCGGTCATCTGGCTGACGCCTGCGATGGACCGGATATTCGTGGAAGGCGCGGGCGCGCGGCGACGCTTTCTCGACCGTCTTGTACTGGCGCTTGAGCCATCACACGCGCAGGCCAGCAGCCGCTATGAAAAGGCGGTGCAGCAACGCAACCGGTTATTGTCTGGCGCAGAAGCTCCCGATGCGATGTGGCTCGATGCGCTGGAGGCACAAATGGCGGCGAGCGGAGCTGCGATAGTTGAAGCGCGAAACAGGATGATAATGGCGCTGTCGGTGCAACTTGAACATTCGCCGCCGGGGCCGTTTGCGGTCCCCGACATCAGGCTTGAAAATGCCGATTTGGCGACACCCGCCGAACTGATGGATGTTTGGCACAGTGGCCGCAGACGAGATGCCGGGGCGGGGCGGACGCTAATCGGCCCGCACCGGGCTGATTTGATAGTGCACAACCGCGCCAACGGGCAGGCCGCAGATCGCAGTTCAACAGGAGAACAAAAGGCGCTGCTGCTGTCGCTTATCCTTGCCCATTCCGCGCTGGTAACGGCGCAGCGCGGCACATCACCGATATTGCTGCTCGACGAGGTGGCCGCGCATCTGGACCCGACGCGGCGGGCGGCGCTGTTTGAGCGGCTGGCGGCGACTGGTGCGCAGGTCTGGATGACCGGTACCGAACCCAGCCTGTTCGACGGGATTGGGCCGACGGCGGAGTTGGTTGCGGTGTAAGCCCATCTCCCGTTGGGAAAGGATACGAAGCCTTAGCCGAAAGGCTTAGGCGAAGTTGGTGAGGGGCTGTGCACTATCGGGGAGGGCAGAACCCCTCACCCAGCTTCGACTAGCAAACAAGTTTGCGCAACCCTCTCCCAAAGGGAGAGGGAACTCATCACTCTGCCTTGCTCGCCTTGTCCTTTTCGGCCTTCTTTTTCGGTGCCTTGGGCTTGCTGGCCTTGGGCGGAGCCGGCGTGATTTCGAACACCGGCGCTCCGTCCTTCATATGCACCGCAACCTCGCCGCCGTGCACCAGCTTGCCGAAGAGCAATTCCTCGGCCAGCGGCTGCTTGATCTTTTCCTGAATCAGGCGGCCCATCGGGCGTGCGCCGTAGAGCTTGTCATAGCCGCGCTCAGTGAGCCAGGCGCGCGCTTCGTCGTCGAGCTTGATATGCACATTCTGGTCGGCAAGCTGCAATTCGAGCTGCAGAATGAACTTGTCCACGACGCGCGCAACGACTTCGGTCGGCAGATAGGCAAATGGCACCTGCGCATCGAGACGATTGCGGAATTCGGGGGCGAACAATTTCTTCACCGCTTCGTCGCCCGCGTCTTCCTTGCTGATGTTATTGCCGAAACCGATGCCTTCCTTCGCCATATCGCTCGCCCCGGCATTGGTCGTCATGATCAGGATGACATTGCGGAAATCGACCGTCTTGCCATGATGGTCGGTCAGGCGGCCATTATCCATCACCTGCAACAAGATGTTGAACAGATCGGGATGCGCCTTTTCGATTTCATCTAGCAGTAGCACGCAATGCGGGTTCTGGTCCACTGCGTCGGTCAACAAACCGCCTTGGTCGAAACCGACATAGCCCGGAGGGGCACCGATCAGGCGGCTGACCGAATGGCGCTCCATATATTCGCTCATGTCGAAGCGTTTCAATGGAATACCCATGATGCTTGCAAGCTGCCGCGCGACCTCGGTCTTGCCGACACCGGTGGGGCCGCTGAACAGGTAATTGCCGATAGGCTTGTCGCCATCGCGAAGGCCGGCGCGTGACAATTTGATGGCCGAAGCCAGCACCTCAATAGCCTTGTCCTGCCCGAACACCACGCGCTTCAGGTCGGCCTCGAGCGTTCCCAATGCAGTTTTGTCGTCAGTCGACACGTTCTTCGGCGGGATTCGCGCGATGGTGGCGATAACTGCCTCGATTTCGTGCGCTGTAATCAGCTTGCGGCGCTTCGACGGTGCCACCAGCATCTGCATAGCACCGACCTCGTCAATCACGTCGATGGCTTTGTCGGGCAGCTTGCGGTCGTTGATGTATCGTGCCGACAGCTCAACGGCAGCCTTCAGAGCGTCGGGCGTATATTTGACTTTGTGATGCTCCTCGAACGCACTGCGTAAGCCAGCCAGTATCTTGATTGTATCTTCAATTGTTGGCTCGTTCACGTCGATCTTCTGGAACCGGCGCAGCAACGCACGGTCCTTTTCAAAATGGTTGCGGAATTCCTTGTAGGTGGTTGAGCCAATACAGCGAATGGTGCCGCCCGATAAAGCAGGTTTCAGCAGGTTCGACGCATCCATCGCGCCGCCTGATGTGGCACCTGCGCCTATAACGGTGTGAATCTCGTCGATGAACAGGATCGCATCGGGCAGCTTTTCCAGCTCCGACACGACAGCCTTCAGTCGCTCCTCAAAATCGCCACGATAGCGCGTTCCAGCGAGCAACGCGCCCATATCCAGCGAATAGATGACGGCAGGCAGCAATACCTCGGGCACCTGCTTTTCGACAATCCGCCGCGCCAAGCCTTCGGCAATCGCGGTTTTGCCCACCCCGGGTTCACCGACATACAGCGGGTTGTTCTTGGACCGGCGGCACAGGATTTGCACCGTGCGGTCAACCTCCGCGGCACGACCGATCAGCGGGTCGATTCGGCCTTGCTTGGCCTTTTCGTTCAAATTGACGGTAAACTGGTCGAGCGCGCCTTCCTTTTTGTCCTTTTTGGACTTGGCGTCTTCGGGCTCTTCCTTCGCCTGCTCACTGCCCGTCACCTGTCGCGGCTCGGCAAGCTTGCCGTCCTTGCCAATGCCGTGGCTGATATAGGAGACTGCATCAAGGCGGCTCATATCCTGCTGCTGCAGGAAATAGACGGCGTAGCTCTCGCGCTCCGAGAACAAGGCGACCAGCACATTCGCGCCGGTGACGACATCCTTGCCCGACGACTGCACATGCAGGATAGCGCGCTGCACGACGCGTTGAAACCCGCTGGTCGGTGAAGGATCGACCTTGCCCTCGACACGAAGGCTTTCGAGCTCGCTGTCGAGATAGGTGATGACGATGTCGGACAACTCGCCCAAGTCGACGCCACAGGCCTGCATAACCTTGGCCGCGTCGGCATCGTCGATCAGCGCGAGCAGCAGATGCTCAAGCGTTGCATATTCATGTGCCCGGTCGCCGGCATGCTTCAACGCATTGTGGAGCGTTGCTTCCAGCGATTCCGCAAATGATGGCATGATGGTGTTCCTTAAACTGGGTCGCTGGTTGTCTTACTCTCTATATCGGCACCTGCTTTTGCGCTTTCAAGCGCCGTCCATTCAGATAACGGATTAAGCGCCGAAATCGTTAGAAAAGCGTTAGGCCAAGTCACTTTTTGACCGTCATCTTTTGAATAGCGCATCGGCGACGCTTCGATGGCGGTTGGCGAACGCAATTTTTCCCTCACACCGGACAATTTCGGATCTCAGCGTCGCGATGCGCTCTTCCAGTTCGGCAACTGACAAAGGGTCGAGATCCTGCCGGACCAGATTGGCCAGCGGATCGTCGCGGCGCAGCGGCAGGTTGTCGTCGCTATCCATATTTATATTCTGACACCACTACGCTTGCTGTCAATATCAAGCTTGCCTAAAAGGCCGCGGCATACAGCGGAGGGAACGGCGCATATGGCGAATTTGCCAGAATTCATGACGGCAATCGAGATTTCGACGCCAGGCGGACCGGAGGTTCTGAAGCCCTGTCAGCGATCCGTTCCGACCCCTGCGCGGGGTGAAGTCTTGCTCAAGGTTGCCTACGCGGGCGTGAACCGGCCGGATGTCTTGCAGCGCAAAGGTATTTACCCGCCGCCGTCCGGTGCGAGCGATCTGCCGGGGCTCGAGGTTTCCGGAACCGTGGTCGCGGTGGGCGAGGGCGTTGATGAGGGCGAAATGGGCAGCCGCTTATGTTCGCTGGTCTCCGGCGGCGGCTATGCCGAATATTGCGTGGCAGCGTTCGACCAGTGTTTCCTGGTTCCGGCAGCGCTCAGCATGGCTGAAGCGGCTGCTTTACCCGAAACCCTGATGACCGTGTGGCACAATGTGTTCGAGCGCGCTTATGCCGCCGAAGGTGAGAGCATTCTCGTCCACGGCGGCACCAGCGGCATCGGCACAATGGCGATCAAGCTGTGCAAGCTGTTCGGGCTGGCGGTCATTGTGACTTGCGGTTCGGACGACAAATGCGAAGCCGCGAAGGCGTTGGGAGCCGACCATGCAATCAACTATTCAACGGCAGACTTTGTCGGGGCAGTGAAAGCTATCACCGGCGGGCAGGGCGTCCATATCGTTCTCGACATGGTCGCCGGAAGCTATGTTCCGCGCAACCTGGCTTGCCTGCGCGAAGATGGTCGCCATGTCACTATCGCGGTGCAGGGCGGGATGGTCGCCGAAATCAACATGGCGCAAGTGATGATGCGCAGGCTGACACTGACAGGATCGACGCTCCGCCCGCGTTCGGCTGAGTTCAAGGCGCTTTTGACGCAAGAAATTTATGCGACGGTCTGGCCGATGGCGGCGGGCGGCGAGTTGCGGCCGGAAATGGACCGGACTTTCCCGCTACGAGAAGCTGCTGCCGCACATGCCTATATGGAATCCGGCGAGCATGTCGGGAAGATTGTGCTGGAGATTTAGGATACCAAATGCGACGGGATGTCAGCCAGTGCGGCGCCAAGTTCGCGCTCTGCCTCCCATAAGTCGTATGCCTGTTGCATCCGCAGCCACAGGCCGGGGCCATTTCCGCACCATTTGCCCAGCCGTAATGCCATCTCTGGCGTAACGGCGCTCTTGCCGTTCAATATCTTGTACAGGGACTGCCTTGTAATTCCAAGCTGACCCGCCGCTTCTGACACCGATAATCCCAGCGCCGGAAGCACATCCTCTTTCAATATCTCCCCCGGCAATGTCGGTGCGCGCTGGGGCGTGATAGTGCTAACGGCATTCATGGCCAGTCCTTTCAATGATATTGCTTCAGATCGACGTCGACTGCATCCTGACCATCGAACCCAAAGGTAATTCGCCAAGGCCCGTTCACGGCAACCGCATATCTTTTGGGCTTGCCTTGCAACCCATGAAAGTGCCAACCGGGCACATTCATGTCGTCAGGTGCCGCCGCTTGTTGCAATGCGTCCAACAAGCGGAGGCATTTTTTCTGCTGGTCGGCACGAACCTTGGCACTCTTGCCAGCGGTAAAAAGCTCTTTTAGACCCTTATGCCGCCAGCTTTTTATCATAGGTCAATGTAGCTCAACACGTTACGTTTGTCAAGCATCAGTTGACAATATTCCATCCAGCCAAGCCTTCACATCCCCAGCGCTTTGCTCTGGCACTTCTTCCATCGGGATATGGCCAACGCCGGGATAGATCACCAGCTTCGCCCCCGGAATCCCCTTAGCAAACCAGCGAGCGGAGCTGGCGGGGATCAGCTTGTCCTCGGCGCCCCACAGGATTAAGGTCGGCACGGCTATCGTCGCCAGTTGCTCTTTCGTTCCATACTGCAAGCTGCCCGGGTCGCCAAACCGCTTTATCGTTGCTTCGCGGTTGCCGGGGAAGCGGTTGAGTTCCCAGTAGCGGTCGATCAATGCGTCGTCGATTTTCGACTGGACGCTCATCGTGTTTTTGATGCTTGATTCGAATATGCGACGCGGCGCAATCAGGCGCGCGGCTTCCTTGATGACCGGCGTGCGCATCAGCCGAAAACCGATCGGCAGATCGTCCGGCTTTGCCTGCGGCTGGCCACCTGCATCGATCAGTAACAACGCTTCAGTCTTTTCCGGATGCGCCAGCGCGAACATCCATGACACACCGCCGCCCATGGAATTGCCGCCGATGACGGCTTTGGCGATGCCGAGCTTGGCCAGCAGTCCGTCGACAACGCCGACATAGGACTGATTATCATAAACCCCGGCCGGGTTGACTCCGGTGAGGCCGTGGCCAGGCAAGTCGAGGCTGATAATGCGATAATCGCGCCCGAGAATTTTGACCCACGGCTCCCAAGTGTGAAGCGACGCGTTGGAACCGTGAATTAGTACCAGGACGCGCCCGTCGCGCTTGCCCTCATCGCGGTAATGGACGTTCAAGCCTGGTTCCAGTTCCACAAAGCGCGAAGCCCGGCTGCCATATTTGGCTTTCATCGCCGCCGCGTCGGTATCGGGCGCATAGCCCCAGATAAATAGCGCGGCGACCAACAAGACGACCACCACCGCCAGCCATTTCAAAAACCGCTTCATGCTCGCCTCCATTTTGCGCCGTGACGGTTGCCCTTTCGGCTACGCTCACGCAAGCGTCTTTGCGACTTGCCGCCGCGCCAAACTTGGCCTAATAGTCCGCGCAACATCTTCAGGCCGCTCCGGTAAGGGGCGGCCCTTATTATTGGAGCAAATGACATGGCCACCCCGTTGATGCCGCACGCGACCGCCGCCTGGCTGGTCGACAACACCGCATTGAGCTTCTCGCAAATCGCCGAGTTCTGCGGAATTCACATCCTAGAAGTGCAGGCGATGGCCGATGACATGACCGGTTCGAAATATACCGGCCGCGATCCGGTCCATGCCGGCGAACTGGCGATGGAAGAGATCGAAAAGGGTCAGGCCGACGAAGATTATGTCCTGAAAATGAGCGTCGGCCCCGATCAGGTCCGCCGCACCAAAGGCCCGCGCTATACGCCCGTGTCGAAGCGTCAGGATAAGCCCGACGGCATCGCGTGGTTGCTGCGTAACCATCCTGAAATCTCCGACGGCGCGATCTGCAAACTGATCGGTACCACGCGCAATACGATCGCTGCCATACGCGACCGTAGTCACTGGAACATCGCTGAAATCCAGCCGAAGGATCCGGTCACGCTTGGCCTCACCTCGCAACGCGAACTCGACGCCGTCGTCAACCGGATTGCGAAAAAGGCCGGTATCGACAACAGCGCCGCCGACGATGCGCGTCTTGGCACCGACCGCGAAGCGCTGATTGAAGAACTCCGCGCCGAACGCACCGAAGCCGCCCGCAAGGCCGAAGCCGCGCTGAACGGCGAGGAAGAGGAAGGTGCGAAGCCGGAGCTGACGGCCGATACGCTGTTCAAGAAGGCGGGGGAGTAAGGCTGGAATAGTGTTGGGCTTTAGCACACATAGCCGTAGGAACGTGGAGTTTGGAACGGAAAACCAATGGCTTCTCGTCGGCATGATACGACTGGATTTTGATATCCAAGGCGCATTGTTGTAAGCTAATTAGCTGCCCTGACGGCTCTAGCACCTTCCCTAACGTCACCATTGCCTTAATCGCGCGGTTAAGGCACGGCTCGTTGTATGGCTACAAAAGCTCCCCCCGCTTACGACATGTCGCTCGTCGATCACGGCTTTGAGGCGAAAGAACTCAAGGGCCTGACCTACCCCTTAGGCGATCATGCGCCACAATATGGCGAGATTTACCAGCTTGCGCCCGATCTCGGCTGGACGCGGATGCCGGTGCCGGGCAACCTAAATCATATCAACCTGTGGTTGCTCGATGACGATGCCTTGGATGGCAACGGCTATGCGATTGCCGATACCGGGCTGTTCCTGCCTGGCGTGGTCAATCACTGGAAGACGCTGTTTGCAGGCGCGTTGTCGGAGCGGCAACTGACCCGTATATTCGTGACGCATTTTCATCCCGATCATGTCGGTTGCGCCGGATGGCTGGCAAACAAGTTCAAGGTGCCGGTGTGGATGAACCGTACCGAGTGGTTGCTGGCACGGCTGATGAGCGTCGATGTTCGGGAGCATCCGCCTGAGGAAATCCTCACGCGCCGCAAATTTTATGGCTATGATGACGAGCGGATTGAGAAGATGCGAAGCGGCGGTTGGGGCAATTTTGCCCGCGCGGTGTCGCGGTTACCAACCGCGCATCACCGGCTCGACGATAAAGCCATCGTCCGCGTCGGCAATCGCGATTGGACGATCATGACAGGCGGTGGCCATACACCTGAACATGCCTGTATGGTCGATCAAGATAATGGCGTGATTATCGCTGGCGACCAGATATTGCCGCGGATCACCTCGAACGTGTCGATCATGGACAGCGAGCCCGATGCCGATCCGCTCGCCGAATGGCTGGCGTCGATTGCCAAATTTCGTGCGGCGTTGCCCGAGGATATGCTGGTGCTGCCAGCACATGGTTTCCCGTTTAAGGGCGTACATGTGCGTTTGGACAAGCTTGCATCGGGCCATCACCAGCAGCTCGACCGGCTTGAGGCTGCTTTGCGCGAGAAAGCGATGCGTGCGGTCGATACCTTCGCCCTGTTGTTTGGACGGCCAATCGACGACAGCATCTACGGCCTCGCCACCGGCGAAGCGATGGCGCATCTGCGCTATCTCGAACGGGCTGGTCGCGCAAAGCTCGAAATCCGTGATGGCGTTGGCTGGTATCACGCGGCATAGTTGACATATGAACTGGACGACAAATTATCTGCATCCCGCAAAGTGGGATCAGCATTTCGCGCCACTGGCGTTGCACGACATGTTTTTCCAATCGGCAGAGCGGATGGGTGAGGCGGCTTTGGCTGACTTCATGGGTCGCAAATATAGCTATTCCGAAATGGCCGATGCCGTGCGCCGCGTGGCGAAGGGGCTGCAGGACAAGGGAATCGGTAAGGGCGATCATGTCGGCCTTTTCCTGCCCAACGTCCCACACTATCTGGCCGCATATTACGGCGCGTTGGCAGCGGGAGCGACCGTCGTCAACTTTTCGCCGCTCTATTCGGTCGATGAACTCGCGCATCAGGTCGCCGATAGCGGCACGAGCATATTGTTCACCGTGTCGGCTGCCGCCTTGTTGCCGAACGCGCTCAAGGTCCTCGACATATCGGGCCTGAAGGAACTGGTCGTCGGCAATGTCGCCGAAGCGTTGCCCAAGGCGAAGGGCTGGGCGTACAGGCTGCTGAAACGCAAGGACATTGCGTCGATTCCCAAGGACAGCCGGATAACCACCTACGCCGACCTGCTCGCCAATAACGGGGACTACGCAGCCCAAATGTGCGATGCGGAAAAGGACATAGCGCAGCTTCAATACACCGGCGGCACCACCGGGACGCCGAAAGGCGCCATGCTCAGCCATCAGAACATCACGGCGAATGCGCGGCAGATCAACATGCTCGATCCGGAATCGCGGCTGCACCGGCCCGATGCTCCCAGCGTCGACCGAATCCTCGGCGTGCTGCCGTTTTTCCACGTGTTCGCCAATGCGACGGTGCTCAACCGGACGATTTTCAACGGTGGAGAGATCGTCATGCTGCCCCGCTTTGAAGCGAAAGCGGCACTGGCGGCGGTTACGCGAACGAAGGTAACGGCGCTACCCGGTGTGCCGACAATGTATCAGGCGCTGCTCGATTGTCCCGACATCGCGCAAACCGATTTCACCTCGCTTCGCGCCTGCATTTCTGGCGGCGCGCCGCTTCCCGCCGAGTTGAAGGCAAAGTTCGAGGCGCTGACCGGCGCGGTCGTCATTGAGGGCTATGGCCTGACCGAAAGCTCAGGCGTGGTGTCATGCAACCCCTATGAAGGCTTGAACAAGGTCGGTAGCATCGGTCAGCCGATCCCCGGCACCGATGTCAAGCTGCTCGACAAGGAAGATCCGGCAAAGCCTGCGCCCGCGGGCGAACCGGGCGAGCTGGTGTTTGCCGGCCCGCAGGTGATGTGCGGATACTGGGGTCGTCCGGAAGCTGATGCCGAAGTCTTTATCGGTAGCTATCTTCGCACCGGCGATGTTGCGACGATCGACGAGGACGGCTTCATTTTCATCGTCGACCGGCTGAAAGACATGATCGCGGTGGGCGGTTTCAAGGTTTTCCCCAGCCAGGTCGAGGATGTCCTGTATAAACATCCTGCGGTGAAGGAGGCGCTGGTCATCGGTGTTCCCGATGCCTATCACGGCGAAGTGCCGCGCGCATTTGTAACACTGAATAGCGGCGCGACCGATGATGGCGATGCGCTCACCGCTTGGCTGAACCCGCAACTCGGTAAGCATGAGCGTGTGCAGGCGGTGGTCGTTATGGACGTACTACCCAAGACGATGATCGGGAAACTGGACCGCAAAGCGTTGCGCGCGGCGGTTGGGGTGTGATTTATTAGATACCGTTCGCCCTGAGCTTGTCGAAGCCTGTCCTGAGCGACTGCCGCAGGCAGGCAGTCGAAGGGGGCAGTTTGCGCAGGCTGGGCTTCGACAAGCTCAGCCCGAACGGATATTTAGAAACTGCATGGACGAGTCGCCTATTCCTGTCACCCGCAAGATCATCCATGTCGATATGGACGCGTTTTTTGCGAGCGTCGAACAGCGTGACAATCCGGATTTGCGCGGAAAGCCGGTCGCTGTCGGCGGCGGATCAAAGCGCGGGGTGGTCGCAGCAGCAAGCTACGAGGCGCGCGCGTTCGGGGTCAAATCCGCGATGCCATCAGTCACAGCATCGCGGCTTTGCCCTGATCTCATTTTCGTTAAACCGCGGTTCGAAGCCTATCGTCACGCGTCGCGCCAGATCCGTGAGATATTTGCGCGCCATACCGACATCATCCAACCGCTGTCGCTCGACGAGGCCTATCTCGACGTCACCGAGGACAAACAAGGCATTGGCTCAGCCGTCAAGATCGCCAAAACCATCCGCGCCGCAATTCGTGAAGAAACCGGCCTGACCGCAAGTGCGGGGGTTAGCTACAACAAGTTCATCGCCAAACTCGCCAGCGACCAGAACAAGCCCGACGGCTTGTGCGTCATCCTGCCCGAACAGGGCGCGGCGTTTGTTGCTGGGTTGCCGGTTCGCCGTTTCCACGGTGTAGGCCCGCGCACGGCGGACAAAATGGCCAAGCTCGGACTGCACACGGGCGCCGACCTCGCGGCGAAGGACGAAGCATGGCTTGCGTATCATTTCGGTAGCTGGGGCGAATATCTTTACAACGCAGCGCGCGGAATAGATGACCGCCCCGTCAACGCCAACAGCATTCGCAAATCATTGGGCGGGGAAACGACCTATTTCGATGACAAGAAAAGCGAGGCCGAACTGCGCGATGCGCTTGAGGAAATCATCGAACTCGTTTGGGAACGGATCGAACGCTATCAGGCGCGCGGCAAAACTTTGGTGCTAAAAGCGCGCTATTCGGATTTCCGAACGGTTACTCGCTCGCGCACTATCAGCCATATTATTGCCGAGCGCATCGAATTCGCTCAACTGAGCCATGCACTGCTCGACCAGATTTTGCCTGTCGAGCTGGGCATCAGACTGCTCGGCTTGACGTTGTCGGGGCTGGTCGGCGAAGAGGGTATTCAGGACAATGCAACGCCGCAGGCAAGTTTTGCATTCGACCCCATTGAAAACTGAAGATATACGCCACACATATCACGAAACCGAGTTAGGTGCCTAACACAGGGAGTGAACGATGGCCCGCCCTCAGACCGATATCGACGCAGGGAGGGAGCAGCTTTTGGAGGTCGTCGACGACCTCGTTCGAAAGCGTGGCTCCGCCGATATTTCGATGACCGACCTTGCGGCAGCGGCGGGGATGTCGCCGTCCAACCTTTACCGCTTCTTCGAAAATCGCGAGGCATTGCTTGAAGCGGTCGCGGAACGGTTCTTCGCCGAAAAGGTGAAGATCATGGAGGAAGTGACCGCTGCTGACTTGCCCATCCGCAACAAGATGTTCCAATATTTCGGCCGCCGGTTCGAATTGATGGTCCAGCAATATGAGGCCGAGCCTGATTTGCTGAAAAGCTATCTCGAAATCGGCCAACAGCATTTCGAAGTGGTGCGCGGCTATGTTGATCTCGGCGATCATTATCTCGCACTTATCGTCGCCGAAGCCATGGAGCAGGGCTACTTCGAGGGGCTTTCGATCGACGAGACGGTGTCGCTGATCAACCAGATGATGCAGTGCTATACTAATCCTGAAGCCATCATCTACATCGGCACGGGCAAACTTAAGGTCGAGAAGCTGGCGCGGATTGTCAATACGATTTTTGCTGGCTTGAACAGCAAGGTGTTTGCGGTGCCAACTGCGGAACCGCACATCAAAATTGTCTCCTGACCACTTGCCAACGTCGGGGCGCTCTGGCAGAGGCGCGCTCCTGTCCTTATCGGACGGGCGATTAGCTCAGCGGTAGAGCACTCGCTTCACACGCGAGGGGTCACAAGTTCAAACCTTGTATCGCCCACCATTTTTGCCGGACGAGCGATCATGCGGGGCATGATTTCCGGCAAAACTCTACAACCTAAGCGCGAACAGCGCCTATACGTCAGAAATTGCGCGTTGGGTATTGCAGCGGAAAGCTTGCACGATCATTGTTGGGCATGGACCCAATCCTGGAAGATTTTCTGAGTGACTCCGCCGCCGACCTCTCGGCGCTGCACGACGTCCCGCGCATCAAGGCAATGCTGGAGCAATGCGCGCGTGAGCGAAGGGCGATCAGCTACTCCGAGCTTCTCCTCAACCTTGGCTTTCGCTTCACCCGCCCGAAAATGCGCAGCGTTTGCAAGACGCTGGATAAAATAGACCAGATAAACGTCGGCGAGGGCGCGCCCGCGCTCGCCGTGCTGGTTGTGCGTGAGGGCGATGGCTTGCCTGGGCAAGGCTGGTGGACGGGGCGCACCGATTATCACGGGCAATGGACGGGGTCGGAGGCGCAGGCGCACATTTCTAGGCTGCAGGGGCAGGTATTTGATTACTGGGCGAAACGCTAAATACTTGCGCCAGCCGATGGGCGCAGTATCGATATCCACTATGCAACAGGCTCAGGATTTTTACGATGAAAGCAACGCGTTACTCACTCTGCTGACGCCGCTTTCCGACGCCGATTTCGCTACGTCAACGCTCTTCAAAGGCTGGAGCATTGATCAGATCCTGCGACACCTCCACGTCTGGAATATCGCCGCGGACCTGTCGCTCTCGGACGAGGCTGGCTTCGCTGCGTTCATAGCCCAGATGGCGGCGGGGATACGTGGCGGGCGGTTGCCAGATTTTGAGGCAGAATATCTGGGCGGGCGTTCGGGCCGCGCTTTGCTGGATATATGGGCTACGCAGTTTCGCAGCATGACCCCTCGCTTGGCCGCCGCCGACCCCAAGACCCGGGTCAAATGGGTGGGGCCGGAGATGAGCGTCATAAGCTCGATTACCGCACGGCTTATGGAGACTTGGGCGCACGGACAGGCGGTTTACGATGCTCTGTGTGTGGAGCGTGTCGACAGCGACCGGATCGGCAATATCGTGCGATTGGGTGTCAACACTTACGACTTTACCTGGAAAAACCGCCGCATGGAACCACCTGGTCCCATGCCGAGACTTCGCCTGACCGCCCCATCCGGCGCTATTTTGCAATATGGCGATGGAGACGACGACCTCATTGCAGGGACCGCCACCGAATTCTGCCAAGTCGTAACGCAATGCCGCAATATCGCCGATACTTCACTCGAGGTAACAGGAGAAATTGCGCAACACTGGATGGCGGTCGCGCAGTGTTTCGCGGGTCCGCCGCAAGATCCGCCTCCACCGGGTAGCCGACACAACCGGCCAGCGCTTTGGTAAGCTACCCGTTAACTATCGTGCCGCCGTTCGGGTGAAGAACCTGGCCTGACATGTAGCTGGAATCGTCGCATGCAAGGAACAGGAAGCTTGGGGCAACTTCATTGGGCTGACCCGGGCGGCCCATTGGTGTGCTTTCGCCGAAATGCTCGATCTTTTCGGGCGGCGCGCCACCCATCGGGTTGAGCGGTGTCCATATCGGACCCGGTGCGACGGCGTTTACCCTGATGCCTTTTTCGACGAGATTTTCAGACAGGCTTCGCGTGAAGGCGGTAATCGCGCCCTTGGTTGCGGAGTAATCGAGCAGCCCCTTGGCACCTTGGTACATGGTAACGCTGGTGCAATTGATTATCGCGCCGCCGGCCCCAATATGATCGAGCGCGGCTTGGGTCAGGTAGAACATCCCAAAGACATTCGTCTGGAATGTCCGTTTTAACTGCTGCTCGGTAATATCGCGGATGTCCTCGTCCGGATGCTGCTCTCCGGCGTTGTTGACCAATATGTCAATCCGGCCAAATTTGGCGACGGTCTCCTCGACCGCGCGTTTACAAAAGTTTTGGTCGCCGATGTCGCCGCGAATGGCAATCACCTGTCTACCTTCGTTTCGTATAGCTTGCGCCGTGATCTCGGCATCTTCGTCTTCGTTCAGATACAGGATTGCAACGTCGGCACCCTCACGGGCGAACAGCACAGCGACCGCGCGACCGATGCCGCTGTCTGCCCCAGTTACGACCGCAATCTTGCCCTTCAGCCGATCAGAGCCGCGAAATCGCGGCTGCCAATCGGGTTTGGGGTCAACCTCGGTTTCACTACCGGGCAAAGCATCCTCGGTGACGCGCGGCACGATGTTATCCATTGCCGTCAGCCTGCAGTGCCCGGGTTGAAGGAGGGAGGGTCGCTGGCAGGAAAGGAAGCGTCGGACATATCGTCGATATCTCCCCATTCATCGCCCGGATGATCGCGCATCGCCGACTTCCCAGCATGCCGGGTCTGGTCAAAATTTTCATAATCGGTCTCGTCATCGGCGAATGCTGCAGAGAATTGCTCGCGCCATTCGTCTGCCTTGGGAAGCCACTGTTTACGGGTGGCATATAGCCCGGCACCGACTGCGACGCCGACGCCTACCACGGATATTACTGCGCCCAGCCATGACGGGACTTCGGGTCTTTTTTGCAGAGCGCCTTGGCGGCGAGAATTTTTTCTGCCGTCGGCTTGTGGGGTGCGGCTAGTGGACGAACGCTGCGCAGCTTTCTTTGTACCCGACCCGTTGGATGCGGATTTTTGCTGCCCCTCATTGCTAGCGCGCTTTTGATTTGAAGTTGCCATATCGTCCTCTCAATTTTTCAACCATGCGGTTTGCATGAAGGTAAAACCGGCGGTCGGTTTCAAGGTTCCGCTCTTTGTCGTCGATTACTTGCAATTCGCCGTCCTGTTGCGGCGAGCGGAACTTATTCCCTGAATGAAAGTTTTCATCGCACTCTGAAAGGGAGAAGCATTATGAATATTATACTGATTTTGGTGGTTGGCGGTGTGCTGGGCTGGCTGGCAAGCATGGTGATGCGGACGGATGCTCAACAGGGCATTTTTCTGAATGTCATTGTCGGAATTGTCGGCGCCTTATTGGCCGGATTCATCATCACACCGCTGATCGGCGGCGCACCAATAACGTCTGGCTCGTTCGATGTCATGTCGTTGGTGGCATCATTCATTGGTGCCGTCGTGCTGTTGGCAATCGTCAATCTGTTTCGTCGCGGGCGTGTCCGCTAATTTTGAAAGAAGGGAAGTAACATGAAAAAATCGTTCCTCATACTCGCCGCCTCGGCCTCTTTGGCAGCGCTGTCGGCATGCGATGCTCCAGCGGAAAATGCGCAGGAAGAGCAGGCAGAAGCCGTTCGTGATAATGCCGAAATGCAAGCCGATGCGATGGAAGAAAAAGCAGATGCTTCCGATACGACCCTTGACGGTGTAGACTCGGCTAGGGAAAATCAGATGGAAGACAAGGCCGAAGCCGTTCGTGAGCAAGGCGAAATGAAAGCCGACGCCATGGAAGAAAAGGCCGACGCCCAAGACAAGTAAATATCAGCCCAGCCCGTTCAATCTAGAGCGGGCTGGGTTTATTTTGAGCCGCATCATAAAGATGGTGCAGGTAATTGGGGTTGAAAACGGCCAAAACTTTCAGCTTGGCGAGATCTCGTACGTGAAGTTTTCCCCGCCCTATTTTGACGATCCCTGTTTTCTCCAGTTCTTTCAAGGTTCGGCTGACATGCGGTTGGGTCATACCCATCGCATCTGCAATGTCGGACTGGGTTAACGGAAAGGCGCAATGTCCATTTTCGACCAGACCCACGATTTTAAGCCGGAGGAATAACTCGCAGATCAGATGGGCCACGCTCTCGAGCGCGGTGCGCTGACCTACCGATACCAGCCATTCGCGCTGAATGGCCGCAGTGACAAGGCTGTCGCACCATAACGCTCGCAAGACCGCCGGATACTCTTCGCCAAGCTGTTCGAATTCTCCCGGCTTAAGTTTCGCATATTGCAGCCGGGTCAGTGCACCGATCGAATGATCCATCGCATCCAGAATATAGACATGAAGATCTGCCAGGTCGCCAGGCACAAAGAATGCCAAAATCTGCCTCCGACCATCCTCAAGAGTTTTATAGCGGCAGGCCCATCCTTCAACTACGATATTCACGGTGCGCGGGTCTTCGCCTTCGCTGATGATATCTTGCGCACGCGGCAGCGAGGTCAGCCGTCGGCTGGCCAGATCTTCAATCGCTTCCTCACCTTTGACTGACAGCCGGTTGTAGGCGTTCAGCTTTCTGATCAAAAATGCGCCTGACATCGACAAACCCACACCGCCATAGTGACAAATGAAAAAACAGGATGCGCGTTACACCAAATGAAAACAGTCGCTATTATTTTTTTGCGACGACCAAGGTTCTCAGGCTGATCCGGCTAAAACTGTCTCGTTCGAATAGTTCAAGGGCATTTCCAGCGTTATGCGTGTCCCTTCGCCAGGCACACTGTTGACCGCCAACTTTCCATTCAATTGGATAGCGAATGCCTGCATTAGCTCCATGCCCATCATACCGGGCTGGCTCGCGTCATATCCGCACCCGTTGTCGGCGATCGTAAGTGTGGCGCGGAGCGCATCATGAGCAAAGCCTACATGGATTATTCCTTTATCGTTCTCGCCGAACGCGTGCCGGTAGGCGTTGGTCACCGCTTCTACGGCGAACAACGCCAGCGGGACTGCCAGATCAGCCGAGATGCCATCCCCATCAACATGCGCCTCACATTCCAACTCGACTTCGCCGGTTTTCCCCCGGGTGCTGCGCAATTGGCGACAGAGCCCCTCGAAAAGATCTTTTACAGCAACGCGCCCCAGTTCACTATTGGCATCCTCCTCATACACTAGCCGGTGGATCAGCGCGAGCGCGGAAATCCTGGCCATGGTTTGAGACAGCACAGCTTTGGCACCTTCCTCACCTACGCGCCCAGCCTGCAGCGTCAGCATGCTATTTATAATCTGCAGGTTGTTTTTCACGCGATGATGGACCTCGTGCGTCAACTGCGTCTTTGCTTCGAGCACGATCGTGATCTCGCGATTACGCTTGTCGATAACGTCGGCCATGGCGTGCAGGTCGGCGCTTAGCGACGCTATTTCCTCCGGTGCATCTTCGAACTTTTGCCGGTCGCCGGTAAAATCGCCATGCGCAAATTTAAGCGTAATTGCCCCTAAATTGCGAAGCCAACGAACAATCAGGCGGTGGGTGCCGAACCAGATCGCGAGCGACGCGAGCAGTATCGATATCAGCGGCAATAAAAAGCTCGCCCTTGCCTGCGATATTCCCGTTGCCATGAGCTGCTGTTGCGGCTGAGCATATAGGACGACCAACTGATCACTATACAGCCTTGCTATGCTGTACTTCCACTCTTCACCCGACCGGGTTTTTGCCACCAAACTTCGCACTTGGGGGGTCAGGCTAGCCGGTCGAATGTCCAGTTTGCTGCTTCCTTCGGCGATCACGGTGCCGTCGCGCGACATCACGGCGAGATAACCGTTACGACCTTCAGGCGCGGCGGCGATCGACCGGCGCAGGTCGCTCAGGCTTATGCCTACGGACAATGCTCCATATTGACGGCCTTCTGCGGTGAGCAGTGGAATCATCAATATTATGATTTCCTTTTGCGAAATCGCGCCGATGATAGGCGACTTGACGAGCGTAAGGCGGTTCGCACGAATACCGCGCTGCCACCAGCCTTCAGTGGCCAGATTGACGTTGCCGCTATGTGGTAGAACCGAGCATCGCACGTTTCCATTGGCATCCGATCTCACAAAATTGACAATGGCCCGATAGTCGCGCAAGCTTGCGGCCAATGCCTCGTTGCATCGGTCCGACATCGAAATGACGTCCGGATTGGCCGCAGCCGTCATCAACAGATGCTGGGCGATAACAAAACGATCACGCTCGCGTTCGGCAACTGCCACTGCCTTTGCGTTCAAACGGCTGTCGGCAAGGGTGCGAATATTTTCGAGGGTGGCCAGCCCCTGAACAACGCTGACAATGACGAGCGGCAACAGCGCAGCGATGACGATCCATGTCAGCCCTTGCCGAAGCGTCGAAGGTCTGAAAAATTGCAAAGGACGCCACTCCGGTGGTTGGGCTGTGCTAACTTGCCGCTCCCTGTTGCCTTTTTTTGGCTGTCTCGGCATGTCGCTTTTGCTTCGATGAAACTTGGATGACGCCATCATCTGGTCCGTTGATCAAAGCGGCCAATGCTACCCTGCCACGGGCAAGTCGGCTCTTGACCGTACCGATTGCGCAGCCGGTAATCTGCGCAGCCTCTTCATAGCTTGCCCCGCCAGCGCCCACGATCAGCAGCATTTCGCGCTGCTCGGCCGGCAGCTTTTGCAGCGCCTTTTCTACGTCGGACATGTGGATATGATGCTGTTGCGGCGCGGCTTCGATGAGGAGCCGCTCTGCGGCCTCGGGATCCCAGCTCGTCATTCGCGAATTCTTACGCATGGTCGTGTAGAACTGATTACGAAGGATCATGAAAATCCACGCTCGAAAATTTGTTCCGGGCGTGTAGCTTTGATGTGCAGCCCAGGCTCGCATTATTGCGTCCTGGGCGAGATCGTCGGCGAGTTCGCGATTTCCACAAAGGCCGCGTGCGAACGCGCGCAAAGATGGGACAATTGCCACGATCTCTTCGCGAAATTCTCGGGCAACCGGCGCAGTTTTCTCTGACTCTACCACTTTGCGCTCGCTCATGATCTTTTTGAAGCTAGCATTTTGGCGTCTATCTTCTCGAGCAAAGCCATGAAGTCGTCGGGAATTGGTTCTGCGGCGATGTCATCATGCATTTTTCGCAAGGCCGCCGTAACCGAATCAACAGAGTTTGATGGCTTGGTCACACCGACCGTGCCACGAGGCCCCCCCTTAACTTTTCCCATAAACCAAAGCTCCCACTCAGACCGACGAACCTTATCGCGTACCTGTCATTTGCCAATTGTAACGCGCCCCATTAAAACCGATGTGCTTGAAGATGCAATTTGTCCGAGGCTTAATGCGGCAAATGCAGAAAATGTTCCCGGTCACGGAACAAAAAACTCGTTCGAACGTATATGCCTTTTGTAAAAGGGAGCGATTATGTCATTCAAACAGCAATTGGCATCGGAATTGCCATATCTACGACGTTATGCGCGGGCGTTAACAGGGTCACAAAAATTGGGAGACGCAGCGGTACGGGAAACGCTTGAAGCTATTCTTGAGGCGCTCGACGAATGGAACGAAAACCTGCCGGTTAAGGTGGAGCTATTTCGGACCTTCCACAAAATATGGAACAGCGCCATGTTGGGGCCGCTTGAAGCCAAGGGCCGCAGCGGATTGATTGCGCAGTTCTCCATCGAACGGCGGCAGAGCCTCTTACTTATGACTGTGGAAGGGTTTGGCGCCAATGATGCGGCTCTCATTCTGGGTACGACCGCAGAGGTAGTGACCGACCATGTTGAGGCCGCGCAAACGGCGATCGCCGACGCGCTGTCGGCCAAAGTCCTGATCATCGAAGATGAATCGATCATCGCGCTCCATATCAAGCAGATTGTCGAAAGCCTGGGTCATGAAACGATAGCCATCGTCCGCACCAGAAGCGAGGCTGTGGCGCGTGCCAAGGAATATCCACCAGAACTAATCCTCGCCGATATCAATCTCGCGGACGGGTCGAGTGGGATCGACGCAGTGAAAGACATCCTGGCCGAGCAAGCAGTGCCGGTGATTTTCATAACTGCGTATCCCGAGCGGTTGCTCACTGGAGTACGACCCGAGCCCACATATCTGATAACCAAACCATTCGAACCCGAAACAGTTATAGCGACAATTGGACAGGCGTTGCTGATGCATCGCCATCATGCTGCACTCGATTCTGAAGCAGCGTAATTTTTCGGGAACATAATTTGCGCCCGAATGTTCCTTATGAAAACAAAACGAAAAAATGTGAGCTGGCGGTCACCTCCCCCCTCGATGGCCAGCACCATGGGCACCCCGGCTAACGCCGGGGTGTTTTTTCATGTGCCAAAGGTTATACTTGAGGCATATTATTTTGCGACGAATCGTTGGTAAGCACGTTGCCATATTGCAATGTCGACTTCACCGGGGAAATTCTGGATGCTTCACAAAAGGCCATTTGGCGAAGATTGCCCACGCCTGAATTACTGGCAGTCGGTAATTGACGCGCCCGAGCTTGACGTCCGTGATGTTCCTAGGGAACCCGATGTAGACGAATTCAGGCTTTTGGCAGAATATATTCCGACGCTGTGCTGGATGGCGCGGGGTGATGGATATATTTTCTGGTACAACCAGCGCTGGCATGATTACTGCGGATCGACCCCGCAGGCAATGGAAGGTTGGGGTTGGCAAAACGTTCACGACCCCAATGAGCTGCCGCGGGTGATGGAAAGCTGGACGAGATCCATCGAAACCGGCGAGCCGTTCGAAATGGTCTTTCCGTTGCGAGGTGCCGACGGGATTTTTCGCAGGTTTTTGACACGGATTGTTCCGGTGAAAGGCCGCAACGGAAAAATCGTGCGGTGGCTCGGTATCAATACCGAAGTTGAAAGCGAGCTTAATGCAGAGGCTGCGCTGACGTTGACTGAGGCGAAGTTCAGGGTGCTGACAGACGCCATGCCACAGATGGTGTGGTCGACACTCCCCGACGGTTTCCACGACTATTTTAATGCAAAATGGTATGAATTTACAGGGGTAGCGCAAGGCTCCACCGACGGCGACGGGTGGAAAGACATGTTCCATCCGGACGACCAGAATCGAGCCCGGCAGCTTTGGGATCATTGCCTTGCAACCGGCGATGATTATGAAATCGAATATCGGCTGAAGCATCACAGCGGCGAATATCGCTGGACCTTGGGCCGCGCGCTGGCGGTCAGGGACGAGGCAGGAAAGATCATTCGCTGGATCGGCACCTGCACGGACATTAACGAAAGCAAGATTGCGGCAGACCAGACCGAGCTGATGAGCCGCGAGCTGAGTCATCGTATCAAAAATATTTTTGCCGTGATTGCCGGACTCATCGGGCTATCTGCTCCGAAGGATGAGCCAACCCGTGGTTTTGCAAAGCAATTGGCGGGACGGATATCCGCACTCGGTCGCGCGCACAACTTTGCGAGGCCGCATAGCGAGATGTCCGATCCTGGGCATGATTTCGGCACTCTGCATGGATTGTTGACCGAAATATTGCAGCCTTACGAGATCGACAGAAATGCGCGATACCGAGTCAGCGGTGATGATGTTCCGGTCGGCGAACGAAGCGCCACGCCGATTGCGCTCGTCATTCACGAACTGGCGACAAACGCGGTCAAATATGGTGCGCTATCGTCTGCAACCGGGCGAATTGCGATCACCACGACGCGAGAGGCCGACGAGGTCATTATCGAATGGAGCGAAGAAGGTGGGCCGACATTGCCGAAAACGCCAGGACAGGCTGGTTTCGGCGCGCAGTTATCAGAAATCAGCATCAGCGATCAGCTGGGCGGTACCATCGAGCGACATTGGCACCCCGAAGGTTTGAAAGTCTCCATGAGGGTGCGTGCCGATCGTCTATGAATGCATGCGCGCTTTGCCGCCTTCGAACAAGCGTAGCGACGGGGGAGGCGCTGCAAATTCGCCTAACCGATGTTTCACAAGATAATCGAGAGCCGTTTCGACCACGTCCTCACCAACAGGTTTTGACAGTACGCCAATCGTGCCGTTCACGCCTTGACCGAGCTGTGCTGGATTTGCCGTTACGAAGAGCACGACCACGCCATAATCCTGGGCGAGTGTCCGGCCGATCTGAGGTCCGGTTTCCCCATCTCGCAAATTGACGTCGACCAGCGCAAAATCCGGCTTGCAGTCCACTAAGCCATAAGCGGTATCCGCGTCAGGCGCGATGCCCACCGTTTCAAAACCGAGCCCAGCCAATGTCTGGCGCAAATTCAATGCAACCAGAAACTCGTCTTCAACAATTAAAACCCTGTTGCCCATTTACCTTACTGCGATGAGTTTCAAACTTGACGCAGGTAATAAATCGCCAACGCGGCATAGGTTCCCGGCCAGCGCGACCAACCGAGTGCATTTGGAAAAAAGCGATTGTTGCGGTTGGGTGCCATTCGCCCGATCCGGACTGACTGCAGCTGCAAACTTGCGGACCAGTGTAACTTGCGGTCGACCGCAGCGAAGTGATTTTGAGGAGATATTGCGACGTTGGCAGAACTGACGTGCATATGACTTCCCATGTTGCCGCCGATAGCATGTGGAATGGCAGAAAGTGTTCGCAGCGATGTAATCCGCGCAACATGTCACTGCATGGCAAAATTTTGGAAGAGGACTGGATCATGATCGACAAGGAAAGGTTCGGACAATGCGTTTTGGTGATGCAAGGCGGGGGCGCGCTCGGCGCCTATCAGGCGGGCGTATTCGAAGCATTGCATGAAGCAGGGATCGAACCAGACTGGGTCATCGGCACCTCCATCGGCGCGATCAATGCAGGTATAATTGCGGGCAACCGCCATTCCGACCGTCTCGACCGCCTGCGCGAATTCTGGACGCGGATGCAGTATGATGCCTTTACGAATGCCTTGGCGAGCATCCCATGGTGGGGGGCGGCTGCGGCCAACACGCACATTATGAGCGCAGGGCTTGCGGGATTTTTTCAACCCAATCCGATGGGCGCGCTATCCGATTGGGTGCCGACGACACCCGAAAATACCGGCTTTTACCGCACGGATGCGCTAGGCGAGACACTTGCCGACCTGATCGACATTGAAGAGATGAACGCAGCCACAATGCGGCTTACGGTTGGGGCGGCGCATGTGCAGAGCGGCGACATGCGTTATTTCGACAGCCGGGACGCTGCGCTGGGGGTAAAGCATATCCTCGCCTCTGCCGCACTTCCGCCCGGATTCCCTGCGGTGCGCATCAATGGCGAACTTTACTGGGATGGCGGCATTCTTTCGAACACACCGGTAGAGGCGGTGTTTGACGACAATCCGCGACGCTCAGGCGTCGTTTTTTCGGTCCACATTTGGAATCCCAGCGGTCCCGAGCCCGACACGCTGCGCCGTGTCATGGCGCGCGGGAAAGATCTGCAATATGCAAGCCGCTCCAGCGTCCATATTGCGCGGCAGCGACAGCTTCACAAATTGCGGCACGTGATCACTGAACTTGCCGCTCATATCCCGGAGCCGGAGCGCGGCTCGAATGTGGTCAAAGCGCTCGCGGACTACGGCTGCGTCACGACCATGCATGTGATCCGATTGCTTGCACCGCCCATGGCAGGGGAGGACCACACTAAAGACATCGATTTCAGTGCCAAGGGCATCAAGGCAAGATGGGCGGCCGGTTATACCGACACAGCCCGCGTACTCGATGCTCGCCCGTGGGAAGGCGATGCCGACCCGCTTGAGGGATTTGTATTGCACGAGGCCGACGCAGGCGAGATGATCCCAAGTTGATCAGGTCGACGAACGGTCGCGAGAAGGGATGGCTGTCGTTGGCCGACGTTGGGGTCACCGCAACTGTGATGAAAATATATTATGGTGAGCCCTGCTGGGTTCGAACCAGCGACCTACTGATTAAAAGAATAATCAGTGGGTCGCTAAGCGTCCTTAACTGTCCAAAAATGGCAGAAAACCTAGACTCACCATCCATATAGTTCTTGATTTGTTCACTAGTATCCACTACAAAATGTTACCTAAGGTAACAGGTGATTTGTGTCAAAAAAAGTTGGTCTAACAGATGCCCGTATCGTTGGATTATTACCACCGAAAATCGGACAAATCGAAATTACGGACTCAATCGTAGCTGGTTTACGGCTGAGGGTCGGAGCGAGCGGTGTTAAAACTTACATCTTGCGAAAGCGTATCGGCAGCAAAGTTCATAATGTGACATTGGGCCGGCATTCGCTAGGATTTGGACTAGCTGCTGCGCGTCGGCGTGCGCGAGATTTGCTTACCGACATTGAGCAGGGAAAGAGCATCCCCAAGCGAACCGATGCCAATCGTGGATATGCCCAAGGAATTGGCACAATTGGAGAGCTTTTTGAAACATATTTAATGAATGAAGTCATAGGAAAAAAGCGCACTGCTCGTGAAATAGAGCGAGTGTTTCGTAAATATATTCTTCCGGAAATGGGCGACCGGATAGCTGATACGGTAACCCGCGGCGATGTGACGCGCTTCATCGAGAAAATGGCATTTGGGCGCGGTAAAGAAACGCTGCGTATGGCGCGATCAGTCCACCAGCATTTGTCGAGTTTCTATTCGTGGGCCATGCCAAAGCTTGATCGGCTTCCGGCTCATCCTTGCAGGGATGCGTGGCGACCAAAAGCTTCTAAGCCTCGTGACCGGGTCTTGTCTGATTATGAACTTGGGCAATTATGGGAAGCATCACTGGGCGAAGGCTATCCCTTCGGCACGGTGGTGCGCTTACTAATTTTGACTGCGCAGCGCCGAGGCGAAGTCATCAATGCAGAATGGGATGAATTCGATTTTGAAGCTAATCTGTGGACCATTCCTGGCAGCCGGGCGAAAAATGGGGTAGCCAACATTGTACCGCTATCGGCTCAAGCTTTGAGTATTGTTAAGGAAGTAAAAGGTTTCTTTGCATCAAGCTCCAATGAGTTTGGGTTGTCCGGTTACAGAGTTTTTCCGGCAATTGGTAATCCAGCCCATAGCACGGGTGGCATGCCTAAAGGTTGGCGACGGATAATGGCTGCAGTGATGCGGGAAACAGATCGTAACATTTTGCATTTCACGCCTCACGACATCCGCCGTACGGCCGCGACCGGGTTACAGCGATTGGGAGTGCCGCTGGTTGTGTCCGAAGCGGTACTAAATCATCAGTCTGGTGCTGCCAAAGCAGGGGTTGCTGGCGTATATCACCGCCATAAATATACAGCAGAAAAGCAAGAGGCGCTAAGGTTGTGGGGCAATGAGGTTCAACGCATCGTCGATGCGCACGCCGTCGTTAAGAACCGGGGTTCCGCTTGGATGATCGCGCAAAGCTAAATTCGGATCAGCAATCGGTGCTCGATGCTGCCCAGTCGACGCTTATTCGGTCAAATCCGGCTTGCGTGCCTTCGATTATAACCGACTGAGTTTTTGGGACCTCCACATCGTCTCCGAAGTCGAGCACCCAGATCTTTTTTTCGGCAGTTTCGATTAAAAGTCCGCGACGGCTTTTGCGCAAATTTCCGGCTAGCCTGATCCTTGCCCGCTTTGTCACTGAATTTTCCCCAATCAATTTAATGCCCACCGATCTAGAACATTACGCACATATTCTGGCGTTTCGCCATTCAGCGGTATTCGTCCCAATCGCGATACAGTGCCAGGACCGGCATTATAGGCAGCAACTGCCAGATGCACTACGCCAAATCGGTCAAGCATTTGTCGAAGATATTGTGCCGCGCCAGTGATGTTGGCTTGCGGGTCGAAGCGGTTTTGTATGCCCAGATCTCTGGCAGTACCTGGCATGAGCTGACCAAGCCCAGCCGCTCCTGCGCTACTTACTGCACTTGGATTATAGCGGGACTCAGCCCAGATAAGTGCATCAAGCAGGCCGTGTGGAATACCAAAGCGTGCTTCGGCCGCGTAAACATGACCCAGAAACGTTGTCCGCCGGATGTTTGATTGAATTTTCCCAGATTTCTTTTGCCGGTGCGTGCGCTGGACGGAAAATACGGCTTCGTTGCCTAACAAATGAGTTGGTAGCGGGCTGTGCATCGGCGACCAGTGGCCATGCTCGACGATCTGAAAATTGCCCCGCTCGCTGATTCGATACCCTTGTCCAATATTGGAAACGGCCTCTGACGGTTGGTTCGAGGGTCCGACATTTTGTTCAGAGGGCGCGGACGCCCTAGTAGATGTTGCTGAGAGTAAGCCGATACCCAAAAAAGCCAAAAGTAAGATTTTCATTTTGCATTCCTTTACGAGAACGAAGGCAAGAACATACAAGGAACATTGACAAGACGGAATAGCTGTAGCTAATTCGAGAGCGGAGGCGGCGCTAAGGTTGCAGATAGCAACACCAGGACTTCAGCATGCCCAACAGCCATCCCATTCTCCAATCTTCGCTCGAGACCCGGGCGCGTCAGATCGTCAAAGCCCTTGGTGGCCATTGGTCCCGCAATTCAGGGATGTGTTGCTGTCCAGCCCATAATGATAGAACTCCTTCGCTCTCGGTCGGTGTCGCGCAATCGGCAATTTTGTTTCATTGCTTTGCTGGATGCACGAGCGATGAAGTGCTTGCAGGCTTTAAGCGGCACGGTATCCGTCCACGCGACCTGTTCGATGGAAAGGGGAGTGTGATTGTTCCAACGGCAACGCGCTTTGCACCCAACACCAATGCCCTCAGACTGTGGCAACAGGCTGTTTCGCTCCCCGGTACGCTCGGTGAACGATATCTCGCCAAGCGTTCCATATCGTTTGGTTCAACTGAACTACGGTTTCTTAATCGAACGCCGTTGGGGTGCAAACCAGACGTCCGGTTCCTTCCTGCGCTTATTGCAGCTGTCCGAATGGATATTGGCGTAGTTGCTGTCCAGCGCACATTTATTGATCGCACCACAGCCTCCAAAGCCGATTTTTTCAAACCCAAACGGGCGCTGGGGCAATTAGGTGCGGGTGCGGTTCGGCTGTCTGATCCTGTCGATGGAAGGCTCGGCCTTGCCGAAGGTTCGGAAAGCGCGCTTTCCGCTCAGACACTATTTGGAATTCCGTGCTGGGCCACTCTGGGAAACGAACGCTTCGGGATCGTCGCCATTCCGGAAAGCATTACCGAGCTGCATCTGTTTGTAGACGCTGACGAAGGCGGCGAACTCGCTTTGAAGCGAGGGTTGGATGCTTACGCAAGGGAAGGGCGATGTATCATCCCCCATATTCCCGACAGGGCAGATTATGACTGGAATGATGAACTTCGGGAAAGGCCGCGTATTCGCTCTACTGCCTGACGACAAGCGAGAGGGGAGGATGCGCTTGCGGATGTGAGGCGCGATTGGCATTTCCGCGAAGATCGCTGGCCTCAATCAGGAGGTCATTTCCCGTGAACCAGCCCGCTTTCAATCTCGACTTTTCGCCAAACGAATTTCCCGCGATCGCAGCAGCGCGATGCCTTGCAGCTGATCTCGCGGCAAATGTCCCAATTACGCGCAAGCATCTGTCAGAAACCTTCACTCGCTTGACCGGGGCCACCGATGCCGACAATCGCTGGTCACTCTCCGATACCCATGCCTCGGTAGAACTGGCGCAGTTGATCTATTTGCAACAAGCTCGAGCTCTTTGCCCATCGAGTGATCATAAAATGGTCTTCGATGTATTTGATCAGATCGAGGCACTTACGCCCATCCAGTATAACCGGTCCGAAGAGCAGATCCGTTTCCAACAATTCTCGACCCCTTTGCGGCTCGCCTGGATTGCGGCGCGCGCAGCTGGACTATCGAACACCAATCTGACGCTTGAGCCGTCGGCAGGAACCGGAATGCTTGCCTTCTGGGCGAAGCAGAGCGGGTCCCGGCTCGCACTGAATGAAATCCACATTCTACGCCGCGACGCGCTGCATATGTTATTCCCCGATGTTGCAGTGTCGATGCATGACGGCGAACTTATCGACGAGCTGCTTAATCCCTCCATCCTGCCCGACACGATACTGATTAACCCGCCATTCTCGGTCGGCCTGGAACGCGGCGAGGATGGCCGGACTGGAACGCGCCATTTGTGCTCAGCGCTAGCAAGGCTCTCGATTGGCGGTAGGGCAGTGGCGATCATGCCTGAATGGTTCGACGCGAACGTCTTTTTGGCCCGTTGTCGCTTTCCGCTCGCCGTGCGGCTCAATGTGTCGATGGACCGCGCCTTCGCCCGCGCGGGAACCTCGATCGCGACGCGACTTATCGTTTTCGACAAAGTTGAAGATAACGCCGCTGTCATCACTGCGCATGCAAAAAATATCGCCGATTTTGTTTCACTGGTCGATGCATTGCCTATCCGCAGCGCTCCATTGACCCAGTCGGTTCTGCACAGACCACGCTATGCATCCGTGCGCCTACTAACGCAAACGCACCGCCGACCGGTGGCGCCAGATCGACCGATACCGCGCGGCGCTGCGATGCCCCGTCTGCTTGAGTTTACGCCGCTAGAAGAACCAGCGCCGATTGCAGAACAAGTGGGACATTATTTGCCCTATCGCCCCAGCCGACTGTCAATACCCGGGGCGCTGTCGCATCCGACACCGCTTGTTGAGTCAGTGGCGATGGGTTCGATCGCCGCACCGATTCCCGCTGTCCAGCCGATGGTTTCGGCAGAATGTCTCGAGCGCGGGCTGTTATCTGAAGCACAGCTCGAAACCCTGATTTATGCCGTCAACGCATTTGAACGTGATTTGGCGGGCGCATTTCAATTTGTCGACAAAGGTTGCTCGCTGACGCCCAGCGCAGAAGGCCATCATTACCGATGCGGCTATTTTCTGGGAGACGGCACCGGCGCTGGCAAAGGTCGTCAGGTGGCTAGTGTTATCCTGGACCGTTGGTACCGCGGCGAACGCCGCCATATCTGGCTTTCAAAGAACGAGACGCTCCTTGAGGATGCACGCAGGGACTGGACCGCTCTTGGCGGGCTGCCGCTGGACATCCAGCCTTTGTCGCAGTGGAAACTGGGCAGCGCGATCAACATGTCTGAAGGAATATTGTTTGTAACATACCCGACTTTGCGGTCTGGCCGCAGCGATGCAACCCGGCTCGAGCAAATCATTGAATGGGCGGGTTCCAATTTTGAAGGTGTAATTGCATTCGATGAAGCGCATGCCATGGCAAATGCTGCAGGTGGTGAGGGAAGCAGGGGGAGAGTCAAAGGCTCAGAGCAAGGTGTTGCCGGCGTGCGTCTCCAGAACCTGTTACCACGTGCGCGCGTTCTCTATGTGTCTGCAACTGGAGCGTCCGACGTAAACAATCTGGCTTATGCGACGAGGCTTGGTCTGTGGGGACCAGAAACCGCATTCGCGTCGCGCGAAAAATTTGTGAGCGATATCCGCGAAGGCGGTATTGCGGCGATGGAACTCGTTGCACGCGATCTCAAATCATTGGGGCTTTATGCATCACGAGCTCTGTCTTTCGCCGGCGTCGAATATGAAATTCTCGAACATGAACTGACCGATGAACAGATATCTGTCTATGACGCATATGCTGAAGCTTGGGCGATCATTCACGGCAATCTTCGTGAAGCTTTGGAAGCCACGCGCATCGTCGATGCTGATAGCGGTGATACGCTGAACCGCGGCGCCAAAGCGGCAGCGATATCCATATTTGAGGGCACGAAACAGCGCTTCTTTGCGCAACTTCTCCTGTCGATGAAGCTTCCGAGCCTTTTGCCCGCAATTGAGCAATGCTTGCACGACGATCATTCCGTTGTGGTTCAACTTGTCTCAACCGCCGAGGCGATGCTCAACCGGCGGCTTGCAGACCTGACGCCAGACGAGCGTGAGCATCTCGAGATCGATCTGTCGCCTCGTGAATATGTTATCGATTATCTGCATGGAAGCTTTCCGGTCCGGCTTATGCAGATATTTGTCGATGAAAACGGCAATCCACGGTCCGAACCAATGATCGATGCAGACGGTCATCCCGTATTGTGCCGAGCGGCCATAGCTGCGCGCGATCGAATGATCGAACAACTCTGTGCTTTGCCGCCCATCGCAACGGCACTGGACGCCATCATCGAGCGCTTCGGCGTTGACAAGGTAGCCGAGGTGACAGGCCGGACACGCCGTTTGATTGTCGGCACTGACGGCAGACAAAAACTCCAATCGCGGACGCCCAGAGCCAATGTGCTTGAAACCCAAGCCTTCATGGACGGTGACAAACGAATATTGGCGTTTTCCGATGCCGGGGGGACTGGTCGGAGCTACCATGCCGACCTCCATGCCAAGAACCAGCAGCGCCGAGTACATTTTCTTCTCGAACCGGGATGGCGCGCTGATGCCGCCATCCAGGGCCTCGGGCGCACAAACCGAACCAATCAGGCATCTGCGCCTTTGTTTCGGCCAGTCACAACAAATGTAAAAGGCGAACGCCGGTTTATTTCAACAATAGCCCGAAGGCTAGACAGCCTTGGCGCGCTGACGCGTGGTCAGCGGCAGACTGGTGGCCAGAACATGTTCAATCCGGCGGATAATCTTGAAAGCAGCTATGCCAAGGATGCGTTAAACCGGTGGTTTGGGCTGCTGTATGAAAGCAAACTGAGCGCTGTCTCATTAGGAAAGTTCGAAGAACTATCCGGGCTTACCATTTCAGCCAGGGATGGAGGCATGGTCGAAGATCTACCGACGATCCAGCGCTGGCTCAATCGAATATTGGCATTTCCGATTTTACTCCAGAATGCGATCTTCGAAGAATATCTGGGGTTGGTCGAGGCACGCGTTGACTCCGCAAGACGGGCAGGGACGCTTGATCTTGGCGTCGAGACCATCCTGGTCGAAAGCTTCGAGATTGTTTCCGACCAGGTGCTAAGAACTGATCCAGCATCCGGCGCCACAACGCATCTGTTGGAACTCGAAATTGCCAGGAAACTCAACCCAATTGTCTATAAAGACTTGAGCCACCATTACAATGTTACCATCAGCAGCAACACACCTTTGCGAAATTCACGATCCGGACGGGTCGGCTTGCTGGTGCGTGCAAGAGGGCTCTTGCTTGATGATGGCGAACGGGTTGAACGCTTCGAGCTTATCCGCCCTCTAAAACATGAATATTTGACGGCAGAGCAGATTAAAGAAAGCAATTGGACTGCCATCGATCTGAACGAATTTGAACTGTTATGGCAAGCAGAAGTAGTTGCTGCGTCGACCACTCTCAAGCATGACCGCGTCTACTTAGCCACCGGCCTTTTGCTGCCAATCTGGGACAAGTTGCCGGACGATTATGTTCGGGTTAGCCGGATCGCAGTCAAAGAAGGCCAGTCGATGATTGGTCGGGAGGTACCGCACATATATGTTCCCGAGCTCATGGCGGAGCTTGGCATTGATGTTCCAATTAGTCTCGATATCAATGCCATTGCTAATTTAGCGTTGCAATCAGGCAAGCCGGTTCCGATCAAAGGGCCGGAAGACCTCCAACTGAAGCGTTCGCTGGTTAATGGATCGCAGCGCTTGGAGATAACCGGATGGTCACTTGACCGCCTTGAATGGTATAAAGTGCAAGGCTGCTTCACTGAGATCATTCGGTATCAGACAAGGCTATTTGTGCCGGTCATCGAGGCCTCGGACGTTTTGCAACGAATAGCAATGTGATCGCTGTGCCGTCCGATTCTGTCTGTCTCCGATTCCGAGCTCGGTTCAATTGCGCCAACTGTCTACCTTGACGTTGCAAGCAAAGTGTTTGCAAAAATCTGTGAGCTGACAAAAATGCAGGAAGTTTGATCTCTTGGCCCCGTCACTTACGGCGCAACTGGCAGAACCGCATTCGCGACAAAACATCGTGCTTTCATTTAGGTCGCATGCTTATGGTGGGTGGACAGCTGGCTCGTTATCGGAACAGCGCGGAGTGGCAAGAGACCCGCGATACCCGGCACCGAGCTTCGGCAAGCGTAAAACAACAAAGTCTGATATCTGTGATCGCCGCCTTTATCATTGGTTGCATATCAAGGTGCCCTCGATGCCAGCCCAATCAGACTACACGCAGCGGCGCACTCTTCAGCAAAGCTGAACTGGCGCCGACCGACACGGTGAAAGTGCCCGGCTCGACAACCCACTTCATGTCGGCGTCCCAGAATGCTAGAGCGGCGGGATCAAGATCGAAACGGATAGTTCGTCTCTCGCCGGGTTTCAACGACACACGCTGGAACCGCTTCAATTCGAGCACCGGGCGCGGCACCGAACTGACATCGTCGCGCACATAGACCTGCACAACCTCGTCTCCGGAGTGTTTGCCCGTGTTCGTCACGTCGATCTCGACGACCACCGTATCGCCCACACCGATTTCGCTTCTGGAAAGACGGGGTGCCGACAGGTCAAAGCTCGTATAGCTGAGGCCATGGCCGAAAGGAAACAGCGGCCTGACCGGCCCTTCGACATAGTTGCGCGCACGCGCTGAGGGATGGCGATTATAAAAGATCGGCAAATCGCCAACCGAGCGCGGGATGCTGACGGTTAGCTTGCCGCCGGGATTTACCTTTCCGAACAGCACATCGGCCACCGCATTGCCGCCTTCCTGCCCCAGATACCAGCCCTCGAGCAGCGCATTGGCTTTGTCCGAGAGGCGGGTAACGGCTAGCGGCCTCCCGTTGAGCAGCAATGCGACAACCGGTTTGCCTGTGGCGATAATCGCTTCGACCAGTTCGTCCTGATCGCCGAACAAGCCCAGCGTATCGCGATCCCCTTCGCGGATCGACAAGACCGCCTCGCGCGTGATGGTGGTGTTGTCGCCAAGGACAAGGAGGACAATGTCCGATCTGCTTGCGACTGCAACGGCTTCGCGGATGCGAGCCGCATTGGACTCGCGCGATGGCAGTTGTACCGCTGGCCCTGCAAACAGAGAGAACGGACCAAGGCTGTTACTCGTGTCGGGATCGGTGATGCGTACACCTTCCGCATATTCGATCGTCGCTGCGGACTTTGCTGCGCGCAAGCCTGCCAGTACGCCCACTGCTTTGTCGTTGGCACCGGAATATCCGCCAAAGATTGCGTCCACCGCATTCGGGCCGATCACCGCAAGTTTGAACGCGGCTTTACGATCAAGCGGCAGAATTCCGTCATTTTTGAGTAGAATCAGGCCTTTTTGCGCGACTTGCCGCGCAAGTGCGATATCCGCTGCCATATTCGTGCCGCGCGCCGCTCTCTTTGCATCCACATAAGGGGATTCGAACAGGCCTGCCTCGAATTTCAGAGTGAGCACGCGCGCAACAGCGGCGTCGAGCAGGGCTTCGGGGACCTTGCCTGCACGGATTGCGGCAGGCAATGTCGCGAACGCAGCGCCTTCGGGCAAGTCAACATCCAGTCCGGCCCTCAGTGCGAGAATTGCGGCGGCCTCATTATCGGCCGCAACGTGATGATCGGTGACGAGATTGGGAATGCCGACCCAGTCGCTTACGTAAGCCCCCTTAAACCCGATTTCCTTGCGTCCGATCTGCGTCAGCAGCCTACCGTTCGAGTGCGCTGGGACGCCATCCACTTCATTATATGATGGCATGATCGCGGCGGGATCAGTTGCTTTAATGGTCGCTACGAAAGGCACTAGATAGTTCTCGTGCAAGTCTCGATCGCCGATGTTGGCGGGGCCGATATTCAGGCCGTTCTGCGGGACGCCGTGAATGAAATGTTTCAGCGTCGCGAAAACCCGGTCGCGCCCGAGCGGTCTGTTTCGGCCCTGCAGGCCGCGTACCGCGGCCACCGCCATCTCTCCGGTGAGATAAGGGTCTTCACCGAAGGTTTCACCGGACCGGCCCCAGCGCGGCTCCCGCATCAGGTCCAGGACGGGCGCCAGAGCGACTGTTGTACCGTTGATGCGGGCCTCGCGGCCTGCCACAGAAAACACCTGTTCGATCAGGTCCGTATCCCAAGTGCTTGCTAGTGCGGGTGGACTGGGAAACACGGTCGCGCCTTTCGCAACAAAGCCGTGGGCTGCTTCAGAATATACAAGCGCAGGGACGCCGAGGCGGGTCTCTTCGACATGAAACCGCTGCACCGCGTTCACGAGATCGACCGTTTCGTGAAGATCTCGCCATAGGGTTTTTCCCATGCGGTCGGTGCCCACGGTGTCCTGCGGAATGCTGAAGTGGCCGATCCCGTTTGGCATTACCTTGAGCGCCTTTTCGGCCGCGAAGGCGCCGCTGGCATCCAGAATAGAACCCTTTTCGAACCAGATTCCGCGAACCTGCGCGACCTTCTCCTCCAGCGTCATGCGCCCCAGTAGATCGCGCACGCGCGCCTCGGTCGGTGCCTTGGCGTCGCGATACCCGACGACATTCTGAGCGAAAGCCGGACCCGCGACGACAGCAATGGTTGAGGCTAGCAGCGAGCGCCGTGTAAGGGCCAATGTGTCGGTCATTCTGCCTCCTTTGATGGGCTTGCGCTGCGGCTCGTTATGTCGAATGGAAATTGATGAAGCACAGGCACTACTGAGCAGTTCCGGTGCCCTCTGGCACACATGATATTCCGGCTATAATGCACAATATCTGCGCCACTTTATCTGCCCCGCTGAAATGATATTGTCGTGGCGGCCGGTTTGAGCCCTTCGCCGTGCGCCTCGATCCGCACCCGTCCCGGCTGGCTGGTTCCACGCAGGATGGCGAGCGCTTGACCGTTCCACGTGCGCGCCGTGTTTGACTGGAAGCTGCCCGTCGCGTTCGGTGCTGCGCTGCCAAATGCAGCAAGCGTCGCCGGACCGGTCAACTGTAGCGTTATGCTGTGATCAACTTGCGATACTGGGCGGCCTTGGGCATCGGCCAATGCGATTGCAATATAGCGTAGATTGCCAATGCCAGCGCCGCCCGATATCGGTTCGGGTGAGAGCCTTATGGCTGCCGCTGCTCCGGCGGTTTGTAACGTACGGCGAGCAAGTTCTGTACTCCCGCCAAACGCGATCACTTCAAGCGTGCCCGGCGCGTATGGCACCTGAATCTCCAAACGCTTCAGATCGGTGGCTAAAACCGGTCGGTTTGCAACGATTTGTCCGTTTAGTCGCAACTCAACGCGATCACCCGACGTGTAGAGTCGCACGGCGAGTGATTTTCCTTCTGCACCCGGCCAAGTCCAGCTTGGCCGTTCATCCGACCAGCCCCAGCGCCGCACCATTTCTACTTTGCCGTCAGGCACCGGGGTCTGCACTGCAATTTCCAGCGGGCTGAGGCCCCAGAGCACATCGCGTGCACGTGATGCCGCCTTCTGCTGGCCAATCAGGTCGATATCGCCGCAGGATGACACGACCTCTGGCCATGCCGGCTGAGAGGCCATCGGGTTGGCAAATTTCGGATCGAGTTGAACGCTGCCACCAATCCCGGATTCGCCCAGATAATCCATTGCGGTCCAGACAAAATCGCCAAGCAACCAAGGCGATCGTTCGGTCAGCTCCCAGATCGCGAACATATCTTTGGGAAAACTTTCCGCTCCATATATGATCCGCTGCGGGAAGCGGGCGTGATCATGCTCGTAGATCTCCAGCTTGTAATTGTATCCGACCGCATCGAGAAAAACAGAACTTGGTTCGTCTGGGATGTCGGCGCGTCCGGGCCGGGCGGCAGCCCTTGACGGCGTGACAAGGCGACCCGCAAAATCGTTGATCGCGGCAGTCACGGGACGGCTTGGGTCCAGCCGGTGGACTTCGTTTACCAACTGCCATTGGGTCGCGACGCCTTCGGGCAGATTTCGTTTAGGAATTTCGTTACCAATGCTCCACATGATAACGCTGGGGTGATTGCGAGCCCCGAGCACCATCGTCGCTAGATCGTTTTTCCAATGAGCATCGAAATCAAGCGCATAATCCTGGGGTAGTTTCGGTGCGCGCCAGACATCGAATGCCTCACAGATCACCAGCAAGCCCTGCGCGTCGCACGCCTGCAAAAAGGCTGGCGAAAACGGATTGTGGGACGGCCGCACAGCATTAAAGCCGCGCGCTTTCAACAGGCTGACCTTGCGCGCCTCAGCTGCATCAAAAGAGGCCGCGCCCAGCAGCCCGTTGTCATGATGGATACAGCCGCCGCGCAGTTTGGTCGGTTCCCCATTGATCGCCATCCCCTGCGCGGCGTCGAATGTGATGATCCGAATGCCGAATGGCGTGACAAAGCTATCGATCAACTCTGCGCCCTTGCGCAATTCGGTTTCCAGCGTGTGTAGGATAGGACTGTCAGGTGACCACAGATCCGGTGCTGCAACTTTTGCCACCTGCTGCTGACTGGCTTGTGCCGGAACCTCTTGCGTCCAAAGGACCCGGCCATGCTTATCCTTGATCGACGAGATCAAGGTTAGGCCGGGTGCTGGCGAATCAAGCTGGGTGGAGATTTCTATCGTTGCGGTGCCACCGGAAATCCGCCGCGTTGTGATCCCTAAGCCCCAACGCGCAATCCGGGCGGGTTGTGCGAACACATCCAACCAGACGTGGCGATAGATTCCAGAGCCCGAATACCAGCGGCTGTTTTGCCCAAGATTGCGTACACGCACCGCGATAACATTTTCGCCACTTGCCGCAAGATGCGGGGTCAAATCGTAGCTGAACGCCATGTATCCGCTGGGATGATTGCCAAGAAAGTGCCCGTTTAGCCAGACGTCACAGTTGCGATAAACACCTTCGAAATGAATTTCCGCATGGCCACCGGGCGGTGGAGCCAGGTGAAAGTGCTTTCGATACCAGCCCTCCCCACCAACCGAAAACCCGGTCGCAACGCCGCCGGTCGCCATCTCGTTAAATGGTCCAACGATTCCGCGGCCGGGAGGTAAATCCTCGATACTCCAGTCATGCGGGAGATCGACGTTGCGCCAACCGCTGTCATCGAGCGCCGTCAATTCCAATCCGGCATCATCACTGAGCTGGAATCGCCAGTCTGCGTCAAATGACTGCCTCCGACCAAGTCCGAATGCTGTTACCGTATCAGTTTTAGCCGATCCTGGAGCCGAGACTAACAGTGCCGCAGATGCGCCAACGCCTGCCAGCAGGAATTGGCGTCGATCCGCTTGGATGCCAGCGTCGTTCACAGGGACGGCCATTGGCTGCGGGGCAGCTTAATCAATTCGGCATCGATCGCATCCACCGTTTGGCGAGTGATCAAGCCGTAGTGGACAAAGCTCGAGACCGTCATGTTACTGAATATTGGTTTTAACGCCTGGGCCAACAGGTTAAACAAGGGCTCATGCTTGACAACGATAGCCCAAGCCGCCGGAGCGCTTAGCAATTCCTCAAGTGAAACGAATTCGCTGCGTAGTTCTTCAATTGGAACGGGGACTGGCTCGGCAAAAGATGAGGCAGGCGCGTATATTTTTGCTTCCATAACAGCATCCTCTTGCGCTTCGTTTTTGCTTTGTCGCCCTCCCGTTTGAGGGCGGGTTACCGATAGCATTAGTCGCGATGAGCCGGACTAACCGGCGGCGTCTTCCTGCCAACAGTTTGCTGATTCGTAACAAAACTGTCAAGGTGATAGTTTTTTATTGCACAGGGGTTCGTCTGCGAACAGACACTCGCAGTTAGCAATAGTTTTGCTGCACCACCTTGCCGCCGCACCAACAGGACTTATACCCAGCAAGCACCGGGAAACGGCTGATTATTGGAACATGCAAATATGACTGCCCAAGTTGAAAAAGTCACCAAAGGCGCCGCAACCCGCGCCTTGCTGGTCTCCGCCGCTTTAGACATCGTTCAAGCCGAGGGGATTGGTGCCGTTACGGCGCGAAGGTTAGCCGACAAGTTAGGCTTAAAGCGGCAGATAGTTCACTATCACTTTGGCACGATTGACGATGTGCTGCTTGAAGTGATGCAGCAGGGCTTCAAGACGACGTGCGAGGCCGTTGCCGAAGCATTGGAAAATGACGATCCATTCGATGTCATCTGGAACCTGTTTTCGCGGACAACGCCTGAGGCTGCAGAATTCTATGCTATTGCTTTGCGCAAGGAAGCGTTCGGTTCTGCGATGCGTACATTCTCAAACGAACTCCACGCGCTGCTGGGGAATGCTCTGGCGAAGGACTATGAGCGGCGAGGTGAAGAACCACCGGCAAGCCCGACGGCCATAGCACAGATCATTCAGGCCACGTCCCAGGCAGTTGGCTGGGAGGCTGCGCTCGGACAATCGAGCGGACACGATAAGGTGAAGTCGGTGCTGTGGAATTTTGCTAGGCCAACGCCAGGTTTACGCACGTGATGGCGTTTAATTCATGTATTGGCATAACTTATACCGCTCAGGAACGCCTTGACCTTCTGCAATCCTAGACCATTCAGCTGAAACGAACGTATTACATGACGCATGTCGCTAAACTATCTATGTTATGCCATGAACGCTTATGCGAGAGCTTGTTCCACACAATCAATCGCTGTTTCGGAAGCCGAAAGCGGATGCTGTAGTGACTATTCCAGTTGTCATTTTAGCCGGTGGTCTTGGTGCTCGGATCGGCGGCAACAAAGCATCGCGTATTTTGGCAGGTAAGAGCTTGCTTGCGAGATCGCTGGAGAAAGCCGGCGCTTATTCGCCGCAATTTGCAATTTCCATCAACAAGCTGAATGCGCTAGATTTGCCTGATGGCACGGTTCTGCTCTTGGATGACACCGATAACAACGGTCCTATTTCCGGTTTATCGTCTGCGCTCAGATACGCCGCGGAGCAGGGGGCCACATATGTATTGGTGATGCCCTGCGATACGCCGTTTTTACCTCTCGATTTAATGGATCGGCTGTACGCCTCGATTGGTGAAGCCAATGCAGCTGTTGCGTGTTGTAATGAGCGTGTGCACGCCGCTTGTTCATTGTGGCGAGTCGATGCGGCAAAGTCATTACCCGCCTATTTGGCGCTAGGCCGACGGTCCCTGATTGGCTTTGCAGAAGCTGTCGAATACAAGATGGTGCAATGGTCAACGGAAGAATTTGACCCATTTTTCAATGTTAATCATGAGGATGACTTGGCCGACGCCGAGTTGATTTTAGCAATGATCCCGGCGGCAAGTTAATGGGCTTGCTTGCAACATCAGGAGGATTAGGTTGCGCCGCAACATGATTGATACCGATGCGCATAGCCATTGTTGATGAAAGTGCGGCGCGTGCGGCCGTCATTTCTGAAGGTCTAACTGCGTCGGGGCTGACTGACATCACAGTATTGATTGACCGTCATGGCCTCGTTGCGCGACTACAAGAACTGTCACCTGATGTGGTTCTCATAGACCTTGCAAATCCACGCCGCGATGAACTTGAAGAGTTATTCGCCGTTTCGCGCGCCATATCGCGCCCAATCGCAATGTTCGTTGACCGCGCAGATGATAGCTCGATTGAAGCAGCAATTGACGCCGGGGTGTCGGCTTATGTCGTTGACGGGATGAAGCCGGATCGAATTCGATCTGTCCTGGATGTTGCGATCAAGCGCTTCAATGCGTTTGCCCGGCTTCGCGCAGAACTGGATGACGCGCGCGGGCAACTGGCCGACAGAAAAGCAGTCGATGCCGCAAAGGCGTTGCTGATGAAGAAGCGCGGGTTGGAAGAGCCAGCGGCCTATGCAGCGCTGCGTAAAGCAGCAATGGATAGCGGGCGTAAGATTGGCGATGTCGCTGACGCGCTGCTGACCGCTGAAAAACTGATGGGGGGATTATGAGCCAGATTGCCGTTCGTGTGGGCTTCCTACCCCTGGTTGATGCGGCCCTTCCCATATTGGCACGCGAACTTGGTTTTGCCGAGGAAGAAGGATTGGCGCTCGACCTTGTTCGCGACATGAGTTGGGCCACGGTGCTCGACCGGTTGCTCTACGGGCATAGCGATGCCGCGCATCTGGTCGCGCCGCTGGCGATTGCGACGTCACTAGGATTGGGCCGCCCGGCGGTACCACTGTCAGTGCCTTTTATTCTGGGTTTAAATGGCAATGATGTCACCTTGCGACCCGAACTGGCAGCGCAAGTCACGATGGTTGGATCACCCGGTGATGTCAAAGAAATAGGCGCCAAACTCGCTGTGTTGGCGCTTGCGAGAAAAGCCTCGGGAACGCCGCTGCGACTGGGTGTTGTTCATCGCTATTCCAGTCACAATTATATGCTGCGTTACTGGCTGACCGGCAGTGGTATCAACCCCAATCAAGACGTAGAGATTGTGACTATCGCCCCCCCGTTTTCTGCTGACGCGCTTGCGGCAGGCGAGGTCGATGGCATTTGCGTCGGAGCGCCGTGGAATAGCGTGGCGGTCGAGCGCGGTGTCGGCGTGGTCATTGCCACCACCTCGCAAATCTGGCGGCGCGGTGTCGAAAAGGTACTGGCGATGAAGACGGCACGAATGGAAGCAGAGCCTGAACTTGCTCGGGCGCTGATCCGCGCCATGTATAAGGCGGGCGCCGCTTTCGTTGATCCGGAATGTGTTGATCAGATTACCGGGATATTGGCACGCCCCGAATATCTCGACGGGTCGGCCGCCGCCATTAAGCGCGTCGTTCAGGATCAGGTGCTCTTTGCACGTGGTCATGACCCGGTGCATGTCCCCGATTTCATGTTCCAGCACCGCGAGGCAGCAAACTTCCCTTGGGTTAGCCAAGCAGCGTGGCTTTATGCGCAAATGTGTGCCGCGGGACATGCAGTTGCTGATCCGTCTGACTACGAATCAGCGCAGGGCGTATTTCGTCCCGATATCTATCGCGCTGCACTCCGCCCGATGGCGGTGCCGCTGCCCGGAGCCAGTGCAAAAATGGAAGGAGCTATTAGCGATCCTTTGGGTGTGGGCACTACACAAGGCCGCTTAATACTTGGCGCAGATGGTTTTTTTGACGGACAGAACTTCGATCCGGAGGCCTATGGCGCACTGCTTGAATAGAGATCATTTGCCTAATCTATAAGCAAACATGCTGCACTGCAAAAAAGTGCTTGCGTATTAGGCAGAATCGCTTCACTTCTATTCGCAACGGCTGGAGAATCGCAACGAAGCGACCAGCGCGGTAATCAGTCAAACATCGACAAAGGCAACGCTGCCACGCGGGTTTCGGGATTTTCTCGAACGTCGCGGGTGGCGTTTTTTAGTTTTGGCGAAGCAAATTAGGTCCGCCGCAAGGCGTAAGGCATTTCACGTAAAAAGGGGTGAGTTACATGCGCAAATATCTGGGTACCGCGATGGGTTTGGTGTTGGTCGCATCATTGTCTGCATGTGGCAGCGGCAGCCAGGATGCGCCTACCCCTATTGCTAAGGGAGATCTGGAAAAGCCGGTTTTAAAACTTGGCTTTATAAAACTTACCGACATGGCGCCGCTCGCCATTGCCAAGGAAAAAGGCTTTTTCGCAGAAGAAGGTCTCACCGTTACGTTGGAGCCGCAAGCCAACTGGAAGGTCTTGCTCGACGGCGTTATCGGCGGGCAGCTCGATGGCGCACATATGCTTGCTGGACAACCCATCGCGGCCCGCATCGGGTTGGGTTCCAAAGGCGATCTGGTGGCACCTCTCAGCCTTGACCTAAACGGCAACGCTATCACGCTATCAAACAAAGTATATGCGATGATCGAGCCGACTTTGCCCAAAGGCGAAGACGGCAAGCCCGTACATCCCATCAACGCATCTGCCTTGAAGCCCGCTGCCGACAAGCTTAAGGCAGAAGGAAAGCCAATCAAGATGGGCATGGTTTTTCCGGTTAGCCCGCACAATTACGAACTGCGATACTGGTTGGCAGCTGGCGGCATCAACCCCGGCTATTATTTGCCGGGTGATGTGAAAGGTACCACTAGCGCGGATGTTCAGTTGTCCGTGACGCCGCCGCCACAAATGCCGTCGACCATGGAAGCTGGAACCATTGACGGCTATTCGGTTGGTGAGCCTTGGAATCAGGCAGCAGTCGAAAAGAAAATCGGCGTGCCAGTCATCACGGACCATGACATTGCCAACTTCAATCCCGAAAAAGTCTTCGGATTGACCAAGGCCTTTGTCGACGCAAATCCAAAAACAACTCAGGCGCTGATCCGCGCAATTATCAAGGCGCAGATGTGGCTTGATGCTGACGATGGCAAAAACCGCGCGGAAGCCGTCAAGATTTTAAGCCAGCCCAATTATGTCGGTGCAGAGGCTAAAGTCATTGCCCGCTCGATGACCGGCACCTTCACCTACGGCCCCGGCGACACGCGGCCTGCGCCAGAATTCAACATCTTTTTTGGCCATTATGCTGGTTATCCGTTCTATTCCGATGCCGTCTGGTATCTGACGCAGATGCGCCGCTGGGGCCAAATTGCTGACGAAAAGCCCGATAAATGGTATGCCGACACCGCTAAGAAAGTGTACCGTCCCGACCTGTACATGGCCGCCGCCAAGTCGCTGGTCGCGGAAGGCAAGGCACCTGCCGACGCCTTTCCTGAAACCGATGGCTACCGCGCCGACCAAGGCAAGTTCATCGATGGTGTCACTTATGATGGCAAGGCACCCAATGCCTATCTCGCCAGCTTCAAAATCGGCTTGCGTGGCGGACAGACCGTTACCCCCTCAGGCGTAAAATAAGGAAGCGTTCGATGTCGACCGCCGTGCTGAGTATTGCCCAACCCAAAGAGGCCAACCCAATGACCGAAGCGCCTCTGGCACCTGTTGTCCCTAGCAAGGCAGAAGCTGCACCAATGCCGGAACTCAATCCGAACTTGGCGTGGAGCACAGGGCTTCTCAAGCGGCTGCCCGACAGTGCTTCTGTATTTGCGGCCCTATGGCCACCGGTCCTTGGCATATTAATATTCTTAGGTCTTTGGGCCGCATTAGCACCCATGGTCCATACGTCGCTCGGCGCATTGCCCGGTCCCGGTGAGGTGTTTGACCAATTCAAAATGTTGATGATCGAACACTCGGCAGCCCGTGCTGAAGCGGCAGCAGTGGTGGCGGCCGGGAGCATTTATTCAGGATCGCCGACCTTCATCGACCAGATACTCACGTCGCTTTATACCGTGACCGCAGGCTTTGTGCTGGCGACTTTATTGGCCGTGCCGATCGGCCTTGTGGCCGGGCTTTCCAAACAATTCAATGCGGCGATCAACCCGATGATCCAGATCATGAAGCCGGTCAGCCCGCTTGCATGGCTGCCGATTGTCACGATGGTCGTATCCGCCAGCATCACCAGCGCCGACCCGGCTTTGTCCAAGAGCTTTGTGATTTCGGCGGTAACGGTGATGCTATGCTCGCTGTGGCCAACGCTTATCAACACCGCCATTGGCGTAGGGTCGATTGACAAGGATTTGCTGAACGTCGGCCGCGTGCTTCGGCTGGGGTGGTTTGCCAAGCTGACCAAGCTCGTTTTGCCGTCGGCGGTTCCCTACATCTTTACCGGTATGCGCTTGTCGTTGGGCGTGGGCTGGATGGTGCTGATTGCGGCCGAAATGCTCGCGCAAAATCCGGGTCTTGGCAAATTTGTCTGGGACGAATTCCAGAACGGCAGCGACAAATCGCTTGCGCGGATCATGGTTGCAGTGGTGGTCATCGGCCTGATCGGCTTCGCGCTCGATCGGATAATGGGCCTGCTGCAAAGCTATGCCAGCCGGAATGCGGGACGGTAACCGACATGGCAGCTGAAAATATTCTCGAACTCAAGAACGTCGTGAAGGGCTATCCCGACACGCCGGTGCTAAAAGGCATTGACCTGACCGTCACCGAGGGCGAATTTGTTGCCATTCTCGGATTTTCTGGCACTGGCAAAACAACGTTAATGTCGTTGATGGCCGGGTTGCTCGAACCCGATAGCGGTGAGGTGCTCATCAAAGGCAAGCCGGTCAGCGGCCCCGGTGCTGAAACGGGGTTGGTGTTCCAAAGCTATTCCCTGTTCCCCTGGCTCAGCGTCCAAGGCAATGTCGCGCTTGCAGTTGATGCCATCCACACGAGCATGAGCAAGGCTGAACGCGCCGCGCTGACCCAATCCACGATTGAACTCGTCGGGCTTGGCCATGCCATCGACCGCAAACCCGCCGAACTGTCGGGCGGAATGCGGCAACGCGTAGCGGTGGCCCGCGCGCTGGCGATGAAGCCAGAGATACTGCTGCTCGACGAACCATTGTCAGCACTCGACGCGCTTACCCGCGCCAAATTGCAGGCCGAAATCGACCGCATCCGGGCGCAGGAAAAGCGTACGATAATTCTTATCACGAACGACGTGGACGAGGCTTTGTTGCTCGCCGACCGCGTGGCGATACTGGAACCGGCAACCGGCAAAATCGGCGAGATTTTTGATGTCACCATCGCCCGCCCCCGTGAGAAGACCGCGCTCAACCATGACGCGGCTTACAAGGCGCTTCGCAACCGGATTGCGAATTATCTGGGCGGATTGAACGAAGCGCGCTCTGCGATCGCTGGCGACGAGCGGGCATTGCCCAATGTGACCCCGATAACCGCTCTCAACCCGCCGCAGGTCTATCTCGATGCGGCAAAGTCGGGCTTTGACCGGCGCTATCTGGAATTCTTCAAGGTTAAGAAGGTCTATCCCACGCCCAAAGGGCCGCTGACCGTGGTGCAGGATTTCACGCTGCTAATGGACAAGGGCGAATTTGTGTCGCTGATCGGCCATTCGGGTTGCGGCAAATCGACCGCGCTGACGATGGCGGCTGGCCTCAATGACATTTCCGGCGGGGGCATTGTTCTCGACGGGCGTGAAATCACCGGCGCTGGCCCCGACAAGGGCGTCGTGTTCCAGTCGCCGAGCCTCATGCCGTGGCTGACCGCGCGCGAAAATGTGATGGCGGGTGTGGCGCGGGTTTACCCGCACGCAACGCGGGCCGAGCGGCGCGAGATTGTCGATTATTATCTGGCGCGCGTCGGTTTGGGGGACAGCCTCGACAAGCTCGCGGCGGACATGTCGAACGGCATGAAGCAGCGCGTCGGCATCGCCCGCGCCTTTGCGCTTTCGCCCAAATTGCTGTTGCTCGACGAACCTTTCGGGATGCTCGACAGCCTGACACGTTGGGATTTGCAAGATGTATTGATGGAGGTTTGGGAACGCACGCATGTCACCGCGATTTGCGTCACACACGACGTCGATGAGGCAATACTGCTCGCCGACCGGGTTGTGATGATGACCAATGGTCCAAACGCCACCATCGGCAAAATACTGGAAGTAGACCTGCCACGCCCGCGCGACCGCAAGGCGTTGCTCGAACATCCAAAATTCTACGGATACCGCGAGGAGGTTCTGCAATTCCTCTCCGATTATGAACATGGATCGCATGCCGACGCAGCATGAGGCCAAAAAGGGGGATGCCTTGAGGATAATCACTTCAGGGAGGAAGTATATGTATAAGACTGCTATCACATTGGCGCTTTTGGCCTCGGCCAGCCCGGCTTTTGCCCAAGAATTGACGCTCAAACCGCTGCTTGATGCCCGGTTGCGCTATGAAAGCGTAGACCAGCTACCATTTGCTGCGGAAGCTAGCGCCGTTACTGCGCGTGTGCGCGCCGGGATTGAAGCGAAAACGGGGGTCTTTGCATTCCTGATCGAAGCCGAAGGCACGCTCGCTATCGTTGAGGATTATAACAGTGGCGTAAACGGCTTGGGTGCCTTCCCGATTGTTGCCGATCCGCAAAATGTCGAACTCAACCGCGCACAGATCCAGTTTACCGGCCTGCCTAAAACTGTTGTCACCGTTGGCCGCCAGCGGGTAAATCTCGATGACCAGCGCTTCGTTGGCAGCGTTGGCTTTCGCCAGAATGAACAGACCTTCGACGCCGCGCGCATCGAATATTCAGGCATCAAAGGCGTCAAAGCCGACATCACCTACGCGTGGAGCAACCGCACCATCTGGGGCATTGACGGCTTTGCCGGGCGGCAACAAGCGGTGTCGGGCGACAACGTCTTTGCCAATCTATCCTACAAACATAAAATCGGCACGCTGACCGGCTTTGCCTATCTGGTCGATCAGGACGAAGCCGCGGTTTCGGGATTCCGCATGTCGACCAAAAGCTTTGGCGCGCGTTTTGCAGGCGCTACCCCGCTATCGAAGGCGGCGAAGCTAACCTATGCGCTTAGTTACGCGAAGCAGAGCGATTATCACAATAATCCAAATAATTATTCCGCAGATTACTGGCTTGCCGAATTGGGAGGAGAAGCCAAGGGCTGGAAGTTGATGGGTGGTTATGAAGTGCTGGGCGCAAGCACCGGCGCCGCACTCACCAGCTTCCAGACCCCGCTTGCCACACTTCACAAATTCAACGGCTGGGCCGACAAGTTTCTGGTCACGCCGCCCAATGGATTGCGCGATGCCTATGCGTTGGTGGGGTACACCAAGCCCAAATTTGCAGGGCTGGACAGCGTCGGTCTGAGCGCGACGTACCACGATTATCGTTCCGACCGCCTAAGTCTGAATTATGGCGACGAATGGGGTGTGCAGCTGATCGCGAAGCTCAAGAAATACACCTTCACGCTGAAATATGCCGATTACAACGCAAAGGCCCTTGCCACCGACACCAAGAAATTCTGGGCATCGGTTGATTGGGCTCTCTGAGGAAATATTATGTCTGATACGCCCCACTTGATCATTATCGGCAATGGCATGGCCGGTTGTCGTGCGGTCGAGGAAATCCTTGCCCGTGATGCGACCAAATATCGGATCACGATTTTCGGGGCCGAACCACGCGTCAATTACAATCGTATCATGCTCTCTCCGTTGCTCGCGGGGGAAAAGAGCTTTGATGACATCGTGATCAACGATCAAGCCTGGTATGATGATAACGGCATCACGCTGGTTTCGGGCGATCAGGTCGTCGCGATTGACCGCAAAATCCAGACTATCACTGCCCGTTCGGGTCGCACGGAAAGCTATGATAAATTGATCCTCGCCACCGGGTCAGACCCGTTCATCATTCCGGTGCCGGGGCATGATTTGCAGGGCGTCGTCACCTTCCGCGACATGGACGATGTGGGGGCGATGTTGCGCGCGGCGGACAGCGGCGGCGATGCTGTTGTCATTGGCGGCGGGTTGTTGGGGCTTGAGGCTGCGCATGGGTTAAGCCTTCGCGGCATGAAGGTCACCGTCATCCACCTGATGCCGACATTGATGGAGCGGCAGCTCGATGAAGCGGCGGGTTGGTTGCTGAAGGAAGCGCTTGAAGGACGCGGACAAACGATCCTGACCGGAGCCGACACTGCCGAAATTTACGGGCAAGGCAAGGTCGAGGGTGTGCGGCTGAAGGACGGCCGCGAGATCCCGGCTTCGCTTGTCGTGATGGCGGTCGGCATCCGCCCCAACGTGAAGCTGGCGCGCGATACCGGGCTTGCCATCGGACGCGGTATCCATGTCGACGATCATCTGGTGACGTCGGACGAAAACATCCTCGCGGTGGGCGAGTGTGTTGAGCATAATGGTTTGGTTTACGGACTGGTCGCGCCGATTTGGGAAATGTGCCGCAGTCTGGCCGACGGTCTGGTCGCCGATCAGAATGGCTACACAGGCTCGGTCACTTCGACCAAGCTCAAGGTATCGGGCATCGATGTCTTCTCGGCAGGCGATTTTTCGGGCGGCGAAGGCTGCGAAGATATCGTCATGCGCGACGCGACGCGCGGCGTTTACAAACGCGTGATTGTCAAGGATGACCGCGTCATCGGCGCCGTCCTTTATGGCGATACCAATGACGGCAATTGGTATTTCGATCTGTTGAAGAAACAAGAGGACATCGGCGAAATCCGCGACGCCCTGATCTTTGGCCAAGCCTTCGCCTCGGGAGGAGGCGCGTCGCTAAACCCGCTTGATGCCGTTGCAGCGCTTTCCGACGATGCGGAGATTTGCGGCTGCAACGGCGTTTCCAAGGGTCAGGTGATGGCCTGCATTTCCGGCGGTGCAGGCAGCCTTGATGCAGTGCGAAGTGGATGCAAGGCGTCGGCCAGTTGCGGGTCTTGCACCGGCTTGGTCGAAAACCTGCTCGCGCTGGCGATGGGCGACGATTATGCGGGCGAGCGCGATAACAAGCCGATGTGCAAATGCACCAGCTTCACGCACGAAGATGTCCGCCGGAACATCATAGACAAGTCGCTCAAGGAAATTCCCGAAGTGATGCAGGCGCTGCATTGGACCACGCCTGACGGCTGTGCGTCGTGCCGTCCGGCGCTTAATTATTATTTGCTCTGCGCATGGCCGGGTGAGTTTATCGACGACAACCAATCGCGCTTTGTCAACGAACGGATGCACGCCAATATCCAAAAGGATGGCACCTATTCGGTGGTTCCGCGGATGTGGGGCGGGGTTACCAATCCCAAAGAACTGCGTGCGATTGCCGATGTTTCAGAAAAATATGAGGCGCGGTTGATTAAAGTTACCGGCGGCCAAAGGCTCGATATTTTCGGCATCAAGAAGGAAGATTTACCCGCTGTCTGGGCCGATCTCAACGCCGCCGGAATGGTCAGCGGTCATGCTTATGCCAAGGCACTGCGCACCGTGAAGACCTGCGTTGGGTCCGAGTGGTGCCGCTTTGGCACCCAAGATTCGACGGGGCTAGGCATCAAAACCGAAAAAATGACATGGGGCTCGTTCATGCCGCACAAGTTCAAAATTGCGGTCTCGGGCTGCCCGCGCAACTGCGCAGAGGCGACCATCAAGGATTTCGGCATCATTTGCGTCGACAGCGGCTACGAACTGTCGGTGGGCGGCAATGGCGGCATCCATCTGCGCGGCACCGATGCGCTTTGCAAAGTCGAAACCGAGCAGGAGGCGCTTGATTACTGTGCCGCGTTTATCCAACTTTACCGGGAAGAGGCGCGCTATCTCGACCGCACTGCACCTTGGGTTGAGCGCGTCGGCATGGACTATATCAAAGCGCGGATAGTCGAAGATGCCGACGGCCGCGAGGCACTGCGCCAGCGGTTTTTGTATTCGCAAAGCTTCATGCAGGACGATCCGTGGGAGAAGCGGGCGAATGGCGAGGACTATAAACTGCATCAACATCTGGCGGAGATTCGTCCGCTGGTGCCGGCATGAGCGTCGTCGGTGAATGGCTGGACATCGGGCCGGTCGATCAATTGCCCGCATTGGGCGCGCGGACGTTGCCGGTGCGCGGTGGCGAGGAGATTGCCATCTTCCACACCGCCAATGGCGAGGTTTATGCGTTGCTTAACAAGTGCCCGCACAAGCAAGGGCCGCTCAGCCAAGGCATCGTGCACGACACGACGGTTACTTGCCCGCTGCACAATTGGCGGATATCGCTGGTCACGGGCAAGGCGCTGGGTGATGACGAGGGCTGTGTTCCGGTCATTCCGGTCAAAATCGACGGCGGACGCATATTGATCGGGCGGGCCGAGGCGCTCGCCAGCGTCGCTTGAGGCCCGTTAAAACCACCTGCGCCTATTGCGGTGTCGGTTGTGGCATCATTGCCACGCCAACGGGTGAGCGTAGCGCCACAATCGCGGGCGATAAATCCCACCCCGCGAACCACGGCAGGCTATGTTCTAAAGGCACACATCTGGGTGAAACCATCGGGCTTGAGGGGCGACTGCTGTATCCAGAAGTGAACGGTCAGCACACCGATTGGGACGTAGCGCTCACTCATGTCGCTGATCGCTTCAACGCAACCATCGCCGAAAACGGCCCTGAAAGCGTGGCCTTCTATGTCTCCGGCCAATTACTGACCGAGGATTATTATGTCGCCAACAAGCTGATGAAGGGCTTTATCGGTACCGCAAATATCGACACCAACAGCAGGTTGTGCATGGCGAGCGCGGTGGCCGCTCATACGCGCGCCTTTGGCGAAGATGTCGTGCCGTGCAGCTATAGCGACCTTGACGAAGCCGACCTGATCATTCTGCTTGGATCAAACACCGCATGGTGCCACCCGGTAATCTGGCAGCGCATCGAGGCTGCCAGAGAAACCCGCGGGACCAAGATTGTCGTCATTGACCCCCGCCGCACCGAAACGGCGGAACGCGCCGATTTGCACCTTGCCATCGCGCCCGACAGCGACGTCGCGTTGTTCAATGGCCTGTTACTCGAAATGCGCGCGCGTTTCCTGCTCGACGGCGCCTATATGGCGAGCAGCGTCAGCGCGCCTGACGGTTTCTGGCAGGATTTGGGCAATGTCGATGTAGCAAAGGCTTGCGACATTTCACCTGAGCAACTCGAAGCCTTCTACAAACTATTCGCCGACAACCCGCGCAGCGTGACGATGTTCAGCCAAGGCGCGAACCAGTCGGTCTCGGGCACCGACAAGGGCAACGCCATCATCAACGTCCACCTCGCTACAGGACGCATCGGCAAGGCTGGGGCAGGGCCATTCAGCATCACCGGACAACCCAATGCGATGGGCGGACGCGAGGTTGGCGGGCTGGCTTCGATGCTCGCGTCGCACATGGGGTTTACGCAAGGCGAACGCGACGCCGCGCAGCGCTTCTGGAAATCACCGTTCATTTGTTCTGGCCCCGGATTGAAGGCGGTCGATATGTTCAATGCAGTTGCCGATGGCCGGATCAAGGCGATCTGGATCATGGCGACCAATCCGGCGGTGTCGATGCCGGACGCTGGCGATGTGCGCGCGGCGCTTGCCCAATGCCCATTGGTTGTCGTGTCCGACTGCATAGCCGAAACCGACACAACCGCGCTCGCCCATGTCAAATTGCCTGCTTTGGGCTGGGGTGAGAAAGACGGCACAGTCACTAACAGCGAACGAGTCATTTCGCGTCAGCGCGGATTTCTTGCAGCACCGGGTGAGGCAAAGCCGGATTGGTGGATCATCGCCGAAGTCGCCAAGCGGATGGGTTGGGCGGACGCGTTTGACTATCCCAACGTCGCCTCCATCTTCCGCGAATATGCGGCGCAAACCGGCTTTGATAATCGAGGCGCGCGGGTGCTCGATATTTCGGAGCACGCTGGCGTCAGCGATGCCGATTTTGAAGAGATGCAGCCGTTTGTCTGGGGCGGCCTCTCGCCATTTGCCGACGCTCGCTATCCAACTCCCGATGGCAAGGCGCGCTTGGTTTCGATCAAATACGTCCCGCGCGACGACGGCAGCCGAAACTTCGCTCTCCGCCTCAATACTGGGCGATACCGCGACCAATGGCATACGATGACACGCACGGGATTGTCTCCAAAGCTGTCACAACATCGCCGCGAACCTTTGGTCGAGGTCCATCCCGACACCATCCAGCGCTTTGATCTTGCCGACGGCGGCTTGGCCGAAGTTGAAACCGCGTCGGGCAAGTCGGTGTTCCGCGTCGCCAGCGTTGATGGTCAAAGGCGGCAGGAAATTTTCGTGCCGATGCACTGGACCGACCAGACAAGCGGCGGCGGGCGGATGGGCTTGTTGCCATCAAAAGATCGCGATCCCATATCCGGCCAGCCGGGCTTCAAAAACACCGCTGCGACCGTCAAGCCTTACGTGCCAGCATGGACCGGATTTCTTATCACGCTGGAGCAAGCCGCCTCGCCCGATTGCACCTATTGGACGCGCATCCGCACCGCGCATGGCTGGTTGACCGAACTGGCGGGCGAAGGTGATCCAGCCTTGCTCGCAGCACTGTTGCCGCAAGGTGAGCGTGCAGAAGTGCAAGATGCAAGGCGAGGTGCCGTACGGGCTGCAGTCATCACCAACGGGCATTTGCATGGCGCATTATTCATCGCCCGCGATGGCGGCCTGCCGTCGCGCGAATGGCTGATCGAACAACTCGGCGGTGAAGGCGCATCGCCAACCGAGCTGCTTGCGGGGCGCCCCGCCACCCCGCAAGCCGATCGCGGTCCCATCATCTGCGTATGCTTTGACATCGGGATGGCCAACATCCTCCATGCCATTCGCGCCAATACGCTTACCACCGTCGAAGCCGTGGGCGCAGCGCTCAATGCAGGCACCAATTGCGGGTCGTGCCGGCCCGCCATCGCCCGGCTGCTGCAAACCGAAAAGGAAGCCGAATATGTCTGAACTTTTTGCTCCCGGAACCGTATGGCTGGTTGGAGCAGGTCCGGGCGATCCCGATCTACTAACCCGCAAGGCCGAAAAGCTGATCGCTGCCGCCGATATTATATTTTACGACGCATTGGTCGGAAGGGGCGTCCTCGACCTGATACCGGCACACATCGAGCGTGTTAGCGTCGGCAAACGTGCAGGCCGCCATTCAAAAGACCAAAAAAGTATCAACGATCTGCTACTGACCGCGGCGCACGCAGGTCTGCGCGTGGTTCGTCTAAAAGGTGGCGATCCAGCAATCTTTGGCCGGACGGCAGAAGAAGTCGCGCACCTATCCGCCAGTGGTATCTACGTCAAAATCTGCCCCGGCGTTACCGCTGCAAGCGCTGCTGTTGCCTCAGCAGGTGCATCGCTGACCCTACGTGGCAGCGCACGTAAATTGACACTCATCACCGCGCATGCCCGCGACGGAGAAATATTGGACATTGATTGGGGCGCGCTCGCGGATGCGCGATCTACATTGGCCATTTATATGGGGAAAGCAGCGGCCAACGAAATTGCCCGCAATCTTGAGAAAGCCGGCCTCGGACGTGACACACCGGTCTTGATAGTTGAAAACGTAAGCTTGCCCACTGAGCGGCTAGTTCAAACCCGCCTCGATCTATTAGCAGTGGCTACTAGTGCGGCGGTTACTGACGGCCCGACAATTCTGATTATCGGTGAGGCAGTCCGCACGCAACAACGCGTTGAAGGTGATGGCAGCAATGCGGGATTTTCAAAAATTATCTGCTCAAGCACCAGCTGAACGGACACTCATCGTGGGATAACGGTACATCCGATTTGCTGCGCTACCGTAGCGGGGCATGTGGCAAATCGATTTCAAGTATTCCGTTTGCTTCCACGCTCACAAGGTAGAGCTTCCCGCCTGTCGCGGTTACACCTGTAGCTCCAGCAAAATCATCTCGGGACATCTGGTAATCGGCCAAGACGCGCCCATCTGGTGCAAATCCCATAACCCAGGTCGTTTCGCTTGGGACTGCAGTAGTTGAATTACGCCAAGCGAGTTTGCGAAGGATCCCGGGCAATTTACCGGCTTTATCTAGTGCCGCATTTCGAGCGTTCGGAATCGCGACCCAGAAACGACCGTCTTGCATACGAGATATGTTGTCGGGAAAGCCTGGCAAGTTATCAGCGATTATTTCGCATTGCCCGGCCTTCGGTCCGTTCAACCACATACGCGTCAAACGGTATCCATCTGTTTCGGCAAAAATTAGCGATTCATCTTCATCCGTTAGGGTCAAACCATTGGCGAAATGCAAGGCTTCGAGCACAACTTCCACTTTTCCATCAGGGTCTCGCCTGAAAAGGCGTCCAGAAGGGCGATGCTCCAACATGGCGCCGATATAATCTTCGAAGTCGAACCTGCTCGTCGATTCGGTAAACCAGTAAGTACCATCTGCCGCAGCGGTGACGTTGGAACAAAAGCGAAGAGGGATGTCATCCACTTCTTGGACAAGTATTTCAATTTGTCCGTCGGCGGGGTCAAGCCGCAGCAGTCCCTGCTGGGCATCGCATATCAAGATTCGTCCGTCTCGCAGCATCTCAAGCCCGAGCGGACGTCCGCCAGTATGGCCTATGGTTTCTTCAATGCGCGAGCCTGGATCAACGCGAACGATCCGACCGTCTGCTAGTCCGCATAACAATCTGCCCGAGCAGTCCGCGACGACATCCTCAGCGCCTTCTCCGCTGAGGGCAATTACCCGGGCAGCGGGAAACGGTGTGGTCGAAACGCATTGGGCGGCACGATCGGGAGGTGGTGGAAGAACCCTCCACATCGGCTCGATCTGCGGCTTCGCCACGGGATAAACTTGTGGCAGTGTCACCCGGCCCTAGTGTACGTATATATACGTTTTCTCAACATGATAAGCATGAATAGCGTTGCAGTTTTGGGCCACCTCGTCAGCCGCTTTCCCAATATTTTCAGATTGAAATAAAGCATCACGCTCCTCATCATTGCCAAAGCCGAGGACCAATGAGGCGTGAAATTCCAAGTCTGGAGGATTGTCGTGTGCAACTCCGGGGCTGTCCCATTGCTTTTGTTTCCACGGCATGAAAACCTGAATATGCAGCTCTCTCAAAGAACCTCCACTCGTGAGTCTGCGAGCGAGCTGCTGGTTGACGAACGCTTCAAATTGTTTGCGCTTAACGCCAATCCTGCGGCGAAGCAGCACTACAACACGCGAACCAACTCGCCCTTTTGAGGACAGGTCATATATGTGACAGCCATTAGGTGCGGTGGCATATAATATTGTGCGGCGAAAGGCGTTGGCTTCGTCGGCAAAAATCAAAGGTTGCTGCTTGTTGGGCTTGAGCGCGGCGAACAACCCTTTCAGCATAACCTCAGGCATACCATCGACCCGGCGATCATTAGGAATAATGGTTTCGACGCCCTTGACGAGGGGCCAAGCGCCGTCACCCGAGGGCAAAAAATGGTGCTGACGATATTCCTGGAAAGCAGGTGACCGAGCGACAAGCTGCGCATGCGGTCCGCGCCAATGCGCGCGTACCGCGTCGCGGCTCAGATCTTGGCGGAACCACAGCAGGACCGAGGAGCCGAGCGTCCTGTTAACGCGCATTTCGTCCTGCCGCGCGCGGCGAAAGCCTGAATCGGCTCGCCTCGCAAGAAAGCGGTACCCTTCTGTCTGAGGGCGCTTCAGGCAACAGCATTGACCAGCCCACCATCCACTGTAATCGTCTCGCCGACGACGTAGTCGCCGGCCCGGCTGGCAAGGTAGATCGCGGTGCCCGCCATGTCCTCGTCGACGCCGATGCGGCCCGACGGGATAAATTTCGCGATTGCGTCCCCATGATCTCGCGCTGCTTTGTTCAGTTCGGTGGCGAAGGCACCCGGGGCAATCGAGGTGACGTTGATCGAATCCTTTACCAGTCTCGCCGCCATCCGCTTGGTGAGGTAGATCAGCGCCGATTTTGAGGCATGGTAGCTGTAGGTCTCGGAGGCGTTCAGGCGCATTCCATCTATAGAAGTCACATTGATTACCTTTGACGGTCGATGCGACGCCGCCGCCGTCTTAAGCGCAGCGTGCAATGCTTGGGTAAGGAAGAAGGGCGACTTCAGGTTGAGGTCCATAACCTTGTCCCACCCCGACTCAGGAAACTCCTCGAACGGAGCTCCCCAAGCGGCGCCTGCATTGTTGACGAGTATGTCTAGCTTATCGGATTTTTCGGCGAATTGCTCCGCAAGTGCCTTGCAGCCCGCGATAGTCGACACGTCCTGCGGCAGCGCAATGCAATTCGGCCCAAGCTCGGCGGCGGTTTCCTCGCACGCCGCCGCCTTGCGCGACGAGACGTAGACCGTTGCGCCCTGCGCAACAAAGCCGGCTGCGATCATCTTGCCGATACCGCGGCTACCGCCGGTGACAAGCGCGACGCGGCCATCGAGACGGAATAGGTTGGTGGTGTCCATGAGCGTTCCTTAATCGAGTGATGTGAGCTTTAAATTAGGGTCAGATCAGAAAACCTCGAACAGCCCGGCTGCACCCATTCCGCCGCCCACGCACATTGTCACAACCACATATTTTGCGCCGCGACGTTTGCCTTCGATCAATGCGTGCCCCGTCATCCGGGCACCCGACATGCCATAAGGATGGCCAATCGAGATCGCGCCGCCGTTCACATTGAGCAGTTCGTCGGGAATGCCGAGGACATCCTGACAGTGCAGTACCTGCACGGCAAAGGCTTCATTGAGTTCCCAAAGCCCGATATCATCCATCTTGAGGTTGAAGCGCTCAAGCAGCTTGGGGATAGCAAAGACAGGGCCAATGCCCATTTCGTCTGGCTTTGTGCCTGCTACCGCCATACCGACATAGCGGCCAAGCGGTGTAAGCCCATGCTTTTCCGCTATCTTTTCTTCCATAAGTACAGCGGCGGAAGCACCGTCCGACAACTGGCTGGCATTGCCCGCCGTAATCGTCGCGTCAGGTCCCAGCACCGGCTTCAGTGATTGCAAACCTTCAAGCGTTGTATCGGCGCGGTTACCTTCATCTCTGGTAAGCGTCACTTCCTTATGCGTGACCACTTTGGTCTCTTTGTCTACAATGGCCATTGTTGCTGTCACAGGTACGATTTCATCGTCGAACTTGCCAGCGGCCTGGGCAGCGGCAGTTCGCTGCTGCGACTGCAGTGAGTAAGCGTCGGTGCGGTCGCGGCCAATGCCGTAGCGCTGACTGACGGTTTCCGCAGTTTGCAGCATCGGCATATAGACGTCGTTGTGCATTGCATAGAGTTCTGGGTCGGGTGCGACGCGCATCTCAGCTGTTTGGACCAAACTGATCGATTCAACGCCGCCGCCTATGCACACGTCCATATTGTCGATCATGATTTCCTTGGCCGCTGTGGCGATAGCCATCAATCCGGAAGCGCATTGACGATCAACAGACATTCCGGAAACCGACGTCGGCAGACCGGCACGCAGCAATGCGTTGCGGGCGATATTCGCCGCTGTGCTGCCCTGCTGGAGCGAGGCACCAAGAATGACATCCTGCACTTGGGCTCCGTCAATTCCGGCACACTCGACCGCGGCACGAATTGCATGACTGGCAAGGGTTGACGCTCGGCCGTGACGGCGCGCCTGTCCTGCAGCCACAATATTATGCCGATACGGATGTCGTTCTGGGTGATGACGGAAGCGCAATCACCGTTGTGACAAGCGACGGGAGCTCCAAATCTAGCCGGGCGGCGATGTCGCAGCGGCTTGTGGACGAACTGGCAATGCAGCGCCGGGACGTGCTGGCGCTTCATGTCGCAAGCGATCCGGGCCTTGCCCTCGATCTGTTGGTGTTCGCTTTGGCAGATGCTGACACGACGCGCTTTGGACCAACGCCAGGCCTCACTGTCCGCGGAGCGGCTGCAACAGGTCCGGCGCACGGTTTTGTTGCGCATGATGCTGCAGCAACCGCTTCGCTTGCTGAGCTGCGTTCCGGCCTTGATGAGAGTTGGCGTGCAGGCGATACGGTAACGGACCGGTTCGACCTGTTTCGCAGTCTCAATGAGGCAGCGCGTGCTGCGTGGCTCGGCTGGGTTGTTGGGCGGACGCTGGAAGCCAGTCTCAACATGCAAGGTGGCCGCAGCAATGTCTTCCATGACCATTTGGGCCGGCTGATGGGCATCGACATGGCGGCATGGTGGCGGCCGACCGCCGCAAACTTCTTCGACCGTGTATCCAAAACTGTCATTTTGGACGCACTTGCAGATGTTGGCGGGACAACATTGTCGTCGCGCTTTACCGCGTCGAAGAAAGGCGACCTGGCTGCCAGTGCTGAGCGGATCTTTTCGGGCAATTTCATCACTGAGGTTGAGGTCAAAGACCGGGCATTGGGCTGGCTTCCTGCAGCCATGACTTTTGCAGCAACGCCAGCGGAACGATCGGATGAAATCACCGAAGAGTGCGGTGATGAAGACGAGGCCGATGCCTGCACCGCAATCTGGCTTTTGAGTGCGGCATTTTCAGCCGAGACCGCATCGATCGCCGCTTGCCCGTCAACCCGCATGGCCTGGTTCTCGGCCTTCAGCGCCGCCAATTGTGCTTCGACATCTTCGAGCGGGGCTTGCGCTTCCTTCAGTGCTTTCTGCTCGCGGGTGATCAGATTGCCGGAGGTGATTGCGCGCGTTGGCATCAAACGCTCCATGATTTACCGCCTCATAGGCGAAGGGCAATTCCCTAGGTCGCGGTCACTTGGCCCCAAATGCGCGGTTTGGGTAGAAAGCGAAATTGACGATTGGATCAATGCAGTAGCTGGCGCAATTCTCTGATTTTCCAATAATTGCTGTAACTTTTTGACCAAAACGGCTTACAACTTTGCGCACTTAGACACGTTCAAACGACGAATTTGAAAATCACCGATAAGCCAAGCGCAATTGTCAGCAGGCACAGGCAGGCAAGGGCCCGCTTTTGCCGGCGGTTTAAAGCCACTCCGTTGAAGCGATCCTCAAAGAAATAGATATTTTCAGGGATTATATGGTCGTCGCTGGCGGCCTTATCATTTTGGTTGCGCATAAGTCTGATTCCGATTTGGCGGCGGGGCTAGTCTCGACCGAACTATGGATAGTCGTCTAGTGCCGCCAAAGCAAAGCGGAATATTGGATCAACAATTTATGGCGGGCTGAGCCCGCCATTCCCGGCCTTGACGACTCGTCTCCAATGCGAGATACAGACTGTATGTCGATGGGAGAGGATCACGACCAAAATGCGCGACAATGAAGAATTGCACCGCACCCTATCCGGTTTGCTGAGCGGAGAGGCACCGATAACTGCGGTCACGCCAATGACCACGGGTTTTTCCAACGACACGTATCTGATTGAGGGCCCAGATCTGATTTTGCGCTTGCCGCCTGCTGCAGGCGCGATGCTCGACGGACATGATGTTGTTGGACAGGCGCGGATCTATGCAGCACTTGGAACGACACCCGGAGCGCCACCTGTCCCCCATATTGTCCATGTCGAGGAAAGTGCAGATGTTCTAGGCGCCCCGTTCTTCATCATGCGTCGCATCGCCGGCGAATCGGTGAACGATATCGATATGCAGCCTTGGTTCACTGAAGCTCCCGAGGCGGTACGCACACAGATGTGCTGCGACTGGGTGACTGCCTTTGGCACTGTCGCCCGGCTGTCACCGCTGGAGGTGCTAGGTGCACCCGTTAGCCCGGAAGACGATCTGCGCATGTGGCAACGTTTTGCCCATGGCGCACAATGCCCGTCACTGGTAGATATGATCGAGCGGCTGTTGAAAGTGCCAGCCCCGCTGAGCGGCAGACCTGCTGTTATTCAAGGCGATTCCAAACTGTCTAACTTGATGTGGGATGAGTACCGCATAACCGCGATGCTCGATTGGGAAATGAGCTTGAACGGCGAGCCATTGGCCGATCTTGGCTATATGCTCTATCTGTTTGAAAGCGAATATCACGCAGCCACGCGCGCGCAGAAGCTTTCAGGTATGTTGAAACGAGACCAAGTGATTTCGTTGTGGGAAGAGGTCTCCGGACGTTCGGCCAAAGGCATCATTTGGCACGAAATTGCTCAAATCGCTAAGATTTCCGCGATCATTGCCGAAGGCACGAATATGTTCAACACCGGGCGCAGCAGCGATCCCAAGCTCGCCTACTTTAAGCAAAATCTCGACCAATATCTCGGCGTGGTCGCCGCGATGCTGGCTGGCAGCGGTTACTAAAAAGGACAGATAAAATGATCCCGACAATAGCGGCGCTCACCGGCGCTGACGAGTTTTTCAACCATCAGATTGTCAACACCTTTGCTGCCGTTGCTATTCCTGAGCGGGCATGGACTGAAAAGGCGTGGTTTACGCTGATGCGCAAGGATGGCACGCTGCAGGCGAGCTTTGGACTTGGCAAATATGCCAACCGTAACATTGTCGACGGCTTTGCCGGAGTGCAGGTCGGAACACGCCAACTGACGGTCCGTGCAAGCCGCCTGCTGTCATCGGCACCTGAATCGATGGGTGTCGGCCCGCTCGGCTATGAAGTAGTGAAGCCGTTGGATGAGATCCGCTTGACTCTGTCAGAGAACAGCGCGCAACCGCTGCGCTTTGAACTGACTTTCCACGCATCCATGCCTGGCTTTTTCGAGAACCGCGATGTGGTAATCCACGACGGGCGCGCGGCCTCGGATGTTATCCGATTTCATCAGGCAGGCACTGTTTCCGGCTGGATCGAGATTGAGGGTGAACGGCACGAGGTTATCCCTGAAGATTGGTATGGGTTTCGCGACCGCAGCTGGGGCATCCGCGAACATGTCGGTCTTGATCCGGCGGATTTGGTTCCCGCCGGTGGCCACGGCGTCACCGGCGGCAACAAGGCTGGCAGTGCATTTCATTTCAACTGGCTGGTTTCCAAGATCGACCGTGCCGACGGCAGCAGCTACGATCTGGCTTATTATTTCCGCGATTTCGGCGGCGAGGGCCCGCCGGCTTTCTTCAGCGGCTACATCAATGAAAGCGACGGGCGACAGATCGCTATCCTGCATCTTTATCCAGAGATCGACTATCGCGCGTCGGATCGCGGCGCGATGCGCGGCACTGTGACCGCAATTATAGCAGGCAAGGGCAAATCGGTCGAAGAACGCGTTTTTGAAATTGAGGTCATCAATCCCGAAATGGGTTTCCGATTGCTTCCGGGGATGTACGGCGAATGGAAGGGGCAGATTCACGGCAGCTACAAGGGCGAGGCGTTTCTGGACGGCGAAACCATCGAGGATGTCAACAACCCCGAAAAGCTGGCCGAAACCTATCGCTGGCAAATCCGCGACCGTCCGGTGCGCATCAGGGAGGGAGCAAACAGCGGTTATGGCGACATGGAAAGCATCATTTTGGGCGACTATCCCGGCGTGCGGATTGTCTGACAAGAATGAGCGCGGTCCGGCAATCCCATCGCGGCGGCAATCCTGAAGCTCAGCGCGAGCGGGCGATCATTACGCGGTCGGCCATTGTCACCGTTGCGCGCAAGCTGTTCGCTGAGGCAGGGTATCACGCGACCGGTACCAGCGAAATTGCTGCCCGCGCTAAGGTGACACGCGGCGCATTATACCATCATTTTGCTGACAAGGACGATTTGTTCGCAGCCGTATTCCGGCAGGTGGCGCAAGAGCTGGATGAACGGTCCAAATCGGCTGTGGCGGCGCTATCGGGTGATTTGTGGCCGCAAGTAACGCAGGCTTTCCGGCACTATTTGGCGCTTGTCGCCGAAAATGCTGAATATCGCCGGATAATGCTGATCGACGGGCCTGCCGTTCTGGGTTGGGCACGCTGGCGTGACCTGCAAACCGAATTTGTTGGCCAAGGTACTGCAAATGCCCTGCAAATGCTGATCGACAAGGGGCTCGTCGCGCCGCAACCAACCATGGCTCTGGCATATATGATTCAAGCGGCGCTCCATGACGCGGCACTGACGATTGCCAACACTACCCATCCTTCGGAAGCGGCAGAGGAAGCCGTTGCCGCCTTCTTCTTCCTCCTGGACGGCATTCGTCATGATAGCGTTGCCATGCACCAGAATGAGGGGAATAGTTAGGCATGACGACCAAACTGGAGATGCTGGAAAGAGAACTCGGCATTGATCCGGTGTCACTGCGCGCGAAATACCGCGCCGAACGAGACCGGCGGCTGCGGACAGACGGGCTCGGCCAGTTTGTACGGATCGATCGCGGTCACCATCGATCTTTTGAGGAACATCCTGTGGTTCAGGGGTACGACGCCCGCAACCCACTGACCGATGACGTCGAAATTGCCGTGATCGGCGCGGGCTTTGGCGGTTTGCTGGTCGGCGCGCAACTGCGCAAGGCAGGCTTTGCCGACATCCGGTTTATCGACCGGGCAGGTGACTTTGGCGGAGTATGGTATTGGAACCGCTATCCAGGTGCCGCCTGTGATACCGAGGCACTCATCTATCTACCTATGCTGGAAGAGCTGGGCGTTCTACCCCACCGAAAATATGCCACGGGCCCTGAAATTTATGCCCATTGCCAATTAATTGCCAATCGGTTCGATCTCTATCAGAACACCTGCTTCCACACCGATGTAACTGATATCCGCTGGGACGACGCGAGCGGCTATTGGACCATAACGACCGACCGGGGCGATGCGATGCGCGCGCGCCATGTCGTGATCTCCGCGGGTGTGCTTGACCGGCCCAAGCTAGCCGATCTTCCCGGCCTTGCAGATTTTCAGGGTCACTCATTCCACACCAGTCGCTGGGATTATGCCTATACTGGCGGCCGGCCGGACGGCGACTTGCGCGGGCTGTCCGACAAGACCGTTGGCATCATCGGCACAGGCGCAACAGCAGTACAATGCGTGCAGCATCTGGCGGCAAGTGCCAAACAGCTGTTCGTGTTTCAACGCACGCCGTCTTCTGTCGACGTGCGCAATGACCGGGAAATTGACCCGCTGGAGTTTTCTGAACTTGCACCGGGTTGGCAGCAACGGCGAATGGAAAATTTCACGGCGCTGGTGGGTGGCGCGATCCTTGACGAGGATCTTGTGAACGACGGCTGGACTTCTATTCCGCGCCTAATCACGGGATTGATGGCGCGGACGGATGCGCTTGGGATCACGCTCGACGGCCCTTATGACCTTGCTCCCTTGGCGGACTTCGCAAAGATGGAAGAAATTCGAGCGCGAGTGGATGCTGTCATAGAAGATCGGAGCACGGCCGAAGCGTTAAAGCCATGGTATGATCGCTTCTGCAAACGGCCCTGCTTTCATGACGACTACCTGCAAGCTTTCAACCGCCCCAATGTCACGCTGGTCGATACCAACGGGGCTGGAGTTGAGGCGATCAACGCGAACGGCGTGATTGCCAACGGCCACGAATACCCTCTCGATTGTCTAATCTATTCCACTGGCTATGATGCCAGCAGCCCGTTTGCCAAACGCATCAGCTTTGGCATCGAAGGGCAGGGCGGGGTGACGCTAGAAGACAAATGGGCGGGCGGCGCGCGGACGTTCCACGGCTATGCGACGCACGGCTTTCCCAACCTGTTCATAATGGCGCATGTCCAGACGGGGCTGTCGCTCAACTTTCCGCATATGATCAGCGAACAGGCGCTTCATATCGCCTGGATACTGGAACAGGCAGGGCAGCGCGATGCGACGCGTATTGAGGCGACGATGGCCGCCGAGGACGCCTGGGTCGCCGAAATCGACGCCGCCGCGATCTCCATGGTGGACGCATTGCGCGAATGCACGCCCAGCTATTTCAACCATGAAGGCGATGTCAGCCGGCTGAACGCCCGCAATAGCCCCTATGGCGGCGGCGCTCTGGCGTTCTACCGGATCATCGCCGATTGGCGCGCAGAAGGCTCGCTGACAGGGTTATCTCTGACAACATTGGCAGCAGGTCGAAGCGCGGCTTGATGCATTTAGTAACACCGAAACAAACGAACATTAGGACAACACATGGCAACTGAAATTAGTCAAACGGCAATCATCACCGGCGCAGCCGGTGGAATGGGCGCCGCCATCGCGCGCGCATTAGCCGAGGAAGGCCGCCCCATAATTTTGTGCGATTTGCATATCGGGCCGCTTCAGCAACTGGCCGATACCTTGGCGGGCAAGACGACGGTTGAGATCGTTGCGGGTGATGTTACGGCGCCGGATTACCCGGCAAGGATCATCGCAGCGCTGGGCACGCGCAAGATCGGTGTGCTGGCCCATGCCGCCGGGGTGTCTCCGTCCATGGCCGATGGCAAGCGGGTCTTCGAGATCAACTTCACCGCCACCGCGCGGCTCGTCGAGGGGCTTTTGCCGTATATGGCACCGGGCGGAGCGGCCATATTGATAGCGTCAAATTCGGGCCAGATGATTGCCCGGCCTTTTTTCGACAAAGCCTTGATGAAAGTCATCAAGGGTGGAAACTCGTTGATCCTCAACTTTATGCTCCGCAATCCGCGCGGGGCATATCCCATGTCCAAACGTGCCGTACAGCTTTACGCCAAAATCATGTCTCCGGCATTTGGTAAAGCAGGCGCGCGGATCGTGTCGCTCTCACCCGGGATGATCGATACGAGCATGGGGCGGCTGGAACAGAAGGCTGGGCCGGAAATGGACAAGATGATCGCTGTCACGCCGCTGCGTCGGATGGGGGAGCCTGACGAAATTGCGTCAGTTGTCGCCTTTCTCGCGTCACCTGCGGCCAGCTATATCAGCGGCACAGACATTTTGGTTGATGGAGGGACCGTCGCCGGTGTGGACGCGATTGGAGGACCATTGAAAATATGATCGTCCAGCTTCACGCTTCGGCAATCGAAATTAATGACATGCAACACGTTCATTGCAAAAATTACTGGACGTGGTGGCAGATGGGTGCAATCGCCAAATGATACGGCCGTGACGCTAGGCCGGCAAGGTGACGCCGGCCTGCGGGAATCTATTCGAGGAGTTTTGCGATGCAGCTGAGTTTGCCCCAAGACAGCATTCCGGTGAAGGAAATGTTCGAACGCTTCTTTGCAACTGAATCGACTCCGGCGCGGGTGCGGGCGGCAGAGCCTGTAGGTTTCGATGCAGAGCTCTGGAAAGAATTGGTCGCGCTCGAAGTTCCTTTTATGCGCCTGTCGGCAGATGCAGGCGGTAGCGAGATGAGCCTGTTCGACGCGTGCTTGATGATGGAGCAGGCTGGGCGGCGTCTTGCCCCGGCACCGCTCGCCGAGTCGCTCGTCGCCTTGCGCATCATGGGCGAAGTCGGCGGCCAAGTGGGCCGCGACTGGATTGCCAAGGTGCGCGATGGTGGCGCGGTGCTGACGTTGGCGTTGCGCAGCGTGGAGGATGGCAAGCCGCAACTGGTGCCCGGCGCGGCAGTGGCCGATGGGATATTGACTTTTGACGGTACCGATCTGGCAATCGAACTGCCTGGACCAGAGCGCAATGTCCCGCTGACGCTCGGCGGCGCTGCGCTCGGCGGTTTTGCACCCGGCAAGAACACCCGTGTTATCGTGGCCAGCAATGCCGATGCTCGAAAAATCTGGGAGGCGGGAATTGAGGAATGGAAGCTGCTGACCTCGGCAGCGCTCATTGGCCTGTCTCGGGAGGCGACGGAAAGGGCCGCAGCTTATGCGTGCGAGCGCCAAGCCTTTGGCCAACCCATTGGCACCTATCAAGGCATTGCCCATCCGCTCGCCAATGATATTATCGATGCCGATGGCGCAGCGATGCAGCTTATGTGGGTATTGCGTGCGATCGCTGACGGCGCGCCAGATGCGGGCGGGCTCGTTTCAACCCTGTTTTGGTGGGCGAGCCGCACCGCGACGAATTGCGTCGCCCATGCAATCCATACCTTTGCAGGCTATGGGCTTTCCAATGAATATGACATTCAGCTGTACCATCGCCGCGCCAAAGCTTGGCCGCTGGCGCTGGGCGACCCCGATGCCGAACTGGAACGTGGCGGTCGCCGCCTTTTTCTAGGAGAATCGGCAAGCTTACCTGATCCTGGCACGGTCGATGTCGATTTTGAATCGCCCGACATTGGCAATCCGCTTGCCGACGAGCTGCGAACATTGCTCACCGGCATCCTCGATCCTGAAAAACATGCCTTGTTCGAAGAAAATTTCGAAGCGCATGACTGGGACGTGCACCGTGCATTGGGGCAGGCCGGGTTCCTGTTTCCGAGCTGGCCTGAAAAATGGGGTGGTCGCGGGGCCGACGCCGACTCGACCCGTGCTTGCAGCAATGTCCGCGCCGAGTTGGGCTATGCAGGGCTCGCGGCTGGCGTAACAGGCATGGCTGGCGCTTTGGTGCAGGCCGTTGGCGTCCCGGAACTGCAGGATGAAGTTTTGCTTGGCTTTGCCCGAGGTGATTTTACCTCCTGTCTTGGTTTTACGGAACCATCGGGTGGATCGGATGTGTTCGCGGCAAAAACGCGCGCAGTGCGCGATGGTGACGAATGGGTAATCAACGGCCAGAAGATGTTCACATCCGGTGCTGAGCTTGCCGATTATGTCCTGCTACTGACGCGCACCGATCCCGATGTCCCCAAACATAAGGGGCTGACGTTGTTCCTCGTGCCGCTGAAGGTTCCGGGAGTGGAAATACAGCCGGTTCACACCTTCATGGATGAGCGTACGAACGCAACATTTTACGCCGATGTCCGTATCCCCGATCGCTATCGCTTGGGCGAGGTAAATGGTGGCGTAAAAGTTATGTCGATGGCGCTTTCAATGGAGCAGGCTGGCAGCCATTATCACCGCCAGATGCGCAAAATGGTCGATGCTGTACTCGATTGGGCGCGTACAGAGGAGCGCGACGGTAGACCGTTGATTGAGCATCCCGGCATATTGTCGCGTCTCGCGAAGGTGTATACCCGCGCAGCGATCAGCGAAGGCTTGTCGGCACGGGTTCTTGCAACGCAGCTCGCAGGAGAGCCTGACATAGCTTATGGCCCGGCGTCGAAGGTGTTCAGCACCGAAGCTTTCATTGCCGACGCGGCCGATTTGCTCGATCTCGCCTCTCCAGGATCGCTGATACGCGGCAACGACGGGCTCGCTGTCGTAGAGATTGGCTATCGCCACTCGACCGCGACCTCGGTCTATGGCGGAACAAGCGAGGTGCTGCGTTCGATGGTGGCAGAACGGCGGCTGAATTTGCCGCGCAGCAGGGCATGAGATGATGACAAATCCAGATATCCAGAAAATTGCGGACGAACTGGCCATCCGCCGCCTGCTCGACGAATATTGCCTTCGCATGGAGATCAATGCGTTCGATGAATGGCTCGATTTGTTTACCGACGATGCCGTTTATGAGGTGCATCGCCGGGTCTTACATGGCCGCGAAGCGATTTCGGCGATGCTCAGCCAGGCACCGCACGGCGTCCACCTGCCAGGAGCGGCGCGGATCGAGATCGACGGCGATACAGCAGATGTGGTTCAAAGCTACCTATTCCTCTCCAACAGCGACGATAAATGGAATAGCGGCTGGTATCAGCGTAAAGTCGTGCGCACAGCGCAGGGATGGAAGTTTAGCCTTACGCGGGTAAAATTTGCTCGCGTGGGGGAAATGACACCGCATGAGAAAGCGCGTCTGCTGGTATTTCCCGTTTCGTTCGAATGACGTTTCGGCTCAGCCGACGATTGGTTGGCCGTTGATAGGAATTGCCGCAAATGTTCGCATTCTGCTTTAGACGCAACCAGTGTCAAAGGTTCAGTTTCTCTTTTCCGCTATTGTTCGTCAGGCCACACCGCGGCAAATATGAAGATCAGCCTACCAGTGACGTAATGACTGTCTGCAGGTATTGGTTCGGCGGCGTAGGACAATGACCTCAGCTACCGAGCGCAACCTGATCCTTTCGCATGCACGATATCATCCAATCCCGTGTAGAAGCATCTTGAGGCAGGCCGGAATTTCTTGGATATAAAGCCAGTGCAGGAAAGAAAAATTGGTCCCGGCAGTATGGACAGAAATGACACGTGAGCCATGTTGGAAAGCAAGCTAGATCGCACCGTAATATCAAGACACTTGCTGTGATCTAAGGTGCGGCAATCACTCAACATTCCGTTATCTGGATGGGCAGATCGGCAAATCGCCACGCTTGCTACAGACACTAACTGCAATGCTATTGCGCAATTGGACGGTAGAACGTTGCTGGGAGAGCGGGCGGCTTTGAATGGCTTCAAGATTCCCGGCATTGTTGCCGCTGGGGGCGGTAGCCGACTTTACAAAACGCGTAGAGGCTGGGTCTCGCTCTCGCTTGCCCGCATTAGTGACCGCGAGATGCTTCCTGCGCTCTTTTGCGATGCGTCACTGGATCAGCAGGATGACGAGGCATTGGCGGCGCGCATGATGGCTAGTCATGCGCGGCGCATTGTCGACCAAGGAACAACGCTCGGTCTGTCCATCGCCAGGATTGGAGAAGCGCTGCGCAGTCCGGCATGGGAGGTGACGGCCGAGGGACGTCAGAGATATTGCATGCAACATGGAGCGCCGCTTGTCGTCGACCTGTCCGCGCTTTGGGCGGGGCCGCTCGCCACGCACCTAATCCAGCTTGCTGGTGCCACAGTCCTGAAAGTTGAAAGTTCGACACGACCAGATGCCATGCGCGGAGGCGATGCCCCCTTTTTCAATTTGCTTAACCAGAACAAGGCAAGCATCGCGCTTGATTTGGGTGATGAAGCGGGACGTAAAGCGCTGCTGGCGCTAATCCACAAGGCAGACATCGTGGTTGAATCCTCCCGACCAAGAGCATTGTTGCAACTGGGCATAGATGCAGACGAGTTAGTGCGCGATATTCCTGGTCTAGTTTGGATGAGCATCACGGCTCATGGTGTGCGTGGGAATGCCGCAAATCGTGTTGGATTCGGCGACGATTGCGGCGTAGCCGGAGGATTGACCGCCGCGCTTATCGATGCTTCCGGCCGTGCGGGATTTGTCGGCGACGCTATAGCTGACCCCCTAGCTGGCATTACCGCTGCCAGACTTGCGTGGGAACGATGGCAAGGCGGAAAAGGAGGAAGGGTCGTGCTGTCGATGAGTGGTATTGTCGCACAGGCGCTGACCGAAGACGATATGGCAGTAGATGAACTCGGGATATGGTCGACAGCACAAGGCGCGCCATTTCCTCCCGTTATCGCGCGCGCAGCCAGTCAAGCCCGACCCTTGGGTGCAGATACCGAAGAATGGCTGACATGCTGATCCGTAATGCGGAACTTTGGCAGCTTGGTTTGGCAGATGTGCGAATAGATTCTGGCCGGGTCATCGCAGTTGGCGCGATCGATGCGGCTGCAGGCGAAGATGTTTTGGATGCTCAAGGTGGCGCACTGCTTCCCGGGCTGCATGACCACCACATCCACCTGGCAGCGCTTGCCGTCAAACAGCAGTCACTGGCTTGCGGGCCACCGGACGTCACGGACGAAACAGGGCTTGAACTGGCTTTGCGCGCTCCCGGCGAAGGCTGGTTGCGCGGTATCGCCTATCACGAGAGCGTCGCTGGCATGCCGGACTCCAATTTGCTCGACCGGATGTGTCCACATCGTCCGCTACGCATGCAGCATCGTTCGGGAAGAATGTGGTTCTTAAATTCGCTTGCGCTTGACACGCTGTTGGCTGCGTCGCCTGCACCGCCTGGTCTGGAACGTGGTCCTGATGGTTATACCGGTCGGCTTTTTGACGAAGATCGCTGGCTAAGCACTGCTCTGGGCAGTCATCCGCCAAGCTTCGCAGGCATCAGCAGACAGCTCGCAGCGTTCGGAGTGACCGGTCTGACCGAAATGTCGCCGGCGAACGATCCTGTGATGGCCGCGCATTTCTGCTCCGAGCACCAGAAGGGCAACTTGCTGCAATCCTGCATTTTGGCTGGAGCATTATCACTCGTTCGGGGAACTTATGACGAGATGCTCCAACTCGGCCCTGCCAAGCTGCATCTGCATGAATCCGCGCTACCTGATTTCGAGCAAACGGTCACTTTCATTGACCAGGCGCACAAGCAGAATCGCGGTGTTGCAGTCCATTGCACTACCGAGATCGAACTTGTTTTCGCTTTGGCGGCGCTTGATGAAGCAGGTGTGTTGCGCGGTGACCGTATCGAGCACGCAGGAATCGCGCCTGATCATCTGGTTGCTGAAATCGCCCGGATGAGGCTTTGGGTGGTTTCCCAGCCGCATTTCATATTTGAACGCGGTGATCAATATTCCGTCAACGTGGAAGCACGCGATCTGCCTTCACTCTATCGGCTTCAGGCCTTTGTAAGGGCAGGTATACCGCTGGCAGGCGGCAGCGATGCGCCCTTCGGTTCACCAGACCCTTGGGCCGCGTCGGCAGCCGCAGTTTCCCGATCGACCGCATCAGGACTTCAGCTGGGACGTGACGAAGCACTCACCCCCGAACAGGCTATCGCATTGTTCCTTGCTGATCCCATTGATATCACGCGACAGCGATGTATCGAGATCGGCAGTGTCGCGGACCTGTGTCTCCTCGACAGGCCTTGGGCCGACGCGCGCCGTCAGCTGTCAGCCGATAATGTCAGAATGACTTTTGCCAAAGGGCGGATCATTCACAATCGCGTCGATAAGATTCCAATCTAAAGCTACCTGCGCACTGATCCTTTTTCCCGAAAGCAAAAGCAAAGCGGTGCGCGTGCGTCCAATTCTGCGCGCTACAGAAACGCTTCCGCCGGCCCCAGGGATTAGGCCCATGGCGAGCTCGGGCAGCTGAAACCAGGCATCGGGACTTGCCGTCAACCGATGCGCGAATGCTGCCATTTCAAGCCCCGAGCCTACACAAGCGCCCTGCACATGAACGGTGAGCTTATGTGCACAACCCAATATCGCCCAAGCCGGCAGCGTTTGCATCCGGATCAAGTGAGCCGTCGCTGGATCGAGCGTGGTGCTGAACTCAGCGAGATCAGCCCCGACACAAAATGCCTTTCCCTTGCCGGCCAAGCACACAGAGGAAACTTCTGGATCAAGCGAGGCAACAGTGAAGGCTTCGAACAACCGGTCCCGCATTTCCCGGTCAATTGCGTTTCTTGCGACGGTGCGATCAAGCAGTATATTTATGACATTGCCGGCCCGCGTTACGCTGACTGCGCCGGACGGCATGGGTGTAGCGCTCCCCTTATTTGCACGGCGCCAATCGGCATGTTCGGCGCTGCCCTGCAACACGCTATACGCAAGCGACTCCTGAACAAGGCCGCGCGCCCGATCTTCGAGATCAATGACGCTGAGCAGGTCCAGAGCAACAGTGGACGCATTGGGAAACATCTTGAGAGCATTTAAAACCAGCTTGGCCGAAATCGGCGGCTCGGCAATCATGCCTGGGTCATCGAGAATATTCTGGTAGCGCATTTGGACACTACATCTACACTCAGTGCAAATAGGCTCAAGTGCGAAGGTGTTTACCCGTTATCCATTCGTGCATAGGTACAAAATTGCAGATTGTTGCACAAACTCGGCTCATCGCTTCTTAAAGCATGCAAACGACGCCGCAAGAATGTGTTGTCGGGAAAAGGGTGTCGTGATGAAGAATGACGACTGGCTTTGTTACGCTGGCAAACGAGTAATCGTCAGTGGATGCCATTCGGGGATCGGCCGGGCAACCGCTCGACAGCTTTGCGCTCTAGGCGCACAGGTACATGGTTTTGACTGGAAGCCGTGCGACCTTGGGCTGGCCTCGTTCGTTGAAGTCGATCTGCGCGATCCGTCGAATATTGATGATGCGGTTTCCGGTTTGACTGACAAGATAGATGCGCTGTTTAATTGTGCGGGAGTGCCGCCCGGTGCGCCGCCGTTGGACGTGATGAAGGTCAATTATATCGGCACCAAATATCTGACAGATTGCTTGTTGCCGATGATGGGGCAGGGTAGTGCTATCGTGAATGTCGCCTCAACCGGCGGCATTGGCTGGCACGCCTCGTTATCGGAGCTAATGCAACTGGTCTCGCTGGATGGATATGCGCCGGGTGTTCAATGGTGCAACGCACATATGCCGCTAGTGGCTGACGGTTATCGTTTTTCCAAGGAAGCAGTGATTGTGTGGACGATGGCCTATTCCGCAACGCTAATTAAGCAAGGTATCCGCATGAACTGTACGCTGCCAGGGGCGGTCCAGACGCCAATGCTGGTCGAGATTGAGAAAACTACGCCAACTGCTGCGATCGACCAGGTCGCCCAACCCATCGGGAGGCGCTCGTCTGCCGATGAACAAGCAAAAGCGCTGCTCTTTCTTAACAGCCCGCAGGCAAGCTATACCAACGGTGCGGTGCTGCCTGTCGATGGCGGATTTACGGCGACGATTGCAATACGATGACGGCTACGTTCCACGGCGCGTTTCATCCTCTTGTCCGTCAGGGCTTCAGGCCATTGTCGACCAGGAATCGCAACATCGATTGTCGCACCAATTGGTTGCCGATTCCGCCGCTTGGCAGGTCAAAGGCGTGTTCGGCATAAGGCATACGGATCAGGCGTGTTTTGATGCCAGACTTGCGGGCCATTTGTTCAAAGGTGTAAGCAGCGTCGGGAGCAACTAGATGATCAGCCTCGGGGATAATCAGCAATGTGGGCGGAGCTTTAATGCTGATATGCGTGGCCGACGCGATGGCTTTGTAGCGTTCGGGATATTGTTCAGGTGAGCCGCCTGTATACTGCTCGCCCATGATGCGACCAAAGGTACCCAGCATGGGTTCAACAGGCCGGTACATGCGCGCTGGATCAACGACCGGATAGAGCGCAAGCGTCGCATCGATGTGTGGCACGGTTCCTGCGCATGATGGCCTCAGCGTCCCCGCATTGGCCATATATGTAACGTTAAGCGCGAGGTTGCCTCCTGCTGACTCACCCCACACTGCGAGGCGCGACACGTCCCCCCCGTAGCGCGCTCCATTCGTTCCTATCCAGGCGAGAGCGCAGCCAAGCTGTGGCTCTGCAATATTCCATGTGTGCCGCTTTTCTGTCGCCAAGCTATATTCAAGCGAAATCACCAGATAGCCGCGCTCGGCAAACCAGCGGAAATCTGCCTGCCTCTGCTTTAGCGTTTCCCTGTTCCAACCGCCGCCGTGGATGTAGACGAATATCGGCGCGGCCTTACCTTCAGTGCGGGAGTTTGGGCGGTAAATGTCAAGTGGCAGGTTCTGCCCGTCATGCTTGGCATAGACAGCAGTTTCATATTTCAAGCTGCCATCGCTTTGCGGTCCGGCGAGAAATGCCTGTACGACGTCAATCGTTACGCCGTTTGCTTTGGCGACATTGATCTGATGGATATGTATATACGTGGTACCGAGCGCTGCGAACGTGGCAAGTCCGGCGACGAGCAATGCGCGTCGCTTATGGTTGGTGCGCCACCGCCGATAGGCCCATATTGCGCCAATCAGCGACAGAACAAAAATCCAGGGACCGATAAATGCGGTCAGAGCCGGCCCCAGTGAGCCGAGCACCGATAGTGCTGGAACGAAACTGCCCAAAGTGGCGAGGGCGAACAAGCTGAGTAGCGCATAGGACAAAAACCGCATAATCCGCATCAACGAATACTCCTGTTGCAGACGCACAAAAGGCGCGAGCATCCGAAGAAGCCCGCGCCTTTTGAAATCATTCAATACTTAACGTGAACCGAAAGCAAATTTCGCGATTACGCCGATTTCGCGCGGACGCCCGGTGCGGACAACGTCATAGCCACTTGGCGCGGCGAACAGAGGAAATACGGTATTTAGCGTCAAAACGCGTGCAAGCTCTGGCTGCTTATCGAACACATTCTTGGCATAGGCACCAATTTCCCAGCCATTGTCGCTTCCGGTAATTCCGGCAAAAAGATCGACAATCGTGTAAGCCGGCGTGCTTCTAAAACCGGTGCCAGTCCGGAAATTGCCATAGTTGGGATTCTTGCCCTGATAATTGACATTGAAGCGGAAATAGCCGCCAAGCGAATCGCTGAATGGTGCTTCATAACCGCCATTGAGTACCGCTTGGAACGGGGAAGTCGAGTTCAATGCTTCCCCCTTGATCGAAGGGCATGTGTTGATCGGATTAGCCGCAGTGAGCGCCGGACCTGTTGGGTTATTACACGGCACAAGGCCACCCTGAGACTTGATCTTTGAATAGCTGAGATTGGCACCTAGCGAGAGGTTTTCGACCGGCTCGGCTGCCAATTCTAGTTCAAAACCGCGCGCGCGGGAGTCGACGTTTCGATAGAAAGCAATCCCGGTCGTAGCCAATGCCGCAGCCGTGGTATTGAAATAATTGACCCCTTCAAAGCGGGTCAGCTGATTCTTGTAGTCGAGCTGAAACACTGACGCATTTATACGAAGTGTTCTACCGAAGCTGGCTTTCACGCCCACTTCATAGGAGGTCGCGGTCTCAGGCTCAGGCACAAGGAAATTGCTCGGCAAACCAGGGTTGTTGATTGCAGGCAGGCCCGTACGGAAGGACGTGCCTGTAGTCGCATAAACCAGCACGTCATCAGAGAACTTATGCGACAGCGAGAAATTATAAAGCGCGTCGGTATACTTGTTATTGTGCGTTTCCCTCGGAATTGTACGATTGATTCCGGATTCACAATACGCGAAGCCATAGACGGGGCTAGGGTATATGAGAAACTGGGAAATACCCTGACACCCGCTTGGCGGGGGCAGGAAGATCGGCAATGCAACGAAGCTTCCAGCACTCAAGGACACTTGAAGGTCGGTTTCCACACGGTCACGAACGATTGCCAAACCACCGCTTAGTTCGGTCCGATCGCTGATATGGAAGCGCAAATTTCCGTAGAAGGAGTCGAAGGTCTGGCCGAGGGTGATCCTGGTGGAGCTATTAAGGATATAGCGTGGATTCGGTGTCGTCACTTGGCCCGGAATGCTTTGGAACGGTGCGCCGAACGCGCCTGGCAAGAAAACTGGGGAAGCGATAGCCAATGGTCCCCCCGAATGCTTGGAAAACCAGCCGATGTCATAGTCGAACGGTCGACTGTCATCCGGCGTTGACGAAATGCGGATTTCATGCGTTGAGAATCTGGGCAGGCCATCATTAGCAATGACGTTATATGGCTCAAAACCCGGCAGGATGTTAAGTGGGTCGATCGCATTGAAAAGCGGACCTGATCGACTGAACTGCCGACCGAAATTATAGGTAAGCTTATGTCCGAGAACGTCCCAGCCAGCATTGACTGTCAAGAAATCCACATGCTGATTGTTCACATATGGCGCATCCATAACCGACGCACGATCTGCAACGCTGAGAGCGGGCCCGTTGAAGTTTGCGGGGATGCCTAGCGCGGCAAAGCCCGGGCTGCCAGTACCTGCCACTTGGTCATAATTTAGGCGCTTAGTCTTCCGGCGCTGATACATGGCGCCGATTGACAGTGTATCCGTCGGCTGGAAAAGCAGCGAGGCACGAAGTGTTCGATCTTCATACAATGGCTTGACCGTGCTATTGACACTGTAGATGCGGTTGTTTTCGCTGTTCTCTGCAAACGCAGACAGGCGAATTGCGAGCACATCCTTGATGATGGGAACGTTGATAGCACCTTGCACATTCCACCGATCAGCTGTGCCATAAGCAGCCTGTACATACCCCCCAAACTCATCGAGATCAGGTTTTCGCGCCGTAATCGTGACGGCTCCCGATATTGACGGAGCACCACGCGACGTGCCTTGCGGACCGCGGAGTACTTCGATCTGACCCACATCAAAAAGTGACTGGATCGTTTGCTCGGGATCAAATGGAACTTCGTTAAAATAGATTGGGGTTGCAGGCGTGCCTGATCCGGGCTGCCATGTAACGCCACGAAGTGTAACTACTGTGCTATTACCCTGATTGCTCAGCGTAAGACCTGGTGCGAGCTTGGAAACTTCGTCAGCCGAGGTGATTGCCAGCTTCTGAACAGCTTCACCCGTTACAACTTGCACGCTGACGGGGACGTCCTGCAGGCGCTCGTCAGAACGACGCGCGTTTACGATGATTACATCGTTTTCGGCTGTTTCGTCTGCAGCAGCAGGTGCTTCTTGAGCAAAAGCCATCGTTGGCAGCGTGAAAGCAAGCGCCGTTGTGGCAAAAAGCAAGTGCGTGAGTTTCTTGGACATTTATTTCCCTCCCTAAAGACTTGTGATCCGTTTTTTCCACGCTCTGCGCAGGATTCGCGTTCATCTTAACGTCGTTCATAATTAATGCAATGAGGCAATCGCATTTAACTAAAAATGATCCCGCGGCAGGTTAGGCATTTCGACGGAATTCCCGGCAAATTCGGCGACAATGTTGCGGATATGTCACTCCACACGGCCATTTGTCGTCCAGCGCTCTTTCATTTGTATTGGCCAAACCCAATTATCAGTTGCATCAAATACACTTAATGCAATAGGCCATGTTCATTGATTGGTGCTGTGCCTTTGGGCCTAACGCGCCTCGAATAACTCAGGAGAGTGTTTTGACATTCACGACCAGCATTGTGCCTAAGCCAGGCAACAAGTCGGTTCGCATCGGACAAGACGGCTCGGCCTGGATAGAGGGTTATCGCTGCGGCGTGTGCGGTGCGGTTATGCCAGTACAGACCATAGCTTGCCGTGCCTGTGGGAGCCGTGTTGCTCCTGAAGCCTATCGCTCGCCGGAAACCGGCAAGCTTTATACGTGGTCGGTTGTTCACCGCAGCTATCCAAGTGTGGCAGTACCCTTTGTATCGGCGATCGTCGACCTGGAAGGCGGATTGTCGTTTAAGGGAACGCTGAAAGGCGTTGAGCCGGCGTCGCTCAAAACAGGAATGCCAGTGCAGCTGGTATTCGACGATGCAGGTGGCGCCGTTGACGATGACGGCATTCCTTATGTCGGCTTTCATTTTGTTGCAGGAGACGCCGAATGAGCGACGCCTATATTGTCGGCGCGGGAATGATCCCCTTTGGCCGCTATCCAGATCGTGCCTATTTCCAGCTCGCAGCGGATGCAACGTTGATGGCGCTCGACGATTGCGGCCTATCGATCAAGGACGTGGGAGTTGTTTATGCGTCATCCACGTTCAACGCCGCTTCGATGCTGGGGCAGAAAATGCTGCAACAAATCGGCCAGACTGGCGTGCCTGTAATCAATGTTTCCAACGCGTGTGCGTCTGGCGCGACCGCGGTGCGCGAGGCGTTCGTTGCGATCAAAAGCGGTCTTTATGATGTTGTACTCGCAGTAGGTGCAGAAAAGAACCCGCGTGGTATGCTTGCCGGATCACCGGTCGATGGCCCGCCTCCCGAAGGGCTGTTCGGATCGGTTTCTATGCCAGCACTGTTTGCTGAAGCAGGAATGGTGCATACCAATGCTTACGGTACGACCATTGAACAATTCGCGCAGGTCGCCGTAAAGAACCATCATCACGCAACTATGAATCCCAAGGCCGCCTATCGCAAGGAAACGCCGCTGGAAGAAGTGCTGGCGAGCGAGATGATCGCTTACCCGCTCACCAAGCTGATGTGTTCGGCGAATGTGGACGGTGCGGCGGCGGTTATAATGGTGTCTGCGAAGAAGGCGCGAGAATTAGGTCTCGGCCGTGCTGTCCGGCTGCGCGGTTCGGCACTGACCTCCGATCCTTTTGACCCGCGCAATCCCGACATGCTCGAGCCCAACTCGGTCACACGGCTTGCCGCCCGGCAGGCCTATGAAATGGCGGGGATGGGGCCGGACGACCTCGATCTTGTTGAACTGCACGATTGCTTTGCGACCGCCGAAATCCTGCATTACGAAAATCTGGGACTGTGCGGCGATGGCGAAGGCGGCGCGCTTATAGATTCTGGGGCTACGGCTCTGGGCGGGCGTATTCCGGTCAATGTATCGGGTGGGCTGCTTTCCAAGGGCCACCCGATCGGCGCAACGGGCGTAGCGAATATGGTCGAGATTATTGACCAGTTGCGCGGCGAGGCTGGCGCTCGGCAAGTGGCTGGCGCCAAAATCGGCCTAACGCATGTTCTGGGATTTGGTACAGGTTCGGCCGCTGGCATCCATATTTTTGAGAAAGCTTGAGGATGAAGGGCGCGTGGATTGACCTGAGCGGTCAAGTCGCGGCGGTAACAGGTGCAGCCTCTGGCATCGGCCGAGCAACGTGCGTTGCGCTCGCGGGGGCCGGGGCGAAGGTCGTTGCGTTAGATCTCGATCTGGCAGGCGCGCAGGCCGTCGCCGCCGAGGTGGGCGGCTCCGCACATGCGCTTGATGTTACCAGTGAGGCTGAATGGCAGGCTGTGTCGGATTGGATAGAAACCGAATTCGGACGGCTCGATACTCTCGTCAACAGCGCCGGGATCGCAATCAGCGACAGCGTGGGTGATGCCTCGCTTGCAAATTATCGTAAGACCTTTGCAGTAAATGTTGAAGGCACATTGCTTGGCATGCAAGTAGCGCTCGTTTTCATGCGCAAGCAGGGGAAGGGATCGATCATCAACCTGTCGTCGACCGCCTCTCTCAAAGGCAATCCGATTATGGCGTCATACGGCGCGAGCAAGGCGACGGTGTCCCATTTTACGCGCAGTGCCGCTCTCCAAAATGCTCGCACGCCGAACGATATCCGGATCAATGCCGTCCTCCCCGGGCTTGTGGAAACCGCCATGGCCAGCGACTTCTATGATATATTCGAGAAGGTCGGGTCCCCAGATCAGGTGCGTAGTGCCTTCACCACAGGTAGAGCTGCCCGAGCCGAAGAAATTGCCGACGTAATCCTTTTTCTCGCCTCGGATCGAGCGAGCTTCATCTCAGGCGCCTCAATCGCTGTTGACCGCGCCGCGAGCGCCTGATTACCAAGCAAAGGTTTCAGGCGAATTTGCGCACGAACCATTCAAACAGGTCCGTGGCTACAGCCAACGCGTCTTCACTACCGACGTCCCGGCGGGCAGCCTGCAGGCAGGCAAGGCTCAACTCGCGCATAACGACTTTTGCCCAAGCTCGGGCACGAGCATACTGCTCATCAGTGCTGTTTGCTTTCGCAAAAGCCGAAACTCGCGTGGCTAGAGCAATCGGGAAACGCTCGCTTGTCCGCCTTATGGCAGGCGGGGTGTCCTGTCCGATACCGAGTCCGATGACCAAAGTGGCAGGCGCCCGTTCGCGACCGACAAAATCCACAAGGGCACTGATCAATGCCTCAATCTGTCCACGATCGGGCACGGGGCCTTCAAGCATGGTAACCAGTTCACAAAGACCATTTTGATAGTCTTCGGCAATCTGTTCAAGGATCTCGGCCTTGTCGCGAAAATGCGAATAAAGCGTGGTGCGCCTGGTGCCCGCTGCAACCGCGATCTGATCAAAAGTGGTTGCTGCATACCCTTGGGTAAAAAACAGTTCGCGCGCTGCCTGGGTGATCAGCGCGCGCGCAAACTCTTTTCGCGCAGCCTGTAGAGTGGGTTTGTGAGATGCCTCGGCGACCTTTGTCATTGCACACCAATAGCAAGCTGTCGCCGCTCTGTCCAGAAATTGACATAGAGACTAATTTTCGACACAGTGTCGAAAATTACAATCGAATCGGCGACTTTGTTCGTCTTATCGAGCCGAAACAGGAGAAGAACCGATGACCGATCCGCTTCTAGAGCCGTTCCACACCAAAAACCTCACCTTTAAAAACCGCATGGTTCATGCGCCGACGACGATGAACATGTCGGATGACAAGGGTTATATCACAAGGCGAGCCGTCGGAGCTTACGAAGCACTTGCAGCTGGCGGCTTCGGCGCGGTGTGTGTGGGCGCCACGTGCGTGCGCTGGGAAGGTCTGATCAACGAACGCATGTTCGGCATTTATGATGACACTTACATCATCAGCCACCGTGAACTGGTGGAGGTGATTCACAATAACGGTGCGCTCGCGGGCATTCAGTTATTCTATGGCGGGTTAATCGTCGGCGCCGGAGCAACAACCCCCCTCGAACCGGGAAAGGGCTGGATCCCTGGCACGGTTTCACACGGCCCTAGTGGTAAATACCCCATTGGAAACCAGCAGCCAGGCGTAGTAACCACCGAAGAATATGATCAGCTTGTCGAGGATTTTGCCCAAGCAGCGCGACGCGCCAAAGAAGCTGGTTATGATTATGTGTCCTACCACTTTTGCCATGGATCTCTCCCGCATGTGACGCTGTCGCTGCTCGAAAATCAGGGACGCAATGATGCCTATTCCGACCGCTTTTTGTTCTGCGAACGGATCATCCAGCGTGCTCAGGAACTGTGCGGTAAGGATTATCCGCAAATTCCGCGCATGGTGTGCGAAGAGAATTTCGAAGGTGGGTATGACGTCGAATATTTCATCGAACATTATGCTACCCGCCTCCACGCACTTGGCATTGACGCGATGGATTGCACATTTGGATCGATGTTGCCCGCAAAGAGCCGCAGTCAGGAAGTCACTTCGGGCGAAGTGATTGGTGGCGGCTTTTACGTCCCCAACCTTGTCGCGCTGCCTTACATCAAGCGCATGCGCGAAGGTCTACAGGCGCGCGGTATTGACATGCCGTTGATGGGAAGTTGTAACATCAATACGCCCGACCAAATGCGCCAAATGATCGGCGAGGGTGCGGCGGACTTTTTTACGTCATGCCGCCAGTCGCTAGATGACCCCGATTTTCCTCGTAAAATCGCCGAGGGCCGTGAAGAGGAAATTCGCAAATCCACGCGCACCGGCGCATCGTTGCTTGCGGGTAACATCTTTAACAAAGGCGTTGCGGGCTCTGCTCAAAATGCCGCGTTCAGTCGTGACCGTGATTACCGGATTGTACCCACGATCCGCCCCAAACGCGTGTTTATTGCAGGCGGTGGCTCAGGTGGGATGGAATATGCCATAACCGCAGACGAGATCGGCCACGAGGTCACTTTGTTCGAAATATCAGACCGTTTGGGCGGGGTTATGAACTGGGCGGGCAATTACCGCACGCTCCGTAATATGGAGCAGATCGCCTATCAACCCGAATGGCACCGCGTGATGATTGGCAAATCGAAGGTGAAAGTACATCTGAACACCGAACTGACGGTCGAGAAAATCCTTGCCGAAAAGCCCGACGTCGTTGTTGTGGCCACCGGCGCAATTGCAGCTTTGCCCGATGTGAAGGGGCTGGATGCAGCTTTGGCGAGCGGCTTTGCGCGCAACATTGACAGCGCGCTGGGCGACGGTCCTGAAAAGCTACCCGACGGCCTGATTGTCGTGTGGGGCGCGGCAGAGGGCGTTGAACTGGCGCTCGATCTGGCGCGTGCGGGGCGCAAAGTGCGTCTGCTTGAACCGGCTGCAACATTTGCACCAACCTCCTACATTGGTTCACGCACCCGCTTTGTGTTGAAGTGGGCAGAAGAGGTTGGCCTGACGCCCGAAACTGGTGTGGACCTCGACACCGTGGGGGCAGGTTCAATTACCGTTTCGCATGCCGATGGCCGCAAGGAGGACATTGCCTGCGCCGTGCTGGTAGTCTCGCCTGGTCGCGTTTCTTACGACCCGTTGTCAACCAAGCTCGCTAAAGCAGGCATTCAGGTGCAGGTAGTAGGCGATGCTCGCAAACCCCGTTCCTATGGGAATTCGATTCACGAAGCCGCCTATCTTGCGCGCAATATATAATGGAGAGAGACGATGTTTGATTGGCTGACCGACGACCAGCGCGCGCTGCGCGACATGGCTGAAGCCTTTGCACGCAAGGAATTGGAACCAATCGCAAACCAGATTGATATGGAGGAGCATACTCCCGACGAACTGGTGAAAAAGGCGGCCGAGCTGGGCCTGTATGGACTCTACACCTCGCAAGATTATGGCGGTTCTGGCGCAGATCTCATATCGGTCTGTTTGGTTAGCGAAGAACTCGCCAAGGCCAGTCCAGCCTTTGCAGGGATGTTGACGGTGCAAATGGTACTTTGCCCCAAGGCGATCGAAATCCTTGGAACCGAAGAGCAGAAACAGCGCATCCTCCCAGCTTGTGCGTCTGGCGAACGCTTGCTGGCCTATTCGCAAAGCGAGCCTGCAGGCGCAGCCAACATCGGCAGCCATTTGACCAAAATCGTTCCTGATGCCGGGGCAGATGATGGGTACCGGTTAGACGGCTCGAAGCTTTACTGTACGCAAGGGACTGCCATGACTTGGCTGGTCATGGGCAAGACCCGCGCGCGCGATGGAGCAGAAGGCTATGGATGTGTAATTGTCGAGCGGGACGACCCTGGGTTTGAAATTGCTCCGCATGAGGACAAGCTTGGCTGGCGAGGAACGAATACCGGCTCGATTGCATTCAACAATGTTCGGTTGGAGGAAGACGATATTCTTGGCGATCTGCTGACCGGCGGCTTCTCGCATCGGGCGGCCGGACAAGCTAATTTGCTGGCCCATGTCGCCACGTCGATTGGTTGTGCACAAGGCCTGTTCGACAAGACACTCGATTATGTGAAACAGCGCCGACTCTATGGCAAAGATATGGGCGATCTGCAGCCGGTGGGTTATTGGCTGGCCGAAGCACATGCCAAGATAGCCGCCTGTCGTTCGCTGCTTTACGATACAGTACGCCAGTTTGAAGCTGGGACCGTGGCAGCCGAAGGCGGTAATATCTGCAAGGCCTATATTGCGGAGACATGCTTTGATGTATGCGTCAAACTGCTTCAAATGTGGGGTGGCAGTGGGATCATGAATTCCACCGGCGTTAACCGCTACATGCGCGATGCACGCGCGAAATGTGTGGCCGAAGGGGCGACCGAGATGCATTACGCGATCATCGCCAACCAGTTGTTACATGGCCAGCCGACTTTGGTCCCAAAGAACATCGTCAAGGCGGCGACGGGTTAAATGCGAGAGGCAGGATGACCCGTATTTTGAAGCGGTCAGGTGCAATCTTTTTCCTCTTTGTTGCGCTCGTTGTCGTCTATTCGGTATGGGCAGTCGGACCGGGTAATATCGCGCGTCTGGCGCTGAGTGTCGGCATAAGCTATGATAAGCAAGCGCCCACGCTTCCCGAACTGGCGACGCCGGCGATTCTGATCTTTTCAAAAACCAATGGGTACCGCGACGACGCCCAGATCAAGGCCGCCAATTCTGCACTAGAAACATTGGCGAAGCAAAAAGGCTGGTCCAGCTTCACCACCGAAAATGCCGCCGTGTTCAATGCCGCGCAGCTTGGCAAGTTCAAGGCAGTCGTCTGGAACAGTGTCAGCGGTGACGTGCTGACTCCTGATCAGCGGGCGGACTTCAAAGCGTGGATTGAAGCAGGCGGCGGATATGTAGGCCTCCATGGATCGGGGGGCGACTTCTCCTATGACTGGAAATGGTATGTGGATGAGTTGATTGGTACTCAGTTTATCGGTCACATTCTTGATCCGCAATTTCAACGCGGTAGGTTGTTGATCGAGGACCAGAGGCATCCCGCAACCCGCGACCTTGGTTGGGAATGGACTCGTACCGACGAATGGTACAGCTTTGCCAAGAGCCCCCGTGCAAAGGGCTATCACATCCTCGTCACACTCGACGAATCCTCTTATTCGCCGAGAATGAGGTTTCCATTTCAGGCCGCGAAGGACATTAGTATGGGCAAGGATCATCCGATGGTCTGGACGCATTGCATCGGCAAAGGCCGCGTCTTTTACTCAGCCCTTGGTCACCAGGTAGAGGCCTATGCCGAACCCAAGCATCTCGCAATGATTGGCGGCGCGATTGGCTGGACGGCGGGGCTGGAAGAACCGGGCTGTGATACGGTCAGCGAAATTGAAATGGTGGAAAAACCTTGAACCTTGACCGCATACTGCCCGTTGTTGCACCGCTGCTGCGTCGCGCGTTACGCTCGCCTCAGGCGCGGCGCGAAACCCATTTTAAATCGGTTCCAGCCGCCCCTGGCCGAGTAGTTTTTTTGGGCGATAGCATCACCGAAATGACCGATTGGGGCGACTGGTTCCCCGAGTTGCGTACTATGAACCGCGGAATTGGTGGACAAGCGATCTGCGACGTTGCCTTGCGTCTGGACACTGCGTTGATCGCACCAAAGGCTATTTCGCTGATGATCGGTACAAATGACCTTCACGGTCTGGGCAAGTCTTCAAATATTGAAGACATTGCCGATCAGATGCGTGCGTTGGTTCAACAGATCCAGCACATGGCGCCCTCTGTTCCGCTGTTCATCAACAGCATCACACCGCGTTCCACACATTTTCGCGACCGTATCATCCTTCTCAATCAGCATTATCGTGAGATCGCAGAAGAAAGCGGGGCGATCTACGTCGACCTCTGGCCCGCTTTTTCAGATGGTGATGGCGCGATTCGAACGGAACTGACGACCGAAGGGCTGCATCTTTCGGTGGCAGGCTATAAGCTTTGGACCGATATCTTGCGTCCCCACCTCGCGCCCTTGGCGTAACCTTCGCCCTGATGCCCAGCGGATCAGCTCGGCGGTTGTATAGCTGTCAGCTCCACGGCAATACGCGTATGGCCCATGGCGGAAAGAGCAAATCGTGCCCGCGTCCTCTCGTCCATTGCCGCCTGAACCTCGCTGGGCAGTGCGAGTGCCCAATTGATCTCCTGCCGAATGAAGTCTGCCGAATAATAGGCAAACAACATGCGGCGCTGCTCATCGGCTGTGACGTTGCTGCCTGATGTATGCCACAGCCGCCCGTCCATCGCGATGAAGGACCCGGCGGGCGCTTCGAACGGGCGCATTTTGCTCAAGGCGTCAGCGGGAACTTCACCGGGGGACTGAAAATTATGGCTGCCCGGAAGATAAACGGTGGCACCGTTGTCTGCGTGGACGTCGTCCAGGCACCATATGATGTTCATCGCCATAGCTTGGGACCAGGGCGGCGGAATTACCAGTGATTGATCCGAATGCAGCCGCATCGATTTCGAACCTGGAAGCGCAATATTGGCCGAAAAGTTCGAGATCAGAAAATGTGGGCCCAGCATCGTCTCAACAGCTGCCAATGCATCGTTGTGCATCAGCAGATCGATGAACACGGGATCGATCGCCGGCAAATTGCTGACACGGATATTGGCAGCGTTGGGATCAAGGCCTTTCAAATGCGCAATCCCCATGGCCCGCGCCGTCTCCATGCCGCGATCAAGGGCCACGCGCGCGCGCATCAGATCGCTCCTTTGGAGTGTCTCAGGGAAAATGCAGAAGCCATTTTCCTTGAACTGCGCTTTCATGTCCATCAGGTCCATCAGACCAAATTCCCGAAGCTAAAGACCCAACACTTTGGCCGCATTATCATGCAGGAACTTTGCCCAAACCTCGTCCTTGAACGGTACATCGTCCAACTCGCGGAAAATACGTTCCAACGTGAGGCCCATCGGGAAATAACCCGCATAGATAATCTTGTCGGCACCGCGTGTGTTGGCAAAATCGATGATTTCCTTGGGCCAGTATTTGGGTGCAAAGGCTGAGGTTGAATAATATAGGTTGGGCCATTTCAGCAGCAGCTTGACCGCGAGGTCGACCCACGGGTCGGCACCATGGCGCATGACAAATTTCAGTTCAGGAAAATCGTAGCAAACCTCGTCGATCAACTCGATCTTCTGCGCGGCAAGCGGGATGCGCGGGCCGGGGACGCCGGTGGTGCAGAACACAGGAATATTCAGTTCGCAGCATTTGGAATAAATCGGATACCAATGCTTGTCATTGATCGGGCAGGGCGGGTTTTGGCCCGAGGGGAACATGGAAACGCCCTTAAGGCCGTAATCGTCATAGCCCTGCTGAATGTCACGGACAGCGTCCATACCGCGATGGGGGTTGGTCGGCATGATACCGATGAAGCGATCGGGATAGCGCTTGAGCGCGGCAGCTGTGCGGTCATCATTGGTGTGGATCACGCCGACGCGGATGTTATATTTGTCCATCTCGCCCAGAGTTTCCTCGATGCTCGTGTCGCGGTCCTTACCCTCGGCCAGTTCGCCGGGCAGGTCCTTGAACATATACTCCGCCGGATGCTTGTCCCACTTCACTTTCTCGCTCGCGACCAATGGTGCATGGGTGCGGTCACGGAAACCGATAAGGGTATCAATAGCAGCAATATCGCGGGGACGGGGCATTGAATGACTTTCGTTCGAGGCGTGATTTTCAATTAATGCAACACGGGATGTGTATTGTAAAGCGCGGCATAGTCGGGCAAGGGGAGTCGGCGAATTTGACAAAAGGGTAGAGTTTGACGGGACGACTGTCATTACCAAAAGCGGACTCGGCAGGTGCGGCATTGTTGCAGCGCTGGCGCGCCGGTTTGCGTGCGCCGATTATTGGGGCGCCGATGTTCTTGGCGTCCAGCGTCGCCCTAGTGATTGCGCAATGCACAAGCGGCATCATTGGTACAATTCCAGCGCTAAATGCGCGGCCATCGACGCAGTTCGACGAATGGCTCGCGGAAATCAAGGACGCACTTGCGGTGTGGGATCGCGACCATCCTGATACGCCCGCAGCTCCCTTTGGCGTCAATTTAATCGTGCATCAGAGCAATCCGCGACTGGAGAAAGATCTGGCGCTTTGTGTGCAGCATCAAGTGCCGCTTGTAATTAGTTCGATGGGTGCGCGGGCCGAAGTGAATTACGCGGTGCAGACCTATGGCGGAGTTACGCTGCACGATGTCACCAACCAAGCCCATGCCCGCAAGGCAGTAGAAAAGGGCGCGACTGGATTGATTGCGGTTGCCGCAGGTGCTGGGGGACATGCCGGGATGCAGTCACCTTTCGCGCTGGTTGGGGAGTTGCGCGCTTGGTTTGACGGACCTGTTGCCTTGGCAGGCGCGATTGGCAACGGCCGGGCAGTCGCCGCGGCTTGCATGATGGGGGCCGATTTTGCCTATATTGGTTCGACTTTTCTGGCGACTGATGAAGCACATATTTCGCCTGCTCAGAAAGCTGCTGTGGTTGGCGCTTCGGCGGCGGATATTGTCTATACCTCTGCATTCAGCGGCACACCTGCAAATTATTTGCGATGTTCGATTGTGGCAACTGGTCTTGATCCCGACAATCTGCCGACAACACGCCGCGCCATTGACGTTGCGGCGCAGGATGGCGCGACCAAGACGTGGTCAGATATTTGGGGATGCGGGCAGGGCGTGGGTTCGATCAGCGCCGTGGAGCCAACCGCTGTGGTGGTTGACCGGATCGTGCGCGAATATGAAGATGCGATTGCAAATAGGAGCCATGCGTGAATTTTGATTACACCGATGACCAAAAGGCGCTGAAAGAAGAAGCGCGGCGGTTTTTGTCCGCCGCCTCGCCGTTGACCGTGGCACGCGGCGTGCTTGAAAATCCGAGTGATGGTTATGACGTGGCACTTTGGGGCCGCATCGTTGAACAGGGCTGGTGCGGGGCGACGATACCCGAAAGCTATGGTGGGCTCGGGCTCGGTTATGTCGAATTGTGCGCATTGGCGGAGGAATTGGGCCGTGCGGTTGCGCCAGTGCCGTTTGCGTCGAGCATCTACTTTTTTGCAGAAAGCCTTATGCTGGCAGGGTCAGAGGCACAGAAATCAGAATTGCTACCGTTGGTGGCAAGCGGCGAACTGATCGGCACACTTGCAGTGTCCGAAGGCGCTGGGGTTCTCACCGAAGCTCGGATCGCGGCAAAAGTTTCCGGAGGGAAACTTTTTGGCGCCAAGCTGCCTGTAACTGACGGTATGGCGGCGGGACGCGGCGTCGTTTTGGCGCAGGGCGATCGGGGCCTTGGGCTTTTTATTGTCGATCTGACGGGTGAAGGTGTCTCGCGTGAAACCGTTTCCAATATTGATCCTACACGCGGGACAGCACGGATCGAGTTCGACGGCGCACCAGTTGAGCCATTGGGCGAAGCAGGCAAGGGTCTTGAGATCTTGAACCGTATCCACGAACGCGGTGCAATTTTGCTGGCGTTCGAGCAATTGGGCGGTGCCGACCGCTGCCTCGAAATGGCGCGCGATTATGCGCTGGAACGCTACGCCTTTGGCCGCCCCATTGGCAGCTATCAAGCGATCAAGCACAAGCTGGCAGATGTTTTCGTGAAGAATGAAGTCGCCCGCGCCAATGCTTATTACGGGGCCTGGGCGCTATCCACTGACGCGCCCGAGTTACCGGTCGCCGCTGCTGCTGCACGGGTTGCGGGCTGTGCGGCCTACTGGATGGCTGCCAAGGAAATGATCCAGACCTATGGTGGCATTGGCGTGACGTGGGAGGCAGATTGCCACTTTTTCTATCGCCGCGCCCGGCATCTCGGGTTGGTTATCGGTGCGCCGCGCGATTGGAAACGAAGGCTCACCGATGGCCTTGAAGCGCGCGTCAATGCGGAGAAACTATCATGAATTTTGACGACAACCCGCAGGAAGCTGAATATCGCGCCACCGTGCGCGCATGGATTGAAGCCAATGCGCCCGACATGTCGGTGCTCGCGCCGGAAGAGCGCCGCCCGTGGCAGCAAAAGCACAAGGCTATTGCCACTCAGTGGCAAGCCACCAAGGCTGACGCGGGATATGCCTGTATCTCTTGGCCCAAGGAGCGCGGAGGGGCTGGAGGCACCTCTATTGAAGAAGCAATCTTCAATCAGGAAGAAGCGCGCGCGGGGGTGCAATTCACTTACTTCATGACCGGGCTGCATATGTTGCTGCCAGCGCTGGTGGAGCATAGCAAGGACGAGCCTTCGCTCGCTCGCATCGCGCCAGCTGTGCGGGGCGATGAAATATGGTGTCAGCTGTTCTCCGAACCGTCGAGTGGCTCTGACTCCGCGGCGACGCGCACCATGGCGGTGCTGGATGGCGATCACTGGGTGCTGAACGGCCAAAAGGTTTGGAACAGCGGCGCGCATGCATCCGATTATGGCATGGTCATCGCCCGCTCCGATGCGAATGTGCCCAAGCATAAGGGGCTTTCGGCCTTCTGGCTCGACATGAAGACGCCTGGCCTTGTAGTGCGCCCGATTAAGATGATGTCGGGCGATAGCGAGCTCAACGAAGTGTTTCTGGAGGATGTCCGCATCCCGGCTAACCAGATCATCGGCGCGCCGGGGGACGGCTGGAAGGTAGTCATCTCCACTTTGATGAATGAGCGCGCGGCGCTTGGGTCGGGCACGGGCCTGACATGGCGGGACATCATGGAGGTGGCGCGTAACAGCCCTGCCTTTGATGGCACAACGCTAGAAGACCCCGCGTTCCGCGAATGGTTGGCCGATTATTATGTCGGCGCCGAGGCGATCCGGCTGCTGAGCTTCCGAACGCTCACTGCGCTGTCGCATGGTAAGGCTCCAGGACCCGAAGGCTCGGCGGGCAAACTGCTCTGGGCAACGCAAACGCAGGAACTGACTAATCAGGCTATGGACATCCAGGATCATTTCGGCCTGATCGATGATCCCGAAATCGCGATGCTCAACGGCGGATTTCAACACCGCTTCTTGTGGGCACCGGCATTGCGTTTGGGAGGTGGAACAGACGAGATCATGAAAAACATAATCGCGGAACGCGTTCTTGGCCTTCCTGGAGACGTACGCGTGGACAAGGCTGTTCCGTTCCGTGAAATTCCAACCGGGCGTTAATGGAGATGACTATGACGACCAATCCTAAAAACGACCGCGGCTATGGCAGCCTGCCGATCCCCTTTGGCTGGTTCGGCGTGGCCATGTCGGACGAGATTGCGATAGGTGCGATCAAGACGATGCACTATTTCGGCACTGAATTTGTCATGTGGCGGGGGGAAGATGGTATACTGAATGCGGTCGATCCCTTCTGCCCGCATTTAGGCGCGCATCTCGGTGTCGAAAGTACCGTTAACGGTAATGATTTGCGTTGTGCCTTCCACCATTGGAGCTTCAGCGGGCATGGCACGGTGACCAACATTCCGTATACCGACGTCATTGCCCCGCGTTTGAAACGGCAATGCCTGCCGACCTGGCCTGTCAAAGAGCAGGATGGTGTGGCATTTGTGTGGTATCACCCGAACAAGGCTGAGCCGAAATGGGAAGTCGCAGCGATGCCGGTCTGCCCCGATGACGGCCAATGGGTGCTGCATTCAACTTACGATTGGGTGATTAACATCCATGTCCAGGAGATTACCGAAAACGGCCAGGATCACGCGCATTTTAACGCCGTCCACGGCGTAACTGGTCCTGCTGAAGGCGATTTCAAGGTCAACGGATGGGTCCGCTCGAACAAGGTCGTCGCTGAAATGGTTACGCCGCGCGGGCCAATGACGGGAATCATCGATGTCAATGCGACCGGGCCCGGCCAGTCGATCACCGAATTTAAGGATGTCACCCACGTTGTTCACAATCAACAACAGACACCAATCGACGCCGAACACACGCATCTGCGTTGGCAAATGTATCATGCCCCGGGCTTGAGCGAGGGTCGCATCCGCGTTACCGATGCTCGCATCCGCGATCTTGTTAAGCAAGTTAACCAGGACATTCCGATCTGGAATGCAAAGATTTTCAAGACCGAGCCGCTGCTGGTGAAAGGTGACGGGCCGATTCTCGCTTACCGCCGGCAATATCAGAAATTTTACGCGTTCGAGGAGTAGCGACATGGTTGACCAAAATGAAAATACTGCCAGCGGGACGTATCAAGTTCCCGCGCGCGACCTTTCCATCCCGGACCATCTGAGCGCCGTGGCACGGATGTATCTAACACCGACGCCATCGCCAGCAGCTTATCCGGCGCTGGACGATGAGGCCGGTTGGCGAGCGTATGTCAATGCGGTCGACGCATCGATTCTGCCGATGCTTCAGCAAATGAGTGCCTATGCGACGGCTGAAGTAACAGAGCGCAAAATCGCCAGCGCGCAGGTGTTTGACATTGTTCCGCCAGGCCTCGATGCCGATGACCGCAGCGTAGTGCTAGAAATGCACGGCGGCGCGCTAATTCTGTGCGGGGGTGAAGCGTGTAAGTTGATGGGTATCGGTGCGGCCGCGCGGTATGGGCGGCGCACATGGTCGGTCGATTACCGTATGCCGCCAGAGCATCCCTATCCTGCTGCGCTAGACGATTGCATCGCGGCTTATCGTGCATTGCTGGGAGAGCGGTCGCCAAGCGAGATTATCGTCAGCGGTGGGTCGGCGGGGGGCAATCTCGCGGCTGCACTGATCCTGCGCGCGCGCGACGAAGGATTGCCAATGCCAGCGGGTGTTATTCTCAACACACCCGAGATTGATCTCACTGAATCGGGCGATAGTTTTTACACCAATTTGGGCGTTGATCCTGGCTTAGGTAGCTTAATGGCCGTCAATCATCTTTATGCGAATGGCGAAGATTTGACGCATCCCTATCTCTCCCCGCTATTTGGCGATCTCAAGGAATTTCCGCCGACCATTCTGACTACAGGTACGCGCGACCTTTACCTCTCAAACACGGTTCGGATGCACCGTGCATTGCGGGCTGCGGGCGTAACGGCTGAGTTGCATGTGACCGAAGCTGGAGCGCATGTCGGTTTTCCCGGTGCACCGGAGGGCCAGGCGATTGACGCCGAAATTCGCGAGTTTATCCTAAAGGCGCTGGCACTCAGGGATTAGTCCCCCGCGTACCGCGCCGTAGCGAGCGGCTTTGTCGGGCTCGCCTTACCAACTGCAGCATCGCTTCGTAGAGCGAGTTGCTGATGTTCGCTTGAGCCGTGACAAGCAGGGCTATGGCGACGACCAGAATCGCTTGCCAAATCGGCGTGCCGCATTTATGACATTGCACATAGGCATTAGCATTACTGGTCTGAGGGGATCGGGGGAGGTAAGATGTGTCATGGCAGCTGTTATAAATAAGGTGCGCGCTTTTTTTGCAGGGAAGCAGTTGCCGGAAAGGCCAGCTATATTTCCCAATAGATCATCGCTGAGCGGTGCAGCAGCTTTTGTCTGGAGCGACGACAATGATAACTCGGGCTCCCTGCCAGAAGAGTTGGTGAAGGATGAAGCTGACCGACAAGAAGTCAGCCAACAGTTCGTAGTTTTATCGAATTCGATATTTGCCTCAGTGGGGTGCTGAAAACTTGAGGGCTACGATCTCCCGCGCTTTGAGTAATCTGATTTTGGAGAGATGATGTGATTCATGAGGCATTTACAAGTTATGATAAAAGTGGGCTGAACCGATATGCAATTCGAACCAGAAATCCTAACTGGAGCAAAAAGATATGCGGTAACATTGCGTGGGCATCAATCGCATCGATCATGTGGCATTTGGTTCTAATCGACAGCTTTTTGAAAAACGCCGGGTTAGCGCCTTATTATGCATTGTGTGCGTTTGTTGCAGTGGCTGCGATACCTGCCAGAAAAATAGACCGCCATTGGGAAGAACGCTATGCGGCGGAGCATCATGACGCGGTGTTAGTGAGGCGATATCGCATCGACCTCGCAAAAATTTGGACGGGCGCAATGTTACTGCCCGTCATTTGGGTGCTGATGCTTTCATATATGTTGGGCTGAATATCCGCCAAATTGCATAAAAGGTTTAAGTGCGAGATCGCAGTCGTACCCAATTGGTTCATTTTTAATGCAAAACGTTTCTTAGGGTACTGTTGCAATGACTGCTTCTATATTGATTAGCCCTTTAGCGAAGCGTATCGCTGCTGAGAAAGGGATCGACGTAACCACCATAGTGGGCACTGGCCCGAACGGGCGGATCGTCAAAGAAGATGTAGAGGCTGTAACGCAAAGCTCACCCGCTAAGCTCGCGACTGCATCGGCCGTCACATCTTCGGCTGCTCCAAACGCGGGACCGAGCTTAGTAAACGATGCCGATCCATCGTCATCGCTCGAGCCGGGCATGCCGCACGAGGTCGTCAAGCTTTCCAACATGCGCAAAACTATCGCGCGCCGCCTGACCGAGTCCAAGCAGCAGGTGCCGCATATCTATCTGACGGTCGATGTCCGCCTCGACGCGTTGCTCAAACTGCGCGGCGAGCTCAACGCGAACCTAGAGGCGCGCGGGGTCAAGCTTTCGGTCAACGACATGCTGATCAAGGCACTCGGCCTCGCGCTCGTTCAGGTGCCCAAATGCAATGTCAGCTTTGCCGGCGACAATATGCTTCAATTCGCCCGCGCCGACATCAGCGTCGCGGTATCGGTGCCGACTGGCCTGATTACCCCCATCGTCACCGACGCCGCGAACAAGTCGCTGTCGAAAATCTCGAATGAGATCGGCGAGCTGGCGGGCAGGGCGAAGGAAGGCAAGCTGCAGCCTCATGAATATCAGGGCGGCACCGCGTCAATTTCCAACATGGGCATGATGGGCATCAAGCAGTTCGAAGCCGTGATAAACCCGCCACAGGGAATGATCCTGGCGATAGGGGCAGGTGAAAAGCGGCCTTATATCGTCGATGATGCCCTCGCCATTTCCACGGTGATGTCAGCCACGGGGTCATTCGACCACCGCGCAATCGACGGAGCGGACGGCGCGATGCTGATGAAAGTGTTCAAGGAATTGGTGGAGAAGCCTTTGGGGTTGGTGGCTTGAGTCTCAGGAACTGATTTTTGTTACCTTTTTGAAAAACATGAATGCATCGGCCTAAGCTTTGCCTCGGTGAGCTGCTAAAAATCTGGTGCTTTTAATTTCGGGATAGATGTATGTCGGCCAATATTGCTGAACTTGAAAAACGTCGTGCACTTGCTCGTTTGGGTGGCGGGCAGAAACGGATTGATGCGCAGCACGCCAAAGGCCGCCTGACCGCGCGCGAACGGCTCGACATTCTGCTCGACGAGGGCAGTTTTGAAGAACTCGACGCCTATGTAACGCACAATTGTACCGATTTCGGCATGGCCGACCAGAAGATCCCAGGTGACGGCGTGGTCACCGGCAGCGGCACGATTAACGGCCGTCTGGTCTATGTCTATAGTCAGGATTTCACGGTGTTCGGCGGATCGCTGAGCGAAGCGCATGCGATGAAAATCTGCAAGGTCATGGACAATGCCATGAAGGTCGGCGCGCCGGTCATCGGCTTGAACGATAGCGGCGGTGCGCGCATTCAGGAGGGTGTGGCGAGCCTTGGTGGTTATGCCGAGGTGTTCCAGCGCAATGTGCTGGCGAGTGGCGTGGTGCCGCAGATCAGCCTCATCATGGGCCCATGCGCAGGCGGGGCGGTGTACAGCCCTGCCATGACCGACTTCATCTTCATGGTGAAGGATTCGAGCTATATGTTCGTCACCGGCCCCGATGTCGTCAAAACGGTCACTAATGAAGTCGTGACTCAGGAAGAACTCGGCGGCGCGGTTTCGCACACGACCAAGTCGGGCGTGGCCGACAATGCGTTCGAGAATGATATCGAAGCATTGCTCGCGACGCGCGATTTCTTCGATTATCTGCCCGAGAATAACCGTTTGGGCGTGCCCGAACGCCCGACGGAGGATGCTTGGGACCGGATGGAGCCGAGCCTCGACACGCTGATCCCGCCAAGCGCGAACCAGCCTTATGATATGCACGAGCTGATCCGCAAGACGGTCGACGAAGCCGATTTCTTCGAGGTGCAGCCGACTCATGCCGCGAATATCATCATCGGCTTCGGCCGCATCGAGGGCCGCACCGTTGGCATCGTCGCCAATCAGCCCATGGTTCTGGCAGGCGTGCTCGACATCAACAGCAGTCGCAAGGCCGCGCGGTTCGTGCGCTTCTGCGATGCGTTCGAAATCCCGATCATCACCTTCGTCGATGTCCCCGGCTTCCTGCCCGGCACCGCGCAGGAATATGGCGGCATCATCAAGCACGGCGCCAAACTGCTGTTCGCTTATGCCGAGGCGACCGTGCCCAAAATCACCGTCATCACCCGCAAGGCCTATGGCGGCGCCTATGACGTGATGGCGTCAAAGCACTTACGCGGCGACCTCAACTACGCCTGGCCCACCGCCGAAATCGCGGTGATGGGCGCTAAGGGCGCGGTGGAAATCATCTTCCGGGGGCTCGGGCCAGAGGAAATCACCGAGAAAACCAAGGAATATGAAGACCGCTTCGCCAACCCCTTCGTCGCGGCAAGCAAGGGCTTTATCGACGAGGTGATCTACCCGCATTCGACGCGGAAACGGATTGCGTTGGGCCTCAGGAAATTGCGGAACAAGGCGTTGGAGAACCCTTGGAAGAAGCATGACAATATTCCGCTATGAGCCTCGTTTTTTTCCTCTCATTTGCTTCGGACCTCAAGTAAAATGACGACCAAAATCACTACTGACGATTGGCAGGCGCTCGCTGACAAAGAGGTCAAGGGCAAGGGCAAGGACCTGACCTGGCACACGCCGGAGGGCATCGCTGTGAAACCGCTCTACACGGCGGAAGACGCTGGCGACCCCGGCCTTCCCGGTTTCGCGCCGTTCACGCGCGGGGTGCGGGCGTCGATGTATGCAGGCCGCCCGTGGACCATCCGCCAATATGCTGGCTTTTCGACGGCGGAGGAATCGAACGCCTTTTACCGCCGCAACCTCGCCGCCGGTCAAAAAGGCCTGAGCGTGGCCTTCGATCTCGCCACCCACCGCGGCTATGACAGCGACCACCCTCGCGTTGTCGGTGATGTCGGTAAGGCGGGCGTCGCCATCGACAGCGTTGAAGACATGAAAATCCTCTTCGACGGTATCCCGCTCGACCAGATGTCGGTGTCGATGACGATGAACGGCGCGGTCATTCCGATCCTCGCGTTTTTCATCGTCGCCGGCGAAGAGCAAGGGGTTTCGCAGGCGCAGCTCGACGGGACCATCCAGAACGACATTCTCAAGGAGTTCATGGTCCGCAACACCTATATCTACCCGCCTGAACCGTCGATGCGGATCGTGTCGGACATCATTGCCTACACTTCGGCCAACATGCCGAAGTTCAACAGCATATCGATCTCGGGCTATCATATGCACGAGGCAGGCGCGACGGCGGTGCAGGAGTTGGCCTTCACCATTGCCGACGGCAAGGAATATGTGCAGCGCGCCATGGAAAGCGGGCTGGATATCGACGCGTTCGCGGGACGTTTGAGCTTCTTTTTCGGCATCGGCATGAACTTTTTCATGGAAGTGTCGAAACTGCGCGCGGCGCGGACTTTGTGGCACCGCGTGATGGATGGCCTTGGCGCAAAAGATGAACGCTCGAAAATGCTGCGCACGCATTGCCAGACCTCGGGTGTGTCGTTGCAGGAGCAGGACCCCTACAACAACGTCATCCGCACCACCATCGAGGCGATGGCCGCGACGTTGGGCGGGACGCAGTCGCTGCACACCAATGCGCTTGATGAAGCCATAGCGCTGCCGACGGAATTTTCGGCGCGGATTGCGCGCAATACCCAGATCATCCTGACCGAAGAAACCGGCATCACGAAGGTCGTCGATCCTTTGGGTGGCAGCTATTATATTGAAGCGCTAACCGCCGAACTGGTCGATCAGGCATGGAAGATTATCGGCGAAGTCGATGAACTCGGCGGCATGACGAAAGCGGTTGCCTCCGGCATGCCCAAACGCCTGATCGAAGAGGCCGCCGCCGCGCGTCAGGCTCGCGTGGACAAGGGCGAGGATGTCATCGTTGGCGTCAACAAATACAAGCTGGCGACCGAGGACCATCTGGAAACGCTGGAGGTGGATAATGACATGGTGCGGCAGGGCCAAATAGCCCGTCTCGCGAAAATGCGGGCGTCACGTGACGAGGCGGCATGTCAGGCGGCGTTAGCTGCGCTGACCGAAGGCGCACAGTCGGGCGCTAACGTACTCGCGCTAGCCGTAGTCGCCGCCCGCGCCCGCGCTTCGCTCGGTGAAATATCCGATGCGATGGAGGCGGTGTTTGGCCGCTATGGTACCACACCCACGCCGGTTTCGGGAATCTATGGCAGCGCGTATGAATTCGACAAACGCTGGGCACAAGTCATCGAAGGCGTTCAGGCCGTCGAACGCCGTTTGGGCCGCAAACCCAAATTGCTCGTCGCCAAAATGGGTCAGGACGGGCATGATCGCGGGGCGAATGTGATCTCGAGTGCCTTTGGCGATATGGGTTTTGAGATTGTCTCCGGCCCGTTGTTTCAAACGCCAGAGGAAACGGTGGTGCTCGCCCTCGAAAGTGGCGTCGATGTGGTCGGCGCATCCAGTCTTGCAGCGGGGCACAAGACGCTGATCCCCGAACTCATCAAAGGCCTGCGCGAAGCGGGCCGCAGTGACATCAAAGTCATCGCTGGCGGCGTCATTCCCCCACAGGATTATGATTTCCTCCGCGATGCTGGCGTTCAGGGGATCTATGGTCCCGGCAGTAATGTTGTCGAATGCGCTGCAGATGTGTTGCGGATGCTCGGCCACAATATGCCGCCTTTGGGAGAAGCCGCTTGACCGTTCGCACCGACTGGACCCGCGAGGAAATCGCCGCATTGTTCAACCTCCCATTCGACGAATTGGTCTATCAGGCCGCCACCGTCCACCGCGTGCATCATGCGGTGGGGCAAATCCAGCTTTGCACTTTGCTGTCCATCAAGACCGGCGGTTGCCCCGAAGATTGCGGTTATTGCAGTCAGTCGGTGAAAGCCGACAGCGGCGTCGAGGCCACCAAGTTGATGGATGTGCAGGCTGTTCTGCAAAAGGCGGCGCAGGCGGCGGACCAAGGCTCGCGGCGCTTCTGCATGGGTGCGGCGTGGCGCAACCCCAAGGACCGCGACATGCCCGCGATTGTCGAAATCGTGCGTGGCGTGCGGCAGATGGGCATGGAAACCTGCATGACCCTCGGCATGTTGACGCCTAAACAGGCCGATATGCTGGCCGAGGCTGGCCTCGATTATTACAACCACAATATTGATACCTCGCCAGAGCGTTATAACGAAATCATCACCACGCGGACGATGGAGGACCGGCTCGATACGCTGGCCGAGGTCCGCCGTGCAGGCATCAATGTGTGCAGCGGCGGGATTGTAGGCATGGGTGAAACGCGCGCCGACCGGGTGGGCTTCATCCACACGCTGGCGACACTGCCAGCCCACCCCGAAAGCGTTCCGGTCAACGCGCTGGTGCCGGTGAAGGGCACCGTGCTGGGCGACATGCTCGCCGATACGCCGCTAACGAAGATTGACGATATCGAATTCGTCCGCACAATTGCCGTGGCGCGGATCACCATGCCGATGAGCATGGTGCGCTTGAGCGCAGGGCGCGAGAGCATGAGCGAGGCGACGCAAGCCCTGTGTTTCATGGCAGGCGCAAACAGCATCTTCACCGGCGACAAGCTGCTGACCGCCGCCAATGCGGGCGACGACAAGGACGCTGCGTTAATGGCGAAGCTGGGTCTGGTGCCGATGGAGGCGGAGGAGCCGCTCGGGACTCGATCCGTACTGAAAAATTCAACTCATTCTGATCTAAGTAAGGCAAAACTCAATGAATATTCATGAATATCAGGCCAAAGAATTGCTGGCTAAGTTCGGCGTAGCCGTGCCGAAGGGTATCGCAGCACTCAGCGTTGAAGAGGCCGTAGCCGCTGCCAAGCAGCTGCCTGGCCCGGTTTATGTGGTGAAGTCGCAAATCCATGCAGGCGGACGCGGGAAAGGCAAGTTCAAGGAATTGGCCTCCGATGCGAAGGGCGGCGTTCGTCTGGCGTTCAATCTGGATGAAGTTGAAGCGCATTCGAAGGACATGCTCGGCAACACGCTGGTCACCATCCAGACCGGCGAAGCTGGCAAGCAGGTCAACCGCCTCTACATCACCGACGGCGCCGACATTAAGCAGGAATTCTACCTCGCATTGCTCGTCGATCGTGCAACGAGCCGCATAGCGGTTGTTGCGTCGACCGAAGGCGGGATGAACATCGAAGACGTGGCGCATGATACGCCCGAAAAAATCCACACGATCACCATCGACCCGGCGACTGGCATCATGCCGCATCACGGACGTTCGGTTGCAGCAACTTTGGGCCTGACCGGCGATCTGGCAAAGCAAGCACAGACCGTTCTTGCTGGTCTATACGCGGCGTTCATCGGCACCGATGCCGAGCAGATCGAAATCAACCCGCTTGCCGTTTGCAAGGGCGCGAATGGGGATGAGTTGTTGGTGCTCGACGCCAAGGTCGCATTCGATGGCAATGCAATGTTCCGCCACAAGGACCTGGCCGAACTTCGCGACCTGACCGAAGAAGACCCTGCTGAAGTAGAAGCATCCGAATATGACCTCGCTTACATCAAGCTCGACGGCAATATCGGCTGCATGGTCAATGGCGCTGGCCTTGCCATGGCGACGATGGACATCATCAAACTGAACGGCGAATTCCCCGCCAACTTCCTCGACGTCGGTGGCGGCGCATCGAAGGAAAAGGTAACTGCGGCTTTCAAGATCATTCTCAAGGACCCTGCGGTAAAGGGTATCTTGGTAAACATCTTCGGCGGCATCATGAAATGCGACATCATTGCCGATGGTATTGTGGCTGCGGCGAAAGAAGTGAACCTGTCGGTGCCGCTCGTCGTTCGCCTCGAAGGAACGAATGTGCAGCAGGGTAAGGACATTCTCGCCAATTCGGGCCTGCCGATTGTGTCGGCCAATGACCTCGGCGATGCCGCAGAGAAGATTGTCAAAGAAGTTAGAAAGGCGGCATAATGTCCATCCTCGTCAACAAAAATACCAAAGTTATCACGCAAGGCATGACCGGTGCCACCGGCACTTTCCATACCGAGCAGGCTTTGGCATATGGTACGCAGATGGTCGCTGGCGTTACCCCCGGAAAGGGCGGCTCCACGCATATCGGGCTACCGATGTTCGACACTGTGCTCGAAGCCAAAGAGACCACTGGCACGGATGCCAGCGTTGTTTACGTGCCGCCACCCTTTGCCGCTGACTCGATCCTTGAGGCCATTGACGCTGAAATTCCGCTGATCGTATGTATCACCGAGGGCATACCGGTGCTCGATATGGTCAAGGTCAAGCGCGCGTTGACGGGTTCCAAATCGCGCCTCATTGGCCCGAACTGCCCCGGCGTGCTTACACCGAACGAATGCAAGATCGGCATCATGCCGGGCAGCATTTTTTCCAAAGGCTCGGTCGGCGTTGTTTCGCGTTCCGGCACCTTGACCTATGAGGCCGTGTTTCAAACCACCGCCGAAGGGCTGGGCCAGACCACCGCGGTCGGCATCGGCGGCGACCCCGTCAACGGCACCAACTTCATCGACATGCTTGAGCTATTCCTCGGCGATGACGAAACCAAATCGATCATTATGATCGGAGAAATCGGCGGCAGTGCAGAAGAAGAAGCCGCACAGTTCCTGATCGACGAAGCCAAAAAGGGCCGCAAGAAGCCGATTGCTGGCTTTATTGCAGGTCTGACCGCGCCTCCAGGACGCCGCATGGGCCATGCCGGTGCCATCGTATCGGGGGGCAAGGGCGACGCAGGCAGCAAAATTGCAGCGATGGAAGCAGCGGGCATTCGCGTGTCGCCTTCACCAAGCGACTTGGGCCGTACATTGTCTGAACTGTTGAAGAGCTCGCAGTAATGTTCAAAAAAATCCTGATCGCAAACCGTGGCGAAATTGCCTGCCGCATTATCAAGACCGCGCGCCGGATGGGTATCGCGACCGTTGCGGTGTATTCGGATGCCGATGCGCGCGCGCCGTTTGTGGCAATGGCCGATGAGGCTGTGCATATCGGGCCTTCGCCTGCTGCGCAGTCCTATTTACTAGCCGAAAAGATCATCGCGGCGTGCAAGCAAACCGGCGCGGAGGCGGTGCATCCGGGCTATGGTTTCCTGTCGGAACGCACCAGTTTTGCGGAGGCGCTGGCCGCCGAAGGCATCGCCTTTATCGGCCCGCCTGTAAACGCGATTGCGGCGATGGGCGACAAGATCGAGTCCAAGAAACTGGCAATGGCAGCAGGTGTCAATGTCGTGCCGGGTTTTGTCGGAGAGATCGACGATACCGAACATGCGGTGCGGATTTCGGCGGAAATCGGTTACCCGGTGATGATGAAGGCCAGCGCCGGTGGCGGCGGCAAGGGGATGCGGCTTGCCTATAATGAGCAGGACGTGCGCGAAGGCTTTGAGGCAACCAAGCGCGAAGGGCTGAACTCATTCGGTGACGACCGCGTGTTTATCGAGAAATTCATCCTCAATCCGCGCCATATCGAGATCCAGATATTGGGCGATCAGCACGGCAATATCCTCTATTTGAACGAACGCGAATGTTCGATCCAGCGGCGCCACCAAAAGGTTGTCGAGGAAGCGCCGTCGCCTTTCGTTACGCCAAAGATGCGCAAGGCAATGGGTGAGCAATGTGTCGCGCTGTCGCGCGCCGTTGGCTATTATTCGGCAGGCACGGTCGAGCTGATCGTCTCCGGAGCGGATCCGTCGGGCGAGAGTTTCTACTTCCTTGAAATGAACACGCGGCTGCAGGTCGAGCATCCTGTGACCGAGTGCATTACTGGCATCGATCTGGTCGAACAGATGATACGCGTTGCCGCTGGTGAGAAACTGAGCATGACGCAGGACGATATCAAGATCGACGGTTGGGCCATCGAGAACCGCGTCTATGCCGAAGACCCTTATCGCGGATTTTTGCCATCGACAGGGCGCCTCACCAGATACCGTCCGCCGGTCGAGGGCTGGACCGACGATGGCGCTGAAAATGGGCGACGCGGTGTCGATGGCATCCGCGTCGACGATGGCGTCTACGACGGCGGCGAAGTCTCCATGTTCTACGATCCCATGATCGCCAAGCTGATCACTTGGGGGCCAACCCGTGGCGAAGCCGCAGATCTGCAAATCGCCGCGCTCGACCGGTTCGAAATCGAAGGTCTCGGCCATAATATCGATTTTGTCAGCGCAATCATGCAGCATCCGCGCTTCCGTTCGGGCGAACTCACCACAGGCTTCATCGCCGAGGAATATCCCGACGGCTTCCACGGCGCAGCCTCGACGCCTGATCTGGTCAAATCCTTAGCCGCCATCGCCGGTTTTGTTGCAACGGCAGAAGCCGATCGCGCGCGCCATGTCGATGGGCAGTTGGGCGATACGCTGGAGCCGCCATCGCGCTGGCAGGTCAAAATCGGCGATGCCTCCCATAACATCGAAATGGTCGACGGTGAAATCACGATCGATGGTGAACCATTCGACCTTGCGATGGAATATGACCCCGGCGACCGCCTGATCGAAGCAGAGATTGGCAAGGAAGAACTTGCGGTCAAAATCTTGCGAACCCGAATGGGTTTCAAACTGACCACGCGCGGCGCAAGCCATTTTGCCCGCGTCCTGCCCGGCCATGTCGCGCATCTTGCCAACCACATGATAGAGAAAATCCCGCCAGATCTTTCCAAATTCCTTATCTGCCCTATGCCGGGCCTGCTCACTGCGCTTCATGTCGGCGTCGGCGATAGTGTCGAAGCGGGCCAACCGCTTGCAGTCGTTGAAGCCATGAAGATGGAAAACATCCTGCGCGCCGAAAAATCAGGCACAGTCAAAAGCATAAACGCTGCGCAAGGCGAAAGCCTCGCGGTAGATGCTGTCATATTGACATTGGAGTGAATGAGTTAGCGCCGCATTACAGGCAAAGTTATCAAAACTTACGAGCGAAGTGGATTAAAATAATGAAGATCATCGTCCCTGTAAAGCGGGTCATCGATTATAACGTGAAGCCGCGGGTCAAATCCGATGGCACCGGCGTCGATCTCGCCAATGTCAAAATGAGCATGAACCCGTTCGACGAGATCGCGGTCGAAGAAGCGCTTCGCTTGCGCGAAAAGGGCGTTGCGACCGAAGTGATTGCTGTTTCTGTCGGCCCTGAAAAGGCGCAGGAAACATTGCGCACCGCACTCGCTATGGGCGCTGACCGTGCGATCCTCGTGGTGGCCGAAGATGTCGAGCCATTAGGCGTTGCCAAGATCCTTGCGAAGATCATGGACGAAGAACAGCCCGGCCTTGTCATCCTTGGCAAACAGGCGATCGACGATGACAGCAACCAGACCGGCCAGATGCTGGCCGCGTTGACCGGCCGTCCGCAAGGCACCTTTGCCAACACCGTAACAGTGTCCGGCGACGAAGTGCATGTCGCACGCGAAGTCGATGGCGGGTTGCAGACTTTGGCGCTGAAAATGCCAGCCATCGTGACCACCGACCTGCGCCTCAATGAGCCGCGTTACGCATCGCTGCCCAACATCATGAAGGCCAAAAGCAAGCCGATGGCGACCAAGACGCCAGCCGATTACGGCGTCGATGTAACCCCGCGCCTCAACACGCTTAAGGTCGTCGAGCCGCCGGTGCGCAGCGCCGGTATCAAGGTTGCCGACGTCGATGCGCTGGTTGCAAAACTCAAGGAAATGGGAGTGGCCGCATGAAGACCCTCGTTTATGTAGAGCATGACAATGCGTCGATGAAGGACGCGACATTGGCGGTCGTAACTGCTGCCTCGCAGCTTGGTGAAGTGCATTTGCTCGTTGCCGGTTCAGGCTGCGGCGCTGTTGCCGAGCAGGCAGCTAAGATCGCTGGCGTTGCCACTGTCCATGTTGCCGATGATGCGGCTTATGCCAACCAGCTTGCCGAAAATGTTGCGCCACTTGTTGCCGGATTGATGAGCACGCATGACGCGTTCCTCGCGCCTGCCACGTCGAACGGCAAGAACATCGCACCGCGCGTTGCGGCCTTGCTCGATGTGATGCAGATCTCGGACATCCTGAGCGTCGAGAGCGCCGACACGTTCACGCGCCCGATATATGCAGGCAATGCGATTGCAACTGTGCAGTCCAGCGATGCGAAGAAGGTCATCACCGTTCGCGGCACCGCCTTTGCCAAGGCTGCCGATACCGGTGGTTCGGCGAAAATCGAAGCGGTATCGGGCAGCGGCGATGCAGGCATCTCCAGCTTCGTCTCGGCGGAAATCGCCAAGCAAGAACGGCCTGAACTGACATCGGCGAAGATCATCGTTTCTGGCGGTCGCGCACTTAAGGACGCAGAAACATTCTCGGCAACCATATTGCCGCTGGCTGACAAGCTCGGTGCAGGCGTCGGCGCGAGCCGCGCTGCGGTTGACGCAGGCTATGTCCCCAACGACTATCAGGTCGGCCAGACCGGCAAGATCGTCGCCCCCGAAGTCTATATCGCGGTCGGCATCTCCGGCGCGATCCAGCATCTTGCGGGCATGAAGGACAGCAAGGTCATCATCGCGATCAACAAGGATGAGGATGCACCGATCTTTCAGGTCGCGGACATCGGACTTGTGGGTGATTTGTTCACGGTGGTGCCAGAGTTGGTCAGCAAGTTATGACAAAGCGAAGAATTAGTTTTTCGTTTTCGAACACGTACCAAGCCCTATAGATTCTTAAATATGCTCGAGAGCGTGGCTGCTCAATTTACCGCTGGGCCAGCTATCAGTTCCTTCAGTGTAATGCTGGTGTCTTGTAGCTGGTCAATACTCAGCGTTCGGTTATCAAAAACCAATGCCCGCCCCTGGACATAATCCTTTGTCGCGTTGACGCAATCAAGTGCGATGACTTTGCCTTGTTTGAGGTATATAACCGAAAAACTTCTGGCAGCGGGATCACCACGCACGGCCGTTGCGTCATAACCGATGGACAGGCCCACAGTCTGCAACCGCAAGTCATATTGGTTTGACCAGAACCATGGCACGGCATGGTAAGTTGTGAGCTCGGCAACAATACTCTTGGCTACAGCAGTTGCCATGTCGTTGGCGTTTTGCACTGATTCCACACGCATAATCGTCCCGCCTGCAAAGGCGTTGGCATGTGCAGCGCAGTCGCCGATGGCGAAGATATCGGGCAAAGACGTCCGGCAATATTGATCGACATCAACTCCGGCCCCGCCTGCCGCTCCTGCTGTCAACAACGGGCCAACAGCCGGAATGATGCCAATACCCACAATTACCATTTGAGCAGGAATGACCTCATCGCCGGCGAGCCGGACGCCCGTTGCATAGTCCTCACCCTCGATGGCTGTCACCTCGACCCCAAGTCTTACATCGACGCCATGCGCGCGGTGCTCGGCCTCATAAAAGCGCGATAACGGCTCTCCCGCCACGCGCGCAAGCACGCGGTCCATCGCCTCGAGCACCGTAACCTTCTTGCCCATCTTGCAGAGTACCGCAGCGGCTTCTAGGCCTATATATCCGCCGCCGATGATTACGACGTTTGCGATATTGTCCAATCCATCCAGCATTGCATCGACGTCTGCTCGGGTGCGGACAACGTGGATGCCTTGCAAATTGGCACCCTGGCAAGAAAGCGAGCGCGGACTGCCGCCGGTGGCCCATATCAGCCTACCATAGCTGATGACGTCGCCATCAGCCGTTGTCACAGAATAAGCAACCGGATCAATACTTTCTACGCGATTGCCAAGCAGCATATCAATATTGCGTTCGCTCCAGAACGCAGCAGGACGTATCATAATCCGGTCGAAAGTCTTTTCGCCGGCAAAATAATCTTTCGACAGCGGCGGGCGTTCATATGGGTATTCCGGTTCCGCGTTGACGACGCCAATGCTGCCCGCAAACTTGGCTTGCCGAAGCGCAATCGCTGCTTGAGCTCCGCTGTGACCTCCACCTATAATAAGCACATCATATTGCGGCATGCAGAGAGCCTCTTCTTGTCAAAAACCTAACCTAAAAAATTGCATTTGGGGGTCTGTGATCAGCCTTGATTTACTTCAGTTCAAACACCATTTTCACAGAATGCGCAAGAGGCGTTGCATTTATCACTATATTGCGTTAATCTAGCCCCCCAGTGAAATATTCACAAACTGCGTAGGTCTCACGAAGATCGCAACCGGTCCTCCAGCACCTGCCAAAGATAAAACATTGACCAGGCATATTCGACTTAATCAGAACGGTGATCCTTAAATGAACAAGCTAATCTGTGGCGTGATCGCGCTAGCGCTTTTCTTTCCGAGTACGCTTGCGGCGCGTGATGAGGAATCCAGTCTATCTTTGGCAGAAATTCGTATGATCCCGATGGAGGGAGGGCGCAACTTTCGCGATGTTGGAGGCTACCGCACGGCCGATGGTCGAACGGTGCGTTGGAATGTGCTTTATCGTTCCGGCTCACTCGGTCATCTGCAAAAGGAAGGCATGGCACGACTCCAGAAATTGGACATTCGAGCCATAATCGACCTTCGGATGACAGCAGAACGTGGGCGTGACCAGAGCAATTGGCTTTCAATTGCAGGGCTAGGCTATTTCACACGGGATTATATGTTGGGCGGCGATCAAGCTTCTTTGGCGCAGATTTTCAGGGACCCATCAAAACTGACGGCTTCGGTAATGCGCGCCGCGATGATCCAAGGATATCGGGCAATGCCCAAAGAGCTGACACCACAATATCGAGAACTGTTCGCTCGCCTCATTGCGCCTGAGAAGGGCGCCGTTGTCGTCAATTGCACGGCCGGTAAAGATCGGACCGGAATTGCAACGGCGCTGGTTCTGACTGCCATAGGCGTACCTTACGAAACGGTGCGTGAGGATTATTTGCTCTCCAATCAAGGACTCAATATGAGTTCAGTCCAGGACGCTATCTCGCCACAACTGGCGGCTCTTTCGCCGGATGTGATAAGGCCGCTTGTCGGTGTCGAAGGCGAATATCTCGACGCCGCATTCGCCCAATTGAAAGCCGATTATGGGTCAATTGAGGCTTACTTGGAGAAGGAGCTTGGCGTTGGTCCAGCCGAGATTGCGTCGCTCAAACGCCGGATGCTCAATTAGGATTTGGTTGTCCGCATTACTCGATGTCTGTTTTCTTCGACATCCATCGGATCATCACGTTTTAAGCGAATGGTTCTTTTGCACATTGCATGAATCAATAATGGCCCCTTGATGCTGCTGACATTATTAATGACACAGGCGAGATGCAATAATCGTAGACAGGCGCGAGATTCTTATGCAGTAGAGCCAATCGGAAGCCCTATTCCTCCATGCGGAGAATTGGGCGGGAAATTGAATTCTAAGGAGCTGTTTGATGGCGCAGGAAAATCTGGGAATTGATCCCGAAACGCTGAAAGCCATCTATGGCCAAATGGCCCGAATTCGCGCTGTTGATAAGGCAATTCAAGCAGGGCTTTCTTCTGGCAAGTTTACCTTCACTTACTGGCCGATGACGGGGCAGGAGTGTATTCCGGCGACGATCTCTCAGCTCATCACCGCGCGCGATTATATGGTGACAACCTATCGCGGCATTCACGATCAGGTGGCTAAAGGTGTCGATCTTTACGGCATGTTCGCCGAAGCGCTGGGACGCGAGGGCGGGCTCAACAAGGGTAAAGGCGGCAGCCCGCATATTTCCGATCCGACATCGGGCTCAATGGTCACGACCGCGATCGTTGGGTCTGGCGCACCCATCGCCAATGGTTTTGCAATTTCTGCCAAGGAACGTGGCGAAGACCGTATTACAATCGTCAATTTCGGCGACGGCGCTACTTCCATTGGTTCGGTACATGAAGCTATGAATATGGCAGGTGTATGGAAGCTGCCGGTGATTTTTATGTGCCAAAACAATCAGTGGGGCGAATACACGCCAATCCAAGGCTATACTGCAGGCCCGAACTTTTTTGGTCGCGCAGAAGCGTTAGGTTTCAAGGGCGTGCAACTAGACGGCAATGATCCTGCGGCTTTCTACAAGGGCATGAAAGAGGTCGTAGAGTCGGTTCGTGCCGGTGGTGGTCCAGTTTTTGTCGAGGCATTGACTTATCGTATGGGTCCTCACGCTGGGGTAGGCGATAATTACAATGCGACAAAGGAAGCGCTGGCCGCCGCTAAGGAGCGTACACCAATCGATAAAACCCGCGCGCTTTTGATCGATGCAGGCATCAGCACCGAAGATGAATTGGCCGCGCTTGAAGCTACTGCCAAAGCTGAGGTTGACGACGCCATTGTGCGGGCTTTGGCCAGCCCGGTGACGCCCGTTAGCGAAACGACGATTGACGTTTTTGCCGATGATGACTGTGTCCCTACACGAGGTAGCTATCCCGTGCGGGAGGCCGAAGGCGCATTGGAAGGGCCAACCAAGATGATGTCGATGGCCGACGCGATCGGCAACGCGCAGGACGTGGCGATGGAAGCAAATCCGGAAGTCTTCCTGCTTGGTGAGGATGTAGGAGAGCCGCAGGGCGGGACTTTTGGCACCAATAAAGGACTCCAGACGAAATATGGCGTAAACCGCGTACGCAATACTCCGATATCGGAGTCTGCAATTATCGGTGCGGCGATTGGTTCGTCAATTGCCGGTATGAACCCGATTGCCGAGATCATGTTTTGCGATTTCATGGGGGTCTGTCTTGACCAGATCGCGAACCACGCGGCCAAGCAGCGCTACATGTCGGGTTCCGCTACCCATGCACCGATGACGATCCGTATGCAGCTTGGTGGCGGCATGGGCGGATTTGGTGCGCAGCATTCGCAGAGTCTAGAAGCTTGGCTGACGCATGTGCCGGGCATCAAGGTGCTCTATCCTTCGAACCCGATTGACGCCAAGGGCATGTTGCTTGCAGCAATCAATGATCCTGATCCCGTTGTGATCCTTGAATCGATCATGCTGCTGTTCACGCAAAAGGCAGAGGTTCCCACCGGCGACTATAGGATCCCGCTGGGCGTGGCCAAGGTTTGCCGAGAAGGCAGCGATGTGACGCTGGTCAGCTATGGCTGGGAATTGCATAACTGCCTTGCCGCTGCAGAAGAACTGGCCAAAGACGGCATTAGCGCCGAAGTAATCGACCTGCGATCGCTAGTGCCAATTGATTATTACCGCATATTGGAATCAGTCAAGAAAACTGGCCGCGCAGTGGTCGTTCATGCTGCAGTCGAATTCTGCGGTCTGGGTGCGGAAATCTGTTCGACCATCAACGAGGAGCTATGGGGCCAATTGAAGGCACCGGCAGTTCGTCTGGGCGCGGCCTATGCGCCGATGGCTTATTCGAGCGCGATTGAGTTTAGCCAGGTGCCCGATTCGGGTGCCATCGCCGCACGTGTTCGTGCGTGCATGAAATCCTGATCGTAAGAAAGAGAGAGTGAACTATGGCAACCGAACTGACCATTCCAAAGCTTGAAATGTCGATGACCGAAGGTACGCTAGCCGAATGGATGTTCGAAAGCGGCGACCATGTGAATGAGGGCGACGTGATCTACATCCTTGAAACCGACAAGACCGCGCGCGAGATAGAATCGCCAGCTACAGGCACGATCACCGTCAAGGCTGCCGATGGGGAAACCTATCCGGTCGGTACCGTAATCGGCGAGATTGCCTGATCAGGCCTGCTCGAGCACATGTTTGGCTGTGACATAGCCCCATACGAATGACGGTCCTACGCTGGCTCCGGCCCCCGGATAAGAACGACCCATTACCGACGCGGTCGAAATGCCAGTTGCGTAAAGCCCCTCTATATGGGTTCCATCCTCACGCAAGACGCGGGCGTTGGCATCTGTGACGACGCCGCCATAGGTGCCCACATCTCCCGGCAACACGTGAACGGCATAGAATGGCCCTTCGCTGATCGAACCTAGCGACGGATTGTCGTGATAACGGTCGCCGAGCCATCGGTCATACTCGCGTTCACCGCGGTGGAAATCTTCGTCTTTTCCGATCGCGACAAAGCTGTTGAAACGGTCCACTGTTGTCTTGAGCGCTGTAGGATCAACTTTGATTGATTTTGCCAGCCCCTCGATAGTGTCGGCTTTGTGCAGATAGCCTTCTTCAGTCCATTTCGCCGGCTTCTTGGTGCCGGGCATGGTGTTGGCCAGCATATATTTTTTCAGATATTGGCTATCCATAATCGCCCAGCTCGGTAGCGATGGTACCTCCTTGTTACGATCAAGCATGCCCTTGCAATAGGCCATGTAGGATCCGCTTTCATTCATATAGCGGACGCCGGATTGGTCAACGAGGATGGCATGCGGTGCTGCGGTCAGGCCTTGAACTACCGGCTTGATCAGATCATTTTCAGTACCCGGCGCAAGCGAAATCTGGTTGCCGACCATTTCCTCCATCTGCGCGATGGCAGCACCGTGGCGCATCATTTCGACGATCATTTCGCCGGTGTCACCTTCGGCAGTCATGCTCCAGTCGCTTTGCGTGCCTGGCTGATATTTGTCGCGCATTTCCTGATTATGCGAAAAGCCGCCTGCGTTCATCAACACGCCCAGCCGGGTACCAACGCGGTGCGGCTTGCCATCCTTTACGGTGACCACACCTGTCACCCTGCCGCTGTCGACGATCAATTCTGTGACCGGAGAGTCGGTCCGAAGTTCCACGCCAGCCTTCACAACCGCCTGTAACATCCGTCCCTGCAATGCGGCGCCCGCCGTTACATAATGCTTGCCGGTCAGTTTCGCGACGATAGTGCGAAACACCAGGCCTGCAGCGATCTTTTTAGATTCCCAACTTTGCTTGACATAGCGCAGCTTGAGCATGTGATCGAGCGTCGCCATCATCGAGAGGAAATTGGGCCGCAGCTTTTTCTTCCATTCCCCCAGCTCGTTGACGTTGAACAGTTCAGCAACGACGGTACGGCCTTCCTCCGACCCTCCTGGCTTTTCGTCGTAATAATCGGGCCAATAGGAAACGCGGGTCAGTTTAATCCCTTGCCCAACGAGGAAATCCACCATTTCTGTGCCATTATCAACATAGGCCTCACGGCGCGCCCGCGTGGCCCCCGGTGTATCATTATGGTCGCCGACTACGGCGTCCAAATAGATGTTGGCCTGTTCGCGGCTGTCCACAATCCCGTCTCGCTTCATGAAACGGTTGTTGGGAATCCACATGACCCCGCCCGAACGCGCGGTGGTGCCGCCGATCAACGGTGTTTTTTCCAAAATGAGGACGGATTTGCCGCCAGTGCGCAGAGTGAGCGCACAGCACATCGATCCGCCGCCGCTGCCGACGACGACAAAGTCAAAGGTTTCGTCAAATGTGCTCATGGGATAATCCTCTATTTTCTAGCGCTCGCGCCATTATTACTTTCGCTGGTAACGCTAGCGAAAATCAAATTCGACATATTCTCTCTCCTTTAGCCGATCATGACGCTGCCAGCGTCGCAATTGATCGACTGGCCGGTGATCGTGCGGCTTTCGTCACTGGCGAGGAACAACGCGAGGTTGGCAATGTCTTCGGGTTGCGAAATCGTGCGCAGCGGAATATCGCCCAACGCTTTGGCTTTCCATTCATCAAAAGTGATGCCCTGTTCGCCCGCCATCCGCTTTCCATAGTTGGTCCACAAATCGGTTTCGATACCGCCAGGGACAAGGCAATTGCACCGCACTCCGTAAGGCCCTGCTTCGATGGCAATGGCCTTGGTAAGCGCTCGCAGGCTGGCTTTTGCAGTAGCATAGGCGGATTTGCGCGGCATTCCGGTCCAGCCCACGATCGACGAAATATTGATGATCGATCCAGTCTTGCGCTCCAGCATCGAGCGTTTGAGGACCTCGCGCGACGCGATCATTGGCGCGGTCAAGCAGATCGCAAATTGATCGTTCCAGTTTTCAACGGTCTGTTCCCAGATATAGAGATCTGTGCCCGAAGTTACTGCATTGTTGATCAAGATATCGACCTGACCCCATTCTGCCAGCGCACGATCCACCATTGCAACAACATCGGCTTCGTTGGTCACATCGGCACGGATACCGATGGCGCCGTTGCCCGCAATAGCAGCGGCCTCCTTTATGGTATCTTCAGTGCGCGCGGCCATCAGCACTCTTGCACCCGCATTGGCAAACTGCCTTCCCATTACCGCACCTGTGCCCTTGCTAGCACCGGTGATGATGGCGACTTTGCCAGCCAAACGGCCTGTCCCTATGCTCATGGTCTATCAAGTTCCCTTATTGGAATTGCGCATTTTATAACGGATAGGCAGATATTTTACGCCGCCGACAAAGCTGCCTTCAACGATGCGAGGGGTTCCCGCCAGCTCGATATGTTCGACCCGGTCCAGCAGTTCGCGAAAAAAGGACTGTAGCTCGAACCGCGCCAGATATTGCCCGAGACAGACATGCGGCCCGGTGCCAAAGGCCAGATGACGATTGGGTTTCCGGTCGATGCGGAAGCTACAGGGGTCGTCGTAAACCGCTTCATCAAAGCTACCAGACGGGAAACTGAGCAGGAAATGGTCACCAGCTTTGATCTGCTTGCCCGCCACTTGGCAGTCTCCAACCGCCGTGCGGCAGAAATGTTTTACGGGTGTGGTCCAGCGTAAGATCTCTTCGACCGCAAGTGGCATCAGTTCGGGATCAGCGCGCAATTTCGCTAGTTGCTGGGGATACTGCAGAAACGCCAGCATACCGCCGGTCAAAGCATAGCTGGTGGTGTCATGGCCAGCGGTCGCAATAATGTTGAAATATCCGAATACATCTCGGTCCGGCAACAATTCACCATCAACGCGGGCATTGGCAATAAGGCTGGCCAATGTGTCGTTGGGTGTCACGCGCAGATGGGCGATGATGGTCTTGAAATAGGCGAACATCTCCATCATCGCTGCCCGGGCTCCGCCCTTGGCCTGAAATTCTGGGTCTTGGCTGGATAGCGTCTGTTGGGTTAGCCGCATCATCAACGGCTCATCCTTTTGCGGGACACCAAGCATCGTCATAATGACGCGCAACGGGAACGCCATGGCGACATCGGCAAAATCGATTTCACCCTCCGCCTTATCCATCCGACTAATAAATTCCTGCGCAAGCTTTTCGATGTCCCCGGTGATGGCCGACAGCCCCTTGGGCGTGAAATAACTTTGAGTGATGTTGCGATACGCCTTATGCTCAGCCCCATCCATCAGCACCAGATTACGCATAACTGAGGCCGTATCGACACCGCCAGCGGCAGCGCGTGTCTGCAATTCATAGGATAGGGGCAGCATGGCCTGACGCGGCGCATTAATGAAACAGGCGGCGTTGCGCTCGATTTCCATAATGTCCTGATGGCGACTGACCAACCAGAACGGCGCATAATCCGCAGCTTGGATATAGGGCAGGGGATCGGTCTTGCGTATTCGGGCCAAAAGCGCATGCAAGGCTGCAGGATCGGTAAAGGTGCGTGCATCGGCGATGGCTTCGAATGGTAATGCGGTTGCGGTCATCCGGATCTCCAAAGCCTCAAGGGACTTGCTGTCTATCACAGCCTCGGCAATAAGGCGATAATAACGAAATGCAACAAGGGCCTTTCAATTCTGGTCTACTCCTCGGTGGTGTTTTTTGGGCATTAATCTTTCGCGCTCCATCAACCTTGCTATAAAATATGCTGACTGAAAGGCTTTCCCATGCTGAGCAAAGCGGATGATTATCCGATCCACCAGACGCCCGATCCGATCGCCTTTTCGGGCACCGACCGCAATTTCTATGACCGCTATTTCTTCAATGGCTACACTACCGACAGCACCGTCTTTTTTGCGGCAGCTTTGGGTGTTTATCCGCATCTAAACATCATGGATGCCGGCTTTGCGGTGCGGATTGGTGACCGGCAATATAATCTACATGCTTCGCGCCATCTGCATATGGAGCGAATGGACACGCAAGTGGGTCCGATCCGCGTTGAGGTGATCGAGCCGCTGAAAGTTCTGCGGGTCATCATCGATGATAATGAGCATGGCATTTCGGCAGACATCACCATAACCGGACGTCACGCTCCGATCGAGGAACCGCGCAGCACAAGGCGCAATGGGCCGCGCATCGTGCAGGATGTCACCCGGATGACGCAGCTTGGCCGCTGGTCTGGCTGGATCAAGGCGGCCGGGCAGACGGTCACGCTCGACGAAACAACAACGCTCGGCACGCGCGACCGCAGCTGGGGCGTCCGCCATATCGGCTTGCGCGATCCACAGGTGCCGGTTGTGGCGCAGGAATATCAGGTCTGGTGGGTCTGGCTCCCCGCGCATCTGGAAGACCGTATCGTTCACTTCTTTGTGAATCAGGACGGCGACGGTAAGGTCTGGAACCTTGGCGCGATGATGGTGCACGATGAAGGCAGCAGGATAGAACATTTGCATGGCGCACGGATGGACATGGAATATGTCCCCGGCACCCGCTATCCAAGCAATGCAGTGGTGACCGCGATGGATGAAACTGGCGGCAACTACCGCTTTGAGATAACGCCGCACGCGCGCTTATACCTTTCAGGTATTGGTTATATGAACCCCGAATGGTCACATGGCCTGAACAAAGGCCCGCTGACTGTCGGATATGACGAGATCGCGAGCAATGCGAGTGTGAGGCACGGCCCCGGCACCGAACATTCGCAGGCCACGTCGAGCGTCGCGCTGACCTTGCCCGATGGACTGGTTTTGCGCGGTCACGGCTGCTTTGAATCGCTTGTTTTGGGGCGCCATATGCCGTCTGGCTTTACCAGTATGTACGATGTTCCGTGAACGGATTTAAAGACCAGATTGCCACTTATCTGGCGCACCGGATGCCCGAAGCACGGGAGGTCGTGGTCAGCGAACTGAGCCGCATCTATGGCGGATCGAGTCAGGAAACATTTCGTTTCCGTGCGTCTTGGCAAGCGGGCGGCGAAACGATCATCCGTCGCCTGATCCTGCGCCGTGATGCCACCGCAGGGCTGGTCGTGGCGGAGCGCGATCTGGAATATAATGTTTACCGTGCGCTGGCGGGGCAGGGACTACCCATTCCCGGCGTTTATTTCCTCGAGCTTGATCCCAAGTGGCTCGAACGCCCCTTTTTCATCATGGACCTGTGCCCTGGCAAGCCCGGTAACCCATTTGTGGTTACCGACCCCTATGACGGACATGGCCCGGCGATTGGCGAGCAATATTGGTCTATCCTCGGTAAATTGGCGGCAATTGATCACCGCGCAGTCGGGTTGGAATCCTTGCGCAACGGCAACGCCAAAATTGGCTTTTGGGCGCTGGAGCTGGATCGATGGGAAAGTATATTGGATGAGAATGAAGCGCTGATTGAACCGTCGGTGCGAGGCGCGATGCGCTGGTTAAGGCGCAACGCCCCGCCAGAACCCGCCAAGCCTTCCATTGTCCATGGCGATTACCGGTCGGGTAATTTCCTTTTTACTGAGGATGGCACAATAAGCGCGATCGTTGATTGGGAAATGTGCCATGTCGGGGATCCGCTTGAGGATGTGGCATGGGGACTGGACCCGTTTTGGCCCATCACGCGGCATTACCCGCTGCGTGATGGTCTTGCACGCTGGGAGGAGGCGAGCGGTATGGCCCTTGACCACGCCGCGCTTGATTGGTGGCAATTGTTCACGGCGATCAAAGCGTGTTCGATTTGGACAACGGCGTCGGCGAGCTTCGCTTCTGGCAAGAACCGACAAATGACCATGGCACTGTCGGGAATTCGTGGCGGCCATTTCCATCGGGATCTAATTCTGAAAATGATGCGGGTTAGGGGAGCCATGGGATGATGAACCAGAAAATGACCATCGACAATGCGCTCCGTGGTGTGGAAGAATTTCTTCAAGACCAAATCGCTCCGGCCATCCATGACCCTTTTGTCGCGCCAATGGCGCGTCTTTCGGGGATATTGCTGCGGATTTGTGCAAACGGCGTGGACGACGCTGCCGAGATCCGCGTCGACGAAAATGCAGCAATTCGCGTGATCTTAAGAGACGTTGCTGCACAAGTGCCACCACACCTTTCAGATGAGTTACTACAAGCAGCGGATTCATCGGACCCCGGACTAAAGATAAGTGTGCTTGATACCGAAAATCACCGCTTGCGGGTTTTATTAGTTTCAGCGCAAACAGTATTGGAATCGAGCAATGACGTCACGGCCCGGTCGCTGAACCAACGCATATGGCAATTACTAGAAACAGCAGAGGCGAATCGGGCACCGCGAGAGTGACGATGCGAACATTTAAGATTTAGCCCGACCGTCCGCATCGTTCTCGAAATCGTTTCAGTTGGACAACAGCATCGCGCCAACCTGACACAAGGCAGCACCGACGAACGCCATCGCCAGTCCCCAGGCTAGCAGTTTGAAATAAAGCTTTCCGTCGCCGTCATCCTTGCCCAGCGCTGCGATACAGAGTGCACCAAGCGTTGACAGCGGCGACACGTCGACCAAAGACGAGCCCACGTTGATTGAAAGCGCGATGGCCAGCGGATCAGTCGCACCTGTTGCACTGGCAAGACTGGGCACCATTGGAAGGAATACCGGTAAAACGACGCCAGAAGTGCTGCTGTATGTGGAAATCATTCCTGTGGTGAAGGCAATGATGCCATAAACCGAGTCCGGTCCGGCGACGCGCGCAATCAATGCGCTGAACAATTCGGTCCCGCCATTGGCCTGAACCAAAGCAACCAGCGTGGCGACCCCGCAGACCATCAGCAGGATGCCCCAAGGCATTCGCGCAATGGCTGCTTTCTCATCGCCGACGCGCAGCAGGATGAGCGCGACGCCAGCGGCAAAGGCAGAAAATGCCAGATTGGCCTTGAACAGGACGACGCCAGCAATCCAAACCGCCAATACGGACAGCGTCATTACATGGGCACGGGTAAATACGGAATGAGCAACGTCGTCGCCGGATATTTCGGACGCACCGTTTGCTGCGCGCAGCTTTGGCAGGAACCATGCCCAGGCGATGAAGGACACGAGAATATGGGCCAGCAGATTTGCAACCATCACAGCCATTTCATGCCCGCCCAAACCCGCAGCATCCATGCGTGAATTCGCGATGACGCCAACCGCGCTGATCGGCGACAGATTACCGGCATTGGCGCCATTGGCGACCATCAATGCAGTCAGCATCGGCGGGATATGCGCTCGCCTGCCAATGGCAGCCGCAATGGGAACGATCAGTGCAGTGCTGGCGATCGCCCCTGGCCCCAAAGCCGAAATTGCCATTGCGCTGACAAAAAAGCTGAGCGGGATTGCCACGCGGCTGCGCGCGGTGCCGCCCATAACGCGTTGCGCCATCACCGGGAATGTGCCGTTCAGTTCTGCAATAGCGAATAGAAAACATACCCCTGACAGCGTCAGGAACAGGTCGACCGGAAATCCCTCCATCACGGAATCCGGCTTTCCTCCGGCGACATAAACCCCGATTATCCAAGCCAATCCGATGGCAAGCAGACCAATATTGAGCTTCGAGACCATCGACAATATTATGGCCGCAAGCAAGGCAAGCAACGTGATTGTTGCAACAGACATTTCAAACTCCCCCGACAGCGCACGGTACTTCCCACGGCGTGCTGAACTCAAAAATCCGCGACACCGCACATCGCATCAGTGACTGCAAAAGCGATCGGTGCCGCCGAATGACCTGCGCAATGACACAGTGCGCTCAATTCGTTTCGAATATCGCGGCATATTGGTCACGCAGAATGGTTTTCTGGACTTTGCCCATGGTGTTTTTGGGCAATTCATCGACAAAAGCAATCACGCGCGGTTGTTTGAAGCGCGCCAGACTGTCGGCCAAGGCTGCCTTCAGTGCAGCGGCATCGCAAAAGCCGGAAATCGTTGGCACGACGACCGCTACAATGCCTTCACCCATATCAGCGTGCGGAGCGCCGATGACTGCGGATTCGCGAACCTGGGGAAGCTCGTCCAGAGCATTTTCCACCTCTGCCGGATAGATGTTGTAACCGCCCGAAATGATCAGATCTTTGGCCCGCCCGACGATGGAGACATAGCCTTTGGCATCGATCAGTCCAAGGTCGCCCGAGATGAAATGTCCGTCCCTGAACTCTGCGGCGGTTTTTTCCGGCATTTGCCAATAGCCTTGAAAGACGTTGGGCCCAGCGATTTCGATCACGCCAATCTCTCCTTGCGGCAAAACAGCTCCCGTTTCCGGGTCAGCGATGCGAATTGAGACGCCTGGTAGAGGTAGGCCAACCGTTCCGGCGACGCGGTCCCCATCATAAGGATTGGATGTATTCATGTTCGTCTCTGTCATGCCATAGCGTTCAAGGATTGCGTGGCCTGTGCGCTCGGAAAACTCGCGGTGAATGTCCGCTGACAGTGGTGCCGACCCCGAAATGAACAGGCGCATATGGGCGACATGTTCGGCCGTAAAGCGCTCCTCTTTTAACAAGCGGATATAGAATGTGGGGACGCCCATCATCGTATTTGCGCGCGGCAGCGCATCCAGCACATCTTCGACATCAAAGGCAGACTGAAAGATCATTGATGCTCCGGCCGCCAGGATCACATTCGTCGCGACGAAGAGACCGTGCGTATGGAAGATCGGGAGCGCGTGGAGCAGCGTGTCATCGCTGGTGAAGCGCCAATTGTCTTTCAGGGTAAGAGCGTTCGATGCCAGATTTCCGTGGCTCAGCATCGCGCCCTTGGATCGGCCCGTCGTGCCGGAGGTATAGAGGATCGCTGCCAGATCATTGTCAGCGCGATCGATGGTCGCAAAATCAGCTGCACATTTCTCTGCCAGTGCCGCGAGCGTTCCTGATTCCGCATCCCCCAGCGTTTCGACCCGACCGACACCAGCGGCGTTCGCGAGCGCGCGGATCGATTCTGCCTGCGCCGGATCACACACGAATAAAGCAGGCTGTGCATCGCGCATAAAATAATCAAGCTCGCCTGAGGTATAGGCCGGATTCAAAGGTAAAAAAACCGCTCCAGTACGCAAACATCCGAGATAGAGCATCAACATATCAATGCTCTTTGGGGCCTGGATAGCCACCCGGTCACCGGGCTGAACACCTAGCGACACAAGCAGGTTAGCATAGCGTGCAGACGCTTGTTCAACGCCGAAATAGCTAACCGTTGTCCCATTGCCAAGCGTCGCAAATGTGCGCGCTGCGTTCTCTGGAAAGCGCGCCTGCAAAAGGGTGTAGAGATTGGACATGGGCTAACCTTGATTGTTTCAGGCGACTTGGTCTTTACGCGCCTCGGCTGAGTTTACTACGGTTGACTATACCGACCGTGCGCTACTGAATGATTTGCGTGTATGCAATTGCAATATAGCGGCAAACGCGCGCAACCCGCCCAACTCTGTAACAGCAGTAAGAAAGTCGGTCAGCGAAAGTAGTTAATGCTGCGATACGTGTGCATTGCATTATAGTTGATTAGCGTTATCCTAGGTACTTCAAATGTCTCAACGGGGATTGGCGCGATTGCTAACTGCCTGTTCTGTCGAGAATCGTGACTGACCGACGGCTACTGACATATTTCGGAGGGCGAAGATGAAAATTTCTAAATCAATGCTGACGCTGGGTCTGTTCGAATTGGCCGCCATCGGCGCGATACAGATGCCGGTATCGGCGCAAGAAGCACCAAGTCCCCGCCCGACTTTTGAAAAAGACGGCACGGTGCATGTGCCCGGGTTCGATTTGCCGCCGTCGAGTTTTATGAGCAGGGAAGCAGCTGACTTGCTTCGTGCCCGTGCCGGCGTGCCACCGTTTTCGATGCCGGATAATCTCGACATTGCAACGGTGCGGATGGGGATGGAGATGGTTTTGGCCCCAGCTGTAAAAGTGATGCATGAGCGATACCCGGCCAATATTGTCGAACAGACGATTGGCGGGATACCAACTCGTGTAATCACTCCCAAAGGAGCAAAGACCCATCTCAACAGGGTTCTTATAAACCTTCATGGGGGAGGTTTTTCGGTCTGTGCCGATGCGTGCGCGATCCTTGAGTCGCTGCCGATCGCCTCTGTAGGTAAGTACAAAGTTATCAGCGTAAATTATCGCCAGGGTCCTGAGGCAAAATTCCCCGCTGCGACCGAGGATGTCACCGCAGTTTATCGGGCACTGCTCAAATCGTATAAACCCACACAGATTGGAATTTACGGCTGTTCTGCAGGCGGCGCTCTGTCGGCTCAGGTCGCTGCCTGGCTGCCGAAACAAGGCCTGCCGCAACCGGCTGCAATTGGTATTTTCGGGTCAGGAGCCGCACGTTTCGCCACAGGGGATTCGAGCTATATCGCAGGCTATGCCGATGGTGCCTTCCCACCACCGCCACCGGCGGGATCGACCAAGCCGCCATCCGGGTTGATGAAGACGATGATGTCCTATTTTGAGGGCGTGGATGCCAATGACCCAATGGTCTCACCTGCCGGACATCTTGATGTGCTCGCGAAATTTCCACCAACATTGGTGATCACTGCGACGCGTGCGGCGGATATGAGTCCGGCTATATATACGCATAATCAGCTTCTCAAGGCAGACGTTGCGTCTGAACTGATTGTCGCCGAGGGTCTTGGCCATTGCTATATTTATTCCGCCAATGTGCCGGAGGCACAGGATGCCTATGCGGCAATCGCCAAATTCTTTCATAAGCACCTGCAATGAATTTATGGGGAATTCGGAAAATTGGCCAGTGTTGATGATCTACTATGCGTCATTAGATTTAACATGCGACCGGTTTAAATTGGGAACTGAGGATGAATAAGATGTTGAAGTATCTTGGTGGGATAACCGGAGCGCTGCTGGTAGCGGCGTTCATGATTGACGTAGCTGAAGCAAAGTCACCTGAAGTGACACCTATAGAAGGTGCGCCGACGCTGATGACAGGAGCATATGACGTTGCAACGATGGGTTATACTAAGAGCGAATACTTCGTTTCGGGCGTAGCCAATTCTTATTCCGCGCCGCAGCCCCTGAATCCCAATGGTCGATGGACAGCGAGCGCATCAGGGACGGCGCCTTACCGGACCCGGATTGTCGTCATGCGCCCGAGCGACCCGTCGAAATTCAATGGAACAGTTATAGTCGAATGGCTGAATGTCAGCGGCGGTCTCGACGCCCCTGCGGATTGGTTCATGGCGCACCGTGAAATCGTCCGTTCCGGCTATGCTTATGTTGCCGTCTCTGCCCAGAGGGTCGGTGTAGAAGGGGGAGCGAGCTTAGGCGCAGACATGTCGCTCAAGAAAATGAATCCTTCTCGCTACCAAAGCTTGTCACATCCTGGCGATGCCTTTGCCTTCGACATCTTCTCGCAAGCGGGCCGACTGGTTCGGCGCGCGCGTGCAAACGGGATACTCGGCCCGCTCGTTGCCAGAAAGGTGATTGCTGCCGGCGAGTCTCAGTCTGCGCATTTCCTCACCACTTACGTCAATGCAATCGATCCGAAGGCTAAGGTTTATGACGGTTTCTTGATTCATTCGCGCTTTGGAGGGTCAGCACCGCTTGACGGCAGTTCCATTATCGGTGGCCCGATTTCAAGCTATCCTCAACTGGTGAAGTTTAGACCGGACTTGCGGGTGCCAATGATTACAGTCATCACGGAAACCGACCTGGTCGGTACAGGGCGGCAAGGGTTCTATGTCGCACGACAACCGGATGCTAAAAATCTTCGAACCTGGGAAATTCCGGGCACCGCACATGCAGATACCTATATGCTCCAAGTTGCTCCGATTGACACTGGCACCGCGCCGATTGCAGCGATCGCTGCAGCCTACAAACCTTCGGACAATCTGATGGGAATGAAAGTCTCCAAGCCCATCAACTCTGCTCCGCAGCACCATTATGTCTTACAGGCAGCGTTCGCTGCGTTGAACCGCTGGGTTGCAACCGGTAAGCCTGCGCCCGCGGCGCAACCTATCTCACTGACCTCCGATACGCCACCAGCTCTCGTTCTCGATTCAGGTGGCCATGCAGAAGGTGGCATACGCACTCCGTGGGTCGATGTCCCGACCGTGCGCTTGTCGGGCACAGGAAATGGTGGGAACATTATGGCCGCGCTGTTTGGTTCTAGTGAGCCATTCGATGCGCAAGCGCTTGCCCGCCTCTATCCAGGTGGAAAGCCCGAATATCTCAAGCGGTTCGAAGTTTCACTCGACTCTGCAATCAGTAAGGGGTTTCTACTGTCCGCCGACCGAGCGGAAATTCTGCAATTGGCCGATGCAATGTATCCAGCGTTACCTTGACTATGGGTGTTCCCGGAGCTTCTGCGTCTGCATCACGCAAATTCTATATTACCGGAACCGGGAAGCTGCTCGATCAGCGAAGCGCCGCATAGCAATGCTGGTGTGACAAACCCGGGGTCGAAAGTCCGCATATCCATTATATGTCGAAGCACCGCGAGTGCGCCGTGGATGGTGACCTCGTAGCCGTTTGCCGTACGGATCCGCGCAGTGCGGATCTCACCCGAGGGATTTCGCACCTCCCCCCATAAATAGGTCGGGGCTTTCAGGCGGGCAGCCGCATCTGGGCCTATGGCTGCGCTGGCGTTCGCTAGCATCCGGTTGCGTATGGCGGGCAGACGTAGCAATGGCGCTAGCAGATTTGACGCCAGCATCGCCAAACGGAAACCTTTTGTCACAGCGATATATACCGTGACGGAGGGAATTCCGGTGGTCTTATAGGCGGTGCTGACATCGCCCCATGGAAAGGCAACAGCGAGGCGCGACCCTCTGCCAAAATCGATGTAGCGCGCGCGTAATCCGATCGGTTCTGAACGAAGGGTTCCTTCGCGGCGTATCCGGGTTCCGCTTCCAATGCCCTCAACGGTCGTTTTGGCTGTCCCCGGAGATTTGAGCGAATGCGATTCGAATCCAAGGCATAGGGTGGTGGCATCTGGCAAAGCTTGCTTTAACGCCAGAGCCAGACAGTCGGTAGGGATAACGTCGAATCCAACGCCTGGGCAAAGCACAATATTGGCGTTGCCGGCGGCATCATCAAGTGTCCTGGCATGTTCGAAAACGTCAATCTCTCCAGTTATGTCGAGATAATGCACACCCGCAGCAATGGCGGCAGCCATCATTGGACGTGCCGTAGTGGAAAATGGTCCGGCGCAGTTCAAGACAACCGCCAAGCCCGAAAGATCGGGTGCATCAGCAGGAAATATACGGTGGTGCAGTTCGAGCTCGCCAGCCAGCGCGATAATTTGTTTTGCATTACGGCCCGCAAGGATCGGTCTCAGTCCTTGTCGAACGGCTTCGCGCGCAATCAATTCACCCGAATAGCCATTCGCTCCATAGATCATCCATTCGGACATCGATTCACACTTTCATTCAGTTGAAACCACGGAGGAATATCGTGCCTTCAGTTCGTTCTTGTAAAGCTTGCCTGTGTCAGCTCTTGGTAGCTCGCGTTCGAACTCGACGCTGCGGGGGCATTTTACGTCGGCTAGGCGTTCTTTGCACCAATCAATCAATTCTGAGGCGAGCCTATCGCTTGCACTTGCCCAGTTTTTGAGCTGGATGATCGCTTTTACCTCCTCGCCAAATACCGAGTTAGGTACGCCGAACACAGCGGCGTCAGCGACATCGGGGTGGGAGATCAGCAGATTTTCGACTTCCTGTGGATAAATGTTGACGCCGCCAGAGATGATCATGAAATCCTTACGGTCGGACAAATAGAGATAGCCTTCGTTATCGACATGGCCGACATCGCCCATGGTGGACCAGTCGGGATGCAGCGGGTTGCGAGCGGATGCTGTTTTCACGGGATCATTGTGATAAGTAACAGGCTTAGTGCCACTGAAATAGATCGTCCCTGTTGCGCCGATCGGCAGTTCATTGCCGTCATCATCGCAGATATGGATCGTGCCAATCACTGCGCGGCCGACCGAGCCGACATGCGCCAGCCATTCGGCGCTGTTAATCTTCACAAAGCCTATGCCTTCGGACCCGGCGTAAAACTCTTCAATGATCGGGCCGAGCCATTTTATCATCGCCTGCTTTGCCGGCATGGGGCAGGGGGCGGCGGCGTGAATTACTCTTTTGAGCGATGTTAGATCGTACCTGTTGCGCACTTCAACAGGCAAAGCCAGCAAGCGGATGAACATCGTCGGCACGACCATGACATCGGTGATTTTATAACGCTCGATTGCCTTTAGAAACTCTTCGGGTTCAAACTTGTTCATCACAACTGCAGTAGCGCCGATCGATTGCATTGCCGACGTCATACCCATGGGGGCGCTGTGATAAAGCGGGGCAGGGGACAGATAGACGGTGTCTGAATTGAACCCGTAATTCGCTGAAAATAACGCGGCAGCCGGGTTAATCTGAACAGGGTTGCCTGGAGTTTGAGCAAATTTCAGCCCTTTGGGACGGCCGGTTGTGCCCGACGAATAAACCATCCTTCCACCTATTTCTTCGTCCGAAATAGGCGTTTTGAGCTGGGCTGCGGATAGCGCGTTCCAATCGGGTAGGTCATCGACCGGGCCGATGGTGATGATTTTTTCCAGGCCCGGCATCGCAGCGCGGCGCGCCAAAACATCACGCGCCGTGTTCGACATTGTGTCAGAAATCAGCAACGCCTTAGCCCCGCTGTCATTGACAATATGAGTGATTTCGTCGGTTTTCAGCCTCGCAGAAAGTAGCACGAGGATAAGGCCTGCGCGCTGCGCCGCCCAGTAAATATCAAAGAATTCCAATCTATTATCGCACGAAATTGCTACGGCATCACCGTTGTTGAGACCGAGGTAGCGCATCGCATGCGCTCCGCGATTGGCGTGGGCCTCAAGCTGTGAATAGGTAATGGAATTCCCGGATGACGAAAGTATCAGCGCCGGCTTGTGAGGATAGCTTTGGGCATGAAGCCTGGGATGCACGCGCCGCGCCCTTAAAAACCGATGTCCTTAATTGGTGCGTTATAACCGTTGTTGATGGTGTGGTTAGCCTTGATCAACGACTCGCGGTCCACGCCGCCGATATAGCCATCAATCAGACGTTGATAATTGCTGATCAGCCCTTCCCAGCTGTGAGATAGGCGCATGCCGGGGAATTTTCCGGCGTGTAGGCCACGTTGCTGTTTGGGCAGATTTTCATAATCCTGCTGCGGAACTTCCGGGAATTCAGAGGAGTCGTGTGGCAGCATTTTGGGCTGTTTTGGCGTTTCATATTCCTCGCCCTCGGGCCGCAGGACCAGTGACCAGATCTCAAACAAGCAAGTTTCGGGCGTGAGCGGACGGATTCGGTAAGAAGACATTGCCGCAAACATTGGCAGCAGGAAGAAATGCGGGAACATGAACTCTACATCATGGATGGGGAATTGCTCGGTCACGCTCGGTAAGTCAAACATCGGAGCGCCGCGTTCGAGACCATCTTTTGTGATCTCTTCGCGTGCCTTGCTGTAAAAGGCAATCAATGCTTCGATCGGATCGTCTGATACCGGCATATCGCGGAGTTTTTCAATTACATCGACTTCTGTCTTGTGGACCATGCCGCTCATGCCGCTGCTTAATCTGGACATGAATTCAACGCTTTGCTCGACAACCTGACGCCCGTTCATCTTTTTGACCGGAATCATTCCGTCGCCATTATCCTCCCCAAGGCCGGAAGGGACGGGCGGAGTCAAAGCTTGCAGCTGGGGATGCGTACGCATCGTATGGTAACCCTCCATGAAGGCCTCCATCGCCAGCTTCCAGTTGGTGGGAAGGACAGTCCCGTACCACCAGTCCATCTTCAGCTTGTCAGCATTGCGCGCATTGAGATTTGTTGCCACCGGTCCCAATGTATCGAGCAATGATGCGGCATTGTCGTCAAAATTGATGAACGCACATCCGGCGAAAAATTCGACACGGCATGGAGCAAGATCAATCTCTGCATGGTCAAGCAGCTCGGGGCTAAAAATATTCTTGCCGAACACGAATGTGTTCTTGCCCTCGGGGTTCCAGCGCCAGCCGTGGAATGGACAGATGAAGCCGGTCTTGCTGCAGTTGCCGGGGCCTTGTGCGAGCTCTACACCTCGGTGACGACAAGCATTATGGAATGCCTTCACGCCATTCTTCGTGTTTACCAAGATTACCGATTTATCCAGAATCGTGTAAACGGTGAAATCGCCAATCTCAGGGATCTCTTCGAGGCGGCATGCCATTTGCCACACATGCGGCCACAGCTTTTCCTTTTCCAATTCGAAAAATTCCGGATCGTAATACCGCGCTGCCGGGATCATCTCCGGGTTGGTTATCCGGTGGGGGACGGATTCAGTCGCACTCGAAGGATTATTGGGCATCGTTTCTCTCACTCATTTTTTGATTTGGCGGATTTACGCGCGAATTTATGACTCGCATGATAGCCGAAAAAAAATGCATTGCTAGATGTGCATTATACAAATAGCGAGAGTTTTTTCGAGACGAGTTTCGGCAGCGGGTCTGGTCCAATCGGGCGCCGCCTTTGAGAAAGCAGGTCAACGCGATGACACAATTAGGTGGTAGGACGTGCCTGATTACCGGGGCCTCATCGGGGCTGGGAGCGCATTTCGCGCGGACGTTATCGGGGGCCGGCGCGCGGGTAGTGCTGGCGGCGCGGCGTTTGGACAGGGTGCAGACACTGGCATCAGAAATTCGTGCCACAGGGGGCCAAGCGTTTCCGCTGGCAATGAATGTCAGTGATGAAAAGTCGGTCGTGTCTGCCTTTGACGCCGCCGAGCAGGCGTTTGGCATCGTCGATACCATAATCGCCAATGCGGGGGTTGCAGCGCCTGGCCGATCAACCGAGGTTCCGATCGAAGCGCTCCGTAATGTGCTTGATACCAATATACTGGGTGTGATGATCACGGCACGGGAAGGCGCGCGCCGATTGATAGCATCGGGAAGCCGGGATAATGGCCGTGGCCGGATTGTCATCATTGGGTCGATCACGGCGGAAATGACGGGGCAGGGCGATGCCATGTATAGCGCTAGCAAAGCTGCGGTCGCCCATATGGGCCGCACTCTGGCGCGCGAATGGGTGCGGCAGGGCGTGAATGTGAATATCATTCAGCCGGGCTATATCGATACCGAGCTGGCTGGCGAATGGTTCGGCAGCGAAGGCGGCAAGGCACAGATCGCCGCATTCCACCGCAAGCAGTTGCAACCAATCGCATCGCTTGACGGACCTTTGCTCTATCTCTGCTCAGACCAATCGGCGCATACCACAGGCGCAGTTTTAACCATCGATGACGGACAATCTTTATGACTATTAGCCAACGAGCCATCGATATCGCAATTAAGGTCGAAACCTTTGTTCGCGATGTGGTAATCCCGTATGAACAGGACCCGCGCCGTGACCACCACGGCGCGCCGACTGATGAACTCGTCTATGAAATGCGGGATAAGGCGCGCGCCGCCGGTGTGCTGACGCCGCATATCTTGGCGTGCGGCGGGCATTTGAACCAACGCGAAACAGCGGTTGTGCTCATCAAAAGCGGACTATCGCCGCTCGGTCCACTGGCCTGCAACACTATGGCGCCTGATGAAGGCAATATGTATTTGCTGGGCAAGGTTGGCAGTGCAGAGTTGAAGGACCGTTTCCTGAATGAACTGGTTGCGGGTCGCGCCCGTTCGGCCTTTTTCATGACCGAACCGGCGATAGAGGGTGGGGCAGGTTCTGATCCATCGATGATGAAAACGACGTGCAAGCTTGATGGCAACCACTGGGTCATCAACGGCCGCAAGACCTTTATCACTGGTGCGCAAGGTGCAAGCGTGGGAATTGTGATGGCCAAGGCGGAAGAAGGCGCATGCATGTTTTTGGTCGACTTGCCTGACCCTGCAATCCGAATCGAACATGTACCTAATACCATCGACAGCTCGATGCCCGGCGGTCATGCGACCATTGTCATCGACAATCTGCGTGTTCCCGCCGACCAGATGCTGGGTGAGGCGGGTGAAGGGTTCAAATATGCACAAATCCGCCTCTCTCCGGCTCGGCTTTCGCATTGTATGCGTTGGCTGGGCTGCTGCATCCGTGCACATGAAATTGCTACCGATTATGCCAACCGTCGCGAAGCATTTGGCAAGGTTCTGGTCGATCATGAGGGCGTAGGCTTCATGTTGGCTGAAAATATGATCGATTTGAAACAATCCGAATTGATGATCGATTGGTGCGCGTCTGTACTTGATTCTGGCTCGCTTGGTACTGTTGAGAGCTCTATGGCCAAGGTTGCGGTATCCGAGGCGTTGATGCGTATTGCTGACCGCTGTGTGCAAGTGATGGGTGGCACCGGTGTGACCGACAAAACTATTGTTGAACAGGTATTCCGCGAAGTGCGCGCCTTTCGCATTTACGATGGCCCCACCGAAGTCCACAAATGGAGCCTCGCCAAAAAGATCAAGCGCGATTGGAAATTGGCCAATGTCGGCTCAACCTGACATTAACCAAGGCGCCGGGGCGATCCGAACCGTAGTGGACGAGGTAGCGCTGGCGGCATGGCTATCAGCCAACGTCGCGGGCTATGCTGGACCGCTGAGCATCGACCAGTTCAATGGCGGCCAGTCCAATCCGACCTATCGTCTAACCACACCACATAAGCGTTATGTGCTTCGTCGCAAACCGCCGGGGGAAATATTAAAGGGAGCGCATGATGTGATGCGCGAAGCCCGCGTTATCGGTGCGCTTGCCGAAACCGATGTGCCGGTGCCGCGAATATTAGGTATCTGTTCGGATACTGCGGTACTTGGCAGCGACTTTTTTGTAATGGAAATGATCGAGGGGCGCATCTTCTGGGATGCCAGTTTCGCGGAAATTCCCATGGTAGAGCGCGCTGCCTATTTCGATGCCATGAATACCGTCATTTCGGCGATGCACAATCTTGTTCCAGCCGCCGTTGGCCTCGGCGAGTATGGCCGAGCAGGCAATTATTTTGAACGGCAAATCGGCCGCTGGTCTGCGCAGTATTTGGCGGACGAACTGGCTGGACGCGACGCAGACATGGATGCGGTCGTCGCTTGGCTCCCCACGGCCATCCCCGAAGGCGACGAGACGCGGCTGGTCCACGGTGACTACCGTTGCGATAACATGATTTTTCACCCGACAGAGCCGCGGATATTGGCGGTTTTGGATTGGGAACTTTCGACCCTGGGCCACCCCTTAGCAGATTTTGCCTATCACGCGATGATGTACCATATGCCGCCCGATATTGTTGCAGGGCTGGGCGGGGTTGAACCGGCTTCGTTGGGCTTGCCAAAGGAGGCAGATTACATCGCTGCTTATTGCAAACGGCGCGGTTTGTCCGGCATCGCCAACTGGAACTTCTATATGGCGTTCAGTTTCTTTCGGCTCGCGGCGATTTTCCACGGCATCAAAGGTCGCGTGCTACGCGGCAATGCGTCATCGGCCACCGCAACCGAACGCGCCGCTGCATTCCCGCGTCTTGCCCGGTTGGCGAAAGAAGCAATGGAGCGGTGCGAGGCAGCTGATTGAGCGTTTGGCTGGCAATAACGGAGGACCTATGTTAGGAATGCACATCAGCTATTGCAATAAATTCGACAAGGATTAGTGCTGTTGGTTCGCAGCAATCACGGCCGGCAAGGCAATAGATAAATTTTGGGATGAGTGCGGAAAAATGACGACCAACACAGGCCTGGATAAATTGAAAGCGCTCGTCAGTGACCGAGCTGCTTTGCTTAAGCACCTCGAACATGCCGATACCGCGCCGCTATTGATGGTCCTCGTTCATCTTGGCGGTGACCCTGCATGGCTGGATCGCATACAGCCGCACATTAAGGGCCCCTGGAGTTTCCACGATGAAACGCCCGATGCTTTGCGCGCCGAACTGCGTGAGGCCTTGGCCGATGTGCTGGAGGGCTATGCTGAGACAAGGCGCGAATTGCCGACCGAGATTCCGAGGCATCTGCTGCCCCAGATGCTGCGCGCATGCACGGGTCAGGACGTTCCGGCCGAATATTTCCCGATGGTCGATGAAGAAATGGATCTCGCGGGAACCGATCCAAAAACCGTTCACTGGCGTGGCAAGCCCGATCCCGCCCGCTTGGCAGATTTTCAGGTGCTCGTCGTCGGCGCAGGATTTTCCGGCGTTGGCATGGGAATCAAGCTAAAGGAAGCGGGTATCCCTTTCACGATCATCGAGAAGAATGATGATGTTGGCGGCACTTGGTATGAAAATACCTATCCCGGCATAGGCGTCGATACCGCAAACCACTTTTATTCCTACAGCTTCGACAATAACAATGACTGGGACTATTTCTTCGCCAAAGGCGACGAGATTGAAGCCTATATCCGCCGTAACACGGAACGTACGAGCCTGCGCGATAATATACGGTTCAGCGAGGAAGTGCAGTCGCTGACTTGGGACGAAGGTTCGCTGCTCTGGCGAGCAGAAATCCGCCGCAAAGATGGTTCAACCTATAAGATGGCGGCCAATAGCGTCGTCAGCGCAGTCGGAATGCTCAACCGCCCGAAAGTACCGCCGATCAATGGATTGGACAGCTTCGCCGGACCCAAATTCCATACTGCGCGCTGGGATCATTCGGTTGATTATAAGGGTAAGCGCGTCGGTATGATTGGTACCGGGGCCAGCGGCATGCAGGTCGGTCCTGCGATCCAGCCTTTCGTCGAGAATCTGACGATCTTTCAGCGCTCCCCTCATTGGGCGATGCTCAATCCGCTCTATTTTGAGAATGTCACAGACGCCAAGAAGTGGGTGCTTAACAACATCCCATTTTATACAAAATGGTTCCGCTTCCAGCTTTTTTGGTCCTCATCAGACACCTTCCACCACAATTTGAAGGTCGACCGCAACTGGCCCGATCAGGCGCACTCGTTAAACGCCGCGAATGCGGAGATACGCAAGCAGCTTGAAGCGCATATTGCAAGCGAGGTGGGCCATGATCCCGAATTGATCCGCAAGGCGACGCCCGATTATCCGCCTTATGGCAAGCGTATGCTGCGCGACAATCATTGGTATCGCATGCTGACCCGCGAGAATGTCAATCTGGTCGATGACCAGATCGATCACGTTGAACCCGAAGGCATCGTGACCGCCGATGGGACGCTGCACCCCTGCGACATCCTTGTGCTCGCCACCGGCTTCGAAACGCGGCGTATGCTGTGGCCGATGCAGATCGAAGGGCGGGGCGGCGCGACGATACTCGAGCGCTGGGGCGACGAGGACCCGCGCGCGCATCTCGGGATCACAGTCCCCGAATTTCCAAACTTCTTCCTGATTTACGGCCCCAATACCAACCTTGCGCATGGCGGCAGCGCCGTGTTTCATAGTGAATGCCAGATCCGCTATATCATGCAGGGGCTGCGTGAACTTGTGGAAACCGGCGCGGGCGCGCTTGAAGTCAAACCCGAGCCTTTCTGGAATTATCAGGAAAAGGTCGATGCGGCGCACAGGGAACTGGTCTGGTCGCATCCCGGTGTTACCAGCTGGTATAAAAATGGTGCGGGTCGCGTTCATGCCGCCTCTCCCTGGCGGTTGGTCGATTATCGTAACATGACGGCCAAATTTGATCCGGCAGAATATGAGTTCACTCCAGCTTCAAAGGCCTGAATAGTCCTGTCGGGGTGATAAAGTTAGCGGGAAGAGGATGAGGCATGACCGGTTTTGACGAAACGTTCGACTTTGTCGTTGTCGGCAGTGGTGGTGGCTCAATGTGCGCTGCCCTGGTTGCACGCTCGGCTGGCAAGTCTGCAGTGGTTTTGGAAAAAACAAACCTGATTGGCGGGACCACGGCGCGTTCCGGAGGGGTAATGTGGATTCCGGGCAACCCCTTCATGGCCAGAGCGGGCGTAAACGAAAGTCTGGACGCTGCGGCAGCCTATCTCGATTCGGTTGTCGGGGATCACAATGATACGCCGGGTGCATCCAAGGCGCGGCGCAGCGCGTTTCTGGAAGCAGGGCCGCGGATGCTCGATTTTCTGATAGGCAGGGGACTCAAATTCTCCCGCATCACCAGCTGGCCTGATTATTATGACGAAGCGCCGGGCAGTTCGATCCCTGGCCGCACGGTTGTTGCCGACCTGTTTAATGTGAACGAATTGGGTGAGGCAAAGAAGCTGCTCCGCCCTAATTTCCTGACGCTCCCTGTATCGCTCGAAGATGCGCTGCAACTGCCGCATGTGAAAAAGTCATGGGCCGCAAAAAAGGCACTCATGCGCATGGGCTTGCGCATCTTGAGCTCCAAACTGACAGGCAAAAATTATGTCACTGCTGGCGCTGCATTGCAGGGTCGGATGATGCAGGCCGCGCTCAAGGCAGGAGTAGAATTACGCGTTAATTCCGCCGTCAAAGAACTGATCGTGGAAGAAAGGAAAGTCGTTGGCGTCGTCACCGAAAAGGACGGCAAGCCTTACCGTGTGGGCGCGCGTCTGGGCGTGCTCGTCAATGCCGGCGGCTTCGCGCTTAATCAGTCGATGCGCGACACCTATATGCCGGGGAGCTCGATTTGCCACACCAGCGTTGCCGAGGGTGATACCGGCGAAATGATCCAGGAAATGATGCGCCACGGTGCCGCCATCGCGCAAATGGACAGCTTTGTCGGTAGCCCTATTTCCTTGCCACCTGGCAGCGAAGCTGCGCCGATCAAGCCGGGCGCTCAAGGCGTCACCACTGCGCCGCATGCGATATTGGTGGATCAGAGCGGTGTTCGTTATCTGAACGAAGGCGGCTCCTACACCGAATATTGCCAGCGCATGATCGAGCGTAACAAGCAGACCCCAGCGATCCCCAGCTATGCAGTATTTGACAGCCGGGTTATGAAGAATGTGATGATTGCAGGGACTATGCCCGGCTCCAAAAAGCCCGATGAATGGACCGAGAAAGGCTATCTTCACACCGCCGACAGCATCGAGGGGCTGGCCACATCGCTCAACATTGATCCCACAACCCTGCGTAATACGGTTGAGCGTTTCAACAGCTTCGTCGCCGCGAATGATGATAAGGATTTCCACCGCGGCGCGCGCGAATATGACCGCTGGCTGGGAGACCCGTTCCACACCCCCAATGCCACATTGGGTGAAGTCAGCGAAGGACCGTTCTACGCGATCCCTGTCATACCAGGTGATGTTGGAACGCTGGGCGGAGTGGTGACCGATGACAAGGCACGCGTGCTGCGGGAAGACGGCACACCTATTGTGGGCCTCTATGCCACCGGAGTGACCGCCGCGTCAGTGATGGGCCGCACCAGCCCTGGCTCGGGCGTCAATATCGGGCCAAGCTTCGTCTGGGGTTATGTTGCAGCAAAAGATGCGGTTGGAGCCAGCTGAGGCTGTTAGCCATTTGCGTCCGCAATCTCCCGGGCCTTCACGCGCAATACATCCTTCTTGACCTTGCCTGACGGAACACGGGGCAAGTCATCGACAAGCACGACATGTTCAGGAAATTTCTGGCGTGCCACCCCTTTATCATCGAGGAACCGCCGGATTTCGGGGAGGTCGATAGTTTGCCCTGCGCGCGGGATGATGAAGGCGCATCCTTTTTCGCCGGTCGTAGGGCTGGGCATAGCGACGATGGCGACTTCAGCAATGGCGGGGTGGTCGAACAGGAGGTCTTCGACCTCCTTGGGGCTGATATTCTCGCCCGAACGGATGATGATGTCCTTCTTGCGGCCAGTGATAACAATGTAATTGTCATGAACGATACAGCCCAAATCACCCATGCGGAAATATCCGTCGCCAATAAAATTGCCATCATTGTCGGACCCGTGGACATAGCCGACGAACAGACCTGGGCCGCGCGCGATAATCTCACCCTCTTCGCCGTGCGGAAGCGGGGTATCATCCAACGCGTCAACAATCTGAAGCTCGGCCGGATAGACGATTTCACCATCGGTGTCTGCGCCAAGATCCGCCTGTGCAACGTCGCGGATTCCCAGCGTAGCCGTAATCATTTCGGTCGAACCATAGCATCGGAAAAACAGACAGTCGGGGAAGGTTGCGCTCGCCTTGCGAATGAGATCGGGCGATACGGTGGTGCCGCCACAGAAAAATAGGCGCAACGATGCAATAGCCTCGGGCCGCGCGCTGGCGGTATCGAGCAATTGCTGAAGGAACGGCGTGGCACCGCCATTAACCGTGCAGCGTTGCTCCTCAATAACCTTGATACCTTCCTCAACGGTCCAAACATCCATCAGAACGCTGGCCGAGCCGTGAATCCAAGTCAGGTCGAACGCCCAAAGCGCGCCAGTGATATGCGTGACGGGGGAGGGCATGAAAACGACGTCGTCCGGACCGATATTCCAGGCAACGCCCATCGCACGTGCGCGATGATCATAACTGTAATGTGTATGGAGCACGCCTTTGGGCTTGCCCGTGGTTCCAGATGTGTACATCACCATCATCACGGAAGCCGGATCGACAGTGGGAAGCGCGGCGTCGTCGGCGGGCGCGGTCGAAAGTGCCATCTCCCAAGTCAGATTGGCTTCATCGCGCACTGTTACGACATGGCGCAATTCGGGCAATTCGGAGCGCAACCCGGCTAGCATCGCGGAATGATCATGCTTGCGGAATGTGCCGGGGATGAAGATCAGTTTAGACCGGCAATCGGCGAGGATATAGCCCAGCTCGGATTCTCGATAAATTGGCGGAATGGGGTTGATGACAAGGCCGGTCATCCTTGCTGCGAGGGCAATCACGCCTGTTTCTATCCAGTTGGGCAGCTGGAAAGAAATTACATCGCCGGGCTTTAACCCAAGCGACAGAAAGAAAGCTGACAGTTTTAGCGCCTGATCCCAGCATTCGCGCCGGGTCAGCCGCGTCTCACCTTCGATCAGGAGCAGATGATCAGGATCGGCAGCCAGCGAGGCCCGGGCGGCATCGACCAAAGTGCTGTCGCTCCAATGGCCTTCTGCGAGATAGCGGTCCGCCAGTTCCTGCGACCAGCGCGTCTGAAAACCGCTAGGGTCGGTCCGCAGTGTCCAATCCATCTCCGTACCTTTCATTCGAGACCCGCCATTCGCAACAATTCGCCGATCATGTCCGCTGCGCGCTTAAGCCCAATCTCGGCGCCTTCGGCTTCGAGGCGAGGCCCGATGATTTCAAGATCGAAAGTCCCACGAAATCCAGCTTCGACTATCGACGGTACTAGCCGTTCAAGCGGAACTGCACCGTCCCCCGGCACGGCACGACACGGCAGCCCGCGATCACCGAAAACATAATCGCTGACTTGCACGAGCGAGGTTATCGGCGCAGCAACTGTAATGGCCTCGCTGATATTGGAATCAGTCCAGCAGGCGAACAAGTCGATAACTACGGAGATGTTTGCCTGTCGCGCAATCGCGTTGCAGTCGCTTAAACGGTGAGCAATCGACGCGTCGGCGTAAAGGTGTGATGTTGGTTCGATACCAAGCTTGATGCCTGCCTTTTGCGCTTGTGCGACACAAGGAGCAATGCCCTCGGCAAAACGCGCAGCTGCATCGACCCAGTTGAGCGCTCCACGTCCGCCGGTTGTCATCACAATAGCGGAGGCGCCGACCGCGTTTGCAAAATCGATGCTTTGCTCCAATCGCTCGCGCGCCGCTTGCGTTACAGCAGCATCACCAAAACCAAACGCGCGGTGGGTGAGGGCGGCAGCGTGCAATCCGGCGTCGCTGATCAGGCGCGCAGCATGTGCCGAAGAGATATCGCCAAGCTGTCCGATGTCCGGCGTAATCGCCCGTGCGCCGATCCGGGCTACGGCTTCAACCTGTTGATCGAAAGCCGCAGGTGCAAGGCTTAAAACGTTGATTGAGATGTGCGAATGCATCACGTGCTGCCGATCACGCGGCCATCGGGGTGGATTGGAAAACCACCATTTGCCATGCCCCGTTGTTCAGGCTCCAGACCGTTGTTACCCGGTTGATTAGCGCCTTGTCCACACCCTCGACACGCACGTCAGTATTCATTCGGCCGGTGAGAACGGCGGCATTGTCGGCCAAAGCAATGACATTTTCATCTGACCAGCTAATCCCGACATATTGGATGCGACCAGCGGCCATCTTGGCCAAATAGGCGTCCCTGTCATCGGCGGCTCCGGTGGCGTGATGGAATTGCAGACGCGGATCGAGCAAAGCAGTAAGCGCTTCATTGTCATTCGCCAACATCGCGGCGCAGCGTCGTTGCTCTGCGGCCTTGATAGCTGTGGTGATGGCTCCGCTCATTACGTCATCCTTAATTGTCTCGCCAGCGAACCGCTTCGATAGCAGTGTATCATGAACCTTGCATAGCTTTTAGCGCGCTCAAACAGAAAGAAATGCAACGCGGGCATTGACTTAATTTATGCTATGTCCAAATCGATAGCGACAAAGCAAAAATGGAGTCGGTGATGGGCAAATTTGCAGGAAAAGTGGCGATTGTCACCGGTGGGTCCAATGGGATTGGTGCAGCCATTGTCGCGCGGCTTTTTGCGGACGGGGCAAAGGTGGTGAACGCCGATATGCACCCACCTGCCGAAACGAGTGAATTGGTAACCTTTATCAAAACCGATGCGTCCTCATCAGCAGATGTGGCAGCATTGGTTAAAGCCACGGTGCAAAAATGGGGCCGGATCGATATACTGGTCAATAATGCCGGGATGGGCGCTCTCGCAGAAACGCCCGATATGGATGAAGAATTATGGGACAAGGTGTTTGCGATCAACACCAAGGCAATTTACCTTTTGTGCAAATATGCCATTCCAGTGTTGCGCGCGCAGGGCGGGGCGATCGTCAATATAGCCTCGATTTCAGGGCTTTCCGGCGATTATGGAATGGGTGTCTATAATGCATCCAAAGCCGCTGTGATCAATTACACCCGTTCACTGGCGCTCGATTGCGGGCGTGATGGCATTCGCGTCAATGCGCTGTGCCCCGGTCTGATTAAAACGGCTATGTCACAGCTCACCATGTCGACCCCGGAAGACCGCGCGGCCTGGCTCGGTCCCATCCCACTGGGACGGATGGGGCAACCGGAAGAAATGGCCAATGTAGTTGCTTTCTTGGCGTCGGACGAGGCGTCATACATGACCGGCTCGATCATCACCGCCGACGGTGGTATTACAGCGCACACTGGACAACCAAATGTGCCGCAGCGCCGCATTTTGCGGGCGCAGGGAGCGTAACGCCCAACCCGATACGATAAACAGGAGAGCGACATGGCGCTGTATACTACCCTTCACCTTCACAATGTTCCCGGCGAACATAAAGCGGACTATGCTTCATGGTTTGACGGCCCACACCGCGAAGCATTGGCCCGGCTACGCGGTTTTTTAGCTGCGGATCGCTATCAGATTGCGGATGCCCAGCTGGGTGATGCGTTTGAGCCGCACCGTTTTTTGAGCGTTTATGACTTCGACTATAGAAGCCCGGAAATTGACCTGCCTGCGCTTGGGCCGCTGCTCGCCGAGCCACGCGATGCCGGATGGATCACACCCGATGATAGCGAGCGCATTTTTACTTACCGCCTCTATGGCGATTGGAAGGGCAGCCCCAATTGGCAGCGCGATCAGCCGTTCTCCGGCGTCAGCATATTGATCGGCAATTATGTCGCGGGGCGTTTTGATGAATATCAGACCTGGTACGAAAATGTGCACAGCGTCGAGGTTGCCAATGTCCCCGGCCATGTCGCAATGAAGCGTGGCACGCTGTCTGACTTGCAGGTTGAACCGCGCCGCTATTGCCCGGGCGACCAATTAGTAATGACCGCGCAGCAGAGCGACGATCTGCCTTTCACCATCGGAGATTTTGTCGCCCGCGCGTTGGGCCACTCCCCCAGCGGCATCGCCATGCAGCCGCGCTCAACAGCCGGATCAATGGCGCGAACGGTGCATTATTTCCGCAAAGTGAGCGGAAGTGCTTTCTGGCCGGGTGGTATAGCTTATGCAGGGGATTGGACGGCTTATCCGGATAAGCCTTAGGGCGCAGTACGACTTTTTTCTTCAGCGCGAAGACTGAGGTCGCAAGCTATTATATTTACTCCATTTCATTTGTTTAAGATTATAATTCTCTGTTAGCAGGATTGAACGGGACGGATGGTTTCGAGGACTTCAGGCAGGATCTGGCATGGCTAAATTACAAGTTCGCGGGACAAGGCGTTCGCGCATTTTCAAAAAGATTCTGTTGAGTACCGGGCTGATCGTGATCGCATTCACCGTGATCGTCGTTGCAATCCTTTATTGGCAAGCTATCCAAAAGCCGACAGGCACGCCTAGGCTTGTTGCGCTGGGAAGCAGCTTTGCAGCCGGGATCGGTTTGGGGGATAGGGCTGATGGCAGCCCCTTTGTGTGCCAGCGCAGCCTTAATGGTTATCCGCAACAATTGGCGCGAATGCAGAATTTGTCGCTTGTTGATATGAGCTGTTCGGGTGCGACCACGCAGCATGTGCGTGACGGTGGACAACTGTTTCTCGGCCCTCAACTCGAAGGTCTGGCGAAGAATACAGAGTGGGTGACGCTGACCAGCGGCGGTAATGACGTCGGCTATGTCGGCGATTTGTCATTCCTCGCAGGACGCAAGGACGATACATTGATGGGATGGACACTTCGCCAATTCTGGGGCGGACCGCGCAAGGCCGAAGCGCGAGATTTTGCTAAGCTGCGTATGGTTCTTGCTTCGACATTGGCCGAGATCAAGCAGCGGGCGCCGCAAGCCAAGATCATTGTAGTTTCTTATCCGACGATTCTGCCGGAGACAGGCACCTGCGCAAAACTGGGGTTGACCAAGGTGGAAGCCCGTCAGATGCGCGACGTCGGTGACAGGCTGGCAGCGCTAACTTCGGCCGTTGCGCAGGATGCAGATGCGCTTGTGGTCGATATGCACAAGTTGGGCGCTGCGCACGACGCTTGTTCGGCAGAGCCTTGGGTCAATGGCTGGCATAACACAGCGGGAACGGCGTTTCATCCGACTATGGCCGGCGCAAAAGCCACGGCTGCGGCGATTTCAGCAGCGATAGACGGTTTGCCTAACCCGCAACGCTGACAGCGCGTTTCTTTGTAACGAAATATCGATCGGCTAGAGCAGCTGGTTTAGGCGAACGGAATTCGACCGAGCAAAACCGATGCGGAGTTGCGCGCTGGTCACCGGGCCCTTGGTAGGCCCAGTACCCGATCGGCTATATTCTCGCGCTGAATCTCGCTGGTGCCACCAGAAATGGAAAAGACCCAGCTCCACAGATAGTCATAGGTCCAAGGATGTGCACTTCGGTCGCCGTTGAATTCCAGAAAATCCCAACCCATCATATCGCCAACAACTTCGCTCAGTGCTTTGTGCGTGCCGGTGACGAGTAGTTTCATCATCGATCCCTTTGGCCCTGGCTGGCCGGTCCGGTCGGTTTCGGCAATGTCGGCTAGCGTCATGGCGCGGATCGCCATCGCATCGGCCTTTAGCGAGCCCAGCTTTTGAGCAATGCCGGCGTCATTTATGGCGAGCGTACCGTCCTCAAGTTTGACCTTGCCTGCCATATCGATCGCACGGCCCACACGCTCATAAAGTTCCAGTTGATCGCCGATAAAGCCAAGCCCGCGCTCGAAAGAAAGCGTCGCCATTGCTGTCGACCAGCCACCGTTTATTTCGCCGACGACATTGGAAACGGGAATGCGAACTTCGTCATAAAAGACGGTGTTGATATGTTCATCACCCAACATTGTGCGGATCGGCTTGATGTCGATGCCCGGCGATTTCATGTCGCAGATCAGCCAGGTCAGCCCCTTGTGTCGCTGTGAGTCGGGATCGGTGCGGATCAGCAATTCCTGGTAGTCGCCGTGCTGTGCATCGGTGGTCCACATTTTCGCGCCAGTGACGACAATGTGATCGCCATCAACTACTCCACGCGTTTTCAGCGATGCAAGGTCAGATCCGGCATTGGGTTCGGAAAAACCCTGACACCAGAGCGATTCGCCCGATAATATCCGGGGGAGATGAAAAGCCTTGTGCGCGTCTGTGCCGCGGGCAATCAGCGTAGGCCCGGCGTGCATCAATGCAACATAAGTGGTGTTGATATAATGTGGTGCCTGCGCGCGGGCTAGCTCTTCATACCAGATGACCTGCTGCAGCCCAGACAGGCCAAGTCCGCCAAATTCCTTTGGCCAAGCGACGCCAGCCCAACCATGGTCGTACAGCTTGCGCTGCCAATCGCGGTCAAATTGCGCCGATGTGTGCCCGTTCGCCGGTCGGACATTTTTCGGAATATTGGTCGCAAGCCATTCGCGCGCCTTAGCCCGGAATTCACGGTCGCTTTCGGAATATTGCAAGTCCATGTCAGTTTTCCAAACGCGCGTTAAGCAAACGGCCGAGCAAATCGCGCCGCGCGCCAAACAATTTGATGAGCACTAGCGCATGCTTCATATACAAATGGGCATGGTGTTCATCGGTCACGCCAATGCCGCCATGCAGCTGGATATTGGAATCGGTATTTGCTGCTGCGGCAAGATTTGCCAGATGCTTGGCTGCATCGAGATGCGCGCCTGCGTCACTCCGGCCTTCCTTGATTGCCGTTGCGGCAAACCATAATTGCGAACGCGCCGCTTCAAGCCGCACCGCCATATCGGCACAGGGGTGGCGAACGGCTTGCCATGATCCGATTTTTTTACCAAAAGTTTCTCGTACCTTTGCATATTCGACAATCTGTTCGAGCGCGGCTTCGGATATACCAACCAGCTGGGCAGCGGTTGCCAATTGACCCATTTGCCACACATAGTCGCCGCTGCATGACGCAACGGCGATCGCATTCGCGCCCGTGAGACGCATTGATGTCGATGGATCAAGCGATGGCCGGCTCTCTGCCGATACACCATCCAGCGCAATCAACGCGGCTTCGTCCCGACTGACCAACAGGGCATAGGCCGCAGCTTTGGACCCTAATATACGCAGCCCGTCCCCGTCGGTAATTGCGAGCGCAACGCCAACAGCGCCACTGGTAATTTCCGCCCGCAGCGATTCGTCTGTAACCGTCATCGCGGCAAGGCATTGTGCGAGCACATCAACGGGGCCGCATTGCCGACCTACTTCGCGGAAAAACAGAGCAAATTCGACTGCAGACAGACCACTCCCGCCCGCACCTTCGGGCAGGGCAAGCGCATACCAGCCCATATCGCCGAGTTGCTGCCGCAAATCGGGTGCAATATCAGCAGGGGCAGCACCGTGGAGCCGCTGTATCGTCATCGCGTCCGCCAAAAACTCTGCGGCTGCGTTGGCAATTTCTAGTTCGTCGCCATCAGGTACGAGGTACATTAGAACCCCCCGCCTGAGCGGCCCAGTATTTGGTCATACTTACGACTTTCCGTTTTCTCTCTGCAGCTTTATCCAGCAGCCGTAAATAAATGCAACAGCATAATCGCATTCTTTTTTATCGAGATGTGGAAAATGTCAAAAATCCGTCGGATATTCGACGATTTAGCCAACGAATAACGAATCTTCGATGCCGCTGCATCCGGACTGCACGGCGAACAACCCACCATTGCTATCTGCGCCGGGTAAATCGGTTTTGATGACCAATTTGGTCGATGTGATATATAGGGTTTCCATGTCGGCACCACCGAAGGCTGGCTTGGTCGGGTTGGAGCAAGGGAGCGCGATCGTCTGGTCAAGCGAGCCATCGGGGCGATAGCGGCGCACGGTACCGGTGGCGACGACGGCCAGCCAATAGCCGCCCTCTGCATCGACTGTGGCGCCGTCAATATGTCCATCGCTGGGTGCGAGCGTCAGAAAGAGGCGGCGGTTGGACAGGTCGCCTGTTTTGGGCTCAAGATCGAAAGCCTCCACGCTCCGGTTGGGCGTGTTGGCGCAATAGAGCGTTCGCCCGTCGGCGCTGAAAGCAAGTCCGTTGGCAACCGCAACCCGTTGGATCACCGGCGTCAACACGTTGCCGTCAAGCCGGAACCACGCCCCACCCGCAGCACCGCGGTCTGCCGGGAAATGATGGTCGAAAGACCCAACCCAGAACCGCCCCTGCCAGTCGCATCTACATTCGTGCAGTGTGACATGCGGCGGTAAAGGTGAAGGCGCGCGCAAAGTGAGCGCCTCTTTTTCTAGATCGAAATCATAAACACCGTCGGCCAACGCTAGCAGCAACCCGCCGCCTGCTTTGTGCACAAATCCACCGATCCGTTTCGGCATAGGCCAGACATGATGCGCGCCGCTTCCGGGGTGCCAACGGTGAAGCTCGGCCGGCTGTTCGCAATTCACCCACCACAATGCCTGATCTTGTGCAGACCAGAGCGGCGATTCGCCCAGATGGTTCTGCGCGTCCAGCGCGAGTCTGACCTTGGTCATATTACTTTATCCACCGTTCGTTTAATGCTATTCGCCTTGTGCATTATGCTAGTTTCGGGCTAAGGCAGAGTCAATCAGACCAACCATTGAACAAGGGAAACCGCCATGGCCCGCATAGACCGAGCTGCATTGGACAAAGGCAATTTTCCGGCCTCGGTCACCATCCCTACGCGCTTTGCCGATCTTGACTTTCAAGGCCATGTCAACAACGCGGCTATCCCGGTAATCCTCCAGGAAGCACGCGTCGATTTCAATAAGGCGCTGGATATGCGCGGCCACCTGGGCAGCCTGCGCCCTATGGTTGCAGGTATCACCATCGAATATGCCGCCGAATTGACCCATCCAGGTGAGATCGAGATATCGACGGGTATATCGAAAATTGGGCGTACCTCGTTCACCCTGCAGCAGGTCGCGCGCCAGAACGGCCTTACTGCCATTTATGCCGAAACGACGTTGGTGATTGCAGACGGAATTGGAACTGCACCGTTACCTGATGGGCTCAGACGCAGTCTTGAAACACTCCTGCTGCATCCGGCAAATTAAGGACATACGCGAAATGACTGAACCCAATATCCTCGACCGCTTTTTCGGCTCCATGCAACCATGCGACACTGCGACTCTCTGCGATTGCCTGACCGAGGACGCAATCGTCTGGCACAGCTTTGACCGTGTGATGATGCGGCCCGATGATGTCGTCAAATCATGGGAGGGAATGGCAAATAGCTTTACCGAACGCGGCGTAACCGACGTCCGCCGCCAGCAGACAGCCACCGGCTATGTGCAGCAGCACCTGTTCGTCGTGCGCGGCAAGGACGGAGTGCGAAAGGCATGGCCAGTGTGCATCGTGGTACAGATCAGGGATGGCCGGATCGCGCGCCTCGATGAATATATCGACCTGTCTGCAGCTTTCGATCCGGGCGAAGGGGATGCAGTGACGCCGGGGTTGCAGCACGAGGCAATTTAAGGGCGAAGTGCGGCACTGAGCGGATTACGTGACCTCACTGGCAAAGGTAGAATCGGGACCTGTCCGCAAAGTCGCTATCCGCTTGGTTACCGTTTCGCCGTGCGCTGCCGGGCTCCCCCAGGCATAGTTCAGCGCAAAAGCCCGTTTGAGGAAGAAGTGGAGGTCTACCTCCCACGTCATGCCCATCGCGCCATGCGCTTGCACTGCCATGCGTGAGGCACCATCGGCGGCGGCTCCAGCAGCGATTTTGGCGTGGGCGACACGGGCGCGGGAGGCCAATGTGCCGAGGGGAAGTTCGGCGGCGGCGGCGTGGACCACGGGCCGTGCGAACTCGACCTTTACCTGCGCGGAGGAGATCATGTGCTTGACAGCTTGCGTGCTGCCAATGGGTTTACCGAACTGAACGCGGTCCTTGGCATAGGCGACGGCGAGATCAATGCAGCGCTGTGCAAGGCCGATCATTTGCGCGGCAGCCAACAGCGCACCACGGTCCGCCGCATCAGCCCAATCGTTTCCGACCTTGGTCGCAGGCGAGGGGGTCCATTCGACCGAAAACAGGCGGCGAAAAGGATCAAAGCTCTCCGCCCGGGTCAATGTAAAAGCGTCAGGTGCGATGAGATGGATATCATCTCCGTCAGCTAACATCAACGCGTCCGCGCTATCGGCATCGGCAACAAAAGGGTTCGAGGGATGGCCGAGCGCAATCACCGCTCCTGCCAGCGCCTTATCCAGCCAGCCGCGATTGTTTTCCAGCCGCGCGAGCATGGGGATGGTTATCCCCGCCATTTCGACGAGCGGCTCAGGCAGTCCAACATAGCCAGCCGCCTCGGCGATGCCGATCAGATCGACCATGCTCATGCCCAAACCGCCTACGTCTTCGGGTGCGAGGATGCCGATCAACCCCATCTCGGAAATCGTGGTCCAGCGCGCTTCATCGCGCGGCTTGCCAGCCTCCAACATCTTACGCAGATCGGCAGGGGTGCACGTTTCCACCAGCATGTCGCGCGCGGCTCCGGTGATGGTCAGCTGGTCTTCGGTAAATGCAAATTGCATGGGAACTACGCCCTTGGTAGGCCAAGCATCCGCTCGGCGATGATATTGCGCTGGATCTCGTTTGATCCGGCATAAATGGGTCCAGACAGCGCGAAGATGAAGCCATCGAGCCAGTCTACAGACGACACACCGTCCGAATGCTGGCCCAGCAACTCGGCGTGCGGTCCTATTATGTCGAGCGCAGTCTGGTGCATCGCGACATCCATCTCCGACCAGAAGATCTTGTTTGTCGACGATTCAGGACCGATCTTGCCGCCCGCCTCCAGTCTTGAAGCCGTCGAATAGATCGACAGCGCATAGGCCTCCGCATCCATCCAGTGCTGTGCCACACGTTCACCCATGGACGGCGGTAGGTTGGCCTTGTTCGCCTCGTACAGCGCGATCAGCTTCTGCGCCGCTACCTGATACCGTGCGGGTGAGCGTAGCATCAGTCCGCGTTCGAACCCTGCGGTCGCCATACAGACATGCCAACCCTGGCCCTCATCGCCCAATCGGTCGGCGACAGGCACACGGACATTGTCGAGAAAGATTTCGGCAAACACCATCTCACCGTCCATTCGTGCGATCGGTCGCCGGGTGACGCCAGGTGCATCGAGCGGGAAGAAGATCAGGCTCATGCCCTTGTGGCGTTCGGTTCCGGGCTCGCGGAACAGACCAAATGCCCAATCGGCAAAGCTTGCGCGCGAAGACCAGATTTTCTGGCCATTGAGGACATATTCGTCGCCGTCCAGCGTGCAGGTGGAGCGGACAGCAGCTAGATCGCTGCCCGCACCGGGCTCAGACCATGCCTGTGCCCAGATGTCATCGCCCGCTGCCATGCGCGTGAGAATTCGGGCCTTTTGTTCGTCGGTGCCGAATTCCATCACGGTGGGGCCGAGTAGGAAGATGCCGTTCTGATTGACGCGCGTCGGGGCACCAGCACGGTAATATTCCTCTTCGAAGATTAACCAGCGGATCAAGTCAAGCGCTCGGCCGCCATAAGCTTCGGGCCAAGTGACCATACCCCATTTGCCTTCGTTCAGCGTGCGCTCCCATTCGCGGTGCGCCTCAAAACCCTCGCGTGTGAGGTCAAACGACGGCAGGCGGGATTTGGGGACATTTGCCTCCATCCAACTTCGCACTTCTGCGCGGAAAGCCTGCTGTTCCGGGGTGTATTCGAGAATCATTCGCTGACCTGCTTTTTGTTGGCCGCAGCCATTTCTTTCGCCCCCATACCAGCGATGGAATTGCCTTGAACGAGATCGTTCTGGGCATGGGCGAAGTGATGCATGTGGAATACCGCGTCCATTGCCGAACGCTTGCCGCGTAACTCCTCGACGTGGTTTATCGCCTGCTTGGTCAGCCAATTGCCAAGTCGAGGCTGTGCCACCAGCTTGGCGGCCATTTCAGCTACCGTGGCGCGCAATTCATCGCGCGTAACGATCTTGTTGACCATGCCAAACTGTTCTGCCCGCTGTGCGGACATGCGTTCCCCGAGCAACAAAAACTCCTTGGCAACGCGCGGCGGCAGTTCAAATGCGTGCGCAAAATATTCGACGCCGGGAATACCCATGCGATTGACCGGGTCCTGGAAAAAGGCGTCATCGGTCGCCACGATGAGGTCGCACACCCATGCCAGCATCAACCCGCCTGCAATGCAAGCACCCTGCACCATCGCGATGGTCGGTTTGGATACATCGCGCCAACGGCGGCACATTCCCAGATATTGCTCCTGCTCGCGCGTATAAAGCAATTCTGCGGCGGGTTTGTTGACATGTCCAGGTACCATCAGCCTGTTTTCAAAATGCTTGTGCACATCGCGGCCTGGTGTGCCGATATCATGCCCGGCAGAGAAGTGCTTGCCATTGCCGCCCAGCACGATGCAGCGGACATTGTCATCTTGCACGGCGCGGTTGAAAGCATCGTCGAGCGCATAGGTCATCTGACCATTCTGCGCATTGTTGAAGCCAGGTCGGTTCATGGTAATCCAGGCCACACCATCCGCCATTTCGTATAGGACTGGATTGTCGGTTTCGTAGACAATCTCGACTTTTTTGGGTTCGACCAGATCGCTCATGCTGCTTTCTCCAAATTTTCGGGCACTGTATCGTTCAACAGCACCAGGGCATCGACCGCGACTGCGCCTTTGCCTTGCGGCATTACGAGCAGCGGATTGATTTCAACTTCGTGCAAACGGTCGCCACCTGCAAGTACCGCTTCACCGAGCCTAGCAATCGCCTTCGCAGCGGCGACGACATCAGCCTTCGGCGCGCCTCTGTAACCATCAAGCAATGGGAATCCTTTCAGACTTCGCAACATTGTTTCGGCACCGGCGGCATCGACGGGCAATAGGCTATGGCAGGCGTCCTTCATCAATTCAGTCCAAACGCCGCCCATGCCAACGGTCAGCATCCAGCCAAACACCGGGTCACGGGTGACACCCGCGAGGATTTCCACGCCGCCGTGCAACATCGGTTCAATCGTAACGCCCTCGATATGGACGTTCATAGTGCGCGCCTTAGCCATCATTTCCTCGAACGCCTGAACCGCCCCATCGGCATCCTTGATCGACAGGCGGATTAGGCCATGTTCGGTCTTGTGCGCGACATCGGGGCTGACCAGTTTGGCGACCAACGGGTAGCCAACGGCTTCAGCGGCCTTGCGAGCCTCCTCAGCGGTTTGCGCTAGCGCATCATGCACGACGGGCACGCCAAACAGTGCGAGAGCGTTCTTGCTTTCGGTTTCAGACAGCGCAGCGCGACCAGCTTCAATATGGGGCCAACTGATCGTGGATGGAGCAAGAGCAGGGGCGGTCTCGCCACCTTTCGCCCAGGAACCATAGGCCGAAATCGCGCGGGCGGCACGATCAAAATCGTCGAAATAGCCAATACCCAGCTTGGCCAGATGTGCTTGATCGGCCATCGCGAACGTATCGATAACAATAAGCGTCTTGTCGGTCGCAGCGGCAGTCTTTTCGACCTGTGCGAGCGCGCCTGTCAGAAATGGACCAGGTAGATAAAGCAGCAAAACATCAATATTGTCGGGCTGCAGCGCGAGCTTCATACAATCGGCCAGAAAATCATTCGAATTGACAATATTCCCTGTCAAGTCGACCGGATTGGAGACCATCGAATGCCCCGGAATTTGGGCGGTCAGCCCGTCCTGAACGGCTTGCGGGAAGGTCGGCGTGTCACCCCCTGCTAGCGCCAATGCGTCGGCGAGGATCGCCCCTGCAGCGCCGGAAATGCTTAGTACGCCGCAATTGGCGCCCCGGATTTTTCCTTTGCCCAGCCTGTGCAAATAAGCGAGGTCCGCAAGCTCGGCAAGCGATCTTGCGCGCGCGACGCCGGCGCGGGAGAAAGCAGCGTCATAGGCGGCGCTATCTCCGGCAAGTGCCGCCGTGTGCGACCGTGTGGCCTCAGCGCCTTTTTCGGATGCGCCAACCTTATATACGGCGAGCAACTTACCCGCAGCGCGGAAGCGCGAGGCCGCAGCGAGAAACTTCGGTCCGTCGCGCAACTCCTCTATATAACAGATAGCGGCATGGGTGCTTTCATCGCCTGCCAAATAATCGAGATAGTCGCTGAAATCGACCGACGCTTCATTGCCGGTGTTGATGACATGGCTGAACGTTACGCCTGCGCGCTTCGCCATGCGGAATAGCGTGGCGCACATATTGCCGCTTTGCGTCAGCAGCGCTGTATTTCCTGCAGGCTCGCCCGGCTGGAACGACTGACCAAAGGTGGTGAAAATATTGTCGGAGAAATTGGCATTGCCCATGCAATTTGGCCCGGCAACCTTCATGCCGGTGCGGCGGGTAAATGCGACCAGTTCATCCTGCTTTGTCTGGCCATCAACCTCGTTGGTTTCAGCATATCCCGATGCATAGGCCATAGCGGCAGGAATTCCGAGGGCGTGGCAGCGCTCAAGCATTGGCAAGGTTGCGTCGGCGGAGACCGCGATGATAGCAAGATCGACGATCTCTGGTACCGACTCGATGTCCTTATACGCCGTCAGCCCCTGTACGGTTTCATTCTTCGGATTCACTGGATAGATTTTGGCAAAACCAGCGCGTTTGAGAATATCTACCGGAACGCCGCCGATTCGCCCTTTGTTATCCGACGCTCCGATGATCGCAATTGATCGCGGCTTCAGAAGTGGAGACAAACTCATGCGACGGGTTCCTTTACACAAACATCGAAATCAGGGGTTAATAATCGGAAATTGTGAAGCCGCAGCTGGCACAATCTAGATCAGGTACTGGCCCCGCCTCAGATTGAAATGCGATAGCAAAGATGCATTTTTTGAGCAAGCTGCATCCTTGCAATTTTTATATCCCTAGTCCGAGCGTTTTCGTTGCTACCAAAAACTCACATAAAACTATGATATAATGAGGATAAACTGTCGAAGATATAGCGCTGCATTCAAGTTAGAGGTCGATTTTTCGTGCCTGGTGAAACACAGAATATGAACTTAATGCACATCCCTATTGTCATTTTTTCTGCTCAGTATAATGGGCAAATAGTAGCTCAGGAAATCAGACGTACAGATCATTGCCAACAATGGCGGGATTGCCAGCCTGACGAGACAGGCACTCAAGCTGAAGGAAAAACTATTATGCGCCAAGTCGATCATTTCATAGCAGGCGGCACGCCCGCATCGTCACGGTATAGCGACATCATGGACCCGAACAATGGCGGGGTGCAGGGTAGGGTTTCGTTAGGCGATCAGGCTGTTCTGGAAGCAGCAGTTGCGGCAGCAAGCAAGGCTCAGCCGGCTTGGGCCATGACCAACCCGCAACGCCGCGCACGGACCATGTCCAATTTTAAAGCGCTGATCGAGGCGAATATGAACGAGTTGGCTGCGATGCTGTCGGCCGAACATGGGAAGGTGATTGCCGATAGCAAGGGCGATATCCAGCGCGGGCTTGAGGTGGTCGAATTCTGCTGCGGGCTACCGCATGTGATGAAAGGCGAGTATACGCAAGGCGCAGGGCCGGGGATCGATGTGTATTCAATGCGTCAACCTATTGGCATCGGCGCTGGTATCACCCCGTTTAACTTTCCTGCGATGATTCCGTTGTGGATGGGCGCAGTTGCGGTTTCGGTAGGAAATGCCTTCATACTGAAGCCGTCAGAGCGTGATCCTAGCGTACCAAATCGCCTGGCAGAGCTGTTCGTTGAGGCGGGCCTTCCCGAAGGCATTTTCCAAGTTGTACATGGCGACAAACAAATGGTCGATGCCATTCTCGATCATCCGGCGATAAGCGCGGTCAGCTTTGTCGGCTCTTCCGATATTGCCCAATATGTCTATTCGCGCGGTGTCGCTGCGGGCAAGCGCGTCCAAGCGATGGGCGGGGCGAAAAACCATGGCATCGTTATGCCGGACGCCGACCTTGACATGGTCGTGAATGACCTGACTGGTGCAGCCTTTGGTTCGGCAGGGGAACGCTGCATGGCACTGCCGGTTGTGGTACCTGTGGGCGAGGATACAGCCGAACGACTGCGGGCAAAGCTTATACCAGCGATTGAAGCATTGCGCATCGGCATCTCCAGCGATGATGACGCACATTATGGCCCGGTTGTGACCGCGCAGCATAAAGCGAAAGTCGAAGGTTGGATCCAGACCGCGGTTGATGAAGGCTCCGAACTGGTTATCGATGGCCGCGGATTTACGCTGCAAGGGCATGAAGAGGGTTACTTTATTGGCCCAACGTTGCTCGACCATGTCACCACCGACATGACGAGCTACAAAGAAGAGATTTTTGGTCCCGTACTGCAAATGGTTCGTGCCGCCAATTTCGAAGAAGCGCTCGCGCTGCCAAGCAATCATCAATATGGCAACGGGGTCGCCATATTTACCCGTAACGGGCATGCCGCGCGCGAATTTGCCTCACGCGTCAATGTCGGTATGGTTGGCATTAACGTGCCGATCCCCGTTCCTGTTGCCTATCACAGCTTCGGCGGATGGAAACGCTCCGGTTTCGGCGATACCAATCAATATGGCATGGAAGGCGTGAAATTCTGGACCAAGGTCAAAACTGTCACCGCCCGCTGGCCTGACGGATCACCCGACGGTGGCAACAGCTTTGTCATTCCGACGATGGGATAAGCTGCCGAGCACGGCATCGATTTGAAAGACACAGCGTATGGATTCTTCGATCTATCAGACCGCACTCATCACCGACCTGGTGGCACACGCGTTAAACCGTGATCTTCAGCGCGTCGTTGTCATGCTTTCTGACGGCAGGACTCAAACTGCCGAAGAATTGCGTAACCTGATCAGCCGGTACAGCCAGGCATTCGCCGCACTTTCGCCAAAGCCCTTGCGGGCGGCGGTGATTGCGAAAAACCGCGTGGAAGTGCCGGCGGTGATGAACGGGTTGTCTTTTGCCGGGATCGTCTCGACATCACTGCATCCGATGGGTGCGATTGAAGATTATCTCTACGTTATCGAAGATGCAGAGATTGACTTGCTGGTCTATGATGCGGATCATTTTGAAGGCATTGCAGCAGAATTGCAGGCACGCGCACCCCGATTAAAGCATTTCGTCGCGATCGGTCCGGACGGTGTAGGGCAATCGCTGGTACGGCTTTCTTCTGAATTTACCGCGCAACCATTGGTCGCTCCGGCGGGAGATCCCAACGTCATGGCGCGCATTGCCTATTCCGGTGGTACCACCGGCAAGCCTAAGGGCATCATGGTAACGCACCGGACGATGGTGACGTCCACGATGATCCAGTTAACCGAATGGGAATGGCCAGCAGAAATTCGTCATTTGGTATGCGCGCCGTTGAGCCACGCTGGAGCATCGGTTTTGACCGCGATCCTGCTCAAAGGCGGCTCTATGGTTGTCGTCCCCGGATTTGAGCCAGTTGCGGTAATGGAAGCAATAGAGAAGCACAAGATTACATCGGTGTTGATGGTGCCGACAATGGTACTTGCGCTGATCGACCATCCGCGATTTGGCGAGTTTGATCTGTCTAGTCTCGAAGTCATTTTCTACGGCGCATCGGCCTTCCCGGCGGCGCGGCTTAAGGATGCCATCGCCAAACTCGGCCCTGTATTCTTCCAGTTCTATGGCCAGTCAGAAGCACCGATGTCAGTCACCGTCATGGGCCGTGCAGACCATCTGGTCGACGATCCGCTTCGCCTTGCGTCCTGCGGACGTCCGACGCCGTGGAATCGGGTCGTGCTGATGGATGACGCCATGCGTCCGGTTCCCGATGGCGAGCCCGGCGAAATCTGTGTGCAAGGGCCGCTTTTGATGGCTGGCTATCTCAACAAACCCGAAGAAACCGAACAGGCTCTGGCAGGTGGCTGGCTGCACACCGGCGATGTGGCAATTAAAAGCCCGGACGGTTTCTTGCGGATAGTGGATCGTAAGAAAGACATGATCGTGACCGGGGGTTTCAATGTCTTTGCGCGCGAAGTCGAGGATGTTCTAGTTACCCACCGAGCCGTGCGTCAGGCCGCCGTCATAGGCGTGCCCGACCCGAAATGGGGGGAAACGGTGAAGGCTGTGGTCGTTATCGATCCTACGCAATCCGTTACCGCCGAAGAGCTGATCGCACTGGTGCGGGAACGCAAAGGAGCCGTACAGGCGCCCAAGTCGGTGGAGTTCGTAGATGCGATCCCGCTGTCACCTTTAGGCAAGCCAGACAAAAAGGCACTTCGCGCCTTATACGCCGCCTGATACGAAACTCGGCCTTATTTCAGCTTCTTGGTACGTGCATTTTTGGCAACTGCGGGGCCAAAGCGGCCCAGGATAAACATCTCGATGCGTTCTTCGACATCCCGCTTACTTGGAATTACGGCATCCCAATTGGTGTAGGTCATGATGGGGTGACTGCCAAGCACCAGATCGGAAAACAGTTCCGCAGACCGCGCGTGATTGTCTTTCGGAATTAACCCAGCGTCGGCCAGCGATTCGAGTAGTTTCTCAATATTGCCCCGAAAATGTGAAAAGATTGTCTTGGCAATTGACTGCATGAATTCCGGAAAGCGATTGCTCTCGGCGATCATAAGCCGCATCAGACCGATCGACCGTTCGCGGTATGTGACGGTATAGGCATAGTCGCTTGCTTTGAGAAGCGCTTCAAACAAAGTATCACCAGACTCCGCTTTGGGCGGTTGCAGTGCAGCTTCGGCATCTCTGGCAAAAATAACTTCGCGAAATATCACCTCTTTGTCGCCAAAATGCTGGTAGAGCGTGCGTGTAGCCACACCCGCGCCGCGGGCGATATCAACCAGTGATGTCGCTGCAAAACCGCGCTCGACGAATAGTTCAGTTGCCACTTCCATTACACGAGCTTTTCGCCGCTCAAGTTCGGAAGCGGTCGGGCGACCTGCCTGGTTTGCACGTTTCCTCTTCGCCTTAGCAGGGGGACGACGTAACGCCCCGATATTCGCTGCTAGACGATCTTTTGTTAATGGCCCCGTCAATTACCTATATCCCTTGATTACTGTTGGCTTCGTTGTTTAGTGATAAAAATTCACATTGACTAGTCTGGTCGCCGCGGGACGACTGGCCGATCATAGCTCAAATCACTGGTGTCCCTCGCGGCATGCAAAAGGGGACCTGAGGTTGTATCGCCGGCGCAAATTTTTTCGTCATCGGGATATTCAGTCAACTCGAAATTCTTTTCGATCACCGTTACTCGATTGGCATATTTCCAGATGCCATCGCGACGCTGCAGATGGTCGATATAGCGCCCCATCGACAACAAATGCGGCGTAGCGATATTCGCGCCAATGAAAGTATAATATGTTTCGCAATGAGCGTCATCGCCATCGATCTCACAGGTGTGATTTGAAAGTCCATGATGCTGCACGCTGCTCATTTCAATCGCCCCAGCAAAGGTCACGTCGATAAAATAGTCAGGGCCGCCTACATAGGCATGGTGATCGTCGATCGCGTCATCCCAATAGCACGACCGAACCATGTCACGATCAAGACGGTCAATTCCGCGCGCATATTTCAGGATGACCTCCCAGATTTCCTGCCGGTCGATCAACTCGCGCAGCTTGCCTTCTAACTTCTCGTCCATAATTTCTCCATGACGGCGGCGATTGTTAGCATCTTTTGATTTATTGCGCTAAGGGAATTGCATTCTGCAGCGTTACTTTCTTCAGGATGTCGAATCCAATTTTAGCAGGCGGCTTCGTTCGTGAATAGGCGGGCCACTGCAGGTCGATCAATTTTCATCGACACGGTTTTGGGTAACTCATCGACGATCAGCCATTGGACGGGTATGTGCGTGGCAAGAACTTGCTCGCGCAAATAGCTCTCTATTTCTTCGATAGTTGGCACCCGAACACCTGGTTTGATTTCCATCGCCACTGCGGGAACCTGACCCAGACGTTGATCGGGAATGCCCACAGCTGCAACAGCGGAGATGGCAGGATGCCCAAGCAATGCCTGTTGGATGGTCTCAGGCAAAATCTTGAAACCGCCTCTGATGATTGCGCCATCAGCCCGACCGCGCAGGAACAGAAAGCCATCTGCGTCGATAAATCCCAGATCGGTTGTGTGAATCCATTCAGACCCCATTTTGGGAGAGATCACTTCGAGTAGACCTTCCTGGCCCGCACCGAGAATAGCCTTGGTTTCGGAATCAACCACACGGATTTGGGCGCCGCCAAAAGGCTTCCCGACACTGCCAAATTTGGCCTTGCCAAATTCAACGTACAGCTCCGGTGTCATGGCGCAAACAGGACCGCCAAATTCTGTAGCCCCGTAAGATAGCAGCACCGGAATGCCGTAGCGATCTTCGAACGCCTTTTGTACGCGTGGGTCGAGCGGGGCAGCGCCTGTGCTAAAAAATTGCAGTGAGGCAAGGTCTTCCTGAGCAATGTCTGCATCAAGGATCATCTGAACGGCGGCGGCAGGCGTTCCGCTGGCGGTTGGACGATATTTGACGATGTATTCACGCCAGGCTTGCACACTGAAGCGGTCATGGACGATGAGCTTGTTGCGGTTCAGCAATGCGGGCAAAATGCTGAACAGACCAGAAATGTTACCCAGCGGGTAATAGAGCAGGGCAGGGAGCGGCTCGGCGGGCTTTTCGTCTTTGCCAAATATCGCCGCTGTGCTGCCTGTAAAATAGGTGCCCAGCATGTCATGCTTCACCGCAAACGGTTTTGGCTTGCCTGTCGTGCCACTTGTTAGAATTTCGATCTGCGGGTCGCGGGGCAAATCGGCAGGAAGTGTGGCGGTTGAGTTTTCCAGACCTGGGACGAACTCTGCGTGCATTTCGCTAATGACAATGGCGGCAGCACCCTGTTCGCGAATTCCAGCAAGCACGTCGTCTTTCAATTCGCGCTCGGTGGCGACAACAATTGAGGGCTGCATCATCCGTATGTCGCGCATGATACCGGCTGATGACTGGAACGGATAGATCATGCGAATCGTGCGCCCGGTGCGGATCAAAGCCAGAAAAGCTGCAATTGATGCTGCCTGACTGCGTGCGATAAACACAATTGGCCCATTGGGTGCGCTACCGCAATTGTCGATTAATCCTCCCAGCTTGTTGGCCAGCGCAATGACATCATTCCAGCTATACCAGCGGCCTTCAAATTCAATCGCGGGGTCGTCGGAATTTTTCGCCAACGATGCGGCAGCGAGAAGCGAAAGCTTGTTCATGAATTCTGATTTCTCGAATTTTCGCTGACATCATGCAGCCGCTTCAAAAACGTCCCACGATCAACTTTGCCCGATGCCGTGCGGGGAAGGGGATCGAGCGCTAAGATTACATTACGCGGTACCTTGTAGATCGCCAGATGATCGCGGCAATGTTTCTTGATGGTTTCCTCGCTGACCTCTGCATTTTCCGCAACAACGACATGCGCAGCTAGCGATTCGCCCAAGCGTTCGTCGGGCAGGCCATAAGCGATGCAATCGCGTACCCCAGGATGATCGGCGAGCACGCGCTCTACCTCGGCGCAATATATATTCTCGCCACCAGAGATGACCATATTTTTCTTGCGATCTACTATTGTGACGATGCCGTTCACGTCCATGGTTGCTACGTCGCCCGATGCAAGCCATCCATTTTGCAGCGTTTCCGCCGTCGCCTTTTCATCACCTAGATATTCATTCATCAGGCCCGCAGAGCTCACCCACAGCTCGCCAGCTTCACCAATGTCGGCCTCGCTCCCGTCGTCGCGGCGGATACTTACCTGAACACCGGGCGCGGGCCAGCCGCATGATGACGGATTGTCAAGATATGCGTTCCCGCTGATCGAGCACGTCCAGGCAGTCGTTTCGGTCTGGCCATAGGTATTGGATAGCAAGCAGTTGGGCATTCGTTCGCGTATTTCAGCAAGCAACGTTGGGTTCAGCGCAGCCGCCCCATTGGCCATATAAGCGACTTTGCCTAAAGTCTCCGGTGTCGCGCGCGGACTGCGCAGCATATCCCACAACATGGCAGGCACAAAAGAAAGCCGCGACATCCCCACGGTCTCGATCATGTCGAACGCAATATCTACACTCCATTTGCTCATAATATGAATGGTAGTGCCAAGGCTGATCGCCCGAAAAATAGGCATAATGCCCGACAGATGAAACATTGGTCCAAGGATGACGGCGGGTGTCGCCATCGACCGGCGTTCCAGTGGCAGGCTTATACCTGTTTCCTCCTCGTAGCGTGCATCTTGCACCAACCCCATGAAAGCTGCGAGGGCTACTGAATGGGCGAGAGCCCCTTGGCTTAGCAGAGCGGCTTTTGGAAAACCCGTAGTTCCGGAAGTGAAGAGAACAATTCCGCCATCCTCCGGCTTCATCACGTCAGGTGTGAATCTCATTGCGGTGCGTGGAGCGGTCAGTTCTTTAAAGTCCGCATCTTTACTGGGGCGAAGGAGCGAGGTGCCGACGATGATTCTCGGCCAAGCCGGATCTGGCATTTCGGCGGCGATTATCGCGGCCCGCTCGGCATCCATAATTGCAAGTTTACACTGCGCAGTGGCAATCGCGCGCAGCATTTCCTCCGCCACGCCCCGGCTGTTGACTAATGCCGCCACGCCGCCCACCGCAGTGATCGCCAGCACGCTAATGATCCATTCAATCCGATTGCTCATCACTACCGCGACTTTGGCACCAGCGCAGATATTGAACCGGTTGCGCAGAGCCTGTGCCAGCGATGCGGCCTGATTGAAGGCATCCTGATAGGTCAGGCTCTGGCCATCCTGAACGACCATGATCCGGTCGCTATGCTGCATGGCCTGCCCGTAAAGCCCCGCCAGGTTGCGCGGCGCGCCGCTAAAGACCTGCTGTGGATGGCCTGCAATGATTTGGGTTTCGAGTGTGTGAGTTCCACCTTCCCCGAGCATACGGTCGGCGAGAGGGTCTCTTACATTTGTGCGCCACACATTCCTACTCACCGCAAAATCTCTCGTGCATGCAATTATTATGGACCCACATAAGAAATTCCTTCCGCGCGTTGATCCGGGGTGTCCTGCTTCCACCTGACTGATCCAAAGGGGCGTTCAAGCTTCCTGCGGACGCGAAGACCCTGCTTGCAGAATTTTTGTGCGGTTTCCTGAATCTCGGTGTCTTCACGCGTGTATCGGTCCCGCATGCGAAGATAATCACCCCAAGTTGGACAATGATAGCGTTCTGTCCATAGGGATGGATCCGCAATATCACGACAAATCGACCAATCGAATCCGCCGTTGCGCATGCGGGTGCGTTGAACCAATCTCATGGCGTCATAAAAATGCCGTGCCTTATCCGGATCGACATCATAGTCGATCTCTATCACTACCGGCCCTGAACGCAACGTGATGGCAAGGCCAACATCAGGTTGGTGCGGGGTCTGGGCAAGTTCTACGCCGGATAGGTTGATCGCTCCCGGAAGTGGCAAGATGAACGCCAGTAAGGGAAGGCACAACATCAGGACGCCAGAGGCAATAATGGAAATCTCGACCGACCAACCGGTGGCAATGCTGCCCCATATCCATGCGCCAAAGGCTATGCCGCCAGTAAGTGCAGACAGGAAAAGCGATAGCGCCCGAGCTGTCACCCAGCGTGGTGCCGTCAACTGAACCGAAATATTGAAGAGTGAAATCGTCATCATGTTGGCGGCACCGGCCACAAACATACAGATGCATGTCAGCAAAAGGTTATGACTAAATCCTGTAACGATCAGTGCAACACCAGTGGTGACAGACAATATTGTAGCACCGCGTTCCGGTCCGAAAATTTCGCCGAAGCGCCCGACCATTAGCGCGCCAAACACAGCGCCAACCCCAGAAGCACCCAAAATGATGCCATAAATGCCGGCGTCGCCGCGCAGCATTGTTTTGGCAATTAACGGCGCGAGCGCTGTAGCAGTTGCGCCTGCGGCACCGAACAGAAAGGCTCGGACAAGTACTGTGCGGATATGCCTTGCATGAAAGACATACCGAATGCCCGATACAATTGCCCGATCTATCCGTTCAGGCGGCAATCGCGACGGCACCGGGATCCGGCGCCAGAACAGAAAAACCAGGAGCAAGGGAACATAACACAAGGCATTGATCGCGAATGCTGTCTTTGCCCCAGCCGCTAGGACGATTACGCCCCCTAGCGCAGGCCCAAAGCTGCGCGCTAAATTATAGCTGATCGATCCTAACGCGATAGCCTTCGGAAGCATAGCAGGTTCGACATGCTCGCCGATCGAGGCCTGCCAAGCAGGTCCATAAAGGGCCACACCGGTGCCAATAAGCGTACAGAATGCCAGGAGAATCCATGGCGTGGTGAGGCCAAGGTAGGACAAAAGCGCCAAGACGGCTGCAAAGAAAATCGCCACCAATAAGCCCGCCATTGCGATTTTGCGCCTGTCGAACATGTCCGCCAGTGCGCCCGCAGGCAGGGCAACCAGCATCAACGGGAGCATCAATGCGGTCTGAACAAGGGCCACCATTCCAGGCGATGTCGCCATTCGGGTCATTTCCCATGCCGCCCCCACACCCAAAATCAGCTGACCGAAATTGGACAGCAGGCTGGCGGTCCATATACGGCGATACATAGGAACTTGCAGTGGAGCGAAGGTTCCAACTGGCGGCAATTTACCCGATTGCACGGCGCGCGCCATTAAATGCTCCTCAGCTGTGTCATTTTATCAGCCCTAGCCGGATTGCCAGCGCGCATCAACCAAGGTTTCGCGAATAGATCTCGTGATAATATTGTTTGTGCGTCCCATTTGCCAAGACAAGTGCAGCTACTGCGATTATGCAACGCCTAAAGCGCATATAATCATCGGCGCATTCTGCGGGAGAGAATTCGGGTGTCGATACGGATAGAAGGCAATGCAGCCGCCGAATGGCGACAGCATTGGAAAGTGGTTCTGGCCGCGTGCGCTGGCATGGGGGTGGCATCGACCATTGCCTATTCAGGTGGCCTGTTCATCGAGCCACTAGAACAGGAATTTGGCTGGAGCCGTGCGCAAATCATGTCCGGCCATTCCATTGCCGCCACACTTGCCGCCATTTGTGCGCCATTCATGGGCATATTGGTTGACCGAAAGGGACCAAGGCGGATTGGCTTCGCTGCCGTTATCATCGTATGCGGCGCTCTTGCCCTGTTCAGCTTGACCGGCCCGAACATCTGGCATTGGCGTGCGCTTTGGCTGCCGCTCACACTGGGCATCATCTTGGTGCAGCCGATGGTATGGACTGGCGCTGTTACCAGCCTGTTTTCGGCGGGGCGCGGTCTGGCGCTGGCGGTCACCTTATGCGGTAGCAGCGTTGCATCGATGATTGTCCCCAAATTGACCGAGACTCTGATCGTCAATTTGGGTTGGCGGATGGCGTGGGTCGGTCTTGCCGCATTCTGGCTTGTGCTTGCGTTGCCGATCATCTGGCTGTTTTTCAGAGGTGCAGTTGATCAAGACCGAGTGGCCAAGGCTAATCTGTCAAACGGACCCGCACTTCCGCGCCCGTCAGTGTGGGATAGCGGAATTTTGACTTGGCGTTTTCCGGTTCTGCTGATCGCAGGCGTCAGCATTGCATTGGTCGTGGTGACACTGGTGGTCAGCGTCGTCCCCGTGTTGTCGGCAAGCGGGATCGACCGCAGCGATGCCACATGGATTGCAGGACTCGTCGGCGTGACCGCGATTATCGGCAGGCTAACCATCGGCACCTTGCTCGACCGGATGGACGGACGGATCATCGCTGCGATCTGTGTGACGATGCCGGTGATTGGCATCATGCTCCTGATCCAACTGCCCGGCTCGGTGGCTGCGGCGTCGGCTGCGGTGTTGATCCTCGGCTTTGCGCTGGGAGCTGAACTGGATATCGTCGCCTATTTGACGTCCCGCTATTTCGGGCGCGAGAATTTCGGTTTCCTGTTCGGCACGATTGGCGGACTTCTTGGCTTTGCTGGAGGCAATGGGCCGGTAATTCTCAATGCAATCTACGATGCCACAGGTTCCTATCTACCCGCCATGTGGGCGGCGATGCCCATCTGCCTGTTTTCAGCGACGCTTTTTTTGTGCTTGGGGCGCTATCCGGATCAGACGGTAGAGCAGTTACACTAGACGGTCCCAACACCCGTAACCGGCGACCCCACCGCACCGGGTAGGCGCAGCGGCGGGGCAGTGAAGAGAAAGCGGCTGCGGCTTTTGGCGCGTAACCAGTCTGCCAAATCGCTCAGCAGGAATAGCTCCCCCAACGGGATGCCCAGCTTGAACAGACACAGATGGTGAAGCGGCACGCGGACACCATGCGCGTCTGCGCGCACAAAATCGGGCATAAACTCTACAGCTTCATTATCCGAAACTAGCGCCGCGACGCCGCTATCGGCCACCCATTGCTGCAATCGCTCATCAAAACCATCAAGGCCCGAACAGCAATGTGGGTCAAACGCGGCATCCGGATCATCATATTGCGCCAACAGCGCGCGGTCAAAGCCGGTGCGCAGGCACAGAACATCGCCCGGCTCGACCACGACCTTGTCGGCCTCCATGATCCGCATCAGCTGATCGTAACCCACCGGCACAGCCGCGAGCCCGACATGCGCGAACAGATCGACCATGACGCCGCGCCCCTGCAAACCTGTCTCGGCGATGCGTTCGATGCCCAGCGCGTGTGCGCCATAGGGGCCAGACTGGACCGCATCATCATGCAGATAGTCTAAAGGCCCGCAGACATGCTCATGTGCGCGAAAGCCGTTGTAATAGGTCACCTGCTCGGCGCCGTCTCCGCTGGCATCAAATTCATAACCCATATGGCACAGCGCGTCCCACTGCGTCGAATATTGCAAAGACAGCGCAACCCGGTCATCACAAACCACTTCCTTCATGCCCGGAAAAGCGCGTCCATAAGGGTAGTTCATCACCGGATCGTCGCCACGCATCGAGAAAGATCGTTCGGGTGGAAAGCGGCGGGGGTGGATTTGAACGCGCGGGCAATCGAGCGGAAGCGATAGGCAAAACGCCAGACCTTCGCGCACTTCCTGTGCGGCAGCACGTCGGCGTTCGGGGGTTATCAGGTTCAACCGGCCGATCTGGTCATCCGGACCAAAATCGCCCCAGTTCGATCCTTCCGGGCGGATGATCCAACGCTTTTTGCTTTTTGCTGTCATAGCCGAGTCCATAAAACTGAAAACTCTCCCTAGCCAGCCCTAATGCATGTCGCTATGTGCATTAGTGAGAGGAACGATGATGCCCCGCTTTCGCTATACCATCCTATCGCGCGCCTTGCCCGGTCGCGAGGAAGAATTTGTCACATGGTATCGCGATCAGCACATCGCGGATGTCTGCCGTATGCCCGGCGTGATCGGTGGCGAGTTGTTCCGCATGGATTTTCAACGGGTTTATGATCTGGATGCAGCGCCGCAGTGGACGCTCATGGCGATTTACGAACTGGAAGGCGATCATCCCGAAGCCATCATCGATTCGCTCCGCGCCGCATCCGGTTCGGCCCAAATGCCGGCGAGCGCAGCGATCGACAAATCGGGCATGATTCAGGCTGCGGGCCACAGAATCGCATCGGGTGGTGCAGCCGCCAATAATGACAAAGGACAATGATATGACCGAAGCGCCGCATCTGCTCGTCACCCAAGAAGATTCGATCCTGATCGCCACTTTCAACCGGCCCGATAAACTCAATGCCATGAGCATAGAACTCATGGCATTGCTTGGAGAAGCCGTTGAGCGATTTCGCGACATGGCGGACCTCAAAGTTATGCTGATCCGCTCAACCGGACGCTATTTCTCCGCAGGGGCTGATTTGAAGGGGGATAGCAAAGGTGGATCGCTGCCGACGACAGGTTCCGGCATTCGGGAAATGCATCGCCGCCTGCCGTCCCGGATGCGCCAGATCTGGGACGAAATGGAGGCCATCGAAAAGCCTTTCGTCGTCGCGCATCATGCGCGCTGCGTAGGCGGAAGTCTGGAAATGTCGCTGTCTTGCGATTTCCGACTGGCTGCAAAGAGTGCCAGCTACGCTTTTCCTGAAGCCAAATTCGGTATCCTGCCAGCCACCAATGGCGTCAGTCGCCTAGTTCGGCTTGTCGGTCCGCATTGGGCGCGCCTACTGGTCATGGCGAATATGCCGGTGGATTCGGACGAAGCCCGCAACATGGGGCTCGTCCACAAGGTGTTTCCCGACGAAAGCTTCGAAGATGATGTCATGGCCTTTTGCCGCCATCTTGTGCAGCAGAACGGGGAAATGATGGGTGCCTCCAAGGTAGCCATCGAGCTTTCTGCAGACTTGCCCGCGCATCAGGCGGCCTCCGTCGAACGCCTCGTCAACAGCTCGCTGATGCTGGGCGATGACTATCAGAAATTGATGACCGCGCATGTCGCCACCATTGGTTCAAAAAAGGGATAAGGATGATGGCTGATACCGAAGCTGTTAAATTTCAGATATTCCGTGCCGCCGACGCAAAAGACCTGATGGAAGAGGGCTGCATGTCCATAGAGCCCATCACTGCTTTGCAGCGCGAAGGGATGGATAAGCTTGTGGCAGCGGGTTTATTGGATGGAGACGAAGTCAAGGTGCTGGTCAACATCCCCGGTTTCAGCTTGACGCATGTTTGGTTCAAAAAAGACTACCCGTTGCCGCTGCACAGCCATGATGCTGATTGTCTATATTATATCATCGCCGGGAGCCTGCGTCTCGGCACCGAGACGTTGGGCGCACGCGACAGTTTCTTCATTCCCACCGGCGTTCCCTATACCTACAAACCGGGGCCAGACGGGGCTGAGCTTCTCGAATTCCGCCACGCGACCCATTTCAACTTTGTAAATTTGGCGAAGGGTGCGGCTTTTTGGGAAAGAGCCACCGAAATAGCCGCAAACAGCCGTGCGGATTGGAAAACCGCAAAACGCCCCATGCTGAACGCTGTCGTCTGAGAAATCTACTTTATCCAAGGACAATATTTATGACCGAATCCACCATCCGCTACGAAAACCCTGCTGAAGGCGTTGCCCGTATTATGCTTGCCCGCCCCGACAAGCATAATGCTATCAGCCCGCAGATGATTTATGACGTGAATGCGGCATTCGATCAGGCTATCCGTGATGAAAGCGTCAAAGTGATAATCCTGGGAGCCGATGGTCGTAATTTTTCCGCAGGACATGACATAGCCAATACGGTTGCCGATTATCAGGCTGCAACAAAAGCCAACAGTCCCGGGGTTAGCACTTGGAGTGACTTTACCGAAGAATATACCCATGGCTGGTATGCGGCAGAGAAAGAAACCTATCTGGAGTCTGCGCGCCGCTGGCGGAACATCTCAAAGCCGACAATTTGCACGGTTCAGGGCAAATGCATTGCGGGGGCGTTGGTTTTTGCCTGGGTTTGCGACATCATTATCGCCGCGAACGACGCTCTGTTTTCCGATCCCGTCGTTAATTTTGGTGTCTCAGGTGTTGAATGGTTCGGCCATCCTTGGGAATTGGGCGCACGCAAGGCCAAGGAATTCCTGTTTACTGCCGATGCTTGGACCGCCGAAGAAGCGCACCGGTTGGGGATGGTCAACCATGTGGTTGAGCGCGCTGAAATGGATGAATTTGCGCTCAACATGGCGATCAAGATTGCAGCCAAGCCCGCCTTTGCGTTGAAGCTTTCCAAGGAGGCGGTCAACAAGACGCTCGATATGCAGGGTCAGATGAATGCAATAGATCAGGCATTTTCCCTGCATCACCTGTGCCACAACCAGAATTTCCGCAAATTCGGCTACGGTATGGACACCACCAACCTGCCCAGCTTTGCGAGCGCACCCAAGAAGGACGGTTGAACGCAGCACCGTAAAAAATCGAATTATTCGCAGCAGGAACGAAATATCATGAAAATCCGAATTGAAAGGGCTCAATGCGTCGGTAACGCCCGTTGCCAAGCAGTCGCCGACCGCCTTTATCCGCTTGATGACGAAGGTTATATCGCGATCGAAGGGTTCGATGTCGCAGACGGCGACGAGAAGCTCGCAAAAAACGGTGCCAAAGCTTGCCCCGAACGGATCATATTCGTCATAGAAGACGACGGAACGCAGATCTGGCCACCGAAATAATGGGCGACCTGCCTGACCGGCGGAGCATCATTCAGGAAAAATAGGCTTTGATCTCACGGCGCAACAGCTTGCCCATCTCATTATAGGGTAGCTCAGAGACAAAGATCACCGCCTCGGGAACGCGTGAAGAACGTAACCGGGCACGGATGAGCTCTTTCAATTCCTCTTCGGCGGGTTGTGCATGACCGTCCCGCACGACCACAGCTACACCGACCGCTTCGCCCCATTCAATGGATGGAATGGCAACAGCTGCCGCATCGCTGATCGCAGGGTGCGTCACCAATACATCCTCAATCTCGCCCGGTGACATGTTTTCGCCGCCGCGCACGATCACGTCATCAGCGCGCCCAGACAAGAAGATATAGCCATCGTCATCGATATATCCTGCGTCCCGCGTCGGAAACCATCCGTCCGCGGTCAGTGCGCTCTTTTCCTTATACTCTCCGGATACTTGCTCACCGCGCACATAGATTTCGCCCGCTTCACCGGCGGGCAGGGCATTGCCGTCTTCATCGCGGATTTCGATCTCTACTGCAGGTGTTGGCTTGCCCAGCGAGGTGAGCCGAGCCCGAATCTTCGGATCATCGGAAGCTAATGCCGCGCGGTGATCGTCAGGCCCGAGCAGCGCAACTGTCGAGCTGGTTTCGGTCAATCCATAAGCGTTGGTGAATCCCGCATCAGGAAAAACAGAAAGTGCTTTCTGTATGACTTCGAGTGGCATCTTTCCTCCACCATAAGCGATGCCGCGCAAAGATGAGACGTCAACGCGATTCTCACTCTCCATCGATTCGATGATTCGGCCCAACATCGTGGGAACGACAAAAGCATTGGTCACTTTTTCAGATTCTACCAGCGCCAGCCAATCTTGGGGCGAGAAGTTGGGGAGCATCACGATACGGCGCTGAGCGTAGATTGACGACAGCATCGCGGATATCCCGGCAATATGGTAAGGCGGAACAACAACCAGTGCCGCGTCCTCCTCGGTCGCCGCGCCAAATTCAACAGTTCCAAGTATGTACCCAAGCAAATTTGCATGGCGTAAGATAGCGGCCTTTGGCGCTGCCGTGGTTCCACTAGTGAAAAGCTGAACAGCAATGCAATCGCCATCGGCAGCTTCCTGCTCCGCACCCTCTGAGCTGGCCTGTGCCTTGGCCACAAAATCGGCGCGGGATAGAATGAAATTCCCCTTTTCAGCCGAAAGTTTGGTGACCCGATCAGCGTTGCCAATTAACAATGCAGGAGTAATACGGTCAAGCAAAGCTGCAAGGTCTTCATCGGCCAGTCGATAATTAAGTGGCACATATGGTACGCCCGCAAACGCCGCCCCAAAAAGCGCTATGGCCGAAGCTTCGCTGCTTTCATCGAGAAGGGCGACATGGCTTGCACCACTTTCCCGAATCAACGATGCTGCACCATGTGCTGCCGTCAATAGCGCACCATAGCTCCAACGTTTACCGTCACAAACTACAGCTATGCGTTCGGGATCCGCTCCCGCAGCCATTTCGAGGATCAGGGCAATATTCATCGTTAAGTATCAGTCCGAAGCGGGAAGGGGCTTGGCTTCCTTGATGATCAATGCAGTGCCGTCGACCGACAGAGACCCCTTGCCTGGTTTGACGCAAAGCAGTTCAAACGTTCCCGCAGCATCAACATAGCGCTTGCCCATCAGGGAGCCGTTCGCATGATCGGCGCTGACTTCAGAAAGCGATTCGGGCTTCGCATCAGCCATCGCAACACCGCCGCATTCAATTATACCCTCGCCGCAACGAATTACCATCACTTCGGCATCGCATACTGAGCTTTTGAGTTTTGTTCCTGGCTTCATGATATTCATTCCATCTAGTGGGGATTGGGGTTCGTCAAACTATCAAACGCGTTCAATGATAATCGCTGGGGCCATGCCGCCTGCTGCACACATTGTAATCAGTGCATAGCGGCCATTAATCCGTTCCAATTCATCTAGCGCTGTGCCGATGAGCACAGCCCCCGTGGCTCCAATCGGATGACCAAGGGCAATTGCGCCGCCGCCTGAATTCACCTTGGTCCGGTCGAGATCGAGATCGCGTATGAACTTCTCGGCAACGACCGCGAAAGCTTCATTGATTTCCCACACATCAATATCGTCCTTGGTCAGCCCCGCCTTGGCCAGCACTTTGCGGGCAGCTGGCACAGGCGCATTGAGCATTAATGTAGGGCAATCGCCAATATTCGCCGTGGCGACAATCCGAGCGCGGGGCTTCAATCCGCTGCGCTTGACATAGTCTTCCGAAGCAAGAAGGAGCGCCGCTGCCCCATCGACCACGCCGGAGGCTGTGCCTACATGATGCACGGCTTCAAATTGCAGCTCAGGATATTTCTGGTTGATCAACTGACGATAAGTCGGAACGTCTGGCCCAAGTGGCATATCGGCCAGCGCACCAAACGCAGGCTTCATTCCCGCCAGCGTTTCCGCCGTCGTGTCTGGACGGGGATATTCGTCATGATCAAGAATCACATTGCCTTCGTCATCCACCACGGGAACAATCGATTTGGCAAAGCGACCTTCGGCTATTGCAATACCGGCGCGGCGCTGACTCTCAACACCAAAAGCCTCAAGATCTTCGCGTGAGATACCTTCCATCGCTGCGATCGCATCGGCACACACGCCTTGGTTTGACTGCGGGTGCCTGGCTTGCAGGCGCGGATTGGTGGAGCCGAGACCGGTGCTCTTGCTTAGCCCCGCCTGCATCAGCTTCATGCCGAAATCATTAACTTGGCTCATCATCTCTGTACCGCCGGCGATGACCAGATCTTCCATGCCCGACATGATCTGCGCGGCAGCCAGGCTGGTGGCGGTTATGCCGCTGCCGCAGAAGCGGTCAAGCGTTACACCCGAGGCCTTCACATCGTAGCCAGCGTCAAGCGCTGCCATGCGACCTAAATCGCCACCCTGATTGTCAAACTGCGCGCTTGTCCCCCAGATGACGTCATCGACTTCGGCGGTATTAAGGTTGTTGCGGTCTTTGAGCGCCTTCAAGACAGTTGCTGCGACATGTTGGGGGTGCATGGTCGACAGTGCGCCTTTGCCTAGCTTGCCGATGCTTCGCGGTGTGCGGACGGCGTCAATAATGAAGGCCTCGGCCATCTGTATATTCTCCTCTACTAATATGCAGTCTTATCGCACAGGCATTGCAATGAAACTAGTGTGCAACATTCGTGCACACGATGTTGGACCGCTTCCGGTTACAATAATTTCTGGCACAGTGTGACACTTTGCGCACACAAAGCCGATGGCGATTCGGCAAGGAAACGAATGACGGAATTGAAAGACTCTCTACAAGCCAACGCATTATTCGGACTGGCGGGAAAAGTGGCGCTGGTCACGGGAGCAGGGCAGGGCGTCGGGCGGGCTATTGCCCGAACCCTGGCGGCCAATGGCGCACAGGTGATCGTCAATGATTTCCATGCAGCGCGCGCGCAGGCTGTTGTTGATGAACTATGTGCCGGTGGGAGTGCTGCCGTGGCAATGGTGGCCGATGTCAGCGATTTGGAACAGGTGCGGTCTTGCCTTGAGACGGCGCAAGCGGCCATCGGCCCCGTTTCGCTCCTGATCAACAATGCGGGCAATCGCGGCCCGGCATCGATGGCCGATGATCTGAAGCCATTTTGGGAAACCGATCCGTCGCGCTGGCAGGAGTATCTGGCGGTCAATCTGATCGGGGTTATGAATTGCTGTCACGCCGTTCTACCCAGCATGATCGCGCAAAGTTATGGCCGCATTGTCACCATCACTTCGGATGCTTCGCGCATGCTGGACGGATATTTGACCGACTATGCTGCGGCGAAGGCAGGTGCGGCTGGCTTCATGCGCGGTCTCGCGGCAGACAGCGCCCGTTACGGGGTTACCGCAAATTGTGTGTCGATTGCTACTATCTTGCCCACGATGCCGCCGGCACAGCTGGACGCGTTTCTGGCGTCTGCGCAATCCAAGGCGCAACTCGGTCGTTATCTTGTGCGGCGTTATGGAACTCCCGAAGATATAGCGCCGGTTGTGCTGATGCTGTGCTCAGATAAAGCGAGCTGGATTACAGGGCAGAACTATCCGGTGAACGGAGGCTATTCCCCGTCGCTTTAGCCCGCAAGAATATGCCTAAATCGTCCCCACGATTGTTGGCCATATCGTCATTGCTGCCTGTCGGTTTCAGTATCCTTATGCTTAGGTTGCACAACGGCACGCGGGGCTGATACTGCGTATTTTGGAGGAAACAGCATGGCTACATTTCCGCGAATGCTCCCACAACTGGATGCATCCAACCGCTTTTTCTGGACCGGGGGGGAAGACGGGCAATTGCGGCTGCTGCAATGCCAGTCCTGTGATAGCTTTATTCACCCGCCACGCCCCGTCTGCCCGCATTGCCTATCAGAAGAGGTCGCACCCGCCGTGATACCGGGAACCGCCGTTGTCGATAGCTATACAATTAACCGCCAGAAATGGGACCCGCGTATGGAGGTGCCTTTTGTAATTGCGCGTGTCGCCGTGGACGGTGCACCCGGCGTCATCCTGACCACCAACATCGTCAATTGCCCGGTCGAAGCCGTAGACATCGGGGACAAGGTCCGGGTGGTATTTGAAAAGCAGGATGACGTTTTTCTGCCCCTGTTTGAAAAGGTGTCCTGATCATGGCGGCGCAAGAAGCCTATATCACCGGCATCGGCCAATCTGCCATTTCGGTTCGCGCCACGCGCAGTCCGTTTCTGTTGACGCTGGATGCCATCCGCGAGGCGCTCGAAGAATCAGGACTGACGCTAGCCGATATCGACGGTGTTTCAACCTATCCCGGGCAAAGCAACATGCCGCCGGGCTATTCCCCCGTGGGCGCGACCGATCTGATTGATGGTCTTAAACTCAATGTCCGCTGGTTTGCAGGCGGGCATGAAATCTCGTCGCAGCTCGGCGCGGTTGAAATGGCTGCTGCTGCTGTGAAGGCCGGTCTGGCTCGGCACGTCATCTGCTATCGCACGGTTTATGAAGCAGCCGCCTTGTCGCGGCCGGATGAATTTCCGCAGGCGATGGGCAGCGGGCGGATCAGCGGTTATCCGCAATGGATGATGCCCTTTGGCGCGCTCTCGGCCTCCACTTGGGTTGCGACCTATGCCATGCGCCATATGAAAAAATACGGGCTGAAGCGTGAACAACTGGCGCAAATTGCGTTGACGGACAGAGCAAATGCACTGCTCAATCCGCGTGCTCTGGTGCGCGAGCCGCTGACGCTCGATCAATACATGGAAGCGCGGATGATTGCCGATCCGCTTTGCCTGTTTGATTGCGATCGATTTACTGATGCCTCAACGGTGTTGATCGTATCTGCCGGAGATGCCTTGGACGATGTGAAATGCACGCCAGTGCGACTCGCAGCCTCGGCCTATGCCAACAATAATTTCAGCTGGGATCAGCCCGAATGGATGGCAGCCTATACCACAGGTGCGGCCCTTTGGCAGAAAACCGATTACACTACCAAGGATGTCGATACCGTGCAGCTGTATGACGGCTTCAGCTTTTTGACGCTTACCTGGCTCGAAGGCCTTGGCTTTTGCAATAAGGGAGAGGCCGGGCAGTTCATTGAGGGTGGACACCGTATCGCACTAAATGGCGAGCTTCCGCTGAACACCTATGGCGGCCAGATTGGCGCTGGGCGTTTGCATGGGTTCGGCTGCGCGCATGAGGCTGTTGTGCAACTGCGCGGCAATGGCGGTCAGCGTCAGATCAAGGGTGATCCCAAAGTTGCCGTGGCAACGTCGGGCGGCGGGCCGATGGCAACGGCGCTGTTACTGGCGCGCGATTGAGGAACGAGGCAGCAATGGCCAATGATTTAATCGCGCTTGGAGCGGGTTATCGTCGCCGAATCCTGATCGAAACCACCGCCGGGCAGGCAACTGCTCGGCTGGAGGATGATTATCACCATATGGTGGTCACGCTGGTGCATGAAGGCGGCGTCGTGACGGTGGTGGAAAGTGCCATGATCCGCGCACCGTGGACGGGTTGCCCGGGCGCGATCCAGCGGGTGCAGGACACCTTTACCGGTGTCGCGCTCACCGATGTCGCAAGACGCGGCGAAAAGACCACCAATTGCACGCATTTGCATGATCTGGCGCTGTTCGCTGCGGCGCATGCGGATGCTGCCGGCACGGTCGCCTATGACATTCATTGCAGCCTGTCACACGATGGCAGTTTGCAGGGACGGCGCACGGCGCGTCTCTGGCGCGATGGCGAAAGCCTGCTCGATTGGGTGCTGGACGGCGTAACCTTTGCAGCACCCTCCACTTTGGCCGGATCAACGCTTGCTGACCTCGGCGGGCTTATTGCCTCACAGGACAAAGCTGGAGCAGAGGCGATCCGTATTCTGCGCTGGGCGGCAATGGTGGCGCAGGGGCGAATGATGGACATGCCGGCCAATATCCCAGCTACCGCGTTCCCGGCGGGCAGCTGTTACAACTTCCAACCAGAACGAGCGGCGCAGTCTTTCCGAAGGCCGGGGGCAGATGTTGATTTCAGCCGCCCTGGCATGGAGCCACTGGCAACGCGTAGCGACGCCTTCGGACTGACCAACCCATTGTAACTACGGCATGTATCGCCCCGCTATGCCCAACGCGCAACGAGGCGATACAACCGGTTAGGCGATAGCGGTTAGGCGATAGCGCCTTTTGACTTCAAATCTTCGATCCGGTCCCACTCAAGCCCGAGCTCCATCAGGAACAATTCGGTATGCTCGGACGCCTGCGGTGCGCGAGTATTTTGTACCGGTTGATGATTGAACTGAATGGGATTGCGGACAAGCTTGAGCGGTGTCCCGCCATCGAGTGCTTCCACCTCGAAAATCATGTCGTTGGCTAGCGCCTGATCATCGCTTGCAAGGTCAAGCAGGCTTTGCACAGGGGCCCATTGGCCGGTGAAGGTCTTCAGGTGACTGCGCCAATAGGCAAAGGGCTGGGCGCCGATCGTTGCTGCAATCTTGGCGCTGATCGCTTCCCAATTGGCCATGATGGCTTCGGCGGTATTGCAATTGGGATCGTCGCTCAGTTCGGACAGGCCGAGATGGTCATACAGGCTTTTGTAATATTGCCCTGGCGTCAGCGTGCAAAGGTTGATCACGCCATTATCAGACGTGGTGTAATTGCCCAGGAACGGGTTGCCCGGCGCAGAGCCAGACATCGGCATGTGCGCGCGAGGAACGATACCCGATTCGAGCGCCATGTCGATCTGCGATCCACACGCCCACCAGCTTGTCGACAGCAGCGAAACGTCCACTTCAAGCGCTTCGCCGGTGCGTTCGCGGTGGAGCAACGCGGCGGCAATGCCGCCCGCAATGTTCATCCCCCCAATAGAGTCGCCAAAGGCCGCAATCGGCTGCATGAACGCGCCGCCCAGTGCTTCGGGCGTGGTGGTATAAGCAAGACCGCCACGGGTCCAGAAGGCAGTATTGTCGAAGCCGCCCGATTCGCGTTCGTCACCTTTGTCGCCAAAGGCCGACCCGCGCGCATAAATGATATCGGGGTTGGCAGCGCGGATATGTTCGACATCGATCTTCAGCTTTTGACGCGCGGCGGGAAGATAGTTGGTCAGGAACACATCGGCTGTCTTGGCGATCTCATAGATCAGCTGCTGGCCTTCGGCAGTGGACACATCGACGCCAACGCTTCGTTTACCGCGATTGGGGTGTTCGATCATGCCGTTACGCAACGGATCGATTTTCGCTCCAAACGAATTGACGAAACCGCGCTGCGTATCGCCGCGTACGGGATGTTCGATCTTGATCACGTCCGCACCCCAGTCGGTCAGCACGCCTCCCGCCGCTGGCACAAAGGTGAACTGCGCCACCTCAAGAATACGGATGCCTTTCATCACTTGCGTCATTGCGTCATTTCCCGTCTGTTATGGTGGATGTGGCCTCGGCCATCCGATCAAAAGCGGCTAATACCTGTTGTTGCTGCGCCTCAATCTGGTGGCGGTAGGTTCCATGTGTAAAAATATAGGGCGCATTGCTTGCCAGTTCGGGCAACAGGTTACGCACGGCATGTTCCGGAGTCACTATGGCGGTGGGGTCTACGTCAGCGCTCGCCATCATGGCCTGAATATCGCCCATGTCCAAACGTGAAGCCCCCAGTTCTGCAGGGCGTGCGGCGATGCTGCTTTCAAGATGGCGCGTCGCCATCCCGGCCGGGAAGAGCAGCGCGACATTGATGCCTTCCTCGGCCAGTTCTCGCCGCAAAACTTCACCATAGCCAACCACCGCATATTTGGTGGCGACATAGGCGGCCATCCGCACACCGAATTGGAAAAAGCTGGCGGAAGCAGTTAGCACGATATGCCGCGCCCCTTCGCCGGCGCGCAGGATAGGGAGCATGGCATCGACCGTATTAATCACGCCCCGGACATTGACCGAGAACACCCAGTCCCAGTCCTGTTCGGTTAACGCTTCAATCGCCCCGAATTGCTGCACACCGACATTGGCGCACAGCACATGTACCTCGCCAAAGCGGGCGCGGACTGCGTCTGCTGCAGTCTGGACGGATGTCTTGTCGGAAACATCGACGCGAAGAGAAAAGGCTTCTGTTCCACCCTGGCGCAGCGTTGCCGCCTTAGCCTCGGCACGTTCAACATCAATATCGAACAACGCGATTTTTGCGCCTTGGCCAGCAAAAAGATCGGCAATGGCAGCGCCGAGCCCTGAACCCCCGCCGGTGATAACAACAACCCTGTCCTGATATTCACCCATTTTTCGGCCGCCAGTCAGCATTAATCAGGTCACCCGCCTTCAGGCCAATCATCATAGCTGGGCCATTGGTGTTGCCCGACACCATCGTTGGCATGATGGAGGTATCCGCCACCCGCAGGCCGGTTACGCCGCGCACTCGCAAGGCAGGATCAACCACCGATGTCTCATCCGCGCCCATGCGGGCCGTGCCCGACGTATGGAAACAGGTCCCGCCAATAGCCATCGCATGGGTTAAAATGTCGTCATCGGTTTCCAACCCTACCGTTTCACCCACTTCTCGCACGATCCAGTCGCGCAAAGCCGGTTGCGCTGCCAGACGGCGGTTCCATCGGAAGGCACCGATAAATCGTTCGCGGTCGAGCTCGGTCGACAGATGATTGATATCAACAATAGGTGCAGCGTCCGCATCAGCAGAAGAAATACGGATTTCCCCTTGGCTCGTCGGGCGCGTGAAATAGGTTATAAATGTAATGCCGGGATAGGGTGCAAGTGCGATGTTGCCATCGGTGGCTGTCATGGTCGACAAACTCATGAGGCCGAACTGCAGGTCTGCATGGTCGAGCGACGGATTGGACTTGGCAAAACCGCCCACTTCATGCGCAGCATGGGTCATCGGACCCTTGCCCGTGACGAAATATTGCAGTGCCGAAAGCGGCGCACGCCATCCGCTTAATGCAGCATTCTGGCTGTTGCTGCGGACTTGAAGCCTTAGGTCGGCGTGGCGGTGATCGCGCAGGTTGCGGCCCACGTCGGGTGCATGCGCAATTGTTGCGATACCGAAGGATTGCAGCATCTTGCCATCACCGATGCCGGACCGTTGCAAAAGCAATGGCGATTCCATCGATCCCGACGAAACAACGATTTCGCGCCGCGCACGAATGCTCGAATCGCCTGATGTGTCTCGTACGCGAACGGCGCTGGCATGCGGCCGTCCATCTTTGCCGTTCTCAAACTCGATCCGTAACGCGCGCGTCTCGCAAATGACGTGGAGATTTTTGCGACCTTCCGATGCCTTCAGGAAGGACACCGCGGCGCTGGCTCGTTTGCCGCCATTGCGGGTAGTCGGTTGATAACCGAGGCCACCGTCTCGCACGGCATCCAAAGCATTCACGTCCGCGACGCGGGGGATCCCCATTTCGGCGCCCGCATCCAGAATGGCATCAAACAGCGGGTCGCCCGCTGGATGGGTGGTTATCCGCTGCGGACCACCCGCACCGCGCCATTCGCCCGCCCCCTGATCATGGTCTTCAAATTCGACAAACAGCTTGCCGACGTCATCCCAGCCCCAGCCGGTGCAACCATCGGCGGCCCAGCCATCATAGTCGAGCGGCGCTCCGCGCATATAGATCATGCCATTGACCGAACTGGAACCGCCTAATGTTTTTCCGCGATACCAGCGTTCGCGCGGACCGTTGCCGCCGGTGGACACATCATATTCCCATATCAGCTTGCTGCCGGGATTAAGAATAACGCCCAGACCTCGCGGCATATGGATGAACGCGCTCTTGTCCGCCGGGCCGCTTTCCAGCAGCGCCACTTGCACCGAAGGGTCGGACGATAGCCGCCATGCCAGCGCGCAACCGGACGAGCCTGCTCCGACGATTACAAAATCATATTCTCTCGACATGCTGATCAATCTCCTTTGCGGCCGATCATTTCGGCGGCATGCGGATCGCACCGTCGAGGCGGATGCACTGGCCGTTGAAATAGGTGTTGCGTGCCAGCTCCAGCGCCAGAGATCCAAATTCGTCCGGATTGCCAAGGCGGCGAGGGAAGGGGACGGAATTGCCCAATGCCTCGAACATTGCTGGTGCTCGCTCCTTCATGCCCAGCATCGGCGGTGTAGCGAAAATGCCTGGCAAGATGGCGTTGACACGGATTCCAAGGTCCATCAAATCACGCGCCATTGGCAACACCATGGAATTAACCGCACCCTTGCCTCCGCCATAAGGGACTTGGCCGACCTGACCATCCTGCGACGCTGCCGAAGAGGTAAGGATTAATGTGCCGCGTTCGCCATCTTCGTTGACTGGCTCCATCCCTGCCATACCCAGAGCAGCGATTGAGGCTACGCGGTAGGAAGCCACAAACACACCTTCTGCGGCGCCGGCGACGTGTTCGGTAGCCATCCGTTTATAGGCGCCCTTTTCTTTGTCCCACGATACTGTTTTTCCGGCCGTCGCAACTACGGCACAATGGACCAGCACGCGCTCCTGTCCATGCGCAGCACGCGCCTTATCAAAACCAGCCAAAACGCTTTCTTCGGACATGATGTCAACATTGCAGAAGACGCCGCCAATTTCCGTGGCAAAGGCTTCACCAGCTTCTTCGTTAATGTCGAAAATGGCAACCTTAACTCCGGCATCTGCCAGCGCTTTCGCCGTCGCACGACCTAAGCCGGACGCACCGCCCGTCACGACAGCAGATATGGATCCATCCAACTTCATAATCCTACTCCTACATTAAAAATTGCATCAACCATGAACAAGGTGCGCGCATGCGCAAGTGGAGACTGGTTTCTCGCGTCGGTATCGTCCCCACGAACCTGTCACCTTAGCGGCCACGCGGGAATTTATAAAAACGGTTGAGCACAATTAGTACGCTCACCAAAAAAATAACCGACTTCACTTTTTTCTTGACGACTCGAAGCGGGCGAGTCTTAATGCAACGAGGTAGAGGAGATGCATAATGGAAATGGCGCTGGATTCGACCAAAACGAAAATCGCCCGCCGCGTGATCGAGGTGTTCGATCTATTTGCGACAGAGAACCGCCGTATCACCGCCATGGATATTGTCCGCCGTTACGGACGCCCACAATCCAGCACATCGGAATTGTTGAGCGCGCTTGTCGAAATGGGGCTGCTTTACAAAGAACCATATTCTCGCTCCTATTCGCCCACACCTCGACTTGCTGCGCTTGGTGCGGCTGTGCAACCCGAACCGATATTGAGTGGGCGCTTGTTTGCTTGCATGGACAATCTTGCCGCTACCACACGGCTTGGCGTTGGACTGTTCGGCGTGGTGGGAACGCATTCGCAATTGTTTCGCTGGGTCGACGGAACAGAGGTCGATGACGCGCGTCTTCGCTGCGGTTCGGCAACATTGCTGTCCTCTTGTGCAGTCGGGCTCTTGTTACTGTCGTCCTATGGCGAAGCCAAGGCTGGACGGCTATTGTGGAGGCTCCATGCCGACGCGCCGGAAAATGAAAAGTTCAACCTAGTGGAAAAGACAAAAGAAGTTGAACAGATCGTTCAGACGCAGAGCATTACTGGCCACTCAGGCATCATCCCCAACACTCAAATGACAGCGGTGCTTTTTCCTTCCGGAACGAGCGAAGGCCCTCTGGCCTTGGGCGTAGTATATTCGGACACGGCTCGGGTCGATAGCGCAGCGCTCACGGCAACGTTGAAACATGCCGTTGGGCAATGCCTGGATGATCATGTCGAAAACAATGCTTCTTTTGTCCCGCGTTTCGCAATTTCCTGAACCGCACGCTAAAGTTCGCAACTGCGATAGCTTCACGCAGGCTTGATTTCATGCTCGCGCAGTTGGAAACGGCTGCCAATAGAAGATAGAGCACCCGGTCAATCGGGTTTAGTATAGCCAGGGTGAATGATGGTACAGTCAGCGTTAAACATCGTCGCACCGGCGCAGTCCGAGCAGGGGGCGCCAAGCCACAATCAAATGGGTCAAAGACTTGGTCGAAAGGGTCTCGAAACCCGTGAGCGGATTATTTCTGCGATGTTGTCACTGCTGTCCGAACCAGACAATCAGCCGGTAACGTTGACGACGATCGCCAAAGCCGCTGATGTCCGCCTTACTAATCTTTATCGTTACTTCCCCGATCTAGGAAGCCTTCTGCTTGCGGCACTTGATCGTTTGATGGCCTCGGCGGACGCAGTGTTTCTCAATAGACTCCGCAATCGATGGGACGACGAAACACTATTTGAAGATGCCTTGGAATTTTTGCAGGCGCATTTCAGTTTCTGGCAGAATAATGCACGCTTGCTGCATTTGCGCAACAGCTTGGCCGATAATAGCGATTTGCGTGTTGTTGCGCATCGAAATACCACAAGCAAACCTGCGATATTACTGCTTTCCAAGCAATTATCAGCGAAGCCTGACAGTCTCATATCGCCCGACAATCATCTGACCGCTATTGTCCTGCACGCCGGTATTGAACGACTGGCGACCGTGCTGACAAATCCTCTGCTTGCACCCTATTTGGAAGATACGGGAGGACGCAACGAGGGTGCACATTCCAAGGATCTGATTTGCGCAGAAGCGGAAATTTTAAGCATTACCGTGAGGGAAAAACGGCGGATCGGATAACTTTGCTGTCCCGATCAGCTTTTCCAGCCGATTACCTTCGTCTCCAAATATTCCTCAATGCCTTCAACGCCCCAAGCGCGCCCGACGCCAGACTGCTTGTAGCCGCCAAAGGGCAGGTTGCCGTCCATGGATGATCCACCGTTTACGCCCACATTGCCTGTACGGATGCGCTTGGCAACGCTCATCGCCCGGTCGAGATCGCCGGACCATACACTACCCGACAGACCAAAGGGACTGTCATTAGCAATACGGATAGCATCCTCTTCATCGTCGAAAGGAATAACGACTAACACGGGGCCGAAGATTTCTTCCTGCGCAATCTGCATGTCGTTCGTCACATCGACAAAGCAAGTTGGCTCGATGAACCAGCCGGTACCCTTGTCTGGACGAAGATTGCCACCCGCAAGCAGGGTCGCTCCTTCTTGCTGACCTAGGTCTATATAGCCTTTCACCCGCTCCATCTGTTTTTTCGATACTACTGGCCCCATCATGCAGTCGCTATCATAATGACCCCACATGCCCGAAAAGCCTTCATAGGTGGCCTTAAGGATCGCCTTGGCTTCGTCATAGCGGCTGCGCGGCACGAGCAGGCGGCTTTGTACGGCGCAGCCTTGACCTGCATGAAACACAAGGATCGATTGTGAGACGACCTGCGCATAATTTGGTTCATCTTCGAGGACGATATTGGCGGACTTGCCACCCAGTTCAAGAAACACGCGCTTCATAGTTTCAGCGCCTTCGCGCATGATCCGTTTTCCGACGCCGGTCGAACCCGTGAAGGTGATGAGATCGACCCGTGGATCATGCACCATCATCTCGCCCGCTTCTGCAGGGTCGCTAGCGGTGATGACATTCAAAACACCCGCCGGGAATCCCGCCTCAATCGCCAGTTCACCGAAAATGGCGCCCGCTAGCGGCGTGTCAGGAGCAGGCTTCAATATGACGGCGCAGCCGGCCAGCAGTGCGGAAACGACTTTTTCGGTATTTACGAAGAGGGGGAAATTCCAAGGTGTGATTGCCGCAACGACGCCTACAGCTTCATACACGGCTTTGCGGTGCGATACAGAGCCCCATACCTCAGCATCAGGATAGGCTTTTTCCCATGTCACTTGTGAAAATAGGTCGAGCAAATCCTGCCAGCACTTCAAGGCATTATCGACTTGCTGCATCGTTACGATGCCCGGAGGTGCGCCCACTTCATCGCGCGTAATTTGCACCAGACGATCGCGGTTGGCTGCAAAAAGGCCGAGCAGTTTTTGTACCAGATCAAATCGCTTCTGGTGGTTCGTTGACCAATCGGTGGTATCGAAGGCGCGGCGAGACGAGGCAATCGCCGCTTCTACGTCAGCAGCGGATGCGTCGGCTGCCTGCGCAGCGACTTCGCCAGTCCATGGGCTGATGTCGTCGTAGACTCGCCCGCCTTCCGCTGGCCGCATGATGCCGTCAATCGTCAGCAGGCCTGTGCTCAAAACCGTCATTCAACATATCCTTTTTGGCAGCCTATTTAACCGCCTTCGCTAGATGCATTATTGTACAAGCAAACGCGCGATGCGGCGAAACTCAAACAATGCATTGACTAAGATGCATTTCCCGTTAGTCAACCCTTAACGACCCAACCTGCGATGCTAAAGACCAACAACCTTCGGGCATGCGAGTTTATGGAAGCAGCTAGGGAGAACTATAGTCGCAGGTGCTCGTCGGTCATGCAAGATTTACGATGCTTTGTTGCTGATCCGGTCCTGTTTATAAGCGCAGTGACTGGATAAATCGTCCCCACGATTGCTGCTGACGTTTATGCAAACGGCGGCGGACTGTGGAGGCCCAGGTGGAGGGATGTTGATGCAGAGCGCTGCCAAGGGACATGAATACGCCTCGGAATGGAAGCGGCACTGGCCGCTGCCGCTGGTTGCGATGCTTGGCATCACCGGTCCAGCTGCATATTCGTACGCCAGTGGCATTTTTATGACCGCCATGACCGGAGAATTTGGCTGGTCACGCACGGAATTTTCTTCCGCCTTCACCTTGCAGATGCTGCTGGGCCTGTTCTCTGTTCCGGTGGCTGGTCGGATTCTCGACAAAATTGGGCCACGACGCATGGCATTGATGGGAGTAATTCCTTTTGCTTTGGTACTTTCGTGCCTTGGATTTGCCAATGGCAATATTTGGCAGTGGCTACTGTTATCCGCGTTGCTTCCGATTGGCACAGCACTTGTGATGCCGACGATCTGGATCACCGGAGTGGTCCGGTCTTTTGAGGCAGCGCGTGGAACAGCGCTGGCGATCTCCCTGGCGGGTATTGGTGTGGCCACAGCCATATGGCCGTTGTTAGCAGCCTATTTCATCGACGCATTTGGCTGGCGGCTGGCATTTGGTGCCATCGGACTTAGCTATGCGGCTGTCATTCTACCTTTGACCTGGTTGTTGTATAAGCCTGCCGAGCTGCCATCCCTCGCTGACGATCCTTTGCGCGAGAAAGAGCCGTCCGAAGCATTACCCCGGTTGCTGCCGATTTTCCGGTCCGCAAACTTCATTGGCTTGCTGATTGCTGGGGGATTGTTCGCATTTGCACAGCTTGGGATGATCTACCATTTCGCTCCATTGGCGCAGGCGCAGGGCCTGACGCTGGGGGAAGCGGCGCAGGTAGCCGCGATTGTAGGTATATTCTCGATTATTGGTCGGCTTGGCACTGGGTTCCTGTTGGATTGGCTACCGCTAAGACCGCTGGCGATTGGGGCCTTCTCGCTGTTGTTAATTTCAATTTTTCTTTTGTTCACGGCGGATGGGTCGGGGTTCCAGCTGACTGCAGCGGCCATATTGCTTGGCTTGGCTGCTGGGTGTGAAATGGATGTGCTGACCTTTGTGGCTTCACGCCGATTTGACTCGCGGATCTTTGGCAGTGCCTATGCATCACTGTCGGTTGGCCTAGGAATCATGGCTAGCATGGGTCCATTGGCTGCGGGAAAACTGTTCGACATGTTTGGGAGCTATGACCGGTTCCTGATTTTGGCCGCTGTATGCGATGTCATTGCGATAGTGGCGATATTGATCGTGCTTTCTCCGCGATTTGAGCCGGTGAAAAACGCCGCGAGAGCATCCGCACCCGGAGTATCCGCCACCAACACCAGTTCTGCAGACTCCAAATGAGTGCTCACCAAAATCGTCCCCACGATTGTGTACTATATGGTCGCTATTCCGGGCCGCCGCCGGCTGCTGGATGTTGGCAATTGGTAAGCAACTGGCATATAGTGATGCATTGCTGATGAGGCACATTCCATATCTTTAAGTCATCTTTCGCCCCATTTCATAACAAGATATTTTGAGGATAACCGCAACGATGAGCGCACTCAGTCCGTTAACGGCACAACCCCCACATGTTTCGGACAGTATTGTCTATGATTTCGACATGTTCATGGATCCAGCCTTATTGCGCGATCCGCATGAGCGGGTTCGCGACCTGTTGCAGGTTGCGCCTCCGATCTTCTGGACTCCGCGTAACGGAGGACATTGGGTGGTAACCGGATTTCGTGAAAATTACGACGCTTCGCGCGACACTGATACATTCTCAAGCGACCTTATGCCGATTGCCGATCGCAGCGCTTTGCTCGCATTTGTGCCCGGAGCGACGCACATTCCGTTGCCCACCCCGATTAATCTGGATCCGCCAAGCCACACCATATATCGGGCACCCCTCCAGAAGGCATTTTCGCCCAAGGCCATGTTAGCGCGAAAAGAGGAAGTCCGCGACTTGGCAAACTCACTGATTGATGCTGTGCTTGAGAAGGGCCATTGCGATTTCATTCCGGAAATTGCCGAGCCGTTACCAGTTCAGGTCTTCCTTAAAATGATGGGACTACCGCTTGGGAAAATGGCAGAGTTTCGTGACTTGGTTCACGAATTTCTTGCGCCCATGGCCAGCCCGCTCGATCCGCTCGTCCGCATGCGCAACGTTGCCGACGCGATGAAAGCCGAAATCGAAGCTCGCCGGACTGATCCTCAGGACGACCTCATTAGCCTCCTGTGGAGTTCCGAGATCGACGGCAAGCCGATGACCTATGAGTTGATGGAGGATTTTTGCGTTCTGCTGTTTATCGCTGGCTTGGATACAGTCATCAACGGTATGGGCTATGGTGTGCGGCATTTGGCACAAAATCCAGGCTTGCAGGCTGAACTTCGCGCTAATCCGAAGCTGATTGTTGAAGCGGCAGAAGAAATGCTGCGGCGCTATACGTTTACGGTGCCATCACGACGTGTAGCAAAAGACGTGGAATTTGCTGGCGTTCAAATGAAATCGGGCGATCGGCTCATGCTGTTTCTGCCGGGTGCCGATCTGGATGCGCGGGAATTTGAAGACCCGGCAAACTATGATATGAAACGTGAGAACAATGTCCATATCGCTTTTGGGGTCGGTCCGCATCGTTGCCTTGGCTCGCATCTGGCGCGGATCGAATTGCAGGTGGTTTACGAGCAGATGCTTGCGCGTTTGCCGGAATTTCGCCTGGATGAACACAAATCCGCAACGTTTCATGCCGGCAACATTATCGCGATAGATTCACTACCAATCCGCTGGGACTAAATCGCCGTCGCGCCGTAATTGTGAGAATCAATGAATAAATATGCCGGATAAGTCCGGACCAGATGAAATAGAAAACCGAGGAGTTTATCATGGGAATGAATGATCTGGTGATCATCAGCGTCGATGACCACATTACCGAGCCAGGCAACATGTTCGACCAGCATCTTTCGGGCGAAGCCTATGCAAGTGCGCCAAAGCTCAAGGAAACGGCCGACGGGACGAACTATTGGGAATACCAAGGAATGAAAATTCCCTCGGTCGGTCTCAATGCCGTCGTCGGACGTCCCAAAGAAGAATATGGCATGGAGCCGACATCTTTCGATCAGCTGCGCAAAGGCTGTTACGATGTGCACGCCCGTGTTGAAGACATGAACGTCAACGGCGTCGCTGCGTCGCTGAACTTTGCTAGCTATCCGATGATCGACGGAGGCCTGTTCACCATGGCGCCGGATAAGGCGCAGGCGCTCACCCATTTACAGGGCTATAATGAATGGCATGTGGATGAATGGTGCGGTGCCTATCCGGGCCGCTTCATTCCCTGCGGCCTGCTGCCTGTATGGGACATGGAAGCAACAGCGGCTGAAATCCGTCGGCTTGCAGACAAGGGATGCCATGCGGTGTCCGTTAATGAAAATCCCACCCAGCGCGGCTTGCCTAGCATCCACAATGAATATTGGGAGCCCTTCTTCAAGGCGGCATCTGATTGCGGCACCACCATCTGCCTGCACATAGGCGGCGGCAATGCATCGCCGCATGCCACGATGGAAACGCCTATCGAAGCCTGGATTACGACCATGCCAATGGCCGTAGCCATCGGCGCGGCAGATTGGCTCAATCTACAAGCGTTCAACCGCTATCCGAACTTGCGCATCGCGCTTTCTGAAAGCGGTATTGGCTGGATCCCTTATCTGATGGAGCGGGCCGATTTCTCGCACATGCAGCACCGTGCATGGACCAATTCAGATACGATCTTCGGCGACCGCAAACCAAGCGAAGTATTCCGCAAGCACTTCACCAGCTGTTTCATCGACGATGCGTTCGGTTTGCAGAATCTGGACGCTATCGGTGAAGACAATGTATCTTATGAATGCGACTATCCGCATTCTGACACGCTATGGCCCTATGTGCCGGAACGGCTTTGGGAAACCATCCAACATCTGACGCCGGGCCAGATCGAAAAGATCACGCATCTCAACGCCATGCGCGATTTCCAGTTCGACATGTTCAATATCCTGCCGCGCGAGCAGCTGACGGTCGGCGCTCTTCGTGCCAAGGCCGCCGAACAGAATGTTGATATCTCTGTAAAGTCGAGTGGCGGCGCGGCACCGGTTGCCGCAGGCACCGCACGGCGTCCGATCACTTCTGGTGACATTGTGGGCATGTTTGAAAAGCATGCCAAGGCCGCCTGATAGTCGTTGCCGAAGTAAGCCTGATATCAGCGTTCGCATCCGCGCAAAAACTGTGGAGTAAAAAATGTCAAAAGTAATAGTTATAACGGGTGCGAACGGAGGGCTCGGCCGGGCGCTATCAAAAATGTTCTGCGCAAACGGACATTCGGTGGTGCTGCTGGGCCGGTCGCTCGCCAAGGTTGAGGCCATTGCAAACGAAATTGGCAAAGGCGCGCTTGCCGTTGAATGTGAAGTAACATCGCCGGATTCGGTTCGGGCGGCATTTGCTGAAATTGCCAAGACGCATCCCAAAATTGATGTCGTCATCAACAACGCAGCCATATTTCAGCCCTTTCTTCTCGAGGAAGCAAGCGACAGCCAGATTCTGGATGGGGTGCTAACCAATCTTGCCGGTCCGATGCTGGTCTGTCGTTCAGCGATTCCTATGATGGAAAAGGGCGGGCATATCATCAATTTGAGTTCCGAGTCGGTCGAAGTGCCGTTCCCGCATTTGCTCAACTACCAATCCACCAAGGCTGGGCTTGAGCGCTTTTCCAAGGGCCTGCACATGGAATTGGAAGACAAGGGAATTCGGGTGACCGTGGTTCGCGCTGGCCAGATGATGGGCGAGGGGCAGTCCGCCGAGATGGATCCCGAAGCCGCCGGTCGCCTGTTTCATGCGGCCGCCAAACGCGGCATTCACCTAATGGAGCGCGGTATGACAGCCTATGATTCCGCAACCACGGTGTTCCGTAATCTGATTGATCTGCCCGCCGACATGCATGTGGAGTTGGTCACATATCAAGCCCGCCGCGCTGAATAATTTAAACGGCTATCGCACGCTTCGCAAACCAGGCGACCGCATCGTGCACCGTTTCAGATAACGGGCGAGGCGTCCAGCCCAACTCGCGTCGCGCCTTGCCATGGTCCATCTCGCGAAAGACATTGGACAGATACATAGCATCGGTGGTCACCATGATGTCCTTGCGTCCAGCCAGTTTGAGCATTCGTTCGGCGACCCAGGCAATGGCATAAGCAAACCGGTAGGGAATGATCTTTGGCGGTTTCTGACCGGTCTGTGCCGTTGCCATGGCAAAGAAATCGCGGTTCTTAACAAATTCATTCGCGATGATGTAACGCTCGCCTGTCGTTCCATGTACTTCTGCACTTAAGGCAGCCTCGGCGACGTCGCGAATGTCGACGGTCGGCTGGCCAACATCAATCGCGGCCTTCATTTGGCCACTGGCTATCTGCCACAACATAGCATTATGCGGCGTTGGTTGAAAATCTTCGGGGCCGTAAGTATTGGCGACGCAAAGCGCGACGCCGGGCAACCCCCGTTCGCGGCACGCGGCAAGCAAGTGATTTTCGGCCTCCAACCGCGCACGAATATAAGGCGGTGCACGGTCAAGCCAGTTAAAAGGAATGTCTTCGGTCACGGGCCCATGCGCATTGAGGCCAAGCGCGCCCATCGTGCTCGTGAAGATAAAGCGTTCGATCCCGCATTCCAGAGCAGCGTCGATCGCGTTGTCCAGTCCCTCTACATTATTGCGAAATATGGGGGTCTGGTCGCTTAGCCAGAAGCGCGGATCAACCACGCTGTAAAAGAGCGTGCCACAGCCGTGCATCGCTGCGCGCAATGACGCGGGATCAAGCACATCTCCGTGCACAACTTCAACATCCAATCCCTCAAGCGCATCTGTCTTGCTTGACGGTCGAAGCATCACCCGGACTTTGCGTCCACGGTCGACCAGCATTCTGGTAATGTGGCTGCCGACAAATCCACTGGCACCCGCGACGAGGACAGGTTTTCCCATTTCAATACTCATGCCCCCGGAGCAGCCATATCCATATGCAGGCGGGTAAGCTTGCTGCTGGCAATCCGCCATTCGCCGTCATTTTTTATATAGGTTTCAGTATAATGGCCATATCCTGTAATCGAGACGCCCCCGTCAAAAACAACCCGGTCTTGCATCGCCCAGATGCCGGTGGCGGCGTCGCCGTCTATCACAATTTCGGGTGAATGCACCTGATGGGCCGTGCGCGCAGTCTCAATCGTCTGGCGAACCATGGCGATGGCATCGGCGCGTCCTTTGATCGGCGGAGGGCCGCCAGCTTCTTGTGTGTCGAGGAGGAAGTCCTCGGTGAAAAGTTCCATCCAGTCCGCCCACCTTTTGGTGTCCAGAAAACGGCAGTAACGAGCTTTAAGTTCGCAAATAGCGATACGGTCCTGCAGGCTATTCTTAGTCATCTCATGCACTTTCAATGGCATTTGCCTGTGATTTGCCAACCGGTGCCGGGCAAATTTCGATCACGTCGAGTGGATTTCTAACGGCGTTGCAGCTCGGTACGAACAAGAGTTGCTTCAAGCTAAAACCGTGACTCTCGGTGACAAAATTGTGCTATCATTAATGCTCGCCTGTTGAAACATTTTGTTCGCTATCTTGAAATCTGGTCGACCATCAATCTTATCTAAATTCAATATTGATGGGTGGCTGATGTTTCGCCTGCATCCCCATTCGGCTAGAACCCTAACTTCAACGTCGGCAACAAATATGCGGTGTTTGGAAAGCTGAAATTTATCGCTCTCCAGCTTAGCGCGATACCAATCCATACAATGTTTGGGGTCATTGCTGAGCAGCGAGAAGGTTCAATGTACCAGATCTGAGAGACTATTTAGAGATTTGCATGCTTCCGGACAGGTCAACTTAGTGAGATGCCGACAAGTCTCTGCGAGTCAAATGTTACCTAGAATGTTACCTAGAGCCGGAACTTGCACGAACGCTGATCCGCGCATCTCACCTAAATATCTGTTAATACAAGATATTTTGGTGAGCCCTGCTGGGTTCGAACCAGCGACCTACTGATTAAAAGTCAGTTGCTCTACCGACTGAGCTAAGGGCCCCGAGCAAGACCGGAGGACCGGTGACTGCGAGAGCGCTTCCCCTAATGGGGCTATCTTGCCGGGTCAAGCGGCTTTGGCCGGTTAAGGCGTGTTTGTAGCTGGCGTATGGTCAGCCCGGTAAGCGGGTCGCGCCAATCGGGCGCGATCATTGCTGCGGGGGTCAGCACGAAACCGCGTTTTCGCATTGCAGGGTGGGGGATGGCCAGCTCGTCATCGGCCCAGATGCCGCCTGACCACAATATAAGGTCAAGATCGAGTATTCTCGCCCGCCAGCGCTGGCCCCGCCGCTCACGACCAAAATGGGCTTCGATTCCGTGGAGCCGATCGAGGAGCGCGGGCGGTCCAAGCGGGCTGGCGACAATCGCGGCAGCATTTGCATATATGCGTTGCGATGGACCGATCGCGGCGCTTGCGATGATAGGCGATTGTGCAAACACGTCGATATCCGGCATCTCCAACGCGCTGATCGCTTCGGCCAGGACGCTCGCTGGCGAGCCGACCAGGGCGTGGCGCTGGTTCGATCCGAGTGCGATCAGATAGAGATATGCCAGGTCAGACGTCCTCGACCAGCCGGCCATACAGCTGCGGGCGGCGGTCGCGGAAGAAACCCATGCTGGCGCGGTGGGCGCGAGCCTGGTCGAGATCGAATGTCGCAATCATCACGCCGGTTTCGCTGTCGTCGAGGTCGCTGACGATGTCACCCCATTCATTGGTGATGAAGCTGGTGCCGTAAAATTTCTGGGCTTCGCCACCATGATCATCTTCGCTGCCGACGCGGTTAGCAGCGATCACCGGCATACAGTTCGACACCGCATGGCCGACCATCGCCCGCCGCCACATATGACGCGTGTCGAGCGTCGCGTCCTGTGGCTCGGCACCAATGGCGGTCGGGTAAAACAGCAGTTCCGCGCCCATCAACGCCATCGCCCGGGCGCACTCGGGATACCACTGATCCCAGCAGACGCCAACGCCGATCCGCGTGCCGAAGACATCCCACACCTTGAACCCTGTATTACCGGGGCGGAAATAATATTTTTCCTGATAGCCGGGACCGTCGGGAATATGGCTCTTGCGGTAAGTACCAAGGATTTCACCGTTCGCGTCGATCATTGCCAGGGTGTTGTAAAAATGCGAACCGTCGCGTTCGAAATAGCTGGTGGGAATGGCAACGCCAAGTTGCTGGGCGAGCTTCGTCATCGCCTTTACCGAAGGATGATCGAGGGTAGGGCGGGCGAGGGCAATATGCGCCTCTTCCTGCGTCTTGCAGAAATAGGGGCCAGAAAACAGTTCCGGCGGAAGGATGACCTGCGCGCCATCGGTCGCCGCTCGCGATACAAGATCGCTCACCGCTTCGATGTTCTCGGCCTCGCTTCCGGCCAACGGCAATTGCAGCGCGGCGACAGTGATATTTCTGCTCATGCGACCCTATATGCGCACGCCGATACGCGCGGCAAGCATTGCGGTGATAAAATAGAGAATGACCGTCAATACGATCCCAGCACCCAGCGACAGCCAGAAATCATGCCCGCTCCGCAGCATCCACGGGATCAGCAAGAACATGGGCAGGCTGGGCAGGACGAAGTAAAACGTCGCCTCGGCGTGATCGGCCAACAAAGACGTATCGGCGGTATCGCGCCACAGCCAGATCATGCCGAGGATCGAAATCAGCGGGAGCGAGGCGACTAGCGCGCCCGCCGCCGGTGCCTTTTTGCCGATATAAGCGATCAGGGCAATGATGATTCCCGACAGGATAGCCCTGATCGCGAATTCCATGGTCAGGGGCGCTTTTTGAAGAGCATGGTCATCCGGTCGGATTCGCCAATGGCTTCGTATTTCGCCTTGTCGACATCCTTCAGTGTCAATGTCGGAGGCAAGGTCCAAACACCGTCAGGATAATCGGCCGTATCCTTTGGGTTGGCGTTAACTTCGCTTTTTGCGACCAGTTCAAAGCCGGCAAGTTCCAACATCTTGATGACGTCTGCTTCACGTAAATAGCCCTTGCTGCCATCGGTATAGCTAAAGGGCGCATCGGGCTTGGCGCGATGCTGCTCTACGCCAAGCAGACCATCGGGTTTGAGCAAGTCACGCATGCGTTTCAATTCAGCATCGGCTACATTAGAGCGGTACGTGCCGTGAAGCGCACGCATGACGACGATCCGATCGAATGTGCCCTTTTCGCTCTCTGGAATGGCACTGAGAGGGTAGGCCATATAGTCAGAGGCAGAGCGGCCGGTCACCTTTGCCACATCTGCCGGGTATTGCGCAGCCGCGGCTTTGATCTGTTCATGTCTGGCGGCATTACCAACACCAAGATCGATGCTTGCATATAGGCCGGTGAATTTGCCCTTATCGTCGATATAGCGACCCAGGGTGCGCGAAATCCATTCGCCGCCGGGCGAATATTCGCCAACCTTGTGATCCGGATGGATGCGGAAGAATTCGAAGGTTTCGGCCGGATGGCGATATTTGTCACGCTTTGCATCTTCAGCGCGCGAAGGGTCAGCTAGGATTTTTGCCATGCGTTCCTGATGCGCCTTGTGCATCTTGTCATGCTCGGCTTTGCTCATGCTGTGGTGGTCGGCATGGGCAGGCGCGGTCAAGACCGAAGCGGCGAGAGCAATTAGAAAAGCTTTTTTCACGGGGGAGTCCTCTCTGTTGATTGTGGCGATTATATGGGGCGCATTTGCCGTGTTGCCAATAGCTTCAAAGCGGTACTTGCTGGCTTGAACAGTGGAAGCTTCCGCCACCGGTGAGAACGGCGTGTGCAGGCAGTCCAACAACCTTGCGATCGGGAAACAGCAAAGCCAGTTCGGCAAGTGCGGCATCGTCATGGCGGCTGCCATAAGTCGGCACGATGACGGCGCTGTTACCAATGTAAAAGTTCATATAGCTCGCCGGAACGACCTCGCCATATTGTTCGAAGCGGCCGACCGAGGGCAGTAATGTGACGTTGCATCCGAATGCCTCGGCGCGCGTGAGAGCATCGGCATAGACCGGAGCGTTGGGATCATTGGCATCGCGGGCTTCCGGAATGACCAGATGGTTCGGCCCAACAAATCGCGCAAGATTATCGACATGGCCGTCGGTATGGTCGTTGCCGAGACCATCGCCAAGCCACAGCAAACGGTCGATGCCCAAATCGCTGTGCAGCCGCGCTTCGATCTGCGTCTTGTCCAGCGATGCGTTGCGGTTCGCGTTGAGCAGGCAATCGGTGGTAGTGACAGCAGCGCCTTCGCCGTCTACGTCGATTGAACCGCCTTCGAGCACCCAGTCGCAGAGTGTGACATTGAACCCTGCGGCCTTTGCCAGTGTTTCGCCGATATCCTGGTCGCCATCGAAGTTGAACCTGTTACCCCACCCGTTGAAACCGAAGTCACGGGCGACGCGGCGGGCCCCATCCGTGACGATGATGCATCCGGTATCGCGCAGCCAGATGTCGCCGATCTGGCGCTCTTCGACGATTACGCCCGGTTCGACGAGGTCGCGCGCGACTTTTGCGGCGTCGGCATTGCCCGCGATCAGATGCACGGTCTCACCCCTGCCGCCGTCATGCACGGCGTTGGCGAAGGCGGCTATTTGCCTTTGCGCCTCGGCAAAGGGTTCTTCCCAGTGCCCCCAGAAGCTGGGGAAGCCGATCCAGACACGTTCATGTAGTGCCCATTCTGCACGCATTCGAAAGGTCATAAAAAACTCCGTTCGCCCTGAGCCTGTCGAAGGGCAGGAGAGGACAACTGACGTTGGTACTTCGACAAGCTCAGCACGAACGGCCTATGGTTTCGCCGCCCGGCTCTTGTCGCGAATGGCGCGGAATTCGTCGCCCTCGTTCCAGTTCGGCCAGGCATCGGTCATCGCCAGCATCCGTCCGACGCGGTAATAAAGCCGAAGGTCGGCCATTACGCCAGACCAGTCCCAATCCTCATTGAACTCGTCTTTCGGGCTATGATATGCGTTCTTCTCATAATCCTCGGCAATCTTCTTTGCGGCTTCCTTGCCGCCCGTGACGAGGTCATCGCCGCCCTCGAAATAGACCATCGGCACACCCAGTTTGGCGAAGCTGAAATGGTCGGATCGATAATAGAAGCCCTTTTCCGGCGTTGGCTCCGCCTCGGGGGTGCGGCCTTCCGCCTTGGCGGCGGCGTCGAGATAGTCGTCAAGCTGCGACTTGCCCTTGCCGATAACGGTCAGGTTTTTGGCCGGACCGGCCATTGAGAACGCATCCATGTTTACGCCGCCCACGGTCTTGGCAAGCGGGAAAATCGGGTTTTCGGCATAATATTTTGAACCAAGCAGGCCGCTTTCTTCAGCGGTTACCGCGAGGAAAACAACGCTCCGGTCGGGCGCACCAGCTTTGGTGAAACCTTCGGCGAGCGCAACGAGAGCAGCAGTTCCTGTCGCATTGTCGATCGCCCCGTTGCAGATATTGTCGCCGTCGACGGGCGTGCAAATACCAAGATGATCCCAATGCGCGGTATAGAGCACATATTCGTCAGGCCGTTTGCTACCTTTCAACACGCCAACGACATTCTTGCTGTTCTTGCGGCTGATCTCATTATCGAAGGACATTGAGGCAGTAAGCCCAAGGGGCACGGCCTTGAAGCCCTTTTGCTTTGCTGCCGTCATCTGCTTGTCCAGATCCTGCCCCGCAGCGGCGAAGATTTCCTTGGCGACGCTTTTCTGGATCCAGCCATTGGCCAATGTCTGACTATTTCCGCCGTCCTTCGATTGCGCGAGGAACTGCGTTCCGGTCCAGCTCGAGTTGACAACATTCCAGCCATAAGCCGCGGGTGCATCATCGTGGATGATAAGCACCGCAGCCGCGCCCTGACGAGCAGCTTCTTCATATTTGTAGGTCCAGCGGCCATAATAGGTCATCGCCTTGCCGCCGAATGGGCCATCAAGCCCAGTCATGTCGAAATCGGGATCGTTGACCATGACGACAACCGTCTTGCCCTTGACGTCCACACCGGCATAGTCGTTCCAGCCCTTTTCGGGGGCAACGATGCCATGGCCGACGAAGACCATTTCGCTTTGGTCGACCTTAGTCTTGGGCGTTTCGCGATAGCTGCCGATGACATATTCGCTGCCATAGGCGAAGGACATCGCCTTACCCGCCTTGTCTGCAATGCTTAACGCCGACACATTCTTCGCAGTGATTTCAATCAGCGGCACGTCCTGAGTCCAGCTGCCCTTGTTGCCTGGCTCCAATCCAGCCTTTCTGAACCGGTCGATAAGATAGGCGACCGTTTTCTCTTCGCCGGCAGACCCCGGCGCGCGCCCTTCATAGCTGTCGAGTGAAAGCTCTTTGGTCACTTCCTTCATTGTCTGCTCTGACAATACTGGGACTTCGATTTGTGGCCGCGCCGATGTTTGGGCGGCGGTCGGCGCATCGGGTGCCTTGCAGGCAGTCAGCGCCAAAGCGGCAATCAGGGCGAGCGAAAAGGCGCGCATAGGTATCTCCTAAAAAGCAATGGTGGCCTTGTGGCAGAGGCACTCCAGAGGCTCAAACAAAAAAGGCGGCCCCGCAGGACCGCCTGTTTGTATTAATGTAAAGCCAGATCAACGCGAATAGAATTCTACGACCAGATTTGGTTCCATCTTAACCGGATAAGGCACTTCATCAAGCGTCGGGATACGCGCGAAGGTAACCTTGTCGTTGCCATCGACGGCAACATATTCAGGAATGTCACGCTCGGCGAGGCCTTGGGCTTCGATGACCAGTGCCATTTCCTTGGCCTTGTTGCCAAGGCTGATGACGTCGCCGACTGCAACCTGACGGCTGGCGATGTTGCACTTCACGCCGTTGACGCGGATGTGGCCGTGGCTCACGATCTGGCGTGCGGCGAAAATGGTTGGCGCAAACTTGGCGCGGTAGACAACCATGTCGAGGCGGCGCTCAAGCAGACCGATAAGGTTCTGCGAGGTATCGCCCTTCATGTTGCTGGCTTCCTGATAAGCGCGCTTGAACTGCTTTTCGGTCACGTCGCCATAATAGCCCTTGAGCTTCTGCTTGGCACGCAGCTGAATGCCGTAGTCGGACAGCTTGCCCTTGCGGCGCTGACCATGCTGGCCGGGGCCATATTCACGCTTGTTGACGGGTGATTTGGGGCGGCCCCAGATGTTTTCACCCATCCGGCGGTCAAGTTTATACTTCGAGCTTGTGCGCTTCGACATAATCGAATTCCTTCAATTGCTAACAACGTTACTCCCGGTACCGCGCGACCCATGCGAGACGGGCCGGACACCTGCTTCACCGGGATGCAGGGTCGATTGCGAAGGCGCGCCTATGGCGGGAAAGCCGGTGTAAGTCAACATCCGGCTCGACTTTGTGCGTGGCGAACCTTAAAGGCGCTGCCATGTTGAGCCGTGTCACGCCAAAAAGCCCCGAAGACTGCACCGATATGCCCGAGGTACGGGCCGGCGTTGATTCTGTCGATGCCGCACTCATGGAGCTATTGGCGCAGCGTTTCGCCTATATGGACGCCGCGGCGCGCATCAAAACGGATCGCGCTGCTGTTCGCGATGAAGCGCGGAAAAAAGAAGTCATCGACAATGCCGTCGCTCGGGCGTCGGACCTCGGCGTTCCGGTTTTGCTGGTAGCGGAGTTCTGGGACAGGCTGGTCGAAGCGTCTATCGCACATGAGTTCGATCAATGGGACGAACTGAACGCCGACGACTAGTCAGTCATTCGACGGTGCTTTGCCAATGTGGTTAGCACGCCGCGCAATGTGCGCACCTCAAGCGCATTCCAGGCGGGTTTGGTCAGCAGGTTTCGCAAAGTCCGGCGAGTGACCGGCGCACGATCCACCGGCATGAAATAACCCAGCGGTTCCAGCATATTGTCGAGCTGGTCAATTAACCCATCCAGTTCAAACTGCGATGCCGGCGGATCGAGATCAGTTTTTGGCGGGCTGGCCAGCGACTGCGTTTTCGACCATTCATAGGCGCACAGGATGACAGCCTGAGCGAGATTGAGCGAACCGAATTCGGGGTTAATCGGGACGGTGATAATTGCGCGGGCGACGGTAACCTCGTCGCTTTCGAGGCCCGAACGCTCGGCACCGAACAATATCGCGCTGCGTCCAGCGTTTTGCAGAATTTCACTGGCGGCAGCTTCGGGGGTGATGACTGGTTTGGTCACGCCACGTTTGCGCACGGTGGTGGCGTATATGTTGCTGATATCGCCAGTGGCTTCAGCCAGCGTGTCGAACACCTGTGCATTGGCAAGCACCACATCTGCACCCGATGCTGCGGGCCCTGCATTGGGATTAGGCCATCCGTCGCGCGGAGCCACCAGCCGCATCTCGGTAAGCCCGAAATTCAGCATCGCGCGCGCCGCCTTGCCAATATTCTCGCCAAGCTGGGGACGAACGAGGATGATGATTGGCGGCAAACTCATTTTTGCGCCGCTTCGACCACGCTCCCGGCGAAATCTTCGAAATCCTTGGCTTCGCTGAAGTCCTTGTAGACCGAAGCAAAACGGATATAGGCGACGCTGTCGAGCGCCTTGAGGCCATCCATCACAAATTCGCCGATCCGTTTGGATTCGATCTCATTTTCGCCCAGAGTCTCGAGCTGGCGCTGGATGGCCGATGCTAGCCTCTCGATCTGCATATTGTCGACAGGTCGCTTGCGGCAGGCCACCGACAGCGAGCGTTCCAGCTTTTCGCGGTCGAATAGCTCGCGTTTGCCTTCGGTCTTCACCACCGTCAGTTCGCGGAGTTGAATGCGTTCGAAGGTCGTGAACCGTCCGCCGCAGCCTTCACACTGCCGCCGTCTGCGAATTGCGCCATTGTCCTCGGTGGGACGGCTGTCCTTTACCTGGCTGTCATCATGTCCGCAAAAAGGGCAGCGCAATTATTTGTTTTCCTGATTCTTTTTCTTGTTCACGTGCCGATAAGCGACGATACCGGCGCCGATCAAGGCGCCGGTGGCAAGCCCGATCGGCGCAATGACCGCCGCAGCAGCACCAATCGCTGCCCCGCCCGCAACCTTCTTTACCGTATCCTGATCGGCAAGATGCTTGCCGGTGTGAAACGCATCTTTGGTCGCGCCCCACAGTTCATCGGCTGCTTCGCCAACATAATGCTTGGCCTGGTTTGGAATGCTTTCGGCAGCGCGCTGCTCAGGCGTTTTCGACCCGCATTGCGGGCAGAATTTCGTGCCTTCAGAATATTCGAAATCACACTCGTTGCAATAAAGTGACATGGTCTATTTCCCTTCTTGTGTATTAGATGGGTAAGTCACCTTTATACGTCAAGAGGAATAGATTGGAAAGCGCGCGCAAAGTGCTTCCGCTTCGCTTTTGATTCGCGCTTCGATTTGCCCGTCGCCAGCCTCGCCATTTGTACGCAGACCTTCGACAACATCGGCGATCATGCGGCCAATCTGACGGAATTCGGCAGGGCCAAAGCCGCGCGTGGTCCCTGCAGGCGTGCCGAGGCGAAGGCCGGAGGTCACGAATGGCTTTTCGGGATCGAAGGGGATGCCGTTTTTGTTGCAGGTAATAGACGCGCGGTCGAGCGCATGTTCGGCATGTTTGCCTTTGGCCTGCTTGGGGCGAAGATCGACGAGCATGAGGTGATTGTCCGTCCCGCCCGAAACGATATCGAGGCCCTGTTCCTGCAGACTGGAAGCGAGCGCTTTCGCGTTTTCGCACACGCTGGCGGCATAACTCTTGAACTCGGGCTTCATCGCATCGGCAAAACATACGGCCTTCGCCGCGATTACGTGCACCAGCGGGCCGCCCTGCAACCCTGGGAAAATCGCCGAGTTGAATTTCTTGGCCAGCGCCTCGTCGTTCGACAGAATTACGCCCGAACGTGGTCCACGCAGTGACTTGTGCGTGGTGGTTGTGGTGACATGCGCATGCGGAACCGGCGAGCTATGCGCGCCGCCCGCGACCAGTCCCGAAATATGCGACATGTCAGCCATCAGGTACGCGCCGACCTCATTAGCGATCTCGCGGAACCGCGCCCAGTCCCAACCTCTTGAATAAGCGGTGCCGCCGCAGATGATCAGCTTCGGCTTTGTTTCACGCGCAATCCGCGCTACGTCGTCCATGTCGATCAGATGATCGTCGGGGCGAACGCCATAGGCGACCGGATTGAACCACTTGCCCGACATGTTGACCGGCGACCCGTGCGTCAGATGTCCGCCTGAATTCAGGTCGAGGCCCATGAAGGTATCGCCGGGCTGGAGCAGCGCTAGGAACACCGCCTGGTTCATCTGGCTGCCGCTATTTGGCTGTACATTGGCGAATTCGCAGCCGAAGAGTTTCTTGGCGCGTTCGATAGCGATGGTCTCGATCTCATCGACATATTCGCAGCCGCCATAATAGCGTTTGCCGGGATAGCCCTCGGCATATTTGTTGGTGAGGATCGAGCCGGTCGCTTCGAGCACAGCGCGCGAGGTGATATTTTCCGACGCTATCAGTTCAATCTTGTCCTGCTGACGGACGAGTTCCTTGTCGATCCAACCCGCGATTTCCGGATCGCGTTCGGCTAGGCTTTGCGTGAAAAATCCGTTGGTCTGAATGTCGTTGGCGGGTTGGCTGCTCATGCGGGTTCCTTGGTAAGACCTGGATTGGAAAGTTTGTCGACGCGGCGTTGATGGCGATCTCCGCCAAAATCGGTTGAAAGAAACGCATCGACGCAGGCCTTGGCCATTTCAATGCCAATCAGGCGCGCGCCCATTGCGATGACATTGGCATCATTATGCTCGCGTGCCAGTTTGGCCGACAGCGGTTCGGAAACCAGCGCGGCGCGGGCGGCCGGGTTGCGATTGACGGCGATGGAGATGCCTATGCCAGAGCCGCACAGGGCAACTCCGCGTGTCGCATCGCCCGAGGCAACCGCTTCGGCCAGCTTGTAGCCATAATCGGGATAATCGACCGAGCTTTCATCATGCGGTCCGAGGTCGTTGACCTCATGTCCGGCCCCGCGCAAATGGTCGAGCAGCGCGGCTTTCAGCGCAAGGGCGGCGTGGTCTGAGGCGATGGCGATACGCATGGCATATCCTGCTTGAGTCGGAATGCGCCCGCTCTATGGGAGGCGCGCACAAAATGCCATGCCGAATTTGCCCGATTGCGCCGCTTATCCACGGGCATTATGCGAGGTGAATGGCCAACCTCATTCTTTCCCTCGCGACCTTTGCTGCAATTCTGTTGTTGTTCGGTGCATGGAAGATGTGGCGACGCGACGGGGCGACCCAGAAAATGTGGCTGATGATTGCGGCCGCGCTGGTGATCTTTGCCAATATCGCGATTTGGGTCGTGCCCGATGAGCAGGGGCAATCCCTCGCAACTGGCGCTAACAATAATCCTTAGAATTTTGGATTCACACGAAGACACGAAGATGTTGCGCAAGCCCAACGCCAATCATAACCTCGAGACTGTGAGAATCTACGCGTGGCATGTTGAGTCCGCTTAACACCAAGAAAAAACTGACATCTTCGTGTCTTCGTGGGACCAAAAAAATCACTTGATTGGCGAATTCGGGTCCAGCCGGAAGTCCAGATACGCGTTCACCGACGCCATCAGCATATCCATTTCATTTTCATAGAAATGGTTGGCGCGCGGGATTTCGTCGTGGTGGATCGTGATGTGCCGCTGTGTGCGGAGCTTGTCCACCAGCTTCTGCACTGCATTCGGGTTCACCACTTCGTCATTCACGCCCTGGATGATGATGCCTGACGAAGGGCAGGGGGCGAGGAAGCTGAAATCATACATGTTTGCAGGCGGCGAGACCGAGATGAAACCACGGATTTCCGGGCGGCGCATCAACAACTGCATGCCAATCCACGCGCCGAAGCTGAAGCCTGCGATCCAGGTCGTCGATGCTTCGGGGTGGAAGCTTTGCACCCAGTCGAGCGCCGACGCCGCGTCGGACAGTTCGCCGATGCCGTTATCGAACTCGCCTTCGCTACGTCCAACGCCGCGAAAGTTGAAGCGCAACACGCCGAAACCGCGCGCCACAAAAGTCTTGTAAAGATTTTGCGTGATCCGGTCGTTCATCGTCCCGCCAGCCTGCGGGTGCGGGTGCAAGATCATCGCAATCGGCGCACGCGGGCGCGGTGGCGGCGAGAAACGGGCTTCGAGACGGCCTTCGGGACCGGGAATTGCGATGGCTGGCATGAGTGTTTTTCGATTCTAAGACTGCTGGCGCGCACTGCCCGATGGTTCGGGCTTTGCAGGAAGTGGAAGCGCTATATAGAAGCAGTCTCGATTTTCGCAACTGTCATGGCTGACCGTACTTAAAAGTCCGTTCGTAAGGTCCGTTCGTGTCGAGCCCTTCGGCTGGCTTGCAGCCGCTCAGGATAAACTTGGCCAATGGCCAAGTCGAGACACCTTGAAGGCGCGCACGACGGATGGGTGTCTCGACTTCGCTCGACACGAACGGCTAAGGGGATGTCATGGTTATTGGAAAGCGCATATATCTCGATCACGCCGCGACGACGCCGGTCATTCCGGCAGCGCGCGAGGCGATGGCCGAGGCGATGGCGCGCTGGGCCAATCCGTCGAGCCCGCATAGCGAGGGCAGGGCGGCGCGGGCTGCCTTGGAGGATGCGCGGGGTCGGATTGCGGCGGCATTGGGCTGGGATGGCGAAGTCATCCTCACCAGCGGGGCGAGCGAGGCAATTAACCTTGCCTTACGCGGCGGCGAGGCGATTGCGAGCGCGGTTGAGCACGATGCGGTGCTGGCGGCGGGTGGGCCGGAGCGGTTGCCGGTCAATGCGGAGGGGTATGTCGAGTTGTCTGCGATTGGTAAGCCCGCGCGCTATGCCGTGCAGTCGGTCAACAATGAAACCGGCGTTATCCAACCCTTACGCGAGATCGCGGGGGCGGCGCGCGAAGCAGGCGGCACACTGTTCGCCGATTGCTCGCAGAGCGCAGGGAAATTGCCACTGCCCGATGCCGACCTGATTGCGGTGTCGGCGCACAAGCTTGGCGGACCGCCAGGTGTTGGTGCATTGCTGAGCCGTAATCTCGGCTTGCTGAAGCCGACCGGCGGGCAGGAACAGGGATATCGGAGAGGCACCGAAAACCTGCCTGCCGCTATCGGGTTTGCGGTTGCGCTAGAGGCAGGCTTCGCGTGGCTGAACGAGGCCGCCCGGTTACGCCAGACGCTCGAAAATGCGTTGGTTGCCGAAGGCGGCGAAGTCATTGCGGCTGATAGCGTCAGGCTGGCGACCATAGCCAGTTATCGCATGCCCGGCGTTGCTGCCTCCAGCCAGCTTATCAATTTCGATATGGCGGGCATTGCGGTATCTGCAGGTAGCGCCTGTTCGTCCGGGACGCTCAAGACCAGCCACGTTCTTGGCGCGATGGGCTGGGACAAGAAGGCCGCTTCCGAAGTCATTCGCGTGAGCTTCGGTTCCGAGACCAACGAAGCTGAGATCACACGTTTTTTCGAAGTCTGGAGTATCATCGCGGCGCGGGCAAAGGCGGCATGATCTATCTCGATTATCAGGCGACAACTCCGTTAGCGCCCGAAGCTTTTGCTGCGATGGAGCCGTGGTTGAAAGACCATTTTGCCAATCCGCATAGCTCGCATGCGCCGGGCAGGGCGGCGGCGGCGGCGGTCGAGGTCGCGCGTGAGCAGGTGGCCGCTTTGCTGCCGAAGGGGGGGCGCGTGATTTTTACGTCGGGCGCAACCGAGGCGATTAATCTGGCGATCAAGGGGTGCGGGTTGCCGGTTTTGGCAAGCGCGACCGAGCATGCTGCCGTGTTGGATTGTGTAGAGATATTGCACGGCGAAACACTGGCAGTAGATGAAGCTGGCATCCTACCAAATCCGTTCGCGTCGAGCGAAGACAAGACACCGGAAAGGCGCGCGCAACCGATGGGCCTCTCGTCTACGCTCGAGGCGAACGGATTGTTGTTGGCGGTTATGCTGATCAACAATGAAATTGGAACAATCCAGCCTGTCGCCGAGCTAGCGGCTCAGGCGCGCAAGCAAAGCAGATTATTCTTATGCGACGCTGTCCAAGCCTATGGCCGGATGCCAATCCCCGATGGCCCCGACATGATCGCCATTTCCGCTCATAAAATCCACGGACCAAAAGGCATCGGTGCCTTGTGGGTGCGTGACGGAATTCGACTTGAACCGCTTATGCACGGCGGCGGGCAGGAGCAAGGGTTGCGATCGGGCACGCTATCGCCAGCTCTCTGCGCCGGATTCGGCGCAGCGGCAAAGCTGGCAGGACTGCGGACGGAGGAGGACGCCGCGCACGTCGCCGCACTGTGGGATCGTGCAACTGCGGCCTTTGCCGATTGGACCATCAACGGCTCAACCGAGCACCGCTACAAAGGCAATCTCAACATCCGTCGCGACGGCGTCGACGTCGGCCGCCTGATGTCCGAATGCCGCGACATCGCGTTCTCAGCTGGCTCTGCCTGCGCCAGCGGCTCGGGCCGCTCAAGCCATGTACTTCGTTCCATCGGGCTTACCGATGCTCAGGCGAAATCCTCCATCCGCCTTGGTTTTGGCCGCTATACTACAGAGGAAGAGATTGATATTGCTGCCTCCACCATCAACCGCGCAGCAGAGGCGATGTTATGAAAGTCACGTTCATCAATCCTGGCGGCGAAACCCAAAACGTCGAGGCTGAAGCCGGACAGGATTTGCTTTCCGTAGCCCAAGCCGCCGGACAACCGCTCGAAGGCACCTGCGAAGGCCAAATGGCCTGTTCGACCTGCCACGTCATCGTCGACAAGGACTGGTTCGGCAAGCTCCCGCGCGCGGTCGAAGACGAAGAAGACATGCTCGATCTCGCCAGCGGCGCGCGGCGGACCAGCAGACTTTCATGCCAGATTATTCTGACACCTGAACTGGATGGCCTGCTGGTGCATATTCCGGCTGAAAGCCGCAACATGCAGGGGCTTTGATTGTCCCGGCTTGAGTTGTTGTTCTTTCTATGTTCTTGTCATTGCGTTCCTTGACATCGTAATGACAAATGACTTGCCATGATTGCGGATAACGCTGTCCATTGTCGGCTTAATTTCACATTATTTTGACGTAACCTATGAAGTTTGTGAAGCTAAGCGCCGAAAAAATAATGCATGTGGAAGGTGACATTAAGCGCTTCACTTCCCATTCACGAAATAGCGCCTATATAGGGTCTGTCCGGTTCGCCGGACTATGGCGATAAATTGCGATGTGCAATAGATGCAGCGGACCCGGGGGCGGTACCCGGCAGCTCCACCAAAATCCCTGGTTTTCAGGGGTCCTGAAGGGGCTGAACTAGGATCGACGTGCGTTGAAAAGCATTGTTTTTGCCCGGCATGGATAAGCCGTTAAATGGTTCAAAACTCATAAGTGCAAACGATAACGAAGCACTCGCTCTCGCAGCGTAATTTTGGGCCTCACGGTCTGAAATTATTCTAAAAGAACGCGGCTGGACTAGCCGGGCAACAGAATAGTTACGGCGGCCTCCTCCGGAGCCGAGCAACAGAATCCGGAGGACTTAGACCCATATTCGACCACGACGTGCAAATGTGGTCTAATATGGGTCTAATCTACAGCAAAAGTCTGGTGCAACTCGACTGCCTCAAGCATCTTTGCGGCGGCGATGAACACGGCGACGGTGCACAGCACGAAAAACACTTTCCCGACATTGCCCGGATATTGGACCATATAGTCCTTGCCGCGCTCAGCTGCGCCCAAACCCAGCGCATAGGTGATGAGGAAGACTTCCAATTTAGTCTTGATCTGGAACAGGCGCGCAAGTTTTTTCATAGTTAAGGAAAACTAGAGCAATGCCTGTGCCAACCCCGCAAATGCTGGCTTTCGATGGTTAACGCTGGGACCGAATGTAAAGGATGCCGACGCTTATCCCAGTTCGGCCAGCTCGCACGTTTCCAGCAAGGCCGATCGTGCCGCCTGCACCTGCGCGATCAGCGAGGCGTCGCCAATTTGATCTGGCGCTATAGACTCAGGCCAATGCGCGGCGATGATCCTTGAAATTGCATCAAGTTTCACCTCATCCGCCATGAACCGCTGATCCACGGTCGCCGGGTTGGCAACAACGCGGAGACGCAGGCAGGCTGGACCCCCGCCATTGGCCATCGACTGCCGGACATCGACCGGCACCAGTTCGCGGATCGGGCCGTTGCCACCGACCATTTCCGACAGCCAGCCCCAGACGGGTTCATTCGCTTGCGCCTCGCTCGGCAGGATCAGGGCCATTCCGCCATCGGGCAGAGTGACCAACTGCGCATTAAACAAATAGCTTTGAATGGCATCGGCGAGGCTGACGCGGTCGGCGGGAACGATGAGGATTTCCGCCTCGGGCATCAGCCGTCTGATGTCGGTATAGGTCTGTTCAGGATACTCGAACGCTTGTTCGTGCGTGAACAGCACGCGTTCGTTTGCCACCGCAACGACGTCATTGTGGAAAGCCCCAGCCGCAATCGCAACTTCGGATTGCTGTACGAACAGCACTTTGGCCGGATCGAGACGATGCGCGCGCGCGACAGCTTTCGACGATTCGACATGCTGCCGCGCAGGGAAGGGGCCGCCAGCCTTGCCGTAGACAAAAATCTCCAGCCCAGGTTCGGCATGTGACGGGCAGAGCCGCATGAAATTTGCGGCACCCTCGTCGCCAAAGGGCGGCGGTACCGGGGCATGCACGGCGAAATGCTGCGGGTCGGCAAAGGCAAGCTTCAATTGGGTGAGGGTACCCGTCCATTCATGGCTGCGATGCGGCATGGTCAGCAGGTTGGCGGCTGACAGATGGCATTTGCCATCCGCCGTGTCCGGCGCTGGCGACACCGTCGCTGCGTTTGCTGCCCACATCGCCGATGCCGAAAAAGCGGCGGCGCGGATATGCGGCTCGGCGCTCGCCATGTCGGTTGCAAGGCCCGCCAGCCAGCCGCTGTTCGGCCGGTCGAGCGGCATGAAAAATCCCTGCGCGAGGCCAAGCCGCAAATTGGCGCGCATCTTTTCGACGCCCTGCAACGCCGCAGCCCGCGGTTGCGAAACGGCACCAGCGTTATTCGCCGACGCGATATTGCCAAGGCTTAGCCCTGCATAATTATGGCTGGGCCCGATAATCCCGTCAAAGTTTATCTCGCGCAACATCTTACCACCTTGCCACTTCAGTGATTCGGTCGCCGACCGACAGCCCAAGCGTTGCAGCGCTCACCTCATCGAGCGCAATGCCACCGTCGCGAGGCGCGCACCAGCCATAGGATGCCTTGAAATCGTGAAACCGCCCAACGGTGATGACCTTCTTTTCGCCGTCGATATGGTCTCCCAGCTCTTCGCTGATTTCAATGATTTCGACATCTTCGGCATCACGAATGCTTCGGATCTGGTCGGTGCGGACGGTCATTGTTGGGCCACCGTCAAAAATGTCGACATAATTTTCCCAGGCAAATCCCTCGTTTTCCAGCATCCGCATCGCCGCGCGTCCCGACGGGTGCGGGATGCCAATGACGCTCTTTGCGCTGTCGGGCAGCATGGCGATATAGACTGGGTGTTTGGGCATGAGGTCGGCGATGAACTGGTTACCGAACTTGGCGTTGAACTCATCGGCTTCCTGAAAATTCATGCCGAAAAAGCGCCCCGCAACACCGTCCCAGAAGGGCGAGCCGCCCGCTTCGTCGATAACGCCGCGCAATTCGGCAATCGTGCGATCGGCGAAGCGTTCCCGATGGTTGCGGATGAAAAGGTAACGGCTGCGCGCGATCAGCATCCCAAGCCCTCCCGCGCGTTCTCCTGGATGAAGGAAGAGCCCGCCGACCTCGGTGGTGCCTTCAAGGTCGGTCGAAAGGTTCAGGATATCCGCCCGGAATGTGCGCCCCAGTTCCTCACTATGCTGCGTCAGCGCGCCGATCCGGTAACTGTAGAACGGCCATTTCTGCCCCACCTTGCCGAATATCTGGCAGGTACCGCGCACTTCGCCGGTCTTGGTATTTTGCAGCACGAAGACATACAGGTCATCAGCCACTTCGTCGCCAGTGCGGTCGAAGCCCGCAACCGAGCGTTCCAATTTGGCGGTTAATGCCTTGCGGTCTGGCGGCAGGTTGGTGAAACCTCCGCCGGTGCGCTTTGCCATTTCGTAAATCGGCTGCAAATCGTCCATTTTCGCCGGACGTATGATGAAACTCATAACTCCCCTTTTTCTGCTATCCGCAATATCGTGAGCGCCGATAATCGGGCACGCTCCGCAAGACTTTCGACAATCAGAAATTCGTCCGAACTGTGGATGCTGCCCCCGCGAACGCCCATTGTGTCGACAACGGGCACGCCGCAGGCTGCGATGTTGTTGCCGTCGCACACCCCACCGCTCGATTTCCACGCAATCGGCAGGCCCAAGTCCTCGCCGCACCGTTTGACCAAGCCGAATAGTTTGGCGGCACCGGCATCGATTGGCTTGGGCGGACGACCGAAGCTGCCATGCAGATGCGTGCTGACATCATGTTCACGTTCGATATCAGCAACCAGTCGGCGAAGATCGGATTCTGTTTGCACAACGACTTCAGGCGTACGTGGACGGAAGTTGACGCGCAATATCGCATGGTCGGGAACGACATTGTTCGGACCGCCGCCGTCGATCTTGGCGGGGTTGACCGACAGGCCATCCTTGGTCAGCGCCTTCAAACGCAATGCAAGGTCCGCCGCCGCTAGCAATGCGTTGCGCCCCTCATGCGGATTGCGTCCGGCATGGGCGCTCTTACCTGTGATGATGACCGAGAAATTCCCGCTGCCGCCGCGTTCACCCGCCAAAGTGCCGTCGGGCAGGGCGGGTTCGTAGGTCAGCGCAGCAATCTTGGCCTTTGCCAGTTCAGTGATGAGCCGCGCCGAGGAAGGTGAGCCGACTTCCTCGTCGCTGTTGATGAGTATCTGATAGCCGATATTTGAAAATGCAGGATGAGATTCAGCCGCCAGCAGCGCCGCCAGCATGACCGCGATTCCGCCCTTCATGTCGGCAACGCCCGGCCCGTTTAGCGTTCCGTCATCCAGCCATTTCTGGTCCTGAAACGCGTGATCGGCAGCAAACACGGTGTCCATATGGCCGGTAAACAGCAGTTGAACAGACGCTTCGGGACGGACGCTTATCACCAGATGCCGTCCATGCTCGCTATGGTCGATGATACCGTCGGTCCGCACCTTTTCGACCGGCGCCGGGGCGACAAGTTCGACGTTACCCGGAAGATCCGCAAAGGCACTGGCCAACGTGCCCGCGGTTTCCGCCAGCCCCTTGAGGTTTCCCGATCCGCTGTTGATCGCTGCCCATTGTTGAACCTGACCAAGCATCCGATCCTGATCGATCATGTCCAAAGCGGACCATTCATATGATGCCAGCGATTGCATGGGATGTTCTTAGCGACGCGCAATGACAAGCGCCACCCCTAGCGGATTACCCCAATCGCCGCGCCAGTTTGCACCATTCATCGATGGTAACCGTTTCAGGCCGTCTGTCGGCGGCAATCCCCGCTGCTTCCAAGGCTTCGATTGCGCTTGGCACACCCTTCAAGCTTTGCCGCAGCATTTTGCGGCGCTGTCCGAATGCTGCGCCTGTTAGCTTCTCTAGCCGTTCCATTCGAACGCCGGTTGGCGCATCCACGGGTGTTATGTGCACCACGGCCGACATCACCTTTGGCGGAGGCGTAAAAGCGGAACGATGGACCGGCATCGCGAGCCGTGCGACCGATCGCCACTGCGCGAGGATCGCCAAGCGACCATAAGCATCGGTTCCGGGCGCGGCGACGATCCGGTCGGCAACTTCGCGTTGGAACATTAGCGTTAGCGATTTCCATTTTGGCGGCCATTCATCGCCGCCGAGCCATCCGACCGCGAGCGCCGTGCCCACATTGTAAGGCAGATTAGAAGCGATATGGAATGGTTCGCCAATCTCGGCGGAGGGGTCGATTTTCAGTGCGTCGCCCTCGATTACACGTAGCTGCCCCGGGAAGGCTTCAGACAGTTCTTCAAGGGCGGGAAGGCAACGTCGATCGCGTTCGACGGCGAGCACATTGGCACCAGCACGGAGCAAAGCGCGGGTCAGGCCGCCGGGGCCGGGGCCGACCTCATATACATGTTCGCCTGTCAATGATCCGGGGACTGCGGCTATGCGATCCAGCAACTGTTCGTCGAACAGGAAGTTCTGACCCAGTGCCTTGCTCGCCGACAGGCCGTGACGTGCAATAACCTCCCGCAAGGGAGGCAGTTTCAGGCCGGGCATTTTGCGTCGGCTTCGATCCTGTTCAGCGCCGCCATTTCTGACATACGAATCGCCGCAATCATGGATTCTGGCGATGCCTTATCCTGCCCGGCGATAGCAAAGGCCGTACCGTGGTCAGGCGATGTCCGAACCACCGGCAGGCCGAGCGTGATATTCACAGCCTCAAAGAAATAAAGAGTTTTCAGTGGAATTAGCGCCTGATCGTGATAGGCACACACAGCGGCATCATAATGCGAGCGCGCTTCTGCATGGAACATCGTGTCGGCGGGCAGGGGGCCGACTATGTCGTAACCTTCGCCCCGAATATGCTCGATTGCTGGACCAAAAAGTTCGATTTCCTCGCGCCCCATATTGCCAGATTCGCCAGCATGGGGATTGAATCCTGCCACAGCGAGCCGCGGATTGGCGATACCGAAATTGCGCTGCAGTCCTTTGGCGGTGGCGCGGAGCCGCTGACGTATGAGTCGCGGCTCAAGTTTGCCCGCAACTTCGGCAAGCGGGATGTGCGTTGTCATCGGCACCACACGCAGATCGGGTCCGGCCAGCATCATCACGGCATGATTACGCGACACGCCGCAGCGTTCGGCGATGAATTCGGTCTGCCCCGGATGCGTGAAGCCGACTGCGTAAAGCTGCGCCTTTGAAACGGGGCCGGTCACAAGCCCGGCGGCTACCCCTGTGCGTGCAAATCCGACGGCCAGTTCCAGCGCCTGATACGCGCAATGAGCGCCATCCAACGTCGGTTCGCCCGGAGCTACGCCTTGGCCATCGTGAATGTGCAGCACCGGCAGGGCCGTTTCAAACACAGCCGACGCCTCCGACGGATCGCTGATACGCTGAGTTGGCCCTGACCAATGTGGCGCGAAGCTCGCAACATCGCCAATCGCAAAGAAAGGCGGGAGGTTGTTCTGCTCCCGCCCGTCCCATGATTTGCCGATTATCTCCGGTCCGATTCCCGCTGGATCGCCGCAAGACACTGCCAGCGGCAAGGTCAGACGACCCGCCATCTTTTAATTATATTCGATGACGGCATCGCGCCGCAAATCGCGCAGATAAATTCGCGCACGTTTGTTGACCCGCTCTTCTTCCAGCCGCGACATGATCTCATCGAACGATTCCGAAGCCGCTTCTTGCGGCGCGTCGCGACCGCATAAGACAAACACGCGGACGCCGTCCTCCAGCGAGCCATAAGGCGGTGTCGACTGGCCAACCTGCAACTCCAGCATCACTTGCTGCAACGGCCCGGGCAGATCGCGCACCTTGATGCCGTCGCGATTTACGACATCGGCCCCAAGTTGCTTGGCCATCTCATCGGCGGCACCGCAGCCATTGACCTTTCGGGTTTCCTCGCTGAAATTTTGCACCAATGGCGTAACCTGTGCCTCGGTTGTTCCTTGCGGAAAGCTGATGGCAATCTGCTTCAGGCTGAGTGTCGAATCGCGCGGATCCGATGTTGCAACCTGACGCTTGTCGATGAGCAGCAATATGGAAATCCCGCCGGGGGAAGGGACCGCAATGATCTCATTCGGCCCCATATTTGCAGCGGCGTTGGAAAGCGACTGCGGGAGCTGTGCCAGTGAGAGCCAGCCGAGGTCGCCACCCACAGATGCGGTAGATGCTTCGGAAAACTGCCGCGCATAGGCAACAAAGTTACCACCCTGGCGAAGCTGCTCCATGATTTTTTTGGCGTTTTCGGCAACCGCTTCCTGCGTTTCAGGGGTCGCCGAAAGATAGATTTCGCCAAGACGATATTCGGTCGTTCCCTTGGTCGCCTTGATACGCTCGATAATCGCGTTGACCTCGTCGTCGCTGACATTGGCGGACGGGCGGACGTTGCGCGAGAGCAAACGGCTCCAGGACAGTTCGCCTTTGATCTGGCGCTTCAGCGTTGCGACCGACGAACCGATCGAGACAAGATATTTGTCGACTTCACTTGCAGGGCGATTGAAATTCTGTTGAGCAACCCGGTTGAAATATTGGTCCACCTCGGCTTCGGTAACCTCGATCTCGTTGGCCGCAGCTTCCTGTATCTGAAGCGTTTCGTCGATAAGGTTGGTCAGAATTTGCGCGCGAAAACGGGCGACTTCTTCGGGCGGCAACTGATTGTTATTTGCTGCGACAATCAGCGCAAGCCGGTGATCGATGTCGGTGCCAGTAATGATCTCACCGTTCACCTGCGCCGTTGCGCGACGAACATTGGGGTCATTCTGGCCGAACAATTTCTGCCCATCGGGAATGTCCAGACGTGCTTCGGGTGCGGTGTCATCGGCAACGGTCTGAGCAACCAACGGGGTCAGTGCAGTGGCAGTTGCCAGCACGGCAGCAACAGACAGGCGCTTGGAAAACTTCATCGATACTAATCCAGTATATAATTCAATTTAGCGGGGAAATAGCCACGTGCTGCTGAACAGCAGATGAGCAGCGTATGATCCAACCCCCGATACCGGGCCTGCCTTACACACCCAGATTGCGAAATGCCAGCCGGAACAGGAAGCTGTTCCCGCGCTGCGAATCTCCCACAGGCTGATAGTCGCGGCGCCAGGTCAGACTGAGCGACAGGCAGTCGTCATCATAGGCGACGCCGAGGCGATGGCGAATAGGGTCGAAGCCATCCGCGAGCGACGTCGGGTCTTCGGTGGGATCGGTGAGATCGATGATAGTCGAACCGAAAACCGACCAATAACGCGCGACCCTCATGCGTCCGGCCAGCCGAATTTCTTCGCGATCCCGCAAGTCTTCAAGCGTCGGCCCAATGTTACGGTTAAGCTTGAGGTAGCCCGCCTGAGCGTAGGTCCCACGCGAACCGATAGTCGCATCGAATTCGTTTCGGCGAATAGCCAGGCTGTCCTTGTCCAGCCGGAACCGGTGGGTCAGTTTAATGAGGTTCTTGAAGCGAAGATCGGTGCGCCCGACGATATCCGATACCTTGTCCGAAAGCCCTGTACCATCGGGGAAAATCGAGGCTCGATTCGACAGTCGGTAGCTTTGCCCGATGGTAAAATCGGCAGTGAAGTTACTGCGACGCAATGTCCAATCGAAGCCATAGGTTATCCGATAATCGTCTTCAAACCTGTCGTAACCGGGGAAGCGGTTCAGGGCGAACAGGTTGCTGTCTTCCAGATCGACCGCCCGCGAGTCCTCGTTCGGTATCTGAAGGTTGGAAATCGATGGCGCCGCGACAAGCTGGATGCGCGGCGTGAACATCTGCGTTCCACCAAATGCTCGCCCTACAAACGGCCATTTGATATCGGCGGCCGCTGCGAAAATTCCACGACTTTGAAAACCCTGCTCCCCACGATATATCGCCGTAACAGTGCTCGCGTTTTCGTCGCTATGATAAACATCTCCACGTCCAAGTAAGGTGAAGTTTACTTCCTGACCCAGTCCGGTGAGGGTGCGCAAATCCCACCGCGCTGAGGCAAAAGCGCGCTGCGTATCCTGCCCGTCGGTCCGCCCGATAGCGAGGCTGTTGGCCTGTAGCTGAATCTGTCCGCCCAGTACCGGATCGGCCAAGCGCAAGCGATAGTCGATTTCGGGCAGGGCAATCGGCGTCAGGCCTTGTTGATCGCCAACGCGCAAGGTCTGTACTGCCCAGCCAGCAATCGACAGATAGCTATTGTCGCCGATTCGTTCGGCGGCAAATGTTGAGCGAAGCCGGTCGTCCCGGCTAATATCGTACCGGCGCAGAAACGTCCGGTCGGACGCCAGTCTGCCCGAGGCAGAAATTGACCAATAGGGATCGAGCTGAAAACGACCCACACCCTCAATGTAACCGCGCAGAACGCCATCGTTTTTGCCCTGGACGGTGCTGATGCGGTTACTATATGTGCCGTATCCAGTAACCTCGAAAGCCCCGCTACGCTCCAGCGAGCGAAAATTGACCTTTGCAAGCGGCGCCACGTCCGAAAATCCGGTCAGCGACGCGGTCAAATCCCGGTTTTGTGCCATTCGCCAGTAGAAGCTTTGTCCGACCTCGACCCCGTTGCTGCGTGAAAATCCGACGCTCGGAACAAGAAAGCCGCTGCCGGCGCTGGCATCGACCGGGTGCGATAAAAAGGGGAGCGGAACAACCGGCAGTCCGAAAAGCTCGATCCGAGCGCCCTCATATTTCACGCGCTTTTTGACAGGGTCATAAACGACCTTGACGGCTTTCACCTCCCAGCTCGGTTTTTTCGGGCAGCCGTCCGGACCTTCGACCTTACATGCCGTATAGGCTGCATAATCCAACGTGTAGATACCATCGACGCGCTCACCGCGCTTAGCCGCCAGCCTGCTTTCATCGGCCAGAACCACCAGAAGATTCTCGATAACGCCATCCTTCAGCGCATCGGTAAGGACAATCCTATCGCCATAGGCCACATCGCCTTCCGGACCGACTGCACGGATACTCCCCTCTGCCGTAACCTCGCCGCTGGTGCGGTCCCACACGATGGAATCGGCGCGCACGGTATAGCCGTCGCGGGTTGCGATGACATCGCCCCTGGCAATGACTATTTCGGTGTTGGAATCATATTCTACGCTTGCGGCCGAAAAACCGATTTGGTCTTCCCGGGCAGCCGCAGCAGGCTGGGCTTCCTGCGCCACAGCGATAGTGGGCATCCACGCTGACCCAAGCAGCAATGACGCCAGCAATAGCCGTGGGGGGAGGGGCCGGGGGACGGGGATATTCATAAAAGCGGAATGTCCTTTATCGCCGCGATGGCCGCTGGTCCACCCATCTTGCCGCGCATCACTGTATATGTGGTTAACGGAGCGGCAAGCACGTCCATCTTTTGCTTTAATCCTGTGCGCTATTGCGCCTATAGAGCGCGGCAATGAACCACATGCAGCGGAAAGGCTGACTATTTCCATGAAGATTGAATTTGCCAGTGCGCGACCCCCTGAAGCCGATGTTCTTGCGTTCATCGTTACCAAAAGCACGTTCGAGGGATTTCAATTCCCGCTCGACAATGCGCAAATGGTGCAAGACACGGCGACGCTGGCACGGTTCAAAGGCGAAGCGGGGCAAAGTTTCCTCTTGATCGCGCAGGAAGGCGGAAAGCTGGTGCGGATCGTCTTGCTTGGCGTGGCCGATGGGGATGCAGGCGATTACCAGAAGGCTGGTGGCGAGATCGTCGCCAAGGTTCAGACGTCGGGTGCTAAGCATATTGTAATTCACGCGGAAAATCTGTCGGCAAAGGCTGCGGCGGAAGCAGCCTATGGCGCAACGTTGCGCAACTGGCGGATGGACAAATATCGCACCAAGCTGGCCGAAACGTCGAAGCCGACGGTTGAAGCAATAACGGTTGTCGGTGCTGCTGATGCCGCTGCGATTTGGCCGAATTATGCCGCCATTGCCGACGGCGTCGCGTTGACCAAGGAACTGGTCACCGAGCCTGCGAACATTATTTACCCCGAGAGCTTCGTTGAGCGTTGTCAGCATCTGGCCGACCTCGGCGTCGAAATCATCGTGCTCGACGACAAACAGATGGGTGAACTCGGCATGGGCGCGCTGCTAGGCGTCGCGCAAGGCTCGCGTAAACCCGCGCGGATGCTGGTGATGAAATGGGATGGCACCGGGGGGACGCAGCAACGCCCCGTTGCTCTCGTCGGCAAGGGCGTGACTTTCGACACCGGCGGTATCTCGATCAAGCCAGCCGCGGGTATGGAAGACATGAAGTGGGACATGGGCGGTGCAGGCGCGGTTGCAGGCGCGATGAAGGCGCTCGCCGGCCGCAAGGCAAAGGCCTATGTCGTCGGCGTCTGCGGCCTCGTGGAGAATATGCCTGATGGAAACGCGCAACGTCCAGGCGACATTGTGACGTCGATGTCGGGTCAGACCATTGAGGTGCTAAACACTGACGCCGAAGGCCGCCTCGTGCTGTGCGATGCGCTGCATTGGGTTCAGGAAAACTACAATCCGGAATATATCGTAGACTTGGCAACGCTAACCGGTGCAATTATCATCTCGCTTGGCAACGAACATGCGGGGCTGTTTTCGAACGACGATGGCCTGGCCGACAAGCTGACCGCGGCGGGCAAGGCGTCGGGCGACCTGCTGTGGCGTTTCCCGCTTTCCAAAGCTTATGACAAGCTGATCGACAGCCCGATTGCGGACATGAAGAATATCGGCGCGCGTGGCGCTGGCTCGATTACCGCCGCGCAATTCTTGCAGCGGTTCATCAAGGACGGTGTCAAATGGGCGCATCTCGACATTGCCGGAACCGTGTGGGCCGACAAGGCCGGACCGGTTTGGGACAAGGGCGCGACGGGATTTGGTGTGAGGCTGCTTGATCGGTTTGTGGCCGATAACTTTGAAGGCTGATGCCAATCCCCCGCCCACGTGCGGGGGAGGTTGGGGGAGGGTCACGACGGGGAGGGCAAGACTGTCCTTCCACGACCCCTCGCGCGCGCAGGAGTGGAGTTAGAAAGTGCAAGTCGATTTCTACCAGCTAACCCGCGATCCTGCTGAAAAAGTGCTGCCTCCAATTGCCCAGCGTGTGCTGGATGGCGATGGGCGGCTGATTATAGTCAGCGACGATTCGGCGCAGCTGGATGCAATTTCGTCGGCTTTGTGGAACTGGAAAGCGGACAGCTTTCTTGCCCACGCAAAGGCAGGCGAGGACGATGATGCGCTCCAGCCGATATTGCTCTCCGGCGAACCCATCGCCGCCAATAACGCCAAGTTCATCGCGCTCGCTGATGGCGAATGGCGCGACGCGGCGCTGGAACATGACCGGGCCTTCTATCTCTTCCCGCCCAGCCACACCGACAATGCCCGCGCCGCATGGCGCGCGCTAGGTGACAAGGAGGGCGTCGAGCGCCGTTACTGGAAACAGGACGGCCGCAAATGGGTGCAGGGGCCTTAGCGCCCTAGCTCATTATGACCACATCCCAATGATATTTGGCCGGGCCGCCAAGCTTTGCGACAGATGTGATCGCATCATCGCCGAGCATCTTGTAAAGTTGATCGGTCGTGTTTTGTGCATGGTCGTCGGAGAAATACATTTGCGATATCAACCGATGGCTTTTGCCCTGAATGTCGAAATGGATATGCGGTGTGCGCCTGCCGATGGGCGAATCATAGGCAGCGGGTTTGATGGTGGTAATTTTCCATTCGCCCTTTGCGCCCGTCTTGATTGAGGCAAAGCCCTGAAAGTTGGGGTCGAGCGGTGCTGTACTGATATCGCCGGCATGTGCATAACGACCGGCAGAATTACACTGCCATAATTCCAGTCGGGCGTCACTTACCGGATTGCCGTGTCGATCAAGCACACGTCCGGTCACTTCGATTACATCGCCCAAAGCCCGCTTGGAATGGCCCTTTATCCAGGTCAGATCGGCGTCTTCTTCGGCTAGCCGTTCGACGGGATAAAATGGACCCATCGGCCCCCATGCGGTTTGCCTGACCACGGCATCGGTGGTCGAACCTCGCGTAGCGATTAAGCCGGCCATCGCAATCGCGGACCCACCGAAAACCCGGCGCGTCATTCTTCTATCGTGCACCATTCTTGCAACTCCCGTATCGAAGTTGCGACCCAATCAGAACCTAGCTCAAAGGCATGGCGGGTGCAATGCAGACGACGACGGCTGCAGATGTGTTGGTTCTTGAACAGCCTTGCCATGCCGCACCGCACCCGCTAGAGGCGCGGCCAACTTATTACCACAAAACGGAGCCTTATTATGGCGGTTACCCGCACCTTTTCGATCATCAAGCCCGACGCTACCCGCAGAAATATCACGGGAGCCGTCACCAAGATGCTTGAAGAAGCAGGCCTCCGCGTCGTCGCATCGAAGCGCATCCACATGACCCGCGAACAGGCAGAAGGCTTCTACGCCGTGCATAAAGAACGCCCCTTCTTCGGCGAACTGGTCGATTTCATGATCAGCGGCCCGGTTGTGGTTCAGGTTCTCGAAGGCGAAGACGCAATGCAGCGCAACCGCGACATCATGGGCGCGACCAACCCCGCCAACGCCGAACCCGGCACAATCCGCAAGGAACTGGCCGAAAGCATCGAAGCGAACACCGTGCATGGTTCGGACAGCGACGAAAATGCGACGATTGAAATCGCCTATTTCTTCAAGCCTGAAGAGATTGTCGGGTAACTTTCGGCAGGCCTAATCAGTCAGCATTAGCCGGAAGCGCATCAACCGCGCCTTCAAACGTAATGAAAAGCGTACACGGCGTTTTGCTGATACAGCTTGCCTTATGGGCAAGCCCGGCGGGACCGAAAGCGTAATCTCCAGCATCCAGAGTCGATGGTTTGGACCCGACATATTCGACCTTAAGCTGGCCGCCGACCAAGATCATGCGCTCGGCTGAGCTATGACGGTGCAAAGGAAGTTCGTTGCCCGCTCCGACCCGAAGGAAGACGTCGGCATTGGGTTTGGACGGGTCGCCGTGCAAAACGGTTATCGCGCATTCGCCCGAAAAAATCGGCGGGCACGGTCCCCACGCCAGTCCGCTATCGCTCGCTTTTTTTGCTAGCGGGGTTTCAGCGCTGCTTTGGGCAGATGCCGCTGCGGTTAGCGCCATAGCCGCAGCTACGGCAGATAGATGTGTAAATTTCATGGTCAGCCTCCAATCCCCAAGAACAACCATTCTGCACGGCGATTGCCCCAGTGTCAAAACTCCCCAGCTACATCCATTAGCTTAGTCAATTTTTTCGGCGCCACCGCTGCCCAACTTTTCGCCAGCCACTCGTTGATATGGTCCCAGTCGGTGTCGCCCAGATCGAGCCTGATGCCGATCCAGCCGTCGCCGAAATAAGCGGGGCGGTAATATCGGTCTTCGTCGCTGTCGATCAGCATCGCCTGCTCCTCCGCGCCGCTGATTTTGACCAATAACGCGGTCTTGCCGTCGCCGTGATGGTCGACCGAGACATAAGCGAATTTCTTGCCACCAATGATACCGAAGCAGGGCATTCCGTGGCTGGTGACCTCGTCGGCCTCGGGCTGCGCCATCGCGAGTTCGCGGACCTTAGATACCAGATATTCGGGGTTGGTTTCGCGCGACACATATTTGGCCAGCACGCGCGGATATAATTGATGCTCCGCCATCTTCACGCGCGCGGCGAGTGTTTCGGCGGTGTCGTCGGGCAGGACGGCAACTTCGGTCTGGCCCAGCACCGGGCCACCGTCGAGTTCAGCCGTGACAAGATGCACACTGCATCCGGCAACCGTGTCGCCCGCATCAATGGCATTCTGGTGCGTGTGCAGGCCCTTATATTTGGGCAGCAACGAGGGATGGATGTTGAGCATCCGGCCCTCCCATTTCTGCACAAAGGCCTCGCTCAATATCCGCATATAGCCCGCGAGCGCGACATGGGTTGCGCCTGAATGTACTATCCGGTCGTGCATCATGGCGTCGTGAACAGCGCGGTCGAGGTGTTCGTGAGTTTGTGCGAAGGTTTCGATGCCCTCCGCCGCAGCGAGTTTAAGGCCTTCGGCATCAGGGTTGTTGCTGGCAACGAGGACGATTTCATAGGGGCAGGCGGAGTGTTTTGCAGCGTAGAGCAAGGCGGCCATGTTTGTGCCGGTGCCAGAGATCAGGACGGCGACCTTGGCTTTCACTGTTGCTCCCCTCCCGCAGGCGGGAGGGGCTGGGGGTGGGCAGTTGCCATAGAGGTTTCAAGCGAGCCGTTGGCTCGCCCCACCCCTAACCCCTCCCGCTTGCGGGAGGGGGACAGAGGCAGCTTAGCCAACATGCGTCGCCGTCCAATTAGCCTGCGCGCTCCAAGTTTCGACGCTTCCCGAAACAGTGCAGCCCTTTCCGCCAGCCGCGATATGGCCTATGCGGTGCACAGTCTCACCAGCCGCCTCCAGCGCCGCCGTCACATCCGCAACGTCGCCTTCAGCAACAGCAATCACCATGCCCACACCGCAGTTAAATGTCCGCGCCATTTCTTTGGGCTCGATATTGCCCTGCGCTTGCAGGAACGCCATCAAACGCGGCTGCTCCCATGCGTCGGCGTCGATATGAGCGTGCAATCCGGCAGGCAAAACGCGCGGGATATTCTCCAGCAAGCCGCCACCGGTGATATGCGCCATGGCGTGGACCTGGCCAGTCCGCACCAAGGGAAGCAACGACTTCACATAAATACGCGTCGGCGCCATCAGCGCGTCGATCAGGATGACATTCTGGTCGAACAGGGCCGGACGATCGAGTTTCCAGCCCTTGTCCGCCGCCAATCGTCGCACAAGCGAAAAACCGTTGGAATGAATGCCCGACGACGCCAACCCCAGCAGCACATCGCCCACGGCCACCTTGTCCGCCGTCAGCACCTGATCGCGCTCGACCGCGCCGACGCAGAAACCGGCGAGGTCATAATCGCCGTCGGAATACATTCCGGGCATTTCGGCCGTTTCGCCGCCGATCAAGGCACATCCTGCGAGTTTGCAGCCTTCGGCGATGCTGGCGACGACGACGGTGGCCACGTCGTTGTCGAGCTTGCCCGTTGCATAATAATCGAGGAAAAACAGCGGTTCTGCGCCTTGGACGATGAGGTCATTGGCACACATTGCGACCAGGTCGATGCCCACGCCGTCGTGCCGCCCTGACTCGATGGCGAGTTTCAGCTTCGTGCCAACGCCATCATTCGCCGCGACCAGCAAGGGGTCGTTGAACCCTGCCGCCTTCAGGTCGAAGAACCCACCGAAGCCGCCGAGGTCCGCGTCCGCTCCGGCGCGCCGGGTCGCCTTTGCCAGCGGTGCAATCGCGCGCACCAGTGCGTTACCGGTTTCGATAGAAACACCCGCCTTGGCATAGGTGTAAGGTTCAACTTCGGTGTCTTTTGCATCCATTCGTCGCCGTTAGCGAGAACAGGCTTGGAATTCCACGTCTATGTGCCCTAAAGGCGGGGCAATGAGAATTTTGGGCGGGAAATGGTTTCGGGTTGCGGCATTCGGCCTGCCTTTGGCGCTGATCGGCGGCGGGATCGTGGTTGCGCAAATCGAAGGCCCGAAGCGCGGCATTGCGCCGATTGCCAGCACCGGCGATTTCGAAGTTACCGGCGTGTCGGTCAACGTCACCGGCAAAAATGCGTTCGAGGCCCGGCAAAAAGGCTGGGAGGAGGCGCAGCGTCTGGCGTGGGCCGCATTATGGCGCAAGACGCACGGTAGCGCGGGTGCCACGCTGTCAGACACTACGTTGGATGGCATTGTTTCGGCCATTGTGGTTCAAGAAGAACAGATCGGTCCCCGCCGATATGTGGCCAAACTGGGAGTCCTGTTCGACCGCGCGAGGGCGGGACAGTTGTTGGGGGTTAGCGGCGTTCAGCGTCGTTCGGCACCGTTGTTGCTGTTACCGATCACGCACAGCGCCGGCGCGCCGACCTTGTTCGAGCAACGCACATCGTGGCAGCGAAGCTGGGCCAAATATCGCACAGCCGACAGCACCATCGATTATGTTCGTCCAAGTGGTGCAGGCGGCGAATCGCTTTTGTTGAACGCAGGCCAGATCGACCGTCGAAGCCGCATCTGGTGGCGCACCATACTCGACCAGTTCGGGGCGGCCGATGTGATCATCCCGATTGCCCGCATTGAGCGGCAATGGCCTGGTGGCCCAGTGACGGGGCGGTTTTCCGCGCGCTATGGCCCGGATAATAAATTCCTTGGATCGTTCACACTTCGAACCCCAAGCAGCGCCGGGATCCCTGCGATGATGGATCAGGCAGTATTGCGGATGGACCAGCTGTTCCAGTCCGCGCTTGCCAGTGGTCGACTTCGCGCCGATGCGTCGTTGGTGCTTGAGGAAGAGGTCGTCGAAGAAGAGGATTTGGAAGCCGAATCCGAAGAAACACCAGTAGAGGGCGAGGCGGATCCGCAGCTCGATCCACCCGAAATGCCTTCTCTCGAAGACGTGGTTCGCTCGATCGTCCCTGAAAACAGCCAGCCAACTACCCCACCGACCAATCCGCCTGCGCAGCCGCCACGGCAGTGACCGACTTTCGCTGACAAGATGCGCCAGATCGCCTTGCCTCTGGACGAACTTCGCGGGGGCGGTTCGTCGAGCCTGATCATTACTGAGGCCAATGCGTCTGCGTTTGCGGGGTTGGGTAATGCCTTATCCTGGCCGAGCCGGTGCGCAATACTTGTTGGGCCGGCGCGGTCGGGCAAAAGCCTGATGGCGCGATATTATGCCGCGCAACACGGCACTGTCATCGATGATGCCGAGAAGAGCGGGTCTCAAGTGCTTTTCAACGCATGGAACCGGGCGCAGGAGGACGCGACGCCGCTTTTGCTGATTTCCCGCTGGCGTCCGGCAGACTGGAATGTCGATTTGCCAGATTTGCGGTCGCGGTTGGGTGCTGCATTACTGCTTGAGATTGGTGCGCCAGACGACGAAATGGTCGAGCAGCTTTTGCAAAAGCAGCTAGCCGATCGCGGCGCTGCCATCAGCGTTGACGCACTCAGCTATGTGAAGCGGCGGATAGAGCGCAGTTACGCCGCAATTGAAGCATTTGCGCGCCATGCCAACGCGCTGGCAATGGCCGAAAACGCGCCGGTGAATCTGGCTTTGGTCAAAAAGCTGCTGGACTAACCGCAGTTGATGCGCGTGATAACCATCTCGTCATCGTAGGCGATGTTGAGCCGGTCCTCCCGATAATCCATTGTTGCGGCCGAGCGTGGCGGCAACCACCGCAGCGTTCGGGATCCGCTTTCTGCGACTAGTTTGCCACCAAGTTCGACATTTGTTTTTTGGCCGATGGCATATTGGACGCCTTCCGCCGCGCAGTTGGACCCGCCCGCCTGCTCGACCGGCACGGGTGTCGTTGCGTAGGATTCATCACGTTTGGGGTTGGCGCAGGCAGTGATAGCTATAAAGGTCATAACTGCCAGACGGTTCATTCGCCGAGATCCTCTTTGTTCGTGCGTGTCATCTTGAGCTTGCCATTTACAACCGCAAAGGCGAGCCGCCCTTCGACCAGATCAAGCGCGTCGCGACCGAATTGTTCGTAACGCCAGCCAGTCAGCAGCTCCAGCCCGTCGCGTTCGCCAGCCGCCAGGCGCTCAAGCTCTTCCGTACGAACTATAAGCCGCGGTGCAACGTTGATTTCGCGCGACCGGATTTTCAGGAGAAGCTTCAACAGGTCAGCGACGAGCCCGCCTTCCTTACCGCCACCATTGCCGTTACGGCTTCGGTCGGGAAGGGCGTCTTTCGATAAGGGTGTCGAACCCTCGATGACCGCGATTAGCCGCGCGCCGATTTCATTGTCGCGCCAGGCAGGGGAGAGCCCGCGCACTTTCGGCAAATCAGCCTGTGACTTGGGCGGGTGCGCCGCGATATCGGCGAGTGTTTCATCTTTCATGATTCGCCCGCGCGGAATATTTTTGCGCTGAGCCTCTTTTTCCCGCCACGCCGCCATCGCCTGCAAGCGGCCTAGTACATCCGGTTTGCGCGACTGCACCTTGATCCGCATCCATGCTTTTTCGGGATCATTGCGGTAATTTTCGGCGTCCGAAATGCGCTCCATCTCGTCATTGAGCCAAAGCCCGCGGCCGGTGCTTTTCAGCTTTTCAAGCATCATCGGGAAAATCACCGACAGATGCGTGACATCGGCAATCGCGTAGTCAATCTGGCGCTTGTCGAGCGGCCGGCGCGACCAGTCGGTAAAGCGCGCGCCCTTGTCGAGCTGGATACCCATCCAAAGGTCGACCAGGTTTGAATAGCCAATCTGTTCGCCTTGGCCCAATGCCATTGCCGCGATCTGTGTGTCGAACATCGGATGCGGGGTCTTGCCGGTCAGGTTGAAGAATATCTCGATATCCTGTCCGCCTGCATGAAAGACTTTAAGCACATCCTCGTTATTGCACAGCAATTCGAGCATCGGCGTCATGTCCAAGCCCTCGGCCTTGGGGTCGATGGCCGCTGCTTCGTTGGCGTCCGCAAGCTGGATGAGGCAAAGATCGGGATAATAAGTGTTCTCCCGCATGAATTCGGTATCGACCGCAACAAAGGGCGATTGGGCCAGCCGCGCGCACAATTCGGCGAGGCGCTTGCTGTCGGTGATCAATGGATGAATCTGCATTGGCCGTTGCCGTAGCACCCATTCCCGACTTGACAAAGTGCGCTTGCACGGTTGTTAGGCGCGCTTTCCACAGCTTTTTTGAATTGAGCAAATAATGCACGTCTATCGCAGCCATAAATGCGCTGAACTCCGTAGCTCGGACGTCGGCGCGACCGTGCGCCTGTCAGGCTGGGTCCACCGTAAGCGCGACCATGGTGGGGTGCTGTTCGTCGATTTGCGTGACCATTATGGTATGACGCAGATTGTCGCCGATAGCGACAGTCCGGCGTTGGCAGTCCTCGAAGGGCTTCGCGTCGAGAGCGTTGTCACCATCGACGGGGAAGTAAAGGCGCGGAGTGCGGCGACGGTCAATGCGAACCTGCCGACTGGCGAAATCGAGGTTTTTGCGCGTTCGGTTACGGTGCTGGGCAAATCCGAAGAACTGCCGCTGCCAGTCGCTGGAGAGCAGGAATATCCTGAAGAAACCCGCCTGAAATACCGCTTCCTTGATCTGCGCCGCGAAACGCTGCACGCCAATATCGTCAAGCGCACGCAGATCATCAAGGAAACGCGCCGCCGGATGGAAGATATCGGCTTCACCGAATATTCAACGCCCATCCTGACGGCGTCCAGCCCCGAAGGCGCGCGCGACTTCCTCGTTCCCAGCCGCATTCACCCCGGCAAATTCTTCGCGCTGCCGCAGGCACCGCAGCAATATAAGCAATTGCTCATGGTCGCTGGTTTCGACCGCTATTTCCAGATTGCCCCCTGCTTCCGCGACGAAGACCCGCGAGCCGACCGGCTGCCGGGTGAATTTTACCAGCTCGACCTCGAAATGAGCTTCGTTACACAGGAAGAGGTCTGGGACACGATGGAGCCGGTGATGGCTGGCGTGTTCGAGGCGTTTGCTGAAGGTCATGAAGTAAGCGCGGCGGGGACTTTTCCGCGGATTCCCTATGCCAAGGCAATGCTCGATTATGGCACCGACAAGCCTGACCTTCGTAACCCGTTGATAATCAAGGATGTTACCGACCATTTCCGTCAATCGGGCTTTGGCCTGTTCGAACGGATCGTCGAAGGCGGCGGTGTCGTTCGTGCCATTCCGGCCCCGAACACGGCTGAGAAGAGTCGCAAATTCTTCGACGACATGAATGAGTGGGCCCGCAGCGAAGGTCATGCGGGCCTCGGCTATGTTACGCGCAAGGGTGGTGAATTTGGCGGGCCGATTGCCAAGAACCACGGTGAATCAGGGATGCAAGCGCTGTACGACGCCATCGGCCTTGGCCCTGATGACGGCTGTTTCTTCGCCGCCGGAAAGGCGGAGCAGGCCACCAAACTGGCAGGTGCCGCGCGCACCCGCACCGGCGAGCAGCTTGAGCTTATCGAGCAGAAGGCCTTCCGCTTTTGCTGGATCATCGATTTCCCGTTTTACGAATGGAATGAGGAAGACAAGAAGGTCGATTTTGCCCACAACCCGTTCTCGATGCCGCAGGGCGGGCTGGAGGCGTTGCAGACGCAGGACCCGCTCACGATCAAGGCGTACCAGTACGACATGGTCTGCAACGGCTACGAACTCGCCTCTGGCTCGATCCGCAACCAGTATCCCGAACTGATGGTCAAGGCGTTCGAGCTCACCGGGCTTACGCAAGCCGACGTCGAGGAACGTTTCGGCGGCATGTATCGCGCATTCCAGTACGGCGCACCGCCGCATGGCGGGATGGCGGCGGGTGTGGATCGCATGGTGATGCTCTTGTGCGGGGTGCAGAATTTGCGCGAAATCACGCTGTTCCCGATGAACCAGCGCGCCGAAGACCTGCTGATGGGCGCGCCATCGGCTGCTGAGGCAAAGCAGTTGCGCGAGCTTAGCATTCGGGTGGTGGAGCAGCCAGCGAAGGCGTAATCCTCTTTCGCCGCTCTAACGTTGTCATTCCCGCGAAAGCGGGAATCCATGGCCGGACCGTTGGTCTAAACAGACGACTGTCGTGCTAGCTCAGAGTTCGGTCCATGGATTCCCGCTTTCGCGGGAATGACAAGGGTGGGGAATGGAGCGGTTAGTTTTGGAAACGCCAAGGTTGAGCGGTGTCCCTTTTTTGCACGGTCAGGTGTGCGGCCTTGTTTCAAAAGGCGGAAGGTGCTGAAACGCGCGCATGAATATCGACCTTTCCGACTACGAATCCGGCGCCAAATATGACGGCGATTATAATGACGACCTGAAAGCGCTTCAGGATCGCATGGCCGAACTGCAATCGCTGCATATCCTGCATAATGCGCGTACGCTGATTGTCGTCGAGGGCTGGGATGCGGCGGGGAAGGGCGGAGCAATCAAGCGGATGACGGCGACTCTCGATCCGCGTTATTATCAGGTTTACCCAATTTCTGCGCCAACGCCGGAGGAAAAGGACAAGCATTTCCTGTGGCGCTTCTGGAGCAAGCTTCCCGGCAAACAGGAAATCCACATATGGGACCGGAGCCATTACGGGCGCGTTCTCGTTGAACGGGTTGAGGGTTTCTGTAGCGAGGCAGAATGGCGGCGCGGCTATGACGAGATTAACGAGTTCGAATCACGTCAGGGAGAGATTGGCACCAAAATCATCAAGCTGTTTCTGCATGTAACTCAAGAAACGCAGGACAAGGTGCTGACCGAACGGCTCGATGATCCGACAAAACGCTGGAAAGTGACGGCAGAAGACTTCCGTAACCGCGAAAAGCGCGAAGACTATCTCGATGCGATGAAGGATATGTTCAAGCGCACGAATACGCACTGGGCACCATGGACGGTGATCGACGGAAATAACCAGAAAGCAGCCAGAATTGCGGTGCTTGAACATGTCGTCAAGGAAATCGAAGCCAGCGTGCCGCAGGAATTTCCTGAGGCGGACCAGGAGATCATGTCACTGGCGGAAAAATCAATGGGTTATTCAGCTGCAACGCCCTGAAACAAGTTCGCGATGAACGCTTTGGGTGGATTGCGGGGTCGATAAACAGGTTGAGCGAAACAAATTTTCCCCCTAAGGGCATCGCTTTAATGACATGGACAAATGCATTTCCCGCCGACCGCTTCCCGAGCGGCTCGGACGCTTTTTCGCACAGGCATCTGCTTGGCATCGCTGGCCTTCAATCCTGGGAAATTCTGTACATCCTCCGGGAAGCCGAACATTGGGTCGCGCTGAACCGGTCGGGCGCGGCGAAGCATGACGATCGGCTTTCGGGCTTGACCATCATTAACGCCTTTTTTGAAAATTCGACGCGAACCTTGCTGTCGTTCGAGATCGCCGGAAAGCGGCTGGGTGCGGACGTGGTCAATATGCATGCGGCGCAATCGAGCGTCAAAAAAGGCGAGACGCTAATCGATACCGCGATGACGTTGAACGCGATGCGCGCCGACGCGATTGTGATCCGCCATGCCAGTTCAGGCGCGGTGCAATTGATTTCCAGCAAGGTCGATTGCCCAGTGCTGAACGCAGGCGATGGCAGCCACGAACATCCGACACAGGCGTTGCTCGACGCGCTGACGATCATGCGGCGTAAGGGTAAAATAGAGGGTCAGCTTGTCGTTATTTGTGGTGATGTGCTGCACAGCCGCGTCGCCCGATCCAACCTTTTTTGCCTGAAGTCGCTTGGCGCGGACGTGCGCGTGGTTGCCCCTCCGGCGCTGATGCCCAATGGCATTGAGGCTTTCGGTGCAAAGCCATACAGCAATTTCGATGCCGCACTCGACGGTGCGGATGTCGTCATGATGCTGAGGCTGCAGAATGAACGGATGCAGGGCGACTTCATCCCTTCACCCCGCGAATATTTCCATCTTTACGGTCTCGACGAGCGGCGGCTGGCGCTGGCTAAACCCGACGCTTTGGTAATGCATCCCGGCCCGATGAACCGCGGCGTTGAAATCGCCAGCAACATTGCCGACCATGTCGAACGCTCGGCCATTACCGAGCAGGTCGAAATGGGCGTTGCGGTCCGCATGGCCTGCCTTGACATATTGACCCGCAAGGCGCGGCGCGTGGAGGGCTGGGCATGAGCGGCATCAATATCGTCGGCGGCCATGTTGTCTTACCCGGCCAGGAAAAGGCCGAGGCGCTGCACCTGCATGTTGAAGACGGCGAGATTTCGTCGGTTGGCAAGGCTGCGCCGCTTGCCGACCAACTCGACGCCACGGGTTTGCTCGTCGCACCGGGCATTATCGACCTCGGCGTGTTCAAAACCGACAAACCAGCCTTTCGCTTTGGCGGGATCACCCGCGCCGCGCTGATGCCCGACCAGTCACCGGCGCACGACGACCCCGCGACGATTCGCTATGCCGCATTGAAGGGCAAACCTGACTTCTGGGTCCACCCACTTGCCGCTGCCACGCGTGACCTGGCTGGCCTGCACATGGCCGAAATCGCGTTGATGAAAGAGGCGGGCGCGGTAGGAGTTGCGACCGGACGCAAATGGATCGCCGACAGCGGTATAATGTTGCGGATCATGCGCTATTGCGCCTCGCTCGACCTGCCGATCATCGTGCATAGCGAGGACGCGGGACTCGCCGGAAATGCCGTTGCCACGGAGGGCGAAACCGCCACCTTGCTTGGTCTGGCAAGTTCGTCGCCTGCGACAGAGACGCTCGCGATAACCCGCGACCTTTTGCTCGCCGAAGAAAGCGGCGCGCATGTTCATTTCAGACAGGTGACGACGGCGCGTGGCCTCGACCTGATACGTTCGGCAAAAGCCAGAGGATTGCGGGTTAGCTGCGGCATTACGCCGGGGCATCTGTTCCTGTCGGACAATGCCGTGTCCGATTTCCGCACATTCGCCCGGCTCTCACCTCCCCTTCGCAGTGAAAGCGATCGCATCGCCTGCATCGCGGCAGTTGCCGACGGCACCATCGACGTCATTGCATCGGGTCACGACCCGCGCGGCCCCGAAGACAAGCGCCTGCCATTTTCGGAAAGCGAACCGGGCATGGCCGGGGCTGAAACGCTGCTCGCGCTCTGCCTCAATCTGGTCCGCGATGAAACCATATCGACCGGGCGGCTGTTCGAGTTGCTGGCTACAAATCCAGCCCGCATATTGGGGTTGAACGCGGGCAGAATTTCCGAAGGCTGCGAGGCAGACGTTATTCTGATAGACCCCGATGCCCCGTGGCAGGTCGACGGCGATAAAATGGCTGCGCTGGCTGGTAACACGCCATTCGACAAGCTGCCCGTGCAAGGCCGGGTGCGCCAGATAATGAAGGGCGGCAAGGTTCTCTAAACCCGCCGCTTGGCTACAATGTCATCATGCTCTAGCGTCGCCTCGTAACTTGCGACCCAAGATTCGTAGAGCAATCATGTTCAAGACGAAGGCCAAAGGACGTGATGTCAGCTATTGGCCAGCGCATCAATCGCGCCCTGCAGTATGAACGCTGCTGCACCGCTGTCGATTTTCTCGGCACGTTTGGCGCGGCTCATGTCGGCGGCGATCATCTCGCGTTCGATGGCTTGCGTCGACCAGCGTTCGTCACGGAGTAATATCGGCAGGCCTAGATCGGCGATGTTACGGGCAAAGGCGCGGCTCGACTGGCTGCGCGGGCTTTCACTGCCGTCCATGTTGAGCGGCAGGCCGATGACGATACCCTTGGTTGTGCGCGTGGCAATCGCGGCGGCAAGGGCGGCCTTGTCTTTGGCAAACTTGCTGCGGCGGATAAGGTCGGCAGGCGATGCAAAGCTCCATCCTGCATCGCAAAAAGCGGTGCCGATGGTCTTCGTTCCGACATCGAGGCCAATCAGTACGCCTCCATTGAGAAGGGCGGCGCGGAATTCAGCGATGTTAGAGGTAATGAGCGTCACGCTCACTCACTAGCAAAGTTTGTCATTCCCGCGAAAGCGGGAATCCATGGCCTGATCTGCAGGTTTAAACTGCAATGATCGTTTCAACCGATAGTGCCGACCATGGACTCCCGCTTTCGCGGGAATGACAAAGGAAACATGGGAACGATCCGGGGATCTATCGTTCCATAAACTTCTGCACGCGCCAAAGCGCATCGGCGCGGATATTGGCCCAAAACAGGGGATAATCATACACATGATAGTTGTTGCCCGGCAAAGTGTACGGCCCCATGTCCACAGGTGGGCCGATCAGCAGAAACCCCTTGTCGTCGCAGCGCGCAGGCACGGTTTCAGGGATTAACTCGCCAGTGCTCATATCGCCCGATGGCCGTAACGTGCCGAGATTGGCCGTCGCTTCGGCTTTCGCGGCGGCGCCGCCATTCAGCGGGTTGGTGCACAAGATTGGCGTGCCATTCCGTGGCTGGCCATCGAAGCCGGTGGTTGCATCGTAAAGCTCAAGGATCTTGCCGTATTTCGCTGGTTCGGCATAGCTTTCCCATCCCATGATGCAGCCCGTCTGATCGGGCGAAGTGCATAGCGGTAGCCCCATGACTGGAATGTCGGTGGCGACCGACACCGGCCAGCCAACAACATAAGCGGCGACAATGCGCTTGGCGATCGGTTTGCCTGCAATCCGGTCCTTCAGCAAATGCGTTAGATGAAGCGCGCCCTGGCTATGCCCGGCAAGGATGATGGGTCGGTCACGCTGCACATTGGCGACAAAATGATCGAAGGCCAGAAGAACGTCCTGATAGGCGGCATCGAGCGCCGCCTGGCCTTCGGGCTTCGTGGTCAGGAATGCGCCAATGCCCGCCTGCCGGTAACGCGGGGCCCAGATTTCGCCCGCCGCCGCAAATGGTGTCGCCAATCCGCGCAGGAACAAACGTGCACGGTCCTGCGATTCCTGATCGCTGAGCGGCGCGTTCCAGTGCGTGCGCGCCATGAACGACGTCGGGTGGATAAAGAAGATCGCCGCCGAACCCGGCACCTCTATTTCGGGAGCGCCCACAGGTTGCCACAGCGTCGGGTTATTGTTGCGCTGCCCATTGCGTGAAAACCACATCGCGGGGTCGTCATATACGTTCTTTGCCAGTGCTTCCTGCTTTTCGAACGCAACGGTCGGCTCGAGCTGGCCGATGGCAAAGTCGGTCAATTCCTCCTGATAGATACTGAACGCGAAACCGCCCGCGATCACCAGTACGATCAGTCCAGCAACAAAATACAAAAACTTGCGGGCCACTTGAAATCCAGTCGGTATGTTGAACGGCCAATTAGCCGATTTGTTCGAAATAGCACCGGATTTTTGAACGCGGCCTGACAAGCACAGCTTTTCCGTTGAAGCAAGGCAGGGCGGATGCTAGCGGCTCCTTCATGTCTGTAGATAAAGATACCGTGAACAAAATCGCACGGCTTTCGCGCATTGCGATCAGCGATGCAGAGGCCGACAAGATGGTCGGCGAACTCAATGGCATTCTGGCCTGGGTCGAACAATTGGGTGAGGTCGATTGCACCGGCGTCGAGCCGATGACCGCCGTCATCCCCAACAAGCTGCGTCTGCGTGACGATATCGTCACCGACGGCGATGTCCGTGACAAGGTGCTGGCTAATGCGCCAGCGCGCGAAGGCAGCTTTTTCGGTGTGCCGAAGGTGATCGAATAATGGTGCAGTATGTTTTCTTCGCGTCTTCGCGTCTTCGCGCGAACCAGAATCATTTTTGTTCGCGCGAAGACGCGAAGACGCGAAGCGATGGGGCCGGGCTGTGACCGAATTGACCAAATTAGGCGTTGCCGCCATTCGTTCGGGCGTAGCCGCAGGCGAATTCGCCGCCGTGGAAGTAGCCACCGCCTTTAACGCGAATGTCGCCAAGGCGAAGGCGCTGAATGCCTTCATCGTTGAAACGCCGGAAAAGGCGATTGAGGCGGCGCAGGCCGTCGATGCCGACCGCGCCGCTGGCAAGCCGCTCGGCAAGATGGCGGGTGTGCCGATTGGCATGAAGGACCTGTTCTGCACCGAAGGCGTGCAGACCACGGCGGCCAGCCATATTCTCGAAGGCTTTGTCCCGACTTATGAATCCACCGTATCCGCGAACCTGTGGAAAGCCGGGGCAGGGATGCTCGGCAAGCTTAACATGGACCAGTTCGCAATGGGTTCGTCGAACGAGACGAGCTATTTCGGCAATGTGATTTCGCCGTGGCGGCGGAGTGATGGCGGCAACGCGGCGTTGGCTCCGGGCGGTTCGTCGGGCGGGTCTTCCTCGGCGATTGCCGCGCGGCTATGTCCTGCGGCGACGGGCACCGATACCGGCGGTTCGATCCGCCAGCCTGCGGCATTCGTTGGAATCAGCGGTATCAAGCCGACTTACGGCCGCTGCTCGCGCTGGGGTGTGGTGGCGTTTGCCAGCTCGCTCGATCAGGCGGGCCCAATGGCGCGCGATGTGCGCGATTGTGCGATCATGCTGGAGGCGATGGCGGGGTTCGACCCGAAGGATTCGACCTCGCTCGACCTGCCTGTGCCCGAATGGGAAGCTGGACTGAACAGCGACCTCAAGGGCAAGCGCATCGGTATCCCCAAGGAATACCGCCTCGACGGCATTGACGAAGACATCGCCAAGATGTGGGACAATGGCATCGCCTGGCTGAAGGATGCAGGCGCAGAAATCCTCGACATCAGCCTGCCGCATACCAAATATGCGCTGCCTGCTTACTATATCATCGCGCCCGCCGAAGCGTCGTCGAACCTCGCGCGCTATGACGGCGTGCGTTTCGGCCTGCGCGATTTGCCCGAAGGCGCTGGATTGCAGGACATGTACGCCGCGACACGCGCCGCCGGATTCGGAGAAGAAGTCCGCCGCCGCATCATGATCGGCACCTATGTGCTGAGCGCCGGTTTCTACGATGCCTATTACACGCAGGCGCAGAAGGTGCGCGCCTTGATTGCCCGCGATTTCGAACAGGCATGGGGCCGGTGCGACCTCATCCTCGCGCCAACCGCGCCGAGCGCCGCCTTCGGCCTTGGCGAAAAGACCAGCGACCCGCTGTCGATGTATCTCAACGACGTGTTCGCGGTGCCCGCCTCGCTGGCTGGGCTCCCCGCCATGTCGGTCCCCGGCGGCCTCAGCAAGGACGGCCTGCCATTAGGCCTTCAGATCATCGGCAAAGCGCTTGACGAACAGGCCGTGCTCAACGCAGGCCTCGCCATCGAACAGCGTTCAGGATTTACGGCGGAAGCGGAGCAGTGGTGGTAATTGCTTAATGATCGAAAATGTGTTACCAAAGTAACACTGGAGATTCAAAATGAACGCACCTGCCAAAATCGAACGGGGTCGGATGACCAGCAAGGGTCAGGTCTTGATCCCCAAAGCTGCCCGCGAAGCAGCCGGACTGAAACCGAATGCTCCCTATAAATTACGCGTGAACGAGCAGAATCAGGTAGTGATTGAGCCACTGGGATATGGCCCGGAAGATGCTGAAGAACGTGTGAAGCGGATGCGCGAAGGGCTAAAGAAGCTAACCGGTATATCAAAACTGGGTATGACCACTGACGAATATATGAAGCTGATCCGAGGCGATTACGAGCCGTGATCTTTGTTGATTCGAACGTGATTATCGACGTCCTTGATCGTGATCCCATATGGTATGATTGGTCGCTCTCGCAAATGATTGCCGCCGCAGCGCTGGGGAGTGTCGTGACCAATCACGTGGTGATGGCCGAAGCGGCTCCTCATTACGGGTCATTGCCGGAATTTATCGCCCAGTTGGACGAGATGACAATTGAAATAGAATTGCTGAACGACAAAGCTGCCTATGCCGCCGGGACAGCCTTTCTGGAATACCGAAGGCGCTCGACAAAGCGACAATCCGTGCTGCCCGATTTTTTAATCGGTGGACATGCGAGCGCGTTGAAAGCGTCAATTTTAACGCGAGACGCTCGCGTTTATCGCACCTATTTCCCCACAGTGCCCCTCATTACGCCACGGAAAGACCAAAATGACTGAATCAACATACCGCATCCAGGGAAACACCGGCGAGTGGGAGGTCGTGATTGGCCTTGAGGTTCATGCGCAGGTGACCAGCGAGTCCAAGCTGTTCTCCGGCTCGTCGACCGGCTTCGGTGCTGAGCCGAATAGCCATGTCTCCTTAGTCGATGCCGCGATGCCGGGGATGTTGCCCGTGCCGAACCGCGAATGTCTGCGGCAGGCTGTCCGCACCGGCATGGCGATTAACGCGCAGATAAACCGCTGGTCGCGGTTTGACCGGAAGAATTATTTCTACGCCGATTTGCCGCAGGGCTACCAGATTTCGCAGTTGTATCACCCGATAGTCGGCGAGGGCGAAATCGAGGTTACGCTGAACGAGAAAGACCCCGACAGCGCGGTCAAGAAAATCGGCATCGAACGGATCCATGTCGAGCAGGATGCGGGCAAGCTGATGCACGACCAGCATCCGACGATGTCCTTTGTCGACCTCAACCGTTCGGGCGTGGCGCTGATGGAAATCGTATCGCGCCCCGATATGCGTAGCCCGCAAGAAGCTGGCGCTTACGTTAAAAAGCTCCGCTCCATTTTGCGATACGTCGGCTCATGCGACGGCAATATGGAGCAAGGCTCGATGCGCGCCGACGTCAATGTCTCGGTGCGCAAGCCGGGCGGCGAGCTTGGCACCCGCACCGAAACCAAGAATGTGAACTCGATCCGCTTCATGATGCAGGCGATCGAATATGAGGCGCAGCGTCAGGTCGACCTGATCGAAAGCGGCGGCGCGGTTGTGCAGGAAACGCGGCTGTTCGATCCCAACAAAATGGAAACGCGGTCGATGCGGTCGAAAGAGGACGCGCATGATTACCGCTATTTCCCAGACCCCGATTTGCTGCCGGTGGAACTCGACGATGCGTTTATCGAGGAATGCCGTGCGAGCTTACCCGAACTCCCCGACGCCAAACGCGCGCGCTACGAAGCAATGGGCCTCACCGCCTACAATGCCGCCGTCCTGACCGCAGAGGCCGAAACCGCATTCTGGTTTGAGGATTTGCTGGCCGAAGGCGTGGACGCCAAGCAAGGGTCCAACTGGCTGATGTCCGAACTGTTCGGTGCGCTGAACAAGCTAGGCAAAACGCTCGACGACAGCCCGGTCAATCCGAAGCAGGCCGCCGAGCTGCTAGGACTGGTTGCGGATGGCACGATCAGTGGCAGCATCGCCAAGCAGGTCTTCGAAATCATGCTCGAAACGGGGCAGGGCGCCGCTGCGATCGTCGAAGAAAAAGGCCTCAAGCAAACCAGCGACACTGGCGCCATCGAAGCCGAAATCACCAAGATCATGGCTGCCAACGAAGACAAGGTCGCCGAATATCGCGGCGGCAAGGACAAGCTCTTCGGCTTCTTTGTCGGCCAGACGATGAAGGCAATGCAGGGCAAGGCGAACCCGCAGGTCATCAACGATCTGTTGAAAAAGGCGCTGGGCTAAGCTGCCCGCCGCTTCCCCCTTGCCCCGCCGTGGCTTTCCCGTTAGAGGCTCCCGTCGTTTGTGAAACGGCAGCTTTTCGTAAGCGGGCGTGGCGGAATTGGTAGACGCACCAGATTTAGGTTCTGGCATCGCAAGGTGTGGGGGTTCGAGTCCCTTCGCCCGCACCACGAAATAGGCTATAGTGCCGGCTGCCGTCGAACCTGCAAAGCCATTTAACAGTTTAAGGTGAGGCCAATCGCCCCGCCTGCCAGAGTGAGAAGATATTATGCAAACCGTCGAGACACAGAATGAAGGCCTGAAGCGCGCATATCGGATGACGATTACCGCGAAAGACGTCGAATCGCGCATCGATGCCGAGGTGAAGAAAATCGCGCCGCAGGTGCGGATGCCCGGTTTTCGCCCTGGCAAGGTTCCGGCCAATCTGGTCAAGAAAATGCACAAGGATTCGTTGCTTCAGGACGCGCTGAACAGCTCTATCCAGGACGGTGTGCAGAAGGCGATTGCCGACAACAAGCTGCGTCCTGCAACCCAGCCGCATGTGCATCTCGATAACGACTATGCACCCGGCAAGGATGCGGTGGTCGACTTCCATCTGGAAATTCTGCCAGCGATTGCTGCGCCTTCGATCGACGGCATCACGCTCGAACGTTTGACCGTTGAAGTCAGCGACGCGCAGGTCGACGAATCGATCCTGAAGCTGGCTGCAGGCCAGAAGAGCTTTGAAGCCGCCGACAAGAAATATGCCGCGAAAATGGGCGACAGCGTCGTCATCGATTTCGAAGGCAAGGTCGACGGCGTTCCGTTCGACGGCGGCAAGGGCGAAGGCATGGCGGTCGAGCTTGGCTCGGGCCAGTTGATCCCCGGTTTCGAAGACCAGCTCGTTGGCGTGAAGGCCAATGACGAGAAAATCATCAACGTGACCTTCCCAGAAGATTACAATGTCGACACCCTGAAGGGCAAGGCTGCGACTTTCGACATCGTGGTCAATGAAGTCCGCAAGCCGGTCGAAGCGAAAGCCGACGACAATCTTGCCAAGATGTTCGGCCTTGAAGGCATCGACAAATTGCGCGAACTGATGAAGGTTCAGGTCGAGCAGGAACATAACGGCCTGACCCGGACATACATGAAGCGCCAGTTGCTCGACCAGTTGGCCGCCGACCATGATTTCGACGTGCCGCCGTCGATGGTCGAAGCCGAGTTCGAGCAGATCTGGGCGCAACTCGAGCAGGAAGCTGCGCGCGAGGAAGATCCCGAGGCTGCGAAGAAGGAAATGGAAGCTGAGCGCGAAGAGTATCGCGACATCGCCGTTCGCCGTGTGCGCCTGGGCCTATTGCTCTCCGAAATCGGTCAAGCAAATGGCGTTGAAGTCAATCAACAGGAAATGAACATGCTGGTGCAGCAGGCCGCCCAGCAATATCGCCCAGAGGACCGTCAGCGTTTCGTGCAGTATCTGCAGGAAAACCCGATGGCAGCCGCACAGCTTCGTGCACCGATGTTCGAGGACAAGGTTGTCGACTTCCTGTTCGACAAAGCGACTGTCACTGACCGCGCTGTGACCAAGGAAGAGCTGGAAGCGGCTATCGAGGCTGAGCCTGAAGCGAAGCCTGTTGCGAAGAAGAAGGCGGCTGCGAAGCCTGCCCCGAGCGAAGTCGAGGGGGAAGAGGCTCCCGCCAAGGACGCCAAGCCTGCTGTAAAGAAGGCCGCACCCAGGAAGGAAGCGGCGGAGCCTGAACCCAAGCCAGCCGCTAAGAAGGCTCCGGCCAAAAAGGCCGCTGTGAAGAAATAAGCCTCTAACGAGGACGAAAGAAAAGGCCCCGGAATTTCCGGGGCCTTTTTTTGCGGTTGGCGCAGGGACTGTCCCCGGGCGGACAGAAGGCGACAGTCCCTAAAGGGACAGTCCCCGGGCGTATTACTTCAGATCAAACCGGTCGGCGTTCATCACCTTGACCCAAGCCTTGACGAAATCGCGCACGAACTTCTCCTCGTGCCCGCGTTCGGCATAAACCTCGGCAGTTGCGCGAAGCTGGCTGTTTGAGCCAAAGACGAGATCGGTGCGGGTTGCGCGCCACTTTTCGGTGCGTCCGCCTCTTGTGTAGCCGATGAACTCTTCGTCGCTCGATGTGTCGACCGGATCCCAGAAGGTATCATTGTCAAGCAGATTGACGAAGAAGTCGTTGGTCAGCTGGCCGTTGCGCGTGGTCAGCACGCCCTCAGGGATGTCCTTGTGGTTCGCGCCCAACACGCGCAGGCCGCCGACCAATACAGTCAATTCGGGACCGGACAGTCCGAGCAATGATGCCTTGTCTAGCAACAGCTCCTCCGTCTTCACCGGCTGGCGAGTCTTGAGGTAATTGCGGAAGCCATCTGCCTGCGGCTCCATCCAGTGGAAGCTTTCGACATCGGTCCAGTCCTGGGTGGCATCGCCGCGACCGCCGGTAAAGGGAACGCTGACGTCAAAGCCCGCATCCTTCGATGCCTTCTCGACCGCTGCCGAACCTGCCAGCACGATCGCGTCGGCAAGGCTCATGTTGCCCCGCAGTTCATTCAACTTTGCAAGTACCTTTGCCAGCTCGGCAGGCTGGTTAACGTCCCAGTCCTTTTGCGGCGCAAGTGCGATACGTGCGCCGTTGGCACCGCCTCTCTTGTCCGATTTGCGGAACGTCGAGGCCGAAGCCCAAGCCGTCCTGACGAGCTGTGATACGGTCAGGCCGCTGGACAGGACCGCCGATTTGAACGCCGCAACGTCAGCGTCCGAAGGTGCGGTGCCAGCGGGAACAGGATCCTGCCAGATCAGCGTTTCTTCCGGAACTTCCGGCCCAAGATACAGGCTCTTCGGTCCCATATCGCGGTGAGTCAGCTTGAACCAAGCGCGTGCGAAGGCGTCGTCGAGTGCCGCCTGATCGTCGCGGAAGCGTTCCGAAATCGCGCGGAATTCCGGGTCTATCTTGAGCGCCATGTCGGCCGTGGTCATCATCGTCGGGACCTTCTTCGAAGGATCGCGCGCGTCGGGTGCCATATCCTCGGGATCGGGATTGATCGGCTGCCACTGTTTGGCTCCGGCAGGGCTTTCGACCAGTTCATAATCATATTTGAACAAAAGCCGGAAATAATCGCCACCCCATTGTGTTGGATTCGGTGTCCACGCGCCCTCGATGCCCGAAGTCGTGATATGACCCTTGCCAATGTCATCGACGTCGGTCAGCCAGCCGAAACCCTGCTGATGGATGGATTCGCCCGCAGGTGCCTTGCCGAACTTCTCGCCAGGTTTTGCACCATGCGCCTTGCCAAAGGCATGGCCGCCGGCGGTGAGGGCAACGGTTTCCTCGCTGTTCATCGCCATCCGGCTGAACGTCGCGCGCATGTCACGTGCCGACTGCAGCGCGTCGGGAACGCCGCCCGGGCCTTCAGGGTTGACATAAATCAGGCCCATCTGGATTGCGGCGAGCGGACCTTCAAGTTCTTCGGTTTCGCCGTCGATCAACCGAGTCTTTGCGCCTTCGTTCACCCAGATTTCCTCGGCGCCCCAGAAGGTATCGCCTTCAGAAGCGTACACATCCTTGCGGCCAGCACCAAAACCAAACACCGGTCCACCCATGCTTTCGATTGCGACATTACCGGCGAGAATAAAAAGGTCAGCCCAACTGATGCTCGCGCCGTATTTCTGCTTGATCGGCCACAGCAGGCGGCGCGCCTTGTCCAGATTGCCGTTATCGGGCCAGCTGTTGAGCGGTTCAAACCGCTGCTGCCCGGAATTGGCGCCGCCGCGTCCGTCCGTCACGCGGTAAGTACCCGCTGCGTGCCACGCCATGCGGATCATGAAGGGGCCATAATGGCCATAGTCGGCAGGCCACCATGGCTTGCTGTCGGTCATCAATGCGGTGAGGTCGTTTTTCAGAGCCTGGTAATCAAGTTTCTTGAAAGCTTCCGCATAATCAAAATCCGGCCCCATCGGATCAGGTGAAACGCCATGCTGATGGAGCATATCGACGGGCAATGCGTCGGGCCACCAATCCTTGTTTTGCCTACCGAGCAGCGAGCGAATTTTTACATCGCCGCCGCTGCGCATCGGGCAACCTTCGCCGGGATCTGCATCTGCCATAATTCATTCCTCTTCCAATGGGGTGTGAGTCGTATCGTAGCTTAATTGTCTCAGATAAGTAATTTGTCCAATCGATTAAACAGGACGCAGTTATCGAATTAGGCACTTACGTCGGGCGGGCTGCCAGCCGACTTGCCAGTGTCGCATGATAAGAATTGCGACTATCATCAGCCCAAATTCCTCATGACCACCTGTTGTCTTGCATTAACCCTTTTCCTGCTTGAAACTTTAGGCCGCGACGCCGATGTAGGCGCAAAGGCGATTTAGCCTGCAACAGAGGTAATTTATGTACGATCCTTATTTCGATCCCACCACTGCGCTTGTGCCTGTCGTTATCGAGCAATCGAACCGGGGGGAGCGGAGCTGGGACATTTTTTCAAGGCTACTGCGCGAACGTATCATTTTTGTGACGGGCGAAGTCGAAGACGGCATGGCGTCGATCATCACCGCGCAGCTTCTGTTCCTCGAATCGGATAACCCGAAAAAGGATATCTGGATGTACATCAACTCGCCGGGCGGGGTGGTGACGGCAGGCATGGCAATTCATGACACGATGCAATATATCCGGCCGCGCGTTGGCACGGTGTGCATCGGGCAGGCGGCGTCGATGGGAAGTTTCCTTCTCGCTGCTGGTGAACCCGGTATGCGTGTCGCGCTGACCAACAGCCGCATCATGGTGCATCAGCCTTCGGGTGGTGCGCGCGGGATGGCGTCCGATATCCAGATTCAGGCCAATGAGATTCTGCGTATCCGCAGGCGAATGAACGATCTTTACGCCAAATATACCGGCAAGCCTTTGAAGGACATCGAAAAAGCGATGGATCGCGACACCTTTCTTGAAGCGGACGAGGCCAAGGCCTTTGGCATCGTGGATGAGGTGTTCGACAAGCGTCCGGCCAATGCCGAGGCGGAAAGCGCCTGATACGTTAGGCTTTCATCCACCAGATTTACTAACATGGCGCAGTCCCTTTTGCGCTATTGCCAAAATGAAACGCATCTTTAGGATGACGATTCAATGACAGTTCATGCCCATTTGGTATGAAAGCAGGACAGATTATGACGAAGTTGAGCGGATCAGACACCAAGAGCACCCTTTATTGCTCGTTTTGCGGCAAGTCGCAGCACGAAGTTCGCAAGCTGATCGCCGGGCCAACGGTGTTCATTTGCGATGAATGCGTCGAGCTTTGCAATGATATCATTCGCGAGGAAACGAAGGGCGCACTGACCGGCCGCAAGGAAGGTGAAGTGCCCACCCCGCAGGAAATCTGCGACGTGCTCGACGATTACGTCATCGGCCAGCCGCAGGCAAAGCGGGTGTTGTCGGTCGCTGTCCACAATCACTACAAGCGTCTGAATCACGGTGCAAAGGGTGCGGATGTCGAACTTGCCAAGTCGAACATCCTGCTCGTTGGCCCAACGGGTTGCGGCAAGACCTTGCTGGCGCAAACGCTTGCCAAGACTTTCGATGTGCCGTTCACGATGGCAGACGCGACCACGTTGACCGAGGCGGGTTATGTCGGCGAAGACGTTGAAAACATAATCCTGAAACTGCTGCAGGCGTCTGACTATAATGTCGAGAAGGCGCAGCGCGGCATCGTGTATATCGACGAAATCGACAAGATCAGCCGCAAGGCGGAAAACCCGTCGATCACGCGCGACGTTTCCGGCGAGGGTGTGCAACAAGCGCTGCTAAAGCTGATGGAAGGCACCACGGCTTCGGTTCCCCCGCAGGGAGGCCGCAAGCATCCGCAGCAGGAATTCCTGCAGGTCGATACAACCAATATCCTTTTCATCTGCGGCGGCGCGTTTGCCGGGCTTGAGAAGATCATCTCCAACCGTCTCGAAGGCAAGTCGATGGGCTTCGGTGCCCATGTTGCCGACCCGGACGAGCGCCGCACCGGAGAGGTGCTGAAGCAAATTGAGCCCGAAGATTTGTTGAAATACGGCCTCATTCCGGAATTTGTCGGGCGTCTGCCGGTCACAGCGACGCTCGAAGATCTCGATATTTCGGCGCTGGTCAAAATCCTGTCGGAGCCGAAAAACGCGCTGGTCAAACAGTATCGCAAGCTGTTCGAGATGGAGGATGTCGGCCTCAGCTTTACCGAAGATGCGCTCGAAGCCGTGGCCAAGAAGGCTATCCAGCGCAAAACCGGCGCCCGCGGGCTGCGGTCTATTTTGGAAGCGATATTGCTCGACACCATGTTCGACCTGCCGGCATTCGATGGCGTGGACGAAGTAGTGGTGGATAAGGACGTAGTCGAGGGTCGCAAGACGCCAGTGCTGGTCTATGCCAAATCGGCAAAGGTCGAGAAGGAAGATGCCGCCTGACGGCAGCGTGTGTGGTGGGTCCACTGTTGCAAATACGCAACATGATTAAAGAAAATACTAGAAAATGGTGCGGCGCAATATAGGTTTTGCGAGAAAACCTAGCTTGTCCGTAAGACCCCCAATAGCGCCGCCGAAATTGTCATTTAACTGACATTTTCTGACCCCAAGGGATGCCTGCGGTCAATTCCGCCGTCGTGATTCGGGCTAGAGACTCGAACATTTCGGAGAGGCGGAACCGGGAAATTCAAAGGGGTCAATCCATGCAAATTCGTTATTATCTGGCCGCCAGCGCGGCTGCGTTGTCAATCGCGACCGTCGTCGCAACGCCTGCCATGGCGCAACAAATTACAACCGGCATCGAAGGCAGTATAGTCGACGAAAACGGCGCTCCAGTTGTCGGCGCAACAGTTGAAATTACTGACACTCGCACTGGTGCCACCCGCACGATTACTACCGGTACGTCCGGCTCGTTCAATGCAAGCGGATTGACCACTGGCGGACCCTACACGGTTTCGGTCAACGCTGCTGGTTACGAAGGGCAATCGATCGAAAACCTTGAAACCAACCTGCAGGGCAACACAAGCCTCGATTTCACACTGATTTCCGGTAGCGGTGAAATTGTTGTGACGGGCAGTCGGGTCCGCGTAACGCAACTCGCAGTCGGACCGGGCCAAAGCTTTACTGCTGAAATTCTCGAAAATGCTCCAACGTTCAACCGCGATGTGCGCGACATTATCCGCATCGATCCGCGCGTCAGCCTCGATCGTGACGATGGCGGATCGGGCCAAGATCGTATTTCATGTCTGGGCGGTAATGATCGCGGCAACGCCTTCACCGTCGACGGTATCAGCCAGGGCGACGTTTATGGGCTAAACGATACCGGCTTTTCTTCACGCAGTTCAACGCCGCTGCCTTATGATGCCATTCGCGAAACACAGGTGCAGTTTGCACCTTTCGACGTTGACTATGGCCAATTCACTGGTTGCGCCATCAACGTTGTCACCAAGTCGGGGACCAACGATTATAAATTTGGCGCGTTTTATGAATTTTCGAACAACGACCTTCGCGGCGACAGTCTTTCCGATCGCTTCTCTGGCCGTGATCGTGCTGTCGCGCCGATCGAATCGGACAAGCGCTGGGGCGTTTATCTGGGTGGCCCAATCATCAAGGATAAGCTGTTCATCTTCGCTGCCTATGAAAACCAGCGTGCAGGCCAGTCGCAGGATGACGGTCCTGCAGGTGCCGGATACCCGAACAGTCTTTCGGGCGTGCCGGTCGCCGAATTCGACAGAATTAACGAAATCCTCGGTCGCGTTTATGGCATCGAAACCGGCGGACTGGTCACCAGTCGCCCTTTCCAAAACGATCGTTATTTTGGCCGTGTCGACTGGCAGATAAACGACAATCACCGGTTAGAGGCCACGTATCAGAGGCTTGAAGAATCGACAGTACGCGCGGATGATTTCAGCACGAGTGCGACCAATCCACGCGTGACCGGTCTCAATACCTTCTACCTTAGCGGAACTGAGTCGAACTATTATTCGGGTCGCCTATATTCACAATGGACTGATGTGTTTTCGACTGAGTTTCGCTATTCGCGGTCCGAAGTCCAAGATATTCAAGACCCGGTAGGTGGCGGCGAAGCTCAATTGGACAACCCGATTCCGACCATCATCGTTGGCATCACCAATCCGGACGGGACATTCGGTCGCGTTCAAGCCGGGCCGGGCTTCTCGCGGTCAGCCAACGATTTGCAGACGACGATCGAACAATATCGTGCTGTCGGAAAGCTTGACGCAGGCGATCATCAGATCAAATTTGGTGGCGAAATCAACCGCGCTCAGCTTTTCAACTTGTTCGTTCAAAATGCCACCGGCACCTTGTTCTTCCGGAACGCGGCGGATTTAGAAGCTGGATTGTTGTCGACCGGTACCAACACCAACCCCACTGCACTGCAGCTTGCAACCGGTGTTGCTGTTGGCGCTGCGGGTAACTTTACGGCGAGTGGCGATGTGACTGATGCGGCTGCGGAATTTAACCGCAGCGTCTATTCAATTTTCGTCCAAGATGATTGGCAGATTACGGATCAGCTTGGCGTGGTCGCGGGTGTGCGTGCGGAATGGTATGATGGAGGTTCGCCCGCTCTTAATCCAAACTTCGTTACCCGCTATGGCTTCAACAATGGAAATGGTTTTAGCAAGCTGGGTGTAACAGTACTGCCCCGCGCCGCCTTCTCCTACGATCTTGACGACTTTTCGGTATTTTCGCGCGCCCAGTTCCGCGTTGGTGCGGGCATTTTCTCCGGAGGCGACCCGCTGGTCTGGTTTGGTAATGCCTTCCAGAATGACGGGAGCGCTTTCAGCGAAGGAACAACCCGCTCCACGGGCTGCCCTACGCCGTTCACGACACCGATAGATGTGGTTACCGGCGGAACGTTCACCGGCATACCGAATTGTGTTCGCGCTGCCGCTGGAACTGAAGCTGCGCGTGGATTGGGTGACACCCAATCGCTCGATCCCGATCTTAAAACGCCTACTGTCTTACGTCTCAACGCTGGCTTTTCTTCGCAGCTGAATTTCGCAGAGACCGGCTTTTTTAGTGGCTGGGATTTGACCCTTGACTATATTTACTCGAAATATCGTAATCCTTTCAATGTTGTCGATCTTGCCGCTGTTCCAGCGGTAGCCGCTGGCACTGGCGGGGGCGCGATTGGTCTTGGTGGCTTCACCATTGACGGTCGTCCGATTTATCGCTCGATCGATCCGAGCGCGGCCGGTTGTACGGCCCGGCTAACGGATATTTCGCCGACGCCGACTTACTCCGGCGTGAACGCACCGTGTTTTGCTACGTCGCGTGACGATGAATTGATGCTTACTAACGCAGGCAGTTTCCGCAGCCATACCGCATCGTTCATCCTGTCGAAGAATTTCAATGGCGGGATCTTTACTGAAGGCGGTTCTACGTTCTTTAACGTCGGATACTCATTCTCTGACAGTCAAGATCGTAGGGCATTGTATAACTCGACGGCTACTTCGAACTACGACATTTCGGCAGCTGCGGATCGCCAAAATCCAGCTGCTTCACGTGGTTTCTACAACAGCCGCCATAACTTTACGTTAAACACCAGCTTCAAAGAGCAGTTCTTTGGCGACTTCGATACGCAGTTTGGCTTTACCTTTGTTGCACGGTCGGGGCGTCCATATAGCTTGACCTTCAGCGGCGGCAGTGTCTTTGGCGATAGCGTGTCGGGTACGGAAAATGCGCTCGTATATCTGCCTACTGGCATTACCGATCCTAATGTTTCGCCAACATCGAACATGACCGCAGTTCAGGGCCTTGCAGATTTCGGCAATTCCCTGAAATGTGCACGTGAATTTCTTGGCCGCACAATCGAACGTAATAGCTGCTCGAATGACTGGTATTATGATCTCGACCTGTCGTTCTCGCAGGAAATCCCGGGTCCGGGACGCCTTTTCGGTCGTGAGGACAAGCTGAAGTTGTTCGCCAGCTTCGACAACTTCCTCAATCTTCTCGACTCGGGTTGGAACATCCAGCGTCGCCGTGATTTTGGCGGTCGTCAGGATATTGCGTCGATCAGCGGCATCGATGCGCAGGGTCGTTACATCATCACCGGGTTCACGGCTAATAACCTCAATTCAGAGGGCGTTCGTGATTTCGATGCCGACAACTTCATCAACACATCTTCGTCTGTATGGCGCATCAAGGTGGGGGTCAGCTACGACTTCTAAATTGTGTGATTTGAACACCGAAAAGGGCGGGGCCTCGGCTCCGCCCTTTTTTATTTGTAGATGCAGTTATCCAACCCGTCGCGCTGCACCACCCTGATCCTCGCGGCGATGCTGTTGCCGTAGCGGCGGGTAAATCCGCCGGCGCCATTGACCGCGCGTTTCTTTGGCAAGGGCAGGATAGCGGCGATGCGCGCGGCTTCGGTTCGGGTGAGGTTCTTCGCCGATTTCTTGTAGTAACGCTGCGCCCCCGCCTCTGCACCATAGGTGCCGATGCCGGTCTCGGCGACGTTCAGATACACCTCCATGATCCGCCGCTTGCCCCAGATTTTTTCAATGAGGAAAGTGAAGTAAACTTCCGGAACCTTGCGGACGTACCGCGTCCAGCCGCTGCCCTGCCACAGGAAGACATTCTTCGCGGTCTGCTGGCTGATGGTCGATCCACCGCGCATCCGGCCACCGCTTTTGTTGCGTTCCAATGCCTGTTCGATTGCTTCGCGGTCGAACCCGTCATGGCTGCAGAATTTTCCGTCCTCCGCAGCGATCACGGCGCGGACGAGGTTAGGGGAAATATTCGACAGCCGGGTCCAATCACGCGTTGCGCCGTTGGTATCAAACAACATGGTAAGCGTCGTCGGCACCGGCACGACCGCGTAAGTCGCGGTCAGCAAAACGCTGCCGATAATGAAATAAATCAGCCATTTGAAGGTAAAGCGGAAAAAACGGGCGGGGAGCGAACGCTTCGTCGTGGTCATCGACCAAAGCTAGCGCGGCGCTTTCCGCCCGTCACCTGTTTTGTTGTGTGCTAGTTGGCGAGCAACAACCTTCGGTCGCCAGCAATCCGCATCATCGCCTTTTGCAGCTTTTCAAACGCGCGCACTTCAATCTGTCGCACGCGTTCGCGGCTGACGCTGTAAACCTGGCTCAATTCTTCGAGCGTCTTCGGTTCATCAATCAGGCGGCGTTCGGTCAGGATGTGCTTTTCGCGGTCGTTCAGGCTGTCGAGCGCTTCTGACAGCATAGCGTGGCGCATATCGCCTTCTTGCGCGTCGGCAACGCGTTCGTCCTGCAACGGTTCATTGTCGACCAGCCAATCTTGCCACTGACCTTCGCCATCTTCGCGCATCGCGACGTTCAGCGAGCTGTCGCCGCCCATCGACATGCGGCGGTTCATATTATGAACCTCTTCTTCGGATACGCCCAAATCAGTTGCGATCTTGGTGACCGCCTCGTGATTCAGCTCGCCATCCTCAAATGCCTGAAGGTTATTCTTCATGCGGCGAAGGTTGAAGAACAGCTTCTTCTGCGCGGCGGTGGTGCCGATTTTTACGAGGCTCCAGCTGCGCAGGATGAATTCCTGCATCGACGCGCGAATCCACCACATCGCGTAGGTCGCGAGGCGGAAACCACGGTCGGGGTCGAATTTCTTCACGCCCTGCATCAGGCCGATATTGCCTTCGGAAATCAGCTCTGAGACCGGCAGGCCATAGCCGCGGTAACCCATTGCGATTTTCGATACGAGGCGAAGGTGCGACGTCACCAGTTGCTCAGCGGCTTTGGTGTCGCCATGCTCCTGATACCGCTTGGCGAGCATATATTCCTGCTCGGGCTTTAGTACCGGAAATTTCCGGATTTCGCTTAAATACCGATTAAGGCTCGCATCCCCCCCTAGAGCAGGGATAGTGGCCGGAACATTCTTCGAATCAGACATGTTTTCCTCTTTCGTTGTGCTTCGCGACCGGCCTCATCAAGCACCGGACGGTCAAGCGTTCCCTTTGAAACCTTATATCCGCAGTACGTTTAACAGAAGCTGTATGTCCTCTGGTAAACGGCTTTCGAACCGCAAAGTTTCTCCGGTCACCGGATGAATAAACCCCAACGACGCCGCGTGCAATGCCTGCCTGTCGAATCTGGACTGATTTGGTCCGATTCTGTAAGGGTTTTGTCGATTAGAATAAACGGAATCGCCTATCAGGGGGTGTCCGATATGCGCCATATGGACCCGCACCTGATGCGTTCTGCCGGTTTCCAGCGTGCACTCAACCAGTGAAGCTTTGGCAAAACTTTCCACCATGCGGTAATGTGTGACGGCATGCTTGCCCTTGTTGTCCGGCAAAACCGACATTTTCTTGCGGTTGGTCGTCGAACGCCCGATCTGCGTTCGTACGGTGCCGGCCGGTGGCGCAGGGGTGCCGCTAACGACTGCCAGATAACGTCGCTCGATATCGTGGCTGGCAAACAGTTTCGCGAGGCCTTCGTGCGCGACGTCGCTTTTGGCCACGACAAGAATGCCGGACGTATCCTTGTCGATCCGATGGACGATGCCGGGTCGCTGGACCCCGCCAATACCCGACAGCTGGCCCCGGCAATGGTGCAGCAGAGCGTTGACCAACGTGCCATCGGCATGTCCTGCCGCCGGGTGCACGACAAGGCCTGCCGGCTTATCGACGATGATCAGATGATCGTCCTCGAACAAGATATCGAGCGAAATGTCCTGCGCTTCAGCCTTGTCCGGGCGGGGTGCCGGAACCAAGAGTTCGAACAACTGGCCGGCATGTCTCTTGCTCGATGCGTCGGTCGCGGGTTTGCCGCCGATAGACAACGCATTTTCCGCGATAAGCGCCTGAATTCTGGCTCTTGAAAGCTGAGGGAGTGCCTGCGCCAACGCGCTGTCAAGGCGACCTTCGCCTATGGTTCCCGACAATATGGTATTTCCCCCGACCATGGCTTAGATGTGGGTCATGCCGTTACGAATATCAAGAACACAGCGGATCCAATTGCTTGACTGGGCGGAAGCGGCGCGGCCACGCGAAGTCTGCGGGCTGTTGCTGGGACGCGGCGAGCTTGTAGCCGAGTTGCGGCTGGCGCGAAATGTTGCAGAAAATGCGGAGCAGCATTTCGAAATCGATCCAGCCGCGTTGATTGCTGTGCACAAGGACGCGCGAAACGGCGATCTCCCGATGCTTGGTCATTTCCATTCCCACCCCAATGGCCTGGCGCGCCCTTCGGCAACCGATCTCGCCATGGCTACCAAAGACGGCAGCTACTGGTTGATTATTGCACAGGCCAGCTTGTCAGTCTGGCAACCGGTCGCAATGGACGGCGAAGTGACGCGGTTTCAGGAAGTCCAGCTGATTGTCGAGGGTTGAATCCGCTGACAACACAGTCCATGAGCGCCGCAACACGCCTGTTTGGGGAAATATCTTTCAATGACCGAGTCCGAAGTCGATCTTGCCAGCCTGCTTTGCTCACGCCTTTGCCATGACCTGTTAAGCCCGGTCGGCGCGATGAACAACGGCCTGGAATTGCTTGCCGATGAACATGATCCGGAAATGCGGCAGCGCTGCATGGATTTGCTGGCAGAGAGCGCGAAGGCCGCCGCTGACAAGCTCAAATTCTTCCGACTTGCCTTTGGTGCGGCGGGCGGATTCGGCAGCGAAGTAGATCCAGCAGAGGCAAAGGCGGTAATCGAGCCGCTTGTGACATCGAGCGGTCGAACGACGCTTGAATGGGTGGTGCCGCCTACGTTCATGCCGAAGCGCGCAGTCAAGATTCTGCTCAATCTCGTGCTGCTGGCGAACGAAGCACTCGTGCGCGGCGGGATATTGTTTGTCGGGGCAGAGAGCCGCGATGGCGAGCAGGAAATAGTCATTCGGGCTAGCGGCCCCAAAATAGTGATGGATGCGGCCATTCGCGAAACGCTTACCGGCGGGCTCGACCCGTCGAATGTCGATTCGCGCACCGCGGCGGCGTGGATGGTGGTCAACCTGGCAAAACGTGGCGGCGGCCTTGTCCAGATTGCAGAACCCGACCCCGAACATCTCGTCATCGGTGCGCTTGTCCGCAACGGCTAAAGACGGGGGTTCCTCAACGACTTTTTAACCATATAGCGTCAAAGGTTCACGCGGATAACTCGGGACCGCGCGCATGGACGATCTGTTGGAAGATTTTATCGCGGAAACCCGCGAAACGCTGGAAACGCTTACCAGCCAGCTCGTTCAATGGGAACAAAATCCGGAAGATCGCACCCTAATCGATAGCGTCTTTCGCTTTGTGCATACCGTCAAGGGAAGCTGCGGCTTTCTTGATTTGCCAAGGCTCCTGCGCCTGAGTCATGCCGCAGAGGACGTTCTAAGCTCTGCGCGCGATGGCCGTTTGCTCGCCTCAACCGGTCTGGTGTCTGCCACGCTAGCAGTGATCGATCGCATTGCGGTGCTGACCGACGCGTTGGAAACGGGCGGCGCTGTATTCGATGACGATAGCGACCTGATCGATACGATGCTGGCATTCGTTCCGCAGGAAAATGTCGGGTTTGAGACTAGCGACAATGGCCAATCGTTGAATGAGTTCATCGACGACATCGAGCACGAAGAACGCGCTGCGAAGGGCAAATCCCGGTCGGTAAGGGTATCGCTCACTTTGCTCGACAAGCTGATGAGCGGTGTGTCCGACATGGTGCTGGCGCGAAACGAGGTTTCGCGCCAACTCCGCAAGGCCGGACTGAACTCCGAAATCGAGCATTCGTTTGGACGCCTTTCCGCTTCAGTCGCCGAAATGCGCGACGCGGTAGGCATGATGCGGATGCAGAATATCGACCGGCTGTTTTCCTCGCTCCCAAGGCTGTTGCGCGACATATCGATCGAACTCGACAAGGAAATCGATCTGAGGATTGACGGTAGCGAAGTTGAAGTCGACCGCGAGATGGTCGAGGCATTGCGTGACCCGCTCACTCACATATTACGTAACGCGGCAGACCACGGCATTGAAACCGCCGACGAACGAAGGGCTGCAGGCAAGGATCCAGTCGGCCACATCCGGATCGTAGCGCGCCAGTCGGGCAATCAGATATTGATCGAGATCATCGACGATGGCCGGGGCATCAACATCGAAAAGCTGGGGACACGCGCGGTTGCGTCGAAGCTTGTGACCGCAGCCGAATGGCAGAAACTGTCCGAACGGGCACAACTCAACACGATTTTTACACCCGGTCTGTCAACCGCCGATCATGTCACTTCGATCTCTGGCCGCGGCGTCGGAATGGATGTGGTTCGCACCAATTTGCAGGCAATTGGCGGAAGTATAGAGCTGGAGAATTGCGAGGGGCACGGTCTGAAAATGACGTTGCGCTTGCCGCTCACTCTGTCGATTATTGCCGGATTGTCGGTTCGTGCGGGCGAGCAGATATTCGGAATTTCGCGCAGTTCGGTGGTCGAAATACTCTCGTCCTCCAATGCGAATGTGAAAATTGAAGAACTGGGCGGGCGGCAGATCGCCTCGATCCGAGGCGAGCGCTATCCGTTCGCCGCGCTGGATGAAGTGCTCGAGATTGCTTCCGCCGATGGAGGCACTGCTGAAAACAAGACATTCATAGTGATGCGCCCCGCAATCGGTTCGACTTTCGTCTTGGCGGTTGCAAGCGTCATCGACAACGAAGAGCTGGTAGTGAAACCAGGCGCGCCTTTGGTCATGTCGACTGGTCTTTTTGCCGGCACCTCGCTGCCGGATAACGGCCGCCCGATGCTCCTTCTCGATGCCAGCGGGCTCGCCGCCGCTATCGGTGTCGAAATGATCGAACAGGCCGATGAGGGGCGGCGGCTCGACACTGACATCGTGGAGACGATCCGCAACCGTCCTTCTGCGCTCCTCTACATTGCAAATGATGGTCGCAAGCGCGCGATCCGGTTGTCGACCATCGATCGCATGGAAGACGTCGATGCCGCGCAGATTCAGTTTATCGGTGGAAAGATGCGGGTCGCGGTGGAAGGCGGCCTGTTCGACGTCTGCGACATCGATTCAGCTCCTGAAGCGGGCCTGGTGAAGATGCTGCGGCTGACCGACGGTCAGTCTATCAAATATCTGGTGGTCGAGGACGTTCTCGACATTTTCCCGATCGAGGGCGGGATCGTCGCAAGCGCCAAACCCGAATTGCATGAAGGGATAATCCAAGCCTTTGGCGAACAGGTGGAGCTCATGAATGCCTTCCATTATTTCGAGGGCTTGGATATCCGATCGGGCGAACGCGGTGTGGCACCGTTATGCTATATCGACTGCGATGAGGACTCCAATTGGGAGCGGAGCATTCTGGCGCCTTTATTGTCGGCATCGGGCTATGATGTCAGCTTTGATCCGAATGACCAGACTGATGCCGCCGTCGTCCTCCATCGCGATATGGCCCGAGTCAGCGAAAGCGCAGCCGACCCGAGGGCACTTCATCTTCGAGACAGCAGCCACGTGGTCGACCAGACCATGCCAAGCATTTACCGCTATGACCGCGTCGGATTGATCTCGGCAATTGAGCAAAAACTGGCGAGGGGAGCCTGATATGGACGCATTGTATCTCATTGCTCATCTTAACGGCTCATGCGTCGGTATCGACAGTAGCGCTATTGAATCGATCGTGCACGTTCAGGATGTGGTGCCGGTTCCAAGGTGCGATCCGTCCATCGCGGGGCTGTTCGCCCTGCGCAGCCGCGTTCTGACCTTAATCGATACACAATATCTCGTCACCGGCGTCCGGCAGATTGCCGAAAAGGGTGCGCTCGCAGTAGTCGTGGAAATTGCTGGCCACCAATATGGCCTGCTGGTCGACAAGGTCGAGGACGTCGTTTCGATCAATGCCAGTCAGTTTGAAGACCGGGTCAAGCCGGCAGCCCAATGGACTTCCCTTGTTCAACAAACCGCTTCGGTCGACGGACGATTGGTCATGATCCTCGACCCTTCCTCACTCGTTGGCGGCCAAACAAGCCTTGCGGCATGATTTTCGCGTTTTCGTCTCCCTAATTAACGGGTCGATAATACAGGCAGGATACAGTCCAATCCGAACAAAGATTAAGGTGGATCGGACATGAAATCCTGTTTGATAGTTGATGACAGCAAGGTGATCCGCAAGGTTGCCCGGCATATACTGGAAACGATGCAGTTCGATGTGGCGGAAGCAGCAGATGGCAAGGAAGCGCTCGATCATGTGGCGACGGCGGCACCCGATGTTATCCTGCTCGACTGGAACATGCCGGTGATGAGCGGTATGGATTTCCTCCGCGCCTATCGTTCGATGGTCACATCGCCGTCAGCCAAAGTCATCTTTTGCACCACCGAAAATGGCATTGGGCATATTCAAGCAGCAATCGATGCCGGTGCCGACGAATATGTCATGAAGCCTTTCGACCGGGAGACGCTTGAGGCCAAGCTTCAAATCGTCGGCTGCATCTAAGCATTCATCCAGTGATACAAGCCCTTCAACAGCGAACTCACGAGTTTGCAAAGTCGCAACGCGCACCAATCCGGGTGATGCTGGTCGATGACAGCATCGTGGCGCGTTCGATTTTTGCGCGCGTTCTGGCATCGCATGATGAAATCAACATCGTCTGTGAAGCGGAGGACAGTGAAAACGCGCTGCTCCAATTGGAAACCAACCAAGTCGATATCATTTTGCTGGATATCGAGATGCCCAAACGGTCGGGCCTCGATGCGCTGCCGGATATTCAGGCCAAATCGCGAGGCGCGCGGATACTTGTTGTTTCTGCCTTTGCCGAGGAAAATGGTCCTGCGGCAATTCAAGCGCTCTCCCTTGGCGCTTGTGACACGCTGGCCAAACCAGGGCGCTCGGGTTTTTCAGGTCGGTTTTCGGAAATCTTGATCGACAAGGTTGTCCGCCTCGGTCGGTCGTCGCGCCAGCGCAGCGACGCAGGCCATGTTGCCAAACTGGCGGTAGATTTCAAACTAAGCGCCAAGCCGCGTTGCATTGCCATAGGATCATCCACCGGCGGTATACCGGCTATATACGAAATTGTCGGAAATCTAGAGCCGTCCTTCGAGTGTCCCGTTTTTATCACGCAACATCTCCCCGAAGCCTTCATGACCTTCTTTGCAAACCAGCTCGGCGGATTAACCGGCCGGACGGTAAAGGTTGCGGAAGTCGGCGAACCGGTAAGGGACAATCACATCTACATCGCGCCGGGGCACGCGCATCTTGTCTGCCGCAATGAACGGGGCGGGGTCGTCATAGACCATCAGGCGCATTATGCCGAAAGCCGATATTGCCCCTCGGTTGACGCCATGTTTGAATCAGTTGCCAAAGTTTACGGTGCTGATGCAATGGCGGTGGTACTTAGTGGCATGGGCAATGACGGCGTCATCGGCGCGCGCACGCTATCGGGCGTTGGCGGCATTGTGCTCGTTCAAGACATGGACAGCTCAGTGGTATGGGGCATGCCGGGCGCGGTTGCGCGCGAGCATCTGGCAACGGCTATACTCGCGCCGACCCAGATAACAGAAGTACTTAGCCGGATTGTGAAACTTAAATGAGTCTTTCAGACGCGAAGGCGTATAAAACCCTATCGGCGTTGCTTGAGAAAAAAACCGGCCAGACACTTATGGCTAACCGGCACTGGCGGATCGATATGGCTTTAAAGCCGGTCATGCGCCAGAATTCGATACCCGATCTTGCGACTTTGGTTTCCCTAATCGACATCGATGCCGACCCGAAACTTACAACCGCCTGTGTGGAGGCAATGGTGAATAACGAAACATGCTTCTTCCGCGATCAGGCAAACTTTGCGCTTTTGACCGGCCCAGTGCTCGATACGATACGAGAACACCGGATGGCAACGCGTAAGCTACGGATTTGGTCAGCGGCTTGCTCGACAGGGCAGGAGCCCTATTCGCTTGCCATTGCCATTGCCGAAAACCCTGAAAAATGGCGCGGGTGGACGGTCCAGATCATGGCGACCGACGTATCGAGTTCGGCGCTGGCGCAGGCTCGGTCGGGGCGATATTCGCAGTTCGAAATCCAGCGCGGTTTGCCCGTGATGCAGATGCTTCGCTATTTCGAACAGCATGGAGAAGAATGGACCGCCAGGGATAATCTGCGCAAAATGGTGACCTTCGCCGAGCACAATATGCTCCAACCCGCGCGACATTTCGGCAAGTTCGACATCGTCTTGTGCCGCAACATGCTGATGTATCTGTGCGACGACAAGCGATCGCAGGTTCTCGACGGCATCGCGCCATTGATTGCCGACGACGGCATCCTGATGCTGGGGGCAGCCGAAACGGTTATCGGCCAAACGCAGAACTTCCGGTCAAGCAAAGAGTTTCGAGGGTTTTATGAGCCGGCGAGCGCGAGCAGAATGGGAGGATTAGCGGACATGCGCCGCACCGCGTGATGTTGCGCTAACATCTTGATATGCTAATGGTCCACGCATGACCATGATCTGGACCCCATCGCCGAATTTTGGCGAGCGCACCTTGCCGATAACGATGCTGGTCCTGCACTACACAGGCATGAAGTCGGGCGCTGAGGCCATTGACTGGCTAGCCAACCCTGCATCCAAGGTTTCCGCGCATTATGTCGTCGATGAAGACGGGCAGGTCGTCCACATGGTTCGAGAGGAACAGCGGGCGCAGCATGCGGGCCTGTCCTATTGGCGCGGCATCACCGACAACAACAGCGCGAGCATCGGGATCGAAATCGTCAATCCGGGTCATGAGTTCGGCTATCGGCCTTTTCCCGAAGCTCAAATGGATTCAGTGACACGGCTGGTGGCTGAATTGGTGAGAACTTACAACATCGAGCCGCGCAATGTTGTCGGTCACAGCGATGTGGCCCCGGCGCGCAAGGAAGACCCCGGCGAACTTTTCGATTGGGAGCGTCTTGCCAGGCTGGGGCTGGCGGTGCCGAGGCCAAAGGGCAATCTCGTCGATCCGGAATGGCCCGATGCCGCCTTTCTGCTTGCGCTCGAGCGTTATGGTTATGGCATCGCGGATGGTCCGGCAGCGGTTGTCGCTTTTCAGCGCCGGTTTCGTCCTGAAAATATCGATGGCGTTATTGACGGCGAATGCCGCGCGATTTTGCTTGCATTGCTCTTGGAGTATGAGGGCGGACCTGCTATCTGACCCGCGCCAGAGGGTTGGGCGACTGCTGCTTTGCGGGTAACTGCATCGGAGAGGAAAGTCCGGGCTCCAGCGAGGAACGGTGCCGGGTAATGCCCGGCTGAGGCGACTCAAGGGAAAGTGCCACAGAAATCATACCTCCGTATTTCGATACGGTAAGGTCGAAACGGTGCGGTAAGAGCGCACCGCATTGCTGGTAACAGCAATGGCACGGCAAACCCCACCGGGAGCAAAACCGAATAGGGGCGGCATATGGCATCCTCCTGCCAGTCGCCCGGGTTGGTTGCATGAGCGGCGCAGCAATGCGTCGCCTAGATGAATGGTCGCACAGTGTCTTCGGACGCGGACAGAACCCGGCTTACAGACCCTCTGGCTTTTTCTTCCGTCAGGCGAGCACGGATACATTCACCCGCCCCTCCCTTTACGCGCACGTCAACTATACATCCCAGAGATATTATGGTGGTAAGTGCGCCAAGGGAATTTTTGAGAGGGGAATTTCAATGTCGATCGTCGATCGTGCCAAGAACATGATTTTGAAACCAGCGGACGAATGGAGTGTCGTTGCTGATGAGCCAGCCACTGTTGGCGGGCTGTTTACCGGCTACGCCATGATTTTGGCGGCAATTCCCGTGGTTGCCGCTGTGATCTTTACCGGCGCGCTGGGGATGTCGGCGGCAGGGTTCGGCGGCATGGGCGGTGGTGCCATGGCGATGGGCTTCAGCGCCGTGACCGCTATGGCAGTAATAGGCTATGTGCTGTCGCTTATTACGCTTTATCTGATGTCGATGATCGTGAATGCCGTCTCGCCGAGCTTTAACGGCAAATCCGATATGGTTCAGTCCACCAAGCTGATGACCTATGCGTCGACGCCGACATGGGTGGCGGGCTTGGTCAGTTGGATACCGATCTTGGGCGGCTTGATCTCACTGGCGGCCATCGCTTATGTCGTTTATCTCATTTATCTGGGGCTAAAACCGGTTCTGGGCGTACCGCAGGAAAAGGTTGCCGGGTTTACGGTAGTCATCGTGCTGATCTACATCGTGCTGTCTTTGGTCGTATCGGGCATCATTCTCGGCCTATTGTTCACGACCTTCTTCAGCAGCGCGATGATGGGCGGCGCGATGTCCGGCGCATAAATTGCGTTTACTGCTCTAGCAAAATTGCCATGCCGTCGCTAAGTCGGCGGCATGGTGCGTTCCACTCGCAGAAATGACTGGGGTTTTCCCCGCTGGCGCGGCTATGGCAGCAGCAGCGAAGCGCAACAGGTGCGCCTGTGCGACCGTTACGGCTGCAACAAGGCGGGCAATTGCCCCGCGCCAAAGTCGCCCAACAATCCCGACCGCTGGATGTTCTGCGAAGAACATGCCGGCGAATATAATCGCGGGTGGGACTATTTCGAAGGCTTAACGAAGGAAGAGGCCGAGCAGCGCGAAGCCAACGAGCGCCGCGACGCGTCGGGTTTCAAGGAATCCGCGCATTACGGATGGGCAGGGTCGGGCGACGGCAGCCGCAGCCGCGACGAAATGCACGCGCTCGACATATTGGGCCTTGAAAGCGATTCAAACTTTGAAGACGCCAAAAGGGCCTGGCGCAAGATAGCCAAGGAGACCCACCCGGACGTCAACCCCGGCAACAAAGATGCTGCGATGGCTTTCCAGGCGGGGCAGGCGGCGTATGATGTGCTGCGCGTTGCCGAAGAACGGCGGGAGTGGAAGGGCTAAGCAGCGTAACGGGCAGCAGTTTCGCGGATTAACGAAATCATGTTGGGAATGCCCTGCGTCCGGTTGGAGCTTAGCTGGTTTTTAAGGTCGAACGGCGCGAGGGCGGTCTCAATGTCGGTGCCGAGGATATTAGCGGCGCTTTCGCCCTCGACGGTTTTCAGCACCAGCGCGATAATCCCTTTGGTAATCGCTGCATTGCTGTCGGCCAGAAAGGTCAGTTGTCCGCCCTCGACCACCGGATACACCCACACACTTGCAGAACAGCCGCGCACCAGCGTCGCATCGGTTTTCAACGCATCCGGCATTTCGGGCAGCTGCTTGCCGAGATCGATGAGCAGCCGGTAACGGTCGTCTGCGTCGAGAAAATCATATTCTTCATAAATGTCTGCAAGTGTGGTCATGGACCACGCGCTTATGGCGGCAGGGGTCAGATATCAATCCCTGCAGCAATAGCCTCAAGCTTTTTGACGCGTTCTTTCAGGTCGGCGACTTCGATACGAGAGGTCGCGGACGGTACTGGCGCATCGGTGCTATGACGTGCGGCGTCAAGCTCGGCATGTTTCAAGGCGATCCAGTCGCGCCATCCGCGCAGGCTCAACGAAGAAACAATTCCAACGCACAGCACTGCAAAAGCGCCAACGATAATGTAGAAATTGGGATCCTGTTGCATGGTTCCGTCCTTCTTTCCCTTGCGCACCGCTTAGCGGCCACGCAGTTCCTCGATCTGGCGGTTGATATCGCTTGTGCTGTTATTGTCGGTCGCGATCCGTTCCAGCACTTGAATTCGGTCCTTTAGCGTGCGGATTTCATCCTGCATCGACTTGGTGTCATCATTTCCGAGGAGTCGCTGCGTCTTGTTGCCTAGCATGTCTTCATCCTCGACGATGCCGTGTCGCGCCTTATAGCGGCTGCTCAGCACTTTGCCGATGGTCACGATCAAGACAATTGCCACAACCATCGTAAATGGGTCGCCAATCATCATGTCAATTCCTTTTCGTGGCTGGGGATCATCGGTGTGGGGATGCTGCGCAGGCTCTCGATTTCCTTTGCGAGGCTATATCCCTGATCTGTTACGATCCGTTCGAGAACCGCAACGCGTTCTTCTAGGCGGCCTTTGTCGGCGGCATATTGCGCGGCTTTTTCGGCAATGCCTTGCGCGTCCAGTTCCATTTGGCGTTCTTTCATCTTCATCCAGGGGCGAAAGATCGCTCCGGCAAAAATGGCCAGAAGGCCGCAGCTTATGCCAAGGATAGGAATCATCACAGGGTCCATTTTGTCCTCCTCAGTTGGTCGGGCCGCGTAGAGATTCGATCTCTGCGGTCAGACGGTGGCTGTCATCGACAACGATTTTTTCGACGTTGGCGAGGCGGTCCTTGATCGACCCGAGTTCAGCGCGGAGTTGCGCGTTTTCCTGGCTGAGCAGACGAACGCGCTCGACCGCTTCTTGGTCGGTTTTGGGATACACCGCCTGACCCCATGCTCCATCGAGCGGATAACCGTTCTTGATACGTAACCACGTCGTCACCACCCAGCCCACAGAAATTGAGACTACGCCAATGCCGATCATCGGGCCAATGGCTGTGAAAATAGCGAGTTTATCGGGATCCATATTTTTTCCTCCAATGCGCCTAGCGCAGATTTTCGATTTCTTCGGACAGGCGGCCTGCCTTGTCTGTGACGATACGTTCGAGCACGGCTATACGTTCTTCCAGATGGCCGATCTTGCCGTTCAGCGTTTCATTCTCGTTGCTCAACAGCATGATCTTGCGGTCGACGTCCGCATCCTTTTTCTCGGTTTTGCCGCCCCACTCGTCTTCAAGCGCGTAGCCGTGGCGCGCCCGAATCCAGTTGTTAATCAACCAACCAAGGGTGCAGACGAGAACGATCCCGACGATAAATCCATTTCCACCAAATATGCTCATTAGAGGTCCTTCCAGGGCAGGCGGCGGGTTATGGGGCGGATATCGCTGTTGCGGAAATCAACGCTCCAGTTGCGGCGGTCGGCTTCGCGTTTTTTGCTGGCGAAATGATGATAGGCGAACCAGGCAATCAGACCGAGAATTATCAACGTAAACATCTTCTGTTTCCTCCTATGAGGGGCGATCAGCGAAGCCGCTCAAATTCCTGGTTAAGGCTCATATGGTTGTCGGTCGTGATGCGCTCCATCACCGACAGGCGCTCTTCCAGCCTGCCCATCTGCCCGCGCATTGCCTCATTTTCGTTGCTGAGCAATTCGGTCTGGCGGCTTGGTGCCAGTCCCTCAATCTTCAGCGCGGCCTTGACCTTGCGGCGTCCATAATATTGGATCATCAGGGTAACCGCCGATCCAATCATCGCGCCGAAAAACAAGATCGACATGAATTCGCCTTCGTGCATCTCAACTTCCCTCCCGTTCGTCGCGCTCAGCGCAGGCTTTCTATTTCGTCGGCCAGCTGTTTGTTGTTGCTTACATAATAGGTTTCAATGTCGGCAAGCCGGTGGTCGATTTCGCGGAAGCGTGAGCGGATGTCGCGGGTGGTGCGGGCCGGTGACTGACGTACGCCCTGCCAGAATTTCTGTTCCTCGCGGTCGTCGGTGTAGAGGTGAACAGGCTTTTTGTCGGCCATCCATGCGGTGATCCAGTACGCAATCAGCGTCCACGGAAAGCCGCCCATCAACGTCAGCATTACGGTCCCCAGGCGCACCCAGAGCACATTGACGCCGGTGTAATCCGCTATCCCGGCACAAACGCCTTTCCATTTGCCGTTTTGCTTGTCGAGATAGAATTTGGTGTGAGTCCCTTGCATTTCAGCGGTTCCTTTCCAGCCGGCGGATATTTTTGGGGGCATAATCTTCTGCTTCATGATCCAGTCGGCGTGGCTGCCATTCGGGATTATCCTGCGCGACGAGACGCTCGACGGTATCGAGGCGATCTTCAAGGCGACGTGCCAGGTCGTTCATGTCACCGAGCATGCGCTCGTCATCATTGGTCAGTGTCGCGGCGGTCTTCCAGCGGGTGACATAATGCAGAATCAGCCAGGGCAGACCGATAAACAACATACCGACGACAAACACGGGTACGAGTACTTCATCCATCGGCTCAGCCCTCCTTCTTCGCGTCTTGTTTCATGGCTTTTTTCATTGCTTCAAGCTCAGCATCGACAACGTCGAAGCTTTCGAGCGCGGCAATCTCGTCGCCAAGCGTCTTAGGAGCATCGCTGCCAATCTTCAGCGCATCGGCATAGCCCTGTGCCTCGTCGACGCGGCGTTCGAGAATATCGAAACGCGAGAAGGCTTCACGAACCTTGTCGCCGTTATACATGGTACGCAGCTTGACCTGATTCTCGGCGCTTTCAAGGCGAGTCATCAGCGCATTTTGACGGCTACGCGCGTCGGCTAGCTTCTTCTGCAACTTGTGAATATCCTGCTCCGACGCCTTCAGCGCGTCGTTCAGCACATCGACTTCTGCAGACAGCTGCTCACGCATGTCGGTCGCCTTGCGCTTTTCAAGCAGGGCTGCCTTGGCCAGATCTTCGCGACCCTTGGACAAGGCGAGATGGGCTTTATCGGTCCAGTCGGCCTCCAGCGTGTTGAGCTTGTCGATATGACGACGCAGTTCCTTCTGGTCGGCGATGGTGCGCGCGGCAGACGCGCGGACTTCGACCAGCGTCTCCTCCATTTCGAGGATGATCATGCGGATCATCTTCGCCGGGTCCTGCGACTTGTCGAGCAAGTCGGTGACGTTGGCGGCGATGATGTCGCGGGTTCGTGAAAAAATGCCCATTGGGTAACTCCGGTTGAAACTATTTTTACGCGCGTCTTCAAAAATGGGGGCGACCGGGGCGGGTAGGGGGGAGCTGGGGCGCCCCGGTCGCGGGCTTACGAAGTCAGGCAAGGTAGCTGACAACGATTGGCCGTTGGGAATGGGTGGTTGCATTGACCTGGTAATCTTCCTTGTGGTTGAAAACCGAAACGGCATAGCTGGTGAAGATCATCGCCATTGACAGGGCGACGGCAACTCCAAGACGGCTTTCGCTTTCATGTGCTTTGGTTTCGGTGCTCATTTTGGTATTCCCTTTGTTGTGGTTGCCGGTGCTTGCCGGCTTGAACACATCTTTGCAGGGAGCGTGCCAATTTTGAACTTTCCCGCAAATTAGCCAGTTTTTAGCAAATCGAGCGCAATAGGTCTGGTACTTATTGCTATTAGGTGGTGAATTATGCCAATGTTTGAAAATGGATCGTGAAAGCCATCAATTTATCGGCCAGTCGTCGGCATTTCTGGACGCTGTCGAACGCGCAAGCCGCGCCGCGCCGCTCAATCGCCCGGTATTGGTAGTCGGTGAACGCGGGACTGGCAAGGAGCTCATTGCAGAGCGATTGCACCGGCTCAGTTCGCGGTGGGACGGTCCGCTGGTAACAATGAACTGCGCTGCGCTTCCCGAGACATTGATCGAGGCCGAACTGTTCGGCCATGAGGCGGGTGCATTTACTGGTGCGACGCGAGTTCGTGAGGGGCGTTTCGAAGAGGCCGATGGCGGGACGTTGTTCCTCGATGAGCTTGGCACGCTGAGCATGGGCGCGCAGGAACGCTTGTTGCGTGCGGTCGAATATGGCGAGGTTACCCGGATTGGATCATCGCGGCCGGTTCGCGTGGACGTGCGGATCGTCGCGGCAACGAACGAGCATCTGCCGAATATGGTGGACGCGGGGAAGTTTCGGGCCGATTTGCTCGACCGCCTGTGCTTCGAGGTCATTACGCTGCCGCCACTGCGGGTGCGCGAAGGGGATGTCGAGGTTCTGTCGGAATATTTCGGCCGTAAAATGGCTGCAGAGCTGAGCTGGGAAGGCTGGCCGGGCTTTGGCGAGGTTGCGACGCGTGCAATGGAAAACCATCTTTGGCCGGGCAACGTGCGCGAGTTGCGTAACGTTGTCGAACGCGCGGTCTATCGCTGGGCCGATCCTTCGCAGCCGGTCGACTATATCCAATTCGACCCGTTCGAAAGCCCGTGGCGCAGTGGTATTGCCCAATCCGCGCCGACCCACGCAACTGTGGATAGCGAGAGCGGCATTGATGCGCGCTTTTCGACCGACTTAAGTCACGTTTTGGAGGTTACCGATTTCCGCGCAGCGACCGAGAAATATGAAAAAGCGGTTTTGGAACAGGCACTTGCAAAATCCCGTTACAACCAGCGGCAGACGGCAAAAGCGCTCAATCTCAGCTATGATCAGTTACGGCACACACTGAAAAAACACGATCTTTTGGGGTAAGAAAAAGGGCGACCGAAGCCGCCCTTCATCTACATATATGACCTTGATCAACCGCCGTTGAAGCTAACCATTGCATAAAGCATCGGGATCGACAGCATCGTGTTGATCCGCGACGTGATCATCGCTGTGGTTGCAGCCTTCGCTTTGCTTGCGTCGTCGGCTTCGACGATCCCGAGCGCTTTCTTTTGGTTGGGCCAGATAATAAACCAGACATTGAAGGCCATTATCAGCCCAAGCCACATCCCGATGCCGATAAGGTCGTAACCCGGCTGGAAGGTCAAGGCCTCGACCAGATAGGGTGACGCGCCCGATGCAGGTTGCCCGGCGATGGCAAGGCCAAAGAGAACCGTCAGCGCGGCGGCCCAGCGGAAGAAGAACAAGGCCGCTGGCGCGATATGCTTTGAAACGCCCGGTTTCAGCTCTGCCGGAATTTTTGGCATGGTCGGAATCTGTACGAAATTGAAGTAATAAAGCAGTCCGATCCACACTATCCCGACGAATGTATGCAGCCAGCGGAAGATGGTTGGAATTGCAAAGCCATCGCCGCCCCCATGAAACGCAATTACCGCGATGGCGAGTACCAGCCCCGCAACAAGCACGTAATGAAGATTTCCAAAGAATTTAGCCATATTACCTCCTGTTGGCTGCTCAGGCGATGAATGCCCAACTGGTCCTCTGCCTAAACCGGCGACTTCAAAATGTCACATATATTCTGTTATTTCAGATGGCCGAACGGGAACGCATGTCGCTCCCGTAAGTTTGATTGCTAACCCTGAAATCGACCGGAGAAATTGAATGAGCTTTATGCTTCCTGACCTTCCTTATGCCGTAGACGCCTTCGGCGACCTTTTGTCGGCGGAAACATTCGAATTTCATCACGGGAAACACCATAAAGCCTATGTCGACAAGACTAACGAATTGGTCGGCAAGGAGGCAGATCTAAACGGTGCCAGCCTCAGCGATGTCATCATCGCCGCCAAGGATAAAGGGAACGCGTCGCTGTTCAACAATTCGGCCCAGATATGGAACCACAGCTTCTACTGGCAGTGCCTGTCGCCCGAACAGCAGGCTCCTTCCGGCAAGTTGGAGGACATGATCGCCAATGAGTTCGGCAGCCATGAAATGATGATTGAGAAGTTGGCCGACGAGGCGGTAAAACATTTCGCCAGTGGCTGGGCCTGGCTCGTCCTCGATAAGGACAGGCTGAAAATCACATCGTTGCATGATGCGGACACGCCCGTCGCACACCAGATGCAACCGCTGCTGACCATCGATGTGTGGGAACACGCTTATTATATCGACTATCGCAACAAGCGGCCCGCCTATGTCGATGCTTTACTGAAGCAAGCGATCAACTGGGAGTTTGTGGCGCAGAACCTCGACGGCAACGGCATCGCCCGCGCTGATCAATAAGCTTTATCCCTGCGGCGGGATTTCGGGTGGGCCGTCCAGGTTCAGGCCATGCCGCATCAGCATCGGGATATTAGCCAGCGCGAACAGGAACGTTAACGCAGGCAGAGCAAAGGTCTTGATGGCGATATACTGATCGGCATCGGTCACGACGATCAGGATTTCGTTCAGCCCGGCGAGCGCGAGGAAGAACATCCCCCAGCTAAGCGACAGTTTCAACCATCCTTCGTCGGATAGGCCGTCATATGCTTGCTCAAGCAAATATTTTAGCGCGGGTTTCGCGCGAAGCCAACCGCCGATGATTATCGCAGCGAACAGCAAATACACTGCGGTCGCCTTGTGCTGAATAAAAGCGAAATCCCGAAACCACAACGTCAGTGCGCCAAAACCGATCACGAAAACCGCCGACATCTTCATCATCGGCGAAACGCGCCCCAGCTTCCATCTCGACACGCCAATCGCGATGACGATCGCGACCATGAAAGCGGCAGTACCGACTATCGGCCCCTGCACCGGGTCGCCATCGCTTTTCCCCAAACGCGAACCGATGAAGAAGACCAGCAACGGACCGAAATCGAGGATGAAGCTCAACAGGCCCGAAGGCTTTTTGTCTGCAGCGGTAGCGCTCATTGCGCTCCACCGCTGATCGCGCGAGCCAAGTCTTGCGCGTTGAAAGGGCGAAGATCGTCGATGGTCTCACCCACCCCGATCGCGTGAATTGGCAGGCCAAATTGCTTGGCTGCGGCAACCAGAATGCCGCCGCGCGCACTGCCGTCCAGCTTGGTCATGACAAGCCCGGTCACATCGGCGACTTCCTTGAAAATCTCGATCTGTGACAGCGCGTTCTGACCAGTGGTCGCGTCAAGCACGAGCACGACGTCATGTGGTGCTTCTGGGTTCAAGCGGCCCAGCACGCGCCGGATTTTGGCAAGCTCGTCCATCAACTCGCGCTTGTTTTGAAGCCGCCCTGCGGTGTCGACGATAAGCACGTCGATGCCTTCTGCCGTCGCCCGCTTCACCGCGTCATAGACCACACCGGCCGCATCGCCGCCTTCGGGGCCGGTCACAATCGGAACGCCGATCCGGTCGGCCCAGACCTTCAACTGGCCGATCGCGGCGGCACGAAACGTGTCGCCGGCAGCCAACATAACGCCATAATCCTGTTCGAGGAACAGATGCGCAAGTTTCGCGATGGTCGTCGTCTTGCCTGACCCATTGACACCGATGACGAGGATGACCTGCGGGCGGGGGAATGCGTCGATGTCGAGCGGCTCCGCCACAGGGGCCAGCACCGCTGCTATCTCATCCTCGACGATCTGGCGGATGCCTTCGGCGTCGATGCCCTTGTCAAAGCGTCCGGCCGCAATCTTATCGCGAATTTGCGCGGCCATCGCAGGGCCAAGGTCGGAGGCAATGAGCGCATCCTCTATCTCGTCCAGATCGTGCGCTTCAAGCTTGGCCTTCGTGACCAGCCCGGTGATATTGTCGGTCAGCTTGCTCGATGTCTTTTTGAGGCCACCAAACAGCCGATCTTTCCAGCCGGAATTTTCGGTCATGCGATAATGTCTGCCTGCAATGCGCCGTCCTTTATCCCGTTGACCGTAGCGGTTGCGATGCTGCCTTCAACCGCGAGCCTGTCGAGCTTCACATAAGCGAAATTTTCCGCATGGCCAGACATGCCGCCTTTTTCGACCGCAATTTTCTGGGTCGAACCCAAAAGCGATTGCAGCCACTCCGCCCGCTCCGTCGCAACGGCATTGCGCAGTTCTCGCGCGCGGGTCTTTATACTTTGCGGCGGCACCTGCGGCATTCGCGCGGCGAGGGTGCCTTTTTTGGGGGAATAGGGGAAGATATGGCCGTGGACGATCTGGCACTGTCTGACCAGATCGACGCTGTTTGCAAACATGGCGTCATCCTCGGTTGGAAAGCCTGCGATGATGTCCGCGCCGATCGCGATTTCCGGACGCCGCTCCTTCATCCGCGCGACCAGTTCGATGGCAAGTTCACGACTGTGACGACGCTTCATCCGCTTGAGGATCATGTTGTCTCCAGCCTGCAATGACAGATGGATGTGCGGCATCAGGCGCGGCTCGCAGGTGATGATGTCGAACAAGCGCTCATCGATTTCCACGCCGTCAATGGATGACAGGCGAAGGCGCGGCAAATCGGGAACGAGCTTCAGGATGCGCTCGACCAGCTGGCCTAAATTGGCTTTGCCTGGAATATCCTGCCCATAGCTGGTGACGTCCACGCCGGTCAGGACAACTTCCTTGAAGCCCTCATTCGCCAGCATCCGGATATGTTCTATTACGCTGCCAGCCGGAACCGAGCGGCTGTTGCCGCGTCCGTATGGGATGATGCAGAAGGTACAGCGATGGTCGCAACCATTCTGCACTTCGACAAAGGCGCGGGTTTTACCTGAATAGGCGGTCACCAGATGCGGTGCAGTCGCCTCCAGCGTCATGATGTCGGAGACGATAACCGGACGGTCGCTTCGCTCGATCAGCGCCGTCAAAACGCCGAAATCCTGCTTTTCCGCATTGCCGAAAACGCCGGACACTTCCGGCATTGCGTGAAACGTGCCGGGTTCGACCTGCGCAGCGCAGCCTGTGACCATGATCCGCGCATCCGGGCTGCGCTTGAACGCTTGCCTTATCGCCTGCCGCGTCTGACGCACCGCCTCGTTGGTCACGGCGCAGCTGTTAATAATGACGATGTCGTCATGCCCTGCCAACTGCTCGGCAAGCGCGTTGCTTTCGGCGAGGTTGAGGCGACACCCCATGCTGATGACTTCGGGTTTGCGGAGCGGCGCGTTCATCCGAAATGGTTCCAGTCGGCCGAGCCCTTAAACACGTAGGTAGCGCTGCCTGTCATGATGACGGACTGGCCGGGTGACCAATCGATTGTCAACGGACCTCCCGGAAGATGCACGATGACAGGCGAATTTACCCTGCCTTGGCGGATTGCCGCAACAGCCGTGGCGCAAGCCCCTGTGCCGCAAGCGCGCGTTTCGCCGACGCCGCGTTCCCATACGCGCAGTTTGATCGCGTTTTGCTCAATCGACGCGACGTTGACGTTAACGCGCTCCGGAAACGCCGCGTCATGCTCGATGATAGGGCCAAGCCGCTCCAGATCGACCGCATCGCAATCGGCTACGAAAAAAACAGCGTGTGGGTTGCCGACATTGACCGCCATCGGGGATGCCAGTTCATCCCAGGCAAGCGGCATCGAGGCGCTATCCATGGCGAAGGCAAGTGGGATTTCCTGCCATTCGAATTTGGGCACGCCCATGTCGATGGTAACGCCGCCATCGGACAGCCTGCCCGCAATCAATCCGCCGGCGGTTTCTATCGCGACGTCGCGGCCCAGCAATGCGACGACGCAGCGCGAAGCATTGCCGCACGATTCCACTTCGCTGCCATCGGCATTGTATATGCGCATTGCTAAGTCGGCGCTGCGGGACTGTTCGAGGACGATGAGCTGGTCACAACCTATGCCAAGCTTGCGGTCGGCAATGCCGCGCGCCATTGCCGGAGTGACCGGTAAAGGGGTTTCGCGGGCATCGATGACGACGAAGTCGTTGCCCAAACCGTGCATCTTGTGGAATTCGCCCGTCGCCATGGCGCGCGATTTAGGGGCTGTTGTCCGGCAAGTCCAGAATTCATGCCGACGTTACGGTTAGCGGCGGGCTAGGATGCCTTGCGTCTGGGCTGCCGTTGCTCGCCGCTTGTCGAAGTTTCGGCGTTTCGCCGCCGTGCGGGTAGCAGGTCCTTCTGCGCCAACAGCGTTCGCGCTTGATCGATGCTCATGGGTTGTCCGAAATACCATCCTTGGCCCTTGGCGCAGCCCAACAGTCTAAGCTTGTCGATAATCTGCTCGTCTTCAATGCCCTCAGCCGTAATCGGGACATCCAGACTTGCACCGAGACCGGCAATGGCGCTTACAATTGCTGCGCTCTCCGCATTTTCCAGCATTGACGAAACAAAACTACGGTCGATCTTGATACGGTCGAATGGCAGCGCACGAAGGTGCGCCAGCGATGAATATCCGGTTCCGAAATCATCGAGCGCAATCTGGATGCCCTGATTCTTGAGACTTCCGACTATCGATTGGGCAAGGCTGAGATTTTTGAACAGCGAACTTTCGGTGATTTCGACCTCAAGCCTGCTGGCGGGAAAACCTGTTTCGACGAGCAGCTTCACAATTTTTTGTGCAAGCCACGGGTCTTTCAGCTGCACCGGCGAAATATTGACCGATATCGTCAGTTTGGGGTCCCATTCCTTTGCTTCGATCATCGCCTTGCGGATGATGCTCATCGACAGATCGCCGATCATGCCGGTTTCTTCTGCCACTGGAATGAAATCATCGGGCGAAATCAGCCCCCGGACCGGCGAAACCCAGCGTGCCAGCATCTCGAAACCGACCAGTTCGCCGGTCGCAAGATCGATCTGCTGTTCGAAATAGGGCACGAATTCATCGTTGGGAATCGCCGCGCGGATATCACCTTCAAGCGAATTACGTGAGCGTAGTTCGATCTCCATGCCATTTTCAAACCAGCTATAGCCGTTTCGCCCGTTCTTCTTGGCCGCATATAGCGCGATGTCGGCGCGGCGGATGAGCATGTCGATGGAATCGCAATCCAGTTCGGGACGGCTGATGCCGACCGATGCGGTCACTGTTTGCTCGGTTTCCGAGATAAGAACCGGTCGTGCGAGGGCATCCACCAGATCTTCGGCGATGCGATCTACCGATTCGGGATATTCGGGCTCGAACACCACGCAAATGCCGAATTCGTCGCCACCAAGGCGGGAAATCACGCTGCTCGGCGGAACCACGTCGCGCATGCGATCAGCAACTTCGCGCAGCAGCAGGTCGCCATTGTCATGACCGTATAAGTCATTGATTTTCTTGAATCCGTCGAGGTCGACCATCATGAAAGCAATCGACTTGCCTCGCTTCGATGCTCGCGCGCTCAGTTCGGCTGTTTTTTCCTTGATGGCGCGGCGGTTGAAGAGGTTGGTAAGGGGATCGGTGATCGCCATATGCTGTGCGCGAACCTCGGCCTGACGGTAGACGTCGATCTCATCGCTCAACGCGCTGGTGCGACGCCAGATGAGCAAGATCAACGCGATATTGAGCAGCAGCGCGGTAACCATCACCTGATCGGCACCCTGGCTGTTGCCGATGAAAGTCCGAACAGTCTGTGCGCCGACTTGCCCGCCGATAACGACGAACATCACAATGGCGGCGAACATCACGGTGCCGTAAATCAGGCTTTTCCCGCCTTTTTCTCGGCCGGCCGCACCTAATGCGATGTTCTCGGTTTCCGGCACTTGCAAGTCCATAATATTGCCAATCCTGTCGGCAGGCTCAATGCACCAAAAAAGGTCAAAATATTATTAAGCTAGTAGTCCAGTGCTGCACACCCGGCATATTCCTGTCAGTCAGGTCCGCAGAACATCCTTGCTTTTTAAGGTCGGCAGGATTATCTGCCGCGCCTACGGACAACGGTCCGCTACTGAAATTATTGGAAATCGGTCATTTCCAAGCTGGTCGGCGAAGTTTCGCTCACCGGCTTTTTGTTCGTTTATGCCTCGAATGAGGCGATTATGTAAGGAAGACGCATGTTTGACAAGCTGAGCGACCGGTTGGGAGGGGTCTTTGATCGCCTGCGCGGTCGCGGTGCGTTGAACGAAGCCGATGTCCGCGAAGCGATGCGCGAAGTGCGCGTTGCTTTGCTTGAGGCTGACGTTGCCCTTCCAGTAGTGCGCGAATTTGTCGACAAGGTTACCGAGACGGCGGTCGGCGCGCAGGTTCTGAAATCGGTCACGCCGGGGCAGCAGGTCGTCAAGATCGTCAATGACGCACTGGTTGAGATGCTCGGCGCGGAGCAGAGCGACCTTGATCTGGCCGTTGCGCCGCCCGCGATCATCATGATGGTCGGCTTGCAAGGGTCGGGCAAAACCACAACAACTGCCAAAATCGCCAAATTGCTGAAGGCCAAGCAGGGCAAGAAAGTCCTGATGGCCTCGCTCGACGTCAACCGCCCTGCGGCGCAGGAACAATTGGCGACGCTGGGCACGCAGACCGAAGTCGCAACGTTGCCTATCATGCAAGGGCAGCAACCGGTCGATATCGCGAAACGCGCGCTGCAGGCGGCGAAATTGCAGGGCTTTGATGTCCTGATCCTGGACACTGCAGGCCGATTAAACGTCGATCAGCAGTTGATGGACGAGATGAGCGCCGTCGCCAAGGTCGCGATGCCGCAGGAAATCCTGTTGGTCGTGGACTCGCTTACCGGTCAGGACGCGGTCAATGTTGCGAAAAGCTTTGGCGAACGCGTTGACCTGACCGGTATCGTGCTGACCCGCATGGACGGCGACGCACGCGGCGGGGCGGCGCTTTCGATGCGTGCCATCACCGGCAAGCCCATCAAATTTGCGGGCGTCGGTGAGAAGCTCGACGCGATTGAAGCGTTCAATCCTTCGCGCGTTGCGGGGCGCATTCTTGGCATGGGCGATGTTGTCGGCCTCGTCGAACGCGCGTCCGAAATGGTCGAAAAGGAAGATGCGGACAAACTCGCGGCCAAGATGGCCAAGGGCCAGTTCGACATGGACGATCTGCGCACGCAATTTCGCCAGATGACCAAGATGGGCGGTCTTGGGGCGCTTGCCGGCATGATGCCGGGGATGAAAAAGGCCAAGGCAGCGATGGACGCCAGCGGCATGAACGACAAATTGCTCGTACATATGGACGCGATCATTGGTTCCATGACGCCAAAGGAGCGCGCAAAGCCGGAACTGCTTAATGCGAAAAGAAAAATTCGCATCGCCAAGGGTTCGGGGATGACGGTTCAGGACGTGAACAAGCTGATCAAGATGCATCAGGAAATGGCAACCGCCATGAAGCGCATCCGCAAGATGGGCGGGCTGAAGGGCCTCGCCGCGATGTTTGGCGGAAAGGGCGGAGCAGATCTGGGCGGCGCGATGGAGGGAATGCACGGCCTTCCACCCGGCGCGATGCCGCCGGGAATGGGCGGTTTGCCCGGCATGGGCGGTGGCGGCGGAATGCCGCCAGATCTCGCACGACTTCTTAGTAAAAAGAAATAAGTATATAATTTAATTTAAGATATTTCAGAAAGGTGAGTTAGTTTTATGGCATTATCAATGCGTTTGTCGCGGGGCGGTTCGAAAAAGCGTCCTTATTATAAAATCGTCGTAGCCGACGCCCGCGCCCCGCGCGATGGCAAGTTCATTGAGCGTATCGGCAGCTACAACCCGCAGCTTACCAAGGACAGCGCAGAGCGCATGATCCTCGACGCCGAGCGCGCGAAGCACTGGCTTGCCGCTGGCGCGCAGCCGTCTGACCGCGTTGCCCGTTTCCTCGACATCGCGGGTGTCAAGGAGCGCAAGGTGAAGAGCAATCCGAACAAGGGCGAACCCGGCCAGAAAGCCAAGGATCGTGCCGAAGACAGGGCTACCAAGCTGGCTGAAGCCGAAGAAGCTGCAGCCGCAGCGGCGGCCGCTCCGGCACCTGAGCCAGAGCCTGAAGTTGTTGAAGAAGTAGTTGCTGAAGAAGCCGCGCCTGCGGTCGAAGAAGCGCCTGCTGCTGAAGAAGCTGCGCCAGAAGCAGTAGCTGAAGAAGCTGCTCCGGTTGAAGCGGCCGCTGAAGAAGCGCCCGCTGCCGAGGAAGCTGCACCAGAAGCAGCTGCTGAAGAAGCGCCGGCCGCTGAGGCCGAAGCTCCTGCTGCAGAAGAAGCAACCGAAGAAAAGGCCGAGGGCTAAGACTTGCCAAAAGACCAATTGGTCAACACCGTCACGCTTGCCGCCGTTTCCGGTGCGCATGGCGTGACGGGCGAAGTCCGTCTCAAGCTGTTTGCAGAAAATCTGGACAGCTTGAAACGGTACAAGAGTTTCAATGACGGCGCGCTGACGGTGAAATCGCTTCGCCCCACCAAAGACGGCGCAATTGCCCGCTTTGCCGAAATCAACGACCGTAACGCGGCCGAAAAGCTACGTAGCACCGTCCTGACCGTTCCGCGTGAAGCCTTGCCCGAGCTCGGCGAAGGTGAATATTATTATAGCGACCTCTTAGGCTTGCCGTGCGTCTCTACCGACGGCACCGACCTCGGAACCTGCATCGCCGTCGAAAATTTCGGCGCAAGCGATGTGCTTGAAATTCAAAAGCCTGACGGCAAGAAATTCATGGTTCCGATGACAGTTGAAGCCGTGCCCCAATGGGGAGAGCAGATTGTCATCGCTGCGGAATTTATTGCCGACGCCTAACTTTTTTCATTCGTCACCCTGAACTTGTTTCAGGGTCCATTTCTCCGCATAGAGCAAAGCCTAGGTTGATAGATGGATGCTGAAACGAGTTCAGCATGACGGGTGAGGGGAATACGACAATGCGAAAAACATTGATCTTGTTAGCGTTTCTGCTGGGCGCACCCACGGCGTCGCTGGCGCAAGACGAACGCATCGAACAACTCGCCCCCGAAATCGACGCGTTCTTTGCAAAATTCCAAGCCGACGCGCATGTACCGGGCATCGTCTTCGGGGTCGTGAAAGACGGCAAGCTCGCCTATGTCCAAGCCAACGGCGTTCAGGATCTGACCGAAAAGCGCCCGGTTACGCCAGACACGCTGTTCCGCATCGCCTCAATGACCAAGGCATTCACGGCGCTGTCGGTCCTGAAATTGCGCGACGATGGCAAGCTGTCGCTCGACGATCTCGCCGAGAAGCATATCCCGGAAATGAGGGGCTGGAGATATCCCACGGCAGACAGCCCGCGCATCCGTGTGCGTGACTTGCTCCATCATGTCGGGGGTTTTGTCACCGACGATCCCTGGGGCGACCGTCAGCAGGTGCTGCCCGAGGCTGACTTTACTAAAATGATCAAGGCAGGCGTGCCATTCAGCCGCACACCGCAAATGGCGCATGAATATTCGAATTTCGGTTACGCCTTGTTGGGCCGCATCGTCAGCAACGCCTCGGGTATGAGCTATCGCCGTTATGTCGAAAAGACCCTGCTAGGTCCGTTGGGCATGACCTCAAGCGGGTTCGAGGTGACTGATGCGCCCAAAGAACGCCGCGCCATCGGCTATCGCTGGGAAAACGAGGTCTGGACCGAAGAACCCACGATGAAAGACGGCGCGTTCAATGCAATGGGCGGGTTGCAGGTCAGCGCCAATGATTATGCCAAATGGGTCGCGTTCCTGCTTTCCGCCTGGCCGCCGCGCAATGATGCCGACACCGGCCCGGTCAAGCGCGCCACGGTGCGCGAAATGGCGCAGGGGCTAAACTTCGTCACACTCGCCACACGCACCGGCGCGAGCGGCGCAACCGCCTGCAAGCAGGCCGCCGCCTATGCCATGGGCTGGCGCGTCGCGCAGGATTGCGATCTCGGCCTCACCATGGCCCATGGCGGCGGGTATCCCGGCTATGGCAGCCACATCATGCTGATGCCCGAATTTGGCGTTGGCGTGTTTGCCATGGCCAACCGCACCTACGCGGGACCGAGTGCGCCTGCGTGGGACAGTGCGGTGGCGATGCACAGGGCGGGGTTGCTGAAAAAACGCGAGGTGCCTGTTCCGGCTGAGCTTACTGCAATGCACGAGGCGGCGCGCAAAGCCTATTCATCGGGCAATCTGAAGTCGATCGACGGCAAGCTCGCCATGAATTTCCTGATGGACCGTTCGGCGGAGAATTGGGCCAAGGAGCTAGCCAAGCTGAAAACGCAGGTCGGCGAATGCGCGACGGTTGAATCGTTCAAGGCAGACACAGCGATGTCCGGAACCTACCGCTGGACCTGCGAACGAGGGCACTTGGACGGACAAGTCCTGCTCGCACCAACGACACCCGCCACCATTCAGGCTTGGCGCATGCGGGTGGTGCAACCGCCGAAGCCTTGATTGACACGCCCTCGAAAAAATGTATATACATCTTGTATATACGGAGGTCGTGATGGGTGATCATTTTCCAGCGAAAAGCTTCAAGTCTGGCAATTCGGTTGCAATCCGGATGCCAGCTGCATTGGGCGTTGAACCCGACAAGGAATGGACGGTCGAAGAACGCGATGGCGAATATATCATTCGTGAACGCAACGCCCCCAAACGGAAATTCAACATCGAGAAAGTCTGGGGTTGCGCGATCGGCTCGGATCTTCAACTCATCAAGGACGAGGATCGGGTTTTCAAAGAACGGCCTTTGCTGTGGGATGATCCGGAGTGGCGCGCCAAATATATGCCCGACGCATGAAATACCTGCTCGATACCAATATTCTCATCGCAATCGCTTTGGCAGCAAACGAGGCAGTCAGAGCGAGAGTCGGGCAATGCGACCAAGGCGATATGGTCACCTCTGCAATTGCTTATGCCGAGGTCGTGCATGGTTCGGTCCTGGGAAAGCCGCCTCCATTCGATGAATTGCAATTCCTGATCGAAGAAATTGAAGTTTTGCCATTCGATGAAAAGGCCGCTCGTTTCTATGCTTCTGTGCCTTTTAAACGCGGCAGCTATGATCGGTTGATTGCAGCACATGCGCTTTCCCAAGACTTAATTGTGGTGACGCATAACGAAAAGCATTTCGCCGATGTGCCGGGATTGAAGGTTGAGAATTGGACGGTTTGACAGGAGGCTTGCGCATGACTGAACGGTTGAAAGAAAACTGGTTTTGGCCCGTTACATTGGTGCTCGTTGCTTTGGCATGGTTGGTGAGTAGCAACCTGCCACCCGGCGACCTCACCGGTTGGGAATTGGCCGTATTGTTCGATGTTCTGATCACTTTGCCTTTATTTTTTGCATTATGTTATCGCGGGAAATTGCCTCGCAATAAGCTGGTTATCCGGATATTGGCATTACAGTGCCTGGGGATTTGGCTGGCGACTAAAATGGTCCCGGTTGAGAGCCAGATAGTCCTGCCGCAGTTAGCGTGGCTGCGATATGCGGGAATTGCTGTGCTGGTTTTGATCGAACTTCGCATCATGGTGGCACTGTTCAAGATCGTCTTTAAGTCTGACACCAACGCGCAGCAGCTCGAAGAAATCGGAATGCCCCCGTTGCTTGCAAAGCTCGCGTTGCTGGAGGCACGATTTTGGCGATCGGTGTTCAGCATTTTCAAGCGATGACGTTCCACGCCCAAATCCTGACCCTCTACCCCGAAATGTTCCCCGGCCCGCTTGGCGTTTCGCTGGCGGGCCGTGCTTTGGCGGAGGGGAAGTGGGCGTGTTCGCCTATCCAAATTCGTGACTTTGCGCCCGACAAGCACCGCACGGTTGACGATACACCAGCTGGCGGCGGGGCAGGGATGGTGTTGCGGGCGGATATCCTCTCGGCGGCGGTTGATCATGCCGTTGCAGCGCAACCCACAGCCCCTATCCTCGCCATGACGCCACGCGGCACTCCCATTACACAAAGCCGCATCCGCGAACTCGCTTCCGGCCCCGGTGTCACGATCCTGTGCGGCCGCTTCGAGGGCTTCGACGAACGCCTGTTCGATGCTCATCCCGAAATCGAGCAGGTCTCGATGGGCGACATCATCCTGTCGGGCGGAGAAATTGGCGCTTTGATGCTGTTAGACGCTTGCATTCGGCTGCTTCCCGGCGTAATGGGCGCGACTTCCAGCGGTGACGAAGAGTCCTTTGAACAAGGATTGCTCGAATATCCGCACTATACCCGGCCCAATGATTGGGAAGGGCGGATGATCCCTGAAGTGTTGCGATCGGGGGATCATGCGAAAATCGCCGCCTGGCGGAAACAACGGGCGGAGGAAGATACACGGTTACGCAGGCCGGACCTTTGGGGGCGTTACAACGACGCTCGGGTCCAGTCTGCCTCTGATGCGCGACAGAAGAATAAGGATTAAATGGGGCATGAACCTCATCCAGACACTCGAAGCCGAAGCTATTGCAGCTTTGTCAGAAAACAAAAAAATCCTTGCATTTCGTGCGGGTGACACCGTCAAGGTAGGCGTGAAGGTCATCGAAGGTGAACGCACGCGTATCCAGAATTACGAAGGCGTGTGTATCGCGCGTTCGAACAAGGGCATGGGCTCCAACTTCACCGTACGCAAAATGTCGTTCGGCGAGGGCGTTGAGCGTGTGTTCCCGCTGTACAGCCCGAACATCGATAGCATCGAAGTCGTCCGCAAGGGCGTCGTGCGTCGTGCGAAGCTGTATTATCTGCGCGGTCTGACCGGCAAGAAGGCGCGTATCGCCGAACGCCGCGACCCGCGCCCAATTAAGACCACCGAGGCTGCCGAATAAGGCAGGAGCCGCGCTGCGTTTCTAAAAGAACACAAAAGGCCGGGCTCCCACAAAGAGCCCGGCCTTTTTAGTTGCTTGCCCTCGCGGAGGCGGGGGCCGAAAAGGGAAGTAAAGATGGGTTATCGTATCGTAGTTGCGGGCGCGACGGGCAATGTCGGCCGCGAAGTTGTAAACATCCTAGCCGAGCGCGAATTTCCTGCCGATGAAGTCGCGGTGTTGGCGTCGTCGCGCAGCCAGGGTGTCGAAATCGAATATGGCGACACCGACAAGATGCTCCGCGTCCAGAATATCGAGAATTTCGACTGGACGGGCTGGGACATGGCGATTTTTGCCATCGGTTCGGAAGCAACCAAGAAATTCGCGCCGATTGCGGCGGCTGCTGGTTGCGTGGTCATCGACAACAGCTCGCTGTTCCGGATGGACCCCGACGTGCCGCTGATCGTACCCGAGGTGAACCCTGACGCCATCGACGGCTACAAGCGCAAGAACATCATCGCCAACCCCAATTGCTCGACAGCGCAGCTGGTCGTGGCGCTCAAGCCGCTGCATGATTATGCCAACATCACGCGCGTAGTCGTCTCGACCTATCAGTCGGTGTCGGGCGCGGGCAAGGAAGGTATGGACGAGCTGTTCGAGCAGAGCCGCAACATCTTCGTCGGCGACAGCGCCGAGGCGAAGAAGTTCACCAAGCAGATCGCCTTCAACGTCATTCCGCACATCGATAGCTTCCTCGACGACGGTTATACGAAGGAAGAGTGGAAGATGATGGTCGAGGTCAAGAAGATCCTCGACCCCAAGATCAAGCTGACCGCGACCTGCGTGCGCGTGCCAGTGTTTGTCGGCCACAGCGAAGCGGTGAATATCGAATATGACCGTGAAATGTCGGCCGCGAAGGCAAAGTCGATCCTGCGCGAGGCGCCCGGTATCATGCTTGTCGATAAGCGCGAGGATGGCGGCTACACAACGCCGATCGAGGCTGCGGGGGACGATGCGACTTATGTCAGCCGCGTGCGCGAAGACCCGACCGTGGACAACGGCCTTGCCTTCTGGTGTGTGTCGGATAACCTTCGAAAGGGCGCGGCGCTGAACGCGGTGCAGATTGCCGAATTGCTGGGGCGGCGGCATTTGAAAAAGGGGTAAGGTTATGGACGGGGGGTGCGGTTGTGGACAGGTTCGATACACAATCAACGCGTCGCAGATGCCCGTCGTCTATGCATGCCATTGCACCGATTGCCAGACTCAATCGGGAAGTGCGTTTGCGTTGCAGATGCCGGTCTTTGAAGCGATGCTGTCGGTCAACGGAGAAACGGTTTCAGGAGAAAGAACCCAGCCAAGCGGTGCCATCGGAACGGTTTTCGCCTGTCCGAAATGCTTGGTGCGCCTGTATTCGAAGAACAGCACGCGCCCTGGAATGTCAACTGTCAGGGCTGGTACTTTGGATGAGAGCAACCTTATCGCTCCGAAGCTCCATCTCTGGGCGAGCAGCAAACAGTCTTGGGTGACACTTCCCGAAGATGCGGTGGCGTTGCAGGAACAACCAGCGTCGACCGAGGAATGGATGCGGTTGTTGATGCAAGAGTAAGGAGAACTGCATCCCATATTGCAACGCCGATATCATTATGATAGCAGGTGTTTATGGGACAGGCTTTGATCCGAAATCTCGATGACGAATTGCTGGCCGACTACCGCGAAGCCGCAGCGCGCAACCATCGTTCGTTGGAGGCAGAACTTCGTGAGGCGTTGAAGCGTGCCAAGCCCATTACACCAAAGCGGAAAGAAGAATTGCTGGCGCGACTTGCGGAAATTCGGGCGATGACTCCGAAGGGAGTCAAACAAACTCCGGCGGAGCAATTGGTTCGAGAGGATCGTGACGGATACCGCTATTGATGCTGGTTATCGATACCAGCGTAGCCGTAAAATGGGTCGTGCCCGAAAATGGCGACACTATCGAGAATGATACCAGTCTAGCATTGGACTTGCTCTCGCACGCCCTGATCGCGCCCGATTGCATCGTGGGTGAATTTGCCAATGCAATGTTCAGAAAGGTGCAAGCGGGCGAAATCCGCGCGAACCAAGCAAAAGCATCCATTGAAATCCTGCCGGACGTGATCACATTCCTGCCGAGCCCGGCCCTGGTTACCGATGCCTTCGAACTGGCCTTGAGCATCGGTCACCCGATCCACGACTGTCTGTTTCTGATAACGGCCATGCAATACGGCCATCCGCTGATTACCGCCGATCAAAAATTCGTCGACCGATGCCGGAGGAGCGAAATCGACTATCCTGTAGCAGCACTATCTGAAAGAACTTGGCAATGACGCTAACTGCAGACATCTTCTGGTCATTCCGTAGCCCCTATAGTTACCTTGCGACGCGACGTTATGTCGCGCTGACGCAGGAATATGACCTCGCGCTCAACCTGCGTCCCGTCTATCCGCTGGCTATCCGTGATCCCGCATTTTTCGAGCGCAGCCATCCAAATTGGTTGCGTTACACCTTCACCGATATCTTCCGCGTGGCGCAGTTTCATGACATCCCATTCGGGCCGCCACGTCCTGACCCTATTGTTCAGGATATCGCGACGCGGAAGATTGCCGACGAGCAGCCTTATATTTTCCGGTTGACGCGATTGGGACAGGCGGCTGCGCGGCGGGGGAAATCGCTGGCGTTCTGCGACGAGGTTTCGCGGCTGATCTGGGGAGGGGCGGAAAACTGGCACGAGGGTGAACATCTGGCGGAGGCCGCGAAACGGGCCGGGCTGGACTTGGCAGAACTTGATGCCGAAGCCGCCAGCGACGCCGAGGCACTCGATGCAGAAATTGCCGCCAATCAGGACGCGCTCGAAGCCGCCGGCCATTGGGGCGTTCCGACTCTGGTGTTCGACGGAGAACCCTTTTTCGGCCAGGACCGCATCGAGATGGCCGTGTGGCGGATGAAACAGAAAGGGTTGGAGAAACGGTTGGCGGCTTCTCAGAAATAGCTTTCCTACAGAGGGCCAGATTGCCTATTGCTGGGTGCATGAATAAAAGATGTTTTTCCTATCTGCCTCCCGCGCCTATTTCGGCGAGGTTTATTGCCGACAAAAATTTGCAAAGCACTATCAACTTGCGCAGTTTTCTGCGGGTTTTAGATTGACGCGGCGCATGATTGAATCCAACAAATTCCTGACTGCTGACGGCGTTGAAATCGCGTGGCGCGAAACCGGCGAGGGGCGCCCACTAGTCCTCATTCACGGCTATTTCAGCGAAGCCCATACCAACTGGATTAAATATGGCCATGCCGCCCTGCTGGCCGAGGCGGGCTTCCGCGTTATCATGCCCGATCTGCGCGCGCACGGGCTGAGCGGGAAGCCGCATGATCTGACGCTATATCCCAAAGACATATTGGCCGATGACCAGTTTGCTCTGATCGACCAACTCGGCCTCACTGATTTCGACCTTGGTGGTTATTCGCTCGGCGGGCGCACCGTTGCGCGGATGCTGGAGCGGGGTTGCAGGCCGGGCCGGGCAATAATATCGGGCATGGGATTGCAGGGTCTGACCAGCACCGAAAAGCGTGGCGATCATTTCCGGCACATAATCGATAATCTGGGCAGTCACCAGCGTGGCTCGCCCGCATGGATGGCGGAGGCGTTTTTGAAGACCACTGGCGGCGATCCCGTTGCGCTCCGTCATATTCTTGAGACATTTGTTGATACCAGCGAGGCAGCGCTTCGGGCAATCGATACGCCGGTTGCGGTCATCTGCGGCGCGGAGGATGACGACAATGGTTCTGCTGCCGCGCTGGCCGACATGTTGCCGCGCGGAAAGCTGGCGACGGTGCCGGGTAATCACATGAGCGCAGTGGTGAAGCCGGAACTGGGTGAGGCAATGTTGCAAGCCCTGGCCGGGCCGATATGGTGATGTCTGATCACGCGGACTTGCAACCGACATTGGTGGGCGACAGACTGTTGTTGCGTCCGCTACTCCCGAATGATTGGGAAGCCATATACGCGGTCGCGTCCGACCCGTTGCTTTGGGAAGTGCATCCCGCCTGGGACCGTTATAAGGAGCCCGTCTTCCGCGAATATTTTGCTGGCGCAATCGCATCTCGCGGTGCGCTGGCCGTGATTGACCGAACGACAGACACCATCATCGGTGGCAGCCGCTATGCCAATTTCGTTGGTGAGCGGAACGAGATCGAGATTGGCTGGAGCTTCCTCGCCCGCAATTACTGGGGCGGGGGCTACAATCGCGAAATGAAGATGCTGATGATTACCCACGCGTTTCGCTATTTCGACAGCATAAGGTTCAACATTGGCGCGACGAATGTCCGCTCCCGCAGGGCAGTGGAGAAAATCGGAGCGGTGCTTGACGGGGAATATGTGCCCGAGGCGATCAATGGCGTGCCGCCGGTGCTGCACGTCATATACCGTTTGAACCGTGCTCAGGCATTGGCGGCGAACATGTTGTTGGCGGAGGGCTATGCGAATGGAAATCAAGCTGGAACGTAAATTCTGGCGATTCTGGCTTGGCGGCCTGCTAATCCTTGCGGTGATGATTGCGATGAACTCGTGGTTTTTAACCCCTGTTTCGCCGTGGGGCATCAGAGATCATCAAGCGGCCGGAACCGCGTTGCGCGTTGATGCCATTCAGACGGCGTGGGAAGCCGCAGGGGTCATGGATCTGGCACGGTTGAGCATTGCCATCGACCTGGTCTACATCGGCATCTATTCATTCGGTGCTTATTGCGGCGGGCGTTTGTTCGCACAGTCGTCGCGATCTTCAATCCGTCTTTTGGGTTGGGTGATCGTCGCAGCCGCAATCATCCTTGGCGTTGCCGATTATGTCGAAACGCTTTGCCAGTTCGTGCAAGCGATAACCTTGAACGGCAGTGACCTGCTGGCAGGCGTTGCTGCGACCGCGCAGCCGATAAAGTCAATCGCGTTCCTTACCACCTTCTTTGGTCTGCTAGCGGCGTTATTCCTTCGACGAATGGCAAGCCGCACCGCTTGACGCTTGCGACGTAAAGTTACACCATCGCGCCATAATATTTGCTGGGAGCAAAACATGAAAAACTTCGTATCGGTTGCCGCGCTCGCGATTGCGACCCTTTCCATTCCATCGGTTGCGACCGCGCAGGATGCGCCGGCGGTAAGCGCCCCACCCACCGCAGCCGAGGCCGACGCATTCGTCGCAGCCGCCGAGAAAGACCTGTTCGACTTTTCGGTGGAGGGTGGTCGTGTAGCTTGGGTCAATTCAACCTACCTGACCGACGACACCGACGCGCTGGCCGCGCGCTACGGGGAGATCGGCACCGAGAAATCGGTGAAATATGCGTTGGAAGCAGCAAAGTTTCAGAAGGCGGCGGGATTGTCCGCCGATACCAAGCGCAAGCTGGACATTCTGCGCGGCGGCATTGTCCTGCCTGCGCCGACCACGCCCGGCGCGGCCGCAGAACTCGCCACCATTTCGACCAAGCTGCAGTCTGCCTATGGCAAGGGCAGGGGGACGCTGAACGGCAAGGAAATCAACGGCTCGGATATCGAGGCCGAGATGGGCACGAACCGCAATCCTGATCAGCTGAAAGAAATGTGGGTAAGCTGGCACGACAATGTTGGCGCGCCGATGGGCAAAGACTATGCCCGCATGGTTGAAATCGCCAATCAAGGCGCGAAAGAACTTGGATATGCTGATGTTGGCGCAATGTGGCGCTCGGGCTATGACATGCCTGCCGATGATTTCGCCAAACTGACCGACAAATTGTGGCTTGAGGTCAAACCGCTTTATGATGAACTCCATACCTATGTTCGCTCTCAATTGAACAAGCAATATGGCGACGCAGTGCAGGCCAGGACCGGCCCGATCCGCGCTGACCTGCTGGGAAATATGTGGGCGCAGGAATGGGGCGGAATCTACGATATGGTTGCGCCTCCTGGCTCTGGCGACATCGGCTATGACATTGGTGAGCTTTTGGTGGCCAAGGGTTACAAGCAGACCGAGCCGACCGATTTCAGCGAAAATCGCGGCAAGGCGGAAAAGGACATGGTCAAGATCGGAGAGGGCTTTTTCTCCTCGCTCGGCTTTCAGCCGCTTCCCGAAACCTTCTGGGCCCGGTCGCAGTTCATCAAACCCGCCGACCGTGAAGTCGTCTGCCATGCATCGGCCTGGGACATCGATAATGTCGACGACCTTCGCATAAAGATGTGCATCAAGGTCAACACCGACGATTTCGTGACCATCCACCACGAGCTTGGCCACAATTATTACCAGCGCGCCTATAACAAGCAGCCCTATCTTTATCTGAACGGCGCCAATGATGGCTTCCACGAAGCGATTGGTGATGCGATCGCGCTGTCGATCACGCCGGATTATCTTGTGCAGATTGGCTTGCTGGACGCCTCCAAGGTGCCGAGCGCCGACAAGGACAACGGGTTGTTGCTTCGGCAGGCGATGGACAAGGTCGCATTCCTGCCCTTTGGTTTGCTGGTCGACAAATGGCGCTGGGGGGTGTTCAACGGATCGATTACGCCCGCTACGTACAACAAAGGGTGGACCGACCTGCGTCGCCAATATCAGGGAATTGTTCCGCCTGTCGAGCGCGGCGCTGATCGCTTCGATCCGGGGGCGAAATATCATATTCCGGCGACGACGCCATATACGCGCTATTTCCTCGCGCGGATATTGCAGTTCCAGTTCTACAAAGCGGCGTGCGACACCGCCGGTTGGAAAGGCCCGCTGCACCGCTGCTCCTTTTATGGCAACAAAGAAGTGGGCAACCGTTTGAACACCATGCTCGAAATGGGCGCATCGAAGCCGTGGCCAGATGCGTTGGAAGCTTTCACCGGCAGCCGGGAAATGTCAGGCAAAGCAATGATCGAATATTTCGCGCCGCTGATGACGTGGCTGAAACAGCAGAATAAGGGCGCGAAAAAGGGCTGGTGACCCTGCAGGCGGTCCCGATTATCGGGGCCGCCTCCGCAGATTTGGGCTTCCTCTAAGTCGTTGATTTGGCCGAAGGGGAATCCGCCCCACCTGATTTCGCGGGGCTGGTCGCAGCCTTTTTTGCGGGAGCACGCGGCTTAGCGGCTGCCGGTTTCGGCTTGGTCGAGCTGGCCTTGGCGGCAGGCGTTTTAGCTGCGGGTTTTTGCGCTGTTGACTTGGCGGCGGGCTTGGCATTCTTCGCGTCTAGAGCTTTTTTGCCCACAACTGCCGCAGCAGTTGCGGCAACCACCGCGCCAGCGATCGCTGCCGTCTTCCCCGGATTATCCTTCACGGCTTTTGAAGCGCGCGCCGCGGCACCGGTGACTCCGTCTGTTGCGGACCGCGCGCTGGATGATGCGCTATCGGCGGCGGACTGTGCCTTACCCTTTACTGCATTGGAAAACTCTCGCAGTTTCGAGGCCGCCTTGTCCAATAGACCTTCGGTTTTTTTCTGTTCGGCCATTTCGCTTCTCCCTTCATAGATATTGGGCGGCATAACGCGCCGACGTCGATATTCGTTCCGCAATCAACGGAAAGGCGGCTCGTTGAATGCGCGAAGTTTCCGGCTATGCAGGCTGTTTCCGGCCTCGCGAAGCAATTCGCATGTCTGAATGCCGATCTGAAGATGCGCGGCAATCGCCTCTTCGTAAAAGCGGTTTGCTTGACCGGGCAGTTTGATCTCGCCGTGAAGCGGTTTGTCGGAAACGCACAACAGCGTGCCATAAGGAACCCTGAATCGATAACCTTGCGCCGCGATCGTCGCTGACTCCATATCGATAGCAATGGCGCGCGACTGCGAAAAGCGCAACGCAGAGGCTGAATAGCGCAATTCCCAATTCCTGTCGTCGGTCGTGACTACCGTGCCAGTGCGCATCCGGCGCTTCAGATTGGCACCGCTGGTCCCCGACACACGCTCCGCAGCTGCAGCAAGCGCCTGCTGGACTTCGGCGATGGGTGGGATCGGAATCTCCGGTGGCAGAACCTCATCGAGAATGTGGTCATCGCGCAGATAGGCATGCGCAAGAACATAATCGCCGATCCGCTGCGTTTCGCGCAAGCCCCCGCAATGTCCGATCATCAGCCATGCTTCGGGACGCATGACGGCCAGATGGTCGCAGATGGTCTTTGCGTTGGACGGACCGACGCCGATGTTGACGAGCGTGATGCCCGACCGGTCGGGCGCGATCAAATGATATGCGGGCATCTGATGTCGCCGCCAGGTGCTGTCTGCAACGAGCTGCGCCGCGTTGTCAGTGGCTTGGTCCACATATAGGCCACCTGCGCCTGATAAAGCAGTGTAACGCCCGTTGCCGACTTGCGTGCAAGCCCAGCTGACGAATTCGTCGACATAGCGGTGGTAGTTTGTAAACAAGATATAGTGCTGCACATGCTCGGGCGGAGCCCCGGTGTAATGCCTAAGCCTTGCCAGCGAGAAATCCGTTCGCAGCGCATCGAACAACGCCAGGGGCGCGTCGTCGCTGCCGCGGATACGCAACAGCCCGTCGGCGATTTCGTCCCCGATATCGGCAAGTTCAGTTGTCGGAAAATGCCGCGCCAGTTCGGTCGGGCTAACCGAACCCAGCTCCAGGTCGGCAGAGCCGTCGAGCACATAAGGGAAGGGAATTTCCTGGGCGCTGCGGCCGACGGATATCTCCAGCTCATATTGTTCGACCAGCAGGTCGAGTTGCTCCCCGACATATTCGGCGAACAGGTCGGGTTTGGTAAAAGTCGTGCGATAGGTGCCGATTTTTTCAAGCTTGCCGAATGCAAGATTGGTCACCGTCTCGCGTTCTTTGCCGCGATAGGTAATGATCAGTTCGGGATAGCAAAAATCCCGACTGATCCGCTCATCAAGTGCCGGGGGTATGCGCTCTTTCAGATATCGGGCAAGTGCAGTCTGCAGTCGTTTGACAGATGCCTCATATTCGGAAACGAGTTGGCTGATTATGTCCTGCGATTGTTTGCTAGTCATACCCGCGCTTCACCGAATTTCGCAATTTTCGCAACAAAAAAGGGAGGGTCGCCCCTCCCTTCTATCCTAACGCGATGGCATGACGCCCGCGTGACGACTACAATTGCGCCAGCATATGCTCGGCCGAGCTCACTTTGAAATCGCCTGGTGCTTCAACATTAACCTGTTCGACAATCCCGTCATTGACGACGAGCGAGAAACGCTGCCCGCGCTTGCCCATGCCGAACGCAGTGCCGTCCATTTCAAGTCCGAGAGCTCCGGCGAAATCGCCATTGCCGTCTGCTAGCATAGTGATTGCGTCGGAACCGCCCGACCTGTTCCACGCACCGAGAACGAACGCGTCGTTCACCGCTGTGCAGGCGATTTCATCTATTCCCTTGGCAGCCAGCTCGTCAGCCTTTTCGACAAAACCGGGCAGGTGCTTCGCCGAACATGTTGGCGTGAACGCGCCTGGAACCGAAAAAAGCGCGACCCGGCGTCCAGCGAAAAAGTCTGAGGTCTGGACAGGCTGTGGACCGTCCGGGGTTGCTTTGACCAATTTTACGTCAGGGATTTTGTCGCCAACAGAGATGCTCATCTTCATATTCCTTTCGGGGGAGTGGTATCCGTTATCTATTCCGGGAGAGCGTTTCGCGAGTCAAGCGCGGCGTTTTTTTTCATTGGGTTTGCGTAATGCAAAGTGCAGCATAAAGTTCCTCTGAAACTGTGAAAATTACTTCCTCTGTTTTCAGCGAGATAGATGGTTATTTTTCCTTTACCCTGCCTGTTGCAAATTCAGTAAACAGGATCGTCAATTCTCCACTTGTTGAACGCGCCAAAGGGGTTGGGGAAATGATCAAATTGTTGAGCAAGGTCGCGCTTGCCGCGGCTGTGGTAACCATGTCGGTGCAGCCAGCGCAGGCGTGCTGGACAAACGCTGCACAAGACGCGGCAAAAATAAAGCATCTGAACACGATGCTGATGGTAACGGCATTGCGGTGCCGGAATACCGCTGACAATTTCCTACCTCACTACAACCGCTTCGTCACAAAACATAACGGGCTCATCGGATCGCAAAACGCTGCCCTAAAAAGCCATTTGGCACAAACCCATGGCGCGCGCGGCGCCGAAGGCGCGCTCGATCGTATGTCGATCGGCTACGCAAATAGCTATGGCAACGGGCACAAGGCAATGAATTGTCGCCAGTTGAAAGAACTGGCGGCGAAACTATCGTCAGAGTCGCATGGCGTAGTAACAATGGCTGCCGTGGCGGACTTCGCCGTCACCGGTCAGTCGTGGAACGGTGCGACCTGCGCAACCCGTATCGCCAAGCGTCCGTAAACATATAAAGCAATCTTTATATTTGATTTCGCTGGAAGCCACAGCTATGGGCAGGGCCAACAAGAACCCTCCCGGAGACCAAGCCTGTGGCTTTCAACGACTATGTCATTGCCGATATCGGCGAGGCCGATTTCGGCCGTAAAGAAATTAATATTGCAGAGACGGAAATGCCTGGCCTTATGGCTCTGCGCAGCGAATTTGGCGCCTCGCAGCCGCTGAAAGGTGCGCGGATCGTCGGTTCGCTTCACATGACCATCCAGACCGCGGTTCTTATCGAAACGCTGACTGTACTTGGTGCGGACGTTCGCTGGGCAACTTGCAACATATTCTCGACGCAGGACCACGCTGCGGCAGCAATCGCAGCGCAGAACATTCCGGTCTTCGCAGTCAAAGGTGAGAGCCTTGCCGACTATTGGGATTATGTCGGTCGTATCTTCGATTGGGGCGACGACATCACCGCGAATATCATCCTCGACGATGGCGGCGACGCAACGATGTTCGCGCTGTGGGGCGCAAAGTTGGAGCGCGGTGAAACTTTTGCCGAACCCGAAAACGAAGAAGAAGTCGAATTCCAGCGCGCCTTGAAGGCGTTCATTGCCAGGAAGCCTGGTTACCTGACCGAAACGGTAAAGAACCTGAAGGGCGTTTCCGAAGAAACCACCACCGGCGTTCACCGTCTGTATGAAATCGCGAAGAAAGGCGAGCTGCCTTTCCCTGCGATCAACGTCAACGACAGCGTCACCAAGTCAAAGTTCGACAACCTCTATGGCTGCAAGGAATCGCTGGTCGACGCCATCCGCCGTGCCACCGACGTTATGCTGGCCGGCAAGGTCGCCTGTGTCGCTGGCTTCGGCGATGTCGGCAAGGGGTCTGCGCAGTCGCTCCGCAACGGCGGCGCGCGTGTCATGGTGACTGAAGTTGACCCCATTTGTGCGCTTCAAGCAGCGATGGAGGGGTTCGAAGTCGTGACGATGGAAGAAGCGGTCACACGCGCCGACATTTTCTGCACGGCCACCGGAAACGCCGACGTCATCACAGCCGAGCATATGAAAAACATGAAGCCGATGAGCATCGTGTGCAACATCGGTCATTTCGATAGCGAAATCCAGATTGCCGCGCTTTCAAACTATAAATGGACCGAAGTGAAGCCCGGCACAGACCTCGTTGAATTCCCCGACGGCAAGCAGATCATCGTCCTGGCAAAGGGACGTCTGGTGAACCTGGGTTGCGCCACTGGCCATCCGTCGTTCGTGATGTCGGCTTCGTTCACTAACCAGACGCTCGCGCAAATCGAACTCTGGACCAAAGGCGAGAATTACAAGAACGAAGTCTATGTTCTGCCCAAGCATCTTGATGAAAAGGTTGCGATGCTTCACCTCGAAAAGCTCGGTGTGAAATTGACCAAATTGTCCGAGAAACAGGCGGGCTATATTGGTGTTTCAACCGAAGGTCCGTTCAAGCCCGATCATTATCGCTACTGATCTAAACTGGGACCGTCCCTGATTAAGAATCGACAAAGCCCGCTACGGCAACGTGGCGGGCTTTTTTCGTTGCGCGTCGGTGGCTTTTGGGCATTAGCAAAGTGGTGACTTTGCAAGGGACAGTATCTGCATGACGGGCAACAGCCTGACCGTTGCGGTAATAGGGATATTGCTTGCCCTCTGGCTTGTCGCGGCCACGGTTGCCATCTGGGTCGGCCTGTCGCTTCGCCGACAGTCCCTGAAAACGCTTCGTCAAACAGCGCGGCTTGCCCGATTGCTTGAGACCGCGCCTGCGATTCCGGTGGTCGTGAAAGGTGACGGCAGGATTGAAGCTGCTGACCGCTTCTCGCGGCTGATGGGGCTGCCTTCGCCAGCGGCCTCACTATCCGATCTCGGCGGACATCGCGAAGCAGGTCTGACGAAAAGCGACTTGGCGCAACTCGAAGATAAGGTGCGAGAGACGCAGCGGACCGGGAAAGATTTTGTCCTGCCGCTGGCCGTCGAGGGATCCAACCGCCGCTTACTGGTTGCGGGAAGCATCGCCGACGCCGTAATCTATCCCAATGGCGCGGCATTGCTGTGGTTTTTCGATTCCACCAACAATGTCCGCGAGCTGGAGAAACGAACGCACGAATCGGAGGAGGCCCGCGCTGCCTTTTCGGCCCTCGCCGGGCTCATCGAGGCCGCTCCGTTACCCATGTGGCATCGCAATCCGGACCTGACCCTCAATTTCGTCAACCGCGCATATGTCGATGCTGTCGGTGCCCAAGATGGAGCGCAGGTCGTCGACGAACAGATAGAGTTGATCGAACCCGAACAGGGCAGGGACGCTGCGAGCGTCGCAGCTGAGGCGTTTGCCGCTGGCGAAAAAGCAGAACGCGTCGTTTCGGTTACTTGCGCGGGAGAGCGCAAACAGATGCGAGTCATAGACATTCCGCTGGGCACGGCTGGCGTGTCGGGTGTAGCGATCGATGTGCAGGATTTGACCGACGCCCGCGTCGAGTTGCGCGAACTTTCAGAGGCGCAGCGCGACCTGCTCAACATGATGTCAGCGGCAGTCGTGCAATTCGGCCCGGACCGGACGCTTTCTTTTGCTAACTTGCCGTTCCAGCGCATCTTTGCCTTTCGCGATCAGTGGGTCGCCGAAAACCCTAATTTTGCCCGTGTGCTCGATCGCATGCGCGAAAATGGCAAGTTACCTGAAGTGCGCGATTTCCCGTCATGGCGGTCGGAGCGCGAAGACTGGTTTCGCACTGCCGATCCGATCGAGGAAAACTGGTTATTGCCCGACGGAACGCATTTGCGTGTGTTGGCGCAGCCCGTGCCCGATGGTGGCCTGATCCTGATTTTTGAGGACAGGACCGAACAGGCGCAATTGGCAAGCGCCCGCGATATCTTGCTACGTGTTCGCACAGCCACGTTCGACAATCTGTTCGAAGGCATAGCGGTGTTCGCTGCCGATGGACGGATAAGCATCTGGAACCGCCAATTTGCCGAAAGCTGGGGGCTGGCAGACGAGGTGCTGGTCAAGCATCCCCGGCTTGACGAACTGTTGCCGCTGCTCGCCAAACACCTGAAAAAGCCGTCGCAGATATCGATTCTCGGCGAACTCGTCCGGATGACGACGACCAATCGCGAACAACGCCACAGCAAGGCGACGTTTGCCGACGAACGGATATTCCAGATTGCGACCATTCCCTTACCCGATGGCAATGCGCTATTTACGATGCTGGACATGTCCGATGGCCTGAAGATGGAACAGGCACTTCGTGAACGCAACTCCGCGTTGCAGGAGGCCGACGCGATCAAGGCCCGCTTCCTGTCGAACATGAGCTACGAGTTCAGAACTCCATTGACGTCGATCAGCGGCTTTGCCGACCTTTTGAAAGCAGGCGTTGCGGGTGATCTCAACGACAAGGCCGTAGAATATGTCGATGCGATTATCAGTTCGGCAGACCGGCTTTCCGAGCAGATCAACACTGTTCTGGACTACAGTCAGGGTGAGGCGGGCGCTTTGCCCATCGAGCGACTACCGACCAATGTAGCGGAGATGCTGACCGAAATCGGCAATGCCAAATCCGACCTTGCCATTGACCGCGGCGTTTCGCTTCATTTGCAACTTGATGAAGCGAGCGTCGATTTTGCGCTGGACGCCAAGCGGATGGGGCAAGCCGTCGGGAATATCGTGGATAACGCCATTCGCTATCACCGGCGCGGCGGCGAGGTTCTGCTGTTCGCGCGAGTGTCCGGCGGCGATCTGGAGATAGTGGTTTCCGACAATGGACCGGGCATGGATGCTGCCGACCTGACTGCGATTCGGGACGGGCAGCCCAGAAATCGGGACGAAGATGGCGGTGTTTTGCAGGGCCTTGGACTGGCACTTGCCAAGCAGCTCGTGGAATCCCACGGTGGCAGCTTTCAAATGGACTCCGTCCAAAGTCAAGGAACGACAGTAATGATGCGGCTTCCCGCCCAATGATCGTGTCCAGCGAAGATGAAATGCGCAGCTTCGGCCAATGCCTGGCCGGGGAGCTTTCGCAGGGCGACTGGGTTGCAATCGACGGGCCGCTTGGCGCGGGTAAAACCGTTCTTTGTTCTGCAATCATCAAAGGACTTGGCTTCGGTGGCGAAGTCAACAGCCCTTCTTATGCGATCGTGCACAATTATGACCCGCCCGAACTATCGATTGCGGTCACCCATGCCGATTTGTATCGGCTTGAGGATGTTGGTGAACTGGATGAGTTGGGGCTGGCAGAAGAGCGAGCCGACAGGATTACGTTGGTAGAATGGGCATCGCGCGCAGGTTTGAATTATACCCAGCCGAGCCACTGGATCAGTATTGCCGTTCAGGCCGACGGCAGCAGACGCATAGAAATGAAAACAGACAATAATGACGTTACAGACTAAAAACAAATTGCCAGAGGGGATAGAGCAATTTCTGGGCCGTACCGGCTGGGGTGATGCGGTGATTTGCCCCATACCGGGCGATGCGTCGTTTCGCCGCTATTTCCGGCTTAAAGCGGACGGTCGGTGCGCCATGTTGATGGACGCGCCGCCGCCGCATGAGGATACGGCCCCGTTCATCAAGGTTGCGCAATATCTGACGGGTCAAGGGTTCCGCGCACCCGTGATTTTCGCCTCCGACGCGGACAGGGGCTGGGTTTTGATCGAGGACTTCGGTGATGTGCGGATGCGCGAGCATCTGGACGACAATCCAGGCGACGAAAATGCCATATATCAACGCGCAATCGATACGATTGTCAGGCTGGCAAACGCGCCCGCAGCCCCACTCGGGCCGTATGACAAAGCAGCCTACTTGCGAGAGGTCAGGCTGTTGAGCGAGTGGTATATGCCAGCGTCCGGTTTGACTGTCGATCAAGGGGAGTTCGATCGTGTCTGGACCGAGGCACTTGCCCCCGTGCTGGAATGTCGGCGCATGACCGTGCTGCGTGACTATCATGCAGAGAATATCATGCTTCTTAATGATGGGGAGCAGGGCCTGATCGACTTTCAGGATGCGCTGCTGGGACATCCCGCTTACGATCTCGTGTCCTTGCTGCAAGACGCGCGGCGCGATGTGTCGCCCGATCTGGAGCGCGCCATGCTCGATTACTATAAAAACGCGGCGGCACCCGAGGGGGATTTCGATCTTCATTATGCCTTGCTAGGGGCGCAGCGTAATACCAAGATAATCGGGATATTCACGCGTCTGTGGAAGCGTGATGGCAAAGCCCGCTATATCTCGTTCCTGCCGCGAATGTGGGGTCTGCTGGAACGCGACCTTGCGCATCCTGGACTCGCGCCGCTCAAGCACTGGTTCGATACGAACATACCGTGCGAAATCCGTAGACAATCACCGGCAAATGTAGCCGCAAATGCATAAGCATGTAGACACGGCCATGATCATGGCGGCGGGCAAGGGCACCCGAATGATGCCGCTTACTGCCGACAGGCCCAAGCCGTTGATCGAGGTCGCAGGCGTTGCATTGCTCGACCATGTTCTCGATAACCTGCGCAGTGCGGGCGTAAGCAAGGTGGTGATCAACGCGCATTACCGTGCAGTCCAGGTTGAAAATCACATGGCGCGCCATGCAGCAGATTTGGACGTGACAATATCGGATGAGCGCGACCTGCTGCTGGATACGGGCGGCGGTCTGGTTCGCGCGCTTCCGTTGATTGCTGACGACCCGTTTTTGTGCGTCAATGCAGATAATTGGTGGACCGATGATGGCGACAATGCGCTCGTGCGGATGATGCAGGCGTGGGACGATGAGGCCATGGACGTGCTGATGCTGCTGACGCCCTTTGCCGACGCGCATAACACGCAAGGCCAAGGCGATTTCGACATGGATTCGCTCGGTCGGCTGTCGCGCAGGCGACCAGGCGGGCTGGGCGCTTATGTCTGGACGGGCATTCAGATGCTGTCGAAGCGCCTGATTGTTGGCCCGCCATCGGAAGTGTTCTCAACCAACATTTTTTGGGACCGCGCAATCGCTGCAGGGCGCTGTTACGGGCTTGAACATCGGGGGCGGTGGTTCGACGTCGGCTATCCGGAAGCAATTGCAGCGACCGAACAAAAATTGCTGGAACATGCCGCAAGCTGAACCGGATCATCGGCAGGCACGCGTATTCAGCGTACCCTTGGGCGCAAACTTGAGCGATGCCACGGCCGCCCTTGTGCTCGACAGGGCGGGGGCAGATCCGATGGCGGTCAGCAATATCGTCATGCTGCTTCCCAACAATCGCGCGATCAAGGCGATGACCGAAGCATTTGTCCGGCAGGCCTCTCCGGGCCTGTTGCTGCCGCGGATGGTGGCGATTGGCGATCTGGCGCTTGATGAGGCGCTCGGCCCGTTGCTTGATCCCCTGACCGTCGAAGACCCCATTTGGCCAGTGATTAGCCCGTCAAGTCGCACTATGTTGCTGGCTGAACTGGTCATACGCTACCGCCCGAAGGAGCAAGCGGTTACGGCGGCCGAAGCGCTGCGTCTCGCCCGCAAGCTCGCCGAATTGATCGACGAGCTTGAGATCGAGCAAGTCGCCATCGACACATTGTTCGATATCAAAATTGAAGTAGACTTGGCCGAACATTGGCAGCAATCCTACGGGCAGTTACAAGCCATCTTGCCTGCATATCGGGAAGAACTAGCGCGAAGACAGTTGCTTGGCCCTGCTGAGCGGCGCAACCTGTTGCTTGGTCGGCTGGAGGCGCGCTTGCGCGATGCGCCGCCGACCGTCCCGATAATCGCCACTGGCATCACGACGTCGGCCAAAGCGATTGCGCGGCTGTTGCGACGTGTAACCCGGCTTCCCGATGGCCTTGTCGTCCTGCCTGGTCTCGATCTTGTAATGCCGAAGTTGCAATGGGAGGCCTTGTCGCTCCAGCAAGAGGAAGAGGGCCAAAATCGACGGCGTCATAATGTCGAAATCCATCCTCAATTCCATCTCAAGCATCTCCTCGATCGGATGGGAGTGGACCGCGACGAGGTTGAGAATATCGACGCAATCGCCGCGAACAAAGCGGATATAATCGCTGACATTTTCTGCCTGCCAGAACAAAGCGCAGGGTGGCGGGATTTTCCGCCTGCGCGCAAACAGCTTCCCAACTCGCGACTGGTCGAGGCGACCGACAGCGCCCACGAAGCGAAAATCATTGCCGTGCAAATTCGCTGCGCGCTTGAACAATCAGGCAAGCGCGTCGCCCTTATCACACCCGATCGCGAAATCGCCGTGCGCGTTGCGGCGCAATTGCGGCGCTGGGGCATATCCGTAGATGACAGCGCAGGCAGGCCGTTGCTGCAGACGCCTGAGGGCACTTTGATTATGGCGCTGGCCGAAGCGATGGCCAATCGCTTTGCCCCGACAAACATTTTGGAGATTGCCAAGCACCCGTTGGTGAACGCGGGTGATAATCGGTTGGAGTGGCTGACCAATGCGCGAGCGCTGGACATTCATCTGCGCGGGCCGACCGGCGGCATTGGCCTTGCTTCGATTGCCGGGAAACTTAACAAAGATGCGCGGGATTATAATTCGACCCTTAGTTGGTGGCTGGATTTTTCGTCAAAGCTTGCTGCGCTCGATGATTCGTCGAGACTAAATCTAACGGCCACGATCGATGCCATCCAGAGCGTCGCCAACATACTGACCAAGGGCCAAATATGGAAAGGAAGTGCGGGGCGCGAGCTGGCGCGGATATGGCAGGAACTGGCGTCGTGCAACCTGTCGGCAATTCCGATGTCCGACAACGGCTCAATCCCAGCCATTCTGATCGAACTGTTATCAGGCGCGGTGGTGCGGCCCCCTTATGGCGGCCATCCGCGCGTCGCGATCTATGGCTTGCTGGAAGCACGGATGCAGCAGGCAGACATGGTGATTTGCGCCGGGCTGAATGAAACAACATGGCCGCAGATTGCGCAGCCCGACCCTTGGCTTGCCCCTGCCATTCGGCGCCATCTGGGGCTGGCGACGCTCGACCGGCATATCGGGCTGTCGGCGCATGATCTCGCCACGGCGCTTGGTGCCAGAGAAGTGCTGCTCACACGGGCGCAGCGCGACCGGAGCGGGCCGACCGTTGCCTCGCGCTTCTTGCTGCGGATGAAGGCGTTACTAGGTGGCGCGTTGCAGCTCGATGCCGAAGCACTGCAACTGGCCGGCTATCTAGACAAGCCTGATAAAACGGAACCTTTTGCCACGCGCCCTGTTCCTTCGCCATCTGCCGAACAACGCCGCGTCAGCGTGTCGATCACCAATTTCGACCAGCTCAAATCCGATCCCTATTCATTCTACGCCAGGCGAATATTGGGTCTAAAGGCGCTTGATCCCGTCGATGCGGAGCCTTCGCACGCGTGGCGCGGCATATTAGTGCACGACATCTTGCAGAACTGGTTCGAGCAGGACGACTGCGTACCGGATAAGCTTGTTGCCCGCGCGGAAGCATTGCTGACCGATGGGGCGCTCGATCCGCTGCTGCGCAGATTATGGCAGCCGCGCATCGCCGATGGTCTGCGCTGGATCGCGCACGAGACGCAGCGGATGCGCGATGAAGAAGGGCGGCAATTGCTGATCGCCGAGGAGGAAGGCAAGATCGAATTGCTTGGCGTGCCGATCACCGGGCGGGCTGACAGGATCGATGCGCTCGCTGACGGCGGCCTTGTGATTATCGATTATAAAACCGGTATCGCGCCAAAGCCGAAGCAGATCAACGCAGGCTTTGCGCTCCAACTAGGGCTGGTGGGCTTGATGGCGGAGCGCGGCGTGATTGACAAGGTAAACGGGAAAGCGATGCGTTTCGAATATTGGAGCCTTGCCAAAAATAAAGAGCGTACGTTCGGTAATATCTCAGTCGCGACCAGTACCAAAGCTGGCGACAACAAACATCCGCCTGAGGATTTTGTCGCCTTCGTTAAGCAGCAGGCAGAAGAAGCGCTCTCCAGATGGATATTGGGTAACGAGCCGTTTACCGCGAAGCTGCACCCGGAATATGCCAACTACACTGACTATGATCAGTTGATGCGGTTGCAGGAATGGAATGGCCGCCAGTCGATCAACGATGCGGGTGTAGCATGAGCAAAAGTGATCAGCCAAGGGCATTAAAGCCGCTCATTCCCGCGCAACTCGACGCTGTGCAGCCGTCCAACAATATCTGGCTCAGTGCGTCTGCGGGCACCGGCAAGACGCAAGTCCTGACCGCGCGGGTTATCCGTCTTTTGCTCGAAGAACGGGTCGAGCCTGAAAACCTGCTCTGCATTACCTTCACCAAGGCAGGGGCCGCCGAAATGGCCGAGCGGATCAACCAGTTGCTGGCATCATGGGTGCAGCTAGACGACCATTCGCTATTTCGCGATCTGGAGGCAATCGGCGCAAAATCGGGCCCGAACGCGCGGCAGCGGGCCAGCGAATTGTTTGCCAAAGTGCTCGACGCCCCTGGTGGCGGTTTGCAGATCATGACGATCCACAGTTTCTGTCAGTCGCTGTTGGGCAGCTTTCCTGAAGAAGCCGGGCTGGTGCCTGGGTTCAAGCCAATTGAAGGCCCGGAACAGAAGGAACTGCTGCGTCAGGCCTTGTCCTCGATGGTTATCGCAGCGGAGGATTTGGGCGACCGCGACCTCATAACCAGCTTGCAGGGCCTAAGCCTTGCCATGGGCGAAGAGGCAGCGTTGAAATTCCTTCACAAATGCGCGGCTGCTCCGGATGCAATGGCAGAGATACCCGAAGGGCAGGGTGCAACTGTCTGGGCGCGGCGATTGGCTCAGGTTGGCTTTGACGGCGCGGCGGATGCAATGCTTGAGGCTGAACTTTGCGATGAAAAAATAGACCGGGCCGCTATCCGCTCGATCGCAGAGCAAAATCTCGCCTGGGGTAAAGGAAATCTCGAAAGTCGGGGTGGCAAGCGAGCAGAGGTGATTTACGACTGGCTGGCGATGGATGCAGTTCGCCGCGCAGCCAATTTTGTGATGCTTCATAGTTGCTGGTGCAAGGCCAATGGTGAACCGATGGTATCATCGAAAAACCACACGCCTATTGACGACGCGTATGCCGTATTGGCGCTGGAACTCCACTGTTGGACCAAGGCGTTGACTGACGAGATAACCCGTGCCGGGTACGCAGATCGCCTTGCCGACGCGTTGCTGGTCGGCAAGCGGTTCTCCCAATTCTACGCGCAAGCAAAGCATGAGCGAGGCGTTATCGACTTCGACGACATGATCCGGCGCACTGCGGCGTTACTCGGCAGCAGCAATATGGCGCAGTGGGTGCGCTTCAAGCTCGACCGCCAGATCGACCATATCTTGGTCGACGAGGCGCAGGATACGAACAAAGCTCAATGGGACATTATCGGTGCACTTGCAGCCGACTTCTTTGCGGGGATTGGCGCACAGGGCGACAAGGTCAGGACCGTCTTTTCGGTTGGGGATTTCAAGCAGGCAATTTATGGGTTTCAGGGAACCGCGCCTGAAAGATATGAAGAAGCTGGGCGGAAATTTGCCGAGGATATTGCGGCCGCCGGTTCGGAATTGCTAAAACTTTCGCTGTCGCAAAGCTTTCGTTCAACTGCGCCCATTCTCGATTTCGTCAATGCAGTGATTGAAACGTCGGGGAGTGAGAATTTCGGCATTCACGACGCGGTCGAGGACCATTACAGCCTGAAACCCGCCGTCGGACTGGTAGAGTTGCTTGCGCCCGTGGTCGCTCAGGCCGCTGACGGCAACGCCGCGAACGACAATGCTGACGACGAGGAAAACTGGATCGGCGATGAAAAAAGGCTCCTGGCCGCAAAGCTTGCGGACCACGCCAAAGCGCTGATTGAAGAACGACCGTGGCTTGCCTCGCAAGGTCGGCATCTCGAGCCCGGCGACATCATGTTCCTGCTGCGCAGTCGCGGCGAGCTTGCCTCTTTGCTGGTCGCGCAGTTGCACGAACGCGGCGTCCCTGTCGCCGGCATCGACCGCCTGCGCCTTTCGCAGCCCCTGGTGGTGCAGGATTTGCTTTCGGTCATCCGCTTCGTTTTGCAGCCGGAGGATGACCTCAGCCTGGCCTGCATACTGGTGTCGCCTATCATCGGGTGGACGCAGGATCAGTTGCTGCAATATGGCTATCGTGGCAATAGGCGGGTCAGCCTGTGGCAACATCTGCGCGGGCAGGACGCGATTGCCGATGTTATCGGGCCGCTGCGGCAGATGCTCGACAAGGCGGATTATGTTACCGTCTATGATTTTCTCGAAGATATTTTGTCCGGCGCAATCGGTGCGCGGCGCAAATTCGTCGCGCGGTTGGGGACCGAAGCCTTGGTGCCAATTGAGGAGATGCTCAACACCGCCTTGCTGTTTCAGCAACAGCAGGGGGGCGGTCTGCAAAGCTTCCTTGGCTGGTTCGACCGCGGTGACATCGAAGTTAAGCGCGAGGGCGAGGGCAGCGCTAACGAAGTGAGAGTTATGACGGTGCACGGCGCCAAGGGCTTGCAAGCGCCGGTGGTTATACTGGCTGACACCACATCCGACCCCGGCAAGAAACCCGATCGTTCCGCCGAACTACTGATGGATGAGGGAAAGCGCACGCCGTTGCTCCCTATCCGCAATTCTGAGCAATCGGGCCGTCTTGCCGAGATCGTCGAGATGCAGAAGGAACGCGAACTTCAGGAGCATCGGCGTTTGCTTTACGTCGCCATCACCCGCGCCGAAGAACGGCTCATCATGGGCGGCGCGCTTGGGACAAGCCGCAAGGGTGAGGCGCCTGCTGATAGCTGGTATGTGATGCTTGAGCGCGCGATGATGGCGCTGGGGTGCACGTGGGACGATGATGTGCGCTGGGGGCAGGTCATGCGCCATGTCGGTGCCGATGGTGTGTCCGCGATGCCGACATCCGACAAAAAGGCTGCCGCGCAAAAATCAGACGTCGAAGTCGAACAACCCGCATGGCTGTTTGCTCAGGCACCGCAGGAATCGCGTCCCCCACGGCCGCTGGTGCCGTCGCGACTGGAGGACGATGACTTTGGCGATGCGCCCGCCTCGCTTGCGATGCGCGCGGCGGCCGAGCGGGGCAAACTGCTGCATGCGCTGTTCGAGCGGGTAACCGATGCCGCGTCGCTCTCCGCTGCCGAGCGATGGCTGACCGCCACCGTCCGCGACCCAGCCATCGACACAGATCAACTTCTCGCCGCCGCGTCCGCAGTCATCGGTCACCCCGATTGGCAAGTGTTTTTCCGCCCCGCTGCCCGCGCCGAGGTTCCACTAGCGGCGGTCGTGGGCGGTACTGTGGTTACCGGTCGTGTTGATCGGTTGGTTATCGAACCCGGTCTTGTCCGGCTTGTCGATTTCAAGACTGGTCGTTCGGTTCCGGCTGACGAGCACGGTGTTATCGTACCCTATCTTCGCCAGATGGCGCATTATGTCGCGGCGCTGGAAATTATATTCCCGGGCCGCAGAATTGAGGCATCGCTGCTCTTCACCCATGCCCCGCGTCTTGTCGCGCTTTCCGACGAAATCTTGTCACCTTACAAACCGACCTCCTGACCCGAGAAGCAAAACTATTGTCACCGAAGCTTGTCTTGGCCCGAACTGCGGCATACATTGCCGATCAACCAAGGAGACAATGATGGCTACCAAATCCGTAAGTGACGCCGATTTCGGCGCTCAGGTTCTTCAATCCGACAAACCGGTTCTAGTCGATTTCTGGGCCGAATGGTGTGGTCCGTGCAAGATGATCGGTCCAAGCCTTGAAGAAATCAGCGAAGAACTCGGCGAGCAGGTCGATATCGTGAAACTGAACATCGACGATCACCCCGATACCCCAGCGAAATATGGCGTTCGCGGCATCCCGACGATGATCCTGTTCAAAAATGGCGAGATCGCAGACACCAAGGTTGGCGCTGCACCCAAGGCGCAGATTAAGGGTTGGCTGGAGGCCGCGCTTTGAATTTTTATTAGGGACCGTCCCTAATAAGAATTTAGCTGCGATAATCCGCGTTGATGCTGATATAACCGTGGGTGAGGTCGCACGTCCAGACGGTCGCGCGACCTTCGCCCAGACCGAGATCGACGCCAATCTGGATTTCCTGCCCTTTGAGGTGCGCCGCGACCGGCGCTTCGTCGTAGCTGTCCACCGCAAGGCCCAATTGCGCGACCCATTTGTCGGCAAAACGGATTGCCAGCCTGTCCCGATCCGCCGGCTCACCCGCCTTGCCGACCGCCATTACGACGCGGCCCCAATTGGCATCCTCTCCGGCAATTGCTGTCTTAACCAGCGGCGAATTGGCAACGGCCATGCCGATCCGGCGCGCACTTTCATTTGAAATAGCGCCAGTTACTTCAATCTCGATAAATTTCTGCGCGCCTTCCCCGTCGCGGACGACCAGATGGGCTAGCTGGCGGCAGACATCGTCCAATGCCGAAGCGAACGCATCGGCGCCTGGATCGTCGAATGATGTAAGCGGTGCGTTGCCCGCTTTGCCGGTCGCGAATGCCAGCACGGTATCGCTGGTGGAAGTGTCGCTATCGACGGTGATGCAGTTGAAACTGCTGTCGTTCGAAGCTGACAAAAGCTGCTGCAAAAACCCTGCGTCGACCGCTGCGTCGGTGAATATGTAGCCAAGCATTGTTGCCATGTCCGGCGCGATCATCCCCGATCCCTTGATGATGCCCACAAGTAGTACCCTGCGGCCACCAACCATCGCGCTGGCGGTTGCGCCTTTGGCAAAAGTGTCGGTCGTGCCGATGGTGTTGGTCGCATCTTCCCAACTACAGGGGGCGGCGTTGAACACTGCGCGCAATCCCGCCTTCGCCTTGTCTTTGGGTAAGGGCACGCCGATGACCCCGGTTGAGCAAACAAAAACCTCACTGGTCGTGCAGTCCAGTTGCTCTGCGACCTGCGCCGAAATCGCTTCCACAGCCTCCCGACCGCGATAGCCGGTAAAGGCGTTGCTGTTGCCCGCGTTGACTACCAATGCTCGTGCCCGGCCGTACCTAATGTTCTCCCGGCAGTGTTCTACTTCAGAAGAGCAGCACACATTCCGCGTCGTCACGCCAGCAACACTTGTGCCTTCGGCCAGCTCAACGAACGTCAGATCGCAACGACCCCAATTCTTATAACCCGCGCGCGCAATCCGGGGCGTTGCGCCATCGACGTCAGGCATATGCGGAAACGGTAAGGCAAGCGGAGAGACGGCAGACACGGGAACGACTTTCAATCCAGGCGGTTGACCGGCTCTAGGTAAGTTTTGGAGTGGCGACAATCAAAAGCCGCCAATTGTATTCGCGGTGGACGAACGCACCTCGCGTAACTATATCCCCCACAGCACAAACAGGGCTGCACATGCGTTTATTGATCTATCTTTTGGCAATGCTGACCGGATTCTCGGCTGCGGAAGCGGCGCGTCCGCTGTCGGCGGTGCCTGCATCTGTCGATGCCGCAGTGGGTCAGACTTATGCTGCGGTTGTCGTCAAGGTCGCAGAAAAGGTGCAGGTTGCACGTGAGCATGATGAACCAGCTGCTATAATAGTTGCAGTCGACGATCCTGCCGCTGCTGAATTTCCGGTGATCGAGCCGACTTCCCCTGTGCTGCGTCACGACGTCATTCTGGGCTGAGCAAACCAGCGTCGCTCCTTGACGCGTCCAAGCTTGTTAAACGTCGCGCGAGATTAAATTCCGCGCATTTCACCAAATAAATTCAAAGGAATGTCCAATGCTCGGCGGAGTTGCCAAAGCTTTATTCGGATCGTCGAACGACCGTTACGTCAAATCGATCATGAAGACCGTTGATAAGATCAACGCGCTTGAAGGCGAAATCGAAGCGATGGACGACACCCGACTGCAACAACAGACGCAGCTGTTCCGCGATCGGTTGGAAGCTGGTGAAACGCTCGACGACATACTGCCCGAAGCGTTCGCCACCGTCCGAGAGGCATCGAAGCGCGTGATGGGAATGCGTCATTTCGATGTACAGATGGTCGGCGGTATCGTGCTTCATCGCGGCGAAATTGCCGAAATGCGCACGGGCGAAGGTAAGACGCTTACCGAGACGTTGGCCTGCTATCTCAATGCGCTGGAGGGCAATGGTGTTCATGTCGTTACCGTGAACGATTATCTCGCCCGGCGCGATGCCGACTGGATGGGGCGGATTTACGGCTTTCTGGGGCTGACGACTGGCGTTGTCGTTCCCAACATTCCCGAACATGAGCGGCGTGCGGCTTATAATTGCGATATTACCTACGCGACGAACAACGAGCTTGGCTTCGATTATCTGCGCGACAATATGAAATATGAGCGCGCGCAAATGGTGCAGCGACCGTTCAATTTCGCAATTGTCGATGAGGTCGACTCAATTCTGGTCGACGAAGCGCGGACGCCGCTGATCATTTCGGGGCCGACCGACGACAAATCCGAGCTTTACATGCAGGTCCACGCGGTGGTGTTGCAACTCGACGATGGCGACTATGAGAAGGACGAAAAGAGCCGCAACGTTACGTTGACCGAAGATGGTACGGAAAAGGTCGAGCGGATGCTGGAGAATGCAGGGCTCCTGACCGGCTCAAACCTCTACGATTATGAAAACACGCTGGTCGTCCACCATCTCGATCAGGCGCTCAAAGCCAATGTGATGTTCAAGCGCGATACCGATTATATCGTCAAGGACGGCAAAGTCATCATTATCGATGAATTTACTGGCCGCATGATGGACGGTCGTCGCTGGTCGAACGGCCTGCATCAGGCGGTTGAAGCCAAGGAAGGCGTCGATATCGAGCCTGAAAACCAGACGCTGGCGACCATTACCTTCCAGAATTATTTCCGCATGTATCCCAAGCTTTCGGGGATGACGGGTACCGCGGCGACGGAGGCGGGCGAATTTCACGAGATTTACAAGCTCAATGTCGTTGAAATCCCCACCAACGTGCCCGTGATGCGGATTGACGAGGATGATCAATTCTACAAGAACACGCAGGACAAGTTCGGCGCGATTGCCAAGACGATCAAGGAAGCCAATGACCGCGGGCAGCCCGTTCTGGTCGGCACGGTGTCAATTGAAAAGTCCGAGCTTCTGTCGGAATTCCTCAACAAGGAAGGCGTCGAACACAGCGTTCTCAACGCGCGTTTCCACGAAAGCGAAGCGCATATCGTGGCGCAGGCCGGACGGCTCGGCGCGGTGACGATTGCGACGAATATGGCCGGTCGCGGCACCGATATTCAGCTCGGCGGGAATTATGAATTCCGGCTTGATGATGAACTGCGTGACCTGCCCGAGGGGCCGGAACGTGACGCGGCGGTCGAGGCACTGAAGGCCGAAATTGCGGCTGATAAGGCTAAGGTCATCGAGGCAGGCGGCCTGTTCGTGCTCGCCACCGAGCGGCACGAGAGCCGCCGCATCGACAACCAGCTGCGTGGGCGTTCAGGGCGTCAGGGCGACCCCGGCCTGTCGCGCTTCTATTTGTCGCTCGATGACGATTTGCTGCGTATCTTCGGGTCGGAAACCCTGTTTTCCAAGATGATGAACTCGTCGCTTGAGGATGGCGAAGCCATTGGCGGCAAATGGCTGTCGAAAGCCATTGAAACAGCGCAGAAAAAGGTCGAGGCGCGTAACTACGATATCCGCAAACAGCTTGTCGAATATGACAATGTGATGAACGACCAGCGCAGAGTCATCTACGACCAGCGTAGCGAGATCATGGATGCGGAAACGGTCGACGACATTGTCGAGGACATGCGCAACGATACAGTCAACACTATGGTCGGCATCCATTGCCCGGTCGGCACTTACCCCGAGCAATGGGACGTCGAAGGACTGAAGACGAAATGCGCCGAGGTGTTGGGGCTGGCACCCGATATCGACAGCTGGTTGCAGGAAGAGGCTATCGAGCCAGAAATCATCGAAACCCGTATCTCCGATATGGCCGCAGCGAAGTTTGCCGCCAAGGGTGCGGAGTTGGATGAAACCGTGTGGCGGCAGGTAGAAAAAAGCATTTTGCTGCAAACGCTCGACCATCACTGGAAAGAGCATTTGTCAACGCTCGACGCCTTGCGGCAGGTTATTTACCTGCGGGCCTATGCGCAGAAAAACCCCATTAACGAATATAAACAGGAAGCTTTCGGCCTGTTCGAACGCATGTTGGAGGCTATCCGTGAGGGTGTGACGAAGACCATTGCGACCAATGAATTCCGCGCAGAGCAGGAATTCACTCCGCCAGAACTGCCCGAACTACCCGATTTTCTCACCACGCACATTGATCCGTTTACCGGCGATGATGACAGCGACGATATCGACGGCGGGTCGCTTGGCCTGGTGACGACGCGTGCGCCGCGCCAGACGCCCGCACCAGCCGGAGATGACCCGTTCGCAGGCAATCCCGACATCCGCCGTAACGATCCATGTCCATGCGGCTCCGGGCAGAAATACAAGCACTGTCACGGCGCGTACTGACGAAGGCGGGAGGGCAGGGCGATAATGATCTGGCTTGCCGCATTATTCGCCCTCGTCGCGCTGATCTACGCGTCGGTCGGCTTTGGCGGCGGATCGACCTACACAGCGTTGCTGGGCCTCTGGCGGGTCGAGTATCAGCTGATCCCCGTCATATCGCTGCTGTGCAACATCATTGTCGTTACCGGCGGTACTGTCCGCTTCGTCCGCGCGGGCTTGGTGAAATGGCCACAAGTGGTACCGTTGTTAATGGTGTCGGCGCCGTTTGCGTTGATTGGCGGGATGGTTCCGCTTAAACAATGGCTGTTTCTTATGATATTAGGAGGCGCATTGCTGCTCTCGGCAATCGCTCTGATTGCGCAACCCGACAAGATGGCTCCCCGCAAGTTTTCAAGACCGGCGCTGCTGCTGATTTCAGGCGCGGTCGGCTTGCTGGCGGGACTGTCGGGCATTGGCGGAGGCATTTTCATGGCTCCGGTGCTTCACCTGATCCGCTGGGATAATGCCCGGCGGATAGCGGCATTTGCGTCGATTTACATCCTGATCAACTCGATCACGGGCCTCACGGGGCAGATCATCAAGGCCGGTCCGCAGTCGCTCGTTGGCCCGGCATCGGAATATTGGCCGTTGCTGATTGCCGTGTTTACCGGCGGGCAGCTGGGCAGCATGATGGGGATGAAGTTCCTCACCCCGCGCCTGCTGCGCACGCTGACGGCGCTGCTCGTCGGTTATGCCGCCATCCGGATGCTGTGGCAGGGATGGGGTTTGATGTGAGGTAATATCCGAGCCAGAAAATTGGCTCCCCGGGAGGGATTCGAACCCCCGACCAATTGATTAACAGTCAACTGCTCTACCACTGAGCTACCAGGGAACAGCCCGATTGCGCGGGCAGAGGCGCGCCTATAGCAGCGGGTTTTCGCTTTTGGCAAGCACCCTTTGCGCCATCAGACGATAAATTGCTCCATGGCAATGCGGTCGTCGAGCGCATGTTCGGGATCGAACAAAAGCGTCAGGGCGCGGTTTCGGTCCAAGCCGACCTCGACATGCGAAATGTCGCGGATTTCCCTCTGGTCGGCCACCGCGCTGACCGGACGTTTTGCGGCCTCCAATATCGACATCTTGATAACATAGCGGTCAGGCAGGATCGCGCCCTTCCAGCGGCGGGGGCGAAACGGGCTGATGGGCGTTAGCGCGAGCAATGAGGAATCGAGCGGCAGAATCGGGCCGTTCGCCGAAAGATTATAGGCGGTGGAGCCTGCAGGAGTGGACACGAGGATACCATCGCAGATCAGTTCCGGAATGACCGCGCGACCATTCACGGCGATTTCCAGTTTGGCTGCCTGGCGTGTCTCACGCAGCAGCGAAACTTCGTTGATCGCGGGAAGGGTAAAGGTCTGGCCGCTGACCGTCATTATCGTGGCGCTGAGCGGGCGGACGGAGAAGGACTTCGCACGCGATATCCGGTGCAGCAGATCGGCGGAGTGCCAGCCATTCATCAGGAAACCGATTGTCCCCCGGTTCATCCCATAAGCCGGGATATCGCGGCGGTCCTCAAGCAGTTGATGCAAGACCTGAAGCATATGTCCGTCGCCACCCAAGACAATCACGGCATCAGCATTGTCCAGGGACGCAAACTCATGCTGTTCCCGCAGGAGGGCCTCTGCCTCCCGTGCAGGCGGCGTTGCAGACGACAATATGGCCAGACGATCGAACTGGTTCATCCGCCAGTCGCATTCATATGGCGGGCAAGACGCAAGTCAGGCCGCGCCATCTGCGCTTCGAAATCATGCCGTTCGGGCTTCAAGCGCAGCGCCTTTTGTAGCAGGCGATCCACAGCATCCATGCCTTCCTCGCGAATTGCCTTGCGGAAATCGACATGCATTTCCGAACCCAAGCACATGAAAATCTTGCCATCGGTGGTCAGACGAAGCCGGTTGCAATCATCGCAGAAATTATGGCTCATCGGCGTTATCAGGCCCAGACGAAGTCCGAGCGGTTCAACCTGCCAGTAACGGGCGGGACCGGCGCTGCGATGCGCAATCGGCTTCAGCTCATATTCGGCACGTAGCGGGGCGATGAAGTCCTCAGTTGCGATGTAGTTGTCCTGCCTGCCGGAAACCCCGTCGCCCAGCGGCATGGTTTCGATGATCGACAAATCAAAGCCATTTGCGGCGCAGTATCGGGCCATAGGCAGTAATTGAAACTGATTCTCACCCTTTAACGCAACCATATTGATTTTGATCGCGATTCCGATTGCCTTTGCGGTAGCAACACCCTGCAGTACCTGCGCGAGATCGCCTCCACGCGTGATTTGGCGAAAATCGTCCGCATTGAGGCTGTCGATGCTGACGTTGGTACGCTTTACGCCTGCTTCTGCCAATATCGGCGCGAACGATGCCAGTCTGCTGCCGTTGGTCGTCAGCGTCAGTTCGTGCAGCCGCCCGGCGTGCACATGTCCGCCCAGCTCGCGGATGAGCACCTCGATACCGCGCCGAACCAATGGCTCCCCACCGGTCAGGCGGATCTTGCGGATACCGTGTGCGATAAAACGGTTCGCAAGCAAAGCAATCTCGCGATAATCGAGCAGGTCGGCATGGGGCAAAAACGTCTGCTTTTCGGGCATACAGTAATGGCAACGGAAATTGCACCGGTCGGTGACCGATATCCGCAAATAGTCGATTTTGCGTCCGAAGCCGTCAATCATGTCGCCCATGTAAGGCGAAATGTCTGCGGCACAAAGCGAAATGCGCCTGCGAAAGACTTGGGAAAGATATTGCCGCTAGGCTATGGCAATGCACGATATGCATGATATGAAACCGGGTGAGAAGCAGCCGGGCGCACTGACCATGCGCCGACCTCGCGACGTGCGTGATTGGCTGGCGCAATCATCGGATGATCCGGCGACATTGCTGCTGCTGGGCATCAAGGATCTGAAGCAAATCAACGACCGTCTGGGGCGAGCCGCTGGGGATGCGGCAATCCGGCGTGTTGGCCAGCAAATTCGGGCCTTTACCGAACAGCAATTGTCGCCAATCCGGCTGATGGCGCGAATGCCCGGACGCGAATTTTTGCTCGTGGTGGACGGCAACGCCGGCGGCAGGCAACTCGAACTGGCGGCGCAAAAGCTTCTTGAAATGGTGTCGGTCGATCTTGGTGAAGGCGACCAGCCCCTGCATATCAACCCGCGTATCGGCATTGCCTTGTCGCGACCCGGAGAAAACAGGCAGGATATGGCCGCCCGCGGAGCCGAGGCGCTTGCGCAAGCCTATGGTCGCAAGGGCAAACGGTTTTTGGTGGCGGATAAGTCCAGCCGGGCGGGTGTCGATGCGGCAAGCTGGCTTGATGCGGCGCTAAGAAGCGCGATTGCCGAGAAGCAGATTGCGATCATGCTGCAACCGCAGTTCGAGGTTTCCACAGGGCGATTGGTCGGCGCCGAGGCGCTTGCCCGGCTGAACCACCCAACACACGGCGAGGTGGGTGCGGAAGATCTTTTTGCGGCGGCGGATCGCTGCGACCTGCGCGAGGAACTGTCGCATTCGATCCAGCAACAGGCAGTTGCGATTGCCGCGCGCTGGCCAGTTGCGTTGAACAATTTACGGCTTGCGGTCAATCTGGGTGCGGAGGAGTTGACCGACAATTATGGTCCCCATTTGCTCGCGTTGTTGAGCGAAGCTGGCTTCGCGCCAAACCGGCTGACGCTGGAGCTGACCGAGGAAAGCCTGATCCGCGATCTGGATCTGGCATCGGGGCAACTGGATTTGTTGCGGCAGAAGGGGGTGCGGATTGCAGTTGACGATTTCGGGACGGGCTATTCGAGCCTAGCTTATCTGAAAGCCCTGCCACTCGATTATCTGAAGATCGACAAGGGCATGACGCCCGACATTGTCGGGACGGGCAAAGACCGGGTTATCCTGCGCGCGATCATCGCGATGGCGAAGGCGCTTGAATTGGCAATCATTGCCGAGGGTGTGGAAAAGGACGAAGAACTGGCGCTGCTCAAGGCGGAAGGCTGCGACTATTTTCAAGGATATTTGCGGGCGCCTCCGCTTGCTCCTGCCGAATTCGAGAATTTTGCGATGCGGAGCAATTGATAGCGCGTCCGACACCATTCGTGCCGGCTCGCCCTTCGATACGGCACTTCGCTCCGTTCAGCACCAACTCAGGGCGAACGATTGAGGGCGCTTTTACAGGATGACAATGACAGCTTCAGCCCACCTTCCGCGCCAGATTTGCCAACCCTTTCGACAGCTGCAAACACCCGTTCAACCGCGATGCCGGGTCGCCCCAGACGCGGTTGATGACAAGTTTGCTGTCAGGCCGAAGTTTTGCGGTTTCGCCCAGCCTGTCGACATAAGCCAGCAACCCGGGCACATTTGGCGGCGCATCTTCGTGGAAGCTGACCAGCGTCCCGCGCGCGCCGACTTCGACTTTCGCCACCTGCGCTACCAATGCATTTTGCTTGATCTGGATCAGCTTAAGCAGATTCTGCGTCGGCTCGGGGATCGGCCCAAAGCGGTCGGTCATTTCGGCAGCGAAGCCTTCGACGTCCTGACCTTCCTCTAGCTCATTCAAGCGGCGATAGAGCGCCATGCGCACCGACAAGTCGGGGACATAATCATCGGGGATCAGGATTGGCGCGTCGATCGTGATTTGCGGAGAGAAGCTGCCGCGCGGTTTCGCTAGTCCCTGCGCTCCAGCGCGCACTTCCAAAATGGCCTCTTCCAGCATCGACTGGTAAAGTTCGAAGCCGACTTCCTTGATATGGCCCGACTGTTCGTCGCCGACCAGATTGCCCGCGCCGCGAATGTCGAGATCGTGGCTGGCAAGCTGAAAGCCAGCGCCAAGCGTATCGAGGTCGCCAAGAACCTTGAGCCGCTTTTCGGCGGTCTCGGTCAAAACCCGATTTTCCTCATGCGTTAGATAAGCGTACGCCCGCGTCTTGGAACGTCCAACGCGCCCGCGCAGCTGATACAATTGCGCCAGACCAAAGCGGTCGGCGCGATGGATGATCAGCGTGTTGGCGCTCGGAATATCGAGGCCGCTTTCGACGATCGTGGTTGAAAGCAAAACGTCATAGCGCTTCTCGTAAAAGGCGCTCATCCGCTCCTCAACCTGCGTTGCCGACATCTGGCCGTGCGCCGTCACATATTTGATCTCGGAAACTTCGATGCGAAGAAATTCTTCGATCTCGGTCAAATCGGCGATCCGCGGCACGACGAAGAAGCTTTGTCCACCGCGGTAGTGCTCGCGCAGCAATGCCTCGCGTAGCACCACGGGATCCCACGGCATCACATAGGTTCGCACCGCAAGCCGATCGACGGGTGGCGTCTGGATGACCGACAGGTCGCGAAGGCCCGACATCGCCATCTGCAACGTGCGCGGGATTGGGGTTGCAGTCAGCGTCAGCATATGGACGTCAGTTTTGAGCGCTTTCAGCTGCTCCTTGTGATTGACCCCGAAGCGTTGTTCTTCATCGACGATGACCAGACCGAGCCGTTTGAACTGAAGCGATTTCGCAAGCACGGCATGAGTGCCGATCACGATATCGACCGTGCCGTCAGCAAGGCCTTCGCGAGTCGTGCTCGCTTCGGCTGTCGGGACAAGACGTGACAGGCGGCCCAGCTTGAGGGGAAGGTCGCGAAAACGTTCGGCAAAATTGCTGAAATGCTGCCGTGCCAGCAACGTCGTCGGCGCGATGACAGCGACCTGAAGGCCAGCCATTGCAGCGGCAAAAGCTGCGCGCATCGCGACTTCGGTCTTGCCGAACCCGACATCGCCGCAAACGAGCCGGTCCATCGGCTTGCCTGCCGACAGGTCTTCCAGCACTTCATCGATAACACGCTGCTGGTCTTCGGTCTCCTCATAGGGGAAGCGGTCGGCGAAGCTGGCATAGGCCTGATCGTCGACTTCGATGATCGCGCCGGGACGCAAAGCGCGTTCAGCGGCGGTTTTCAGCAGTTCGCCCGCGATGGCGCGGATTCGTTCTTTCAGCTTCGACTTGCGCCGTTGCCACGCTTCGCCGCCTAATTTGTCGAGACTGACCGTCTCGCTGTCCGAACCATAACGCGACAGGACGTCGAAATTCTCGACCGGCACATATAATTTGTCGCCGCCCGAATAAGTGAGCGCAACGCAATCATGCGGGCTGTTGCCGACGGGGATCGACACCAGCCCTTCGTAGCGGCCAATGCCGTGGTCTTGATGCACGACCAGATCGCCGGGCGTCAGCGCGGCCAGTTCGGCCAAAAACGCATCGGCCGATTTCCGGCGTTTCTGCCGCCGGACCAGCCGGTCGCCGAGCATGTCCTGTTCGCTCAGCAACGCGACGTCAGGTGTGCTGAACCCATGGTCGATAGGCAGCACGACCATCGCCGTGTGGCCTTTTGCTGCGCCCAACGCCTGCTGCCACCCGTCGGCGTCCGTCAAAGTCGGCGCGCCATGATCCGAGAGCAAGCCCTTCAACCGTTCGCGCGCGCCGTTGGAGTAGCTTGCGATAATGGTTTTATGACCGGATTTGGTGAGTGATTTTAGATGATCTGCAACGGCCTCATAAACATTCGTCTTTTGCGCGCGCTCGGGCGCGAAATCGCGGGCGGCGGTGATGCCGAAATCGATGATGCTGGCCGAATCCGGCTGAGCAAAAGGTGTCAGAAGATGGGCGGCGTGGGCAGTCAGCGTCTGCTCCAACTCATCACCCGACAAATACAGCATCTCCGGCGGCAGCGGGCGATAACTGCCCGGTTCCGCGACCTGCGCCTTCACCCGGTTGTCGTAATAGTCCGAAATCGCATCCAGCCGCGATTGCCCAGCCGATATCGCACCTGCATCGCGGATCACCAGCGTGCCTTCACCGACATGGTCGAAAACCGTTGCCATTCGTTCTTCGAACAGCGGCAGCCAGTGGTCCATGCCCGAGAGGCGGCGACCTTCGGACACAGCCTGATACAGCGGGTCGCCGGTTGCCGTGACACCGAAACGCTCACGATAGCCGACGCGGAAGCGTTTTATGGCCTCTTCGTCCATCAGGGCTTCGACCGCGGGTAATATCTCGAAATGCTCGACCTGGTCGACGCTGCGCTGATCGGACGGGTTGAAGCGGCGGATGCTCTCTATCTCGTCGCCGAAGAAATCGAGCCGCAGGCCAAATTCGCTCCCCGCCGGGAAAAGATCGACGATGCTGCCGCGAATCGCGAACTCCCCCGCCTCGGCAACGGTATCGACGCGGAAATAGCCGTTGGATTGAAGCAGGGAGGCCAGCCGTTCGCGGCTGATTTCACGGCCCGCAGTCAGCCGCTCGCCGGTTTGGCGGATTCGGAACGTCGTCACATATTTCTGGATAACCGCGCCGATGGTGGTCAGCACCAACTGCTTCTTTTGGGACGTTTGCTGTAGAGCCTGCAATGTCGACATGCGTTGCGATGTCACCGCTACCGACGGCGAGGCGCGGTCATAGGGAAGGCAATCCCAGGCAGGAAGCTGCAATATTTCGAGTTCGGGCGCGAAAAAAGGCACTGCGTCGGCGATGGAGCGCATCGCCGAATCGTCGGGCGCGATGAACAAAGTCCGCGCCTTTGCCGCGCGCGTCAGGTCGGCGAGCAGCAACGGGGCAAAGCCCGATGGCACCGACGCAAGCGTCAACCCGCTGCGGCTGTTGATGATGCGCTGCAGGTCGGTCATGCGGGTGTCGTATTCAGTCCTTCGGGCAGCGAAATGAAATCCAGCCGTTTCAGCGCATCCATCATTGGTCCGGCAAACGCCGGATCGGGCTCAGCAGTTCCCAATGCCCAGGCCATTATGTCGACATCCTGTTCTTCCAGCAGTCGCTCGAACCATTCAATCTCACGGTCACCCCACGCCTTTGAGTGGCAATCAAAAAACCCGCCGACCATCGCGTCCGCCTCCCGCGTACCCCGGTGATGCGCGCGATAATGCAGTTTGCGAAGATAGGGGTCGGCGTCCATTCGCATTTAGTCTCTCATGCTTGGTCTTTCCCAAAACCGTTCGCGTCGAGCCCTTCGACTGCCCGCAGGGCGGGCGCTCAGGGTAAACTTCGGACTTCGTTCGAAGTCGAGACACCCATCAGTGGTGCTTGACCTCACGGCATCTCGACTGGGCTCGATGCGAACGGGGTTGGAATGGTTATGTAATCGCTGGCGTCTGCGGCGCGCTAGCATTACATCCCGCCCTAGTCATGCGGCCCGATATACTCAATCCGTTATTTGCAGACGTGCGCAGCCTGAAAGGCGTGGGGCCGGGGCTTGCCAAGCCGCTGGAACGGTTGGGGCTGGAGCGGGTCAAGGACGTCGCCTATCATTTTCCGGTCAACTGGACCTATCGCAAGGCGGTTGCCACGCTCGATGTGGCCGATGTTGGCAGCAATATCATCATTGCCGTTACGATTATGGAGCACCGAAGTTCGGGAAGCGCGCGCGCGCCGCTCAAGATCTATGCCGCCGATGCCGCGGGCAATTACATTACGCTGACCTTTTTCGGGCGCAATGGCGGGTGGGCGAGGAAGCAGCTTCCGATTGGGGAGGCGCGGATCATATCGGGCAAGCTTGATCGCTATGGCGACGAGCTCCAAATGGTGCATCCCGATCATATTGTCGAGATTGGCGCAGCAGGCTCGCCCGGGCTGGCAGAACCCGTCTATCCGCTTTCGGAGGGGCTGACCAATAACCGGATGGGGCAGTTGGCGGCGATGGCGCTGGGGCATTTGCCAGTGTTGCAGGAATGGATCGAACACTCGTTGTTGGCCGCGCGGGGATGGCAGTCGTGGGAACCGGCGCTGCAAACCGTGCATCGCAAGGACGATCAGGCTGCCCGCGACCGGCTTGCCTATGACGAATTGTTCTCAAATCAGCTCGCCATGCGTCTAGTGCGCGCAGCGATGGACAGGCGCAAGGCTGTGCCGATTGCTGGCACCGGCGCCTTGGTGGACCGGCTGCGATTGCCGTTCGCACTAACCGGGGCGCAAACGCGCGTGATCGCTGAAATCGAAGGCGACCTCGCGCAGACTCGACCGATGTTGCGCCTGCTGCAGGGCGATGTCGGCGCGGGCAAGACGATGGTCGCACTGCGCGCGCTGCTCCGCGCGGTAGAGGCAGGGATGCAGGGCGCGATGCTGGCACCGACCGAAATCCTGGCGCGGCAGCATTATGCCGGGTTGCATAAACTCCTGGCAGGTCTTCCGGTAAACATCGCCATCCTGACCGGCCGCGAAAAGGGCAAGCTTCGCGAAGCGACATTGATGGGTCTGGCCGATGGCAGCATCCACATTCTTGTCGGCACCCATGCGATCTTTCAGGAGGCGGTGTCCTACAAATCGCTGGCGCTGGCGGTGATCGATGAGCAGCACCGTTTTGGCGTGTCACAGCGCCTGATGCTGTCGCGCAAGGGCAGGGGCGTGCCACATCTGCTGGTGATGACCGCAACGCCAATCCCGCGCAGTCTGGCGCTTGCGGCTTATGGCGAGATGGACTCATCGCAAATCGACGAGCTGCCGCCGGGGCGCACGCCGGTTGAAACACGGGTAATATCGCAAGAGCGGCTGCCTGAGATTATAGACGGTGTTGCACGGCATCTGGCGGCAGGAAAGCAGGCTTTCTGGGTCTGTCCGCTGGTCGAGGAAAGCGAAAACAGCGACCTTGCCGCCGCCGAGCAGCGCGCCGAGCAGCTTCGGCTGCGCTTTGGCGAGCAGGTCGCAGTCGTGCATGGCCGGATGCGCGGGCCGGAAAAGGATGCGGTGATGGAGCGCTTTATCAGCGGCGAAACGCGGCTGCTTGTCGCGACCACAGTGATCGAAGTAGGGGTCGATGTTCCCAATGCCAGCCTGATGATAGTCGAAGCTGCTGATCGCTTTGGTTTGGCGCAATTGCATCAGTTGCGCGGGCGGGTCGGTCGAGGGGGCGAAAAGTCGGTGTGCTTGCTTGTGCGCAGCCCGCAAATCGGTGAGACGGCGCGCGCTCGGCTCGCCTTGATGCGCGAAACCAATGACGGGTTCCGTATTGCAGAGGAAGATCTCAAGCTACGCGGTGCGGGCGAACTGCTGGGGACGCGGCAATCAGGTGAAAGTCCGTTTAGGGTCGCCACGCCGGAGCAGGTTCGCGAGCTAATTCCGGTTGCAGCAGACGATGCGCGGCTGCTGCTTGATCGCGACGGCGGGTTGGACGGCCCGCGCGGAGAAGCCGCCAGGCTTTGCCTCTATCTTTTTGAGCGCGATGCGGGGATCGCAACGCTTAGAGGCGGTTAACGCAGTTTTGGGCCGATATGCTCCAGCAAAGCGAGGAAGTCCGGAAGGCGAACGACTCGTTCAAACTGAAAGCCGGCGCGGTTTTCCACCGTCCAGATAATCAGCGCCTCTATCCGTCCGATGACCGGCAGGCGCAATTCGACGCGCTCGCCACGTTGAAAGCCCTGATTGTCGTCGATCATGAAGCCGTGCGCCGATATATTGACGATATGAACCGTCCGGTCGCCATGAAGCTTGCTTTCGGTGATTACCTTATGGTCAGCCCGGTGGCGCGCCGCCCGGCGGAGGTCCATATCGTTATTGGTTGCGGCTTGCGCCATAAATGCGACCTCGTGCGCTTGTTGCTTGAGGCATCAATATGCCCGGAAGTTACAAATATTTGGTAAAATCCTATCGCGGAAATCTTTACCTAGACCTGCTCAGCTAAAGCTAAGTAATCCATGCCTTTTTTTGCCAGCGGAAATTTTTACAGGCGAAGACTGTGGCGCAATGACGGCATTTTCGTCGGAAATTGCCTCGTCATTGACGCGCGCGCCGCCACCCTGGATCATCCGCCGCGCTTCCTTTTTGGAAGCTACGAAGTCCAGCGTTAACAGAGCATCGACGAGCGATATTTCGCCCGACACTTCGACGGTCGGCAGATTGCTGTCCGCAGTTCCTTCTTCGAAAGTCTTGCGTGCTGTTTCAGAAGCCATTGTCGCCGCATCCGCTCCCCTGCACAGCTCGGTCGCTGCGTTGGCAAGGGCAATTTTGGCAGCGTTGATCTCGGAACCTTCCAGCGATTCGAGACGAGCAATCTCGTCGAGCGGAAGATCGGTAAAGAGGCGCAGGAACTTGCCGACATCACGGTCGTCGCTGTTGCGCCAGAACTGCCAGTAATCATAATCGGGCAGCTGCTCGCGATTGAGCCAGACCGCACCTGAAACCGATTTCCCCATTTTTGTGCCGTCGGATTTGGTAATCAGCGGCGTCGTCAGCCCGTACACTTCGGTGGCATCCATCCGCCGAGCCAGCTCGACGCCGTTGACAATATTGCCCCACTGATCGGACCCACCCATTTGCAGGCGTACGCCCATCGTCTTGCTAAGATGACGGAAATCATAGCCTTGCAGGATCATGTAATTGAATTCGAGGAACGTCATCGGCTGTTCGCGCTCAAGCCGCAGCTTTACGGAATCAAAGGTCAGCATCCGGTTGACCGTAAAATGGCTGCCGACTTCCTGAAGCAGCTCAATATAGCCGAGCTTGCCGAGCCAGTCGTGATTGTTGACCATTACCGCATCTGTCGGGCCATCGCCAAAAGTCAAAAAGCGCTCGAACGCCGTCCGGATCGAGGCGATATTGGCCTCAATCGCATCGTCGGTCAGCATTTTGCGAACCTCATCTTTGCCGGTAGGGTCGCCAATCCGCGTGGTGCCGCCGCCCATGACAACGACAGGCTTGTGTCCGGTCTGCTGCAACCGGCGGAGCAGCATGATCGACACCAAGTTCCCGACATGAAGCGATGGCGCGGTGGCATCGAAGCCGATATAGCCGGGAACGACCTCCTTCGATGCCAGCGCATCGAGTGCGGCGGCATCGGTCGCCTGATGAATATAGCCGCGCTCATCGAGCAAGCGGAGGAGATCGGATTGGTAAGCAGTCATAGCGCGGCTGCGCCTAGCATGGAGTTTGACATTGGCCAACATTCCGATGAGTGAAATCCGGTTGATATGTCATCCGTCGACGCCGCCGCTAAAAACTGACTATGTCGATGTCGAAATCAGAAGCGCGGGCGGTGGCCGTCTTTTCTTGCGCTATGTCGTGGAGTGCGACACGAGCATATTATTGTTGCCCGAACCGTTTGAGCCGGTACGCTCCGATCGCCTATGGCAAACCACCTGTTTCGAGCTGTTCATAGGCCAAGCCGACAGCGACCGTTATTTCGAATATAATTTTTCACCCTCGACCGAATGGGCGCTATACCGCTTTTCGGAGTATCGCAAGGGAATGGCCGAGGAAATGATCCGTCGGCCACGGATAACTTGCGATTATTCAGAAAGCCATTTCGCGCTGAATGCAGAGTTTGATTTGCCCGATGCCTTGCACAAGGAGCCGTTGATGTTGGGTATGTCGGTCGTGGTTGAGGAAAGCGACGGACATAAATCCTATTGGGCACTGGCACATCCGTCGGACGAACCCGATTTTCATCATAAGGATTGCTTTGCATTGCTACTGGAGGCACCACGCGCTTCATGAAATTCGGAATAGATCGCCTCCTGACGGAGCCTGAACTTCGTGCGCCGCTTATTGGCAAGCGCGTAGCCATCCTTGCCCATCCTGCATCGGTTACTGCCGATCTTGCCCATTCGCTCGACGCCCTGGTCGACAGCGGATTGAAGGTCACCGCGGCTTTCGGCCCGCAACACGGCCTGCGCGGTGACAAGCAGGACAATATGATGGAGTCTCCCGACTTCACTGACCCAGTCCACGGCATCCCGGTATTCAGCCTTTACGGCGAAGTCCGCCGACCCACCGGGCAGTCGATGGGGACGTTTGACGTCGTCCTGATCGATATGCAGGATTTGGGCTGTCGGATTTATACCTTCATCACGACGTTGCTTTACATGCTCGAAGCGGCAGCGGAGCACGGAAAAGCGGTGTGGGTACTTGATCGTCCCAATCCTGCGGGCAGGCCGGTCGAGGGCCTCACGCTGTTACCGGGATGGGAGAGTTTTGTAGGCGCGGGGCCGATGCCGATGCGACATGGCCTTACGCTCGGCGAGCTCGGGCAATGGTTTATCGATCATTACAAGATCGACGTGGATTATCGCGTGATCGCGATGGAGGGCTATCAGCCCGATGCCGCCCCCGGCTTTGGCTGGCCCAGCGAACGCATATGGATCAATCCGAGCCCAAACGCCCCGAATATCAATATGGCCCGCGCTTATGCGGGGACGGTGATGCTCGAAGGCGCGACCTTATCCGAGGGCAGGGGAACCACGCGCCCGCTTGAAATATTCGGCGCGCCCGATATCGATGCTCGCGCCGTCATCGCCGATATGCGCTCGTTTGCACCGCAATGGTTGAACGGATGCGCCTTGCGCGAAATCTGGTTCGAACCGACATTCCACAAACATGTCCATGAGCTGTGTCACGGCGTTCACATCCACGCAGATGGCGCTGCGTACGACCATCAGGCATTTCAGCCGTGGCGGGTACAGGCGCTCGCGTTCAAGGCCATTCGGCGCTTATATCCCGAGTACTCATTATGGCGTGATTTTCCTTATGAATATGAATTCGGCAAGCTCGCAATAGATGTGATCAACGGTGGACCGGGATTGCGCGAATGGGTGGATAATACGGAAGCAACCGCTGCCGACCTTGACGCACTCACCTTGACGGATGAACGCGAGTGGGCCGATTTGCGCAGAGCATTCACGCTCTATAGTTAGGGACTGCCCCTAATTAGCGCCTGACGCTCCCAATAGGTAAGCGACCGCCACAGCCACTCGAGCGGGCCGAAGCGGAAATGTCTGAGCCAGACGGGACTCCACGCCAGTTCGAGTGCCCAGATGGCAGCGACAACGTAGAAAAGCTCATGCCGCTCCAGCTGGTTGAACAGGCCGAAGCCAAAGCCGAAGAACAGGATGGTGCAGATAAGCGTCTGCGCGATATAGTTCGACAATGCCATTTGCCCCACCGCTGCCAGCGCATGCTGCACAGGCTTCAGCCAGCCACTACGGATGATCGACAGAAACAGGCCAAGATGACCTACAACCATCGCCAAGCGACTGATCTCGTAAGAGATGGACGCTTGGCTGAATCCGAGCAGGCTGAATCCGCTGTCATCGAAAATCCGTAACTCCATATAGTTCAACGGTAAACCGATGGCATAGCCGCCGATCATCATCGCCGCATAGAAAGCTGCACTTTTGCCGCCGCTCAATATGCCAAGCCCAAGCAAGGCCATGCCGATCATCATGAATGAACCCATGTCGAAGATCAGCCACCACGGAAGGTGAGTCCACTGGAATTCATAAGACATCGGGAACTGTCCGACTACCGCATCGATATAGCCGCCGCTATGCACCTCCATAATCGGCTCGAGATCTTTGGCTGCGGGCGAAAATTCGGTGTTTGCGTCCTTCCATTCGGTGATCGCGTCTTCTTGATCTTTCGTCAGGGTCGCTCCTGACATTTTCGCTGCCTCGGCAGTAGTTGCCGCTTCGCTGGTTTCCAGTAGCGATTGATGTTCGAGCATCGAGGTAGCAACGCTGGTCAACAGCAGCGCGCCTGCGATGATCAGCAACAGCTTCGGGGCCATTTTGCGGAACACGAAAAGCAGCAGGCCGCCGATGGAGTAAGCGAACAATATCTCGCCGATCCACAGCAACAACGCCCAATGGATGATCCCGAACAGCATCATCCACAGCATCCGCCGGAAATGGACATCTGCGGTCTTTATGCCCGCCCCCGAATGTTCCATCCGGTCGGTCAGGAGGACGATGCTCGCGCCGAACAGCAGCGAAAAAATCCCGCGCATCGTTCCTTCGAAAAACATTGTGGGGATAGCCCATGCCCAGTAATTTGGCGGGTCCATGCCCCCAGCCACGGTCGGGTTTTCATAGGCCCAGGGCAGTCCGAAGCCAACGATGTTCATCAGCAAGATGCCGAGCACAGCAATGCCGCGCAATATATCCAGCGCTTCGATCCGGTCATTTTGTTGAACCGGCGCAACCGCACCGTTCGTGATTTCACTCGTTACCATGGCATCTCCCCCTGCCGCTGGTCCGAATATGTCGATGTGACACAGCTCCCCGCTGCTCTCGAACAGGCGCAAGCTATTGCCGAACGCCGGAAATGCAAATCATTTTACAGCCTGCTTATTAGGGACTGTCCCTAATAAGAAATTAGTGCCCGTGCTTACGACTCAGCTCGCGCATGGCATCGTCGAGGCCTTCGAGTGTGAGCGGATACATGCGATCGTTCATCAGTTCTTTGATGATCTTGGTCGATTGCGAATAGCCCCACTGCTTTTCAGGCACGGGGTTTAGCCAGACTGAAGCAGGGTAAGTGTTGGTAATCCGGTGCATCCAGACCGCACCCGATTCCTCGTTAAAATGTTCGACGGAGCCGCCTGGATGCGTGATTTCATAGGGACTCATCGACGCATCTCCCACCATCACGACCTTGTAATCATGCGGAAATTTGTGGAGGACGTCCCACATCGGGGTGCGTTCCGAAAAACGGCGTTTGTTGTCCTTCCACACGCCTTCGTAAGGGCAGTTGTGAAAATAAAAGAATTCAAGGTTCTTGAATTCGCTGGTCGCCGCGCTGAACAGTTCCTCGCATAGCTTGATGAACGGATCCATCGACCCGCCCACATCGAGCAGCAACAAAAGCTTGATCGCGTTGCGCCGCTCGGGCCGCATGTGGATATCGAGCCAGCCTTGGCGGGCCGTGCCGTCGATAGTAGCGTCGATATCGAGTTCGTCTGCCGCGCCGTCGCGGGCGAATTTGCGCAAGCGGCGCATCGCGATCTTGATGTTGCGTGTGCCAAGCTCTCGCGTGTGGTCGAGATTCTGGAATTCGCGCTTGTCCCACACTTTCACGGCGCGCTTGTTTTTGGATTCGCCGCCGATGCGAACGCCCTCAGGATGGTATCCGCTGTTGCCATAAGGCGAAGTGCCGCCCGTGCCGATCCATTTATTGCCGCCCTCATGGCGTTTTTCCTGTTCTTCGAGCCGCTTCTTCAGCGTTTCCATCAGCTCGTCCCAGCTGCCCATCTTTTCGATCTTGGCCATTTCTTCGGGGCTGAGGTATTTCTCGGCAATGGCCTTCAACCAGTCGGACGGAATATCGACCGGGTTTTGGCCGTATTCGGTGAAGATGCCCTTGAAGACTTTGCCGAAAACCTGGTCGAACCGGTCGAGCAGCGCTTCGTCTTTCACCAGCGTAGTGCGCGCCAGATAGTAAAATTCCTCAGGGCTCTGCGCGATGACATCGGCGTCCAGTGCCTCAAGCAACGCAAGGTGCTCCTTCAGCGATGCCGGAATGCCGGCGGTCCGCAATTCTTCCATGAACGAAAAAAACATTCGTTGCCCTTCAATAATCAGGTTGCTTGTGGCGCGCACCGAAAGCGACGTCAACCGCATGTGGTTAATCACCTGATAACCAAATTCCGCTACCCCGAAAGCAACCAACTGGAAGGATCGGTCGTGCCATGAAGATGGAAAAAATCGAGGCTCAGGACAATGCTTGGATTAAGGACGCCGCGCGGATGTGCGGAGATGTCACCGTTGGCTGCTCTGATACTGCTGGTATTCTTGAAAAGGGTCTGGAATCTGCCGGCTTCCTGAAAACCAAATACGCCGAGCTGACCGAACTGACGCTTCGGCTCGACAGCGACATTGCGGGTGTGACGCAAGCGACGTCCGATGCCCGTGCGCTTTCGGAAGCGGCGATTACCAAGCTTAATGGAGGTGCCGAAACCATCAGTATTTCGATGGCGCGCTTTTCGGAAATGATTGCTCTCGTCGAAAGTCTCGGAACGCACATCACCGGCTTTGCCTCGGCCATGGAGCAAGTGAAACGCGTGTCGCAATCGATCGACAGAATCGCGCGAACCACCAATATGCTGGCGCTCAACGCCGCGATCGAAGCCGAAAAGGCGGGCGAGGCAGGGCAGACATTTGCCGTTGTTGCAGCTGAAGTCAAAAAACTGGCGCTCGACACGCGCACCGCAGCGGTCGAAATTACCGGCACGGTCAACTCGCTCTCCAACGAGGCCTCAAAATTCGTCGGACAGATCGAAGACGGTATTTCGGCAAGCGGCGACGCGCAGAAGCAATTTTCGAGCCTGCAACAGGTGATCGATGGCGTCACCAACATCGTCGGTCAGGTCGGCGGCCACAATCGCGAAATCGCCGAGAGCACGTCGGCTATCCACACCAGCCTTGTCGAATCGCAAAAGGTTCGTGACGATGTGGCCGAGGCGAATGGCGGCATGATCGATGCCGTTACCAACGCACACCGGCAGATCAACGAACTTGAACTGCAAGCTAACCGGATGTTCGACCATATCGTTCACAGCGGGCTTTCCAGTGAGGATCAATTATTTGTCGATCTGGCGAAGGAAGAAGCGGCTGCCATCGTCGAGGTGACCGAAGCGGCCATCGCGAATGGCACGCTGACGATGGAGGATTTGTTCGATACCAATTATCAACCGATTGCCGGAAGCAACCCGCCGCGCTTTACCACGCGGCTGACCCGTTGGGCCGAGCAGAACTGGCAACCGATCATCGAGCGGATGAAGGCCCGCCGCCCCGATGCAATCCTGTCATGCGTGCCGACGAGCCGCGAAGGCTTTTTGCCCATTCATCTCAAGGAGTTTTCGAGGGCGCCAACCGGTGACTTAGCGCATGACACCAAATATTGCCGTAACGGGCGGGTCTTAATGGGCGGGATTGACGACATCGCCAAGGCCAGCGATCAGGACTATATGATGGCGGTTTATCGCCACGAAGGCGACGGCAAGACCTATACAACTGTCCGCAACGTCTATGTCCCGATCCGCATCAACGGCCGCCGCTGGGGCGACGCTGAAATCGCTTATGTGATCTGATCAGCCGTTTGTGCGCCGCGCCATGAAAGCGAGGCGTTCGAAGAGCATCACGTCCTGTTCATTCTTGAGCAGCGCGCCGTGGAGCGGCGGGATCGCCTTGGTCGGATCGCGCGATTGCAGGACGTCGAGCGGCATGTCTTCGTGGAGAAGCAGCTTCAGCCAGTCGAGCAGTTCGCTGGTTGAAGGTTTTTTCTTGAGGCCCGGCACGTCGCGCACCTCGTAGAATATATCCATTGCCTTCGACACCAGCACCTTCTGGATATCAGGAAAGTGCACATTTATAATGGCTTGCATGGTATCTCTATCAGGAAATCTTATATAATGGAAGAAACAGCGGCGAAGAAACGCGTCCGGCAATTCCTTCTCATTGTTCGAGGTGATGATCACGATCGGCCGCTCGACCGCCTTGATCGTCTCATGCGTTTCGTAGACATAGAACTCCATGCGGTCGAGTTCCTGCAACAGATCGTTCGGAAACTCGATGTCGGCCTTGTCGATCTCGTCGATCAGCAGCACGGGCAGGACAGGAGCAGTAAACGCTTCCCATAACTTGCCCTTCTTGATGTAATTCTTGATGTCATGCACGCGCTCGTCGCCCAGCTGGCTGTCACGCAACCGCGCTACGGCGTCATATTCGTAGAGGCCCTGATGCGCCTTCGTCGTCGATTTGATGTTCCACTCGATAAGTGGCGCGCCCATCGCGGTCGCGATCTCTTGCGCCAGCACGGTCTTGCCCGTCCCCGGCTCGCCCTTGACCAGCAAAGGCCGCCGCAGCTTGGTCGCGGCGTTGACCGCAACCTTCAGGTCATCGGTAGCGACATAATTATCGGTGCCTTCAAAGCGCATGGAGTATTCCCGTCAAGTTAATCGAACGGTTAATCCGTTAAGTGCGCTCCTGCATATATGCAACCCAATAAAGGGAAAGGTCAGGCCGCCAGCATCTCGGTATGCCGCGCAGCCAGCAGCTGCCACAGCCCGCGCTGCTGCGCCAAAAGCTGACCCGACCCGAAGGCCATCGCCCGTCGATAGCCGGCATTGTCGTCCAGCTGCTCGGCAAGCTTTCCGCATTCCTCGACCGAGGGCAGGGCCACCGCCGCCGCCTCCAGCCCGATATTCAGCGCTACCTGGTCGAGCAGCGCCCGCGTCTGGTGCCAGTCGACAACAAAGGCAATTGCTGCCCCCGCCGGACATCCCTTGCGGTCGGAGGTCGCCAGCATCTCGAAATTCTTCGACTGGCCCTCGATCAGCGCGGTGACCTTGTCCTGACCGGTCAGGCGCCGGATGGGGCCAGCGGTCACGGTCAATTCGTTAAGATAGTTCCGCTCCGCCGCCATGCCATCAATTGCGCGGATCAGCCATTTGCGGGCCGCATCATCGACAATCTTGTGCGCGGCATGGTCGACGATGCCGGGATGCCGTCCGTGCGAAATGTTCATGAAATGCGCGATATCGGCAAGCAACGCCGCGCGCGCAGTCTTGGCCGGCAACCGCAAGTCCGGCCTCTCGCCGTGGTTTCCAAGGAAGGACAGCAACGGCTTCACCACCGGCAGGCTGCCATCGGACAATATGGTGCGCACAAAGACGTCGCCAAAAGCGTCATCCAGTTGTGGCCGCGCCAGATTATCCATATTCGCTCCGCCTGTTGGTCCATGCACCCGCTGCGGGACGCTTAAGCCTATCGGATTAGCGAAAAGTCTTAAAAAACTGGTTTACGGGGAGAAAACTTTTGGAATTCGTTTACGATGCGCAGTCTTATTAGGGACTGTCCCTAATAAGACTCCCAATAAGACTGCGCGCCTACCGCGCCCGCTCGCTCCGGTAATACAGAAACGTCAGCCACAACGACGTTGCGCCGAGTAAATGCCACACCGCATGGCCTTGAAACAGGCTGTCCGGCGTGCAGAGCGTCCCATGCTGGTCGAGGTTCCAGATCGTGAAGGCCACGGCCTTCGTCGCAATCCCGGCAAAATAATAGGAAACCCTCACCCGCGCGCGCTTTGGCCGCGCAAACCAAAGCTCGATGATGATGGCGGCGACCAGAACCACCGCAAAAAGCCAGCGCCGCACGTCGGGTATCTGATACAGCACCAGCACCAGCGCGCCGACCAGCGCCAGATAAACGAGTATCGCCAGCCGCACCGGCCACCCGCGCCAGCGCGACACAGCGCTGACCAGCATAAAGCCGCCGGTCAGATACATCCCCATCACATCGAAAAACTGCCCCCAAAGCGTCAGCGTCGCGTGCAGCAACACCGAACCCAGCCCGACAAAAATCGCGGTCAACCCGAACGCCGTCGCCGCTTCCGAGCGGAACCGTGATTTCCACGCCGGCCCTTGCGCCTGCACGATCATCAGCAACCCGGCGAACGCATAGCCATAGCTAGACCAGCTGTTCGCCGGTTGCAGCACAAGCGAGCCGGTGCGTGGCAATTCGCAAAAACAGCGGGTTGCAGTGCAACTGGCCGGGGCATAGATGGCCCAATTTGGGCCAAGCACAGAGAGCAGTGCCCAGATCGCGGCCATCGACAGCAGGGTCAGAAGCGCGGCGAGGCCGAACTGGCGGGGGGATATGGTCAAAACTGGCTCTCCTGTTGATTGCAAGATTAGCGCGATGTTTTGAATATGCTATTGAAACATTGGGTGCTTGTCGGGGTGCAGAGCAAAATGCCCGCAAGTCTGAAATGTTGGGGATTCCGGATCGTCTGCTTTCAGCGACTAAATGCTGAAAGCAGACGTCTCGGCATTCGTCAGAAAGTGACGAGTCGATACCCGTCGTCCAAGTAACGCGACAGGTCGGCGATGCCCGATGTTCCCGGGATGGCTTTTTCGCGGATCATAGCGATCCCGGTCGCGCTGGCTCCATCGGTGGCACCGAAAACGTCGGCACAGCCTCCACAAATGCCTGCGACCTTGTCCGTGATCGCTTGGAATAGCGCGTGCGCGGGGTGTGCAGGTTTGACGATTTCTGCCGGCCAGCGTGTCCCTGCGCCTTGGAAGAGCAGCTCGACTGTCTGGCCCTTCTCCTTCAATTCGAGTGTCAAAAACATCGCGTTGAAGAGGCGGCCCAGGGCTTCCTCTCCACCATGCGCGGGATCCGAGAAAAGGACGATTGCGGTTTTACTCATTGTTCGACTCCAGTTATCTAACGATCGTTAGGCTTGACGATTGCTCATCCGCATGTCAAAGGTTTTCTAACGAATGATCGGAAACTAAATGGCACGACCACAGATGATCGACGACGCCGCGCTGATCGAGCGGCTGTCACATACCTTTCGGGCTGTCGGTTACGAGGGCGCGTCGCTCGCGCGGCTTGCGCAAGCAGCGGGGATGCAAAAGCCGAGCCTTTATCACCGCTTCCCGGGCGGCAAGCAGCAAATGGCCGAAGAAGTGCTGTCATCGGCGCGCGACTGGTATGTCGAACATGTCTTCGATCCACTGAAGGGCGGCGGTTCGCCATCAGAGCGTGCAGCAGTCATCGTGCGCGCGCTCGATGACTTTTACGAAAGCGGCAAACAGGCCTGTCTGCTCAATCTGCTCTCGCAGCCCCCGGGGGAGGACTCGCCCTTTGCCGAAGCCATCCGCACAATGTTTTCAGCGCTGATCGATGCTTTTGCCGGACTCGCGCGCGATGCAGGTTGTGGCGCGAATGACGCGAAGCAACGGGCGACCCGCGTAGTCGCATTGCTCCACGGCAGTCTGGTGCTGGCGCGAGGGTTGAAATCGTCCGCCCCGTTTCACGCCTTTACGGCGTCGCTCCCGCACGAGCTAGGGATCGAACGGTGACGGCGCATTATATGGAGTTGCTCTTCACACCCGAAGTCATGCAGCACCAGGCGGCACACGGCAGTCGTGACAGCTACGCCCGGATGGCCGACGGCGCAGAAGCCTCCCCCGATACCCTCGGACCGAAAGAGGCGATGTTTCTCGCGACGCGCGACAGCTTTTATGTTGCCAGCACCAGCGCGAGCGGATGGCCCTATGTGCAACATCGTGGCGGTCCGTCCGGCTTCGTCAAGCTGCTCGGCGACCGGCAGATTGGTTTCGCTGATTACCGTGGCAACCGGCAATATGTCAGTCTCGGCAACGTCGCGACCGACGATCGGGTCGCCCTGTTCTTCATGGATTACGTCCGTCGTGCGCGGCTCAAGATGCTCGGGCGAATGCGCGCCGTCGACCTTGCCGATCGCCCCGACCTCGCCGCGAGCCTGATCGACGAAGCTTATAGTGCCAAAATCGAGCGTGGGTTTGTCATCGATATCGAAGCATTCGATTGGAATTGCCCGCAGCACATCACGCCGCGTTACACGCAGGCCGACATCGCCGAAATCGTCACGCCGTTACAGCAACGGATCGCCGCGCTCGAAGCGATGTGCTCAACTATGGGAGATCGAAAGTGACCCGCCCCCCGCTGCCGCCCTTTTGCAAGGCATCCGCAATCCAGAAGGTTCGCGCTGCCGAAAACGCTTGGAACGGTCGCGATCCGGTCCAAGTTTCGCTGGCCTATACTGTCGACAGCAAGTGGCGGAACCGGGCGGAGTTCTTGACTGGCCGCGCCGAAATTGTCGACTTCCTTTCGCGTAAGTGGAAGCGCGAGCTCGACTATCGCCTCATCAAGGAACTGTGGTCCTTTGCGGGCAATCGCATCGCCGTGCGCTTCGCCTACGAGTATCGCGACGATAGCGACAATTGGTTCCGCGCTTATGGTAACGAGAATTGGGAATTTGCCGATGACGGGCTGATGGCGCGCCGCATCGCCAGCATCAACGAACTTCCGATTGCACTAGGCGACCGGCGTTTTCTATGGCCGCTTGGGCTGCGACCCGATGACTATCCCGGGCTCAGCGATCTTGGCTGCTGACGGCAGCTTTCGCGTAACGAGAGATTGCTCGCTTACGACCAAAAACTTGTCGGCAGCTGTCGATCGGGACTGGCCGGAAGCCTATCACATATCTGCGTCCCAATGATGTACTCAACTGCAACTATACCTCAGAATCGAACTTTGAAAGTTGCACCGCGTCCATGAACAATTTCGATTGTCCCGCCAAGACTTTGAGCTAAGGCTTGAATGAGGCTCATTCCCAGACTGCCTTCACTTACAGTTTCAATATTGAAGTCCGGCGCCAGACCTACGCCTTCATCGCTGACCTGAAGCTGCCGGAGCGCACCGTCGTGGGTCAACGCAACATGAACAATACCGCCATTTGCGTCGTAAGCATGCTTGGCTGCATTGGTAACCAACTCGGTCACTAGCAGTGCAAACGACACGGCGTGGTCGGGAGCCGCGTCTATCTCTTCTGACGAGCAACGGATATCTAGATGCTCGAGCTGTTGCGCCAGCGTTTCGCACAGTTCGAAAAGAAGCGCCCGCAGGCTGATCGTTTCGCCGCCTGCTTCACGCCACAGCCGATCGTGGGTCGTCGCAACAGCGATGACTCGGTCTGATGCATCGGTCAGCGCATCGGCCTCCTTTGGTGTCTTACTCGACTTCGCCTTCATAGTGAGCAAGCTTGAGAGGATCGCTAAGCTATTTTTGACGCGGTGGCTTGCTTCCTGAACCAGAAGCTTCTGATAATCGAGCGCCTGCGAAAGGCGGTCCTCCGCCACCTGGCGGTCGAGCGCGACGCCAACAAAATTGGCAAGGCCTTGAAGAAATGCCAGATCGGCTGCCTCGAACTCGCCTGCAGACGAACTGTCCACCTCAAGCACGCCCCAGCGCCCACCCCCGTAAGTAATCAGAACATTGATGGCACGCTTTACTCCATGCTCGATCATCAGCAGCGGCGTGCGAAATTGCTCTTCACCTTCAAGATGGTTGGAGATAACCGGCGATCCCGTATGGAAAGCATATCCGGCGGGCGATTCCATGTCGGCCCCAAATGTCACTTCACCGATGACGCCGGCGCGCCACCCGACACCAGCACGGATCAACAGGTCGTTCTCGATTCTCCGGTATTCGAGAATCTTGGAGAGGCTTGCGCGCATGCCAAGCGCAGCAGTTTTAGCCGCTTCATCTAACAAATCTGCAACGCTGCCTGACTTTAGGGCTTCCATACCGAAGTTAGACAGCGCCGCTTGTTGTTCCAGCCGGTATCCCAGCATTGATCCAGAACCGACCGCATCGACGGCCTGAGCGAATGAACCTTGCTTAGGTCCGTTAACGTCAGTGTTTTCAATTAACTCTGCGCCATTTGTTTCGAGTTCGACCTTTTTGCGGGGCATTTAGATCAAACCTTTGTGCTGAGAGAATCAGGAAGACGATGTGCCCCGGTGCGACGATTGGTGAGTAAGCCCAGACCGAATTGACATCAGTGTTAGCTGACGCGTGCGCCGTCCGCAATAAGATGAACGGACGGCGGAATTTGAAACGGTCAATTTGGTAGCTCAACGTCCGAAATGTTAGCGTCAACTGCCTCTCGCTAACCAATGACACTGCGCTCGAACTAACCATATCGGTAAATTAATGTTGACATTTCACCTGAGATGGAACATATATAGAACACTCGATGACGCCCGCTGAGTCGGCGGGCCAAGTTCAAAGGAGTTCCCGATATGGAAGATACATCATCGCCCGGCCAGCAAGGTCGGGTGGCAGGTTCGCATGTCCGCTACGGCCCGACGGGCCGGGCGCAGCGCATAAAGACTGGCGGGGCGCAATGGTCTGATGAGGCGGAGGAGTTGTTTCTCGATGTGCTGGCAGCAAGCTGCAATGTGACAATGGCGGCGGAGGCGACCGGATTTCATACCCAGACGGCCTATCGCATGCGCCGCTTGCGGCCTGATTTCGCCGCGCGCTGGAAGGAGGCGCTGATTCAGGGCTATATCCGTCTTGAATTTGCGCTGGTCGAAGCGGCGTGTGACACTCTGGCCAATGTCGAATTCGGTACTGATCGGCCGATCCCGAAAATGACCGTCGATCAGGCGATGGGCGTGCTTCGAGCGCATAAAAGTGAAGTCACCGGTGACGGCCGAAAGATACCGGGCCGCCATGCGCGGCGGCGCTCGTTCGAGGAAGTGCGCGACAGTATCATCAAGAAGATCGAGGCGATCGAACGGGCCGAAAAACCCGAATAGACGGTTTTTAGCTCTAATCCTCCCACTTTGTCATTCCCGCGAAAGCGGGGATCCAGGGTCTGAACCGTCGGTCGTGCCCATCGGTCCGGCCATGGACCCCCGCCTTCGCGGGGGTGACAATGCTTTTTTTGCAAGGTTAGTTGAAGTGAATGATCCGCAAAAATTTACCGATCTGATCCGCCATCTGTCCCCATGGCGCCGAACCATGCTTTTCAATTCGCTGGGGTTACAAAACGCCGAGGCGGTAGACGGCGACTGGTCGAATTGGGCGCATGACGGGCAAAGATGCCCGCCCGGCGACTGGCGGACATGGGTGATCATGGCGGGCAGGGGCTTTGGCAAGACCCGCGCCGGGGCCGAATGGGTGGCGGATCTGGTCGACGGCTGTCCCGACCTGCGCATCGCACTGGTCGGCGCGAGCATCGACGAGGCGCGGCGGGTAATGATCGACGGGCAGAGCGGGTTGTTGGCGGTGGCAGGCGATCTGGTCGAGCGCTTCCATCCCAGCCGCCGCTTGCTGCGGTTCAAAAATGGCGCGGAGGCGGTATTGTTTTCGGGTGCGTCTCCCGAGGCGCTGCGCGGGCCGGAGCATCATTTTGCGTGGTGCGACGAGCTGGCGAAGTGGGAGAAGCCCGGGGAAACGTGGGATATGTTGCAGCTGGGGTTGCGGCTTGGGGAGCGCCCGCAGGTGCTGGTGACGACAACGCCAAAGCCCGGGCCGGATCTGACGCGGATCATGGCGGCGAAGGGCTGTGTGGTCACGCACGGCAAGACGAGGGCAAATCCGCATCTGCCCGCCGCCTTTGTCGAGACGGTGGAGGAATTATACGCCGGGACACGGCTCGGGCGGCAGGAGCTGGACGGGGAGCTGTTGCCCGATGTCGCGGGGGCATTGTGGAGCGTGGAGTTATTGGAGCGGTGTCGGATACCGTTAGAGAACGATATTAAAAACCCGTTCGTGTCGAGCGCAGTCGAGACACCCATCGGTCATGCGCGCCTTCACGGCATCTCGACTGCGCTCGATGCGAACGGGGAGGGGAATGCCGCCGTTTTTGATCCGTTCGTGTCGAGCGAAGACGAGACACCTATCGGTCACAGGCCGCCGCCATTCACGCGCACCCTCATCGGCGTCGATCCACCCGCAGGCGACGGCACCTGCGGCATCATCGCCTGCGCGCTGGACGCCGACGGCATCGCCTACGTCCTCGCCGACCACAGCGTCACGGCGCGCAGCCCCGAAGGCTGGGCCAGCGCCGTCGCCGCGGCGGCAGAGGTGCACAACGCGCAAATGGTGGTCGCCGAAACCAACCAGGGCGGCGCGATGGTCGAGGCGGTCCTCAAGGCCGCCGACGCGCGGTTGCGGGTGAAGGCGGTGCAAGCCCATATCAGCAAAAGCGACCGCGCCACGCCGATAGCGGCGCGCTTCGAGGCAGGAAAAGTGCGGCTGTGCGGCCGCTTCGAGGAACTGGAGGCGCAACTATGCGGGATGATTGCTGGTGGGGGATATGACGGGCCGGGAAGATCGCCCGACCGTGCCGATGCGATGGTGTGGGCGTTGAGCGAGTTGATGCTGGGGAAGGAGAGGGGGATGCCGAGGATCAGGGTGTTGTGAATGCACACGTCCAATTACGGACAGTCCTCAATAAGCCCAAGCCTTGGACAAGTTAGCCCTTGTGCTTACTGGTCAATCGCTCACGCAATTTCGCCAAAAAAGCTAGATTTTCGCCCTTACTCTCTGCAATTCTGACCCGCAAACGCGCCGCTTTACGGACCTCCGCTTGTGGATGTCGCGCAATAGACCGACGCACCCAGTCCATGGAGCACTCGGGAGCTGATTTATCAATCAACAGCCACCGCTGCCCGAGTAGCCAGTCGCGGATTTCGGTCGTCAGTCCCCGGCCGTTGCATTCGGCTTCGTGGAGTCTGTCATCGAACACTTTAGTCAGATTGATCACGGCCATTTCTTCGCCGTCTTCATAAAGGTCGTCGATGAAATCTGCATTTTCGGCGGTAAAATCAATGAAGGAATCAAGGATGTCCTTGTACTGGGTAAGGCCCATATGATCGAGCAATTCGGACGCCCGCCGCCATGCCTCGAAATCATAGCCCATGTTGCCGGTTAATTGGGCATGTCCGCCATTTACCCATTGTCCGTAATATTCCAAAAGATCGGCAAAATGCGCCGCCTTGGGAGGCAATTCATCAATCTCGTACCCGCCTTCGTCAAGCGCGTATTTGACGATGAGGTCCACTGCCATGCAAGGCACCCATGCTTCGTCGGCATGAGCGTCGGCGGCCGAAATCCGGATTTCCGAAATTCGACCGCTACTGTGCATATTGCCTGCTTTACTGATCCAAAAACGACCGCATCTTGCGGCTGCGGCTCGGATGCTTCAACTTCCGCAGCGCCTTGGCCTCGATCTGGCGGATGCGTTCGCGGGTCACGCTGAACTGCTGGCCGACTTCTTCGAGCGTGTGGTCGGTATTCATACCGATGCCGAAGCGCATGCGCAGCACGCGTTCTTCGCGCGGGGTGAGTGACGCCAGCACACGCGTGACGGTTTCTTTCAGGTTCGCCTGAATCGCGGCATCGACGGGGATGATCGCGTTCTTGTCCTCGATGAAGTCGCCCAGATGGCTGTCTTCCTCGTCGCCGATGGGGGTTTCGAGCGAAATCGGTTCCTTGGCGATTTTCATCACCTTGCGGACTTTTTCGAGCGGCATCGACAGTCGTTCGGCCATCTCTTCCGGCGTTGGCTCGCGGCCTTGTTCGTGGAGGAACTGGCGCGATGTACGGACGAGCTTGTTGATCGTTTCGATCATGTGCACCGGAATTCGAATGGTGCGCGCCTGATCGGCGATCGAACGGGTGATCGCCTGACGGATCCACCAAGTGGCGTAAGTGCTGAATTTGTAGCCGCGGCGATATTCAAACTTATCGACCGCCTTCATCAGGCCGATATTGCCTTCCTGAATAAGATCAAGGAATTGCAGGCCGCGGTTGGTATATTTCTTGGCGATCGAAATCACGAGGCGCAGGTTTGCCTCGACCATTTCCTTCTTGGCGATGCGCGCCTCGCGCTCGCCCTTTTGCACCATGTTGACGATTCGGCGGAATTCGTTAAGGCTCATGCCTGTGTTCGCGGCGATGTCGGCGATTTCGGCGCGGATGCGCTCGACGCCATCGGCTTCGCCCGTCGCAAAGGCGGTCCATTTCTTGTCGATGTTCGACACGTCCGACAGCCAGTTTTCGTCGAGCTCATGACCCATATAGCTGTCGAGGAAGGCCTTGCGCGGAACCTTGTGGCGTTCGGCAAGGCGAAGCATCTGCCCGCCCAATGCAGTCAGGCGGCGGTTGAAGGAATAGAGCTGGTCGACCAGATATTCGATCTTGTTCGCGTGGAACTGGACGCTCTCGACCTCGGCTGTCAATTCTTCGCGTAGTTTGTGGTACTTATTTTCCGAAGCTGTGGAAAAGTCTTCACCAGCGTTCAGTGCGCGCATCCGCTCCAGCTGGATGTTGGAGAATTTCTTGAACAGGGAAGCAATCTTGGCGAAACGTTCCAAAGCCTCCGGCTTCAGCGCCTCTTCCATTTGCGCGAGGCTGAGGGTGTTGTCCTCCTCCTCTTCCTCAACCGGACGCGCGCGGCGTTCGGTCATATCGTCGTCATCGTCGCTCGCGGCTTCGGGTTCGTCCTCGACTTCTTCCTCTTCCTTGTAGGAAACGCCAGCGGTTTTCTCGCTGATCTCGCCGTCGCCTTCCTCTTCCTCGTCATCGGTCAGCGTTTCGGGCGCTTTCGAAAGCATCGCGTCGAGATCGAGGATTTCGCGCAGCTGCATCTCGCCATTGTTGAGCGCGTTCGACCAGTCGATGATCGCGTGAAAGGTGATCGGGCTTTCGCACAGGCCCAGGATCATCGTGTCGCGGCCCGACTCGATGCGCTTGGCAATTGCGATTTCGCCTTCGCGGCTGAGCAGCTCAACCGCGCCCATTTCGCGCAGATACATCCGCACGGGGTCGTCGGTGCGCTCGCCCGTACCAGTCTTTTTGATTGTGTTGGTCAGCGAGCGCGGATCGTTTTCGGAAATATTGTCGATGGTTTCGACTTCTTCTTCCTGCGCTTCCTCGCCATCTTCGCCAGCTTCGTCGCTTTCGACAATCTGCACGCCCATGTCGTTAATCGCCGACATCACATCCTCGATCTGCTCCGAAGACATCTGGTCCTGCGGCAGCGCGGCGTTCAGTTCGTCGTAGGTCAGGAAACCCCGGCGTTTCGCCTTTGCCAGCAGCTTCTTAACCGTCGCATCGTTCAAATCAATCAGCGGTGCATCGCCATTTTCTGCGATGTCTTCTTCGTTTTCGTTAGCGCGACTTGCCAAAATAATTCCCCGATAATCTCAAAAACCGTCCGCATCGCGCCTGAAAAATGCGATGATGCGGTCGTCAAATGCCTTCTTCTCGTGTCGCAACCGTTGCTGCTCTGCAAAAGTCTCGTCGGTCATCTCCAAACTCGCCAACCTCGTGGCGCGTTCCAGAGCTTCTTCCAGCGCGGGACGCTGCTTCATCAGCCTGATTGCTTCACTCAATTCCTTTGAAGCGCTGGATAATCCGTCGCCCCCATCCCCTGCTTCCCCACGATTGAAGGCAAAGACCTTGCCGTTGCTGTGGAGGAGCGTCGTGGCGACATTATACAACTTCTCGTCCAATATGGTAAGAAGGGCGTCAGTATCAAGCGATTCTTGTGCAAAACTTGCATCAAGCATCGCGCCGAGCAATTGCGCGTGATTCGGGTCGGTTGGAACGAAGTCACTGAGCGCTTCATGATGCCGCTGGATAAGCCCCGGTTTGCGCAGAAGTGCTCCTAACACACCCTGCACAAGGAAGTCGGAGTTTTTGGCGTTGAAGCTTTTGGTTTCGGCGCCCGGCGGCAGAATTTGCGGTTTGCGCCAGTCGCGTTTCGGACCTTTGTTGCCTGGCACGAACGGCGCGCGGGGCTTTGCTGCAAACAGCGCATCAAAACGTTCGCGGAAGGCATCCGCATAATGGCGGCGGATTTCGGCGTCGGCGATGTTCGCCAGATGCGCGCCAAGACGCTGTTTCAGGCCTGCGCGGTCTTCAGGCGTGTCGAGCGGGCCAGCGGCCATTTCGGAGCGCCAAAGGCGTTCCACGAGCGGTTCTGATGCTTCAAGCAACGCCGCCAAAGCTTTCGGGCCAGACTTCTTGACGAGATCGTCGGGATCTTGCCCCTCGGGCAAAGTGACGAACTGCAGGCTATGCCCAGGCTTTAGCAACGGCAAAGCCCGCAATGCGGCGCGCAACGCCGCCTTCTGCCCCGCTGCATCGCCGTCAAAGCAGAGCAGGGGCTTCTCGGTCATCCGCCACAGCATCTGGAGCTGCTGCTCGGTCAGCGCGGTCCCCAATGGAGCAACCGAGTCAGCAAAACCTGCCTGCGCGATGGCGATAACATCCATATAGCCCTCGACAATGATCACGCGGCCCGTTTGCCGTGAGGCGGGTGAGCATTTGTCGAGATTGTAGAGCGTGCGGCCCTTGTCGAACAACGGCGTATCGGGTGAGTTCAGATATTTAGGCTCGCCTTCGCCCAATATCCGGCCGCCAAAGGCAATCACCCGACCGCGCGGATCGCGGATCGGGATCATCAGGCGGCCACGAAAGCGGTCATAGGGTTCCTTGTCGTCCACCGCGATCAGCAGGCCGGCTTCGATCAACATAGGAAGTTCAAAGGCTTTAAGCGCAGTCTTCAGACCATTCCTGCTATCGGGTGCAAATCCCAGTCCGAAATCGCGGACCGTGGCCGCCGAAAGCCCGCGTTTTTCGAGGTAAGCGCGTGCGCCTGCGCCATCGAGTCCCTGTAACTGCGCGACAAACCAGTCCTGCGCCGCCGTCATGACGTCATAAAGATTGTTCGCCTTTTCAGCACGTTGCGCGGCCTTGGGGTCCGGGGCAGGGACTTCCATGCCTGCCTCTGCGGCCAGTTCCTTGATCGCATCCATGAACGACAATCCGCGCTGGTCGGTCATCCAGCGGAGGGCATCGCCATGGGCGCTACAGCCGAAGCAATGGTAGAAACCCTTTTCGTCGTTGATCGTGAAGCTGGGGGTCTTCTCGTTGTGGAACGGACAGCAGGCCTTAAACTCGCGCCCTGCCTTGGTGACCTTGATGGTGCGGCCAATCAGCGCGGAAAGCGTGACCCGCGAGCGTAATTCATCCAGCCATTGCGGGGTGAGGGTCATTTTGACGGAGGCTTTGTACTGTGGGATTTTGCTTGACTGATGGGTGTCTCGACTGGGCTCGACACGAACGGGATTGAAGCGCTGCCCTCTCCTTTACCGTTCGTGTCGAGCTTAGTCGCGACACCGGGAGGCACAACCCCACGCTTTTTGGGTGGCTTCGCAAAGAAAGAAACTCCTTCCCAATTTCCCCGAATGAGCGCTTCCTTCTTCGCTTGTGACCAGCCTTTGATTTTCATCTCTGCATCAAGCGCCTCATAACGTGTTGGGAAATCTTGCGCCCACATCAGTTTTACTGGCAAGCGTGAGGACGTAAAACCCTTTATCAAACCGCTCTGGTGCTGACCGATACGCTTTTCGAGGTCATCGGTGTGGCCGGTGTAATATTTGCCGTCTGCGCAAAGAAGGATGTAAGTGTAGAATGCCATCTGAAACTCTGTGCTTGCCTTATGGGTGTCTCGACTAGGCTCGACACGAACGGGGAGAAGAAGCGCAAACTTCCAAATCCCGTGCGTGTCGAGCATCGTCGAAGTTCCGTTCGTGTCGAGCCCAGTCGAGACACCCCTCGGTCATACCCACCCTCAGCCTCACCCCAAAGCCGCCTTCACCAACCCGCTCGCCTTGCTCATATCGAGCTGCGGCCCGTGGCGTTCCTTCAACGTCGCCATGACGCGGCCCATATCCTTCAGGCTCTCCGCGCCCAGCTCCGCCTTGATACCCTCGATAGCAGCGCTGGTTTCGGCTTCGCTCATCTGCGCTGGCAAGAACTCTTCGATAATCGCCAACTCCGCCGCCTCAACCGCCGCCAATTCCGCACGCCCGCCTTGTTCATACAACGCAATCGATTCGCGGCGTTGCTTGATCATCTTCTGCATGACCTCGACCACCATCGCGTCGTCGTCGGGCAATTGCGACGCCGTGCGCAGTTCGATATCGCGGTCCTTGATCTTGGCGAGGATCAGGCGGATCGTTGCCAGGCGGTCTTTTTCGCCAGCCTTCATCGCGGTGATCTGGGCGGCTTTTATGGTATCACGAATCATTGTCATTCCAACTGTCAGTATATGTGTGTCGTCCGCCATACGGCTAGGAGCGCAGACTAACAATCTCTGCGGTCTCTGCGGCCTCTGCGTGAACTAAATTTATTGCACGCAGAGGCCGCAGAGACCGCAGAGGAGTCAAGAAATGACGCCGGATCGCATATTTCACAGATATTATTTTGAATAGGATTGACGCACCGCCCCCCCATCTCTAGGCGCGGTGCCTTAGCGACATTGCTGTAATTTCCTGACCGGAGCGACCCCATCATGGCCGACCCCACCTCTACGCGCGCGCCCACCGGAGCGACTGGCGTATTGGTATTGGCTTCGGGCGAAGTCGTCTGGGGCAGGGGTTTTGGCGCGGAAGGCCAGGCTGTGGGTGAGGTGTGCTTCAACACCGCGATGACCGGATATCAGGAGGTGATGACCGATCCCTCTTATGCCGGGCAGATCATCAACTTCACCTTTCCCCATATCGGAAACGTTGGCACCAATCCGGAGGATGTCGAGGCGCTGAACCCGCATGCTTTGGGCGCGATTGTGCGGCAGGATGTGACCGACCCTTCGAATTTCCGCAGCACGCAGCATTTCGATGCGTGGATGAAGTCCAATGGCCGCATCGGCATTTCGGGCGTCGATACGCGCGCTTTGACCCGGCTGATCCGCGTGGCGGGCGCGCCCAATGCGGTGATTGCGCATTCGGCGAGCGGCGACTTCGATGTTCCAGCGATGCTGGCGCGGGCGAAGGCCTGGGCGGGGCTTGAGGGCATGGATCTGGCCAAGGATGTGACGACGTTGCAGACCTATAAATGGGATCAGGGGTTGTGGAAGCTGGGCGAGGGCTATGCCGATGGAAGGGACAGTCCCCATGCGGGGACAGTCCCCGGTGCCTCGCCGCAAACACCAGGGACTGTCCCCACCGGGGACTGTCCCCTCTCGCAGTCCAGGCGCAAAGTCGTCGCCATCGACTATGGCATCAAGCACAATATCCTGCGCAATCTGGTCGACACCGGCTGCGACGTCACCGTGGTCAGCGCCACCGCGACGTTCGAGGAGATCATAAAGCACGCCCCCGACGGGCTGTTCTTGTCGAACGGTCCCGGCGACCCTGCTGCGACGGGCGAATATGCGGTGCCGGTGATCAAGCAGTGGCTGGAAACCAAAAAGCCTTTGTTCGGCATCTGCCTCGGGCACCAGATGCTCGGCCTCGCGGTCGGGGCGAAGACCGAGAAGATGCATCAGGGCCACCGCGGCGCGAACCATCCGGTGAAGCGGCTTTCCGACGGCGGGGTCGAGATTACCAGCATGAACCACGGCTTCGCGGTCGACGCGGCGACCTTGCCTGCGGGCGCGAAGGCGACGCATGTTAGCCTGTTCGACGGCAGCAATTGCGGTTTCGAACTCGCCGACCAGCCAGCGTTCAGCGTACAATATCACCCCGAAGCCTCACCCGGCCCGCAGGACAGCCATTATCTGTTCGAAAAATTTGCAGGGATGATGGGGTGACGAGCAGTCGCCATCACGCTTCATTCCGGGGTTTCGGTCGGCTTCTTCTTAGCCGTCAGACCCGCGATAACAATCACCACAATCATTGCGGCGGTGCTAAAAACTTTGCCTTCGCTAAATCTGTTGACGAGAACCCAAACGCCACCTGCGAGAATTCCAATAACCACAGACCAAACAATAAGCGCATAGAGCCGAGGATTATTGTGGGCCCATTTCGCAATTGCCCGCCCTGCTGCTTCACCGTTTTTCATACGACGGGAAGTAAGGCGCAGATGTTGAGTATATCTTAATGCCCAAACGTACTGACATCTCTTCCATCCTCATCATCGGCGCTGGCCCGATCATCATCGGGCAGGCGTGCGAGTTCGATTATTCTGGGACTCAGGCGTGCAAGGCGCTGCGTGAGGAGGGCTATCGCATCATCCTCGTCAATTCCAATCCGGCGACGATCATGACCGATCCGGATATGGCCGATGCGACCTATGTCGAGCCGATCACGCCCGAAATCGTCGCCAAGATCATCGAGAAAGAACGCCCCGACGCGGTGTTGCCGACAATGGGCGGGCAGACCGCGTTGAATGTCGCTTTGGCATTGTTCAACGATGGCACGCTGGCAAAATATGGCGTCGAGATGATCGGCGCCGATGCCGAGGCCATCGACAAGGCCGAGGACCGGATCAAGTTCCGCGACGCGATGACCAAAATCGGGCTCGAATCGGCGCGGTCGGGCATCGCGCATTCGATGGACGAGGCGCTGGCGGTGCTCGAACGCACCGGATTACCGTCGATCATCCGCCCCAGCTTCACCATGGGCGGCACCGGCGGCGGGATTGCCTATAATCGCGACGAGTTCATGGCGATTGTCGCCGGCGGGCTCGACGCGTCGCCGACCACCGAAGTGCTGATCGAGGAATCGCTGCTCGGCTGGAAAGAGTTCGAGATGGAGGTCGTGCGCGACCGTGCCGACAATGCCATCATCATCTGCTCGATAGAGAATATCGACCCGATGGGCGTACATACCGGCGATTCGATCACCGTCGCGCCCGCGTTGACGCTGACCGACAAGGAATATCAGATCATGCGCAATGCGAGCATTGCTTGCTTGCGCGAAATCGGTGTTGAAACAGGTGGTTCGAACGTACAGTTCGCAGTCAATCCGAAGGACGGCCGCCTGATCGTTATCGAGATGAACCCCCGCGTGTCGCGGTCCTCGGCGCTGGCATCGAAGGCCACCGGCTTCCCCATCGCCAAGGTCGCGGCGAAGCTGGCGGTGGGTTACACGCTCGACGAGATTACCAACGATATTACAGGCGCTACACCAGCGTCGTTCGAGCCAACGATTGACTATGTCGTCACCAAAATTCCGCGTTTCGCCTTTGAAAAGTTCAAGGGCGCCGAGCCTTTGCTGTCCACCGCAATGAAATCGGTAGGCGAAGTGATGGCAATTGGCCGCAATATCCATGAGAGCCTGCAAAAGGCGCTTCGTGGGCTCGAAACGGGGCTTTCGGGCTTCAATTATGTCGATGCCCTCAAGGGCGCGTCGAAGGACGAGCTGTCCGCCGAACTAAGCCGCGCGACGCCCGACCGGCTGCTGGTTGCAGCGCAAGCGTTGCGCGAGGGCATGAGCGTTGCAGAAATCCATGCGATTGCGAAGTTCGACCCGTGGTTTCTGGAGCGGCTTGAGGAAATCGTCGCCGAAGAGAACGCGATCAAGACGAATGGCCTTCCCAACGGCCCCGAAGCGCTGCGCCGTTTGAAAGCCATGGGCTTTTCAGACAAGCGCCTTGCGTTTCTCGCGGTCGAATCGCTTAACCTACGCCCCGGAATGGAAACTGCCGTGCGCCATGGCTCTGGCATCGCGATGCAGGCTGCCCGCGCAATGGCTGGGGCGGTTACCGAGGACGAAGTCCGCGCGCTGCGTCACAAATTGGGCGTGCGTCCGGTTTTCAAGCGCATCGACACCTGCGCCGCCGAGTTCGAGGCGAAGACGCCTTATATGTATTCGACCTACGAAGCGCCTAGCTTCGGCACGCCCGAATGTGAAAGCCAGCCAACAGATCGCGAAAAGATCGTGATTTTGGGCGGTGGGCCGAACCGGATCGGGCAGGGGATCGAGTTTGACTATTGCTGCGTCCACGCCTGCTTTGCGCTGGCCGACGCAGGTTACGAAACCATCATGGTCAACTGCAACCCCGAAACAGTCTCGACCGACTATGACACCAGCGACCGGCTCTACTTCGAGCCGCTGACCGCCGAAGATGTGTTGGAAATCCTCCATGTCGAGCAGCAGAAGGGCACGCTGAAGGGCGTGATCGTCCAGTTCGGCGGGCAGACGCCGCTCAATCTGGCGAAGGCGTTGGAAGCGGCGGGCATCCCGATCCTCGGCACCTCGCCCGATGCAATCGACCTCGCCGAAGACCGCGAGCGCTTTGCCGCCTTGGTCAACAAGTTGAAACTCAAGCAGCCCGAAAATGGTATTGCGCGCAGCCGTGAAGAGGCAATCGCGGTCGCTGACAAGATTGGCTATCCGGTGCTGATGCGTCCATCCTACGTCCTCGGCGGACGCGCGATGGAAATCGTCGATACACAGACGCAATTGGAAAACTATATCCAGACCGCCGTAATCGTCTCGGGCGACTCGCCGGTGCTGATCGACAGTTATTTGCGAGATGCCATTGAGGTCGATGTCGACGCGATTTGCGATGGCGACGATGTGGTAGTTGCCGGAATTCTTCAACATATTGAAGAGGCTGGCGTGCATAGCGGAGATTCGGCCTGCACTATTCCTCCCTATAGCCTGCCTGCCGATATCATCGCCGAAATCCGCCGTCAGGCCGAAGTGCTGGCGTTCAACCTCCACGTGCGCGGGCTGATGAACGTGCAATTCGCGGTGAAGGATGGCGAAGTCTACCTCATCGAAGTCAACCCGCGCGCCAGCCGCACCGTCCCGTTCGTCGCCAAAGCTATCGGCGCGCCGATTGCCAAAATCGCCGCGCGCGTGATGGCGGGGGAAAAGCTCAAAGACTTGCCGCCGATCAACCTCGACATAGACTATATCGCGGTCAAGGAAGCCGTATTCCCGTTCGACCGCTTCCCCGGCGTCGATCCTGTGCTGTCGCCCGAAATGAAATCCACCGGCGAGGTGATGGGCATCGACAAGGATTTCGCCACTGCCTTCGCCAAAAGCCAGATCGGCGCGAGGATGCCGCCGCCGATGTCGGGCAAGCTGTTCGTTTCGGTCAAGGACAGCGACAAGCCGGTGATCGTGCCTGCGGTGCGGCAGGCTATCGAATGCGGCTTCACCGTCTGTGCCACCGGCGGGACTGCGGATTATCTGCTCGCGCAAGGCATCGAAGTTGAGCGCGTGAACAAGGTCGCGCAAGGACGCCCGCATATTGTCGACAAGATCAAGGACGGCGAAATCCAGCTGATCTTCAACACCACCGAAGGCTGGCAGAGCTTGAAAGACAGCGAAGAAATCCGCCGTTCGGCGCTGGTTGGCAAGGTTTCGCAATACACCACCGCCGCCGGAAGCGTCGCTGTGGCACAGGCAATAGCGTCGCTTCAGCAACGCCCGCTTGAAGTTCGGCCACTTCAGGACTATTATTAAGGCCAGCAGTATTCTCCCCGACAATTGAACTGCAGGCCGGATGGATGGTTACCGTTCCTCCGCCGGGGAAGTTTTTGTGACGAAGGGCAGCCAGAATGGCGAGTTTTGAAAAATATCCGATGTTGGCCGAAGGCTATGAAAAGCTGACAACCGACCTGAAGCGCTATCGTGACGAGCGCCCGATGATTGTCGAGGCAATCGAGGAAGCGCGCGCGCATGGCGATCTGTCGGAAAATGCCGAATATCACGCTGCCAAGGAGCGCCAAGGCCAGGTCGAAGCCGCGATTTCTGAAATCGAGGATAAGATTGGCCGCGCGCAGATCATCGATCCGACGAGCTTGTCGGGCGAAAAGATCGTATTCGGTGCAACCGTCACCCTAATGGACGAGGATGACAAGCCCGTGCGTTATCAACTCGTTGGCGAAACCGAAGCGGACGCCAAGGCAGGCCGGATTTCGTACAACTCGCCGCTCGGGCGCGCGCTGATCGGGCGCGTGGTCGACGACGAGGTCGAGGTGACAGTGCCTTCGGGCGACAAATTCTACCTCGTGTCCAAGATCGAGTTTATTTGAGATATGGAGCATTTAGGGACTGTCCCAAGCGCAGCGCCGTGGACTGTCCCTAAATGCGCGCGCGTGACCTCCCGGGGACAGTCCACGGCGCTGCGCTTGGGACAGTCCCCTGGCCTGGTTCAAATCCAAACCGCAGCGAGGCAGACGTAATGCACTTCCCCCGCGGCCCGGTCACAAATGCGCTGGTTGTCATCAATCTGGTGATTGCCGCCGTTCTGCTGGTTCCGGTCTGGTGGCAATATGCCGTTGTCTCGGGCGGATTGTTCCCGGTCCGGCTGAGCGGTGACAGTTCGGCCTTTGCCGATGTCGGGTTTCTCGTTCCCGCATTCCTGACGCCATTGACTGCGGCCTTCCTGCATGGCGGCGTCGCGCATGTCATTCTGAACATGATCATGCTGATGCTGATCGGCAAAATGGTCGAGCGTGTGCTGGGCGGCGGGTTGTATCTCGCACTGTATCTGTTCGGCGCCTATGCTGCGGCAGGGACCGAGTGGCTGGCCGCAGTGATGCAATGGCCAATGGCCGCTGACATGATGGCGCCTGCCATTGGCGCAAGCGGCGCGATTTCGGCGATTATCGGGGCCTATGTACTGTTGTTTCCGAACCAGCAACCAAAGCCTTGGGGGCCGATTCCGGCGAGCATCGCGCGTCCGTTGCATCTGACGATAGCGTGGGTCGGGCTCAATTTGGCAATAGGATTTGTTGGCCCGGGCCTCGGGATTGCCATCGCCATCTGGTCGCATATTGGCGGGTTTGTGGCAGGTTTGGCGTTGGCGAGGCCGTTGCTGCTTTGGCGGTATAGGAAAGCTTGAATCTATCGATAGGGGACTGTCCCGAGCGCAGCGAAGTGGACTGTCCCCGGGAGACCGCGCGCTGACTTTTAGGGACAGTCCGCGGCGCTTCGCTTGGGACAGTCCCCAAAAGCCGGGTCAAACATCGGGCTCCAGCAGCTTGTGCAGATGCACAACCACATATTTCATTTCGGCATCGTCCACTGTGCGCTGCGCCGCGCCGCGCCATGCCTCTTCGGCGCTGGCGTAGTCGGGGAACATGCCGACAATGTCGAGCTTTTCCAGGTCGGTAAATTCCAGTGTCTGGGGGTTTTTAACTCGCCCCCCGAACACCAGATGCAATTTTGCGTTACTCAAATTCTTGCCCCTATAAGCATCATCCGTTCGCCTCGAGCGAAGACGAGAGGCCCATCGGTACTACACGGTGTCTCGTCTTCGCTCGACACGAACGGGAAAGGGGGTCGCCCCTTAATCTTTCTTCGCAGCCTCTGCTTTGGCGGCTTCTCCGGCGGCTTTTACAGCCAATGCGGCCTTGCTGACAAGATCACGAAACTGTTCGCGAACCGCATCGCCATTTAGGCCCAGGCTATCGACCTGCTGCTTGCCGGCCGCCTTCGCGGCCTTTGCCATTTCTTTGGCCTTTTTGTTCAGCTTTTTGCCGGTCTTGCCCATGACCTTTTTCTCGCGCTCGGTTGTTGGCAATAACGCGCCGACAATAGCGCCGAGCGCGATCCCGCCGAGGACAATAGCAAGCGGGTTCTTGTCGATGCCGTCATTGGTTTTGATCGCTACATTATGCGCGATATCGCGTGATTGCTGAACTCCGCGCGCAGCGGCTTCTCGACCTTTTTCGTATGCCTTTGCCGCCTTTTCACGGGCTGCGGCAGTGGTCTCGGTTGTTTTAGCCTTGGCAGTTGCCAGACCTTCTTTGGCAGTTTCGCTGACGTTTTTGATGTTGTCGCCGATGTTGCTCATGTTTTGTTCCTATTTCAGTCGCCGTCTGGCGCAGTGGGGGTTTTACTCTTTCGCAGCCCTGAAATCCAATTGGAAATCGGGCCGCGTGCGGCAAAAAGGATCGCGCCCAGTCCAACCGCGCCAATTAGCGGCGCATTTTTCTTGGCCGTTTGCGCCACGTCGCCGGCAACGTCCTTCGCCTTCGTGGTTTTACGCTCAACAAACCGCCGCAACTGGTTGCGCGGATTGAGGACGTCCTGCGCCACCTCAACGCTGCCTTTCAGCTTACGCCGCAAATTGCGACGCTCGGCATCGGACAGGATTACATTCTTGCGATCGGTTACGACCGGTTCTTTAGGTAATATCGTTGTCATCTTTTTGAATCTCCGGAAAGTAAACTTTCCTCATCCACTTTCGTGCCTGCAGACCAAACAATGCACCGATAATGGCAAAACTCAGCGTGACAACCAAGGTTGCGCCCAACGGCCCGATCAGCGGCGACAGAGTAAGCACTAACCCAATCACCAGCGCAATCGCCGCGCCACCAAAGGAAAAGGCTGCGACCGCACCGTAACGGAACGCCCATCTGAAGACGTGCCTTGTATAGTCGAGCCGCGATCGGTGATAGCGGATTTCCGCCTGGACCAGTGCGCGCAGATCCTCGATTACCAGCGACACCTGTTCGCTCGCGGTCGGCTCGGGTGTTGCGGGCACTTCGTCCAGCGCATCATGTTGCTGCTCGTCGATCTTCATCGAACCCGCTTATCGGCCAAACGCGGCATTTTGCAATGCCGCGTGCACAGGAAAATCAGGCGTCCTTGCCGCCCGAACGGACCAGGCGCGCGAGGACGAAGCCGATTGCCGCCGCCGCGCCGATTGCTACAGCCGGGCTCTTGCGGACAAACTGACGCGCGTCTTCGGCGAGTGCGTCCACGTCTTTCGCATCCATCTTGCCCGCAAAGCCTTCCACCATTTCAGCCGCGCTGCGGGCGTAATCGCCATATTGCTTGCCGACATTTTCATCGATGGTCGCCGCGCTATCGCGGATCAACTTGCCGATGCTACCGACTGCTTCGGTTGCGCGGTCCTTGCCTTTCTCGGCGGCGGCGCGGGCGCTATCGGTGGCCTTGGCCTTGAAATCGTTCATGTCCTTTTTGACCTTTGCTTTGACGTCTTCGGTCTTGCCCTTTGGCGGAGACGCCTTGGCAACAGCTTTTGCCGATGCCGCAGGTTTCTTCACTGCGGCAGGTTTTTTCGGGGCTGCTTTCGGTTTCGCAGCTGCTTTGGGTTTTGTGGTTTCGGCCATGTATGAACTCCTTGCAGGTTAAAGGGCGCTTCACTACCCAGCGATATTGGTATTGCAGGTGCCTTAGTCAACTATAGCACCGCAAAAAGCTTCCTGAAATGTATATGTATGCACCTCGTTGCCAAATCGCCACGTCAACGATAGAGGCGCGCATACGTTCCCGAAAGCACCAATTGGAGCCATCCCATGACAGCCATTATCGACATCCACGCCCGCGAAATTCTCGATAGCCGGGGCAATCCGACAGTCGAAGTAGATGTGTTGCTGGAGGATGGCAGTTTTGGCCGCGCTGCGGTGCCTTCGGGTGCCTCGACCGGAGCTTATGAAGCGGTCGAGAAGCGCGACGGCGACAAGTCGCGCTATATGGGCAAAGGCGTGCTGCAGGCGGTGGATGCGGTCAACGGCGATATCCGTGAGGCGTTGATCGACCTCGATGCCGAGGATCAGGAAGATATCGATCAGGTAATGATCGACCTTGATGGCACCGACAACAAGTCAAACCTCGGTGCTAACGCCATTTTAGGCGTTAGTCTTGCAGCAGCAAAGGCCGCCGCCGATGCGCGCGGACTGCCGCTTTATCGTTATGTGGGTGGGGTCAACGCGCATGTGCTGCCCGTCCCGATGATGAACATCATCAACGGCGGCGAACATGCCGACAACCCCATCGACTTCCAGGAATTCATGGTGATGCCGGTGGGTGCGGATTCGATTGCCGAGGCGGTGCGCTGGGGGTCGGAGATTTTCCACACGCTGAAAAAGGGCCTGCACGAAAAGGGTCTGGCAACGGCGGTCGGTGATGAGGGTGGGTTTGCGCCAAATCTCGCGTCGACGCGCGATGCGCTCGATTTCATCATGGCGTCGGTCGAAAAGGCTGGTTTCAAATTAGGCGATGAAGTGGTGCTCGCGCTTGACTGCGCGGCAACGGAGTTTTTCAAGAACGGTAAATATGAGATTTCAGGCGAAGGACTTTCGCTGACCCCGCACGAGATGGCCGATTATCTGGCGGCGCTCTGCAAGGATTATCCGATCCGCTCGATTGAAGACGGGATGAGCGAAGATGATTTCGAGGGCTGGAAAGCGATCACCGACAAGATCGGCCATGAAGTTCAGCTGGTCGGCGATGACCTGTTCGTGACCAACCCCGAGCGGATGTCGATGGGCATCGGCAAGGGGCTCGCCAATTCGTTGCTGGTCAAGGTCAACCAGATCGGCACGCTGACCGAAACGCTGGCTGCCGTGTCGATGGCGCACCGCGCGTCTTACACTGCGGTGATGTCGCATCGGTCGGGTGAGACCGAGGACGCGACCATCGCCGACCTCGCCGTTGCCACGAATTGCGGGCAGATCAAAACCGGTAGCTTGGCGCGCTCGGACCGGTTGGCGAAATACAACCAGCTCATCCGCATCGAGGAAGAGCTGGGCAGCGCGGCGATCTATGCTGGGCGCTCCATTTTCCGTTAGGTGGCGGCTTTGCTTCGATTGTAAAGCGCGCTATGACATCGTTCGATAATGGCGCGCGGCAAGAAGAATCCCCAATATATGAAATCGGTCATAGGACCGGGCTTGGCGCTTGTGGCGTTGCTGGGGATCGCGTCTTATGCGCTGCTCGGGCCGACTGGTATCATCGCGTGGACCGACTATCGCGCGGCGTTGTCCGAGCGTAAAATCGAGCTCGCCCAATTGCAGAAAGAGCGCGATGCGCTCCGCAACCGGCAGCTGCTGCTCGACCGCGATAATGTCGATCCGGACCTTGCCGGCGAACTCATGCGCAAGGAATTGAATGTCGTCGCTCCCGACGAGGTCGTCGTGCCGCTCAAGTGAATAGCTATGCAATTGCAGCGAAGGCGTTTTCGTTACGGAAAAGCGCTTTTCACGGGAGCTGATTTTGACTAGGCGGAAATAGTAAACGCCTGAAAACATCAGCAGAGGATCCCGCCTTGGCCAAGACCCCCGCGAAAAAATCCGCGCCCAAGAAAGCCAGCGTCAGCGAAGATGCGGCACGCGCCAATCGCGAACGGCCAAGCGAGCCAGTGCCATATAAGGCGACGAAGGAAGAGCTACTCGAATTTTACCGGCAAATGCTGCTGATCCGCCGCTTCGAGGAGAAGGCGGGGCAATTGTACGGGCTCGGGCTAATCGGTGGGTTTTGCCATCTCTATATCGGGCAGGAGGCAGTAGCCATCGGCCTGCAATCGGCGCTGACACCGGGCAAGGACAGCGTTATCACGGGCTATCGCGATCATGGCCATATGCTGGCTTATGGCATTGATCCCAATGTGATCATGGCCGAACTTACGGGCCGTGCCGCTGGCATTTCCAAAGGGAAGGGCGGGTCGATGCATATGTTTTCGACCGAACATAAATTCTACGGCGGCCACGGCATTGTCGGCGCGCAGGTATCGCTCGGGGCAGGGCTGGCTTTCGGGCATAAATATTCGAACGATGGCGGCGTGTGCCTTGCTTATTTCGGCGATGGCGCGGCCAATCAAGGGCAGGTTTATGAGGCATTCAACATGGCCGAGTTGTGGAAGCTGCCCATCATATTCGTGATCGAGAACAACCAATATGCCATGGGTACCAGCGTCAACCGCGCGTCGTCGGAAGACCAGCTCTATCGCCGCGGCGAAAGCTTCCGTATTCCCGGTATTCAGGTCGATGGCATGGATGTCCTCGCGGTGCGCGGTGCGGCTGAAGTGGCGCTCGAATGGGTGCGCGGCGGCAAAGGGCCGGTGTTGCTCGAAATGAAAACCTATCGCTATCGCGGGCATTCGATGTCAGATCCAGCCAAATATCGCAGCCGCGACGAAGTGCAATCGGTGCGCGACAACAGCGATCCCATTGAGGGCTGCAAGGAGTATCTGGCGGAAATGGGCGTGGGTGAAGACCAGTTGAAGGCGCTGGAAAAGGAAATCCGGACCATTGTGAATAATTCCGCCGATTTCGCCGAAACCTCGCCTGAGCCGGAGTTGGCCGAACTTTATACCGACGTGCTGGTGGAGCAATATTGATGGCTATCGAACTCAAAATGCCAGCGCTTTCGCCAACGATGGAGGAAGGCACGCTCGCCAAATGGCTGGTCAAGGAAGGCGATAGCGTTAAATCGGGCGATATTCTCGCCGAGATCGAAACCGACAAGGCGACGATGGAATTCGAAGCGGTGGACGAGGGCGTGATTACGTCGATTACCGTTCCCGAAGGGACCGATGGAGTTAAGGTAGGGACGGTGATTGCGCTGATTGCTGGGGATGACGAGGAAACCGTCGTCCCCGCGCAGGCGGGGACCTCGGGAGTTGCGAAGCCTTCACCGGAGGAACAGACCTCCAACGGTCCCCGCATGCGCGGGGACGACGAGGTTGCCAAGCCAGTCGCTTCTCAGCCAAAATCCGACCCCGCCATCCCCGAAGGCACAGCAATGACCTCGGTCACATTGCGCGAAGCCTTGCGTGACGCAATGGCCGAGGAAATGCGCCGCGACCCGCGCGTGTTCGTCATGGGCGAGGAAGTCGCAGAATATCAAGGCGCCTACAAAGTCACCCAAGGCCTGCTCGCCGAATTCGGCGCTGGCCGGGTTATCGACACGCCGATCACCGAATATGGCTTTGCCGGTATCGGCACGGGCGCCGCGATGGGCGGGCTTCGTCCGGTTATCGAGTTCATGACCTTCAACTTCGCGATGCAGGCGATCGATCACATCATCAACTCCGCCGCCAAGACCAACTATATGTCGGGCGGACAGATGCGCTGCCCCATCGTCTTCCGCGGCCCCAATGGCGCGGCGGCTCGCGTTGGCGCGCAGCACAGCCAGAATTACGCGCCCTGGTATGCCAGTGTTCCCGGCCTGATCGTGATCTGCCCCTATGATGCGGCGGATGCCAAGGGCCTGCTAAAAGCCGCGATCCGCTGCGAAGACCCGGTCGTGTTCCTCGAAAACGAGCTGCTTTACGGTCGCACGTTTGAGGTTCCGGCGCTCGACGACCATGTCCTGCCCATCGGCAAAGCCCGCATCATGCGTGAAGGGTCGGATGTTACGATCGTCAGCTATTCCATCGGCGTCGGCATGGCGCTTGAAGCCGCCGACAAACTCGCAGGCGACGGGATCAGCGCAGAGGTCATTGACTTGCGCACCATCCGCCCGCTCGACAAGGCAACGGTGCTGACGAGCCTGGCCAAAACCAACCGGCTGGTCATTGCCGAAGAAGGCTGGCCCGTCTGCTCGGTCGGCAGCGAGATCATCGCGATCTGCATGGAAGAAGGGTTCGACGACCTCGATGCGCCAGTCATCCGGGTAACCAACGAGGACGTCCCGATGCCCTACGCCGCCAATCTGGAGAAGGCAGCGTTGGTCAATGCCGACAAGATTGCGGCGGGTGTGCGGAAGGTTGTGGGGCTTTAGTCGACGCGGTCCGCCACCGGCACCACGCAAGTTGCTGGAGTTTGGCCCGCTGTTGGGTAAACTTGCGACAAGTCACGCGCATCACGCACCATCATCGACGCTGTCGACGTCATGTTCTCGTATCCATAAAAGGCAAAATCGTTGAAGAATAGCGGTTGGTAACGATAGCGGACCTCAACGAACAAAACAGGCGTACCGGCGACTGCTGTGACCTGGCGTCCGGCTGGTCCCATGCCGGTCATGTTCGTCCCGCTGGGTTGGCCCGCTTCACCAAATTGCGGCGTGTATTTTGTATATTCTCCACGGCACCGCTGCCACGCAATTCTGTATGTGTTCGTGGTATTGGGGTTGCCTGTAGTTTCGAGGCTGGAAAGAATAATTCGTCCGTTTGGACGTTGGACGCCGTCCCTTTCATGCCAACCAAATATGTCAAGATTTCCTGCGTGGATTTCCGCACCGATAAAGAGGTCGTTGATCTGTCCTTCGGTAATCCGCTTGAGCGCCAAAGGTTCGCCTTCACCAATGCGCGCACCATTGTCAGCGACTTGCAGCGCAAGTTGCGAAACCTGCGTTGTTTTGACCGCATAATTCGCAAGTTCGGTACCAGAGGCGACAAACCCTATAAACATCGGCGCGACATAGGCAAATTCGACCAGCGCCAAGCCGCTGCAATCAGACCATAATCCTCGCCAGCTATTTTTCAGTGGCTTTTCCATGTCACTCCTCCACACAATCGAGCGTGACGGGTGCAATTCTCTGACCATAGGGTTGGTTGGCAATTACGGTGCTTGCCGACATTTCGACTTCACCATCCAGACCCGCCAGTTTTGGAAAAGGAAACAGCCGTTCATAACGCACCGTAACAGTGTATTTCACCGCGTCACGGGTATAGCCTTGGCCGTCTGCCACGCCGTCATCTTCAAACGCGCCGCTATTGTTCTCATCGATATATTTTTCGCCTTCTTCGCAAACCCCGATTTCGCCGCCGTCGAGCAAAATGACTTCGCTGTCCGGAAACGCGGCATCTGAGAATGTGCGGAAGAATGACCTTTCAAAATCCTCAGGTCGTATTTTTGCACCGCCGTGCACCGCCACAACCTGAGTTTTTACGCTCGCATCGACTTTTGCTTGAACTTCTTCAGCCGTGCCCGTTTCCAGCGCAGAGTCGCGTGCCGCCTTGTTAACGGCACCTTGCAAGACAGACCGCATGTAAAGATTATGCCCAAGATCGAAGCCGCCCATAAGCAGGGTCAACATGACCGGCGCTATTACTGCGAATTCGACAATCGTGCTGCCTTGCTGATTTGCAATCAGGCTGGCAAACCGCTTTTTCATAGTCAGTTGCATAGCATCAGCTCGTCAATTTGAGTTCGGAAATGGAGTCGGCGATCGAATTGAATGATTCGATCAACAATTGCGTATTGGACGCTAAAAAGAAGTGCTTATCCTCACTGGTGGCACATGCTTTCATTCGGTTCAGCAGCGTGGTATCGGTTGTAGGGCCGTAATATACGACCCACAATGTCACCCCGCTATTGCCCAGAGTTTTGATCTTGTTGCAAAGAGCTGTCATTCTTGCATTGGTCGTATCGTTGATTTGTGTCGTCGTCGGTTCGCTATCGGGCGGCGTTCGACGCCGGTCCCACCCTTCGATACCGTAGGGAGTGTAATTGTCGATATCGCTTGCAGACCCGCCGTCAGTCATGAAAACCATGTGCCGCTGTATTTCTGCGCCAGCCTCGGTCGTAGCATTCTCGTCCGCAAAGATACCCGTCGGCGACATCAGGCGGGCGCCCCACAAAAGCCCGAAGTCATGGTAGGTGTTACCGGTTGCCGCAAACGAATTTACATAGTTGCGAAAGGATAGCGCACCTGCGTCGCTGTTATAAGTCGCGAGCTTTCGGGCTTGTGTCGTAAGGCACGCACCATTTCTGTAGCGGGTCGCAGAAGTGCTGGTGCTGTAGATATCTGACAACGTGGGTGATCCGCCACTGTAGCGGCCCCACACCGCATCAGGCAATTGGAACCCCCAACGTGTGTTCTCGTTCGATAGTTCAGGCACCAGATCGACATCCATGTCCAGCGCTTCATCGGGAATGGTGCCATAATCGTCCGACGGGCTTCCGTCAGTATTTTGGTAAGTAGCTTGCTCTTCGATGCATCCGCCCCATGACACGTTGCTATTAGTCACTACCCTGATATTCGAAGGTAAAGTTGAGCCTGAAAGGTAAACGCTGTTGGTCGTTTCGGCAATCGGCAAAGCTACGGTCGTGTTGTAGGCCAAGCTTGCATCATCGCCGCTACCGGCTTTAAGTGCGGACACATCAAACGCCATTTGTGTATATGTCCAACCGACAATCCGCTGCCGGGGGGTCCAGGTTATTGGCCTATATGCTGTGCCCCCGGTTTGTGTTTGTGTGTAGTTCCGGACGGCTGAGCGCTCGAGATAGCAAGACGTGACACCGCCGCTGCTGAAGCGCCGATAGCGAAATCCGCGCACCGGCGTTGTTCGTTGTTGCTGATAAGACAGGACTTGGTCGGTCTGCGGGTGAGTTGGCGCTGCGGGCGAACCTATCAAAGTAGGCGTGCTCGGTGTGTTCGGCGTCTCGTCATCGATACCCGTGAGCCCGGTGTTGGCGCCGCCGGTGCCGCCGTTGGTCTGGAGGTTGTTAAGATTGCTACAATTGGTGGAAGTTAGATTGCCGGCATTATAAACTTTGCTGCCCTGGTTAGTCGATATCGAGCCACTTCCGGTCGATATGATCGCAAAGCTTGAATAGCTACCCGAAGCATAGATGTTCGGCGAAAAGCCTGTGGAGGGCATGGCTGGCGACCAGTTGTTGGCCCAACCGGAGATCGCGCCAGGCGCGCCAAGAGTCCATGTCTGCACTGTTTCCAGTTCAGGACGACGAGATTGAAAACTCTGCGTGTCTTTGTAAAATCCGTTCGGCAAAATATTGCCGATGTTAACCTGCTGGCTATAAGGGACAAAGCCGAAGCGCAATTGGGTGAGTGTCGATAAATCGCCGATCGGATCGGCGGTTTTATAGCATTGGTCGAATGTGACATCGTCTATGTCCCGACGGGCAAGTGCTTCATAGAAACATTTGGTTGCTCGTTGTATGCCGGCCAGCTTGGTCGGCACCGTGGTGTCGCCCGGAATACTGCCTAGCATCGAACCGGTTACGTCAAGTACGAACATCACATCGGTGTGCGGGATTTTCATCTGGCTGGTGCATTCGACGGCAACAGTCTTTTTGTCGACGCCAAGCACCTGCATGAGCGCCATTGGCACCTCGGTTTCGGCGTTTCCGGTTACGGTCCCATTGGATTCCGTAAACGTAACGTCTGACGCTTCCAGGTCTTTGGTGCCCAAAAAGCCACTTTCGAAATTGCTGACGAACATCTGCTCGCCAGCGTTGTTGGCCGCCGTCGTCCAGTTTCCACTTCCCATGACCTTGCGCGCCGCCAGCGATCCCGCGTCGCATGCTGCTTGCATCCGCGTCTTTACTGCATAAACACGCCCCATATCGACCGCGCCGCCAACCAGCCCAATCATCGGAAACGTTGCGGCGGCGAATATCGCAATGACGTTACCCGATTGGTCTTTACGCAAGCGGTAAAGGAATCCCGCGCGCTTTGCAGCGTCGATGCTGTCTGTCATTGTGGCGTTCCCCTGTTCCACAGATGTATGTCAAAGGTTGCATTAGGCGATGCGTGGTAAGCGCTTCTTGAAGGAACAGGGTTAGCGGCACGTTAACCTTGATTTGGCGCAGAAATTCGTTTGTGGAGGGGCATGAACGTTATTGAATCGGACCTCCCACCGCCTGCCCGACTCGCGGTGGCCTATGCCCCGCGCGTGGCTCGCGGTGCGTTATCGTTACTGCTTCGGTTCGACGCGCGCTTTGCATCCGTCGTGGGCAAGGCAACTGAGCCGATGATCGGGCAAATGAAGCTCGCATGGTGGCGCGATGCGTTACTGCGCGAGCCCGGCGAGAGGCCGAAGGGCGAGCCTCTGCTTGGCGAACTCGGCGAGTTTGGCAGCCAGATCCCTGCGTCTGCGGTCGAGCAGCTTTTGTCGGCCTGGGATATTCTTCTGGCGGCAGATCAATGGTCGTCGGAAACGATCAACGAATACTCCGATCTGCGCGGTTCTGCGATTTTCAAGACATATGCCGATATGGTCGCTGCTCCGCGTGACGTAAGCAGCCTGGGTGCCGCATGGGCCGCTGACGATCTTAGGATGCAGTTCGGTGGTCGTGTGCCCCAACTGCTGCCACGCCCGACTCCGCCAATTCCGAGTGCAAGATCACTTCGACCGCTGGCCATCCTTGCGATGTCGGTCCGCAGTGTCTCGGGTCCGCGTCTGATTTGGCACGCCTTGACTGGCCGATAGTTTTGCGGGCAAATCGCGGTCACGTCAATCGACGCCGGGAGCTTTGATATGCAGCGAATACTGGCAGGCGGGGTAGGGGCTTTGTTGCTCGCTGGCGCCGGATTGTGGTTGTGGCAGACGCAAGCCAATGAGGAAAATGCAATACCTGCAGCGCCGCCTCCGATTGCGCAGTCGGACGCGTTGCCCGAGCCGGGGGCAAATGCCCCGGCGTTCGGGCCAGCCCCACCGACGCCGCCTGAAGCGCCCAAAGCCAGCCGCGAGGAAGTCCGCTTCAATCGCTATGACCGCAACCGCGACGAGTTGATCTCACGCGTCGAGATGATGGGCAGCCGGACGAAAGCGTTCAAGGCGCTCGACAAGGACAACAATAATTTGCTGAGTTTCGAAGAATGGGCAGCTGCAACGGGCGAGCGGTTTGCGGGTGCGGATGCGAACAGGGACAGACTTCTGACGCGCAAAGAATTTGCCTCAACGCGGCCGAAGCAGGCCGCGAAGCCGGGATGTCGTTGTTAGGGGGCAATCTGGTACGCTGATATCCACGCAGCGAGATCATAGCGAGCGCGGCCTGTCATTGCGGCCTTGCGTGATTTCTTGTGCACCTTCTCGTCAAGCGGCGCGAACAGGCCGAAATTGACGTTCATCGGCTGATAATCTTCGGCATGGGCATCGCCGGTGATGTGGCCGAGCAGCGCGCCGAGTGCTGTTGTGGGCGGTGGTTGCTGGATCTGACGCCCCGCGAGTTGCGCCGCCGTCATTATCCCAGCCATCAAGCCCACCGCGCTGCTTTCCACATAGCCTTCGCAGCCGGTAATCTGTCCGGCAAAGCGAACATGGGGCGATGATTTCAGCCGAAGCTGCCGATCAAGCAACACCGGCGAACGGATGAAGGTGTTGCGATGAAGGCCGCCAAGCCGCGCAAACTCAGCCTTCTCGAGTCCTGGTATGGTACGAAACAGTTCGACCTGCGCGGCATGTTTCATCTTGGTCTGGAAGCCGACCATGTTCCAGATACTGCCCTGTTTGTTGTCCTGCCGCAATTGAACCACCGCATGCGCCCAGCGTCCAGTTCGCGGGTTGTCGAGGCCGACAGGCTTCATCGGCCCGAACCGCAGCGTATCGAGCCCGCGCGACGCCATCACCTCGATCGGCATGCAACCTTCGAAATAGGGCGTATTCGTTTCCCATTCCTTGAATTCGGTCTTCTCGGAGTCGAGTAAACCTTGGTGGAATGCGCGATATTGCGCTTCGTCCATCGGGCAGTTGATATAGTCTTTGCCCTCTCCCTTGTCCCACCGACTTGCGTACCAGGCGATGTCCATGTCGATGCTGTCATGATAGACAATCGGCGCAATCGCGTCGAAAAAGGCGAGGCGGTCTTCCCCGGTCTTTGCCATGATGCTTTCCGCAAGGTTGGTTGCGGTCAGCGGGCCGGTGGCGATGATGACGGGGTCGTCGGTCGGAACGGTGTCGATCCGTTCGCGGATGATTTCGATATTGTCGTTATCTTCGAGATGCTTCGATACGGTTTGTGAGAAAATATCGCGATCGACAGCGAGCGCCGATCCGGCAGGCACCTTCGCAACCTCAGCCGCCCGCATGATGAGCGAGTCGAGGTCGCGCATTTCCTGATGGAGCAGGCCGACCGCATTGTTTTCAGCATCATCGGAACGGAAGCTGTTCGAGCAGACCAGCTCGGCTAGCCCATCGGTCTGATGCGCCGGGGTCATGTCGCCAGACCCGCGCATTTCTGACAATCGTACGCGAACCCCGCGACGCGCGAGCTGCCATGCGGCCTCGCATCCCGCCAACCCGCCGCCGATGATATGCACGTCGTAAGTTTTACTCATGAGCGCGCGGCTATCAAAAAAGCTTGGCGCTGCACAGGTAAAAGCGGCAGGATAGGTAAATGGCCTTCGCCCTGAACTTGGCTGATGATGGTACCATCGTGCGGCCAGTGCTGACTGCGCCCGATGCCAGCGCGCACAAGTATAGCCGGGGTCACGCGGTAGTCTGGAGCGGGCCGCCGCTTCGCACGGGTGCGGCACGGCTGTCCGCGCAGGCGGCGCTTGCGGTCGGGGCGGGGCTGGTGACGATTATCGGCGAGCGGGCGGCGCTCGAAGAACAGGCCGCGCATGTCACCGCGATCATGTTGCGCGAAGCCGACGCCGAACTAAGCGCGATTGACGACCGCGTTACCGCGCTGGCCATTGGTCCCGGAGCAGGGGCCGATATTGCTGACAAGGTCTGCCAATTTCTTGATCGCGGCTTGGCAACGGTACTCGATGCAGACGCAATCACCGCGTTTGAGGCGGATTCCTCACGGCTTTTCAAGCGCCTCGATACCGATGACGTCATTACGCCACATGCGGGGGAATTCGCCCGGCTGTTTCCGGATATATCTTTACATGACCGCTCAAGCGCAGCGTTACTGGCTGCCCGGAGGTCTGGCGCGGTGGTTTTGCTCAAAGGCTCCAACACCCATGTCGCCGCGCCGGATGGCCGCACCGCAATCAACCGCCACGCCGCGCCCTGGCTGGCGACGGCGGGATCGGGCGACGTGCTCACGGGCCTGATCTGCGGCTTGCTTGCCCAAGGCATTCCTGCGTTCGAGGCAGCTTGCATCGCAGCGTGGTTGCATGGCGATATCGGCGTTCGGGCGGGGCCGGGGCTGACGGCGGATAACATGATCGGCCACATTCCGCTTGTCTTGCAAGGCTGTTTGGCCGATGCAAAAGCCGATGGGGCAAGATCTGGCGCATAAAAGACCGTGGCTTTTGGGCAGCTTGCTCGCCGGGCTGAGCTTTCCTGCGACCTGGCTGTTCTTGCCGATCGAGGGCGGTTTCTTTGCAATCGTCTGGAAAATGTTGGCGGTCGGCCTGCTCGTCCCGTTTGCGCTGCGGCGGCATCATACGGGCGAATTTGTCGTGCTTGCCATCATGCTTGCGTTTTATGCGATCGGCGACGGGTTGATCGAGCTCAATATGATCGCGGGCGCAATTGCGTTTGCGGCGGGGCATCTGGTCGCGATGTGGCTGTATTTCCGGCACCGGCGGGTCAGCCCGACTTTCAGCCAGAAATTCCTGGCAGCGGCCATTCTTGTGCTGACACCAGTGATCGCCTATGGCCTGCCGCCGACGGCGGAGGAGGGCGTTCAGGTCGCCGTCTATAGCGTGATCCTGGCGGCTATGGCGGCGATGGCCTGGAGCAGCAATTTTCCACGCTATCGAGTCGGCACTGGGGCGATGCTGTTCGTCATATCGGACCTGCTGATTTTTGCGCGTCTTGGGCCGCTGGCAGATTCTGAACTGGTGAGTGTAGCTATCTGGTATCTTTATTATTTCGGGGTTTTCCTGATCGCCACCGGCATCGCGCAAACGCTCGTGAAACGCGGGCATTACCCACAAGGCGAAGAAGCTGCCTAGACCGCGCCAATACGCTCCAGCTTGGCACGTAGCGACGCGGCGGTGAACGGCTTGGTCACATACTCATCCGCACCGGCTTCGATGCCCTTGAAGATGTCCTGCGTCTCGCTCCTGCTGGTGCAGAACACGACATGCGGGCGGTGCGTCGCCTCCAATGCCCGCAGTTGCGTCACGAACTGAATGCCCGTCATCACCGGCATGTCCCAATCGAGCATGACCAGCCCGGGCATCTCCGCCTTGCACCGCGCCAAAGCTTCCTGACCATCCTCGGCCTCGGTCACGCTATAACCGAAGCTTTCGAGCATTGGCCGTGACACTTTGCGCACAACGCGCGAATCGTCGACGATCAGGCAGGTGCGCGGGCGAGTGGCGCGGGCAAGCGGGTGGGTCGGGGTGGCACGCGGCGGCGCAGCTTGAGCCTCCGGAATCGCCGCACGGCCAATGCCCATTACGCCCAGCGGAGCGCCCACGCGTTTGATCAGGTCGCGAATGACACAGCCTCCTGATGCATATGGACGGGTTCGAGCACGCCATCGCCAGTCTTGCGAACGTGCAGATAAGGCACCCAGACATCGCCATATTCGGCCTTCTGGTACCAGACGTCGAGCACATCGAACGACGTCCAGAAGCCAGCCGCATCGCGCAGCCTTATGCCTTCGCCGATGCGTGGCACGACGGCAAAGCGAAGCCTGTCCTGGCTTTGCGTGGTTTCGTTCTGGACTTCGATCTCAATCAACGCAGCGGTCCCCCCGGTGATTCTGGGGAAGCTAACGACAAAGTGTTGATGATTTACAAATTGGCGGGGTGCTGCGTCGATGCGAAACTGTAAGGCAGGGTTTACAAAGTTGAGGAAGTTGAGCCTACGTCGCACCCTGATACGAGGCCTAGGGCAAAGACAATGCGAAATTGAGCGCGTGGGAGAGCCGTTTGGATTGGCTCGTTCGGGAACAACAATGTCAAAGAGCCGCGCCAGCCTAAAAGGCTGCGGATGCGACTCTCTCAAAGCTAATCCTACATTGCAAGCGGAGAAGTAATTCCACCTGTCGCGCCTCGACCAATATTTGTCATTCCCGCGAAGGCGGGAATCCATGGTCGGAACTGTCCGGTTATCCAGCGATGGTTGTGTGGCTGTCGCTGTCCGACCATGGATCCCCGCCTTCGCGGAGATGACAAAAGGGTGGCAGGCCGAAAATAGAGCGACGCAAATCAGTGTCGGTCTTGCGCCGCTCGCTGCCATCAGCCGTCAGCCTGAAGACGCGACGTCGTAAATTTGGTTCGCACGAAGACGCGAAGACGCGAAGAGGTGGTGTTTCCATCGCGCGTAGCGCTTTCAAATGAGCGGCAGTTCGGGTTTCGATATAGGAAGAGAGGAAGCGATGCCGTGCTGGCGAGCGCAACTTCTTCGCGTCTTCGCGTCTTCGCGCGAACCAAAAAAGCGGTATGTCGCCGACGGAGCAGCGGCTGATATATATATACTCTTCGCGCATCTTCGCTCCTTGGCGATCTTCGCGTGAAATCTGCAACGATGAAATTTTGCGCGAAGGCCCCGAAGGAGGGAAGGATCGCGAAGGGGTAGAAACTAATTGGTATTGTGTCCCCGGAATTGGTATTGTCCCCGGAACTCTTTGTTCCCTTAAGTCCCCTAAATTTTGCCACTGGAGCTTAACGGCTAATCCAATATAAATTCAACCCAGCCCGTGTTTTTTGAATAGGACGTTTTATCACTTCACCAGACGGACCAGCGGAGGGTTCGTATAACGTTAAGAATTCTCGAACCCAAACTTCGTCAAGCTTTGCATCATATTCGCCATCGATTTGGGTAGCAAAGCTGTCAGGACAATCCGACTGACGACCTCCGCCGATTGCACAGTGAAAAAGCCTAATCGCGCTTTCACCAGACGAAAGTTGCCTAACGGGTAAAATCCAGTTTCTATCTGCGGCGACGGTGACGTTAGCAAAAGTGTCTTCGGCCCCCATCTCACCACCTGCATAGCCGTTGAGTGCGTCGCCTTCGAATCTTAGACGATACGGTCCGCAGGTTTCGACCTTGCGCAAAAATTCCCTGACCAACTTCTCTCCGGTAAACTCCGGGTAATATTCTGTCAGATTGTCTTTCTTGATCAACCATCGCTCGGGATAGCCTCGGTTAAGCGAAGTTTTGTCAGCAGAAGCGTGAATCGAGAATTTAAAGTTTACGGGGTCGCAAAGAATGGCAATCGATCGCTCGTCGATAGCATCATCGTATGCCTTTGGCACATAGAAACGCGATGCTTTTGGATAATGCTTTGCCGGGGCGTCGGGGTATCCCTTCCAGTCCTGGTTTACTGGTGAACTTTCCTTCGCGTGCGCTTTAACACCTGTTTCCCTACAAGCAGCCGTAACCAAGCAAACCGACAATAATAGAATTGCAGAAGCCAAAAATTGGAGATGCCTTACCAATTTAGTCGGAGCTTTGGTCCGCTTCCAAGCCTGCATCGTCACCGCCATTTGCCCCTTCCTCATCACTCTCATCAATCTTAGCAGCACCTACAACATGCTCGTCCTCTCCAACATTGAACAACCGAACCCCGGCAGTCCCGCGTCCAAGCACGCGCAAGCTATCCAGTGGCATCCGGATCAGCTTGGCCTGGTCTGTGACCAGCATCAACTGATCGCCCTTGGTCGCGGGGAAGCTCGCCACTACGGGGCCGTTGCGCTCGATATTGTCGATGTTGGTGATGCCCTGACCACCGCGGCCCGTGCGGCGATAGCCATAGGCCGATGACAGCTTGCCATAGCCATTGGCGCAGACGGTGAGGATGAACTGTTCGGCGGCGGCCATTTCGGCGATGCGGTCGGCGGACAATGTTGGTTCGCCCTCGCGCTCGGGCTTCCACGGGGCGAAGCGCAGGTAATCCTCGCGCTCCTCGGGCGTGGTGCCGACGCGGTGGAGGATCGAGAGCGAGATGACTTCGTCGCCCTTGGCAAGCTTCATCGCGCGAACGCCGGTGGAATTGCGGCTCTGGAATTCGCGGATGTCGTCGGCGGCGAAGCGGATCGCCTTGCCGTTGCGACTCGCGAGCAGGACGTCGTCGTCAGCCGAAAGCAGTTCGACGCCGATCAGCTTGTCATCGGCGTCTTCGCCCTCGAATTTCATCGCGATCTTGCCGTTTGACGGCACATTGGCGAAGGCATCCATGCTGTTGCGGCGGGCGTAACCCTTGGCTGTCGCGAACACGACGCTGAGGCCGCCCCATTCGGCTTCGTCCTCAGGCAGGGTCAGCACGTTGGAAATGACCTCGCCTTCGCCGAGCGGCAACAGGTTTACCATCGGGCGGCCTCTGGTCGACGGACCGCCTTCGGGCAGTTTCCAGACCTTCAGACGGTACACTTTGCCGATGTTGGAGAAGAACAGCACCGGCGTGTGCGTTGACGTCACGAACAGTTCGGTGACGGCATCCTCTTCCTTGGTCGCCATGCCCGCACGGCCCTTGCCGCCGCGGTTTTGCGCGCGGAAGGTCGCGAGCGAAGTGCGCTTGATGTAACCGGCATGGGTGACGGTGACGACCATCTCCTCACGTTCCATCAGGTCTTCGTCGTCGAGGCCGTCCCAGCTGGCGGTGATTTCGCACAGGCGCGGCGTCGAGAATTCGGCGTCGATGGCGACGAGTTCTTCGCGAAGCACGGCGTACAATTTTACCCGATCACCCAATATTGCGAGATATCCTTCGATATCAACGGCAAGTCCCGATAATTCCTTGCCAATTTCATCCCGGCCAAGCGCCGTTAAACGGTGCAGGCGCAATTCGAGGATGGCGCGGACCTGCAGCTCGGACAGCTGATAGCTGTCGCCGCCGATGTCTGCTTCGACCGCCTCTACCAGTTTGATATAGGGGGCAATCTCGGCAATCGGCCATTGCCGCGCTACCAAGGCTGCGCGCGCGTCGGCGGGACTGGCCGAGCCGCGAATGATGCGGACGACTTCGTCGAGATTGGTGACCGCGACCACCAAACCCAGCAACAGATGTGCGCGTTCGCGGGCCTTGTTGAGCTCGAACTTCGTTCGCCGCGTGATGACGATTTCGCGGAAATCGACGAATGCGGCGATGATGTCCTTGAGGTTCAGAACCTCGGGACGACCGCCGCGAATGGCGAGCATATTGGCGGGGAAGCTCGATTGCGCAGGCGTGTGACGCCAGAGCTGGTTGAGCACGACATCGGGCGTTGCATCGCGTTTCAGGTCGATGACGATGCGAATGCCTTTGCGGCTCGATTCGTCGCGAATGTCAGACACGCCCTCGATGCGCTTGTCCTTGGCCGCTTCTGCCATTTTTTCGACCAGACCGGATTTGCCGACCTGATAGGGGATGCTGGTCAGGACGATCGAGCGGCGATCGTTTTTGCCTTCCTCGATCTCGTGCCGCGCGCGTTGCATGATTGAGCCTTTGCCCTCGCGATAGGCTGCGCGTGCGCCGCCAGTCCCCAATATCAGCGGGGCCGTCGGGAAATCGGGGGCAGGGACGATCTCGATCAGCTCGTCGATGGTGATGAGAGGGTTGTCGATATAGGCAAGGCACGCCTTGATAACTTCGCCCAGATTATGCGGCGGGATGTTGGTCGCCATGCCGACCGCGATGCCGCCTGCGCCGTTGACCAGCAGATTGGGGAAGCGCGCGGGCAGGACCGATGGTTCTTCGCGGCTGCCGTCATAATTGGGCTGGAAATCGACGGTATCCTTGTCGAGATCGTTCAGCAGCGCGTTCGCGACCTTGGCAAGCCGAGCCTCGGTATAGCGCATCGAGGCGGCGGGATCTGGGTCGACCGATCCGAAATTGCCCTGACCGTCGATGAGCGGGACGCGCATCGCCCAATCCTGCGCCATGCGGACGAGCGAATCGTAAATCGCGCTGTCGCCGTGCGGGTGGTAATTGCCCATGACGTCGCCGACGATCTTGGCCGATTTGCGGTAGGGACGACCAGCGACAAAGCCGCCTTCCTGGCTGGCAAAAAGGATTCGGCGGTGGACGGGTTTCAGGCCGTCGCGGACATCGGGCAGGGCGCGCGCGACGATGACGGACATGGCGTAATCGAGGTAGCTCGACTTCATTTCATCGACGATGTCGACGGGTGAGATATCGGAGGGGTCTAGAGTGGCATTATCATCGCTCACGCCGCGAAAATCCTTATATTTTTTGAATTGCCCGACCCTAGACGAGCAATGCGGAAATAGCCACAAGCTACGCCCTTAAAAGCGCGTTTTTCGACAAGTTTTCCACAGATTCGCCGCTACGGCGCGATGATGGTTCCATCATAGGCAAAAAGCTGGCCCGATTGTCCCGGATTCAGGCTGTCGAGGACATTCAGAAGCTGGTTTGCAGCGTCGGCGGCGCTGAAGCGCTCATGCGCCGGGTTGCCCTTGAAAGGCGCGCTGAGGGCGGTCTCCACGGTGCCGGGGTGAAGACCGACGATGATTGCCTGCGGGTTCCTGCGCTGCGCTTCGATGGATATGTTGCGAACGAGCATGTTGAGCGCCGCCTTCGACGCGCGATAGCTGTGCCATCCGCCGAGCCGGTTGTCCGAAATGCTGCCGACACGGGCGGACAGGACGGCAAAGGTGATCCGCTCCTCGCGCGGCATGAGCGGCAGGAAATGCTTGGCGATCAGTGCAGGACCGACCGCGTTGATGCGGTAATTTTCGACCATCCATTCAGGATCGAGGTCGCGCAGGCTTTTCTCTGGCCCCTTATCGCCTTTGTGCAAGACGCCGGTGGTAATTACGATAAGCACAGGCGAAACGCCAGCCTTCGCCAGTCCGGCGGCGGCGTCGGCGATGCTGTCTTCGTCACACAGGTCGATTGGTGGCGCGCTGTGGCGGGACAGCCGGTGGACTGATGCAAAGCCACCCCGCGCATGCACCTCGTCCGCCAGCGCCCGGCCAATGCCGCCATTGGCACCGAATATGACCGCGGAACTGGCTGTCATCGAACCTCCGTGAATTGTTCAACCGCAATTCATGCACGCGCGGTATTTTTGAGGCGGTATGTGAATTGCACTATCGCGACCAGCTACCTATAGTGATGGTCAATAAAATTAATACGCCAAAACCCCCTAACTCGCGGAGAGTAGAATGAAGTTTGTTTCCAAAATTGCCGTTGCGCTTTCGCTGGCTGGGCTGTCGCTGATGCCGACGCAGGTGATTGCGCAGGAAAAGCCCAAAAAGGAAAAGAAGGGCAAGGAGGCTGCTGCACCTGCCGCGCCCAAGCGCAACTATTCCAAGCCGTTCATCGCGGCCTACAGCCCGGTTGCGGAAGCGCTGAAGAAGGATCCGGCGGCGGCGAAGGCCGCGTTCCCGACCGTCGTGGCGGCGATTGGAAATGACGATGACCGCTATGAGGCCGGGATATTGGCGATCAACATCGGTGCCGGCATGAAGGATCTGGCATTTCAGGAACAGGGTATCGACCTTCTGCTGGCCTCTGCCACCACCCCTGCCGATTTGAAGAAGGAATATACCTTCCGCAAAGGCGCCATCGCTTATGACGGCAAGAATTTCGCGAGTGCCGAAAAACTCATGGTCGATGCTTATAATCTTGGGCATCGCGACAACAACATCGAGTTCCTGATTTCCAATGCAATGTCGCAGCAGAACAAAGACGCTGACGCGACCGCATGGCTGGGTAGGGCAATCGAGGCCGACAAGGCCAAGGGGACGGTGAACAAAGCCTATTATCTTCGCGCTGCCAGTCTCGCGGCGAAAGCGAAGAATTACAGTGGTGCTGCAAACTGGTACAAGGAACTGCTCAAGACCGAGCAAAGCCCCGATTACTGGCATGACGCGCTGGCATTTTTCGACCGATCGCTGCAGCTTAACCCGGAAGAATCGCTCGATCTGATGCGGCTGATGCGGGCCAGCGACGCGCTGCGGTTCCAGCAGGAATATGCGCAATATCTCGATAGCCTGAGCTATATCGGTGTGCGTTACCCGGCTGAGGCGGTTTCGGTGCTCGAAGAAGGCTTTGCCAAGGGAGTGATTTCCCGCAACAACGTGACCTTCAGCGAGAAATTCAACGAGGCCAAAGGCCGCCTTGCCGAAGATACGCGGACATTGCCGGGAACGGTTGCTCCGGCCAAGGCGAGTCCGCGTCCAATGCTGGCATCGCTGACCGCGGACTCCTTCTTTTCCCACAAGGATTACAAGACAGCGAGCGAGCTTTACACGGTTGCGCTGGGCAAGGGCCCGGTACTCGACAAGGACGGTAACGATCAGACCGACCGCACACGCTTCCGCCTTGCCATGTCAAAAACGATGCTCGGCGATTATGCCGGAGCGAAAGCAGATTTCGCGATGATCACAGGCGCGAACCGTAAAGCGATTGCCGAATACTGGTTGATGTTCATTGATCAGAAAATGGCCGCGCCCGCGCCTGCGGCGGCCTGATCACGCACTGAGAGTTTGTTGAGGGAGGCTGGTTCTAGCCTCCCTTTCCTCATACCGCAGGGATGGGCACGCCCGGTTCGTCCTTCGCGGTGCGAATGGTCAACGAGGTTTTGACGCTGCTGACATTCGGCGCGGAGGTCAATTGCGAGGTGAGAAATTCCTGAAATGACTGAAGATCGCGCGCTACAATCTTCAAAATAAAGTCGATTTCGCCATTGAGCATGTGACATTCGCGAACGTCGGGCAAGGCGCGCACATGTTGTTCGAATGCTTTCAGATCACTTTCAGCCTGGCTTTTCAAACTCACCATGGCAAATACAGTAATGGTATAGCCAAGCGCATTGGCATCGATGTCGGCATGATAGGACTTGATCGCGCCCGACTGCTCCAGCGCCCGCATCCGCCGCAGGCAGGGCGGGGCAGTAAGTCCGACCTTGGTTGCAAGATCGACGTTGGTGATTCGGCCGTCGGCTTGCAGTTCGGCCAAAAGCTTCAAATCTATCGCATCCAGGTTCAAATTCGCCATTTTCGTGATATATCCATTTCTATATGACCACCGCGTTATAATAATATTATAGCCGATTGCAATTGTCCCATAGTGTGACGTGCAAATTTTGTCGCTTTCGTGGCGGCTGTTGGCGGTATATTCGGGGTTAGCAGACACAGCTAATCATTCGTTAGGACCCACCAGATTTGCGCTTTGATGACCGCCTTGAAACCGCTTTGCGGCAGGTCGATGACGGCGCTCAAGGAAAAGCGGCCAAATGGCAGCAGCTGGTCGATATATTGGCGCAAAGCCCACGCGACTTCGACATCGGCTATGTCGCCGACGGGCTGGAAAAGGTCAGGCATTTTCTGCCAGCTGTCCCGGCGGCAATCCGTGAACAATGTGTACATTCGCTGGCAGGCCGGATCCATTCCGCCCCGCTGGTGCTGCTATTGTCCGGGGATATCCCGCCAGTCGCCGCTGCAGCCATATCCGGGGCCAGCCTGAGCGATCAGGAATGGGCGGATATCGTGCCCTCGTTGCCTACGCGCGCTCGGGGATTTTTGCGTAACCGTAATGATTTGGGTCAGCAAACAAGACGCGCTCTCGCCATCTGGTCGGCGGCAGACTTCGTATTGCCCGAACCAGCGGCTGTGGCTGGCGCTGCACAAGCTCACGGCGTCCAGATACGCGACATCGTCGAGCGGATCGAGAAATTGCGGTCGGAACGCGCGACCGGCGAATCCCCGTATCTGCCATTCGCCGAAGACAGTTTTGGCAGTTATCCCGAATATATCGACGAAATCAGGTTCGAGACTGACGAAGATGGCACGGTCAGCTGGATCGAGGGCGCACCGCAGGGGGCCGTGGTCGGCGTCGATATCGCAGAGCCGGCGTTTGACGACGGTCCCGGTCCTGATGCCTATGGCGCGGCAGCGTTCCGCCAGCGAATGCCGCTTGAAAATGCCCGCATGCGGCTGTGCGGCGCGGATATCATCGCAGGCGACTGGAGGATCAACGCCAGCCCGTTCTTTAACCCCATGAATGGCCGGTTCAAAGGCTATCGCGGGATATTGCGCCGACCCAATTTTGCCGAAAGTGCGCTTATCGCACCCGAAGCAAACGCGAATTCCGACCATATCCAGCAACTGGTTCATGAATTGCGCACGCCATTGGGCGCTATCATCGGTTTTTCGGAAATCATCGAACAGCAGCTTTTCGGCCCGGTGACCGAAGATTATCGCCTGCTGGCTCGCAACATCCTGAACGATGCCGAACGATTGCTTGAGGGCTTCGACGACCTGTCTACAGCGGCGAAAATCGAGGCCGGGCAGCTGAGCATTGCACCTGGCCGCACCGATTGCGGATGGCTTGCAAATCGCCTGGCAGAGCGCCTGCGGGGGTTGAGCGATATGCTGCATGTCACCCTCAACCTCGTGCAGGCGCATCCGGTGAGGCCATTCGCGGTCGATAACGACACTGCTGAGCGAATGTTTTCGCGATTGTTGTCGGCGGTCATCATTGGCTGCGGTCCCGACGAGAAACTCGACGGCCGTTTCCGAACCGAACCTGGAATGCGTGCAACAAATCGCTTCGTCCTGACCTTGCCGCAAAAGCTGCGCCTGATGGATGAAGGCCAGCTGTTCGACCTCGGGCCGAGCAGCGTTGACGAAGCCAGCGAGGCACCGCTGCTGGGCCTTGGCTTTTCGCTCCGCCTCGTTCGCAGCATCGCGCGCAATGTCGGCGGGGATTTACGTTTTTACAATGAAGCACTGATATTGATGCTTCCAGCCGTCAGCGACGGCCACACAGGGTTCAGAGACGAAGAGCGAGAATGACGTGTCGGCACGAGGGGTATCAGCAACCGCCAAATCCTCTCCGCACGATGTCACCGATTTCGATTTTGCCGACATGTCGGCATTGGGCGGCCCGCGTTTCATATTGACGGTCGATACCGAAGAGGAGTTTGATTGGGGTGCACCGTTTTCGCGCGACGGCTATGCGACTTCGCACTTGAAGGCCGTGCCGCGATTCCAGGACTTCTGCAGCGCGCACGGGGTCACGCCTTGCTATCTGGTCGACTTCCCGATCACCGAGGATGTTTTCGGGGTCGATCTGCTCGGCTATTATGCGCGGGCAGGGGATGCCGAAATCGGCGTGCAATTGCACCCATGGGTCAATCCACCATTCGACGAGGTCGTATCGCTGCACAACAGCTATGCCTGCAACCTTCCTGAACCACTCGAGCGGGCAAAGCTGACCGCCTTACACGCTGCAATCGTCAGTCGCTTTGGCGTCAGGCCCGACGCCTACCGCGCTGGCCGCTATGGCGCTGGCAAGTATACTCCGGCCATCCTCGAGGATCTCGGCATCGCCGTCGACAGCTCGGTCCGGTCCCACTTTGACTATTCCGACCAAGGCGGGCCTAATTATAACTATCATCCGCTGGCACCCTATTGGCTGCGGCGCGGCAGCCTGTTGGAGCTGCCGGTGACAACGGTCTTCGGCGGTATGCTTCGTTCGGGGGGGGCGAACATATTCGGCAGGATGTTCTCGTCGCAAACCGCGCGGTCAATGCTGGCGCGGTCGAGGATGCTGGAGCGCATCGCTCTGACACCCGAGGGCATTCCGCTGGGCAAGGCGCTGCAGGGTATCGATCTGGCAATGGAACAAGGCGTGCCGGTTATCAACCTGTCATTCCACTCCCCGTCGCTTGCGGTCGGCCATACTCCCTATGTGCAGGATTCTATCCAGCTTGAGCAGTTATATGCCTGGTTCGAGGGTGTGTTTGCGCATTTGCAGGCTTTGGGGGTTCGGCCCACCAATATGGCTGAAATCAAGCGCGCCGCGCTTTTTAATGCAGCCGTTTGAGATAAGGACTTGCCAGCGCGTCCATAGTTCCGCTATCGGCGCGCTCACGATTGGCTAGCCGGTCGGGGCCTGTAGCTCAGTTGGTTAGAGCTGGCCGCTCATAACGGCTAGGTCGGGGGTTCGAGTCCCTCCGGGCCCACCAGCCTTTGTCCATCCGGCAAAGACTGGCGAGTTAGCCGGAAGTACATTGTTGTACCAGAGTACCCATGTCGGGGAGTAGCGCAGCCTGGTAGCGCATCTGGTTTGGGACCAGAGGGTCGCAGGTTCGAATCCTGTCTCCCCGACCACTTTCTTGAGCTTGCATCGCTTAAGCCGTCTTTCGCACTAAATTTGAATGATCAGGACGTGTTATCGTCACTGGTGATGCACGATAGCGTCAATCATCGGAGATTATTAGATATTTTTGACACAGATTGTTTTGCAAGGTGTTTTTAGATATCCAAAACGACATAGAACTAAACGCTAGAAGTTATATATCAAATGACATGTAACCAACTGAATAATAACAAATTTGATTTCAATTTAACGCTTTTTTAACCTGATCATCGCAGATGGACTGCAGACGTATCTGACGTTCCCCAAGAATTTCTCGGATACGTCTGCTCCTTAATCAGGGATGGCCGAAATGGAGAAGCGCCAACGGTTCTGGAAAAGCTTCGCGAAGAGCGAAAAGGGTAATGTGCTGATCCTCATGGGTCTTTCCATGCCCTTGTTTGTCGGGCTTGCTGGACTTGCCACCGACACGGTGCAATGGACGTTGATGAAGCAGCAGTTGCAGCGCAGCGCCGACTCCGCAGCCTTGAATGGCGCCTATGCGAAGGCACAGTCGGACAACGTTGCCAATAACGCGAACCTTGACCTTGTAAAAACGCTGGACGGTTTTGACGGCGTTGGGATTACAATTGAAAACGCGCCGACAGCGGGGAATTTCGCAGGAAACACACGCGCGGTTAAGGTCATTCTGAGTTACAGTCAGGCACTTCCGTTTTCGAACATGTTTCTTTCCGATCCGCCGGTCATCAGGGTTGAGGCAACGGCCGCCGTGCTTAACAACGGCGATTATTGCCTGATATCTTTGGAAGATAGCAACACCACCGGCGTGACCTTTTCAGGAAATTCAACCGTTGACCTTGGCTGCGGTGTGGCAACCAATGCCAGCGGAAGTTCGGCCATAACCGCGGCCGGTTCCGCCGACGTAACAGCATCGCCAATCGCCGCCGTCGGCAATGTACCGGCAAGCAGCAACTATGCCAGTGGAACCGTTTTGGTGCCTTATTCCATCCCCCAGCGCGATCCGTTTTCTGCATTGGGCGATCCGACCAACGACATTCCGTCGCCCTGCAATGGCCAATTGACGGTAAACAGTAACCAGAACCGCACGATCAGTCCGGGATGCTATGCTGGCATAACCGTGCGCGGAACGCTGACGATGAACCCGGGCACCTATTACATCAGGGGCGGCAATTTCGAGACTGGCGCACAATCTGTTATAACTGCCCACGGGGTTACCATTATACTCACCGGGACCGGCTCCACGATCGGGCAGGTCAACATGAACGGTGGTGCCGATATCGAAATGTCTGCGCCGACCAGCGGCATTTACAAAGGCATATTGTTTTACAAAGACCGTGATGCGCCATCGACCTATAACGATGTTTTCAACGGTGGGGCGGCAGGCTCGTTCCTTGGTGCGATCTACATGCCGTCGCAATCTGTAACGCTCAACGGCAACTCGTCCTTTACCACCGATTGCCTGCAGATCGTATCGCGCAAGGTCGTGTTGACCGGCAACACCACCATCACCAATGACTGCCCGGTGGGAACAGCATCGGACAGCTTCGTCGGCACGCAGGTCAGGCTTGTGGGGTAAAAACGATGAGCGCCCGCAAAACACTCACCATCGCCAAGTCGGTTTGGAAAGATGCAACTGGGACGAGTACTCTCGAGCTCGCATTGGTTTTGCCGATCGGAATGGCTCTCGTCCTTGGCGCGATTGATTCATCGATGGCGTTTGCCGAAAAACTGAGGACGGAAGCCGCCGCGGCGCGGGCTATCGAACAGATTACGGCGTTTTCGCGCGTCAACACCGATTACACCGCAAGCCGTGCTGAAGCCGCCGCAGCGGCCGGGGTGGACGTCGACGATGTGACCGTAACTTACTGGCTGGAATGTGGAAATGTGGTGCAATCATCCTTCACCGCAACCTGTGCAAGCAGCAGCGACCAGATTGCCCGCTTCGTGAAAGTCGGGGTCAGCGGCAAGTTCGAGCCCGTGATGAACTATGGGGACTTTCTGCAGGCCGACAGCGACGGCGTGGTTCGCGTACAGGGCGACGCGTCGGTGAGGATCCAATGACGCTCCGGTCGATTTTCCATGATGACCAGGACGGCGCCGCTGCAGTCGAATTTGCCTTCGCTATCCCGATTATCATGCTGCTATTTTACGGCATGGCTCAATTTGGCATAATCCTGATGGCGAACGCAGGTATAAGACATGCCACCGACACGGCTGCCCGCGCCGCCACCGTTTATATCGGTGCAACGCCGATGACCGATGAAGAGATAATCGACGTTGCGACCGCCAATATTTACGGCGTGGAAAACGGAACGCTCGCGACACCGGTCGTGGCGAGGGGAAGCAGCAACGGCGTCAACTATGTTGACATCACTGTGGCGTATTCGGCTCCGGTTGACCTGATCGTGTATCAGACGGCACCGATCGAACTTTCCGAAACGAGACGGGCGTATCTTCCCTGAGCGATCCGCCTGATTGCTTGTAGAGTACTTATTCCGCAGAATTCTGTCGCGCCGATTCATCTGCCTCGCTTTTGGCATCTGCTTCAATCAACTTTGTCGCTTCCTCTGCTGCTTGCTCAATCGTTCGCTGTCTTTGCTCGACGATGTCCTGCCGCTCGGCCTGTTCGAGACCTTCGCCAGCTTTTTCTACGGCCTTTGGCGTTGGCTCCTCGATACAGGCGGAAAGCATCATCGTCACTGCGATAGCGGGGATAATCTTTTTCATGGGGTAGCGTCCGGCTTCAATTCGCCCTCGTAATTTGCCACAAGCTGAAGCGTCGCCGCCCATGCAGCGACGTTTTGGCGCAGCTCGTCTTTGTCTATCTTGTCCAGCGTATCGTCTGGCGTGTGGTGCAGGTCGAAATATTTGGTGCCGTCCTGCTGAAGGTCGATGATGCCCAGTTTCTGTGCGGCTATGATGGCTCCGATGTCTGCACCGCCGCCAGCTGGTTGCTGGCGCGGAACGACGCCGGTCGGGGCGAGGGCAGAGACAATCTGATCGCGCAACGCTTTGGCCGACGCGGGCAGGGCGAAATCGACCGCCCAAACCTTGCCCGCGCCGAAATCCGATTCCATCGCCAGCGCGTGCGGCTCGGTTGCGTGCTTCCGTCCGTAATCCTGGCCGCCCCAGATGCCGACCTCTTCGGCTCCTGCCCAGAGCAGGCGGATGGTGCGCTTGGGCTTTTGCACCTTGAGCGCAGCCGCTGTAATGATGCCGCAACCTGCCGCGTCGTCGATCGCGCCGGTGCCGAGATCCCAGCTGTCGAGATGACAGGCGATGACGATCATCGGCAGATTGGGGTTGCTGCCTTTAATATCCGCAATAACATTGCCCGAGGTTTGCTGGCCGATATTCTGCGGGGTCAGAACCAGCTTCATCCGCACCGGCCTGCCGCGCTTGAATATGCGTTCGAGATTTTCCGCGTCGGGCAGAGACATCGCGGCGGCAGGAATTGGGGCTACGCCAGCTTCAAAATTGGTGTTCCCGGTATGCGGGTTGCGGTGATAATCGGTTCCGGCAGAGCGAATGACGATCGCCGCTGCGCCTTTCTTTGCGGCGACATTCGGGCCGACAAAACGGACAGGGCCGAAAGCGCCATAGCTGCTGCCATCCTGTGTGCGCTGCATGGCGTGGCTGACGAAGGCGATCTTGCCTGAAACACTTCCATCGGGAGCTGCGCGCAAAGCGTCGAGCGTCTCGAAATAAACAACTTCCGCCTCAAGTCCGTTCGCGCCAGTGCTGCCGCTATTACCGAGCGCGCTGATGTGCAGCTTGTGCGGGAAGGGGGCGGTGATATATCCAGTTTCGTCGCCGCGCACCCATGTCGGCATCTGGAACTCTTCGATGCGCGCGTTGGCAAGCCCGAGCGACTTGAGCTTGGCCACCGACCATGCGCGGGCGCGTGCCTCTGCCTCGGTGCCGCCCTGCCGCTGGCCGACCTCCGTCGTCAGCCCTTCGACTATGTCCCACGCAACATCGTCTTTCAGGCCGCCTTCAAGCGGTGTGTCCTTGGCAAAGGCGCAGGGGGAAAGAGCGGAAAGGGCGGCAGTCAAGCTGGCAGCGAGCAGCATCGATTTTGTGTTCATGACGCGCACCCTATCGGCGGCCAGCTATCATGACAATCCCGCTTGCGGCCATTATGCGGCGCGGCTAGGGAAGCGGCAAATCCTCACCTCAGTTATAGAAGAGAAACCGACGCATGGCCGCCCAATATAGCTTTGTCATGAAGGGAATGACCAAGACCTTCCCTGGCGCAAGCAAGCCCGTCCTCAACAATATCAATCTGCAATTTTACCCCGACGCCAAGATTGGCATCGTCGGCCCGAACGGCACGGGTAAATCGACTCTGATGAAGATCATGGCGGGGATGGACACCGAATTTACCGGCGAAGCGTGGCCCGGCGAGCATATCACCGTTGGTTATCTGGCGCAGGAGCCAGAGCTCGATCCGACCAAGACGGTGCGCGAGAATGTGATGGACGGTGTTCGTCCGGTGGCGGATCTGGTGGATCGCTTCAATGAAATCTCGACGATAATGGGCGACCCGCCGGAGGACGCCGATTTCGATGCGCTCATGGAAGAGATGGGGACGTTGCAGGAAAAGATCGACGCTGTCGATGGCTGGAGCCTCGATAGCCAGCTCGAACTTGCGATGGACGCTTTGCGCTGCCCGCCGGGAGACGCAAGCGTTGCGAACCTGTCCGGCGGTGAAAAGCGCCGAATTGCGTTGACGCGGTTGTTGCTGGAGAAGCCCGATATTCTGCTGCTCGACGAACCTACGAACCACTTGGACGCAGAAAGCGTTGCGTGGCTGGAAAAGCATCTGGTGGACTACAAGGGCAACGTGATCCTTGTCACCCACGATCGCTATTTTCTGGACAATGTGGTGAGCTGGATTCTCGAACTCGATCGCGGACGGTATTTTGTCTATGAAGGCAACTACTCGACCTATCTGGAGAAGAAGGGCAAGCGGTTGGAGCAGGAAGCGCGCGAGGACTCAGGTCGTCAGAAAGCGATCAAGGACGAGTTGGAGTGGATCAGGCAAAGTCCCAAGGCGCGGCAAACCAAGTCCAAGGCGCGAATCAAATCGTTCGACCAGCTGGTCGAAGCGCAGGAAAACCGCACGCCCGGTAAAGCGCAGATTGTCATCCAAATTCCCGAACGCCTTGGCAGCAAGGTCATTGAAGTTAAGAACGTGACTAAAGCTTATGGCGACAAGCTGTTGTTCGAAAATCTGTCCTTCACGATTCCGCAAGGCGGCATTGTCGGCGTTATCGGACCGAACGGTGCAGGTAAATCGACCTTGTTCCGCCTGATCACGGGACAGGAAACCCCGGATTCCGGCGAGGTCGAAATCGGCGAGACCGTCAAGCTGGGCTTTGTCGACCAGAGCCGCGACGACCTCGACCCCAACAAGAATGTTTGGGAAGAAATTTCGGGCGGTGCCGACTTCATGAAGCTTGGCAAGCACGAAACGCCGACACGGGCTTATGTCGGAGCTTTCAACTTCAAGGGCGTGGACCAGCAGAAAAAGGTCGGCCTGCTGTCGGGCGGTGAACGCAATCGCGTGCATATGGCGAAGATGCTCAAAGAGGGCGGCAACGTGCTGCTGCTCGATGAACCGACCAACGACCTTGATGTGGAAACGCTGTCGGCCCTTGAAGAAGCCTTAGAAAGCTTTGCCGGTTGCGCGGTGGTCATCAGCCATGACCGCTTCTTCCTCGACCGTCTGGCGACGCACATCCTCGCGTTCGAGGGCGACAGCCATGTCGAGTGGTTCGAAGGCAATTTCGAATCCTACGAAGAGGACAAGATCGCCCGTCTCGGCGACGAGGCGACCCGTCCACACCGTGCAACTTATAAGAAGATGACGCGTTGATGCGTGCATGAAGCGAACACTCCTTATCATCAACAGGTCCAGCGGCAGCGTGGGCAACGTCGATAATGAGGAGCTGAAGCCGGCATTCGCGGCGGCGGGATTCGCAATCGAGCATGTCGTCGATCTTCCCGACGACAACCTGCCCGAGCGCGCACAAGTCGAAGCATTGAAGGTGGATGTCGTGGCAACGCTTTCGGGCGACGGCACGGTCGCCGGGGTTTGCGATAAACTGAGTGGCTGGTCTGGCGCGTTGCTGGTGCTTCCGGGCGGGACTATGAACCTGCTATCGCGCAGGCTTTACGGCGAGCAAACGATTGAAAGCCTGCTGGAATTGCTGGGGCGGTCCGAGCACAGGATCGAGCGCGTTTCTGTCGTAAACACCCCCCAAGCGGAGGTCTTCACCGGCCTGATTGCCGGCCCGTCAACACGTTGGGGCGAAGTGCGGGAAAGCATCCGCAACCTCGATCTGGCGGAGATGGTCGAAAAGGTACCGGAAGCGTGGGCGGCTACCACGACAAGCGAGAATGTTCGGATCGAAGGTGTCGACGGCGGCTATCCGGCGATCTTCGTTGAGCCGCTCGACAACGGAAATCTGGGCGTCCGGGCGTTCCGGGCGGACGGCGTGGGCGATATGTTGAGCCACGGAATGGCATGGCTGCGGCGCGATTTTCGCGAAGGCCCGCATGACGAGCTGGGCGAGATGCGGGTAGTGAATATCATCGACGACAGCGATGATGAAATCGGATTGCTGCTGGACGGCGAGCAGGCGACGGCAAGGTCGCCCTTTCATTGTGTCGCGGGTCAATCGTCTTTGAAATTCATTACGGTACGAGAGCCCCTGGGTTAAGCGCATCTCTCGGCGCGCGTGCCAAGCTGACGGCCACCACCGCAATCAGGGCGGATGTAAATCCGGGAACGATCTCGTACATCGTGGCGCTAAGGCCGGATATAATCCAGCCGATAACCACCAATGCACCTGTCACCATGCCAGCGAGAGCACCGACCAGCGTCATCCGCTGCCAGGTCAGGGCAAGGATTATAACTGGCCCGAATGCGGCACCGAACCCGGCCCAGGCATTACTGACCAGACCAAGCACGCTGCCTTCGGGATTTTGTGCAAGAAGCATGGCGACACCGGCAACGGCGACGACCGACACTCTTCCAACTGTGACGACCTCCTTCTCGCTGGCATTGCGGCGAATAAACAGCCGGTAGATGTCTTCGGTGAGCGACGAGCTGGTAACCAGCAACTGCGCCGAAATCGTGCTCATGATTGCGGCGAGGATTGCGGCGAGCAGGAAGCCGACTGCGACCGGTGCGAACAATTCTCCGGCAAGAAGAATGAAAATCGTCTCGGGGTCGGCAACACTCAGGCCTTTGCTTTCGACATATGCTCGTCCAATCAGCCCGACCAGCACTGCGCCGCCAAGCGTAATCGCCATCCATGCCATGCAGATGTTGCGCGCGGTCGGTATGTCCTTGACCGAACGGATCGCCATGAAGCGGACGATGATGTGGGGCTGCCCGAAATAGCCAAGGCCCCATGCCGCCGTTGAAATGATGCCCAACATTGTCGTTCCAGCAAACAGGCTGGTCATCGCAGGGTCGATGTCGTTCAGAGTTGAAATGACCGACACGTTCTCGGGAAGACCCTGCCATGCCATAAGGGGGACGATGACGAGCGCGATCGCCATAATCGTGCCCTGAACGAAATCGGTCAGGCTGATTGCGAGGAATCCGCCCAGCACGACATAGGCAACCACCACCGACGCGGTCACCCACAACCCAGTCTGATAGTCGGCCCCGAACGCACTCTGGAACAGCTTCCCTCCGGCAACGAGGCCGGAGGCCGAGTAAAGCGCGAAAAACACAATGATGACAATACATGCAGTCAGGCGCAGCACATGCTTGTCATCATTGAAGCGGTTGCCAAGAAACTCAGGAATCGTGAGAGCATTGCCAAAGCGCTCGGTCTGCTCTCGTAGGCGCGGCGCGACGATGATCCAGTTCAAAAGCGCGCCGATGAAAAGCCCGATGGCAATCCACGCCTCCACCAGACCCGATGCAAACAGCGCGCCAGGCAATCCCAGCATCAACCAGCCCGACATGTCCGAAGCCCCTGCGGCCAGTGCGGTCACAGCAGGCCCCAATTGCCGCCCGCTCAGCAGATATTCGCTGCTGTTCGCCGTCGATTTACGCCAGGCGTAAACGCCGATGCCAAGCATCAGGGCGAAATAAACCGACAGACTTGCGATTGTACCCGGCTGCATCATGGACTTTCCCCTCGGCCGCCTTCATTGGCATCGTCATGGGGGCTGTCAAGCGGTAGGCAATGCTTTATGAACCGCCAATGCGTATCATTTTGCTGACTCTCTTCGCGTCCTTCGCAACGCTTCTGTCATCCAGCGCGCGAACCGCTGACGACGATTGGGTCGCGATTACACCAGCGTCCTATTCCCAACTGGCGGACGATGACCTTCGGCGTAACAACGACGTTGCGGGATTTCTCGACGGCATATCGGTGGCTGAGCGCCGGTTTTCCGAAAACGGTTTCGACTGGCACCTCATCCGATTCACAAATGTCGCAAAGCCCGACGGCCCGCTATGGATGGTGCCGCATGATGACGAAAATGCAGCGTTTGACGCGATGATTGCGGCGGTCAAGGACCATGGCGGGGTCGGCATCGCGGTCAATTCCGGGCCGGGAAGCCTGCGACGTCAGGCAGGCTATGGCGTGTGCGGCGTCCGCCCAGGAAAAGCTTCATCCTGCGATCCCAACCGGAATTTCGATGAACGCACGCCGTTGTTTACTTCAGCGTTTCTGTCCCAGCGAGCCGAAGGGCAGCCGGTGATTGCGCTACACACCAATACGCATGGCTTTTCAGGCGACGGAAAGGGCGGTCGTGGCGAGATTACGATTGTCGACCGGGATGCCTATCGTCGCGGTGAGATCAAGGCTCGCGCAGGCGGCATCCTCGCCGTTGACCCGCAACCGCATATGGCAAATTACGATACGATCGGCCTCACCGCCTATCTGGCAGGGGCAGGAAAACCGCCTGAGGATACAGCGAAATGCGGTCAGGCGATTGCCAATGCCGGGGTGCATTTCTGGCATGAACGTGTGGGGCAAAGCGATGGGTCGATGTCGAACTACCTGATTCTGAACCAGCCTGAAATCCCGTATTTCAACGCGGAGAGCCGGGCCGATATCGATCTGGCCCTGTCTGCGTCACGTCACGCGGCGATGGTGAACGCCTATCTCGATGGTTGCGTCTCAGGGAACAAGCCAGCTCCCTGACCATTGCCCCGTATCCGGGTTCCAGACCCATTTCGCGCGTCTGTGACCGCTATTGGCAAGATACAGAAACTCGATCGACCCAGCTTCAAACCACAGCAGCGCGAAATTCTGTCGCGCATCGACCAATTCGGCCTCTTCAGGCTGCCGACCTTCGATCCATGCGGGCAGGCCCGATAAAGGCCTATCTGCGACCAAGCCGGGAGCGGCCTCCGCCATGTAGCAACGACGGGCGAAGGTAGTGGACTCACGCCAAGCGGCGTCGACCGTTTCGCCTGATCGTTCGATCCAGGCGTTGCCATTCAGGCGAAGCTGCAATTTTTCAAGCGGGTCATACATCAGCACCGATGTGCGCTTGTCCTTTCCGACTTCAATTGTTTTTGCCGTTCGCGCGTCGGTGTGAAAACGCAGCAGGCGTCTAGTGCGACTTGCCTCTCGCAACACCATGATGCGCAACTGCGGATGCCCTTGTTCGTCGACGGTCCCAACCACAGGTGTGTGCGCCGGCGATGTGCGCACTGAGGCGCCCGGCTCAATGACATCCCATGCTTTGGCAAAGCTGAGGTCCAGGTCGTCATAGAATGGAGCGACTTCGTCAGCTATCGTCATTGCGCCTCAAACAAACCTGAATGTTCGTCAAGCACATGCAATATCCCATCCGCAATGCCGAAATAAGCGCCGTGTAGTTTGAGCATGTCTTCACTTTCCTGTTCAGCAATGAAGGGGAAAGTCCGCAAATTGCGAAGGCTGACCTTGATTGCTTCGAGCTCCAGTTCTTTCTGAGGATCTACAGGTGATCGGGAAAGCACATCGTTTCGGGCTTCGCGCACGATATCGACCCAGCTATCTATGAAGCTGTGGCCGGGGTGTCCGAGATCGCCACCCTCGAGTGAGGCCTTGATACCCCCGCACTGAGCGTGGCCCAGAACGACGATATGCCGAACCTGCAGCCCAAGCACTCCGAATTCGATTGCCGCCGAAACGCCATGCAGGCCACCGCCGGTTTCATAGGGGGGAACCAGGTTTGCAACATTGCGGAGCGCGAATACTTGGCCCGGAACCGTGTCGAACACCGTCGCGGGATCGACGCGGCTGTCGCAGCATGAAATGACCATGACCGGCGGCGATTGGCCATCGCTCGCCAGGGCATCGAAGCGTGCTTTCTGACGAATATAGGCATCACTGCGAAAGCGGTGATAGCCATCGACCAGTGCGGCAAATTCGGGCATCAGAACCGTTCCCCCCGGACAACCTGAACGTCGCCGATGGTCAGCAGCAGGCGATAGCTTTCGAGCAATGGCGCCAGTTTCGCAACCAGCGCCTCTGTCTTTGCGTCAGAGGCAATCGCCAGCAATATCGTTTTGGTCGCAGCGCCGGTCACATCGTCATGCTGCCACTCTCCAGCCCGGCCGCCGCCTGAATCGACATGGATGAGGCTCCAACCAGAGATGTCGACCGCCTTGATCTGCGCGATGATCCGTGGTGCGAGCGGCGTGTCGACTAGGATTTCAATGCGTTTGCGGGTAACAGTCTGAACCATATTCTATCCTATCGCTTGTGCGAGCGCGGCAAAGAGCGAAATGCCGAAAATAATGTTGAACGGGAAGGTGACGCCGAGCGACATGCTGAGATATATGCCGGGGTCAGCTTCTGGCAGGGCAAGTCGCATGGCCGCCGGAACCGCAATATAGGACGCGCTTGCCGCCAATATGCCGAGCGCCGCGGCGGAGGCAACGTCAAGGCCGATGACTGTTCCCGCAACCGTGCCGATTGCGCCGTTTATGATCGGCAGGGCGATGGCCAGCGACACCAGTCGGACGGTAATCTTGCGCGACTGAACGAGTCGCCGCGCGGCAATCAAGCCCATGTCGAGCAGGAACAGGCAAAGCACCCCGCGAAACCCGGTATCGAAAAGCGGTTTGACAGGTGCGAACCCATCTTCCCCGGCAATCATTCCGATGAGAAACGCGCCAACCAGCAGCATAACCGAAGCGTTGGTCAAAACCTCGTGCCAAGGCGTCCCACCGTTGCCTGCTTCGCTTTTGGTGCCGCGCCGCGCGAGCATGAGGCCGGAGATGATCGCCGGCGTCTCCATGAGGGCAAGCACTGCGACCATATAGCCTGCCGGCCCTAGACCCTGTCCGGTAAGAATCTCCTTGGCGGTGACAAAGGTGACGACGCTGACCGAGCCATAATGCGCCGCCACCGCGCCTGCATCCACCCGCGAAAGCTGGCCAATCCGGGTGAGAAGCGCGAAGGCGATGAATGGCAGAAGGAAGCTGAGAACAAGGCCCGCGGCCGCAGCGGCCAGCAAATCTGGCGTAAAGCCACTCGACGCGACTTCGACGCCGCCTTTCAGGCCAATCGCGGCCATCAGGTAAATCGACATCGCCTTGGCAAAAGCTTCCGGGATGCTCAGGTCGGACTTCAAAAGCGCGGCAACAAAGCCAAGGACGAAGAACAGGATAACGGGGGATGTCAGCGTATCGATTATCATCGCGTTGCCCTTACGGATTTTGCAACCGGATAGCAGGCAAGTTGCAGTTGGCAAGTGGTCGCTGCATCGCTATCTGCACGACATGAACGCACCCATGACACCGCCCGACCGTCCGGCCCGCGAACGCAAACCGGACTGGATCCGCGTCAAAGCACCGGGCGGTGCCGGATTCAATGAAACGCGCAAGCTGATGCGCGATCTCAATCTGAACACCGTCTGCGAAGAAGCGGCTTGTCCAAATATTGGCGAGTGCTGGACCAAGAAGCACGCAACGGTCATGATTCTTGGCGATGTGTGCACGCGCGCCTGTGCCTTTTGCAACGTCAAGACCGGAATGCCAAAGGCGGTCGATCCTCTCGAACCCGAACATGTCGCCATCGCTGCCGCAAAAATGGGGCTGGAGCATATTGTCATCACGTCGGTAGACCGCGACGACCTGCCCGATGGTGGTGCCAGTCAGTTCGTGCGGGTAATTGAGGCTTTGCGGCGCAACACGCCGAGTACCACCATTGAAATTTTGACGCCCGATTTCCGGAACAAGGCGGAGGCAGCGGTCGAGGCAATCGTCGCCGCAAGACCCGATGTCTACAATCACAATCTGGAAACCGTCCCGCGGCTTTATCCGACCATCCGGCCCGGCGCGCGTTATTATGCCTCGCTGCGGCTGCTTGAAACCGTGAAGCGGCACGATCCGTCGATCTTCACCAAATCGGGTGTCATGCTCGGCCTTGGCGAAGAGCGGATGGAAGTGCATCAGGTGATGGACGACATGCGGAGCGCCGACATCGACTTCCTGACGATGGGCCAATATCTGCAACCGACGCCCAAGCACACCAAAGTGATGGACTTCGTTATCCCGCAGGCGTTCGATGCCTATGCCGCCATCGCGCGTGCCAAGGGCTTCCTGTTGGTTGCATCAAGCCCGCTTACTCGGTCCAGCTATCACGCAGGCGACGACTTCGCCAGAATGCGCGATGCCCGCGCGGCAAAACTTGCCAGACGTCCCTAGATTTCCGTTCGTGTCGAGCATCGTCGAGACACCGTGCAGCACCGATGGGCCTCTCGACGGGGCTCGAGGCGAACGGATTAGGGGGGGCGGTTAATGCCACACCACCATGAACGCCGAAGTCTGCCGCACAGCGCGGCGCAGATGTACGATCTTGTGGCTGATGTCGCGCGCTATCCCGAATTCCTGCCTTGGGTCAGCGCCATCCGGATTCGCAAGAATGACGACACGGAAATGCTCGCTGACATGATCGTCGGGTTCAAATCGCTGCGCGAGACATTTAGCAGCCGAGTCATCAAAACCCCGAAAACAGGCATCGTCGTCGATTATCTCGACGGTCCAATGAAGCATCTGCACAATGCCTGGAAGTTCGAGGATGCCATTGGCGGGGGATCGATTGTCGATTTCACCGTCGACTTTTCATTCCGCAACCGCGTGTTCGAAGCACTTGCCGGGCAATTTTTCGACGCTGCACTGCGCAAGATGACGGGTGCGTTTATCGAGCGCGCAGATGACCTTTATGGGGTTGAAGGAAGCAGTAACCCCAAGGCATGAAGCGTCGCTATCGTGCGTATTTCCGCGCGACTTTTATCTGAGCCGAAATCCATGCGATCGGCATTTACCTCGTTAGGATCTTTGCCCTTTTCGGCGACGGCAAAAACGACAGTGCCGACCGGCTTCTTTTCTGTGCCGCCATCGGGGCCAGCAACGCCGCTGATCGCCACCGCAATGTCGGCGCCACTTTTCTTGAGCGCGCCTTGTGCCATTGCCCATGCCACTGCCACCGACACGGCGCCGAACGCATCGAGTATGTCGTCGTTGACCCCAAGCATCTTCATTTTGGCGTCGTTGGAATAGGTGACATAGCCGCTACCAAACACCTCGCTGCTGCCCGGGATTTCGGTAATTGCCGCCGAGACCAAACCGCCTGTGCAACTTTCGGCAAGCGCGATCGTCCGGCCCATCGCTCTGTTTTCTTCAACAACGCGCTCAGCCAGCTGGGCAATGTTTTCAGGCAATACCGATATCATGTGGAAATTTTCTCAAAAGTGGCAACCGCCTGCGCAGCGATGCCTTCGCCGCGCCCGGTAAAGCCAAGCATTTCTGTGGTGGTCGCCTTTACCGAAATTCGACCCGCATCAATAGCCATTATTCCAGCCAGCCGAGCACGCATTTTTTCCTTGTGCGGACCGATTTTCGGGGCCTCGCAGATGATCGTGACATCGGCATTGGCAAGGTCATAGCCTTGCTCGCGTGCGAGGTGCATCGCATGAGCGAGAAACCGGTCCGACGATGCACCGCGCCACTGTGCGTCCGAAGGGGGAAAATGGTCGCCAATGTCACCAAGCGCCAATGCGCCCAAAATCGCGTCGGTGAGCGCGTGCATCGCAACGTCGGCGTCGCTGTGACCCGACAGGCCTTTGTCATGCGCAATTTGAACCCCACACAACCAAAGTTCCTCGCCAGGCACCAGTCGGTGGACGTCGAAACCTGAACCACTGCGGACCGCGGGAATCATATCCTGTCCTGCAAAATCGCTGGCAAAGGTGAATTTGGCGAGTGCTTCATCGCCTGCCACCATAGCGACTTCAAGGCCCGACGCCATCAACATGCGCGCATCGTCCGTCGGCTCCTCGCCTTGCCATTCGCGATGGGCTTTCAGGATGACATCGAAGTGAAATGCCTGCGGTGTCTGCACCCGCCATAGATTTTCGCGCTCAACCGTCTCCGACAGCGTAGTTGCACCGCGCGCGAGACTGTCCACGACAGGCAGGGCGGGGACCGCGCCTGGCGCCTCCAGCAACGCGTCGATCAGATCGTCGATAATGTGGGGTGACAGAAACGGTCGTGCCGCATCGTGAATCAGCACAAAGTCGGTATTGTTTCGCGCGGCAATCGCCTCAAGGCCCTTCGCCACGCTTTCCCGCCTCGTTTCGCCTCCGGTTACGAAGCTGGCGCCCGCAAGTCCGGCAAGCGCGGATGCTGCGTCATTCTCTTGCCCGGCACCAATCGCAACAAATACCTGATCAACTTCCCGATGATTGACGAGCGCGTCGTAGCTGTGCCGAAGCATCGGCCGCCCGCGAACCAGACGGAACTGCTTGGGAACTTTGCCCCCTGTGCGGCTGCCGGACCCGGCGGCGACAATGAGCGCGGTTATGCGTGGACGCGAGGCCATCTTCGCGCCTTAGCCATCGCGCTCTTGCCCGCCAAGCCGAAAGCTTGTAACGGCCTGCCTAAATTTTAGGCAATAGTTAAAAATGCAGCTCAAACCAATCCAGATCGGTCCCATCGAGATCGCCTGTCCCGTCATTTTGGCGCCGATGACCGGCGTGACCGACATGCCATTTCGCAGGATCGTCCGCCGCTTTGGTTCCGGCCTCAACGTTACGGAAATGATCGCCAGCCAGGCGATGATCCGCGAGACGCGCCAGTCGTTGCAAAAATGCGAATGGGACGCGATCGAGGAACCCGTGTCGATGCAGCTTGCAGGCTGCACGCCCTATGAAATGGGTGAAGCGGCAAAGCTGAACCAAGATCGCGGGGCGGCGATTATCGACATCAACATGGGCTGCCCGGTTAAAAAAGTCGTGAATGGCGATGCCGGTTCGGCTCTGATGCGTGACATGCCTTTGGCCGCGAGTCTTATCGAGGCGACGGTGAAAGCTGTTTCGGTCCCGGTAACGGTGAAGATGCGGATGGGCTGGGACCATGGCAGCCTGAACGCGCCCGAGCTTGCGCGGATCGCGGAAGATTTGGGCGCAAAGATGGTCACGGTCCACGGCCGCACCCGCAATCAGATGTATAAGGGCGCCGCCGACTGGACCTTTGTCCGCAAGGTCAAGGATGCAGTCTCTATCCCCGTGATCGTCAATGGCGACATTTGCACCATCGACGACGCCAAAACGGCACTGGAGCAGAGCGGGGCCGACGGCGTGATGGTCGGACGTGGCGCCTATGGCAAGCCGTGGCTGCTTGGCCAGATGATGCACTGGTTCCGAACCGGACAGACGATCGCAGACCCGGGCCTTGAAACGCAATATCATCTGATAATCGAGCATTATCGTGCGATGCTTGATTTATATGGCGATGAAGTCGGCCCGCGCGTCGCGCGCAAGCATATCGGATGGTATACCAAGGGCCTGACTGGATCGGCGGAGTTCCGCAATTTCGTCAACCGCATCGACGATCCCGAAGTGGTGGTCGACGAACTGACCCGCTTTTACGAGCCGTTCCTGACGCGGTCAGCGGCTTGACTGTCCTGGGCGTTCTACACCGCCCCGAAACAGGGCAGATCTTGGCCAATATTCCCGTGCCGGTGCTGTTGATCGATCCCGACAACCGTGTCGTTTATGCCAATGATGCCAGCGAAGCCTTTTTCGGACGCAGCAAAAAGCGTTTCGAGGGACAGTCGGCAGAGTCCATCTTGCGGTTCGAAAGCGACCGGATGAACGCGGCGCTTCTGTCGGGCGAAAACGACATCTCGGCGCAGGATATGGAACTAATATCCGCGCACGGCAGCATTACCGTCGATGTGAACATCTCGGTGGTGCCCGGCGAGGCGGGCTGGCGCATTGCAGTGATATCGCCGCGCAACGGCGGGCGTGAACATATCAGCGATCAAAGAGACGGCGGACAGCAACAGGCGATGGGCGCGCCTGCCATATTGGGGCATGAAATCAAGAATCCGCTGGCCGGTATCAAGGGCGCGGCACAGTTACTGGCGCGGCGAGTAACTGAAAAGGACAAACCGCTTACCGAGCTTATCGTGAACGAGGTCGACCGGATCGCGCGGCTGTTGGATCAGATGCAAAAGCTTGGTCGGTCTGAGCCGCCCGATCTGGCACCGGCCAATGTGCATCTGTTGATAGAAAAAGCCATTCGCTCGCTGCGCGCGGCCAACCGGGCAATGCCGGAGCTTTCGATCAACTACGACCCGTCATTGCCCGATGTCCTCATTGATGCTGACGGCATGGTGCAGGTTCTCATCAACCTGCTGCAAAACGCGGTCGATGCGTTGAACGGGCGGCTTGATGGCGTGATCGGTATATCGACCCGTTTTGTTATGAGCGGCGCGTTGCGTGAAGCCGATCTTGAGCGCAGGACGGTTAAGTTGCCCGTCGAAATTGCGATATCCGACAACGGGCCGGGCGTGCCCGAGCATATCGAGGATGAGCTGTTTTCGCCGTTCGTGACCACGAAACGCGACGGGCAGGGGCTTGGCCTCGCAATCGTTCGCAAACTCGTCCAGCAAATGAACAGCCGGATCTTTTTCGAACGCGATGTACAAAAGCAGCAGACGGTTTTCCGGCTATTTCTGCCGGTCGCTGACAAACGGGGTCACGAATGAGCGAGGGTAGAGTTTTAATCGTCGAAGATGACGCGTCGATTGGTCTGGTCGTCAGTTCTGCGCTGGCGGCGGAGAATATCGACTGCCAGATTTGCGACACCGTGGCCGCGCGCGACAATGCGTTGGCGGGCGGGCATTTCGACCTGATGCTGACCGATGTGGTTTTGAAAGACAGCGATGGACTCGCGACACTGAAGGACGTGATGGCGACGGTGCCCGAGATGCCGGTAATTATCATGTCGGCGCAAAATACGCTTGAGACAGCGGTTCGAGCGAGTGAAATCAACGCCTTTGAATATTTTCCGAAGCCATTCGATCTCAATGACCTGGTCCTTGCTGTCAAGCAGGGGATAGAAAAGAAACGCGCCGCGCCGAGCAGCAAGGCCGATTCTTTACCCGAAGCCAATTTACCGATGATCGGCCGCAGCGCGGCGATGCAGGACGTATACCGCATGGTCGCGCGCTTGCTTCGGAATGATCTTTCGGTTCTCATCTCAGGCGAAAGCGGAACTGGCAAGGAACTGGTGGCCGAGGCTATCCACAGCCTTGGGCATCGCAAGACAGGTCCGTTTGTCGCGGTCAACATGGCCGCAATACCAGGCGAGCTCATCGAGGCCGAGTTGTTCGGCCACGAAAAGGGTTCCTTCACAGGTGCAGTAGGGCAGGCCATCGGACGGTTCGAGCAAGCGCAGGGCGGGACGCTTTTTCTCGACGAAATCGGAGATATGCCGACGCATGCCCAGACCCGTCTGTTGCGCGCTTTGCAGAGCGGGGTAATCAGCCGCATCGGGGGCAAGGCCAGTATCAGGCTCGACGTCCGTATCGTGGCGGCCACCAACCAGAATCTCGAGGAATTGATCGCAAAAGGCAAATTTCGTGAGGATCTGTTCTATCGTCTAAATGTCGTGCCGATTTCGATGCCGCCGTTGCGGGACAGGACAGAGGATATCGGGTTGCTGGCCCATCATTTCCTGACGCTGGCGTCGCAGGACGGACTGCCGCTGCGCAAGATCGATGATGGCGCGATTGCCGCCTTGATGACCATGCCATGGCGTGGAAATATTCGTGAACTGCGCAATTTGATCTATCGTTTGGCATTGGTATGCCGCGAGGATATTATTACCGAGTCTACCATTGTCCAAAATGTGGAATCGCAGGTAGTAGGTGATGCCCCGGTGAAAGGCGCCAGCTTTGAGGCTGCTGTGACGCAATTCATGCGCGACCATAAAAACCGCAGTGGTTCGCGCGAGAGGCTTTATCCGAAAGCGCTCGCTCAGTTCGAAATTCCGTTATTACAACAGGTTATGCGCCAGGTAAAAGGCAATCAGCTAAAAGCCGCCGCTCTTCTTGGCATCAACCGCAATACGCTTCGAAAAAAACTTACGGACTATGGGATTGGTCCAACAGTGTCTGGGCAGGCCGACCGATAGGTGCGACCGGATGTTGGGTCCGGTGAATTTGTGCTTTTCATGCAACGGTGACCATGCCACAGTGGCATTATGGCAACAAAGGCGATTGACGATGCACAACCCGAGACTTCGGTGTTGCGCCGTTTCTTATCGTCCATCGCTGACGCCTTAGGCAACAGCCATTCGATAAGGCTGCTTGAGGTCGGAAGCGCGATCATGTTGGTCGTTGTCGCCGCGTTTTCCACCTATATCTTGACCGATCAGGGACCGCAGTCGGAGCCACTATCCCCCGCCGCATCGGCAACAATGCTCGTTGCCAACCTTTTACCCGCCACAATGCTTCTGGTGCTTTTTGGAAGGCGTATTGCACTCAGGCGGGCAGAACGCAGCGGGATCGATAGTCAACAACTGTTGCACGTTAGGCTGGTCGCGATCTTTTCGGCGATCACCGCCGTTCCGACGCTGCTCCTCGTCATCTTTGCTTCGCTTCTGTTTCAGAGCGGCGTGCAGTTCTGGTTTTCGGGATCAGCACGCGGAATGCTGGAAAATGCAGGCGAACTTGCAAAGGGCTATTATGAGGTAAATGCGCGCGATGTCGGCGATGAAACGCAGACAATGGCCGGCGACTTTCGGAATGCGCTTGGCCAGACCACTCCATCAGACCCGGCGTTTTTAGGATATTATATCGACCAGATCGCTCGCCGACGGTTGAGCGAGTCTGCGATCGTTTCGGTAGGGCCTGACGGCATCCAGCGTACCGAAGCGGTGTTTGCGTTGGACAAGGAACGGGGGCAGGACTGGATTTCGCCCGATGTAATGGCGAAGTTGCAGGCCGGGGAAGGCATTGTGATCAAGAACAGTCCCAACCGGATCGAAGCCGTAACGGTTCTTTTCGATAATCCCCGCGTTTATCTTTACGCCAGCAGGGAGGTTACGGTCCCGACATTCGCACTTGGCGAAAAGGCGCAGACCGTTTTGAATGACTATGACAAATTGGTGGCACGTTCGCGTGCGTTGCAATTGCAGTTCAATGCTGCGCTTTATGGCATTTCACTGCTCATAATTGCAATCACACTCTGGATTGCGCTTCGGGTCGCCGACCGTCTGGTTCGACCCATAAACAGCCTGGTCGACGCGGCGCAGCGAATTGCCGAGGGCGATTTGTCGGCGAGGGTTCGCGAGGACCAGTATCGCGCGGACGAGGTTGGTTTTCTGTCTCAGTCGTTCAACCGGATGACCGAACGTCTGGAAAAACAGACTGGCACCTTGCTGACCACCAACAGGCAGCTTGGGGAACGACGCATTTTTATCGAAACCGTGCTTGAATCTGTGTCAGCCGGAGTGGTTTCGGTGAACGAGGATGGTACAATCGAACTTGCGAATTCAACCGCCGACAAGATGCTAAGCGGCACCGCAGACACAATAGTCGGGTTGCAATTCAAGGATGTAGCGCCCGAACTGGCAGCACTGACCAAAGATCAGGCGCGGGGTGTCATCCAGCTTGGTGATGGCCCCGAACCCGTCACGGTCGCAGTGAAGGCATCGCAGCGCGAGCGCGGAATAGTCGTTACCTTCGAGGATATCAGCCAGCAACTCGCTGATCAGCGGCGGGCTGCCTGGTCGGACGTTGCGCGCCGCATAGCGCACGAAATCAAAAATCCGCTAACCCCGATCCAGCTTGCCGCTGAACGGCTGCAGCGCCGCTTTGGCAAGCAAATCGGCGCGGACGAAGGCATTTTCGAGCAACTAACCGGCACGATTATCCGGCAGGTCGGCGATCTCCGCAACATCGTTGATGAATTTTCATCCTTTGCGCGGATGCCGAAGCCGGTATTTCGCAACGAGAATTTGCAGGATATCGTCGGGCACGCGGTTTTCCTTTTTGAAGTCGCTCATCCAGAAATCACATTCAGCGTCGAGAATGGAGATGATTCTTTCACCTTCGTCTGCGATCGCCGCCAGTTGGGGCAAGCTATCACCAACATATTGAAAAATGCAGTTGAATCGATCGAAGAACGCAAGAAAACCGATGCCTTGCTTGGGAAAATCGATGTGCGGCTGTCCAAAGACCAAGGCATCGTTCGTGTCGGTATCCAGGATAATGGTATCGGTCTGCCGCCTGACCGTGACCGTATATTGGAACCGTATATTACGAATCGCGCTTCCGGGTCGGGCCTTGGCCTCGCTATCGTAAAAAAAATAGTCGAAGAACATTTTGGCGAAATCATTCTCGACGACGCACCCGGAGGCGGTGCCACCGTCACGCTTGTCTTCAAGCCCGAAACCGTAGCGGCCAACATTAAAGCCGTCAGGCCGCAAGATACCACATCAGCAGAGGATGAAATCTAGGCATGGCCTTGGACATATTGGTTGTGGACGATGAGCAGGACATCCGGGATCTTGTCTCGGGGGTATTGGAGGACGACGGTTATGGAACGCGCACCGCAGCCACTGCCGATGAGGCGTTAGCTGCGCTGGACGAGCGATTGCCTTCGTTGATATTGCTCGATGTTTGGTTGCGGGGATCGTCAATGGACGGCATCGAGTTGCTGAAAGCCATAAAGGGCCGGGATCCGCAAATTCCGATAATTGTGTTTTCAGGGCACGGCAATATCGACACGGCGGTCGCCGCAATTGCGCAAGGGGCGGTCGACTTTATCGAGAAGCCTTTCGAAGCCGGAAAGCTTCTTCACCTCGTCGCAAAGGCAACCGAAACCGAACGCTTACGCGCTGAGAATGCCTCATTACGGGCAAGGGTAGGGCATGCCGATGAACTGACGGGCTCTTCGGCAGCTATCAACACGGTGCGAGCGACACTCAAAAAGGTCGCCGGGACCGGTAGCCGAATGCTCATAACCGGACCGGCAGGCGTCGGCAAAGAGGTTGCAGCCCGTCTTCTCCACAGCTGGAGCCCGCGCGCGGAATCCGCGTTTGTCTCGGTTAGCGCGGCACGCCTGTCCCCCGAACGCTTCGATGAGGAACTGTTCGGGATCGAACAGGACGGAAGGCTTGTTCAGGCCGGAATGCTCGAACGGGCCCATGGCGGCACGTTGTTTCTCGACGAGGTTGCCGACATGCCGCTGACGACGCAGGGCAAGATATTGCGTGTCCTGACCGACCAGAGCTTTGCGCGCGTTGGCGGCGATCGGCATATCCGCGTCGATGTGCGCTTTGTGTCGGCGACGGCGCGCGATCTATCTGTGGAAATCATGGAGGGACGGTTCCGTGAAGATTTGTTCTACCGCCTGAATGTTGTTCCGGTCGAGATTCCCGCACTCGCAAGCCGGCGCGAAGACATTCCGGATCTGGCAAATCATTATGCGGCGCGGTTCGCTTCGGAACACCGAATATCGCCTCCCTACATTTCCGACGACGCAATGGCTGCATTGCAGGCTTGCGAATGGCCGGGCAATGTTCGTCAGCTACGCAATATCATCGAGCGCACGATTATTCTGGCACCTTCAAACCGCATCCACACGATCGAGGCCGACATGTTGCCGTCGGAAATCATCAATAGCTATGAGGGAACCGAGCAGAATGTCACGTCCCTGATGGGTGCCCCTTTACGAGAGGCCAGAGAAGCGTTCGAGCGCGAATATCTTCGCGTACAGATCAAGCGTTTTTCGGGCAACATTTCCAAGACAGCAGCGTTTGTCGGGATGGAGCGATCGGCGCTTCATCGCAAGCTGAAGCTGCTGGGCATTTCAGTGAGAAAGAACGGCATCGAGATCGGCGAAGAGGACGAATGAATAGCGGAATTGCGAAGGAACATTCGTTCGTGTAAATAAATTCCACCAAAAGCTCGTACGGCTTGTTTCAGCGGCCAGCGGCGACCTTTGGCAACAACATAAGATAATCGGATAATGACAATGACTGAAAAAAATAACGGTCTTCAAGACCTGTTTCTGAACTCCCTCAGAAAAGCCAAAACCCCAGTTACTATGTTTCTTGTGAAAGGCGTTAAGTTACAAGGCGTTGTGACTTGGTTTGATAATTTTTCGGTGCTATTGCGCCGCGACGGAATGTCTCAACTCGTTTACAAGCACAGCATATCGACCATTATGCCGTCGACGTCACCGGACCGCGCTTTGTTCGACGAAATGATGTCCCGGACCAGTCACAGGGCCGGGATGCTGCAAGATGTTTTCCTGCATGCGATGTGTGACAAGCGCGAATCGGTGACGACGTTCCTGGTGAATGGCGTGATGTTGCAGGGGGCCATTGCCGCCTACGACCTGTTTTCGGTCTTGCTAGAACGCGACGGCACCACGCAGCTTGTCTATAAACATGCGATTTCAACCATTCAGCCCGCGCATGCGGTTAATCTCGCCGAATATAATCAGGGCGTTGACGAGAGCGATATTTGAGCGTTTTTGAACGGAGCGAGACTGACGAGTTTGCTCGCGGTGCGCGGGCACTGATCGTCTATCCCGAATTGCCGGGCAGGGCATCGGTGGGTGCCGATGCCCGGCTCGACGAGGCCGAGGGGCTTGCACTCGCCATCGGACTTAACGTCGTGCGCAAAAAGCATTATCGCGTCCGCAGCCCACGCGCAGTTACCTTGCTTGGGGGAGGGCAGGTAGAAGAGATAGGCGAAATGGGCCGCAATCTGGAAATCGACTTGCTCATCGTCGACGCCTCGCTAACAGCAATCCAGCAGCGGAATCTGGAAGAAAGAACCAGCCTCAAGACAATCGACCGGACCGGGCTTATCCTCGAGATTTTTGGCGAGCGAGCGGCGACAGCCGAAGGTCGCCTCCAAGTTGAGCTTGCGCATCTCGATTATCAGGCTGGCAGGTTGGTGCGAAGCTGGACTCACCTTGAGCGGCAACGCGGAGGTTTCGGGTTCCTGGGTGGACCCGGCGAGACCCAGATCGAGGCCGATCGCCGGATGATCCGCGACCGCATGGCAAAACTGCGGCGTGAGCTTGAAGAAGTAAAGCGCACGCGGTCGCTGCACCGACAGCGCCGAAAGCGTGCGCCCTGGCCGGTGATTGCGCTGGTCGGCTACACCAATGCGGGCAAGTCGACCTTGTTCAATCGGCTTACCAAAGCGACCGTATTGGCCGAAGACATGCTCTTCGCAACGCTTGATCCGACAATGCGCGAGATTTCGTTGCCTGGCATCGAAAAGGCGATCCTGTCGGACACGGTGGGATTTGTGTCCGACCTGCCAACGCAATTGGTCGCCGCGTTCAGGGCGACACTTGAAGAGGTCATTTCCGCCGACATCATCGTCCATGTGCGCGATATCTCGCACCCAGAAAGCGATTCGCAACGGGCTGACGTGCTGGCGATATTAGCCGATTTGGGCGTCGGCGTGCCGGGCGAGGGCGGACCACCGATAATCGAATTATGGAACAAGATCGACTTGCTGGAACCCGAACGCCGGAGCGAAATCGAACTGATCGCGACGCGCCAGTCGGATATTATGCTGATTTCGGCAGAAACCGGGGAGGGGGTTGGCAAATTTTGCGACGCGCTTTCGGCAAAGGTGGCAAAAGGCAATGAAACGCGCAAACTGGTTGTCGACGCGTCCGACGGAGCGGTGTTGGCATGGTTGCACGCCAAGGGACAGGTTAGCAATCGACGGGAGGCGGCGGGTAAAATCCACCTTGAAGCATCACTGAGCCGCCAGACTTGGGGGCAGTTTGAAAAACTTTTCCCGCTCTATTCGGCCTAAACCGGGCGCTCAAGATTTTTGGCCTGTTGCCAATGCTGTTCCATGGCATCGAGCGATAATTCACTGAACCCATCGCCCGCCATCATTTCCATGGCGCGGAAGCGGCGTTCGAATTTGGCATTTGCTCCTTTCAGCGCGGCCTCGGCGTCGACGTCATAAAAGCGCGCCATGTTGACCACTGCAAAGAGCAAATCTCCGATTTCGTCTGTACGCTCCACTTGTGAAGAAGCTGCCTCAACTTCCTCCAACTCCTCGAATATCTTTGCCTTGGCTCCGTTGACGTCGGGCCAGTCGAAACCGGTTCGAGCAGCTCGTTTCTGAATTTTCTGCGCGCGAAGCAAAGCTGGCAGTGCCTTTGCCACGCCAGCAATTGCGCTGGGATCATCATGGCCGCTCCGTTCAGCAGCCTTTATATTTTCCCAGTTTGCTATGACCACCGATGGGCTGTCGGCGCTGGCTTGGGCAAACACATGTGGGTGGCGGCGCGTCATTTTTTCGCAAATACCGTCGATGACATCCTGCAGGTTGAAGCTGCTCGCTTCGGCGGCCATCTGACTGTGAAACACAACTTGAAGCAGCAGGTCGCCAAGTTCATCCTTCAACGCATCCATATCGCCACGTTCGATTGCGTCGGCAACCTCGTACGCTTCCTCGATCGTATATGGAGCGATGCTGGCAAAATCCTGCTCGACATCCCAAGGGCAGCCGCCGTCAGGGTCACGCAGCCGGGCCATGATCGCAGTCAGGGGAGTAATATCAGGCGTTGCGTCTTCTGGCATGTTTAAGTTCGATAATATATATTATGTTAAGTAATGTTCGATATCAGGGTTGCAGGGTCATAATATTCCCCTCGACGCTCCAGCTTTTTAAGCTGTCGAGGAAGTTCATGCCGAGCACATTTGTATCGCCAAAGCTTTCGGATACGACAACATTATGATCGACCAGTTTGTGCGACCCGATCTCCATCGATTGCACAACGCCACGCTGCGCTGCAACGCGGCCATTGGCTGTGCTGATGATGACCGGATAACCATTGTCGTCGACCTCGATTTGTGCCTCGGTCGCGGTCTCGGCGTTGACCGCCGTGGTCGTTGCACCGCTGTCGATCATAAAGCGCACCGGATTGCCGTTAATTTCAACTTGAAGCCAATAATGGCCGTCGTCCTGACGCTTAAGCTCGATCGCTTCACCGCTGACCGACTGTCCCGCAGTGCCGGCGACATCGGATTTGACGCGCTCCCAGATTGCCTGAAATTCAAAACGGAAGCTGAATATCGCAAACATTGCGGCAAAAATCGCAACCCAGGCCAGCACCATTTTGCCAACCTGACCCATCGGCAATCGCCTTGCGGCGAGCGAACTGATCAACAACAGGACGCAGACCACGCCCCAGATCAGCGACGGTCCGTCCTCCATCATGTTCATGGCCTTGCCTTCGAAAACAGGCGGTAGAAGTTTTCGGTCGTCTGAGCCGCGAGGGCATCCTCCCCTTCCCCGCGCAACTTAGCGACGAACCGCGCAGTGTCGGCCACAAAGCCGGGTTCGCCAGTTTTGCCGCGATGTGGGACGGGCGCAAGAAACGGCGCGTCTGTTTCCACCAACATGCGATCTGCGGGCAGCCATTTAGCAACGTCTCGAAGGTCAGTGGCGTTCTTGAATGTAACAATGCCCGACAGCGAGATATAGAGGCCCAGGTCGAGCGCTTTACGCGCGAATTCAGCGCTGGCCGTGAAGCAGTGAATGACGCCGTTATAGGAACCCGCTATCATTTCTTCAGACAATATCTGAGCAGTGTCATCCTCGGCATCGCGGGTATGGACGATGATCGGCAGTCCAGTTTCGCGCGCAGCCTGAATATGTTCACGGAACGACGAGCGTTGCTGCGCACGGTCGCTATGGTCGTAGTAATAATCGAGGCCGGTTTCGCCGATACCGATCACGCGATCATTGGCTGCGCGCTCGATAAGCTTCTCGGCATCTACGCCTGTATGTCCATCGGCCTCATGGGGATGGATGCCGACCGAAGCCCAGACATCGCTTTCCTGCTCAGCGAGCCCCAAGACCTCGTCCCACTCGCTTTCACGCGTGGAGATGTTGAGCATCGCGGTGACACCGCTGCTCCGCGCGCGGGCTAAGACGTCAGCCTGCTGCTCGACAAGGCCTTTATAGTTGAGGTGGCAGTGGGAATCGACCAGCATCAGGCTGCGGCTTCCTGCTGTGCGGGCATGTCCAGCCTTGGAAACAGACCTTGAGGTTGCGCGAGCTGATAATTGCTCTCCGCCAGCGACGAGTACCAGTGAGAACCAATGTTCGCGAAATTCCGCACATCCGCCGGAATACCCATCTGATCAAGCAATTTTGTCGCGCTGCCTGGAATGACTGGCAGCACCGCAACGGCCAGTTGGGCTATGCAAATGAAGATCGTTGCCAGGACAGTTTCCATCCGCTCGGGATCGCTTTTCTTAAGCGCCCAAGGTGCTTGCATATCGATATATGCATTACACGCAAACACCGCCTGCATCCAGCACTCAAGCGCCTGCGACATAGCGAGGTCACCAAAATGGTCGGGAATTTGTTCCGTTACCGCCGAGCCTACCAGCCTGAATAGTGCATTGTCCTCTTCGCGATGACCATTGATTGCGGGCAGATAGCCCTCGCAGTTCTTGTATATCAACGAAAGTGTGCGCTGGGCGAGATTGCCGAAGCTGTTGGCAAGGTCGGCATTCACCCTCGTTACAATGGCTTCGGGGCTATAGCTCCCATCTTGTCCAAAGCTGACCTCGCGCAGCAGGAAATACCGCAATGCATCGACCCCGAACAACTCGGCGAGCTCGATAGGATCGACGACGTTGCCTAACGACTTCGACATTTTCTCGCCGCGCGATAGCAGGAATCCGTGGCCGAACACCTGCTTGGGCAACGGCAATCCGGCGGACATCAGGAAGGCAGGCCAGTAAACGGTATGAAAACGCACAATATCCTTGCCGATGATGTGAACGCTGGCCGGCCAATATTTCCGCCATTCTTCGGTATCGTCCGGAAAGCCGATGCCCGAAATATAGGTGGTCAGCGCATCGAGCCAGACATACATGACGTGATTGTCGCTACCAGGTACCTTGACGCCCCAGTCGAAGCTTGTGCGCGATATCGACAGGTCGTTCAGCCCGCCCTCGACAAAACGGATCGTCTCGTTCCTGCGGCTTTCGGGGCGCATGAATTCGGGGTGAGCGGCGTAGAAATCGAGCAATGGCTGCTGATATTTCGATAACCGGAAGAACCAGCTTTCCTCGACCGTCCATTCAACTGGGGTCCCTTGCGGCGAGAGCTTTGCGCCCCCTTCCCCCTCGGTCAGTTCGCTTTCGTCGTAATAAGCCTCGTCGCGGACGGAGTACCAGCCTTCGTATCGGTCGAGATACAGATCGCCATTGGCCTCCAGCAGCTTCCAGACGGCTTGGCTGGCCTTGTGATGATGCGTATCAGTCGTACGACTGAAATGGTCGATAGAAATATCAAGTTTATCGCACATTTCACGAAAATATAACGACATTTCATCTGCGAGCTGCTGAGTTGGAATGCCCAGCCCGCGCGCGGTTTGGTCCATCTTCAGGCCATGCTCGTCGGTGCCGGTCAGAAACCAGACATCGCGTCCCATCAATCGTTGAAACCGTGCAATGGCGTCGGTTGCGATTGCCTCATAAGCGTGCCCGATGTGCGGCTTGCCGTTGGGATATGCGATCGCGGTAGTAATGTAGAAAGGCTCGGACATGTGCGCTCTTAAAACTGGCTATCTAGGTCGCCTTATTCGGTTGCAACGATGCCAGCAAGCTCCCCATTTGCAACACGACGCTTGGCTTGTCGAGGCTGAGCGCTATTGCCCGGCTCGCCAGCGCGCTTGCGGCGCTCCACGCTTCGGTTGCGCCTAGCGCGGCGTCCGCGTCCATATTCCGGGCATTTTCGGCGATGAGCGCAGGGGCGCGGCGCAGAAACGCCTCGTAGCGAGATTGCGCCGCCTTCAATGCCAACTGATCGGCCAAGCCGCTGCGCAGTTCATTATTACGGTCCCCCGTGCGGATAATTGACGTCATGGTGTCTTCAAGTTTTCCGATATCCAACCCTATAAAATCAATGGCTTGGCCTGGAGCACCCTTGCCCGCCTTCACCAATGTCGCAATGTCTTCGCTACTTGTCTCTGGCGCAGCTTCGCGTAAGGCGGCGGCCATGTCGGCGTCGTTTAGCGGCTCAAACCGCAACATCTGACAGCGGGAGCGGATCGTTGGCAACAGCCGGTCGCTCGCATGGCTGACAAGCAGGAAATAGGTTCCCTGTGGCGGTTCTTCGAGCGATTTGAGCAAGGCGTTGGCCCCGCTGCGCTCCAAATCATCCGCTGCGTCAATGATGACAGCGCGTTTGGTCGCCAGCCCCGGTCGCGTGGTGAGAGCAGCCTGCAAGCGGCGGATTTGGTCAATGCTGATGCTACGTTTCAGCTCTGAGCCAGGATCGGGTTCTTCATCTTCCTTGGGTGCTTCCTTCGGCAAGCGCTTGATTTGCAAAATATCAGGGTGGGACCCTCGCTCGATCATACCGCCATAACTGCCCTGAGGGTCGACCAGTGCGGCAGCTGCGCGCAGGGCAAACGCCGCCTTCCCGACGCCGCGGGGCCCGGCCAATATCCATCCATGGTGCAGCTTTCCGCTTTCTAGAGCGGACGAAAACTGCCGCCAAGGCGCGTCGTGACCGAATAGGCGCGTCATGCACTCACCAGCAAATCTGCAATTTCGGCCAAGAGTCGTTCGGTCACCTCAGCCGGGATACCCTCCGCATTCACCAGTCGAACGCGGGGCTCACGCTCCGCATAGCTTACGAACGCCATATCGACATCGGCATGATATCCGAGTTCACGGGCCTGAATTCGGTCCGACTTGCCGTCGTCACGAGCGCCAGCACGACGCGTCGCTTCGGCGGGGTCGAGTCGCAGGACCAGCGTCCGGTCGGGCAAAAGCCCTCGGCTACCAATCTCATGCAGCGTCAATATGTCGCTGTCGGACAATCCGGAGCCGCCTCCCTGATAGGCGCGACTGCTGTCGATGAAGCGGTCGGAAATAACCCATTTTCCGCTTTCTAGCGCAGGCTCGATTAGACGCTCGACATGATCGCTTCGCGCCGCCGCGAATAGCAATGCCTCTGTGCGGGGTAACCAGCGCTCGTCGCTGCCGCCCAACAGAATCTGTCTTATCGCCTCCGCCCCTTGAGTGCCGCCTGGTTCACGCGTCACGATGACGTCATGGCCTGCCTTGCGAATGGCATCGGCCAACGCTGTGATCTGTGTCGATTTACCAACCCCCTCGCCGCCTTCGATCGACAAAAAACGTCCGCGTTGCGTCATGCGCCGCCCAGCGCTGTAGCGCTATCGATGGCGGCCACCCATTGGGCCAAAACCAGGGAAAGTACCCGTCCAAAACCGAATTTCACCAAAACTTGCTTCACTTCCGCTCCCACTAGCAAGGTCATCACTGGCGGACGTGTTAGCAAGGTAGATTGCGCTATCGCCAGTAAAATCAGTCGCGGTAGACGCGGGCCTGTGGATAGCCTTTCTGACGCGCAGCTGAGGCAGCCTGGGCCTCGGTAACAAACGGACCGAGGCGAACGCGGAACAAGCGGTCGTCGCTCGTCGGGCTTACCGAGCCGCCAGCTTTGCGGGCCAGCGCATCCGCACGCTGCCGGGATGCAAAGGCCCCGATTTGCGCGACATATCCGCCCGTGGCAACAGGTTTGGATTTTGCGGATGCTTCCGGCTTTGACGCGCCGTCACCTTCTCGAACGAAGCGGCTATTGCTGGCTGCCTCAACCCCCTCGGTTTGGACGGCCTTGCCCCCAACCACCAGCGGTGTTTGTGCGATGGCCTCAATACGCGGCTGTTTGGCAAGCTTGTCGCGCAAAACCTTAAGCAATGCGCCAGGCGTCTCGATCCGTTCTGCCGCAACTACGCCCTCTCGCAACGCCATTTTTTCTTGCTCGGGCGGATTGACGCGGCGAACCCTGACGCCAACGGCACCCTGCAGGTCGATGCCTAACTGCCTTGCAACGCCCTCGGACAGGTCGATTAGGCGGTCATTGTGGAGCGGCCCACGATCATTGACCCGGACCAATATCGTCCGCCCGGTATCTAGCGACGTTACCTCGACATAGCTTGGCAACGGTAGCGTCTTGTGCGCGGCGCTGGCTCCGGCAGGACGATAGGTTTCGCCACTGGCGGTCTTGCGTCCGGCAAATTCTGACGGATAGGATCCAACATATCCCACTTCGTCATATTGCGGCGTGTCCTGGGGAGTGTAGGTAGTCGTTCCGACCGTATAGGGCGCGTCAAGCTTAATTGGATCGTCGCTGACCGTCTGCACAGAGCTGACGGCGGGTGATGCCATATTGGCAGTGCCAGCGCCAACAACGCCGCCACATGATGCCAATATGATCAGCGCAGCCGCCGCTGCCAATTGCCTAATTGCGTACCTCATCAGCCAGTAATCCCACCGAAAGCGCGTAAAAGTTCGAACAATTATAGTCGAGTATCACACGGTAGTTGCCGCCGAGTAAATATGCGGTGCTGCCGACGCCATCGGGCTCGAGAAGCGTCGCCATCATGCTGTCCTTCGGCCAGAATCCGCGTTGGGGAGTAATGCCCAATTGCCGCCATTCGGCGATTGTCTTCCACTGGCTGTGGCGCGCAAACACGCGCGGGCAGCGCGGGGCATTGATGCGCGTCCTGATCGATTGACGGTTGAGCGATGACGGCACGTTGACCGCAAATCCCCATTCCTCCCCGCGCCGCCAGCCGGAACTGACAAAATAATTCGCGATTGACGTCATCGCGTCTACTTCGCTGCGCCAGATATCGGCATATCCGTCACCATCGCCATCGCGCGCCAATCGGAGATATACGGACGGCAAGAACTGCGGCTTGCCCAGCGCCCCTGCCCAGCTGCCCGTAATCGCATATTGGGGAACACCGCGGTCGATCATCTTGAGGACAGCAACAAATTCCGCTTCGAACAGCGTCCGACGGCGGCCTTCATAGGCGAGCGACGCCAAGGCCTCGGGCGCGCTGAAGTTGCCCGTGACTGTGCCATAGTTAGTCTCATGACCGTAAATCGCGATCATCATCTCTTCGGGTACGCCGGTCTGGTCCTCGATCCGCTTCAGCAAAGGACGGAGTTCGGCGTATTTGCTCCGACCGCGCGTGATACGCGCAGCATCGACGTGCCGGGCTTTGTAGGGAGCGAAATTTGGAATTGGCGCATCCGCTGCGCCCTCTGGCTGCGCGCGGTCCAACCGCACCACGCGTTCATTGTAGCTCAACGACGGAAGCACGCGGTCAAGCGTGGTTGTGGACACGCCTTCTCTCAGTGCGCGCTGCCGGACCTGGTTAAGATATACACGAAAGCCGCTTTCAAGCGCGATTGCACCTTGGTCGGGCATCGGCGCGGTCTGGGGCTCGGATTGAGCGACGCCGGTCTGGGTCAGCAGGCAAGCTGCCAGTGGGACGACGAACCATTTGACCAACTTCACGCTCACAGAACTATCCTTCGTTCGATTGCAGCCAGTGTGACAGATCGAGCCAGCTATGGGAATCCCCATATAATTCAGACTGACGCATTTTAGGTGACTTGCCAGCACTATCATCAAAAGCCAGGGGCATACCCGCAGCGGACGGGTGGCCGGGCGGTTTAAGGTGGGCGGTCTTGGAGCCAGCGGCCAAGACCCAAGCGCGAAGCGCTTGCCAGCACTATCATCAAAAGCTAGGGGGCAACATCGCAGCGGACAGGTGGCCGAGTGGTTTAAGGCAACGGTCTTGAAAACCGTCGTGGGTGGAAGCTCACCGTGGGTTCGAATCCCACCCTGTCCGCCAGATTTTCTGTCTTGCTACTTGTCTTACACAAGCGCTAGTCGATAGTTATCGGGGAAAAGCGACCTCCCGGACAGGCGTCCGCGCCCAAGCATTGCCTTTCTCGTCCGCTTTCGCGGATAACAAAGGCATGGAGCGATATTGTGGCGTCATCCCTTCACCAACCGAGTTTTAATGAGCTGGTTCGCGTTTTTGCGCGCATTGGGTGCCTCAGCTTTGGCGGGCCAGCCGGGCAGATTGCGTTGATGCACCGCGAATTGGTCGACGAGCTCAAATGGGTGGATGAAGAGCAATATCTCCATGCTCTCAATTTCTGTCACCTTCTGCCAGGGCCGGAGGCGCAGCAGCTGGCGACGTGGATCGGGTGGAAGCTGCATGGCATCAAAGGCGGGTTGGCGGCAGGGTTGCTGTTCGTCATTCCGGGGGCGCTCGTCATCCTTGCCCTGTCGATGCTTTATGCCTTTGCCGCCAACCTCGACTGGTTCGCAGCGCTGTTCCTCGGCATCAAGGCGGCGGTGCTGGCAATTGTGGTTCAGGCGCTCATCCGCATTGGTGGGCGTGCCTTGAATACGCTGTTCAAGACAATCGTCGCCATTATTGCATTTGTCGCGCTGTTCCTGTTCAACCTCCCCTTCCCCGTCGTCGTGCTTGGCGCGGGCGCAATTGGGATCTGGATTGCATTCAAACGACCGGATTGGCTGGCATTGAAGGCAATTGGCGCGTCGGTGATTCCGGCCTCGCGACCGTGGGGCAGCACTCTCAAGGCTGTCACGATCTGGAGCTTCATCTGGGCCGCTCCGCTTGTCCTAGTCCTCGCGACTGTTGGCCGCGGTCACGTGCTGTGGGATATCGGTATGTTCTTCTCGCAGCTGGCGATCGTCACGTTCGGCGGTGCCTATGCCGTGCTCGCCTATATGGCGCAGGAGGCGGTGCAGGGCTTTGGCTGGTTGTCGGCGGGCGAGATGGCTGACGGGCTCGGCCTTGCGGAAACTACGCCAGGGCCGCTTATCATGGTGACGCAGTTCGTGGGCTATCTCGCCGCATTCCGCGCGCCGGAGCCGTTTACACCGCTGGTGGCGGGAATCATCGGCGCGGGGCTCACAACATGGGTCACATTTGCTCCCTGCTTCATGTGGATATTCGCCTTTGCCCCGTGGATCGAGCGGATGGAGAATGCCCGCTGGCTAAAGGGTGGGCTGGCGACGCTGACGGCGGCGGTGGTTGGTGTGATCGCCAACCTTTCCATATGGTTTGCGCTGCATGTCTTGTTTGCCAGCGTCGGCGAGCGACAGTTTGGAGTCATGCGGCTTTACTGGGCTGACCCGGCGAGCTTTAGCTGGCAGGCTGCACTGCTCGCCGTTCTTGCCGCAATGCTGATATTCCGCGCCAAGTGGAATGTTATCCAGACCTTGGCTGCGACTGGATCAGCGGGGCTTCTGCTTGGCTGGGCAACCTAGACCCATCCATCATTTTTCCGGAGTTAGTTTTGCACCGCTTTCCACATTTTCGTTGAAGCTGCTCACGATCGAGTCGATGATCATCTGCACCTCTTCAGCGGCAAATTTTTCGGCGTCTTTCAGGCTGGAACCATAGCCGCGCTCTGCCTTTACCATAATATCGCGATAGGCGTTGCGTTCGGCTGTGCACGCTGTTTCGGTTGTCGTGACAAACGAACTTGGCGAAGCTTTTTCACCGACCGCCACATTGTGTGTTTCTATCATGCAATTGTTGAATGCCTTGCGGGCACTGTCCAGCGGATCGGCCTTCATGGCGGCCATGCTCAGCATCGTTGCTGCGACCAAAGTCATCATTGTCGTATCCCCCAACTACTTTTTCCGTTTGGTTCTTCGAACCTTCCCCCCGACGAAATACCACAAGTCCAGCACCGCAATCAATGGACTTGCGGTGATGCGAAAAGCGTGGCCCGGCACGGGTCACTCCATCATTTTACCGCCTTTTACGACGGCATCGACCGTTTCAAGCTCGCGGACATTGGCCAATGGATCGCCATCGACCGCGATGATATCGGCAAAGCGGCCAACCGAGATCGCTCCTACATCCTTCTCGCGGCCCAAAGCCTGAGCGGCGTTGCGTGTGGCAGCCTGGATCGCTTCAATCGGCGTCATGCCATATTCCACCATCGTGGCGAACTGCTTGCCGATCTGTCCATGCGGCATCACGCCTGCGTCGGAGCCGAACACCATCTTCACGCCGGCCTTATGCGCTTTGCGGAAATTATCGCGTTGTATTTGAGCGATTTCGCGGTCCTTCCTTAGATTGTCTTCCAACACACCGTTTTTGGCGCCTTCGGCCTGCGTGTATTCGGTGTTGTAGATATCCATCGAGAACCACACCGGTCGCGCCCGCGCCGCCGCGATCTTTATTCCTTCATCGTCGACAAGCGATGCATGCTCGATCGTGTCGATTCCGGCCTTGATCGCCGCTTTGATGCCATCGGCACCATGCGCGTGGGCAGCGACGCGGATGCCCCATTGATGCGCTTCATCGGCAATCACCCGCAGTTCGCTCTCCGATAACTGCTGCTGACCCGGCTCTGTATTGCGCGAGAACACGCCGCCGGTGGCGCAGACCTTGATGACCTCTGCGCCATATTTGCGCTGGCGGCGGACTTGGTAACGAAGCTCGTCGGGGCTGTCGGCTATGCCCTCCTCTTTTTTCGCCTTCTCCAGCGACGGCGGCAGGAAGGTCGAGTCGCAATGCCCCCCTGTCGCGCCAAGAGCATAGCCTGCGGGCACGATGCGCGGGCCAATTGCGTAACCGTTATCGATGGCCTGCTTCAGGCCGATGTCGTTGCGATTGCCCGACCCCACATTGCGGACGGTGGTGAATCCGGCCTTCAGCATCGCTTGAGCGCTGCCCACGGCGGTCATGCCCCAAAAGCTGTCGGTAAATTCCAGCCCGCGGTAGCCGCCAATGTCGGCGGGTCCATCGAGGTGGACGTGCATATCGATCAGGCCGGGAAGGATTGTCTTTCCACTAAGGTTGATATGCTTGACGTCGCTGCCCCATTTGACGGTGCGCGCGTCGGCAATGCTGGTGATGCGGCCGTCTTCGCCCACGAACACAGCCGGATAATCGACCGTCTTGCCGGTCACGACGTCAATCATCTTGTCGGCGGTGATAACCGTGTTTTGCGCGTTCGCTCCGGTGGCAAAAAAAGCGACGCCGCCAAGCGCGAAGAGCCGCAGTTTTCTGCGGAAGTTGATAGTGCGTTGCAAATTCTTGCTCCCTGTCCAAACCATTATCCGAAAGGATGGCAAAATCGGTGCATGTAGGACAGCGAAAAAGCGTTGGAACGGATATTAAGGCGCAAGGACCGATGGAAATGCACCCTGCCTCTGATCCTCGCGCCAGGCGATTACCGCAGCTGCCATTAAGGCAAACGCGGTTCCAAGCAGCCATCCGCCGATGACGTCGGTCGGCCAGTGAACGCCGAGCATGATGCGGGACAAGCCGGTGATCAGGATCATGAAAGCGGCGGCAAGCTGCCATCCCGGGTGCCGCGCCTGTGGGACGAGCATGATGAAGAGGATATAAACGACCGCCGCATTATTGGCGTGCCCACTGGGATAAGCGGCGCTCGTTACCGAATCGAGATGCGGGACGAAATCAGGGCGCATCCGCGCAAAGAAGGCCTTCAATATTTCCGAGGTAAACGCCGAAACCAGCGTTGTCAGCCCCATCGCCAAAGCCGCACCCCACCCCCACCAGCGCCACAGGGCAATGGTCAGGATGGTCACAATAACATAACGCTGAATACCCCCGCCGATCCAGCTGATGCCTTGCATGAGAAGGATGAGCCAGTCCGGTGCAGTGCCGCGCTGCATGTTGAGCGCGTGGGAGACGGCGAGGTCGAATGCGCGAAAATGGCCAGCGGTCACGAGATAGCCGAGCGCAATGACTAGGGTGAAGAGCGCGATGGCGGCGAGCAAGAGGCGAAGTGGTAAACTCAAAGTACCTCCCTCCCAAATGTGTCATTCCCGCGCACGCGGGAATCCATGGCCTGAGGTTTAGGTTTGCACCAACGCCGCCCGTCGTGCCGATAGTGTGGACCATGGATCCCCGCTTTCGCGAGGATGACGATGTCAGTCTCAAATCGAGTTATCGGTTGAACTCGAACCACAAGTCTCGCCATTCAGGATTTGCTTTCTCGATCAGTTCGATTTTCCACGCCCTGTTCCATTTCTTCATCTGCTTTTCCCGAACGATTGCTTCGCGGATGTCGGCGTATGCTTCGTAATATACCAGTCTTTGAACCCGGTTGCGCTTGGTGAAAAGGCTGCCTTTGCCATCGCGGTGGTTAGTGGAACGCATAACAATGTCGTTAGTCACGCCGATGTAGGTTGTGCCGTTCTTTTGGCTGGCCATGATGTAGACGAAGTAGGTTTTCGGCGCCATCTCAGCTTCCCCTCCACCTGTTTGTCATTCCCGCGCACGCGGGAATCCATGGCCTGACCTTTTCGCACAACACACGGCGCTGACTCAAACCGCCATCTCAGGCCATGGATTCCCGCTTTCGCGGGAATGACAAGATACGGTTCTTGAGCCACCCTTTGTCACATATGCAACATCTTCCCATACGCCCCAAGCACGCTCTCGTGCATCATTTCGCTCAGCGTCGGATGCGGGAAGACGGTGTGCATGAAGTCGGCCTCGACCAGCTCCGCCGTCTTGCCGATGGTGTAGCCCTGAATCAGCTCGGTGACCTCAGCGCCGATCATGTGCGCGCCCAGCAACTCGCCGGTTTTGGCATCGAATACCGTCTTGATGAACCCTTCCGCCTCGCCAAGCGCGATGGCTTTGCCGTTGCCGATGAAGGGGAAGTTGCCGACCTTGACGTCATAGCCAGCTTCCTTCGCCTTGGCTTCGGTCATGCCCACGCTGGCGACTTGAGGGTGGCAATAGGTGCAGCCGGGGATGTTCAGCGGGTCCATTGCGTGCGGATGGCCGCCTGCAATGGCTTCGGCGGCGATCACGCCTTCATGGCTCGCCTTGTGCGCCAACCAAGGCGGCGCGGTGATGTCGCCGATTGCCCAAAGGCCCGGAACATTGGTGCGGCACATCGGATCGGTTTTCAGGAACCCGCGGTCCATTTCGACGCCAAGCGCCTCAAGACCGATATTTTCGGTGTTGGGGACGATGCCGATGGCGACGATGCAGTGGGTGAACTCCGATGCGACAACCTTGCCGTCCTTGCCCTTGATCTTCGCGGATACGCCCGTTGCGGTGGCCTTGAGTTCTTCGACCCCTGCCCCGGTCATGATTGTCATGCCCTGCTTTTTCAATGCTTTCTCAAGGAAAGTTGAGACATCGGCGTCCTCGACGGGCACGATGCGGTCGAGCATTTCGACGGCGGTCACTTCCGCGCCCATATCATTGTAGAAGCTGGCAAATTCGATGCCGATTGCGCCCGATCCGATGACCAGCAGCTTCTTCGGCATTTCGGGCGGCACCATCGCGTGACGATAGGTCCAGATGCGCTTTCCGTCGGCAGGCGCAAATGGCAGGTCGCGGGCGCGCGCACCGGTGGCGAGGATGATGTTCTTCGCGGTCAGTTCTTCGGTCTTGCCGTCCTTGGTGACGGCCAGCTTATTCGCGGCGAGCAGCTTGCCATCGCCCATATGGACGGTGATCTTGTTCTTCTTCATCAGGTGCGTGACGCCCTGATTAAGCTGCTTGGCAACGCCGCGCGACCGCTTAACCACCGCGTCGATATCCGCGCTGATATTCGCCGCCGTCAGCCCGTAATCGCCCGCATGCTGCATATAATGATAGATTTCCGCCGAACGCAGCAACGCCTTGGTCGGAATGCATCCCCAGTTGAGGCAGATGCCACCGAGATTCTCCCGCTCCACAATCGCGGTTTTGAGGCCGAGCTGCGCGGCGCGGATGGCGGCAACATAGCCACCGGGGCCGGAACCGAGGACGATTAAATCATAGTCAGACATTCAAGGCACTTTCAAACCCCTCTCCCCTTGCGGGAGAGGGAGGGAGCCGCGAAGCGGCGGAAGGGAGAGGGGGTGAGGTTAAAGCGAACAGAATTGCCTCCGCAACAGCCCCGGTTTCTTTCAAGGCTTCGCTATTCCAGAAACGGATCACCTTGAAGCCCTGGCTTTCGAGATAGGCGTCGCGACGCTGGTCATATTTGTTGTCCGCATGTTGCGAACCGTCGGCTTCGACTATAACACGATGCTCGAAATTGACAAAATCGGCGATGTAATAATCAACAATGACTTGTCGTTTGAATTTGTAATCGCACAGCCGCTTGGCGCGCAGGATAGACCAAAGCCGCTTTTCTGCGTCGGTCGGGTTGGCGCGCATATACTTGGCTCGGGCGAGGAGCAGTTTCCGAGAGGGCAGACCCCCTCTCCCTCCCACGCCCTTCGCTTCGCTCAGGTCGCGGGCCCCTCCCTCTCCCGCAAGGGGAGAGGGGTTAGCAATGCCGCCGATGTTACTCACTCCTCTCCCCTTGCGGGAGAGGATACGAAGCCTTGGCCGCAGGCCTAGGCGCAGTTGGAGAGGGGGTGAGGCTCAAGCCACCAACCCCAAAGGCTTCTCCACCAGTTCCTTGAACACCTTCATCAGCATCGCCCCGTCCGCTCCGTCGATTGCCCGGTGGTCGAATGACCCTGTGGCAGACATCACCGTGGCGATGGCGAGGGCGTCGTCGACGATATAGGGCCGCTTTTCACCTGCCCCAATCGCTAGGATCATCCCCTGCGGCGGGTTGATGACGGCTTCGAACTGCTTGATGCCCATCATACCCATGTTGGAAATCGACGCGGTGCCGCCCTGATATTCATGGGGTTGCAGCTTGCCTTCCTTCGCCCTGCCCGCCAGCTCGCCGATCTCATTCGAGATTTTCGACAGCGACTTGTTCGCGGCGTCGGTGACGATTGGGGTAATCAGGCCGGTGGGCACCGATACCGCGACGCTGATGTCGGCGCGGCTATATTGCAGCATATTGTCGCCGGCAAAGCTGACATTGCATTTGGGCACTTGAACCAGCGCCAGCGCCAGCGCCTTGATCAGCATGTCGTTGACCGACAGCTTGACGCCGCGCGCCTCCAGCGACGCGTTGAGCTCGCCGCGCAGCTTGAGCAGAGCGTCGAGGCGGACGTCGACGGTCAGGTAGATGTGCGGAACGGTCTGTTTGCTCTCGGTCAGGCGGCGCGCAATGGTCTTGCGCATGTTGCTGAGCTTGACGACTTCGTGCGGGATGTCGGTTTCGATTGGCGCAACCTGAGCGGGGATTGGGACCGTAGGGGCGGCTGTGGCGACGGGAGCGGGTGCCACGCCAGCCGTCGCGCCTTCGAGATCAGCCTTTACTATCCGCCCATTAGGGCCGGTGCCTGTGAGGCCCGCCAGGTCAATACCCTTTTCGGCAGCGATGCGTTTGGCAAGCGGGCTGGCGATAATGCGGTCTCCCGATGCTTTCGCAGGCGCCTGCACTTCCGTTTTCCGTTCGCCTCGAGCATCGTCGAGAGGCCCATCGGTCTGCGCTGCCTTTAGGGGTGTCTCGACTGGGCTCGACACGAACGGTTCTTTCTTTAGCGCAGGGGTTGCTGCATCATCCTCACCGGCAATCACCGCGATCACGGTGCCCACCTTCACCCCGTCGGTTCCCTCCGCGACCAGAAGCTCGGTAATGACGCCCTCGTCAATCGCCTCGAATTCCATCGTCGCCTTGTCGGTCTCGATCTCGGCCAGCAAATCGCCCGAAGATACGCTGTCGCCCACCTTGACCAGCCATTTGGCGAGTGTCCCTTCCTCCATGGTCGGCGAAAGCGCGGGCATTTTGAGTTCGATGGGCATTTAACTGGCCTCTCCGGTCGCGGTTTTCTTACCGAATAGCCTCGCAAGCCGCAGCGTCAAGCGGCTAATGGTTGCGTGAGCGCTGGTTTTGGCGCAACTTATACGAATACATAAAAGGGGTTGGGGATGCGGACATATCTGGTGGTGATCGATGAGACCGAGGAAGCACGGCTTGCGCTGCGCTTTGCGTCGAGGCGTGCGTGCAAGACAGGTGGCGCGGTGCACATATTGGCGCTTGTCGAGCAGGCCGATTTTGTCGCCTGGGGCGGCGTACAGGCAACGATGGAAGAAGAGGCGCGGGTACGGGCTGAGGAGCTTGTCACCGCAGCTGCCGGCTCGATTTTCGACGAAATGGGCGTTAGGCCTGCGATTACCGTCAAACCCGGGGAGGCGATCGACGTAGTGCGGGATATGCTGGCGGAGCATCCCGAAATCGATGCGTTGGTTTTAGGTGCGGCGGCACAAGGCGCGCCGGGGCCGTTAATTACGCACTTTACCGGCGTGAATGCAGGGACTTTGCCCTGTCCGGTTATGGTGATTCCTGGGTCGCTGAGTGACGAGCGACTGGATGCGTTGAGTTAGCGCTTCTTCCCTTGATGCCGGATGTTTTTCGGCCGTCCGCGTTTGCCGACATCGAAATTCCCGGCCTTGCCCTTATGCTTGAATCGGTCCGGCGCGTAGCTCCCGCCTTCAGGGAGTTCGAAACGCAATGAGCCTGATACTGGATTGGCCTCGGCGAGCCGCAATTCGAGCCGCATTCCCGGGCGGTACTCGACCCTCGTTTTCTCACCGATCAGCGTCTGGCTGGCTTCGTCATAATGGAAATAGTCCTTGCCCAGAGTTGAGACTGGAACCAAGCCGTCGCCGCCAATTCCCTCAACTGTCGCGAAAAATCCGAAATTCTGGACGCCAGTTATCCGCGCCTGCACCACTTCACCGACCTGAGCGGACAGAAAGGCTGCGATGTAGCGGTCGGTGGTTTCGCGCTCCGCCTCCATCGCGCGGCGCTCGGTGCGGCTGATCGCTTCGGAGGTTGCGGCGAGTTTGGCGACGGCTGCTTCGGTCAGGCCGGTGGTCGGCTCGACATCCTTGAGCTTGGGCTTCGGCATTTCCAGCCCGTAAGAGCTTACCAATGCCCGGTGAACGATCAGGTCGGCATAACGGCGGATGGGCGAGGTGAAATGCGCATAACTACCAAGCGAAAGCCCGAAATGGCCGACATTGGTCGGCCCATAATAGGCCTGAGTCTGGCTCCGCAGCACCGCTTCCATGATTTGCGGACGGATTTCCTCGTCGATGATCTTTTCGAGGATGGCATTGAATGTTTCAGGCTTAACGACCTGCCCCAGCGCAAAATCGATGTCGAAGGTCTTGAGATAATCCTTGAGCGCAACCAGCTTCTCGCGGCTCGGCGGTTCGTGCGCGCGGTATATCAGCGACGATTTCTTAGCCTCCAGCGCCTTGGCGGCAGCGACATTGGCCGCGATCATGAAATCTTCGACCAGCCGATGCGCGTCCAGTTGCACCCGCTCGGCAACACCGGTGACGCGGCCTTGGTCGTCAAGCGTAATCCGTTTCTCTGGCAGATTAAGCTCAAGCGGCGCGCGTTTGTCGCGGGCTTTTGCAAGCAAGCGCCAGCATGCCCATAGATTTTGAAGGGGTTCACGCAGAGGGCGCAGAGTACGCAGAGTTTCCAAATTTTCATCCTCTGCGTACTCTGCGCCCTCTGCGTGAACCATTTCGACTTCGTCGATAGCGGCCTGCGCATCGGGGTACGGAATATTGGCAGAAATCCGGGCCACAGCGCGGGTAAAACGCCATGACGTCACTTGTCCCATCTTGCTGATGGCCAGGTGGCAGGCAATGACTGCACGGTCCTCCCCTGCCCGCAGCGAGCATTTGTCGGAGGACAAAGCATGCGGCAACATGGGGACGACGAGATCGGGGAAATAGACGCTGTTTCCGCGTTTGGCTGCTTCATGGTCAAGCGCGCTGCCGGGTCGAACATAATAACTGACATCGGCAATCGCGACGATAGCGTCGAAGCCGCCGGTGTCCGCATTGGGTGCCGCCCAGATCGCATCGTCGAAATCGCGTGCATCGCGCGGGTCGATGGCGATGATAGGCAGATGCCGCAGATCTTCGCGATGATCGGCGGTGACGGGCAGCTTGCTGACTGTCGCGGCCTCGCGCTCGGCCGCCTCGGGCATGTCGAACGGAATACCATATTTGTGGATTGCGATCAGGCTGAAGCTTTTCGGCGCGAACGGATCGCCAAGGACCTGCGTTACCCGCGCCGATTTGCGCTGGGCATTGCCGGTCAGCTCGGCCAGCACCAAATCGCCTGCTTTCGCCTCGCCAACATCGCCAATCTGCGTATCGAACCGCGCTTTCTTATCGACCGACTTCAGGAAAAACCGGCCATTTTCGCCGCCCTCGACGACGCCCAATATCTGCTCGCTCCCCTTGGCGAGCTTTTTCATCACATGCGCAACCCACCCATTGCCGCGTTCCTCGGTGCGCGCCAAGATGCGGTCGCCGATGCCGAGCGCGCCGCGCTTGTTCTCAATAACGCGGATTTTGGGCAGAGGGATGCTTTCCGCCTCCCAACGTTCCGGAACGGCAACCGGCTGATTGCCGTCGATACCGACGATTTTAAGGACCGTAACCTTGGGCACCCCGCCCATTTTGTGAAAAGCGCGCCCAGAGGCCATGTCGACCAACCCCTCGTCGGTCATGTCTTTGAGCAACGCCTTCAGCGCAATCTTCTCATTCCCGCGCAATCCAAATTCGCGCGCAATTTCACGCTTACCGGCGGGTTCACTGGACGACTGGATGAATTCGAGAATTTGCTCGCGGGTTGGAAGGCCTTCAAATTGAGCTTTTTTGGTCACGAGATAGCAGCAATATTTTGGTTCGCGCGAAGACGCGAAGACGCGAAGTTCTGGTGGTTATTGACCAAACGCCGCACTCCATCCTTGAAGGTCGGAGTGCCGAAATTGATCAGCAGCCCGACTGGCAAATTCATCAGCCGAAGGTAAGTTATCACCTGTTTTGAATGGACTGGCAAAGTCTGTTCAGTCGATTTAATCTCTACCAAAAGCTGTTTCGAAACAAGCAAATCAACGCGAAATGCATTTTCAATATTAAGGCCATCATATTGGATATGGATGGGCATTTGCCGATCGATCTCCAATCCGAGAGATATAAGCTTTTGAACCAGAATTAACTCATACGCGTTTTCTAGCAAGCCAGGCCCAAGGTCTCGATGCAATTTAAACCCAACATCGACAACGATAGCCGAAAGCTCCTCAACATCCGGCATTTTGGTAACTCCTTCGCGTCTTCGCGTCTTCGCGCGAACCAATTTCGGTTCAATAAGTCCGGCCTATCAATATCCGTTCCACCGCTGGTTCGTCTGTGAAGAAACAATTGCCATCGGCGGGCGCTGCATCGAGCGGGCTGTTGCGCATTGTAAGTTTCAACGCTTTCAACTGTTCGACAATCTTATCGAGCGCCGCGCCGCTTGGCTTTGACCATAGCACCTCGACCCAACCAGCGAAACCGGCTTCATCGCCTGCAAAGTGTGCAGCAAGGTCGGTGATGTCACGGCGGATATTCGCTTCCATCCGTTCTTTGGCTTGCGCGTACAGCCCCAATTGAATGTCTTCGAGCATTGCCGACGCCGCCGAAACAAACTCGTCGCGCGGGGTAAACGCCGTCGCGAGCTTGCCGTCGTCCTTGTACAGACGGTCGCGGCGTAGCACAGCAGCTTTGCCCTCACCCATGTCGCGGGGGCCGACTTCGACGATGATCGGTGCGCCCTTCTTTACCCAGGCCCAGCGCTTGTTCGACGCCTTGATCGATTTGGTGTCGAGCAACACGCGCAGCGGCTCGCCGAACGCGCTTTGCGCAAGCAATTCTAGTCGCAAGCTGCGGCAATATTCCAAAACCGCCACGTCTTCGTCATTGTCTCGGAGCATCGGCACGATCACTATCTGGTGCGGTGCGATCTGGGGAGGACAGCGCAAGCCGTCATCATCGCCATGCGTCATGATAACGCCGCCGATCATTCGGGTGGATACGCCCCAGCTCGTGGTGTGCGCGAACTGCTGGCCGCCGTCCTTGTCCTGATATTTAATGCCCGACGCTTCGGCAAAACCGGTGCCCAGATAATGCGAGGTTCCTGCCTGCAACGCCTTGCCATCCTGCATCATTGCCTCGATGCTGTAGGTTGCAACGGCGCCGGGAAAGCGCTCATTTTCGGGCTTTTCACCAGCCACCACCGGCATTGCCAGCGGCCCTTCGGCAAAGGCGCGATACATTTCGAGCGCTCGCATCGTTTCGGCCATCGCATCGGCCTTGTCGGCATGCGCGGTATGCCCTTCCTGCCAGAGAAATTCGCTGGTCCGCAAAAACATCCTCGTCCGCATTTCCCAGCGCACGACATTGGCCCATTGATTGACCATCAACGGCAAATCGCGCCAGCTTTGCACCCAGCGGCTCATAGCAGCGCCAATCACGGTTTCCGATGTGGGACGAACGACGAGCGGTTCTTCCAGTTTGGAATCAGGATCGGGGATCAACTTACCGTTGCCGTCGCCAATCAACCGGTGATGCGTGACAACCGCCATTTCCTTGGCAAAGCCCTCGACATGATCTGCTTCTTTTTCGAAGAACGAGAGCGGAATAAACAGCGGGAAATAGCAATTTTCGACGCCTGCCGCCTTGATTTCAGCATCCATCAGCTTCTGGATGCGTTCCCACATGCCATAGCCCCACGGACGGATGACCATGCAGCCACGCACGCCTGATTCCTCGGCCAGATCGGCTTCCGAAATGACTTCCTGATACCAGCCCGCAAAATTCTGCGCGCGGGTGACATTCAAAGCATGTTTTATCAATTTATTGTCCGCGAAACGTGATTACACTTATTGGCCTGAAAGCTGGTCGATCTTAGCCTGCAGCGCGGCCATTTGACGCTTCAGATCGTCGACACTTTCTTCCTTTTCCGGTTTCTTGCCGGTCAGGCTGGAAAGGTTCGGCATTAATGCCTCACGCGCAGTGCGCATAAATTCGATGTTCTGCTTGGCGATCGCGCCAAACGGCCCTGCGGTAACCGCGGCCTCGATCGCTTCCTGCACCTGTTTCTGATTTTTGCGGAAACTGTCCATCGATGCCTCAAGGAATTGAGGCACCAGGCCCTGCATCGAGTTGCCATACATGCCGATGATCTGCTTCAAAAAATTGGTCGGCAGCATCTGCTGACCGTTATTTTCCTCATCCATGATGATCTGGGTCAGGACGTTGTGGGTAATGTCGTCATTGGTTTTGGCATCAAGGACCTTGAAGTCGATTTCCTTGCGCGTCAGGTCTGCGAGAAAGTCGAGGGTGATATATTTCGACGACTGCGTATTGTAGAGACGCCTGTTCGCATATTTTTTTATGATTACAGGACCGTCATCAGATTTGCCCGCGCGCGCCATGTCGTGTTTCCTTCAGGGATAATGGCCCTCACTAGCACCAGTTTATCATGCACTGCAACATGGATGGCATTCGGCCATGCATTGATTACACCCAGCGCCGGTCAAAGCGACTGCCAAGACCTGTTAACAGCTCATATTGCGAAAGACCCGAGAGTTGTGATGCCTCAACCAGATCGTAACTCACCTTTGCCCAATCACCTTCGGCAAGCTGTGGCACGCCGCTCACATCTACCGTGATCAAGTCCATCGAAATACGTCCGATTACCGGAAGTTTGGTGTGGCCGAACACTACGCTTCCCTTGCCGGAAAACCCGCGCAGATATCCATCGGCGTAACCGATCGACAAGGTTGCTACCCGTGTGGGGGCGCGGCAAAGATGGGTGGCGTTATAGCCGACACCGTCACCCGACTGCAGCTGACGAACTTGCAAAATTCGGGAATATAATGTTGCGACAGTTGTAAAATGTCCTGATTGTTCTTTGCGCGGCACGCCGCCGTACAGCGCCAGGCCAGGTCGCGTGAGATCGAAATGATAGTCCGGGCCAAGCATGACGGCCGCGCTGTTGGCGAGGCTCCTTCGCTTTGCTTTGACCAGCTTTGCCTGTTCTTGGAACAATGCTAATTGTAGTCCATTCTGCTCGCTGTCTTCATCCGCCGACGCGAGATGCGACATCAGAATGTCGATTTGCAAACCCTCGAAAAGCTCGGGCGCAAACTGCTCCGGGCCAATGCCAAGCCGGTTGATGCCGGTGTCGAGCATCACGTGGCAATGACCACCACCGGCGGCCTTCCAAATCGCCATCTGCTTGGGGGTATTGAGAACCGGAACTGCGCCCAAATCGCGGATTAGCGGCACATCATGTTCAGCCATGCCGTTAAGAACACTGATCCATACTGGATCGACGAGGTCGGCGATCGCGACCGCCTCGTTCCAATGCGCCACGAAGAAATCACGGCACCCTGCGTCGCGCAATCGGCGAACCACCTCGCGGGCACCCAGCCCGTATCCGTCGGCCTTGACGGCCGCGCCGCACGCTGCCTTCCCTTGCGCTTTGAGGTATCGCCAGTTCGAAACAAGCGCACCGCCGTCCAGATGCAGACGCGTCGATGGGGTGAAGTCAATCATAGCCGCCCATCGCTTTCCGGCGTCGTGCTGTCAATCAAGCTCGGTTTGGCCGGAAGTTTCCGGCAGCCAGATCAGCGCAACGAGGAACGCCATCGCAGTCACACCGACGGTATACCACAATCCGGAAAATGGCTGCCCAGTCTGCGCTACGATATATTGCGATATGTAAGGCAGGAACCCTCCGAAATAGCCGGTGCCGATATGATACGGTATCGACATCGAGGTATAGCGGATTTTGGCAGGGAAAAGCTCGACAAGGATCGCCGCGACTTGGCCGTACGTCATTCCCGACAGCGCGACCATGAGGAATACCGCCAGAATGATTTTCCACGGCTGCCGTTGCGCGGGATCCGATTTGTCGGGGTAGCCTGCCTTTTCCAACGCGGCGATATAGGCTTTTTCGTCAAAACCTTGCAACGTCGCGTCGCCCACCTTTAACGACACTGCCTCGCTCTCTTGCTTGCTGTAAGCGATCCCACGCTTGCTGAGGAAATTGAGCGCCTTTGCGCAATCGGTTTCATGCACCCGGTTGAGCGCGTTGAATTCGCACTGCGGCAAGGACAGGGTGACCGGGTTGGCGGCCGTTGCTTTCGAAAGCGCGGGATTGGCGGCGTCTGCCATCATCCAGAAGATGGGGAACACGCCGACAATCGCCAGCGCGTAACCCAATAACAGCAACCGCTTACGGCCCCATTTGTCCGATAGCCAGCCGCAGGCAACATAGGTTGGAGCGGCCAAAGCCGCGCCCACTGCCATATAGAGCAGCGCGTCAGTCTCGGGCACTCGCGCGGTGCCGGTGAGGAAGTAAAGCGTGCCGAATTGCGAGGTGTAATAGATCACCGTCAGACCGGCAGCGACGCCGAACATCGCGACAAAAATGCGTTTCACGTTGCCCGGATATTTCCAGCTGTCGACAAAAGGATTTTTAGAGGTCGTGCCTGCTTCCTTCATTGCCTTGAAAACCGGACTTTCCGACAACTTCAGCCGCATATATAGCGAAATCGCGAGCAGCACGATCGACATCAGGAACGGCACTCGCCAGCCCCATGCCTCGAACGCCTCCGGTGTCATCGACCAGCGCGAAATGAGGACCACCGTAACTGCCAGCAGAAATCCGCCCGCCACCGAAGCCTGAATCCAGCTGGTATATTGACCGCGCTTTCCGTTCGGCGCGTGTTCGGCAACGTAGATGGCGGCGCCACCATATTCGCCACCCAGCGCGAGGCCCTGCAAACAGCGCAACAGGAGTAACAGACCCGCCGCCCAGACGCCTGCCGTCGCAAAAGTCGGTAACATGCCGATTGCCGCCGTCGCAACGCCCATCAGCGTGATCGTGACGAGGAAGGTATATTTGCGTCCGATCTTGTCGCCGAAATAGCCGAACAGGATCGCGCCGAAGGGCCTGACTGCAAAGCCTGCGCCGAAAATCGCGAGCGAAGCCAATGTCGCGGCGGTGGGATTGTCGGCGGGAAAAAACAGCTTTCCGATCAGCGCCGCCAGTATGCCGTAGACGAAGAAATCATACCATTCGAAAACCGTCCCAAGCGACGATGCAGTGATGACCAGACGGTCGCGTTTCGGATCAAGCGTGACTTCGGTATCGGCAGCACTGGCCATATTCTTCCCCTCAAATCTCCGGCTCCCGTCTTATCGCCAACGCGGCGGGGTTCAAGCAGCTTGTTGCGCTTGTGAACAGTTAAGGCGGGTCACGGAAAACTGCGAAAACGGTTCTTAGCTTCGCAAACTTCACGGGGTACGCAAAAATGATGCGAAGTTAAGCGAACATCATTCGGACAGGGTGCGACCGATTCTTCAACAATGTAAAAGGGTGTTGGAACATATAACGAACAATGGCTCCAGAGTCAATTCAGCGTCGCCAACATCCACAATGTCCAGATGCTCAAAATCCCTAGCGTCAGCCAGGTTGCGATGACCCCGATCGAGCGCGGCAGCGGCGGCTTGGTGCTCATGGGCGCATAAAGCCCGACAATGTGCGCGATCCGCCCGGCAAGAAACAACGTCCCGATCGCCATCAATGCCATGTGGCTGGCGCGGCTCATTTCAAGAAACGCAAGCAGCAGAATGACGATTGGTGCATGTTCAGCGAGGTTCGCATGGCTGCGGCTTGCGCTAATCAGTTTCGGGTCTGCACCGTCGCCGAAAGGAACTCGCGCCCGCATCCGCTGCCGAACCGTGTCGATTGCGGTGATGAGCAGCATCAGCGCACAAATGGCGGCGACAAAGGCGGTTACTGGTAATGTCATGCTGATCCTCCCAATGCGTTTCGCCTTGCAGCCTACTCCATTTCAAGAATGACTGCATCTACGGCGAGGCTGTCCCCGGCTCCTGCGTTGACAATTTTGACCGTACCCGATTTTTCGGCGCGAAGGATGTTTTCCATTTTCATGGCTTCGACCACGGCCAGCGGTTGCCCGGCTTCGACGCTGTCACCAACGCCGACATGCAACTGGGTCAGCAGACCAGGCATTGGGCAGATCAGGAATTTCGACAGATCGGGCGGGATTTTTTCGATCATGTGATTGGATAGGTGCGCGATGTGGCCGGGGAGAACGCAGGCGGTGTGGCTTGCGCCGCGTGTGGTGAGCTTGAAGCCCATGCGCGTTCGCATGATTTTGACGGCCAAATGTTCTCCATCATCCGTTCGTGCTGAGCTTGTCGAAGCACTATTGCGCTCCCCTTCCTGCCCTTCGACAGGCTCAGGGCGAACGGTGGAAGGGACGGTGGCTTCGATCAGGCGGTCGCCAGGGTCATATTCCATCGACAGGTCGAACGGTTCGCCATCGACGTGCATGTCGCCGTCGACCATCTCGATGTCGTGGACAGCATCACCGATTTTCACCTGCCAGCGCGACGGTGGGTCGAGCGTGTCGCCCAGCTGCCCATCGACATGCCGCGCGCGGTCGGCTTCGGCGGTGGCGACGAAACCGGCGATGGCGGCGAGTGATTTGATCAGATCGGGCGACGCAGGCGCGCCGTGGAAGCCGTCGGGATATTCCTCCGCGATAAAGCCGGTGGTGAGTTCGCCGGAACGAAAACGCGGGTGCTGCATGATCGCGCTGACGAAATCGATATTATGGCCGAGGCCTTCAATTTCGAAACGGTCAAGTGCGGCGATTTGCAGATCTGCGGCTTCATCGCGGGTTTTGCCCCAGGTTATGAGCTTGGCAATCATCGGGTCGTAGAACATGCTGACCTCGCCGCCTTCCATGACGCCGTCGTCGACGCGCACTCCGTCGATGCCGCGCGCGATATAGCCGGGGACTGTCCCTTCAGGGACTGTCCCCTTTTCGACGGTCGCGTTAGGGGACAGTCCCTGAAGGGACAGTCCCCGGTTGGGACTGCGGTATCTTGTGAGGCGCCCCGTGCTCGGCAAGAACCCGCGATAGGGGTCTTCGGCATAGACGCGGTTTTCGATGGCCCAACCGTCGATTTTTACATCATCCTGTGTGAACGCCAGCTTTTCCCCCGCTGCAACGCGGATCATCTGTTCGACCAGATCGATGCCTGTGATGCACTCGGTAACGGGATGCTCGACCTGCAACCGCGTGTTCATTTCGAGGAAGTAGAAGCTCTCGCCGCTGGGGTCAGCGCCGGAGACGATCAGTTCTACCGTGCCTGCCGAATAATAGCCCACCGCACGCGAAAGGGCGACGCATTGCTCACCCATTGCCTTGCGCATCTTGGGCGTCACGAACGGCGAAGGCGCTTCCTCGACGACCTTTTGGTGGCGCCGCTGAATCGAACATTCGCGTTCGTTGAGATAGAGAATATTGCCGTGCTGATCGCCCAATATCTGGATTTCGATATGGCGCGGGTTGAGGATGAATTTCTCGATAAAGACGCGGTCGTCGCCGAACGAATTCAGGCCTTCACGCTTGGTCGCCTCGAACCCTTCGCGCACGTCCTGCTCATTATAGGCAAGCCGCATCCCCTTGCCGCCGCCGCCGGCGCTGGCCTTCATCATCACCGGATAGCCGATTTCCGCCGAAATCCGCACCGCATGTTCGGTATCGTCAATCTCGCCAACGAAACCGGGAACGACATTGACGCCCGCCGCCATCGCCAGCTTTTTCGATTCAATCTTGTCCCCCATCGCCGCGATAGCGTTCACCGGCGGACCGATAAACGCGATATTTTCCTTAGCGAGCGCCTCGGCAAAGCTGGTGCGTTCGGACAGAAAGCCATAGCCCGGATGCACCGCCTCTGCACCGGTTTGCTTGCACGCCGCGATGATCTTGTCGGCCAGCAAATAGGACTGCGCAGCAGGCGAAGGCCCGATATGCACCGCCTCGTCGGCCATTTGCACAAACGGCGCACGCGCATCGGCATCGGAATAGACCGCAACAGTCGCGATCCCCATGCGACGCGCGGTCTTGATGATCCGGCAGGCAATTTCGCCGCGGTTGGCGATCAGGATTTTTTTGAACATTACTACTCCGCGAAAACTGGACTGGCGTCGGCAAAAACGCGGATTGAGGTTGCTAGACCCTGATCGTTTCGATCGGTGAGTGCGACTGCATGGGTGGTAACTCGGCGGCCGTCATGGCGAACATAATGGTTCAGCGCCTCCAGCATGAAAGAGCTATCCGAGCCATAAATGTTGAGCGGTTCATGTTCTATCGAAGCAAACGCCTGCCAATATCCGGACAGCATTCCAACGACCGCGTCTTTTCCTGAAACGGGACTTTCATTATTAAACTGTATCGAAACATCATCTGCCAGAAAATCGGCATAGGCGGCTATATCCAGCTTATCCATCGCGTCTAGATACTGGTTGATATACCAATCTGTGGCCTTTTCGCTGAGTTGATTTATCCGGAGACTGTTCAATATCATTTCGCTTTCCTTTTATTCGCTACAAGGCCTGGCACTTTTAAGCGCTGATCTTTTCAATCGTTTTACACGCCCTTAATGGCTCCTCCGCCTCCATCGCTCGCAACCCCAGCTTCGCCAGCATCGCCGCGTCCTTGTCGTCGCCTGCATTGGCGGCGGTCAAAAGCTTGTCGCCGGTGAAGATGCTGTTTGCACCGGCCATGAAGCACAAGGCTTGCGTCGCTTCGGACATTGACTCGCGACCGGCACTCAGCCGCACCATACTCATCGGCATGGTGATCCGCGCCACGGCAATCGTGCGAACGAATTCGATATCGTCAATCTTCGCCAGCGGCGTATCGGCTAGCATATCGCCCAGCACGGTGCCCTTCACCGGCACCAATGCGTTTACCGGCACGCTTTCGGGGTGGGCCGGCAAGGTCGCCAGCGTGTGGATGAAGCCCACCCGGTCGGCGCGCGTTTCGCCCATGCCGACAATCCCGCCGCTGCATACATTTATGCCCGCGCGCCGCACCTCGGCCAGCGTGTCGAGCCGGTCCTCCATCGTCCGCGTGGTGATGATCTCGTTGTAGCGCTCCGGCGAAGTGTCGATATTGTGGTTGTAATAATCGAGCCCCGCCTCGGCGAGCATATCGGCTTGGGCGGGCGTCAGCATTCCTAAAGTCATGCAGGTTTCCATGCCCATGGCCCTCACGCCCTTCACGATCTCGACAATCGCGGGCATGTCGCGGTCCTTGGGGTTGCGCCACGCCGCGCCCATGCAGAAGCGGTGCGAGCCATTATCCGCCGCCTGCGCCGCCTTTTGCAGCACGGCTTGCACATCCATCAGCTTGGTTGCTTCAACGCCGCTGTCGGCCTTCACCGACTGGCTGCAATAGCCGCAATCTTCGGGGCAGCCGCCGGTCTTGATGCTGAGCAGTGTGCAAAGCTGAATCTGCCCCACCGCATGATGCGCGCGGTGGACGGTTGCGGCCTGATAGACCAGTTCGTCGAATGGCAGGTCGAACAGGGCGGCGATTTCTTCGCGGGTCCAGTCGGTTCTTGTCATTGGAAAATCGCCAGAAAAAGTGCAAGATAGGCTCCGATACCAAGCGACAACGCGAATGACGAAACCATACGGTAAATTTTGATTGATTTGGGGATTGGTAGCCCCCGAAGCCGGGCTTTGGTCAAAACATCAAGGCCGGACAAAGCGGTGCCGCCCGAAATGCTGATTAATCCAACCACGAGCAACATGCCGCTGCCGCTCACCTGTTCCTCGCCTTGCGAAATCGACAGCACCCCACCAAGCGCGACCAACGCAAGCGTTGTGAGATGCTTGAAATAATCATATAGCATCAACTCGGTATGCCTTTCCGCATCATTCAGCGGTAAGCCATCGCTCGATATCGTCATTCCGCAGCCTCCTGTGCGTCCAATGGCGGCATATTATGGCCGAGCATCCGCAAAACATCGGCGGCGCATTCGACGACATTGCTGCCGGGGCCGTAAATGCCCTGCACGCCCGCATCGCGCAAGAAGTCATAATCCTGCGGCGGTATGACGCCGCCGGCGATGACCTTGATGTCGCTCCGGCCCGCTTCGCGCAGGCCTTTGATGAGCTCGGGGATCAGCGTCTTGTGACCGGCGGCGAGCGAAGATGCGCCCACCACATCAACCGAGCTTTCGAGCGCAAGCACGACCGTTTCCTCCGGCGTCTGAAACAGGGGGCCGGACACAATTTCAAAGCCCATATCGCCAAAGGCCGACGAGATGACGTTCGCCCCGCGATCATGCCCGTCCTGCCCCATTTTTGCGACGAGCAATTTTGGCTTGCGGCCCAAACGGCGCTCGACGGACTGAACGCCTTCGACAACCTGAGCCCAGCGTTTGTCGAATTCATAGGCGCTGCCGTAGATACCTGAAACGGGCGTTGGCGTCGTGCCATAACGACCGAACACCGCCTCCATTGCGTCGGATATTTCGCCGAGTGAAGCACGCGAACGGGCGGCGACTACGGCGAGTGCCAGTACGTTGCCGCTTGACTTTGCGCCTTCGGTCAGTGCCGACAAAGCCGCCTGACATGCCGCCTCATCGCGTGACGCTCGCATCTTCGCCAACCGCGTAATCTGGCCCTGCCGGACCATGTCATTGTCGACTTCAAGCGTTTCCAGATGGTCTTCGGTGCCAAGCCGGTATTTGTTGACACCGACGATAACGTCCTCGCCCTTGTCCACCCGCGCCTGACGCGCGGCGGCGGCTTCTTCGATGAGGCGTTTGGGCATGCCGGAGGCGACCGCCTTGGTCATTCCGCCGAGTTCGTCGACTTCGCCGATAATCTTCCATGCTTGGTCGACCAGTTCGGCGGTCAGCGCTTCGATATAATAGCTGCCGCCCAAAGGATCGACGACCTTGGTAATGCCGGTCTCTTCGGTCAGGATGATCTGCGTGTTACGCGCAATCCGCGCCGAAAACTCGGTGGGAAGCGCAATCGCTTCATCGAGCGCGTTGGTGTGCAGCGACTGCGTGCCGCCCAATGTCGCGGCCATTGCCTCGATAGTGGTGCGGATCACGTTGTTGTAGGGGTCCTGCTCCTGCAACGACACGCCCGATGTCTGGCAGTGCGTGCGGAGCATTTTGGAGCGTTCGTCCTTAGCGCCCAGCCCATCCATCACCCGGTGCCACAATGTCCGCGCGGCGCGCAGTTTCGACACCTCCATGAAGAAATTCATGCCGATGCCGAAGAAGAACGAGAGACGCCCCGCGAACGCGTCGATATCCAGCCCGCTCTCCATCGCGCGCTGCACATATTCCTTGCCGTCGGCGATGGTGAAAGCCAGCTCCTGCACCGCGGTCGCCCCGGCTTCGTGCATATGATAGCCCGAGATCGAGATGCTGTTGAACTTGGGCATATTGGTGCTGGTGTAAGCGATGATGTCCGACACGATCCGCATCGATGGTTCGGGCGGGTAGATGTATGTGTTGCGGACCATGAACTCCTTGAGGATGTCGTTCTGGATCGTGCCGTCGAGTTGAGCTTGCGCAACGCCCTGCTCCTCTCCTGCGACGATGAAGAAAGCCAGGATCGGAATGACCGCGCCGTTCATCGTCATGCTGACGCTCATCTGATCGAGCGGGATGCCATCGAACAGGATTTTCATATCTTCGACGGAATCGATGGCGACGCCTGCCTTGCCGACATCGCCGACGACGCGGGGATGGTCGCTGTCATAGCCGCGGTGCGTGGCAAGATCGAAGGCGACGCTTAGGCCTTTTTGCCCGGCGGCAAGATTGCGGCGGTAGAATGCGTTCGATTCCTCGGCCGTGGAAAAGCCCGCATATTGGCGGATGGTCCAAGGGCGGCCTGCGTACATCGACGCACGAACCCCGCGCGTAAACGGCGCGAAACCGGGAAGGCCCGGGTCGCCGGTATCGTCCGCCGTGTAAAGCGGCTTCACGGATATGCCCTCGGGCGTGTGCCAGGTCAGGTCCTTGCCTTTGACCTCTTTCTCAGCCGCTTTTTGCCAGTCGTCGTAACTTGCCATTAATCTTTCCCAAATTCCCTCTCTCCTTCAGGGGAGAGGAGCGAGACTTTGGTCTGCGTCAGCAGGCCTTAGTCGCAGCGGAGAGGGGCGCTCCCCTCTCCAAGTCCGGCTAGCCAGCAAGCTGGCAAGCCTCCCTATCCTCTCCCCTAAAGGAGAGAGAGCAATTACGCCCCCTTAAACTCTGCCTTGCGCTTCTGCAAAAAGGCAATGCCGCCCTCCTTTGCATCGGCGCTGTCGCCAGCAATCTTCTGCGTCTCCGCCTCCCGCGTCAGCGCGCTGGCATAATCCATTTCAAGCGCAGTCGCGATATTCTGGCGCATTAGGCCCAGTGCTAATGTCGGGCCGTTCGCCAGCTTGGTCGCCAATGCCCGCGCTTCGGTCATCAACTCAGCATCCTCGACGCATTTGTAGATCAATCCCCATTCCGCCGCCTGCTCACCGCCGATTTTTTCGCCGAGCATCATCATCTGCGTCGCGCGCGCCTTGCCGATCAGGCGCGGCAGCATCCAGCTTGCGCCGCCATCGGGGACTAGGCCGATATTGACGAAGGCTTGCAGGAAATAGGCCGACCGCGAAGCAATCGCGAAGTCGCTGCACAAGGCAAGGCTGCACCCGACGCCTGCCGCCGGGCCGTTGACTGCGGTGATGATGGGCACGCTCAGTTTCGACAGTTTGACCATCGTCGGATTATAACTGCGGGTCAGCGCGCCATAAGGTCCGCTCGCACCCAAAGCCGCCGCCCCGCCTCGCGTCTGCAAATCCGCACCCGAACAGAACGCCCTGCCCTCGCCGGTGATAATCAACGCCCGCGAACCGTCCAGATTATCGAGTGCTTCACTAATCTCGTCCGCCATCTGCGGCGGCATCGCGTTCAGCCGCTCTGGGCGGTTGAGGGTGATGGTCGCGATATTATCCGCAAACTCGAGGCGGATGGTTTCGTAGGTCAAATGTCAGTCCCTCGTAATAGAATCCGTTCGCATCGAGCCCAGTCGAGATGCCGTGAAGTCGTGCGCGCCTTATGGGTGTCTCGACTGGGCTCGACACGAACGGAAAATGTTCAATGCCCGCCCGAATTCGCCACCTCCATAATCTCCGTCAACACCCCGCCCATATCCTTTGGATGCACAAAGAAAATCAGCGTTCCGTGCGCGCCGATGCGTGGTTCGCCCAGCACGCGTTTGCCCATCACCTCGAACTCCGCCTTGGCGGCGTGGATGTCGGGCACTTCGTAACAGACATGATGCTGCCCGCCCGCCGGGTTCTTCTCAAGGAACGCCGCGATCGAGGCATTGCCCGGCAGCGGCTCGATCAACTCGATCTGCGTGCCGTTCATCGCGCCGCCCGAACCGGGCGTATCGACAAAGCAGACCTTCACCCCCTGATCGGGCAGGTCGAACGGCTCATGAATTTTCGTCGCGCCCATCACGTCGCGGTAAAAGACGATGCTGTCCGCGATGGAGGGCGTCGCTACGCCGATATGGTTGAGGCGGCCTAGTTTCATTATTCCAGCCTCGGTGTGCCACCGGCGCGGCTTGACATTTCGATCATGGTCTCAATTCTGATCAAACGCCGCTCGTGATCGAGCAAGTCACGCCCGTCCTGCTTCACATCGTCGGCCATTTTATCAATTGCGCGCTCAAGATTTTCGACGCGCGAGCGAAGAAGAATGACGCTTTCAATCGCCTTATAGGCGTCGCCAAACGCGCTCATCGAAGCGCTTGTCGTTGCGCGCGCAACTCGGCGAGTTCGACATGAGTTGTCTCCAGTTTCGCGGCCATACGATCAAAACTAGCCTCAATTGCCGGAAGAGCTTCGTTGAGCTCCGCTATAAGGATGGACATCTTTTCCTCGTCGTTAAGCGGCGATTCCGCCATGTAGCTCATCGTGGCCTCACGCAGGACATTGCCAACGCTCTTGCCTTGCGATTTGGCGAATATTTCCAGCGCCGCTTTTTGTTCGGCGCTGGTTAGATAAGTTACGCGTTCAGTTTGCATGTCGCACACTCCTTCACATTATAAGGTCATTATAATGTTAAGCGGGGTATATGCAAGCGACATCACATCGCGGTAAAAGACGATGCTGTCCGCAATGGAAGGCGTCGCGACGCCGATATGGTTGAGGCGGCCTAGTTTCATACTCACAAGTTCCCCGTCAGGATCATAACTCCAACTGCCAAGCCGCCAATGCCTAAAGTTGCAACAACAACTGCTATAAATATATTAGTTACGAAAGCGATCCGGTACTGCATCTCTCCGTCACGCCGATCATAGCGCGCGCCCCGAACATAAATTATACCAGTATTGCGCGCCGTGCGGAAATTGGCCCAAACAAAATACCATCCGACTAACCCAACGAAAACCGCTCCTAGGCATGCGAGTAACGCTCCAATCATAACGGAATATTGTCATGCTTCTTCCAAGGGTTTTCCAACGCCTTGTTCCGCAGTTTGCGTAAGCCCAAAGCAATCCGTTTCCGCGTCGAATGCGGGTAGATGACCTCGTCGATAAAACCCTTGCTCGCCGCGACGAAGGGGTTGGCGAAGCGGTCTTCATATTCCTTTGTCTTCTCGGTAATTTCCTCTTGTCCAAGCCCGCGGAAGATGATTTCCACCGCGCCTTTTGCGCCCATCACCGCGATTTCGGCGGTGGGCCAGGCGTAGTTGAGGTCGCCGCGCAGATGCTTTGACGCCATCACGTCATAGGCGCCGCCATAGGCCTTGCGCGTGATGACGGTGATTTTGGGCACGGTCGCCTCGGCATAAGCGAACAGCAGCTTTGCGCCGTGCTTGATGATGCCGCCGAATTCCTGCGCGGTGCCGGGCAGGAAGCCGGGGACGTCGACGAAGGTGATGATCGGGATTTCGAACGCATCGCAAAAGCGGACGAAACGCGCCGCTTTGCGGCTGCTGTTGATGTCGAGCACGCCCGCCAGCACCATCGGCTGATTGGCGACGATGCCAACGGTGCGGCCCTCGATACGGCCGAAACCGATGATGATGTTCGCTGCGTGGGTTGGCTGCACCTCGAAGAAATCGGCTTCGTCGACCGTTTTGCGGATCAGCTCGTGCATATCATAAGGCTGGTTCGCGCTCGGCGGGATCAGCGTGTCGAGGCTTGGCTCCATCCTGTCCCAATCGTCTTCGGTCGGGCGCTCTGGCACGCCCATTCGGTTATTTTCGGGTAGGTAATCGAAGAAATCACGGGTCGCGAGCAAGGCCTCGATATCATTCTCGAACGCATTGTCGGCCACGCCAGATTTGGTGGTATGCGAAACCGCGCCGCCCAGTTCCTCCTGAGTCACCACTTCGTTGGTCACGGTCTTGACCACATCGGGGCCTGTGACGAACATATAGCTTGAGTCCTTCACCATGAAGATGAAGTCGGTCATTGCCGGGCTGTACACCGCGCCGCCCGCGCATGGCCCCATGATGAGGCTAATCTGCGGCACCACGCCCGATGCCAGCACGTTACGCTGAAACACTTCGGCATAGCCGCCAAGGCTCGCCACGCCTTCCTGAATACGTGCGCCGCCGCTGTCGTTCAGGCCAATGACCGGCGCGCCGACCTTCATCGCATTGTCCATCACTTTACAGATTTTCATCGCATGCGCTTCGGACAGCGAGCCACCGAACACGGTGAAATCCTGACTGTAGACATAGACCAGACGGCCATTGATTGTGCCGCTGCCCGTCACTACGCCGTCGCCGGGGATTTTCTGTTCCGCCATGCCGAAATCCGTGCAATTATGCTCAACATAGGCGTCGAGTTCTTCGAAGCTGCCCTCGTCGAGCAATATATCGAGCCGTTCGCGCGCGGTCAGGCGGCCCTTGGCATGTTGCGCATCAATCCGCTTCTGCCCGCCACCCATTTTCGACGCCGCGCGCCGCGCTTCCAGTTCAGCGATATTGGCCGACATGTAGGCTCCCCAATTGCTTATTTATACGAATGTCTTGGCACCCCATTTCGCCAAATGCAAATATCGAATGGCGGTTTTGCACTGCCAAATTAGTCAGTATCCCGTTATAGGCACGCGCATGTCAGACCAACATCCCATTAAGGTTGCCGCGCTCTATCGCTTTGTGGCGTTCGACAAGCCCGAAGAATTGCAGCCGCAGATACAGGCGCGATGCAATGCAAACGGGATCAAGGGCACGATATTGCTTGCGCATGAAGGCATCAATGGAACGGTCGCTGGGGCTCCCGATGCCATCGATGCGCTGGTGGGTTATCTCCGCAAGTTACCCGGCTGCGACGAACTCGAGGTCAAATACAGCCATGCCGATGAGATGCCATTCTACCGCATGAAAGTGCGGCTGAAGAAAGAGATCGTGACGCTAGGCGTCGAGGGCATCGATCCCAAGCGCGAAGTCGGGACTTATGTCCAGCCAGAGGATTGGAACGCGCTGATTTCCGACCCCGACACAGTCTTGATCGACACCCGCAACGATTATGAAGTGGCTATCGGCACGTTCGAAGGTGCGGCTGATCCCAAAACTAAGTCATTCAGCGAATTTCCCGAATGGTTCCGAGAGCATCGCGATGAGCTTGCCGTTGGCAAAACCAAATTCGCGATGTTCTGCACCGGCGGTATCCGCTGCGAGAAATCGACGGCGTTTTTGAAGGCCGAGGGGATCGACGAGGTCTATCATCTCGAAGGCGGGATCCTGCGCTATCTCGAAACCGTCCCCGAAACCGACAGCAAGTGGCAAGGCGAATGTTTTGTTTTCGACGAGCGCGTTTCGGTGACGCATGGGCTTAAACTTGGCTCGATGGAACTGTGCCACGCCTGCCGCCGCCCGACTTCTGGAGCCGACAAGGCATCCGAGCATTTCGTCGAAGGCGTCGCCTGCCCCGCGTGCTATGCGGAACGCACGGACGAGGATCGCGCAAGATTTGCGGAACGACAGAAGCAAATTGCACTCGCCAAGAAACGCGGCAAGCAACATATTGGGGTGAACCCGCGCGCAGGATCATGAACACAAATTTCCGTTCGCATCGAGCTTCGTCGAGATGCCGAGACACTGTGCGCGTCCTATGGGGTGTCTCGACTGCGCTCGACACGAACGGGTTTAGGCTGGCGTGACTGATCGCCCCATCCTCTACAGCTTCCGCCGTTGCCCATACGCGATGCGCGCGCGGATGGCGATTGCGGTCAGCGGCGCGCAGGTCGAACTGCGCGAAGTGATACTTCGTGACAAGCCGCTTCAAATGATCGAAGTTTCGCCAAAGGGGACCGTGCCGGTTTTGCTATTAACCAATGGAGAGGTGCTGGAAGAAAGCCTCGACATCATGCACTGGGCTCTTGCACACAATGACCCGGAGATTTGGCTCAAGCAAGTCGAGGATGAATTGATCGCCGCCAATGACGGGCCTTTCAAACAGGCGCTCGACCGCTACAAATATCCGCACCGCTTCGATCTGCCCGATGGGTTGGAGCATCGCGACGCGGCGATGGAGCATTTATCAGACTTGGACAGGCGGCTAACCATCGCACCGTTTCTTGGTGGCGGCCAGCGCGGCTTCACCGATATCGCGCTGTTCCCTTTCGTGCGTCAGTTTGCCGCCACCGATCAGGCTTGGTTCGACGCCCAACCCCTGCCCGCGCTGCAACGCTGGCTCAACGGCTTGCTGCAATCGGAGTTATTCGCCGAAATCATGACCCGCTACCTACAATGGAAAGCGGACGATGAAACAGTTCATTTTCCATAGACCGTAGTGCTGAACCTGCCGAAGCACGCCTGACCGACAAGCGCCCTTTGACAAGCTCCCTTCGACAAGCTCCCTTCGACAAGCTCAGGGCTACGGTAAGTTCTTAAGCTACTTCAACAGCACCAACTCTTCGGCCATGCTCGGATGCAATGCGACGGTATCGTCAAAATCCTGCTTGGTGAGTTTCGCTTTCACCGCAATCGCAGCCGCTTGCATGATTTCGCCGCTGTCCGGCCCGATAAGGTGCAGGCCAACCACCTTCTCGTCCGCCCCGGCGACAACCATCTTGTAAATCGCGCGCTCGTTGCGGTCGGCCAGGACGTTTTTCATCGCCCGGAAGTCGCTTTTGTAAACCTTGACGTCATCATGGTTCGCGCGGGCTTCTTTTTCGGTCATGCCAACACTGGCGATGGGCGGATTACTGAAGACGGCGGTGGGAATGTGGTCGTAATTGACCGTCCTCGGATTGTTGCCGAAGACCGTGTCGGCAAAAGCGTGGCCTTCGCGGATGGCTACCGGGGTCAGCTGGACGCGGTTGGTGACGTCGCCGACGGCATAGATGCTCGGGATATTGGTGCGGTTGTCGTCACCGACCTTGACCGAGCCGTCTGTGGCGAGCTCGACACCCACTTCTTCGAGCCCCAAAGCCTTGCTATGCGGCGTGCGGCCGATGGCCCAGAGCAAAAGGTCGGTTTCGATTTCCTCGCCGTCTTCGCCTTTGATCAGCAAGCTGCCGTCGTCGCGTTTCTCGATTTCATCGAACCGGATGTTGAAGCGGATATCAATTCCCTTTTGACGGCTGATCTCGACCAGACGATCGACGATTTCGTCGTCATAACTGCGTAAGGTGCGGTCGCCGCGGGTAATCAGCTTCACTTCGACGCCAAGTTCGTTGAAGATGCCTGCAAACTCGTTCGCGATGTAGCCCCCGCCCGCAATCACCGCGCGTTTTGGCAATTCGGGCAGGCTGAATACCTCATTGGAGGTGATGCCATGCCCGGCACCAGGAATGTCTGGGACCGAAGGCCATGCACCCGTGGCGATGAGGATATTGGCGGCAGTGATATCGCGGCCGCTGACGAGTTGCACACTGTTTGGGCCGGTGACGATAGCGCGTTCGCGAAAAACCTCGATATTGTGGTTGCCCAGCGTCTGCCCGTACAGCCCTTCAAGCCGGTTTACCTCTGCGGCGACATTGTCGCGTAGAACGTTCCAGTCGAAAGTTGCGCCTTCGGTGTCCCATCCGAACCGTTTTGCATCGGCCAAGTCCTCAGCGAAATGCGAGCCGTATACCAGCAGCTTCTTTGGCACGCAGCCACGAATGACGCAGGTGCCGCCGACGCGATGTTCTTCGGCGACAGCCACGCGCGCGCCGTGCGATGCAGCGATACGTGAAGCGCGGACGCCACCGGAACCTGCACCGATGACGAAAAGGTCATAATCAAAGCCTGACATTGGGGCGCCTTTCTGTTGCGGCGGAGATATGGTTACAGCATGGCCTAATAGCCAAGTGCATTAACTGCGCTGTGTTATCGAACAAAGCGATTACATTCAAACATTGCCGAGCGCCGCTTCAATAAGTGCCGTGGTCGAAGGGTCAAAGCCCGACGCGCCGTTTTCGCCGATGCTTTTGGCGATCTGCTTGCCCAGCTCCACACCAAACTGGTCGAACGGGTTTATCCCCAGCAGCACCGCGTTGACGAAAGTGCGATGCTCGTAAAAGGCAATGAGCGCACCTACGGTCGACGGCGTGACGTCATCAAGTAATATGGTCGTCGAGGGGCGATTGCCTACATAATTGCGCGCGCCGTCGTCCGATTGCCTACCCGCCATCAAAGCCGCCCCTTGGGCAAAGCAGTTGACGAGCAACGTCTCGTGATGCGCGGGGTCAAAATCATGGCCCGGCGTCTTGCTGGCAATAAACTCAACCGGGATGAGGTGTGTACCCTGATGGAGCAGTTGGAACACGGCATGCTGCGCGTCGGTGCCCACCCCACCCCACGTAACGGGCGCGCTATGGCGTCGCAGCGGCTGGCCGTCTGATGTCACCGACTTGCCGTTCGATTCCATCTCCAGTTGCTGAAGATAGTCGGGCAGCAAGCGAAGGCGTTCGTCATAGGCAAATACCGCTCGTGTCTCGCACCCCTTGGCCTGTGCATAATAGAGATCGGCAAACGCTGCCAAAGTCGGGGCATTTTCCAGAACCGGCGCATTGCGGAAATGCCGGTCCATAGCGGCCGCACCCTCCAGCAATTCTTCATAGGCGGCCCAGCCAAGGCCAAGCGCAACGGGAAAGCCGATCGAACACCAGAGCGAATATCGCCCACCTACTGCTTCATTGAACGGAAGCACACGGCTCTCGTCTATGCCCCATTCGATTGCCTTGTCTGGATAGGCGGTTAGCGCGACGAATTGCGCATAGGGGTCGGCAACGCCGCCCTCGCGCATCCACTCCATCGCGCTGGTGGCATTGAGCAACGTTTCGGTCGTTGTGAAGGTCTTGGAGGCCACCGCAACGATGGTCTTGTGCGGGTCCATGCCCTTGACTGCTTCGGCCAGCGCCGCGCCGTCAACGTTCGATACGACCTTGACGTCATAGCGCGCATCGTCCCGCCCCAGGGCGTCGACCAGCAATTTCGGGCCAAGCGCCGACCCGCCAATACCGATATGAAGAATATGCCGCATTTCGCCCAAGGCGCCCGCATCGATTGCCTCGATCAACCCCCGCATCCGGGCCTGCAATCCGCGCGCGTTGTTCACAGCATCGGCACTGCCTGTGCCGCGTTCGGCGCTATGCTCGGCTGCGCGTCCTTCGGTGGCGTTCACGATCGCGCCGCAAAAAAGCGCCTCCTTGGCGTCGGCAAGGCCCATGGCGTCCGCCATTCCGGTAAAGGCATTCAGCAATGCCTCGTCCAGATGGGTTTTGGAAAAATCGAAGCGCAGCCCGGCTTCTTCGACGGTCAACTTCGCGACGCGATCGGTGTCAGCCTCGAATAGCGCTGTCAGGCTCTGCGTCTTGTATTCTTCGACCTGGTTCCAACTGTCTGCCGTCATCACAAATCCTTCTCTGCTGGCGTCATGGCCGCCGCTTCAACTCGGCGCTGGTCAATAGCTTGGCTTCGCATTAGAAGGCCAGACAATCCAGCAGGGCCTTCCAACTTTTTCGCGAGTTTCCGTGACGACAACATCTGAAAATAGAAACGGGTTCGACAGCCAAGGCACCGAACCCGCGGTCGGCGGTAAATCTTCTTCGGAATGGCGGGAATATGGGACTTTCCTGCTAAAGCTAGCGTTATTCGTATTCATCCTGCGCAGTTTCATCGTTTCGCCGTTCAACATTCCTTCGGAATCGATGCAGCCGCGTTTGTTGATCGGCGATTACCTGCTCGTTTCGAAGTGGCCGTACGGATATTCGGAACACAGCATCTCGTTGCCAAACAGGGTGGTCAGATGGTTTGCGACGATAGGCGTCAATGCCGATGAGTTGTCGGATCCCACCAAGTCCGGTTTCAGGATATTTGCGTCGCAGCCGGAGCGTGGCGACGTCGTGGTGTTCAAGGCTCCGCCCACGCTAAGGGACGACTATATCAAGCGCGTCATTGGCTTGCCCGGTGACGTCATCCAGATGCGGGCCGGCATATTGGAAATCAACGGTGTGGCGGTAAAGAAGGAGCGGATTGCCGACTTCGTCATTCCGGTCACTGACAATATGAAAGACGCCGCCGCGCTGGAAGGAACGCCCTTCCCGTGCTGGCAGCCGGATTTTGAGGAGACCGCGGCAGCAGGCGGAACCCAGTGTCGCTATCCCCGTTACCGGGAAACACTTCCTGAAGGGCGCAGCTATGAGATACTCGACCTGGATAGCGGCCTTCCGGGGGACGATACCGAAGCATTCGTTGTCGGTGAAGGTGAAGTGTTCCTGATGGGTGACAATCGCGACCGAAGCGCTGACAGCCGCTTTCCGGCGGATGGCAAAGCAATCGGAATCGTGCCGCAGAAATATCTGGTCGGGCGTGCTCTGGTGTCGGTATTTTCGACCGATGGCTCGGCGCGATGGCTGCTACCCTGGACCTGGTTCAGTGCGGCCCGCTGGGACCGGATAGGGCAGGACTTTTGAGCCAGCACGGATATGGTGCCTGGCTGGCCGAATTGTTGCCGGTCGCGCCCAACGATGCTGCCCTCTACGAACGCGCCTTGACGCATGGCAGCACCGGCAAGCCGGACTATCAGCGCCTGGAGTTTTTGGGAGACCGGATCTTGGGGCTGGTTATCGCCGATATGCTCTACCATCGCTATTTCGATGAGGCGGAGGGCCGCCTATCGCACCGGCTAAACGCACTGGTGTCGGGGAGCACCTGCGCAGACATTGCGCGGCAGATCGATTTGCCGCCGTACGTCCGCCTCGGCAAACAGGCGCGTGATGATGGAGCGCAGCAAAGCGACAATGTGCTGGGTGACGTCATCGAAGCTATTATCGGTGCACAATATCTCGATCACGGTTTGGAGGCCGCGCGGACGCTTATCGAGCGCCTTTGGGGACCGCTGATCGAAACCGCCAACGGCGCACCCAAGCATCCGAAATCCGCACTTCAGGAATGGTGCGCCGCCAATGGCCGCAAGGTTCCCGAATATTCCATCAGCAAGAAAGAAGGCCCTCCCCACGCCATGCGTTTTGAAATCACCGTCACGGTGAAGGGGTTCGACCCGGTCAGCGCCAGCGCGAATAGCAAGCAGGCAGCGGAAACCGCCGCAGCGCTCGCGTTTCTGGAGGCGCACGCATGACCAGAAGATGCGGTCATGTCGCGATCATAGGTGCGCCGAATGCGGGTAAATCGACTTTGGTCAATGCAATGGTCGGCCAGAAGGTCGCCATCGTCAGCCCCAAGGCGCAAACGACGCGGACGCGGATGCTGGGTGTCGCGCTGGAAGGGGATACACAGATCATATTGGTCGATACGCCGGGTATCTTCGCAGCGCAGCGTAGGCTGGATAGAGCGATGGTGGCTGCGGCTTGGGACGGCGCGGGTGATGCTGATTTGATTGCGCTGATCGTCGATGGGCGTGCGGGTGCAGGGCCGAAGGTTGAGAAGATACTTGAGGGTTTGAAGGGCCGACCCGAACGCAAATGGCTGGTACTGAACAAGGTCGACATCGCGGCGAAGGAAAAGCTGCTGTTGCTGACCACGAAAATCACAGAAATCTGCGATTTCGAACAAATTTATTATATCAGCGCCGCGACTGGTGATGGCTTGACCGAGTTCAAAACCGCCATTGCAGAAGCTATGCCAGAGGGCGAATGGCATTTTCCGGAAGATCAGGTATCCGACGCCACCGACAGGCTGATTGCATCGGAGATCACGCGCGAGCAGCTGTATCTGCAACTGCATGAGGAATTGCCATATGCCAGCGCTGTGGAGACCGAAAAATATAGCGAACGTGAGGACGGCTCGCTCGAAATCCACCAACAGATATTGGTAGCCCGCCCGACACAGCGCGCGATCGTGCTGGGCAAAGGCGGCGCGCGGATCAAGGCAATCGGAGAGGCTTCGCGCACTGAGCTTGCTAAGTTGATGGGCGTAAAAGTCCACCTGTACTTGCACGTAAAGGTCCACGCCAAATGGGATGAAGACCGCGGCCTGTATCGCGACATCGGGCTGGAGTGGGTGGAGTAGGCATATTCCGTACATCGCACTATTTGTCATCCTCGCGAAAGCGGGGATCCATGGCCTGAAATGTCAGCTTAACACTACGTTTCAGGTCATGGACCCCCGATCAAGTCGGGGGTGACACTGTTCTTTTTGGCAAAGATTATTCTGCAGCTTTAGCGTTCGCCTTGGCCAGAACTCTCGCCTTGGACGTTGCGTTCTTCTTGGGAGCTGTCTTCTTCTTAGGCGCAGTCTTTTTCTTCGGCGCTGCCTTTTTCTTACCCTTGGGTGGCATTGCAGCGCGCGCATCGATCAGTTGCGCGGCTTCCTCAAGTGTCAGCGCGTCAGGCGATACCGACTTGGGCAGCGTCGCGTTGGTCGTGCCGTCGGTCACATAAGCGCCGAAGCGGCCCTCCATGACTTTGAGTTCCAACTCGGTGCGCGGGTGCTTGCCGAGTTCCTTTAGCGGAGCACGTGCCGCACCACGGCCACGACCGGGGTTGGCAGCGGCTTCGGCGAGTTTGACGACTGCGCTGTTCATGCCGGTTTCAAACACCTCGTTGGTCGACTGAAGCCGCGCATATTTGCCCGCGTGGGCGAGATAAGGTCCGTAGCGGCCAATGCTGGCGGTTACCGGTTCGCCGCTCTCGGGATGAATTCCGACGGTGCGTGGCAATGACAGGAGTTTGACCGCCCACTCAAGGCCGATATCTTCGGCCGGTATGTCCTTCGGCAGCGATGCCCGCTTGGCTTCCTTGCCCTCACCCATTTCGAAATAGGGTCCAAAGCGACCCGATTTGCGACTGACCTCAAGTCCGGTTTCGGGGTGCGCTCCAAGAATTTCAGGACCGGTATCTTCGCCATTTTCGCCGCCGGGCTGCGCAAATTTGCGGGTATATTTGCACTCGGGGTAATTCGAACAGGCAACAAAGGCGCCGAATTTGCCGCCGCGTAGCGCCAGCCTGCCATTGCCGCATTTGGGGCAAAGGCGCGGGTCGCTACCGTCTTCGCGCTCCGGGAACAGATAGGGGGACAGGAAGATGTCGAGTTCTGCGGTAACCTCGGACGGTTTCTGCTCCATGACTTCGACGGTCTTGGGCTTGAAGTCGCGCCAGAATGTTTCGAGAAAGGCCTGCCAGTCCGCTCGACCTCCGCTGATCTCGTCTAGCTGGTCTTCGAGGCCTGCCGTGTAGTCGTAGGCGACATAGCGTTCGAAGAACCGTTCAAGAAATGCTGTCAGGAGACGTCCGGATTCCTCTGCAAAGAAACGGTTTTTCTCTACGCGGACGTAGGCACGATCTTTCAGAACCTGGATCGTGGACGCGTAGGTTGACGGGCGGCCAATGCCTAATTCTTCAAGCCGCTTAACCAGCGTTGCTTCGGAAAAACGGGGCGGCGGCTGCGTGAAATGCTGCGTCTTTTCGACAGCATGCTTGGCAGGGGCGTCGCCCGCCGTCATTGGCGGCAGGATCGCGCCGTCTTCGCCCTCGCTGTCGTCGAGGCCTTCTTCATAAACCGCAAGAAAGCCAGGGAATTTCATCACTTGCCCCGTTGCGCGCAGACCAGTCTGGCCTGTGCCGTCGAGCATATCAACGGTGGTCCGTTCCATTCGAGCCGACGCCATCTGGCTCGCCATCGCGCGTTTGTAGATCAGGTCGTACAGGCGGCCATGGTCGCCGGAGCCAACCTTATCCTGTGAAAAATCAGTTGGACGGATGGCTTCATGCGCTTCCTGCGCATTCTTCGCCTTGGTCTGATAAACACGCGGCTTTTCGGGCAAATAGCCGCTGTCAAAGCGATCGGCGATGGTCTTCCGAGCGGCCGAAATGGCGCTGTGGTCCATCTGCACGCCGTCGGTCCGCATATAGGTGATCGCGCCGTCTTCATAGAGGCCTTGTGCCACGCGCATGGTGTGGCTTGCCGAAAAACCGAGCTTGCGCGCGGCTTCCTGCTGCAATGTCGAGGTTGTGAATGGCGGCTGCGGGTTGCGTGTGACGGGTTTGGTTTCGACGCTTTCGATAGTGAAATTGCCGTTTTCGACCGCCGCCCGCGCAAGCTCTGCATCGGCCTCGGTTTTCAAATCCATCTTATCGAGCTTCTGGCCCTCATGGCGAGTTAGCCGAGCCTCGAACTTCTGCCCTTTATGCTCCATATCGGCCTTCACCGACCAATATTCCTGGGCGCGGAAAGCTTCGATTTCGCGCTCGCGTTCGACGATCAGACGCAGCGCAACGGACTGCACGCGGCCCGCCGACTTGGCTCCCGGCAACTTGCGCCAAAGCACGGGCGAAAGCGTGAAACCAACGAGGTAATCCAGGGCGCGGCGGGCACGATAGGCGTCGATCAAATCCTCATCGAGCGCGCGCGGGTGCGCCATCGCCTCGGTCACGGCCTGCTTCGTAATCGCGTTGAACGTTACCCGCCCCACATTCTTCGGCAGCGCCTTCTTGTTTGCCAGCACTTCCTGCACATGCCAGCTGATCGCCTCGCCCTCTCGGTCAGGGTCGGTCGCCAAGATCAGGCCGTCGGCCTTTTTCGCTTCGTCGGTAATCGCCTTGAGCTGTTTTGCCTTGTCGGCGTAGTTATCCCACAACATCGAAAAGCCGTTTTCGGGATCCACAGAGCCATCCTTTGGCGGCAGGTCGCGGATGTGGCCGTACGAGGCCAGCACCTTGTAACCAGGCCCCAGATATTTCTCGATTGTCTTGGCTTTTGCAGGTGATTCAACGATGACTAATTGCATGATTTTCCGAACTTTTCCAAATCTCTCACGTATGCGCGTAGAATGGCGGGGTTAAAATCACGTCGTCAAGCGAGAAAAAATCAGGCGGCCAGACGAACCTTGCCGCCCGCCCCGCGCTCCAGTTTCCCGGCGAGTTCGATTTCGAGGAGTATCATCTGCACCACCGACTGGCTGCTGCCTGATTGGCGCACCAGCTCGTCGACTGAAACATAGGTCATCCCCATCAGTTCGATGACCGCGCGCCGGTCGGTGCTGTCGCCCTCATCAGTCATCGCTGCTACCTGCGGCAGAACTCTGCCAGGTTTCATCCGCACATCGAGCGGTCGTACCAGTTCGGCAATCTCACTGGCGTTCTGAACCAGAGTCGCGCCTTCGCGGATTAGTTGATTGCACCCGTGCGAGCGCGGGTCGAGCGGCGATCCTGGAACCGCCATCACTTCCCTGCCCGATTCCGCCGCCAGACGCGCAGTGATGAGCGAGCCCGATTTCGGCGCAGCCTCCACAACGACCGTTCCCATTGCGAGGCCGGCGATGATCCGGTTGCGATACGGAAAATGCCGCGCGCGCGGTTCGGTCGCTGGGGGCTGCTCAGCGATCAGCAGGCCGCGCTCTGCGATGGCCATCTGCAAGTCGCGATTTTCTGGCGGGTAGACCACGTCGATGCCGCCCGCGATGACCGCAACCGTTCCGTTGTCCAACGAGCCTGCATGCGCCGACGTATCGATGCCACGGGCGAGCCCCGAAATGACGGTAAAATCGCCTTGGCCAAGCTCGTAGGCCAACTGGCGAGCAAAGCGGCATGCCCCGGCCGATGCGTTACGCGCGCCCACGATAGCAATGCTGGACCGCGCCAGTAGAGCCAGGTTCCCCTTGACGGTCAACACGGGCGGCGCGTTGTCGATATGGCCAAGAAGCTCTGGGTAATCGGGATCGTCCAGAAACAAATAACGCGCGCCCAATGCCTCGACCGCCGCAATTTCCCGTTCAATCAAGCGCACGTCAGCCAACACAGCGTTCTTTCCGCCGCCGCGCATCACGCGGTCAGGCAAAGCTTCAAGTGCGGCCCTTGCCGTCCCGAAACGGCCAATAAGCTGGCGATAGCTGACCGGCCCGATATTGGGCGAACGAATAAGGCGCAGCCTGTCGAACTGGTCCTGGCTGCCCCCCATACTGCGGTTCAGCCCTTGCTTTTGCCGACGCGAGGCTCGGTGCCGTCAATAAGGCCTTCGATATTGGCCCGATGCTTCCAGAAGATGATCAGCGTGCATGCAACCAGCATCGCCACGAGTTCGTAACGACCGAAATAGGCGGCGGCGATGGGTGCCATGAGCGACGCCAACAACCCGGCGAGCGACGAGTAACGAAAAATAGCCAGTGCACCCAGCCACGTCACCGCGTAAACCACGCCACCTTGCCAGAACAAGCCAAAAATGATGCCAGCGAATGTAGCGACACCCTTACCGCCTTTGAACCGGAGCCAGACCGGATAGAGGTGCCCGAAGAACGCTCCGGCTGCGGCGACAATCTCGCTTCCGGCGAAGAACTCGCGTGCCAAGAAAACAGCGGCAAGACCCTTGAGCAGATCGAGTAACAGAGTCAGCGCCGCAAGCCCCTTGCGTCCCGTCCTCAAGACATTGGTTGCGCCGATATTGCCCGACCCGATATCGCGAATATCGCCGCCGCCGACTGCCTTGGTCAAAAGCAGACCAAAGGGTATCGACCCAAGCGAGTAGCCGAGCAGCAACGCCAAAATCGTATTGATCCAGAAAGCCGTCATTCGGCGAATCCCCTAACTGCCTGTATTGAGTAGCTGTTTTGTTCTCCCCGCTCAAGGGAGCATCGCTTGCCTTGGGCCGCTGCCGCAGATAACAGCGCGATATGCCTCTACCCGATGCTCCGCTGCTTTTTTTTGATTCCGGGATTGGCGGGCTTTCGGTCTTGCGAGCGGTGCAAGAGCGCCTGCCCCGGGCCGCAATCGTCTACGCGGCTGATTACGCCGGTTTGCCCTATGGGACGAAGAGTGAAGCGGAGATTGCCGCGCGTGTTCCCGCCCTGCTCGGCAGGCTAGTCGAGCGCTATCGTCCGCGACTAGTCACTATCGCGTGCAACACCGCCTGCACCATCGCCCTGTCGCATGTCCGCGCCGCGCTAGATGTTCCAGTGGTGGGAACGGTGCCGGCAATCAAGCCTGCTGCCGAGGCGACGCGCACCGGCGTTATCGGCTTGCTCGGCACGGCCGCCACCATCCGGCAGGCATATGTCGATCGACTACAATCCGACCACGCGGCGGGAATGACGTTGCTGCGCCATGCCGCGCCAGAGCTGGTCCATGCAGCCGAAGCAAAATTGCGCGGCGAGGCCGTTGATCCAGCGGTTTATGCGAAGGCAATGCGCGGCTTGACCGCAACACCCAACGGCGACCGGCTCGATGTTACCGCACTGGGCTGCACCCATTTTCCGCTGGTCCAAGAAGAACTCGCTGCGGTCTGCCCAGACATGCGCTTTGTGGATGGAGCGGCGGGAATTGCGCGGCGAATTGCCCATTTAACCGATGACCAAGATTGGCCCGACGAAAAACCCGGAGGCATTTTTGTCACCACTGGCGTTCTGCACGACGTCGAAAGTTTGCGACCGGCGCTTGCAAGCTACGGTTTGAGTCAGATCAAATCACTCTGAACGGAAATATTGCATGGCTGGAAGGCAAGGCGCGGCTTGTTGCAAGTCGTTCGCGCTAGATTTTTCCTTTTCCGGCGATTATGGGCGACGAGATGCTGCTGTAGCAGCGCGAACCGGGGTTGGTATTCCGTGAATTACGACGCAGTTTTCGACAAGGCAATCGACCGGCTCCACGCCGAGGGCCGCTACCGCGTATTCATCGACATCTTGCGCAACAAAGGCGCTTATCCCAACGCTCGTTGCTTTGCCGGGCATAATGGGCCGAAGCCGATTACCGTGTGGTGCTCGAACGATTATCTCGGGATGGGCCAGCATCCCAAAGTTGTAGCCGCGATGGAAGAGGCATTGCACGATGTCGGCGCAGGCTCAGGCGGCACGCGCAATATTGGCGGCAACACGCATTATCATGTCGAGCTTGAGGCTGAGCTCGCCGACCTGCACGGCAAGGGCGGAGCGCTGCTGTTCACGTCGGGCTATGTTTCCAACGACGCGACGCTGTCGACGCTCGCGAAGATATTGCCCGGCTGCATCATTTATTCCGATGAGCTGAACCACGCATCGATGATCGCGGGGATCCGCAATGCTGGCTGCGAAAAGCGGGTTTGGCGGCACAATGATCTTGCGCATCTCGAAGAGCTGCTTGCCGCTGACGACGAAGATGCTCCGAAGTTGATCGCGTTCGAGAGCGTCTATTCGATGGACGGCGACGTCGCGCCGATCGCGGCGATTTGCGACCTTGCCGACACGTATAACGCGCTTACCTATTGCGATGAAGTCCATGCAGTCGGCATGTACGGCGAACGCGGCGGCGGCATTACCGAGCGTGACGGCGTTGCCGATCGCGTCACAATCATCGAGGGCACGCTGGGCAAGGCTTTCGGCGTCATGGGCGGCTATATCGCGGCTGATCAGCGCATCGTCGATGTGATCCGGTCCTATGCGCCGGGGTTTATTTTTACGACATCGCTTTCGCCGGTGCTGGTCGCCGGCGTTCTTGCGTCAGTAAAGCATCTCAAAGCTTCGAGCGAGGAACGCGACGCGCAACAGGCGCATGCAGCGATGCTGAAATCGCTTTTAGCGGATGCAGGCCTACCTGTTATGCACAGCGAGACGCATATCGTTCCACTGATGGTCGGCGACCCGATCAAAGCCAAGAAGATCAGCGATATCCTGCTCGCCGAATATGGCGTGTATGTTCAGCCGATCAACTACCCCACTGTGCCGCGCGGCACCGAACGGTTGCGCTTCACGCCCGGCCCACACCATGACGAAGCAATGATGCGGGAACTTACCGCGGCGTTGGCGGAAATCTGGGAACGGATGGAAATGCGCGTCGCAAAGGCGGCTTAGCCGATCATAATCATCTGCGCATAGCCGCGATATGGCGCGGTAGTTTTCACTGGTCGCCTGACTATTTTGCCGAGCTCTTCGGCGAATTGCTCCAGCCCACTGCGCGGTTCGACATGGAATTTGGCGAGCCACGCCAGCAACGCTTGCCTGAACCATTTCTGCAATCTTTCCTGTTGGCCAAAGTCGACGATATGGATGCTGCCCTGGGTCGATAGCAACGCAGCCGCCCGCCGCAATGCGCCTTGCCAATCGGGTATCATCGACAGCGTGTAGGAAAACATGATCCGGTCGAAACGGGCCCTCCCAAATAACGAGACCGCGTCAAAATGCGCGGCGTCGGCGCGGCCTAATCCAGTTCGGTTGACACATTCGGCCCGACGAAGATTGAACAAAGCCGATTTCAGCATTTCTTCGGAAATATCGAGGCCATATAGGCGCGCGTCCGGCCATTTTCTTGCGATCTGGACCAGATTGCGTCCCGTCCCGCAGCCAATTTCTAGAACCGTGCCGCCATCAGGCACATCCATCTCCGCAATAAGACGATCCCGGCCAAGCAGATAATATTTGCGCGTCAGGTCGTAAATATGCCGCTGCCCGCGATAGACCTCGTCCATCAGGCCAGCATGATCGCCGGTAAGCGCCTGCACCATTCAGCCCTTCAGGACGTAAAGATGAACGCCGCCGTAAATCGCTGAACGGTCGCGCGCAGTGTAGTCGAGCGATTGGTCTGCCCGGTAGTCCCACCGTTCGAGCAGCGTATCGGGCAGCCGCCCGGGCAGCAGGCTGGGTTCGGCGGCGGTCCGGAAGAGCACGCGCGCGCCGGGGCGGGCGGTGCGGGTTACCTCGGTCCACAATGCGGTCAATTGCGCGTCGGTCATCCAGTCCTGCGCATCGAGGAAGATATACCGGTCGAAGCTCGCATCATCCGATTCGGCCAGCATGTCTGTCATATTGGCGTGGCGCATATTCACGCGGTCGGCGCGGGCTTTCACCGCCTCGTAGTTCGCCTCCTGCAAATAGGGCGGGAGCGGCATATCGGCACCCTTGCCATAGCCTCGCCCGAAAGCCTGCCAGGCGAAATAATTATCCTTGAGGTCGAAATCGCAGCTGAGCTTTTTCAAACGTGCGCGCAACACGTCGGCCATCCGGTTATCACCTGCCAGCGCATCATATTGGGCGGGCGGGATGCCGAGGCCGAAGAGCGACGAACGCTGGTCGGTAATCCAGCGGATGAACTTGCGGTCAAAGATCGGCGCGAGTTTGGTGTCGAAAATGAGCTGCTGCTCTTCGAGATTTTTCGCCTCGAGCAAAGCTGTTGGATCAATCCGGTGCAGCCTTGCCAGCAAATGCGCCAGCCCGATAAACCCGCCCAATAACCCGCGCTTATAGACGCCCGTTGCAAAGCCGTTGATCCGCCGCCTGCCAACCAGATCGCGGCCCTCCCAATAACGGCGGCTTGTGTCGTCAAGATGCGGCTGCACATGCGCCCTGTAGACGCGTACATTGGTGCGGGTGTCGGCATCGGCGAAGAAACGGCGGAACTGACGGTAATCGGGGATACTGCGCACTGCTGTCTGCTTCAACTTGCTGAGCGCGACATGTGCAGTGTTAAGGTCGACCGCGACGATTTCTGCGGGGTCAGCGGTGAGGTACGAAAAGACATTGCAGCCGCCGCTTGCAATAGTTGCGATGTGGTTGCCGGGCTGGATATCCAGCGCCTCCATATCGACGACCGGATCTTCCCAGATTTGCGCGTAAACCAGGCCGCGAAAGGCAAAGGCGAAAGCCTTGTCGAGCAATTTTTGCGGAGCCTCGCCTTCGTGGCGAATAACTGCTTCTTCAATTTTTCGATTTTTTGCCTGCGCCAATGTTGCTATCCCTTATGCCCGAACTTGTGTCAGGCATAAGCGAGCAATGTGACGTCATCATTTGGCTTTTGTGATGCTTTTCGGACTCGTCAGTTACCGCCAATCATCTTTGCGAACAGTTCCGGACCGACATTGCCGCCAGAGAGCGTGACAGCGGTAACGCCTTTCAACTCGACCTTTCCAGCCAGCACCGCCGCCAAAGCGACTGCTCCGCCCGGCTCGACCACCAGATGCAGTTTTTCAAACACCAGTCGCATGGCCGCGGCCACTTCTTCGGTATTCACAGCAACGCCGTTGGATACGCGCTGGCGCAAGACATCGAAATTGATGGGATAGGTTTGCGGCGTCTGCAATGCGTCGCAAGTGGTTGGATAAGTGAGGTCGTCCACCGGCAATATTTCGCCTGCCGCCAGCGAGCGGATGATATCGTCCCAGCCTTCAGGCTCGACGATGATGATTTCGGCGTCTGGGCAAGCGAGCGACAAGCCGGACGCAAGCCCACCACCGCCGCAGCACGAAACAATCTGGTCGGGTCCGCCAAGGCCTCGTTCTGCAAGCTGCGAGGCAATCTCGATCCCAGCGCTGCCCTGTCCCTCGATTACCCATGCGTCGCCAAAAGCGTGGACCAGCGTCGCCCCGCTTTTCGCCACAAGTTCGCCCGCAATCTGGTCGCGTGATTCGGTAGCGCGATCGTAGAGCACGATGTCGGCTCCGAGTGCCCTCGTCGCATCAAGCTTCATCTGCGGCGCGTTGGACGGCATCACGATTGTCGCCGCTATGCCAAGGCGTTTGGCGCCCCAGGCAACACCTTGGGCGTGGTTACCGCTTGAAATGCCGACCACACCCTTCGCGCGTTGTTCGTCGGTCAAATCGGTCAGCCGATGCCATGCGCCGCGGATCTTGAATGAACCAATCGGCTGCAACATCTCGGCTTTGCACCAGATGGTAACGCCGTCGACTTCGAGCGGTAATAAGGGCGTTTTCGGCAATAGGGCAGCCAGCTTCTCCATCGCGCGCAGTACACCTTCGCGTGAAGGCTTGCGGCCGGGCGAGAGCAATTCTTGTCCTGTCATAAAAGACCCCTATATGCGTGCGCTAACGAATCCCTGATAAAAGGAACGGGCGAATGAGCAAGGTATTGGTAATCGGTGCAGGCGGCGTCGGTTCGGTGGCGGTCCACAAGATGGCGATGAACCCGGACATCTTTAGCCACATCAGCCTTGCAAGCCGCACCAAATCGAAGTGCGATGCAATTGCCGCGTCGGTTCTGGAACGGACACGGGTAAATATCGATACTTATGCGCTCGATGCGGACGATGTAGCGGCGACGACCGCCTTGCTGAACCAGATCAAACCCGACCTGGTTGTCAACCTTGCGTTGCCCTATCAGGATCTCAATATTATGGACGCCTGCCTTGCCGCTGGCGTGCATTATATGGACACGGCCAACTACGAGCCGCTCGATGTTGCCAAGTTCGAATATCACTGGCAATGGGCGTATCAGGACCGTTTCAAAGATGCAGGCCTGACCGCGTTGCTGGGTTCGGGTTTTGACCCCGGTGTCACATCGGTCTTTACCACCTATCTCAAAAAGCATTATTTCGACCGCATCGACACGCTGGACATCTTGGACTGCAATGGCGGCGACCATGGTCAGGCCTTTGCCACCAACTTCAATCCCGAAATAAACATCCGCGAAGTGACGGCGGTCGCGCGGCACTGGGAAAATGGTGAGTGGGTGGAAACCCCGCCAATGTCGGTGAAACAGAGCTTCGATTTTGAGGCGGTTGGGCCGAAAAACATGTACCTGATGTATCACGAGGAAATCGAGAGCCTCAAGACGCACCTGCCCGAAATCAAGCGCATCCGTTTCTGGATGACCTTTGGCGATGCCTATATCACCCACCTCAACGTGCTTCAGGCAGTCGGCATGACGCGGATCGACCCTGTGATGTACGAGGGCAAGGAAATCATTCCGCTGCAGTTCCTGAAAGCCGTGCTGCCGGAACCTGCAAGCCTAGGCGCGACGACCAAGGGCAAGACCAATATCGGCTGCATTGCCACCGGTATTGCCAAAGATGGCACTGAAAAGACGCTCTACACCTACAATATTTGCGACCATGAAGACGCTTATGCCGAAACCGGCAATCAAGCCGTGAGCTACACCACCGGCGTGCCCGCGATGATCGGTGCGGCGATGGTTGTAAGAGGCCTGTGGCGTGGACCCGGCGTATTCAACATGGAGCAGTTCAATCCCGATCCTTTCATGGAGATGCTAAACGCGCATGGCTTGCCGTGGCAGGTGAAGGAACTGGATGGACCGCTGGCGTTCTGATGGAAACCAGAGCAGGCGATCCCGGCGCGTTTGCGCATTTCGATTTGAACCGCGTCCCCTCGCCTGCTTTTGTGGTTGATGAGGCTGCGATCCGGCGGAACCTCGCGATCCTTGCTGACATCAAGGCACGGTCGGGCGCGAAGGTGCTGTGCGCGATGAAGGCGTTTTCGATGTGGAGCCTTGCGCCCGTCATTGGCGAATATCTCGATGGCGTGTGCAGCTCAGGCCTTTGGGAATCGCGCCTTGCTCGCGACTATTACAACGGCGAAATCGCAACCTATTGCGCAGGCTATAAAGAAGCCGACATGGCCGAAATCGTTGCGATTTCCGATCATGTTATCTTCAATAGCCCGAACCAGCACCGCCGTTTTGCGTCGTTTTTGGACGAAGGCGTAGATGTCGGTCTGCGCATCAATCCCGAACATGCCGAGGGCGAGGTCGCCAAATACGACCCTTGCTCATCCGGTTCACGGCTGGGTTTCCCGGTCAGCCAGTTGAAGGCTGAACATCTGGAGGGCGTCTCGGGCCTCCACTTCCACACCTTGTGCGAACACGATTTCGAGCCGCTTCGACGCACGTGGGAATCGCTCAAACCCAAAATTGCGTCCTATTTCGGTCAGCTAGCATGGCTCAATTTCGGCGGCGGCCACCATATCACGCGCGCCGATTACCAGCGCGACGAGCTGGTCGCTTTCATCCAATCCGTTCGCGCCGAAACCGGCCTAGACATCTACCTCGAACCCGGCGAAGCGGTTGCGCTCGATGCCGGCATCCTTGTGGGCGAACTGCTCGATGTCTTCGATAACGGAATACCAGTCGGCATCTCCGACATCAGCGCGACCTGCCATATGCCCGACGTCATCGAGGCGCCCTATCGTCCGGCCATGCTCGGCGAGCGCGAAGACGGCCCCGCAATCCGCCTCGGTGGCCCAAGTTGCCTCGCGGGCGATATCATCGGCGACTACCGCCTCCCGGCGCCTGCGCAGGTCGGCGCACGCTTCGCTTTCCTTGATCAGGCGCATTATTCGATGGTGAAGACCAACACTTTCAACGGTGTCCCATTGCCTTCGATCTGGTTGTGGAACAGCGACACTGACGAGTTGCGGTGTATTCGCGAATTCGAGTGGATCGAGTTCAGGGACCGGCTCAGCTAAAAAACCGCACGAATCACTTTACAACCCCCGCGTTTTTGCTAATGCGCTCGTCCGCTGCCCCAGGGGGACTTCCAATAACCGCAAGGCAGCCTTGTCGTTTAATGTTATTTTTTGGGGGTCCCTTGAGTTGTACGAGAACACTGACGCACTTGCTGTAGTCCGCGCGCTTCGCCCGGACGAACCAATCACGCTCCTTCGCCCGCACGCTGCGACGCGCGCCGCCCGTTTCTTCGTTGAGAAGTTTCAGGGCAAATCGCTTTATGCGGTAAAGGCGAATCCTTCGCCTGCACTGCTTGAGCTTTTGTGGGATGCTGGCATCACGCATTATGACGTCGCTTCGCTTGGCGAAGTGCGGCTGGTGAACAAGTTTTTGCCCGACGCGAAGCTGTGCTTCATGCACCCGGTGAAGTCCGAGCGCGCGATTGCGCAGGCCTATCATACGCACGGTGTCCGCACCTTCAGCCTCGACAGCCATGACGAGCTCGACAAGATCGTTCGCGCGACGATGAAAGACGGCGTTGCTGCGACCGACCTCGAACTGTGCGTCCGCATCCGCGTGTCGTCGGAGCATTCTAAATTAAGCCTTGCTTCGAAGTTTGGTGCCGATCCATCGGAAATCGCTGACCTTCTGGTTGCGACCCGTCAGGTAGCTGATGCTTTGGGAATCTGCTTCCATGTAGGCAGTCAGGCGATGACGCCAACCGCTTACTTAGAAGCCATGGAGCATGTCCGTGCCGCGATTGTCGAGGCCTCGGTCACCGTCGATATCGTCGATGTCGGCGGCGGTTTTCCAAGCGTGTACCCGGGCATGGAGCCTCCGCCGCTCGAAAGCTATTTCGACGTCATCCACCGCACGTTTGAAGACCTGCCAATCAGCTACTCAGCCGAATTGTGGTGCGAGCCGGGCCGCGCATTGTGCGCCGAATATGCTTCATTGCTGGTGAAGGTCGAAAAGCGCCGCGGAACCGAGTTGTTCATCAACGACGGTGCCTATGGCTCGCTGTTCGACGCCGCACATATCGGTTGGCGCTTCCCTGTAGCGCTGCAGCGGTCTGAGACGAGCATCGGCACGCAAATGGCTGAATTCAGCTTCTATGGCCCGACGTGCGACGATATGGACCATATGGCCGGGCCGTTCATCCTGCCCGATGACGTCAAGGCGGGCGACTATATCGAAGTCGGGATGCTCGGCGCTTATGGCTGCGCGATGCGGACCGAGTTCAACGGCTTTGGCGAGACCGACGTCGAAATTGTCGGGGATGAGCCGATGGCGAGCCTGTATGCGCGTGTTCCAGCGAATGACGCAGACAATGTGGTGAGAATCGGCAAGCGGTCTTCGCAATAAGTTGCAATTGACAATCTATCGAGACTGAAGCACCCTCTCCGTATCGAAAACGGGGAGGGTTTTTCATGGAAATGTCGATTTTGGCACCGGCAGCGGTGCTTGTACTGTGGTCGCTGATTATGCTGTTCTGGATGGCGTTCACACGACTGCCTGCTGCATCGAAGCTTGCGCCGAAGGGCACGCCAACGCCAGCAGGGCTTAGGGGCCAGGATCTCGATCCGATGCTGCCGCCCAATGTTGCGTGGAAATCGCACAATTACACACATCTGATGGAACAGCCGACGTTATTTTACGCGGTGGTCTTCATCCTGTTTCTCAGTGGTGCGGCAACGCCGCTTATCGTGATGTTCGCATGGGCTTATGTGATCCTGCGGATTATCCATTCGGTGTATCAGGCAACCATCAACAAGGTTCCGGTACGGTTTGCGATATTCCTGCTTTCGACTTTGTGCCTCCTATTCCTGGCGGTGCACGCAGTTCTCGCTACGATTTGAGGAGCTAGAAAATGAACAGCGCAATTTTACAGCCCGTTGTAGCACTTGCGGCTTGGACCATGATTATCTGGATATGGATGTACGCTACCCGATTGCCGGCAATGGGTCGAGCGGGCATTGACGCCAAGAATATGGTCGGTTCAAGCGGCGGGGGCTTGCGCAATGATCTTATGGCCAAAGGCGAAGAGCGCGCATCATGGGTTGCCGATAACTACAACCACTTACACGAAGCACCTACGGTTTTTTATGCGGTGTCGCTGGTACTAGCGATAATCGGTCAGGGCGACAATGTGAATGCCACGATCGCATGGGTCTATGTGGCCTTGCGCGTTGCGCACAGCCTGTTGCAAATATTGTCGAACCGCGTGATTGTGCGTTTTGCACTCTTCGCTCTGTCGACGGTGGCGCTTATGATGCTGGTGACCCACGCCGCGATGTCGGTACTCCTGCACTAACGGATGAAATGACCAACCAGTTCGATATGCGTTGACCATCGGAACTGGCCGACGGGCCATACCCGCTGGAGCGAATATCCCGCCGCCACCAACTCCTTGGCGTCGCGGGCGAAACTGGCTGGATTGCAGCTGACATAGGCGATGTCCGGCACTTTTGAGTCCGCCAGATTGAGCACTTGCTCCTTCGCGCCCGCACGTGGCGGGTCGAGAATCACCGCGTGGAACTTGTTCAATTCGTCGGCACTCAATGGCCGCCTGAACAGATCACGATGCTCCGGAAAAATCTGGCGTCCTGCCCGGCCCGCTGCGGCCTTCAACGCCAGCACCGGTTCACGATCGGCTTCGCCAGCATAGATTTTTTTGCTATTATCAAGTGAAAGCGCGAAGGTGCCCAATCCGGCGAACAGGTCAGCGACGAAAAGTCGATCAGCAACAACAGTCTTCACCGCGTCCACCAGCACCGCTTCGCCGTCCTTCGTGGCCTGCAGAAAGCCATATGGTGGATATGCTACCGCAACTCCGCCGAGCGTCACCGTCACGGGCTCAGGCTCCCAGAACGGCACCGGACCATAGCCCTCGTCCAACGAGAGACGCGCCAGCGCGTATGCCTTTGCAAATTCGGACAATGCCTCATGGGTATCGAGATCGTTGGCGATCCAGTTTTCGATCAGGACATCGACGCCCTGATCGACCAGCGCCAGTTTGATCTGCACCTGCCGCGCGCGGTTGAGCCTTGGGCCCAGCAATTCGCGCAGCGGTTGTAGCAAAGCAAAGAGTTCCGGCGCCATGACGTCACATTGACGCAAGTCTATGATGCGATGGCTTTTTTCAGTGCTGAACCCGAGTTGAAACTGTTTGCCTGCCCAAGCTGAGCGCACCGCCACCCTTCGCCGCGTCGCAGCCGGAGACAGATGAACGGGCATGATTTCGCCGATTTCGACCTGTTGGGTTGCGAGCGCATGGCTGACCCTGTCGGCGATAAAAGTCCGCAGGATCTCCTCATCCAGATGCTGGAGCTGGCACCCACCGCAGAGCGGAAAATGCTGGCAGGGCGGCGTTGCGTGGTGCGGGCCGTGGATAAGGCCACCCGCTGGATCGAGCGTATCGCCCGGCGCGGCGTGGGCAATATAGCGGCCATCCGCAGTCACACCGTCTCCACGCGCCGCCACGCGGATAATCTGGTTTGTTTCAGTCATGCCGTCCCATGCCCGCGAAGGAGCGTGCAATCAACCGCCGTCTTTGACCGAAGAAGCCTGATTGCGCTTGATTTGCGCAGGCAACCGATATTTGTCATCGCCCGAACTGACCTCGATCATACCGTCATCAAGCAGGCTGACTTTGGTTTCATCAAACCCGTCAGCAGGCGCCAGCCCGCGACCATCGGTCAATATGTCGAATCGCCGGAATCCGCCGTCCGGATGTCGTATTATCAGTATCTTACCATCGCTACCTGCGATCTGTTCAGTGGTGCACGTCCGCTCAAAAGTCGCAGCCCCCGCCAAAGCGCACTCGACCTTGCCCTCAAGCGCGGCTTGCGCACCCGCGTCGGCCTGGGCGTTTTTCAAATTGTCGGTCTCGTTCCCGCCGCAGGATACCAGGCCGACTGCCAGCAGGATCGGTAATGCTTTAGATATCCGCGTAAACATGTGTTTCGGCCCGGCCCCCCGGATGAGTCACCGCGCCCTTATACGCCGGGCCCACATTCTGGGCATAACGCCATAACGCGCCAGACCCGTAATCGGTTGTCCGTGGCTTCCAACGTTTGCGACGATCTTCGAGTACTTCCGGCGCAACATTAAGATCGATAGTCCCGGTTTCGGCGTTGATGCTTATTTCGTCGCCATCCTCGACCAACGCAATAGGCCCACACTCGGCGGCTTCCGGCCCGACATGGCCAATGCAAAAGCCGCGCGTCGCTCCCGAAAATCGGCCATCGGTGATGAGCGCAACTTTTTCGCCCATCCCAAGGCCATAAAGCGCCGCAGTCGTCGAAAGCATTTCACGCATACCAGGCCCGCCCTTTGGCCCTTCATAGCGGATTACAACAACGCCGCCTTCCCTGATTTCCCGCGCTTCAACAGCGGCAAAGGCATCCTCTTCGCAATCGAAACATTGGGCGGGACCGGTAAACTCCAGCCTTTGCATCCCTGCAACCTTCACAATCGCGCCGTCAGGGGCAAGAGAACCGCGCAAGCCAACCACACCCCCGGTCGGCGACAGTGGTGCTGTTGCAGCGTGTATGACCTTCTGATCGGGGTTCCAAGTAATCTCGTCGATATTTTCGCCAAGCGTCTTGCCCGTCACCGTCATGCAGTCGCCGTGCAACAGTCCCTCGCCGAGCAGCGACTTCATGAGCATGTAGACGCCGCCCGCCTCGTACATATCCTTGGCGACATAATTTCCGCCGGGCTTCAGGTCGGCCATATAGGGCGTGGTCTTGAAGATTTCAGCAACGTCGAATAGGTCCATTTCGATCCCTGCTTCGTGTGCCATCGCAGGTAAGTGCAACGCGCCATTGGTCGACCCACCCGTGGCAGCCACAATACGCGCTGCATTTTCAAAAGCTTCGCGTGTGCATATGTCACGTGGCCTTAAGTTTCGCGCCACCAATTCCATCACCTGAACGCCCGCTGCATGCGCTATCTGATCACGAGTGGAATATGGTGCAGGCGCCATGTTCGAATTGGGCAGCGAAAGGCCAATCGCCTCGGCCACACAAGCCATGGTGTTCGCGGTATACTGCCCGCCGCATGCACCGTGGCCGGGGCAGGCAACCTTTTCCAGCTCATGAACTTCGGAAATCGGGCACGCGCCCGCCGCATATTTGCCGACAATCTCGAACACGTCGACGACAGTGACGTCGCGATCATGATAGCGCCCCGGCAAGATCGACCCACCATAAACGAAAATCGACGGCACGTTGAGGCGAAGCATTGCCATCATCATCCCCGGAAGCGATTTGTCGCATCCTGCAAATCCGACAAGCGCATCATAACAATGCCCTCTGACCGAAAGCTCGACCGAATCTGCAATGACCTCGCGGCTCACCAACGAAGATTTCATCCCCTGATGCCCCATAGCAATGCCGTCGGTCACAGTGATGGTATTGAACCGTCGCGGCATCCCGCCGCCCTGCTCCACGCCCTTGCGCGCGACATCGGCCTGATGGTCCAATGTCGTGTTGCAGGGCGCGCTGTCATTACCTGCTGAAACCACGCCTACAAACGGCCGCGCGATTTCCTCTTCGGTCAACCCCATTGCATAATAATAGCTTCGGTGCGGCGCGCGTTCGGGGCCTACCGAAACATGGCGACTGGGAAGTTTTGATTTGTCGAATTGGTGGGTCATCAAAGGCTCGCTTTCAGCGGCAGCGTCTATTCAGGTTGAGCCGTCCGATGCAAGCTTTTCCGCAACATATTGCGCCATTTCGCCCAGAATGGCGGCGAATCTTTCCTGTCCTTCACTGGTGCCGACCAAATCTTGCCGAATTTCAACACCGACATATGGTATCTCGTTGGCCTCCGCATGGCGGTTCATCGTCGCGTTGAGCAGCTTGCCCGAATAGGGAAGCTGATCACCGACAACCAATCCTTCCCCTTCCAGCCGCTCAATCGCGAGGTTCGCCGCCGTTTCATGTTCATTGTACAAAACGCCGATTTCCCAAGGACGGTGCCTGTGCGGGTCGCTTTCGAGACGCGGGGTAAAGCTGTGCACCGACAGGATGAGCGCCGGACGATGGTGATGCAGCAGATCTTCCAGGCGGGCATGATAGGGATGGAAATATTGATCGAGCCGGGCTCGTTGCTCGGCGGCGTTCAGTCGATTGCCCGGAATATCGACGCCATCGCTAACAACCGGGATAACGCTCGCGTCATCGGGATAGCGGTTAAGGTCGACCACCAAACGCGAATTTGTGGCGAGAAACGCCGCACAACCGGAAAGTTCGACAAGAAACGTCGCAACGCCGGTCACACCAATATCGTAGGCAATATGCTGCGACAGCAATTTGGGATCTATTCCCAGGTCGATTTCGCCTGGAACATGGTTGGACGCATGATCGCAGACGACCAATATGCGGCCGCTTGTCGGTTGCCCGAGGATAACCCATGGATCGTTCATCGCAAGCAGGATGCCATTGTCCACCAATCCGGGCAAGTGCCTGCGATCGTGCGATGTGCGGCATCCCTTGCGGTTGCTGAGCCGTAGAGAGCGAAACAGGTTGCGCCCGAACCGGACATGCGGACCATTTCGGCATCGGTTAGTGCCAATGCGCCGAGCACGTCGTTTATAACGGGGCATATAGAGATGGCAAGCGCTTGAAGATCGTTGCGCCCATGCAGTGCGGTTTCCCAAGGGTCGGTAAAGTCCATCCCGCCTCGATCAGCGCCATCCCACGCCGCAAAAACCGGACCGGTGGCGACCGCCTGAAGCGGATTGACCAGCAAAGCCGCTCGCCCGCTGATCCGATCGTCTGAAACAGACCTCAATTCCGTACCCGTCCCGTCGCCATACACCGTCCGGCTACGCACACATGCGGGAATATCCGCTCCCAGCGGCGCCAGAAGTCGCTCCAGTTCCGTATCGTCAGCATGGATATGCCACAGCCGATTCAGCAGGCGCGCAGTTGCCGCAGCATCTGCCGACCCGCCCCCGATGCCGGAGGCGATCGGCAACTTTTTGTCCAGCCGGATTGCCGCGCCTTGCCGGATACCGAAATGGCTCTGCATTTGTCGTGCGGCGCGAATGACGAGGTTATCAGTATTGCTAAGGTCATCGCCAAACGGGCCCGATATTTTCAGGCTGATATCCGCCGCCACCTCGCCGCCGACCCTGTCACCATCCTGGGCGAAGGCAAACAGTGTCTCGAGCTCGTGATAGCCATCATCGCGCCGCCTCCGGACATGCAACGCGAGGTTTAACTTTGCAAAGGCGGTTTCATGAAAGGCCACATCAGCGTGCGCTAGACAGGCCAATGTCGATTTTTCGGGACAGGCGACTTGCGACCTCGCCATCGCTTGCCTGGCTGGCGGCGCGCCAAGCATAGCGGGCATCACGACGGCGACCCAATGTCCAATAGGCATCGCCCAGATGTTCGTTGATCGCGACGTCGGAACTCGCATCTTTCGCCGCCTTTTCGAGCAACGGCAGCGCCTGTTTCGCGTCACCCTGCAGAAAATAAGCCCACCCTAGCGAGTCGGTGATCGCGCTCGATGTCGGCTCGAGCGCATAAGCGAGTTTGACCATTTCAGTTGCCCTGCCTCGCTCTTCGCCGCGTTCGAGCAGCGAATAGCCCAGATAATTCAGCACCTGTGCGTTACTGGGATCGACCGTCAGCAGCTTTTCGAGTTCGACTTTCGCTGATGGCCAATCCGCCGCCCGGTCGAGTGCCGAGGCGAGTAGCAAGCGGTAGCTTGCCTGCTGACGTGGAGGCAGTGCAGCGAACTCCGAGGCTTCCGTTATCTCGCGATAAGTGGATACGACCAGCGGTATGTTATCGGCGGCTTCGTGGACACGCGCACGGAGCAGTTTGATAGCCACGGACGTCGGATCGAGATTGGCGGCCTCTGCAACAACGGCTTTTGCTTTTTCTTCGTTCTTGTCGGCAATCAGCAGGTCGATGCGGGTTTCAAGCATGGCAAGCCGATAGGCCCAAGCAACCGGCTGCTGAAGAATTTCCAGCGCCTCGCCTGTCAGCCCGTTTGCATGGAGGGCTTTTGCCAGCGCCAGACGCACATTGCCTTGCTGGGGTGAAATCCAGTTTCCAGTGCGCGCGAGCGACAAGCCTTCCTTGGGCAAATCCTGTTCTATGAACGCACTCGCAATATGTGCGTAAAGTGCCGTGAGTCCGCGTTCGGGATCAAATACTACGTTTCGGGTCGACAAGCCTTCGCTTGTGCCGACCGCGGATCGCATCAACGCCGCGGCAAAGGCCTGATCGCCGCCCTTACCTGCAAGTGTTTCAGCCCCGGCAATCATGACATCACGGATATGGTCACCCTGCTGCGTTGCAATGTTCCGCAGACCAAATTTTGCCTTGCCAAATTGCCCCGTAGCAAGGTCGAGGTAGATTCGCTGGTCGGCAGAGTAAAAGGCAAAAAAACCATCAGCGTCGGTGCCTGCTTCGGGGAGGTCGGCGCTTTTGCCTTGTGCCACATTGACCCAGCTTTTGAGCATCGATGCCATGAAGCCCAAATTGCCGTTTTGCGCCAGTTCGTCGGCAGCCAATTCCGCCTTTGGCCAGTCTTTAGCGCGCCACGCATCGGCAAACAGGATTAATGCTGTCTCGCTATTGCCGCCGCTGCGCAACGCCTTGGCGCGGGCGGCGCGGACGGCAGTCGGCATGTCGCCCGAGCGGATGGCGCTGTCGAACAGCCGATCGGCCAGAATGTCGCTGTCGGGTGCCTGTTTGTAGAGTTTCAGATAGGCTTTAAGCGCAATATTGTCCTGCTCACCGATCTCGGCAACGCGGGCCGCGGCGTAACGTCCGGCCAGGTCGTCGTGCGGCGTAGACGCGGCAGCTGCAGACGCCCCGATTGCTGCCGCCATGCCGAACTTACATATTCGGATAATTGGGCCCACCGCCACCCTCCGGAGTCACCCAGTTGATGTTCTGGTTTGGATCCTTGATATCGCAGGTCTTGCAATGCACACAGTTCTGCGAATTGATCTGGTAACGCGGTTCCTTGCCGTCTTCCTCGATCCATTCGTAGACACCGGCAGGGCAATAGCGCGCCGAAGGCCCGGCAAATTCCATAAATTCGCTAGTCTTTTGCAGGTCCATATCCTTGACCTGCAAATGGACTGGCTGATCCTCGGCATGGTTGGTGTTGGACAAGAACACCGACGACAGCCGGTCGAAGCTGAACACGCCGTCGGGCTTGGGATAGGCAATCGGTGCGGCCACATCCTTCCTTTTGAGCGCCTTATGGTCGGGATGATGCTTCATCGTGAAGGGCATCCGGATTCCCCAGTTTTCCAGCCACATATTGGCACCAGCGAGGATCGTTCCCCAGAAATTGCCAAATTTCTCGACCAATGGCAGGACGTTGCGCACAATCCGTAGCTCGGTGTAAATCCAGCTATTTTCGTAGCCTGCCTGGTAGACGGTCAACTCGTCATGCTCGCGCCCGGCGGCGAGTGCCTCGACCAAGGCATCGGCGGCGAGCATCCCCGACTTCATGGCCGTATGCGTACCCTTGATACGTGGAACATTCAGAAAACCGGCGGTGCACCCGATCAGTGCTCCGCCCGGGAAAGCGAGCTTCGGAACCGACTGCCATCCTCCGTCACTGATCGCGCGCGCGCCGTAGGACACCCGGCGTCCGCCTTTCAGGATTTTCTGGATTTCAGGATGCGTTTTCCAGCGCTGCAATTCTTCAAATGGCGACAAATAAGGGTTGGAGTAATTGAGCCAAACAACAAAGCCCAAGGCGACCTGGTTGTTCGCCTGATGATACAGAAACGCCCCGCCATTCGCGTCAGTCAGCGGCCAACCCTGGCTGTGGATCACCCGGCCGGCCGAATGCTGCTCGGCTGGAATATCCCACAGTTCCTTTAGGCCGATGCCGTAAACCTGCGGCTCGACATCCTTGTCGAGCCCGAATTGCGGCTTCAACAATTTTGTCAGATGTCCACGAACGCCCTCCGCAAAGAAGGTGTATTTTGCATGGAGTTCAAGGCCCTGGACATAGTCGCCTTTTTGGCTGCCATCGCGTGCGATACCCATGTCGCCCGTCGCCACTCCCTTGACCGAGCCATCCGGGTTGTAGAGGATTTCAGCCGCCGCAAAGCCCGGAAATATCTCGACTCCCAGATTTTCCGCCTGCCCAGCCAGCCAGCGACACAGATTGCCCAAGGAGCCTGTATATGTGTTCTTGTTGTGCATGAAGCCGGGGGAAATGATGTGAGGCAGATTGAACTTGCCGGTTTTCGTCATCACCCAATGCTGATTATCGTTGACTGGCGTATCGGCCAGCGGGCAGCCCTGTTCTTTCCAATCAGGGATTAGTTCATCCAGCGCCTTTGGGTCGATAACCGCGCCCGACAATATATGCGCGCCGACCTCAGAGCCTTTTTCAAGAATGCAGACGCTTGTTTCGGGCGATTTCTGTTTAATGCGGATCGCAGCGGCCAGACCCGCCGGGCCTGCGCCAACAATCACCACGTCATAGGGCATCGACTCCCGCTCACTCATCGCCTTATTCCTTTACCGCGCGACACATTCAGGCCATCGCGTTAAACGAACAACCTGCGGATATTGCCATGCCAAGCAATTGACCCCGCCGTCAACCAGTGTCTGAACGGAAACATGGAGCAACAGGGGCAGCTTGCCGCATCCCGAATGATCGAATCGCTGACCGGCTGGTGGGAACTGGCTGGGGTAGATGCTGCTGTCGGAGAGGTGCCGGTCGACTGGCTGGCAATGGAATCAAGGGTGGAGGCCAAAGGAGGAAGTTCGGCCGTTCCGTCCTTCGCGACATCTTTTACTCCTGCCCCTCCAAGCCAGTCTGCGGTGGAATGGCCTTCGAATATCGAAGCGCTTAAGACTATGGTTTTGAAAGGCGCAGCGTTGCCCGGTAATGGCTTTGGAACCAGCTTCATTGCGCCATTCGGGCCATCGAAATGTGACGTCATGGTGATTTCCGACTTGCCCGATCAGGACGAAGTGGCAGGCAGAACACTAAGTGGCGGCGCGACCGGGGTGCTGCTCAGGCGGATGCTGGCGGCAGTCGGCTTAAATCTTAGCGAGTGCTACTGGACCGCGCTTGCGACCACTATCCCTTCGACCGGTGATTTGCCGGATGAGGCGTTGGAGGAACTGGCAGCTTTCACCCGTCATCAGATTGCGATAGTGAAGCCAAGTTCGCTCGTCCTGCTCGGCTCGTCGGCATGCAAGGCTCTGCTCGGCGAAGAATTGATGAAAGCTCGTGCGGAGTTACGGAATTTTAACCATGATGGCAGCAACATGGCGGTCTTGACGACATTTCATCCGCGAACCCTGATCGCGCGGCCCGCCATGAAGGCACAAGCGTGGAAAGATTTGCAGATGTTCGCGAAAAGGGCTGGATTGTGACCCGATATAGATTGCTCGCAGCGGTTCTGGTGCTGTCGCCCCTTGCAGCCGCGCAAGCGAATACCAGCGAAGGTTTCCGCGCAATCGTATCGGCGCAGCCTGCCCCAACGGTTCTGAGTAAATCCGAGCAGAGCGCTTATTCCGAAATCTACACCGCGCTTCGCGCACAAAAATGGGAAGACGCGGCCAGATTAATCGACCGGATGCCTGCTGGGCCGATGGCTGCAATGGCCCGCGCCGAGCTATATCTTGCCCCGAACAGTCCTAAGGTCGAAGCCGCGCAACTGCAGGCGCTGCTCCAATCGGCGCCCTATCTGCCACAGGCCGAACAACTCGAGACCATGGCCCGCAAGCGCGGTGCCGACGCCCTGCCCGACCGCCCTGGCATCCGCCGCTTCTCATGGCTTGGCGGCGCACCCAAGCGTGATTTGCCGGACAGCATAGCCAGCGACGGTCTGCGAAACGAATTGCAGGCATTCATCAAGAATGACGATCCCATCTCTGCCGAGCGCCTGCTTGAAAGCAAGGCTGGCGAGCTTTCCGCCGATGCGCTCACCGAGCTGCGGTATCGCGTTGCTTGGTCCTATTACATTGAGAATGACGATGCATCGGCGAAGCGCCTTGCAGGCATTGCCCGCGCCGGTGGGAGCGAATGGGGCACGCAGGCGGCGTGGGCTTATGGCCTCGCATCGTGGCGGCTAAAGGATTATGCCGCCGCGTTCGAGGCATTCGACTCGGTTTCGCGCCAAGCTGCGAATGACGATCTAAGGGCGGCAGGCCTGTTCTGGAGTGCGCGAGCTGCAATGGCTGCAAAGCAACCGTTTCAGTTTCAACCGCGTATGCAGAATGCGGCGCAACTGCCTGAAACATTTTATGGGTTGCTCGCAAGCGAGTCTCTCGGGATGGAGCCAATCGCGCGCAAGGCAGCCAAGGTCTCGAAACTCGACTGGAACAGCCTGAAGGACCAGCAGAATGCAGTTTTGGCGGTGTCATTGACCGAAATCGGTCAGACAAAACTTGCCGACGAGGCGCTTCGCCATCAGGCGAAGATCGGCGACGCGCGCCAACACGCGAATCTTGCCCAACTGGCAGGATCACTGAACCTAGCGTCAACGCAGTTCTGGATGGGCCATTACGGCCCCTCGCGCGACCAAAGCAGTGCAATGGCGCGTTACCCCATGCCAAATTGGGAGCCGACCGGCGGCTGGAGGGTGACCCCGTCGCTGGTCTATGCCCATGCTTTACAGGAATCCAACTTCCGCACCGATGTGATCAGCCCTGCAGGCGCGCGCGGCCTGATGCAGGTCCGGCCCGGCACAGCGGGGGATTTTGCCCGGGCGCGCGGCACCGGCTTTTCCGCGTCCGAACTCGACCGGCCTTCGGTCAATCTCGAATATGGGCAGTCGTATCTCGAAAAGCTGCGGGACATGCCAGCCACGAGCGGCCTGCTGCCCAAGGTTATCGCAGCCTATAACGCAGGGCCAACCCCCGTTGGGCGCTGGAACAGCGAAATTCGCGACAATGGTGATCCGCTGCTATTCATCGAATCGATCCCTTATTGGGAAACGCGCGGCTATGTGGCGATCATCCTGCGCAATTACTGGATTTACGAGATGCGCGAAAACAAGGCGTCGGGCAGCCTAAACGGTCTTGCGCAATATTTGTGGCCCAGATTTCCCGACGAGAACGGCAATGTTGTCGCACGCCGCGTGCCAAAAGCTATTCAAAGCGGAGGCAGCATTGCCGCTAGATGAGAGCCGTCCTTTTACGCCGGTCAACATCGCGCTGCTGACCGTTTCGGACACGCGCGGGCTGGAAGACGACACTAGCGGCGATATCCTTGCCGAGCGGATAGTCTCCGCCGGCCACAAGATAGTGGAGCGAGCAATTCTGCGCGATGACACGGCCATGATAACCGCAAGGCTGCATAACTGGATCGACGACGACAATATTGATGTGGTGATCTCGACGGGCGGCACGGGCCTCACCGGGCGCGATGTCACCCCCGAAGCGCTTGACCGCGTCAAGACCAAGGATATTCCCGGTTTCGGCGAGTTGTTCCGCTGGCTGAGCTATGCCACCATCGGCACTTCGACCATTCAGTCACGCGCATGCGCTGTGCTGGCGCGCGGCACTTATATCTTTGCGCTGCCCGGCTCAAACGGGGCAGTCAAAGACGGCTGGGACCAGATTTTGGTCCATCAACTCGATAGCCGTCACAAGCCGTGTAATTTTGTGGAACTCATGCCGAGGTTGCGCGAAAGCTAAACAGGCTCCGGAAAGCTTATTTCGAAAGCAGCGCCCGTTGCTTGCGGGATTATCCGGATTTCACCAGACAGTTGCTGTAATAAAGCGTTTACAATCGTCATGCCAAATCCCGCTGACGACATCGGGTCGAAACCGGCCTTCAACCCGACGCCGTTATCCGCCACCGTTATCTTGACCCGACCTTCGTTGGCAGTAATGTAAAGGTCGATCTCGTTCGGGCCACCAGCACCAAAAGCATATTTGATCGCATTCGTCAGCAGTTCGCCCACGATCAACGCGACTGGTACTGCTTTATCCATGTTAAGGCTGATGTCAGATTCTGCCGAAAAATTGTGCTTTATCGACCCATTAGACGAAAATGCTCCGATGGTTTCATCAGCAAACTGTTTAAGATAGTCCCCGAGTTCGACGCTGGTATGCTCCCCTTCCGAATAAAGATGCCGATGAAGGTTGGCGACTATGTCTACTCGCGATCTCGCTTCGTTCAGTGCCTGTTTCAATTCGGGTGAATCACTTTTCCGCGACTGAAGCTGAAGCAATGATGTAACGATTTGCAAGCTGTTCTTTACACGGTGGTTCACCTCGTACAGCAGCGCGTCCTTTACCTTGACAGCATCGGCCAGATCCCGCTCGATTGCATAGCGCTCGGTATCGTCGTGGATGGTCAGCACCGCGCCGATTTTTTCGCCGTCGGCCGCATAAACCGGCTGTGCGTTGCCGATCGCCAGAACCTCTGTTCCGTCAGGTCGGCGAATCCGCCAACGCGCGCGGATGACTGTTTCATCATGAAGCACGGCGCGTGCCAGTGGTAACGTTTCCATGGGATGCGGATCACCGTCCTCGGTGAAAAGGCTGTAGGTTGAAGCATATTCTTCGGGCTCTACATCCAATTTACGGACACCATGGAGCGTGTTTGCTGCCTGATTGACGAACGAAATCTTGCCGTCAGGATCGGTGATGATAACACCTTCAGCCAGTTGGCCCAGTATGGCTTCTCGATAAGAATCTACGGCTTGCAGACGGCTGTAAGCAGTGTGCAGTCTGGCTTCGGTAGTTTGCTGCGCGCTTATGTCGGTATGAACGCCCACCCAGCCGACAATTTCCCCGTCGCTGTCACAGGCGGGCTCTATCTGCGTCAGGAAGGTCCGGAAACTGCCGTCTGCTGCCCTTAAGGGCATGGTTAGTTCAAGCGAGGTTTTTGCCTCAAACGCCTTTTGCCATTCGAGCATGATCTTCTTTAGAACGTCCGGGTCATGGACCACATGCCAGCCGCCCTTCGCCATCTGTTCGTCAGTGGTCCCGCAATACGCATGCCAGCGTTTATTAAACCAGAATATCTCGCCTTGCGGGTTGGCCATCCAGCACAGGGTCGGCACATTCTCCACGAAGATGCGCAACAGTGAGTTATCCATTTTGGAAATCATTCAGAATATTCTCGCGCTGTTGGCTCTTTAGCCGCTGCTGAATTATCTTGGGCGAAAATGCAAATGCGTAGTGCATAATGTTGTTCTTTGTATGTTCCGATTGATTTGCTATGCTCACCACATGACTGAGAATAAATTTGCGGTTGCCAGATCGGGTCGTGGCGCCTCCGCTAATGCTACGCCTACCCGCTTCAATATGAACGAAAGGGTCTTGGACGGCGATTGGCTGGATTTGCGCGATGTGATTGATGGCGGCAACCCGTCGTTGAAAACCACTGTAACTGAAGAATTTCCCAAGTCGATACTCTCATTTAACGGTTCGCCCGACATTCCATTTGATCGGTCGATCAACGCCTATCGGGGCTGTGAGCATGGCTGTGTTTACTGTTTTGCAAGGCCGACCCACGCCTATCACGACCTATCGCCCGGGCTCGATTTTGAGAGCAAATTGTTTGCGAAACCCGGCGCGGCGAAGCTGTTGCGCGCGACACTGGCAAAGCCGGGCTACAAGCCCGCGCCAATCGCCATCGGCACCAACACAGACCCCTATCAACCTATCGAGCGAAGCTATCGCATTACGCGCCGGATACTCGAGGTGATGGTCGAAACGAGGCATCCGGTGGTGATCACAACCAAGTCGGCCCGGGTTCTCGACGATATCGATTTGCTGGCCGATCTCGCCCGTGACGGTCTTACCGGGGTCGCGCTGTCCATCACTACATTGGATCCCAAATTGACGGGCATTTTGGAACCACGCGCCTCTGCTCCTGCCAAAAGACTGGATGCGGTGCGGAAGCTCTCGGCTGCCGGCATATATACTCATGTGAATATGGCGCCTGTCATTCCGGCCATTACGGATCACGAAATCGAAGCCATAGTTGCGGCGGCAGTGGAGCATGGTGCGAAAAGCCTGTCATGGATTCCGATTCGATTGCCGCACGAAGTGGCACCGCTGTTCCGCGACTGGCTAGCGCTGCACTTCCCCGACCGTGCGGGCAAAGTAATGAACATCATTCGCGATTTGCGTGGCGGCAAAGACAACGATCCCGATTTCTTCACGCGGATGAAAGGTCAGGGCGTCTGGGCCGACCTGATCCGCACACGTTTTGTCATCGCGCGCAACAAGGCCGGGTTGGGCGCTTCAAAATGGGGCGTCCGAAGTGATCTGTTCAAACCCCCCAATCTCGACGGTCAGATGAGCCTATTCTGAATAAGGTCCAATCAAAAAGGGATTCCGGCCATCTTCAAGTCGAAAATTTGGTCTCAAAGCAAGGAATTCGTCAACCGCTGTACGGCATCCACCATAATCATGATAATCGTCGATTACTATGATTCCTCTGGATGACAAGCGGTCTGCACAGTAGGACAAGCATAAGGCAACAGGATCGTACCAATCGCAGTCGATGTGCGCCAATGACACCTTTTCGATGTCCGCTATCGGCAAAGTATCTTCGAACAGACCTTGATGTAAAACAACCCGTTGGCCATCGACGGCGACGCCATATCGATCAAACGAACCGCTCACTTGCTGCAATAGGTCGTCACGGTAACCGTAATATTCTTCTCCCCGAATCCCCTTGGACTGGCCAGATCGAATAATGTCATAACGAAAACGTGATTTTTCGTCGTCCTTCTCCGACGTCGGGGGCGGTATTTGACCGAACACATCAAAACCGCAAAAACGTTTTGGCGCAGCTGCGTATTTCGCCATCAATATCCCTGAACCACCCAACGCGACGCCAAATTCGAGGATATCCCCTTTTATTCCAGCGGTCCGGCGACAGGCCGCATCGATCCGGTCGAGTTTCTCAAAGTTGAGATATGTCAGCTTATCGCGAACTACCTTCAGTGACGTCGGTGAACGAAGCGCAAGTTTCGTGGCAAAGTAAGTTTGTCTGGCGAGCTCAATCATATCTTTAACAGACCGCGTTCACTATTTTCTAATGGTCCCATCAAATCATCCCTCCAGCACAAAATCTTTGAACTGCTGCCGGAGCGCCACCTTCTGGATTTTACCGGTACCCGTATGCGGCAGCTCGTCGACGAACAGCACACGGTCGGGCATCCACCATTTGACGATGCGTTCGGCGAGATATGCTTTCACTGCCTCTTCGGTTACATCTGCGCCTGGCTTCCTGACGGCAATCAGCACGGGCCGCTCATCCCATTTTGGATGCGCCACACCTATCGCTCCAGCTTCGGCAATGCCCGGGCAGCCGACGGCTATGTTTTCAAGCTCGACAGAGCTGATCCATTCCCCGCCGGATTTGATGACGTCCTTGACGCGGTCTGTAATCTGCATAGTGCCATCGGGATGCAGAACCGAGACATCGCCGGTGTCGAACCACTGGTCCTCATTCACGGCATCCTCTTCCGCCTTGAAATAGCGTTTGATGACCCAGGGACCGCGTATCTGCAGCGCGCCTGACGTTACACCATCGCGGGGGGCGACATTGCCATCTTTGTCGATGACGCGAAGCTCTACACCGAAAGGCACCCTGCCCTGTTTGCATACCACATCGATCTGTTCGTCTAGCGTCAACTCGTCCCAGTTCGGCGTTGGCGAGCCCATGGTGCCGATTGGCGAGGTTTCAGTCATTCCCCATGCGTGAGATACGCGGACGCCCGACTTCATCAGCCGCTCGATCATAGCCCGCGGGGCCGCCGACCCGCCAATGGTAACCAGCCGCAATTTGCCGAGGCCCGCGTCGCGCTCGGCGGCTGCCTCCGCATCCAGATGCGCGAACATCGCAAGCCACACGGTCGGCACCCCTGCACTATGCGTGATGCCCTCCTCGAGCATCAACTTATGCAAAACGGGAGCTTCGTTGGTGGTCGAAAACACAAACTTCACGCCCGCCGCAGCGCCAGCAAATGGCAGACCCCAGCTTGCTGCGTGGAACATCGGTACAATAGGAAGCAATGCCGCCTGGCATGAAAGGTCGAAAATCGACGGTGAAATTTCCGCCATCGCATGAAGCATGGTCGAGCGGTGCTGATACAACACCCCCTTGGGATTTCCCGTCGTTCCGCTCGTGTAACACAGCATACATGGATCACGCTCGTCGCCCTTGGCCCATTCATAATTGCCATCCTGCGCGGCAATCAATGTGCCATAGCTGCTGTCATGATCGAAAACGATATAATGCTCGACGGTTTTCAGATGTGGCTTCAACCGGTCGATAATCGGTTGAAATGCGGCGTCGTACATGAGCACTTTGTCTTCGGCGTGGTTCATGATGTAGATCAGGTCTTCGTCGAACAGCCGGATATTGACGGTGTGGATGACGCCGCCAAAACCGATGGCACCATACCAGGCGGCCAGATGGCGATGATGGTTCATGGCAAAGGTCGCGATGCGATCGCCTTTTTGCAAACCGAACCCGGCGAAGGCCTGCGACAGTTTGCGCGCCTCTGCCGCGACACCTGCCCAGTTGGTTCGCTCGATGCGGCCATCCGACCACCGCGTCACGATTTCGCGATTGCCATGTTCGCGCGCCGCATAGTCGATCAAATGGGGTACCCGAAGGTCCCAATCCTGCATGGTGCCGTACATGGCTCTCTCCTGTTTTTATGCCCTCTAATGCACCAATGCCAAAACAGGCCCCAGTGGCGCAAGCTCTACATTGCCGATGCCGTCGATTGCCTTGACCTGGTCCAGAAGCGAGGCGTCAAGCTGGTATCGCCGCCCCAGCATGATCTGCGCCCAGCGGCCATCCGCGGTCCGCGTCTTGATGACCAGTTCGCTCTTGCCGCCGTGCAAAGGCTCGATCAGTCGCGCAAGTTGCGACAACGCTTGCTCGTTGGTGACGTCCATTTGCATCTTGAGCCGCGACACGCTGGTCAGCGCGCTCAGCAATTTTGCGCTCTTGACGGTAAAGCTTGGAACCTCGTCACCCGGACGCATATCCATTTCGCAATGAAGTAACAGGGAGGCGGCATCCTTGGCCCACTCGGACAGTTGAGCGCCTACGGCCTCATCGAAACATCGCACCGAAAACTGTCCGCTCTGGTCGGAAAAGTCCGCGACCATGAAGCGTTTGCCCTTTCGCGATTCGCGCCAGCGCACGCCTTCGATAAGCGCCGACATCGTGGCCGCCCGGCGCACGCCTTCCGGAATCGGTCCGCTATCCAGCCATGTCGTGTAAGACTTCGCCCCGTGGCTGGCGGCGATCGCGTCATATTGCGAGCAGGGGTGCGCGGAGAAATAGAACCCGAATGCTTCCTTTTCACGGTTCATCTGCTCGCCTAACGACCAGTTAGCACTTTGGTCGATACGCAATCTCGCAATGTCAGACCCGCCTTCCCCGAACAGCCCGCCCTGCCCGCTTTCACGCGAATCGCGAGCCGATTGTGCCGCAGCAAGCAGGGTTTCGGCAGCTGCATGAACCGCAGCGCGGTTAGGCTCCAGCGCATCGAACGCTCCAGCCGCCGCAAGATTTTCCAGACTGCGCCTGTTCAACTGCGCCGGGTCGGCGCGGTTGGCGAAATCGTCAAGGCTGGTAAACGGGCCGCCGCTCTGTCGCTCCTCGACCAGCACCTCCATTGCACGTTCGCCAACATTCTTGATGCCGCCCAACGCATAACGAACCGCAAACCCGCCTTCTCCGTCGCTTTCTACCAGATACTCGGCCTCACTCCGATTGACGTCGGGCGGCAGGCAGTCAACCTCCAGCCGCCGCATATCGTCGATAAATATCCCAAGCTTGTCGGTCTGGTGCATGTCGAAACACATCGATGCGGCGAAGAACTCTTCGGGATGATGCGTTTTCAGCCAGGCGGTCTGATAAGCGAGCACGGCATAAGCTGCAGCATGACTCTTGTTGAAACCGTAGCCCGCGAACTTGTCGATCAAGTCGAACAACTCGTTGGCGCGGTTGGGCGGAATATTGTGCGTGGCGCAGCCAGTGACGAAACGCCCGCGCTGCGCGTCCATTTCGGCCTGCACCTTCTTGCCCATCGCGCGCCTCAGCAGATCTGCTTCGCCAAGGCTGTAGCCCGCGAGTATCTGGGCGGCTTGCATGACCTGTTCCTGATAAACGAAAATGCCATAGGTTTCGTTCAGAACCGGCTCGAGAAGATGGTGTGGATATTCAATTACCTCCTCACCGTTCTTGCGCCTGCCGAACATCGGGATATTGTCCATCGGCCCGGGACGATACAGCGAAACGAGCGCGATGATGTCGCCGAAATTGGTCGGTCTGACTGCCGAAAGCGTCCGTCGCATACCTTCAGATTCAAGCTGAAACACGCCCACGGTGTCGCCACGTTGGAGCAGCTCGTAGACCGCCGGATCGTCATGCGGCAACAGGTCGAGGTTAATCATGACCCCACGCTTGGCCAGCATTTGACAGGCTTTCTGAAGCACTGAAAGCGTCTTGAGCCCCAAAAAGTCGAACTTCACCAATCCAGCGCTTTCGACATATTTCATGTCGAACTGCGTAACCGGCATGTCTGAACGGGGATCACGATACAGTGGCGCGAGTTCGGACAGCTCGCGATCACCGATAACCACGCCCGCCGCGTGCGTTGAGCTATGCCGTGGCAAACCTTCCAGTTTCATAGCCAGGTCGAAAAGGCGCTTTACCTGCTCGTCGCGGCGATATTCTTCGCGCAGTTCTGCAACACCGCCCAGCGCGCGCTTCAAATCCCAAGGGTCGGTCGGATGGTTCGGCACCTGTTTGCATAGCCGGTCGACCTGACCATAGCTCATCTGCAAGACGCGCCCGGTATCGCGCAAAACCGCACGGGCCTTCAGTTTTCCGAAGGTGATGATCTGCGCGACCTGGCGTGCACCGTACTTCTTTTGAACGTAGCGAATGACCTCGCCACGACGCGTTTCGCAAAAATCGATATCGAAGTCGGGCATAGACACACGGTCGGGGTTGAGGAAACGTTCGAACAGCAGGCCCAATCGAATGGGATCGAGGTCGGTAATCGTCAGCGACCACGCAACGAGCGATCCAGCGCCCGAACCGCGGCCGGGGCCGACCGCGATATCCTGTTCCTTGGCCCATTTGATAAAGTCTGCAACGATCAGGAAGTAACCGGAAAAGCCCATCGAACAAATAACGTCGGCCTCGAATTTCAGTCGATCGAAATAGACTTGCCGTTCGCCCTCGTCGGTGATGCCCGCGATTTCGAGCCGTTTTTCCAAACCTACATGCGCGTCATCGCGCAACTGCTGGTCTTCGGCACTCCGATCACCGGCAAGGCTGGGCAGGATCGGATTGCGATACGGTGCCACCGCTGCACAGCGTTGAGCAATCACCAGCGAATTTGCCAGTGCCTCGGGCAGATCGGAGAACAGTTCGCCCATCTGCCGTCCGGTCTTGATCCATGTTTCGCGGTTGCTCCGACGGCGGTCGGCGCTTTCGACATATTCGCCGTCGGATATGCACAGCATCGCATCATGCGCGTCGAAAAAGTCGGGCTCGGCGAAGAAGGCAGGGTTGGTCGCGACCAGAGGGATGTCGCGCGCGTAAGCAATATCGACCAGCACGCTCTCGGCGGCTTCCTCAACCGCATCGCCGCGGCGGCTCAACTCGATGTATAGCCGTTCGGGGAAGAGCGATTGCAGACCGGCCAGATAGTCCGACGCGGCATTTATCTGGGATCCGGCCAGCAGCCGCGTCACTGCGCCTTCGCCGCCGCCAGTCAGCGCTATCAGGCCCTCGGTCAGTCCAGCAAGTTGCTCAATGGTAACATGAGCGTCGAATTCCTCCGGGCGATCAAGGTGCGCCATCGACACCAGACGGCAGAGATTCCCATAACCGACGTCATCCTGTGCATATAGCGGCAACCAGTCGCGGACGAACAGGCCATCGCTTGTTGGGCGTCGGACACCAAGCAACGTACCGATGATGGGCTGAACACCCTTGGATTTAGCTCCGTCCTGAAAGGGCATGACGCCATAGAGCCCGTTGCGGTCGCAAATCGCGATGGCCGGAAAGCCAAGCTTCTTCGCGGTCTCGCCAATGGCCTTGGACTCGATTGCGCCTTCGAGCATAGTGTATGCCGAAAAGACACGCAACGGGACGAAGGGAACGTAGGACATCTGAACAGCTTAGTCTGATCGCGAATGATTCGGCAATTTTGCTGCGGCGGTTGTTGTGGAAAGTTTTTCATCACGCAAAGACACAAAGGCGCAAAGTTGAAGCCGCGAAGTTGGATACTTCTTGTTTGCGTCTTCCCGCCTTCGCGTGATGAGAAATCTCTACACTGATTGGGTAAGCAGCTTTTCGATGTCCTTCGCCAGCGCTTCCGGCTTAACTTGTGGGCCGTGACGCGCGACCACTTCGCCTTTACGATCAACGAGAAACTTGGTGAAGTTCCACTTGATTCCCCTTGAACCCATCAGGCCTGCCTGCTGCTGCTTCATATAATGCCATAGCGGGTCTTCGTCCGTCCCGTTGACGTCGATTTTTGCTGTTAGGGGGAAGGACACGTCATAGGTCAGTGAGCAAAAATTCTTGATTTCCTCCTCATCCCCCGGCTCCTGCGCGCCGAACTGGTTGCATGGAAAAGCCAGCACCTCGAAGCCTTGATCCTTATACGTGCGATAAAGCGCCTCCAGCCCCTCATATTGCGGCGTGAACCCGCATTTCGAAGCAGTATTGACCACAAGCAGAACCTTGCCTGCATGTTCCGCCATCGCCTCTTCGCGTCCACCGGGCATTTTTACGCTGAAATCATAGACTGACATTATCGAACCCCTTGCAAATTTGATGTCAGGGTAAAGCTTTCTTGCGGTAGATAAAGTCGAAACTGTTGGTCCAGGTCAGCCCATGATCGGTCGATTGCTCGCCATGCTGACGCACCGAGCCATCAGGGTTTTTAGAATAACTCATACGGATCAGCGTGTGCTGGCCGGGCCCGTTGACGTTATCCCAGTTGCCGGTCAGCACCATCTTGTCGCCGGTAAATCCGCCCGTGAATTCGACCCGCCCAGGCTGCGAACCAATCCACGTCTGGTGCCATGTCTTTGAGGCCGGATCATATCCGTTCAGGCTTCCACCCGCTCCGCCTTTCAACGGCATCCAGTTTTCACGAACTGCGCAGTTGCTGTAGAGCTTTTCAATCGTGCTGTGCGCAACCAGTTGGTCCGCGCCATTGGGATATACATCCCAATCGCCAACCCAGAAATCAAACTGGTCGAATTCGGGGGCGGCACAAGGCGGTGGCGTTGATTGCGCTTGCGCGATATCCGGTAGTGCAAACGCGAGGAGCGCAAATGCGATCTTTTTCATGATTTTCTCCCTCAGCAAGAGGCAGAATGGCGATGTGTCTGCGCAGTGAAAGCCCTATTCGACCAATATCGCTCGCATAACGACAAATTCAGCCGAGCCGTCCTTCATGCAGCCGGAATACCCGATCCATCTTGGCCGCCATCCGCTCATTATGCGTGGCGACAATGGCTGCAGAGCCTTCGCCGCGCACCAGCGCCATGAACTCACCCAGCACGATGTCAGCGGTGTGCTCGTCAAGGTTTCCGGTCGGCTCGTCCGCCAGCACAAGTTTGGGCCGGTTCGCGAGCGCTCGCGCCACCGCGACGCGTTGCTGTTCGCCGCCCGACAATTTCGAGGGACGGTGGTGAAGGCGTTCAGCGAGGCCCAATTTGGTCAGCAAATGGGTTGCGCGCTCGTTCGCCTCTTCGGGCGTTGCATCGGCGATCAATTGCGGCAAAACTACATTTTCAAGTGCGTCGAAATCAGGCAGAAGGTGATGGAACTGGTAAACAAATCCGAGTTTCTCGCGCCTGATTTCGGTCTGGCGATCAACGCTGGTCGCGCTGACTTCTTCGCCGTCAAGTTTGATTGATCCGGAAAACCCGCCTTCGAGCAATCCCACCGCCTGCAACAAAGTCGATTTGCCTGATCCCGAAGGCCCAAGCAGCGCGACCAATTCGCCTTCGCCGACGGTCAAGTCGACGCCGCGCAGCACTTCAATCGTGACGTCGCCCTGTTCGAATTTCCGGCGGACATCGACAAGTTCAACGATCTTATTCATAGCGCAACACCTGCACAGGGTCGGTACTCGCGGCCTTCAGCGCCGGATAGAGTGTGGCCAGGAAGCTGAACAGTAACGCCAATCCGCAAATCGCCAGCACCTCCATCGGGTCGGTCCGCGAAGGCAGTTCGGTCAGGAAGCGGATCGACGGATCCCAGAGATTTTGCCCTGTCAGGAGCTGCACGAAATTGACCACCGACTGACGGAAATAGAGGAAGATTGCGCCGAAGATCATACCCAAGACAATACCCGCCGAGCCAATTAACAAGCCGACCGTCATGAAAATTCTAAGCAACGACTTTCGCGACGCGCCCATCGTCCTCAAGATCGCAATATCGCGTGTCTTGGCGCACACGAGCATGATCAGCGACGACAATATGTTGAACACCGCAACCAGTACGATGATCGACAGCACGACAAACATCGCCACTCGCTCAACTGCCAGCGCCTCGAACAGCGACGCGTTCATGCTCTTCCAATCAACGATCAGGCCCTTGTCGTCGATTTTGGGCAGCAGAGGCGCGAGTATCTGATTTACGTTGTCAGGATCATCGGTTTTAATCTCGATCATTCCGACCTCGTCGCCCAGCAGCATTAAGACTTGGGCACGCTCGATGGGCATGACGACGAACGCCTTGTCATAGTCGTAGACCCCGACTTCGAATATCGCGACGACCTGATAAGAAATCTCGCGAGGAACTGTCCCAAAGGGCGTTGTACGGCCAGCAGGGTTGATGATGGTGATGCTCTGCCCGACCTGAACACCAAGATTCTGCGCTAGCCGTGACCCGATGGCGACCTTGTCTTCTTCCGGGTTGAGAGATTTGAGATCGCCGGCAACAGTCTTGCCGTCCAGAGTGTCATTATTGAGGATATCCTCAACCGACATTCCCCGCGCCAAGATGGCTTCCACCCGCCCCTCGTGGGTCGTCAGCAACGGTTGTTCGATCAGCGGGGTCGCGTCTATCACTCCCGGCGTCGCCTTGACGTCCGCGAGCACTTGCCGCCAGTCCTGCAATCGACCGCCATAGCCCTGCACCACCGCGTGTCCGTTGAGCCCGACAATCTTGTCGAACAACTCTGCGCGAAAACCATTCATTACGCTCATGACGATGATAAGGGCAGCGACTCCAAGCGCGACGGCGACCAGACTGATGCTGGCCACAAGGAAAATAAATCCCTCGCCCTTGTGCGGCAAAAGATATCGCCGCGCGACCATCCGTTCATATCGTGAGAGGATCATGAGCGCTCTTTACTCGGTAATTCAGGCATGTCGCGCTATTAGGTGCCGCCTGTGCCGCTGGCAAGCGTTGTTGCAGCGATGCAACAGCTTTTGAAAAAGCGTCAGTCGGACGCTCGTTATATTTGCAAAGAATCGGTTTGAGGCAGATGAAGACACTCGAATTCGTCGACCGCCCAAGTGGCCGAGGGTTCAGGGGGAAAATCAGACCCGCCGGTGGGGACCGGCAGAGGACTGAGACTACGCGCTAGCAAAGCAGCAGAACGAGGCCGTTCGGGAAATCCCGGGCGGCCTTGTTTTTTGCTCTTGAAAATGGCGACGCCGATCCCATTTTTCATATACGGACGCTCTAACAGGGTCCGTTATGTACCTGCTGGCGCCTCTAAGGGCCTGCAATAGAACCAAATTGCTTTAAGGAGAGTTTGACATGAACCGTTTTGATTTTACCCCCTATCGCCGTAACACTGTCGGCTTTGACCGCTTGTTCGAGCTTCTCGAAAACACCGGGCGCGCCGCGCAGAACGAGAATTACCCTCCGTTCAATATCGAGCGCACGGGCGAGAATGATTATAAGGTCACCGTGGCTGTCGCCGGGTTTAAGCCGGAAGAAATCGATATCACAGCGCACCAGAACCTGTTGATCGTGACTGGTAGCAAAGAGGCCGATAGCAACGATAATCGCGATTTCCTGCACATGGGCATCGCAAGTCGCAATTTCGAACGCCGCTTCCAGTTGGCCGATCACATCCACGTGACCGATGCCGACTTGGCTGACGGATTGCTGACCATAGCGCTTGTTCGGGAAGTGCCAGAGGCGCTGAAGCCGCGTAAGATTGCGATTGGCAGCCATACCGCTCCGCAGGTCATCGAACATGACGGCGACGAGAAGAAAAAAGCGCCTAAAGCCGCTTAAGCCTTGAGATAGTTCGGGGCGGCCGATCGCTCGACCGCCCCGGGCACGAAAAGCGCCCCTCCACGTCCAATCGGCCCGGGTCGCAAATGGGCCTATTGGTCGCGAAACTGAATGCGATGCCGTTACATCGCCTGATAGCGTGCGGCAAATTAGCACCGGTTTCTGACAATTTGGTTATCAGACCAGCCTGCTCTGCTTGACTGCTGCTTTGACGAAGCTGGCGAATAGCGGGTGGGGGGCAAACGGCTTTGATTTGAGCTCGGGATGGAACTGAACGCCGATAAACCAGGGATGGTCAGGCCGCTCGACGATCTCGGGGAGTTCGCCATCCGGAGACATCCCACTGAAGACGAGACCGCCCTTTTCCAACGCGGGCTTATAATGGACATTGACCTCGTAACGGTGCCGATGGCGCTCCGAGATATCGGTGTTTCCATATATCGTTGCGACATGGCTGTTACCCGTCAGCTTGGCATCATAGGCACCGAGCCGCATGGTGCCGCCGAGGTCACCTCCCGCCTCGCGTTTCTGCAAGCCTTCTTGGGTCATCCATTCGGTGATGATACCGACAATCGGGTCCTCGGTGTGGCCGAACTCAGTACTCGAGGCGCCCGCAATACCCGCAGTATTGCGGGCGCCTTCGATGCAGGCCATCTGCATTCCAAGGCAGATCCCGAAAAACGGCACTTGGCGCTCGCGCGCGAACTTGACCGAGGCGATTTTGCCTTCTGAACCGCGCTCTCCGAACCCGCCCGGCACCAGAATGGCGTGCATCGGCTCAAGTGCGGCGGCAATCTCATCCTCCGACTGCGCAAACAGTTCCGCATCGATCCATTTGATATTGACCTTCACGCGGTTGGCGAGCCCGCCATGCACCAAGGCCTCGTTCAGAGACTTGTACGCGTCAGCCAGCCCGACATATTTGCCGACTACGCCGATAGTAACCTCGCCCTCAGGATTGGATTGGCGATCCAAAATATCGTCCCAACGCGACAGATCAGGCTCGACGCTGCACTCGATACCGAAGGCGCGCAGTACCTCGGTATCGAGCCCCTCGGCATGATATTGAAGCGGCACGGCATAGATGCTCTTTGCATCGAGCGCCGGAATGACGGCTTCCTTGCGGACATTGCAAAAGGCCGCGATCTTTGCGCGTTCGCCTTCGGGCAAAGGATGTTCGCAACGGCAGAGCAATATGTCGGGCTGCACACCCAGCGACGCCAATTCGCGTACGCTATGCTGCGTCGGCTTGGTCTTCAGTTCGCCAGCGGCGGCGATATATGGAACCAGCGTGACATGCACCGACAGCGTTTGGTCACGGCCAAGTTCGTTACGCAACTGGCGGATGGCTTCGATGAAAGGTAACGATTCGATGTCACCGACAGTGCCCCCTATTTCGCACAGAACGAAATCGAGATCGTCAATTTCCGCCTTGGCGAATTCCTTGATGGCATCGGTCACGTGCGGAATGACCTGCACCGTTGCGCCCAGATAATCGCCGCGTCGTTCGCGCTGAATGATTTGCTGATAGATGCGGCCGGACGTCACATTGTCCGACTGCCGCGCCGATACGCCCGTGAAACGTTCGTAATGGCCGAGATCGAGGTCAGTCTCCGCACCGTCATCGGTCACATAGACTTCGCCATGCTGATAAGGCGACATCGTACCCGGGTCGACGTTCAGATAGGGATCGAACTTGCGGATACGTACACGGTATCCACGCGCCTGCAGCAGGGCAGCCAGCGACGCTGCCATAAGACCTTTGCCAAGCGAGGAGACCACGCCACCGGTGATAAAAATGAACCGTGCCATGGGAGGAAAGGCTTAAGACGCCTTTGTGTGAAAAGACAAGCGGGCGAATCTGCGTTGCGTAAAATAAATTTGCGCAACGGCAATTTGGCAGGTGGTTACGCTTTTACTTGTCCAGTGGAACTTCGGTCGCTGGCGCAGTTTCCGGGGTTGGAGCAGGCGCAGCCTGGGCACCGGCTGCGGGCACCGCAGGCGCAGTTGGCACCACCGTCCGCTCAAGCGAGGTATCAATTGTGCTAGTCCCGCCTTGCTTGGCGGCGACGAACGCCAGCGAGATCGATAGCAGCACAAACAGCGTCGCAAGTATCGTCGTCGTGCGGGTGAGGAAATCTGCTGCTCCGCGTGCCGACATAAGCCCCGAAGGGCTACCACCCATGCCAAGACCGCCACCTTCCGACCGCTGCATCAGGATTACGCCGACAAGCGATGCCGCCACAATGGCTTGAACGACGATGAGAAAATGGAACAGACCCATGTAAAATTATCCGATTAAAAGGCACGATCGCCCAGATGATGCGGCCCACATAGCGACGGTGCGCCGTTTCTTCAATGCTATTCCGCGTATCTGGCAGCAGCCGCCAAAATCGGTTCGAACTTTGCCGCCGTCAGGCTGGCGCCGCCAATCAATCCACCATCCACATCCGCGACCGAAAGCAACATATCCACATTGTCGCCGTTCATAGAGCCGCCATATAGTATGCGGACACCCTGCCCGATATCGTCACCGAACCGCTCAATCAGCTTTCCACGGATAGCTGCATGCATGGCTGCGACGTCTTCCTTCGCCGGGATACGTCCGGTGCCAATGGCCCATACCGGCTCATAAGCGACGCTTAGCCAGTCGCCCGCTGCGCTGTCTGGTAATGACACTGCCAGTTGACCAAGCACGACCTCGAACGCGTGTCCGGCATCGCGCTCGTCCAGCGTTTCGCCTACGCAGATAATTGCGCCGAGCCCCGCAGCTTTCGCCGCCTCAGCCTTGGCACGAATATCCGAACTCGATTCATGCTGATCTGCACGGCGTTCGCTGTGGCCGATTATTGTCACCACCGCCCCTGCGTCGACCAGCATTTCGGCAGAGATACAGCCTGTATGTGCGCCGGATGGCTGCATGTGGCAGTCCTGTCCGCCGATTGAAAAGCCGCCAAGTTCGGCCGATGCGCGATGAATCAGTGTCGCGGGCAAGCATAAGGCAGCTTTCACATCCGGATAACGCTGCGCCATTGCTGATATAGCGGTAATTTGCGCTAGATCGGCTGATGTGCCGTTCATCTTCCAGTTTCCAACGATAAATTTCTGCATGTCTGTCCCTTGCGACAATTTCGAGTCAGTCAGGCGCTATGCCCCTCTTTTCGCTGGCCCGGCAAGTCTGTCCCTTGATTGCCAACGTCTTGCCGCCTAAAGCGGCTCGCAAATTGGTACTTCCACGCTTTCACCGGAAAATTGCTTCTTCATGATCAGCTTCATTCGTTCGCTTATCGGTTCAAAATTAGGTGCGATTGTCGCGCTGATATTTATCGGCCTGATCGCCGTGGCTTTTGCATTGGGCGACGTGACCGGCTCCGGCAATTTCGGCGGACTGAGCGGCGGCAACGTTGCCCGCGTTGGCGATCGCAACATTACGCTTGGCGAATTGAACGACGCGCTCGACAATCGCCTTCGTGCAGAGCGGCAGAACAACCCGACTCTGGACATGGCGCGTTTTGTCGAAGGCGGCGGCCTTGACTCTACACTCGAACAGCTCATCAACCGCTATGCGCTTGCCGAGTTCGGTTCCGAACACGGCGTCGCCGTAAGCGAGCGTCTTATCGGCTCCGAACTTCGCAAGATACCTGGCGCAATGGGTCTTGACGGCAAGTTCAGTGCCGAAGCGTTCCGCTCCTTTGCGCAACAGATCGGCGTGAGCGAACAGGCCATTCGCGACGACATTACGCAGAACCTCTTTGCGCAACAGATCTTACCTGCTGCGGCCAGCGGCCCGGCGGCTCCTGACAGCATGGTCCTTCCCTATTCGTCTCTGATGCTTGAAAAGCGGTCCGGGCAGGTTGCCTCGCTTCCGTCATCGGCTTTCTTCCCTGCCGCACCGCCGAGCGAGACCGTACTTGCGAAATATTACAAGGACAATGCGGTAAAGTTTACTATCCCGGAAAAGCGTGCGGTCAGTTACGCGATTTTCGACCGGTCGATAATCGCCGGCCGCGCCAAGCCAAGCGAAGCTGACATCGCTGCCTATTACAATGCCAACACAGCCAAATATGGCGCTTCTGAAACGCGCAATGTCAGCCAGGTTATTGTTCCAACCGAAGCCGCTGCGAAGTCGGTCGCATCGCAGGTCGCAGGCGGCAAGTCGCTTGCCGAAGTTGCGAATGCGCTGGGCCTTTCGGTGACGACGACGAACAATGTGACAAAGGCCAGCCTTTCGAGCAGCGCATCGCCTGCCGTCGCCAATGCGGTGTTCGCGGCGACGCAGGGTAGCATTGCAGCCCCAGCTCGCGGCAAGCTCGGCTGGGCTGTCGTTCGTGTCGATGCGGTCAACAAGGTGGCAGCAAGGTCGCTTGCTGCAGCGCGCGCAGACATCGAAGCTGAGCTTACCAAAACGCGCAGCGAAGAAATGCTGACCGAGATGACCGCCGAGATCGAGGACGCGTTTGCCGATGGCTCGACGATTTCCGACATGGCGAAGCAAAACGGCCTGAGCGTTGAAACCTCGCCGAAACTGTTCGCCAACGGCCAAAATCCCGCCAATCCGGGGTACAAGCCAATCCCTGAAATGCAGGTCATCTTGCCGACCGCTTTCCAGATGGAGGTCGATGGCGAAGCGCAGTTGGTCGAGCTGGTCCCTGGCGAGAAATTCGCGATGGTCGCAGTTGCCGACTTCGACGAAGCGGCACCGCCACCACTGGCAGCCGTGCGCCCAATCGTTCAGCAACAATGGGCGTTGGCCGAGGGAGCCAAGGGCGCGCGCGCCGCTGCCGAGCGGATACGCAAGGCAGTCGATAGCGGCCAGACACTGCAGGCTGCGCTAGCCGCCGCCAACGTTCAAGGGGCTCAAGTGGAGAGTATCAACGGCACCCGCGCCGATCTTTCGCGCGAAGGTCAGCCAATCTCCCCGCCATTGTCGCTCATGTTTGCGATGAAAAAGGGCACTGCCAAGACGTTGCAGGGCGGCGGCAATCGTGGTTGGTATGTTGTTTACCTGACCGACGTGGTGAAGGGCGATGCCAGTGGCAACACCCAGTTGCTCGCTGCGCGTAAACAGGAACTTTCGGGTTTGTTGCAGACCGAATATGGCGCGCAACTCGTAGCGGCGGCAGCAAAAGCCGTTGGCGTCGAAAAGAACGAGGACGGCATAGCGGAACTGCGCACCCGCCTGACCAATCGTGACGGCACCTAAGCCAGTCCTGATCTGGCGCAAGCGTATAGCCGATACCGAAACGCCGGTGTCGGCGGCGCTGAAGTTGTTCGTTGCGGAACGCGGTGATTTCATATTGGAATCGGTAGAAGGCGGCGAAACGCGCGGGCGGCACAGTCTGATCGGGATTGCGCCGGACCTTGTCTTTCGCGCCGCTGGCGACAAGGCCGAGATCAACCGACATTGGCTTAGCGACCGAGATGCGTTTGCGCCCGACTCCCTGCCTGCGCTCGATGCCCTGCGCGCGTTGGCGACGCAGTGCCGCATGGATGTGCCAGAAGAACTGCCGCCTGCGTTGGCCTGTCTTGTCGGGTATTTCGGTTATGAAACGATCGGGCTGGTTGAAAAAATACCGCGAGCGCCGCAATCGACGCTTGAGCTGCCCGACATGTTGTTTGTCCGTCCGACAGTTATCATCGTGTTCGACCGGCTGAAGGACGAGATGTTTCTCGTTGCTCCGGTCTGGAACGGTGTCGACGACAAACGCGGCGTTGCGCTTGCCAACGAGCGCCTGGACGAGGCCGAAAGACTTCTGGATAAGCCTGTGGATAAAGCTGTGGCTAAAGCCAAGGTTGATACGACAGATATTAGCCTCAATCCAGTCCTGCCGCCTGGCCATTATGGTCAGATGGTGCGGCGCGCGAAAGATTTTATAAACGCGGGCGACATATTTCAAGTCGTGCTCGCCCAGCGCTTCACGGCGCCGTTTTCGCTACCTCCAGTCGACCTTTATCGAGCGTTGCGGCGCATAAACCCATCGCCTTTCCTCTATTTCCTCGATCTGCCGGATTTCGCAATTGTCGGCTCAAGTCCTGAAATTCTGGTCCGCGCGCGGGGCGGCGAAGTCACCATTCGCCCGATCGCAGGCACCCGCCCGCGCGGCAAAAACAGCATCGAAGACGTCGAAAACCGCGCATCCTTGCTCGCTGATCCGAAGGAACGCGCCGAACATCTGATGCTGCTCGACCTCGGCCGCAATGATGTCGGCCGCGTAACCAAAGGCGGCAGCGTGACCGTGACCGACAGCTATATGGTCGAATTTTACAGCCATGTGATGCACATCGTCTCCAATGTCGTCGGCGAACTGGCCGATGACAAAGACGCCATCGACGCGCTGTTTGCAGGCTTCCCCGCCGGAACCGTCAGCGGTGCCCCCAAGGTCCGCGCCTGCGAAATCATCGCCGATCTCGAACCCGAGACGCGCGGAGCTTACGCAGGCGGCGTCGGCTATTTCTCGCCCAATGGCGACATGGACAGCTGCATCGTGTTGCGCACCGGCATCGTAAAAGATGGCGTTCTCCACGTTCAAGCAGGCGCTGGCATCGTCGCCGATAGCAACCCCGAATATGAGCAGCGCGAGTGTGAAGCCAAGGCAGGCGCGTTGATTGCTGCGGCGCGCGAGGCGGTTAAGGTCGCCGGAGAGGCAGGGTTCGGGCAGTGATCCTCGTTATCGACAATTATGACAGCTTCACCTGGAACCTCGTCCATTATCTGATGGAGCTGGGTGCGGAGGTTGAGGTTGTCCGCAACGACGATATGTCCGCCGGACAGGCACTGTCTTCGGGGGCGGAGGCATTCCTGATTTCGCCGGGGCCAAAGACACCGAATGAAGCGGGTGTCAGCCTCGATCTGGTTGCGGCCTGTGCCGATGCGGGCAGGCCTTTGCTGGGCGTGTGTCTGGGGCATCAGGCTATTGGTCAGCATTTCGGCGGTACTGTCGCGCGCGGCGGGCTGATGCACGGAAAAACTTCGCCGGTGACGCATGACGGCAGCGGGCTATTCGCTGGCCTGCCCTCGCCTTTTACCGCGACGCGTTACCACAGCCTGATTGTCGAGAATATTCCCGAAAGCCTGATCGTCAATGCGACCAGTGACGACGGGCATGTCATGGGTTTCCGCCACGCGACGCTCCCCATTCACGGCGTGCAGTTCCACCCCGAAAGCATCGCCACCGACCATGGCCATGCGATGCTGGCGAACTTCATGCAGATTGCAGGCATGACCGTGAGGGAGCGGGTATGACCTCTCTCCCCGACCCGTCCACCCCCCTCACCGCCGATCTCGCTGCCGAGGCCTTCGCCAACATTCTCGACGGCAAGACCGCCACTGATGACATTCAGCATTTCCTGACCGTCATGTCGAAACGCGACGAGACCAGCATCGAAATCGCCGCTGCGGTTCGCGAAATGCGCAAGCGGATGATCTCGATCGACGCTCCCGCAGGTGCCATCGACGTGTGCGGCACCGGCGGCGATGGCAGCCATAGCCTCAACATCTCGACCGCCGTTGCCATCGTTGTCGCCGCGTGCGAGGTGCCGGTTGCCAAGCACGGCAACCGCGCCGCGTCATCGAAGGCAGGTGCGGCGGACACGCTGGAGGCGCTCGGCCTCAACCTTGATCGCGCGAGCGAGTCCGCTGAGGCAACGCTGGCCGACCTCGGGATCTGCTTTCTCTTCGCGCAGAAGCACCATCCGGCGCTTGGGGCTCTGGCACCGATCCGCAAAGCCATTGGGCGGCGGACGATATTCAACCTCACCGGCCCCGCCGCCAACCCCGCGCGCGTGAGGCGCCAGTTGATCGGCGTTGCCCGGCCTGACTTCATGCCGGTTTATGCAGGTGCGCTTGAGCTATTGGGCTACGACGATGCGATACTGGTCGCGGGCGACGAGCCACTCGATGAGCTGTCGATTTCAGGCCCGAGCAGCGTCATCCGCCTCGGTCAGGCGGTCGAGCGAATCACGCCGGAAACCGCAGACTTGCCTAGCCATCCAATCGAAGCGCTTAGGGGTGGAGACGCCGTCTATAACGCCGCCGCGCTCGTCCGCTTGCTGGATGGGGAGGCCGGTGCGTACCGCGACGCCGTTCTGCTTAATGCGGCTGCTGCGCTTATCGTGGCTGGCCACGCTGACGACTGGCAATCGGGCGTTGAGGAAGCTGGTGAGGCGATTGACAAAGGGCTGGCGAAGGCGTTGCTGAATTGCTGGATTTCATATCGGTAGCGAACGATAGTTGACAATATACGTTGATATCAATATATATCGGGAATGGTCGATGAATTTCAGCAAATCGGAATGACGTGTCTAGGGCTGCACGTTAAGCGCGCGGCGCGGCGCATAACCAGAATCTATGATGAGGCGCTTTCGCCTGCCGGTCTTACAATCGGCCAATTTTCGCTTTTGACCACCCTCGCCGTCGATAACGAGTGGGGCATGCAAAATCTCGCTGATGCTCTTGGGACGGACCGTACGTCTTTGACCGCATCACTGAAGCCGTTGGAACGCAAAAAACTGGTTCGCTCCGCGCCTCATCCATCGGACAAAAGAGTTCGCAAGCTGGAGTTGACCCCCGAAGGGTTGCAAACCCTGCACAAAGCCAAAGCGAATTGGCTTATCGCGCAACATACCGTGGAGGACATGCTGGGCAGCGATGATGCTGCAGCCATTCGCTCCGCATTTTCGAAATTAAGCTGAAACGCCAACAGAAGGATTCAACCATGCCCAAATACGTTGATATCAATATACATCAGTCGGCAGATACCGTCGGTCGCAGGTATTTGACTGTGCCAATAGCCATGACGATCGCGTTGACTGCCTTATGGTTGGCGACGGTAATCATCACTGCGCGAAACGGCACGTTATCTGCGATATATCAGCCCTTGATTGCAGCAATTGTTGCCGCAACGATCGTTGTGCCTGCCGCGTTATTCAAGTTTTCCGAGGGCTTCCGGCAACTGATTGAGGCAATCGGCCATCGCCGTATCGTAATGTTCCATATCTGGCGGGTTCCTGCGGCATTGACGTTTTTCTGGTATGGGCTCAACGATATGCTGCCTCCGGCCTTCTGGATATTGGCAGGCGTTGGTGACCTTCTGGTGGGGTTGTACGCCTTGCGTCTTTCATTCGCACCTCAATCAACCGGGACTTACAGGAAATTTCACCGCTTTGGTTTCGCGGATTTTATAGTCGCGGTAGGTACCGGACTGACCTTCACCCTGCTGATGGACGAAAGGATGTTGCCTGTCACCACGCTTCCGCTCGCCCTGATTCCATTGTTTGGCGTCGGTATTTCCGGCGCATCGCATCTGATGGCCTTCGACATGCTCAATCGGCATACCGGCTTTGGATCGGACGAAAGGCCCGTATTCGAGGGCCTACCTAAAAATCGCTGGGCAAAAATGCGCGATGCCTGGGCGGTGGTCGCACATGCTGTCGATTTGGACCCGCTTGAAGAGCAATCGCATCGAATTACAGCGTTGGCGAAACGAGTCGATGCACTGGAAACTTCTGCCAACACTCCATCCAATGGTTGAAAGGCATGAAGGATGCGAGTGCCGCCGTGCGGCAGGCTGTAATGGACATGGCTCACCGCCAACGCTACTGACCCCGCGACATGACCGACAAATTAGCCGAAATATGCGCCATGAAGCGTATCGAAGTCGCCGTCCGCAAGCCACTGGGGCTGGCGCATTGGCCGACACCTGCGCCGGTGCGTGGGTTTGAGGCGGCTTTGCGGGTCAAAGCGGAAAACGGTTTTGCGCTTATTGCCGAGATCAAGAGGGCCAGCCCTTCCAAAGGCCTCATCCGCGCCGATTTCGATCCCGCTGCCCATGCTCGCGCCTATCAGGCTGGCGGTGCGGCCTGTTTGTCGGTGTTGACCGACGCGCCTTATTTTCAGGGCCATGAAGATTATCTGATCGCGGCGCGAGCGGCTTGCGACCTGCCCGTCATCCGCAAGGATTTCATGGTCGATCCTTGGCAATGCGCCGAGGCGCGGGCGATTGGGGCGGATGCGATTTTAATCATCGTTGCGGCACTCGATGATGCAGCGATGGTGGAGATTGAGAATGCTGCGCTGGCCGAAGGGCTGGATGTGCTGGTCGAGGTGCATGACGAGGCCGAGATGGAACGCGCGCTATCGCGGCTCCATTCGAAGTTGATCGGGGTCAACAACCGCAATCTGAAAACCTTCGAGGTCGATCTGGCCACCACCGAGCGGTTGGGGGCGATGGTGCCCGATGATGTTTTGCTAGTGTGCGAGAGCGGGATTTCGACCCATGCCGATTGCCAGCGCATGGCAAAGATGGGGGTACGGACGTTCTTAGTGGGTGAAAGCCTGATGCGGCAGGATGATATCGACGCGGCGACCCGAGTGCTGCTTACTGGGGCATAGTGCTGAGTGGCTCCGGCGAGATTTTTTTGCTCACACGAAGACACGAAGGCGCAAAGATGACGAGAAGCAGTTCGCGCGAAACGCTTTCAATCTGAACGTCTGCCGAATTCCGAACTTCGATTTATGCTGAAACCGGCTTCGCCGGGAAATCTTCATTGTGCCTTCGTGTGAGATCAAATTGGTACAACCCCTCGACTCCGCAGGCCACTCGAGGCAATAAGCCCCAATGTCCAAGCTCACTCATCTCGACGACAGTGGCGCGGCGCATATGGTCGACGTTTCTGCAAAGGCCGACACTGTCCGCGAGGCGAGTGCCGAAGGGCGAATCACGATGTCTGCCGAGGCGCTGGCTGCGATATGCGAAGGTTCGGCCAAGAAGGGCGACGTGCTTGCCACTGCGCGCATCGCCGGAATCATGGCTGCGAAGAAAACGCCCGAGCTTATCCCGCTCTGCCACCCATTGATGCTGTCAAAGGTGTCGGTTGATTTCATGTTTGAGGATGATGGCATTCGCGTCACCACGCTTGTCCGCCTGACCGGCCAGACCGGCGTTGAGATGGAGGCGATGACCGCGGCTTCGGTCGCCCTGCTCACGATTTACGACATGGCGAAGGCGCTCGACAAGGGCATGGTGATTTCGGGCATCCGCCTTTTGTCGAAAAGCGGCGGAAAGTCGGGAGAATGGCGCGCGTGATTGGCGTTGATGAGGCGCAGGCGCGATTGCTGGCGTTGGCGTCTCCCCTGCCCGCGACTTCATTGGCCTTGGCGGACGCGGTCGAGCACTATCTCGCCGAAAATGTGATCGCGCACCGAACGCAGCCTGCGGCCGACCTGTCCGCCATGGATGGCTACGCGATCCGCTTTGCCGAACTGCCGGGTCCCTGGCGAGTGATTGGCGAGAGCGCGGCGGGTTTCCCTTTTGACGGTGCGCTGGATGCGGGTCAGGCAACGCGGATCTTTACCGGCGCGCATGTTCCAGCAGGCGCGGACTGCATACTGGTTCAGGAAGAAGCTTCGCGCGAGGGCGATGTGCTACGCCTGTCTGGCGAAGGGCCAACGCGCGTTGGCGCACATATAAGGCGTGCGGGCAGTGACTTTGCGGCGGGCGGCTGTCTGCTTGAGGCGGGCGAATTGCTGAATGCGGGGCGGGTCGCGGTGGCGGCGATGGCGGGCTATGGCGCGCTGGCCGTTGGCGGGCGGCCTAAGGTAACAATTCTGGCTTCGGGCAGCGAACTTGTTGCCCCCGGAACCGACTGCAGCGCGGCGCAAATACCATCGTCGAACAGCGTGATGCTGTCAGCGATGCTCACATCTTTACCGTGCAACGTGGTAGATGGCGGCATCATCGCCGATGATCTGCCCGCGCTTGAGGACGCGTTGCGCGTAGCAGCCCAGACGTCAGACATCATCGTGACTAGCGGTGGCGCATCGATCGGCGATCATGATCTGGTACAGGCCGCGCTCCGCAATGTCGGCGCAGAAACAGACTTCTGGAAAGTTGCGATGCGTCCCGGCAAGCCATTGATGGCCGGGCGACTCGGCGGCGCTATCATGCTCGGTTTGCCTGGAAATCCGTCATCGGCGTTTGTGACAGCTTTTTTGTTCCTGCTGCCGATCGTACGCCATTTGGCCGGAAGCACATCACCCTTTCCGACCTTACACACCGGCACGACGGGCGGCAATCTAGCGGCAGGCGGGCAGCGGACGGATTTTTTCCGAGCTTACGAGGAAAATGGCGTAGTTTCAATATTTAACAAACAAGATAGCGGTATGCTGCTGCCCTTATCCAAGGCGAATGCCTTACTAATGAATCCGGCAGGCATCGCTGCCCGAACGGCAGGGTCGAAAGCGCAATATTTCCGCATCGACTGACAGTGCGACCACAAGATATTCGATTGTTCTTGACTTGATCCCTCCTGTTCCCTAATCGTTCCATTCATGTTCAATCCATCGGGAACAAAGTGATGCTCACCGCCAAACAACATGAGTTACTTTTATTCATCCATCAGCGCCTCGAAGGCAGCGGTATTTCACCCTCGTTTGAGGAAATGAAGGAAGCGCTTGATCTGAAGAGCAAATCAGGTGTGCATCGTTTGATTGGGGCATTGGAAGAGCGCGGCTTTATTCGCAGGTTAGCCAACCGAGCGCGCGCACTCGAAGTGGTCAAGATGCCTGAGGGCGGTACGACGCGTGATACCAATATCGTGAAACTCGCCCCTGCTATTGCAAGTAGCAAGGCGCAGGTAAACCTGCCGGTCGCTGCCAATGATGTGCTCGAAATTCCGCTCCATGGGCGAATTGCTGCAGGTGTCCCCATCGAAGCTCTCGAGGGGCAGAATTCGCTGTCGGTGCCCATGGCATTACTCGGCGCTGGTGAGCATTATGCCCTTGAGGTGTCAGGCGATTCCATGTGCGAAGCGGGTATCCTCGACGGCGACTATGCGCTCATCAAGAAAGCCAACACAGCGCGCGATGGTGAGATCGTGGTAGCACTTGTGCGCGGCGAGGAAGCAACGCTTAAATATCTGCGCCGCGAGGGTCAGCAGATCCGTCTCGACCCCGCCAATAGCCGTTATGAGCCGCAATATTATGCGTCGAATGAGGTTGAGGTTCAGGGGAAGCTCGCCGGGTTGTTGCGCCGTTATCATTGAATTGGTTCTGCCTGGGATTTTGCCTCCCACGCGGCCTGAACCCAAGGCATATGTGCATTTCGCACGTTGACGCTGACCAGTTTTTCATCCGGCAGATAAAAAGCAAGACCGCCATTTTCTTCAAGAAAGCGGCGGTCGGCTTTTATCCATCGCGGGCGGCAGGTCGCAGGCAGCCAGCGGTCGCTAACCACGATATCCACCCGCTTGCATGCGGCCGCCATTTCCATTGATGGAATCTGATAGGGTGTACGCGTCGCCAAAATGCGCCACGTTCGATCATCGCGCTTCAACTCTATTGTGCAGGAATCTGCCGAACATTGCGCACCCGGCCATTGCTCCATTGCTACAGGCTCCGAACTGGGGCCGACCTTCTCAAGCAACATATCTCGGATATAATCCCCTGCGCCGACGCGCAGAAAAGCAACCGAACCTTCAGCAGTGGATATCGCAAGGTGCTTGCCGTCGCCGGTGACCAACATGTCTGGACGAGGCGCCAGCACCATGGCCGCAAAGCCAAGTGCAAATGGCGCTACGCCCCAAAATCTGAACGGGGTCTTTAGCAAGCCGATAACCAGCGCCCCCGAAATCATGGAAACATAGGCCCACAGCGGCATTGCGGGCAACATCGACACTGCGCCGGGTAAGCTGCTGACATAATGCGCAATGGCCAAAATTGCGGAAATGCCTTGCCCGGCCACCCACCAAAATGGTCCGCCCAGGTCGAGTGCATCGAAAAGCAGCGCCATCGCCTGTGCTGGCATGATGAGAAATGTGGTGAGCGGTATGGCGAAGATATTGGCGAGCGCGCTGTAAAGCCCGGTTCGGTGAAAGTGAAAGATCGCGATGGGTGCAAGAACGAGTTCAATCGCGACACCTGTTATAACAAGACTTACCAGTCCCCGCCCAAGTTTGACTGGCAGCGCCTCGTCACGCCGCTCCGTCCACTGCTTCATCCACCGCGATTCATGCAGGATAACGATGGTCGCCACTGCGGCAAAACTCAATTGGAAGCTTGGTCCAGCCATCGTCTCCGGCCATAAAAGCAAAACCACCAAAGCGCCAAATGCGACCAAACGGAGTGTCAGCGCCTCTCGTCCAATCGCAAGCGCCGTAAGCACAAGCAATGCTGCAATACATGACCGGACGGTCGGTACCTCTGCCCCTGCCAACAAGGTGTATAAAACGGCCCCTGTGGCCGCAATGCCCGCCGCCAGAAGGGGCACCGGAAAACGCAGCGCAATAGCGGGGACCAGCGAGAAAATGCGACTGGAAAGGAAAAACAGGAAACCCACGACGGCGGTGACATGAAGGCCGCTGATCGAGAGCAAATGTGCCATCCCGCTATCGCGCATCGCCTGTGCGTCGTCGTCCGGGATATTCCCTTGGTCGCCGGTAATCAGAGCCGCGCCCATTTCGCCGGTGCCGCCGGGCATTTGCTTCACAATGTGTGCCGTCAGCGTGTTGCGCATTTCACCGAGCAGCACAGGTTTTTCCGACGGGCGATGTAGCGTTACCGGCCCGAGCGCGCTGCCCGTTGCGCCGATTTGCTGAAACCATGCACGGCGCGCAAAATCATAGCCGCCCGGCAAGGTCGGCCCAGCAGGTGGCATCAGGCGAGCCCGAAGATGGATGACGGCGCCATCCCTGAAGCTCGCATCATATTGCTCGTCGCTCAGGTTTACCCGCACCTTCGGCGGTAACCCCTGATGCTCTGCTGTCGCCAGTTGAAGGCGGACCGTATCGCGCTCCCCCAGCATCTCGATTTTCTCGACCCTGCCATAGAATGAACCGATCCATATTTTACTCAACACCGGCTGCGCCACGAGCGATGATTTCAGGGCTATGGCTAAAAATCCCAGAGCTATGGCCAATGCAGCCACGGTTAGAGTTATACCCAACCGGCGATTAACGCCTGCTCCAATTGCCAGCAACACTAGAGAGCAGGCCAGCAAAGCCACCGGTCCCGCCGCTTCGTTGCCCGAGAATTGCCAGATGGCAATGCCGGAACCGACCGCAACTGGTATCCATAGCGGCAGATTATCGCGTTCGGCATCAAGCCAATTTTCTATGGCTTCGGCAGGCCTGACAACGCGACCGTCGTTCGCATCATTGTTTAACGCAAAAGTGTCAAAAATTTCTGCCACTTATTTGTGCTAGCAGCTTTGTAACCCATCACAAATAGCGGACGAAACGGAGGTATTGTTTACCTTGACGACCTTCAATTTTCCTATCATTGGCTTCCCAACGATAATGCCAATTTCTCCCCGGGAATAAGTGGCAGGCGAGGATGCCCAGAGCAAACGCATCGGGCGTTTCCGGCGCCTTTTGTCGAACATAAACCAAGGCCTTTAACAGGGGCGCCCGCACCCAAACGGGTTTGACGCGATGGAGTATGAAGATGGCTGATAACAACGCGACGCTGACTATCGGTGACACCAGCTATGATTTACCGGTGATGAAGGGAAGCGAAGGGCCGGATGTAGTCGATATCCGCAAACTCTATGGCGCCTCTGATCATTTCACTTTCGACCCCGGCTTCACCTCCACCGCTAGCTGTGAATCGGCGCTGACGTTTATTGACGGCGATAAGGGCGTTTTGCTTCACCGTGGCTACTCTGTTGAAGAGCTTTCGGAAAAGTCGAACTTCATGGAAGTCTCTTATTTGCTTCTGAACGGCGAACTGCCCGATAAACAGCAGCTCAAGGATTTTAGCTACACGATTTCGCGCCACACAATGCTGCACGAGCAACTGGCGACCTTTTATCGCGGCTTCCGTCGGGATGCGCACCCGATGGCAATCATGTGCGGCGTGGTAGGTGCACTGAGCGCATTTTATCATGACTCGACCGACATTGCCGACCCAACCCACCGGATGATTTCCAGCCACCGGCTTATCGCCAAAATGCCAACAATCGCGGCAATGGCCTATAAATATTCGGTCGGACAGCCGTTCGTCTACCCGGACAACAGCCTGTCCTACACAGGCAACTTCCTGCGCATGACGTTCGGTGTTCCGGCGGAACCTTATGTGGTCAACCCGGTCATCGAAAAAGCGCTCGACCGGATTTTCATTCTTCACGCCGATCACGAGCAGAATGCCTCGACCTCTACTGTTCGCCTCGCAGGGTCGTCAGGAGCGAACCCGTTCGCTTGCATTGCAGCCGGTATTGCTTGTCTTTGGGGTCCGGCTCATGGTGGCGCGAACGAAGCGGCGCTCAACATGCTGCGTGAAATCGGTACGCCGGACAAAATTCCGCATTATATCGAACGCGCCAAGGACAAGAACGACCCGTTCCGCCTGATGGGCTTCGGGCACCGCGTGTATAAAAATTACGACCCGCGCGCGACAGTCATGCAAAAGACGGTGCGTGAAGTGTTGAGCGAATTGAAGGTCAAGGATCCCATCTTCGACGTGGCGCTGCAACTTGAGGAAATGGCCCTCAATGACCCTTATTTCATCGAGAAGAAGCTGTTCCCGAACGTTGACTTCTATTCCGGCATCATCCTGTCGGCGATCGGCTTCCCAACCGATATGTTTACCGTTCTCTTTGCGCTATCGCGGACCGTCGGTTGGGTTGCGCAGTGGAACGAAATGATTTCCGATCCCGGCCAGAAAATTGGGCGTCCGCGCCAGCTATATACTGGCCCCAAGGCGCGCGCTTATCCGGGTTGAAACGTGGCCAGTCAGCTATTCGGAAGCCGGAGGGTAAATTTTGCGCCTCCGCTTTCGGCTGTGCTGACTGAAAGTTCGCCGCCCATTGCAAGCGCTAGACGGCGAGAGATATACAGACCAAGGCCACTTCCGCCGTCGTTGGAGCGACCGAGGCGTTCGAATTTGTCGAATATTTTTTCACGATTTTCCGCAGCTATCCCGCTGCCTTGATCAATAACGGACACCTTCGAGAAATTGCCTTCATGAGATGTTTCGATTCGGATTTCGGTGCCATCCGGCGAATAGCGAATAGCGTTGCTGACAAGATTCAACATGATCTGCAGTGTCCGACGAAACTCAGCCACGGCGGGGGTCGCTTCGCTGACTTCAGGCGGGTAGATGCGGATACGATGGTCGGCCGCCTTCAACGCCAATAGCCCTGCAACCCGACGCGCGACATCACCAAGGTCGATGTTATCACGCGCAGTGTGGAAATCTTCGCGCTCAACGGCCTCTAGGTCCCCCAAGTCTTCGACCAGCGCCGACAGATGCCGCGCAGCATCGGCAATATCGCGCGCATATAAGGCATAATTTTCACGGATCGGGCCTTGCAATTCACTACCAATCGTCTCGGCATTTGCAATGATCCGCCCAAGTGGTTGCCGCAGCGCCGGGGCGAGATGCTTGCCGAAAAGCACTGCCGCCTTTTCGGACAGCCCGGTTGCAGCTTCCGCATCTGGTCGCATAGCGGCCGGATCGAAGATCAATTGATAGCCGCCGGGTGCCCCGTCCTTTTTCAGCGGCTCGCCGGTAACACCCACGTTTACGTTATTATCTCGGGGCACGATGACGAGCTTTTGGGTGATATTGCGGCTTATTATTGCAGACTTCAAAGCCCCAAGAGCGTCGCTATCTTCGAACCTGGCTGACAGAATATCATCAGCCTTCCTACCAAAGTCGGAAGGAAGCAGAGACTGCGCGCCGATGCCGCCTGCGTCGATCAGGCGAAGCGTTGCATCGAAGGTCATAAAGTCCGGATGTCTGACCGCAACAGCTACATTGCTGAATTGCGCTACATTCGCCCCGGCAGGCATTGTCTGCCAACCCACGACCGACAGTTTCGCAAAATTGGGCTTGGGGTGAACCTCGACCCATAATGACAATATCTCGTCACCGTCGGCGACGCGCACCCCGCGAGATAGTCGCATCTGGAGCCGAGCCGACAATTGGGCAAGGCTGGCAAGTGCCGGAATTGCGAGCATCCCGCCGTCGGTGCCGCCGGCTCGCCTGTTCAGCCCGATCAGCGCATCGTCGGCGCGCAAAAGGCGTCCGTCGGCAGACACTTCTGCAGTTATCGGACGAAGCAAAGACGCCACGCTCTTCATAACCGACCGAACGCCACAAAACTGGCGCGGGTAGCCGCCCAGATATCGATCTCCCGTTTTGCTGTCTTTGGATCGACCAGGTCATATCCTGCATCAAATATCCCGGCGTCGCGTGGAGTGATCTTGTCACGTCGAAGCGTGATGATGGCGTCGATCGCTTGCGCCTTTGGAACCTCCAACGCTTTCAGCGCGACCGCATATGGCGCGCTTGAGCCAGCATCGATCAATTGCAGGACATGATCATAATCCAGCCCGAGCGAGTTTGAAATACTGGCCACATGTAGATGCAGACCGGCTTTATCCGGCTCCAACAATATGTGCCGCTCGGACTCATCCATGCGGTAGACTATTTTGCCGGCCGCGGCATGTGTGCGGTTCGCCTCTGAATATTGAGCGATAGTAAGCTGGGCCGCTTCCACGACGCTGGCTTGCCTGGCACCACTAATAACCTCTGATGCAGCCACGACCCGCCAGCACAGCTTGTGTAGAAGCTCAGCCGGCAGCTCCAGGAAGGTTCGGCCCGCGCCGTATCGATGAAGGCTTTTTGCGGCGAGTAGCGACTGCGCCGCTTCGGCGACATCGCCGTCGGCATGATCCAGCAAACTACGGGTCATTGACATAGCGGTTTCGCCAAGCTGAGCTTCGAGATAGTCCTCTGACACGCGAGACAGGACGAAATTCACCAGGTCGGGTTCGCGTAAGAACCCCGAGCGGGCAAGCATCTCCCACATTTGTTGCGACGCCGGCAAATCCGCTGATAACAGCTGGGATTCGACGTCCGATACAAGCTGCCTCAGCCTGGATGAAACGGCGCTAATGGTGGCTTCGCTTGCCGGGATGACGGCCGAAGGAAAAATTATCGCAGACACATCGACGCACAGCGAATGGATGTCGCGGGCATATTCTGCCCCGACTTCAATCAGGTGGTCGTGCTGGCCGACGCTTGTTTCCAAGGAACATCCTATGCTTGTATCCGCAGTTAACCTAGCAAAATTGGGTTAATTCGGTTTTAAGCGTGAATGCTGTTTTTCGCGTTTTCCCTCGGTAAGTGTTGACTGGCAATCAACAGCGCAAGCTGGACAAGAACGATGATCTTCGAGGCCAATTCAACCGTTGAAAAAACCGCGCCGACGAGCAAGCCTGCTGCCAGCAGAGCAGGCGATTTCAACGCAGCCGCAGACCAGCGAGGCAATGTCGCTTTGTGCGAGTAAAAGGCGAGCGCAAGGGCAACCGAGGCAAACCAAAGCGTGTCGGCGGGTTGGTCCGTCGTCTGCAATGCTGCCACCAAAACCGAGACGACCAATAAGGACCAAAAGACACGCGTCCGCCACTGCGCCAATCGGGGCTCACTATCGTCACCGAATATGATACTCGACACCCGACCGAACATAATTGCAAGCAGTGCGGATGCCGCAGCGACCGCTGTCCAGCCCGTTGCACTGAAACCAAGGCTGGCCAACGCCATTGTTGGCGAAGACATCTGGACGAGCGAATGCGCTGAACTGTTACGCCAGATTAGCGGTGCAATATATTTGCCGACTGGACCGAAAATGCGTCGCTCAATGAAGCCGGATGGCGCGTTCGCCCTCGCGCTTAATATATTCTCCACCAGCGCATCGACATCTGCGTGACGACCCATCCGTATCACATCGCCCTGCTGCAAGCGGCTCTGCGCTACAGGAAAAAATGGAACACCATTTTGTACGGCGTGGCGGAGCAAAGACGATGCGATGCTCCAACCTTCGGGTAATTGACCAATTGACTGAACCATCGCTGATTGTACCGACGCGAACCCGGCCCACCGGGTGTTCAGATCGATCCGTTCAAAGGCGGCATTATCGTCCCTGCTGTCCACAGAAGCAATCAACGGTGCTTTCAAGGACATCATTTCGCCAACGAAACCCAACGAAAAATGATGCGCCTCCGCCAAGACTATCAACGACGTTTGCGCCGGCAGCGAACTCTGCACATCCTTGATGTTCCGAACGAAATCTATTTCAATCCCTGCGCGCCGGAACTTGTCGGCCAAATCGAGCAGAGCCCCGGGGACGCTGTCGACTTCGATCAGAAACCGGCTGACATTGGCCTGCTGTAACGCCAGCATTTGCCATTCCAGGATTGGACGTCCGGCTATCTCGGTAAAGGTACCAGCCACTCCCGAGTTTTCCGCGATGCTCGCCGTGGACAATAAAGCGACGACAGCTGACGGGTCTGTTACTGACGGCATAGCGCCGATATGGACAATATTTGACTATTGCCAACCATTTTGTGCGGTGGGCGAAAATTAGTGGATTTCGTGGGCCTCAATCTCGGCGATAGCTTCGCCCAGTTTGCGAATGACCACAGGGTCGCCCGGTGCGCCCTCACTCGCTTCGTCGGCCAGAGCCATCAGCCTGATGGCGCCGAAACTTGCGGCGAGCCCTTTCAGTCGCCAGCTGGTATACTGCCAGTTCGCGTCGCACCGCGAGCGCGAAAGCAGGCTTAGCTGCCGTCTTGCACTCTCAACGAACGACCCGCGGAGTTCCGCAATCAGCGCGCTGTCCTCACCCGCAGCCGCCTTAAGGGCTGTGTCAAAAGAGCCATAATCCACAGACATTCGGCGGCTATAGCAAACATAAGGTTAAGTTTACGTTTCTCTGTGGACAAAATATGGTAAACAACTTGACATGAACAGCCGCTCAAAGATCGTTGGACTGACGCGTCAGATGCCCGAACCTCGTGATGACGACCGTGAGCCTGACAATGTTCCGGAGATGGCATCAGATATAATCGACGCCGAGTATACCGAAGCCAGCGCGGAATTGGAGGCTCCCGCCGAATATTACGAGGATTACGACGCGCCAGCGCGTCGGTCTATCACCCCATACATCTTGCCGACGCTGCTGATTGCGGCTGCCATTGTGTGGACCGCATTTTTTGGCTGGACATATTTAGCGGAAATACGAGGTGTGCCTGCCAACGACCGCGTGATCGGCTTGATCGCCTCCTGGGCAACGCCGACGCTTTTACTCGCGGTCGTCTGGTTGATTGCAATGCGCAGTAGCAGCCGCGAAGCCCGACGTTTTGGCGACGTTTCGGTTATGCTGAGGTCCGAAAGCGAAGCACTGGCCCAGCGCATGCGCACAGTGAACGAGGAAATCTCGATCGCGCGCGAATTTTTGGCACAGAACGCGCGCGAACTTGAAAGCGTTGGACGACAATCCTCGCGCCAGTTGATGGACTCTGCTCAAGCGCTGGCATCGGCTTTGGCGGACAGCGACGAGAAGGCCAAAACACTTGAAGCTGTCAGCAACGCCGCAAACAGCAATCTGGAGCAACTGCGTAAACATCTGCCCGTCGTGACCGGCGCGGCTAAAGACGTGACGAACCAGATTGGAAGCGCCGGCAACAACGCACAAGTCCAGATCAAGGCATTGATAGCGGCGCTTGAACGCGTCGGCGAAACCGGGAAATTGGCGCGCGACTACATCGATAACATGGAACGTCGTGCGGATGAAGTTGGCGGCAAGCTGGAACAATCGCTGAATGCGAGCTCAACTCTGCTAGACGAGCGAAGCGCCCAGGCAGTTGGCCGTGCGGCTGAAATGGCCACAATTGTGGATAGAACGGTGGTCGGCTTGATGACCGGCGTAACCGAGGCATCGCAGCAAGTCGATTCGCTCTTTTCGACCAGTCAGGTCAGCATCGACGACAAGCTTGTGAAATTGCGGGAATCGTTGTCGCTACTTTCGGACAAATCTGTCGAGGAAGAAACGCGCATCAACAAGATTATCGGCGACATCGCTACGCATATAGAATCGAGTGCAAACCGCATCGCAGAGATTGACCGCCATGCAACCGATCAGACCGCCAAGCTTGCATTTGCCGTCAACGCGCTCGGCGAAAGCACCAAGGAAGTTGGCTCCGCGCTGAACAGCAACAAGGATCTGACCGATAGCCTCATCGATCGCTCGGGTGCGCTGCTTGGATCCCTTGGGCAGGCGAATCGCGAAATCGACGATACCTTGCCCGCTGCATTCGATCGTCTGGAAGATCGCTTGGCGGCAGCGGATTCGCGGCTGTTGAAGGCGACCACGACAGCAGGCGAGTTGAACGACATGGGCGAGGCAATGGTCTCCAAGCTGACTGCTGTTGAACAGTTGGTCGACATTCAGCGAGAGAATGTCGGTAGGCTGATGGCAGAAAGCGATGAGCATTTTGCGGTGCGGCAAGAGCAGGCCGATGCACTGTCTTTCTCGCTGACTCAAACGCGCGCCTTGATTGAAGATATGGCGGAGGAAGCGAACAACAAGCTGGTCACATCGATGCTCCGCGTGAGGGAAACGACCCGCCAGACTGCGGAACATAGTCGCAAGATTGTCGACGAGGAACTTGTGGATATTGCGGACAGGTTGACCGAACAAAACCGAAAAGCTTTGGCCGACGCGGTGGATACCCAGATCGAGGCGATGAATGTTGTCGTTTCCGACGCCATAAATCGCAATGTTGCGTTGAGCCAGGACGCGGCAGCCAGTGTCGCCACACAGCTTGGTGAGCTGGAGGACATGACTGCGCGGCTTGAGCAGCGCATCGAAAGTGGGAGAAACCGTTTTGAGGCAATCGACGACGACAGTTTTGCCCGGCGGATGGTTTTGCTTACCGAATCGCTTAATTCAACCGCTATAGATGTCGCGAAAATCCTGTCGAACGATGTTACTGATACGGCATGGGCTGCCTATCTCAAGGGCGACCGCGGCGTCTTTACCCGCCGTGCGGTTCGGTTGCTCGATGCCGGCGAAGCGCGCGCCATTGCCTCTCATTACGGTGAAGACAGCGAGTTTCGCGAGCATGTAAATCGCTACATCCATGATTTCGAAGCAATGATGCGCGTCCTGCTGAGCACACGCGACGGCAATGCCATCGGTGTGACGCTGTTGTCATCCGATGTTGGCAAGCTCTACGTGGCTTTGGCGCAGGCCATTGAACGACTGCGCAACTGATCAATTCGGGCGCCCGGCAATCAGGAAATCGAAACTGTGCCGGTCAATCCATCCATAACTATAATTGGCATAATAAAGACCGAAAAGGGCCAGTGATAGCACGGTCGTTCGCAGGATGATCGTGCCGGGCCGGAAGTTCGCCGGCGCACTATCGGCCTGCCCGGGCGTTTTTTCCACACCCATTTCCTCATGCGTCCTTATGCCGATAGGCAGGATGACAAATGCGGTCAGAACCCAAAACAGCACATATATTGCGACTATCGACGTCCAGCTCATGCCGTCTCCACTATCGCGACGTCGACAATCGGCTTCTTGCCAGTCCAGCTCGTGGCGACGCGTCGGACCGCCAACCTTATGCTTTCGCGCAACTGATCGTAGTCGCCGCGCTTGTCCTTGATGGCCTTTCCCGTTGCATCGCTCGCTTCCTCGAGGAAGTCCTCAAGGTCTTCCTCGATAGGCACGCCGTGCAAGCGAATTTGTGGGTCGCCGAGCAACGCATCATCGCCATCCAGTGCGACCGCGACAGTGATCAGACCATACCAAGATAGTCGGCGACGCTCGTTGATTGTTGCGCCGTCGGCTGAGATGATTGTGTCCCCGTCCAGTATGAGTCGTCCTGTGCGTTCCTGACCAATGATTTCAGGCTTGCCGGGTGCAAGCCGCACGACGTCGCCATTGGATTGAACCAGCGCGTTGGAAACGCCGTGTGCCAAGGCAAAGCGCGCCTGCTCGGCCATGTGACGCCGTTCACCATGCACCGGGACGAGCACCTCGGGCCGTATCCAGTCATACAGCGCGGCCAGCTCAGGCTGCCCCGGATGACCCGAAACATGCACATGCGCCTGCTTTTCGGTTACTGTCAGAATGTTGCGCTCGGCAAGTTTGTTCATGATGACGCCGATAGCAATTTCGTTGCCTGGTATTTGCTTGGAGGAGAAAATGACGGTGTCGCCCTCTTCCAGCTTCACCGGATGGTTACCCTCTGCAATCCGTGCAAGCGCCGCGCGCGCTTCGCCCTGCCCACCGGTTGCAACCACCATGACTTCGTGACGAGGAAGGCTATCGACGCTTTCCATATCGATCGTTTTCGGCATGTCTGTGAGATAGCCATTCGCTTGCGCCGCCTCGATAATCCGGTGCAGCGACCGGCCCGCAAAACAAAGCGTCCGTCCGCTTTCACGCGCGACCTCGCCCATCGTCTGAAGGCGCGCCGCGTTGGAGGCAAAGGTGGTGAGTAACACCCTGCCCTTCGCAGCCTTTACAGAAGCAAGCAGATCGGTCTTTACGCTGCCCTCACTACCGCTGTCCCCAGCGTTGAAAGCATTGGTGGAATCGCACACCAGGGCAAGCACGCCTTCGTTCCCGATTGCTGTCAACTCATCAGCAGTCGACGGTGTGCCGATAACTGGCACTTCGTCGAGCTTCCAGTCACCGGTATGGAAGACCGTGCCATAGGGCGTATCGATGACACATGCGCTCATTTCCAAAATCGAATGCGCCAGCGTTTTGAAGCGGAAACCGAACGGCCCAAGCATGAAACTGCCTTCCATCGGAATGACATTCAACTCGACGATGTCGTCGATGCCCTCTTCGACCAACTTGCCACGGATCAGCGTCGCAGTGAACGGCGTCGCATATAATGGCACGCCAAGGTCGGCCGCAAAATACGCAACTGCGCCGATATGATCCTCATGTCCGTGGGTCAGCACGATGCCCAGGAGGTCGCTCTTGCGCTGCTCGATAAATTCAAGGTCGGGTAGAATCAGTTCCACACCGGGATATTCGGCATTGGCAAAGGTCAGGCCGAGATCGACCATGACCCACTTACCCTGGCAGCCGTACAGATTGACGTTCATACCGATCTCGTTCGAGCCGCCAAGCGCTAGAAAAAGTAACTCATTTTTCGGGGTAGTCATTATTTTTGTTCTCGATTCCTGTACAAATGCGCCAGCCCCCGCAGCGTCAAATCCGGTTCTACCCGGTCGAATAAATGGCCATGTTGCTGAAACAGGATGGCAAGACCGCCGGTCGCGATCACCGTCACAGGCTTGCCGATCTCAGCTTTCATGCGCGCGATCATACCTTCGATCATCGCCACATAGCCCCAATAGATGCCAATCTGCATTTGTCCAACGGTTGTTCGTCCGATGACGCTGTCATTTGGTGGCGGTTCGATCGCAATGCGCGGCAGCATGGCGGCGGCGGCGTAAAGGGCATCGAGCGATAGGTTTACGCCGGGTGCGATGCTGCCGCCGCGATAAGAGCCGTCCGGGCCAATATAATCAAAGGTAGTTGCTGTGCCAAAGCTGATCACGATTTTGTCGCCGTCCGCCATTGACTGCGCTGCGATGGCGTTAACAGCGCGGTCGGCACCCACCGACTGCGGTTCGTCCACTTTGAGCTGGATGCCCCAACTCACGGAACCGCGCCCGGCAACGAGCGCCTCACAATCGAAATAGCGCGATGCCAGCAATTGCAGGTTATGAAGCGCGCGTGGTACAACTGTTGCCACGATAACTGCTTTGATATCGCTGCGTTGGTGGCCGGCCATTTGGATGAGCTGATCGAGCCAGACCGCATATTCATCCGCCGTCCGGCGCGCGTCGGTGGCAATGCGCCAGCGCTGCACGATTTCGCCGCTGTTATCGACCAAAGCGAATTTGACGTTGGTGTTGCCGGTATCAATTCCAAGTAGCATTGCGCCAACCTCCGCTAGATTAGAAAAACGTCGGCGGCATGGATGGCACGGATCGTTCCATCCGCCAAGCGTAGCTGCAACGCCCCACCCTCGACCAATCCTTGGTATAGACCTTGCTGAATCGCACCATCTGGGAAGTTGACCGTAATCGCGGTGCCGACCGGATGAGCCACTTTTTGCCAACTTTGCGCGATCCCCCGCATCCCGCCCAGACGCCAGCGGTCAAGCCAGATTACAAAGGCGTTGGCGAGGACCTCGACCACTGCCTGCGGGTGCGGTGGCAACGCACCCAAGGAAACCAGGTCGGTAACTGGCCGATCGAATCTGCGAGGGTGCGATACCAGATTCAATCCAATTCCCACAATAACGGCGTCGCCCGTGCGCTCAAGCAGCATTCCGCAAAATTTGGCACCATCTCCTGACAGCAGGTCGTTGGGCCACTTTATCTGAACGGATGCCTCTGGCGCTATTTGCACCACAGTGTCATACGCCGCCAATGCGGCAACAAACGCCAGGGTTGATGCTGATGGGTCGGTTGGGCGGAGGCGCACAATCGTGCTAGCCAACAGGTTGCCGACATGACTGTCCCACGCCCTGCCCATCCGGCCACGCCCGCCGTCTTGGGCATCGGCCCGCAACCATAATCCTTCCGGTGCACCAAGCCTCGCACGATCCAGCAGGTCGGCGTTGGTCGACCCCGTCAGCGCAACTTCTTCAAAAATCAGCGTCAGAACAAAGCTCGCGCAGCCTGAGCCGATAACAATGAGAGCAGCGGAATCGAAAAATAACCCAGCGGCGAATTGGCGAGTGCCAGTATGTTGCCTGTCCAAGCCAAAGCCGTGTCGTCGCTCGGCGCGACCACATCGCTGGCTTCATCGAAGTACATCACTTTGACCACCTTCAGATAATAGAATGCGCCGATTACCGATGCAGCAATGCCGATCACCGCCAGCGGCAACAGGTCAGCCGCCACCGCAGCCTGGAACACCACCAGCTTACCCCAGAAGCCAAACAATGGCGGGATACCTGCCAGGCTGAACATGAAAATTGCAAAGACGGCCGCTAACCCAGGCCTTGTCTTGGACAGACCCGCGACATCGGCGAAAGTTTCGCGATATTCGCCGGTGCGGTCCTTCAATTGCATCAGCACAATGAAGCTGCCCAACGTCATCGCGACATAGATCGCGAGGTAGACAAGCATCGCAGCAACACCTTGCTCGGTACCGGCAGCCAGACCGATCAGGATGAAGCCCACATTATTGATCGAGCTGTATGCAAGCAAGCGCTTCAGGTTTTGCTGTCCGATCGCTCCAACGGCTCCGATGATGATCGACATCAACGACACGACGATGATAATCTGCTGCCACACCATCATCTGCGTTCCGAACGCCTCAATGGCCACCCGAACGGTGAGCACAATGGCGGCGACCTTGGGGGCGCTGGCGAAAAAGGCGGTGACTGGAGTCGGTGCGCCTTCGTATACGTCGGGAGTCCACATATGGAAGGGCGCGGCGCTGATCTTGAAAGCTAATCCCGACAGAACGAACACGATGCCGAAGATCATGCCAAGGCCGACTTCACCGTCCAACGCGGTGCCAATGGCGGCAAAGTCGGTCGATCCGGCAAAGCCGTAGAGTAGCGACATGCCAAACAGCAATATGCCGCTGGCAAGGCCACCAAGCACGAAATATTTGAGGCCCGCTTCTGCCGAACGCCCATCATATCGCGCGAAACTGGCAAGGACATAGGCCGAGAGGCTCTGCAACTCGAGGCCGATATACAGCGTCACCAGGTCGGAGGCCGACACCATGATTCCCATGCCTACGCAGGAAAGCAGGATCAGTACGGGATATTCGGCGCGCATCGCGCCTGCCTTGTGCAGGAAGCGCGGTGCGATCATCAGGGATATCGCCGCCGCAATGTAGATCAGGATTTTGGATAGATTGGCGAAGGCATCGTTGCGAACCAGGCCGTCAAAGGCCAGCGCGTCGGTGTCAGCACCAAGAAAGCCCGCAGCGTAAGCGCCCGCAGCAACCAGCGCCGCCACAGCCAAAATGCTCACGATCCTGCCCGCTTCGGCGCGCCATGCAGCAACCAGCAACAACGCTAGCGACGAAAAGCTGAGAATGACCTCGGGACGAACGAGGAAAAGCGACGTATTTAGATCCATCAGTGCTGACTCCCCTCAGCCGCTTTTCCTTCGCCGTGCCCGCCAACGCGATATATCGCCGTCGTCGGGTCATTGGCTTTCAACTTGCTATCTCCTGCGGGAGCCGCGCGTTCGATGCGTTCGACAATTGTCGCAACATCGCGGCGGATGGGGGCCAAGAAGCTTTCTGGATAAACACCCAGCCAGATTACAATGGCCGCAATCGGTGCCAGCAACCACATTTCGCGACCGTCCATATCTGGCATCGCGGCGGCATCGGCATTGACCTGCGCACCGAATGCGATGCGGCGGTAAAGATAGAGCATGTAACCAGCACCAAGGATGATGCCCGTCGTCGCGATCAGGGTTGCCCAGGTTGACACTTTGTAAGCGCCTGCAAGGCTCAGGAACTCGCCGACAAAACCGCTGGTGCCCGGCAAGCCGACGCTCGCCATCGTGAACAGCATGAACAAAAGCGCATATTTGGGCATATTGATGCTCAGCCCGCCATAACGGCTGATTTCGCGGGTGTGCAGCCGGTCATAGATCACGCCAACGCACAGGAACAATGCGCCAGAGACGAGACCGTGGCTGAGCATTACGATGATCGCGCCTTCGATGCCTTGCTGGTTGAAGGTGAACAGGCCGACGGTGACAATCGCCATATGCGCGACCGACGAATAAGCGATGAGCTTTTTCATGTCATTCTGCACGAGCGCGACGAGCGACGTGTAAACGACCGCGACCATTGAGAGGCCGAACACCAGCGGGATGAAATCCGCGCTAGCCTCAGGGAACATGGGCAGCGAGAATCGAAGAAAGCCGTATCCGCCCATTTTCAGAAGTACGCCCGCCAATATGACCGAGCCTGCTGTCGGTGCCTGAACGTGCGCGTCGGGTAGCCAAGTATGCACCGGCCACATCGGCATCTTCACCGCAAATGAGGCAAAGAACGCCAGCCACAGCCATTTTTGTGCTTCGGGCGCGAAGTCGGTATTTAGCAGGGTCGGAATATCCGCCGTGCCCGCCGTCTGGATCATCCACAGCATCGCGATCAGCATCACAACCGAACCAAGCAGCGTGTAGAGGAAGAATTTGTAGCTCGCGTAAATCCGCTCTGCGCCGCCCCAGATGCCGATGATCAGATACATCGGGATCAGCCCGGCCTCGAAGAAGATGTAGAACAGCAGCAAATCCTGTGCCGCGAACACGCCGATCATCAGCGTTTCCATCAGCAGGAACGCCGCCATATATTCGCCTACGCGTTTGTCGATCGCCTGCCAGCTTGCGCCAATACAAATCGGCATCAGGAACACCGACAACATGATCAGCATCAGCGAAATGCCGTCGATGCCGAGCTTCCAGCCTATCGGTCCGAATATCTGTGCGCTTTCGACAAATTGCCACTGCGCGCCCGCCGGATCGTAGCTGAGCCACAGCCAAACGCCGAGCAAAAGGTTAAACAACGTCGCCGTCAGCGCGACGACGCGCGCCAATTCTGCGCGCGTGAACAGGCACGCAATCGCCGCCAGCATAGGCACAGCCAGCATGATCGAGAGAATGGGTATGCTGCCAGCGTTCATTATGTTCTCAATATCATCCAGCTCACGCCTGCGACCAGGCCGAGGAGCATTACCAGCGCGTAACTATACAAATATCCCGACTGCATCCGCACCGCCATCCGGCTGCTGAAGGCGACCACCGCTGCCGAGCCATTGGGGCCGAAGCGGTCGATTATGCCGACATCGCCCTGCTTCCAGAACAGGCGGCCGATCCAGAAGGCAGGGCGCACGAAGATCAGGTCATAGAGCTCGTCGAAATACCATTTGTTCAGGAAGAAACGGTAAAGCGGCGCAAACATCGTCGCGAGACGCTGCGGTGCGTTTTCCGACCGCTGATACATAAGATACGCCGTCGAAAAACCGATTAGCATCGCCACCGTCGATGCAAGCTTCACCCACAATGGCACATCGTGCATTGCATGTATCAAATGCTCGTTAAAATAGAGCGTAGACGCCGCCCAGAACGCGGTGCCGCCTTCTTCCGCATAGATAAAATCATATTTGAACACATAGCCGGCCAGCACCGCACCCAAAGCGAGAATGCCCAGCGGCACCAACATCGTCGACGGGCTTTCATGCGGGTGATAGCCTCCCGTGCCTTCGCTCGCATGAACAGGTGCATGGCTGCTGTCGGCATGCTCGTCCGATGGTTTGTCATGGTGATGGCGGTCGTGCAACGCATGCTGGATATGCTCTGACTGCTCCCAACGCGGCTTGCCAAAGAAGGTCAGGAACATCAGCCGCCAGCTATAGAAACTGGTTAGAAGCGCTGCAATCACGCCGACTGCAAACCCATATATATGATATGTTGAGGTGCTGGCATAGGCCGCCTCGATAATCGCGTCTTTCGAGTGAAACCCGGCAAAGCCGCCGATACCGACGATTCCAACGCCGGTAATAGCGAGCGTTCCAGCCATCATCGCCCAGAAAGTAAGCGGGATATGCTTACGCAAACCACCATAATAGCGCATGTCCTGCTCATGGTGCATCGCATGGATGACCGAACCGGCACCCAAAAACAGCAGCGCCTTGAAAAAGGCGTGCGTGAATAGGTGGAACATCGCCGCGCTATAAGCGCCCGCGCCGGCGGCGAAGAACATGTAGCCAAGCTGGGAACAGGTCGAATAAGCAATCACACGTTTGATATCGTTCTGCACGAGGCCGACCGTCGCGGCGAATATTGCTGTCGTCGCACCGACGATCATGATCATGTTAAGCGCAAACTGGCTAGTCTCGAACAAAGGCGACAGGCGGCAGACCATGAACACGCCAGCGGTCACCATTGTCGCCGCGTGGATCAGCGCTGACACGGGCGTCGGCCCTTCCATCGCGTCGGGCAGCCAGGTGTGAAGCCCCAATTGCGCCGATTTACCCATCGCGCCGATGAACAGCAGCACGCAGAGCAGGCTCATCGTGTCGACACGGTAGCCCAAGAAGCCGATGCTCGATCCGGCCTTGTCTGGCGCGGCGGCGAGAATTTCCGGGATCGACACCGTGCCGAACAGCCAAAACACGCCAAATATCCCGAGCATGAAACCAAGGTCGCCCACGCGGTTGACAACGAAGGCTTTGATCGCCGCGGCATTGGCGCTGGGTTTCTTGTACCAGAAGCCGATGAGCAGATAAGACGCGAGGCCAACGCCTTCCCAACCGAAGAACATCTGCACGAGGTTATTCGCTGTCACCAGCATCAGCATTGCGAAGGTGAACAGTGACAAATAGGCAAAGAAACGCGGCTGGTCGGGATCTTCCTCCATATAGCCCCAGCTATACAGATGGACGAGCGCCGACACGGTGGTGATGACGACCAGCATGACGGCGGTAAGACTATCGACGCGCAGTTCCCAATCGAAGGTCAGATCGCCCGATTGGACCCATTGCATGACGGGGGCGACATAGGCGGTTTCGGCTCCGGTCAGGAAACAGATGAAGATCGGCCAGCTGAGCAGCGAGGCCGTAAACAGACCCGCGGTGGTAATCGTCTTCGCCGCGACAGCACCAATGTACCGCTGGCCGAGGCCCGCAACAAGCGCTGCCAATAACGGCAGAAAAACGATGATATGGATGGAGGTCATATAACGCGGCCTATCAGCACTCTAACTTTGTCATTCCCGCGAAAGCGGGAATCTATGGTCGGCACTGTCAGCCCAAACGACCGTCCTTGTTCAAACCCACAGCTCAGACCATGGATTCCCGCTTTCGCGGGAATGACAAAGATGGGTGAAATGACGAGAGGCTTCACCGTGATCACCCCTTCATCCGGTTGACATCGTCAACGGCAATCGTGCCGCGACCACGGAAATAGATGACGAGAATGGCAAGCCCGATAGCCGCCTCGCTCGCCGCAACCGTCAGCACGAACATCGCGAAAATCTGGCCGGTCAGGTCACCGAGAAACGCGCTGAACGCGACGAGGTTGATGTTTACAGCCAGCAGGATGAGCTCGATCGCCATCAGAATGATGATCACATTTTTCCTGTTCAGGAAAATGCCGAGTACGCCCATCACGAACAGGATCGAACTGACCACGAGATAATGTTCGATGCCGATCACAGAACGACCACCTTTCCGTTCGTGTCGAGCATCGTCGAGACACCGTGAGATTGCGCGCGACCGAAAGGCATCTCGACCAGGCTCGATGCGAACGGATTTGGAGTGACCGTATTACTCACAACTCCACCCCCTGCCCGACCGGCTGATTGACATTGCGCGTCGCGTCTTGCGGTCGCCGCATATTCTGGCGGGTGATATTCTGAGCCTTGGCGCTGTGGCTCTTGCGGTGGGTGAGGACGATGGCCCCGACCATCGCGACCAGCAGTATCAGCCCAGCGCTCTCAAACAGGAAGATATATTTGCTGTAGAGCAAATTGCCGATGGCTTCGATATTCGGCACTTCGCTGACCGCTGCCGACCCATCGGGCGTCCCGAGCTTCACCGCACCCGCGCGATAGGCACCAATGCCAAGCACCAGTTCAGCAACGAGTACCACCGCAAGCATCAACCCCAACGGCACGTTCTTGATAAACCCTGCGCGCAGCTCGGCAAAATCGATGTTCAGCATCATCACCACGAACAGGAACAACACCGCAACCGCGCCGACATAGACGATGACCAGCAACATCGCGATAAACTCCGCACCGATTAGAACCATCAGCCCCGCCGCGTTGAAGAAAGCGACGATCAACCACAGCACGCTATGCACCGGATTGCGCGCAAAAATGACCATCGCGGCGGACGCGATGAGCAAGGCGGCGAAGATGTAGAACGAGACGACTTGGATCATGAGAGGGCCTCACAGCCAAATTCTTTGTCATTCCCGCGAAAGCGGGAATCCATGGCCTGAGCGTTAGGCCATGGATTCCCGATCAAGTCGGGAATGACAAAGAATTTTACGGAAGCCCCTAGAATCATTGCGCCGCACCTACCTAAACGCCGCATCGGCGGCAAGGTTCGCGGCGATGGCGCGTTCCCATTTGTCACCGTTGGAAAGCAGCTTGTCCTTGTCGTAGAGCAATTCCTCACGCGTTTCGGTCGCATATTCGAAATTCGGCCCCTCGACGATGGCATCGACCGGGCACGCTTCCTGACAGAAACCGCAATAGATGCACTTGGTCATGTCGATGTCATAACGCGTTGTGCGGCGGCTTCCGTCCTCACGTGGTTCCGCCTCAATGGTGATTGCCTGCGCCGGACAAACCGCCTCGCACAGCTTGCACGCGATGCAGCGTTCCTCGCCATTGGGATAGCGCCGCAACGCATGTTCACCGCGAAAACGCGGGGACAGCGGGTTCTTCTCGAACGGATAATTCACCGTCGCCTTGGGCTTGAAGAAATATTGCAAGGTCAGCCAGTGCGCCTTGACGAATTCCCACAGGGTGAAGGACTTGATGAGGTGGGCGATGGTGGTCATGCGAAATGCCCTGTGTACATGAGGTAGCCGCTGACAAGGAAAACCCAGAACAGCGAAATCGGCAGGAATACCTTCCATCCGAGGCGCATTAACTGGTCATAGCGGTACCGCGGCACGGTGGCTTTGACCCAGGCGAAGATGAAGAACATCATCAGGATCTTGCCGAAAAACCAGATGATCCCCGGCACCATATAAAGCGGTGCCCAGTCGACCGGTGGCAAATGTCCGCCCCAGAACAGGATCGCGTTGAGCGCGCACATCAAAAGCACATTGGCATATTCGCCGAGCCAGAAGAGCGCGAAGGCCATCGACGAATATTCGGTCTGGTAACCGGCGACGATTTCGCTTTCCGCCTCGGTCAAATCGAACGGCGCGCGCGCGGTTTCGGCCATCGAGCTGATCAGGAACATGACCGCGATCGGGAACAATAAGGGGTTCAATCCATAGGCGTTGATGAAACCGAAGATGTGTCCCCGCTGGCCTTCGATAATCCCGCCCATGTTGAACGTGCCCGCCCACAGGACGACGCAGATCAGAATGAAACCTATTGAAACTTCATAGGAAATCATCTGCGCGGCGGCGCGCATCGACGAATAGAACGGATATTTGGAGTTCGAAGCCCAGCCCGAGATGATGACGCCGTAGACGCCAAGGCTGCTGATCGCGAGGATGTAGAGCAAGCCGACGTTTATGTTCGACAACACCACGCCATCGGCGAACGGGATAACCGCCCACGCCATTAACGCGACGGTGAAGGTGATGATCGGAGCGATCAGGAATAGGCCGCGGTTTGACGCGCTCGGGATGATGGTTTCCTGAAGGAAAACCTTGAGGCCATCTGCGAACGACTGGAGGATGCCGAACGGGCCGACGACATTCGGGCCGCGACGCAAGGCGAAGGCCGCCCAAAGCTTGCGCTCAGAGTAAATGATGAGCGCGACTGCAAGCATCAACGGAAACGCGATGAGCAGGATGCCAGCGATGGTCGCAGTGAACCACGCACCTTCGTAGGACATGCCGAGCGATTGGAAGAAGGAAGTCATAGAACCTCCCCGGCACGGGGAGGGGGACCGCCGCGCGCAGCGCGGGGGTGGAGGGGCACGCCCCTCATTTCCTGCCCTATCGACGTCGCGCAGTTACGCACGTACCCCTCCACCATCCTGCGGATGGTCCCCCTCCCCGTTCCGGGGAGGTTTTGAAGTATCGCGCTCATTCCGCCGCCTCCAGAAACTGCTCGCCGTGCACCAATTCGGCCGAGCACCGCTGCATCGTTTCGGACGCGCGGCAGATGGCGTTGGTGAGGTAGAAGTCCTTGATCGGATAATCCGCGATTTTGCCGCTCACCGTGGTTGGCAATTTGGGATCGGACCAAGCGTATTTGGCGAGGCCTTCTTGTCCAAGCGCAGGAACCGCTTTTGCCATCACAGCGCGAAGCGCTTCAATGGTATCAAACGGCAATCGCTTGCCCAGCACCTCCGAGAGCGCACGGAAAATAGCCCAATCCTCACGCGCATCGCCGGGAGGGAACACCGCACGTTCGCCGCGTTGGACGCGGCCTTCGAGATTTACGTAGGTGCCCGACTTCTCGCTATAGGCAGCGCCCGGCAGGATGACGTCGGCATGATGCGCGCCATTGTCGCCGTGGTGGCCGACGTAAACTTTGAAACTGTTCGCAAAGAGGCTGTAATCAACTTCATCTGCACCAAGGAAGAAAGCTAGCTTTGGCTGTTTCACCGCGAGCCCCTTGATACCGCCGCCATGCGCGTAGCCCAACATCAAGCCGCCCATGCGTGCCGCTGCGAAGTGCAGGACGTTGAAGCCGTTCCAGCCATCTTTGACCAGCTTGTATTTCTTCGTAAAAGCCAGCGCTGCGCCGTGGACGCCTTCGTAACGGAGCGCACCGCCACCGACGATGATCGCTGGGCGTTCGGCGCTCTTGAGCGCATCGGCCAGAGCCTTTGGTGCCTTCGCGAGCGCTGCCAAATCATCGCCCAGCCATTCGACTTTATAGGTCAGGTCGGTCACCGGCCCGATAGCGAAAACCTTCGCGCCGCGCTTGCGGACAGCCTTCTGGATGCGCGTATTCACCAAGGGAGCTTCGCGCCGCGTATCGCTGCCGACGAGCAAAATCACATCGGCATTTTCGATGCCAGCAATCGTTGTGTTAAAGTTGACCGCGCTCAAGCTCGACGTGTCATAAGCCAAGCCCGTCTGCCGCCCTTCGAGCATAGCAGAACCGGCCAGTTCGCGCGCCGCAAACATCGTTTCGCAATCGACCTGATCGCCCGCGATTACCGCCGCCTCGCCGTTCCAATTCGCGCGAACCGCTTCGAACGCCTCAGCCCAGCTAACCGCAACCAACTTGCCGTCGCGGCGCAGATAAGGCTTGTCCAACCGCCGATGAGTCAAACCATCGACAGCATGGCGGGTTTTGTCCGACGCCCATTCCTCGTTCACATCGTCGTTGATGCGCGGCAGCGCGCGCAACACTGCCCTGCCCCGGCTGTCGAGCCGGATGTTGGTGCCGACCGCGTCCATCACATCGATGCTTGGCGTTTTCTTCAGCTCCCACGGCCGCGCTTCGAAGGCATAAGGCTTCGACGTCAGTGCGCCGACCGGGCACAGGTCGACGACGTTGCCCGATAGTTCACTGGTCACCGCGCGTTCAAGATAGCTGGTGATCTGCATATTCTCGCCGCGTCCGATTGCACCGATTTCCTCGATGCCTGCCACTTCCTCGGCAAAGCGGATGCAGCGCGTGCACTGGATGCAGCGAGTCATCGCGGTCTTGACGATGGGGCCCATATATTTCTCGGTCACCGCGCGCTTGTTCTCGTCATAGCGCGATGCGCCGCGGCCATAAGCGATGCTCTGGTCCTGCAAGTCGCACTCGCCGCCCTGGTCGCAAATCGGGCAATCGAGCGGGTGGTTGATGAGCAGAAACTCCATCACCCCTTCGCGCGCCTTTTTGACCATGAGGCTGTCGGTCTTGATGATCTGGCCATCGGTGGCTGGCAGCGCGCAGCTTGCCTGCGGCTTTGGCGGCCCGGGAGCAACCTCGACCAGACACATGCGGCAATTGCCAGCAATGGACAGCCGCTCATGATAGCAGAAACGCGGAATTTCCTTCCCCGCCATCTCGCACGCCTGCAAGACAGTCGCGCCTGCCGGGACTTCGATTTCGAGGCCGTCTACGGTGACTTTAGGCATTACTCAGTTTTCTTTAATTTAGCTGACGTCAAATGATAAATAACTTCGGCGATGACGCCACGAAGCACGGTCGGCGTCAACTGCACTTTCGTCCCTGCAGATATGCAAGGACCCATTACATCTGCTATTTCCCGAAAGGCCAGTTTTTCTTCCGGCGATGCGACCACGGATATTATCAAGTTTCGCGCTGAAGCAGGTGCAGCCCGTACAGCACAATCGGTCACCTGACGTAAAGCAGCATATTGCAGCGACATTTCTCCGCCTGTTGTCGCCACATAATCCGGCGACGATACATCGACGAAGTCTAACGAGCCTTCTTTCGCAAAATCTTTCTGGTAAAGATTAGAAAACACAGCACCGCGCATGAGCGGTTCCGTGAATACTATCTCACCTGACGTGAGGCACTGATCATCGGCGAGCATCCTCGCACTTTTTTGGGATTCGGCTGTAAATGGTTGAGAGGCAATCAAAGCGCGCGCCCGACTTTCATTGAGTTCAATGGCGCAGCGCGCAAACTCTTGCATCAAATAACGAATACGAGTCTCGTCGCTTTTGAAGTCAGGCATCTGTGCGCGCTTAAACCCTAACCTCGTGCCCAACTCAGTTTGCGCGTGTAGTCCGTTCGTAACCACCGACATACCTAGGATGAATAGCACCATCAAACTAGTAAATCTAAAGCCGCTTCTCATTCCGCTGCCTCCAACATTCCATTGCCTTGCTTCTCAGCAATCCGCCGCTCCATTTCTGGCCGGAAATGCTTGATCAGCCCCTGGATCGGCCAAGCCGCCGCGTCGCCCAGCGCGCAGATGGTGTGGCCTTCGACTTGCTTGGTGACTTCGAACAAGGTGTCGATTTCGGACACGTCGGCATTACCTTCGCGCATTCGTTCCATCACGCGCCACATCCAGCCTGTGCCTTCGCGGCATGGTGTGCACTGGCCGCATGACTCGTGCTTGTAGAAATAACTCAATCGCGAAATCGCGCGGACGATGTCGGTGGACTTGTCCATCACGATCACCGCTGCGGTGCCAAGGCCGCTGCCGACTTCCTTGCAGCCGTCGAAATCCATCGGCACGTCCATCATCATCGCGGCGGGCACCAAGGGTACCGACGATCCGCCGGGGATGACCGCGAGCAGATTGTCCCATCCGCCGCGAATGCCGCCGCAATGCTTTTCGATCAGCTCGCGAAACGGGATGCTCATTTCTTCTTCGACGACGCAGGGCTTTTCGACATGGCCCGAAATCTGGAACAGCTTGGTGCCGTGGTTATTCTCGCGGCCAAAGCTTTTGAACCACGCCGCGCCGCGCCGCAGGATCGTCGGGACCACCGCGATGCTCTCGACATTGTTGACCGTGGTCGGGCAGCCATAAAGGCCAGCACCTGCCGGAAAAGGCGGTTTCAGACGGGGTTGGCCCTTTTTGCCCTCAAGACTTTCGATCATCGCGGTTTCTTCGCCACAGATATACGCGCCCGCGCCGCGATGGACGAAGACGTCGAAATCATAGCCTGATTTGGCGGCATTCTTGCCAAGTAGTCCCGCCGAATAAGCTTCTGCCACAGCCTTTTCGAGAACCTTCGCTTCAAAGATATATTCGCCGCGAATGTAGATATAGGCCGCCCGCGCGCGCATCGCGAAACCGGCGATGAGCGCGCCTTCGATTAGCTTGTGCGGATCGTGGCGGATGATCTCGCGGTCCTTGCAGCTACCGGGCTCAGATTCGTCGGCGTTAATGACGAGGAAATTGGGCCGTTCGGGCGTAGGTGCCTTGGGCATGAAGCTCCACTTCATGCCCGTCGGGAAGCCAGCACCACCGCGACCGCGCAGGCCGGAGGCTTTGACTTCCTCGATAATCGCGTCCTGCCCGATCTTCATGAGGGCGGCAGTCTTGTCCCAATCCCCACGCGTCTGCGCCGCTTTCAGGCCGAAATCCTGATAGCCGTAGAGGTTGGTGAAGATACGGTCTTTGTCCTGCAGGCTCATGCGATTCCTCCGAGCAAGAACCATGCTCCGCCAGCGATCAACAGGCCAATTACAGCCAGTTTAATGATGCCGGTCAGCAACTTCCAAGCGATGAACGCAGCAACGGCCACGCCGATGAGGGGAAGCCATTCCATCAGTTTAACCCCTCACTCAAAAGCCCGTCACCCTGAACTTGTTTCAGGGTCCATCGTGCAACGGAGACCGAAGCGATGAGAGGCGAAATGGACCCTGAAACGAGTTCAGGGTGACGGTGGGTGGTTAGGACGGGTTGGCTCACTTCCACTCCCCCCGATAATCATGGTTGCTCTCAACCATCGCCTGCAGGCTCGTCGGCCCGCCATATGGCTCGACTGTATGCCGCCCGGGCAATTGCGTGCCGATCTTGGGCTGCTTGCCATCGGCGAGATCGGCGAGAATGCCGGTCATGCTGTCGTAATCGAGATCTTCGTAATTATCGTCGTTGATCTGCACCATTGGCGCGGAGCTGCAATTGCCCATGCACTCGACCTCGGTCAGCGTGAACAGGCCGTCGGGCGTGGTCGCGCCTTTGACGAGGCCGCGGTTTTTGCACGCGGCCATGATATCGTCCGACCCGCGCAACATGCAAGGCGTCGTGCCGCATACCTGCACATGGAAACGGCCAACGGGCGCAAGGTTGTACATGGTGTAGAAAGTCGCAACTTCATAAGCGCGCATGTAAGGCATGCCGAGATACTGCGCGACATATTCGATCACCGGCACCGGCAACCAGCCTTGGGTTTTTGTTTCTTCACCCACCTGCCGCTGGGCAAGATCGAGCAGCGCCATCACGGCGGACTGCTGCCGCCCGGCGGGGTAGCGACCGATAAAGATGTCGGCCTTTTTCTTGTAGTCCGGCGAAAAGGCAAAGCTGCCCCACTTCGCGCGGGTTTCAGCTTCGTCGGGGATGTGTGCTGCGTCAGCCACGGGCCAGTCCTCTTTCGACATAGCGACCAACGTACAGACCAATCGTTGCGGCAGCAGCAATCGATAAGACGTCTTTTACCGTCGCAGCACCATGAAACACCACCAAATAAGCGGCAACGCCCGACGCAAAACCTGCGAGTGCCAGTACGAGTATGAAAAGTTCGCGGATAATCACCGGTCACACTCCCCGAACACGATGTCCAGCGCACCCAAAATCGCGGTCGTGTCCGCCAGCATATGCCCGCGCGACATGAAATCCATTGCCTGCAAATGCGAAAACGCAGTCGGGCGGATTTTGCAGCGATAGGGTTTATTCGTGCCGTCCGATACCAGATAGACGCCAAATTCGCCCTTGGGGCTTTCGGTCGCGACATAGACGCTGCCGGCGGGCACCTTGAAGCCTTCGGTGTAGAGTTTGAAATGGTGGATCAGCGCTTCCATCGACTGCTTCATTTCGGCGCGTTTGGGCGGTACGATCTTGCGGTCGTCGCTGCACACCGGGCCTTCAGGCATCTGCTGCAGGCATTGTTTCATGATGCGGACCGATTGCCGCACTTCTTCGACGCGGACCATGAAGCGGTCGTAACAATCGCCGCGCGTCCCGACGGGGATGTCGAAATCCATCTTGGCGTAGACGTCATAAGGCTGGCTTTTTCGGATATCCCACGGGATACCTGCCGCACGGATCATCGGGCCGGAAAAGCCCCATTTGATCGCATCTTCCTTCGATACAATTGCGATATCAACGTTGCGCTGTTTGAAAATGCGGTTGTCGACGACAAGCTTCATCGCGTCCTCGAACAGGCGCGGCATCCGGTCGTCGAGCCAGTCGGCGATGTCTGTGAGCAGCTTCAGCGGCACATCCTGATGCACACCGCCGGGCCGGAACCACGCGGCATGCATCCGTGCGCCGCTCGCGCGTTCGTAAAAGCCCATGATATCTTCGCGCACTTCATAGAGCCATAGCCCCGGCGTCATCGCGCCGACATCGAGGATGTGGTGCGCGATGTTGAGCGTGTGGTTCTTGATCCGCGTCAGTTCTGCAAACAGCACCCGCAGATATTGCGCGCGCAGCGGGACTTCGAGGTTTAGCATCTTTTCAATGGCGAGCACGTAGCTGTGCTCCATGCACATCGGCGATGCGTAATCGAGCCGGTCGAAATATGGCAGCGCCTGTAGATAGGTCTTATGCTCGATCAGCTTTTCTGTGCCGCGATGGAGCAGGCCGATATGCGGATCGAGCCGCTCGACGATTTCGCCGTCAAGTTCCATAACAAGCCGCAACACTCCGTGCGCCGCCGGATGCTGCGGGCCGAAGTTGATTGTGTAATTCTGGATGACTTCGTCGCCGGTGGTGGGGGCGAGATCTTGCTGGAGGCTCATGAAAACCTCTCCTTAAAAATCTGTGTCACCCTCGCGAAAGCGGGGGTCCATGGACTAACCGTCAGACCATGGATTCCCGCTTTCGCGGGAATGACACTGAAATTGGAATAGATCGGAGGAACCACGCTCATTGCGGCTTCTCCGCTATTGGCTTGCGAACCGTCCGCTTCTTTGCCTCTTCATTGGCGGCAGCGCCCGCTCCCGTCTGCGAAGCTTTATCCGTCGTCTTCGGATCATTCACCTGAGGCGGTGTCCCGCGCGGAGGTTCGCCGGACTTGATGACCTTCTCGTCACCCGGCAGCACATAATCCGCACCTTCCCAGGGTGAAAGAAAATCAAAGCTGCGGAAATCCTGCGCCAGCTGCACCGGCTCATACTTCACGCGCTTTTCTTCTTCGGAATAGCGTAGCTCGACATAGCCGGTCAGCGGGAAGTCCTTGCGCTGTGGATGGCCGGTAAAGCCGTAATCGGTGAGGATACGGCGCAAATCCTCGTTACCCGAAAACAGTACGCCGTACATGTCGAACACTTCGCGCTCGAGCCAGCCGGCAACCGGCCAGATTTCGGTAACCGAAGGCACAGGCGCATCTTCGTTGGTCGCCACATGAACGCGAACGCGGTGGTTTTTCGTCAGGCTGAGCAGGCAGTACACGACCTCGAATCGCGGATCGCGATCCGGCCAATCAACGCCGGCCATTTCGACGAGTTGCTGATACTCACACTCATCGCGCAACTGCACCATCACGCCAACCAGCGCATCGCGCTTCACGTAAAGCGCGACTTCGCCAAATTCTTCCTCGACAGAGACTAAGTCTTTGCCGAGCGCCTTCTTGATCGCGGCGACGGTGCCCTTGGGCTTCTCGATATAGGGCGCGGGGTGGATCATAGTGCGCACCCTATCCGTTCGCTTCGAGCAAAGTCGAGAAGCCCATCGGCGCTGCACGGTGTCTCGACTGGGCTCGACACGAACGGGATTATAGTTTGGATGATCACCGCTCCACCGTCCCCGTCCGACGGATTTTGCGCTGCAACTGCATGATGCCGTACAGCAATGCCTCGGCAGTCGGCGGGCAACCGGGGACATAGATATCCACCGGCACAATCCGGTCGCAACCGCGCACGACGCTGTAGCTATAGTGATAATAGCCGCCGCCATTGGCGCAGCTGCCCATCGAAATCACATATTTCGGCTCGGACATCTGGTCGTAAACCTTGCGTAAGGCAGGTGCCATTTTGTTGCACAGGGTGCCTGCGACAATCATCACGTCCGACTGGCGCGGACTGGCACGCGGGGCGATGCCGAAGCGTTCGAAATCGTAGCGCGGCATATAGCCGTGGATCATCTCGACCGCGCAACAAGCAAGGCCAAAGGTCATCGGCCAGAGCGAACCAGTGCGCGCCCAGTTGAACAGGTCTTCGGTCGAGGTCACGACAAACCCCTTATCGCTGACCTCGCTGTCGATGTCCTTGAAGAGATCGGCCTCGGGCGCGGTCGCAGTAGGTTTTGGGGGGGTCTTTTCGATCACTCCCATTCGAGCGCTCCCACTTTCCAGGCGTAAATGAACCCGATCACCAGCTCACCCAAAAACAGCATCATCGTGCCCCAACCCACCCAACCGGTTTCGCCCAAGCTAACCGCCCAAGGAAACAGGAACGCGGCCTCGAGATCGAAGATAATGAACAGGATCGCGACGAGGTAAAAACGCACATCGAACTGGCTGCGCGAATCTTCGAATGCGGGAAAGCCGCACTCATATTCCGCCAGCTTTGCTTCGGTTGGCTGATGCGCTCCGGTCAGCCGCGAAACACCCATCGGCAAGAAGACAAATGCCGACGACAGGGCAAGCGCAACCACCAGAAAAAGCAGTATTGGGAGATATTGCGACAGGTCGGTCATGCCGATATTTTCCAGCTATTGGTTACCATCCCGCGCCCTAGACTTGAGGGCGAAAGTAGGCAAGCCAAAAGGCATTCATATCTGGCACTTTTGCCCAGAAAACCGCGTGGCCGCCGAACATGGTTGACACTTGCCACATGTTCTGCTATTGTTCTTTTTCGCTCTTTGAAATTTTTGCTTATTCTCATGATACCGCAGGCTGGGTCACGAACAAAATTCGCGCCGATGTCACAACTGCCGGCCAGAGGGCGCAAAAAGCTGTTTTCGCGTCAAATGTGTCAAAAGTCATTTTGGCAAACGGTGCGTAAATATGGAGGTAAATAGTTGGTAAAATAACGTTTTAATGGTCAGGTTTATTTCAGCGCACCTGCGAGCAGTTTATGCAACTTGCTGTGGAGAATGTCATTTGCCGCCAGAACCTGGGCATCGGCGATGTGCGGACTACGGCCACGATAGTCTGTCACAAAGCCGCCTGCTTCGCGCACCAAAAGGCATCCCGCCGCACTATCCCAAGGCGAAAGACCGCTTTCCCAAAAGCCGTCATAGCGGCCAGCAGCGAGCCAAGCGAGGTCGAGACTTGCCGCACCAAAACGTCGGATTCCGGAGACTTGCGGCCCGATAGCGGCGTAAATCTTTGCCCACTCATCAAAGTCGCCATGGCCTTTGTACGGCGTGCCGGTGGCAATCAACGCTTCGTTCAATTGTCGCCTTGCCGATACGCGCAAGCGCTTATGGCCAAGATAAGCCCCCTTGCCACGCTCCGCCCAGAAGCTTTCGTCGGTAATCGGGTTATAGACCAGTCCCGCAAATATATCGCCCCAGCCCGAACCATCGGGCTTCGGGTCCTGCACAGCGATCGAAATCGCAAAATGCGGAATGCCATGGAGAAAATTGCTCGTGCCATCGAGTGGATCGACAATGAAGCGCGGCTTGCCCTCGGTTCCGGCGATTTCGCCGCCCTCTTCCATCAGGAAGCCCCAATCGGGGCGGGCAATTTCGAGTTCGCGGAAAATCGTATCTTCGGCGCGTTCGTCGGCCTTCGACACGAAATCGGCAGGACCCTTTTGCGAAACCTGTAACTGCTCAATTTCGCCGAAATCGCGACGTAACTTACCACCCGCCTTACGCGCGGCTTTTTCCATAATGGTCAAAAGACCGGTTAATGCGGGCATCAGTCGGCCTTCTTCACATATTCCCGCGCATAGACATCGACCACGATCTTCGTACCCGCGCCAATGAACGGCGGCACCATGACGCGGACGCCGTTGTCGAGAATGGCTGGCTTATAGCTCGAAGAAGCGGTCTGGCCTTTGACCACGGCGTCGGCCTCGACAATCATCGCTTCGATCTGATCGGGTAAAGCGACAGAGAGCGCTTCGTCTTCATACATTTCCATGACGACATCCATGCCGTCCTGCAGGAAAGCGGCTGCATCTCCGAGCAAGTCGCTCGGCAAAGTCACCTGATCATAGGTTTCCTTGTCCATGAACACGAGATTGTCGCCCTCTGCGTAAAGGAACTGGAAATCCTTCTGGTCAAGACGAACCTTTTCCACGCTTTCCGCCGAACGAAAACGGATATTGTTCTTGCGACCGTCGCGCAGGTTTTTAAGCTCGACCTGCATATACGCGCCGCCCTTGCCCGGCTGGGTATGCGCCGTTTTGACGGTTTTCCACAGTCCGCCTTCATATTCAAGGATGTTACCCGGCTTGATTTCAACCGCGTTGATTTTCATGAGATCACTCGCTTAACAGATGGAAAGAGCAAGCGTGGCCAAGCACGCTGTTGGAGGCGGTGTTTAGCGGTGGCGGCGCGATTAGGCAAGCAGGGCGTTGAAAGCCTTGACCGCCGCGCCCGGACCCTGCGAGTGATTCCACACCGCGCTGCTGACCGCGAGAAAATCCGCACCGGCATCGATGAGCGGCTTGGCATTATCGGGTGTAATCCCGCCAATTGCGACGCACGGGATTTCCGTCACCCTCGACCATTTTTGCAACGTGTCGAGGTCCGCTATATGCTCGACCTGCTTGGTGCTGGTCGGATAAAATGCGCCAAAGGCCACATAATCCGCGCCAGCCTCAGCCGCCTCCATCGCCAGATGACGGCTGTTATGGCATGTTACGCCAATCTGGGCATCGCTCCCCAAAATCTCCCGCGCCTCACGCACATCACCATCGCCCTGCCCCAGATGGACGCCGTCGGCTCTCAGGCGTTTGGCAAGCGCAACGCTGTCGTTGACGATGAACGCGACATCATGCGCGGCGCAGATTGCCTGCAAAGGCTCGGCAAGCGCCGCCGCCTCATGCTGGTCGATATCCTTCACGCGGAACTGGAATGCCGCGACAGGTCCAGCGGACAGCGCCTCCTCCAGCTTTGCAGGAAAGTCTCCGCCGACGTCGAGCCGCGAGATCAGATATAATTGGCAACCAATTTCAGTCATGCCGCGCCCTTAGCGGGCCTTAAGGCCGGCGGCAAATGTCTTGCGCACTTGCCGCCGGCCCCTCTCCAAACTCAGGTAGCCGAAGCCGACGCGATTTCGTGGATTGCCCCGCCAAGCGAGGCGTTGAATGCATCGTCATCCATCTGGTGACGCAAATCTTCAAGCAGCGCGCGCGAGAAGCTGGCGATCATACCTTTGTTCTTAGCCAGTTCGGTGCAGGCTTCGGGGCGCGCAAAGCCACCGGATAGCGCGACCACGCGCAACACCCGCGGATGGGCAACGAGCGTGTCGAAAAGGCCAGCTTCTGCCGGAATCGACAGCTTAAGCATTACCTTGTTTTCGCCCGACAGGCCATCGAGCGCCTTCAAAATCTCGTCGCGCAAAATGGCGTCGGATACATTGCGTTCGGCGCTCTTGATGTTCACTTCAGGCTCGATAATCGGCATCAGGCCGTGCGACAGGATTTGCTCGGCAACCTCGAATTGCTGCTTTACTATGGCTGCGATGCCGGTCGGCGATGCAAGGTTGATGACCGAACGCATCTTTGTGCCGAACACGCCCTTGGCTATCGCACGGTCGAGCAACGCACCCAAATCGGGCATTGGTTTCATCATCTGGACGCCGTCGGCTTCGTCTTCCAAGCCCTTGTCGACCTTCAGGAAAGGTACGACCCCCTTCTCCCAAAGCGCCATCGGAACCGGCTTTCCACCCGCCTCGCCGTCCATGGTGCGTTCGAAAAGAATCGCGCCAATGACCTTCTCGCCGTTGAAACATGGCGACGTAATGATCCGGCTACGCATATCGTGGATCAGCGCGAACATTTCCTCATCGTTCAGGTAAGCATCTTCGTTGAGGCCGTAACCCCGAAGCGCTTTTGGCGTCGAACCGCCACTTTGGTCGAGCGCCGCGATAAAACCTTGCCCAGTAGCGATTTTTTCCATCATCTTGGGGTCTTGCATTCTGTAATCCTGTAATTTGTCGAGGCATACGTATGCATCGCTTGTTTGAAAAAAAGGGGCAACAGCCCCGACTGATTAATCCGTTTGAAGAGCATCGACGCCAGGCAGCGGTTTGCCTTCCATCCATTCGAGAAAAGCGCCCCCAGCGGTTGAAATGAAACTGAAATCGTCGGTGACGCCAGCATGAGCAAGCGCCGCAACCGTGTCACCACCGCCAGCCACCGAAACCAACGAGCCTTCCTTGGTCAGCGCAGCGGCAGTTTTCGCCAGCGCCACCGTAGCGGCATCGAACGGCGGAATTTCAAACGCGCCTAGCGGCCCGTTCCAAACCAATGTGCGGCAGGTTTTAAGCACATCGGCCAAAGCCTCGACCGCAGCAGGCCCGACATCGAGGATCATCTCATCAGCCGCGACCTCATGCACGTTCACTGTGCGGACTGGCGGATTTGCGCGGAATTCGAGTGACGTCACGACGTCGTAGGGAAGATGCACAGTGCACCCGGCCTTGTCCGCCGCGTCCAATATGCTGTTTGCCGTATCTGCAAGATCATGCTCGCACAGTGATTTTCCGACATTGATGCCGCGAGCCGCCAGAAACGTGTTCGCCATGCCGCCGCCGATGATGAGATGGTCGACCTTGGTAACCAGATGAGTCAGAACGTCGAGTTTGGAAGAGACCTTAGCCCCGCCGACTACCGCTGCGACCGGATGCTCCGGATTGCCCAGCGCTGCTTCGAGAGCCTTCAATTCGGCCTCCATCGACCGTCCCGCATAAGCGGGCAATATATGCGCCAGACCCTCGGTCGACATATGCGCCCGATGCGCGGCGGAGAACGCATCGTTGACGTAAAAGTCGCCATTCGCGGCTACTGCTCTGGCAAGCTCGGGATCGTTCTTCTCTTCTCCCGGCCAAAAGCGGGTGTTTTCAAGCAAAGCGATATCACCGTCGGCCAATATCCCGACGGATTGCGTCACGACGTCGCCGGCGATTTCGGGCACGAACATGACTTCACGGCCAAGGACCGCTTGCAATGCGTCGAGCACCATCGAAACCGACATTTCGCTATGCTTGGCTCCCTTGGGCCGCCCGAAATGCGCGAGAAGCAGCACTTTGGCGCCCTTGTCCGACAGTTCAAGCACGGTCGGCAACAACGCCCGCAGCCGCGTCTCATCTGTCACACGCCCGTCGGCCATCGGCACGTTCAGGTCCACGCGCACCAAAGCGCGATTACCCCTGATGTCACCAAGATCGTCGAGAGTCTTAAACACGCCGACTGCCGTTCGCCCTGAGCCTGTCGAAGGGCAGGTTATGCAAACTGGGTTTCGACAAGCTCAGCCCGAACGGTGAATTGGAATTTGCCATGATTACAGCAACTTTCCGATGACACCTGCGGTATCGACCATACGATTCGAGAAGCCCCACTCGTTATCGTACCAACTCAGCACTCGCACCAGCTTGCCATCGATTACCGACGTTTCGAGGCTGTCGATTGTCGAACTCGCTGGGTTATGATTATAGTCAATCGAAACCAGCGGCTCGTCCGAATAGGCCAAGACGCCCTTCAGCGCGCCTTCCGAGGCCGCTTTCAGCAGCGCGTTGACCTCTTCCTTGGTGGTATCGCGCTTTGGCGTGAAGGTCAGATCGACGATGCTGACATTGGGCGTTGGCACGCGGATGGCGGAGCCGTCGAGTTTGCCCTTCAGTTCGGGCATAACCTCACCCACAGCACGTGCAGCCCCTGTCGTGGTCGGGATCATCGACATGGCGGCGGCACGCGCGCGGCGCATGTCGTCGTGGATTTGGTCGAGGATTTTTTGATCGTTTGTGTAGCTGTGGATTGTGGTCATAAGCCCACGCTCGATGCCGATTTCATCGTTCATCACCTTCGCCAGCGGCGCAAGGCAGTTGGTGGTGCAACTGGCGTTCGACACAATCACATCGTCTGACGTCAAGACACCGTGATTGACTCCGAACACCACGGTTTTGTCGACATTTTTGCCTGGTGCAGAGATCAGAACGCGCTTGGCTCCAGCCGCCAGATGTTTCTCCGCGCTGGCGCGGTCGGTGAAGAAGCCGGTGCACTCAAGCGCAATATCGACGCCGTTTGCGGCATGCGGCAGGTTTGCCGGATCACGCTCTGCGGTAACGTGGATGCGCTTGCCGTTGACGATAATGTCGTGGCCATCGGCCTCGACGCTGCCGGGGAATGCACCGTGAACGCTGTCACGCTTGAACAGCAAGGCATTGGCCTTCGCAGGCGCGAGGTCGTTAATAGCGACCAGCTCAAGATCATGGTCGTCGCGCTCAAGGATCGCGCGGGCCACAAGACGGCCAATGCGGCCAAATCCGTTAATTGCTACTTTGACGGTCATATCTGCTCCTATCAGCCCAGTCTGGCGATGATTTGAGGGGTTATTTTCTCGGCGCTAAAGCCGAAATGCTCCATCAGCACTTTGCCGGGTGCCGATGCGCCAAAACGGTCAATACCGATGTGAAGCGCATTATCGCCTGTCACATCGGACCATCCGAATGTCGTTCCGGCCTCGATGGAAACCCGCAAGCTGCCATCGCTTGGCAGGACATCGGCGCGATAGGCGGCATCCTGAGCCTTGAAACGCGAAATGCTCGGCATCGATACAACGTCCGCGCCTATGCCCTGGCTTTCCAGTTGCCCCGCAACCTCGGTCGCCAGTGACACTTCAGAGCCGGTGGCGATCAGCACAACCTTGCGCGCCGCTATGGCTGAAACAAGCCGGTAAGCGCCCTTTTCTGACAGATTGACGTCAGCCGACGTCCGCACCATTTCCAAGTCCTGGCGCGACAGCGCCAATACCGATGGCCCTTCCTTACGAGCCAGAGCAAGCTGCCAGCATTCGGCAACCTCGACAGCATCGCACGGCCGGAACACCTCCAGGTTCGGGATCATGCGCAGGCTTTGCAGATGCTCGATCGGCTGGTGCGTCGGTCCGTCTTCGCCTTGTCCGATGCTGTCATGCGTTAGAACGTAGATTACGCGAACGCCCTGTAGCGCGGATAAGCGGATTGCCGGGCGCGCATAATCCGAAAAAATCAAGAAAGTCCCGCCGAATGGAATTACCCCACCATGCAACGCCATGCCATTCATGGCCGCCGCCATGCCGAACTCGCGGATACCGTAATAGATATAGCGTCCTGAATAATCGCGTTTATTTAGCGGGTTCGTGGCGGTTGTTTTGGTGTTGTTTGAGCCAGTTAAGTCAGCCGAGCCACCCACCAATTCCGGGAACGCTTCGGTCAAAGGCCCTAGCGCCATTTCCGACGATTTCCGCGTCGCAGCTTTGGGCCGGTCCGCGATAAGCTGCGCCATATATTCTGACATGGCGGCTGACGGGTCTATGTCACCAGCCATCCTGCGTTCAAATTCGCTTTTATGCGAATGGCTTGCGAGGGCCGATTGCCATTTGGCATGAATATGCCTGCCATTTGCTGTCCGCGCAAGCCAAGCTTCCCGGACATCAGCCGGAATTTCAAACGGTGCGTGGTTCCAGCCCAACGCGTTCCGTGTAGCAGCAATCTCGTCATCGCCAAGCGGAGAACCGTGAACCTTTGAGCTACCCTGCTTGTTAGGCGCGCCATAGCCGATAATCGTGCGGCAAGCGATCAGGGACGGACGCGGGTCTGCGAGGGCTTCATCGATAGCGCGGCGGATGTCGGCGAAATCATGACCATCGCAGGCTACAACATGCCAGCCAGTCGCACGATAGCGGCCTGTTATATCTTCGCTCGATGACAAGTCGACGGCGCCATCGATCGTGATCCGGTTGTCGTCCCACAAGACGTTCAGCCGCCCCAACTCCAAATGTCCGGCGAGGCCGATAGCTTCGTGATTGATGCCTTCCATAAGGCAACCGTCGCCCGCGATCACCCAGGTCTTATGATCGACCAGATCGTCACCGAACACCGTATTGAGGTGCCGCTCGGCGACGGCCATACCGACCGCCATGGCAAGTCCCTGCCCCAATGGCCCAGTCGTCGCCTCCACGCCTTCGAGCTCGAAATTTTCAGGATGGCCGGCGCATGGGCTGTGCAGCTGCCTGAAATTGCGAATATCGTCCATTGTCGGTCTGGCATAGCCGCTCAAGTGAAGCGTCGCATAGGCCAGCATGGAACCATGCCCAGCGGACAGCACGAAGCGGTCGCGGTCGGCCCAGTTGGGCGCGGCGTGGTCGAATTTCAGATAATCGCAATAAAGCACCGTCGCAACGTCGGCCATACCCATCGGCATCCCGGGATGTCCGCTATTGGCTGCCTGCACAGCATCCATAGCCAGCGCCCTGATCGCATTGGCCATCTGCTGTTCGCTGACAGTCATCGTTTATCCCCAAAGATTCGCCCAAAATCGGGAAGCCAGTGACGGTCGCCACTGGCGCTGCCGCCAACCCTGCCGAGTCGCGGTTGCGCACCCTTTGCTGATGCTATTGTCCACCGTCAAGGGACAGGCCGTGCTTTTCCTCGATACAGACGCCAAATAGCGCCTACGCCGGACGTTTGCAGTATTGTTCATTTCTGCTATCGTTCCTTACATAAGGGAGGCAAGTCATGGCAACACAACGGCTAATTGTCGCAATCGGGCGGATCGAGCGAGCCTTGTCGCGTCTTGAGCAAATGCCACCATCCCCGACTGAAAAAGCAGACGAAGAACTTATTGGCCGTCACGACAAACTGAAGGCTGAAACGCGCGCCGCTATTGCCGAGATCGATCGCATATTGGCGGGGGCGGCGTAGTGGCCGAGGTTCGTCTATCGATCGCCGGGCGCGAATATATCGTTACTTGCAAGGACGGTGAAGAACAGCGGTTGCAGACGCTTGGCGCGATGGTTGACGAAAAGGCGCGAGAAGCCGGGGGGCCTGCGGGTGGACTCAATGAAAGTCGGCTATTGCTCTTTTCCGCGCTGTTGCTGGCCGACAAGCTGCATGATGGCGGTGGGAACTCCGCCGATTCCGACCATGCAGCCCGGGACGCAGAGGTTGACCAAGCCGCTGAAACCCTCGAACGGCTTGCCGACCGGCTGGAAAATCTGGCACTCAGGCTTGAGAATTAACATATTCGCGCTATATTGATGGTGGCGGGACTGCCCGGCACGAACTGATGAGAACATCCCTGAGGCGATTATTTATCTAAGGGAGCTGTCCCTGTTTGGATCCTGGTCCAGACTAAACGGCGCCCACCTGACGTTTTGGCGTCAGAGGATATTCCGGGAAACGACCCATGGTGGTTCCGCTAACCCTTTCTCGGGACACGATTGCTGTGGACATTGAATTAGACAAGGCATCGCAGCGTTTGAAATACCGACAATTGCGCGACGAATTTGTCAAGAACCTGAACACAGCCGATCGCGCTCTGGCTTTCTCGCGAGTCCCCAGTCCGCTGCGGACATTCCTGAAACCGGGAACGACGCTTGCAGGCTACATCGCCACGGGATCGGAAGCCGATCCGTCCGCCCTGCTGCGGGAGGCCCATGCACTGGGTTGCAGCCTCGCTTTGCCCCATGTCACATCGCGTGCAGCACCGATGCGGTTTCTGCGCTGGCAGCTTGCGGACGAGCTTGTTGCTGGCCCCTTTGGACTCAGCCAGCCCGCAGAGACAGCCGAGCCGTGCAAACCTGACGTCGCGCTGGTGCCGTTAGTGGCTTTTGACGCGCGGCTGATGCGGCTTGGACAAGGGGCGGGACATTATGACCGCGCGCTGAGCCTGTTGGACGATATAGTTGCAATTGGCTTTGCCTGGTCGGTGCAGATGGCACCGGCTTTGCCGTGTGACCCCTGGGACATTCCGCTCGATGCGGTACTCACCGAACAATCATGGATAACGCAATGACCAAGCAGCAAGTCCGTCCGTCCTGGCGAAAGCCAGTTGGGATGATCGCAATTTTAGCGATCATTGCGATATGGGTTTTCATCGTCGCCAGCGCTTCGGCCTATATCGGCGAATTGCCGATCATCGCGCAGGCTGTCGTCTATCTGGTTGCCGGAATTCTATGGATCTCGCCATTGCGGCCCCTGCTAATCTGGATGGAAACCGGATCGTTCAGAGCGCCAACCGATGTCTGAAATTTCGAGGAATGGCGCGAGTGACGGGGCTCGAACCCGCGACCTCCGGCGTGACAGGCCGGCGCTCTAACCAACTGAGCTACACCCGCTAAACTGCGGTGGGGGCGCACTAGAAGCGACGCAAGATTCTGTCAACGCACTTTATCGGAAATAACGCCGCGCGCTGCACACTCGCCGCTTTGACGTCATCGGTTTTGAAGAGCACAAACGGTTACCGATGGCCTTGAAATCTACAATTGTTTACCTTTTATCGGTCCTTAAATTCATATTTTTCAATGGTGTATGATGGTTAACTCCAATCCTGGGAGTTAACCGTTTCTTGACCTTGTTCCTGCATAAGTGTCGGCAAGATGACCAGATCTTCACTCAAAGCGGGGGGTGTGCCCGCCTTGGTGACGTTGCGCGTAGCGTTACCATTAGTAGCGGCAGCTTTGCTTGCTAGCGGTGTTTCTGTGCCTGCCATGGCTGCGGGCACAATCGCCGGTACCGACATACAGAACATCGCATCGGCCACCTATGATTCCGCTGGCGGACCCGTAACAATTCAGTCGAATACCGTCGTCATCAAGGTCGACGAGTTGCTTGACGTGACGGTATCGTTGATCGATCCGGGTGACATCATAACCTCGCCGGGCGCGACCGGTAATGTCCAATCATTCCAGATTACCAACAACGGTAATGGGAATGAGGAATTCGCGCTAGCTGCCAATGTCGGCAACGGTGGAGACGATTTCGATCCCACACTGACCGAGATCGTCATCGATACCAACGACAATGGCGTCTATGACCCGGGCGTCGACGAGGCCTATATCACCGGTGCGAGCAACCCCGATCTCGATCTCTTGCCAGATCAGCAGCAGATTATTTTTGTAATCACTGCGACGCCCGCAGGCGTCAGCGACACCAACAGGGCCGATGTCAGCCTGACTGCGGCGGCAGTTACCGGCAGCGGCGCTCCCGGCACCAGCTTCGCTGGCGCCGGTCAAGGTGGAGGTAACGCGGTGGTCGGAACGACGGGCGCGGACAGCTCCGACAATGGATTCCTCGCGGTTCAGGCGGCAGCCGTCACGCTTTTGAAATCGGCGACCATAGTCGATCCCTTCAGCGGCAACCGACCCGTACCAGGCGCCGTTGTAACTTATAGGATCGTTGCCACAGTTTCAGGCTCCGGCTCGCTCAACAATCTGGTGATCACCGACCCGGTGCCAATTGGCACGCAATATGAGGCGGGTTCGATAACGCTGGAAACTGCCCCGCTGACTGACGCAACAGACGCCGACGCCGCCAATTACGACGGAGCCCGCATAAGCGTTGCTGCGGGCAATGTTCCGGCGGGCCAGACACGAACGGTAACATTCAGGGTGTTGATCCCATGAAGACGATATCCATAAAAATCGCCGTAGTTCTTGCCCTGCTGTTCAGCGGAGCAGCCGTGTTTGCTGCAACTCCGTTGCAACTGGTCAGCGACGTGTTTGTAGAGCGCCAGATCGTCAAGGCGGATGGCAGCAAAACCGTCATATTGGAAAAGCCCAATCTGGTAACGCCGGGCGACAATCTGGTGTTTGTCGTGCGCTACAAGAATGTCGGCGGTGCAACCGCCAGCAACTTCGTCGTCACCAACCCCCTACCTTCAGCTGTTGCGTTCGACGGCACATCCGACGGGCTTGAGATCGTCTCGATCGACGGTGGCAAGAGTTGGGGCGTTTTGAGCGCATTGCGCTGGAAAAAGGCAGACGGAATCGCGCGCCCAGCGCTGCGAAGCGACGTCACCCATATAAAATGGAATTTGAATCAACCCCTTACTGCAGGAGCGGAGGGAAAATTGATCTTTCGTGGGATCGTCAGATGATCACGAGACCGTCTCGATTGCGGCGGAGTGGGCGCAATCAATTTAGTGCAACAGGAGTAAGCTAGCATGACCAGTAAGCTAAAGCTTCTCAGCGCTTCGTCCGGATTTGCTCTGGGTTTGGCTTTCGCAAGTCCGGCCTATGCGCAAAATACCGATGCGAACACGCTGATTACCAATACCGTGAACGTCGACTATCAGGTCGGCGGTGTCGCGCAGACGCAAATCCAGGCGACGAACGCGTTCCGCGTCGACCGCAAGATACTGTTTTCGGTCGCAGAAAGATCGGCAACCGGAACAACGGCTGTTACGTCGGGTCAGCAGGACCGGATCGTCGCATTTACAGTGACGAACGATTCGAACGACACGCTCGACTTTGCGCTTGCGGCAACAAACACAGCCAACGGCACCAGCATCGGCGGTGGCCGCGGGACCGACAGCGTCGATGTTGCAAACTTCGAATATGCGATCGATGCCAATAACAACGGCGTCCTGGATGGCGCGGAAGCATTTTCAAGTTCGCTTACACTCGACAACATTGCGAAGAATACGTCGCGGAGCATTTTGGTCCGCAGCGACATTCCAGTTTCGGCCAACGGTTCGGTCGCAGTGGTACAGCTTGCCGCAACGGCTTTAGAAGCGGCGGGTGGCGCGATTACGGCGGTCAATGATCTGGTTGCCAACACGGCGGACACGGTTTCGGGTACTTTCCAGACGATTTTCGCCGAGGACCTGACACCGGCACAAGGAAACACAACCCGAAACGGTGTGTCCTGGGCATGGGACGATTACACAGTTTCAGCGCCTGTTTTGACCGTGTTCAAATCGAGCGTAATCATCAGCGATGGCGTCAGCGGCTCCAACCCGAAGGCAATTCCGGGCGCAGTGGTCGAATATTGCATTTCGGTGGCGAACGCCGCCGGTGCCGCAACGGCTACGAACGTTAGCATTTCCGACCTTGTCCCGACTAACACGACCTATCTCACCAACTCTATCCGTCGTAACGTGACCGTGACCAGCCCGGGTGCAAGCCAGACTTGTAACAACACAACTGGTTCGGCGGTGACAGATTCAAACGGCGATAGCGACGGCGGTAATTTTGGTTCGCCAACCGCCAACACGGCCTATGCGACACTGTCTGACATCGCGGCGAACTCCGCCACTGCGATGATCTTCCGCGTCACGATCGTAAACTAAAGAAAACAGGGGCGGCGCGCGGGCAACCGTTGCCGCCCCTTTTCGACATGGCAACGTTAACCAAGTCCATTATCAAATACGCCGGTGTGCTGGCGGCAGGGATGCTCCTTCCTGTCGCCTGCCTACCTGCGTTTGCGCAAGCCCAGCCGCAAATTATCACCAATACGGCGACGGTCGAATGGGATGTTGGCGCCCAGACCCTGTCAAGGACGTCAAATACGGTACAATTTGCCGTTGAAACCGTTCAGCCACCCGCGCCCGTCCTGTCGCTGTTCCATTTTTCCAACGCGCCAGGCGCTTCGTCGACACATTTGCCAGCAACGAGATGCATCGGCAGCAGTGGGCCGTCGCCAGTTGAGTTTCACGGCGTCTATTCCGGTCTGAACACGGCACCGGCAAGCCTCCAACCCGCCACGGCCATTCGTGCCGGCGAGCCGCTGGTAATTCAGGTCGATGCGGCGGCAAAAAACATCAATTCTGGGGCAATTGATAGCTTCGATGTCGTGATTACCACGCCCAACGGCGACCAAGAGCACATTACGCTTACTGAATCGGCGCCAAATAGCAGTCGCTTTCTCGGCTACATCAATACTAGCGCAATTCCGCCCACCCCGGTGCGGAATGATTGTGTGCTTTCAGTAAACCCGGGGGACACTCTGAACGTTGAGCTGGATGACACCAGCACGGGGGGTGCGGTCGGCGCGGCTTCGGTCGAGATATTGGTCGACCCGTTCGGCCTGACTTTCGACAGCGGCGATGGTGTGCCGGTTGACGGCACAACGATCTCCATCGTCGACGCGGCGACAGGCGTCCCGGCACAGGTATTTGGTGATGACGGCATCTCCGCATTCCCAAGTACGATTGTCACGGGCACCACCGTCACGGATGGCAGCGGAAGAATTTATCCTTTTACTACAGGATTTTACCGATTCCCGTTCCTCCAACAAGGCACCTATCGCCTCATCGTGACGCCGCCTGGACCCTATACCTTCCCGTCTGTCGCAACGCCTGCCGAGCTGGCAGCGTTGACCCGGCCAGATGGCGGCGCGTTCGTTATTGCGCCTGGATCCTATGGCGGCACGATCACATTGTTCGACCCTGCTCCGGTAAGGATAGATATTCCGCTTGACCGGCCCGGCGGGGCGTTAACGCTGAGCAAGATAACTTCGACAGCCACGGCCATGCCGGGGGATGTCGTGCAATATCGTGTGTCAGTGAGCAATCCCGATAGACTGCGCAATTCAGGCCCGATTACGGTCACGGACCGGCTGCCCAGCGCGATGCGCCTGCGCCCCAATAGTGTTCGTTATCAGGGGGCTAGTGTCAATCCGACCATTGCACCCGATGGCAGCAGCTTTAATGTCGTCCTGCCTCCACTTTCGGGAGGTGAATCGGGCTTGCTCACTTATCTTGCCGAGGTCCGCCAGGATGCGCGGCCCGGAAATGCGCTCAATCTCGCATCCGCAGCCGACAATCGTGGCGCAGTAAGCGAAACCGCTGACGCCGCCGTGCGTATTGTCCGTGATGGCATTAGCGAGCGCTTTACGCTGGTCGGTCGGGTCACCGAAGGCGGCTGCACCGTCAATCCGCGCAACACCAAAGGAATTCCTGGCGTCCGCGTGATGCTTCAGGACGGTACGTACACCGTCACCGACGACGATGGGCGCTATCACTTCGAGGGGCTGATTCCCGGCATTCACGTCGTTCAGATTGACCCCGAAAGCCTACCCCTTGATCAAGAACCCGTTGATTGTGCACAAAACACGCGAAGCGCAGGCAGCGCAATTTCGCGCTTTGTCGAAGGGCACGGCGGCAGCCTGAAACGCGCCGATTTCCGTGCGCGGACGGCGACAGCACGCAAGCCGCGTACCGATGATAGCAAGGTTTTGCCACCCGTTGCGACGGACGCAGAAGCGGCGGGTTCGGAACGTGACTGGACCGTCGGACTGACGCCCGGCGCCGCGTTCGTCTTTCCCGAACCGGACCACAATCCACGCGTCAATTCAATCCGTGTCGCAATAAAGCATGGCTCCGACCAGAAGGTCAGGCTTTCGCTAAACGGTACGCCGGTCAACGCGCTGAACTTCGACGGTTTGAAGAAGAGCGCCGATGCCAGCATCAGCGTTTCGTTGTGGCGCGGGGTCGTCATCAAGGACGGTGCCAACCAGCTGACCGCAACGGTCACTGATGCGGCAGATACGGTCGTGGAAACGCTGAATCAGACGGTGTATTTCGCGCTGCCACCCATGCAGGCACAGTTCGTCAAGGAACATTCGGTGCTGATCGCAGACGGAATCACCCGTCCCCGCATCGCCTTTCGCCTGTCCGACCGCGCCGGCAAGCCAATCCAGCAGGGCGCAACCGGCGCGTTCAGTATCAGCGCACCCTATCGCGCTGCCCAGGAAGCCGACGCCGAGCAAGCCAGCCAGCTATCCGGCCTGGAGCGCGGTGGGCCGGTTTGGCGCGTGCATGACGATAATGGGCTGGCCTATGTCGAACTGGAGCCCACGACGGCGTCGGGCACAGTAGCGCTCAATTTCAGCTTCCAGAATGGTCAGGCAAAGCGCGAGCAGCGTATCGAAACCTGGCTCGATCCGGGCAACCGCCCGTGGACCGTCGTCGGCTTTGCGGCTGGCACCATTGGCTTCAACAGACTGGAGGAAGGCCTTGAAACGCTTGTCGACGACGATGACCAGCTGAACCTCGACGGTCGCATCGCGCTCTACGCCAAGGGCCGTGTGACAGGCAAATGGCTGATGACGATGGCCTATGACAGCGACAAGAAGGAAGACGAAACCCGCTTTGCTGGCGTCATCGACCCGCGCCGTTACTACACGATCTATGCAGACCGCACCGACCAGCGTTACGATGCTGCATCGGTTCGCCGCCTGTATCTCAAGCTGGAGCGCCCGCAATTTTACGCACTGTTCGGTGACTATCAGACCGGCATCGATGAGCCGGAGCTGGCGCGCTACCAGCGCTCGTTCAACGGTATCAAGGCCGAGTATCGCAACGACGAAATTCAGGCGACTGCGTTCGGTTCGGATACGCCCTATCGCTATCGCCGCGAAGAGATCCAGGGCAACGGCCTGTCCGGACCCTATGCGCTCGCCGCACGCGACGTCATCGCCAACAGCGAACGAATCACCATCGAAACCCGCGACCGTCTGCGCGGCGACCGCATCATCGACAGCAAATCGCTGTTCCGCCATGTCGATTATGACATCGATTATCTCGCAGGCACCTTGCGCTTCCGCGAGCCTATCCTGTCGCGTTCGAGCGGCCTCGATCCGCAGTTCATTATCGCCGAATATGAAATCGACGGTATCGGCCAGCGCGTCGCCAACGCAGGCGGCCGCGTCCGCTGGACCAGCAAGGACGGCAAGCTGCAGGTCGCCGGCACCGGCATCCACGACGAGAGCGATACCGCCAAGACCGACCTGCTCGGAGCGGACATTGTCTATCGCCCAGGCACCGGCACCGAGATACGTGCGGAATTCGCTGGCTCCACCGGTCAGGCGAAGCGCAACAGCGGCACGCCAAGCGCTGGTGGTGCCACCGCATGGCTGGTTGAGGCCGAACATCATGACGAGAAGTTCGACGTACTTGCGTATGTCCGCGAACAGCAGGCAGGGTTTGGCGTTGGTCAGCAAAATCGCGGCAATATCGGCACGCGGAAGTTCGGCGTCGATGGCCGCGCGCGCATCACCGATAGACTGTCAGCATCGCTGATCGCCTATCAGGAAGAGTTCTTCGGTCAGGATGCGCGCCGCCGCGCCGCGCTGGGCGAGCTTGAATATACCGACGGGGATAGCACGCTGCGCGCGGGGCTGACCCACGCCAATGACAAGCTGGCCGATGGCACGACAAACACGTCTACGCTCGCCAAGCTGGGCGCGTCGCAGCGCTTCTTCGACAACAAACTCGAACTGTCGGCGCAGACCGAATTTGCCCTTGGCGACCAGGACGAGAGCGTCGACTTCCCTGCCCGCCACAACATAGCCGCGCGGTTCCAGGTCAAGAAAGACATCGCGCTGATTGCCGGGTACGAAATCGCCAAGGGTGAGAATATCGACGCGCGCACCGCCCGTATCGGCCTCGATGTCGCGCCCTGGTCGGGGGGCCGGGTGCTAAGCAGCATCAACCGTCAGGATATTACCGAGTTCGGCCCGCGCACGTTTGCCGCTTATGGGTTGGCCCAGTCGTTCAAGCTGAGCGAGAAATGGTCGGTCGATTTCACACTCGACGGCAATAAGACGCTGGGCGGCTTCGACCGCGCAGATGTCGTAAACCCCGACCAGCCAGTCACCTCTGGAGGCTTTCTGGGCAGCGATGGCAGCCTGACCGAGGATTTCCTTGCGGTAACCGCAGGTGCGACGTTCCATGGTGAGCGCTGGAGCTGGACGGGCCGCGCCGAATATCGAGCTGGGGACACCACCGACCGTTATGGCGTCACGACTGCCTTGCTGCGCCAGATTGGCGAAGGACGTGCCGTAGGCGGCCTGCTGAGCTGGTTCAGGGCCAAAGAAGAAGGCGGTGCGACCACGACAACCGCACAAGCCGAAATCAGCTGGGCGCATCGCCCCGCCGACAGTCAGTGGTCGTTCCTGAACAAGACCGAATTCCGCTATGACGCGGTGCGCAATGCTGTGGCTGGCCTGCCCGGCCCGATCGGCAGCGCTGCGCTAGAAATCGACGGCGACGCCAAATCGCGCCGTGTGATCAACAGCCTGTCGGTCAATTACACACCGATTGACGAGGATGACGGCTTGTTTCTCGAGCGCGGCGAATATGCTCTGTTCTGGGGTACGCGCTACGCGACCGACCGCTTTGGTCGCGACGATGTCAAAGGATGGAGCAACGTGATCGGCGTCGATTTCAAGTTCGACCTGTCCGATGTTGCCGATATCGGGGCCGCAGGAACCGTGCGGATCGGCACCAATGGCAAGAATATCGCCTATTCGGGCGGACCTGTCCTGACCGTGACGCCGTTCAAGAATGCCAACATCTCGTTGGGTTACAACGTCGTCGGGTTCGAAGACCGTGACTTTGAGGAAGCGCGCTACACCCGTTCCGGGCCGTTTGTGACCTTCAAGCTGAAGTTCGACCAGACGAGTTTGGCGGGCTTCAAGTTCTAGTCGGCAAATAGCAGAACAGGCGTTTCAATCAGTTTTTTGAGCGCCTGCACATAGCTTGCGGCGTCCCAGCCATCGACAACGCGATGATCGCAACTGATCGACAGGTTCATCAGCTTGCGCGCCTCGATGGCATCGCCAACGAACATCGGCCGCTCGACGATCTTGTTGGGGCCGATTATAGCCACCTCAGGACGGTTGATGACCGGCGTGGTCGCAATGCCACCCAATGGCCCCAACGACGTCACCGTGAGTGTCGAGCCGGACAATTCGTCGCTTCTCGCGGTGCCGTTACGGGCGGCGTCGGCGAGGCGGCTGATTTCCGTCGCCAGCTGCCAGATATTCCTGTCTTGCGCGTCGCGGATGACAGGTACCATCAGGCCAGCGTCGGTTTGTGTCGCCATGCCGAGGTGAACCGCACCGTGACGCGTGACAACGCCAGCCTCATCGTCGAAACGTGCGTTAATCATCGGAAATTGCGGTATCGTCTTGCAAATCGCTACAATCAGCATCGGCAACAAAGTCAGCTTGGGCTTCGACCCACGATTGGCGTTCAAATCTGCGCGCATCGCCTCAATGGCGGTGACGTCGATTTCCTCGACATAGGTGAAATGCGGGATGTGGCGCTTCGATGCGGCCATATTGTCCGCGATTCGGCGACGCATGCCGATGACCTTAATGGCTTCATCCTCGCGCTTTGCCGAACTGTGCGGCGCACGGTAGCCCTGCCCCGACCCATAGTTCAGATAAGCATCGAGATCGGCATGGCGGACATGCCCGCCTGACGTTTTGACGTCACTCAAATCGACCCCCAAATCCTTTGCGCGGGCGCGCACAGCGGGGGATGCGGTTATCGTGGCATGTGCCTGAGGCGAAGGACTTTCCTGGGTTTTCGGCTCGGGAACGTTCGGGACCGCGGGCACGGCAACTGGCTGTGGTGCTTGTGGAACCTCGTCCTCAACTGTTGCGGCCGCAATCGGTTCCGCTTCTGCGGCGGTAGCTTCGTGACTGACGTCATTGACGTCACTCGCAGTCTCGATTTCCACCAGCATCGAACCGATTGCAATGACATCGCCCGCCTCACCCGCCACCCTGGTGACGACCCCTGCGACAGGACTTTCCATTTCGACCGTCGCCTTGTCCGTCATCATATCGGCAATCGGCTGATCTTCCGAAATAGCATCGCCGACCTTGACGTGCCAGGCGACAATCTCGGCTTCGGCGATACCTTCGCCGATATCAGGAAGATTGAATGTGAACTTGCCCATAAAGTCAGTCCTTCATGATCTTGTCGAACGCACGTGCAATCCGCACCGGTCCGGGAAAATACGCCCATTCAAGGCTATGCGGGTACGGCGTGTCGAATCCGGTTACCCTCTCAATGGGAGCTTCGAGATGGTAGAAGCAACGCTCCTGCACCTGAGCGGCAAGTTCCGCGCCAAAGCCGCTGGTGCGTGTCGCTTCATGCACCACCATACAACGCCCGGTTTTCTTGACCGATGCTTCGATGGTTTCAATGTCGAGCGGCAATAACGTGCGCAAGTCGATAATCTCGGCGTCGATGCCATGTTCGGTGACCACTGCCTTCACCACATGCACCATCGTCCCGTAAGTGAGGACGGTAACCGCCTGCCCTTCGCGGACAATTGCGGCCTTGCCGAGTTCGATGCGGTAATAATCCTCGGGTACCGCGCTACCGTCGTGCTTTGACCACGGCTCCACCGGGCGGTCATAATAGCCTGTGAATGGGCCGTTATAGATACGCTTTGGTTCGAAGAAGACGACCGGATCATTGTCCTCAATCGCCGCAATCAGGAGGCCTTTGGCATCATAAGGCGTCGCCGGAATTACGGTCTTGATGCCGCAAACATGGGTGAAGAGGCTCTCAGGGCTCTGGCTGTGCGTCTGCCCGCCGAAAATGCCGCCGCCAAAGGGGGAGCGTACCGTCATCGGGCAGATGAAGTCGTTCGCCGATCGGTAGCGCATGCGCGCAGCCTCGCTGACCAATTGGTCAAGCCCTGGATAGATGTAATCGGCAAACTGGATTTCAGGCACGGGCCGCAAGCCATAGGCCGCCATGCCGACTCCCACGCCGATGATCCCGCATTCGGTGATCGGCGTGTCGAAGACCCGCGTCTTGCCGTGCTTCTTCTGCAAGCCCGCCGTTGCGCGGAAAACGCCGCCGAAATAGCCGACATCTTCGCCCATGATCACAACGTCAGGATCGCGCGCCAGCATGACGTCCATCGCGCTGTTGATCGCCTCGATCATGTTCATCGTTTTGGTCGCAGCGTCGGCCATCAGTTTGGCTTCCATTCGTCACCGAATTTGTCATGCTGCTCTTCCAGCATTTGCGCGCATTGCTCCTTCAGATGCCAGGGCATTTCCTCGAAGACATCCTCAAACATGGTTTCGAATGGGTGGTGCAGGCCGTGGCCCAATATACCGTTCTTCTCGGCGTCTTTCTGCGTGGCCTTGACCTCGTCCATCAACTCGGTCGAAAGCGCCTCATGCTGCTCGTCGCTCCATTCGCCGAGTGCGATCAGATGCGCCTTCAACCGCTCGACCGGATCGCCCAGCGGCCAGGCGGCGTATTCTTCGGCAGGACGATAGGCGCTGGGATCGTCAGACGTCGAATGCCCCTCGCCGCGATAGGTGAAATATTCGATCAACGTTGGTCCGCCATTTGTTCTGGCGCGATTGGCCGCCCATTCCATAGCTGCGTAAACTGCGAGCGCATCGTTGCCGTCCACGCGCAAACCGGCAATGCCGTAACCGATTGCACGCGCAGCAAAGGTAGTGCGTTCACTTCCAGCGAATCCTGAGAAAGATGAAATAGCCCATTGATTATTAACAACTTGGAATATCACAGGCGCGTTATAGACAGCAGCAAAAGTCAACGCGCTATGAAAATCCCCTTCCGCCGTCGACCCGTCGCCGCACCACACGGCCGATATCCTTGTATCTCCACGCGACGCCGATGCCATCGCCCAACCGACCGCCTGCGGATATTGCGTCGTCAGGTTGCCCGACACGCTGAAAAACCCGTATTCTTTGGCCGAATACATGATCGGCAATTGCCGCCCTTTAAGCTTATCGCCCCGGTTCGAGTAAATCTGGTTCATCATCTCGATCATCGGGTAATCGCGCGTGATAAGGATGCCCTGCTGGCGATAGCTCGGAAAACACATATCGTCGCTATGCAGTGCCATCGCTGTCGCAATCGAAGTCGCCTCTTCACCGAACGATTTCATGTAGAAGCTCGTCTTGCCCTGCCGTTGCGCGCGAAACATTCGATCATCGAACGCGCGCAAAGTGAGCATCTTGCGCAGCATCAAGCGGAGTCGGTCGGCATCGAGTCCCGGGTTCCAGCTGCCGTTTGCCTGATGATCGTCGTCCAGCACACGGACCAAACCATACGCCAGCGGATGGATATCTGCTGGCGCCACATGCTCGTCAGGTCGCGTGATCGCATCGACCGCTGGTACGATGACGTCACTGAAATCAGCTTTGTCGCCGGGGCGGAATTTGGGCTCGGGGACATGCAGGTGCAATGGCGCAAGATTATCCTTCGGGCGCTGCGCCATGCTACTCTCCTCACTCAGCCGAGCCACCTGCGACTCACGGGTTTTATTGTCCGCGATTGTTATATTATTTCAACTGTTGCTGTAGGTCAATATAGCTGACCTATATCGCGTGTCATACGGCAACAGGCGCGGCAATATGGGCTTGAGGCGCGTAATCCAGCACTTCAAAATCGTCTATGGCGAAGTCGAAAATGCTGTCCGGAGTGCGCAATAGCTTCAGCTTTGGCTCACCTGAAGGCGTCCGCGCGAGTTGCGCTTCGACCAATTCGGCATGATTGAGATAAAGATGCACATCCCCACCCTGCCAGATCAGCTCGCCCGCTTGATAACCGCACACTGCCGCCAACATCCGCGTCAGCAGCGCCGCCGAAAAAGCATTGAAGGCAAAACCCAGCCCCAAGTCGCACGACCGCTGAAACAGGATGCAGCTCAACACACCATCGGCGACATGGAACTGGTAGGTTTTGTGGCACGGCGGCAGTGCCATCTGGTCCAGCTCGGCAACATTCCAGCCCTCGATTATATGCCGCCGCGATCCTGGGTTGGTCTTCAAACTCTCGACCAAAATGCTGACCTGATCGATGCCTTTCTCAGCACGATGATAGAGCCCCTCACCCACCGGCACATATTTCGGCCAGTTCACCCATTGCGCGCCATAAACCGGCCCCAAATCGCCCCACAAATCGGCGAATTCAGCGCTCTCGACGATCCGCGCCTCGAAATCTTCCTGCGAAATGTCGTCGCCAGTCTCGCGCCGATAGCGGTCGAGCGGCCAATCAGTCCAGATCCGCACTTTTTGCTGCAACAACGGTCGAATATTAGTGTTGCCGGTCAAAAACCACAGCATCTCTCGCGCGGCGGTTTTCCAGAACACCCGCTTGGTCGTGAGCAAAGGCACCGCGTCATCAGCGAGCGAAAACCGCATTTGCACGCCAAATAGCGCCTTGGTCCCTACCCCCGTCCGGTCGCGCTGGACAGTGCCTTCGGTCCATATCCGCCGCATCAGCGACAGATATTGGTCTTCATAATGCTGAGTTTCTCCCATGCCGCGACGCTAGGGCGCGCATCCGATTCTGGCAACTGCAGCGTCGTAACATTACGCTTGAAAGCCAAAAAACAGCCGACTATAGACGCCGCCTGCCCCGCTGGTCAGCGACCTTCTGACGGGCACCGGTCGGGAAATAGCTCAGCCTGGTAGAGCACTGCCTTCGGGAGGCAGGGGCCGGAGGTTCGAATCCTTTTTTCCCGACCAATTTTTCGTCAATAAATCCTTTCAAGCCCTGCATTTACGAACGGCCGCTTAACCATTCCTTGAGGTTCTCAAACTATCGCGAGCATCATGCATGCGCGCATTGTCATTGTTGACGATCGATCGACCAATTTACGCGTCTACGCGCAATATGTGGCGATGATGGGTCCGGAGTTTTCCGCCAAATGCTTCCACAGCGCGGTGGAAGCATTAAAATGGCTAGAAACCCAGCCCGCTGACCTTCTGATCGTCGATTACCGCATGCCCGAAATGAATGGCGCAGAATTTATCAGCCGTTTCCGGGCTCGCGCCACCGGCACCCATATTCCTGCGATCATCATCACCGCGCGGCAGGATCGCGAATGCCGCATCAGCGCGCTGGATGCGGGCGCGACGGATTTCTTGCAAAGCCCTGTTTCGCATACGAGTTCAGCGACCGGGCCATTTTGCTACTCGGCCAGCATCATCGTCAGCTGGAGTTGAAGCAGTCGCTCTCTGCCAACCCCGCAAAGCTTCTCGAAGGCGACACCGAGGAACGGTCCGGCAAGTCGATGCTGGAGCAGATAATCGATACCACCCCGATATTGATTAACGCAACCGACCGGAACGGGAAATTTCTTTTCTTGAATTCATACCAAGCTGCACTTTTTGCTCAGGATCCGGATCAACTGGTTGGCCGGTCGATTGTCGACCTCATGCCGCCCGAGCTGGCCCAGCGAGAAAACCGGCGGAATAATGTGGTGCTGGAAACGGGCATTTCGATTCCAAACTATGAAGAAAAATTCACCAGTGAGGGCATCGAGCTCGTCTTTCATTGCAACAAATCTCCGCTTCTCAACAAGGACAGCCAGACCATCGGCGTGCTGACCACCGGGTTGGATATTACAGCGCGCAAATTCGCCGAAGAGCATCGCACCCATCTCGCGTTGCACGATATGCTTACTGGCCTCCCGAACCGAACATTGCTTGCCGAACGGATGCGGACGACGATTGACGAATGCAACGCAACCGGTCGCAGGGCGGCATTGCTGTTGCTTGATCTTGACCGGTTCAAGGTGATCAATGACACAAGGGGGCACCAGACCGGCGACGTGCTTTTGCGACAGGTCGCGGAGCGTATCAGTACAGTTGTCGAAACCATTGGATTTGCCGCGCGGATCGGCGGAGACGAATTCGCTATCGTGCTTCAAAACCTGAGTGGCGACAATGACGTTGCCGCGATTACCGCCAAGTTGTTGGCTCGTATCGGTGAGCCCTATTCCATAGGCGGAGTGGAGCAGCTCATCGGTGCCAGCATCGGTATTGCGCTGATACCGGAAGACGGCACGTCAGCCGACGAGCTGCTTCGCCTGGCCGACCTTGCAATGTACGAGGCAAAATCGTCCGGGCGAAACTGCTATTGCTTCTTTTCGCCAAGAATGAATCAAATCGCTCAACTCAATGCAGGGGTGGAGGCTGACCTCCGTGACGCGCTGAACAAGGACCAACTGTTTCTAGAGTATCAACCGATTGTTGACACCGCCAGCGGTAAGTATGTCGGCCTTGAAGCGTTGGTACGGTGGCAACACCCCGTTCGCGGTCGGCTCGTGCCCGCTGACTTCATAAGAGTGGCAAATGACTCCGGTCTGATCGGACGAATTGGGCAGTGGGTGGTGGAGACGGCCTGCAAACAGATTTCCGCCTTTGCTCAAGAAGGCATTGTTCTTCCACATCTGGCGGTGAACGTCTCGCCCAAACAATTTCAATATGCTTCGATAGCCGATGATATATTGAGCAATGTCGAAAAATACGGCGTGGCACGCGATAAGTTTGCGATCGAGATTACCGAAGAGCTGCTACTCGACCACAGTCAAGATGTTCACCGTCAGCTGGAAAAGCTTCGCGCCGGCGGCGTCGGGATTTCGATCGATGATTTCGGCACAGGATATTCATCGCTGCAATATTTGCGCGACCTGCCTGCATCGAGACTGAAGATTGATCAGACGTTTATCGCGAGGATCGAGCGATCGGCAGCTGATCGTGCGATCATTTCGACTATTGCCCATCTTGCGCATGCGCTGGGCATGCGTGTCGTTGCGGAAGGCGTCGAAAACGAAGCGCAATTTGCGCTGCTGCGCGCGTCAGGATGCGACGAGGTTCAAGGCTTCCTGCTCGGACGTCCGTTATCGGTCGACGACTTGCGCAAGCTTTTTGAACATGGCGAAGCCCGTTTCGAGATCGCAGCGAAGTGATAGAATATCTGCGCAAACTTCGAGGAGAGCTGACTCAAGAGCAGGAAATCCTGCAAAATCGCCTCATTCTAGGCAGCGTGTCCGTTGTCGGATGCTATTTCTTTGCTTTCGACACCCTCATATTGTCAGCTTTCGTCACCTACCTTGCTCTTAACACAGCGCTGTACGCGATGCACAGTCGGGACATCTGGCGCGCCGAACATAGATGGTTCGCCGCAATAATCATCGATGTGATGACGGTTTTTGCGGTCATGCTTCGCGAACCCGAACATATGGCGATTTTCTGGCCGATCATATTGTGGATGATCCTGGCCAATGGCTTCAGGTATGGAATAAAATGGCTCATTATCGCTGCTGCGCTGTCCGCAGCGACCTTTGGCATTCTCGTGATCTCGACCGCTTACTGGCAACAGAACCTCTCGCTCGGGATAGCTCTAGTGCTCGCTCTGCTCGTCATTCCGGGATATTGTTCGACATTGATCAGAAAAATCTCGCACGCCAAAGAACAAGCGGAATTGGCCAGCAAAGCCAAAAGCTATTTCCTTGCGAGCGTCAGCCATGAGCTACGAACACCGCTCAATGCCATTATTGGCTACGGCAACCATTTGCGGCAATCCGATATGCCGCGCAGTCAGAAGGAAATGGTCGAAGCAAGCGTGCTGGCAGGTGAACATCTTCTGCATCTGATCGAACAGCTGATCGAAGTTGCCAAAACCGGAGCCGGCTCTGCCCAGGTCAAAAATGCGATATTCCGCGCAACCGACCTCGTCACCGAAATTCGCGATATCATGGCCGTACGCGTGGAAGAAAAAGGTTTGACACTGAACCTGCAGGCCGAGCCGCTCAGCGACCGGCTCATCAACGGTCCTGTCGATGTGGTTCGCAACATCCTTCTCAATCTCGTCGGTAACGCGGTCAAGTTTACCGAATCCGGTTCGATTTCGATTAACAGCGGATTCGACGATGCACCCGGCCAGGGATTTATCTGGTTTACCGTAGCCGACACTGGCATCGGTATCGCCGAATCTGCGATCGAACGGATATTTCAGCCATTTCAGCAAGCGGATGAGACGGTACTAGACCGATTCGGGGGCACCGGACTGGGCCTTTCGATATGCAAGCAACTGATCGAACAGGTGCATGGCAGCATCTCTGTTGTCAGCGAAATTGGCCAAGGCAGCAGGTTCCGCATTGAAATCCCGGTTGAGCACGCGGCCGGTGAAACGGCTTACCAGGATCACCCCGCAGAAGGCACCGTGCACATCCTGTCGTTTGGTGAGATAGAACCCGGGCTGCTGGCGAGTGCACAGTCGCAGGACAATTTCATCGTCCGCCATGTGGGTTGCCGGACAGCCGCTGAACTCGAAACAGTGCTCGACATCGTCGCTTTGCGAGACTTCAGCGTGGCGCTTATGTCCGAGAAACTGGCCAAGCAGCTTGGGCCCGACAGTAACGTTTGGCGAGGCTTTGACGATGCCGAGATCGGCACTGTGCTTGTCTTGGATACCGAAGCTATCGACATCGAGGACGCGTCCTTCCGCACCGCCTTTGCCTCCGTTTTGCCGGCCAGCCCTGACTTTCCCAAACTGCAGAGCGCCATCCGTATAGCGTGCTCTTTCGCCCGGCATTTCCGTCTTCCACAGGATGACGACACACCAGCGGTGTCGATTTACAGGCCACAGAAAATATTGGTCGCCGACGATAACCGCACCAACCGGAATGTGCTGGCGGCCATACTTGAGTCGGTTGGGCACGAGGTCACGATGGCGACTGACGGGGACGAGGCGCTTGAAGCGGTTGCGCAGGGTGGTGTCGACATCTTGCTACTCGATATCAACATGCCGAGATTGAATGGTATCGACGCATGCACAATGTGGCGAGAAATCGAGGGCGATGACAAGCACTTGCCAATCATTGGCGTCACCGCCGATGCGACGGCGGAAACCGAACAGAGATGTCTGGATGCCGGAATGGACATGCGGATAACCAAGCCGGTCGACGCAAAACTGTTGCTGGCCGTAATCGAACAGCACTGCGGTGGTGAACCGCGCGAGGAAACCGTTAGTTCAGACACAAACGACCATTCCGATGTTGTTGTTTCATTGGCTGACCGGAAGATTGCGGATTCCGGTGCAATCGATCGAGTGCAGATCGACTATCTCTTCTCTATCGGGGACACTGCTTTCGTACAAAGCATGATCGACGGCTTTTTCGAGGATGTTGATCAAATTCTTGAGCCGCTTCGGCAAGCAGTGATCACCAGCGATCTGTCTGAATTCCGTTTCTGCGCGCACGCATTAAAGAGTTCAGGAAACAATATGGGCGCAAAACGACTGGCCAGCTATTGCGCGCGGATGGAACAGATACCTGAACCGGATTTCGCACTGCACAGGCATGAGTATCTCGCCCAAATTGAAGATGAACTGACACAAGCTATCGCTGCATTGCGCGAAAGCGCGGCACAACCGGCGCTGGCGCCTGTGATTGGTCGGACTGGCTGACGGTCTTCGCATCTTGCTGGATCCGCCATTCTGCGAATTGGCAAGTCATTCTATCTTTAGCTGGGCGGCCTCTGATTGCCGCGTTGCCGTCTTTTACGCCCCTAGGTCGGTCTTTGCAAAGCGCTGCGCCATGGACAGCGATCTGAAGTTCGCACCCTAATTCTGCAATGCCACGATCAATGGTGTCGTCAACAAAGGCACCAGTTGCAAAGCATCCTTGAACAAGCGTCGCGCCTGTGAATCGCCGACAACCACAACGTCATTGGCAAAAATTTCAGGGTCGGCGTAATTGCCCCGCCTTATGGCCTTCAGATTATAAAGAGCGGCCATTTTTTGGCCGTTTACCGTCCGAAAAATGACCACATCGTCAAGCTTGGCGAACTCAGCTGTGCCTTTTGCGACGGCAACGGCTCGCATCAACGTCATTTTCCCAATTACCGGGTAGAGACCGGGCTCGCGCACCTGACCGTCGATTGTAACGACCTGGCTAACGGTCTCCTTGAGATTGACGGTTACTTGTGGATCCCGCACATATTGTCCACGCAGCCTGCTCTCAATTTCCTCTTCAAGCTCCCCAGGCGTTTTGCCTGCGGCTTCCATGATGCCGGCTAGCGGGAACGATATCCGTCCGCCTGCATCGGTTTGGACCTCCTGCTTGCTGAGTTCTTCAATTCCGAAAACGTCGATTGTCAACTTGTCGAACGGCCCGATGAGATAAGGGCGATTCTGTTCGAACAGATCAAGCCGCGTGGGCTCTGGCAACATATCGCTGTCGACGACTTTAACATCCGAAACACTTCCTGCGCCGCCCAACTGTGAACTGCCGCCGCACGAGGCCAGTGCAGTCGACAACAACAAAAGCAAGAATCGGTTACGCATGTGTAAAACCCCAAAATCGAAATGCCTCTGCCTGCTAGCGAATGGCCTGCTCTAAAGCCACCGATTTCAACCGCTGATGAACAGGATGAAAACTGGCGGAGAGATAGGGATTCGAACCCTAGGTACCGTCACCGGCACGCCGCATTTCGAGTGCGGTGCTTTCGACCACTCAGCCATCTCTCCGCAAGGTCCAAAGGGCTGGTCAGTGCCGGAAAACCGGCGCGCCCCGAAGACAGAGCGGGGCCATTAACCGATGTTTTTCGCTTTGCCAAGCCACTAGCTTGATTTGTCGGCAAATCGATATGATATTATGGTCATGACTGAGAAGATATCGATACCGGAAGTGGCAGAAGCACGATTTGCAATTGGCGAAGTGGTGCGCCACCGCATTTTCGACTTTCGCGGGGTGGTATTCGATATCGACCCGGTGTTTGCCAATAGCGAAGATTGGTATCAATCCATACCCGAAGGGGTCAGGCCGTCCAAAGACCAACCCTTTTACCATCTGTTTGCCGAAAACGCGGAGAGCAGTTATATCGCCTATGTCAGCCAGCAGAATTTGCTGTCCGATGTCGAACATGGTCCGATCAGCCATCCCGGCATCAATGCCGTATTTGAAGGATGGACCGGCAACCGTTATGAACTGAAGCGCGTGTTGCGTCAGTGACTGTCGCGCGGCATCGCTGCGATCCATTCCTCCAGCAGTTTTACCCCCTCATCATGCGCCAGCGCACGACCGAGTTCTGGCATCGCGATGCCGGGATCGGTGCTTTTCATGCGGCTAATGAGGATCGATCGGTCGGGTCGTCCGGGTTCAATAATGAAATCCAGATCACCACTCGCCCTGCCCGCCGCCACCGGGCGTTTGCCTATGCCGTATGCCGCATCATCCCTCGCCGAGCCGTCCAGAAACAAACCACTATTGCTAGCCGAACCCTTTGGCGCGTGACAATGACCGCAGTTGACTTTGAGATAGCTTTCGGCGCGATCGCGGATAGAGCCGCTTTTCACGTCGTCCCATTTGGCAGCTGTCGGCAAGCGAGCAAGTCGGGGCAAGGCCGCCAGTATCTGCTCCCTGTCACCGTTGCGAGGGAATTCCATATTCTGCCAGACAGGACCAATCGGCATGATCTGTTCGGCCGAAGAATGACATTGCTTGCACTGGTTCTTGTTGGGGACTGCGTAACTGATCGACGTTATGCCACCTTGATGGTCCAACACCACCGGGATACGCGTTCCGCCGACGCGTAAATCCGCATCGCTTCCATCTGCGCGCCAGACATAGGGGAGCGCCACCCAGCCTTCGGCCCGGTGCAGCAGGACTCGGGTTTCGAGGACCTTCAAGGCCCCGTTGTCCGTTGGATAACCGAAACTTTTGATCAATGCAGTGCCGACCGGGAACGCCAACGTGCCGTCTGCATCCGACGTCATTTTACTGCCGACCGGGAGATAGATGAACCGTTGTTTCTCCGCATAATCGGAGAATAGAGGCGTGTGGAGTTGGTAGGGAATCAGCTTGGGCGAAGGTTTGGATGCGCTGCCTTCGAAAAAGCCGAATGACGATAGCGTCGTGGGATTTTGTGCCCGGGCAATCGCACCGTTAGAAACATCATGCTGCGACGCCGAAGTGGCGACCGCTGCTGCAAAACATGCCAATAATGGCAATAACAAGCGCATCAGCGAACGGCTTCCTCCATGGCTTCAGGCAGCTTGATTGCGGGCAAAGCTGCCGGACGCAATGTTGCCCGGGCAAGCGGCGCAGGCTGCGCCGTTACCGGATCGGCTTTGATGTCAGCCAGGCCCAAGGACAGCGCCGGAACATCATCCATCACGATGGGTGCCTTGTCGGGACCGCCTGCTCCGTCCCAAAAAATAGGGGGGAAATTGCCGCCCATAGCCGCCGCGACCTCTGCGCCGCCGCGGAACTTCGGATCCCACCCAGCACGGCCATGCTGGTTATCCCAGATCACAACATTCTGCGGCAGCGGGTCATAGGTCGCGTCCTTGTGCTCGAAGCGATAGCCGACGACCATGATGTTGGTCGTGCCATTCTCGCCGATTACATTGTCGAAAATCTCGACATTTCGATTGGCCATCACCATTACGCCCGTTCCCGTCGGGACATTGGCGACGATATTGCCCTTCGGCGCGAAATTGGGGGTCATATTATCAACGATGATATTGTCGAACACGCGCACATTTTTCCCGCCCATTTGCGGCAGGTTCGGAAGGTCGAATATCAGCACGCCGCCTGTGTTATGCGTCGCAATATTATCGTGGACATCGGCGTCGTAACTGTTCTCGATTTCGATGCCCGCGACATTTTCGGTCACTATGGAATCGCGCACGACGATATTTTGCGACTGGCCGACATAGATCCCGGCATCCGACGCCCCGCGCACGATGACCGAGTCAACCAGCACATCTTTGCTCTCCACCGGATATATCCCATAGGCGCCGTTGGTTTCCTTCGGCCCGCCGGTCCATTCCACGCGGAGCTTGTGATAGACGATGCGATCTGCGCCCTTCGATTTGATGCCATCACCTTTGCTGTTTTCGACCGCGAAATCGCGCAGGATTACGTCATCCGAAGTTACCAGCAGCCCCTCGCCAGCGCCCAGCTGACCCGAGAAATCGAGCACGGTCGCTTTGGCACCCTGCCCTCTGACGGTGACGCTATTGACGTCGAGCGATAGACCATCGGTCAGGCTGAACCGGCCAGCGCCGAGTTCGACGACGTCACCCGATTCCGCTGAGATCAGCGCTTCCTGGAGTCGTTCCTGCGCCCCATCACCTGGAGCCACAGTAATCGTTTTGGCAAATGCGGGTTGAACAAGCGCGCATACAGCAGCACCAACGAAAGCGATTTTCCTCATCCTCATCCATGAAGGATGGCGGATTGATTGCCGGTTGCCAAGTGGCTTTAAGTGGCGTCGCCCAATATCCATTCGACGCCTGCGTCGGCGTGGATTTCCGTGCTGTCATAGATCGGCAGCACGTTGGCTTTGGTGTCGACAATCATGCACAATTCGGTGCAGCCAAGGACCACGGCCTTGATGCCCTCCTGATCGATCTCGGTGATAATGGTCTTCAACTTGCGTTCGGATTCGCGCTTCACCAGACCCAGCATCAACTCCTCATACACAATCCGGTCGAGGTCTTTGACATCATCGATTTCCGCAGGCAGCAAGGTCACGCCATGCTTCACAAGCCGCTGGCGGTACCAGTTTTCGGCCATTACATTGGCGGTCCCAAGCAAAGCAGCGGATTGTACATTCGCCGCTTTCATCTTTTCGCCCACGGCGTCGGCGATGTGCAGAACGGGTACGCTGACAGCACCCGCGACCTGATCATAAACTTTGTGCATACTGTTCGCGCCGATCAGAATCGCGGTCGCACCCGCCGTTTCCAATCGTTTCGCCGATGCAATCAGCACCTGCGCATCATGATCCCAATCCTGCTCGGTAACGGCCCTGCCGATATCGCAGAAATTCAGGCTTTCGATGATCAACGGGGCATTGCAGGTCCCATTGGTCCGTCGCACCACCTGCTTGTTGATGCGCGAATAATAGAGCTCGGTCGAATACCAGCTCATCCCGCCGATCAGGCCCAGTTTACGCATTTCATCACCTCAGATATCATATCAAATGCCGCCCCGAGGCTGTCGGGGCGGCTTTCGAAGACCGATAGCGTGAAGTAACCTAGTGCTGCAAGGCCTTGACGATATCCTCGCACATCTTCTTGGCATCGGCGAGGAGCATCATCGTCTGGTCCATGTAGAACACGTCATTGTCGACACCAGCATAGCCGACGCCGCCCATCGAGCGTTTGATGAAGAACACGGTCTTAGCCTTGTCGACATCGAACACCGGCATCCCGTAGATCGGCGAAGTCTTATCGGTCTTTGCTGCCGGATTGACCACGTCATTTGCGCCGATAATGAAAGCGACATCGGTTTGCGCGAATTCGCTGTTGATGTCCTCGAGCTCGAACACTTCGTCATAGGGGACCTGCGCTTCGGCGAGCAAAACATTCATATGGCCCGGCATCCGTCCGGCGACCGGGTGAATGGCATATTTGACCGACACGCCCTGCTTTTTTAGCACGTCGGCCATTTCACGCAAGATATGCTGCGCTTGCGCGACCGCCATGCCGTAACCGGGAACGATAATGACGCTTTCGGCCTGCTGCATCATATAGGCCGCATCTTCGGCAGAGCCGCGTTTCCAGGGCCGCTGTTCTTTTGCTGCGCCGCCGGTTGCCGCCACCTCGGCTCCGAAGCCACCTGCAATCACGCTGATGAAACTGCGGTTCATCGCCTTGCACATGATGTAGGACAGGATGGCGCCCGAAGACCCCACCAGCGCGCCGGTGATGATCATCGCGGTATTGTGCAGCGTAAAGCCCATCGCTGCGGCAGCCCAGCCCGAGTAACTGTTGAGCATCGACACCACGACCGGCATATCGGCGCCGCCGATGGGGATGATGAGCAGGAAGCCAATGAGGAAGGCCAGCGCTGTGATCGTCCAGAAAATCCAGGGGCTTTGGTCGATGGTGAAGTAACCGATCAATCCAAGAATCGCGGCCAGCGTGCCGAGGTTGATAACATGGCGCAGCGGCAACAATATCGGCGCGCCCGACATTTTTCCTGCGAGTTTCAGGAAGGCAATCACCGAGCCGGAGAATGTGATCGCACCGATCGCAATGCCAAGCCCCATTTCGACGCGGCTGACCGGGTTGATCAGGCCATCTGCGCCATTGATGCCAAACGCCTCTGGATTCAGGAAAGCGGCTGCGGCGACCAGCACGGCGGCCATGCCGACCAGCGAGTGAAATGCGGCAACGAGTTGCGGCATATCGGTCATCGCAATCTTGCGCGCCGTGACCCAACCGATGCCGCCGCCAATCGCGATTGCGCCGATGATCTCAGGCAAAGAGGCAACCTCATGCGTCACCAACGTCGTGACGACAGCAATCAGCATCCCGGCCATGCCAAAGCGGTTGCCACGCTGCGACGTCGCGGGCGACGAAAGCCCGCGCAGAGCCAGAATGAAAAATACGCCCGATATCAAATAAGCGAGCATCACCCATGCGGGAGGAGCAGCATGTTCCATTAATTAATTCCGTTCGTGTCGAGCGAAGTCGAGACACCTTGAAGGCGTGCCAGACGAATGGGCCTCTCGACTGCGCTCGAGGCGAACGGTGGGGTGGAAACCAACATCACCGCTCCTTCTTCTTGTACATCGCCAGCATTCGCGCCGTTACCGCAAAGCCACCGAAGATATTGACGCTGGCCAGCGCCACCGCAATCAGCCCGAGCCACTTGGCGGTCGGCGACCCGGCTGCCGCAGACGCAATCAACGCGCCAACGATGATGACCGAGGAAATCGCGTTGGTCACCGCCATCAATGGCGTGTGCAATGCAGGGGTAACTGACCAGACGACGTAATAGCCCACGAAACAGGCCATCACGAAGATGGATAGGATTGAGATGAAGTCCATCGGCTGCCCCTAACTAGTTATATCTTATGGTTTGAACGACGCCGAAACGCTGTTCTGGAATTGACTCTTCGATCTTGACGCGAACAACTTCGCCATCGCGCAAAATCACCGTGAACCGCGACCCCAACATTCTTACGTCGAATGGCATCACGCCGGTTTCGGGAACCGTGTCATAGGTAAGACTGCCAACGTTGCCATCGGTACCAAACCGCACGCTAAATGTCGGCAAACTGCCCTTCCCGATAATGCCTGCTCGCCCCTCATACCGAATTGCGACAAAGTAATTCTGCTTGTCGAGCTTCGGATCGATCAAGGCGTAGCTGCCACCTTTAACTGAATCAGGCTTCTTTGGCCGTTTCCGCATGAAGTTAGGCAACCCAGGAATTGCGTTGCCTGCATTGAATTCTGCGTCGAAACGTCCATCGACGTCGCTGTCGATCAGGCAGCGCTGAAGATTGCCAGACCCGAACAGCAAGTTTCGCCCCAGACTTTGTTTCGGCACCGAGTTTACGCAGAACACCGGAGCGCCTCTGGTCAACAAGCCAAAGAGTTGATCCCCCGCTCGAGCAAGAACTTTACCTGTCTTGGCATCCTGTACATCCTCCCGGAGTTCAGCAAGCGAAGTGGGAAGTAGGCGGTGTTTGACCACATACTCTCCGTCACGCACATTCCGCTCCCCCAGTTGGGCCTGATCAGGCTGCACTATCCAAGCCGTTTCGATATAATCCGGATTCGCCGCGGGCGTTGCGAAGGCACTACCAAACAAAAAAGCGGTAAGCATGCTCACCCCAACAATCTCTCATTCACAACCTTGCCGTCCTTGGTCAGGCGGATCGCTGCGGTGATTTCGTCATCATCCGGCAATACCGGCCTGCCCGCTTCCTTGTCCCAAAATGCCGACAGGAAGTTGAACAGGTTGCGCGCAAACAAAGCCGAAGTATCCGCAGCCAGATGCGCAGGCGTGTTGGCATAGCCGATGATTTTCACGCCATGTTTGATCACGACCTCATCGGCCTTCGAACCCTCGACATTTCCGCCCTGCGCAACCGCGAGGTCGAAAATCACCGAACCTGCCTTCATACTCGCAATCTGTGCATCTGAAATCAGACGCGGTGCTGGACGTCCTGGGATCAACGCGGTGGTAATGACAATATCCTGCTTGGCGATATGAGCCGATACCAGTTCGGCCTGTGCCGCCTTATATTCATCTGACATTTCGGTTGCGTAACCGCCAGCGCCCTCGCCTTCGATGCCAGCGACATTTTCAACGAAGATGGCTTTGGCACCGAGCGATTCGATCTGCTCCTTGGTTGCCGAACGCACATCGGTAGCCGAAACCTGCGCACCCAAACGCCGCGCCGTCGCAATCGCTTGAAGTCCCGCAACGCCGACACCCATGATAAACGCCTTGGCGGCACTCACCGTGCCCGCCGCCGTCATCATCATCGGGAACGCACGGCCATAGACCGATGCAGCCTCGATCACGGCTTTATATCCGGCCAAGTTCGACTGCGACGACAAGATATCCATCGACTGCGCGCGGGTGATGCGCGGCATGAATTCCATCGCGAGCGCCTCGACGCCAGCCTTCGCATATTCATCGACGCGCGCGCGCTGACCGAACGGGTCCAGTCCTGCCACCAGCCATGCGCCCAACTTCATGCCCTTCAATGCCTTGGGGTCCGGCCCCTGCACGCCAAGGATGATGTCCGCATCTTTCAACGCCGCCGACGCGGTGCCTACTGTCGCACCCGCCGCCTCATAGTCCGCATCGCCAATCGAAGCCGCGCACCCCGCGCCTGTCTCAATCGCGACGGTTGCGCCCAATCCGATATATTTTTTCACCGTTTCAGGTGACGCAGAAACCCGTGTTTCGCCGGTGGCGGTTTCCTTGAGTACGGCGATTTTGACCACTTCAGCCGGCGCGGCTGGCGATGATCAGCACGACCAGTGCTGCCGCGATCGCTGCGACAACGGTGCCCCATTTGAAAAGCGCTATAAAGCCTTCGTAGGTTTGCTTCGCCGGACCCAGATCCTGATTGCCTGCCAATTTTGCCTCCATCGGTGATTATCCTTCTGAATAGCGCCTTAACCGCTGAATTTCATATGCTCAAGCCAGTGCGCCAAAGAAAATCAATGCGGTGCTTAATCGGCTCTTTACCCCTTTGCGTTACCACAATTTTTACGGAACTAGCGCAATGGATAGCGGATGCAAGAACGCGAGACCCGATTGTTGATGCTTGTCGATGACGAGCCGGCGCAGTGTCGGCTGGTTTCGGCTATCGCGTCGCGTGCCGGGTGGCGCACGGTCTTTGCGCGTGATGCCGAAACCGCGATTGCCATGCTGGGCACGCAGGACGGCATGATGCTCGACGCCATATTGCTCGACCAGTGGGTACCCGGGTCCGATTCGGCGTCTTTGATTGCTGAACTCAAATCCCGCCGCCCCGCCCTGCCAATTCTTTTGATGACCGCGATCGGCTCGAACGAAGCTGCCATCGATGCCATGCGCGCGGGCGCATCGGATTACATCATCAAGCCGGTTGCAGCTGAACGCCTTATTGCCGCGCTCACCATGGCGGCGGACAAGGGCAAGGAATTCGGCGAACTCCACCCGATGACCGAAAAGATCACGCAGCCGCTAGCTTTCGAGGAAATCATCGGTTCTGCACCCGCTTTCCGTACCGCGCTTGCCATCGCGGCCAAGGCGGCGCGCAGCCGCGCACCGATCTTCATCGAAGGCGAATCGGGCGTTGGTAAAGAAGTGGTGGCCGATGCCATCCACGCCGCAAGTCCGCGCTCCAAATTACCGTTCCTGAAAGTCAATTGTGGCGCGATTTCGTCCACCTTGCTGGACTCGGTATTGTTCGGACACGAAAAGGACGCTTTTGCAGGTGCTTTCGACCGCCGCGTCGGTATCTTGCAACAGGCAGAGGGCGGAACGGTGTTCCTCGACGAGGTCGATCATCTGCCGCCGGAAACGCAGGTCCGGCTTGTCCGCTTGCTGACGCAGAACGAGATTCAGCCTTTAGGGGCCGCGCACAGCTATCGCATCGACGTTCGTCTGATATCGGCGAGCAACGCCAGCCTGGCCGGTAAACTTGCCAGTGGCGACTTCCGCGAAGACCTGTTTTACCGCCTGAATGTGGTGCAACTCACCATTCCACCCTTACGCGAGCGCACCAGCGACATTCCTGCCCTTGCCCGCCACTTTCTCGGCCGCATGGCGAGCCAGCCAGGCCTCCGCAGCCTCGGTATCACCGACGAGGCGCTGACAGTATTGCGCGGCTATAGCTGGCCCGGAAATGTGCGTCAGCTGCAAAGCGCACTGTTCCGCGCCGCCGTATTGTGCGAGCGCGATGCATTGACGCCTGAAGAATTCCCCCAGATTTCGGCGGCGGTCGGCGTCCCTGGCAACGGCGGCTCATCAGGCGCTGGCACCAACGACGGGATCGGCGTTACGCTGTACGAGGAAGACGGCAATATGCGTCCGCTGGAAGAGATCGAAGCCGACGTCATCCGCCTCGCTATCGGCCATTATCGCGGCCGCATGACCGAAGTGGCGCGGCGTTTGGGCATCGGCAGGTCGACGCTATATCGCAAGCTCGCCGATCTGGGGATCAGCGAAGTCGCTTAATTCCTGCCCATGATGGCCGTCGTTATCCAATAACCAACCGCTGACGCGGAACCCGTCAAAAAGGTTCCCCACATAATGTCCAGCACGGTCACCTTGGTACTCCATACCTTCATTGTCGCGTGGTTCGTCAGATCATAGGTCATGTAGCAAAAGAAGCCGAGCAACGCGCCCCACACAAGTGCCGTCTGCCACTTGCCGTTTTGCAGTGCAGGCCCGACCGCGAAAATCATCATCCCCAATATGTAGAGTAGGTAAAACACGACGGCTGGTCCCATCCGGAACCCGCCTTTCATTATCAATTCGCCGATCTCAGGCTGATATAGCCGCGTATACATATTGCGCAGCCAGATGCTGTCGATCGCCGCAAAGGCGATGCCAGTGGCGATGTAGCCGACGATATATTTTGCGATCATGCTGCGGGTTCCCTTTTATTGACCTGCACAGCTTTCACCATCGCGGCGATTGCCGCAATGCAGTCAAAGCGCGGTAGGTTCAGGCTCGTGCTGTCAGAGCAGCATCGCGCAAGCCCCGCCATACCTGCACCGCCTGCACGGTTTCGGCGGCATCGTGTACACGGACGATTTGCGCGCCCTGCTCGACCGCTTTCATCGCGAGGAATATGGACCCGCCTAGCCGTTGTTCGACGGCCGCCTCATTCGAAAGCGCGCCAATCATCCGCTTGCGGCTCGCCCCGAAAAGGATGGGGCAGCCCAGAGCATGATAGATCGACAGGTTGTTGATGATCGCGAGATTATCGGCGAGCGATTTGCCGAAACCGATACCCGGATCAACCAGGATTTTGTCACGCGAAATGCCCGCGGCCTCGACCGCATCGATGCGGGCTTCCAACCAGTCGAAGACGTCGGTCACAACATCCTCATAGCCCCCGCCGTGATGAGGATCGCTGCCCTGGCTTGGGGCGTGCATCAGCACCACGGGCACACCAAGCGCTCTTGCAACTTCAAGCGCACGGTCGTCGAATAGCAAAGCGGAAATATCATTGATCATTGTCGCCCCAGCGGCAACCGAAGCTTCCATCACCGCCGCCTTGCGGGTGTCGATTGAAATTGCGGTGCCCGACGCCGACAGGCGTTTGATAAGCGGCTCAACACGTGCGATCTCGTCGCCTTCCCACACCAAAGGCGCACCGGGCCGGGTGGACTCACCGCCAACATCGATCATTGCCGCCCCGGCACTGGTCATGGCAAAGGCGGCGTCCACGGCCATCTCGATATCGGCATTCTTTCCGCCATCGGAAAAGCTGTCGGGCGTCATGTTGATGATGCCCATGACCTGCGGCTGGTCGAGACGGATAACCCGTCCGCCCATTTGCAACGGCGCGCGCGCAGCGGTTATCCGGGTGAATAACTCGAGCGCCCGGGTCTGCCGGTGGCCGGGCAAGGTTGCGACAAAATCGTTCCAGCCGCGCACATCGATCAGACTGCGCCCGGCATCTTTGTCGATAACTTCAATCTGTGAAAACCACAGCATGGTCCCGGCCAGTCGCGCCGACGCGCCATCATGGCGCTGCGGACTTTCGACAAAGCCGGTCGGGCGAAGGTAAAGGCCGGTCACGGTTCGGTGGCGAGCAAATAAGTTTGGCGCAGGTCGTCGATCGGCTTCATCGCGCCGTCGGATGCATCATAATGCCAATAGGTCCAGCCGTTGCAGCTTGGCGCGTTCTGGATCGTTGAGCCGACTTTGTGGATCGAACCATCGACCGCACCGCAGCCAAGCGACCCGTCGGCGCGAACGGTTGCCTCGAACTGCCGCTTCTTGTCATAGAGCTTCGCGCCGGGGTTCAGATAACCCGCCTCGACCAGTTGCCCGAACGCAACCTTTGGCGCGCTCTTGGGCGACTGCATCGTTTTCAGCGCGCTTTCATCGAGCGGCAATGCTGCGGCAATGCGCTCTTCGGCCACTTCGCAATACACCGCCTCGCGCTCGCAACCGATCCAGTCACGACCCAAGCGCCGGGCAACAGCGCCCGTTGTCCCCGTCCCGAAAAACGGGTCGAGCACGACATCGCCCGGCTTGGTGCAGGCCAGCAAGATGCGATAGAGCAACGCCTCCGGCTTTTGCGTCGGATGCGCCTTGGTGCCATTACGCTTCAGCCGCTCCTGCCCGCCACAAATCGGGATCAGCCAGTCGGAGCGCATCTGCAATTCGTCATTGAGCGTCTTCATCGCGCGATAATTGAAGGTATATTTCGACTTCTCGCTCTTCGAAGCCCAGATCAATGTCTCATGCGCGTTGGTAAAGCGTGTGCCCTTGAAATTGGGCATCGGGTTCGATTTGCGCCAGACGATATCGTTCAAGATCCAATAGCCTGAATCCTGCACCGCCGTGCCGACGCGGAAGATATTGTGGTAGCTGCCGATTACCCAGAGCGAGCCATTCGGTTTCAGGATGCGGCGGGCTTCGGCGAGCCATTCGCGAGTGAATTTGTCGTAAATCGCAAAGCTGTCAAACTTGTCCCACTCATCGTTGACAGCATCAACCTTGCTGTTGTCGGGCCGCAGCAAATCGCCGCCGAGTTGCAGATTATAGGGTGGATCGGCAAAGACCATGTCGATGCAGGCATCGGGCAGCGAGCGCATCGCCTCGATGCAGTCCATCCGTAAAATCTGGTTGAGGGGCAATCCAGCAGGCGCGACTGCACGCAATGTCGTTGCCGGTTTGATACGTTCGATAACACCCATTGCCCGCTCCCGTTTGGGTTGAAGTGCTCGCGATGAGTCCTTCGGAGGCTAACGTCAAGGCCGTTAATCTACGGCTAAGCTGGTAATATATGGTTAACGCCGCATTATATTGTCGGAACGAAACGAGTCCGACACAAGATGTTGAGTCTGGCGATTTCAGCGGGACTCAACCTGTGGTGGTGTGGCCCGGAGGACTCACCCGGCAAGATTTTTATACAAGAACCAGCTGCGACACCGGCGCAAAGCTCTTGCGGTGGAGCGGCGTCGGTCCGTGGACCCGAAGCGCTTCGAGATGGTCGGGCGTGCCATAGCCCTTGTTGCGTTCCCAGCCATAATGACAATGCGCCTGAGCCGCTTCGCACATCACCCGGTCGCGATGTTCCTTGGCGATGATCGACGCCGCCGAAATGCAAGGTTCGATGGCGTCACCACCGACAATCGCGCGGGCCGACCAGCGCCATTCGGGGCGTCGCCCCTGCGGGGTGAGGTTGCCATCGACCAGAACCTGCAACGGGTCGCAGCCAAGCTTGGCGCACAAGGCCTCGACCGCCAGCGTCATCGCCAGCATCGTCGCGCCAAAAATGTTCAGCCGGTCGATATCCTCCACATCGACCACGCCCACCGCCCAGTGGCAACGGCGCTTGATGGTTGCCTCAAGCTCGGCGCGCCGCGCCGCCGTCAGCTTCTTGCTGTCGTCCAGTCCGGCCGGGCGCGGCTTGCAGAGCAGCACCGCCGCGGCCACCACCGGCCCCGCCAACGGCCCCCTGCCCGCCTCGTCAACGCCGATGATCATATCCGCCACTCGGGATAGCGCCGGTTCTCGCCCGCGCTATAAAGGCACACCATATTTCCGGCAGGGTCCAGCAATCGTGCCTCGCGCCAGCCCCAGTCTTCATCCTGCGGCATTTGTTCGAACACATAGCCCTGGCTGAGCAGCTCGGTCACCCACGCATCGAGCCGCTTGCTTTCGAAATACACAACGGTGCTGCCGCCGACCTCGCCTTCGTGGATTGAGAAGGTCACGCCGTTCGGCACCTCGAACCGCGCGTAGCCGTTCGACGGACTGTCGACGATCTGCTGCAATCCCAAAGCGCTGTAGAAATCGACCGATGACGCGTAGTCGCGGCAGCCCACGGTTACCTGGTTGAGCGAAGGCCCCGCGACCATCGCGTCCTCACGCACCGATTGATGACCCATCGGACCATGACCCTGCCCCAGACCCGGCGCATCGAGCAAGGCAAGCCGGACAAACAGCCGGGCCCGTTCGATTGCCGGAACCATCTCCATCCCCTGCCCCAGCCCGGTAGCAATCGCCGTCGCAAGGGTGCAGCCTGTTCCGTGCGAGCTTCGAGTCTCGATCCGCCGGTCGCTCCAGCTTTCGCTTTGACCCGGCGCAAGGTGCAGCTCATCGACAATGAAGTCGTCACCCGAATGACCGCCCTTGATCAGCAGCGGAATGTGCCGCGCGAGCAATGCATCCCGCCCGCCCAGAGCCTGAAGTTCGGGCAGGTTCGGCGTGGTCAATATCGCCAACCGCATCAGCCGCTCGAACGCCGAAATCGTATCGGCATCGGCCAGCACTGCGCCGCTCGATGCAACCATTACGGGGTCGAAAATTATCGGGCAATTAAGTTCGGCAAGGCTGTCGGCTACGGCATGGGCCGTGTCGGCATTGCCGATCATCCCGATCTTGACCGCGTCAACGCCGATGTCGCTTACCACCGCAGAAATCTGGTCGATCACCATCTGGGTCGGCACCTGATGCACAGCATCGACGCCCAGCGTATTCTGCGCGGTGATCGCCGTTATCGCGGTCATCGCATGTCCGCCAAGCATCGTTACCGTCTTGATGTCGGCCTGAATCCCTGCTCCGCCGCCGCTATCCGAACCGGCGATGATCAAAAGCCGCGCTGGCCCGCTGTCCGCCATTATTCTGCTGCCTTCCTGACTGCGTCACATATGCTGTCGACGAGCCGCTCGACTTTCGCCGCGTCGTCGCCTTCGGCCATCACGCGAATGACTGGCTCGGTGCCTGATGGGCGTATGACTAGGCGGCCGTTACCCACCAGCTCGGCTTCGGCTTTGGCAATCACAGCTTGAACATCGGCGTGCTCAAGTGGCTTACCGCCGGAAAAACGTACATTCTTCAGCAGCTGCGGCACCGGGTCGAACAGGTGAAGCAACTCACTCGCCGGTTTGCCGCTTTCGACCAATTGCGCAAGAACGAGCAGCGCCGCAATCGTGCCGTCCCCGGTTGTGGCGTGATCGAGCATGATCATATGCCCCGACTGCTCGCCGCCGACGTTGATCCCGTGACGCCGCATCTCCTCAAGCACATAGCGGTCTCCGACCTTGGCGCGAACAAGTTTCAGGTGCTGGCTTGCAAGGTAGCGTTCAAGACCCAGGTTGGACATGACGGTGGCAACTATCCCCTCGCCAGTCAGCTTGCCAGCGCGGTTCATCGCGGTGCCGAGCAAGGCCATAATCTGGTCGCCGTCGACCACGCGGCCCTTCTCATCGACCACGATCAGGCGGTCGGCATCGCCATCAAGCGCAATGCCGATATCGGCCCCGGATGAAACCACCGTTTCCTGCAACGTCGCGACATGAGTCGAACCGACCCGATCATTGATATTCTTGCCGTTGGGCGACACGCCAATCGGCGTAACCTTTGCGCCTAGTTCCCACACGGCGGTCGGGGCGACCTGATAGGCTGCACCATTGGCGCAATCGAGCACGACATGCAGGCCATCGAAACGAATATGCTCGGGAACGCAGGCCTTGATCGCGTGAATATAGCGCCCGCGACTGTCCTCGATCCGCCGCGCGCGCCCGACATCAGGCGCATCGGCAAGCCGCGCGGGTTGATCGAGCAGCGTCTCGATCGCCATCTCGTCCGCATCCGACAGCTTGAACCCGTCAGGCCCAAACAGCTTGATACCATTATCCTCATAAGGATTGTGGCTGGCCGAAATCATCACGCCCAGATCGGCGCGCATTGACCGTGTCAGCAGCGCGACCGCTGGCGTCGGTATCGGCCCGAACTGCACGACGTCCATCCCCACGCTGGTGAACCCCGCGACCAGCGCATTCTCGATCATATAGCCGGAAAGCCGCGTATCCTTGCCGATGACAACCCGGTGTTTGTGGTCGCCGCGCAGGAAATGTGCGCCCGCTGCCTGCCCCACCTTCATCGCCATTTCAGCGGTCATCGCGCTGGCATTTGTCCGGCCCCTGATGCCATCGGTACCGAAATATTTCCGCGTCATTATCATTCCTGCTTATGCAATGGAATCCATATATTCCACCTGCGCATGCGACTCCCTTGCATGACCGGCAACTGGCTGGCAAGACCTCACTCTATGTCGAACGCTACCCGTATTCTTATCGCCCTTGTCGTCGGTCTTTCGTTCGGCATTTTCGCAGCCGCGCAGTCTCCTGCAATAGGCGAGCAAATAGCCTATTGGCTCGATATAATAGGCTCTCTTTGGCTCAATGGCCTGCGGATGACGGTGGTTCCTTTGGTCGTCGCGTTGCTGATAACCGGCATTGTAAAAAGTGCTGAAGCTGCCCGCGCCGGACCGATGGCGGCGCGCACGGTTACATGGATCGTGACAATGATGGTGCTTTCGGCGGCGATGGGCGCGCTGCTAACGCCTTTGTTCCTCTCACTCTGGCCGATGCCCGAGGAAAGCGCTGCAGCCTTGCGCGCGGCGTTGACAACAGTGCCCGCCGTTGCCGAACAGCCTGCGTTGCGCGATTTCATCGTCGCTTTGGTGCCGACTAACCCCATTGCGGCAGCCTCCAATGATTCGATCCTCCCGCTGCTTATCTTCACTTTGGCGTTCGCCTTTGCCATCACGCGCCTGGCGCAGGGGCCGCGGACACAGATGGGCGGATTTTTCGAGGCGCTGGCCGATGCGATGGTGGTCGTCATCGAATGGGTGCTAAAACTTGCGCCCATAGGCGTGTTCGCGCTCGCCTTTGTCGTTGGCGCGCGCTCCGGCTTTGCCGCTTTAGGGGCAGTCGGGCATTATATCGTCATCGTGTCGATGGTGGGCATCGTGGTCGGTGCCTTTGCCTATCCGGTCGCGGTGTTCGCCGGCAAAGTCCGCTTCACCGACTACGCGCGCCAAATCGCGCCCGTTCAGGCATTTGCCGTGTCGACGCAGTCTTCTCTCGCCAGCCTGCCGCTGATGCTCAAAAAGGCTGAGGCATTGGGCGTGCGAGAACAGACGGCGGGCCTCGTTCTGCCGATGGCCGTAGCACTACTTCGCGTTACCGGCCCGGCAGTGAACCTTTCGGTCGCGCTGTATGTTGCGAGCTGGTTCGGCATCGAACTCGACGCCTTTGATTATGGCTTCGCGATTTTCATCGCCGCGCTGACCTCGATGGGTGCAGTCAGCCTGCCCGGTACCGTCAGCTTCGTCACCTCAATCGCGCCAATATGTCTTGCGCTCGGCATTCCGGTCGAACCCTTGGCACTGCTCATCGCAGTCGAGACGGTGCCCGACATTTTCCGTACTACAGGCAATGTCCAAATGGACGTCGCGCTCGCCACCGTCATCGAGGCACCCGAAAAGGAGAAAGCCAATGCAGTACCGCAATCTGGGTAATGATCTGAAGGTCTCGGCAATCGGCGTTGGCTGTATGCCAATGATCAAGGGCGGCAACATCACTTATGGTGAAGAGGCCGACCCCGACGAGGCTATCAAAACCATCCACCGCGCTATCGACCTTGGCATCACATTTTTCGACACCGCACAGATTTACGGCCCGTTCCAGAATGAGGAACTCGTCGGCGAAGCTATCAAGGGCAAGCGCGACGGACTGGTGATCGCCAGCAAATTCGGCTTCAAATTCGACGGCGGCAATATCGTCGGCGTCGATGGTTCGGGCGTCAATGCCAAGGAAGCCGTCGAAGGTTCGCTAAAGCGGCTCGGCATCGACTGCATTGACCTGTATTACCAGCACCGAGTGGACCCCAATGTGCCCATCGAGGAAACCGTGGGCGCGATGGCCGACCTTATCACCGAAGGCAAAATCAAGCATATCGGCCTGTCCGAAGCCGGACCTGAAACACTCCGCCGCGCCGCCGCGGTAGCGCCGATTTCCGCCTTGCAGAGCGAATATTCGATATGGGAGCGCGATGTCGAAGAGGACATATTGCCGACCTGCCGCGAACTCGGCATCGGCTTTGTGCCTTACTCACCGCTTGGACGGGGGTTCCTGACCGGCTCGATCCGCAGCCTCGACGATCTGCCCGAAAATGACTGGCGCAGGCAGGATCCGCGCTATCAGGGTGAGAATTTTGCGACCAATCTGAAAGTCGTCGATGTCGTGGGCGAAGTCGCCGCGAAACATGATGTCTCCAATGCACAAATCGCGCTCGCGTGGCTCTTGGCGCAGGGCGACGATATCGTGCCTATCCCCGGCTTCAAGCGCCGCCTGACGATGGAGGACAGCGCTAAGGCCGCCGACGTGACGCTCGATTCCGATGACCTCGCCAGGCTCGAGGCAGCCGCTCCGCGCGGAGGAACAGCGGGGCCGCGCTATAGCGAGCGCGGGATGCGGATGGTTCGGTTGTAGGTCCACTTGGAACTTGATGAATTAAACAGATCCGTTCGCCCTGAGTAGGTGCTGAAGGCGCAGGGCGAAGTGCCGTATCGAAGGGTCCTTCGATACACGCTTCAGCCCTTCGACAGGCTCAGGACTTCATCGCAGCAAGGACGAATGGATTTGGTGTGTTCTGCTATACTGCCCACCACCGGTAAATCCCTGCCCCCGCCGCACCAAACCAGGGGTGCGCCCATGTCGCGACCAACCATAAAAGCAATCCAGCGAGCCACGGCGTGAGGCCAACGCGCCCCAGTGCCGACAGCCGCAGGCCGTAACTGGTCCTGCGCAACCACGCATCCCATTCGACCCCCATCAGCCCTGCCTTCTTGATCTCTTGCGCCTTCGCCCCGACAAGCGCGAGGAAGACGATGCTGCCCGCAAAGATGAAGTTATCGGCGCGCGGCGCGACCAATATGTGCGCGACACCCCACAGGGCGAACCCCCACATCATCGGATGGCGGGTCACGCGGAACGCCCCGAAGGGTTCCTGCGCGGCCAGTGCGTCGGGCACGCCCGGAAATGAAGGATTGCGGACAAGCGAGCCGACAAACAGGACAGCGGCCAATAATGTAAGCAGGCTCGAAATCACCCATAACATATCGCCGACCGGCCAGAATCCCGCTTCTTTCGGCGCGCGCCCAAACTCGACCATCATCCAATAGAAAGTTGCCAGCGATACAGCCGAATAAGCCAGCGCGAAACCGTTTGAGCCCAACCCGCGAACCAGCCCCTTGCGCAAGGGGTGCGACATGAGAAAATGCGTGCCGACAAATGCCAGGCAGGCAAGCGCCAGCCAAAGATAATCGTTCAATTTAACGTCTCCCGGCCCCCGAAACCCTGCATATTTAGCAGGCCGAATATTTACCGGTCATAAGCCTTTGGCAGATTGCCCTCGGTTGGTCGTGCATATCGGTCGCGCAGTCGCTGCTGACGGTTGGACAATGGCTGTTCGACCCCGTCGATGATAACCGTTGTTGCCGCGCTCGACAATTCCAGCGGGTCACCGTCCCACACCACAACGTCGGCGGCCTTACCGGCCTTCAGGCTGCCGTGGCTGTCGCCGACGCCCATTATCTCCGCGGGAGCCGAGCTGATCGAAGCAAATGCCTCGTCCCAGCTCAAGCCGGTTGCCCCGGCAACGCGCTCCAGGCTGACGAGATTGCCCGCATATTGCGTGGTATAGCGAAGCTGGTGTGAATCGCGGTCGTTGATCATGCCGATGGCGACCTTGACGCCTGCATCCTTCATCCGCCCGATATTGCTCTGCGTCGCGCCGAGCATTTCAAAGGTTGCAGGAAGGTCATTGAGCGCTGAGGCGATAACCGGAATTCCCGCCTGCGCCAATTGCGGGGCGACGCGCCAGCCCTCGGTCGCGCCGACGAATACCATCTTGATCGTCGGAAATTCGCGTTTCAGCTCGATCAGACGCAGCATGTCGTTCGCGCCCTCGACATGGATCAGCAGCCGTTGTTCGCCGCGCAACACCGCCAGCAACGCTTTCGCGTCCTCTGCCTTCAGCAATTCGTCATCGAACGCATTGCGGTTGGCCGCATAATCTTGTGCCTCGCGCAGCATCGCGCGGAAATGCAGATGATTGCCTGCACGACTACCGCCCGAATTGGCCGCGCCAGCCTCACCGAACACCGCGAACTGGAACGCGCGTGGCTTGGTAACGGCATCGCTGTCGGCACCCAAATCGGCGATGGCCCCCTGCCCGGCGAAGATGCTGTTGGCCGCATCGGGCGCAACTACCGCGCGTGTGACTCCGGCAGAACGATTGACGGCGAAGGGCGAGCGGAACGGGTCGATGGCAGGGGCAATGTCGATCGCTGCCGAAAAGCCGCTATTGCCGCCGCTTTTGTCGTTGGTCCCGTTGACCGCATCGACCTCGGACAGGCCAAGCCGTGTGAACCCGGCGAACACACCCGGGGTCACCCATTTTCCGGTCGCGTCGATCTGCCGCGCGCCGGCGGGAACTGCAACGCCCGCGCCTGCGGCAACGATATTGCCATTGCGGATGACAACGGTGCCGCCGTCGATGGGTGCGCTGCCGTCACCGATAACAACGCGTCCACCGGTGATGGCGATGGTTTCTGCGAACACGGGTGCCGCCCACAAGCCGAGCGCTATTCCTAAAACCGTCCGTGTCGAGCTTAGTCGAGACACCCTTAAGGCGCGCACAACTTCACGGCATCTCGACTGCGCTCGATGCGAACGGGTCTGGAGGGTTGAAGAAGATGCGTTCATTTCACATCTCCTTCACCAGGCTGTCCAAGCTCGAAATCGCTCACCGGACGTCTCTTCGGGTCGTTCGCATCGAACATCAGCGCGCCGTCGATCCACACCTTTTCGGGCCGCGAATAGACACTGAGCGGATTGCCATTCCACAGCACGACGTCCGCCATCTTGCCGACTTTCAAACTGCCGGTCTTGTCCGCAATCCCCAACGCCTTTGCCGGGTTGTTGGTCAGCCATTTGATGACCTCAGCATCGGCAATGTTGAAACCCATCCGCCGCCCGTCGGCTTGCGCCTTGGCTGCTTCCTGATTCAGTCGCTGAATCTGGTTTTCGTCGTCCGAATGGATAATCACGCAGGCGCCGGTATTGTGCAGGATCGCCGCGTTCTCGGGGATGGCGTCATAGGCCTCCATCTTGAAACCCCACCAGTCGGCCCACACCGCCGAGCAGACCCCGTTGTCGCGCAGCAAGTCGGCAATCTTGTAGCTTTCGACCGCGTGGTGAAAAGTCGAGACCTTGTATCCGAACTCCTTAGCCATATCGAGGACGATGGCCATCTCGTCGGCGCGATAGCAGTGGTTCTGGATCGTAATGTCGCCGTCGAGCACACCCGCGAGCGTTTCCATCCCGACGTCGCGGCTGAAATCCTTACCGCTGTCGCGCTTTTTCTTGTATTCCTGCGCTTTGATCCAGGTCTGGCGATTGACGGCCAGATTGCCCATCCGGGTCGAGGGCATCCGGCCCTTGGCACCATAAACCCGCTTCGGATTTTCGCCGCACGCCATTTTGAGCCCGTAAGGTGCATCCGGGAACTTCATGCCCTGCACGGTGCGGGCGTAAACGTTCTTCAGCACCACCGAACGCCCGCCCATCAGGTTTGCCGACCCCGGTAGCACCTGCAATGAGGTCACACCGCCATTGGCAAGCGCGCGCGAAAAGCCAGGATCCTGCGGCCATACGCTGTGCTCAGCCCAAACCTCCGGCGTAGTCGGGGACGTCGCTTCGTTGCCGTCGCTATGCGCCTCGACGCTAGGGCTGGCATAGTCGCCCAGATGGCTGTGGATATCGATGATACCCGGCGTCACAAATTTACCTGCGCCGTCGATGACAGCGATGTCGGCAGGGATCGCGGTGTCCGGCCCACCAACGCTGCTGATCTTGCCGCCCGCCATGAAGACCACGCCGTTGTCGATCCGCCCGCCCTCGCCATCGTAAATGGTGACATTGCGGATCGCCGTCGCGACACCGGGATAGGGCTTGTAGGTCGACGGATAAGGCGCGGGCAGCTTTTCAGCCGGTTTGGCCGAAGCGCTCGCCGGTTTATCCCCTTTTACGCCGCAACCGCTCAATGCCAGCACAGCAATCGCCGCCGCCGCAAACGCGGCCTTACCCGTTAAACGCATCGTTCAGTTCCCTGTGGTCGTGGGGTGGATACCCGCAGCCTGCGGTTCTGCAACTTCCTTGTTGCCCTCAAGCGGCTCGTCACGCAGCGTGTCCAGGTGCATCCACCGCTTCACGATGGGCGACAGCAGCAGCACAACCACGGCGATGCCAATCGAGATATAGCCAAACAGCTCATACACATCGAGCAGGCCCTGTTTGGTCATCTCGCCATCATGCCCGCCGGTAGCCTCGCCGATCTTGCCCGCAACGAAATTGCCGACTGCCGTCATGTAAAACCACGCGCCCATGATCAGCGACGCAAGGAATTTCGGCGCAAGCCGGTTCATCGCCGACAGCCCCACTGGCGAAAGACAAAGCTCGGCAGTGGTTGCCAACAGATAATACATGAAAACCAGGATAACAGGCGTCATCGCGGCGAGACCATAAGCCTCCGCGCCCCAAACAAGGACGAGGTTTGCCAGGCCCATCTGAACCAGCGCAAGCCCGAATTTAGCGGGCGCCGACGGTTCCTTGCCCCTGCGCCCCAGCCACTGCCAAAGCCCGGCGAACAATGGCGCAAGCAAGATGATGTAGATCGGGTTGATCGACTGGAAAATACCCGCAGGCACGCCGCCACGGTCAACGAAACGATCGGTAAACAGGTTCATCGACCCGCCTGCCTGTTCGAACAGGCCCCAGAAAATGGGATTGAGCGAGATCAGGAACAGGATGGCGAACATCCGCTCGCGTGGTTCTTTTTCCAGCTTGAAGCTCTCATACAGAACATAACCGAGCAGCGAAACGCCCGACACGACGAGCAAGCCTTGAATAACATCCTGATACTGCACCAGCGCCCAGATCACCGCCACAGCGGCAAAGCCGATGCCGTAAAGGGTAAATTCAGTCGACTTCGCCAGAACCTTCGGCGCTTCGCCTGCGCCGTTCAAGGCTGCTTTACCCAAGACAAAAACGACCAGGCCCAAGAGCATCCCGATACCGGCGAGACCAAAGCCCCATCCCCAACCGATCGTCTGGCCGAGATAAGCTACGGTAATTGTGCCCAAGGCCGCCCCGACGTTAATCCCCATGTAGAAAATCGTGTAAGCCGCATCGCGGCGCACATCGGTCATCTTGTAGAGTTGCCCGACCATCACCGAGATATTGGCCTTCAAAAAGCCCGAACCAACGATGATGAAGGCAAGCGCCATCCAGAACACATTGATTGTCGGATCATCCTGCCCACCGACGCCCTCCACCGCCATCAGGCTGTGTCCCATTGCCAGCAATATTCCGCCGAATAATACCGCCTTGCGTTGCCCTAGATAGCGATCGGCCAGATAGCCGCCTAAAACGGGGGTGATGTACACAAGGCTGGTATAGGCGCCGTAGACAAGGCTCGACTTGGAATCGGAAAACAACCAATGCTGCGTCAGGTAGAAAATCAGGATCGCGCGCATCCCGTAATAGGAAAAACGCTCCCACATTTCGGCGAAGAACAGCATGTAGAGGCCCTTGGGGTGGCCTGCAAATTCCGGTTCTTTCTGGATGGCGATCTTTGCGCCGATCGCCAGAAAAATGCCAAGCACAACAACGGCAATGGCTGCAATCCAGTCGCCTTCGGCCCAAAGACCCATAGGTTTCATATCGGTCACGCGATCCCCACTTTCATTATCAATTTTGAATGCTCTCCCCGAGCAGATGGGCAAAACCCTAACGCAAAAATTTCGCTTGAGAAGAATTTTATTGCGCAACCGTTCAAAAATCGACGAATGACGTCGCTATGTTCAACGATTTGACGTCTGTTTCCACCTACCTCGCAACCCGGCGTTCGGGCAAACCGCGCGATATGGTCGCACCTGGGCCGGACGACGCGACGCTCGACCACATCCTGCAACTGGCGATGCGCACGCCCGATCATGGGAAGCTGTTCCCCTGGAGGTTCGTTAAAATCACCGATCGCGCAGCTTTTGCGGTGTTGCTGGAAAAAGCCTTTCTGGCGGCAAATCCCGATGCGCGGTCGGCTCAGATGGAGGCTGCCGTAGCGCCCGCCCATATGGCACCAACGCTTTTGGCGCTGCTGTTCGCACCACAGCCGAGCGCGAAAATACCGCTTTGGGAACAGCAGATGAGCGTTGGCGCGGTCGGCATGAACCTGCTTCACGCCGCCCACGCACACGGCTTTGTTGCAAGCTGGATTACCGGATGGGCGAGTTATGACGCGACCGTGCGCGCGTCGATTTGCGAAGGCGACGAGCGGATAGCGGGCTTCTTCTTCATCGGCACTCCCGGCCAACCCCTTGAAGAACGCCCTCGCCCCAATCCGGCGGACATCATGCGGAGTTGGCCTTGACATCTCCGGCTTCGTCACTCCTGCGAAGGCAGGGGTCCCAGGCGGTGGTGCGCCTACTCCCGAGATCCCTGCCTTCGCAGGGATGACGAGGAAAGGGCTTAAGCCACAAAACTGCAACATTGACGCGACCTACTGTATTATGGCAGTAAGGCCCGTGATGAAAAATGACGCCAAACCCGTTTACCTTAAACTGCGCGATGTGATCGCTGCCGCAATCCTTGATGGCGAGTATAAGGAAGGCGATATGCTGCCGTCGGTGCGCGCCTTTGCCGCCGATCAGGGCGCGAATCCGCTGACCGTTGCCAAAGCCTATCAGCTATTTCAGGACAGCGGTCTGGTCGATGTCAAACGCGGCGTCGGCCTGTTCGTCGCGCGCGGGGCGGTGAGCAAGCTGCGTGGGTCCGAGCGTGACCATTTCGTCAAAAATGTCTGGCCCGATGTAAAGGCGCAAATGCGCCGCGCCGGAATAGACCCCGCCGAACTACTGGCGCTGAACTGATATCGCCGCGACCTTAATGCTGAGTTCCCGCGCCGCCTTGGGCCGCTTGCCCCATCGTTTCAGAACGTCCGCATATACGCGCGTTACCATCACATTGGCTGGAGCCACCCGATAGGCTGTTGCCGCGTAGGCCACCGCCTTTTTGTGCTGACCAGCGCCAGAATAAGCGCGCGCCAGATTGGCCAGAAGGATGCTGTCATTGTTACCAAGACGGAACCGGACGCGTTCAAGCAAGGCGATGGCAGTCGGCCATTGCCTTGCATCCAGCGCGCGATACCCGGCGAGGCGCAGCGCGGTCAGGCTTTGTGGATTATAGGCCAGATAGGCGGTCAGCGTCTCGTTCGCACCCACCTCATTGCCCGAGCGCGAAAGGGCATCGACAAGGCGCAGCATGACCGGCTCGGTAAAGCGGATTTCACGCGCGGCCTGAAACGCCGCCAGCGCAGCGGGCAGATCGCCGCGGTCGAGTTCGATGTCGCCCACAAGCAAATGCGCCTCCGCCACGCCTCCGTTCGACCTTTGAAGCCGCAGCGCCTCGTTCAGTGCAGTTTCGCTGTCGCCAGCGGCCATCAGCAGGCGAATGTAAGGCAGAACGGCGCGTGCGTTATCCGGATCGCGCCGGGCTGCGTCGGCTGCGCCGATCAGCGAAACCGTTTCGGGCAAGGGCAATGCGGGCCGGATGGTAGACGCTGCGGCGTCATTGAGCGGATCGACCGCACGCGCCGCCTGACCACTCGCCTCAAACGCGCGGGCGGTCAGCATCAGGCTATAGCTATTCGCATCGCCGCGCGACGCTATCTCCCTGATCGTGTCGAGCGCATCGAGCGGGTCTCCCGCGCGATACATCGCCTGCGCCAGCAACGTCCGGACCCGGCGATTGCGTGGTTGCAGCGCCAGCAATTGCTGAAAGCGGTCGACCGCGCGATTGTAATTGCCGAGCTCATATTCAATGATGCCGTCGAGCAGTATAGCACCCGGCAGATCCAGAAAGTCACTTCCTGCACGCGGCAGTATCCGTTTGGCGAGCGCATAATCCCCCGCCCGCGCCGCGAGCACCGCCTGCATATAATACGCCTTGGGGTTGCTTCTATCGAGCGCGATGATCTTGCGCGCCTGTTTTAGCATGTCGCGATAGCGCCCCGCCTCCCCCAAGGTCAGCCCATATTCTTCCAGCAACGGAATATCGTCGGACCGAATTTGCAAGCCGCGTTCGAACCACGGCAAGGCCGCGACCACGCCAAATTGTGAACGCATCAATCGGCCGCGAAACTCGATTGCGCGGACATTGTTCGCATCCAGTCTGAGCGCATGATCGGCGGCCTCTATTGCACCTTTCTGGTCGGCCAATATGAACCGCAGCCGCGCAAGATCGGTCCAGATTCGGCTGTCATCAGGCGCGAGGCGCAATGCTTCGTCGAAGCTGGTTTGAGCAGCGGCCAGATCGCCTTTATCCATCTGAACCCGCGCGAGAATGCGCAGCGCGTAAGCCCGGTGCGGCTCCGCGATCGGTGTTTCCAGCAAGACAGCCTCCGCCTCGGCGAGTTCGCCCTGCATCCATAGCGAATGTCCCTGCAAATGCGCGACGTCGGTTTCGCGAACGCCTGCTATGATGGCGCGCTCCAGTGCCGATTGCGCGGCAGGCGCATCGAGCAGCTCGAGCGAAACTTTTGCCAGCGCAATATGCGCCTCCGCCGATTTGGGGTTGGCCTTCACCGCATTCATCAACGCAACGCGCGCAGAGCGCAGGTCGCCGGTTTTCAGATATTGCTGCGCCTCGGCGAAATCATCGCCATCGCCCTGAGCGCGCGAGAGCATCGCGCTTCCCGCCGCCAGCGACAGGGCAGCGATAACGGAAAGGATGACTCGCTGTTGCACCGGATCAGCCCCGGTCAGGCCTGCAGATCATATTGCTTGAGCAAATCGTACAGCGTGGGGCGGCTGATGCCGAGTAGCTTGGCTGCGCTCGAAATATTGCCTTCGGTCCGTGCGATTGCCCGCTTGATCGCCTTGCGATCCGCCGCCTCGCGCGCAGCTTTCAGGTTGAGCAGCAGTTCGTCGTCATCCTCGTCGCCGAAATCGAGATCCTCCGCCGTTACAAATTTGCCGTCGGCCATGATGACCGCGCGCTTGATGCGGTTTTCGAGTTCGCGGACATTGCCCGGCCATTTCCATTGGTCGATAGCGGTCAGTGCGCTGGTCGACATTCCCTTGATCGACGGGTTCATCTCGCGCGCGAAACGGCTGACGAAATGCTTGGCGAGCAAGACCGCATCGCCCGTCCGCTCGATCAGCGACGGGATCGCAACCGTCACTTCGGCGAGGCGATAATAAAGATCGTCGCGGAAGCTCTGGTCCTTGATCATCTGGTTGAGATTGCGATGTGTCGCGCAGACCACGCGAACATCCACCGGGATCGATTTGCGCCCGCCGATCCGCTCGATCGTGCGTTCCTGAAGGAAGCGGAGCAGCTTGACCTGAAGCGCCAGCGGGATATCGCCAACTTCGTCGAGGAAAAGCGTTCCGCCATTGGCAATCTCGATCTTGCCCTCGGTCATCTTTACCGCACCGGTGAACGCGCCTTTTTCATGGCCGAAAAGTTCAGACTCGAGCAGGTTTTCGGGGATCGCACCGCAGTTGATCGCGATGAACGGCTTGTCCGCCCGCTTGCTCGCATTGTGCAATCCCCGCGCAAGCAATTCCTTGCCGGTGCCGCTTGCCCCCAGCAGCATCACCGACACATCGTTTGGCGCAACGCGCTCGATTGTGCGCGCGACCTTGACCATTTCGGGCGAGCCGGTGATGATCGAGCCCAGCAACAATTCGCCGCCCGCGTCGGGCAATTGCAGGAACGCATTCTGAAGCTCAAGCTGCCGCACATGGAAGGCGCGCTTCACGATCAGGTGAAGCTCGTCGATATCGACCGGCTTCTGGTAGAAATCCCATGCGCCTGCAGAAATCGCACGCAACGCGCTTTCTTTCGCGCCATGCCCGGACGCGACGATGACCTTGGTATCGGGCTTTAGCTTGAGCATCTCGTCGAGCACGGCAAAGCCCTCGCTCACCCCGTCGGGGTCCGGCGGCAGGCCAAGGTCGAGCGTCACGACGTCCGGCTCCTCGGATCGCAGCAACGCCATCGCCTCGTCACGGTTCGCAGCGCAGAAAACTTCGAAATCCTCATAAGACCATTTCAGCTGCTTCTGCAGGCCAAGATCGTCCTCGACGATCAGCAATTTCTGGCGTGTTTCGGTCATGCTCATGCTGCCTCTTCCAGATTACTGTCTGTGCTACCCTCAGTCGCCATTGGCAGCAGTATTGTGAAGGTCGTTCCCTTGCCGACGCGGCTTTCGACGCGCAATTGCCCGCCCATCGACATCGCCAGCGCACGTGCCTCATAGGCACCGATGCCAAAGCCGCCCTCTTTGGTGGATTCGAACGGCTTGAACAGCTGCGTTGAGATAAAGCTCTCGGTCATGCCCACGCCATTGTCGGTGATCTTGATCGCGACATCATTGCCCTGGTTCCGGCAGCTTATCCGGACGGGTGAGCCGTCAGGCGTCGCCTCGATCGCATTTTGTACCAGATGGCCGATGATGGTCTCGACCCTTGCCGTATCGGCAATCGCGAACAGCCCGTCCGGCAGCTGTGCATCGATCGGATAGATCAGCCGCTTTTCATGCACGGCTTTCATCACCGCCTCGCCAATGTCGATGGCCACCGGTTGCGCGTGGCGCGATTTGTTATGCTGTGACAACCGCGCCAGAAGCTCGTTCATCTTGTCCACCGAGGAACGCAGCGTCTCGATCATGTCGGCCCGAAATTCGGGCTTCTCCGCATGCCGCTCGGCATTGCGCGCCAAGATGCTGAGCTGGCTCACCAGATTTTTGATGTCGTGCACGACGAAGGCAAAGCGGCGGTTGAACTGTTCGAACTGCTGGCTTTCAGCCAAAGCCTGCTGGCTTGCCGCTTCAGCGAGATAGCTTGCGAGTTGCCGTCCGACGACGCGCAGCATGTCCAGATCTTCCCAGTCGAGCGCGCGCGGTAAACGCGGCCGCGCCAATATCGCAAGCCCGGCAAGCTTGCCGAAATGCACCAGCGGCACAATCGCCCACGCCTGCGTTTCGTCATACAGCCATTGCGGCACCGCGCGGGGGTCGACGCGCTCATCTGTCCCGGCGCGCACCTCGTCCATCGACACGATATGACCGGTGGATTCAAAAAACGGCATTGTTATCGACGTCACGCAATTGGCGGGAACATCCGCCGTGCTCCAGTTCCACCGCGCCTGAAGCGTCAGCCGCCCCTCCTCATCGGGAACGAGCAGCAACCCGGCAGGGCTCTCAAAAATGTCGGCCAGCGATTTGACCACGCGTTCATAGAACGGTGCCGCTTCCTTCGAAGGAAAACCGATCGTGTCGGCAAAGCGCATCCATTCGGATCGATAATCGTAACGATGCTGGAAAAAATTCTTGGCGATCACAACGTTCAGCCAGCTTTTGAAGCGTCCCGACGGCATGATAAGCAACGCGCCCAGCGACATGCCGAAAATCACGGTGATTTGCGCCAGTCGGACGTAAGTGCCGCCCATCAACTCCAGCGCGGTAGCAAGCAGCACCATCCCGAGCAGGTAAATGCCTATTGCAATCAGCGACACCGACTGGAATGCGACCGACCGCGACAATCTTATCCGCCAGACGCTATTGCGCTTGGCCGCCATGACAAACACCGGGGCCAGCAAGGCGGTGGCAAAGCCGCGTGCCGCAAGCAGTTCGGGCGACAGTTCTGACGTCAGGTAACTGATCGTGTACAGGTTGAGATCGTAGGTCCACATCGCGGCCAGCGCCGCCATCGGCAGGCTAATCCCCCAACGCGCCTCGGGCGCCGAAACCGTGTAGAGATTATGCACCAGGACCAGCGCGCCAACGGCGAAAATCATCCGCAAAGCGAGCCCCGAATGAACGAAGATATCCGCCGGAGCGCCGTCAGGTGCAAGCAGCGTCAGCGCCGTATCGCTACCCAGCTGGAAAAGTAAGACGAGCAGCAACGCAAGGTAGATCATGTTGATCGTGCGCGGCTGCTGCCGCCCTTCGCCGCTGCGCAGCAAGAAGAACATGAAGCCCAGCCATACGAAGTTTCGCGCGCTTTCGGCAGATAAAGCCGCAAGGCTCACCGGCCCTGACACGGTTGCAGCTATCCCCCAGACCGAGGTGAGCGCCATTGCGCCGATGAGGAACATCTGCTGCCGGTTGACCGAGCCATATTTGTGCACAAGCCAGATGGCGAGGGCGGCAAATGAAAAGCCGACCGCCGCATGGCCCCAGAAGCTGAGGAAAGGAAGCACGGCATCCATCAGCGCACACCCTCCGGCCAGATGACCACGCGGATCGTTTGCAGCAGGATCAATAGGTCCAGAAACGGCGTGTAATTTTTGGCGTAATACAGATCATATTCCAGCTTGTGCCTGGAATCGTCGATCGACGCGCCATAGGGATAATTGATCTGCGCCCAACCGGTTATCCCGGGCTTCACCATGTGCCGTTCGGCATAATAAGACAGTTGCTGTTCAAGATCGGCGACAAATTCGGGACGTTCCGGACGCGGTCCGACAAAGCTCATTTCGCCTTTCAAGACATTCCATGTCTGGGGCAGTTCGTCGATGCGGACTTTACGGATAAACCTGCCAACCCTGGTTATGCGGCTATCGTTCTTTTCAGCCCAGATCGCCTTGCCTCCGACCTCGGCATCGCTTCGCATTGAGCGAAGTTTGAGCACCTTATATGGTACGCCGAAGAGCCCCACCCGGACCTGCCGGTAAAAAGCCGGACCTTTGCTTTCGAGCTTCACGAGCAAGGCCGCCAGAAAAATGACCGGTGCCGTCAACAACAGGAGCAGCGAACTTGCCAGCACATCGAACAGTCGCTTGGCGATTCCTGACAACCGCCGCCCCGACGAAAAACCGTCGGAGAAAATCAGCCAGCTGGGGTTGACGCTATCGAGATCGACGCGGCCCGTTTCACGCTCCAGAAAAGTCGATATGTCATTCACATGAACCCCGGTCGTCTTGATCCGCAATAGATCTTCAAGCGGCAATGCGTTGCGCCGTTCTTCGAGCGCCAGCACCACTTCGCTTGCCCCAAGCTTCACGACATAGTCGGCCAGATTGTAAATCGCGCTCCGGTTGATGGCTTCGGGGATGACGCGCTTGTTCTCGTCCATCGCGATATAGCCAACCACGAGAAAGCCAGATCCGGCCTTTGCTTCCAAGTCTTTTATCCGCTGAGCCCGCCGACCGGCGCCAAGCACCAGCAGCCGTCGCTTGAAACTCTCTCCACCGACGAGGCTGCCCAATATCGCGCGGCTCGCGGCGAGGAAGATGAACGCCAGCACCATGGCGTAGAGCGAATTGGATCGCCACAAGGTCATTCCCGGCAAGACAAATGCCATGACCGATTGAAAGATAACGCCGAGCGACACCGCCACCAGCAACCGCGCGATGGCAAAACGAAGCGATTGTAGCGCATCGGAACCATAAACGCCGACGGCCATTGCCGCTACATGCAGCGACGCAGCAAAGGTCAGCAATTGCCCGATTCGATTGCCGATATAGTCGACATGCATTCCAATCTGATTGGCACGGATGACCCAAGCGGTCTCGGCGGCGGCGACCAGCAGGCAAAAATCGATTATCGCGAGAAACAGAACCGCATATGGTATATAATGTTTGAAAAGCCTGATCATTGCGTTCGTTTGCCCACCATGTCGGAATTTTTAACGGTCAAAGGTAAAGTGTCGCTTAATTTTACACTTTTGAATTAGCCCGCTGAAAAAATGCGCAAATGGGAATAAAAAGACGAGTTGCTCGTTTAGTGTGAAACCCTGCCGTTCCGGCAGGCAACAAAGGATATCGTGTGAAGATAACACCAGTCATACTATCGGGCGGCGGCGGGACGCGGTTGTGGCCACTTTCCACGCCTGAAACGCCCAAACAGTTTCTTGCGCTTACTGCAGAAGAAACCATGTTTCAGCTTACCGTTCGCCGCGTGATGGACCCGTCAATCTTCGCGCCGCCGGTAATCGTCGCCAATGCTGCCCATGCCGAAGTCGTCGAAGCTCAGCTTGCCGAAATCGGCGTGGAGGACGCGACTTTGCTGCTTGAGCCTTGCGCGCGAAATACCGCGCCAGCCATTGCCCTTGCCGCGCTTGCGATAGACGAGCCGAAATCGCCGATGCTGGTCATGCCAAGCGACCATGTCATCGCCGACCCGCAGGCTTTCGCCGCCGCCACCGCCGCTTTGCTGCCGTTCGTGAACGACGGCTGGCTTGCGACTTACGGGATCAGTCCCACCGGCCCTGAAACGGGCTATGGCTATATCCAGACGGGCGATGTCCAGGCCGAAGGCGTGCATTCGGTTGCGCGTTTTGTCGAGAAACCCGACGCGGCCCGCGCGGCCGACATGATCGCAAGCGGCGACCATGTCTGGAATGGCGGCATCTTCCTGTTCCGCGCCGATATCTATCTTGGCGTCCTGGCCGTCCACGCGCCTGACATGCTCGCTGCTGCGCAGACTGCCATGGACAGGGCGGAACGCTTCGATAATCAGATCCTTCCGGACGCGGCCAGCTTTGCAGCATGCCCGGCAGACAGCATCGATTATGCGGTCATGGAAAAAGCTGCCAAAGATACGGGAGGCCGCGTGGCGGTCGCCCCGGTCAGCATGGGCTGGTCCGACGTCGGTAGCTGGGATTCGCTCCACGAAATCGGAGCGAAAGACGACGGCGGCAACACTAGCATCGGCGCGGTTCGCCTGTCCGAAGCAAGCGGCAACCTGATCCACGCCGATGGCATCCGCGTGTCCGTGCATGGCGTCGACAATCTGATCGTGGTGGCGAACGGATCCGAAGTTCTCATCCTGCCTCGCGGCACCAGCCAGAAGGTCCGCGACTTCGCGAAGGGCTAAAAAAGCCCCTCCCTCATTGCTGAGGGAGGGGGAGGGAACCTACACCGGGGGGTCGCAGACCCGGCGCGGGGGAACGATAATCGATTCGTGTTTCAGCCGAGCGACATTGGTATCAGGAAACTTTCAACCCGCGCGCCAATGCTGCCGATTGTTTGACCGTAATGCCGTTTGCCAGCGGATCGGCATGGCGATGCACCAGCAACCACTCCCGACCATGCCGGCGGTAAACCAGCGTCACGCGCAAGGACCAGTCCTGCATCGGAAGACCGCCAATCTCGCCGCGGCAATGTTCGATGACGACAAGCGCCGCCATGTCGGCACTGCTGTAGCCCTGGACAAATTCCTGCCGCAAAGTGCCGTTGCGGAAAAATCGGCCGATCTCTTGCCACTGCTCTTTCGTATAACCGCCTTTCGATGGTGTTCCGTCGAAGGGCGACATCAACGTGAAGTCGTCGCTTAACTTGATGAAGTTTAGATAGGTGTCGACGTCGCCACGCAACAATGCAGCGTTGCCCAATTCGGATGCCTTTGGAAGTTTGGCAATGATGTCCTCTGACACCGGCGTCTGCGCCCTAGCTTGGCCAGCGGCTGCGAGGCTTGTCATGCCAGCGGCTCCCGCAACCAGGACCGAACGTCTTGAATGCACCATGGATATTCTCCTGAGTAGATCACGCTGTCCGCGCGACGAGGATGAAAAATAGCAGGACGCCGGCCCACACGAGCAGCGATCCCGCGACCGCCAACGGCATGAAGGCAGCGCTGCTGGTCAGCAAAAGCCCTGCAAGTCCGCTCAGCATGATGATATAGCCAGCCGCCACCAGCGACACCTGCACCACCGCAGCACCGCCGATCGAGTCGGGATGCAATTTGTAGAACAGCCCGAACAGGAAAAGGCTTACCCATCCGATCAGGTTGAGGTGCACGTGCACCGGCGCGAGCGTGTGGTCGCCTCCAATGCCCATATAGACGCCGAGGCTGACGCCTATGACGGCGGTCAGGCTTGAAAGTTTGAAGCAAAAGCCGGGTAGCCGACTGATTGCCGCTGCCTGAGGCTGAAGGGTTGGAAATTGGGTCGCCATCAAAAAATTCCTTGGATTTGGCCCCCTTGTCCCCTCCCTTCCGAAACCAAGGGAGGGGACGCCGGGCCGCGCGCGGGGGAGGGGTCGCTAATCCGCGCGGCAAAGATAATAGATGTTCTGGATATCGTGCGGCAGGCGGTGGGTTTGCACGCTGGCAAATCCGGCATCCTTCAGCATCGACAACGCGAGCTGCTCGCCCCATGCGGCACCTAAACCAACACCGCCTTGGGCCAGCGACACCGTCATGCAGTGCATGCACGAAATCGTGTAGGTGAACGGCGCGAGCGCGCTGTCCATATTGTCTGCAACCTCGGTCGCGGCATCGATATCCTGCATCAGATACACACCACCCGGCTTCAGCAACCGCCGGATGTTCGACAGCACTGCGGCGGGATGCGCCTGATCATGCACCGCATCGAAGGTGAAGATCAGGTCGAACGCGACATCGCTTTCAAGGCCGGTTGCATCGACCGCGTGGAAGCGGACATTGTCGAGGCCAAGCTCCTTCGCCTCCAGCTCCGCCAGCAAAACCACGTCGGCGCACAGGTCGAACCCGGTGAACCGGCTCTTGGGATAAAGCGCCGCAAGATGGATCATCGCCCGCCCCATGCCGCAGCCGATGTCGGCGACATCGATGCCAGCCTCCAACTTCGAGACGATGCCCGGCGCGAGCGGCAGGATATGCTCCTCCAGTGCAGCGACGACGGTCTGGTTGCTTTCTTCGGCCATGCATTCGTGGAAGCGGTCGAAGGCTGAATACGGCACGCCGCCGCCGTTATGGAAACACTCCACGACCTGCGTCTCAACCGCGCCCAAAACGCCCAGAAACTGGAACATGCCGCTCATCGAGCCGTTCACCGCATCCTTGCCGAGAAACGCGGCATGAGCGTCGGGCAGGTGGTAGCGCTTGGTCGCCCGGTCAAGGCTGACGATACCGGAAGTCGCCATCGCGCCAAGCCATTCGCGGACATAACGCTCGTTGAGCTTCGCCCGCGCCGCCAGCTCGTCGCTCGTCAGCCCGCCAGCGTTTTTCATCGCGCTGAACAATCCGGTGCGGTGGCCAATCGAGATCATCAACCCGGCCATGCCGTCATTGACCATCATTATCAGCTTTTCGGTAAAGGCCGCTTCTTCAGGGGCCAGCGCAGGCGCTTCGGGCACCGGCGCCAGCATAACATTGCTGTTGCACATATTATCGTCTTTCTATGGGAGAGAAGAAATTAGAGGAGGATGATCTGGGGTAAGATCACCAGAAACAACGCGATGACGCTGAACGAGGCCAAAGCCTCGACCGCCGCCGCCATCGCGCTAAATTTATCAAACATGGGTCGCTTCCTTTTTGCGTTTGCCCCCCTGCCTCGTGCAGCGCCTTTAGCCCTGCAACCGTTTGCGCCACCGTTTGAATGAGCGTTGTATTTTCGCCCGCGAGCGTGGAAAATACCGGCAAAGGAGAATCGATTGGCCCCCACCTCCCCCATCGATGTCAGCCTGCTTGGCGAAGTCGCGCTGTCACGCGGCGGCGAGCCATTGGCCCTGCCCGCCTCGCGCAAGACCCGCGCTCTGTTCGTCTACCTGCTGCTCTGCGCCAAGCACATCCGGCGCGAGCGCCTGTGCGAGATCTTCTTCGACATCCCGGACGACCCGCGCGCCGCATTGCGGTGGTCGCTGTCGAAAATCCGCGCGATGCTGGGCAAGGACGCGCACCTGCTCTCCGCCGACCGGGAGCGTGTGGCGCTCGACGCTACCGGCTTCACGCTCGACATCGACCATCTCGATGCCGCCCAAGCCTTGGAAGCACCACTCCCCGGCCTCGACCTTCCCGGCCTCGACGAATATAGCCTGTGGCTCGCCTCCGAACGCGCGAGCATCGACCGCAAGCGCGCCCGCCGCCTCGACGAAGCCGCGCGCAATGCCCGCCATGCAGAGGCCGACCGCGACCGCTATGCCGCCGTTGCAGAGGCGCTGGGCGAATCCGCCACGCATAGCGCACCACCCACCACCAACCAGACCATCCGTTATTGTTTCGCGCATGACGGCGTCCGCATCGCTTATGCCGTCACCGGCACCGGACCCCCGCTCGTCAAGACCGCCAACTGGCTCAACCATCTCGAACTCGACTGGGGCAGCCCATTGTGGGGCCGCATGGTCGGCGGCCTGTCGGAAGATTTCCGGCTGGTCCGCTATGACGAACGCGCCAATGGCCTGTCCGACTGGGATGTGAACGAACTGAGCTTTGAGGCATTGGTCAGCGATCTGGAGGCGGTGGTCGACGCACTCGGCCTCGAACGCTTCCCCTTGTTCGGGCTGTCGCAGGGTGCAGCGGTCTCAATCGAATATGCCGCGCGCCACCCCGAACGCGTCTCCCACCTCATCCTGCTCGGCGGCTATAGCTGCGGCTGGCGCCACCGCGCCGACCCCGACGACGCGGCGGAACGAGAGGCCGTCATCACATTGGTCAAACACGGCTGGGGCAAGGATTCGCCAATCTATCGCCAGATCTTCAGCGAATCCTTCACGCCCTCGGCCACGCCAGAGGAGCTCGACTGGTTCAACGATTTCCAGCGCCAGACCGTCTCCCCCGCCAACGCCGCCGCCTTCCTCGAAATCTTCAGTCGCCTCGACGTCCGCCATCGGTTGAGCGAACTCGACGTCCCCACGTTGATCTTCCACGCGCGCGGCGACAAACGCGTCGGTATGGAACAGGCGATAGAGCTGGCGTCGTCGATCAAAGGCGCGTCACTGGTAACGCTCGACACCGACAACCACATATTGCGCGCGCACGAACCAGCGATGGAGGTGGTGCTGGAGCGGATACGGGGGTTTTTGGGGTGATGGAGATCGGGTGCGAAGACAGTATTTAAGACGGCTGTAAATATTCGCACATCGACCGCTGGCAGCTTCCGACAACATTTCGGCCGCTTAGACGTTCAAACCGCTTCGCCAACAGCTGCCGTACATTCAGCCCAATCTTGATTTCAATTCCTTCAGAACGGCGCTTGCTGTGCTTTCAAATCCAGCGCCCAGATGTTGCGTATTATCGCTCGCCAGCCGTTCTTGAAAAAATCGCCTAATTTGATTCTTGCTTGGTGAAGCCGAGATACCCAAAGAGCTTTGAACTATTTGCTTCGCTTCGCTGTCAAGAAGGTCCTCAATTACATTCACACCGGGAGCCAACTCATCGAGCGTGGCGAGCCTACTTGTGTGTATTCCGAATTCCTCCGCATATCTATCACGTTCCTCTTTTCCTTTTTTGTCGCCATCGAGGAGAAAAAGGAAATTAAGATTCCATCCAACGTGGAAGGCTGCAAGCGCACCGAAAGTTCCCGCGCCAAGTCCGGGAAGCAGTGGTAAATCCGAAATACCGAGCAAACGCTCGGCGTACCGGAGCACATAAAAGTCAGATTTGCCTTCGAGTACGACTGAAGCTTTGTGCATATCAAATTTTGATGGAACGACGGAAAGCCTGTCCAAGATCGGTTGAAAATAGCTCGTTTGTCCGGGATGCAGATTTACAAATGAGCGATAAGTAGCAGCCTTCACGTCGAGCGATTCATCGTCCAATGACACCTCATCAAGCAAAGAGGAGGCAGGCGCATCAGCTCGATTACTTACTATAAACGTTTGCTCAAGCCATTTTGGTTCGATCATGTAATGGCTGTGCGTTGAGTAAGCGAGGAAATGACCGTTCTGCGCAATCTCCGGAAAACTCTCAATCAACTTCTGTTGTGCAGCTGCGTGCAGGTTTGACGCAGGTTCATCGAATAAAAACAGCAGGGGCGGCGCGCCTTTACTTGCTCTTGCGACGCGGAACTGAGTAAAAAGCATAAACGAAAAAAACCACCTAAAGCCCAGAGAACGATCGTTCACGAAAAATCTACGCGTCCCGTCCTTAATCCGAAAATTTACTTGAACGTCATGCTCCTGAGTTTTTGTTTTTGTGCCTTGAGCGTCTTCAGTTTCGCCCTCGACGATCTCATATGTTATTAAGACTTCTTTTCCGCGAGCATCTTCCCCGAAAATTTGATTCCATCGACCAAACACCAAACTGGTTACCACGGCACTTGCGCGATCCATAACCTGTTGGATCTTTTCGCGGTCATCTTGTCCGCTCCAAATGTTCCAAAATGATGCCCATGGCGTCACCATCTCTTCCTGACGCACGCGCCGAACTATGTCTTTTTCGATAGTTTGGCTGCGACCGTCATAGTCCAATATGTCTTGAAAGACCCGGCGGTAGAACTTGTCAACGACGCCTCCGCGTTCCGTCAAAAATATGGACTTTGGAAACTCAAAAACAAACGTTGGGAAATACGCAATGCGGGGCACTCTCTGAAACACAGCATCTCGTATTGCGATGCGTTCTTCGTTGGTCTCCGGCTTTCTCCAATTTCGTTGCTTACCTGTCTTGATTTCTGGCCAGACTAGAAGCCTGAAATAGTTTTGCTGATAATCGCCATTCTGGAACTTTTGGCTCCTCTCAATTTTGATCTCATCTGGGAGATCTGCGACACCGATTCCTTCTGACAAAAGAGTTCTTCGAATATGGGATTTGTCATCAGCCGTTAAAGAAAGCGTTGCGATGACTGACACTTCCCCGGTGAATTCAGACAACAGGTGCCTCGGCACACGCTGCTTAAAGGGCACTCCAAGGCCTTCATCGCCGCCCAAAAGTTCACTGGTTGCTTCGTCAGGAGCAAAGCTGTGGATTGCTTCAAGGATCGTCGTTTTTCCACTCTCGTTCAAACCTACAAAGGCGAACACACTTGCGCCAGCAGTGCTCTGCAACTGAACGGTCGTGTCCTTGATGCCCTTGAAGTTTCTAATTCGAAAGGAAATGTATCGCATGTCGCCCCCAGTCCGCTACGTGATGAGCCATAACAGACAGTATTAAATACCGCCAACTGCAAGTGAGTCATCCAACCTGTGCTTAACTGGTTATGATCTTTGTAATAATGGCCACTTCCAGTGCATCTATCCCTGAAAGCAGACTGTCCAGACTCCCAACATTTCTGCCATCTCCCAACTCAATCCCGGTCAAAAGCAAATGGCGAAATCCCCGTTCGCGTTCGCCCACACGCCAGCACCCTGCCCGCTGGCGGCGCGCTGCATTGAGGGCTTCTTCCCCTTCCAATCCCGCCCAAAACGAGCTATGGAAGAATTCTTGCATTTTAGGAAGAATGGACGATGAACCTGAATATCAAGAGCAAAGAGGTGCACCGGATGGCGCTGGAACTGGCGAAAGAAACCGGCGACAGCATCACCGCCGCCGTGGGCGACGCGATCCGCGAGAAGCTGGAACGGATGCACAACCGCAAAAATCTGGCGCGTGATTTGCGGGCGATGTCCGAAGCGTGCGCTCCCTTTACCAAAGACATGCCCGGATCTGCCGATATCGATGCTTTGCTATATGACGACATGGGCCTGCCCAAGTGATCATAGATTCATCGGTTATTGTCGCGATTGTCAAAAATGAGCCGGAGGCACCAGCACTCGAAAGGATAATGCAGGATACCGATCAAGCACTCAGAATATCCGCTGCCAACTGGCTTGAAGCTGCCATTGTTGCCGACGGAATGCGAATTGCGGAACTCAGCTTGCGATTTGACAGGATAGTCGCGCGGACGAATTTGGAAATCGTCGCGGCCACGCCGGAGCATGCGATTATCGCGCGCCAAGCTTACCGCGCCTATGGCAAAGGCAGCGGCCATAAAGCCCAACTGAATTTCGGTGATTGCTTTGCGTATGCCCTTGCCGCGCATAGCGGCGAACCCCTGCTCTTCAAAGGCAGTGATTTCAGGCACACCGACATCGCGGCTGCCTGATTAAACGACGCCCTCGCCTATCCGTTCGTGTCGAGCCCAGTCGAGACACCCATCAGGCGCGCATGAACTCAAGGCATCTCGACGAAGCTCGATGCGAACGGGGTTGGGAAGTCGCTCTTTCAATCCCTATCAAACGCAAAAGGCGACTGCTTCGCTTATGCACTTGCCGCGCAAACCGGCGAACCCTTGCTCTTCAAAGGCAATGATTTCAGGCACACCGACATCGCGGCTGCCTGATTAAACGACGCCCTCGCCTATCCGTTCGTGTCGAGCCCAGTCGAGACACCCATCGGGCGCGCATGAAATCAAGGCATCTCGACGAAGCTCGATGCGAACGGGGTTGGGAAGTCGCTCTTTCAATCCCGGTCAAACGCGAAGGGCGACATCCCGCGTTCGCGTTCGTTGAATACCAGCACGCGGCCCGCCGGGGGCGCGCTGCGTTGGGGGCAGTCTGGGCGGGTGCAGGCGGGGCAGCCCAGGCCTATCGGGGTGGCGGCCCCGGTGGTGAGGTCAATGCCGCGCGCGGCGGCCAAGGGCGCGGCGAGTTTGGCGTCGAGGCCAAGGCAAATGGCGAATTCGGCCTGCACCCCGCCGCTGACCGCGAGTTGCGGGTTGACGGTGCGGGAAAGCGTGAACCAGCGGCTCTCATCTTCGAGTTCGACGAGATGCGGCATCAGCGTGCCGGGGCGGGCGAAGACATTGTGGACTTGCCATAAGGGGCAGCGGCGCTCGGTTTCGACGAGCGGCGAGGCGCTGGCCCCTGCATAGCGTTTGCTGCTTTGCCCGGCCCGGTCGATGCGCAGCATGAAAAACGGCAGGCCGCGTTGCCCCACGCGTTGCAACGTGGTCAGGCGGTGGGCGACCTGTTCGAAGCCCGCGCCAAAGCGGCGTTGCAGGAGGACGATGTCATAGCCCGTCGCCTCGCACGCGCGCAGGAAGCGGGCGTAGGGCATCATCACGGCGGCGGCGAAATAGCTCGTCAGGTGGCGGCGATAGAGGCGCTCGCCTGCGCGTTCGGTAAAGCCGCCGCCGGCGACGAGAGCTTCGATTTCGGGCTTCGCTTCGAGGGTGGCCAGTTGATAGGCGGCGGCGAAGGTGCGGCTGGCGGGGTCGAGCAGTTCGCTGAGCTGCAGTTGGCGCGCGTGGAGGTCGAGACGGCGCAGGTGGCCGGGCATGACGTCGAAGGGGAGGATGCGGATGCTGAGCTGATGCTTGACGCGCAGGCGCTCGGTGATCGCGGCGTATAGGTCAGCGTTGCTGAGGCGAAGGTCGTCGGCGAGCGCTTCGGCCTGGGCGTCGAGATCGGCAAAGTGGTTGCGCCAGCGTTCGATTTCGCGGCGCGCGGACGCGATGGCTTCGGGCTCGATGCCGGCGGGCGTGCCGCCGGTGCTGCCGGCCGACATGCGGTCGAACAGGCGGGCGAAGGCCTCGGCGGCGTCGGGGCTGGCGGCGATCCATTCCTCGACCTGTGCGCGGTCGATGTTGAGGTCGGCGAACATCGGGTCACCCAGGCGGCGGCGGATCGCCTCGACGCCCCCGCCGGGAATCGCGCCGGTCAGCGTGCGCGGGTCGAAATCATAGCGTTCGGCGAGCCTTAGCAGGAGCGAGGCGGTCAACGGACGTTGATTGCGCTCGATCAGGTTGAGGTAGGACGGCGATACGCCAAGCGCCTCGGCCATCACAGCTTGCGTCAGGCCATTGGCTCTGCGGATGCGGCGGACGGCGTGGCCGGCGAAAAGCTTTTGCTCTGACATGGGTGCGTTTTGTCACGTTTATGACAATATGACAACCAATTTGGCATTTTGTGCGACGCACCCACAACAATTATGACAAAACAGACTCGCGTTTCCGCACAAACTTCATCACTTTCATTCCAGAACCAAATTCTCCCCGAAGGAATTGTAAATGTCATACCAAGACCAAATCGCTGCCAACAGCAAATTGATAGCGAACCAAAACGGCACCTGGGATTCGATCAGCCCCGAATCGGTCGCCAGAATGCAACTGCAAAACCGGTTCCAGACCGGACTCGACATCGCCCGCTACACCGCAAAAATCATGCGCGACGACATGGCAGCCTATGACGCCGATCCCGCCAACTATACGCAGTCATTGGGCTGCTGGCATGGGTTCATTGCGCAGCAGAAAATGATCGCAGTCAAAAAGCATTTCGGCACCACCAAGAAGCGCTATCTCTATCTTTCGGGCTGGATGATCGCCGCGCTGCGCAGCGAGTTCGGTCCCCTCCCCGACCAGTCGATGCACGAGAAAACCAGCGTTCCGGCGTTGATCGAAGAACTCTACACCTTCCTGCGCCAGGCCGATGCTCGCGAGTTGAATCTGCTCTTCCGCGATCTCGACAAGGCGCGCGACGCAAGTGACACGGCGAGAGCGGCGGAACTGCTCGACAAGATCGAAAATTATGAGACCCATGTCGTGCCGATCATCGCCGACATCGACGCCGGGTTCGGTAATGCCGAGGCGACCTATCTGCTCGCAAAGAAGATGATCGAGGCTGGTGCTTGTGCCTTGCAAATCGAAAATCAGGTTTCCGACGAAAAGCAATGCGGACATCAGGACGGCAAGGTTACCGTACCGCACGAGGATTTCCTCCAGAAAATCCGCGCGTGTCGTTATGCTTTCCTCGAACTCGGCGTTCCCGACGGCATCATCGTCGCGCGTACCGACTCGCTGGGCGCTGGCCTGACAAAGCAGATCGCTGTTTCGAAAGAGGCTGGCGACTTGGGCGACCAATATAACAGCTTCCTCGATTGCGAAGAAATCGATCCCGCAACCGCGCAAAATGGCGATGTCATCCTGAATCGTAATGGCAAGCTTTTGCGGCCGAAACGCTTGCCTTCAAACCTGTTCCAGTTCCGCGCTGGGACCGGGGAAGACCGCTGCGTCCTCGATTGCATCACCAGCTTGCAAAATGGTGCCGACCTGATCTGGATCGAAACCGAAAAGCCGCACATCGAGCAGATTGCAGGCATGGTCGACCGCATCCGCGAAGTCGTTCCCAATGCGAAACTAGCCTATAACAACTCGCCGAGCTTCAACTGGACGCTGAATTTCCGCCAGCAGGTGTTTGACGCGTGGGGTGCAGAAGGCAAGGACGTGTCTGCCTACGACCGTGCCAACCTGATGAGTGCGTCCTATGACGAGACTGAGCTCGGCATCGAGGCAGACAACCGGATCCAGAATTTCCAACGGGATTCGGCCAAACGCGCGGGCGTTTTCCACCATCTGATTACGTTGCCGACATACCATACCGCGGCGCTCAGCACCGACAATCTGGCCAAGGATTATTTCGGCGAAATGGGGATGCTCGGTTATGTTGCTGGCGTCCAGCGCAAGGAAATCCGCCAAGGCATCGCCTGCGTCAAGCATCAGAATATGTCCGGTTCCGACATCGGCGACGAGCATAAGGAGTATTTTGCCGGAGAGGCCGCATTGAAAGCTGGCGGCAAGGACAATACCATGAACCAATTTGCCAACGCAGCCTAGGGAGCGATCAGATGAGCGAACCCGCCCGCGCCCGCGCAGTGTTGTCTACCGAAGATCTGACGTTGCTTCGTCAGGCATTGATCTTCTATCTGGAGGCGATCAAGGACAAGCCGGAGTCCGTCAAATTCGCCCGCCTCTACCACCGCTTGGGTAGCGCGGGAGGCAAGTAATTTACTAGATTTGCAGTTTTCCTGGGGAGGAAAAAGCCTGCCGTCGGTAGCAATACCGGCGGCATTTTTTTGCAAAAAAAACGGGTTCCCATCGCTAATATTTTATTAACGGCCTTCGCCTAGAGTTTGAGAAACCAACTGGCCGGGGCTGACAATGGACAATATTCAAAAATTGGTGCTGGGCGTCCTTAGTATTGCCGGCGCGATTGCCATGTTGACCCCTACCGACGTGGACTTTTCCGCTAAAATAGGCAATGCGTCACCAGCCGAAGGCGTTCCCGCTCCGCCACCACCGCAAATGACTTTGGTAGATGAAGGTGAGTTTACCGAAGAGGCGATCGAGCCTGACGACGAAGAAGTTCAAGACGACGAGGAAGACGTCGCATTCGGCCAACCGCTGCCCGACGCGGACGCAGTTGGCACGCAAAACCAGCAAAACGCCGACAATAGCTGGATGCAAAACGTGCAGTCGTCCCCCAGCTACAATTACGGCTACGGACAGGCCTCAACGCAAAGTTTCAACAATGGTAGCGGCAGCTTTCCTACGGGGGGGGCGTCGTCGTCAGACCTCGCCGTTCCTGCTATCGATGTAGGGCAGTGAAGCCAAAGCTGACTATGTCGGCTTTTTCATAAGGTCCATCGCGGCCGCCGTCATCGCTTCAGCAGCAGTTGCAATAACTTTTTCAGCGTCCGGTGCCCAAAACGGCGAATGAAGAGATGGTAGCGGTTTGCCGTTCTTCATGGCATCATCATATTGCGCTTGCGGAACCCCACCGACCCAGAAAATCATGCTTTCTATATTGGCTTTATCGGCGCGATAAAACTCGCTGAAATCTTCGCCACCCATAACGGGTGGCGTCGAAATCACGCGGTTTGCACCAAAGCGATCCTTAAACAGCATCGCCATTCTGTCAGTCAGTTCTGGCGTATTATAGGTTGCGGGCGTAAACTCATCGTCGGCGAATTTCACCTCCGGCATCTTGTCATCGGGCACCCCGGCAGCGATTGCTTCTCCTCTGACAATACGCCTGATCCCGTCGAGCAATAGTTTCCGTGTCGCGTCGGAATAGCTGCGCACAGTGAGCAACATTATAACTTCGTCGGAGATAATGTTGTGTTTAGCTCCGCCGTGGATGCTGCCGACGGTAACGACCGCCGCATCTTGCGGGTCGACCTCACGGCTGACCAGCGTTTGTAGACTACCAACAATGCGCGATGCCAGAACGATCGGGTCTTTGGTAGTCTGCGGATAGGCGCCGTGCCCACCGACGCCCTTCACCTTGATATCTACACTGTCGACATTGGCGAGCGCGAAGCCCGATGAATAGCCGATCGCTCCTGCCGGAAACTGCGCGGCGTCGTGGAAGCCGATAACGTATTTGGGCTTGGGAAACCGCGTGTACAACCCATCGGTGAGCATCGCCCTTGCGCCTGAGCCGACCTCCTCCGCAGGTTGCAATATCATCACCAATGTGCCCGACCATTTATCCTTGTTTGCAGCCAACTGACGGGCGGTGCTGACCCAGGCCGACATGTGAGTGTCGTGTCCGCAGGCGTGCATTACGCCTGTTTCGAGCCCCGATTTGCTGATGCCTTTTACCTTGGAGGCGTAAGGCAGCCCAGTCTGCTCGATCACCGGTAGCCCGTCCATATCGGCGCGGATCATGACGACTGGCCCCGGCCCGTTTTCCATTACGGCGACCACGCCGGTTTTGCCGACTTTTTCGGTGACCGCGAAACCGAGCCGCCTTGCCTCAGCCGCCAGCTTTGCCGAAGTACGAAACTCCTGAAAGCTTAGCTCCGGATTGGCGTGCAGATCGCGGTATATTTCCATTAACGATGGCAGGTCGATTTCGACCGCCTTTCGGATATCTTGCGCCTGCGACGGTGTGGCCAACAAAATTGCCAGCACGGCGCCCCCCAGAAACCTTTTCATACTCAGCTCCCCAGCTTCAAAAAAATGGTGACCCAGATGCCGCTTTACTGCGCCGTCCACCCCCCATCGACCGACAGGTTGGTGCCAGTTATTGCGCTCGCATCGTCGCGGCACAAAAAAACCGCCAGTGCTGCAAGCTGTTCAACCTGAACAAACTTTTTCTGCGGCTGATTGGCAAGCAGCACGTCGTTTATAACCTGATCGCGTGTCAGGCCACGAGCTTTCATCGTATCCGGGATCTGGTTCTCGACAAGCGAGGTCCAGACATAACCGGGACAGATATTGTTCACGGTGATGCCCTGTGTCGCGACTTCTAACGCCACCGTTTTTGTAAGCCCAGCCAAGCCATGCTTAGCGGCGTTATACGCGGATTTGAATGGAGAGGCGACCAAACTGTGCATCGATCCGGTGTTGATGACCCGGCCCCAGCCCTTCGCCTTCATTGCGGGCAACGCGGCCTTGGTGGCATGGAAAGCGGATGACAGGATGATTGCCAGTACTGCATCCCATTTGTCCTCAGGAAACTCATCTACCGGCGCGACATGCTGTATGCCAGCATTGTTGATCAAGATATCAGGCGAGCCAAGCTTTACAGTGCATTCGGCGACCATATCGCGAATTTCTTCAGGCTTTGCCATGTCCGCCGCCGAGTACAGCGCGCCACCGCCGTTGGCCGCTGCAAGTTCGGCAAGGTAGGAGTCGATAGCGCCCTTATCACCAAAACCATTGATCATAACATTCGCCCCGTGCGTCGCCAGCGCGCGAGCGTAGCCGAGCCCGATGCCGGAGGTGGAACCTGTGATGAGTGCAGTTTTGCCTTCAAGGAACATCAGAGACAGCCTTTGCGTTATGGAACGGACTTACTTGCGCTTTTAATCGCTAACCGCAATGCTGGCGCACGGCAATAAGGGAGAATCGCCATGCGCCTCGATGATCTGGATCCAAGCGGAAATGTCAGCGACCAAGGATCGGGCGGCAGCGGCTTTGGCGGCGGCGGCGGTGGGATGCTCGGGCTGTTGTTTGGGTTGCTACCCATGTTGCTGGGCCGGAAAATGGGCTGCGGGACGCTCGCACTGATCGCGGTTGTCGGCTATTTTGTTATGTCGAGCGGAATGCTGAATCTCGGCGGCTCGGGCGTAGCTCCCGGGGTGGGACAGCAATCGGCATCGGACAATGTCGCTTGTGACACGCAGGAGGAATTGTTTGCTTGCCGTGTTCTGAAATCAACAGAAGACACTTGGCGTCAGCTGATCCAGAATTACCAGCCTGCAACGCTCAATTTCTACCAAGGCGGCGGCCAATCAGGCTGTGGTGCTGCACAATCTGCCATGGGCCCGTTTTATTGCCCGTCGGATCAGGGGATTTATCTAGACACCAGCTTCTTTCGGCAAATGGAGCAACAAATGGGTGCTGGCGGCGATTTCGCGTATGCGTACGTCATCGCGCATGAAGTTGGCCATCATATCCAGAATCTAGCCGGCATTGCTGATCAGGTTCGCACGCTCCAAGCCCGGTCGAGCCAGGCCGATGGCAACCGCTTACAAGTGGGGATGGAGTTACAGGCAGACTGTTTTGCTGGTGTATGGGCCGGGATCAACGCAAACCGTATCGAACCGGGTGATATCGAAGAAGGTATGCGCGCTGCAAATGCGATTGGTGATGACACGCTAATGCAGCAAGCTGGGCGCACGCCGGTGGAAAGCATGTTCACGCACGGAACCTCGGAACAGCGAATGGAAGCGTTGCAGCGCGGCATCCAAACCAAGAATCCGAATTCGTGCAATTACCTGCAAGGTCTGCAATAAGCGCGCATGCGCTTGAATGATTGCCACAATGCTGAAGATTTCAGACGGCTCGCAATGGGGCGGCTGCCGTCGCCAATCTTCAATTATATCGATGGCGCGGCGGACGATGAGCGCACAAAAACCCGCAACACGTCGGCTTTCGACGACTGTGATCTGGTTCCTAACGTGCTCGCAGGCGTGTCCCAAATAGACATGAGCGCGACAGTGATGGGCAAGAGGATTGCGATGCCGCTTATGCTTTCACCGACAGCTCTCCAGCGGCTGTTCCACTGGCAAGGCGAGCGCGCGGTTGCGGCTACGGCGCAAGCGTTCGACACCTGGTTCGGGATATCTTCACTAGCAACGGTCAGCATTGAGGAAATCGGCGAGACAATCAAATCGCCAAAGCTGTTCCAGCTCTACATCCACAAGGATAAAGGGCTTAACACATCGATGATCGAACGGTGCAAAGCGGCTAAGTTCGATGCAATTGCGCTCACCGTCGATACCATTGTGTCGGGGAACCGCGAACGATGCCTGCGCAGCGGCTTCACCTCGCCGCCGCGCTTCACGCCGGCATCGGTACTCAGTTACGCCACGCACCCTCGCTGGGTGGCCAGTTACCTGTTCCGTGAGAAATTCGCGCTGCCGAATCTGCAAACCCACGTCGACGCAGGAACTAACGTCGCGGTTTCGGTGGCGGAATATTTCAACACGATGCTTGACTCATCGATGGACTGGAAAATGGCCGAGAAAGTGCGGACAGACTGGGGCGGCGAGTTCTGCCTTAAGGGTATCATGTCGGTCGAGGACGCAAAGCGCGCGGTCGATATTGGCGCGACGGCAATCATGGTGTCGAACCATGGCGGGCGGCAGCTCGATGGCTCGCGCTCGCCGTTCGACCAGATATCCGAAATCGCAGATGCGGTGGGTGGCAAGATCGACATCATTTGCGACGGCGGGATCCGGCGCGGCAGCCATGTCCTGAAAGCCATCGCCGCCGGGGCAACGGCGTGCTCCGGCGGGCGATTATATCTTTACGCGTTGGCGGCGGCTGGCGAGCCGGGCGTCCGGCGCATCCTCGGCAGGCTGCACGACGAGATCGAACGCGACATGAAACTCATGGGCGTCCGATCCGTCCCAGAACTCAACCGGTCGATGCTTCGCTGGCGTTAAGCTCGCGCGCAACCTCGCGCTTGGCACCCCAGTCAATGGCCCGGGTTGCCCACATCACCACCGCAAGAGCTACGAAGAGCAGCAACGAGCCGATGATTAGCGAGTACGCCTCGAGGTTCAGCAGCACGTAGAGCGTGGCATATAGCCCCACCAGCAACCCGCCGATAAACCGCGCCCGCATCCAGCTTTTCAGCACCGCCGCCGAATAAGCCGTCAGCAACCCGGTAATCGCGCCACCCGCAATCAGATAGGCCCACATGAATCCGACAACTTCGGCAAAGGCGAGCAGCAGGACGAAGAACAGTACTAGCCCGCCCCCGGTCAGCAGATATTCCGCCGCCGCGACCTTCGCGCCTGCGATGACGTCGAACATCAGGAAGGCAAGGAAGGTGAAGCCAATGAACAGGAAACCGTATTTCACCGACCGGTCGACCTGGCTGTAAAGGTCCACTGGCTCGATAAGGCCGATAGACGCAGACTGGCTCGGACCGCCCACAGACGGCGGAGCAACCATGCCGACCGATTCCATCCGGTCATATTTGGTGAAATCGGTCTGCGATGGCGCTCCCAGATCTTCGGTCAGGACAAGAGCCTGTCCCAAGGCAAGGTTGGTGACCGCGTGGCTCGAAGTAAAGCCCGACGACTTGACCTCGCGCTTGGTCGGCAGGAAATCACCGGCAAAACTGGGGCTGGGCCATGCCGACTTTACATCCCAGGTCGTCTGGCCACCGCGCGGCACCATCGTCAGCGATTTATTGCCGCGAATGGCGTAATTGTAAGTCACTTCCATAGGGCTCGCTGCATCCCAATCGACAAAGGTGAAAAAGCCCGAACCGCCCGATGCCGCCAATCCCTTGCCGGGTTGCAGTTCAAGCGAAGTGCCGTTGACGACGACCTTGCTGTCCGCCTGAAGCCCGCGGGCGTCGGATATCCCGAAGCGCAACTCGGCCCCCGCGAGATTGAGCGCGTCACGCGCGATGCCATATCGGGCAAAATCGTCAGGCAAAGCAAAGCGCGCTGTCCCGCTATTTTCCGCGACAAACAGCACATTTTCATAAATTGATTTCTTCTTGCGATCCGGTTTCAAATTGGTTTTGATCGCGTTGGTTTCGGGCGACAGGAAAAGTTCCTTCGTCACCTGAACCGTGCGCGTCGTCTGGCGACCATTCTGGTCCACCGTCTCGACGCTATTGGCGGTATAGGGGATGACAAGCACCGGCCCGACTACCACCTGCGGGCCGCCCCAGCCCGCCGCAATCGAGTTCTGCGCGACGTTCGATTGCTCTTGCCGGTCCCAGACCAACGCGTAAACCATCATCAACGGGATAACGAGAACAATGCCAATGATACCGGCGAGGAACAGTTTCCAGCCGGGACTTCGTTCGGTTGTCATGATAGGCTTTCCTTTTCACCGCAAAACGGTTCGTCTATGAAATAGCACGTTTCGTCTATGGATTGCAAGATGAACGGTGGATGAATGAACGCAGAATGCGCTTGGCTTACGCGACGTGCAACCCCATGTGTTACCGATGACCAAATTTTCGCTGCTCGATCTTGTCCCCGTCGTCGAAGGCGGTAATGTCGCAACTGCACTCGCCAATGCCGCCGACCTCGCCGCACAGGCCGAAAGCCTCGGCTTTACGCGTTACTGGGTAGCCGAACATCACGGGATGCGCGGCATCGCCAGCGCAGCAACCAGCGTCGTTATCTGCCATGTTGCCGCCGCGACTAAAACTATTCGCGTAGGTTCGGGTGGCATCATGCTACCCAACCACTCGCCGCTTGTGATAGCCGAACAGTTCGGCACGTTGGACGGCCTCTACCCAGGACGGATCGACCTGGGGCTGGGTCGCGCGCCAGGAAGTGACCAACGCGTCGCCGCAGCGATCCGCCGCACGCTTGACAGCGACCCCAATGCCTTTCCCCGCGATGTAATGGAGTTGCAGAGCTATTTTGCCGACGACGGCCAGACTGGCATCGTCGCCACACCCGGCGCAGGTGCGGATATCCAACTCTACATCTTGGGCAGTAGCCTCTACGGTGCACAAGTCGCAGGCGCATTGGGCCTGCCATTCGCTTTCGCCAGCCATTTCGCTCCCGATATGCTCGACGAAGCACTGCACATCTACCGCCGCCATTTTCGGCCCAGCGCCGCACTGGAAGCACCTTATGCGATGGCGGCATTCAACATCATAGCAGCCGAGACAGACGCTGAAGCCGAATATCTCGCAAGCTCAATGCAGCAAAGCTTCGTCTCACTCCGCACCGGCAACCCCCGCCAGATGCCTCCACCGGTTGAGGGCTATCGCGCATCCTTGCCGCCATCGCACACGGCGATGCTAGACAGTGTTCTCTCGGCAAGCGCAATTGGCGCGGCGAATACCGTAAAGGCGGGCGTTGCGGCGTTTATCGATCGAACCAATGCGGACGAAATGATCGTCGCTTGCTCGATATTCGACCATGAAAAGCGCAAGCGGAGCTTAGAGATTGCGGCCCAGGTTTTTGCCAGCCTATGAGTAAATTGCCCGCAGGACGCTATTGCTCGCCAAGCTTTTCGAATATAGCTTATTAGCCGTAATGAACGGCATCGCTAAGCTTCTGCCACTGTTGGGATTGGTTTTATTGTCTTCGGGCTGTGCGCTCAAGGACACCAGTGCCTCATCATCACAAATTGGTGATGGCAAGGACAGCGGCGGCCGCAATATGTATTCGCCAGAAATCTATGGTGATGTCCAAGCTCAACAACAATGGATTGCGAGCATCGAAGCGTTAGAAGAGCAATGCCGCTCGACTGGCAAATATTGCCACGTAGCACAAGGCGCAAGACAGTCTTTACGCGACAATATCAAAGGAATTGACCGCCCGGCGCGCTGAGAACCTCAATAAACCCGCGCCTTCGGCTTGATATACTCCGCCTCATCGGTCAGCGTGTAATCGTGCACCGGGCGATAATCCAAACGCACTGAACCGCCCGATCCACCCCATCCATCGAACCAACTCACCGTATGCTTCATCCAGTTCGCGTCGTCGCGGTTCGGGAAATCTTCATGCGCGTGGGCACCGCGGCTTTCTTTGCGATTGTTCGCACTTTCCATTGTGCAAACAGCTTGTGCCATCAGATTGTCGAGTTCCAGCGTCTCGATAAGGTCAGTGTTCCAAACCAGGCTGCGGTCGGTAACGTGGACATCGGCGAGCTGTCTATTGACCTTTTGCATATGCTCTACACCTTCCGCCAGCAACGCCGTGTCGCGGAACACGGCCGCGTGCTTTTGCATCGTCCGCTGCATTTCGAGGCGGACTTTCGAGGTCGGCGTCCCGCCGTTGGCATTGCGGAATTTGTCGAGGCGGCCCAGCGCCAGGTCAGTACTGTCTTTTGGCAAAGCCTTGTGTGCGGCGCCTGGGGTCAGCGATGACTTCAGGTGCAATCCGGTCGCGCGTCCGAACACTACCAAATCGATCAGCGAGTTCGACCCAAGGCGGTTGGCGCCATGCACAGAAACGCACGCTGCTTCACCTACCGCGTATAGCCCCGGCACGATGACTTCGGGATCATCGCCGACCTTTGTCACGACTTGGCCGTGGAAATTGCATGGAATCCCGCCCATGTTGTAATGCACCGTCGGCGTCACCGGCAGTGGCTGCCGGGTCAGGTCGACTCCTGCAAACACCTTGCCGCTTTCGGTAATTCCCGGAAGCCGCTCGGCTAGAATTGCCGGGTCGATGTGGTCCAGGTGCAAATAAATGTGGTCCTTGTTTGCGCCCACGCCGCGCCCTTCACGCATTTCCAGCGCCATCGAACGCGAGACGACGTCGCGTGAGGCAAGATCCTTCGCAGACGGGGCGTAACGCTCCATGAAGCGTTCGCCTTCGCTGTTGGTTAGGTAACCGCCCTCGCCCCGCGCGCCCTCGGTAATCAACACGCCCGCGCCGTAAATGCCGGTGGGGTGAAACTGAACGAACTCCATGTCCTGCAGCGGCAGCCCTGCCCGCAGCACCATGCCGCCGCCATCACCGGTGCAGGTGTGCGCCGACGTTGCGGTGAAATAGGCTCGCCCATATCCTCCGGTCGCCAGCACCACGGCGTGGCTCTTGAAGCGGTGGATGCTGCCATCCTCCATGCACATCGCGATAACACCGCGGCACTCTCCGTTCTCCATGATCAGGTCGAGCGCGAAATATTCGATGAAGAAGTCCGCATCATATTTCAGGCTCTGCTGATAGAGCGCGTGCAGCATCGCGTGACCCGTGCGGTCGGCTGCAGCAGCGGTTCTCTGGACTGGCGGGCCTTCCCCCATATTCTGCATATGGCCGCCAAACGGGCGTTGATAGATCGTTCCGTCGGCATTGCGCGAAAACGGTACGCCTGCATGTTCGAGCTCGTAAACCGCTGCCGGTGCCTCGCGAACCATATATTCGATCGCGTCCTGATCGCCGAGCCAGTCGGAGCCCTTGACCGTGTCGTACATGTGCCACGTCCAATGGTCGGGGCTGTTGTTGCCGAGCGATGCCGCGATCCCGCCCTGCGCCGCAACGGTGTGGCTGCGCGTTGGAAAAACCTTGGTAATGCACGCGGTTTTCAAACCAGCTTCAGCGCTACCCATTGTGGCGCGCAATCCTGAACCGCCAGCGCCGACGACAACGGTATCGTAAGTGTGGTCGATAATCTTATACGCTTCGGACATCAGGTAGGCGCTCCGGTAAAGGCAAGTTTAGCGACGGTGAAAATGCCGAACACGGCTCCGCCCACCACATAGAAATTGAGCAAAGTGATTGCGCCAAACTTCAGCGCATCATCGTGGACATAATCTTCGATCAGCACCTGAAGCCCCAGACGGACATGCCAAAATATGCTGACAAGCATCAGGATCATCGGCACCGCAACAGTCGGCTGAACCAACCATTGCGCCAACGTGCCCTGATCGAAATTGGGCATGAGCAAAAGCGACACAACGAGCCAAGTCGTCAGCAACAAATTTCCAACCGCAGTCGTTCGCTGGTGAAGCCAATGTCCGCCGCCATGCTTGGCTGAACCGAGCCCGCGAACCTTGCCGATATTCGTTCCACTACCCATCATCAAACTCCGATGAACCGCGATGCCACAAGCAGCGCCACCAATGCAGTTGCAAAAAAGGCCGCAATGAATGCAGCCAGCGCCCATGTGCGGTTGGTTTTCAATTCGTAGCCCGCGCCCATGTCGAGCACGAGATGACGAAGTCCCGAAAACAGATGCTGAAAAAAGCTGAAGGTCACGGCTAGTGCAACAAGGCGGAAAAACCAGTTGATTGCGGTCTGGGTACCCGTTGCCTCATCACCTGCCGATACGACATATTTTTGGAAGGTCGAGTAAGCCTCCGTCCCGCCACCAATCGCGGATAACCACCATAATAAAGTCAACATTCCGGCGGTTGCCAGAACAAAGCCCGTTGCCCGGTGGAAAATCGATATCGCCATCTGCGGTGACCAGCGATAGATCTGCAAATGCGGCGACAATGGCCTTGATGCTTTTTGCCCCATTTTTCGGCGTCCTTCGATGCTGCAAGGATGATATTGGTGCCTCGCTCTTTAACCGTTTGACCGTGTCGCGCAAGGCCCGCAAAGTGCAAATCTGGGACGTACGCATAACGCCGTATTAACCATTTGCGCCTAAACGCTGCCTTTAGGAGCACCGCTTGTGCAGCGTGCAATTGCAGTATCGAGGCCAAGATGTCTAATTCCGAGCAGTCACTGTCGAAAGAAATCCGTCAGATTGTTAAGACCTTCGATTTCGGAGGCAGCCTGCATACTGATTTGCAAGAACTCGGCCGTGCTCTCGATACCGACATTGCCGATATCGCCGTTGAATATTGGTCATTCTGGCGCGACCTGAGGCTGGACAATGAACTGGACAAGCCCGAATTCTTCCAGCAAAAAGTCGATAGCACCGCCTCATACATCAGGATGCGATTTGCCGATTTTGCGTCAATGGATTGGGCTGTATCGCTTGAGCAGCAAGTCATGGACGCCTGCAGACGCAGCATTCCCCTTTCCCTGGTACTGGCCGCAACTGCAAAGACCAACAAGGCATTTGATCGGCTTCTATCTGCCGATGTCGACCGGAATGACCCTGAATATTTGCGGCTCGCGAACGCCGTACTGGCGATGACCAACCTTGACATGGCGATCATGTCGCAGTGCTATGTACATCATCAGTCGCATGTTCTGCTCGACAAACAGCGGGAATATTCCGAACAATTTGAAGCCAACATCGGCATAACTGCTCACGACGTGGCCGACCAGACCGCAATATTGCGCCAACAGGCCGCAAGCAGCTCGCAAATGGCCAACGGGATGCTGTCAAAAGCGTCCGAAGTCGCAGCAGCATCCGAACAATCGGCGGTCGCGATGCGTGAAGCGGCGCAAACTGCTGCTGGCCTCATCCGCGCTATAGAAGACGCACGTACCGAGGTCGAAACCGCGTCAGATGTCGCAAATCGCGCGGCGGATGTCGCGACGCGCGGGGCGGCTGCAACCGACACGCTGTCCGAACAGTCGCAATCGATCGAATCCATCTTGGGGCTTATCCGCGATATCGCTGGTCAGACCAACCTGCTCGCGCTGAACGCGACGATTGAAGCCGCTCGCGCCGGCGATGCCGGTCGGGGATTTGCCGTAGTTGCTCAGGAAGTCAAAAGCCTGGCAAACCAGACCGCACAAGCCACCGACGAAATCGCACAGAAGATCGCTGCCATCCAGAGCGCGACGAAGGCTTCGGTTGAGTCTAATGCCTCTATCCGTGAAACCGTTGATGAGGTAAAGCTGTCTGCGGAACGCATCCGCCGTGCGATGGAAGATCAGGCGCAGACCGTGACCATGATCACTGCGTCGGTCGATGAAACCGCGCTTGCCGCCGATCTGATGTCGAACACGATATCGGCGATCCGAAGCGATACCGAAAACGTCGTGTCCGAAATCATGTCGCTCGAGCAAGGCTTCGCACTGGTGAACGAGAAACTCTCCTCGCTTCAGGTCAACGCCAGCAAGTTTGTCGGCAATCTTATTAGATAAGCGCGGTTGAATTTCCCGCGCGGCTGTGAAAAGCAGCGCGCATGATAACGACCGCAAAAACCCATATATTGGTAACTGGTGCCTCACGGGGCATTGGCGCCGCCATCGTCGCGGCGCTGCAGAGCGAAGGCACTGCCATTGTCGCCCTGTCAAGCAGCGATGGTGACTTTAACCACCCGGATATCCCTGCGGTTTTGTGGGAAAGGTCCTTGTCCGAGTTGAACGGACGGATTGATATTCTAATCAACAACGCAGGCGTTTTCGAGGCGAACCCGATTGAGGGAGAAGACGCGGACTGGCTTGAAAGCTGGAACCGCACGATGCAGATCAATCTGACGGCCAGCGCTGACCTTTGCCGTCGCGCGGTGCTCCATTGGCAGCGAAACGGCATTGGCGGCCGCATCATCAACATCGCCAGTCGCGCAGCTCATCGCGGTGACAGCCCATCGCATTGGCATTATGCGGCGTCGAAGGCCGGGATGGTCGCAATGACGAAAACCATCGCGCGCGCGTACGCCTCGCAAGGCATCTACGCTTTCGCAATTTGTCCAGGTTTCACGATGACCGGAATGGCCGAAGATTACCTTGAAAGCCGTGGCGGCGATAAATTGCTGGCTGACATTCCACTTGGTAAAGTCGCCGATCCTGAAGAAATTGCCGCGATCGTTAAATTCTGCGCGCTCGCCGCCCCGCCATCGATGACCGGCGCCATCCTCGATGTGAATGGAGCAAGTTATGTCCGTTAAGCGAGTTGCTTTGGCCGCAATGTTGTTGGCCGGTTGTACGTCGGTTACGCCCCTGACGGCGCCGATCGATACCCGCGGACAAGGTGCGGCGCTGGCCAAAGCCTGCGAGGGCCGCGATGGCTGGAGCGATGCTGCCCCGCCTGCGCACGTATTTGCCAATGTGTATATGGTGGGGACATGCGGCATCACGGCATTGCTCATTACGACCCCCGAGGGCCATTTCCTTATCGACGGCGCGACCGACGAAGCAGCGGAGAGCATTGCGGCCAATATCCGGACACTTGGCTTCGATCCAAAGGATGTCCGTTATCTCCTCGTCACGCACGAGCATCTGGACCATGCCGGGGGACTGGCCAGGCTGAAAAAGATAACCGGAGCGCAGTTCGCTGTGCGGGAAGCGGCAAGACCGGGCATGGAAACCGGTCTACCATTGGCGGAAGACCCGCAACACGGCATTCATCCTGCCTTTCCCGGTATCAAGGCCGACCGGATAATCAACGATGAAGAAACGCTCCAGATCGGCATTCAGCGGCTCACGGTTATGGCCACACCCGGCCATACACCGGGAGGCACTAGCTACACTTGGAGGTCCTGTGACGAATCCATTTGTCGGAACATTGTCTATGCCGACAGCCTAAACGCCGTGTCGGGCGACGCTTATCGATTTACCGATCACCCCGAATATGTTGCGATGCTGCGCGGTTCGATGGCGCGGATAGAGGCAATCGATAATTGCGATATCATGATCAGCCCGCATCCCGGTCAAAGCGAGTTTTTCGAACGCTTGGCAGGCAGCAAACCGATGGTCGATGCCGAACGCTGCAAGCAGTATGTAGCCGCTGCGCGCGCGCGGCTCGATGCCCGTTTAACGACAGAGGCTGGAGCCAAGGAGGTAGGCGAGTGAACTGGATCGTCACCCTGCCCTGCACCCGCACCGAAGCGGAGGCGATGCATGAGGATGATGAGTGGCTTTCCCTGTTTGACCCGGTGCCGACGATTGTCGCCGAGGAGGTTGAAGCCTTCAACGATGCCAAATGGCGGGTGAAAGCATATTTTTCCGAGAAGCCCGACGGGATAGTCATTGCCGCCATTCACGGCCGCATTCCGAGCGCCGCAACCGCCGAAGCGTGGGTCGAGAAACTCCCGGACGAGGACTGGCTTGTTATGAGCCAGCAAGGGCTACAGCCGGTTTATGCCGGCCGCTTCTATGTGCATACCTCGACCAACAGGGGAGACGTCCCCGAAGGTGCGGTGCCGTTTCTCGTCGAAGCAGGCCGCGCTTTCGGGACAGGCGGACATGAAACCACTAGCGGCTGCCTCGCGATGCTAGACCGCCTTAAACGGCAGGGCAAATATTTCAACCTAATCGCCGACATCGGCACCGGCACAGGGTTGCTGGCGTTTGCAGCGCGACATTTGTGGCCGCGGGCCTACATCACCGCTTCCGACATCGATCCAGTGAGCGTTGACGTCACAACGACCAACGCCGCAGCAAACGCTATACTAATTGGCGCGGGCCAGGGCGAGATTGCCGTTTGCGCCGCTTCCGGCACCGATCACGCCCTGATCCGGCAACGCGCGCCATATGATCTGGTCATCGCCAACATATTGGCCGGCCCGCTCATAGAGCTTGCACCGTCCTTGGCCGAGGCCACGCGCGAAGGCGGCTCGCTCATCTTGGCTGGACTGCTCGACACACAGGCCGCTGCCTTGCTGCGCGCGTATCGGTCACAGGGTTTCCGACTTCAACACCGTCAGGATACCGGCGACTGGCCTTGCCTATGGCTGGTCAAACGCCGCAGCTTCAGCTGGCGACGGCCGATCCGTGCGGACGGCCGGACAAGTCAGCCGCCAGGGGATTTCGGCACATGGTAGGGTTTTGCCCGATTGCGCACCGCATCCGCTTGCGCCATACCCGCGATTAATGTCAGCGGACTCAGGCACTATCGATTTGGACGACGCAAGGCGCGCGCGTCTGGCCAACTGGCTGGTGAAGGCTGGAGAGGGCGACCGTTCCGCTTTCGAAGCGGTATACAAAGCAACCTCTGCGAAACTATTCGGCGTTTGCTTGCGTATCTTCCCGGACAGAACCGAAGCGGAAGAAGCATTGCAGGACGCCTATCTCACCATCTGGAACAGAGCCGCAAGCTTTGAAGCAGGACGTGCCAGTCCGATCAGCTGGTTGGTCACGGTCACGCGCAACCGCGCGATCGACAGGTTACGCGCAAAGGGCAAAGCGGGGCTGACGTCGCTTGATGAAGCCGCAGAGGTTGCAGATCCCGCGCCGCTGGCTGACGCACAGCTGCTCGCCGTTGGCGAGGATCGCGTACTGCATGGTTGCATAGAAGGCCTGGACGGCCGCGATGCTCATTTCATTCGAAGTGCATTTATTGGCGGTGCGACCTATGCTGATCTCGCGCAACGGGAAGGCGAGCCGCTAGGCACCGTAAAAAGCCGGATCAGACGAGCGCTGATAAAGCTGCGTACATGCATGGAGGGGGCTTCATGAGCAAGTTGAGCGACGACGATATCGCATTGGCGGGGGAATATGTGCTCGGCCTGCTCGACGCAGCGAGCGAAGCAACAGTCAGTGCACGGATAGCAACTGATGTCGATTTTGCAGCGGAGATCGAGGCATGGCATCTGCGGTTGCAGCCCATGCTCCACGGCGACGAGGTGCCGCCAGCTCATGTCTGGTCCGCAGTTCAAGCGGCACTGCCAGCACCCACTGGGCAGGATGTCGGTGGCAAGCTCCTATTCTGGCGAAGTTTAACCGGCATGTCCGTCGCGGCCGCCGCAATTTTAGGAATATTACTGCTCCAGAAGCCCGATGCGATTCCGGCGCCGGTACCCGAAACGCCTCTTATTGCCGCCTTGGGCAGCGAAACCGGCGGGGCATCGCTAACGGCCAGCTACGATGCCAACAGCGGCAGAATGATCGTTACCCCGGTCACTCTCGATACTGGCGATCTCTATCCTGAGTTGTGGATCATTCCCGGAGATGGAAAGGCACGATCGCTCGGGATAGTCGAAACGAAGTCAGCCACATCAATCATTGTGCCTGCAGAGCTGCGCCAATACTTGGCCGCAGGCGGAACGTTGGCGATTACCCCCGAACCCGAAGGCGGCGCGCCGGGCGGCAAAGCCACCGGTCCCGTGTTAGCCAGCGGGAAAATCGCGATTATCTGAAAATTTTTTTGGAGGCAGTGCATCCGCGCGCCAACCGCTTCCGTTTCTGCTCACAGCACGCCACCCCCCGGACGTGCGCAGAACAGGAAAGTTGAACTATGAAAAATCGCATTCTTATCGCTCTCGCGCTCGCATCATCCACGCTGACCGGTACAGCCCTGGTCGCCAATCATCATGCAATGGCCAACCCGATGGTTGGCGGCGCAGAAATGTTTCCAGCGAAGACTATCGCCGAAAACGCATCGGCTGCCCCTAATCTGACAACTTTGGTTGCGGCTGTATCAGCAGCAGGCTTGGTCGAAACGCTCGCGAGCCCCGGACCTTTCACCGTGTTTGCGCCGACCAACGATGCATTCGCAAAGCTTCCTGCCGGAACGGTTGAGACACTGGTCAAGCCGGAAAACAAGGGAACGCTGACCTCCATCCTCACCTATCACGTGGTGGCCGGAAAGCTCACCAGCAAGGACATTGTAAAGGCAATCAAGGCCGGTGGCGGCGCCGCCACGCTTGATACCGTTGCCGGCGGAAAGCTGAGCGCAAAGCTGGTCGGCAAGGATGTCATCGTCACTGACGCGAACGGAGGCATGTCGAAGGTAACGCAGGTCGACGTTTTGCAGTCGAACGGCGTGGTTCACGTTATCGACTCAGTTTTGCTGCCTTAATCCGGCAGCAAATGCGGGGGTCGGTTGCTTTTGCCTCCCTTTTTAGCGACCGGCCCCTTCCGCATATATCTGGGTACCAAGAGTGATAACCTCATCATCGTGCAGGATATCAGCAATAGCGATGTCGGGCAGACACTCGAGCCGCGCGTAAAGCGGGGCGAAGTCGGTCTCGACGGTTACACGCAGCAAGTGATCGAGGCTGGGGATTACGAAGTAATTCTGCTGAAAATCATCGATCCGGTAACGGGTGCGCATGACGCGCATCAGGTCGAACCAGATGCGGTTGGGGCTTGGATCATCGAGCGCAAACACGCTCTCTCCATAGCTCGATACGATCCCGGCTCCGTAAATACGCAAGCCTTGCGGTTCCGCAATCAGTCCAAATTCGACCGTATACCAATATAACCGTGCGAGATGATCCAGCGCGCCGAAACCCAGACTGCGCAGGCCTCCTTTGCCATAGGCAACCATATAATCCGCAAATACGGGGTCGGCGAGCATTGGCACATGGCCGAAAACATCATGGAAAATGTCCGGTTCTTGCAGATAATCGAGCTGTTCAGGCGAGCGAATGAAATTGCCCGCGGGAAATCGACGGTTCGCCAGATGATCAAAAAAAACATCATCGGGCACAAGTCCGGGAACAGCGACCACCTGCCATCCGGTCGCCACCATTAGTCGTTCGTTCAATTCGCAATAATCAGGAATTCCGGGCTTTGACAATTTAAGGACATCCATTCCGCGAAGGAAAGCATCTGCCGCCCGGCCCGGCAACATTTCCGACTGCCGCGCAAAAAGTCGGTCCCACATCGCATGTTCATCCGCGCTGAACGTCGACCAATTCTGTGAGATCGTCCAATCGTTGTTTGCGCCCTTAGGCGGGCTGTCATAGACATGTTGAACATCGGCCATGGGAATTGGTTACACTTGAAACTGTTTCGCATCAACAGCCTATGGACCATCGTCCGCGCGCTAATCGGCTGGCCGATGTTTGTTATCGGCTTTTACATGGCGGCGGCATTGATCGGCAGCCACGTCCCCGCCAACCGCGACTGGCGACCGCCAACTGACGGCGTCGATATCTTTGTCGAAAGCAACGGCGTGCATGTCAGCCTGATCTTGCCGATAACTGCCATAGGCGAAGACTTGAGCGGGCTTGTCAGTCCCGACCACCTTGCCGACCCTGACCTGTACGGCACCCATATAATGGTCGGCTGGGGACATGGGCCGGTATACCGCAACGCGCAAACCTGGGGCGATGTGCGAAGCGGTGACATTGCCAGCGCCATTGTCGGGTCCGACGATACCACCTTGCATATCTACCACCTGATTAACCCCAAGTCATTGCCCCACCGGAAAACACTCAGAGTCAGTCCTCAGCAATATCGCATTATCATAGCGCAGATCAGATCGACATTCAGGCTTAACCCGCGCGGCGAAAGCGTTGCCTACCCCGCATATTCAGCCGACAATCTGTTTTACGGCAGCTACGGTCGTTATTCGGCCTTCAACACCTGCAACAACTGGACCGGCGAAATCCTGCGCAAGGCGGGCGTGCGTATCGGTATATGGACTCCGCTTCCGGGCGGGGTAATGCGCTGGTTTTAGCTTTTCATCCAATCCCTTAACGCGTCCGTATTCTCAACCATCAAATGCCCGTAATGCCGTGTCACCAGGCCAAGCTTTTCCAGCTCTGCCAAAGCAGACGCGATGGTCATACGCGACACACCGATCAATTCGGCCAATTCCTGTTGCCGGATACTCAGCTTCACCGGCGGCGACCGGCCTGCCGCGAACGCCAACAGGCGTTGCGCCAGTCTTTTCGGTGCCGGCATGTTGCGGAAAACAAGAAGATTATCGAGCGCCTCCTGCAGTTGTTTGGACAGTATCTTTAACATTTGTCGCGCAATTTCAGGTGATCGTGCGATAATTTCGTAGAAGATCTTCTCGCTAACCCACAGCATCTGGACTTTGCCTAGCGCCTCGATATCGAGAACTCGTTCGAACTGGCCTAGGCATGCTAGCTCTCCGAAACTGTCGCCCGGACCCAGAATAAACAGCACATGCATGTTGCCCTGGGCATCCTGATGTCCGCATTTTACTTGCCCGCTCTCAACAATCCAGAAGCCATCCGCGGCATCTCCCCGGTGATGCAGGAACTGGCCGGGCGAAAAACTGCGTCGAATCGCTCGCTCGACAAATTCGGCCTGGATATCTGCCGGGAAACTCGCAAACAGCGCAGGCGCTCCGACGGAACGCCCGCTGTTTTCAGGCAGTTTGCTAGATTGTAAGATTCTTGGCATTATTGGCGAGCCAATCGTCATATTATTGTCATGAAAGCAAGCCCTTTTGGAGTCGCATTCCGGGTATAGGCTAAAGGCCGGCCCCGGAAAGAGGTAAAGGGCAAAGCTTCGGACCGCGCGGCGCTGAGGGGGACCGCTGCGGTTCTGGCGGCGCGCTGGTTGCTCCTTTTCTGACCAGCGCGTCGCCAAGCTTTTTCATTCAATTCGCGACGATTTCTGCCCACTGCGCCTCGTCGATCACACGAATGCCTAGCGCGGTTGCCTGTTTCAGCTTTGAACCCGCGCCGGGTCCGGCCACCACAAGGTCGGTTTTCGCGCTTACCGAACCCGCAGCCTTGGCCCCAAGGGCCTCAGCCTGCGCTTTAGCCTCGTCGCGGCTCATCGTCTCCAGCTTGCCGGTAAAGACGATAGATTTGCCTGTCCATGCGCTTGCCCGGATATTGGAGACATAATCGGGTGGCGAAACTTCGCGGAGAAGATCGTCCCACACCTCTCGATTGTGCGGTTCATGGAAGAAGTCGCCCAACGCCTCTACAACCGTACCGCCAATCCCGTCGATGCTGGTCAGTTCGGCCACCGCAGTGGCGTCTCCGTTTGCGACCCTGACCCCGATGTCTTTCACCGCGTTGAGGCTGCTAAAATTCTTGAACAGGTCCTTTGCCGTTACCGCGCCGATATGGCGAATTCCAAGACCGAACAGCAGTCTCCCGCCATCGGGTTGCCGCTTGGCCTCTATCGCGGCCAACAGGTTATCCACAGACTTATCCTGCCATCCTTCGCGGCCAAGTAATTCCGCGCGATAACGATGCAGCCGGAATATATCCGCAGGAGAATTCAGCCATCCCGCCTCGATAAATTCCATTATGCTCTTTTCGCCAAGTCCCTCGATGTCCAGCGCTGGCCGGCTGACGAAATGCCGCAATCGTTCGAAGCGTTGCGCCGGGCAGATCAGGCCACCTGTGCAGCGCACATCGACCTCGCCTTCTTCGGCGACTGCTTCCGAACCGCACGCAGGGCAATGGTCCGGGAAACTATATTTTACTCGGGCATCGTCACCAGTCAGGTTCGCCACCACTTGCGGGATCACATCCCCTGCCCGCTGCACTACCACGCGGTCCCCTGGACGCAGCCCATGCCGCGCGATTTCGTCGCGGTTGTGCAAAGTCACGTTAGACACGACCACACCGCCAACGGTAATGGGTGTCAGTCGACCGACAGGAGTCAGCTTACCCGTGCGCCCCACCTGAATGTCGATGGCCTCCAGCGTAGTCTCCGCGCGCAATGCAGGGAATTTATGCGCGATCGCCCAGCGCGGTGCTTTAGCAACAAAGCCAAGTCGCTCCTGCCAGTCGAGCCGGTCGACCTTATATACCACGCCGTCGATGTCATACGGCAGGTCGGCCCGCTGCCTTTCGACCATCGCATAATGCGAAAGCGCACCCGGTGCGCCATCGACACGGACCAGCAACGGCGATACCGGAACGTCCCAACGCGCGATGGCGGCCATCATCTCGCTCTGGGTAATAGCCGGCAATTCGCTGACCTCACCCCAACCATGTGCCAAAAAGCGCAGTGGTCGGGCTGCGGTCACTTTGGCATCTTTCTGCCGAAGCGAGCCAGCGGCGGCGTTGCGCGGGTTGGCGAATATCTTTCCGCCCTTCGCCGCCTGTTCGGTGTTAAGGACTGCAAAATCAGCCTTCGACATGTACACTTCGCCGCGTATCTCGAATATAGCAGGCGCATTGCCACCAAGCTGCTGGGGAATATCGGCGATGTGGGCGACATTGGCGGTCACATCTTCGCCTACCGAGCCATCACCCCGCGTCGCCGCCTGCCTGAGAACACCCTGCTCGTAGCGCAGCGAAAGCGATAGCCCGTCGATCTTGTCTTCGGCCGTCAGCGCGACCTTTACGTCAACCGGCAAATTCAAGAACCGGCGGACCCGCCCGACAAAATCGGACACATCATGCGCATCGAACGCATTATCGAGGCTCATCATGCGCTTTGCATGCGTGACTTTCTTCAGCCCCGCCCCCTCGACCGGTGCGCCCACCACATGATTAGGGCTGTCGGCCCGCACCAGATGCGGAAAAGCGGCCTCCAATTCATTATTTCGCCGCACAAGCGCGTCAAATTCAGCATCGGAAATCTCCGGCGCGTCCTCGGCATGGTATCGTTTATTGTGGTGCGCGATTTGCTTCGCCAACCGCATCAATTCATTGGCTGCTTCGGCTTCGTTCGAGGGACTCACACCACCTCCAGCAACCGTTCGGCCTGCGCCCTTGCCTCGTCTGTTACCTCCGCGCCGGACAGCATCCGGGCGATTTCCTGACGGCGGGCGTCGGCGTTTAGCAAGGTCACGCCAGTGCGCGTTACGGTACCTTGGCTGGACTTGGCGATGAAGTAATGGGCCTGCCCCTTGGCAGCGACCTGCGGACTGTGAGTCACGGCGAGCAGTTGTGTGCGCTGGGCGAGCCGCGACAAGCGTTCGCCGATCGCCGCCGCTACGGCGCCGCCGACACCGCGGTCGATTTCGTCGAAGATTATGGTTGCTGCTCCGCCTTCTTCGGCCAGCGCCACTTTTAGCGCCAGAATGAAGCGCGACAATTCGCCGCCCGAAGCAATCTTTGTCAGCGACGCGAACGGCGCGCCTGGGTTGGTGGAAATGAGAAATTCGACACGATCCATGCCCGATGCCGACCAGCGGTCTTCGGGAAGGCGCTCAACTGCGGTCCGAAATTGCGCAGCGTCAAGCTTGAGCGGCGCGAGTTCCGCCTTTACCGCACTGTCCAGTTTCACTGCCGCCGTGCTTCGTGCTTCTGACAGCGCAGTTGCCGACAGAACATATGCGGCATGCTTTGCAGTGACTTCGGTCTCCAGCTTCGCCAAACCCTCGCCGCCTGCCTCAATCGAATCCAGACGCGCGGTCAGATTTTCCTGTAATGAAACGATAGCATCGGGCGCGACGTTATGCTTGCGTGCCAGGGCTCTCAGCTCAAACAGACGAACCTCGATCTCGTCAAGCCGCGCTGGTTCATATTCGATGGCGCGCGCCGCCGCGTTCAATTTGTCTTCAGCCTCGCTCGCTTCGATGACGGCACGGTCTAGCGCAGTAAGCGCTTCTGCCAGCAACGGATGCGCGTCAGCAAGCCGGTCGAGCTTACGTGCAGCGCCGCGAATGAGTGCGAGGCCGCTTTTCGGACCGTCAAAGCTCTCCAATACGGTCCTCAGATCTTCCGCGACACGCTCGCCTTTTTGCATGTCGGAGCGTTCGCCAGCGAGTTGCTCTTCCTCACCCGGTTGCGGGTTGAACGCCGCAAGCTCGGCGACTGCGTGTTCAAGCCATTCGCGGTCGCGAGCCGCGTTCTCGAGCGCCTCACGCGCGATGTCAAGACGCTGCTTCGCCTCTTGCCACGCAGCGAAATTCAACGCAACACCGGCGGTATCGCAACGTCCAAATGCGTCGAGCATTGCACGATGCCCGCGCGGGTTCAGCAAGCCGCGATCATCGTGCTGGCCATGTATCTCGACCAAGGCAGCGCCAACATCGCGCAAGAGCGCCGCCGAACAAGGCTGATCATTGATAAAGGCTTTACTACCCCCGTCTGCCTTGACCGAGCGGCGAATGAGTAAGGGTTCGCCCTTATCAATTTCTATATCGTTATCTGCCAACAGCGCCGCGACATGGTCCGGGGCATCGAAACTTGCGGTGACCTGTGCCTTGTCGGACCCTGCACGCACCAGCCCGCTATCGGCTCGCGCGCCGAGCGCCAGTCCTAGCGCATCCAGCAATATCGATTTTCCAGCGCCAGTCTCTCCGGTCAAAACACCCAGACCCGCCGAGAAGTCGAGATCGAGCGCTTCGATAAGCACTACATCGCGGATGGAAAGGCCCGTCAGCATGGCGAACGCCTAACCCATCCATCAAAGAACATAAAGCGAAAGTCGATATTCGCCGCCCACCGGATCAGGCTGTTGGCGCGTGCTTCTGCATCAACTCATACGCGCGCTGGTACCATTCGCTGCCGGGATAATTGGCACCAAGCACAGCTGCCGATTTCTTTGCCTCTTCAGGCACACCCATCGCAAGATAGCTTTCGGTCAAACGAAACAGCGCCTCCGGGGCGTGCGTTGTCGTGTCATACTTCGCGACAACTTCACGAAAACGCAACGACGATGCCAGCCAGAGCGCGCGGCGCTGATAAAACCGGCCAATCTCCATCTCCTTGCCCGCGAGATGGTCGCGAACAAGATCTACCTTCAGGTTAGCGTCGGCAGCATAACGCGAATTGGGATAGCGACGCTGCACTTCGCCCAAAGCGGCCAAGGCCTGTTCGGAAATCTTCTGGTCGCGGGTGACATCGCTGATCTGCTCATAATAAGACAATGCGATCAGATAATAAGCGTAAGGCGCGTCCTTGTTGCCAGGATGGATCGACAGGAACCGGCGCGACGATTGAATCGACTCATTGTATTTCTGCGCCATATAATAGCTGAACGCGCTCATCAGCTGCGCGCGACGCGCCCACGGCGAATAAGGATGCTGGCGCTCTACCTCATCAAACAATGCGGCGGCTACCTGATACTGCTCGGCGTCAAGCTTTTCCTTTGCCGCAGCATATAACGTATTCACATCGCGCGCGACGTAACGGGTGTTGCTACCGGGCTTTGCGCCCCCACCGCCAAGGCCGAGTGCGGCACAACCGGAAAGCATCGAAGTGGCGGCCAAGACCGCTGCTGGCAAAAGCAATTTTCTGTTCATGGACGTTCCCTAGATAATCTTGACCGCGCCGCCAAGTGCTTTGCTGCATTTGGCGCGAGATGCACTCTTCAGCCTGTATCGCAGATGAATTTGGCGGGCTATTTGGTCGCTTTGGCGAGTCCGAATTCAAGCTTCGCCGAACCACCAACTACCTGCGTTCCATTGAGCAAGGTCCAGTCGGTATCAGGTCCGGCGGATGGAGGTGCTCCTGCAGGCATTCCGGCGACGACATATAAATAGTCGATGTCCAGCTCACCCGGCCCGCCGCTGTCGAACTCAAGCATTAGCCGGGCATCTGGTGTTTCCGCGCGCCAGCTGATCCGAGTGGCCTGATCTGTGCGTAGAACTATCTTGCGCCCATTTACCGTGACATTATCCAGTTCGTGGGATGCCGTGACTCGCATCGCCATCAGGCGCGGGGCTGTTGCGCTGGTCATGCTTAGGACCGTCCTGTCGTCGCCCTCCGCAAGTATAAACTTCGGTGGAGGCAAAGCAGCAGGAGGGGCTTGCACTGCCTGCCATTTGATGTTGTCGAACCCGGCAGGGCTCAGTTTTTTAGCTTCCCCACCCGGCAATTGTTTTGCGGTCGAACCAGTTGCCCAATAGCTTTTGCCGGTGCGAAACTCGCTATAATGAAATAGGTCGCCCGGTTTTGGATGGCGCGGCGAAAAGCTGGTTGAAACCGCAAAATACACCATGCCAAGGCCTGCCAGCCCAATCAGACCTGCACCGGCAACCCGCGAGCGTTGGACACTGCCGAACGCCATGATGACTGGTGCAATCAAGGCTATGGCAAAAGGGATGATGAGCGCGACGGGCGCTGGCGTTTCCGGTGCGACCGAGACATAGGTGGTTATCACCCCGGCGAGCAGCAATGCGCCCCACACACCCCCGATAACCGCACTGCCGTAAATCACGACCGGCGATTGGAGACCAACGCGCGCCGCCAGAAACAGGAACAGTGCGCCGATCAGCGCTCCCCAGTCGAACAGCCAGGCAGCCCCCTGCATCCATATCTGCGCCGCCAGCGCGCCAAACAACATCAGGATGACCGCGCCTGTCCACATGGCAACGCGCGGCCTTGCCAGCAGAACGGCACCCGACGCGAGCGCAACGTATATCCAAAGCGCGTTGTCCATCTCGTTGATTCGCTCACGCATCGGGATCATTCCCGCTCCATAGGCCCAGTTAGCGACGATGTGGCTAAAGGCTCCGACTGCAGCCATCAGACCTAACACGCCAACCGTGCCGCCCAACGCTTGCCGCCAGCCGACGCCGATCCGCCCGACGCGCGCCGTGGCTAGAAGCACGAACCCTGCACCCAACAGCAGCCAGCCACCCCACGCTGGATATCGCACCACCAACAGACCAAAAAAGTCGAAATAGGCCGCCTCCCCCGTCTTCGCAGGAAGCGTTGGAGCAAACGCCAGCGCCCGCGTCGTCGTCAGTGCAAAATTTCCGAGATGCTGCATGGCCGCCGGATCGATATTCTCGATATTGTCCGTCGGCATATGATAATCATACAGCCCATCGATATAGGCCGCGTTGATGCCGGTGATGCCTTTCGCTAGTGGCACCGACAGGTCGGTATCGTTGGGTAGCAACCGGTAGACATCGCCTGCCAGACTGTTGCCCGTCGGCCCGGCAGCGTTTTTGGCCCATAGGTCTATAAGTTCAGCGTTGCCCGGCGAAGTCTGGAACGTGAACGCTCGGCCTCTTGAGCCCCGTGCTTCGACATTGATCACCGCGCCGATCCGCTCCGCCAGCCTGTGCCGGGTGAAAAACTCTTGCGCCCCGATCAGGCCAAGCTCCTCGGCATCGGTGAAAAGAAATACGACATCCCGGACCGGTTCGGGCCCCGCGCTGAGTACTCGCGCGGTTTCGACCAGCGCAGCGACCCCTGCCGCATCGTCCGACGCGCCATTCGCCCACGGCGCTGTGTCGATATGCGCCATCACAGCCACCGTCTTGGCCGAACGATTCCGTCCGGGGAGTACCGCAATGATGTTTTCATAGGGCGAAACGCTGACCGCACCCTTGCGTCGCGCATCGAAATTTGCCTGCCGTACGCCTATTCCTGCCTGCCGATCGACCTCAAGTCCAAGCGACGCCATCTGCGCAGCAATCCAGTCGCGCGCTCTGGCGTTCCCTACCGATCCAACCGGCCGAGGCTCGCGCGCGATTGCGTCCAGCGTCCGCTGCGCTTCGGCAAGCGAATAGCCCGTGCTATCGTCACCCGACGGCGGTATTCGCGAAGTCACCGCCAGCATGACAGCCAGTGCGACGACAACCGGCAGCAACAGCAAATTGCGCATTACAAGACCTCCGTGCCGCCTTGCTATGCACAAGGGTCAAGGAAGGCCAGCCCTAATGACGTCGTTGCTAGCGTGGACGCCAAAACAATATGCATTACGTATTGAATTGTTTTGGAAAGTCATGCTTGATACATCTCGCGGGCTGTACTTTGCACGGCCAATTCGCTAGAAAATTCATTTATGACCAGCTCGGATTACTCAAGGAACACGTTCCGGGACGGCGGCGAGATGGGCGCAGTGATGCTGGCGCATGACTGGTCGACATCGCCGTTGGGGCAGCCGGGCGATTGGCCATCTGCGCTGCGATCGGTGGTCAGCCTGATGCTCGGATCAGGCTTCCCGATGTTTGTTGCTTGGGGCGACGAGCTTGGGTTCCTGTACAACGACGCCTATTCGGTCATGCTGGGCGGAAAGCATCCAGCCGCATTGGGGGCAAGGTTTAAGGACATTTGGGCGGAAATTTGGGACGACATCGAACCTATGGTCGACGCGGCGCTGGGAGGGCAGCCAACCTATTTTGAAAACCACCCACTGATCATGCACCGGAAAGGCTATGACGAGGAAACCTGGTTTACCTTTTCCTATTCGCCTGTGCGTGACGACCAGGGACAGGTTGTCGGCATGTATTGCTGCGCAACCGAAACGACCCATCATGTGCTGGCCCAGCGACGGTCCGATTTCCGACTAAAGCTGAATGCACAAATGCGCAAAGCGGTAACGAGCCGTGAGGCGATCGACATCGGCTGCACATTGCTTGGCGAACAGATCAACGCCGCGCTTTGCGTATTCGGTGAAATCGAAAACGATAGTTATAACGTTGTCAGAAACGAATGGAATTCCGGAACCACTTCGGTGATCGGCAGATATGCGCTCGCGGATTATGGAGCTGACCGGGTCGCCGATCTGCTTTCGGGGCGTCCGATTATGGTCAGCGACGTTAGCATCGACCCACGAACCGCAAATACGGTTGCTGAAGAAAATTACAAGGCGCTGGGCTGTCGTGCGTCGCTTGATGTGCCGCTTGTGCGTGGCGGGAAAGTGCTTGCGCTTTTCACCACTGGTATGGCTGAGCCGCACCGCTGGTCCGACGACGAGGTGGCGCTCGCCCTAGAAACGGTCGATATGATGTGGCAAGCTGCGGAGCGCGCTCGCGCTGAAGCAAAAATTGTCGAAAGCGAAGAACGGTTCCGGGCAATGGCCGACAATGCGCCCGTTGTCGTCTGGGTTACCGACGAGGATGGCAATTGCACCTACATCAACCGCATCTGGTGCGAAACGACTGGGCAATCGCCGGAAAAAGCGCGGGGGCGGGGCTGGCTTGAGGCCACCCATCCCGATGACCGTGAGATGGCCGGGGAGATCTTTCAGGAAGCCAATGTCGGGCACCAGCCGTTCCGAATCGAATACCGGCTTCGCCAGGCCAACGGATCCTATCGCTGGGCGATTGATGCCGCCGCTCCGCGATTTGACGAGGATGGCAAATTTTTGGGATATATCGGCTCGGTTCTCGACATTGATGAAACAATGCAGGCTCAACAGCGCCTGGCAGAGAGCGAAGCGCGGTACCGCACATTGTTCGACAGTATCGATGAGGGTTTTTGCATCCTCGAATTGATCGAAGGGCCTGATGGAGAGCTAGACGATTACGTGCATATCGAGGCCAACCCCGCTTACAGCGCCAACGCCGGCATTGCCGATGTCGTGGGCAAATATGCACGGGACGTTTTGGGACACGAGGCAGACGAATGGATCGCCGTTTTCCGTCGGGTGTTGCTGACCGGAGAGTCGGTGCACTTCGAACGCGAGCTGGAGACAACCGGTCGCCACCTAGAACTATCCGCCTTCCGCGTGGAGCCGCCGGAAAAGCGGCAGGTCGCGGTGCTGTTCAAGGACGTCACGTCACGCAAGGCCGCTGAACAGGAACTCGTCGCGCTGAACAATGAATTGACCTCCCGCGTCGAAAAGGCGGTTGCCGAACGTGCGACTGCAATGGCGCAGTTGCATGAAGCCCAGAAGCTTGAGACTATCGGCCATCTGACCGGCGGTGTCGCACATGACTTCAACAACCTGCTTACGCCAATCGTCGGCGCGCTGGACATATTGTCGCGTCGCAGTGATCTGGATGACCGGACCAAAATGCTCATCGATGGCGGGAGCCAGGCTGCTGAGAAAGCGCGGACGCTGGTCCAGCGATTGCTCGCCTTCTCGCGCCGTCAGAAGCTGACCAACGAGCCTGTCGACATCTGTCGGGTCGTCAAAGGCATGTCCGATTTGATCGCGCGATCTATCGGCCCGCAAATAAAGCTGAATGTTGGTTGCCCGACCGACCAGCATATCGCCTTAGTCGACCCGAACCAGCTCGAGCTCGCTCTGCTGAACCTCGCGGTCAATGCCCGCGATGCCATGCCCAATGGCGGCAGTCTCGACATGATTGTCCATGCCGTCGCTGCAAATGCAAAACCCGGTCTGGCGGACGGCGATTATATCTGCGTGCAAGTCACCGACACTGGCGAAGGGATGGATGAAGAAACGCAACGCCGTGCGATCGAGCCGTTTTTTACCACCAAGGGCGTCGGCCACGGCACCGGCCTTGGCCTGTCGTCAGTTCACGGCCTCGCAGCGCAATCCAATGGTTTGTTCGAACTGGAAAGCGAACCTGGCAAGGGCACCACTGCAAGACTGTGGCTGCCCGCCTCGGTTGAAGTGGTGGCAGAGGCCGAAGAGAAGCTCATCGCCGCGGCGCAGCCTAGCTTATCCACCCAGCAGACCTTGCTGCTCGTCGACGATGAAGTGCTCGTCCGTATGGGCACTGCGCATATGCTGCAGGACATCGGATATCAGGTCATCGAGGCTTCCTCCGCCCGGCAGGCGCTTCAGCTGCTAGAGACCGACCAGCATTTCGACGCGCTGGTGACCGATTATGCTATGCCCAACATGTCCGGTGCCGAACTCGCCGAGCGCGCGGCCAAATTGCGCCCGGGGCTGAAGATGCTGCTGGTGACCGGCTACGCCTCGTTCGACCAACAGGCGGCCATCGAACTTCCCCGGCTAGAAAAGCCCTTCGGCCAGGACGAGCTGGCCGCCGCCGTATCGGACCTGCTGGCCCGAGCATAAACTAGACCATATTCGAACACATTTACACACCGTGGCGGAGCCGATTTTGTTTTCTGGCAAGGCGCGAGGAGGACGCGATGCTTTTGCATCGTAACCGACGAGCGACGATGCCAGAGAGCAAAATCGACCCGCCCTTACAGGGTGGTTCTAGGAGCAGTGCAACGAAAAAGGGGCCGCCGAAGCGACCCCTTTCCTCTCCTGTCCTTCGACCCTTCGACAAGCTCAGGGCTCAGGATGAACGGCCTGCGACCGTTCACCGCGATATTCAGTCTTTCAAAAATGCAGGAACGTGGTCGGGGTTGCCGCCGCCTTCTCCGCCATTTCCGCCTTCGTTGCGCTCTGGACGCGGGCCGCGGTCACGGCCTCCGTCCCGGCGCGGTCCACGATCGCCGCGGCCTTCGCCTCGACCACCGCCGCCGCCTTCACGGCGAGGTCCACGGTCGGGACGATCACCGCGTGGACGTTCTTCGCGTGGGGGGCGAGTGTCTTCCAACTCGGCGCCGGTTTCCTGATCAACGACGCGCATCGACAGGCGAACCTTGCCGCGCTGGTCGATTTCGAGGACCTTGACCTTGACTTCCTGACCTTCGGACAAGACGTCGCTGACCTTTTCAACTCGTTCATTGGCGATTTCGGAGACGTGCACCAGGCCGTCCTTGCCGCCCATGAAGTTCACAAACGCGCCAAAATCTACCATGTTGACGACCTTGCCGTCATAGATCTTGCCGACTTCTGCTTCTTCGACGATGCCCGAAATCCACTTGCGTGCGGCGTCGATTTGGCTTGGATCGCTTGACGAAATCTTGATCAGGCCTTCATCGTCGATGTCGACCTTTGCGCCGGTTGTCGCGACGATTTCGCGAATGACCTTGCCGCCGGTGCCGATGATGTCGCGGATCTTCGCCTTGTCGATCTGCATCGTTTCAATTCGCGGTGCAAATTCGGAGAGTTCGCCGCGAGCTTCGCCAAGTGCCTTTGCCATTTCACCAAGGATATGCGCACGGCCTTCCTTGGCTTGGTTTAGCGCGGCTTCAAAGATTTCGCGGGTGATGCCGGCAATCTTGATGTCCATCTGCATCGTGGTGATGCCTTCGGACGTGCCAGCTACCTTGAAATCCATGTCGCCGAGATGGTCTTCATCACCCAATATGTCGCTGAGGATCGCAAAATCTTTGCCTTCGAGGATGAGGCCCATGGCAATGCCCGAAACGGGGCGCTTGATGGGGACGCCGGCGTCCATCATTGCAAGCGAGCCACCGCAGACCGATGCCATCGACGACGAGCCGTTCGACTCGGTGATGTCGCTGGTGATGCGGATCGTGTACGGGAAGTCTTCCTTGCTTGGCAGTACCGCGTGGAGCGCGCGCCAGGCGAGCTTGCCATGACCGATGTCGCGGCGGCTTGGAGCGCCGAAACGGCCAACTTCGCCAACGCTGTACGGCGGGAAGTTATAGTGCAGCATGAACTGTTCATAATGCAAGCCGCCGAGGCCATCGATCATCTGCTCTGCGTCCTTGGTGCCCAAGGTGCAGGTTGCGATGGTCTGCGTTTCGCCGCGGGTAAACAGCGCCGAGCCGTGCGCGCGTGGCAAAAAGTGGGTTTCGCCGAGGATCGGACGGATCTGCGAGGTCGTGCGTCCATCGATGCGGGTACCGTCCTTCAGGATGGCGCCGCGAACGATTTCAGCCTCGAGCTTCTTCATCAGCTTGCCGGCGGCCAGCTGGTCCTGCGGGCTTGCGTCGGTGAAGGCTTCCTTCGCCTTGGCGCGTGCGTCGTTCAGCAAGTTGCTGCGGGCCGATTTGTCGGTGGTCTTGTAGGCGGCGGCGATGTCCTTGCCGATCAGCTTCTTGAGCTTGTCCTTAGCGGCGGAAAGGTCGGCCTGTTCGGCCATTGCCCAAGGTTCCTTGGCGGCTTGTTCAGCCAACTTGATGATCGCCTTGACGACTTCCTTACACGCATCATGCGCAAACAGGACGGCGCCGAGCATGATTTCTTCCGAAAGCTCATTCGCTTCGGATTCGACCATCATCACCGCGTCGTAGGTTGCCGCAACGACGAGGTCGAGATCGCCTTCGGCAACCTGTTCGTCCGTGGGATTCAAGATATATTCGCCGTTAAGATACCCAACGCGCGCTGCGCCGATGGGACCCATAAACGGAACGCCCGAAATCGTCATCGCAGCAGACGCGGCTACCAGAGCCAGAATGTCAGGCTCATTATGGCCGTCATACGACAGAACCTGCGCAATCGCATTAATTTCGTTGTAAAAGCCTTCAGGGAAAAGCGGACGCAGTGGACGGTCGATGAGACGCGAAACCAGAGTTTCCTTCTCTGTAGCACCGCGTTCGCGCTTGAAAAAGCCACCGGGAATGCGGCCGGCGGCAGAATATTTTTCCTGATAGTGAACGGTTAGCGGGAAGAAATCCTGGCCTTCCTTCACCGACTTTGCAGCGGTAACCGCGCAAAGCACCACGGTTTCGCCGAGCGACGCCATGACAGCGCCGTCGGCCTGACGGGCAACCTTGCCCGTTTCGAGAGTGAGGGTTTGTCCGCCCAACTCGATTGATACAGTTTTCGTGTTAAACATTTTATTTCCTTTGACCCGCATGCCCTATGCGATGCGGGGCCTCAATTGAGCGGATGATCCGATCCGCAAACGGTTGGGGCATTTTGAGCCCCTATGGCAGTCCAGCCTCATTGCCGGACGACCCCATGCAAAAAGCGGCCCCGATTGAAGCCGCTTTGTGAATTTATTTACGAAGACCGAGCTTCGCGATGAGGGCGGCATAACGCTCGCCGTCGATTTTCTTGAGATAGTCCAGAAGCGAACGACGCTTGTTCACCATCATCAAAAGGCCACGACGCGAATGATTGTCCTTGTGGTGAGCTTTGAAATGGTCGGTCAAAGCGTTGATACGGTCGGTGAGAATTGCAACCTGCACTTCGGGCGATCCGGTATCATTTGCTTCGCGAGCATGTTCTTTAATAACTTCGGCTTTGCGTTCAGCAGTAATCGTCATGTTTTTCCTTCGAACATCATGATGTTATAAGTTAAAGCCACGGACGGTTTTTAGCATCCCGTCGATGTTCTCCACCAGTGCCAAAGGCCGCAAATCTGCGCCCCTCGCCCAATGTAGCCCATCTTTCATGGCAATCCCGGTCAAGACGCGGCCCTGTTGGACTGCCCTTGCCTGTTCCGGGGAGAGATCTAGAGCCGGGATGTCGACCAGCCCTGCCTCTATCGGCAAGATAATGTCTTCTCGCGGCGCGCCATGACCGAATGCGTTGAGTTTGTCCAGCGAAATCGCGTTTTCTAGGGTGAACGGCCCGGCGCGGGTGCGGCGCAGCATAGTTACGTGGCCGACGGTGCCGACGGCCTTAGCGATGTCCCTCGCCAGCGACCGGATATATGTGCCCTTTGCGACATCAGCGCTAAGCGTGATCTCGTCCACGACGTCCTCCGCGTCTTCGCGTCTTCGCGCGAACAAAACCGCTTCTTGCTTGCGCGAAGACGCGAAGACGCGAAGAGAATATATGCTCACGCTGCGCGCTTTCATCTCAACGTCTTCGCCTGCCCTTGCCCGGTCATAAGCGCGTTTGCCGTCGATCTTTATTGCCGAATAGGCAGGCGGGATTTGTTCGATCGGCCCTGTAAACTGGGGAAGCACAGCTTCGATTTCTGACAGTGAAGGGCGATGCTCCGAAGTTGCGACGATCTCTCCCTCCGCATCCAGTCCGCTGGTTTCAGTGCCAAAGGAAATACTGAAGTCATACGTCTTTGACGCATCCAGCATCCGCCCGCACAGCTTGGTCGCCTCACCCAAAGCTATCGGCAACACCCCCGTCGCCAGCGGATCGAGCGTGCCGCCATGTCCGACCTTGACCTTGCCAAAGCCCGCCTCGCGCAGATTCCGCTTTACCGCCGCGACGGCCTGCGTCGAGCCGAGCCCTATTGGCTTGTCGAGGTTGATCCAGCCATGCACGCGCTATGTTATCGCCCGGCCCCGGCAGAAGCAGCTCGAGCTTCCATGAAATGCTTGCGGCACATCGCGACATAGCGGTCATCGCCGCCGATTTCGGTCTGCGCGCCGTCGATTACTGCTTTGCCGAGTTCATCAACACGCAGGTTCATCGTCGCTTTGCGCCCGCAATCGCACACGCCTTTTAGTTCTACCAGACTGTCGGCAATGCCGAGTAACGCCGCCGAACCCGGAAACAACTCACCCTGAAAATCGGTGCGCAAACCATAGCAGACGACCGGAATACCAGCTTTGTCGGCCAAAAGCGCGCATTGCCACGCTTGCTCTTTGGAAAGAAACTGCGCCTCGTCGATCAACACGCATGCCAGCGGCGTTTCGTGATGCCGTTCAAGCACCGTTGCCTCAATATCGGTTGAAGCTTCAAACCGGCTTGCGTCGCCAGCCAAACCGATCCGCGAACTGATGGCCCCAAATCCCGGACGGTCGTCCAGAGCGGCCGTCCAGAGCATGACTTTCATGCCCCGCTCGCCGTAATTGAACGCAGCCTGGAGCAATGTCGAAGACTTGCCCGCGTTCATTGAAGCGTAGTAGAAATACAGCTTCGCCATCAGTCGTCGCTATCGGTCAGATCCTGCTGAACCTTTGGCTGAGCCAGCAATTCTTCAATCTTTGTTGCCTCGTCAAAGCTGTCATCGGCGAGGAACTTCAGCTTCGCCGCATATTTCATGCTCACCCGCGAGGCTACTTCCTTCTGGAAAAACGCCGTGTTGGTTCGCAATGCCTTCAACACGACTTCCTCATTCGCACCAAGCAGCGGCTTAATGAAAGCAGTCGCATGGCGCAGATCGGGCGACATCCGCACTTCGGTTACGCTGACGCTATGGCTGTTGAGGACATCATCATGCACCTCGTCGCGGGCGAGCAATTCGGACAGGATATGCCGGAACTGTTCGCCTACACGAAGCAGGCGGACGGACCGCCCTTCAGGACCAGTGTCGTTATGCTTGGCCATAAAGCTCCCCTCTCAGGATCGAGCTAAGTTCACAACGTCCGTTCACGCTCCTCGACCTCGAAGACTTCGAGCATATCGCCTGCCTTGACGTCGTTGGTGTCGGCCAGAACAACACCACATTCAAGGCCCGCGCGGATTTCGTCGACATTGTCCTTGAAGCGGCGAAGCGAGGCGATTGTAGTTTTCGAAACGATAACGTCCTCGCGGGTAAGGCGAGCAAACAGGCCTTTCTTGATGACACCTTCGGTGACCAGCAAACCTGCGGCCTTATCGCGCTTGCCCGATTTGAACACGTCCTTGACCTCGGCGCGTCCGACGACGGTTTCGATGATTTCCGGTCCAAGCTCGCCCGCCATTTCCTTGGCAATGTCGGCAGTCAGGTGATAGATCACATCGAAATATTTGAGGCGGACGCCGTCACGCTTGGCGAGCGCCGCCGCCTTGCTGTTCGGACGAACGTTGAAACCGATGAGCGGCGCATTCGACGCCGCTGCGAGCAGCATGTCGGATTCGGTAATACCGCCCACGCCGGCCAGCAACACGCGGACCTTGATATCGTCAGTCGAGATATTGTTGAGCGCGGTAACGATTGCTTCGACCGAACCCTGGACGTCGCCTTTAATGACCACCGGATATTCCATCGCGCGGGTTGCCGACAATTGGTCGAAAAGATTTTCGAGGTTCGGTGCTTCCTGCGTCGTGCGGGCCTTGGTCGACTGTTCCTTGCGGTACAGCGCAACTTCGCGCGCGCGCGCTTCGTTCTCGACAACAGTCAGAACGTCGCCTGCCGATGGCACGCCGGTCAGACCAAGCACTTCAACCGGCATCGCGGGACCAGCGGAAGGAACCTGCTGGCCTTTATCGTTGATGATCGCGCGGACCTTGCCGCTTTCGGCACCGACAACAAAAATATCGCCGCGCTTCAGCGTACCACGTTTTACGAGTACCGTTGCAACAGCGCCGCGACCCTTATCGAGCTGCGCCTCGACTACGACGGCTTCTGCCGCACGGTCTGGATTGGCCTTTAGCTCCATCAATTCGGCTTGCAGCGCGAGCTTGTCGAGCAGGTCGTCGAGACCGGTTTTCTTGAGCGCCGACACTTCGACATCCTGAACATCACCGCCCATTTTCTCGACGATAACCTCGTGCTCAAGCAGGCGCTCGCGCACCTTTTGCGGGTTCGCACCTTCTTTGTCGATCTTGTTGATCGCAACAATCATCGGCACACCGGCTGCCTTGGCATGTTTAATTGCCTCGATCGTCTGCGGCATCAGCCCGTCATCGGCGGCGACCACCAGGATCACTATATCGGTGACAGACGCACCACGTTGGCGCATTTGCGTGAAGGCTTCATGACCCGGCGTGTCCAGGAAAGTGATAAGCGAGCCATCCTTTGCCTTCACCTGATACGCACCGATATGCTGGGTAATCCCTCCCGCTTCGCCCGATACGACATTGGCACCGCGCAAGGCGTCGAGCAAGGAGGTCTTGCCGTGATCGACATGGCCCATCACGGTCACGACCGGCGCGCGCGGCTTCAGTGTTTCGGGCGCATCGACGTCGTCGTCATGCGCGATATCCACGTCGGAATCGGCGACACGAACGATATTGTGGCCAAACTCTTCGATAAGCAGCTCGGCGGTATCCTGGTCAATGCTATCAGTGCTGGCCGACGGTTGTCCCATCCGGAACAGAGCCTTGACCAAGTCGTTGGTCTTTTCGGCCATACGGTTGGCGAGTTCCGCAACCGTAATGGTTTCGGGGACGGTGACGTCGCGCGCCTGCTTGGGCTGCGCCTGACGGTTGCCACCGCCATGCAGCCGCTTTTCCTTTTCGCGGGCGCGTTTCAGCGCCGCGAGGGAACGCGCACGCGCGCCGTCATCGCCTTCGAGTGCACGGGTTACCGTCAGCTTGCCCGATTGGCGGCGGTCGTCGGCTGCGCCACGGGCCGGGCGATGCGGTGCCTTCTTGGCTTCTTCACGCTCACGTTCGGGGCGCTTTGGCGCTTCGACCGGGGTAAAGCGGCGCGGCGCGGGGGCCGCACCGTCCTTATTGGTTTCTTCGGCGAGTGGTTCGAATGTTTCAGGCTCAACCGGCGCTGCGGCGGCAGGCGGTGGTGGCGGGGGTGCAGCAGCTTCTTCACGATTGGCCTGCGCTCGTTGTTTCTCTGCTTCGCTGCGCTCAGCGCGCTGTTGGGCTTCGCGACGGCTGCTTTCTTCCAGCACAGAAAGGCGCGCCTCTTCCGCTTCACGCAGCAACTTGGCCTGACGCTCCTGACGGCTCAGACCGTCATCAATCGGCGGCTTGCGCACGGGTGCTGGCGCTGCAACCGGTGCTGCGGCAGGAGGTGGGGGCGGAGGCGGAGCCACAACTTCGGGCTCGGCGACAAAACCAGGCTTGCCGACAAGCTTCTTGCGCTTCACCTCGACGACAACCTTATTGGTGCGGCCGTGGCTGAAGGTCTGTTTGACTTCGCCGGATTCGAGCGAGCGGCTCAAGGTGAGCGGCTTGCGCGTCAATGTCGGCTTATTATTGGTATCATCACTCATCGAAACAGAACCGTCCTTACTCAATCAATAGCGGAGATGTCAGTGTCAGCGCCCCGCTGCTCCGGAGCAATGCTTCCGGAATCGAGGGGCGCATTACTGCATCCTTTGAAATTTAGCCAGCGTCCAAGATGGTGCATCACCCTGTCGGCTGCTTTTTGGTCGATCAGCGCAACATGCACGGCATTTTGCCGCCCAAGCGCCGCCGATATCGCGTCGCGGTCAACGGGTAGCTTGATGCCACCCTTGCCGCTGCCTTCTTGCTCTTCGCCGACGCGCCACGCCTGATCGCGCTTGCCACTCCCATCGGCGCTGGCGTCGGATGCGTGGAGTAAGAGCTTGACCTGACCGCTGCGCGATGCAGCGTCGATCTTTTCTGCTCCCAAGATAAGATGCCCTGCCCTCGCTTCCAAGCCCAGGCGATCGAGAAATGCCTTTTCGAGCCCGCGTTCGATGCGCCCCGACAGGTCGTCAATCACTTCGATCTTGTCGGTCTTGAACGCGCGGCGCAGTAGCCCCGCAAGCTTACCCTTGGACTGCGCCTTGGTCAGCTCTTCGGAATTGACGCCAATCCACGCACCACGACCGGGAGCCTTGGCGAAGATATCGGGCGCGACGCTGCCGTCCGGGCCGAGCGCAAGCCGGATGAACTGGGCGCGTGTCCCATGCTCACCTGACAATATGCACTTCCTTAAAGGGGAGTGTTGGTTCTCATTGGGAGGTGTCCGCGGCAATGGCGTCCTCCTCTTCAAACCAGTGCGCGCGAGCGGCCATGATGATCTCATTGCCCTGCTCTTCGGACAGACCATAGACTGCCAAGATACCCGCCTTGTCTTCGGTGCGATTGCGGCGGACTTCACGGTCGCTGCGCTCGTTGCGGCGTGGCTCACGGGCTTTCTGGATCAGCTCATCGGTGGCAAGGTCGGCCAGATCGTCCAGCGTCTTGATGCCTGCCTTGCCAAGCGTGACCAGCATCGCTTCGGTCAGCACGGGTAGTTCGGCCAGCGCATCTTCGACGCCCAGTTCGCGGCGTTCGGCGCGATTTGCTTCTTCGCGGCGGTCCAGCGCTTCCTGTGCGCGGTTCTGCAATTCTTCGGCAAGACCCTCGTCGAAACCTTCGATCGTAGCAATTTCCGCCGGATCGACATAAGCGACTTCTTCAAGCTCACTGAAGCCCTCGGCCACCAGCAATTGCGCCAGCGTTTCGTCAACGTCGAGTTCCTGCTGGAACATTTCGGAACGCTCAACGAATTCCTTCTGTCGCTTCTCGCTCGATTCCTGCTCGGTCATAATGTCGATACCGCGGCCAGTAAGCTGCGATGCCAGACGAACATTCTGGCCGCGACGACCGATGGCGAGGCTCAGCTGATCGTCGGGAACGACAACTTCGATGCGGCCTTCTTCTTCGTCGATAACGACGCGGCTGACCGTTGCCGGTTGCAGCGCGTTGACGATGAAGGTTGCGGTGTCTTCGGACCAGGGAATTATGTCGATTTTTTCGCCCTGCATTTCCTGCACGACGGCCTGAACGCGGCTACCCTTCATGCCGACGCAGGCGCCAACGGGGTCAATCGAGCTATCATAGCTGATCACGCCGATCTTGGCGCGGCTGCCGGGGTCACGCGCAGCGGCCTTGATTTCAATCACGCCGTCGTAAATTTCGGGCACTTCCTGTGCGAACAATTTCTTCATGAAATCAGGATGCGCACGGCTTAGCAAGATTTGCGGGCCGCGATTTTCGCGCTGCACTTTCATGATCAGCGCACGGACACGGTCGCCGTTGCGGACGACTTCGCGCGGGATTTGCTGGTCGCGGCGGATAACGCCTTCGGCGCGGCCAAGGTCGACGACGACATGGCCAAACTCGACCGACTTGACGACGCCGGTGATGATTTCGCCGGTGCGGTCCTTGAACTCTTCAAACTGGCGCTCGCGCTCTGCGTCACGGACCTTCTGGAAGATCACCTGCTTAGCGGACTGTGCATCGATGCGGCCCAGATCAACGGCGGGCAGCGGATCGACGATGAAGTCGCCAATCACGGCACCCTTTTGCAGCTTCTCGGCCTGCTTAAGGTCGACCTGCTTGAAATAATCCTCAACTTCTTCGACGACCTCGACAACGCGCCACAGGCGAAGGTCGCCGGTCTGCGTATCGAGCTTCGCACGAATATCGTTCTCTGCGCCATAACGCGCACGGGCAGCGCGCTGGATAGCCTCTTCCAATGCTTCGACGACAATCGCCTTGTCGATCATTTTCTCGGTGGCGACCGCATTCGCGATTGCAAGCAATTCAGCCTTGTTGGCGGCAATTGAACTAGCCATTGTCTTCTTCCTGTTGATCGTCGTGGATGGGTTCGGCCTCTATGTCGTCGGCCCCATCGGTGTTGATGGGCGCAGTTGACGCAATCAGGCGGTCTGTCAAGAGCAGCTTGGCGCTGCCGAGGTTTGAAAAGGCGAAGGTCAGGCGGCCCGATTTGCGATCGTCCACCGAGATCGTCTCGCCGTCGACACCGACAATGTCGCCGCGGATATTGCGGCGGCCGTCCATTGGCTCGGCGAGTTCGACCTTCACTTCATGCCCCGCCCAGTCAGTAAAATCGGCAAGCCGCGTTAGCGGACGGTCGATGCCGGGTGAGCTGACTTCAAGGCGGTAGGCTTCTTCGATTGGGTCGATCTCGTCGAATTTATCGGAAATACGGTGAGATAGCGCAGCGCAATCATCGATGCCGAGTTGCCTCGTATCTGGACGTTCGGCCATCACCTGCAACGTCGGCTCGTCGCTACCCTGCCCGCCGGTTTCAAACCAAGCCACGCGCACCAAGGCAAAACCGAGCGCCTCGGCTTCGGATGCAATCAACGCGGTCAATTTGTCGAGGTCGGGCAAAGTCAGTCTTTCATGTGCAAAACAAAGCTTTTTGGTGCCGGCCCCGTTTGGCGCCAGCCCTTCCAAAGTTTCACGATGTAAGGATGACTGCTGTATATGCCTGGACAGCGCGTTATGCAAGAGGTCTTGCACACGGAACAAGCACAAAGCCATTTGCGTTTGCCACACCCTAGGAGCCGTCCCTATGAGAAAGCTGTCTTTCCTGATTACCGCATCGCTTATCGCTGCCGCCTGTCAGCCTGTCGCTACCGACGCCGCCCCCACTAGCAGCAGTGACAAGCCATTCGATGTGGCTGTAGTCGCCGATTTCGACGAACCCTGGGCTATGACATTTTTGCCGGGGAGCGGCGCTCCGATGACCAATACAGCGCTTGTCACGCAAAAGAAGGGCACTCTGTTAATGGTCGACACGGCAACCGGCAAAAGCACGCCGATAGCGGGCGTGCCGTCGGTTGCTTACGGCGGTCAGGGCGGCTTGGGCGACGTCATCGCTCATCCGGACTTTGCGGGTAATGGTTACATCTACCTAAGCTACGCCGAAGCTGGCGACGGCGGTTATGGCGCGGCAGTCGCCCGCGCTAAGCTTGAAATGAGCGATGACAAGCCGACTCTAACCGATGTGCAGGTAATCTGGCGGCAAGAGCCGAAGGTTTCGGGTCAGGGCCATTACGGCCATCGCCTTGCTTTCGGACCCGACGGAATGCTGTATATCAGTAGCGGCGACCGGCAGAAGTTTACGCCAGCGCAGGATCTAAACCAGAATCTGGGCAAGATCGTTCGCTTGACCGATGGCGGGATGGTGCCTTCCGACAATCCATTTTACGATCAGGGCCGCATCAAGTCGCAAGTCTGGTCATACGGCCACCGCAATCCCTTAGGTATCGCGTTCGATGCGCAAGGACGGCTATGGAATCAGGAAATGGGACCAGCGGGCGGGGACGAGCTGAACCTCGTCAAGAAAGCATTGAATTATGGTTATCCCGAAGTATCGAACGGCGATCATTATGACGGCCGCAATATTCCCGACCATGCGCCAGGCGACGGATTTGAAGCGCCAAAGGTTTTCTGGAACCCGGCAATTTCGCCCGGCGGTTTGATGATTTATTCCGGCGATATGTTCGCGGACTGGAAAGGCAGCGCTTTCATCGGCGGACTTGGGGCAAAGGCGCTGGTGCGCGTCAAGCTTGATGGCGAAAACGCGTCCAAGGCCGATCAATGGGATATGGACGCGCGAATTCGTGAGGTCGAACAGGGACCTGATGGAGCGATCTGGGTGCTCGAAGACGAGCGCGGAGGTTCTAAAGGGCGGTTGTTGAAGCTCACGCCAAAGAAGTAAACGACGGCCAGCAGCCCCGGCTTACCGCGCCGCCGTTACCGTCCCGGTCAGATCGGCCAAGAACGAACGCACACGCTTCGCATTCATACCAAGGTCGCTCACCCCGACCCGGCTGACCGAGCGCATGTCGACAACGCTGCCTTCGCCGGTATCGGTGGGCCGAACGCGCAAGACGACATCGTCATTGAACCGGAAAAACGCGCTCGTTTCGGTGGCTTCCAGCCTTCCTTCTTCGGGTAGCGCGACGGCAACGTCCCAGCCGCGATCCTTGGCGAGACGCTCCGCCTTGGCGATGACCGATGGCACAGGTTCGTTGATGCGGACCGACCGGATATCTCCATATTCTTGCTGGTGAACGACAACCCAGCGCTGCTGCGGGGTGAGCCCTTTCATATCGTCATCGTCGGCACCGGGAATATTGTCCCAATTGTCTGCGCGAAGCTGAAGCGTTTGAAAAGTCGGCGGATCGGCGAGATCGGTCGAAACATCGTGAATTGCTGGCACCGAAAGCGCCGAAATCAGAAATGTACCGACCCAGCCGACGTAGACCAATGCTGCCAGCATCCCGGCCCAGCGCCGTGTGCGCGGCGGCGGGGTAATCGCCTTGCGCGCCCGCCATTCGAATAATGCGCCAAAAAGCAGCGCGCCGATGCCAAGGAAGAACGACCAGGTTACGCCCTTGAGGCCGCTGGTATATTCCCAAAAACCCCAGCCGGTCCCCAGCGCGGAAATCAGTCCCCAAAGCAGCGCGCCGACGCCAGCAACCAACACCAGCGTGCCCGGGACATCGAATTTCCCGACCGCACCCGAAGCAGGGGATGGCGCAGATTGCGCGGCTTGCGATTGGACCTCAACCGGTTCTGGTGGAATTTCCTGTTCGCTCACAATCATTTCTCCCCGGCGCGAATGCATAAGCTGTGAGGCTAGTGCAAGTTCCCGACAAACGCAATTTAGCCGCTGAAAATTTGTGCGAGGAAATTACATTCAGTTGGACAAAGCAAAAACGCGCTGACAGGAGGCGGCGATGATCACTGACCCTGTCATGCAAAAGCGCGCGCGCCGCTTCGTCCTGCTGACTGTATTCATATATTCGGTCGGCTTTGGCATTATCATGCCCGTTTTGCCGGATCTCATTCGCGAACTCACCAATGTCAGCCTGTCGGAAGCAACGCGTATCGGCGCATGGATTGGCGCGGCTTATGGAATATTCCAGTTCCTCCTTGGGCCGCTGATGGGAAATCTCGGCGACCGGTTCGGCCGGCGACCCGTGTTTCTGGTTTCGCTATTCGGGTTCGGCGCAGATTTTCTCCTAATGGGCCTTGCGCCATCGATAATCTGGCTGTTCGTCGGGCGCTCGATCGCTGGTGGTTTTGGCGCGATTTTCGGACCGGCTAACGCAGCGATGGCAGATATGTCGGCTGCGGAAGACCGGGCCGCGAGTTTTGGCAAAGTCGGCGCAGCTTTCGGCCTTGGCTTTATAATGGGGCCGGCGCTTGGCGGATTGCTAGCCGAATATGGCACGCGGCTGCCGTTCTTCATTGCGGGCGGACTTGCCTTTGCCAACGGCATTTATGGCTACTTCGTTTTTCCCGAAACGATGGACATTGAGCGTCGGCGCCCGTTCGAATGGCGGCGCGCCAACCCGTTGGGGGCGTTGGCAAGCCTCGGCAAGATCAACGGCATATTGCCGGTGGCATTTGTCTATTTCGTCTGGGTCTGTTCGATCAACATCTACCCAGCATCCTGGGCGTTCTTCGCGAGAGCCCAGTTCGGATGGGATAGCAAGATGGTCGGCGTATCGCTGACCCTGGTTGGCGTTTCAATGGTGCTGTTCCAGACGTTCATCATCGGCAGGGCGGTCAAGCGCTTCGGCGAACGCCTGACCGCTCTGATCGGCATGGGCTTTGGCATCGCCAGCTATCTGGTCGTTGCATTTCTGACCAACGGTACAATCGCCCTGATGCTGAACGTCGTCAACGGCTTTGCCGGGATGGCGATGCCAGCGGTCAACGCTATGATGTCGATGCGAACGCCGCCAAATCAGCAAGGCGAATTGCAGGGGTTGACTGGAAGCATGTCGGCGCTGGCATTTCTGCTGGCGCAGCTCGGATACAATAACGCGCTCGCCTTTTTTACCTCGCCTGTTGCACCGGTTTACTTTCCAGGGGCGCCTTTCATCATGGCTGCGTGCTTCGGGGCGATGGCGCTGACGGCGCTATTGTTGGCTGCGCGCCGCGATGCACAGCCGGGGGTGGCATGACCGATGGTAGACCTCGTTTCCCTTGGCAGCGTCCGCGTTGACGACATCGAAAGACTACTCGACGACGCATTCGGGACTGACCGCTTTAAACGGACGGCCTATCTGTTACGACAGGGGATGCCGGTCATTCAGCATCTATCATTTGCCGCTACCGATGGCGGCTCGGTTGTGGGGAGTATCCAGTGCTGGCCGGTGGCGGTGGGAGAATGCCCGCTGATCCTCGTCGGTCCCGTCGCAGTCGCTTCCAACCGGCAGGGACAAGGCATCGGACATTTGCTGATGAACGCATCGCTCGCTGCAGTTCGGCCTGGTGATGCTCCGATGGCGATGATCGGCGACCCCGAATATTATGGCCGCTTTGGGTTCCATGCAGACCGCACCGGCGGTTGGACATTGCCCGGTCCTTGGGAGCCAAAGCGGATCTTGCTCTGCAATCCGAAAGGCGCTCCGCTTCCCGGTATCGGCGACCTCGGGCCACGGACAAGCCTTTGACGACTGGCGGCTTTCACCGTATCGCTTCGATATGCCTTATGAAGCGCCCGATCTTTCCAAATTAAGCCTCACCGAAATTGCCGAGCTAGCCGCCGCGCGCAAACTGCCGCCGGTGGAAAGCTGGGAACCTGAACATTCGGGCGATAGTGACATGCGGATCGCGGCAGACGGCAAATGGTATCACCAAGGCGGCGAGATCACGCGCCCCGCCATGATCCGCGCATTTTCGAGCCTTTTGCGCCGCGAGGTCGATGGCGGTTACTCGCTGGTCACGCCGCAGCAAAAACTTTCCATTGAAGTCGAAGACGCGCCGTTCATGGCTGTGGAGCTGCAAAACGACGGGACCGGCGCGGACCGCATGTTGGCATTCAGGCTCAACAGTGACGATTTGGTCGTGATCGGGCCGGAACATAAATTGGAATGGCGGGGCGTCCTGCCTTATCTGCATGTTCGGGGCGGGCTGTGGGCGAAATTGGCACGCCCGGTATATTATGAACTGGCCGAACTTGCGCTTGCTGAAAATCCCGAGAATCCGTCATTGTGGAGCGACGGCATCGAATTCAGGATGGGCACGCCTGCGTGAACTGGATCGACCGTATCGAAGCCGCGCTCGACCCGGCGCGAAGCATTCCGATTGAGGATGAGCGCTATCTTGGTGACGAGGTCCACCGCGCTGCCGCTGTGCTGATCCCGATCACCGACCGACCGGAGCCCGGCGTCATCCTGACCCAACGCCCCGAGTGGCTGCGCAGCCATGCTGGCCAGGTAGCCTTTCCCGGCGGCAAGGTCGACGAGGTTGACGCCGACGCCATCTCGGCTGCGCTCCGCGAAGCGAACGAGGAACTCAGCATCTGCCCTACCGAAGTGCGCGTGATTGGCGTCGCCGATACCTATTACTCGGGTAGCGGTTATCGGATCGAACCCGTTGTCGGCATTATCCCGCCCGACCTGCCTTTGCGGGCAAACCCAGAAGAAGTGGAAGACTGGTTCGAAGTCCCCCTCGCCTTCCTGCTTGACCCCGCCAATGCGTTGAAGAAAGAGGCGATGTGGAATGGGCAGCAGCGGGCATATTATGACATGCAATGGCAAGACCGGCGAATCTGGGGCGTTACTGCGGGTATCATCGCGAACCTCGCGCGGCGGTTGATGTGACTGCCGGAACATTACCCGATGCAGGATGGCAGAAGTCCGATGGGCTGAGACGCGTTATCGAGGCACTCCGCGATGAACACGGCGGCCCGCGCTATGTCGGCGGTGCGGTGCGTGACACGTTGCTTGGGTGTGAAGTGACCGATGTCGACCTTGCCACGACGCTGTTGCCAGAGACGGTGATCGACCGGTTGGAATCAGCGCGGATCAAAGCGGTCCCCACTGGTGTCGATCATGGCACGGTTACTGCGGTTGCCGACGGCAAGAATTACGAGATAACCACGCTTCGCCGTGACGTCGCGACCGACGGGCGGCGTGCGACAGTTGCATTCTCCACCGACTGGCGTGAGGATGCAGCGCGTCGCGACTTCACGTTCAACGCGCTTTATGCCGACCCGCACTCGGGCGAAATTTTCGACTATTTCGGTGGCCGTAATGATCTGGATGCCGGGATTGTGCGCTTCATAGGCGACGCTAGCGAGCGCATTGCCGAGGATTTCCTGCGCATATTGCGCTATTTTCGCTTTCTTGCGCGGTATGGAAAAGGCGACGTCGACGCCGAGGCGATCCGCGCCTGTGCGAAGGGCGCACACGGATTGACGGCGCTGTCGCGCGAGCGGATAGCCCAGGAATTGACCCGGTTACTGATGCTTGCCGACCCAGTCGCGTCGGTGAAATTGATGGTTGAGAACGGCATTTTCGCGCCATTCATGCCGGAGCTATCGCCGGGTGCGTTGAACGCCCTGCAACACCTCGTTCAGCGAGAGGCTTTGCACAACCAGCACGTTTCCCTCCCTGCGCGCTTGCTCACTTTGCTTCCTAAAGACGTGTTGGCTGTCGACCGCGTTGCCTCACGGTTGAAGCTTTCCAACCGCTTGCGCGACAGTATCGCCAAGCGGCTGAACGCGCCTCAACCGGTGCCTGAAAATATCCGGGCCACGGCATATCGAACGAGCATCGATTGCGCGCGCGACGTTGCGATGCTGTACGCGGAAGATACGGGTTTGCCCGCCTGCCTTGAAAAACTTCGTGAATGGGATATCCCTGAACTTGCCATCAAGGGCGGCGAACTGATCGCCCTTGGCCTGCCCGCCGGACCTTTGGTTGCCATGACGCTCCAGGCAGTCGAGGCCAAATGGATCGAAGAGGATTTCCCGGCGCACGACCGTCAGGCCGCAATAGCTCGTCAGCTTGTCGCAGACGCCCTATCGGCCAGCAAAAAGGCATAAGCTGCATCGCCGGTCATCGGGCGGGCATAATAATAGCCCTGCCCTACTGAGCAGCCGAGCCGACGAAGCACTTCGGAAATCTCTTCACTTTCAATGCCCTCCGCCGTCGTTTTCATGCCGAGCGCGCGGGCGAGGGACAGCACGGTGCGGACGATCGCCCGCTTGTCCTTGTCGACCATCATCTCGGACACGAAACTGCGATCGATTTTCAACACATCGATGGGGAGCTGCTGCAAATAAGCGAGGTTCGAATAGCCGGTGCCGAAATCGTCCATCGCCAGGTTGGCGTCGAGGTCTTTCAGCGAACTCAACAGCCGCTTTGCGCCGGCGGGATCATTTATGAACGCGCTCTCGGTCAGCTCAAGCGTCATGCGGTTGCCCGACACGTTGGCGGCGGATAACGCCGAAGACACTGCCTCGACCACATCGTCGCGCTGCATCTGAACCGCAGACATATTCACCGAAATGCGAAAGTCGGACCCTCCGTCTTTGCGCGCATCCCATTTTGCTATGGTTCGCGCCGCTTCTTCAAGCGCCCAGCGACCAAGCGGCACGATCAGTCCGCTTTCCTCCGCCACGGGAATGAAATCTACCGGTGAAATTGCGCCCATATCCGGGTGTTGCCAGCGGGCAAGTGCCTCAAAGCCGCTTAAAGAGCCGGTGTCGAGGTCGACCAGCGGCTGATAATGCAGTTCGAGTTCACCGCGGTGAAGCGCTTCGCGAAGGTCGGTTTCCATGCTGAACCGGCGGCGTGCAGTGTCTACCGAACCGAAAGTGTAAAGTTCAAAACCTTTGGTCAGCTTTGCCCGCTTCAGGGCAATTTGCGCGTGCCGCAACGTGTCCATAGGATCGTCGGCTCCGACATCACCCACCGCCGCCGCCACCGCACATTCGACCTGAATTTCAAGGTTCGACAAGCGGCACGGGTCGGCGAAAGCATCGGTGATGCGCTTGGCGATGCGCTCGACATCGTCCTGATCGTTGCCGAGGTGTACAAATAACGCAAATTCATTGCCGCCCAGACGGCACAATATCTCGTTGCTACGAAGCCGCGAATTGAGGCGACGCGCCACGGTGATGATCAATTCATCGCCCGCCATCGCGCCAAACGATTCATTGACCCGGCTGAAACGCGCCAGATCGATAAGGATGATGGCATAACGCGAAGTCGCCCCCGAAACGACTAGCGCATCGATGGCGGTTTCGACCTCTTCTTCGAAGCCGGTTCTGTTGCAAAACCCCGTCAGGCTGTCGCTCAGCATTTCCCGGCGCAGGTTGATGCGACTAATCGCCTCGGCTGTCCGGTCGACGATCGATAGCAGGAACAATGTTCCGCCGACGCCAAATCGCGCGATGCTGATCTCGAGTTCGCGCCGGTTGACCGGGTCGTCCGACTGCCAGCAGTCAAAATGGCTTTCGCGATCATTATCGACCATCGCGAAGACGCGCCCCGCCAGCGCCGCCATGTCCAACCCTAACTCGCGCTCGAATCCAAGCGCAAGATCGTCGAACTTTCGATTGTTGATAACATGGCGGACTTCATCGCCGTCGATTCGAAATATCGCGCCAGCTATAGGAAGCGAGGCCAACCAGCCAAATTCCACTTTCGGATCAGCAGGATGCAAGGCACGCCCATTGCCCGGCATGGCACTGACAGCCGAATTTTCAGCTATTTCGCGGCGACTTGTCGTTTTCATTGTGTCTCGGCTTAGAGGTCAATTGTAAAAAATCGTCACCCCTGTATGCCGAACAACAGGTTAATTTTTGGCTAGTTTTACGTTAATCAAAGCGATTGTTCCGCGGGAATCCTTGTGGTGGCAAGCGTCCGGCGGCCCCACGCGCGACGCGCCACAACGACATGTCGTTCTCGGTCCGGGTACGCCCGCTATCTCCGCCCATCGCCCAGCTTAGCCCCTCGCTCATCCGGAAACAGATGGCGTCGGCCAGCCCGCCATCCTTGTAGCGTTGCAGAGTGACGCCTTGGCCCTTCGCCATCTCGGGAATTTCGCTCATCGGGAACGCGACCAGTTTGCGGTTGTCGCCAACCACTGCAACATACTGGTCCTTTAACAAGGCGTCGTCGGCAGTTTCGGGAGGTGCAAGCCGCACAACCTTTAGTTTTGCGCCGGGTTTCAGCGTCACGACGCCTCTCCCCTTACGGGTTTCGGCGACAACGTCCGCCATTTTCGCAATAAAGCCCTTGCCCGTAGAGGCGGCTAGCAGCATCCGTCCGTTGGGCGTTACCGGAAACACCGACACAATATCGTTGCCTGCCTCGATATCGATCATCGACCCGACAGGCTCGCCAAAGCCGCGCGCGCCGGGGAGCTTGTCCGCGCCCAACGTGTAGAACCGTCCGTTCGCGGTCGCGATCAATATCTTGTCGGTGGTCTGCGTGTGAAAGGCAAAAGCGAGGCCGTCGCCTTCCTTGAACTTGTAGTCGGCCTTGGCGGAAAGGTCGGCATGACCCTTCATCGCCTTGATCCAACCGCGTTTCGACATGATCACCGTCACCGGCTCACGCTCGACAAATGCCTCCAGTGAAATTTCGCGCGCCTGCCCGGCTTCCTCAAGCGACGTGCGGCGGCGACCGAGATCGGTGTCCTCGGCATAGCCCTTGCGCAGCGCCGCGAGGTCTTTCTTCAGCCGGGTCTTCTGCCGCGCTGGGCTTTCGATCAGTTGAATCAGCCCTTCACGTTCGGCCCGCAACGTGTCGAGTTCGCGGCGGAGTTCCATTTCCTCGAGCTTGCGCAAAGACCGCAGCCGCATGTTGAGGATTGCCTCGGCCTGCCGGTCGTTAAGCTGGAATTCCTCCATCATCACGGGCTTGGGTTCATCCTCGGTGCGGATGATCTCGATGATGCGGTCGAGATTGAGATAGGCAATGATGTAGCCTTCAAGCAGCTCCAGCCTTGCGTCGATCTTCTCCAGCCGGTGCTGCGATTTGCGCACCAGGACCTCAAGTTGATGCCGCAGCCAGTGACGCAAAACTTCACCAATGCTCATCACCCGCGGCGTGCGCTCGGCATCGAGCACGTTCATGTTGAGCGAGAAGCGCGTTTCCAGATCGGTCAGCCGGAACAGCGCATTTTTCAGATCTTCGGGATCGACGTTGCGGCTTTTAGGCACCAGCACGATGCGGATCGCCTCGTCGCTCTCGTCTCGCACATCTTCGAGGATCGGCAATTTCTTGTCGGCAATCAATTGCGCGATCTGCTCGATCAGCTTGCCCTTTTGCACTTGATACGGAATTTCGGAGACGACGAGTTGCCAGGTGCCGCCAGATTGCTTCTCGACGCCAGTCGTTTCCCAACTGCCGTCGTCCAGCCGCCCGGTCGAAAACCGTGCCCGCACCCGCATCGCCCCGCGTCCTGAGGCGTAAGCGGCGCTAATGACCTCTTTGGCGTCTACCAGCACGCCGCCGGTGGCGAAGTCCGGCCCCTGCACAATCTCCATGATCTGCTCATGCGTTGCAGTTGGTTCGTCGATGAGCAGTGTGGCCGCATCGATAATCTCCGCAGCATTGTGCGAAGGAATGCTCGTCGCCATCCCGACTGCAATCCCGCTCGCGCCGTTTGCCAGCAGGTTCGGGAACAATCCCGGCATGACCTCGGGCTCTTCATCCTCGCCATTGTAGGTGGGGCGGAAATCGGTGCCGCTTTCATCTAGCCCGTTCATCAGCTCAATGGCGGTCTTGGTCAGCCGCGCCTCGGTATAGCGATAGGCCGCCGCGTTATCGCCGTCGATATTGCCGAAATTTCCCTGCCCATCGACCAAGGGGTAACGCAGCGAGAAGGTCTGCGCGAGCCGGACCATCGCGTCATACACCGACTGGTCGCCGTGCGGGTGATATTTACCGATGACATCGCCGACGACGCGCGCACATTTCTTGTAGCCCTGCGTCGGATCGAGCCGAAGCAGACGCATTGCCCAAAGCAGCCGGCGGTGGACCGGCTTCAAACCATCCCGCAGATCGGGCAACGAGCGCGCCGTAATCGTCGACATCGCATAGATCAGATACCGCTCCGACAGCGCAGCATCGAACGGTGCATCGACGATGGCATCGAACGGATCTTCGGGCGGTGGGGTGGCTACGGTGTCCGACATGACAGCCCGATAGCGGGCGACAGAGTCTTGGCAAAGCGCCGAATTCACCAATCCACAGATTTGTTATCGCAGCGGCGCTCTGCTAACGGCCACGCGACTCTACACCGTCACAGAAAGCTTCGATCATGATCCCACGTTATTCCCGCCCAGACATGGTCAAGATATGGGAGCCGGAAAATCGTTTCCGTATCTGGTTCGAGATCGAGGCGCATGCCACCGACGCGCTCGCAGATCTGGGCGTGGTCCCGAAGTCGGCGGCTGAGGCTTTGTGGAAATGGTGGGCGACGAACCCGAAGATCGATGTCGCGGCCATCGATGCGATCGAAGCGGTGACCAAACATGACGTGATTGCCTTCCTGACCTGGGTGGCAGAACAGGTCGGCGATGAGGCGCGCTTCATGCACCAGGGCATGACCTCTTCGGATGTGCTCGACACTTGTCTTGCGGTGCAGCTGGCGCAAGCTACCGACATACTGCTGGCGGATATCGATGCGTTGCTGGTTGCAATCAAGACGCGGGCAATGGAGCATAAATTCACACCCACGATAGGCCGAAGCCATGGCATCCATGCCGAACCAGTAACGTTCGGCCTCAAACTCGCCCAGGCGTATGCCGAGTTTGCCCGTGGGCGTGAGCGATTGATGGCGGCGCGGGCCGAGATCGCAACTTGTGCCATCTCGGGCGCTGTCGGTACATTTGCCAATATCGATCCAAAGGTCGAGGCGCATGTTGCAGCCAAGCTCGGCCTTGCGGTGGAGCCGGTTTCGACGCAGGTCATCCCGCGCGACCGCCACGCCATGTATTTTGCAACCTTGGGCGTGATCGCATCCTCCATCGAACGGCTCGCCGTCGAAGTCCGCCATTTGCAACGTACCGAAGTGCTGGAGGCAGAGGAATATTTCTCGCCCGGCCAGAAAGGTTCGAGCGCAATGCCGCATAAGCGCAACCCCATTCTGACCGAGAATCTGACAGGTCTTGCGCGGATGGTGCGCAGTGCGGTCACTCCAGCGATGGAAAATGTCGCTTTGTGGCACGAACGCGATATTAGCCATTCGTCGGTCGAACGCTATATCGGCCCGGATGCGACCATTACGCTTGATTTCGCGCTTGGTCGTCTCACCGGGGTGATCGACAAGCTGCTGGTATACCCTGAGCGTATGCAGAAAAATCTCGACCGGATGGGCGGGCTTGTCCATTCGCAGCGCGTGCTGCTGGCGTTGACACAAGCGGGCATCAGCCGCGAGGACAGCTACGCCATCGTTCAGCGCAATGCGATGAAGGTCTGGGAATCGGACGGTACGCTATCGCTGATGGAATTGCTCAAGGCTGATCCCGACGTCGCCGCCAAGATGAGCGCGGAAGAAATTGAGGACCGCTTTAACCTCGATTACCACTTCAAGCACGTCGATACGATTTTCGATCGGGTGTTTGGGTGAAGCCCTCTCTCCTTCAGGGGAGAGGATACGTAGCCTTGCGAGCTTGCTCGCTAGGCGAAGTTGGAGAGGGGGTCCGTCCTGTCGGTAGCACTGCCCCTCTCCGCTGCGACTAAGCGCCGGCGGCGCGAAGTCTCGCTCCTCTCCCCTGAAGGAGAGAGGCGAAAACACCCCCTACCCAAACCCCCAATCTTTCCATAAGGTAGCCACTCAAAGGAGCGAGCTACCGATGCGATTTCTTAAAACACTGATCTGGGTGACGGTCATCGTCGGCCTGATCGTGTTTGCAATCAACAACTGGGTGCCTGTGTCGGTCAGCCTTTGGGGTGGGCTGCGGCTCGACAGTAAATTGCCCGCACTTGTGATCGCCGCTTTCCTGCTCGGATTTTTCCCGCTCTACGTCGTACACCACACGGTAATTTGGCGCATGAAGCGACGGATCATGTCACTGGAGGGCAACCAGCGCGGCTATACGTCTCCCGCACCAGTTCCACCGCCGCCATCCTATGCGTCCGGAGATGCGATATGAGTAACCCGCTCTATGTCGCCATCGACACGCCGTATCTGGAAGACGCGCTGGAACTGACGAAACGCATCAAGCACCATGTCGGCGGCGTTAAATTGGGTCTCGAATTTTTCTGCGCCAATGGCCATCATGGGGTGCATGAAATCCAGAAACTGGGCCTGCCGATTTTCCTCGATTTGAAGCTGCACGACATTCCCAACACCGTGGCCAAGGCGATGCAGGCGATCAATGTGCTCGAGCCGGCCATCGTAACCATTCACGCCGCAGGCGGCCGCGCGATGATGGAGGATGCTAAGGCTGCGGCAGGCGCGCATACGAAGGTGGTTGCCGTGACGGTGCTGACCAGCCTCGATGACCACGATCTCAATCGCGTCGGCGTGCCCGATAGCCCCGATTTGCAAGTGGCGCGTCTGGCGGCGCTTGCACAGGATGCCGGGTTAGACGGCATTGTTTGCTCGGGCCATGAGGTCAGGGCCGTGAAGAAAAGCTGGAAAGATGGCTTTTTCGTTGTCCCCGGCCTTCGCCCCGCTGGCGGCAATAGCGGTGATCAGAAACGCACCGTGACGCCGAGGCAAGCGCGCGACGATGGTGCGAGTGTGCTGGTAGTCGGGCGACCGATTACCAAGGCCGAAAGCCCTGACGATGCAGCGCGGGCGATTGTCGGGACGCTGTAATGGCCGACCACGCGACACCCAATCTACCGTCGCGCGATTATGAAAAATCGATACAATTCTACTCGACGATCGGGTTCGAAAAGGGCTGGCACGATGACGGCTGGCTTATCATGAACCGCGACGCCATGATGCTAGAATTCTTTCGCTACCCTGACCTCGATCCAGCGCGAAGTTCATTCGGCTGCTGCTTGCGGCTGGATGATGTGAATGCATTTTATCGGGCTTGCGTGGATGCCGGTGTTCCTGAGCAATCGACCGGCTGGCCGCGTATCCATGCACCCAAGTTGGAACATAGCGGGATGACAATCGGCTATCTGGTCGATCTGGATGGGACCTTGTTGCGGTTGGTGCAGAACTGACTCCTCAATTTCTACTCCGCCGTCACCCTGAACTTTTTTGTGCGCGGCACGTCTTCGGCTCCAGGGTCCATCGTGCAGCAAGGGCAGAGCTTGGGAGGCGAAATGGAGCCTAAAACAAGTTCAGGGTGACGGGCTTTGGAAGTTTCGCTAGTCGGCACCACATGCCAACCCAAATCAAAATCTGCGGTCTAAAGACCGACGCCGAAATCGACGCAGCCTCTAAAGGCGGCGCGACGCATATCGGGCTGAACAATTACGCGCCGAGTCCGCGTTACATCGATCTGGAACGGGCCGCGGCCCTGCGGATGCGGACGCCGCCATCGCTCAAGGTCGTTTTGCTGCTGGTGAACGCAGAGCCGGGCTACACTGCCAAGGCCTTGGAGGTCGTCAAACCTGATATTGTCCAATTTCACGGCACCGAAACGCCTGAATGGCTGCGTTTGCTGAAAGGCGTCACATCGGTCGAAATCTGGAAGGCGCTGGGCGTAAAAGACGCGGCGACACTGCAAAAGAGCGACCGCTTTGTCGATACGGCCGATTTGCTATTGTTCGATGCACCGGCGCGGGCGCTTCCTGGCGGCACCGGAACGCGGTTCGACTGGTCGGTCTTGGCTGAGCATAAACATAAATTGCCTTGGGGTCTTGCGGGCGGACTGACGCCCGACAATGTCGCCGAAGCGTTGCGCCAGACTCGCGCGCCTCTTGTCGATGTTTCCTCAGGGATCGAGTCCGCGCCCGGCATCAAGGATGTGGACAAGATTGCGGCTTTCTGCAAAGCGGTTCGCGACTTTACACCCACCTAACCGTTCGCGTCGAGCATCGTCGAGACGCCCCTCGGGACTGCACGGTGTCTCGACTGGGCTTCGACACGAACGGAATTGAGAAGTTTATGAACGCTAACGCCAACTCCTTCCGCAACCAGCCCGACGAGCGAGGCCATTTCGGCCAGTTTGGCGGGCGTTATGTCGCCGAAACCCTGATGCCGCTCGTGCTCGATCTGGAACGCGAATATCGCGCAGCCAAGCAGGACCCGGCGTTCAAGGCCGAGTTCGACGATTTGCTCGAACATTATGTCGGTCGCCCTTCGCCGCTCTATTACGCCGAGCGCCTGACCGAGGAAGTGCGTAAGGACGCGCCCGAAGGCAATGGCGCGCAAATCTGGTTCAAGCGCGACGAACTCAACCACACTGGCGCGCACAAGATCAACAATTGCATTGGCCAGATTTTGCTCGCGATCCGAATGGGCAAGACGCGGATCATCGCCGAGACCGGCGCTGGCCAGCATGGCGTCGCCACCGCAACCGTGTGCGCGCGTTTTGGCCTACCCTGCTTCATCTATATGGGCGCGAAAGACATTGAGCGGCAGCAGCCCAACGTGTTCCGTATGCGCTTGCTGGGCGCTGAGGTTATTCCGGTCACCAGTGGTGCGGGCACGCTCAAGGACGCGATGAACGAGGGCCTGCGCGACTGGGTCGCCAATGTCCACGACACTTTCTACATCATCGGTACCGCCGCCGGGCCACATCCCTATCCCGAGCTGGTTCGCGATTTCCAGAGCGTGATCGGCACCGAAGCCCGCGCACAGATGCTGAGCCGTATAAACCGCCTGCCCGACTTGTTGGTTGCAGCCATTGGCGGCGGGTCGAACGCCATTGGGCTGTTCCATCCGTTTCTGGACGACAAAGACGTTGCCATGCTCGGCGTCGAGGCTGCGGGACATGGGCTGGACAAGGAACATGCAGCAAGCCTTGCGGGCGGACGCCCCGGAATCCTGCACGGCAACAAAACCTATTTGCTGCAGGACGAAGACGGCCAGATCGCGGAAGCGCATTCGATTTCGGCTGGCCTCGATTATCCGGGTATCGGCCCCGAACATAGCTGGCTCAAGGAAATCGGCCGCGTGCGCTATGACAGCGTGACCGATGACGAGGCGCTCGCCGCGTTCCAGTTGCTCTGCCGCACGGAAGGCATCATCCCCGCGCTAGAGCCTGCCCACGCCATTGCAGCGGTGGAGCGCGAAGCGAAGAAAATGGATCGTGACCAGATTATCTTGGCGAACCTGTGCGGGCGCGGCGACAAGGACATTTTCACTGTAGCCGAGGCGTTGGGGACCCGGATTTAATGATGCACTGGGCTAAAATTGTCGGTGTCGCAATTATGCTGGCGTTTTTATCATTGCCCCTGCTTTATTACGTAGCCGCTGTATTCAATCTCGAATGGCTTGCTGATTTTATCGATGCGGCAGCTCAAGACCGAACAAAACGAACACTTTTCTACATTTTGCTGACATCCGGCTTGCTTGGGTTGGTTTGGATTGCCGAAAAGATTGAGAAACGAGAAAAAAATTGACCCGCCTCTCCTCCGCCTTCCCTGCCGACCGCGCTGCGCTCGTCACCTTCATCACCGCTGGCGATGGCGACACGGCCGCCAATCTCGACGCGCTCGTCGCTGGCGGTGCGGATGTGATTGAGCTGGGCATGCCTTTCACAGACCCGATGGCCGACGGCCCCGCGATCCAGAAGGCGAATATCCGTAGCCTGAATGCTGGCACCACCACAGCCGACATTTTCGCAATCGTCTCCGCTTTCCGTTCGCGACACCCCGAGACGCCACTCGTGCTGATGGGCTATGCCAACCCGATGACGATCCGCGGCGGCGAGTGGTTCGCGTCCGAATGCAACAAGGCTGGCGTCGACGGCGTCATCTGCGTCGACATTCCGCCAGAGGAAGACCCAGAGCTGGGCCCGGCATTGCGCAGCGCAGGCATCGACCTCATCCGCCTCGCCACCCCCACCACCGACAGCGCCCGCCTGCCCGCCGTGCTTGATGGCGCATCGGGCTTTCTCTATTATGTCAGCGTCGCTGGCATCACTGGCCTGCAGGTAGCCGCACAGACCAGCATCGACGAAGCCGTCGTGCGCCTGAAAGCCCATACCGACCTGCCGATCGCAGTCGGCTTTGGCGTGCGCATCCCCGAACAGGCCGCGAGCATCGCACGTGTTGCCGATGGCGTGGTCGTTGGGTCGGCCATCGTCGAACTGGTCGCTGAACATGGAGCGAACGCCGCTGGCCCCATCCGCGAATATGTGGCATCACTCAAGCAAGCGATTGTTACGGCACGAACATAGAAATCCGTTCGTGTCGAGCATCGTCGAGACACCGTGCCGCGCCTCCCGGCATCTCGACTGGGCTCGATGCGAACGGGATTGGAAGTAAGGGGTATTTGAATGAACTGGGTCACCCGCGTCCGCAACGCCATTCCTTTCATCGCCAAGCGCGAAACGGCGGAAACGCTGTGGCACAAGTGCAAAGGCTGCCACGCAATGGTATTCCTCAAGGAGTTCGAGGAAAACCAGTCGGTCTGCCCCAAATGCGACCATCATGGCCGCATCGGACCGGCGGAGCGTTTTGCTGCATTGTTCGATGATGACAGCTATGATGTCCTTAAGCCGCCGGTCGTCGGCGAAGACCCGCTAAAATTCAAGGACACCAAGAAATATTCCGACCGCATCAAGGCCGCGCGCCTTGCCACCGGCGAAACCGACGCGATGCAGAGCGCAAAGGGCGAAATTGACGGCCAGACCGCAGTGGTCAGCGTGCAGGACTTCGCCTTCATGGGCGGCTCGATGGGCATGGCGGTGGGCGAGGCTTTCGTCGACGCGGTCAAGGCGGCAATAAAGGCGAAATGCCCCTACATCATTTTCACCGCAGCAGGCGGCGCGCGGATGCAAGAGGGTATTCTTTCGCTCATGCAGATGCCGCGCTCGACCGTCGCGATACAGATGCTGCACGATGCGGGGCTTCCTTACATTGTCGTGCTCACGGACCCGACCACCGGCGGTGTGACCGCTTCATACGCGATGCTGGGCGACGTGCAGATCGCCGAACCCGGCGCATTGATTGGCTTTGCTGGGCAGCGGGTGATTGAACAGACCATCCGCGAAAAGTTGCCTGAAGGATTTCAGCGGGCGGAATATTTGTTGGAGCATGGCATGATCGACATGGTCACGCATCGGCATGATCTGCGCGGCGTATTGTCGCAACTGATCGGCTATCTCGCGCCGGTGAAGAAAGCGGCGTAAAGCTGCAGCCGCAACTCCCCAGTTTGTCATTCCCGCGAAAGCGGGAATCCATGGCCTGAGGACGCAGTCGTCAACAGTGTCAGTTTGGTAGCCCGCCGGAACAGCCCTTCACCCTATGACCCTATTCAAACCGATAATTCAGGCCATGGATTCCCGCTTTCGCGGGAATGACAAGGGTTGGGTTGATGCCTGACCACGCCATCTCCACCGATCCCGCCGTACAGGCGCAACTCGACCGGCTGACCATGCTGTCTCCGGGTCGCGATGTGTTGGGACTGGAGCGTATTACGGCGTTGCTGGGTCGCCTCGGCAATCCGCATCATGCCCTGCCGCCAGTCTTTCATGTCTCAGGCACGAACGGAAAAGGTTCCACCTGCGCCTTCCTGCGCGGCGCGATTGAGGCGGCCGGACTGACCGCGCACGTCTATTCCAGCCCGCATCTCGTCCGGTTTAACGAGCGCATCAGGGTCGCGGGCAAGCTGATTGAGGATGCGCCGCTTGCTGCCCTTCTCTCCGAAGTCCTCGACCATGCCGAAGGGCTGGAGGCCAGCTTCTTCGAAGTCTCCACCGCCGTCGCCTTTCTGGCCTTCGCGCGAACCCCAGCCGAGGCGTGCATCGTTGAAGTCGGCTTAGGCGGCAGGCTCGATGCAACCAACGTCCTCCTCGCCCCCGCAGCCTGCGGCATCGCCTCGCTCGGCATCGACCACGAAACATTTCTGCTTGCGCCAGAAGAGGGCACGCCGCCCGATCCGCTTGACCGCATCGCGTTTGAAAAGGCTGGAATCGCAAAGTCTGATGTGCCGCTGCTGACGCAAAAATACCCTGCCGCTATGGCGAACACGATCGCGATTCAGGCGACGCTATCCGGTGCCAAATTACTGGCGCGTGGCGACGCATGGGATGCCGTGGTCTACGAAAGCCGCCTCCACTACCGCGACGGAACAGGCAAACTCAGCCTTCCATTGCCCCGGATGACCGGCTTGCACCAGGCCGATAACGCAGCGCTCGCAATCGCAATGCTTCGTCACCAAAACGCCATCAATGTCCCCGAAGCCGCCCTATCCGCCGCAATGGAGTGGACCCGCTGGCCTGCGCGGATGCAGATGCTGGGACCGGGACCGCTGACCGACCCGATGCCCGCAGGATCGACGGTCCTGCTTGACGGCGGTCATAACCCCGACGGGGGTGCGGCGATAGCCCGAACTCTGGAAAGCGACCCGCCGGTTCATGTGATTATCGGCATGTTGAAGAACAAGGATGCGCTTGGTTTCCTTCGGCCCTTTGCACACAAGATTGCATCTTTGCATGCCGTGCCTGTGCCCGGCCATGAGCATCATGAACCCGAGTTTCTGTGCTCGTTGGCGCGGGATAGCCTTGGCGTCGAAAAAGCCGATCCCGTGGATAATGTGCAAGTTGCGCTGCAGCGGCTTGCTGTGAACCACAAGCCTGTTCACGCGCTGATTTGCGGCACATTATACCTTGCCGGCGAGGTATTGCGAGCAAACGGTCAAATTCCAGACTAGCGCCTCGTTGTCATTCCCGCGAAAGCGGGAATCCATGGCCTGAGCGTAGGTGGTCAACAACGCCGCCGCGATAAGCGATAGGTTAGCCCATGGATTCCCGCTTTCGCGGGAATGACAAAACTTTAGGTTTCTTTTATCCGAATCTGAGGCGCAGGCTGACCCTTCCACGCCAGCAACCCCCCAACAACAAGCACCGCCGCAGCCACCGCCGCAATGTTGTTCGCCAACTCAAGCGGCCCGACAAGTAACAACCCTATCAATCCGGCCACCACCAACACAAAGCCGAATATCCGGACCGCACCGACCGGCTCCTTTGGTGCCTCATGCTCGACCGCATCGGTTTGGCGAATGCCCTGCACAACGTAGCCTTTGCTCCACAGCACCCAGAGCAATATCATTCCCGGTATCGCCGCTGCCACGGTAAAGCCCCAGAAACCGACCCATCCGATTTTCTCGGCTACAATGCCCGCCGGGCCCGCCATAAACGTCCGTCCCACGCCCGCAAAGGACGACAGCAGCGCGAATTGCGTTGCTGTGTAGGCAATGCTGGAAAGCCCGGACAAATAAGTGGTGAACACCGTAAGCCCAATGCCGCTGGTGACGTTTTCGGTGCAGATGGCCGCAACCATCATCCAGTAATTTTCACCCATTGCGGCCAATATCATGAACATCGTGTTCGAAAACATCATCATCAGCCCGGAAATGAGCAACGCCCGCCCCATCCCCAGCCATAGGATGAACGGCGCGCCGATCGCCGAACCGACGATCAAGGCGGCATAGCCCCATATCTTGTTGGCGGTGATATAGTCTGTATCGGAAAAGCCGAGATCGACGATCATCGGTCCCAACATCGCCTGCCCCATCGCGTCGCCGACCTTGTAGACGAGTACAAAGCCAAGAATGATGAATGCCCCGTGCCGCGTTAGGAATTCGCGGAAAGGATTTACAACGGTCTCGCGAAGCCACTCGCGCGGCTTCATCCCGGCGGCATCGGCGTAACGGTCGACAAATTTACCCGGCCCGATGATGAACGCCCCGATGATTGCCGGAATGATGCAAAAGGCAGTCAACCCGTACGCCGTTGCCCAACCAAGACCCAGACCCTCGTTGGAAGCGAAATAGATCGTTCCTGCGCCTGCAATCAGGTTGCCGGTGCGATAGCCGAACTGATTTGTAGCGGTGCCGTGGGCGAACTCCTCTTCGTCCAATATTTCGATGCGATAGGCATCGATGACAATATCCTGCGTTGCCGACAGGAATGCCGTAATCAGCGCCCAGAGCGCGAATACACTCATACTGCCGGGTTGCGGGTTGCTCGCGCCCAGCTGCCAGACCGAAACGAATAGCAACCCCTGCACCAGGAACAACCAACCCCGCCGCTGACCGAAGGTTTTCGTCAGGAACGGCAGGGGCAATTTGTCGATCAAGGGCGCCCAAAGGAATTTCAGCGTATAGGGAATACCGAGAGCAACCGCGAAACCGATGGTCGCCGTATCTATCCCGACACGCGCCAGCCAGAAGGTCATGGTCGCAATCAACAGCGTCAGCGGAAAGCCGCTAGATATGCCGAGGAGGAAGGCGACAAGCGGGGCTTTGCGCAAATAAGGACGGAAGGATTTTATCGTCAGCGCGGCAAGCACAACACCGCCAATTACGACGACAAAAATGATAAAGCGCATCAAATCGACTGACATGCGGACCCCTCCGATTTCGTTTTCCGAGTGACTAACGGCATTTTTCTGAATGGCCAATGTCTAAACAGCGGCGTGACTTTTGCGCGGCAATGCTCCAAAGGCGCGGACATGGCAAAACCTCCCTCCAAAGCCCCTGCCCGTCCCGCCAAGCCCCCCCGCCTGCGCTGGGACGCAAAGCCTGCGCGCAAGCCCAACCCGAACGCCGTGCCAAGCAAGGGTGCACTCGAACGCGCCGATGGCGAGGAGCGCATTGCGAAGCTGCTGGCGCGTGCTGGCGTCGCTTCACGTCGCGAGATCGAGCGGATGATCGCCGATGGGCGGATCACGCTTAATGGTGAGAAGGTCGAGACGCCTGCGACCTTGCTTAAATCGCTCCACGGCGTTGAGGTCGACGGCAAGGCTGTGGGGCAGCCAGCGCCGACGCAGCTTTATCTGTTCCACAAACCCGAAGGCTGCCTGACCGCCGAGCGCGATTTCAGTGGCCGCAAGACGATTTATGATGTTTTGCCCAAAGACCTGCCGCGCCTCATGCCAATAGGCCGACTCGATTTGAACACCGAAGGCCTGCTCCTCCTCACCAATGACGGCGAGTTCAAACGGCAGATGGAGTTGCCCTCGACCGGCGTCGAGCGCACCTATCGCGCGCGCTGTTTTGGCGATGTCAGCCAGGAGCAGCTTGAAGAACTGATCCACGGTGTCGAGGTCGATGGCGTAAAATACGGCAAGATCGACGCCAATCTCGAACGCCGCACCGGCCGCAATGGCTGGCTGGAAATGACGCTGACCGAAGGCAAGAACCGCGAAGTGCGGCGTGTACTGGAACATCTTGGCCTTGAAGTCAGCCGCCTTATCCGAACACGTTACGGGCCGTTTGTGCTTGGGGATATGGCTCCTGGCTCAGTTGGCGAAGTGCGGAGGGTGGACCTAATCGAATTTCGAAAGACTTTGGCAAAGGGTTCCCCTCCCGCAGGCGGGAGGGGTTAGGGGTGGGCCTCATCGTTACCGGTTGCAGGCGCGCCTTCGGCTCGGCCCACCCCCAACCCCTCCCGTTTACGGGAGGAGAGTAAATGCGCATAATCTCCGGCCAATGGCGCTCGCGGCCTTTGGTGGCCCCCAAAGGCGACACCACCCGCCCCACCGCGGATCGCACGCGCGAGACTTTGTTTTCGATGCTCGCCAGCCGCCTCGGCTCGTTCGAAGACCTCGCCGTACTCGACCTATTTGCAGGCTCCGGCGCGCTCGGCTTGGAAGCCCTTTCACGCGGCGCAGCCACCTGCACCTTCGTCGAACATGACGCTGCTGCGCTAAAGGCGCTCGAAACCAATATCGAGAAGCTCGGTGCAAAGGCGCAATCCGACATTCGCCGGTCGTCGGTTCTGTCACTCGGTTCCGCGATCAAACTCTTCGACGTCATACTGATGGATCCGCCCTATGCTAGCGGCGCAGGATCGGTGGCGCTCGATAAATTGGGTCGTCTCGGCTGGTTCGCGCCCTCGGCGTGGATCAGCATCGAGACCAGCACCAAGGAAGATATCGACATCAAAGGCTTTGTAATCGACAATGTCCGCAACGTCGGCAAGGCGCGGCTGACTTTGCTTCGTCCGGAATAACAATTCCGTTTGTGTCGAGCGCAGTCGAGACATCCATCGGGCATGCACCACTTCACCGCACCTCGACTTCGCTCGATGCGAAGGGCATGGGACGTGGATGACTAACCCAAAAATGTCCGCCGCCGACTGGGGCGTAATCATGCTCCTTTCGTTGTTGTGGGGCGGCGCGTTTTTCATGATCGAGCTGGGGCTTCGCGGCTTTCCGCCCAATACGCTGGTGTTCCTGCGGATGGCACTCGCGGTGCCGCCGATGTTGCTCATCCTCGGCGTTGTTGCGCTCAATGAAAGTATCGAGGCCAAAAAACTGGCAGGCGCAGCGCTAATTGCGCTGGGCCTGCTAGCTATTGATGGTCGGCTATGGCCGAAATTCAGCGCGTCCGCTTCCGCGTAGCTTTCGGGCCTTCGCCCGGGTTGCGGCAGCTATCTTGGATTTCCCGGGTGCACAGCGGATATTCCTTCGTCGCCGGTTGAGGCGTCAGCATGGAAGACGTCGTTCCGCCGCTTTGGGCTGTGGAAGAACCAGCGGTTGGCGGCGTTGCCATCGGGTCCATCGGGGCGTCGGTGCTGCCCTGGACCGGCGGTTGCGGCGCAGGCATTGGCTCAGGCATGGGCTCTGGGGCCGGCGCTGGGTCCGGTGGAGTCGGCATCGGCTCACCAGGCGCAGGCGGCGTTTCGGGTGGAACCGGATCGGTGGGCTGCATCGGGTCGGCGGGCGGCGGCGGGGCCATGGTGTCCTGCGCCATGACGGCAATGGGGCTGACCGCAACCAGAGCAGCCAAGCCCAGGCTTTTGAGCAACTTGCTATGCATTTGTAATCTCCTGCGCCCTGTTGCCACGAGATAACCGACCGAAAACACGCTGGTTCCGTTGCAGCCCCGTTTTGCGACAGGCAACCCTTGCCCTGCGGTCAATCGTTCCCTAACTGTTCACCGATGTCCGAAAATCAGGTCCAGAACGAGCCGCCATGGTTGCGCGGCTTAAACCCCCCGCAGCGTGAAGCCGTGCTGACCACCGAAGGCCCCGTGCTGCTGCTCGCGGGCGCCGGCACGGGCAAGACCGCAGCGCTCACCGCGCGGATGGCGCAGATTTTGTACTCTCGCCTCGCCTGGCCGTCGGAAATCCTTGCGGTCACCTTCACCAACAAGGCGGCGCGCGAGATGCGCGAGCGGATCGGTGCGATGGTCGGTGAAGCGGTCGAGGGGATGCCTTGGCTCGGCACGTTCCACTCAATCGGCGCAAAACTGCTCCGCCGCCATGCCGAGGTCATCGGCCTGCAGAGCAACTTCACGATCATCGACACCGATGACCAAATCCGATTGCTCAAACAGCTTATCAGTTCCGAAGACCTCGACGAAAAACGTTTCCCCGCGCGCGGCCTCGCTGGCCTGCTCGACAAATGGAAGAATGCGGGCAAATCGCCTGCCGACCTGACCCCCGGCGACAATGAGGAATATGCCAACGGCAAGGGCCAGCATATGTATGCGCTGTATCAGGCGCGCCTGCTCGCGCTCAACGCCTGCGATTTCGGCGACTTGCTGCTCCACGGGCTGAAGCTGCTCAAGAACAACCGAGACATCCTCGAAAAATATCAGAACCAGTTCAAATATATCCTCGTCGACGAATATCAGGACACCAACGCCGTCCAGTATCTCTGGCTGCGTTTGCTCGCACAGAAGCGCAAGAATATCTGCTGCGTCGGCGATGACGATCAAAGCATCTATTCATGGCGCGGCGCAGAGGTTGCGAACATCTTGCGTTTCGAGAAAGATTTTCCGGGCGCAAAGATCATCAAGCTCGAACAGAATTACCGCAGCACCCCGCACATCCTCGCCGCCGCCAGCGGACTGATCGACGCGAACAGCAGCCGTCTTGGCAAGACGCTGTGGACCGAACTCGACGAGGGCGAAAAGGTCCGCATTATCGGCGTGTGGGACGGCCCCGAAGAGGCGCGCCGCGTTGGCGACGAGATCGAGGCGCTGCAATATAAGGGCGAAAGCCTCGACAGCGTCGCCATCCTTGTGCGGGCGCAGCACCAGACCCGCGAATTCGAAGACCGCTTCATATCTGTCGGGCTCAACTACCGCATCGTGGGCGGTTTCCGCTTCTACGAACGCGCCGAAATCCGGGACGCGATTGCCTATTTGCGCATTGTCAACCAGCCCGCCGATGACTTGGCCTTTGAACGGATCGTCAACACCCCCAAGCGCGGCATTGGGGATAAGGCTGTGGAAAAAATCCACATCGTCGCGCGCGCCGAACGAGCGCCACTCTCTGTCGCCGCCGCACGGCTGGTCGGCACCGACGAGTTGACCGGCAAGGCGCGAAAGTCGCTGGCCGACCTCGTCGTCGACATCGCCAGATGGCGCGACGAGGCCAGCCGCATGACCCCTGCCGACCTCACCCGTCTGATCATGGACGAAAGCGGCTACACCGCCGTATTGCAGGCCGAACGAAGCGTCGAAGCGTCGGGCCGCCTCGAAAACCTCACCGAACTCGCGCGTGCGATGGAGGAATATGAAACGCTCGGCGAATTCCTCGAGCATGTCAGCCTGGTGATGGACAATGACCGCGGCGACACCGGCGCGAGCGTCACGATCATGACCATCCACGCCGCCAAGGGCCTCGAATATGACAATATCTTCCTCGTCGGCTGGGAAGACGGCATCTTCCCCTCGCAACGCGCGCTCGACGAAGGCGGGCTGGCGTCTCTGGAGGAAGAGCGCCGCCTCGCTTATGTCGCGATCACACGCGCAAAACGCAAATGCACGATCATCCACGCCGCCAACCGCCGCATCTACGGCCAGTGGACCAGCAGCATCCCGAGCCGCTTCATCCAAGAACTGCCGCTTGACCATATCGAGGCCGAGCAAACGATGACCGGCGGCGCAAGCCTGTGGCGCGCCAACTGGAGCGAACACGCCGACCCCTTCGCGCATCTGGCGGCGGCAAACGCAACGAGGGCGGGTGCAAGAGGCCCCGGCTGGCAACGCGCCGCGACGAGCGGGGGGTTCAACCCGAGACCGCAGCGCGTGGCGGAGAATACGCGGAGCGCGGTGAGCTTGGGCAACAAGGGGCGCAGCGACCTCTTCGTGGGGATGCGCGTGTTCCACGAGAAGTTCGGCTACGGCGCGATTGCGGAAATCGAAGGCAACAAGCTGGAGATTGATTTCGAGCAGGCCGGGCGGAAGCGGGTTATGGATAGCTTTGTAAGTGTGGGGTGAGAGAATATACGTCTTTGACGACTGTATTTCAAAAGCTATTGGTAAAATATGAGCGATCTTACTTCTACTGACATTCGGATTTTGGATAGAGCATTTGCCATGGAGCAGGGCTACGTGCTCGATTTTTCAAATAGATCTATGTCTGAGTTTTTCGCGCTCGATTTGAACGTCGAAATCGATGATGAGCAATGGGCGACAGACGGCTCCTCGAAAGGCCGCAGAGTTAAGCGGTTTTTGAAGAATGTCGATAATGTGCTTGCCGCAAAAGTGATTGAAGCCCTTTGGCGATACCGATGCGCCAGTAGCGGCCAAGGATCAGCCGAGTTAGAAGGTCCGATTTTTGAGATAATAAATCGACTGAAGGGCAAGGCGTCGGCAACGGCAACGGCAGCCCAACCGACTATGTCAACGAAACGACCGCAACTAGACGTTCTCAGCAAAGACCTGATTGCCCTTTGGCAAATGGCACCGCATGCGCGCGGTCTTGCTTTTGAAAAGTTCCTGACATCAACTTTTGAACTATATGGATTAAAACCGCGTGATCGATTTAGGCAAAAAGGCGAAGAAATTGATGGGAGCTTTGAGCTTCTCGGTGCAGCATACCTTTTAGAGGCAAAATGGCACGCTGCACCAATTGGGGCAGCCGACTTACACGTGTTTGAAGGAAAGCTTTCGCAGCGAGCGCAGTGGGCGCGAGGCTTATTCGTAAGTTACACCGGTTTTTCTGCAGACGGCCTTCAGGCGTTTGGCAAGGGTAAGCGCACAATTTGTATGGATGGCAGTGATTTTGATGAGATGTTCGCAAGGCAGCTACCGTTGGATTTTGTTATTCAAGCAAAAGCTCGCGCCGCCGTTGAAACAGGACAGCCTTACGTCAATGTAAGAAACTTACGAATTTAACTAATCTAATTGCGTTCGAGAATTAGAATAGCCCCCTCTCTCCTTTAGGGGAGAGGTGCGAGACTTGGCGGCTTGCCGCCTAGTCGCAGCGGAGACCCAAATGCTCGGCACCCAGCAGTGTCACCCTCGCGAATGCGGGGGTCCATGGTCTTCCTCTGCAATCTTGCGCGGCTCTGAAAGCTCAGGCCATGGATTCCCGCCTGCGCGGGAATGACAAAGTTTTATTATTCGGGTTCTCTGCACCCTCGGCGCCTCTGCGTGAACAAATTCCGCTTCGTCCTCCCGCAGAGAGGGGAAGTGCTAAGCCGCCACCCACTCCACCACCATCTCCCGTTCCCGCGCGCGGGCTTGGGCCCAGTCATAGGCCGCCTGCATCCGCAGCATCGTATCGGCTTCAGCCCTCTCTCTCCTTTAGGGGAGAGGTGCGAGACTTGGCTGCTTGCCGCCTAGTCGCAGCGGAGAGGGGTGCGGCAGTGAGGTTTGGGTGCGGCGTCCCCCTCTCCACTTCGGCTAACTGCCATAGGCAGTAAGTCTTCGTACCTCTCCCCTGAAGGGGAGAGGGTGGTGGGCGTTATTCTATAAAATCTCCGCGCCTCTGCGTCTCTGCGTGAACAAATTTCCCCTCTCTCCTTTAGGGGAGAGGTGCGAGACTTGGCGACTTGTCGCCTAGTCGCAGCGGAGACCCAAACGCTCCGCACCCAGCAGTGTCACCCTCGCGAATGCGGGGGTCCATGGTCTTCCTCTGCAATCTTGCGCGGCTCTGAAAGCTCAGGCCATGGATTCCCGCCTGCGCGGGAATGACAAAGTTTTATTATTCGGGTTCTCTGCACCCTCGGCGCCTCTGCGTGAACAAATTCCGCTTCGTCCTCTCACAGAGAGGGGAAGTGCTAAGCTGCCGCCCACTCCACCACAATCTTCCGCTCCCGCGCGCGGGCTTGCGACGTCATAGGGCGTAGTTGAGTCGTCCTTCGACAAGCTCAGGACGAACGGAAGGTGGTTTAGCGCGAACGGAATGGACTGCGAGATTTCTGCTCGGGCACCAACATTCTCGTGCATGAGGCTTTTCTCACTCCCCTCGCCGTTCGTCCTGAGCCTGTCGAAGGACGTTAAGCGCCGCCTTCTTCGTCTTGCCGGTTACGCGCCAGTTGCGACACCATGTCCCAATCGCCACTGATCAACGCCTCTTTCTTGGCTCGCGACCAACCCTTGATCTGGCGTTCGGCGGACAAAGCCTCATATCGCGTCTGGAAATATTCGCTCCACACCAGTTCCACCGGCCTGCGCCTCAGTGTATATCCGCCGAAATAGCCCGACTGATGCTGGCCGATCCGGACTTCGAGATTGTCGGTGTGGCCGGCATAATATTTCCCGTCAGCGCAGCGCAGCATGTAGGTCCAGAATGCCATGGCCGAAAGGTAGCGCATTTTCGTCCTTCGACAAGCTCAGGACGAACGGTGAGGGGATGGCCAGTACCGAGTTTCGCGGACCGAACCATCCCGCAGCCGGTCCTCCCAAGTCCAAACCCCCATCCGTTCCTCCTGAGCCCTGAGCTTGTCGAAGGGTCGAAGGACGTTGAGCGCTGCGCAAAGATGAAGCTTAGGCCATGGATCCCCGCATTCGCGAGGATGACAAAGCTGGCGTTTCATATCGCCCACGACGCCGTCTGCGGCGCTGCGCAAACCAAAAACGACTTTCCTACAGACCCCCGAATCGCGCATAGTGCCGGAATGTGCACTCAAGTTTTCCGGCACGGCAAATCCTTCTCTGCGTCGCATCTCCGTTCCCAAAGGTAACAATAGGTAACAGATGGGGGGTAAGCTACATGTGGAATTTTGTTACCTTAAGCGACGGTGACGGCCGACCGTTTAGAGCGCATCCTGAATGCAACCCTCCAACGGAACCCCGCCGCCCGTCGGGCGTTTCACTTAACAACCTGCAGGCAAGGAGCATTTCCCATGACCATGATCGAAACCCGCGACGGCGCATGGCTGTATGTGAAGGATTGGGGCGTTGGCGACCCGGTCATCCTGATCCACGGCTGGCCGTTGTCGTCGGACAGCTGGGACCCGGTGGCCGAAGCGCTGGCAAGCGCCGGGCATCGAGTCATCGCCTATGACCGGCGCGGCTTCGGACGGTCCGAACAGACGTGGGAGGGCTATGATTATGAAGGCCTGACCGACGATCTGGCCGACGTCATGGAGAAGACCGGTGCGACGGAAAACGTCACGTTGGTCGGCTTCTCGATGGGCGGCGGAGAGGTTGCGCGGTACATGTCGCGCTATCAAGGACAGGGCGTGGTGCGCGCGGCGTTGATCGCCTCGGTCGTGCCCTATATGATGCAGACCGACGATAATCCGGACGGCGTGCCGCAGGAGACGTTCGACCAGATGACGCAAGGGATGCTGGCGGACCGGCCGGCTTTCATGCGGGGATTTCTCAACGACTTTTTCGGCGTTGGCTGGTTCACGAAACCTGTCAGCAGCGAGGTGTTAGACTGGGCATGGAATTCGACGATGCAGGCCGGACTGCGCCCAACGCTAAAATGCGCGGAGGCCTTTGCCTCGACCGACTTCCGCGGCGACATGACATCGTTCACGGTGCCGACGCTGATCGTTCACGGCACCGCCGACAAGACGGTGCCGATCGATGCGACGGCGCGGATGGCAGCGTCGCTGATCGATGATGTGCAATTGGTCGAATATAGCGGGTCGCCCCACGGTTTGCTCGAAACCGACCGCGATCGACTGATCGGCGATCTGCTGGCGTTTCTGAACGGTGAAGAGGTCGCGCGACACGAAGCGGAGGAGCAGATGATTGATCCGGTGCTGCCGATGGGGACGTTCTAACCAACCGGACATGTCGGGCACGACCAACGGTGCCTGGCGTGCGATGGCCTATTGTCAACCAATTTAGTTATGATACGGTATCACATGGCGACATCGAGTCGTCATCTGTGGAGAGAATGTCATGACAAGACATAAAGCGTATCTCATATTGGTCCCCACCCTGCTCCTCGCCGCCTGCCAGCAGGCTGGTGAGGAACCTACCCAAACCGAAGCACTGAATGTCCCGAACAACCTTCCAGTTGCCGATGTCCAACAAGAAAGGGCAGACGCATCCGCGATGGCGGCACCGGGTATTCCCGCCAGCCTTGCCCCCAACCTCGCGTTCGAATATCGCTACGCATTCAAATTGCCCGACGCCAAAATCGGCGCGGTGCAGGAGGAACATGCGGAAGCTTGCGAAGTGCTGGGCTCGGCGCGATGCCAGATAATCGACTATAAATATGCGCAGGCCAAAGAGAATGATGTCGAGGCGATGCTCGCCTTCAAGCTTGATCCCGCCATTGCGCGCAAATTCGGTCGCGACGCGATTGCCAGCGTCGAGAAAGCCGAGGGTGTGCTCGCCGACGGAAATGTCACCGGCACAAATGTTGGCGGCGCGATCGAGGATTCGCAAGGGCGAAGCGCGTTGTTGCAGGCGCAACTAGAGCGGCTCGAACAGCGGTTGAAGGCCAGGCTTCCGGCGAAGGAGCGCGCTTCGTTGCAAGATCGGGTCGAAGAAATCCGCCGTCAGCTCGACAATGAAGGCGAAGGCCGACGTCAGGGCGAGGTTAAGCTCGCGATGACCCCGGTGCAGTTCACCTATACCAGCGACGGCGGCCTGCCCGGCTTTGGCAAGGATAATCCGTTTGCCAGCGCCTTCGACGTGTCAGCCACCAGCTTTGCGACGATGATCAGCTTTGTGCTGATGGTCGCCGGCGCCCTTGCCCCTTGGGCGTTGCTGATATTCCTTATCGTGCTGGCGCTGCGCTCCAACGCGGCAAGCGGAATTCGCCGCTGGTGGAACCGCAACACGCCGCTGACCGACCAGCCGGCACAAGATTAACGCAACACGGGAGGGAGCTGTTCGCGCCCTCCCGATTTTCGAGTGATGAGGCAAGCAATCGCCCGATTGCGCCCAAGCGCTTGACCCTCTAGGCGGATTCCAGATGTCCGCAATTCAGCCCGAAATCCATCCGCTGTCCATACCCGATTTCCGCTTTTATTGGCTGGCGCGGTTCATGGCGGTGCTGGCGACGATGGGGATGGTCGTGGTCATCGGCTATCAGGTCTATGACATCGCGCGCAGCGATTATGGCATGTCGATCAAGCAGGCATCACTTCAGCTGGGGCTGCTGGGTCTGGTCCAGTTCGTGCCTCTGGCGTTGCTGACGCCGGTTGCGGGATGGGCAGCCGACCGGTGGGAGCGGCGCACCGTGGCGCGGCTGGCGAACAGCGTCGACATGCTCGTGGCACTTGCGCTCGGCTGGTATACCTATAGCGACGCACTGACGCTTCCCGTCCTGTTCACCTTTGCTGCGCTGCACGGCGTCGCACGAGCGTTTGTGGGGCCTGCGATGTCGGCGATTGCGCCCAATATCGTGCCGCCTAGGTCGCTGCCTCGCGCAATCGCGATGAGCTCGATTGCGTGGCAGATCGGCTCGGTCATCGGGCCCGCAGCTGGAGGGTTGCTGTTCGCGGCCAATCCATCAGCGCCTTATTGGGCGTCGGCCGGATTGTTGTTGCTAGCGTCGGTCAGCATCAGCTTCGTCAAACCGGTCTTCCCTCCGCCGATGCAGCGCGAGATCCATCCTGTGAGGCAGATGATCGACGGGGTGCGCTATACTTGGTCGGAGCGTTTCCTCCTTGGCGCGATTACGCTCGATCTGTTCGCGGTGCTGCTTGCCGGCGCAACGGCAATGCTGCCGGTTTACGCGCGCGACATCTTGATGGTTGGACCAGACGGACTGGGGCAGCTGCGCGCCGCGCCTGCCGTCGGCGCTTCCCTCGTTGCGCTGGTGCTGACATTTCGTCCGCTGCGGCACAATGTCGGTAGCAAGATGCTGTGGGCGGTGGTGGTGTTCGGCATCGCCACCATCGGCTTTGGCCTGAGCCATGAAATCGGCGCGCGGGTCTTTGGTAATGCTGAGATTGATGCGCTGAACATGGGCGCGGGCATGGCGGTTGCGCTCGTCATGCTCGTCCTGCTCGGCGCATCCGACATGCTGTCGGTCTATGTCCGCTCCTCGCTAGTCCAGCTTAACACGCCCGACGATATGCGCGGACGCGTCAGCTCGGTGTCTGGCCTTGCCATCTCCGCGTCCAACGAATTGGGCGAATTGCAGTCCGGTGTCGCGGCGGCGTTGCTCGGCCCGGTCGGCGCGGTTGTTTTTGGCGGCGTAGGTGCCATAATGGTGACAGGCCTGTGGGCGTGGCTGTTCCCCGAACTTAAAAACGCCCGGACATTCGAACCGCAATATAGAGGAAAAAGTCCATGAAAGCGCAATCGATCCTGGAAACCATCGGCAACAGCCCGCATATCCGGCTGAACCGGATGTTCCCGAACGCTGAAGTGTGGGTTAAGTCCGAACGTTCAAACCCCGGGGGCTCGATCAAGGACCGGATCGGGCTGGCGATGATCGAGGCGGCTGAAAAGGACGGCAGCCTGAAACCTGGCGGGACGATTATCGAGCCGACCTCCGGCAACACCGGCGTTGGTCTTGCCATGGTCGCGGCGGTCAAGGGCTACAAGCTCATCCTCGTCATGCCCGAATCGATGTCGCTCGAGCGTCGCCGCCTGATGCTCGCATATGGCGCGAGTTTCGACCTGACGCCGCGCGAAAAGGGCATGAAGGGCGCGATCGAGCGCGCGATGGAACTGGTTGCAGGAACACCGAATTCGTGGATGCCGCAGCAGTTCGAGAACCCAGCCAATATCGACGTTCATGTCCGCACCACAGCGCAGGAAATCCTCGCCGATTTTGCCGGTACACCCATCGATGCGATGATCACAGGGGTTGGTACCGGCGGCCACATCACCGGATGTGCAGAGGTGTTGAAGAAAGCCTGGCCCAACCTGAAGATATTCGCCGTCGAGCCAACGCTTTCACCCGTCATTAGCGGCGGGCAGCCCGGCCCGCACGCAATCCAGGGCATCGGCGCGGGCTTCATCCCTGAAAATCTGCACACCGCACTGCTTGACGGGGTCATTCAGGTTGACCCGGATGCCGCCAAGGAACATGCCCGCCGCGCCGCGCGTGAGGAGGGAATGCTGGTCGGGATATCATCGGGGGCAACGCTCGCGGCGATTGCGCAAAAACTGCCTGAACTACCGAGCGGAAGCCGCATTTTGGGCTTCAACTACGACACTGGTGAGCGTTATTTGTCGGTGCCGGACTTTCTACCCGTCGAATGAGCAAAAACTTGCCGGGAGTCGCCCTCCCGGCACAGTTTTGTACGCCCCTTTATGCGCCTGACATTTGCGACCTGTCAGCGTTCCGGCTTAGCCTCTTTTTTCATGCTCTTGCCGTCGGGCTTGCCGTCGCCATCATCGTCCATCTTGTCCGGTTTACCATCGCCGTTGGTATCCCAAGCATCAGGCGAACCATTGCCGTCGCGGTCCCAAGCGTCTGGTTTGCCGTCTTCATTGGAGTCGATTGTGGGGGCCGGCACCGACCCTTCGGGCGCTGGTGCCGGTGCGGTTTGCGCATAAGCGCCGCCGCCGATGGATAGCGCTGCAAGCGCGGATATGAGTGAGAGTGCGACCCTCTGGTTCGGTTTTGACATTGGTTGCTCCTGTAAGCCAACCCCCTGTCGAAACCGAACATCCTCTGTTTTGGCCAGTAGCGCCAGCAACTAGCGATGGCGGGACGGTCGTAAAAGCCGAACGGAAAAACCGGCTCGGACTGTCGCCCGAGAGGTGCGCTATGCCGCGCGACGGGCTCCATGGATGCCGCCAAGGAAGCTTCGAACCGACTGGTCGAGCGACCCGACGGTGTCAGATACCGATTTGCTGGCCGACAGCATTTCGGACGATCTGTGGATCGCGGCGGACGCCGATTTGTCAGCGCTGTCGATGCTGGTTACCATTGTCGCAAGGTCACTGGTCGCGGTTGCGATTCTGTCGCTCACCTCGACTATGGCAGTTGCCTGATCATCCATCCCGCTGGCCACGATGTTCGACTGATCCGCCAATGTGTTGACGACGTTCAACACTTCGCCAAAGGCGTCAGCCACTGCGCTGTTTGCACCCTCCATCGTGCGGATTTGCGAGGCGATCTCTTGCGCAGCTTCGCGCGTCGAGCGCGCAAGTGCTTTCACTTCTTCAGCCACGACCATGAAGCCATGCCCGGCTTCACCGACCCGAACGGCCTCAATCGACGCGTTCAGCGCGAGCATATTCGTCTTGTGCGCAACTTTGGAGATCAATTCGAGCATTGAACTCGCCTTGCTGGTCGCGGACTCGAATTCGGACATCCGCGCCTTGGCGATATCGACACGCAGCACGGCATCACGGGCCATTTCCTTAGCTTCACCCAGCGAGCGAGTGTAGCCCTGCAACTGCGCGGCCACGGCCTGAACCTGTGGTGCAACTGCCTCGACAGATCGCCGTATCTCATTCGCGGCGATTGCCGCCGCCGATGCCTCTCGCTGCACGCCGCTCGTGCTGCTGGCCATCGACGAAGCCTCACGATCCATCTGCTCTGCGGCAGTGCGTGAAGCCAGCAGCAGGCTCGACATCTGTTGTTCCAGTTGAGCAGCAAGTCTGCCGACGGTCTCGCGCTCGACTTCCTGCGCTTTGGCTTGCTGGTGCAAGGCTTGATTTAGAAGTTGCTCATTCTCCTGCCGGATACGCTCGACTGTTTCTTCAAGCTCTGCGCGGGCGCGGGCGCGCTCGGCATCGAGCTCGCCGCTCATGTCCACGAAATTTTGTAATGCTCCCGCGATTACCCCAATGTCATTGCGATATTCCGTGCCCGGAACTTGCGACGTATAGTCGCCCAGCGACATCAGATCGAGGCGCTGGCTCAGGCATCTCAGTCCGTCGGTAACCGCCGCAATCACTAACCCTGCGAGCAACACCGCCAACAGCAGTACAGCGGACGAAACTGCAAGCGCGGCCTGCATTTCTCGCAATACCATCTGCCGTCGCCCCTGAAGTGATCGCTCGAGCGCTTCGGCAGATGCCTCCCAGCTGTTGCGATTGGCCTCCACCAATATCCAGTAGCTTGCCCACAGATCGTCTGCGGCCACCAGATTGTTGCTGGCCGTAACGGTGGCATTGATTGCGGGCAGGAATGAGCTTCGTGCCAGCGTTTCGTCGGTATTGCCCTTGATCGCGGCGACCGCGGCAGTTTGCAAATCGCGTGCGGCGTCACTGACCCGGTGTTTCGATATCTGCTCAAGCTGGTCGGCCGTATTGCCTGACATTTGCCGGATGTCGCGCAGTTCGCGCGCTGCCCGGGCCAGGCGTCGCGATTTGTTGACGACGATATCCATCAGATAATAATTTTCGATCTCGGTGGCCAAGACCAGGCCGGACTGGTCGCTGACCCGCGTAATCAGGGCGTCGTAAGCTGGTCGTGGGTCGCTTTCATAACCACCGGCGACCATTTGTAATTTTCCCAATACTGCGGAAAAATGCTTCTTGCTGTCCACTTGCGACGCGCCACCATGATCGCGCATGGCCCTGTTCAGGCGGGTCCATGCGCTTGCCGCTTTTGACTTAATCGCCTGCTTCTCGATTGGCGGGCTGATAATATAATGGCCGACCGGTTCAAGGCGGCGAAGCAATTCGATCCCTTTCAATTCCCGGTCCATTATTTCCATGCTGGCCTGCCTGGCCTGCACGAAATAAACCCCCATCACCAACGCAGGAATGAGCCCGAGCAGTAATATGATCGACAGCGAGAAGCCGATGGGTGCCCCCACAAGGCGCGAACGGGCTCGGCTGAAAAATGACAGGTCCATGCATCGACCATAGGTGCCGCGGCTTAATTTATGGTAAAGCAGACCTTAACGAGAGCTACGCGACCGCAAACATCACCGGCTCGAGCGCCATGATTGCCTCGCTGCCTGCCTCGATCTTACGCCGAAGCGCACCACAGTCGGGCATAAATCGTTCTGCAAAATAGCGCGCAGTCACAAGCTTGGTTTCATAGAATGGTTTGTTGCCGGTTCCAGCATCAAGCGCCCGCTGCGCCGCTTCGGCCATCCGCAACCATTGCAGACCAAGCGCAACGATGCCCATGATGTGCATATAATGATGCGCGCCCGCGCCGACATTGTCGGGGTTGGCCATGCCATTTTGCATGAACCACATCGTGGACGCTTTCAGTTCGCCATTGGCCTTTTCCAAACGCCCAGCCAGGTCTGCAAGTGGACCAGCCTTCGCCGAAGCGCATTCCTCGTCGACCACCTTGAAGAACGCCTGCACCGCACGTCCGCCATTTTGGGCGAGCTTGCGGCCGACCAGGTCCATCGCCTGCACGCCATTGGTGCCTTCATAGATCATCGCAATCCGGGCATCACGGACATATTGCTCCATGCCCCATTCGCCGATGTAGCCGTGACCGCCATAAACCTGTTGCGCATTGGTCGCGACTTCATAGCCCTTGTCGGTGCCATAGCCCTTGATGACCGGCGTCAGCAGCGAGAGCAGGTCGTCGGCCATTTGCCGTTCTTCCTCGGTCTGCGCATGGTGCAGCAGATCGGCCTGCAAAGCGCCCCACAGGCATAAAGCCCGCATGCCTTCGGTGAATGCTTTTGCGTCCATCAGCATCCGGCGCACGTCGGGGTGAACGAACAAGGTGTCAGCCTTCTGATCGAGATCCTGCGGTCCGGTCAAGGCGCGCCCCTGACGGCGGTCGTGCGCATAATGCACCGCATTCTGATACGCGACTTCGGCAACACCCAGTCCCTGCTGACCAACGCCAAGCCGCGCGATATTCATCATGATGAACATTGCGGCGAGGCCCTTGTTTTCCTCGCCCACCAGATAGCCGGTCGCACCGTCATAGTTCATGACGCAAGTCGAATTGCCATGAATGCCCATCTTGTGTTCAATCGAGCCGCAGGACACGGCGTTGCGCTCACCCAACGAACCATCGTCGTTGACCATGAACTTCGGCACGATGAACAGCGAGATGCCCTTTACGCTGTCTGGCGCATCGGGGGTCTTTGCCAGCACGAGGTGAATGATATTCTCGGTCAGGTCGTGCTCACCCGACGAGATGAAAATCTTCATGCCGGTAATCGAGTGGCTGCCATCATTGTGCGGCACAGCCTTCGTGCGGATCAAGCCCAGATCGGTACCGCAATGCGGTTCGGTCAGGTTCATCGTGCCGCCCCATTTGCCCGAAATCATGTTCGGCGCATATTTCGCCTTCTGCTCGTCACTGCCCTTCACCAGAATTGCCGATACCGCGCCGTGGGTCAGGCCCGGATACATGGCAAAGGCCATGTTCGAACTTGCCATATACTCCTCAAAGGCCATCGAGACGATATGGGGCATTCCTTGTCCACCAAACTCCTCCGGTGCCGACAACGTGCCCCAACCTGCGGCACAATATTGGTCGTAAGCATCCTTGAAGCCCTCTGGCGTCGTCACGCTGCCATCGGCGTGCCTGGTGCAACCCTGAAGATCGCCAACTTGGTTAAGCGGGAACAGCACTCCCTCTACGAACTTCGACCCTTCGGTCAGGATCGCTTCGATCACATCAGCGCTGGCGTTCTCAAAACCCGGCAGGTTGGAGAAACGCTCGATACCGAGGACTTCGTTGATGACAAATTGCGTGTCGCGAACGGGGGCATTGTAATTGGGCATAAAATGTCCTTCGACGGATAAGGCTATTCGGTTTCAGGCGGCGGCCGATTTTTCGGCAGCCTCAACTTTTTCTACGGTGGCGACAAATTCTGTCAGCTCATGGATCGCGCTTTCGATATCATCGCGCTGCGCTTTCAACAGGCTGATACGGTCGCGGCATTTCTCGATTGTGACACGGCGCTGAATGTTGCGTCCGTCGTTCAGGTCATACAAATCTATCATTTCGCGGATTTCTGCAAGGCTGAAACCCACCCGTTTTGCGCGCAATATCCAGGCTAAACGAGCACGATCACGTTTGGAATAGATGCGCGCAAGACCCATTCGTTCAGGCGATATCAGCCCCTGATCCTCATAAAAGCGCAGCGCGCGAGCCGTTACATCGAACTCGTTAGACAGGTCGGAGATAGTGAAAGAGTCGCGGTTGTGAACATCAGGCGTGTCGATCGTAGCATCCGCCCGCCTTTCCTTCTGAGCGATAATTTCCATGGCGACGCCTTCCCTCTTCATTGCCCTAACGTCACTAGTTTACGTTAGCGTAAACGTCAAGCCAAGATTTGCGATACTGCCGTTGACGCCATGCAGACGTCGCTTGCAATGTTGGATTGGATTTGAGACTGTCTTCAAGCAATTTGACATCGCAATTTTTGACCCGATGCTGTTGCACGAAGCGTGCCGAAAGAAATCGGCCTTGCCTTCGCTTAACTTCACACAAAACGCGTATATCCTGTGAAGTTTGTGAAGCTAAGGAGCAGTTTCCGCAGTTTTTGCGTCAGGCTACCGGTTTTGGCGGCGACGCAGGTGGAGGCGCGGCGGGGTCGATTGGCGGCGGCGTCATAATCGGCGGTGCGGGCGCTGGCACGGGTTTTGGCTCGGGTCTTTTAACCGGCGTCGATGTGTTTTTCAGGACGACAACTTCCTGCTCCATCTGCGTAATGCCATATAATGCTTTGGCAAACTCGTGCGGCAGGCGGATACAACCGTGCGACGCCGGATATCCCGGAATATGGCCACCGTGAATCGCTATCCCGTCCCAAGTCAGCCGCTGCATGAAAGGCATCGGCGCGTTGCTATAGAGGTTTGACTTATGGTCGATATTCTTCTGCAGGATGTTGAAATAGCCGGTCGGTGTTTCCTTGCCCTTTTTTCCCGCCGAAATCGTGCTAAATCCAATCAGCTCGTCGTTTTGGAACACATACATCCGCTGAATGTCGAGAACCGCCACGATCTTTAGCGGCCCTTCATAGCTCTCGCGTTTTTCCCACACAAACTGGCCGGGTTTCAACGCGTCCGTCGGCCCTTTCGTCTTAACGGGCTTAGGCGGTGGTGCAGGTGTCACGACCTGCGGTTCGACCCTTGAGGCCACAGGTTCTTCAACCGTCGGCGGGCTGGGAAGCGACGGTGGTTGGGTAGCACCAGTGCCCGGCTTGAACACCGGTTGGGCCTGCGCCATGACCGGCGACGAAAGCCCGAGCAACATCGTCGCCGTCCAAAAGCGGATGCTGTGCCGAAATGTCATGTAAAGCCCCTGAAAATTTGATTGTCGCATACAGCCATCTTCTATGCCGAAACGCATATAGCAGTGCTGCTGCACCATTTCGACCACAATTTTCGCGACAGAATGCTTAGCATTTACGCCCAACCGGCAAATTGAAGGCTTTTGGTAACCAGACAGGGGCACTATCTAGGACGTGATGAAAAATTTGGGGCGCCGGGATTTATTGAAAACTGCAGTAGCAGGGATGGCGCTGGCATACACTCCAGCGCGTGCACAGGATGTTGTGTTTGTCCCGGGCACCGGCAAGCCTCCACCGTCCGGATTGTCGCCGCTGCTTTTGAGCCGAGCAAAGGCGGCCTTAGAATCGCATCAAAGCCGGGTTCGAAATCGCGATATTCTCGCAATCGCAGATTTCTCACAGGCATCGCGTGATCCGCGTTTCCACATTGTGGACCTGCGCAGCGGCCAATCGACCGCGCTCTTGGTGGCGCATGGCAAAGGCTCCGATCCGTCACATAGCGGTTGGGTGCAGCACTTTTCCAACCAGCACGGTTCCGAAGCGACTTCGGCGGGCAGCTATCTCGTCGGCGATACCTATTTCGGCCAATATGGCGAATCGCGGCGTTTGATAGGGCTAGATCCTGAAAACGACCAGGCCGAAAACCGCGCAATCGTCATCCACCCCGCGTGGTATGTCAACGAATCGCTAATCGCGGAACAAGGCAAGATTGGTCGCAGCCAGGGTTGCTTCGCTTTTGCGCAAGGGGATATCAGGCAAGTGCTTGAACGCGTTGCGCCGGGTAGCCTGCTTTATGCGGGCAAAGCCTGAGCCTAACTCCGGTTGCCTGACCTGAAAACGCCGCAAATGATGCGCTTGCCGCTATTGCCTGTCGGGTCGGTGCGATAATCATCGGCCTTTTCGTGAATGATAAGTGCCGCGCCATCGCTATCAAGCAGCCCGTCCGCACCTTCCAGCGTGAATTCGTCGAGCTTTTGTTCGAGCGAGAACTTGCGATCGGCACCCGCAATAACGTTTGGCAAGTCTCCCCGATGTGCGCCCATCGGATTTTCGAGGCCGTGCTGCTTCATCGCTGGGTTCCAATGCGAACCGGCTGTCGTAAAGTCCGGTCCCTGGCATTTTCCGACTTCGTGAACATGCATCCCATAGGTGCCGGGCGCGGGCGCGACGCCTGACAGGCTCAAGAAAGTGCCGTCGCTGCGTTTCGAGATCGTTGCGACACCTGCCCAAGACCCGTCAGCGCGGGCGAGGTCGGCGGTGACAACCCCGGAGATCGTGGTCCGGTCAGTCGTCGTCATCGCACAGGCCGACATCAGGGGCAGCAGCATTAAAGGGAAGACTTTGCGCATTTTTCTCTCCTGAGATTCCAGACTGATGGGATTGATAGCCATAACCTGTTCCCAAGCAATTTGTTTCGCTGGTCAGAAGGCCCATTCATGCTTTGGAATGCCCTGCGCATACAGAAGCGCAGTTAAATCGCAGTGCCTTACCGAAAAGCTTGCCGCCGCCGCCAACAGCGGTCGCGGGTGATAGGCAACACCCATGCCCTGCCCCGCGACGGCGGCAGCAATCATCGGCAGGTCATTGGCACCGTCGCCGACGGCAAGCACAGCCGACATCGCGATGCCTCTGCTCCCCGCTGCTGCTTCCAAAACCGAACGCTTGGTCGCCGCATCCACAATGTCGCCCACCAACCGCCCCGTTAAATGACCATGCTCGATTTCGAGAACATTGGCATGCACTTCGGCAAGACCGATGACCCCTGCCACTGGCCCTGTGAAACTTGTAAAACCGCCCGACACCAACACCGTGTGCGCGCCCCATCCAGCCATTGTTCTTACCAGCGTCTCGGCTCCTGCCATAAGGCGGACACGCTCTTCGAGGCATTGCGCAATGATGTCTTCCGACAACCCTGCAAGCAAAGCAACGCGCGCCTTCAGGGCTTCGGCAAAATCGAGATCACCCGCCATCGCCCGCTCGGTGATGGCAGCGATTTCAGGCTTGATTCCGGCATAATCAGCGAGTTCGTCGATGCATTCGACAGTAATCATCGTGCTGTCCATGTCGGACACCAGCAGCATCTTGCGCCGGTCCTCACCCGATTGCACAATGATATCGAAAGAGGCCTCCACCGGCGTAAGCGCGTTTCGAGCAGCGATGGCATCGCCATCAAATCCGATATCGACGGCATGTCCCTGCTCGACCCATTCTATTTCTGCTGGAATACAGTAAGCTGCCGCCAAACGGTCGCAGGCTTCGGAAATTGTGCCGCTATCGGCGCGGTCTGCTGCTATCAGTGTGGCGATGGGCATCTCGAATCCTGCAGTGAAGCCAAAGAAGGCGGTGGCGCTTATTGCGGGTCCAACCGCCAGCGGCAAGACCGCATTGGCACTGCATCTTGCAAAATCCCGCGATATCGTGATTATCAATGCGGACAGCGCGCAAGTATATTTCGACTTGCCAGTGCTGAGCGCACAACCAACGAAAGAAGAGCAGGCCAGCGTACCCCACCGCCTGTTCGGCTATCTCGACGGACGGACCGCTTGCTCGGCGGCACGCTGGGCGGCCGATGCGAAGCTTGCGATTGTTGAGGCGCACGAGGCTGGCCGCTTACCGGTGCTGGTTGGAGGAACCGGACTCTACGTTCGAACATTGCTCGACGGAATAGCGCCCATTCCCGAGATCGACGCGGGTATCCGTGCCGACATCCGCTCGCTGCCTGTTGAGAAAGCTTTTGCGAGATTGCAGACTGCCGATAAGGCCATGGCTGATGCGTTGGCGGCGACCGACAGCAGCCGGATCGCGCGCGCGCTTGAGGTCATCGAGAGCACAGGGCGCAGTATTGTCGACTGGCGCAGGGAAAAGATGGGCGGCATCGGCGGCGAGGTCGCGTTGCACGCCTTGATCCTGCTTCCACCGCGTGATTGGCTTTATGCCCGCTGCGATGCGCGTTTCGACGCGATGATGGGCGGCGGTGCGATCAGCGAGGTAGAGGCGTTGCTGGCGCGCGGCCTACCCGGTGATGCCCCCATAATGCGAGCAATCGGCGTTCCCGAGATTTCGGCGATGCTCTCCGGCGAAATCCGACGTGAGGAAGCGATTGCGCTCGGCAAGATCGCCACGCGCCAATATGCCAAGCGACAGTTCACGTGGTTTCGCAATCAGTCGCCGACCAACTGGTCTCGCTGGACAGCAGAAATTAATGACGCAAATATCGACCAAATTGAAACTATATTTCACTCTTTGTAGTTGACATGCCATTTTCTAACCTTTAGCCAGCCCGCTCTTGTGAACCCTGTTGCGCTGCAACATAGGGACGCGACAATGTTTTTGAGGATGAAAAAGTGCCCGAAAAATCCGGCGCAGAAATATTAATCGATGGCCTGATCGAACAGGGCGTGGATACCGTGTTCGGGTATCCGGGCGGCGCGGTGCTGCCTATTTATGACGCGCTGTTCCAGCAAAAAAAGATCAAGCATGTTCTCGTGCGCCATGAGGCAGGTGCGGCGCACGCTGCGGAAGGCTATGCGCGTTCTACCGGCAAGCCCGGCGTCGTTCTGGTAACCTCAGGGCCTGGGGCCACGAACGCGGTTACAGGTATTGCCGATGCTTTCCTTGATTCCATTCCGCTGGTCGTCATCACGGGTCAGGTTGCTACAACGCTTATCGGCAGCGACGCGTTTCAGGAAGCCGACACAGTCGGCATCACGCGGCACTGCTCAAAGCACAATTACCTCGTTAAAGACCCGGCGGAATTGGCTGCAACGGTGCGCGAGGCTTTCGCCATCGCCACCAAAGGCCGCCCGGGTCCGGTGGTAATTGACATTCCCAAAAATGTTCAGGTTGCCACCGCGCCGACCGACCTCAAGAGCAACGCGCCCAGTCGGTTCCATCCCGCCGGCGAGGCCGATTATACTTCGATCAACAAGTTTGTCGAGCTGCTCGCCAATGCCAAGGCTCCGATCCTTTACACGGGCGGCGGGATCATAAACTCCGGCCCGGACGCGAGCGCAGCCTTGCGCGAGCTCGCAGAACTTACCGGCGCGCCAGTTACCTCGACGCTGATGGGCCTAGGCGCATACCCCGCATCGGGCGACGCATGGCTAGGAATGTTGGGGATGCACGGCACTTACGAAGCCAATATGGCAATGAACCAGTGCGACGTCATGTTTTGCCTTGGTGCACGGTTTGATGACCGTATTACTGGCCGCCTTGACGCTTTCTCGCCCAATAGCATCAAGGTTCATGTCGATATCGACCGCAGCTCGATCAACAAAACCGTCCGCGTCGACCTACCCATCGTCGCCGATGTCGGAACTGCGATCCGGCAGATCATTGATGTGTGGAAGGGCCGTAAGGTCAAGCCGCAACCGCTGACCGAATGGTGGGCGAAGATCAAGGGCTGGCGTGCGGTCGAGTGCCTGAACTATCCTGCCAACCACGCAGAAATCATGCCTCAATACGCCATTGAACGGCTTTACGCGGCGACAAAGGACAAGTCGCCCATCATTACGACTGAGGTAGGCCAGCACCAGATGTGGGCGGCGCAGCATTTTCATTTCGACGCGCCGAACAAGTGGCTGACCAGCGGCGGGCTCGGCACGATGGGTTACGGGATGCCTGCAGCAATCGGCGCGCAGATGGGCAACCCCGATGCGCTGGTAATCGACATCGCTGGTGAAGCGTCGATCCAGATGAACATCCAGGAAATGGGAACCGCTACCCAATACCGCCTGCCGATTAAGGTGTTCATCCTCAACAATGAATGGATGGGAATGGTTCGCCAGTGGCAGGAACTGACCTACGAAAGCCGATATTCGGAGAGCTATTCCGACTCCTTACCCGATTTTGTCGCCCTCGCCGAAGCCTATGGCTGGAAAGGCATTCGCTGCGAAAACCCGGCAAAGCTCGACGCTGCGATTGCCGAGATGCTGGCCCATGACGGCCCCGTCATGTTCGATTGCCGAGTGTCAAAGAAAGCCAACTGCTTCCCGATGATCCCTAGCGGAGCCGCGCATACCGAGATGATCCTGCATTCCGACGAAGTTTCCGGCACAATGGACGATGAAGCAAAGGCGCTGGTCTGATGCATATCAAGGAAGAATTCGCCGAGCGCCACGTGCTGACGCTTACCGTCGATAACGAGGCAGGGACGCTGGCGAGGATCGCGGGCATGTTTACCTCGCGCGGCTATAATATCGACAGCCTGACCGTGGCCGACATCAGCGAAGACCACGCGACCAGCCGCATCACGATCGTCACCAAAGGCCCTCCGCCGGTCATCGACCAGATCATCGCGCAATGCGAGCGGCTCGTTCCGGTGCATAAGGTCACCGACCTGACCGAAGCCGGCCCGCATGTCGAACGCGAACTGGCCTTGGTCAAGGTTAGCGGGACTGGTGACCAGCGCGTCGAGGCAATGCGCCTCGCCGACATCTACCGCGCCCGCGTCATCGACGCGACGGTCAACAGCTTCATTTTCGAAATTACCGGCGGCCCTGACAAGATCGACACGTTCGTCACGTTGATGCGTGAAGTCGGGTTGGTCGAGGTTGGCCGAACAGGAATTGTCGGCCTGATGCGCGGCCGCGAAGCTAGTTAAATCACAAGGGAAAGCGAATATCATGAAGGTTTATTACGACGCCGATTGTGACCTCGGCCTGATCAAGGACAAGAAAGTCGCGATCGTCGGCTATGGCAGCCAGGGCCATGCCCATGCCCAGAATTTGCGTGATAGCGGCGTCGCCGATGTGGCGATTGCCCTGCGTTCAGGGTCGGCAACCGCGAAGAAAGCCGAAGCTGCTGGCTTTAAGGTTCTTGCCAACGCCGATGCTGCAGCTTGGGCCGACATCCTGATGATCCTCGCACCTGACGAACATCAGGCTGCGATCTATGCCGATGACCTACATGCTAACATGAAGCCCGGCGCGGCGCTGGCGTTTGCCCACGGCCTCAACGTCCATTTCGGCTTGATCGAGCCCCGCGCCGACGTCGATGTTATCATGATTGCTCCAAAAGGCCCCGGCCACACCGTTCGCAGCGAATATCAAAAAGGCGGCGGCGTCCCTTGTTTGATCGCCATTGCGCAGAACGCCAGCGGGAACGCGCACGACATCGCGCTTGCTTATGCGAGCGGCGTCGGCGGCGGGCGTTCGGGCATCATCGAAACCAATTTCCGGGAAGAGTGCGAAACCGATCTGTTCGGCGAGCAAGCGGTGCTCTGCGGTGGTATCACCCACCTCATTCAAGCCGGGTTCGAAACGCTGACCGAAGCAGGTTACGCGCCCGAAATGGCCTATTTCGAATGCTTGCACGAAACCAAGCTAATCGTCGACCTGCTATATGAAGGCGGCATTGCCAATATGCGCTATTCGATTTCGAACACCGCCGAATATGGCGACATCACCACCGGTCCGCGCATCATCACCGATGAAACTAAAGCCGAAATGAAGCGCGTGCTTGCCGACATCCAGTCGGGGCGGTTCGTGAAGAATTTCGTCCTCGACAACCGCGCCGGACAGCCCGAGCTGAAAGCCGCCCGCAAGGCTGCTGCTGCCCATCCGATCGAGGCAACGGGCGCTAAACTCCGCGCGATGATGCCATGGATTGCCAAGAACAAGCTGGTCGATCAGGCGAAAAACTAAACCGACATCCAGCTTGACAGTTAAGGGGGAGGCATCGACATTGATGCCTCCCCTTTTGTTTGTCTGGAGCATTCCCCAATGCGTAAACTTTTCCTCGCTCTTCCGTTGTTTGCCGCAGTCCCACTCATCGCCCAGAACGCGCCGCAAGTGCCCGGAACGATGGACGTGGCCCGCGTTACGGCGGGCACGTATAACACCGATTCTGCCCATACCCTCATCGGCTGGCGAGTCAGCCATTTCGGTTTCAATGATTATTTCGGCATTTTCGGTGATGCTACCGGAACCCTGACGCTCGATCCGGCCAACCCCAACGCGTCCAAGGTCGACATCACAATCCCTGTTAGCAAGGTCACGACTGCAAGCGCAAGCCTTACCGAGCACTTACTTCGCGCGGGTAAGGACGGTGGCAAGCCCGACTTTTTCGGACCCGCTCCTGCCGATGCCAGGTTCGTCTCGACCAGCGTTGCCGCCAATGGGACAACTGCCAAAATCACGGGCAACCTGACGCTGAACGGCGTGACCAGGCCAGTGGTCCTCGACACCAAATTTTCGGGCGCGGGTGCCAATCCGTTCAACAAGAAATCCACCGTCGGCTTTCACGCGACCACCACCATCAAGCGCAGTGACTTCGGTATCATATATGGCATTCCGATCATTTCGGACAATGTGATGCTTGATATTTCGGTCGCGTTTGAAAAAGCGGGCTGAACCGGAAACCTTCGGGACGGCGCCTGCAGGGACGGTCCCCGTTCCGACGTTGTGGCAGCGATCGTCCCGGGCCCGCTATTGCCCCGCGAGGTCAAAGTCCGTTGGAACGTATATAGAACAACTACCATTTTGTCAAGAGAGCTGAGGCTAAGCCGTGAGCTTGTTGACAAAGCCCTTTAGCTCCGCTGCGGTTAGCACGTCGCAATTCTCGACAAAGCTGGAAACCCGTTCGACCTGTTCGTCAAACTCGGCAGGACTGATCTTCGAAAACCTCGCCATGTCCCACTGCGAAAACTGTCTCTTCTCGCCTGACGATTCTCGAAGGGTTACTACCGCGAAATGACGAGGGTCATTTTTGATTTTGCCATAAACCGCTCGCACGACAGTCTCGTCACCTTCAAGATATTGCAGAAAGCGGTTTCCGTCGAATAGCAACAGGCCAGTCAATCCATTTGCGCGATTGGCTCGGCGGGACTTGGCAAGAATATCTTCGAGCAGGCGATGGTCGAAATCTTTGCGGACGGTGCTGATGTACAATAACCTAAACATTAGCAGCACAAGTTGCGCGCACCAGGATTTGTTCCGCAGCTAGAGAAACATTTTATTTATCAATTTTTTAACCAATAAACCGCGCGTCCAGACTAACCTTCGCTGCGCGATATTCGCCTTCCAGCTGGTCTACATATTCAGCCACCGTCTTCACCGCCTTGACCGCGCCAATGCCCTGGCCAGAACCCCATATATCCTTCCACGCCTTGGCCTCGCTGTTGCCGCCCGAGCCGAAATCCATTGTCTTGATATCGCCTTCAGGCAGGTTGTTCGGGTCCATCCCGGCACGCTCGATCGATTGGCGCAGGTAATTGCCGTGAACGCCGGTGAAGAGCGACGAATAGACAATATCCGACGCCTGGGCCTCGACGATATTGTCCTTATAGGCGTCGACTGCATTAGCTTCCCTGGTCGCAATAAACGCACTGCCAATATAGGCCAGGTCGGCCCCCATTGCCTGCGCCGCCAGCACCGAAGCACCGTGCGCGATCGAGCCCGACAGCGCCACTGGCCCATCGAACCATTCACGAATTTCGCGCATCAAAGCAAACGGCGAAGTCACGCCAGCATGGCCCCCAGCGCCCGCCGCGACCGGAATTAGGCCGTCAGCCCCCTTCTCGATCGCCTTGTGCGCAAAGCGGTCGTTAATGACGTCATGCAGAGCGATCCCGCCCCAGCCATGCACAGCTGCGTTCAAATCCTCGCGCGCGCCCAATGAAGTGATGGTAATCGGCACCTGCCACTTACCGCAGGTCATTAGATCCTGTTCCAGCCGGTTGTTCGATCCGTGGACGATCTGATTGACGGCATAGGGCGCTGCGGGGCGATCCGGATTGTCGCGGTTATGCGCCGCCAGCTCCTCGGTAATCTGGTGCAGCCATTCATCAAGCTGCGCCTGCGGCCGGGCATTGAGCGCAGGAAAAGAACCGACCACACCCGCCTTGCACTGCGCGATGACCAGTTCCGGCCCCGACACGATGAACAAAGGCGAGCCGATAACCGGCAGGCGAAGACGATCGAAAATTGCCGGAAGTGCCATGTCAGAATCCCTGTATTAACTGCGTGTTTAATGCGGGTTAGCCACAGCCATGGGCGGCTGTCAAACGGGTGTTATGGGTGTGGCGGTGCCGTAGCGGCAGCGCTCCTCATCTCCCGTCACCATATGGCACGCTAATCCCCAACTCACGCGCGATATCCGGTGGAATCATGCCGCGCGCCGCGTAGTTGATCTGAGGCGCGCAGTGGATGACGCGGATCGTCGGGTCATCTGGCGGCGGACGTAGAGGGTTTTCAATGCTCATGTGCTCGATATCGCAGTCTACTTCGTCGGCACTAACCTCGCCCCCGCTGCTGTCATCCCCGCGTAGGCGGGGATCCATGGTCTGGACTTGCAGCTCATCACGAGGTTCGTTTTCCAACGCAACCTTTGGCCATGGATCGGCATCAGGTTGCATCGTCCCCCGGACGATGCTTGGACCTCCGGCGGAGGTCCAATCTGATGCCCTTTCGCGAGGATGACAAAGGGTGGTTGTTGATGGAAGCGCACTTTCGTCACATCCCTCCTCCTCCGCGTCTCTGCGCCTCTGCGCGAAATCATCGGACGCCTCCGGCAACCCGAACCAGACCCGACGCGCGGCTTCGCCAGCTGCACGCAAGGGCGCAACTTCCGCCGCAAGCTGATCGCGATAATATAGCTCCTCGTCATCATCGAGAGCCCGTTCATAGCCATTTTCACCAAACTCGCCGTCCTCGGCTGCGAGAAAACCTTCCGGCGGCGGAAAATTGGTGCGCCAGTCCTGCGCATATTCGCAGAACCACACCGACATTTTGGCGGCTGCTTCTTCCGGTGTCAGGTCGGGTTCGTCCACCGCCGGTGGTTCTTCCTCCATGTCATCATCATCGATATCCGCACTATTCCGGGAAAGTTGATAGTGCTTTGCAAATTCTGCGGCGTCAAAACCGGCCATCGGTACCAACGCGCCATCGCGCGCTTTCAGGAACAGCATCGCCTCCGCCCCGCCGCCGCCTGCTTCGACCAGATCGAGAAAGCGCTCAAAATCCTGCGCAACAATCTGCGCCATTACGGTGTCAGCGGGAACGTCGCTTGTACGCGATGCCATGCGGTCGAGCCTGGCGAGCATCGCCATCGTCGTGCCGTTGTGGATGCGCGTGCGTCTGACGCAGCCAGTGTCAGGATCGCGCTCATAGATTTCCTCCTGCCCCACCAGCGCACGTTCGAGCAGCTCACCCTCGACCCGCCGCCGCGCAACCAACACCGCCGCATCCCACCCCAGCCTGAAAATCCGCCCCGCCGTGCGGTTGCAAAAGGCATAAGCCGCCTGCCCCGACATCGAGACGGCTTTTGCCGATTCGGAGACGTTGCCGGTGGTGGAAAGTGCTTCGAGAAAAGCCCGCTGATTTGCCGGGGACCAGTGGTACTCTGGGGTTTTGGCGGGGGTGAAGTCGGTTGGGGAGAGGGGGAGCATTTTCGGCCTTCCAAGGTTGACATTTTGGAGGGCAGGATAACCTATATGGTTGCTTGTAGGAAAGTGGAATCTAAAAGCTCGTTTTGCTGAAATGTTCTCAAAACTTTCATGAAGACGTCGGTATTCCGAACCTCAGCGAGCGGTGCCAATGCGAACGCCCCGATGTGCCGGATTATCCTTCATAAACCTCTGCGCAAGGCCAAAATCGCCAATGGGGCAAACGACAAAATTTTTAGCGTACTGCATCTGCAGACTGTTGCTAAAGTCCATATTGTCTTCATCTAATTGCACCGGCGAACCGGTCTCAAACGATTGAAGAAGACTTTCAATTGGCGCCGACAACCGATCAAGTTCGTCCAAATTGGCTCGCATTTGAAATGGCTGCATGCGACCTTGCAAAATTTGCCCCAGCATTGCGGCGCTGGCCAACTCTTTGGTCGACTTTTGGTTTTCTCGTATATTGGTCAAAATTGACGGGCACCATGCGCTAAGCATCAAGTCGGACGACAACGGCAAGTAGATTTCAATTCCTAAAACTCCAAGTCCGATATTTCCATAGAAGCTGGGTGCGGGAACGCCATTGTGCAGGCAAACGGGATTGTCACCCAGATAGAACGAACGACCGGATGGCGCTTGCATAAGAAACAGGTCCTTTGCTGCGACAGTCATGGCCAAGTCAGGCAGACATTCTCGAAGGAACATTATGTGCTGCCATTTTAGTTTGTCGTCGGTCAGCGGTTCGTACCCCAATATGTCTTCAAGCCTTCCGCCCATCTTTTCCAGCTTGTCGGCCATCAAACTCTCAATCTGTTTGAATTGATCCCGCATGGCGCGGGTACGAATAAACTGAAATGCAACAAAGAATGCCAAAATAGCTTGCTCTTCTGGTGTCTTTTCTAAGCAGCGTTTATCAAGGATTCGCCTGTATGTGGGCAACAGCATCTGCTCAATATGGGTAGTGGCGTCCTCGAAACTCGCCATGTAATCATCGCTAATTGCAAAATCGTTGAAGCGCCGCTCAGCCATTATCCCGCTGATAGATGGCGTAAACATCTTTTCTGTTTTCTTGCTAAAGACATTAACTTGCTCGATCTCCGGGTTTCGGAGAAAGTTGCGTAAGATAAACTTAGGTACATAGTGCTGATTCTGAGCAGCTTGTTGCTTTTTTGCCATAGCTGGGAAGTAGCTATTATTCCGATCTGATGAAAGGGCCGACTCCAGCAAAATATTGGGGGATCTGCGTCTGCCCCCTCTCCCATTGGGAGAGGATACGCAGCCTTGGGAGCGTAGCGACTTAGGCGAAGTTGGTGAGGGGTTATGCGATATCGGGAGGGCGGAACCCCTCACCCAGCTTCGACTAACCGCCAAAGGCGGTAAGTCTGCGCAACCCTCTCCCAAAGGGAGAGGGAACTATACCCCATTTGCCGCGCTCAAAATTGCCCGCACGCTGGCCGTTGCCACGTCGCGGCTGATACCTACGCCGAACAACACCGGCCCCTCACCCACGCGGCATTCAACATAAGCGGCCGCTCTGGCGTCGGTACCGTGGCCGATCGCGTGTTCGCTATAGTCGATGATGTCGAGCTGGCCGCCCAGCGCCTCCTCAAGCGCATTGGCTAGGCTTGAGATCAGGCCGTTGCCGCGCCCGCTGACCGATTGCTCCACGCCGTCGATGCGGATTTTGCCCGCGAAGATGCGCTCGTCAAGGACTGTCCCTTTGGGGACAGTCCCTAAAGGGACAGTCCTTGGTGTGCTGCGTTCTTCGAAATCGATCAAGCGGAAGCGGCCATCTCCTTTCAAGTGATAGCGCTGCTCGAATGCCTCCCAGATGTCGGCGCTAGTGAGTTCGCGACCGGTAGTATCGGATAGTTCCTGCACCGTGCTCGAAAAGTTAGCCTGCATCCGTTTGGGCAGCTTAAGTCCGTGATCCTGTTCGATCACCCAGGCAACGCCGCCCTTGCCGCTTTGCGAATTGACGCGGATGACCGCTTCGTAGCTGCGCCCCAAATCGGCGGGGTCAATCGGCAGATAGGGCACACGCCAGATTTCGTCATTCTGCAACTGGTTCGCGGCAAAACCCTTCTTGATCGCGTCCTGATGGCTTCCTGAAAACGCCGTGAACACCAATTCGCCCGCATAAGGGTGGCGCGGGTGGACGGGGAGCTGGTTGCAATATTCGACGGTCTGGATGACCTCGTCGATGTTGCTGAAATCAAGGCCGGGATGAAGCCCTTGCGTGTACATGTTGAGCGCCAGCGTGACGAGGTCGACATTGCCAGTGCGCTCGCCATTGCCGAACAGGCAGCCTTCGATGCGGTCGCCGCCCGCGAGCAAGCCAAGCTCTGCCGCCGCGATGCCGCTGCCGCGGTCGTTGTGCGGGTGGAGCGAGATCACGACGCTATCGCGCGCGCTGATGTGACGGCACATCCATTCGATCTGGTCGGCATAGATATTGGGCATCGCCGCCTCGATAGTGGCGGGCAGATTGAGGATGAGTGGTTTCTCGGGCGTGGGTTTTAAGACGTCCATCACCGCCTCGCACACCTCAAGGCTGAATTCGAGTTCGGCGGTGGAGAAGGTTTCCGGCGAATACTCGAAAAACCAGTCGGTTTCAGGGTATTTCGCGGCTTGTTCGGCGAGGATGCTTGCGCCTTCGACGGCGATTGCCTTGACGCCTGCCTTGTCCAGATTGAACACGATGTCGCGCCATGCCGGTGACACGGCATTGTAGAGATGGACAATCGCGCGCGGTGCGCCTGCCATACTTTCGAAGGTTTTCTCGATCAGGTCGCGCCGCGACTGGGTGAGCGACTGAATGGTGACATCATCAGGAATTCGTCCGCTGTCGACAAGATTGCGGATGAAATCGAAATCGGTCGCGCCGGAGGACGGAAAGCCGACTTCGATTTCCTTTATGCCGACCTTCAACAGCAGGTCGAAAAAGCGATTCTTCTTCTCCGCGCCCATCGGGTCGATCAGCGCCTGATTGCCATCGCGCAGGTCGGTGGAAAGCCAGCGCGGAGGCTGCGTTATGGTGCGCGTCGGCCACGCGCGGTCGGGCAAGTCGACCTGCGGAAATGGCCGGTATTTTCGGGACGGATCGGATAGCATCATGGTCGGATACAACTTCGCTATGGCACGCAGCTTGCTGCGCTGTGGCGTTTCTATCGGTGGCTGTAAACCCTTAGGCGGGTGGTCCGGCGGCAAGCCGAACAAAAAGCGCACGCCTAAGGGCGTGTAAGTCGTAGGAGGAGCGAAGATGCGGTGGCCCTTGTCATTATCTTACGCCGATAGCGGCAAGCAGCGCGACTTGTCCAGTGCATATTGCCGAATTCCGCCACTCCGTGACTATCGCGGGGGCGTTGCCTGAAATTTCAGGCGAGCAAATCGGCGCTCCCGAGCCTGAAAATATCGGCGTCCAGCTTGGACAGTGGGCGCGGCGTCCCTCTGGGATCGTGGCGGTTAAGCAGCAACGCACCATCATGTTGCAACGTCCGCCGGATATGGCCGACAAATTCGGACAGCAGCCGCAAAATAGCGACTTTATCTGTAACCTGCCCACGCCGCATTTCCTGGCAGATGATATCGAGACCCTCGGCGATCAATTCGTCATATTGCTTATGCGGGCCGCGATGAAGCGGCAGCCCGGTTTGCACCGCCATCGCTTCGGTGGACGGCAGCAATACCCCGTTGGCGACAAAACTGTGCGGGCTAAAACCGACATGCGCGACGACGGCGAACAAACCGGCGAAGACGCTGCTGCCGATGACGTTCACGGGAATCACATGATGCCGCTGAAAACCCTTTTGTCTGTTTCCTGTGAACCCGAACGCGCGCATGTTTGCCAGCCATGCAGGCAGAGCGTCGCCATCGGCTTACCCATCATGATAAATCAGGCGGCAGGGCGAAAGTAAGTATTCATCTTAAGCAATCCGCTATCGGACGACGGATCAAGCTCGACGATTTCATCTGGTTCGATGCCTGCAAGTTTCACAGGACTATACACAGGCCCGTTTACGGCGACATCATGGGCAACGCGCACAACCCTGCGCATTATCTCGTCTTGATTCAGCTCGGCGGCGGCAACCTGCAACTCTTGTCCGGACAATAACGACAGGCCAGTGCTGATGATTGTCCCGTCATCCTCGGCCTTGAAATTAACCATCGCCAGAACGGGGAAAGCGCCGCCAGCAAGATAGTCGGCAACGACTTCAGAAAAATAGTCAAAACCCGATACTATGCCGGCGGGATGCCAGACCGCGCCTGACGCACCACAGGAAACGCCCAGCTTTTGACCCGCGCCCAATACAGCCTGAATGATTGAGGGAACCCTCTCACCTCCAGCCACATGATCGCCCAAGCCAATCTCCATCGCGCAGCCGAGAGAGGCCGCGTCAATATTGCAGAAGATTTGTTTCAAGCCGACCAGATCCGGCACATCCGGGTTTACTGCCAACCGAAGAGTCACGCCGCAATATATCACTTCGAAAACAGAGCCACTGTCCGAACCGGGCTGCGAAAGTGTGATTTCATTCCCAGCGACAAGAAACGACTTAAGCCTGGTGATTGTCTCCGACGGGCCGCCGCTCATCAGCAGCGTCAACGGTGAGGATTTAACCGGGCTGTTCATTACCATCCTCCCGCACAACGGTTCTTTATTTGTTCCTAACAGGGCGCGAAGTTTGTCGCAATAATTGTTTTGAATCGAGCATAGCCCGATCCCGGACGGACTAGATTTCCACCTGACTGCCCAATTCGACCACGCGATTGCTTGGCAGTTTGAAGAACTCCATCGCGTTGGCTGCATTGCGGAGCATCCAGGCAAATACCTTTTCACGCCATATCGCCATGCCGGGGATTTTGGAGGCGATCAGCGTCTGGCGCGACAGGAAGAAGCTGGTGTGCATCATGTCGAACTTGGGACCGCACAGATCGACCTTATCAAGGGTCTTGGGCACATCGGTTTCCTCAAGGAATCCAAAACGCATTTTGACCCGGAAAAAGCCCTCGCCCAGATCCTTGCAAACTATCCGGTCGGCTTCGTCGACATAGGGGACGTCCTCGATCTGCACGGTCAGGATAATGACCCGTTCATGCAGTATGCGGTTGTGCTTGATGTTATGCAGCAACGCCGAAGGCACGCCGCTCGCCGCCGAGGCCATGAAGATTGCAGTGCCCGGAACGCGTACCGCGCTGTTGGCAGCGGATTTGATGAAAATCTCCATCGGCATCGTACTCTCTGCCATCCGCTCGCGCATCAACGCACGTCCACGTGACCATGTGGTCAGCAACATGAAGATGATGAGGCCGATCATCAACGGTACCCACCCGCCATCCGGCACCTTCAACAGGTTCGCGCCGAAATAAGCCATATCCACGATGAAGAACACCGCCAGAATTGGCAAAGCCCGCCATTTCGGCCACTTCCACAAGGACACAAGGACGACCGCAATAAGGCACGTGTCGATGAACATCGCGCCTGTCACCGCGATCCCGTATGCCGCCGCAAGATTGGACGACGACTGGAAGAACAGCACGAGCAGAAGCACCATGACCGCAAGGCCCCAGTTAATTGCCGGGATGTAAATCTGTCCTGCCGCCTTCTCGCTGGTGTGCAGGATGCTAAGCCGCGGCATGAAGCCGAGCTGGATCGCCTGCTGCGTCAGCGAAAACGCGCCAGATATGACCGCCTGGCTGGCGATGATTGCGGCAAGGATCGTAAGGAAGATGACCGGCGTGCTGATCATCTCAGGCACCATCAGGAAGAACGGATCGCGGATGGTCGCCTGCGCCTCGGCCGGGGACATCGACAAGATCATCGCGCCCTGCCCCATATAATTGAGCATCAGCGCGGGAAGGACGAACCAAAGCCAGCTGAACTTGATCGGCCGTCGGCCAAAATGGCCCATGTCCGCATAGAGCGCTTCTGCGCCGGTCACGGCCAACACGACAGTGCCCATCGCCACAAACGCGCGAAATCCGTCGATATAAAAGAAATAAAACGCATTCAGCGGGTTCAGCACATCGAAAACAATCAACGGCATCTTCACCAGATGCATGATGCCAAGTCCGGCCAGCATCGTGAAATACAACACCATGATCGGGCCGAAAAACTGCCCGACTTTCGCCGTGCCGCGGGACTGGAAGGCGAACAGCCCCGCGATTATCGCAATGGCAATCGGCACGATCCACGGGGTAAAGCCGGTGCTGACATATTTGAGCCCCTCAGCCGCCGACAATATCGACATCGCCGGGGTAATCATCGAATCGCCGTAAAACAAAGCGGTTGCAAAGACGCCCAGCATCACAATCGGCGCGGTCCATTTCGCGCCCGCGGTCTGCCGATTGATCAACGCGAGCAAGGCAAGGCTTCCGCCCTCCCCTTTGTTGTCCGCCTTCATGATCGTGAAGACATATTTGAACGTCACGACGATCATCATCGACCAGAACACCAGGCTCAACACACCCTTGATGTGCATCGGGTCAGGTTCGATGGGGTGATGGCCAGCGAAGGTTTCCCGGAATGCATAGATCGGGCTGGTCCCGATGTCGCCGAAAACGACGCCCACTGTCCCTATGCAAAGAGCCAGTAGAGAGCCTTGTGGGGCATGGCCGTGGGTCTGATCCTGATCGGGGTTATGCCCAAAATCATCAGCGGTTTGCGATGCGACCATTCTACACCCCTGGCAATCTATGCCCGACCAGCGGATTTCCGCCAGCCAAGCCGCGCGCGATAGCATGGCGCACCGTTGTTCACAACAAACCAATAGTGGCGGGAGAATACCCACATTTTCGCGATAATTCAGTTGGTTGTAGCATCATTGTGGCATGGGCGGGCTGTTGCTGCGAAGTGCCTTCGCAGCCTCAAGTTGCGACTCCAGTCTGGGGCGCCACTTTGCTTTCGGTGTTGCCAGCGACAATGTCTTTTCCCAAAGCATGATCGCCCCATCGACATCTCCGCCGAATAGCCGCGACAGCCCCGCGAAATAATAAGGGGCGGGATAATTGGGCCGGATGGCTCTCGCCTTGTCGAACGCAAGTTGCGCCGGCGGGGACATCTGCCCATCGCTCGCCAACATGAGTTGCAGGCCAAGTGCCGACCACAGATCGGGATCCTGAGGGTTCTGGCGCAAGCCGGATTGGATATAGGACGCCGCCAGATGATAGTCGCCCTGCTTGGCGAAGGCATCAGCCGTCGTGAGCCACCTTTTTGCCCCACCGAAACTCTGGTCCATGTCGGCGCGCATATCGACCAGCTGCTTGGCTGCATCTTCCTCGGCTGCCAGCGATTTTGCAGGCGATGACGGCGTGGCGGGACGCCCCTGCAACGCATAGCCAGTCATCCCGAGCAGCAATGTCGCCGCCGCCACCTGCCAGTATCCCTTACCCGACCGCACAGCCCAGGCAATGAAGCCAAGGCTAACGGCGGCGAGCAGAACGAGCGCGATCCAGCCGTTCATTGCAAGGACTGTCCCTTTAGGGACTGTCCCCAAAGGGACAGTCCTTGCGTGATAGGCGGTATCATGGTTTTGATTGCCTCCTGAAAAGCCCACGCGCGAGGAAAAATGCGACCGCCAGCAGAAGCAATGGCGCGAGCCACAGGAGCAGGCCGACGCCCGTTACTTCAGGTTCAAAGCTGACCCACTCGCCATAGCGTCCAATCATCCACTGACGGACGCTTTCGGGGCTTTTCCCGTCGACAATCTGTTGCCGGACCTCGGCACGCATCGTCGCTGCCATCGGCGCGTCGCTGTCGGCGATCGATTGGCCCTGGCACTGGATGCAACGCAGGCCGTGCATCAATTCGGTCGCCGCCTTTTCCTTCGCCGGGTCGGGCAACTGCCGGTTGGCGAGCGCTGGCGTGGTGCCGACGCCCTGGGCATGGAGGGGGGCGGCAAATGTCAACAGCAGACACATCAACACAAACCAAAACTTGTCATTCCCGCGAACGCGGGAATCCATGGCCTGAACTGGCCGCGTGACCGACACATGCTCTGCAAACCGCCATTTCAGACCAGGGAACCCCGCCTGCGCGGGGATGACAAAGCGGGGGTTGGACGGGACGGCTGTCATCACTCCGCCTCCCGCAATTTTTCGAGCAGCATCGGCACGTGCTCGGCGCGGATATCACCAACATGCTGATGCGTGATCCTGCCATCGCCGCTGATCACATAGGTTTCCGGTACACCCGACGAGCCCAGCTTTAGCTGCACCGCCATTTCGCTGTCCGACCCAATGCGGCGGAACGGATTGCCATATTCGGCGAGGAACGCGGCGACGTCTTGCGGACGGTCGCGCACGGCAATCGCGTCAATTTCAGCGCCTGCCTGCTTCAGCGCCTCGAGATGAGGAGCTTCGACCTTGCAGGGAATGCACCAGCTGGCGAAGACGTTGAGCAATCGCGGCTTGCCATCGGCCAAATCGGCATTCGAAAGGCCTTCGACGCCGATCATCGCGGGGGGCAGCGCAAATTCGGGCAGTTTTTCCCCGACCATCGCCGAATAGACGGTGTTATCCTTTGGCACCACGAGGCCGTAAATCGCCAAGCCGCCGATGAAGGCGACGACAGCGAGCGGAATCCAGAGGAGCCAGGGGCGGTTCATGCGTCGCCCCATTTGTTCTTTACGGGCTTCTTGCCGCGCCGGAACATTCGTCCGAACAGCGCAATCAGCCCGCCGAGCGCGACCAGCATCCCGCCATACCAAATGAAGGTCACAAACGGCTTCCACCACAGGCGCACCTGCCAGCGACCATCGCCTGCCCCATCGGGCTGCGCGATGACGGCATAAAGCTGCCCGTCCCAGCGCGTGAGCAATGCGGCCTCGCTAGTTTGCATCACGGGCTCGAAGAACTGGCGTGACTGCGGATGCAAGGTGGTGCTTTCTCCGCCGCGCGTCGCCACGATATCGCCTTCGATCGCCACCCAATTGTCGCCGACAACGGGATTCACATCGTCAAGCTTAACCTGCCAGCCTGCGACCTTGGCGCTTTCACCCGGCGCGAGCGCGGTCAGCGTTTCCTTGGAAAAGCCCGATTCCGATGCCATACCAAACACGCTGACCGCCAGCCCGAAATGCGCGATGACCATGCCATAGACCGGTAGCGGCGTGCGGAGAAGCTTGCGACCTTTCAGCGGCAACCATGCCGCCACCGCCAGCGCTAGCGAAAGCGCAAGGCCAAGCATCGGCAGCACACCTATTCCCGGTGCAAAGCGCCAAGCCGCGACGCCAGTCCACAATATGATCGCGAAAAAACCGACCAGCCAATATTTGTAGCGGCCAATGTCGTCGCGCCGCCAGCGCAATATCGGCCCAAGCAACAATGCCAGCATCAGCAGCAACGCAATCGGCGCGGTCGCCTTGTTGAAATAGGGCGGGCCGACCGAAATCTTGTCGCCCATCGCCTCTGCGGCGAGTGGATAGAGCGTGCCGATCAGGACAATGGCGAGAATGACGCTGAGGAAAATGTTGTTGGCGACGATGCCGCCTTCGCGGCTGACGATCTGGAAAGGCTCGCCCTGCTTAACCGTGCCGATGCGAAGCGCGAACAATACGAATGCAAGGCCGGTATAGAGCAACATAAGCACAAGGATGAAGGCACCGCGCTCCGGATCGACGGCGAAGGCGTGGACGCTGGTCAGGATTCCCGAGCGCACCAGGAACGTCCCTGCCATCGACATTGCAAAGGCCACAAGCGCCAGCATCACCGTCCATGCGCGCAAGGCGTTGCGCGTCGCGAGCACGCTGACCGAATGAAGCAATGCGGTCGCGGCGAGCCATGGCATCAGCGAGGCATTCTCGACCGGATCCCAGAACCACCAGCCGCCCCAGCCAAGCTCATAATAGGCCCAGTAGCTGCCCGCGGTGATGCCAAGCGTCAGGAAAATCCACGCACCCAGCACCCACGGCCGCATTGCGCGCGCGAAGGCCGGACCGACCTGCCCCGTCAGCAGCGCACCAACCGCGAAGGAGAAGGCCACCGAGAGCCCGACATAACCGATGTAAAGCGTCGGCGGATGGAAGGCGAGGCCGATATCCTGCAGCAACGGGTTAAGCCCCGCCCCCGCAACCGGCGCAGGAGTGAGGCGCTCGAATGGGTTCGATGCAAATAGCAGGAACGCGAAAAAGCCGAGCGCCACGAAAGCCTGCACGGCGAGCGTCGCGTGCAGATTGCGTGCGTCTATCCGCTTTTCGAGCAGCGCAATAGCGGCACCGGACAGCGACAGAACCGCAACCCACAGCAGCATCGATCCTTCATGGTTGCCCCAGGTCCCAGCCAGCTTGAACACCAGCGGCTTGTCGACATGGCTGTTGTTCGCGACCAGCAGCACCGACAGATCGGTGATGTAGAACAGCCACATCAGCGCGAAAAACGAGAAAACGCACAACGCGCCCTGCACGATCGCCGCCGGTTTGATGAGCGGAGTCAACTGCCCTGCCCCACCGCGTAACAACGTCAGGCCGCCGACCAGTTGCAGCAGCGCCATCGCCGCCGCCAGCCACAAGGCTGCCAATCCTGCCTCGGCCATCATTTGGCGAGGGTATCCTTGGTATGCTCGGCGGTCGTCATGTCGATGTCTGCCAGTTCCTTGGGGACATAATTTTCATCATGCTTGGCGAGCAAGCCTTCTGCGACGAAAACCCCGTCGGGACGCAGGCGACCGTCGGCGACGACGCCTGACCCTTCGACAAAAAGGTCCGGCGTGATGCCGCGATAGGCGACCTTTTGCGTTGCTTCCCGATCTTGAACCGTGAACGTAATCGACACACCGTCGGGTGCGCGCACGATGGAGCCTTGCTGGACCATGCCGCCCAGACGGATGGCTTGGCCTGCCTCGACATCGGCTTTTGCCAACGTTGTCGGCGTATAAAAATAGGATGCCTCTTCGCGCAGCGCCGCCGCCGCAATAAATCCTGCGCCGAGGAGCGCGACGAAGGCGATGACCGCAAGGATGAGGCGTTGATGCTTGGGTTTCATACTATCCCCGTCCCGTTCGTGTCGAGCCCTTCGACCGCCCGCAGGGCGGGCGCTCGAAGGGCTCGACACGAACGGAATCTGGAAGCCATAATATGCGTCATGATTGCTGCCTCAAATCATCGGCAAGCGCCTCGGACCGGCGCATCCCGACATAGCTGCTAATCACCAGCCACGCCATTCCGACCCCAGTGACCGCAAAGGCCGCGATAATGAAAGGCAAATGCGGCATCAGGCTTCCGCCATCCGGCGCATCCGCGCTTCGATCCGCATTTCCGCCAAGGCCGCGCGCATCCGCATCAGCACAAGCGCGCCGAACAGCAGGCTGAACCCGGCGACGCTGACGAACAGTGGAATGAGGTAGGCGTCATCGATAGACGACCCACCAAGCGTGATGCTCGCCTTTTGATGCTGGCTTTCCCACCAGACGACCGAGCGGTTTATGATCGGGATGTTGACCGCGCCAATAATCCCGAACACCGCGGCAACGCGGCTGGTATCCCCTTTCTCGCTGCTAGCATTGGCAAGAGCAATATAGCCGAGATAAAGGAAGAACAGTACCAGCATAGAGGTCAGTCGCCCATCCCACACCCACCATGTTCCCCATGTTGGGCGGCCCCAGATCGAGCCGGTCGTGAGGCAAATTGCGGCAAAGGTCGCGCCCGGCACGGCGATCGCGCGCGCCGCGACGCCAGCCAGCGGATGCCGCCAGACGAGTTGCACGATGCTGGCAATCGCGATCCCCATCCATCCGCCCATGCCAAGCCAGGCAGACGGCACATGGACGAAGATGATCTTGACGGTATCACCCATCAGCCGCTCGGTCGGGGTGCCAAATAGCCCCCATAGGCACGCGCCCAATGCCAGCACCAGCCCTGGCCAGAACAAGGCGGGGGTCAGCGGCTTTGCAATGCGCAGAAAACGGGCGGGATTGGCGAAACGATGCATGACGTGGTGCTGCCTCTAGCACTGCATGGCAGTTACGCCAATTGATTCACGTCAGCGACCTATAAGCTTTTGTGCCATATTGTCGGCAACTTCGGCGGGTGTATTGCCGCTCGAATCGCTTTCTTGCCAGATCGTTGCAAGCCGACCCGGAATCGCATCGATGCGGCGGTTGATTTCGGCATCGTCGGCCCTGTCAATATGGCGCAGCACGTTGATAATACCGCCTGCGTTGATGACATAATCGGGCGCGTAAAGAATGCCGCGATCGGCAAGCATCCGGCCTTCCGGTCCGGTCGCGAGTTGATTGTTGGCACCGCCAGCCACAGCTTTCACCTTCAGCGCGGCGACCGTCGACTCGGTAAGGATTGCTCCCAAGGCACATGGGCTAAAAATGTCGGCTTCGACGTCCATGATACTGTCCGCCGCAACGGATACGCCTCCCAGTTCAGCGGCCAACTCTGCTGCACGTTTGGCATCGACATCGGCCAGCGTCAGCCTTGCCCCCTGCTCCGCGAGATAATGTGCCAAACCGCCGCCGACGCTGCCTACGCCCTGAATGGCGACATGCACACCGGCCAGACCGTCCGTGCCAAGCGCATGTTTCGCTGCTGCCTTGACGCCCAGATACACGCCGCGGGCGGTATAGGGTCCAGGATCGCCGCCCAGCCCTGGAAGCCCGGCAACATGCGGCGTGACTTTCGACAAAGAGACCATGTCGGCCTCGGACATACCGACATCTTGCGCGGTAATATATCTGCCACCAAGCGAATCCACCGCGCGGGCGAACGCGTCGAGCATTTCCTGTGGCTTAATGCGGGAAGGGTTGGCGAGTATGACAGCCTTGCCTCCACCTGCGGGAAGCTCCGCCATCGCGTTCTTGTAGCTCATGCCCCGCGATAGGCGCAGCGCGTCGGTGATAGCGGCTTGCGAATCGGCGTAATGCCAGAAACGCGTGCCGCCGGCAGCCGGTCCCAGATGGGTCGAATGCACCGCAATAACCGCCTTAAGACCCGTCTTGCGATCCTCAAAGACATGCACCGCTTCATGTGCATCAAAATCGGGCAGATCCCATATTGCGGGCATGTGACGGTCCTCCAAACTCACGGAATCAAATTACGGACGCGCGTAATAATATTACGCAGCGCAATTGTCATCTGGTTTATCGAGGGAAGTGGGGCGACCGACGGGACTTGAACCCGCAACTTCCGGCATCACAAGCCGGTGCTCTAACCAATTGAACTACGATCGCCACAGCGCCACTAAGGCAGGCGCGTTCCTTAAGAACAGCAATGAAGAAACGTCAAGTGCCGATACGGACCGCAAGGACTGTCCCTTTAGGGACAGTCCCTAAAGGGACAGTCCTTGCAAGCGGTTATTTCTTGAGGCTGAGGCCACCAAAACGCTTGTTAAACTGGGCAACGCGGCCGCCAGTATCAAGCATCGAGCCACGACCACCCGTCCATGCCGGGTGCGACGTCGGATCGATGTCGAGCGTCAGCGTGTCGCCTTCCTTGCCCCAGGTGGAGCGCGTTTCGAAGACGGTGCCGTCGGTCATCTGCACCTTGATCATGTGATAATCGGGATGAATATCGGCTTTCATTTTCATTTCCTTGGATTAGGCACCGGTTTCCGACCGGCACCTTGGGAATTTGGAAGCGCCGCCCTTAGCGGGGGTTGCGTGGGTTGGCAAGTCGATTCCCTATCCCCTTGGGAGAGGATACGAAGCCTTGGCGCTTGCGCTTAGGTGAAGTGGGAGAGGGGTTCGACGGTCAGGTCGTGCACGCATCCCCCTCTCCGCTGCGACTAACGACCCTTCGACAAGCTCAGGGTTTGTAAGTCTCGCTCCTCTCCCCTGAAGGAGAGAGGAAGCAATTCAAGCCGGCGGATCGGCAATCATCGCCATGAATTCTGCCTCCGCAGCAACCTCATCACCCATCATCGCGCGACCGGCGAATTTGCAGACGCGCGGTCGTTTCTGAAGGAATTCGACCTCAAGATGAAGCAGACAGCCCGGCTCGACCGGCGCGCGGAATTTCGCATTGTCGATCGACATGAAATATACAAGCTTACCCGAACCGATAAGGCCAAGGCTCTCCATCGCCAGCACACCAGCGGCCTGCGCCAGCGCCTCGACGATCATCACCCCGGGCATGATCGGCCGTCCAGGGAAATGCCCCTGAAAAAAGCCTTCATTCATCGTAACGGCCTTAACCGCGCGGATGCGCTCGCCGACGACAAGCTCTTCCACGCGGTCGACCAGCAACATGGGATAGCGGTGCGGAAGCACCGCCATCACCCGGCGGACGTCATAATTGCTGAAGTCGCCCCCCGACATTGGCTTTAGCGACTGTCGGGCTGTGCCGTTGCCGGGCGCGTAGCTGGCGTGGCGCCGGGTTGCGGCGACGGTGTTGCTGCGGCCTGTGCTGCCTGCTGCTGAGCGGCGGCGTTGAACAACTGCTGGATGTTCTGATACAGCGCAGCGCCTTGGCGCGACGGGCGCCAGTCTGCGGGTGCTACGATGGCAACCGACGGGACAGCCTTGTCAAGTTCAGCGGTGATTGCGGTGGTAACGTCAACGGCATCAGGTGCCCAGACGAACGCGTCCGGTGCCAATATCACATTGATTTTCTTGGCGGTTATAACGGCCTGCTGGGCTGCCTCATATTTCATCGCAATTTGCTCAACGGCATAAAGCTGGGCCTTCACGATCGGCTCTTGCAGCTGGTTGATTTCACGCTGCTTGGTATCGACCTGAGTCAGAAGCGGATTTTTTGCCTTGATTGCGGCATCCAGTTCAGCCTGCGTCAGCTCCTTGTTCTTGTCGGTGTCGAGCTGCGAATTGATATTGTTTATCTCGACGCGCTTGGCCTGCATTTGCTGTGCATTGGTGGCATATTGTGTGCCGATTTGCTGATAGGCAGCACCAAGCGCCTTCGAACGCGCGATTGCAACGGCGGTATCGGCAGTGGCGATGCCCGCGACTTGAGCCGAAGCGGGCGATGCGATTGCAGCCGCCGACATCAAGGCAGCCGCAAGCGCGGTTTTACGAATATTCATTAGAATTGAGTCCCTACGTTGAATGTAAACAATTTTGTGTCATCACCCGGCTCCTTTAGCAGAGCGCGGGCTATATCAATCCTGAACGGACCGAATGGAGAGTTCCAGTTGACGCCGAAACCGACGGAAAGGCGGGGTTTCCAAGTGTCACCCAGAAAGCGTTCCTGGAACTGGAGAACCGGGGTTCGCGCCGACCCATCTGGGTTGAGGGCGGTCGTGCTTGTTTCCAAATTCGTGGTTGTAGTCGGCATACCGCCCGGAGTCGTCGGCGGGATCACCACAAAATTGTTAGTGTAGTATATCGGCGCATTCGGAACCGGGTCCGTGGCCGGCGAACGTGCCTGTAATGTCGTCAGGATCGGCGCAGTAACGTCGAACACCGAACCGACGTCGACAAATACAGAGGGTCGAAGCCCGAGCTCTTTCGCACCGCTACCCAGCGGAATTTGTACCTCTGCCCGTCCGAGATAGTAGAAACGCCCACCGATCGCATCGTCCTGAATCCTGTCCCGATCGAGGATTGGAACATTGACAACCACACCATTCTGCAATTCAGGATCGAACCCAATCCGCTGAACGCGCGGCCCGACGCCACGAATGTCGAACCCGCGCATCTGCGGTTCGCCGAGGTAAAAGCGGTCGGTCAGCCGGACATCGTCGCTGCCCGGAATGTTGCGGTCTTCCAGCGGATGAATATAGCCGCCCTCAAGCGACAGGCCGAGGACGAAGTTGCCGAACAGCCGCCAATATTTGTCCGCATTCAGCCTTGTCTTGATATATTTCACGCTGCCGCCAAGTCCGGCAAAATCCTGGCTGATGCCAAAGCTTTGACCCCGGGTCGGGCGGATACGATTGTCACGATTGTCGAACAACAGCGTATAGCCGATCGACGAGGTCAGACGGTTGCCGATGGCGTCGCACAGGAAACGCCCGGCTCGAAGCGGATCGCACGTCGCAGGTAGTGGTCCGGTACCGTCGGGGTCGGTAAAAAAGCTGTTTTCGTCGAGCGAAATGTCATCCTGGCTCAGGCTGTAGCGGCCCTGGAAGTAAATGAATTCGTTGATCGGCACGCCGACCCGGATCTGACCCCCGGTTGTGGCCTGTTCGTATGTCGTGTTCCGCTGATTGTTCAGAAAGTTGAAGCTGTTCAAATCGCGCCGGAAAATATCGCCTGAAATCGCGATCGACCGGTCGAAGAGATATGGCTCGGTAAACCCGATTTCGGCCGATTTGGAGAAGGACGAATAAGAGATATTCGTCCGCAATTCCTGACCGAGTCCGCGGAAGTTGCGTTGCCTGATCGATCCTTGAAAGATGAAATTTTCGATCGAGGAGAAACCAGCGGAGAGCGACAATTCGCCCGTTGCCTTTTCTTCGACATTGGTGGTTAAAATGATGCGATCGGGCGCGCTGCCCTGACTCTGTTCGACCTCGAGATTTTCCTGAAAATAGCCAAGCGACTTGATCCGTTCGGCGGTGCGCTTAACCTGAATGCTGTTGAAAGCATCACCTTCATTAAGGCGGAATTCACGGCGAACGACCTTGTCCTGCGTCAGCGTATTGCCGTTGATGTCGATCCGCTCGACGAATACGCGCGGGCTTTCCGCAACGTTAAAGGTGATCGACATCGTCAGCGTTTCTTTGTCGCGGTTGAAGTCGGGGCTGACGTCGGCGAAGGCATAACCAAAAAGGCCTGCGGTCTCAGACAGGCTCTCAACCGTGTCCTCGACCATTTTCGCGTCGTACCAGTCGCCTTTTTTCATTCGCAGCGTGGTCGTCAACCGGTCGGAGTCAAAGTCGCGAATCTGGCTCTCGACCTTCACATCGCCGAATTTGTAACGCTCACCTTCTTCAACCACATATGTGATGATAAAGTCCTGCTTGTCGGGCGTCAGCTCGGCAACCGCCGACACGACGCGGAAGTCGGCATAGCCTTGCGTCAGGTAGAACTGGCGAAGCTTCTGCTGATCGAAGGCCAGACGATCAGGGTCGTAGCTGGTGCCCGAGCTGAAGAAACGATAGAAGCGCGACTGCTTCGTAACCATTTCACCGCGAAGCTGGCCATCGGAGAATTTATCGTTGCCGATGATGTTGATCTGCTGGACCTTCGATTTCGGTCCTTCGGTGATTTCAAAGACGATATCGACGCGGTTCTGGTCGAGCTGGACGAGCTTTGGTTCAACCGAGGCCGCAAACCGCCCCTGCCGCTTGTAAAGTTCGATGATGCGCGCAACGTCGGCGCGGACTTTCGAACGTGAATAAATCTGGCGTGGCGCAAGTTTGATTTCAGGTTCGATCTTGTCATTCTTGATGCGCTTGTTGCCTTCAAGAATGATACGATTGACGACCGGGTTTTCACGAACTTCGATAACCACCGCGCCGCTGTTATTGCGGATAGCGACGTCGGCGAACAGTTCTGTCGCAAAAAGGTCTTTCAGCGCCTGGTCAGCAGCGACCTGCGTCCAGGGCTGGCCCGTGCGCAACCGGATATAGGACCGGACCGTGTCAGGCTCGAGACGCTGTGTACCAACGACCGTAATCGACTGGATTTGTTCGGAGGGCGCGGCGACGACCGGAACCGTCGGGACCGCTGGCGGGGGCGTCTCCTGGGCAAATGCGGGCGTAGTCGCCGACACCCCAGCCAAGGCGGTTGAACCCATCAAATATATGCCAAAGGTTTTGAAATTCATTGTCATCCGATCCGATGTCCGGCCCCCACCGGTATTTTGGCTTATCGCCGTCTGAAGAATTTTGCGTCCCTGCCCCAAGCGGCGGGTTCAATCAAGTGCGCAGTCGATACTATCCACCGGCAAATAAGCCGAACGAAGCCAAATCGTTGAAAGTCACCATGATCATGAACCCCACCAGCATCGCGAATCCCGCCCGGAAAGCCCATTCCTGCACTTGCGGCGTAGCGGGGCGTCGCCGTACCGCCTCGACTGCATAAAGCATGAGATGACCTCCATCGAGCATCGGAATTGGCAGCAGGTTGATGAACCCCAAGTTAATCGAGATTAGCGCGGCAAGGCTGATAAAGGTCAATATCCCAAGGCTCATCGCTTCGCCTGAAACCTTGGCGATTTTGAGCGGTCCGCCAAGCTCGGACAGCGGGCGGCGACCGGAGATAATCTGCCCCAGACCGATCACCTGCTGCCGAAGGACATTATAGGTTTGCGCAACAGCGGCGAAGGGCGCTTCCAACAAGCCAACCTCCCGAATTTCGACCTCCGACGCGCCGACGCCGATGCGCCCGATGCGATATTTGTTGCCGAAGCGGTCGACCTCTTCAACGGTCGCTATTGCCACTTCCTTGGTCAGTTTTTCACCATCCCGGTCGAGTTCGAGCACTATCTTCTCGCCGGGAATCATCACCACTTCATTGGCCATTTGGTTGAACGTCTCGACCGCCCGACCATTGAGCGCGAGCACCCGGTCCCCCTCTTGCAACCCCGCAACAGCGGCCGGGCTATCGGGTTGAACGACATCGAGCACCGGAGGCGTCACCGATTTGCCGAAAGCCAGCAGGAAACCCATGAATATCAGGATCGCGAGGATGAAGTTGACTGCGGGCCCGGCAAACACGATCAGCGCGCGTTGCCACAGCGTCTTCGACTGAAAGGTCTGGTTGCGTTCCTTTTCGGGCAAAGCCATCCACGCATCATCGGCCTGGCTAGCCGGGTTCATATCACCCGCGAACTGCACAAACCCCCCGAGCGGCAGAGCGCCCACGCGCCACAACGTTCCGCGCTTGTCGGTCCAGCCGAAAAGCTGCGGGCCGAAGCCGATAGAGAATTTCTCTGCCTTCACCCCGAACCAGCGACCGACGAGATAATGACCAAGTTCGTGGACGACCACCAACGTGCCGATAAGCATGAGGAAGGCGGCCACCGTGAGAAGCGGATGCGGAGTTTCAAGCTGAGGCATGTGCGACCTTGTCTAGTTGGGCGGAGGCATAGGCGCGCGCGGCTGCATCTATGCTGAACAAATCTTCGAGCGTCTGCGGCATATTGTTGGGCTCATAACCGTTCAAAGTGTCTTCGACCAGCACGGCGATATCAAGGAAGCCGATCTGGCCGTTCAGGAAGGCCGCGACCGCAACTTCGTTGGCGGCGTTGAGGATTGCGGGTTTTGCCCCGCCTTCATTGACAGCCGCTCGAGCCAGCCGCAGCGCGGGGAAACGAACTGTGTCGGGTTGTTCGAAGGTGAGCTGGCTGATGGTCGCAAGATCGAGCGGCTTGCAGTTGGTCGCGATACGTTCGGGCCAGGCCAGCGCACTGGCGATTGGAATTCGCATATCAGGCGATCCCAGCTGCGCCAGCGTCGAGCAATCGACATATTCGACCATCGAATGGATCACCGATTGCGGGTGAACAAGAATATCGAGCCGGTCGAGTCCTACCGGAAAAAGATGATAGGCCTCGATCAATTCAAGGCCTTTGTTCATCATCGTCGCCGAATCGACGCTGATTTTCGCGCCCATGTCCCAATTCGGGTGAGCGACGGCTTGTGCGGGAGTCACCGCGCGCATCTGGTCGAGCGTGAACTCCCGAAACGGCCCGCCGCTGGCGGTCAGCGTTATCTTGCGGACTTGCTCAAGTTTGGCACCATTAAGGCACTGGAAGATTGCATTATGCTCGCTATCGACCGGCAGCAGAGTCGCCCCCGACCGATCCACCGCCGCCATCATCAGGTCGCCAGCCGAAACCAGCGCCTCTTTGTTGGCGAGTGCGACGGTCCTGCCCTGCTCGATAGCCGCCATAGTCGGCGGCAGGCCCGCACAGCCGACAATCGCCGCCATCGTCCAGTCGACGTCGCGCTTTGCCGCGTCGATTAGCGCCTTGGCACCTGCGGCAGATTGGGTTCGCGTGCCCACGAGCGCTTGCTTGAGTGCCGGATAAGCATCGTCTTCGGCCACAACGGCGATTTCGGCATCAAACTCCCGCGCCAGTTCGGCCAACCCCGCCGCATTTCCGTTCGCCGTAAGCGCGACGACCCGATAGGCCTCGCGATGCTGGCGAACGAGGTCGAGCGTGGATAGCCCCACCGATCCCGTCGCGCCGAAGATTGAGATCGAGCGAGTCATCGCGGCCCTGTGAACTGGAGAATGACGACCACAATCGCGGTAACGCCTAAGACCGCAACAAGGCCGTCGGCGCGGTCGAACAGTCCGCCGTGGCCAGGAATGAGGTTGCCCGAATCCTTGACGCCAGCACGCCGCTTCATCCAGCTTTCGAAAAAGTCGCCGATCTGCGCCACGATAGCCAACGCCGCGCCGGTGAGCGGCTGCCAAAGCTTGAAGCCTTCGGTGTAATGCCCCTCGATACTGATAAATAACGCCGCCATCGCCATACCGCCGAACAGCCCCGACCAGGTTTTGGACGGGCTGATCGCTGGTGCGATTTTCGGTCCGCCGAGGGTGCGTCCGGCAAAGTAGGCGCCGGTGTCGGTCGCGATGACAATGCCGATGATGCCAAGCAGAACATAGATTTCAGCATATTGGCGCAGGAAAACAAGAAACGCCGTAGCAATCCCGACATAGACAACGCCGCCAATGATCCAGAGCAGCCGGCCTATGGGACTGCCAGTTAGTTTGAGAACCAGCTTCGTCCATTCGAACAGCAGTCCGACCGTGATAATCGCGATGAACATCGCAAATAATGGCCCGCCGACCCAAATCGCTCCAGCGGCGATCAGCATCATGATAACGCCCGAAAGCGTCCGAATACCGAGGTCGGATCGCGGCTTAAGCGGCGGCGCGGTGTCTTCGCTCATCGTCCGCCAAAACGCCTTTCGCGGCCAGCGAACGCATCGAGCGCGCGGGCCAGTTCCTTCTTGGTGAAATCCGGCCACAGCGTATCGGTGAACCAGAACTCCGCATATGCCGCCTGCCACAGCATGAAGTTGGACAGCCGTTGCTCCCCCGAGGTGCGGATCAAAAGGTCGAGTGGCGGCATGTCCGCGGTGTCGAGATTGGCGGCAATTGCCTCAGCCGTAATCGCTCCTTGCGCGGCGGCAGCTTGCGCGGCGCGGACGATTTCATCCTGCGAACCGTAATTCAGCGCCACCGCCAATGTCGTCCGGCTGTTGTGCGCGGTGCGGGCGAGAGCGTCTTCCAGCATTTCCACTATATCGGGATCAAGCGCCTTGTAATCGCCGATGATTTTCAGCCGCACATCATTGGCGGTGAATTCGTCGATGTCGGATTTGATGAAGCTGCGCATCAGTCCCATAAGGTCGCTGATTTCGTCCTCGGGCCGTTTCCAGTTCTCGCTGGAGAAGGCGTAAAGGCTCAGCGCCTCAAGCCCCAACTCGCCCGCCGCGCGGACGATGTTGCGGACGGTTTCGACGCCCTTCTTATGCCCCATCGCGCGCGGCAGCATCCGCTTTTTTGCCCAGCGACCATTGCCGTCCATGATGATGGCGACATGGCGCGGCATCTTGCCGGTTCCGGCTTCGATGCGGGTTGGGGCTGGTGCGGCTGATGCCATAGCAGTGCTACCTGAGTCCGTTCGTGTCGAGCATCGTCGAGACACCGTGAGTTAGCGCATGCCTTATGGGCGTCTCGACTGCGCTCGACACGAACGGAACCTGAAAAGAGATTTTTGCCAGAATCACTGGCTCAGAATTTCCTTTTCCTTGTGCGCCGCCGCGTCATCAACCGCCTTGATCATCTCGTCGGTCATCTTCTGCACTTCGGTTTCAAGCCGTTTGCGGTCGTCCTCGCTGATTTCTTTCTTGTTTTCATCGGTCTTGAGGCTGTCATTGGCATCGCGTCTTACGTTGCGGATCGCGATTTTCGCCTTTTCCGCATATTGCCCGGCCAGCTTGGCCAGTTCCTTGCGACGTTCTTCTGTCAGATCGGGAATTGGCAGGCGCAGCATCTGACCGTCGGTTATGGGGTTAAGGCCTAACCCTGCCGAACGGATCGCTTTTTCGACCGGCGTCACGTTGGAACGATCCCACACCTGGACCGACAGCATGCGCGGTTCGGGCGCGCTGACGGTAGCGACCTGATTGAGCGGCATATTAGAGCCATAAACCTCAACCACCACCGGATCGAGTAAAGTCACGTTGGCGCGACCCGTGCGAAGGCCGCCCAGATCGCTTCTGAACGAATCCACTGCGCCTTTCATGCGACGCTCGACATCTGCCTTGTCATATTGCGGCATGGTTCATTTCCCTTCGCTATTTACTACAGTCGAGGTGCCGCTTCCGTCGAGCACCTTCAAGATATTGCCCCGTTCGCGGATCGAAAACACCACAATGGGGATGTTGTTGTCGCGGCAAAGCGATACCGCGCTGGCGTCCATCACCTTGAGATTATCTGCCAGCACGCGGTCATAACTCAATGTTTCATAACGCGTTGCGGTCGAAACCTTCTTGGGGTCGGCATCGTAAACGCCGTCCACCGACGTGCCCTTGAACAAGGCATCGCACTGCATCTCGGCTGCGCGTAACGCTGCACCGCTGTCGGTGGTGAAAAACGGTGCGCCCACACCGGCGGCAAAAATCACAATGCGGCCTTTTTCCAGATGGCGCTCAGCGCGGCGGCGGATAACCGGTTCGCACACCTTGTCCATTTCAATCGCCGACTGCACCCGCGTCGGCACGCCCAACTGCTCAAGGGCATTCTGCATCGCCAGCGCGTTCATAACGGTTGCGAGCATGCCCATATAGTCGGCTTGTGCCCGGTCCATGCCTTTGGCAGCGCCAGCCATCCCACGAAAAATGTTACCACCGCCGATAACAAGGCATAATTGAAGCCCGGTATCCTTCGCCGCCTTCACCTCTTCGGCGACGCGCGCGACGGTATCAGGGTCGATGCCAAAGGACTGATCGCCCATCAACACTTCGCCCGACAATTTCAGCAGGATGCGGCGATAGCCGTTTGCGCCCATAAATTCCTCAATCCCCGATACGATTATGGCGCACAGCTATAAGAGCCATGCGCCATATCGCCAAGTGCATAAACTGACGGTAGGGGACTGTCCCAAGCGAAGCGCTGTGGACTGTCCCCGAGCGGTCACGCACCAACGCCAGGGACAGTCCCTAAAGGGACAGTCCCCGGTGTGGCGCCAAATCAGTTACCGACCGCCGCAGCCACTTCAGCCGCAAAGTCGGAAACTTCCTTCTCGATGCCTTCGCCAAGCTGGAAGCGAACATAGTCCTTCAGGACGATGGCCGAACCAGCGGCCTTGCCCGCCTGCGCGACAACATCCGCTATCGGCGTTTTGCCGTCCATGACGAACAACTGGCTGAGCAACGCATTTTCCTTGGCGAATTTCTTCACCGCGCCTTCGACCATCTTTTCGACGATGTCGGCTGGCTTGCCGCTTTCCGATGCCTTTTCACGCGCAATACCGCGCTCACGCTCAAGTGTGTCGGCGTCAAGGCCGGTTTCGTCAAGCGACAGCGGGAACGCAGCCGCGATATGCATCGCTAGCTGCTTGCCAAGGCCGTCCAGCGTCGCGGCGTCAGCTTCGCTTTCGAGCGCCACGAGCACGCCAATGCCGCCCATGCCCGGCGATGCAGCGTTATGGACGTACGAGACTACACGGCCCTTATCGACCGACAGCGACGCAGCACGGCGGATGACCTGGTTTTCACCGATAGTCGCGATATTCTCGGTCAACTTTTCCTGAACGGTGCCGCCACCGGGGTAGCTCGCGGCGAGGATCGCATCGACATCATTGCCGCCAAGCGACAAGGCAACGTCGGTGACTGAACGGACGAAATCCTGAAACTGTTCGTTTTTCGCAACGAAGTCGGTCTGGCTGTTGACTTCAACAGCGGTGCCGCGTGTGCCTTCGACGGCAACGCCGACAAGGCCTTCAGCCGCAGTACGGCTCGATTTCTTGGCAGCAGTGGCAAGGCCCTTGGCGCGCAGCAAATCGACCGCAGCGTTCAAATCGCCACTGGTTTCTTCAAGCGCCTTCTTGGCGTCCATCATTCCCGCGCCGGAAAGCTCACGCAATTCCTTGACGAGTGAGGCTGTAACTACAGACATTGGTTGTCCTTTCGAATGTGCGAGCGACCATTTACCGCCCAAATGTGCGTCATCCCCGCGTAGGCGGGACCCAACTCCGGATGTCTGATCATTGCAAGATCAGGAGTTGGATTCCCGCCTACGCGGGAATGACGACGATTATTTTACGCTTCTGCGGCAGGCGTTTCGCCTGCGCCAACTTCGGCGACGGGAGCTTCATCAGCGGTCGGAGCTTCTTCAGCCACCGGAGCTTCTTCGGCACCAACAGCTTCTTCCATCGTCGCAGGTGCATCTTCAGCAACTGGCGCGGCTTCGGTCAAAGCAGGCTCTGCGGCAGGCTCGACTTCAGCACCAAGGTCAACACCCTTGGCAACCTTGGCCGAAACATTGCCCTTGCTGGATGCAGTGGCGATCGCTTCGCAATATAAACGAATGGCGCGCGCGGCGTCGTCATTGGCCGGAACCGGAAACGCAATGCCGTCTGGCGATACGTTCGAATCGAGGATCGCAATGACTGGAATGCCGAGAACATTGGCTTCCTTGATCGCAAGCTCTTCCTTGTTCGCGTCGATCACGAACATCACGTCGGGAATGCCGCCCATGTCGCGAATACCGCCAAGGCTAGCTTCCAACTTGTCGCGTTCGCGGGTCATCTGCAGGATTTCCTTCTTGGTGAAACCGTGCGTATCGCCCGAAAGCTGCTCTTCAAGCGTCTTGAGCTTGCGGATCGAATTCGAAATCGTCTTCCAGTTGGTGAGCATGCCGCCCAACCAGCGGTGGTTGACGAAATGCTGACCCGAGGCGCGTGCTGCGTCAGCGATCGGGCCCTGCGCCTGGCGCTTCGTGCCGACGAACAGGACCTTGCCGCCCGACGCAACGGTCGAAGCAACGAAATCGAGCGCACGTGCAAACAAAGGCACGGACTGCGACAGGTCAAGAATGTGGATGCCGTTGCGCGCGCCGAAGATATACGGCTTCATACGCGGGTTCCAACGGTGGGTTTGGTGGCCGAAATGGGCCCCAGCTTCAAGCAATTGCTGCATGGTAACGACAGGTGCCGCCATGGTACTTCTCCTTCCGGTTGAGCCTCTGGGAAACAAGAACGTCATGCATGCCTGAAAGACAGCAATCCGCACCGGTATGTGCGTTTCCCATGTGGAATGAGCGCGCCGTTAGAGATGCGCTGCAAACAAGTCAAGCGGAAGCTGAGCATTGATTGGGCCAGGAGGGGCTGCATTTGCGTTGCACAGGTTGGACTTCCCCCCTCCCCTGCTGTATCGCCTGAAAACCAAGTGGGTCGCACCAATTTGCTCTGGAGGAGAGGGAATATGGCTGCTTCTGAACTCGATATGGATAAGCTGCACGCGTTTGTCGGCAAGATGCTCGGCGACCTCGGCGGCGCGATGAGCGTCCCGACGGTGCGGATTGGCATCCGTCTCGGCTTATTCGATGCGCTGGCGCAGGGACCTGCAACCTCGATCGAACTTGCCCAACGAACCGGGCTTGCCGAGCGATATGTGCGCGAATGGGCGATGGCGCAGGCGTGTAATGGCTATATCGGACTCGACGCTGCAACCGACGCGTTCAGCCTATCCCCCGAGGCCGCAATGGTTTTTGCGGTGAAGGACAGCCCCGTTTATCTGGCTGGCGCGTTCGATCTTGTCGCGGCCATGATCGAAGCTGAAACAAAGGTCGAAGCCGCGTTCCATACTGGCGAGGGTGTCGGCTGGGGCGAAAGCGGAGGTTGCCTGTTTTGCGCGGTGGGCGCGTTTTTTCGGCCAGGTTATGTCAACAACATCGTCCAGTCGTGGATTCCCGCGCTCGACGGCGTCGAGGCCAAGCTGGCAAACGGCGGGCGCGTTGCCGATATCGGTTGCGGGGTCGGCTTTTCCACGCTGTTGATGGCAAAGGCATTCCCACAAGCCGAATTCGTCGGCTTTGATTTCCACGAACCGTCGATTGAAGACGCGCGCAGGCACGCATCTGAGCATGGTCTGGCCGATCGGGTGCGTTTTGAAGTCGCGCGCGCGAAAGACATATCAGAAAGCGAGTTCGACCTGATCACCGCATTCGATTGCCTGCACGATATGGGCGATCCGGAAGGTTGCGCGCGCCACTTGCATGGTCGGTTGAAAATAGACGGGAGCTGGCTGATTTGCGAGCCGATTGCGACCGACCAGCCATGCGACAACATCGGCAGTCCTGTCAGCCGACTTTACTACAATGCATCGACAATGATCTGCGTACCGACATCGCTCGATCAAGAAGTGGGCGCCGCGCTAGGGGCGCAAGCCGGCGAGGCGAAACTGACGGAAGTTTTGATGGCGGCCGGGTTCAACTCGGTCAGGCGCGCGACCGAGGGGCCGTTTAACATGATATTAGAGGCGCGGCCGTGAATCGCATTAACGGCCGGTTCACGGGCAAACCTTAACGGTCGTCTCCTTGTCTCAAGGAAACGATCTTGATCATGAAGGCTATCCTGCTCATTGCCGCGATGCTCTATTCACCGGCCACTGTAGCGCAGGGTGCACCGCCCTCCCCATCCGAAATGCCCGAACGGATTTCCTTTCTGGTTGCATTTGGCGAAGAAAAATGTCGCGAGCCGGTCGGTGACGAGATTGTGGTGTGCGCTATGATGCCTGAAAACGAGCGTTATCGTATTCCGGCGGCGCTGCGACAAAAAGAGACCGTCATCACCGACCGGTCGTGGTCATCGGCAGTTGAAACACTCGATTCGTTTGCAAGCGACCTGCGCCCGAATAGTTGCTCAGTGAACGGATCGGGAGGGTTTACCGGCTGCACCCGAAAATTGTTGGAGCAGTGGTTTGCCGAACGTCGCGGGAAATTGCAGGCGAATTGAACCTTTTACCGGCTTGTTAGTTATCCACAGGTAATCCCCAAGCATTTCAACGGAATTCCGCGCGAGGAAAACCGCTTGACATAAAAGAACATAAAGTGAACAACGCAATTAAGAAGCTTGCATATGCGCAAGTTAGCCCCACCGAGAGCAAATAGGGGAACAGAAAGGACCAGTGCCATGACCGTCATCGCTTCCCTGCTTTTTGTAACTGCGCTGCTCGCATCGATTGCTGTGATAGTGTTGACCTTATCCGGCGCGATGTCGCGTATCACGCAAGTGATTGAAATGGAGTTCGCGCCTAAGGTGCAGGTTGAGCGGCGGATTTTCTTTGGCGAAGTGAAGGCCGGCCGGTCGGCCGAGGTCGTTGCCTTTCCGCGTCCAGCGAAAGCAGACGCGGAACTACGACTGGCCGCATAAAAGCTGCTCACTTGTTAGAGTGGTAAAACAGCGCCCTCGGGCGCTTTTTTGTTGGCTGGTAAATGCACAAAAGAAAAGGGCGGGTGCTTTCGCCCCGCCCTTTCCGATAGCGCTATAAAGCCAGTATTAGTTGACGGCGTCTTTCAACGCCTTGCCGGCCTTGAACTTGGGCTGGGTCGAAGCCTTGATCGTCATCGGCTCACCGGTACGCGGATTGCGTCCGGTCGAGGCCTTGCGCTTTGCAACGCCAAAGGTGCCGAAGCCAACGAGACGGACTTCGCCGCCCTTCTTCAGGCTGCCGGTGATTGCGTCAAAGGTCGCTTCGACTGCCTTGGCGGCATCGGCTTTGCTCAGACCGCTGGAATCGGCCACTGCGCTAACGAGATCTTGCTTGTTCATATTGGGAACCCCCCTCTCATTGAATATTTGTGAGACTCATTATTGAACAAATGAGTCGCGGCTTAGGCCGGTGGCGGGATAATGAGGAGAATGTACGCGCTGTCAAAGGAAATATCGGCCTAAAACCGTCATTTTCTGTGAAAAACACGACGTGTTGCGGCCGATTTGTCCAATCGACCGCAACATCGGCTCTTAATGGGTCACGGATGTCCCGTTTTCGCCACCAATCGAGGGCGGCAGCGCTGCCGCCAGCTCATCAGCTTCCGTCCACTCAACCGGCGTCAACGGCGAAATCAGCGCCCTTGCCAGCACCTGATCGACATGGCTGACCGGGATAATTTCCAAGCCTTCCTTTATATTTGCCGGTATCTCCGCAAGGTCTTTTTCATTCTCCTGCGGGATCAGCACCGTCTTGATGCCACCGCGCAGTGCTGCAAGAAGCTTCTCCTTAAGCCCGCCGATCGGCAACACCCGCCCGCGCAAGGTAACCTCCCCTGTCATCGCAACATCGCGGTGCACGGCAATGCCGGTCAGCGTCGACACGATGCAAGTCACCATGCCAACGCCAGCCGATGGTCCGTCCTTCGGCACTGCGCCTTCGGGCAAGTGAATATGCACGTCCTTGCGACTAAACAGGCTGGGCTTGATACCATAGCTTGGCGCACGCGCCTTCACATAGGACAACGCAGCCTGAATGGATTCACCCATCACTTCGCCGAGTTTGCCCGTGGTGCGGATCTGGCCTTTGCCGGGCACGGTCACAGCCTCGATGGTCAACAATTCGCCGCCAACCTCGGTCCAGGCAAGGCCCGTCACCGCACCGATCTGATTTTCCTCCTCGCCCATGTCATGACGGTATTTGCGTACGCCCGAATAATCAGCGAGGTTTTCCGGCGTGATTTCAATCCTTTCGGCCTTGCCTTCGAGAATGCGGCGCAATGCCTTGCGTGCGACCTTTGCGATTTCACGCTCAAGCGTCCGAACGCCGGCTTCGCGGGTATAATAGCGGATGAGGTCCATCAACGCCGCGTCGGTAAAGGAAAATTCCTCCGGCTTCAGGCCGTGCGCCTCGACCTGCTTTTCGAGCAAATGCCGTTTCGCGATTTCCAGTTTCTCGTCCTCGGTATAACCTTCAAGCCGGATTATCTCCATCCGGTCGAGCAGCGCCTGCGGCAGGTTCATGCTATTCGCCGTCGTTACGAACATCACATCCGACAGGTCGAGATCGATTTCGAGATAATGGTCGTTGAACTTGTTGTTCTGCTCGGGGTCGAGCACTTCAAGCAAGGCCGATGCCGGATCGCCGCGGAAATCCTGACCCAATTTGTCGATCTCATCCAAAAGGAACAACGGGTTCATCGTCCCGGCCTTCTTCAGGTTCGCCGCGACCTTGCCCGGCATCGAACCGATATAAGTCCGCCGGTGACCCCGAATTTCCGCCTCATCGCGCACACCGCCCAATGACTGGCGGATAAACTCGCGCCCGGTCGCCTTGGCAATCGACTTGCCAAGCGACGTCTTGCCCACCCCGGGAGGGCCGACGAGACACAGGATCGGGCCTTTCAGCTTGTTGGTGCGCGCTTGAACCGCAAGATATTCGACGATCCGGTCCTTGACCTTCTCAAGCGCAAAATGATCCTCATCGAGCACCGACTGCGCCTTGGCGATATCCCGCTTCAGCTTCGATTTTTTGCCCCATGGAATTCCAAGTAATGTATCGAGATAGTTGCGAACAACCGTCGCCTCGGCCGACATCGGCGCCATGCCGCGCAGCTTTTTAAGCTCGGCGTTGGCCTTGGCCTTGGCTTCCTTCGACAGTTTCATCGTGTCGATCTTGGTCTGAAGCTCGACGACTTCGTCGCCGCCCTCGCCTTCGTCGTTACCCAGCTCGCGCTGAATCGCCTTCATCTGTTCGTTGAGATAATATTCGCGCTGGGTCTTCTCCATCTGGCGCTTGACGCGACCGCGGATTTTCTTTTCAACCTGCAACACGCCAAGCTCGCCCTCCATGAAGGCAAAGGCCATTTCCAGACGACGGAGCGGATTGGATTCAACCAGCAGCGACTGCTTGTCCGATACCTTCAGCTGAATGTTAGCGGCCACAGCGTCGGCAAGCGCCGATGGCGTACTGATTTCGCTCAACTGTACAGCAGTTTCCGCAGGCATCTTCTTGTTGAGCTTCGAATAATTTTCGAATTGTTCCGAAACCGAGCGCATCAAGGCAGTCGCTTCCGGACCTTCCGCCTTTTGCTCCTCGATCAAGCGAACATTTGCTTCGACATAGTCGCTGCCGCGTTCCACCAGATCGCGCAATTCGGCGCGTTGTTTGCCTTCGACCAGCACGCGAACGGTGCCGTCGGGCAGCTTCAACATCTGCATGATGGTGGCGGTCACACCGATGTCGTAAAGGTCATCCTTCTCCGGATCGTCCTCGGCCGGGTCAAGCTGGGCAACCAGGAAAATCTCTTTGTCGGCAGCCATCGCCTTTTCAAGCGCAACCACCGATTTGTCTCGGCCAACGAAAAGCGGCACAATCATGCCCGGGAAAACAACGATGTCGCGCAGCGGCAACAGGGGAAGGTTCAGTTCCATATTCACTCCAGTCGGCGGTCCCTGAAGCGGCAACCTGCCTAGTTGGATTGCAATATGTGCGGCTTCGCGGCGAATTCAATGAATTTGCGTTGAATAAGGGCGATTAGTTGGGGAAAAGCCCTTCGTGACGGCATTTCGACAAGCTCAATGCCTCCTCAGGATGAGCGGAGATTTGAGTAACTTATGCCGCTCATCCTGATGAGCGATCGACCCTGAGCTTGTCAAAAGAGGCGGTCGCGTCTCGAAGGATCAAAAAGGCAGCTTGAACCCGGCCGGAAGCGGCAAGCCGCTCGACATCTTGCCCATTTCGGCGTTGCTCGCTGCATCGGCCTTTTCGCGGGCATCGTTGAACGCCGCAGTTATCAAGTCTTCGAGCATTGTCTTGTCGGCAGGCACGATAAGGCTATCGTCAATGGCAACGCCCAATATCCGGCCTTTGGCGGTGGCGCGTACCTTGACCAGACCGCCACCTGAAACGCCCTCGACCTGTATCGTATCGAGCGTCGCTTGCGCGGCTTCCATTTGTTTCTGGATGTTCTGGGCGGCTTCCTGCGCGGCCTTGATCATCTCTTCCATGCTCTTCATGCACTTTTACTCCAGGGGGTTTCATCTTCGTTGCTGTCAAGCAGCTCGGCCTCGGGGAAGGCTGCAAAGGCTGCCTTTACCAGCGGAGATTCCAGAACAGCGCGGCGTTTTGCCTCGGCGGCGGCGCGTTCCTTTTCGAGCAAGCTCGGTTGCGCCTCGCCTGCACGCTCCTCCAGATCCCAGCGTGTGCCCGTGACCTTTGCCAGCGCATCGCGCAGTTCAGCGACAAAACCGGGCGCGACTGGTCCCGCCAACTGATAAGCGAGCAATGGTGGCGCATATTCGACCAGCCGAACGACATCGCGCATCGTCATTTCGAGGCTGACATAGCCATCGCGCGACAGCCGATCGAGCAAAGCATCGAAGTTCGCAGGCATGAGCGTCTGAACCGTCGCCGACGGCGGGATATCCAGCGCGGTCGGGGCAGAGGCTGGCGGCGCGTGGAAATTGCCCTCAGCCAGCATCTTTGCAAGCTCGCCAGGGTCGGGCAAGGTCGCAGCGTGGATAACGCGCAACAAGGCCATATCGGCCGCATCGAGCGGCACCGATGCACGCGCGACTTCCTCCTGCCCTTTTAGCAAAAGCTGCCACAGACGGTGCAAAACCGGAAAGGATAGCCGATCGGCATAGTCCTCCACCAGCGCGGTCGCCTCTGCGTCAAGCGCGCCATCGCGCGGCGCACCGATTTTCGCCAGCGTGAGGCGGTGGACCTCCGAAAGCAACCCGGCAAACATCGCCAACGGCTCGACACCGAGATTATACTGTTGTTTGGCTTCTGCCAGCATGGCCTGGGCGTCCCCGGCCAGGATCAACCCGAACAGCCGCCTGATGGCACCGCGATCAGACAGGCCAAGCATATCGCGCACCTGTGACGCCGTGACCTTGCCGTCGCCCTCCATATCGGCATGGGAAATAGCCTGATCGAGAATTGACTGGCCGTCTCGCGCAGAACCTTCGGCAGCCTGCGCGATCAACACAAGCGCTTCGTCCTCCGCTTCGACGCCCTCATTCGTGCAGATCATCCGGAAATTTTCGACCAGCAGCTCCGGCGTAATCCGCTTCAAATCAAACCGCTGACACCGCGATAATACGGTAATCGGCACCTTGTTGACTTCGGTGGTCGCAAACAGGAATTTTACATGTCCGGGCGGCTCTTCGAGCGTTTTCAGCAACGCGTTGAAGGCGTTTTTCGACAGCATGTGGACTTCGTCGATGATGTAGATCTTGTAGCGCGCCGAGACGGCGGAATAGCGCACGGCCTCGATAATCTCACGCACGTCATCGACGCCAGTGTGGCTCGCGGCGTCCATTTCGATGACGTCGATATGCCGCCCTTCGGCAATCGCCACGCAAGGTTCGCATACGCCGCAGGGGTCGATAGTCGGTCCACCCTGCCCGTCCGGGCCGATGCAATTCAGCGCCTTGGCAATAAGCCGCGCCGTCGAGGTCTTGCCGACCCCACGCACCCCGGTCATCAGGAAGGCGTGTGCCAGCCGGTCGCGCTTGATCGCGTTGCCCAGCGTCTGCACCATCGCATCCTGACCGATTAACTCGGCAAAGGTCTGCGGCCGGTATTTGCGAGCGAGAACACGATAAGCCGCGCCGCCTGCCGCGGCAGGCTTGGCTTGCGCAGGCATGTCCAGCCCAAGCCCCAACGCGTCGTCGGGCATATCCGGGTCGCGCTCGGCAAAATCGGGATTATCGGAATCGGACATCGTCATCATGGTAGGATGCTGCCATACGAAAGTCGAAGGCTTAGTCCAGCATATCTGTGAAATAGGAGCCGAATGACCCGCAGCGAATTCGTTGTGGCTGCTTCCGTCAGGATCTGACCAGGTTGGCGAGTGCCACGTCCATCCGACTCCCGCGGCGCATATGGCGGCGGGCCGCGCAAAAATCAAGTGCAGCAACCGCAATGACGGTAAACGGCGTTTTAACCCTGCTTTCGAACAGCTCGTTCACCCTGATCGGTTATGCCCGGTTATTCACAATAGGAGACTCGGAGATGACTATCTCTGAAACGGCTGGCCAACGATTTCTACGCTATGAAGATGCGGCGCAGGAAGACCGCAGCGCGCCGCGCGTCAGGCTGAAAATCCCGGCGCAAATGCGTCCTTCGGGGTCGCCCGGCTTTTCGGTAGTCGTCAAGGATTTATCGCTTTCCGGCGTGGCGTGCGAAGCACTGACCGGAATGGGTGCCGGCACCCGAGTCTGGCTCACCCTGCCCGGTCTGAACGCGCTTCAAGCGAAGATCGTCTGGAACGACGGCACGATGGTCGGCTGCGAATTCGACTCCCTGCTGAACGTCGCAGTGATGGAAAATGTCCTTGCACGGTTCCCCGCGCAAGCCAGTTAAGCGTTCCGCAAATACCAGTCATAGTCGATACTCGGCACCTGACCGAAATAGCGATCCTGCTCGACGCGCTTCACAATCGTGAACATGTCGACAAAACGCTCGCCCAGATAGTCGCGCATGAGTTTTGAGCCGTGGAAGCGGTCGACCGCCGCAAACCAGTTCGACGGCGGCTTGTCATCGCCTGACGCATCGCGGTCGTAACCGTTACCGACGACGGCAGGCCCGGGATCAACCTCGTTCGTGATGCCGTGGTGCATCCCCGCCAATACGCCGGCCACCGCCAGATAAGGGTTGGCGTCGGCTCCACAGGCGCGATGCTCGACATGGCGGCTCGATGGCGGGCCAGCGGGAATGCGAAATGATACCGTGCGGTTGTTGACGCCCCATGTCGGCGCAACCGGCGCATAGCTGTTCGCCTTGAACCGGCGATAGCTGTTGGCGTGGGGCGCGAACAGGGCAAAGCAGTCGCCGACGCTTGAAATCATCCCGCCAATGGCATGGCGCAACATCGGTGTGCCCTCGGGGTCGTCGCTGGCGAAGAGATTCTTGCCGTCGGCGTCGTTCATGGAAACATGGATGTGCATCCCCGATCCGGCCTGCTCGGCAAAGGGCTTGGCCATGAAGGTCGCCTCCAGCCCGTGCGCCTGCGCCACGGCCTTGACCACGCGTTTGTACATGATCGCATCATCAACCGCACGCAGCACGTCGGGTTTGTAGCGGAGAGTCAATTCGCATTGGCCCGGCGCAAATTCGGAAATGGCAGATTCGAGCGGTAAACCCTGAATGTCGCACGCTTCATAAAGCTCATCAAAAAAAGGCCGGAAATCGTCGAGTTCGCGCAGGCCATAGACCTCGACCATTTGCGGTGCGCTGCCGCTATACTCGGGCCGTGCGGGGCGAATCGAACCATCGCGCGCGCGCTTCGGATCTAGCAAATAGAATTCGAGCTCGACCGCGAGCGCAGGCGTCAGACCCATCTCGGTAAAGCGGTCCACGACCAGCCCGAGCACATGACGCGGGTCGAGATCGTGCGGCTGGCCATCAAGCTCGTAAAAATCGACCATGAACTGCGCGGCATTGTCGCCAGCCCACGGCGCTTTGACCAAAGTGCCGGGAATCGGCTTCATGGATCGATCAGCGTCGCCATCTTCCCACACTAGCCCGGTCTCCACGGTGTCCTGCCCGGTAATGTCGACAACGGCAATCGAGCCGGGAAAGAAGCGACCGATTTCATAGACGGACAACACTTCATGCTGCCGTAAGCGCTTGCCACGAGGGACGCCGCCCATATCGGTGTAGATCATCTCGATGGAGTCGATGTCGGGATTGGCGGCAAAGAAGGCCTCGGCCTCGCTCCGCAGTGCGATAATCGCCGATGATATTGCCCGTTTGGTAATCATAAAGTCACTTTCATCACCCAATTTTGTCATCCCCGCGAATGCGGGGATCCATGGTCTAAGTCATCCGTCGCGCAAAACGGGTCGTTGCAAGCCGATGGTTCAGACCATGGATTCCCGCATTCGCGGGAATGACAAAGTCTGGATATCAACGCTCTCTTAGCTCAGTCACCGCATTGTTCAACTGCATCAAGAGGCGATCGACCTGTTCGCCTCTCGTCACGGGGCTAAGCAACATCATGTTGTGGAACGGCGCGAGCAGGATGCCGCGATTGGTAAGGTAAAGGTGGATGACGCTTTCAAGTTCATGGTCCATCGCCGCCCTTGCCTCGCTACCATTGCGCGGCGGGTTGGCGGAGCACACAAATTCCACGCGTGCGCCGACATGGCTGACATGCCAGTCGATATCGTGAGCCGCGATGATGGCGGTTAGCCCAGCTACCAACCGCTCGGCCATGGCCAGCATATGCGTGTAGGCGTCGCGCGTAATGACCTGCCCCAGCATTGCGTGCATTGCGGTGATCGCCAGCGCGTTGGCGGACAGAGTTGTGCCGATGCCGCTATGCCCCGGTGGGCGAACGCGGTTCAGCCCTTCCATCTTGGCGGCCACCTCCGCGGTAAAGCCGTAAACCGCGCACGGCACGCCGCCGCCGATGGATTTGCCGATGACCATGATGTCGGGTTTCGGCCCATGCGTGCTGCTATGCCCGCCATAGCCCGACGAGATTGTGTGCGTTTCATCGAACACGAGCAAGGTGCCGGTTTCACTGCAAAGCCGCCGCAGCGTTTCCAGATAACCAGGCGCGTCGGGGACCATGCCGATGTTGGTCATAACAGGTTCGGCCAGCACGCACGCGATATCGCCGCCGCGCAGGGCAGCCTCCAACGCTTCGACGTCATTGAACTCAATGGCGACCGTAGTCGGCAGAAGATCCTGTGCCTGCCCGATCAGGCTGGGCCTGTTAACTGCCTTGCCCCCACGCAGATCGACAAACACATCATCGACCGCGCCGTGATAGCAACCATTGAAAATCAGTATTTTATGACGCTTGGTTAAGCCACGACACCAACGGATCACCGCACGGTTCGCTTCGCTAGCAGTAGTCGTTACCTGCCAATGCGGCAGGCCGAACATGTCCGCCAACATTTCGCCGAGTTCCGCGCCCTTGGCGGTCGGGAGCATGTAGCTCAGCCCCTGCCCGGCCTGTTCCGCCAATGCCGTTGCTAACGCAGGCGGGGAATGGCCGAACATGCTGGCGGTATCCCCAAGGCAGAAATCATCGAAGACTAGCCCATCGATGCTGGTCAACGTCGCTTCCTTCGCGCTGGCCGCAACTAACGGGAATGGACTGGGCCAATCGAGCATCCAATGGAATGGCACGCCCTGGAACCAGCCTGTTGCGCGTTCAGACTGTGCATTGGATTTCGTATTGGCAGCAAGGAACCGCGCCTCCTCACGCGCGCGCATTTCGGATATGGCGGACCTGTCGATCACAACCGGTCCATCATGGCCGAATACAGCATGCCCGCGACATAAGTCGGTGAGCGCAGCAACTTGCCACCCGGGAATGCACGATGCGGAATCTTGTCGAACAGGTCGAAATTACGACTGTCGCCCTTCAACAATTCAGCCACCAGTTCACCTACCAACGTAGTAAGCAGCACGCCTTGCCCCGAATAGCCATGCGCAAACAGGACGTTGCCGTTGCGACCGATATGCGGCAGGCGATTGACGGTAATCCCGACCGCGCCGCCCCATGCATAATCGATCCGCGCGTCCGCCAGTTGGGGAAAGAGCTTCAGCATATAGGGCCGGACAAATGCCGCGATGTCGTTAGGTGGTTTTGGCGAATATTTCTCGCCTCCGGCAAAAAGTAAGCTATTATCAGCCGACAAGCGGAAATAATTCAGAACAAACCTGCTGTCTGAAACTGCCGCGTTTGACGGGATAAGCGCCTTTGCCCGTTCAGCGTCAAGCGGTTCGGTTGCAATAATATAGTTCAGCACCGGCATCGTGTAACGCCCAGCAGACGGAGCAAGATCCGCCATCTCGGCATCGCACGCAAGAAATACCGTGGGAGCGGTCACCCGGCCTGAAACGGTCCGAACGACAGCGCTGCCGCCATCTGTCACCGAAATGACCCGGCTACCCTCGAAAATTCTGGCCCCTGCGCTCTCCGCCGCGCGCGCCAGCCCGCGCGCATATTTCAGCGGATGCAGATGCCCGCCCTTCGGAACGTAAATGCCGCCGTGATAGCCGCTGACATTGACATATTCGCCAATGTCGGCGGACGCGACCAACACCGCCTCTCCTGCACCGAGCATCTTCTCGCTAAATGCCGCTTCTTCTTCCAAATGACCAAAGTCCCGCTTCTTCGCCGCGAGGTGAAAATGGCCATGCCGCAAGTCACAGTCGATGCTGTGGCGCTCGATCCGCGCATACACACGGTCACGTGCTGAAATGGCGAGGCGGTACAATTGGTAGCCGACATCTTCGCCAACAAGCTTAACAAGATCATCGCCCGCCATGTTAAATCCGGGGATCATCTGTCCGCCATTGCGCCCCGACGCGCCAAAACCGACTTGTTCGGCCTCCAGCAGCACGACGTCTAGCCCCGCTTCTGCGCACGCCACCGCTGCCGAGAGGCCGGTGAAGCCGCCACCGATGATGCAGATGTCAGCGCTCACGTCGCCTGCTAGCTTGGGCTTCGGCTCATATTCGCCCGCCGACGCCAGATAATAGCTATCGTTCAGCGGATCGGGCATCACACCCTCAACAGCAAATGCTCGCGTTCCCAACTGCTTACCACCGACTGGTAGTTGAACAGTTCGTAATCCTTCACCGCGTAGAATATCTCGAAGAAATCCTCGCCCAGCAGGTTGCGTACCGGGCGGCAGGCGCTGAACCGGTCGAGTGCCGCCTCCAATGTGCGTGGCAAAGTGCGCGCACGGTTATAGGCGCTGCCGGTAATCGCCTTGGCCGGAACCATCCGTTCGACCATGCCGATATAGCCGCAGACGAGAGACGCAGCCATTGCCAGATAGGGGTTCGAATCTGCCCCAGGCAGGCGGTTTTCGACGCGGCGATTGGCCTTGTCGGATATCGGCACGCGAAACCCGCACGAGCGATTATCCTCGCCCCACTGGACATTGATCGGTGCCGCGCTATCGGGACGCATCCGGCGGAAGCTGTTGACATTGGGCGCCCAGAGCGGCGAAATTTGCGGCATGAACTTGACCAGCCCGGCAATATAGCTGCGGAACAGTGCGCTGTCCTTGCCATTGGCGTTGGAAAACAGGTTCTTGCCGGTCTCGGCATCGACTACAGACTGGTGGATGTGCATCGCGCTGCCGGGCTGCCCCGCCATAGGGTTTGCCATGAACGTCGCATATACGCCATGCTGCTTTGCTACCGCCCGCACCGCGCGTTTGAACAGAAACACCTGATCGGCGAGCTTCAGCGGGTCGCCATGGATGAAATTTACTTCGAGCTGTGCCGCGCCCATTTCGTGGATCATCGTATCGATGTCGAGCCCCATCAGCTCGCAATCGTCATAGATATGGTCGATGATATCCTCATATTCATTCATCGCTTCGAGCCCATAAGGCTGGCTCGCGGTCTCGGCGCGGCCGCTCGATCCAGTGGGCGGCTGTAATGGAAAGTCGGGGTCGACATTCTGGCTGACGAGGTAAAATTCGACCTCGGGCGCGATGATTGGCTTCCAACCCTTCGCCGCATAAAGCCCAAGCACTTTTTTCAGGATGGTGCGCGGGGCCAGATCGACCTCTGTGCCGTCGCCATTATAGGCGTCCGCGATCACGAATGCGGTGGGCGATTTGAAGCCCGGCGCGACACAGATCGTGTCGGGATCGGCAATCAGTATCTTGTCGGGATCCTTGTCCCAGATATCCTCGATATCTTCAGGATAATGCCCGTCGATCGTGCAGATAAATACGCTGCCCGGAATGCGGAGCGATTTGTCGCGCACAGAGGACAGGAATTTCTTCGCCGGCAAAACCTTGCCACGCTGCACGCCGTTGATGTCGGGGACGATACATTCGACTTCGTCGATTTTATGCTCGGCGATCCAGTTCGCGAGATTGACAGACATTTTTCACCAGCTTTCCATGCTGGATAAGCGCATGCCGGACTTGAAAGGTCAAGCCCGGCATATGCAAAGTTTAGAAGCTGTAAGCTATGCTGAACACGACGCCAGCGTCGCTGTCGTCGAACGCAAATGTCGAACGGCGGTTCGTATCGACATATGCAACGCCGAGCGTGAAAACCGAAACCGCAGCAGTCGCACCAAGCGACCAATCGACTTTGTCATCGCCAAACGCGCCGTCTTCAAATCCGATCGAACCAGTCAGCGTAATCGGCGAGTCTGGAATGGCAAATGCAGCGTTGGTCGCCACATAGATATTGTCGGTGTTACCGGTATTATCCTGACTTGGCACATAGCTCAGCTGCGCGCCCACCGTTGCCGGACCGACCGTGGTACCAAGCTTGCCGGTAAATTCGACATAGTTTAGGCTGGAAACACCAGGATACACGTAATAGGTTGCACCAATGTCATAGGTTATGGCGTCACCGCCTGAAAAACCCGCGTACAAATCGACTTCGATATCGTCACCCGAATTCTCGGCAACGTTCGAACCCCATGCACCCACATAAAAGCCCGATTCGTGGCTAATGGTAATCGTCGGCTGAACCGCAAAATCTCCGTCGGACAGCGTCACGCCCCGGAAACGATAGTCGGAAAGGACCGCGACACCACCCGAGACCGAAATCGGACCCTCGGCCGCTTCTTCCTCGTCTTGCGCGAATGCCGGCGCAGACATGGCGAACGCGCTCATCGCGACGCTCATTGCAGCCAGCTTCAAAATAGTTTTACGCATAAAATCCCCCTTCATTAGGTGCGTTCAAAGTTAGCCAACGGCAAACGCAAGCGCTACCATCGGCGAATGCCGTCCTTGTCCCGCTAAATCTGTTGCCCGCGTCATGGTTAAATTATGTTTACCAGCGCCGTTATTGTGCAGGTGCACACAAAACACCAATCGGACCCGCAATCAAGTAATTTTGTGTCAGCGCTGTTGTCCTTTTTGACAAATGTGACAATTTCATCACAGTCTTGCGTAACATATGCAAATGGCTCCATAGAGGCTCCATGATAGAAAACGATCCGTTAGCCGCCTTTTGGATGCCGTTCACGGCAAACAAATCTTTCAAGGACGCTCCTCGCCTGCTCGTATCGGCCAAGGATATGCATTACCAAAGTGCGGACGGACGCAGGATATTGGATGGCACCGCTGGCCTTTGGTGCAGCAACGCCGGTCACTGCCGCCAGCCGATCGTCGATGCGATCACCAAGGCCGCCGCGACGATGGACTTCGGGCCTACTTTCCAGCTCGGTCACCCCCTTGCGTTCGAACTAGCCAGCCGCCTGGCACCGATGATGCCGCAAGGTCTGGACCGGATATTCTTCACCAACTCAGGTAGCGAGTCGGTCGACACTGCACTCAAGATTGCGCTCGCGGCCCAGCGGGCGCGGGGGCAAGGTACGCGGACCAGGCTGATCGGGCGCGAGCGTGGCTATCATGGCACTGGCTTTGGCGGCATTTCCGTCGGCGGAATCGTCAATAACCGCCGCGTCTGGCAAGGGCTGCCGGGCGTCGACCATCTGCCGCACACGCATGACGTAGCGCGCAATGCCTGGTCACGCGGTTTCCCGGCGCATGGTGCCGAATTGGCGGACGATCTCGAACGGCTGGTGACGCTGCACGGCGCAGAAACCATCGCGGCGGTCATCGTCGAGCCGGTGGCCGGCTCGACCGGCGTCCTGGTGCCGCCTGTAGGTTATCTGCAACGTCTTCGCGATATCTGCACGAAACACGGCATCATTCTGATTTTCGATGAGGTCATCAGCGCCTTTGGTCGGGTCGGCGGCGCAACCGCATCGCAAACATGGGGCGTCACGCCGGACATAATCACCATGGCCAAAGGCCTGACCAACGCCGCCGTTCCGATGGGTGCGGTCGCGGTCAGCCGTGATATCCACGACACCGTCGTCAACGCGACCGAGGAAGGCATCGAGCTTTTTCACGGCTATACCTATAGCGGCCATCCGCTCGCTGCCGCTGCCGGACTTGCCACAATGGACGTTTATGCCGCCGAAGGTCTGTTTGAAAAGGCGGATGAATTGGGCGCATATTGGGCGGACGCCGCGCATTCGCTGCGTGGCCAGCCTCATGTCGTCGACGTCCGCAACATCGGGTTAATCGCAGGCATAGAGCTGGAGCCTCGCCCGGGAGCACCCACCAAGCGCGCCACCGAACTCTTCCACGCCTGTTTCGACAACGGTTTGCTGGTACGCGCGACCGGCGACATCATCGCGCTCAGCCCGCCGCTGATACTGGAAAAATCGCATATCGACGAAATGTTCGGCAAAATCAGCGATCTGCTCAAATTGCTGGCATAAGCGAGGGGGGCGGCCACCTGGTGGCTCCGCCCCGCCCGTCGATGCCTACTTGTTCTTTGGGGGACGTCCGCCCCGGCGTTTCGGGGCAGCTGCGGCTTCGGTGTCCTCAGCCTCGTCATTGTCTTCATCGCCGGCTTCGGTCAGCGCTTCGCCGAGTTGCTTTAGCTTGTCCTGCTGTTTGTCCGATTTTTCAGCGATTTTGGTGGTCGCCTGACCCAGACGATGAAGCAAGGCCACGACCCGCTCGCTGTCTGGCTCTTGCTTTTCAAGCTGCTTGCGCAACGCTGCCAGATCCCTTGCGATACCTTTGCTTCCGGGCACGTCGGTTTCCGCAAGAGCGGCTTCCCAGTCTTCGATCATGTCCGCGCCTTTGGCAGGTTTGGTGGAATCGAGCCCCCGGTTGATTGCGTTCATTGTTGCGGCAAATTTGACTGCCATTTCAGGTTCCTTTGAAAATCTACCTCGCAGGATAGCGGGCGATAGAACAACGGAAATCCCGGCCTCGCGTTCCGCTTGGGCACTAATGTACGGCGCTGAATTCGCTCGGATTATCGACGGATTCGACCGGCTCGACGATATATTCGATCGGCTTGAACGACCCGTTGTTCGACTGAAGCGCGGAACAGGCGGTAAGCCCGATGATCAGATCCATCTCCGCGCGAAAGATAATCTTCTGGCCTGCAAGGCTCAATGGCGGCTGAACGGAAATTTCGCCGGTCTTGCCGTCGATGGCGACATGCATGAAGCAGTTGAATGCCACCGGGATATCGTCAGGCTCGATGCCAAACGGCTTGAGCGCCTCCGCAAGGTTGCCGAAACATCCCCGATGCGGATGCTCGTCGCCATAAATGATTCGGAACGTGTCCTTCGAACAAGGCGTGAGCAGAAAGTCATGCCGACCGACCTCATCCGCGACGATGGTCAGCATGACATTGCTTCGGTTGGAATATAACGGATCGCCCGTCGTCAGAAAAATGCGTGAGGCGTAATCGAGTGTCCGGCCCGACGAAATGACTTCTCGATGGTCCGTTTGCGAATAGGCGACCAGGTCTGCTACCTGCTCGCCGCGCGGATCGATAACGGTCAGCAAATCGCCTTTGTTCAACGTGAACGCTACGCCGGAACGAGGCGCAATTTCCAGCTTGCTCATGCCGCTTCACTCTTGCGTGAAAACGGGCACACCCAGTCGTCTTCGACCTGACGACCGCTATATTGGCGTGCTGCCGAGGCGTCGCCATGCTGGGCTAGCATCGGGTTCATCGATCCGGCGAGTTGCTCGTCACGCTTCATGATCGTGTCTCGGAGAGGATCGTAGCGCCCTTCGGCTCGCAGCCTTTCGAACTGATCATGGAGGTTGAACACCATCACAGGATAATCAAACCGACGCGCCGGTCTGCTGGCGTTGGGATGCAAGCCGACGATGAAAAAGGCTTCGCCCGCAAAACTGACTGCGAAATGAGGATCTTCAGGATCGGTGCTGATCCGAGGATCGACCGGCTGGCCAAGCCATTCATCCTTGTCGCTCAGCGATTGCAATCGGTCCCACACAGCGCGTTCAAATCGGCGCTCTGTTAATTTTTCGGATTTGCGGAAGATGACGACAAGTGTCTGGAAGAGGTCTGGCGTCTCACGATAATGCTTGGCCAAGGCGCCGATATGCGGCAGAATGCGAAGGTCGTCCCATGCCGAGCAGATGTCGTCGGCCAACACAAAATGCATTTGTCCCTTGTTCAGCGCCGACTTCGCGCCGACGCACGGGAAGGCGGCATCACGCACAAATTGTTCGAATTTCTGGATTATATCGCGATCGTTTGCGACATTCATCATAAGCATAACTTAGCGTCTCCTCCGGCATTGTAACGCCGGACTGCAATTTCATTAAGGTGAGCAAAAATCAGAAGATGATTGCGACCACGATGAGCAGCAAAATCAATCCACCGACACTGATACCGACTGTTCTTCCCACGAGCTTTCTCCTTTTCGAGACATGGAAACGTATCGGTGGTCGCTAGGTTCCGCGGATTATTCCAAAAGACGGGGCGGCACCGTCCGGTTCACCACCTCGCGCAGGGCAAAGGCGGTTTCAATCCGCGCAACCCTTGGCAACCGTGCGATTTCCTGACGGTGGATGACCTCATAATCCTCGATTGACGCCGCGCGCACGACCAGCAGATAGTCGTTGCGTCCACTCATCAGGTGGCATCGGATGATCGATGGGCTGTCGGTTACCGCACCCTCGAACGCCGCCATTGCATCCTCGCTCTGGCTGTCGAGCGTGATCGTGACCATCACCGTCGCACCAAAGCCCATTTTTCGCAGGTTTACGTCGGCGCGATAGCCGCGCAGTATCCCTGCGTCTTCAAGCGCCTTCTGCCGCCGCGCGGCAGCACTAGGCGACAGCCCGGCTGCATCACCCAATTCTTGCTGCGTCGCGCGGCCGTTCGAGACCAGCGCACGAAGAAGTTTGCGATCAGCCCGGTCCAGTTGCATAAATTCGTCGACCTTTACACGGTTTATGCGGAATATATGCGCTCGTTAAGTCCATCTGTCCAATCTTTGCGCACTATCGGACCAATAACGGTGCTATTTCTTCACGCACAGAATCAACAGGAGAAGAGATATGCGCGTCGGCGTCCCCAGCGAAATCAAGGTTCATGAATATCGTGTCGGCCTGACCCCAGGGGCCGTGCGCGAATATGTCGCGCGTGGGCATCAGGTTGTCGTCCAGTCCGGCGCGGGCGCGGGGATCATGGCCACCGACGATGCCTATCGCGCCGCGGGCGCTGAAATCGCCTCCACCGCCGCCGAAATCTTTGCAGGGTGCGACATGATCGTGAAGGTCAAGGAACCTCAGCCGAACGAATGGGTGCAACTGCGCCCTGATCAGTTGCTGTTCACCTATCTGCACCTCGCGCCCGACCCCGAGCAAGCCAAGGGCCTGATCGCCAGCGGCTGCACCGCCATCGCCTATGAAACCGTAACCGACGACAAGGGCACCCTGCCCCTGCTCGCCCCCATGAGCGAAGTTGCGGGTCGCCTTGCCATCGAAGCCGCAGGCGAAGCGATGCGCCGCAGTGAGGGCGGGGCCGGAATCCTTTTGGGCGGCGTCCCCGGCGTTCCTGCCGGCCGCGTCTGCGTTATCGGCGGCGGCGTCGTCGGCACCCACGCGGCACGCATGGCGGTTGGTCTGGGCGCTGAGGTCACCATCGTCGACCGGTCTATCCCTCGCCTGCGCGAACTCGACGAGCTGTTTCAGGGCCGCGTCCGCACCCGCTATTCGACGCTGGAAACGATCGACCATGAAATCAGCATCGCCGACGCAGTCATCGGCGCAGTGCTGATCCCGGGTGCCAGCGCACCCAAGCTGGTCACTCGCGCGATGCTGGGGCGGATGAAGCCCGGGTCGGTTTTGGTCGACGTCGCCATCGATCAGGGCGGCTGCTTTGAAACCTCAAAGCCGACAACCCATGCCGAGCCCACCTATGTCGTCGATGGCATCATCCATTATTGCGTCGCCAACATGCCCGGCGCAGTGCCGCAGACCAGCGCAGCCGCGCTGAACAATGCGACCTTGCCTTATGGGCTGGCGCTCGCGGAAAAAGGCGTGGAGGCACTGCATTCGCTGTCCGAAACGGGGCGTGGTTTGCTGGCTGGCCTGAATGTCCACAAGGGCAAGGTTACCAGCAAGGCCGTAGCCGAAAGCCTCGACCTGGAATTTGTCGCACCCGAAACCGCCTTGGCTGCGTGACTTAATTGCAAAGCTTTGGTAACTGCCTCTCATGGGAAAAGAGGGGCGGATAACGGCGCATCAGATCGCGGCGATGCTTGGGGTTTCGCAACCCACGGTATCGCGCGCGTTACGCGGCGACAAAAAGGTCAACGAGGACACGCGCGCGCGCATCGTAAAGCTGGCGAACGAGCTCAATTATTCGGTCGATCACAATGCGCTTCGGCTACGCACACAGCAGACCTATTCGATCGCTCTGGTCATCCTCTGCCGCCGGGGCGAGAACAAGGCCAATATCAACCCTTTCTATCTCTCGCTACTCGGCTGCATCGCGGCATCGGCGTCGGAGCACGGCTATAATCTCATCATCTCGTTTCAGGATTCGCCCGCCAACTTCTTTGCCAATTACACCGGCAGCCGCCAGGCCGACGGCCTGATCGTCATCGGTAGCGGACAGAATGTCGAAGGCTGGCACTTCTTTGGCGATTACGCAAAGCACCAGACGCCGATGATCTGCTGGGGTGCGAGCAAGGAAGACCTGATCTCGATCAAGAGCGATAATGTGCAGGGGACGAAGCTTGCGGTCGATCATCTGCTCGCCAAGGGTTGCACACAGGTCGCCTATATCGGCCCGATGAACAGCGAACAGCCGCAATTTCAGGATCGCATCAACACCTATATGGCGCTGATGGCCGAAAAGCGCCTGCCTGTCATCTGCCCACCCTTGCCCGAAAATGCGGTGCGAGAGGATCAGGGTTATGAAGCGGTCAGCGGCCTTATCCGCGACGGCATCGCTTTCGACGGCCTATTCTGCGCCAACGATTTCATCGCGCTAGGCGCTATGCGGGCGCTCGATGAAACGGGCATTGCCATTGGCCGGGACGTGCGCGTCGTCGGTTTCGACGGTATCGCCACCGGTGCCTATGCCCAGCCCCCGCTGACGACAATCGAGCAGGATTATGTTCGCGCCGGGGAAATGCTGGTGGAGGCGTTGCTCGCGGTCCTGAAGGGCGAGGAAGCAGATACCAGCCCGGTCCCCGTCAGATTGCTTGAGCGCGCAAGCGCCTGACCAGGGTCCAGACCCAAATACGCTACAGACTTGAAAATTAAACGCTCTGGCTTCATGGAAGCTATCAAATAATAATCAGGGTCGAAAAAAGCAAACCGAAACTGGGGCACATTCGACCATGAACACAGATCAACCCTTTGTTGATTATTACCGTATTCTGCAGGTGAGCCCAGATTGCGACGCCAAAAAGCTTGAAACGGCGTATCGCCGTTTGGCCAAGGCCTATCATCCCGATCATGTCGACACCGCGGACGTGCACAAATTCAACGAGGTGATGGAAGCCTACAGGATACTGCGCAATCCTGAGCATCGGCAAGAATATGACCAACTGCATCACACATTTGCAGAGCCGATCGAGCCACCCGTCATCGACATCATATCGGTCGAGGAAAAGAACGCCCTGACGGATGCCGAAGCGCATGAGAAAATTTTGCTGACCTTGTATAAAAAACGACGGGAGAACGCACAGAATCCGGGCGTCCTGGCATTTTACATCAAAGAATCGCTGAATTGTTCAGACGAGATTTTTGAATTTCACGCCTGGTATCTGAAAGCCAAGGGCTTCATTGAGCGCACCGAGCAAAACGAACTGGCGATAACCGTCGAAGGTATCGACCACGTGATTTCGGTGTCCCGAACCAGCATGGCAGCTAAGCTGCTGATTGCGCGGTCTGACGTTTAGGAGCTTCACCATCGTCGCTATCGGTCTTCGAAGGACATCGCGCTTCCATGGAAATTGGTGGCAGGGCTTTTACCTAACTGATAGATTAAATTGTTGAATTACAACCTTTTTTGTCTGGTCTAAATTTCGACTCCCCCACGTTTACCCCCACACCATGGGTGTGTTGGAATAAACTATGGTTCGATTAATCAAAAGATTTTTCGGGCTGATTTTTGGACAAGCTTTTGTGATTCGAACTGCCTACTTTGATACAACTACCCAACGAATTCAGCATTCGATAATTTTTGCGATTCAGTCCAGAATGACTCGCGCACGCCGCCAAGAGTGACTCGGTGCAATAGATGCTGCCCGTCCGATCCCGACAAGTTTTCGGTCGTTGGTCAGCGCTATCTTGCGGCCCAAAAGTGGACATCTGATTGGCATTGTAACCGCGGAACTACGCAGCCCTACCTTTTAGTCCCATCGTTGCGGAAATGGACAATTGAGTCCTCATCATCTTTAAATGCAGCAAATATCAGATCGTACGTCGGCGGTGGCACGCGAGTTTTGAGGTTGTCGAGATCGATTAGCTCGCCCAGCAAAGTATCGGCCTCGACGATAGTGGCCAATAGGCGCGCTTTGATTTCGCCGCGCATGTTTCCGGCGGTGATCCGCACTTCAACGTGTGCCTCGCCTGCGGTTTGGTCAGTTAACTCAAGCACGACTGTAAGCGTATGGGCGCGCCCATGGCGGAAGTCCTCGCAACGAAATTCAACTTGAACGTCTTGATTCTCCGAAACCTCCACTGCGAAACTGGTGCGATCGGGTCGGGACAATTGACGCGAGAGGTTTGGTAAGCGGCCAATGAAGTCACGTTGTGTCGATGGGGGTGGCGGTCCAAACAAGTCGACGAGGAAGGGGCCGGGATGAAGGCGGGTGTTGCCTGACCGCAGTTCCACTACTACGTGCTCTGCCGCCAATACGCCGGTGTTTTCCAACACGACCTCGATGGCGTAAGCCGAGAACAGCTTTGCCGCGCCTTTATGTAGCGCGGGTATGTCTCGTTCCCGCATTTCCGCTTCATAGACGTCATACTCTTCATCGTAATAGGTGTTCTCGTTCAACCCTCTTGTGTAAAAGCCGCCAGTGGCTTCGCGTGGGTTTTTCGCGATAACAATCTGTGAAACGGCATCGATTAAATTCCCCGGAATAGGCTGTATGCAGCGTTTGACCAGTGGTTGCGCACCTGCGGTCCGAAGGGATACGGTAATTTCGGGTTCAGTCTTCCGTAAGAGCTTCACTTCCTGTTCCAGTTCCGCAACTCGGCGCTTTGTCGGCGACGGCTCGGGCTCCAACAGCCAAGATTCATCTGGCTTTAAGGCCCCCATGTCGTGCCTGCGGGCAGCGGCGCGTGGTCGGCTATCAAAGCTTATGATCTCGACTCGTGACGGATTATCCACAAGAGCGTTGAGCGCCTGCGCGACGATAAGGTCGTCCCCATTGTTACGATCAAGATCGTCAAGCGAGGGCCAGTCGATCTGTCCTGAAGCGACGTACGCAAGATCAACGCGAATAGGTAGCTCGACTATTGTCTTCGGTTCTCCGGTTTCAATCGACTGATCGAGAAGACGATTGAGGTTCCGGGCACGTGTCGCTAGCCTGCCGTCTCGTTTGCGCGCGTCAACTTCCGAACTGACTTGCGGCAGGATCAGCAATAACACTGGTCCAGTTGATATTGAATTCCAGTTGAGCTGCTCAAGCGGCTTCGCCTCAAATACCATCTGAGTATCGAGCGCAAAGACGCGTTCGTAATTGCTAAGGTTAAGGAGTCCGCTCACGAGATTCTCTTGCATCCTTTTTGACTGAACTTGGCAACGCTCGCGGCACCCTTCAACTCATGCACTAGCAGACACGTCGATGATTGTTCTATACTCAATCAATAACGACTAGGCGCGTAACCCTCGTGGGGGAATGGCCGCTTCATTGAATTTCCAACTGAAGCCCGCCCGTCCGCTCCCCACAACAAAGCGGTGATACCGCCATTGCACCGAGTCACTCATAGGCGATCCGATAATCATTTTGGATGGAATCGTTATTCCATCAGTCCCGTCCATCGACAGTCCAACAAAATTTAGATCGAACGCCGATACTGCCTGCGCTGGCGGTTTGGTTTGCGCCCTTTCAGGTGATGCCACCTATTGGTGAATCTGAGATTGCCATCAGTCAGAGTCAGGAACGATGCTAACGGTGCACCGGACGGATTTGCCAGCAGCGTTTGCTTTCTTGATAACCGCAGGCAAGTGCTGGGCTGTCGGTATTCCGAGAAGTTCCCAGTCCGGCTCGCCGCGCTTAAAGCCAACGAGAAAATGCCGATGCGCGTCGGGCATATCGGAGACCATGGCGGTAACGATTGTCTCACGCGCGGCTTCGAGATCGGCAAGGTCAACCGGCTCCTGCGTCATACCGACAAATCCCCGCGCATACTCGTCGGTCAGCGGCTTTCGGGTCGGTGCCAGGACTTCCGCCATCGGGCGATTGTGGCTGATCATATAAACCAGAAATGCGCGCCGAAGTTCGTCGTTTATGCCTTCGTGCGTCAGCAAATCACGCACGTCGAATAGATCGCGCGGATGCTGGCGGTCGAGCGCCGCCACTATCTTACCAGCATAAAGGTCAGCGAAGGACACCACCTGCATTTCAGCGAAACCAAAGGCATCTTCGACCGTAGGCACCACGCCCATAACAACAGGATCGTACACAGTGCCGCGCAGTACGGGCGTGATCTCGATCTTGATCTGCACGTCCCCGGCACGGACAATCAGCTTCGTGACAATTTTCTCGTCAGCGGAACGTGACGGATGAACTTTAGCACCCGGTATGCCTTGCTCGATCCGGTCCTTGATCCGCAGCATGGCGGCGTCGATTGCAGCAAGCGATGTCGTGCGATCTTCGACCGGTAGATAGGTCAGGTCGATATCTACAGACAGGCGCGGCATGTCGCGCACGAACAGATTGATTGCCGTGCCGCCCTTGAGCGCAAACGCCTCTTCCTTCGCAACAAAGGGAATGGTGCGGATGAGAAGTGCGACCTGCTGCTGGTACCTGTCGAGAAAAGCCATGAGTTCACTGCCCTCCCAGATCGGACGGCACAGTTATGTGGTAGGTCGGGTCGAGCTTGCCACCTTTGACCAAAACGCGCTTGCCGGAGCCTAGATTGATGCGAGAGACTTCGAGCCGAGAACTCCAAGTATGGCGGTGACGCTCGGCAAAGAATAGGAACAGCCGCTTCACTTTGACGCTGGCGCAAGTCTCAAGCAAGGTTTGCAAACGACGAGGGCTGAGATCGCTCAGTCCTTCGAACAAGGCATCGACCTGATGGAAACTCTCATGATCCGGCAACTCATCGAGCAATTCGAGCACAGCGCGTTCTTTGTTCGAATAGCGGACAGATAAATGCATACCAGCGGCGCTGACCATGACGGGGCTTGGTTCCGTCGGCGCAGTAGCATCGCTTGGGAACAGCCGAAGACTGTTATGCCAGTAAAACTTCACATCGAGCGGCAAGCTGTCCAGCCATGTCGGCGGACGTTTTGGCCCATAAAGATGAACCTCGCGCATTTCCGCCGAAAGATAATGGGCATATCCTTGTTGTTCTAGCGCGGTGCGTCCGCCAACGGACAATGGCAAATCGAGCAAGGTCTGGAGAGACATGACCGCTTGTTGCCAAGTCAGTGGCGTACGTGAACGGCGATAGACACGCCGCGCTGGACTATCTAGCCAGCCAGCGCGGACATACTGGCTGCGCAACGCCGATGAATAGCCATTGGCCTCTAACCACTTGGCATCGGCGAGAAGTCCCTCGGGAAGTTCTTGCTGAAGTCGGTTTAGTTTGTTGTCAAAATGCATAGTCATGCTTAGTGTTTTGACACATTTGCAAACCAATGTCCAGTTTATGAAATGCCATTTTTACTAAGTCAGGCTTAGCGTTTTGCGCTGTCTATAAACTTTCCTAATTCCGCTGCGAGTGCAACCAAGTAAGATAACCGACAAACGCCAAGGCGGCGACCTAAGGCCGCCGCCCGCAGAATCAGCCGCGTTCTTCGTCGGTTGCCTTATCGTTTGCCTTGGCAAGAATTGCGATGCCATCGGCAAGCAAATCGACACTGTAGCGGGTCTGGCCCTCGGCTTCGTAACTCGACTGGCGCACGCGTCCGGTCACGCGGACAAGATCGCCGGTGTCGGCCTTGGCAAGACGGTCACGCAATTTGCCGAACAATGTAATGCGATTCCAGTGGGTGTCGGTCTTCCAGTCGTCGCCGTCGCGGCGGTTATAGTTGGCTGCGACTGAAATGTGGGTCACTTCCTTGGCGGCGTCGATCTTGCCTATGCGACCGATGATATGAAATTCTGCGATATTCTGCACGATACTTCTCCTGATTGAGCGTCAGGCGAAATGTCCTGACGGACATGACAGGGCCGCGCACCGCCTGCGCGCAAGCCAAAAAACGGAGGCTCCATTCATGGAAACCGTAGGCCTCAAGGCCGGTTTTTTGCTTGCGCGCATGAAGGCGGTGCCAAGCGGCCAATTTCCGTCAATCAAGGACAAGAGCTGATACACGGACAGGGTGGCTGCTGAATTCGGTTTTGAATGTTGGCGACTTCGGCCCGGCGCCGTCAGACGCGACTATACCACTTCGCTTTTGCAGCCAAGACGAACAAACTCGCGTGGCCGACACTAGCACCTAAAGATGCTTTTCAACGTGTGATGACTTGCGCCTGTCACTTCGACAACTCGGCCATTGAAAACCCGCCCGTTCGTTTCGCCAGCTCGAAAGCCTGAACCGTGAGGTCCAGCAACGACAATCGTCCGCGCAAAATATGCACGCCGTTGAGTTCGCAGGCCTCACCGATCAACGGATGAGTTTGCGGTAAGTACGCGGGGCAGCGATATGGGATGGCATAACCGTATCTATATCCATAAATATCCATATTCTTTTCGCTTATCGGCGCGGCGGCTACAGGCCGACGCGCCGATAGAGGCCGGATGCCGAAGCAATCGGCCTCGGCCCGTCCCCAAGGACGGGCCGCGAAAAGTAACGGACGAGTCAGCTCAGAACATCTCCAACTGATTGCGCATCGGGTCCCAAAACCCGACATCGAGCGCGCGTTGCGCCCGCTTGGGCTGCATCGGCTGATTAGCAAGCCGACCAAGCCGCTCGCCCATGCTGACGGGCGCAACACCCGTCATCATAATCTGGTCAGGGTCTGGCGGCGTTATCTGCGGTAAGGTCTTGCGCTTGGCCATTATCTGCACTCGCTCAATATTCATCGGACAGCATGATGGTCAGAACGCGCCGCGTAATGGCGGGATTCGCCGCGTCCTCACTGGCGAACTGCAATTCGCGGTCAAAATAATCCAGTATCCAGAATGCTTGCCGTATTTCATTCGCTACTTAGCCAGGGAACGCAGGCCAACTGATCAAGCAACGCCGCCGCCATCCGATTTAGGCAGCCAATCAGATTGGGATTGCGTCTACGGCGGATTTTGTCGCGATCACCTGTTGAAGGAACGGCTTCGGCCATTCGATGCCGAGGCGCTCATATGGGATCAAAGCATCCTCCGCCACAACTTCAGCACCTTCTATTACACCGGCAATTGACCGCAGAAGCTTCAAATGAGCAGTCTCCAAAGGATGTTCAAATCCTGGCTCATAAACCAAGCGTTCAATTACATCCAACGCGATTTGGGCTCGCTTAGCGTCTTGCTGTTGAAGATGCGCACAGGCTTGACCTAGTACGCACCATATCTGACTATCTCGATTGCCCGAACTGCGGGCCATGTCTTCGCCTACCCGATAAGCCGTTATCGCTTCGGTCAACCTGCCAGCGTATCGATGCGCTTCACCTAAAGCCAGCTGTGCGTTGCCAATTTCCCTCACATCGCCCTGTTTCACGGCGACAGAAATCGCCTCATTGGCTGCGTCCAGCGCGCCTTCGACATCTCCCAGCTTTGCGAGCGAGCGAGCAATCGAACGACTTAGACGGCCCTTTAACTCAGGAGGCGTACTTTCCAACGCGCCCTGTATCGCTGATACTGACAGGCGAATTCGCTGATAATCGCACAAGTCGCGCAGGGCTGTGTTCACCACCATCTCACGATCAAGTTGGGCACTCACATCGTCCGCCGCTTCTTTCTCGATTCTTTCAGATATTATCCAAACCGCCTCGTACGTATTCTGACGCAGGGCTAGTTTCAGGCGCAGAAGGTCGGCCTGAACCCGAAGCTGATCTTCAGCATGAAGGTCAAGATATGAAAGCGCCTCTTGCGCTTCTTGGTAGCGGCCAAGGTCAAGTCGGGTCTTGGCGGCGAGCAAAGCATGTTCAATGATATTGCTGCCTCCTTTCGCGGTGTCCGGCACCGATTTCCACGATGCGTCTAGCAGACTTAGGGCCTCGTTTTCTACCCCTGTTTCGATAAAGCGCACGGCAGTCTCGGTAAGCTCCGTTGGAGAATTGAGAAGGGCTATGTCCGCAGACATGACCTCGATGAGGCCAGCATGAGCCATTGGCAAAGCACTCGTCGAACGCTCTTGATAAATCGAAACCCAGACACTTTTCACTTTTTCCTCTTGCTGCGATGACATTCCGGAACGCCATCGGTATCGAGCGCTTGCATTTGGAAACCCAAAGTCGCTTCCGTGTGAAATTATTTCGCCACAAGTTTGTAATTCATCAAGCGCCGCACCTACGTCTGCAACGTCATATCGCCTTGCGGCGAGCTCGATCCAATCCCGATGAATGTGGCGGTTAAGTGGAAGAATCGTCAAAATTTCTGCGACGGCGCGCGCTCCCGGTGAACACTGGCTTCGCCGAACGCTGTTAAGCTGACTCAAATCGATGACTGCTGGTGCCCCTCCGCCTATACGGGCAGCGTTTAACCGCTGCTCGATTAACAGTGGTCTGCCTCCATGGCTCAACGCAATTAGTTCTCCCGCTTCCCCATGGGACGGCTGCCGACCTAGCTGAATACATATCCATTCATCGACGGCCGCCTCGTCCAAGCCGTCTACGCGATGAATTGCGCCTTGTAGAAGCTCTATGGTTGGTGCCATGACGGTGGTCCAATCCGATTGGCCAGGCTTTTCCCCGTTGTTTACCAAAATGATGACCCAATTGTCGGGCTTATTTTGTAATAGAAATCTTATTAACGCCTGCGCAGAAGGCTCAGCGTCTTCATAATTATCGATAATTACAAATACTGTATTTCCCAAGTCAGCAATCATCTGCATGTAGTTTTTCAAGAAAAGCCGACGGTTCGACGCTTCCTGTTCAGCAATGAGCGCGGTCACACCCTTTTCCACATTATCTCCGGTGATGATCTCTTTTACGACACCAGATAGGTTTTCCGCCTTTTCGCAAACGTGCTTGACAAGGTCTGCAACCGCCGCAGCGAAAATGGCCTTTGCGCTGCCTACTATCCTGTCAGCTATATTGTTGCTTATCGCTTCAATGTTCTGCTCATTGCTGATTGGCACCTCCCGCAGCCGAGAATGGAGTCCAGCGACCATTAGCTCATCGCTAGGCCATTCACTGGCGTTGACCTCTATATGAAGTCCCGATTTGCTATTGGCCGCAAACCAAGCAAATCGCTCCGCAACGCGGGATTTTCCTGCGCCTGTGTCTCCGTTAATGCCGAAAACAGTGCAGCCCTGATCATGCTTGTCGATGAGCGCGTCAAAGAGCAAACCTCGACCATAAAGTCGTGGTAAATCCATTCGATCATAGATACGGTCGCGTTCACTCATCTTGGAGGGCTCTTTGAAGGAAAATGCTATCGAAGGGCAATGGCCAATTATTTCCAGCCGTCGCCCAATCAAGCTGCCGACAGCGTGGGGAGATGTATTTGTTCAACTTGCACAAGTCGCTGGCAGCAGCCTCCTTGTAGTAACGAGCCCGCACGCTGTCGAGTTGCCCGTGATCAGATTTCAGTCCGCTTGTGTTTTCGGAGAAGGGCTTCGCGCCGTTGATTGCGACTGTGGCGTCCAACTCGATGCGGCAATCGCACTAATCTGCCGCGAGGGTGGCGTGGTTACTTAGCCGCAGCCTCCAGCTGGTCCTGATTGTCGCTCCACCATTGCGCCAATTAGATGCACTCATGGCAACTGCGATAACTATTCGGTGTCGGCTACCTCGCCCGGGCAATACCGCCCCCACTCGTCCATCAGTGTGACGCGCGCGCCAGGCTGTTCCTTTGTACCGAGATAAGTTGTGCGACGATAGGCGGCTTGCACCGCATCAGGTGTCTTGTGAGCCATTGCCACCACTACCACGGCATCGGCAAATCCTAGGTAATCACTGACCGTTGGAATCGGAGCCGCTAGAACAATATTCTCCCCAAGCGTCCATAAGTCGCACCCTCGGCCCGGGATTGTCCGGCGTCCCGAGATAGGTCGTGCGACGATAGGCGGCTTCCGTTGCGTCCGGTGTCTTGTGCGCCTTTGCCTTGTCGACCACCTCCTTGGAAAATTCCGTCTGGTCCGCTGCCCAATCTGTCAGCGCGGATCGAAAGCCATGCACCGTGAATGGCTTTCCGCCGGGGCCCATATCGCCATGGGTCAAATCCCTTAGGCATTTCAACAGCGTCATATCGCTCATTGGCCCACCGTTGACACCCGGAAACACTAAATCGGTTCCAGCAAGCCGATAGGCCCCCGCCCGTTTCAACACCGCCAGCGCCATGTCGCTTAAAGGGACAATATGCGCCTTGTTGCGTTTCATATGTTCGGCGGGAACGGTCCAAAGCCGGTTTTCCAGATTGAATTCATCCCAAGTTGCAAAACGCAGCTCCTGACTGCGCACACAGGTCAGGATGATCATTTCCAGTCCCAGCCGTCCGAATGACGGTTTGCGCTGCAATGTTTTTATAAAGGCTGGGATCTGCGCATAGGGCATCGCTTCACGATGCTCTTGTTCCTTTTGCTGCCTTGGCAATCCCCGCCCCGCTTTCAGGCTGCCATTACCGCTTGGCGCTTCGCTGGAGCGCCAGCCCTTGGCATGGGCATAGTCAAGGACGACGCAAATCCGATTGCGCACCTGCCGCGCTGTATCGGGAATGGTCTGCCAGATAGGGCTTAAGGTGGCGATGATGTCAGCCGCCGTTATTGACCCCGTCGCTTCCTTGCCTAGTCTGGGGAAAGCATATGTTTCCAAGCCAGCCAGCCATTGTCGTGCATAGGTTTTGCTTTTCCAGCCACCTTCATTTTCGGCATGATATTGGATCGCTGCTTCTTTGAACGTCACCTTGGCTGCATTTGCGTCTTTGCGTTCCGCCAGCACATCGCGCCGTTCGACCTTGACGGCAGTCCGCAATTCTCGCGCCTTTTCCCGCGCTATCGCCAACGTGACCAGTTTGGCGCTGCCAATGCCAATATCCCGCCGTTTGCCGTCATGCTGGAGGCGCAAAAGCCAGGAAGCTCCTCCCCGCTTGTCCACTTTAAGGAAAAGCCCATCCCCATCCTGATAGGTGCCGGGAGTCGTCAGATGCACCTTGACAGCTATTGCTGTGAGTTTTCCCATGAATCTACCCCCACATTCTCCCCCCTTAAATCGGGAGGCCCAAGTGTGGGGGAAAGAAATCCTCCCCCCACTTACCCCCACACTAGGCCTGAGATGCAGTGAAATATCATGCGACGCAGGAGGAGGAACAAAGCGAGTATACGCTAGGTTTTCGCGGATTTCCAGCACTTTTTAGGATGTCTTGGGAGGAGTAATTGGTGGACAGGGCTGGATTCGAACCAGCGTACGGAAAACCGGGCAGATTTACAGTCTGCTGCCTTTAACCACTCGGCCACCTGTCCACTAGCTTGAGCGGGGCAATATGCCGGAGCATAAGGGCCGTCCCCGCCAAGGAAGCAGCCCAATGGCGAAACGGCCCTTGCCTGTCAATGCTTCAAGTGGGAAAGGGCTGGCTTCGCAATCATTTTATTTCGGGTATTTCAGATGTCCTCGCACAAAAGCCAACGCCGCCGCGGTGCCGCCTCCACCAGCGGCAACCCCAAATTCTATGGTCGTCACGCGGTTTACGCGGCGCTCGACAACCCGGAACGGCGGCTGATCAAATTGTGGGGCACGCGCGAGGAGCTTGGCAAGATCGTCATTCCCGACGGCCTGAGCGTGCAATTTGCCGAGGTCGCCGATCTTGCGCGCTTCGTGCCGAAAGACGCGCCGCATCAGGGACTGGTGCTTGAGGTCGCACCATCGGAAGATGTCTGGCTGACCGATGCCTTGGCAGTGGCTGAAGCTGACAACCGGCCGATCCTGGTGCTGGATCAGGTGACCGACCCACACAATGTCGGCGCGATTTTCCGCACTGCCGCCGCGTTCGACGCCGTTGCCGTGGTGACGCAAGACCGCCATGCGCCGCCAGAATCGGGTGCGCTCGCAAAGTCGGCTTCGGGTGGTATCGAAATTACGCCTTGGGTGCGCGTGGTCAACCTCGCCCGCGCGCTCGAAGAGATCGGCGAGGCCGGTTATTGGCGGATCGGCTTGTCTGGCCATGCCGCCGCCACGCTCGACGAAGCGCTTACCCCGGGGCGCAATGCGCTGGTTCTGGGCGCCGAGGGCGACGGGATGCGGCGCAATATCGAGGAGCATTGCGACCAACTGGCAAAGCTGCCAATCAGCGAGAAGATGGAGTCGCTCAACGTGTCCAACGCTGCAGCGATTGCTTTATATGCGGCGACGGTCCGGAGGGCCTGAAGGGGGAAAGACGATGGCGATGCAGTGGATGAAGACGTGGGGGCTGAAGACAGGAGCAAAAGCCGCATTGGCATCCGCCGCATGTTTCTCGCTGGGCGGATGCCTTATCCTTCCGGGTGAATTTGATAGCGCAATGACCGTCCGCCAAAATGGCGATTTCAGTTTTTCCTACAAAAGTCAGATTCAGCTGGTCGGCCTGGCCAATCTTTTGAACAATGATTGGCTGGGCGACAGCAGCAAGGCAGAATTCAAAGCCATATGCTGGGACGACAGCATCGAGCCGGCGGCCGACAGCAATGATTTGAAGGTCGAAATCGACCGCGACGATGTTGCGGGCGTCGGCGGTCCAGCGTTTACCTTTGTCCCGGCTAAACACTGGAAGACAGCGGAGCTTGCGGGTCAAAATGAAAGCGCGGCAGAGGACGCAGCGAAAGCCGCTGAAGAGGCGGCACAAGCGGCAGCCGATGCCGCAGCTTCAACATGGGGATTGCAAGAGCGCGAATGCACAACTGCCGAAATCAACGAGCAAAAGGCCGAATGGGACCGTCAGCAAGCCGACAAAAAGAAGCGCGATGAGCAGGGCAAGAAGATGGCGGAGATGATGCTGGGTGGCATCGACCCTGAAAATCCCGAAACCATCAAGCGTTTCACCCGCGAAGTCGAAAGGCTAGCGGCCTGGCACAAAATAGAGCATCTCGGCAACGGGGTGTTCGTGGTCGATTACAGCACGAGCGGCAGGCTGCCCGACGATTATGCCTTTCCGGTCATTCCTCGTTATGCACTGGGCGAGCCGATGATCCACGTCACGCGGTGGGACAATGGTCGGCTCCGTGTCGAGGCTCCTGCTTTTCGCTCCGACCCCGAAATGTCGTTCAGCGCGCTGATGGGAATGGGCAGCATGGCGAGCGGGATGCTAGGCAAAAGTTCGGACAAAATGCCCGCTGAGCCGATTGCGATCAAGGGCAGCTTCACTCTCACCACCGACGCGCCGATCCTTGCCAATAACAGCGAGGACGGACCTCAGCCTGCCGGTGCAATGCAGATCCTCCGCTGGGACATTGGCCCAGCCGCTTATGGCGCGCCGATGGCCTTGTTAAAGATGACAGGCTGATGGGAATCCCCACCGCCGGATTGCAGGCATCGCTCGATGCTCTTGCCGAAATCGAACCGCGATTTGCCGATGCGATTGCGGCGACAGGCTATCCCGAAGAACGCATTCGAGAACCAGGCTATGCGACCTTGCTGCGTACGATCGTCGGGCAACAGGTGAGTGTCGCGGCAGCCGCGTCGGTATGGAACAAGCTGGAGGCGTTGCTCGGCGAAGGCTGCGCGCCCGAACGGCTGATTACGCAGGATTTCGATGCGTTACGCGCCTGCGGGCTCAGCCGCCAAAAGCAGGGCTATGCGCGGTCGCTGGCCGAATTGGTGCTGTCGGGGGAATTACCACTCGACGCATTGCCGGCGGACGATGAGGAGGCGATTGACTACCTCACGAAGGTCAAGGGCATCGGTCGCTGGTCGGCTGAAATCTATCTGCTGTTTGCCGAGGGCCGCGTGGATATCTGGCCTGCGGGCGACCTCGCGGTGCAGGAAGGTGTCGGAAGATTGCTGAAACTGGAAGCGCGACCTTCTGAAAAAGACATTCGCGAAATCGCCGAGGCGTGGCGCCCGCACCGTGGCGCTGCGGCGATTTTCACGTGGCATATCTATGCCAAGGGCTTTCAGGCGATTTAGAGCTTCAATCCCGGATTGAGCTTCATCGTTTCAAGGATAAAACTCTTCGGCTTCTTGAAATATTTGCTCTGCCGGTTGACGTTCAGCCCAAGCAACACCGCAGCTTCCATCGCGAAATGCACGCAGTTTCGCTTGTTCAAACTATAGCTTTTCCCCGACAGGTTCCGCCATTTGTCGACGAAGGCCATGAACCGCGCATATTCAGCGTCGGACAATCGAAGCGAGAAATGCGGGTTGCTTTTGCTCACATATTTCGCGTCCTTGGTCTCGATCATTCCCTTCACTGACCCCATCAATATGGCGGGTGACACGCTTACCGCTGTGAAACCGTAATTCGTGTCGACCTCCTCGCCAGTCGAATCGACGGTGCCTTTCAACTTCACGAAAGCGTGGGGGAAATGATCGCCGAAATCGTGGCTGTAGAAAGTGGCGATGACCTCGGCTTGGGCTGATGTCGAGACAGAACCGATAACCGCTGCGACGAGCAGCATAAACATGCGAAACATATCCACTCCTTAAGCGAGGCCGATGTATCCAGCCTTTACGATGCCCGCAAGAAACTGTTGACGCGCACGTCAAATTGCTGTCGCTGACACTGGTGTGAGTAGGAGAGTCGAACACATGGCCGAACGAGCCAAAAGCATTTTCATTACCGGGGCCGCATCCGGTTTGGGCCGCGAAGTTGCCCGTTATTTCGCCAATGTCGGCTGGTTCATCGGGCTTGCTGATGTGAACGAAGCCGGACTCGCCGAGACCGCCGCCTTGTTGCCGCCGGATAGCTATTCGATCCACAAGCTCGACGTCACGGACCGCGCGCAATGGAAAAAAGCGGTCGCAGATTTCGCGAAGCATACCGCTGGTCAGATGACGGTGTTGTTCAACAATGCAGGCATCGCCACGGGCGGGCCGATCCAGGACATGACCGAAGAAGAGATCGACCGGATGATTGCGATCAACTTGACCGGGGTCATCAACGGGACGCGCGCCTGTTTCGATCTGTTGAAAAACACCCCCGATGCCTGCGTACTCTACACAAGCTCGGCAGCGGGGATTTACGGTTCCGCCAACCTCAGCGTCTACAGCGCGACCAAATTTGCCGTGCGCGGGCTCGCCGAGGCGCATGACATCGAATGGCGCAAGCTGGGCATTAAATCACGCAGCCTGATGCCCGGATTTATCGACACCAATATCATCAGCGGGGCAATCACGCCCGGCGGCAACATGACGGGCAAGGAAAAACTGCAATCGGCGGGTGTCGAAGTCAGTCCGGTAGGCATCATCGGCCCTGCGGCGTGGGAAGCGATCCACGGCAATCAGGTCCACACCACGGTGAACAAAATGGCCAAACAACTTGCCTTTTCTGCACGTTGGTTCCCGAATCGTTTGCGTAAACAATTGGGACTGATGAAGGGATTGGGCGACGGATCCTAGGCAGCGATTACGTCTATTTGGGTCGCCAGATCGACGTCGCGCTGCGACAATCCGCCCGCGTCATGGGTGGTCAGCAAAATTTCGACGCGATTGTAGACGTTGAACCATTCGGGGTGGTGATCGGCTTTTTCCGCCACAATCGCCACCCGCGTCATGAAACCGAAAGCCTCGGCAAAATCGGCAAAGCGCAAAGTCCGCCTGATGCCCTGCGCGTCCGCGTCGTAGCTCCATAACAGCAGGCTGCTCAACGCCGTCGCCCTCGCGCTGTCGTCCAGTTTTGAAACCGTCATCGTTTTTTCCCGCTTTTGCAATTCGCCCAAAAGATGCCTAAGTCGCGCAATGATTGCCCGTCAAGCCTACTCGCCATCGCTTCGGCTTGAAAATGTCGCGGTCATGCGCGGCAGCCGGATCGTGATTAGCGGGTTGAGCCTGTCGGCTAGTGCCGGAGACGTCATCTGGGTGCGTGGTGCCAATGGCTGCGGAAAGTCGACATTGCTGCGGCTCGTTGCCGGTTTGCTGCCGCCACTGTCTGGCCAAGTTGCAATTGATGGGCGGGTGGCGCTCGCCGATGAAAACACGGCGCTCGATGTCAGCCTGTCGGTAGAGAAAGCGCTGCGGTTCTGGGCGGATATGGACGGTGCCAGCGCAGCAACGCAAGATACGGCGATGACCGATATGGACCTCGTTGCGCTGGCGGATATCCCGGTCCGTTTCCTGTCGACCGGTCAGCGCAAACGGGCAAATCTGGCGCGGGTTATTGCCTCGAACGCTCCGATCTGGCTGCTCGACGAACCCTATAACGGCCTCGACAGCGCCAGTTGCGCGCGACTTGACCAGACGATACTGAAGCATATCGCGGCCGGCGGAGTGACGTTGGTCGCCGCGCATCAATCCCCAAGCATCAATGTAGCGAACAGCTTGCTGCTCGACCGGATTGGTCAAGACGCATGAAGGGTTTTATAGCTCTTGTCGCAAGAGAAGTCCGGATTGCGTGGACCGGCGGAGGGCTTTGGCTGCCTGTCATTTTCTACCTCGCCGTGGCGACGCTCTTTCCCTTCGTGACCGGGCCTGACCGAGCGCTTCTGGCGCGCACCGGCGGCGGCATCTTGTGGATCGCGGCGTTGCTAGCGACGCTGTTGCCCATCGAGCGGTTGATCTTGCCGGATCGCCAGTCCGGCGTCCTCGACCAGCTCGCTTTGCGCGGCTGGTCGGACGAGTTGGTCGCGACGGCAAAGATCGCCGGGCAAATATTGGCGTTTGCCATGCCGCTGCTGCTTGCCACAATTGTTGCATCGGCCTTGATCGGCTTGCCTGAGGCCAAGCTGCTCACCTTGCTTATCGGCCTCGCGCTCGCCCTTCCCGCGCTGTCTGGCCTGTCGGTAACGATAGCAGCATTAACCGCCGGACTGAGCGGCGCAAGCGCGCTCGGCGGTTTGCTTTTGATCCCGCTCGCCATTCCCATCCTGATTTTCGGTGCCGGAACGCTGTCGGAAAGCCCCGGCAACGCGATGCAGTTGTTGGCGGCGACGTCGCTGGCAATCGCCGCGTTGTCGCCATTTGCTGCGGGAGCAGCGCTCCGCGCAGGCCGAAGTTGAAACAAAACATATGCTGAACGGTTGTCCTGCAAAGTCTTCAGGAGAATCTCATGCAATCCATTTGGACCCTGGTCGTGATCGTCGGCCCGATATTGTTTATTGCGGCGATCATTTTCGTCACGGTCCGCAACAAGCTGAAATCAACGCCGCAGGACGAAGCGTTTACCGAACGCGCCACAAAGCAGCGCAAGGAAGAAGAGGCCAACGCACCCAAGGAAGTGGACGGCCCGCTGGGCTGATTATTCTCCGGCCATTTTCTGTGAGCGCAGCTTGGTCGCTGTCAAGGAAAACTCGCTTGCACTTTGGCTGACATGGCACCACATCAACGTCATGCTGATAGAAACCGAACTCACGCCCAATCCAGCCACCATCAAGTTCTTGCCGGGACGGGTGGTGATGGAGAGCGGCACTCGTGATTTTGCCGATCCCGAAGAGGCTGCAGCGTCCCCTCTGGCCGAGGCATTGTTCGGCCTTGGCGACGTGACCGGAGTTTTCTTTGGCCATTCCTTCATTTCGGTCACAACTGCACCCGGTGTCGAATGGGCATCGCTAAAGCCCGATGTGCTTGGCATATTGCTGGACCATTTCAGCGCGAACATGCCATTGTTTCATGCGCCATCGGCGGGTTTTGCGGTGCCGTCTGCCAATGCCGATTATCCGCTGGACGACCCGGCCGACGAAGACATCGTCGACCAGATCAAGGAGTTGATTGAAACCCGCGTTCGCCCAGCCGTGGCCAATGATGGCGGCGACATCATCTATCGTGGTTTCCAGAAAGGCGTGGTTTACCTCCAGATGCAAGGTGCCTGTTCCGGCTGCCCGTCCTCGTCGGCGACGCTCAAAAACGGTATCGAACAGTTGCTGAAACATTATGTCCCTGAAGTGACCGAAGTCCGCGCCGCCTGATTTTCCAGTCATTTAGAAAGCCATTTGCCTATGAAAGCGCCACTGAACGACGACGCCCTCAGTCAGCTCTTCCGTGAAGCTCGCACCTATAACGGATATCTGGACAAACCGGTCACCAATGCGCATCTCAATGATATCTGGGATCTGATGAAATTCGGGCCGACCTCGGCGAATTGTCTGCCCGCGCGTATTGTTTGGTGCACCAGTTTACAAGCGAAGGAGCGGTTGGCGGCTCTGGCGATGGCGTCCAATGGCGATAAAATCCGCAAGGCTCCGGTGACTGCGATTATTGGCATGGACTTGAAGTTTTACGAGCAATTGCCTGAACTGTTTCCGCACACCGACGCACGAAGCTGGTTTGTCGGCAACGACGAATTGATCGAGAAAACCGCCTTTCGCAACAGCAGCCTTCAAGGTGCCTATTTCATCATGGCAGCGCGCGCATTGGGGCTGGATACCGGCCCTATGTCCGGGTTCGATAACGCCGCAGTCGATGATGCGTTTTTCGCCGGAACCAACGTGAAATCGAACTTTATCGCAACGCTTGGCTATGGCAACCCGACCAGCATTTTCAGCCGCGGCCCCCGACCCGAATTTGGGCGCTTTAACAGCGTCGTGTAATCCGCTAGCGGCGGAATATGCGAACGCTGGTCATCGACACCGCCACGAAGGCTTGCTCTGTTGCGCTTTACGACAGCGGACAGGTGATATCTGCCGCCCACGAAATCATCGGGCGCGGCCATGCCGAGCGATTGCTGCCCTTAATTGCGGCGCTGCCCAATCGCGGGAAAGCAGATCGCATTTATGTCGATGTCGGCCCCGGCAGTTTTACCGGCATTCGCGTGGGCGTTGCGGCTGCGAAGGCACTGGGCTTTGCGTGGGCTGTTCCGGTGCATGGCTATGGCTGCCTGGCGCTTGTTGCGGCAATAGCACGAGACGACATTGGTGAGGCGCTGCCCGTCGATGTGATCATGTCGGGCGGTCATGGCGAGTATTTTTTCGAAGCCTTTGGCCCCGGCGGCAATTCACTCGCACCATCGGTTTCGCTGACGCCTCACAATACTTATTCCGCCTCTCGTTCGAACCATGTGGCAGGCGATATAGAACCCGATCAAGGAAACAAAATCTGGCACGACCTGCTGCCCAATGCTGACAAATGGAACTTGATATCCGATACCGCTGAATTGCCTCCGAGCCCAATATACGGACGTGCGCCTGATGCCAAACCGGCCAAAGGTGTCGCGTGATTGAGATAGTCGAAGGCGATGCATCGAATATAACTTCGATTATGCCCATTATGCAGGACGCATTCGATCCGGCATTCGGCGAAGCCTGGACCTCGGCGCAATGCCTGTCCGCACTGGCGATCCCAGGATGCCGTCTGCTGATTGCCAAATGTGGCAACGAAATATGCGGCTTTTCAATGAGCCGCTGGGTGCTCGACACCGAAGAATTATTGATGATTGGCGTCGCCAAAGAAAGACAACGTCAGAACATCGGCGCTCGGCTCCTTGCTGAAACAATCGGTCTTGCCAGAAGCGAAGGGCGAAACGAATTGTTTCTGGAAGTCCGCGATGGAAATCCGGCGCACGACTTTTATAGTCGTGTTGGTTTCAAACCCATCGGTCGACGCAAGAATTATTATAAGGGCTTAGACGGGATTCGGCCCGATGCCATCACCATGGGCTTCATTTTGTAAATCTGTTGCGATTCCTAACTATTGTTGACCGATTATAATAATAGCGATACGCAAAATTCGGTCGCAAAAACAAAAACCCGGGTCCAGGAGGTTTAATATGTCTCAAGAGAGTAATGACGCAGCCGAATTGCTCATCACATTGACTGCCGATATTGTCGCCGCTCATGTCAGCAACAACAGTGTTGCAGTTTCCGACGTTCCGACCTTGATCGGCAATGTGCACTCGGCTCTCGCCGGACTATCGGGCACCAGTACCCCGCCTGCTGAAGCTCCCGAACCAGCGGTTCCAATTCGTCTATCGGTCAAGAAGGACTATATCGTCTGTCTCGATGACGGCAAGAAACTGAAAATGCTGAAACGCCATATAATGACTCATTACGGGATGACGCCTGACGATTATCGCGCAAAATGGGGTTTGCCTGCGGATTATCCGATGGTTGCGCCCGCTTATGCCGAGCAACGCCGCGTCCTTGCCAAAGCCATAGGTCTTGGCCGCGCACCGGGATCTGGTCGGAAGAAAAAAGTGGCCAAATAAAACGCACAAACTTGATGTGCCAAAAAGGCCGGAGGCGACCTCCGGCCTTTTTCTTTGACGAATCACGGGGTGACACTAAAAGTCGGCGAAGATGGAAACCAAAATCGACATTGAAGCGTTGTGCCACGAACGGGGCTTGCGGATTACCGACCAGCGCCGGGTAATTGCGCGCGTCATTTCCGATGCCGATGATCACCCCGATGTCGAGGAGCTATATCGGCGCTCATCGGCCATCGACCCAAAGATTTCCATTGCCACCGTGTACCGAACCGTGCGCCTGTTCGAGGAAGCAGGCATCCTTGACCGTCATGATTTCGGCGACGGACGGGCGCGGTACGAAGCTTCTCCCGAAGCGCATCATGACCATTTGATTGATGTCGAAACCGGCAAGGTGGTCGAGTTCGTCGACCCTGAACTGGAGGCTTTGCAAAAAATCATTGCCGAAAAATTGGGCTATCGCCTCGTCGACCATCGCATGGAGCTTTATGGCGTTGCCATCGACCGCAAGGATTGAGCGGCGTAACCCTGCGGCTTTTGTCGCTGGACAGTTCATGTTTGTGGCTCGGGTTCTGCTGATGGCGGGCAGCCTGACGGTCGGCCTCATCCTGCACAATCTGTGGCGCTTGTTCCAGCAGCCGTCACCCTGGCCGCGGCTGTTCTTGCTGTCGATCAGCTGGACCAGCGGCATTGCCACCGCCACGACCGGCACCCGCATCCGCCGCAACGTGTTTTACGCCGCCAACCATCATAGCTGGATCGATATCCCGGTGATGTCTGGGGTAACCGGCTGCACCTTTGTCGCCAACGACGGCATTGAAGGCTGGCCGCTGATCGGCTGGCTGTGCAGGATCAACAACACGATTTTCGTCTCCCGCGAAAATCGCGCGAGCGTCGGCAATCAGGTTGACGATCTGCGCGCCGCCATGACCGGCGACCAACCCGTGACGATCTTCCCCGAAGGCACGACGCACGACGGGTCGGGACTTTTACCTTTCAAACCCTCGCTCTTCGCCGCGCTCGTCCCGCCGCCGCCGGGAATGCTGGTACAACCCGTATTCCTGACCTACGGTCGCCACACGCCCCGCGTTGCGTGGATTGGCGAGGAGAAAGTGACGGATAATTTCTGGCGGCTGTTGTCCTATCTTAAGCCCATCACTGCGACGCTGCATTTTCTTGAGCCCTTTGACCCTGCGCACTATCCTGACCGTAAGGCTATTTCGGCAGAGGTTCGCGCGCGCATCGGTTTGGCGATGGAAAAGAGTTGAGCCCACCCCCTTCTCCGTTCGTGTCGAGCGCAGTCGAGACACCGTTAGGTCGCGCGCGCCTTATGGGTGTCTCGACCGCGCTCGACACGAACGGACAAAGGGGAGTATAGGCGCGCGCCATGAGTACCGAGTCCCCCAAAACCTACACAATCAAGAACTACGGCTGTCAGATGAACGTCTATGATGGCGAACGCATGGCAGAGATGTTTGCCGCGCAAGGCATGGCGCAGGCCGATGAAAAGGCCAATGCCGATCTGGTGGTGCTCAACACCTGCCACATCCGCGAGAAGGCGGCGGAGAAGGTATATTCCGAAATCGGGCGTTTGCGGCGCAAGGATGGCACCAAGCCGATAGTCGCCGTCGCGGGTTGCGTGGCGCAGGCCGAGGGCGGAGAAATCAGTCGCCGTGCACCCGAAGTCGACATCGTCGTCGGCCCGCAGGCGTATCACAACCTGCCCGACATGGTCGCCGCCGTGGGCCGGGGCGAGCGCGTCGTCGACCTTGACCTGCCCGGTCTCGACAAATTCGCAAAGCTCCCGGCCCGCCGCAAGCAAAACGCTACCGCTTTCCTGACGGTTCAGGAAGGCTGCGACAAATTCTGCACTTACTGCGTCGTCCCTTACACCCGAGGCGCGGAAATCTCGCGCGGCTGGGCCGAGTTGGTCGATGAGGCCAAGGCTTTGGTCGATGCCGGGGCCAAGGAAATCACGCTGCTCGGCCAGAATGTGAACGCGTGGAGCGATGGCGACCGCGATCTAGGCGCGCTCATCCGCGAACTCGACAAAATCGCTGGCCTCCGCCGAATCCGCTACATGACCAGCCATCCCAATGACATGACCGACGGCCTGATCGCGGCTCATGGTGACGTTGAAAAACTGATGCCGTTCCTGCATCTGCCCGTCCAGTCCGGCTCCGACCGCATCCTGAAGGCGATGAACCGCAGCCACAGCCGGGATTCCTATCTCCGCATCCTCGATCGCGTCCGCTTTGTCCGCCCGGACATTGCCTTTTCCGGCGACTTCATCGTCGGCTTCCCCGGCGAGACCGATGCAGACTTCGAAGACACGCTCAGCCTCGTGCGCGAAGTTGGCCACGCGCAGGCCTACTCGTTCAAATACAGCCCTCGCCCCGGCACCCCCGCCGCCGAGATGCCCGACCAGATCGCGCCCGAAGTCATGGACGAACGCCTCCAGCGGCTACAGGCACAATTGGTCGCCGACCAGACCGCCTTCAACACCGCGACCGTTGGCAAAACCACCGAAGTGTTGCTTGAAAGACCCGGAAAGCTCGCCGGGCAATTAATCGGCAAGTCACCGTGGCTACAATCGGTGCATGTGCTTGCGCCCGGCCTTTCTATCGGTGATATTGTGACCGTCGAGATTACCGATTCTGGACCATTGAGTCTCAAAGGAGAACATTTGATGAGAGCAGCCGCCTGAATGGCCAAAAGGGCACAAGCGCAAGCTGGCGATATGTCGCGTCTCGAAATGAGCTTTGACAAACCGCATCTCATCAACTCGGTCTTCGGCGAATTCGACCGAAATCTGGTCACCATCGAAAACCGCCTCGGCGTCTATATCTCGGCTCGCGGCAACCGGGTGCAGATCGAGGGCGAGGCGGGCGCAATCGGCCGCACCCGCGACATTCTCAACGACATTTATTCGCGCGTCGTTCGCGGCGAAAACATCGATCAGGAAGCGGTGCAGGCGATCATCGCCATGACCGCCGAACCGACGCTTGAAGGCATCGTCCGCAAGGAAACCGACGCGCCGGGCATCATGATCCGCACCCGCAAGAAAACGCTTGTGCCGCGCTCGGCAAATCAGGTGCCCTATATGGAGGCCTTGGCCCGCGACGAGATTATCTTCGCGCTTGGTCCGGCAGGCACCGGAAAAACCTATCTTGCTGTGGCGCAGGCTGTTGCGATGCTGATCACCGGCGCGGTGCAGCGGCTTGTGCTGTCACGGCCGGCGGTGGAGGCGGGCGAGCGGCTTGGCTTCCTGCCCGGCGATATGAAGGAGAAGGTCGACCCCTATCTCCGCCCGATTTACGACGCACTATATGATTGCCTGCCTGCCGAGCAGGTCGAGCGCCGCATCGCGTCAGGCGAAATCGAAATCGCGCCCATCGCCTTCATGCGCGGTCGCACGCTGGCCGATGCCTTCATCATCCTCGACGAGGCGCAGAATACCACTGCCGCGCAAATGAAGATGTTCCTCACCCGTTTCGGCATGAACAGCCGGATGGTGATCTGCGGCGACCCGCATCAGGTCGATATTCCCGGCGGCGAGCGGATGTCGGGCCTCAATGACGCGGTGAACCGCCTTGAGGGCGTCGATGGCATCCAGACAATCCGCTTCAACTCTGGCGACGTCGTGCGGCATCCACTGGTAGGCCGGATCGTCGATGCCTATGAGGGCGAACGTGATTGATGTCGAACTCGACATCGGACTGGAATGGGGCAACAGCGGTTTCGGGCAGAGTGAGGTCGAAAAAGCCGTCGATGCAGCGGTGAAGGTCGCTGGGCTGCCGGGGCTTGCCGATTATCCCTCACCAGTCGAAGTCAGCATAAAACTCTCGGACAATGAAGAGGTCCACGCCCTCAACCGCGAATGGCGCGACAAGGACAAGCCGACCAATGTGTTGAGCTTTCTGGCGCTGGATGAAGATGAGCTTAAAAACTTTCGTCACCCCCGCGAAGGCGGGGGTCCAACTCCGGCTGGTGCAGCTTTGATAGGTCAGGAGTTGGGTTCCCGCCTTCGCGGGAATGACGAAGAGATGGAACTGCTTTTAGGCGACATCATCCTCGCTTATGGCGTATGCAAGGCCGAAGCCGCCGAAAAAGGCGTGCCGCTGGCCCACCACGCCACGCACCTCGTCATCCACGGTATGCTTCACCTGCTAGGTCACGACCATATCGACGACACGCAAGCCGAGGCGATGGAAGCTTTGGAGGTAAAAGCGCTTGCGTCGATGGGCCTCTCCAATCCATATAGCGACGACAGCGACCAATAAGAGGTACCGATTTCCCCCAATGTCAGAGGGCGACAGTTTTAACGGTTCGAAAACCGTAACCGACGAAGATAGCGACGGACGAATATGGCAGCGGCTGAAGAATATGTTCTTTGGCCGCGATCACGAACCGACCTTGCGCGAACAGCTTGAAGAAGTCATCGCCGAACATGAAGAAGACAGCGAGGAGAATGGCGCGCCCGACACCAACGGCGACCTGACCGCTGCCGAGCGCACGATGCTGCGCAACCTGCTCCATTTCAGCGAACACCGCGCCGACGACGTGATGGTTCCGCGCAGCGACATCATGGCGATCAGCGAAAGCGCCAGCTTTGCCGAATGCGTCGCCGCCTTTGCCGAACACGGCCACAGCCGCCTGCCCGTCTATCGCGACACGCTCGACGCGATCACTGGCATGATCCACATCAAGGATATCTTCGCGGTGCTGGCCGAAGGTCAGGAAACTCCCGACAGCCTGGAAGCCTTCATCCGCCAGCCGCGTTTCGTGCCGCAGAATATGAGCGTGCTCGCGCTCCTCGACGAAATGCGCCGCACGCGAACGCACCTCGCCATCGTTCTGGACGAATATTCGGGCACCGAAGGCCTTGTCACCATTGAAGATCTGGTCGAGGAAATCGTCGGCGAGATCGAGGACGAGCATGACGACGAGCCCGAATTGCTGTTCATGCATATGGCGCCAGATATGTGGGAAGCCGACGCACGCGCGGAACTGGATGATCTGGCCGAGTCCATCGACCCGAAACTGGCGCTGATCGACGAAGATGTCGACACGCTGGGCGGGCTGGCGTTCGTGATCGCCGGGCAAGTGCCGAATGTCGGCCAGATGCTATTGCACGAGCAAAGCGGCTGGCGGCTGGAGATATTGGAAGCCGATGAGAAGCGTGTGACGCGGATCAGACTGTTCGCGCCGGTGCCTGACCCCGAGGAAGAGGGGGAGTGAGGTTTGCGATTGCATGACCGTATGCGACAAGATTCTGTTGAAAAACTCGATCTAACAGAGCGCGTCGAATTTCTTTCTAAACATGGTTCCCGCTTGGAATATTGATTTAAGTTCTCACGCCACGGGATTCGATACTTTCTATTTCGCGCAACAAATTCAGCAGGCCAACTTTTTCAACAGAATTGACAACATGGCGGACATCGGCTGCACATTTTCTGAACACCGAAATCTACCGCTCGCTTCTCGGCGGGGATATTACTGTGCAACGAATTAATCCAACGCACCAAAGAAATAAAGAGCTTGCATTGTAAAGTCTACATATGTAGAAAAATAATATGGTAAGACGCATGAACACCTCGCAACAGACCAAGACGGTCCTGTTAGCACTCTTCGAACGGCCGCAAAGCTGGCGTTACGGGTATGATCTGATCAAGGAAACTGGCCTCAAGTCAGGTACACTTTATCCGTTGCTCATGCGCCTACACGATCAACGATTGCTGGACGCAGAGTGGCATCCGTCGGCACAAGCCGGACGCCCACCACGGCACGCCTACCGTTTAACTCAAAATGGAATCGCTTTAGCCGAAGAAGCGCGATCCTCTTTCACCTCTACATTGGCCGGTGCGGCAGGAGCTTTAGCGTAATGAAAAGCGTAAACCGCATTGCACAGACTGCTCTTCGACTGGCCGTGCTCATATCGCCCGCAGAGCGACGGGAATGGTCTCGAGCGATGCAGGCAGAGGCGCTCAATGTTTCATCGGACAAAGCGCTGCCGTTCGCACTAGGCTGCCTCTGGGCGATGGTGATTGCGCGCGCAACCGCGAGTAGCAATTTACTAAATGCGGCCCGATGGACGCTGGTGCTTGGTGCTGTTGCATGGAGCGCTCTCCATATCAGATTGGCCGGACAGCTCTCAGCCTCGGGTGCGAGCATCCCATCAGCACTCGCCTACGCTGGGGCTGTTGCTATTGCTATGGGTGCCTTTTTCACTGCAGTGAAGGGACTATACGCGACTTCCGCCCTCATTGCGCCTGTTGCCTTGTTGGCCGGGTTAGTTGCTATTGCTGTCGATTACCTGCTTCCTCTGTCGCCATCCGTTCACTTCTATAAAGCGATCGCTATTGAATATGTGGTCATCCTTTTGGTGGGAATGATGATTGCGATTGGGGTTCCGCAGTGGGTCGTGCGGCGGGAAAGGCGGATAGGATGACACAGCATAGGGCCATTTTCTTTTTGGCAATCGTCGCTGGCCTGCTTGGACTGGCGCATCTTGCACTGACCGCGTTGCTCTACCCTAGATGGACTGTCGACACTTTGTGGTTCGTTGGCACCGGTTTCGCTATTGTCATCGGTGCAATGGCGAACATGGCTGCAATCAATTCCACGGATGGAACCAGTCGATTAATCATCGCGGTGATAAATGCGATGATGACAGGATTCTTTGTGGCTGCTTGGTCAGTGCTGCCCGGACCGCAGGTCATTGCGGGCGGTACGTTGTTTGCAGGGCTTGCCTTGTGTACATTTAGGACCGCAATCCCATCAGTGTCCCACGGCGAAAAGCAATGAATGTCTTTCCGGTTCGGTCATCAAATTATCAAATTAAATTCCGTAAATTCCGGGGACACTAAAATTAAATTCCAGGGACACTATACTTAATTCAGTGGCGTGGATGACCGTAGTGCAGGGGATTCGTCAGAAGGAAGAAGAAAAATAAGAAAGAAGGAGGCATCGCCTGGTTGCACCTGTCGTCTGCCTTTTCAGGCTGGTCAGCTAAGATTTGGCTGACGCCCTTTTTTCCTTTTTTTCCTTCTTCCTTCTAACCAAAATCTGGCACGGCCTCTCCGCCAACGCCAACCTATCCGCTGGCGCCCGACGTTTCGGCCTTGGGGAGTCCAGGGACACGGGGAATTCCGGGGGAATTCCGGGGACACCGGGGAATTCCGGGGACACAATACCTATTAGTTGCTAAACCCCGTTCAAGTTCCGTAAAAGAGGCAGAGAGAAGGAAAAGAGGGTTGGTGCACCCGCTGCGCACGGATATTCAAACACCGTCTACGTGCCTTTGTGCGAACCAAGATCATACCAGACCCATGGGACTATCTAGGGTACCCGGTCCCCGTTCGTTGCACATTCGCGCAGCTTTGCCACTGCTTCCGTCGCATTTAAAGGCAGGCTTGTGATCATCGTAGGCCCGAAAAATATTGCAACTATTTCGTTGGTAGCAAGATCGTCGAGCATGCCGTAAGTATCAGTCCGACCAATAAGTGCGTGGTGCAGACGGTATGTTCCGTCAGAATTTTTGGAGTCAAATCGCTTGTTGCTCCAGCTTTCTTTTGATGGCGAGCTTTTCATAAACGCGACATCCAGGTCCACCGATCCACTTGCCAGGGGATATTTAGGCTTATTGCTTGCCCAGCTAAGAACCACACCTTCCAGCTTGGCATCGTAAACGACACCGATAACTTCAACACCATCGGCAGCAACGCCCGTGAAAACTTGAGTCATCGAGCATCGATTATTGCTGTCGGCGGTGATTTCCCAATCACCAACCGTTGCATAGGTGTCAGCCGCCGGTTGCGCCTGCGCAGCGCCACCCCATAGCAATACAAAGGTGCCAAATAGCCAAATCTTCATTCCAACGTCCTCTCATCGCAGATCACGAACGGGGCCATATCGTTACAGCGATTAAGAGAGTGTTGCGCGTCGTCGAACGTTGGCTTGCCACAACATACGCGACTTTCCAAATTGGTTCACTTGGACAGGGCTTGCAATGTAGGATTTGATTTGAGATCGTCCGTTCTCGCCCAAACGCTGCGAAGCGTCGGGTGGGTTCTTTGACAATTTGAATATCTCCATATTCAGCCGGAAACCATCGTCGGTGGACACAATGTGGACATTCTGGTGTACGGTATGACCTTTCGGACCGGCACGAGACGGCGGAAATGCTTCTGTTTGCCATCGCTAAAGCGACAAAAGGGACAGCGATAATATCGTCGCCCGTCGCTTTTGTCGCTTTAAGGCAATCCGGCAAGCGGTGGCCTGACGCTACCCCGCCAGCTTCGCCGCCCTCGCCCGCCAGCCTTCGGCAAGCGTTTCAAGCCCGGCGAGCGCCTGCAATTCGGCCTTCGCGCCCTGCCCGCGATGGCCGCCGCCGATAAGCAGCTTGAACACCCGTTCGACCGTCCAGTCATGCTCCGCCTGTTCGACCTGCTCGATCCGGTCCCCCGGCGCGACCTCGCCTTCTTCGACCACGCGGAAGTAACCGCCGCAACGCCCGCTCTTGATTACCGCCCCGGTTAGGCCATGAACGCCGAAATGATGGTCGATTTTCCAGCAAGGCTGGCGTCCTTGCGCGATCTCGACCAGCGCCTTGCCGATGCGAAACCGGTCGCCGATACGGATCTTGTCTTCGGTCAGGCCTGACGCGCTGATATTCTCGCCAAAGGCCCCGGCGGCGTCGAGTAGCGGGTGCGCCATTCCCTCGCCTGCAAAATGCGCGACCCATTTGGGATAATGCTCCGCCGGATAAAAATGCACCGCCTTGTCCACCCCGCCGTGCACACTCGGGTCGGCCACCTGATCGCCTTCAAAGCCCAGTTTGCGCAGCATCACCGGTCGGCCCACCGCCTCGCGCGCCATCGCGCTCATCTCGCCATCGGCACGGAATGGTTTGGGGCCGCCGATCAGCAGCGCGTCGATTTGCGTGAGGATCATTCTACCTCCTTAACCTGCAAGATTTGCCATTCCCATTGGCATTTTGTCCCGTCGCCGATAAAAGCCGTTTGGATGCAAACCAGCGACCTTCGCATTGCGCTATTCAGCGGCAATTACAATTATGTGCGCGACGGCGCCAACCAGGCGTTGAACCGGCTGGTCGGCTATCTGCTGCAGCAAGGGGCGCAGGTCCGGGTCTATTCGCCAACCGTTGACGAACCCGCCTTCCCTGCCACCGGCGATCTGGTCAGCGTCCCGTCGATGGCCATTCCCAACCGGCCTGAATATCGCATCCCGTTAACGCTTTCACCGCGGGTAAAGCGCGACCTTGCGACGTTCAGCCCCAACATCCTTCATATCTCAAGCCCGGACCGCGTGTCGCGGCAGGCCGCGAGTTGGGCGCGGCGGCGGAACCTGCCAGTGTTGTGTTCGGTCCACACGCGCTTCGAAACCTATTTCCGTTATTACAATCTCGCCTTCGTCGAACCGTTGATGGTAGCGTGGCTGCGCAAGCTCTATCGCAAATGCGATGCGCTGGTTGCGCCGTCGGAGAGCTTTGCCCAAGTGCTTCGCGAGCAACGGATGAATTACGACATCGACATCTGGTCGCGCGGTGTGGATCGCGACATTTTCAATCCACAGCGCCGCGATCTGGAGTGGCGGCGTGAGCAAGGACTGAGCGACGACCAGCCCGTGATTGGCTTTCTGGGGCGGCTGGTCATGGAAAAGGGCCTCGACGTATTTTCTGACGCCATCGACCAGCTCCGCCGCCGCCAAGTAGCGCATCAGGTCATGGTCATCGGCGAAGGCCCGGCGCGCGGCTGGTTCGAAAGCCGCCTGCCCCACGCGCGATTTGTCGGCTTCCAGGGCGGTGCCGACCTTGGCCGCGCGGTGGCGTGCATGGACCTGCTGTTCAACCCCAGCGTCACCGAAACCTTTGGCAACGTGACCTTGGAGGCAATGGCGTGCGGATTGCCAGTGGTCGCAGCCAAAGCCACCGGCAGCCAGAGCCTGGTCGAGGACAAGGTATCGGGACGCCTGATCCTCCCCGGCGCGATCAACCAGTATGCCGACGTGCTTCAATCCTATTGCAACGATGCAGAATTACGCGCGCGACATGGCGCAGCGGGCGAACAACGCTCGCTCAACTATAGCTGGGATGCAATCAACCAGACCGTAGCCGACACCTACATCCGCCTGATCCGCCAACGCGCCGCACGGTCGATGGCTGTTTGATGGCCGACCTTTTTGGCGAGTCCGCAGCTGCAGTGTCAGTTCCGGCAAACGGGCCGCTGGCCGACCGGCTCCGACCCAGCAATCTGGCCGAAGTTATCGGACAGGAACATCTGACTGGCCCCGACGGCGCAATCGGACGCATGGTAGCGGCTGGCAAGCTGTCATCGATGATCCTCTGGGGACCGCCGGGAACGGGCAAGACGAGCATTGCGCGCTTGCTGGCCGATGCGGTGGGGATGCACTATAAGTCGATATCAGCGGTGTTCTCGGGCGTTGCAGATCTGAAAAAGGCCTTTGCCGAGGCCGACGTCATGGCGCGGACCGGCAAGCAGACTCTGCTGTTCGTGGACGAAATTCACCGGTTTAACCGGGCGCAGCAAGACGGTTTCCTGCCCTTTGTCGAAAGCGGGGTGGTAACGTTGGTGGGCGCGACGACCGAGAACCCCTCTTTCGAGTTGAACGCGGCGTTACTGTCGCGAACGCAGGTAATGGTCTTGCACCGCCTCGACGAACAGGCGCTATCCACTTTGCTGGACCGCGCCGAAATCATCGAACGCAGAACCCTGCCCGTTACCGACAACGCGCGTTCGGCGCTTATCACCAGCGCCGATGGCGACGGGCGGTTCCTGCTTAACCAAGCCGAGACGTTGTTTTCGATTGCCATCGACAATCCGCTCGATCCGGCCGCCATGGCAACACTGCTGCAGCGTCGGATGCCGGTCTATGACAAGGACCGCGAAGGCCACTACAACCTGATCTCCGCGCTGCACAAATCCTTGCGCGGGTCCGACCCGCAAGCAGCGCTCTACTGGATGGCACGGATGCTGGTTGCGGGCGAAGAGCCACTTTACGTGCTGCGCCGCCTCGTCCGTTTCGCCAGCGAGGATATCGGGCTCGCCGACCCGCAGGCGCTTGTGCAATGCCTTACTGCCAAAGACGCTTACGAATTTTTGGGCAGCCCCGAAGGCGAGCTCGCCATCGTGCAGGCTTGCCTCTATCTCGCAACCGCGCCCAAATCGAACGCCGCCTACAAGGCGCAGAAATCGGCGTGGAAGATGGCGCGCGATACCGGCTCTTTGATGCCACCTGCGCATATCCTCAACGCGCCGACCAAGCTGATGAAGGATATCGGTTATGGCAAGGGCTATGCCTATGATCATGACACCGAGGACGGCTTTTCAGGTGCGAACTACTGGCCCGACGAGGTGACCCCTACGCCGCTTTATCAGCCCCTTGAACGCGGGTTCGAACGCAAGATTATCGAACGGTTGCAATATTGGGACAATCTTCGCGCGCAGCGCGCATAACGACGATATGCCGATGCCCTCATTTACCCGCTTTGCGTGTGTCGACTGGTCGGGGGCCAAAGGCAGCCGCCATGCCGGCATCGCGCTTGCCGTCTGCGAAAAAGGCGTGGGCGCCCCTACCCTCGTTCCTCCCCCCGGGAAAGCATGGTCGCGGCAAGGCATAGCCGACTGGCTGCTGGCTCAGGACGACGATCTGCTGATCGGCTTCGACTTCAGCTTTGCTCCGCCGTTGATCGAGCGGGGCTGCTATTTTCCGGGCGAGGACGTGCCGTTAAGGGCGAAGAAGTTTTGGGCCTATGTCGAAAGCATATGCGACGACGAAGACTTGGGGGCGGCTTCGCTTCTGGAGCAGCACCACCGGCCCCATTTCTACTTCGGCGCTGCGGACGGCATAAAGGCAGATTTTCTGCACTGGCGGCAATGCGAGATACTGAACCGGAACAGCAGCGGAAAAACCTCGACAGTATTCGATGCGATCGGGGCCTCTCAGGTCGCCAAGGCAAGCTTTGCCGGAATGCGCTTGCTGAATTTGGTGAGCAAACAGATCTCGGTTTGGCCATTTGATCAGTTGCCTGCCAGCGGGCCCGTAATAGTCGAAATCTATACTACTATTGCCGCGCGGGCGGCTGGCGTTGCGAAGGGTCGAAGCAAAATACGCGATGCGAGAGAACTCGACAGCGCACTCGCCGTTCTGGGCAGTGCGCCCCACAAGCCACTATCCCGCTATTCCGACCATGCAACCGATGCGATCATAACGTCGGCCTGGTTGCGCAATGTGGCACAAAATCAGGCGCTTTGGGCACCGCCACATCTAAATTCCGAAATTGCAGCAACAGAGGGCTGGACCTTTGGCGTGGTTTGAGGCTAAGGGCGCGATTATTGTGCCGGCTTAGCTCAGTTGGTAGAGCACCTGATTTGTAATCAGGGGGTCACGAGTTCGAACCTTGTAGCCGGCACCATTTTTCCCGATCATCTCGCTTTACGGCATCGATCGGAACAAAACTTTACATTGTTCCAGTCTTTGGCCCATTTCTTGCGCCATGCAAATGGCCTGTTACAGGCTGCGCAAAGCTTCGACGGCAAATCAGCTTTCTTTACCATTTTCGACATTCACATCATCCAGATCATAGCACCGAGAGCGGCAGCGTATCATATTTATCGCACGTTGGATTTATTCGACAATCTTGAAAGTAACCAATTGCTGCGCAGCAGTTGTAAGGTTATTACGCCGATTATGTCTTTCGGCGGCTCAGTGGGATGCTGGGGGCAATGAAAGCAAGTCCATCCCCAAGAAAATCCGGGAAATCCGGGATATTGAATTCAACAGGAGAGAAAATATGAAGTCGGGAAATCGGGTTTTGAAAGCGGTCATGCTGTCCACCATCAGCATCGCCTCGCTCGGTATGGGTTCGGTCGCGTCCGCGCAGGATGAAGCGCCGCAAGCAGAAGAAGTTGTCGACGAAACCTTTGCCGATGACGAAATCGTGGTTACGGCAACCGGGCGGCCCCAGGTTGCGCAAGACATTCCCGTTGCGGTCAGCGTAATCGGCGGCGAAGCGCTTGAAAACAGCGGCATCTCCGACATCCGTGGTCTTCGCCAGATAACGCCAAGCCTTCAGGTCACGACTGGCCAGTCATCTGCGACCGGCGTCGTGTTGCGTATCCGCGGCATTGGTACTGCGGGCGATAACCCAGGCTTCGAACCAGCAGTGGGCGTGTTCATCGATGGCGTTTTCCGCGCTCGCGCAGGCGTTGCGCTTTCCGACTTGCCCCCGATTGATCGCGTGGAAGTGCTTCGTGGGCCGCAGGGTACGTTGTTCGGTCGCAATACATCGGCAGGCGCGCTCAGCATTACCACACAGGCTCCTGCATTCGAATTGGGTGGCTATGCCGAAGCCAGCTACGGCAACTATGACGAGATCGAAGTCAAGGCGGGCGTGACCGGTCCGGTTTCGGAAACAGTCGCAGTGCGGCTCGACGGCGGCTATCACAAGCGTGACGGCTATATCAGGGATGCCAACACCGACCGCCGCTTCAACGATCTTGATCGCTATTTTGTTCGCGGTCAGGCCAAGTTCGAGAACGAAAATGTCAGCTTCCGCCTCATTGCCGATTACGCCAAAACCGACGAATCCTGCTGCGGTGCGCTCAACACCGGATCGGGCTTTGTCCTTGGCGGCGCAGCAGGTGCAGCTAGCGCCGTCGTGGAGGCGCTTGCTTTTGCCAATGGCGGACTTGACGGCGTGGTGTTTCCTTTTGACCCCGAGGGCCGCCGTATGGCAACCTCGCCAAACCGCAACCTCCGCGAAGCGGTGGAGGAATATGGTATTTCCGGACAACTCGATTGGGAACTGGGCAATGTCACCCTGACCTCGATCACCGCCTATCGCGACTGGAAGGCAGAACGCAATCAGGACATCGATTTTTCGGGCCTCGACCGCGCCTACCGCGACGGTTACGAAACGGGGATCAAGGATTTCACGCAAGAAATCAGGCTGAAGGGTACTGCGTTCAATGATAAAGTCGACTGGCTTGTCGGTGGGTTTTATCTGAACGAAAAGAACACCCTGACCGACCGGGTCCGTTTCGGCACTCAAGCTGATGCCTTTGTCGACAATTTTATCAATATCTTGACCGACGCGGTGGTGCCGGGGCCTGGTGGAGCCCAGGTTTTTGGAACGATCCCGGGCCGCCCGACGATTGGTCAGGTTTTGATAGCCAATCCGGCGGTAGTACCAGGTAGCGGCGGGCTTACGCTCGCTCAAATCGCAACATTGCAGGGGCCGGCAGTGCTGGCGACTTTCCTTGCACCTTTCCCGGCGACACCTGCTGGTGCGGGGCAAGTTGCAGATAACTATCAAGTCGACACCGAAGCGTTTGCACTATTCACGCATAACATCATCAACTTCAGCGACAATATTTCTCTGACATTGGGTTTACGTTACAACAAAGAGAACAAAGACATTGCAACTGATTTGACGTCGAATGTTCCGGCATGTGCGTTTCTAGCTAATCCAAATACTGCTCTTCTAAGGTCAAGCTTGATCGCAGCAGGATTGGGTGGCGCGATTATCAATCTGACATGCAACCCAACGGTCAACTCAGAGTTCAATGGCATCCGGAGTGGTGACCGTAGCGAGAGCGAATTTACAGGCACAGCCAAACTAGCCGTCAAGCTCAGCGAAGACGTTCTGCTGTATGGTGGTTATGATCGGGGTTACAAATCGGGCGGTTACAACCTCGATCGCAGTTCGTTCGATACGGTTTTGCTTGGTGGCAACGGTCCACAAATCGAGGATCTTGAGTTCGGCAACGAAACCGTCGACGCGTATGAACTCGGCGTAAAGACCAATTTCAGCCGTGCCTTCCAGTTCAATGCGTCGCTGTTCCGGTCTGAATTGAAGGGCTATCAGAATCTGGCCTTCACCGGCAGCTTCTTCGAGGTGCAGAACTTCGACAAAGTGATCAGCCAGGGTGTCGAACTGGAATCGATCATTCGCCCGGCAGCCGATATAAATTTTGCCTTGAATTATACTTATCTTGATACCGAGATCACAGATCCTCGGGCAGGCTCGGACAATGGACAGCCGCTCACCAATTCGCCAAGGCATGTGATTACAGGTGCTGTCACTTGGACGCCGCAACTCAGTGATACTGTCGGTGGCTTGGTGCATGTCGACTGGCGCCTGAATAGTGATGCCAACACGTTGAACGATCCCGTAGGCGCACGTTTCACAGCAAATGATGGCTATGGCATCGTCAATGCCCGCGTGGGTCTTAGTTTCGGCCCAGAACAGAATTTTGGCGTAGAAGCTTACGTCGAAAACCTGTTCGACAAATACTATAATATCACTGCTTTCCCAATACCCGAGCAAGGCAGCGGCAGCATTCAGAGTTATGCGGTTTATCCATCGCCGCCACGCTTCTACGGCGTGAAGGTGAAAGCCAAGTTCTAATCATTCAAGCTTGGGGGGCGAGAGCCGGGGCAGCGTTGCTGCTCCGGCTTTTTCTTTGCGGCTTTTAGGGACTGTCCCAAGCGCAGCGCCGTGGACTGTCCCTAAAAGCTAGCGCACGCCTCTCGGGGACAGTCCCCTGACATTTGTTGTGGAAAATGGTGCCCGAGGGCGGATTTGAACCACCGACACGCGGATTTTCAATCCGCTGCTCTACCCCTGAGCTACTCGGGCTACACGGCAAAAACCGCGTGGGAGCGAAGCCTATAGAGAGGCGATGCGCCCCTTGGCAAGCGCAAAATCAGTCACGTTCGCCATCGTCGAAGCTATCTTCATATTCCGCCGCTGGACCCGGCACGCGATAGCCCTCGTCAAGCCATTTCAGCAGGTCACGGTCCTTGCAACCCTGACTGCAAAATGGCTTGAACTGAGGATTTTGCGGTTTCCGGCACAGCGGACATGCATTAGCTTTGCGCGACATGGACATACCCATAGCCGGTCAGATTTTCGTCCGCAACGATCTCCATCGGCGCACCCGTCACGCGTTCGCACTCCGCCCGCAATGGCTGCCATTTGGGCGAACTCAAAAGCGCCGCCACCGTGGCCCTTGCAGTTACCACCCGCTTTCCAAAGCCGGACGACTGGGCGATGTCCCGCAATAGCCAAAGGCCTTGCGTTTCATCCGAAAGCGCAGCAATCCGGGTGCCGAATAAATGATCGGGCACTGACGGTCTCGGACGCGCCCGCACGACCTGCATTAGGCCATAGCCGTTAATCGCGCTCCGCTCGAACGGTCGGGGGTCTAGTGCGGCTTGCTCATCGAACGCTTCGGCGACTGCCTTTCTGTGTTCCCTGGATTCAACCGATATAAAGTCGATCATCACCATACCGCCAACCTGATAAAGCCTCAACAGTCGTGCTATCTCTTTTGCCGCAGCAAAGTTGATCGCCAGTGGATCGCCGACCCCGTCGACATCGAACACCAGCCCGGCTTTTGTGCGTTGAAAACTGACGGTCGCGTCGCCGACATCCGACGCGCCGACGAGCGCGCAGTCGAATGCGTCACTTAACGGCCGAGAAATGACTGCGTCCGCATTCAGGGCCATGATCCGATTGTTCCACAAGGTGCTTTTGTCAGGCTTGTGTGGAGGCAGCATATCAAGCCAGCGAGCCTCCGCTGGTTTGGCCCTGCCCGGCTCCGCGATTGCCTCGCGTGTGATTTCGAAAGCAACCCGCGCGCCTTCCATGCCAGCTTTGCCTCGCACCAGCAATTGCGCGCCATCATCGGTTGCGATGTAGCAACCCGATGGCGTCTTCCGGTCGACACGGCCCACCCCACATTCGCCTAATACCCAATACAAATCGCGCTGAATGTGGATCTCGACAATCTTGCCGCCTTCGACCAACCCCGCGCGGCGCTCGCCGGCAGCATCATCGCGCCAGATTTCAGTCAACCGGATAGCCCGATGCACGCAGCAGCAAACGCGTTTCATATAATGGCAGGCCAATGACGCCCGAATGGCTGCCAGACATCCAGTCGACCAGCGCCTCTGCCCGGCCCTGAATTGCGTAGCCGCCCGCCTTACCGAACCCCTCGCCCGAAGCTACATATGCATCCATTTCGTCATCGCCCAATCGCTTGAAGCGCACGATGCTGTCACTCGTCCGGCTTCGCAAGCGCCCGTCACCATCGATGACCGCCACCGCACTGAGCACATGATGCCGCCGTCCGCTTAGCAATTGAAGAAAACCGCGCTGCATCTCGGCATCGGCAGCCTGTTGCAATATCCGGCGTCCGACCGCGACTGTGGTGTCACCAGCCACGACGATTTCGCCCTCGCCGCGCTCGACTGCACGCGCCTTCTCCTCCGCCATGCGCAAGGCATAGACGCGCGGCAGCTCGCCTTTTCGCGGGCTTTCGTCAATATCGGGCGACGCAATCCGATCCGGCACAAGCCCTAGTCGCGCGAGCAAATCCCGCCTGCGCGGACTCGAGGATGCCAGGACAAGTGTGGGGTTCAGACCCAAGGTCTGCCGCCTTTATTTAAAGCGGTACGTGATCCGGCCTTTGGTCAGATCATAAGGGGTGAGTTCGCACAGAACCTCGTCACCGACGAGCACGCGGATACGATTCTTGCGCATTTTTCCTGCGGTATGGCCAAGCACTTCGTGACCATTTTCCAATTCGACACGGAACATCGCGTTGGGCAGTAATTCACGGATGATGCCCCGCATTTCCAGAAGTTCTTCTTTTGCCATTCGGCCCCTTAAATTCAGATAGTCTTTGCGTTGCAGCGCCCTTAGCGGCTGGCGGAAAAAAAAGAAAGACCTACCGCGCAAACCCCATGTTGCGACAAAATGCTACAAAGTTCATATTTCATGCATATTCCAGTTGGGTAAAAGCTGGCCCGACACACAACGATAAAAGTTCTCCTTCCCATGAAAAAGCATTCGCTCACTGCACTTCTGCTGGCGTCGACCGCTGTACCTGCTGTTGCACAAGACACTTCAAACACACAGGGCACCTCCGCCACCTCCGAAATAGCCGACGAGGCGACCGACGAGCTTCCGGATGACATCGTTGTTGTGGCCGAACGCATTCGCGGGGCAGTTGACACCGACGTACCGCCCGTTGAGCAGTTGGACGAGGCTGACATCGCGGCGGTTGGCGCTGGTTCGCTTACCGACTTGCTCGCGGCAGTTGCGCCGCAAACCAACTCGGGACGAGGGCGCGGCGGCGGCCAGCCGGTGGTCTTGCTCAATGGCCAACGCATTTCAGGCTTTCGCGAACTGCGTGATTTGCCGCCCGAGGCTATTCGGCAAGTCCAGGTTTTTCCGGAAGAGGTCGCGCGTAAATACGGCTTTCGTCCCGATCAACGGGTGATCAACTTCATCCTGAAGGACAACTTCGCGTCGTTCATCACCGAAGTCGAAATGGCGCAACCGCAGCAAGGCGGCCTTGCGACCAACGAGGTCGAGGCGACATTCGTGACGATCGGCAACAAGGCGAGGTTAAGCATCGATGTCGAGGCGGAGCGGTCGACCCGATTGACCGAAAATGAGCGCGAACTGATTACCGCCGACAGTTCGCTGCCGCCGCTCGAGGGTGACATTGGCCAGTTTCGTAGCTTGCTGCCGAAAACCGAGCGACTGGAAGTCAATTCGACCTGGAGCCGTTCGATTGGTCCGCAAAGCACCTTGTCGATTAACGCCAATTATGCGCTGAACGGCAGCTCGTCATTGCTGGGGCTGCCAAGCGCCAGTTTTATTCTGCCCGGCACAAGTCCGTTTTCGGCCACCGGCACCGATGCCACCATCAACCGGTCTTTCGATAGCCCGCGTCCGTTGGAACGAGAGAACGAAACGCACACTTTTCAAACAGGCGGCACGGTCAACCACTTGCTGGGCGGCTGGCGCTGGACCGTAACGGGCAATTATGCCCGTATCGACAGCGAAACGACCACAACGCGAAATGTCGATTTTGCAGGTTTGCGTGCCGCAGTGCTTGCCGGAACCGCCAATCCGTTTGCTGCCGATTTTGGTGATGACCTTGTGTTTCTGGCGCCTGACCTCGCCAACAGCCTGTCGCAAACGATCGAAACACGCAGCACTTTGGCCGGATCGCCCTTTCGCCTGCCCGCGGGCGAATTGCAGATGACCTTCGCATCGGGATTTACGCGCCAGATGCTAGATAGTGAAACATGGCGTTCCGGTGTGACAACCGGCATTGCATTGCGCCGGAATATTTTCAACAACTCGGTAAATGCCGAACTGCCGTTAACCGAAGGTGATTTCGGCCTTAGAAAATCGATTGGCGCATGGGCGATCAACGGCAATATCGGGTTTAGCGATCTGTCGGATTTCGGCAGCCTCTTGGAGTATGGCATCGGTTTGCGTTGGCAACCCAAGAAAAACCTGACTTTGCAGGCCAGTTTGATCGGCGATGAAAATGCACCCAACATCGGCCAGTTGGGGAATCCAGTCATTGTTACACCGAATGTCACCTTCTTCGATTTCGCCACCGGGCAAAGCTCGTTCGTGAACATCATCAGCGGCGGGAACCCACTACTCGTCGCCGAGAAAAGGCGCGACCTTAACCTCAACCTCAACTGGAGCCCGCCCTTTATCAAGGATTTGGGCGTGGAAATTGCCTATTTCCGCAACAACAGCTCGAATATCACCGCCAATTTTCCGTTGCTAACACCCCAAATTGAGGCGGCCTTTCCCGGACGCGTTGTCCGCGATGTCAGCGGGCGTGTGGTGAGCGTCGATCAACGCCCGGTGAATTTCGCGAAAGAACAATCGCAGCGCATCCGCTGGGGCCTTAATATGTCCGGCAGCATCGGCCCAGAACAACAAGGTCGCGGCCCTTTTGGTGACCCTCCCGGCGCGGGCGGTGCGCGCCCCCCGCGCGCTCGTGGCGGCGGTGTCGGCGGGTCCCGCATGGGTGGCGGTGGTCGCGGCTTTGGGCCGGGTGGAGGCATGGGAAGCCGCTGGAGCCTAGCGCTTTATCACACATATCGTATTCAGGAGGATATTCTCATTCGTCCGGGCGTCCCTGTTCTCGACCTACTTGATGGCTCAGCCACGAGCAGCAATGGCGGCGCCTCGCGACACGAGCTCGAGCTTTCCGGCGGGATGTTTTACAAAGGTCTCGGCTTGCGTCTGCAGGGCACGTACAAAAGCGGCACTCGCGTCGATGGCAGCGGCTTGCCGGGCAGCAGCGACTTGCAGTTCAGCGATCTCGCTACGTTGACCACCTTTGCATTCATCGATCTCGACCAGCAAAAGGGCGTCGTCAAAGCCCTGCCGTTTCTGAAGGGCAGCCGGCTGACTTTGCGCATCGATAATCTGTTAAACGACATAATCGACGTTCGCGACCAGAACGGCCTGGTTCCGCTCAGCTACCAACCGGCCTATCTCGATCCTCGCGGAAGAGTATTCGAACTCAGCTTTCGGAAACGCTTTTAGACAGCTTCCGGATCGCACGCCATGCCAGCGCCTTGAACTTGTTCTGCGCAGGGAATCGGCCGGGTGCTCGCGGCTTTATACCGACCTTGCGCAGCACACCATTGAACGCCCGCGCATCGGCCTCGGCAAAGCTCCAGTCGCTGCGCCAGGTGATCGATAGCGAAATAGAGATATCAGGTCCGTTTTTGACATGGTGCGGGGCCATCACGGGGACGAACAAGGCATCGCCCGGCTTGAGCAGCCATTCGGTGCCGCCCGCCGCCAGTTCATCGCTCCAGACAAGATTGCGGTGGCCACCGGTATGATAGCCTTCATGTGTCTCATCGGGCGCAAAACGCGCGTCGCCCGCCGGAAACTGCGTCATCGCTTTGGTGCCGCGTAATTGCAGCAGGATGTTATGCTCCGGGTCGAAGTGAAAGGGCGTGACCGCATCCGGGCTGGATACGAAGATAAAGCCCTGCGGCTTCAGCATCCGTCCAGTCTTTTCCTCGATATGCGGTTTGAGCTCGGTCAGTAGGCCCATCAGCAAGCGTTCGTATTCCGGCACTTGTTCGATATTTTTGAGTACCGCCCAGCTACCGCTGGTTTCGACCATGCGAATGGTGTCGCCGATGCTGAGACCATTGGCGGGCACCAGCGACGGGTCGATACCCACCGGCAGATCGCCTCTATTATATTCGACCGACAGGGGCGGCAATGCTTCGCCCAACAGCGCCAGCGCCTCTATGGCAAGCAGCGGATGATCTCGCAGATGATGCGTCAGCTTATGCGGCACTTCGGGATAGTTGACAGCGAAAAGCTGGCGCGTCGCAGAATCGAACACCGCAGTCATCCGTAGTCTCCTGTTGTGGTCGCGTTTTCCGGTTTGCGAGGCACGCTGCGGGCGAGTTCAGCCTTCAGCAATGCGCCAAAAATTGCACGGCGACCGGAACCGCCGATAGCGACCGAATAGCGTCCAACGGTGCGCCTTCCCGTCCACAGGCTATCGATCATCGGATGCCCCTCAATCGCGCAACTGTCGCACCACTGGACAGATGGATGGTCGAGCAATGCCAGATTTTCGATCTGAAGCAGGACTCCCGGTGAGAACCGCGCAAAATCCTCATCGAAAGCGGTCTTGAACGAAAAGCTGCCCGGAGCGCAGAGGAAGTTGACGAGCATCCCAAGCGGCTTGCCATCAAGCCGCAGATCGAGTCTTTCCAACCGTTCCGCCGCTGCTGCGCCTTCAAGCACTTGGGCAAACAACGTGCGGGTGCTTTCAGAACAAGCGAGAGCCGATCGGCTGCTCCCCTTCCAACCGCGCCGTTCCAGCGCCAGAAACTCCTCAGTCCATTCAGCAAGGCCGGTTGCGCTATCGTCGCGGATGAAGGTCAGCGCGCCTTCCTCTGACAACCGGTTTTTTTGTCGCCGCAGCTCTTTGCGCTTCTTACTGCGCACCGCTGCCTCAAAATAAGCTTCCGGCGACATCCCGCCGTCCAGAAACGCGCGTTCGGTGCGATGCACAAGGGCGCACCGTCGGCCTTGCTCAGCGCACACCCGTTCCAGCGCCGCTGCCAACGGACCGCCGACAGTCAAGCCGTTGAAGTGCGCAAACAACGCCGGTCCTCGCTCGGCATCTAACTGTGCAAGATAGCACTGCCAAAAAACCGCTTCATAACCGGCAGATACCAATGGCGTTCCCAGAAAGCTGTTGTGATGCAGCCAGTTCTGAACGTGCGGCGCTGGCCACCGGCCATAACGCGGCTGCGCCGATAGTGGCATCAATCCGCACAGTCGGTTGCCTTCCCAAAGCGTAAATATGCGGACATTCTCGCCCGCATCAAATTGCTCCAAGGAGGGCCGCAAAAACCAGCTTTCGACAAAAGCATTGGGCTCGATCGCAGATGTCGCGAGGTCATCCCATTCCGCAATAAAGGCAGCGTCAAAGGTCGCCCGCCAGTCTGACAAGTGGTGGTGTAATTGGCCTGCCTGATTGGCGGTATCGATCGCTAGCGTCGCCACGTTGCCCCTTGCGCTGTGAGATCCCAGCGCCGCGCATAGCAACAAGCAGCAAAGAAAGTGCTAATGCGGCAAAGAAAAACCCGCCGAAATCGTCTTCAGCGGGTTTTCCTAACGTGTTGAGCGAGAAGCTTACATCCCGCCGTGCGCCAGTGCAGCGAGGAGAAGCAAGGCCACGATGTTGGTGATCTTGATCATCGGATTCACGGCTGGCCCTGCTGTGTCCTTGTAAGGGTCGCCCACAGTATCGCCGGTCACAGCAGCCTTGTGAGCCTCCGAACCCTTGCCGCCATGATTGCCGTCTTCGATGTATTTCTTGGCATTGTCCCATGCACCGCCGCCCGAAGTCATCGAGATGGCAACGAACAGACCGCCAACAATCACGCCAAGCAGGAGTGCGCCGAGCGCCGCAAAGCCCTCTGCCTGTCCCGCTACAGCCGTGATGATGAAATAGACCGCAATCGGCGTCAGCACCGGCAACAGCGAAGGGATGATCATTTCCTTGATCGCTGCCTTGGTGACCAGGTCGACAGTGCGGGCATAGTTCGGTTTTGACGCGTAGGTCATGATTCCAGGGTCGTTTGCGAACTGGTCGCGCACGTCCTTCACCACTTCACCCGCCGCGCGGCCCACTGCGGTCATGCCCATTGCACCGAACAGGTATGGCAGCAACGCACCGAGCAGAAGCCCAACGATGACATAAGGGTTTTCAAGGCTGAAATTGACCTCAAGCTCCGGGAAATATTCCCGAAGGTCGGCAGTGTAGCAAGCGAACAGTACGAGTGCAGCAAGGCCTGCCGAACCGATGGCATAGCCCTTGGTCACGGCCTTGGTGGTATTACCCACTGCGTCGAGCGCGTCGGTCTTTTCACGAACCGACTCGTCGAGACCCGCCATTTCGGCGATCCCGCCAGCATTATCGGTCACCGGACCATAAGCGTCCAGCGCGACGACCATGCCAGCGAGCGCAAGCATTGCGGTGGCCGCAAAGGCGATACCGATAACGCCCGCAAGCTGGAACGCGATGATAATACCGGCACAGATCACGATCGTCGGCATCGCAGTCGATTCAAGGCTGATTGCCAGACCCTGAATGACGTTGGTGCCGTGACCCGTTTCCGATGCCTTGGCAATCGAGCGGACCGGACGATAGTTGGTGCCGGTGTAATACTCGGTGATCCAGATGATCAGGCCGGTAACGACCAGTCCGAGCAGCGAGCAGTAGAACAAGGTGCGGCCGGTGAACCCGCCCACGTCGTTCTCCATGCCGCCAAGCGCATAGCTGATTGCCCACCAGATGGCCGGAACCGAGAGCACAGCGGTAACAAGGAAACCCTTGTACATCGCGCCCATGATGTTTTTGCCGCCGCCAAGACGGACGAAATAGGTGCCGATGATCGAGGTGATAACGCACACGCCGCCGATCAGCAGCGGCAAGCTCATGAGGTTCATGAACAATGCGCTGTCGGTCACGCCCTTAACCAGCAAGGCAATCAGCACCATCGTCGCGCCAACGGTCACAACATAGGTTTCGAACAGGTCAGCGGCCATACCGGCGCAGTCGCCAACATTGTCGCCGACGTTATCGGCGATAACCGCAGGGTTGCGTGGATCGTCCTCGGGAATTCCAGCCTCGACCTTGCCGACAAGGTCTGCACCGACGTCAGCAGCCTTGGTAAAGATACCGCCGCCCAGACGCGCGAATATCGAAATCAGCGAAGCGCCGAAGGCGAGGGCGACGAGCGCGTCGATCACGGCACGGCTGTTGGGTGCGAGCATCGCGACATCGGTCAGATACCAGAAGAACACGGCAATCGCGAGCAATGCGAGGCCAGCCACCAGCATTCCGGTGATGGCGCCCGCTCGGAAAGCCATGGTCAAGCCCGCCTGAAGGCCGGTCTGCGCCGCAGCCGCCGTGCGCACGTTGGCGCGAACCGAAATATTCATCCCTATATAGCCCGCCACGCCGGACAGCACGGCACCGATTACAAAACCGATTGTTGGAACGAGCCCCAGAAACAGCGCTACCAGAACGGCAACGGCAACGCCAACGGTGGCAATGGTGCGATATTGACGGCCAAGATAGGCTTTTGCGCCCTCTTGGATAGCCGCCGCGATTTCCTGCATTTTCTCATTGCCTGGCGAGGCGCTAAGCACCTGCCGGCTGGTTACAAAGCCGTATACAACAGCCAACAACCCGCATAAAATTGCGATTATTGTCAAAGACATGATGTCCCTTCCCCACTTTTATTTGCTTGATAAAGCCCGATAGGCACCCGCCCCCAACTCCACTTCAACCCAAGGTGCAAGCGCCGTCGCTATAGGGCTGCTTTGCGGATAAGCGCAACCCATAATAGCGGCCTTGCGCGCGGGTTTGGTTCAATGATGTTGATAACCAAGCGAGGCTGGAAGTGGGATGCGTTGATCGCCATCAGTCAGGGTTAAGCCTGCACCTTCCATGACCCGGCCAACACAGCTTGCAACCACGGGCAACGCAGTTTCCGGTGCGGCGAACAGCAGTTCATAGTCGTCCCCCCAACTGGCCGCCTGCATCCGGCTTTCAAGTGAGTTGCCTCGATAGCTGACATACAGTGGCGAGAGCGGTATTCTGGACAAGTCGATTGTCACGCCAACGCCGCTCGCCCGCGCCATCCGCTCGGAATCAAGCAGCAACCCGTCGGAAATGTCCATCATCGCGTGAACGAGAGGGGCAAGCGCCTGCCCTTGTTCAATCCGAGGTTCAGGCCGGTTGTAGGCGTTCGCAAGGTCGCCAACTTCATCGAAACCTGCATCGATTAACTCAAATCCAGCCAGGGCATCGCCCAGCGTGCCGGTGACATATAGAAAATCGCCGACCTGCGCCCCCGCCCGCGACGGGACCGGCCGGTGCGTCGCGCTGCCGATCGCAGTCAAGCCAAGCGCTCGTTTGTCGCCACGATTGGCCACCGTGTCGCCACCCAGTAAAGCAACGTCATAGCGAGCAAGAACGTCCTGCAAACCGTCAGAAAACCTGCGATCCCATTCAGCGTCGCCCAGCATGAAGCCAAGCAACACCCCCAATGGCCGGGCACCTTTTGATGCCAGATCCGAAAGGTTCGACGCCACGAGCTTCCAGGCAACATCGGCGGGGTCTGCATTAGATCGCCAATGCACGCCTTCGGCCATCATATCGTGAGTGAGGATGAGCGATTGATCGCCGATATCGATAACTGCGGTGTCATCGAGCAATCCGCGCGCAGCCGGGTCGGTCGCCATCGCTCGCATCAGCTCGATAAAGGCGGATTCGGTAGTCATTTTTGTGGCGTCAGTTTGGCTCGCGCCGCCCCTGTACAACCACGCCGAACAGATCATGCTCGTCCGCGTCCTCGATTTCGACTTGAACAATGTCCCCCGACTTTACCGTTACGGCGACATCTCGCAGATAGACATGACCGTCAATTTCCGGTGCATCTGCCTGACTGCGACCCGTGGCCCCGATGCTGCCATCCTGGTCTGCCTCGCCGACTTCATCAATGATAACCGGCAATGTGCGACCGATTTTAGCAGCAAGTTTTGCAGCACTTGTTGCGGCTGTTTTGGCCATGATACGCTGAAAGCGGTCTTCCTTAACCTCTTCGGGCACCGGATCGGGCAACGCATTGGCCTGCGCGCCTTCGACAGGCTCGAAGCGGAAGGCGCCGACGCGATCGAGTTGCGCCTCGTCCAGCCATTCAAGCAGATATTCAAAATCAGCCTCGGTTTCGCCGGGGAAGCCGACAACGAAGCTGGACCTGATGGCGATATCGGGCGCGATGTCGCGCCATTTGCGAATGCGTTCAAGCACCTTGGCTTCGTTCGCAGGACGCTTCATCGCCTTCAGTACATTTGGCGCGGCATGCTGAAACGGGATGTCTAGATAGGGTGTCAACAGCCCCTCAGCCATCAGCGGGATGACATCGTCGACGTGTGGGTAAGGATAGACGTAATGCAGCCGCACCCAGGGAGCCACTCCTTCGCTTGTCCGCAGCCCGCCCAACTCGCGCGCCAGGTCGGTCATATGCGCGCGGACTTCACGGCCTTTCCAAGCCTGCGTCTGGTGACGGATATCGACGCCATAGGCTGACGTGTCCTGCGAAATAACCAGCAACTCTTTGGTCCCTGCGGACACCAGCTTCTCCGCCTCACGCAAAACCGCGTCAATCCGGCGGCTCGCGAGTTTTCCACGCAAGCTGGGGATGATGCAAAAGGCGCAGCTATGATTGCAGCCTTCGGAAATCTTCAAATAGCTATAATGACGCGGGGTCAGTTTCAGCCCACCCTCCGGCACCAGGTCGACGAAGGCACCGCGCGCAGGTGGAGCCGCTTCGTGGACCGCCGAAACAACTGCTTCATATTGATGCGCGCCGGTGATAGCCAAAACAGCCGGAAAACGGGCGCGGATGACGTCGGCCTCATTGCCCATGCAGCCAGTGACAATCACCCGGCCATTTTCGGCAATTGCCTCTCCGATTGCTTCGAGGCTCTCTTCCTTGGCGGAATCGAGAAATCCGCAGGTGTTGACGAGCACAACGTCCGCGCCAGCGTAATCGGGCGAAAGACCGTAGCCGTCGGCGCGAAGCTTGGTCAGAATCCGTTCACTGTCGACCAGCGCCTTTGGACAGCCGAGCGACACCATGCCCACCTTGGGCGCTGCTTTGATTTGAGTTGCCATGATGGCGGCGCGCATAGCGGGTTTGGGCGGGCTTGTCACGGATAGCGAACAAGCGCATGATAAAGGCATTGATTTGGAGGGAAAACTATCATGGCAAACGCAAATTTACTGGCGATTTTCGTCGCCGCAGCAGCAGGGTTCTTGGTGGGCGGCATCTGGTATGGCCCTCTGTTCGGCAAAACGTGGATGGCTGAGCTTGGCTTTACCGAAGACGAACTGAAGAACGCCAATATGCTCAAGATATATGGCCTGACGTTCGCCTTTTCAGTGCTGTCGGCGGTGTTTCTTGGCCATTTGCTGGCACATTTCGGCGACATGAGCGCGCGATCGACGATGATGATCTCAACCGGCATCGCTCTCGGGTTTATTGTGCCGGCGATTGGCACGAACTACTTGTTCTCACGCAAATCGGGCAAGTTGTTCGCGATTGACGCTGGCTATTGGATTGTTTTCTATGCCGCGATGGGCGCTGTATTCGTCATGCTGGGAAGCTAGTCCCATATTCAGGCGGACCGTGACGGCATGATCTGGACGATCAAATCACCAGCTACCAAGCGTTGCGCTTCGGGTTCCCAGAAACCGTAATTCTTGCCGCCCCGATAGACGCGCACGCCGATACCATCGGGCAAGTCGCGTAGTTTGATGCCGATTTCCTTGTCGGTGACAGGGCGTTCGTTAATGATCACCTGACCGCCCACCGACGCCAGGTCGCTTAGATATTCGGAAATATGTTCGCCATGGCAGGAACTCGCCAGCAACAATCCGGTAAAGCTGACGGGGTTGATCACCGTCGTCGCGCCGGCCTGGCGGGCGAGCAATTCATTATCGTCGGCTCGAATGACGACGCTGATCGGTACATTTGGCGACAGGTGCCGGACCGTGAGAACCATCAAAATAGAGGCGTCATCGCGGCCTGCCGAGACGATAACGGATGAAGCCTGCGCGATCCGTACGGCGTTAAGCGTTTCGTCGCGGGTGGCATCGCCGCATAATATGTTGCAGCCCAATTCTTCTGCTTCTGCCAGCCGCTCTTCGCTACAATCGACAACGACAATCTCCTGCGGATCGGTGCCGCGCTTGATCAGTTCGTGCACCGCTTGCGCGCCGCTTACACCAAAGCCAAGCGTGACGATGTGCCCCGACAGGCGTTCCTGAATCTTTTTCATGCGCCATTTTTCCCAGCTGCGTTTGATGACGAAATTATAGGCTGTGCCCACAAAAATGAAGATGACTGCGATGCGGACCGGCGTGACGATGATCGCCTCGATAAAGCGCGAGCGGTCGGAAATCGGTGCGATGTCGCCAAATCCCGTCGTCGTGACCGAGATCATCGTAAAATAGACGACGTCGAGAAAGCTGATCACGCCGTCATGATTGTCTTTCAGCCCCGCGCGGTCGAACCAGTGGATGATGATCACTACGAAGATCAGGAAAAAGGCGAGCGACAGGCGCAGCAGCACGTCCGCCCATACGGGCAACTTGCTTGCCCGGCGCAGCGATGCGCGAAAACGATAGGGTTCGCCTGCTTTGCTCACATTTCACTATCGCCATAAGCGGCGTGCAGCGCTGCCAGCGATTCCTGGTGAGTCAAATCCAGTTGCAGGGGCGTTACCGAGATATAGCCATCGTCGATGATTTCCAGGTCGGTATCATGCCCCGACGTGTGCACCATGCCGTGCAGGCCAAACCAGTAATAGTCATAGCCACGCGGGTCTGTGCCTTTGACGATTGAGCCGCGGCTGTAATCATGGAAGCCCTGCCGCGCGACCTTGATGCCTTTGACATCCTGCGGCAACAGCGCGGGAAAATTGATGTTTATCAACGTCCGCAGCGTGAATGGCATGTCGAGAAGCGGCCTGAGCACCCGCTCACCCCATGCCTCGGCGGCTGAAAACGGTACCGCGTCGGCCATGCCTTCCTTGCTGTAGACCTGGCTGAGCGCGATCGAGCGGATACCCGCCAGAGCGCCCTCCATCGCGGCCGACACTGTGCCCGAATAGGTGATGTCATCGCCCAGATTTGCCCCGCGATTGACGCCGGACAGGATAAGGTCGGGCTTGGCATCCTTCATAATAACGCCCAGCGCCATCATCACCGAATCGGTTGGTGTTCCAGCGACCGAATAATGCTTCTCCTTATGCTGGCGGATGCGGACGGGCTTGGTCAGCGTAAGCGAATGACCCGCGCCGGAGTTTTCTTCGGCAGGTGCGACAATCCATATGTCATCGCTGATCGCGCGTGCGATTGTTTCCAGAACCTTCAGGCCCGGGGCGTTTACGCCATCATCGTTGGTGAGGAGGATTCTCATTTTTACCTTACCGTTCGTCCTGAGTAGGTGCCGAACGAAGTGAGGTGCCGTATCGAAGGACTTTCGCACGGCACCGAAGAACCCTTCGATTCACCCTTCAGCCGTTCGGCTTCAGGGCTACTCAGGGCGAACGGGCTAGCTTGTATCATGGAATCAGCCGTGTAACACCGCCCATATAGGGGAGCAAGGCGGTCGGAACGGTGACACTACCATCCGCCTGCTGATAGTTTTCGAGCACCGCAACGAGAGTACGCCCGACAGCCAAACCCGACCCGTTGAGGGTGTGCACAAAGATGTTGTCTTTCCCGCCATGAGGCCGGTAGCGAGCGTTCATTCTTCTAGCTTGCCAATCGCCACAATTTGAACAGCTGGAGATTTCGCGATACAAACCTTGTCCAGGTAGCCAGACTTCCAAATCGTAGGTTTTTCTCGCGCTGTCCCCCATGTCGCCAGTACACAGTAGCATTTTGCGGTATGGCAGTTCCAGTTTTTGTAAAATTGCTTCCGCACCTTTGACCATTACCTCATGCTGAGATGCACTTTGGTCTGGTCGAGCGATACAAACCAACTCTACCTTCTCGAACTGATGCTGACGGATCAACCCTTTGGTATCACGGCCTGCTGCTCCCGCTTCCGACCGAAAACAAGGAGTTAACGCAGTTAACAAAATCGGTAATGCCGCTCCGTGTAGAACTTGTCCCGCAACACTGTTGGTCAGCGAAACCTCGGCGGTCGGTATCAGCCAGCGACCATCCGTTGTCTGAAAATTATCTTCAGCAAACTTCGGCAATTGCCCCGTGCCAAACAGCGCTTCCTTCTTGACCAGATAAGGGGTCGCGCACTCAATATAACCACGTTCGGTGATATGATAATCGAGCATGAATTGCCCAAGTGCGCGGTTGAGTCGTGCCATCTGCCCGCGCATAAACGTGAAGCGCGAACCCGAAATTGCCACCCCAGTCTCAAAATCAAGGCCGAGCGGCGGGCCAATATCCGCGTGATCCTTCGGCTCGAATTCGAAATGACGTTGATCGCCCCAGCGGGCAATTTCGACGTTGTCGTTCTCGTCGGCACCATCAGGCGCGTCGTCCGCAGGCAAATTCGGGAGCGCTGCCAGCAGCGCTTCGAGCTCCGTGCCGACGGACCGCTCCTTGTCCTCCAGCTGCGGCATGGCATCTTTCAACGTCGCCACCTCGGCCTTGAGCGCATCGGCAGTGACTGTATCGCCCTTGCCCATTGCCGCACCGATAGCTTTGGACGCCTCATTGCGACGTGCCTGCGCCGCTTGCGCTTCGGTTTGCAATGCACGGCGGGTTTCATCCAGAGCGAGTATCCTGGCCGACACAGCCTCCGCCCCCCGCCGCATAAGCGCGGCATCAAAAGCTTCGGGATTTTCGCGGATATATTTCAGGTCGTGCATGGCCGCTGGCTATGCCGAGGCCCTTGCGCTTTCGCAACGAAAAAGGGCGGCTCCCCCGAACCGCCCTTTAGCTAAACAAGACGCTGCCCCCTTATGCTACGATCTTGTTCTTTCATTTCTTTGCAACACGGCGGCGGGCGAAGAGGCCTGCTGCTGCTGCCCCGAAGAGCAACACCATCGGCGGTGCCGGAACATCGGTGCCGCCGGTCGAACCGCTCGACCCGCCACTTGATGAAGACGAGCTGGAAGACGATGAGGAACTGCTGCTCGATGATCCCGATGACGTTCCGCCGAAACTGGAACTAGTTGAGGTGCTGCCACCGCTTCCGCCAAAGCTGGAGGAACTGCCTGAGGACGAACTCGATGAAGACGATGATCCGCTCGAACCAGAGCTGCCTGACGAACCGCCGGAACCCGACGACCCGCTCGAGCCTGAAGACCCGTTGCTGCCGCCAGAGCCGCCATAGCTCGATGAGCCATGTCCACCCGAACCGCCGGGCTTGCCAGAACTGCCACCGCCAGATGACGAACTGCTGCTGGACGAGGAACTGGAAGACGAGGAGGAGCTCGACGAGGATGATGAGCCAGAACTCGTTACGGCACCGCTAGAGGTACTGACATTACCAGACGAGGTGGAAACACCACCAGTCGAGGTCGAAATACCTCCGGTCGAAGTGCTAACGCCGCCTGTCGAAGTGCTGACGCCGCCAGTAGACGTCGAGATACCGCCGGTGGAAGTAGATGTGCTTACGCCGCCTGTAGAAGTCGATACGCCGCCAGATGTGCTGGATGTGCTCGAACCACCGGTCGAGGTGCTTGAACCGCCGGTCGACGTACTGGAACCACCCGAGCCGCCTGAAGAGGTCGAACTGGAAATTCCGCCGGTGCTGCTCGATGTTGACGATATCACCACAGTTCCACTGCTGCCGCCGCCGCCCGAAAATCCACCGAAAAAGCCGCCGCCGAAACCGCCGCCAAATCCGCCTGAACCGCCGATGATAACTGGCACACCGCCACCGCCGCCTTCATACGGCACGGGTGCTGGCAAAGGCAGCGGAATGGGAGGCATCGCGCCGGATGCCACCGTCACCACGCTGGGCGTACAGGTCGTGGTAGTCGTGGTCCGGACGACCTTGCGCACGCGCTTGACCTTGCGAACAGGTGCCTTGTGCGCAATCTTGCGGGCCTTGACCTTTTTCTTGGCTACCTTGTGAACCTGTGCAGGCGGCGTATCTGCAACAGTCATCGCGCCGCCGCCGATCAATGCGCCACCGCATGTGCAGGCACAAAGTTTCGCTAAAGCCATGCGTACTGACATAATCCCGACCTTCTTCAGTGTCGAAACGAAGGTCTAACCCGACAGGGCCTTGCATTCTTCGTTTCCTGATGAAGCCAGAAACGCAGAACAGGTCGCCAAGCTCAAACAGATTAACCTTCTTTATATGCCCTATTTCGGAAAACTTGCAGATTTGTCGTGGGAATCAATTAAAACGTTCCGAAATGGAACTGTTTCCGGTTGTTCCGTTTACTAGGCAAAGTCATTTCCACAGCTTTTGACCCTTCCCGCTGCCACAGCATGATTTGCCGCTTGTGCGCCTATAGCCCCGAGTCTATAGCGCCGCCCAAGAGAAGGTTTAATGCGGATTCACAAGGGCATCCTTGCCGCAAGAGGTGGAGATTTCATAATGGGCGCCAGCGCCGAGCCTCAGGAAAATTCCATTGAAATCAGTAATATAGGTTTTGATTTGGACACGTCTTACGTTCCGTCGGACGACGAACCTTTCATGAACGACAAGCAGCTGAAATTTTTCGAGAAACAGTTGCACGACTGGAAGAACAGCATTCTCGCCGAAGCGCAAGGGACGCTTAACCAGTTACAGGACGGCCCAATTCGCGAACCGGATTTGAATGACCGCGCGTCGAGCGAAACCGACTGGGGCATCGAGCTTCGTACTCGCGACCGCCAGCGCAAGCTGATCGCCAAGATCGAAGCCGCGCTTCGCCGGATTAAAGAAGGTGAATATGGCTATTGTCAGGTTACCGGAGAGCCCATCTCGTTGGCTCGCCTGCGTGCCCGCCCGATCGCAACGATGACGCTCGAAGCCCAAGAACGTCATGAACGTCAGGAGCGCGTGTCGCGCGACGATTAGGTAATTTCTGATCGGGCAATATGGTTAACGACCGCAAGCCGCAAAGCTTGCAATGGCGTCCTCGTTAACCTTTTGGCTACATTTAACTGGCAGTAATATTGCGTAACATTGGGGCATGGACGTCTTGAGTATCGCGATATGAACAATCCATTGGAAACAGAATCCGCCTCGTCTGCAAAGCGCGGTAACAATCGCGATAGTTTGCTGTTGAAGGCGATATTGCGATTTCCAAATTCAAGCGACGAGCGAGAAGTGCGCATCCGCAATCTATCGGCGGGCGGACTGATGGCAGAGGTGCCCGCTCGCGTGGCACGTGGTGAACCTGTCGAAATTAACTTACGCAGTATTGGCTGGATTACCGGACATGTCGCGTGGGTGACGGAAGGTCGGCTCGGCATTGCGTTTGATCATTCGATCAATCCAATCGATGCGCGCAAACCCATCGGGACGGCGGAAGTGGAAATGCCACCTTATCTCAAAAAGCTGAACAATCCGGCGGCACCGATCAAATATCGCCGCCTTTAATCAGTCATCCAGACAGTAGATATCCACAGGGACGCTGACCTTGTCGAGCACCTGCCCGATAGGATAGCTCGATTTCGCACCTTGTTCGATCGCCGATTCCAACACTTCGCGCTTCTTCGCACCTGAAATCACCAGCATCGTAACCCGCGCCGCTGCAATCGCAGCCGCAGTCAGCGTCACCCGGTTGACCGGAGCCTCGGGTGGCAAAGGATCGGGCGCAACACCCACAGCGCGCACATCCTTGCCGCCATTCATTGCATCATCTAGATCGGGTCCGGGGAAAATCGATGCCGTATGTCCGTCGGCACCCATCCCAAGCCACACCAGGTCGGGCGGCCAGTGCAGATCGCCGAGCCGAGCGTTTGCAGCATTGCCAGCCAATTTATGGTCGGCTGCATCGCTTGTTATCGGCAACACACGTGCACCTTTGGGAATGAAAATCTTCGCAATCATCGCGACGTTGGAAAGCGGGTTGTCCACCGGCACCAAACGGTCATCGGTAGGGATGATGGTCACATTCTTCCACCGCAGATGGGCTTGGGCCAGCTTCTCCAAGATCGGCTTTGGCGTGGAACCGCCTGGAAACGCCACCAGCGCCTGCCCCCGCGCATCGAGCGCGCTTTCGATGACAAAGCTTACGTCGCCGACAACCGCGTCGATCAGGTCTTCGGCTGCGTCAAAATCCCACCACTCAACTTCTTCGGCCATGTTCGCTCCGTTACTGCTTCAGCGCCGCTGCGGCGCGCGCTGCAGCTTCGATTGCCGCAACGTCCGGCGTTCCTTTACCAACTAGCCAGCTTCCGCCAACACATAAAATTTCAGGAACAGCGAGCCAGTCGGCTGCGGTTTCCTGCTTTATGCCGCCGGTCGGGCAGAATTTGCATTGCCCGAACGGGCCGATCAGCGACTTAAGTGCCGGAAGGCCCCCGTTGGCTTCTGCCGGGAAGAACTTGAAGTGCGCAAGGCCGAGATCAAGCCCGCGCATGATGTCGCCTGCGCTCGCGATTCCGGGCAGAAACGGGATGCCTTTTGCAACCGCAGCTTTGCCAAGTTTTTCGGTGAGGCCGGGAGAAACGATAAACTCCGCACCCGCCGCAATCGCGCTTTCAAGGCCAGGAATGTCAACAACCGTGCCAGCGCCGACAATTGCGCCGGGTACTTTTTTCATCTCCGCAATAACATCGAGCGCTGCCGCGGTGCGCAGCGTTACCTCAAGCACCGGCAAACCGCCTGCGACCAGCGCTTGCGCAATTGGGCGGGCATAAGCGGCATCTTCAATCACCAAGACGGGAATGACGGGAGCAGTGCGCATGACGGTTTCAACGGGACTCATTGGGCATGCTCCTGCGCATAGGCTGCCGCCGCGCCGAACAGGCCGGGCTGCGGATGGGTGATAAGTTTGACCGGAATGCCAGCCATCAGCGATTCGAACCGGCCCTTCGCGCGAAAACGTTCGGCAAAACCAGACCGCACCAGGATATCCTTGATGCGAAGCCCAAGGCCGCCAGCAATTACGACACCGCCGAATCCACCTTGCGCGAGTGTGATATCACCCGCGACGCTGCCCAGCGACAAGCAGAAGCGATCCACTGCCGCTGCGGCGAGGCTGTCCTCACCGGACATGCCAAGTTGCCACAACTGCTTGTCGTCAAGCTGCTGGACCGGGCGGCCTTCAAGCGCGGCCAGCGCTTCGTAAATCTCCACAAGCCCTGGACCCGATACGACCCGTTCAACCGATACACGGCGATATCGCTTGCGCAAACGGTCTAGCAACGCGTCCTCGATGCTATCCAGTGGTGCAAAATCGATATGTCCGCCTTCGGTCGCCTGCACATGATATCCTTTGCTGTTGCGCCAGACATGCGCAACGCCAAGGCCTGTTCCGGGACCGATAATGCTGACCGTGCCGATATCGGCGAGCGGTCGTTCCGGGCCTGTTAGGTGGAGGAAATGTTCCGGACTCGCCTGCGCAACTGCGTGCCCAACCGCGCCAAAGTCGTTGACGATCACGAAACTGTCGCAATCCAGCTTTTCGCGCACCAGGGACCGGCGGATAATCCACGGGTTGTTAGTAAGCTTTATCACATCGGCATCAACCGGACCAGCTATGGCAATTGCCGCCGCGCGAGGAAGCGGTTTGCCGATGGTTCGACCAAAATCCTGCCATGCCGTCTGAAAACTCGCATGTTCGGCGGTTTTCAAAGTGACTGCGTCGCCCAATTGGACGACGCGCCCGCCCTCGACCTCGGCAATCGCAAATCGCGCGTGGGTTCCGCCGATATCGACTGAAACAATCTGCCTCATAGCCCTGCCGCAACCAGCATCGCCGAACCGCCCTTCTCCGCCTCGTCTGCGGTCGCGCGCATCAGGGCGAATAGCTCCCGCCCCGTTCCGACATGCTGTGCAGGCGTCGGCACTGGTATCCTCGCCGCCCATTCAGCATCGTCGACCAGAACCTCAAGCGTACCCTGGTTCGCACAAAGCCGAACAACATCGCCATCTTGCAATTTCGCAATTGCGCCACCGCGCGCGCCTTCGGGGGTAAGGTGGATGGCTGCAGGAACCTTGCCCGACGCGCCGGACATTCGGCCATCGGTAATCAGCGCGACCTTAAAACCTTTGTCCTGCAATACCCCCAATGGCGGAGTAAGCTTGTGCAATTCGGGCATTCCATTGGCTGCTGGTCCCTGAAAGCGGATGACGACAATTACATCGCGTTCCAACTCGCCTGCCTTGAACGCCGCCAGCGCATCATTCTGGTCGGTGAAGCAGCGCACCGGCGCCTCGATGGTCCAGCGCGACGGATCGACTGCGCTGGTCTTGAAGGTCGCACGGCCCAGATTGCCTGTCACAAGCCGCATCCCGCCGTCAGGGCTGAACGGTTCGGATGGCGGACGCAGCATCGTTTCGTCCGCCGTTACCTCCGGTGCATCGCGCCATGCCAGGGTTTCTTCGTGCAGCACCGGCTCCCGCCCATAAGCCGTCAGGTCGTCCGCGGCGACCGTCATGATATCACGGTGGAGCAAGCCTGCATCGAGCAGTTCGCGGATAGTAAAACCCATCCCCCCCGCAGCGTGGAAATGGTTCACATCGCCCGCCCCGTTGGGATATACCCGCGCAATCAGCGGCACTGCCGAGGACAGTTGGTCGAGGTCCTGCCAGTCGATGACGATCCCCGCCGCTCGTGCAATCGCGGGGATATGCAGCGCATGATTGGTCGAGCCGCCTGTTGCGAGCAAGCCCACACAAGCGTTGACGATGGCCTTTTCATCGACGCACAGACCAAGCGGACGATAGTCATCACCCTCCCAGCCGATCTCGGCAAGGCGGTGAACCGCGGCGCGCGTCAGTTCGGTGCGCAGCTTTGTACCGGGATTGATGAACGCCGCGCCGGGGATATGAAGGCCCATGACCTCCATCATCATCTGGTTCGAATTGGCGGTGCCATAGAAGGTGCACGTTCCCGCGCCGTGATAAGATGCGGACTCAGCCTCAAGCAACTCGGCGCGCCCAACCTTGCCCTCTGCATATAGCTGGCGGACGCGCTGCTTTTCCTTGTTGGCAAGACCCGACGGCATTGGCCCTGCTGGAATCAGGATCGTCGGCAAATGGCCGAAACGAAGAGCACCAATCAGCAAGCCCGGCACGATCTTGTCGCAAATGCCCAGCATCGCGACACTTTCGAACATTGCGTGGGACAGGCCGACTGCTGTTGCCATCGCGATGACGTCGCGGCTGAACAGCGACAGTTCCATCGAATCTTGCCCTTGTGTTACCCCGTCGCACATCGCTGGTGTTCCGCCAGCGACCTGGGCCGTTGCTCCAACCTCGCGGGCGAAAATCTTCATTTGCTCAGGGTACCGCCCATAAGGCTGGTGCGCCGACAGCATGTCGTTATAGGCGCTGACGATGCCGATGTTCATCGCCTTGCCACCGCGAATGGCTGGCTTGTCTTCGCCGCTCGCCGCAAAGCCATGCGCTAGGTTCCCGCAGCTAAGCGCGGTACGGTTAAGGCCATTGTCGCGTTGACGCGCAATCAGGTCGAGATAGGCCTGCCGACCGGACTTCGACCTCTCGATTATTCGCGCCGTAACCGCTTCGAGGGTCGGGTGCAGTTCACTCATGATTTTGTTCCGTTCGTGCTGAGCTTGTCGAAGCACACTTGGTTGCTCGGCCGTCCTTCGACAAGCTCAGGACGAACGGCATAAAACTCACTCATGCCAGCTTACTCCATCGCGTTCGGCGAGTGCAATCGCCGCGTTAGGCCCCCAGCTTCCTGCCCCATAACTTTTCGGTTTCAACCCTGTGGATTTCCAGAGTGCACGGATCGCGTCGATCCATTTCCATTGCGCCTCGACCTCATCACGGCGAACGAACAAGGTCTGATCGCCTTCGATCAAATCGAGCAAAAGCCGCTCATAGGCAATCCGGCGGCGCGAACCTGCAAAGGCGGTGGTCAAAGACAGGTCGAGCGGCACTTCGCGCAACGTAACTCCGCCGCGGTCAAGCCCGGGTTCTTTTGCCATCACCAGCAGACGAACATATTCCTCAGGCTGCAACCGAATGATCAGGGTGTTTGCGTCCAGCCGCCCGCCGCGTTCCCTAAAAACATTGTGCGGCACGGGCTTGAACTGGATCACAATCTCGCTGCGCCTTTCAGGCAGTCGCTTGCCGGTGCGCAGGAAGAACGGCACCCCCTGCCAGCGCCAATTGTCCACATAGGCCTTGATCGCGACAAAAGTCTCCGTGTCCGACGGTTTGCCAAGGTCGGCGTCATAGCTTTTGACGGCCTCGCCCTTCACTGCACCGTCACCATATTGGCCGGTGACCACATCGCCCTCGACGACTGCGCGCAGCGCCCGAAGAACCTTTACTTTTTCGTCGCGAATGGCGGTTGCATCAAGATTGGCGGGCGGCTCCATTGCGGTCAGTGCCAGCAGTTGCAGCATATGGTTTTGCACCATGTCGCGCATCGCGCCGGTATCGTCGTAAAAGCCCGCGCGGCCTTCGAGCCCGACCGTTTCGCTGACAGTAATCTGCACATGCTCGATGGCATTGGCGTTCCACAACGGCTCGAACAGCATATTGGCAAAGCGCAATGCCATCAGGTTCTGCACCGTCTCTTTGCCGAGATAATGGTCGATCCGGAATGTCCGTTTCTCAGGGAACACAGCGTTTACCGCGTCATTGATCTGGCAACTGCTTGCAAGGTCGTTGCCAAGTGGCTTTTCCAGACCAATACGGACATTATCGCCCGCGAGTCCTGCGCTGTGTAGTCCTTTGATGGTTGGCTCAAACAGCGACGGCGCGGTCGACAGGAAAATCGACAGACCGCCTGAAATATCACCGATCTTGGCGGCCAGCGCAGCGAAACCGTCGGCTTTCGACGCATCAAGCGACTGGTAATGAAGCCGCTGCAAAAAAGCATCCATCATGCCCTCGGCCTTGCGGTCGTCGGGCAGGAATTCGCAAAGGGCGGTACGCGCAAATTCACGAAATTCTTCGTCGGTATAGGCGCTACGCGCGGTGCCGAAGATTCTCAGGTCAGTGGAAATCAGCTCGTCAGCGTGCAAGGCATAGAGCGACGGCAAAAGCATCCGCCGCGACAAATCGCCGGTCGCGCCAAATAGCAAAAGGGTTGAACTATGTCCGCTCATTTTACGCCGATCTCCAACAATTGCCCCGCTTTATAGCGCGCGCTTCAGGCGTCTAGCGCTTATTCGTATGCACCCACTTCAGCGGACGGCAAGCGCGCGCTGTTCGGCGATGCCCATCGACAGGATCAGCGGGTCGTTCGCCTGCCGTGCCTGGAAATCGGCCTTGCCCGACAGTCCGCGCCACCCCGATGCGATCAACCCCTGCGCCGTCGGCGCACCCAACGTCGTGCCGGGGCCGAGAACGATAATCTTGTCAGGTGCAAATTCCGCCGCCGCAACTTGCACCGCGCGCGTGAAATCATAACTGCTGTTGAGTTGCGCACCCAGCGTGTAATTGTAAATCGCGTTTGGATCGAAGGCCTTGGGCGACCAGATTTTGCCTTGCCCATCGACGGCGGGGATGGTCCCAGCGGCAAAATCGGTTACCGGATTCGCATTGCGCGCCATTGGCACGATATGATCAAGCAGCGGGCTGTGAAACGCCGCGTGATGCATCAATCGCATGGGGAAACGGTCATCTTTAGGCAGACGCTCGCCAAGCCATTTCAGCCCTGCATCGTCAGCCGCGAACACCAGCATACCGCCCAGCCTGATCGAGACATAAACCGAAATGTCAGGATTGTACACAGCTTCCGCCAACAACTCATTTGTAAGTTTCAGTTTTTCGGGATCGATACGCCAATCGCTGTCGACAATAGGCCAGACAATTTGCCCGCCTATGCCATCGCGGTGCATGATGCCACCCATGCTGTTGACCAAACGCGCCCCAGCGTCGAAATCCATTACACCGGCGCAGGCAAGCGCCAGATACCAACCCATCGAATTGCCTGTAACGGCGACGATATTGTATCGATCGCGGTCGATTGCAGCGAAATCTGCCAGCGCGCAGGCGTAGATCAGCAACGACGCATTATCGCCGGCCATATGCACCGGCGGCGCATATTTCGCTGCATCATCAAGTTCGGAAATCAGGATTTGCCCCTGCTCGCGGCGCAGCGCATCGAGCCTTGCAATCATATCCCGACGCTCTGCATGATTTGCTTTCAAGTAGCCGAGTTCAGCCGCATTATAGGTGCCGCGACCAGGGCAGACCACGAGCGCTGTTTGCTTCATGCCACCGCCGCCTTCGCCGCTGCGATGATCGACGCCTTGCTTGGTAAGACCAGTTCGGCTGCCGGGCCGAGGGGGATGAAGCAATCTTCAGCCGTTATCCGGCTGACGGCATCGCCGCGACCCGCCTCGGTCAATATCGTCATCAGCTTTTCGCTCAGACTCCCGGAACGACGGCTTTCATCGACGATCAGGATATTTGTGCAATCAGACACCGACGCGACGATAGCCGTGTCATTAAGCGGATGTAGCCAGCGCAGGTCAATGATCCTCAAGTCAATGCCTGCATCGCGTAGTTCAGCCTCTGCTTGACGGGAGAGATAATAGCCGTTTCCATAGGTTATGATCGCAAGCTCAGAGCCATTGCCATGCTGGCCCAGTTCGCCGAGGCCAATTTTGCTAGCCTTGTCTGGCGTAACATAGGGCGCAGTCCACACCCCATCTTCGGGCGCGGACAGGTCGGTCGCGTGATACAGCGCGATCGGCTCGACAAACACGACCACTCGCCCATCCTCATGCGCCAGCCGGACGCATTCACGAAGCATTGCTGGCGCGTCAGCAGCGCTGGACGGGCAGGCCACGATGATTCCGGGAATGTCGGTTAGCACCGCCAGACTGTTGTCGTTGTGGAAATGCCCGCCAAAGCCCTTCTGATAGGGCAACCCGGCAATGCGCACGACCATCGGGTTGCGATATTGCTTGTTCGAGAAGAAGGACAAGGTTGCCGCTTCGCCGCGCAACTGGTCCTCGGCATTGTGCAAATAGGCGAGAAACTGGATTTCCGGGATTGGCACAAAGCCATTATGCCCCATGCCGATGGCTAGACCCAATATCGTCTGCTCATCAAGCAAGGTATCGAACACGCGCGCCGCGCCGAACTTTTCCTGAAGCCCCTGTGTCACGCCATAAACACCACCCTTGCGCGCGACATCTTCACCGAACAATGCAACATTGGGATATTGCAGCATCAGGTCGGCGAGCGCGAAATTGATGCTTTTCGCCAGCGTCACCGGCTTTGCCAGATTACGGGCATCCTTGACGAACATCGCGTCGCGCGCCGCTTGAACGGGCAGCGGTGGCGATGGTTTTGCCCCGACCTCGGGGTCTATGGATGCTATGACGTCAGCAACCGTCGTAAGCCTCGGCTTTGCCAGCGCATCTTGCGCGACACGTTCTACACGCGCGCGCATCTCTTCATAGCGAGCGACAATTTCATTCCCCGACATCCCTGCTTGCTCGTTCAAGATTCGTGCGCTGTGGAGTAACGGATCCTGCGCCTCGCCCGCCTCGATATTCGTCAGCGACGAATAGCTCGCTTCTACATCGGCACCCGCATGACCCATCAGGCGGACTGTGCGCATATGCAGGAACACGGGCCTTCGTCGCAAACGGGCATAGCCGACCGCTTCCTCGCATCCGCGCAGTGCGTCGTTCAAATCAGCCCCATCGCACTGGACATAATGCAACGCCGGACGCTGCGAAAAATTCGCCTCGATCCATCCCCCCGGTGTCCTCACGGAAATGCCGATGCCATTATCCTCGCAGAGAAAGACGATTGGCATCGGCAGATGTTGATACGCCGCCCAACAAGCCGCGTTGAACGCGCCTTGCGACGTCGAATGATTGGCCGACGCATCGCCGAACGAGCAAAAGATGACCGCGTCATGCGGCAACAGCGCTTCCTGAAGCTTCAACCGCTGCGCCATACCAATCGAGTGCGCCGCGCCGACGGCCTTCGGCAGGTGCGAAGCGATCGTGCTGGTCTGCGGTGGGACGAAAGTCTGTGCGCAACCAAGCACCTTATGCCGACCACCCGATATCGGATCTTCGGCCGACGCAGCAAAAGATAATGCCATGTCGTAAAGCGGGGTTAGTCCGCCTGCCTGTTTCTTCCGCTGAATCAAAAATGCCCCGTCGCGGTAATGCAGGAACGCCATATCAGTTGTTCGCGTCGCGGCAGCCATGGCCGCCGTGCCCTCATGTCCCGAACTACCGATCGAATAAAACGTCTTCCCCTTCGAACGCCGCGCCCACAGGTCGAGATGGCGGCTCATGATCTGGGTATCAAACACATCGACTAGAGTGTGAACCGGTACTACGATAGGTGGCTTATTGCTTCGCGCAGCGGGGAAATCTTGGGACGCAACGCGGCGGACAAACGCATCATCAACGATCTTGGGGCGGTCGAACATGGGCCGCCTGATAGCGCGATGCAGCGCAAAAGCCACGCCAAAACATCAAACGACTTGCGCGCGATGCGCCAATTCACCGATAGGAATCGCGGCAACAAGGACTGTCCCTTTAGGGACTGTCCCCAAAGGGACAGTCCTTTCTCAGGCAGCTGCTTTGTACAGCGTTTCGTCTTGATCCGCCATTTCGCGAAATGATTTCGGCGGAGCGAAGCGGTTGCCGAAACGCTGCGCCAGATTGTCGGCGATGCGGACAAAGTTTTCGAGACCAACGGTGTCGATATAGCTCATCGGTCCGCCGGTATATGGCGCAAAACCCCAACCGAAGATCGCACCCAGATCGGCGCTTTGCGGGTCGGCAACGACCTGTTCTTCAAAGCATTGGGCAGTCGCGATTAGCTGGATATAAAGCAAGCGTTGCTTGACTTCCTCGACCGTCGGCTGATTTTCAGCGAGCGGATAATGCTCGGACATTCCCTGCCACAGACCTTTGCGCTCGCCCTTTTCGTCATAATCGTAAAATCCCGAACCGAAACGGCGGCCCTTGCGGCCGAGTTTCATCACCATCAGCTCCATGAAATCCTCGGTGCCGCTCGGCTGATAGGCATCGCCCAATTCCTTTTTGGTCGACTGCATCACGTCATAGCCAAGCTGTAACGTAGTTTCGTCGAGCAAGGCCAGTGGACCAATGGGCATACCCAGTGACTTGGCGGCGTTCTCGATCAGCGCCGGCTTTACGCCCTCGGTCACCAGCTTCATAGCCTCGCCCATATAAGGCGGGAAGACGCGGTTCGTGAAGAAGCCGCGCACGTCCTTGACGACAATCGGGGTCTTCTTGATCTTTGCGTTATAATCAAATGCGGCCGCCAGCGCGCGGTCGCCGGTGAGCTCGCCGGGGATGATCTCGAGGAGCGGCATTTTCTCGACCGGCGAGAAGAAATGCAAACCAATGAACAGCGCTGGGCGCACCGAATTTTTGGCAAGGCCGCTGATCGGCAGCGTTGAGGTGTTCGAGGCGAAAACGACATCAGGACGAATGACCGCCTCCGCCTTTTGAATCACATCGGCCTTAACATCGGGACGTTCGAACACGGCCTCGATAATCAGGTCGACGTCTTTCAAATCGTCATAATTATCCGTCGGCGTAATTCGCGCCATGAAGGCTTCGCCGGCTTCCTTGGTCATCTTGCCACGGCTGACCGCCTTGTCGATAATCTTGCGGCTGTAATCGACCGCCTTGTTCGCATCTTCCATCGAACGGTCGAGCACGACGACGTCCATGCCGCCCTTGACGGTAACATGGGTGATGCCCGAGCCCATCAGGCCGCCCCCAAGCACACCCACCTTTTTGATGTCGACGGGCGGCTGGTCCTTCGGGCGGCCAGCGCCCTTTTCTGCTGCCTGCTTGTTGATGAACAATGTGCGGATCATGTTCTTGGCCTGCGAGCCTGAAAGCAGCTTGGTGAAGTACTTTGATTCAACGCGCAGCGCAGTGTCGAACGGCAGGATCGAGCCTTCGTACAGGCACGACAATATCGCCTTCACCGCATCGAAATTGCCCTTGCTTTCCTTGTGCGCCATCGCGTTGAGGCCGATGAACAATTGCACGGAGCGCGGGTCCATCGCGCCTGCACCGCCAGGGAATTTGAAATCTTTCTTGTCCCAAGGCGCGGTGACTTTGGGGTTGGCTTTCACCCAAGCCTTGCCGGTGGTGATCAGATCATCAGCCGCAACGACGTCATGCACCAAGCCTTGCGCCTTTGCTGTTGCCGGATCGAGCGATTTGCCCTGAATGGTCATCATCGCTGCGTTCTGCAGGCCGATAAGGCGCGGAATCCGTTGCGTGCCGCCACCGCCGGGGAGCAGACCGACCATCACCTCGGGCGTGCCGAGCTGGATTTTCGGGTTGTCGGCAACAACGCGGTAATGGCAAGCCAATGCAAGTTCCAGCCCGCCGCCGAGTGCAAGGCCGTTGATTGCGCACGCTACCGGCTTGGCCGACGCCTTGCCGCTAATCAGGTCTTTTGCGGTCTGCCCGCCCGCTTCCATCTTGCGCAACAATGCGTTCAGCGCAAAAGCCTGGTTAAACGCCTCCTTTGTGCTGTCCGCCTTGGCGCCGCCGAGCATCGTCAAGTCGGCCCCCGCGAGGAAGCCCGACTTCTTGCCCGACGTGATAACCGCGCCCTTGATGGCATCATTAGTCGTGAAATCATCGACCCACTGGCCGAATTCGAAAATCAACGCGCTGTTCCAGACGTTCATCGAAGCGTCGGGAAGATCAATTGTCAAAAGCGCAATGCCGTCGTCGTCAACATCGACCGAAAAAGTTGTGTACGTCATACTGGTCGTCCTCAATTCACGCGTTCGATGATGGTTGCGGTGCCCATGCCCGCGCCGATGCACAAAGTAGTCAGCGCAGTCGACTTGCCCGAGCGTTCCAGCTCGTCCAGAACTGTGCCCAAGATCATCGCACCAGTCGCACCTAGAGGATGGCCCATCGCGATTGCGCCGCCATTCACATTTATGTCGCCATGGTCGATGTTCAGCGCCTCCATGAAGCGCAGCACGACCGCGGCGAACGCCTCGTTCAATTCCCACACGTCGATGTCGCCCTTGGCCATGCCCGCACGTGACAGCGCTTTTTGCGCCGCAAATTCAGGGCCGGTCAGCATGATCGCGGGTTCGGAGCCAATGGAGGCCATCGAGACGATACGTGCGCGGGGTTTCAACCCGTATTTCTCACCCGCCTCCTTGTTGCCGATCAGCACTGCGGCGGAGCCATCGACGATGCCAGAGCTGTTGCCTGCATGGTGGACGTGGTTGATTTTCTCGACTTCGGGGTAGCGCATGATCGCAATGTCGTCGAAGCCGGGCATCATCGTACCCATCATCTGGAAGGCTGGCTGAAGCGCGCCCAGCGACTGCATATCGGTGTCGGGGCGCATCAGTTCGTCATGGTCGAGCACCGTTTCGCCGATGACATCATGGATGGGCAATATCGACTTGGCGAAACGTTTTTCGTTCCATGCCTTCGCGGCGCGCTTTTGGCTTTCAACCGCATAGGCATCGACATCGTCGCGGCTATAACCGTAGATCGTCGCGATCAAATCAGCAGAAATCCCCTGCGGAATGAAATAATTGGCAATCGCCGAGCGCGGGTCAATCGGCCATGCGCCACCGTCCGAGCCCATTGGTACGCGGCTCATGGATTCGATGCCACCGCCAACTGCCAGATCGCATTCGCCCGATTTTACCTTTGCTGCCGCGATGTTCGATGCCTCAAGCCCCGAGCCGCAGAAACGGTTGACCTGAATACCCGATGTGGTGTGCGGATAGCCTGCCGCCAACACCGCCGTGCGGGTAATCACCGCGCCTTGTTCACCCACTGGAGAAACGCAACCGAAAGCCACATCCTCAATTTCCTCGCCCGACAGGCCATTGCGATCGCGGATCGACGCCAACACCTGTGATGCCAGATCGACAGGGGTTATTTCATGGAGCGCCCCATCGGAGCGGCCCTTGCCGCGGGGGCTTCGTACCGCGTCATAAATATAGGCTTCGGTCATATTCAGTCCTTGTTGACGACCACGGCGCCCGCCGCGATCAATTGAGTAATTTCGGATTCGGTAAGCCCTGCTTCGCTCAGCACCGAAGCATAGTTACCGCCCTTGGTTGCAATTTCGAAATGGGTGGCCTGGGGCTGCGTTGCAAGACGCGGCGCGATTTGAGGATGGAGCCAGCGACCGTCCTCCACTACCGCCTGCCGGTCGGCATTGACAGGGTGCGTAGCTGCCTCAACATAATCGAGCACCGGTGTCACGCAGGCGTCGGTTCCGGCAAAAATTGCCTCCCATTCGTCGCGCCTCTTGGTCGCGAACACGTCTTCGAGCATTTCGTGCTGTTTTGCCCAAGCCGTCCGATCATGCTGACCGCCATAGGCCTGCGGATCAATCGGCAATCGCTCCATCATCGCGGCAAAGAATTGCGGCTCGATGCAACCTACCGCCATGAACTTGCCGTCGGCGGTCATGTAGCAACGGTAAAATGGCGCCGCGCCATCAAGCAGATTGCCTTCACGTTGCTTGCGCCACTGTCCGAGCCCGGCCATGCCATGGACGAAACTCATCAGGCTATGTGTGCCATCGACAATCGCCGCATCGACGACATTGCCCTTCCCTGTCCGCCCGCGCTCAATCAGCGCCGCCAGAATGCCGGTCACGAGAAACATCGACCCGCCACCAAAATCGCCGATCATGTTGAGCGGCGGTACCGGCGGCTGGCCATCTTTACCGATAGCGTTCAGCACACCGGTTATGCCGATATAGTTGATATCATGTCCCGCCATGTGCGACCAAGGGCCGCTCTGCCCCCAGCCGGTCATACGACCATAGATCAGGCCGGGATTGACCGCCTCGCAGGCCTTAGGCCCGACGCCCATACGCTCGGTCACGCCGGGGCGAAGTCCCTCGATCAACACGTCCGATTTTGCTACCAGCTTGAGCAACGTTTTGACTGCTTCTGGCTTTTTCAGGTCGAGTAAAATCGACCGCTTGCCGCGCCCGTCAATCGCCTTGGGCATGGCGCTGCCGGGACGATCGATCACGATAACGTCCGCGCCCAAGTCCGCCAGCAACTGCCCTGCATACGGACCCGGGCCGATTCCGGCGAGTTCGATAACCGCAATGCCGCTTAGCGGGCCGGCGTTGGCAGGCGAATCGGTCATGGCATCCCTTACGCTACGGCATGTGAGTTTAATCGTACGATTAAGCGGCGCCTTTTATGCGCTCGGTGCAGTTGACGCAAGCGTCAACTAACGCCCAATCATCTCTTGCAAGGCAGGATTATTTATTCCGCCGCCCCTCGATCAGCGCATCAACGACGCTCGGGTCCGCAAGTGTCGATATATCACCCAACGCCGTAAAATCATTCTCCGCAATCTTGCGCAATATCCGCCGCATGATCTTTCCCGACCGCGTCTTTGGCAATGCCGGTGTGAAATGGATATGGTCGGGCGAAGCAATCGGGCCGATCTCGTCGCGCACTTGCTGACGCAGTTCAGCATGCAGTGAATCGTCGCCAGTCTCGCCTGCGTTCAGCGTCACATAGCAGTAAATGCCCTGCCCCTTGATATCATGCGGGAACCCAACCACCGCTGCTTCCGCCACCCTGTCGTGCAGCACCAGCGCGCTCTCAACCTCTGCGGTGCCCATGCGGTGACCCGAGACATTGATGACATCGTCGACCCGGCCCGTGATCCAGTAATAGCCGTCTTCGTCCCGCCTGCATCCGTCGCCGGTGAAATATTTGCCTTTGTAGGTTGAAAAATAGGTCTGCGCGAAGCGATCATGGTCGCCATAGATCGTCCGCGCCTGTCCGGGCCAGCTGTGCGTGATGCACAGGTTACCCGACGCCGCGCCTTCCAGCACACTGCCCGCACCATCGACCAATTGCGGCTGGATGCCGAAGAAAGGCCGCCCCGCGCTTCCCGGCTTCATGCCGTGCGCGCCCGGCAACGTGGTGATCATCACGCCGCCGGTTTCGGTCTGCCACCAGGTATCGACGATGGGCAGCCTGCCGTCGCCGACCACGCCATGATACCAGCGCCACGCCTCTGGATTGATCGGCTCACCGACCGTGCCGAGTAGCCTCAATGACTGGCGCGAGCGCGCCTGCACCGGCGCATCGCCGTCGCGCATCAACGCGCGCAGGGCCGTCGGCGCGGTGTAGAAAATGTTCACCTGATGCCGGTCGATTATGTCCCAGAAGCGGCCATTGTCGGGGTAGCTTGGAATGCCCTCGAATATGACACTTGTCGCGCCGTTTTGCAGCGGGCCGTAAACGACGTAGCTATGCCCTGTGACCCAGCCAATGTCGGCCGAGCAAAAGAACACCTCGCCGGGCCGGTAGTCGAACACATAATGAAAGGTGCTGGCTGTCCAGACCGAATAGCCGCCGACGGTGTGCAACACGCCCTTCGGCTTGCCAGTGCTACCCGAGGTGTAGAGGATGAACAGCGGGTCTTCGGCATTCATCGGTTCGCACGGACAATCGCCGGAAACTTCGAGGTCGTGATACCAATGATCGCGGCCCTCTTGCATCGTCACGGCATCGCCCGTGTGGCGAACCACCAGCACCGCCTCCACACCGCCGACCTTCTCCAGTGCCGCATCGATATTCGCCTTCAGCGGCACCGATTTGCCGCCGCGCACCGCTCTGTCCGCGCAGATCACAAAACGGCTTGCACAATCCTCGATCCGCCCCGCAATCGCTTCGGGCGAAAAGCCTCCAAACACCACGCTATGCACCGCCCCAATCCGCGCGCAGGCGAGCATAGCTACCGCGCCCTCGACGCACATCGGCATATAGATGGTGACACGCTCGCCCTTGGTAACGCCCAGTTGCTTGAGCGCATTTGCCATGCGGACGACTTCGGCCTGCAAGTCGGCATAGCTGACGCGGCGCGGTTCTTTTGCGGGATCGTCATGTTCGAAAACAAAAGCAATCGCATCGCCCCGCCCCGCCGCGACATGTCGGTCGACGGCGTTATGGCAAAGGTTCAGAATACCGTCCTCATACCATTTGATCGACACCGGATCGAAAGACCAGTCGGCGATTGTCGTTGGCGGCGTGAACCAGTCGAGGCGCTTAGCCTGGTCGGCCCAGAATGTATCAGGATCAGCGACGCTCTGCGCGTACATCCGGTTATAATCGGCGGCCGTGCAATGCGTATTCGCCTTCGCGCCTTCGGGGGCGGGGAACCAGTCTAGATGTTCGCTCATGTCTCTCTCCCTTGCGCGCGCCAGCAGCGTCGTCAGAATGTTTCATAAAAGGAAAAAAGGGAAAAAGGAAAGAAAGGGTTGGTGTGCGAGCGGCGCTATCGGCTCATTCTTTTTATCTTTTTTCCTTTTAGCCTTCTATGAAACAATCATCGCTCGACCGAAGGACGCAAAATGAAACTGAAAAAGAAAGCCGCACTCGTCACCGGCGGCGCGCAGGGGATTGGCGAGGCTATCGCCCGTTGCTTTGCCCGCGAAGGCGCAGCGGTGATTATCGCCGATATCGACGCCGATACCGGTCACCGCGTTGCGGCCGAAATTGGCGGCACCTTTGTCGGACTCGATGTGTCGTGCGAGCAGGACTGGGCGACGCTTGAAGTTGCACACCCGTTGATCGACATTGTCGTCAATAATGCCGGCATCACCGGCTTCGAAGACAGCCCCGGCCCCCACGACCCCGAACATGCCAGCCTCGAAGAATGGCACCGGGTCCACGCGGTCAATCTCGATGGCACGTTCTTGGGCTGCCGTTACGCCATCAGGGCGATGCGGGCGAAGGGTACGGGCTCGATCATCAACATGTCGTCGCGCTCCGGCCTTGTCGGCATTCCGGGCGCAGCGGCGTATGCCTCGTCGAAAGCCGCAATCCGCAACCACACAAAATCCGTCGCGCTATATTGTGCACAGCAGGGCCTGACCATCCGCTGCAATTCAATCCATCCTGCGGCGATCCTGACCCCGATGTGGGAGGCGCTGATTGGGGACGGCCCGGACCGAGAAGCGCGGATGGCGGCAATGGTTGCAGACACACCGTTGAAACGCTTCGGCACGGTGGAGGAGGTTGCCGCCATCGCCCTGTTGCTGGCATCGGACGACGCGACTTACATGACGGGCAGCGAGGTACATCTCGACGGCGGTTTGCTTGCAGGCAGCGCAGCTTCGCCGGGGGACTAGGCGTATTTGATATCCTCGACAAATGCCTGGCTACGGGTGCTTATTTCATGCGCTGATTGCAGCAGCATGTTAGAGAATTGCTCAAGTTCGCGGGCGTTGTCCGAGACATTGTTTGCCCGTTTTCCAATGTCCTGCGCCCGCATGCTGATGTCTCGGGTTGCGTCAGCGGCTTGCTCGACATAGCCCGCAACGACCAGGCTGGTTGCGCTATGCTCCTCGACCGCAGAATCGATCCGGCCGGAAATGTCGCTTACGCTATCCATAGCCTGAGCGATTTCCTTATGACCCGAAAGCACATCACCCACTGCCTTGCCAATGCGATCCACCTTGATGGAGACTTCGTCCGCCGAACCTCGCGTTTGCCCGGCCAGTTGCTTGATTTCATTGGCTACAGCAATGAAGCCGTTGGTGTTTTCGGATTGCCGGACCGCTTCGATTTGCGCGTTCAGCGCGAGAAAGTTCGTTCGGCGACCGATATTGTTTATGACATCGATGATCGCGCGAATTTCCATCCCGCTTGCTGCAAGCGCGTTCATTTGCGGGGTCACCGCCTCGATAACGTCATGCGTTCGCGAACGTACCCTTTTCGCGCTGGATGCGACGTGAGATAGCTGTTCGAGTGCCTGTGCCAATCGCCGACCGCGATCATTTACATCTTGCAATCCCGCAGATGATTGGGCAGCTCCAGCGGCAACATTCTGAGCCGCATCGGTCATTTCGCACGCTTCCTCAACCAGCGATTCCGACAAGCCCTGCATCCGGCTGGCGACGCGGGTCAGTTGTTCGGAAAGGCCCACTATGGCGCCAGTAAACTGCTCGCCATTGAGGGTGATACGTTCGGCGCGAGCCATCCGCCCCGCCGCCATCAATTCAACCAGTCGATCATTGCTCAACGTTTCGGTGAACTGCCCGTTTGTGGTCAGAATCAGACCAGGACTGCCAACATGACGCAGATATGCGGCAATGCGTTCACTATCGGGTGCAGCTTCGTCCGACATCGCGCATTCGGTAATCAATCCTCTGATATCTTGGCCAAAACCGGGGTTGGACATCAATGCGTGCCCGAATGGATTGAACAGTAACGCGCGAACATCGATTTCTCGAACGATACCTATCGGGCAACTGTTTTCGTCCACCACGGCAAGCAGACGCATCGACGGATATTGCCGAAACCACTGAAGCAACTCGCGCAAACTTTCGTCGACGCGAACCGACAACCGTCCGAAGTCAACATTGTCAGAATTGATGGCTGCGTGATGCATCTGGTCTGCCTGTGATAATGCGTTATCAGGCTGGTAGACTTATCATGGTTAACTGGACGTAAACTGAGTGACATTTTCCGCAGGAAACCGTGTGTTTCAGATTTATTTCAGTATTGTGTCAGTCAACATCCTCGACCGCGATTGCCTCGCCAGTCACGCGCTGGGCCAGCGCCGCGGCGATGAAGTTATCCAGGTCGCCGTCAAGGACATCGGACGGTGTCGGCGAGGTCACGCCGGTGCGCAGATCCTTCACCATCTGATAGGGTTGCAACACGTAGGATCGGATCTGGTGGCCCCAGCCTATTTCGGTCTTTGCCGCATATTCACCCGACGCGACTTCCTCGCGCTTGCGTAGCTCTGCCTCGTACAGCCGCGCTTTCAACATTCCCATCGCGGTTGCGCGGTTTTTATGCTGGCTACGATCGTTCTGGCTGGCGACGACGATCCCTGACGGCTTGTGGGTGATACGAACCGCAGAATCGGTGGTGTTGATGTGCTGGCCACCAGCACCCGACGCGCGGTAGGTGTCGATCTTCAGGTCGCCCTCGTTGATCTCGATGTCGATATTGTCGTCGATGACGGGATAGACCCAGACACTGGAAAAGCTCGTATGCCGCTTTGCCGCACTGTCATAGGGCGAGATTCGCACCAGCCGGTGGACGCCGCTTTCGGTCTTGGCATAGCCATAGGCATTCTCGCCTTTGACCAGCATCGTCGCCGACTTGATGCCGGCCTGATCGCCTGCCTGATAGTCGACCATTTCGACCTTGTACCCGCGCTGTTCGGCCCAGCGATAATACATGCGCTGCAGCATTTCGGCCCAGTCCTGGCTCTCGGTGCCGCCCGCGCCTGCGTGGATCTCGATGAAGGTATCGTTGCCGTCGGCCTCGCCAGAAAGCAGCGCCATGACCTTATCCTTGTCGGCGCGGTCGGCCAGCGCCTTGAGCGCCGCCGCACCCTCGTCGCCGAGGGCTGCATCGCCTTCCATCTCGGCCAGTTCGATAAGTTCGACCGTGCCCGCCTTATCGGCATCTATCTCGCGCACGGTGGTAATCGCGGCATCAAGCCTCCGCCGTTCGCGCATCACTTCTTCGGCGGCTTTTGGCTTATCCCACAATGTCGGGTCCTCGACCTTGGCGTTCAGCTCGTCAAGGCGGCGCAGCGCGCGGTCCCAGTCGAGCGACATCTTGACCAGATCAAGGGCGGCATCAATGCGGGCAACATAGCCTTCTGCGTCGGCGCGCATGGGAAACTCCAAAGCGAATGAAAAATGTCAGGCGCGGCCTTTAGCCGATTGCGGGCTCGAGTCAAAGGCAGCTCGCCAGTCAATCTGCGCCCGCTTCGCCTGATTGCGGAGCAGGCGATTGGTCTGCCGCATCTGGATCAGCACCGCAACGAAGGTGCCGAGGATCGCAACCACGCCGACCGTCTGGGCGATATAGTTTATGTCTTCGAGGATCATGGGTTCTTCTCCGCCAGCCGTGCCGACCGTTCAATACAGCCGCGAATGTTGGCCGCCCTGCACGGGGATCGCTGCGCCACTGATGAAACTCGATTGGTCCGAAAGCAGGAATTCGATTGCGTCGGCAACAACGTGCGACTCCCCCAGTTGGCCCGTCGCGGTGTAGCGTTCGAGTAATTTCTCGAACAAGGCCGGTTCGGCCTCGGCATAAGGGTCGACCATTTCAGAATGACAGTATCCGGGGCAGATAGCGTTTACGCGAATACCCTGCTTTGCATAGTCGATCGCCGCTGTTTTCGTCAGGCCGATCACACCCCACTTGCTGCTGACATAGCCGGCATTGCCAATGTCACCGCCGACGGTGCCATACATCGACGAGATGTTGACGATCGATCCGCCCCCGCTCGCCAATATGGCCGGTATCTGGGCACGCATACACAGGAACACGCCGGTCAGGTTGGTGTCGATCACGCTGTCCCAGTCCTCGTCGGAATAGTCGGCGAGCGGCTTGAACATCCCGCCGGTGATGCCTGCATTGTTGACCGCGCCGTCAAGCCGCCCGAAGCGGTCAAGCGTGCGGGCCACCATCGCCTCGACATCGGCGCGGACGGTGACGTCGGCCTTGATGAACAGCCCCTCGCCGCCCGCCGCCGCCATCTGCGCGACCACGGTCTGCCCCTGCTCCTCGCGCCGCCCAGTGATCGCGACTTTCGCACCTTTGCCCGCCAGCGATACCGCCGCCGTAGCGCCAAGACCCGATGTCGCGCCGGTGATCAGGATGACTTTGTTCTCGAAACTGCTCATCAACTTTCTCCTGCTTTAGGTGTTGAACTCCCCCGCAACCCACCGGTCGCGCAGCGCGAATTTCTGAATTTTGCCCGATCCGGTCAGCGGCCATTCGCTAACTTCTAACCAATGGGTCGGCGTTTTCTGAGCAGCGATGTTATTGCGGCAATGGGCAATCAGGGCTTGCGGATCGAAGATCGCGCCTGCCGCCATACGCACGAAGGCCGCGACCGCCTCGCCCATGCGCGCATCGGGCACGCCGACCACCGCGACTTCAGCGACATCGGCATGTTCTAGAAGGATATTCTCGATTTCTGCCGGAAACAGGTTCTCGCCCCCGCGGATGATCATCTCCTTGACCCGTCCCGTGATTTTCACAAAGCCACGGCTATCCATGCTGCCAAGGTCGCCGGTGTGAAGCCAGCCCTGCTCGTCGATGGTCTTCGCGGTCGCCTCCGGATCGTCATTGTAGCCGAGCATGATGCTATACGCCCGCGCGCAGATTTCGCCGACGGTGTCGAGCGGCATTACCTCGTTCGTCGCCGGATCGCGGATCGAGATTTCGGTGTGCGGAACCGGCTGGCCTATTGTCTCGCAAATGTCGGCAAACGGATCGGTCGGGCGGATGACTGTCAACAAAGGGGATGCCTCGGTCTGGCCGTAGACAGTTGAAAATCCGCAATCGAAGCGCCCCGTTATCTGGCGGATCAGTTCGGGCGGAACCATCGAGCCGCCCGACGAGGCGATACGCACTGAATCGAGATTGCGCGGATTTGCAGCATCAGCCTCCAGCATCATGATCAACATCGTCGGCACGCCCGTGGCGAAATTCACGCCTTCACGCTCCATTATGGCAATTGCGCCTGCCGGGTCGAACGTCCGCGGCAGGATTATCCGGTGCCCATATTGCACCGAACCGAGAACGCCAACGCCGCAACCCGCCGTGTGGAACAAAGGCATGATCGACAGCACCGTCTCGCACTCGACATCACCCATGCGCGCAAAAAAATGCCGTGCATTGTTGGTTATGCCATGATGATGGAGCAACACGCCCTTGGGAAAACCTGTAGTGCCCGACGTATATTGGATTTGCACTTCGTCACGCGGGCTGACCTTGGGCAATACGCCACGCGGCCCCGCCTCGCGGAACAAAGCCGCATGGTCCTCCATATCGATCACTTCGCGGATCGCTGGAATGTCCGCCACCACTTCGGCAGCAATCTTCGCCATCGGATTGCCACGAAACTCGCCAATAAGGAACAACCCCACCGCGCGCGATTGTTGGAGGACATATTTCAGCTCGCGCGGCTGGTATCCCGGGTTGACAGTCACTAAAGTCAGCCCCGCCAGCCCCAACCCGAATTCGGCGATGATCCATTCCGGGATATTCGGAGCCCAGACCGCAATCCGTTCGCCCGGTCGATATCGCGTAAGCAGCGCATAAGCGAGGCGTTCGGAATCGGCGAGCAGGTCGGAGTAGGTCCACTGACGGCCAAGTGAGCCGCTCGAGTCAACCTCTTGCAGTGCAAGCGCATCGCGCCATTTCGCAGCAGCGGCGTGAAGCACCCCTCCAACCGTAGTGTCGTGCAATTCCTCGTCGCACTGCGCAGGGCAAAGAGATTCGGTCAGCTCAAGCGCGTACATGATGCCCCACTCCGCAAAAGCAGCTATGGCTTAAAGGGGCGACCCGCATCTAATTCTAGAACGATATGCAATGAATGCAAGGGCTTGCAAGTTGCACGGCTGCAGCTGCCGCGATTAATAAATCCCGCCTTCTTGCTGAATAAATTCTTGATCGCGCTTGGTGCCCGAGCTTGGGCCTTGCGAGGAGGCAGCGGCGCTCGGGCCGCTATTGGAAGTCGAGCGTTCCTTCTTCTTCGGCTTGTCGCCCCGCGCGGCCAGTTCTGCCTGGCGGATAGTACGTTTGGGCTCGGTTTCGGCCTTGAAAGCTTCCCATATGACCGCACCCTTGGGGTCTTCGCCGGGCCATGCGCCATAGACACGCTTGCCGCTCTTGCGATCCACGCGAACGAGCCTTGTGCCTTCGGGCGCGACGAACGGCGTCTTGGGCATATCTGCCATCGCGACCCGCGCGAATTGCTTGAACACAGGCGCCGCGAGCGATCCGCCCTGCGCATAACCACCCATGTTGCGCGGCTGGTCGAAGCCGAGATACAGCCCCGCGACTAGATGGGGTGAACCACCGACGAACCAGACATTCGTCGGCCCTGTTGTCGTGCCGGTCTTGCCGAACAGCGGCCGGTCAAGGTCACGTAAGGTCGTTGCCGTACCCCGCTGGATAACGCCCTCAAGCATGTGCACCACCTGATAGGCCGTTATCGGGTCCATGACCTGTTTTCCGGCGGCAGCAAAGCGCGGCATGGGCTTGCCATTCCAGTCTTTTGCGCGGCAGGCGGTGCACGGCTTCCAATTGGCGGGAAAGATGACCTTGCCTTTGCGGTTCTGGGCAAAGTCGATCAGCGTCGGTTTCAGCTCACGGCCATGATTGACCAGCATCGAATAAGCGTTGACGATCTTCAGTACCGTCGTGTCGCCTGCTCCCAGCGCATAGGACAGATAATCCGGATAGTCGCCGATGCCTACATCGCGGAAGGTGTCGGTGACGTTATCCATGCCTGAATCGGCTGCGACGCGCACCGTCATCAGGTTGCGCGATTGTTCAAGGCCCCAGCGCATCGTTTGCGGACCTGCCCCGCTGCCACTAAAATTGCGGAAGCATTTTTGCCCGAGCGATGCACCTTGCCAGACGCAATAAGGACCATCGACGACGATGGACGTCGGCGTCATGCCGTTGTCGAGCGCAGTTGCGTAGACAAAGGGCTTGATCGCAGAACCAGGCTGCCGCAGCGCCTGCGTGGCGCGGTTGAAGCTTGAAATACGGCTGTCGAAGCCGCCCTGCACTGCCAGAACGCGACCATTGAGTGGGTTCTGGACGACCATGCCGCCGCCGACCTCGGGCACGGTACGCACGGCGTAGCTATTGGTCCCGGACGGTGCCACCGCAATGACATCGCCCGCTTTCATGGCAGACGGCGCCGACGTCAGCCTGCTCACCGTCCCATCGGCAAAGCCCACACGTCCACCGCCTAGCGCCACCCCGGCGCGCCACTTTGCGTAATCGATGCTGATATTGGTCGAGGCAAATCGCGACCGCCATTGGTCGTCGGACACATCAATCGTGCCCATATTCGCCTTCCACGCCTTGCCAGCGCTATATCGAAGGAGGCCGTCACGCAAAGCCTGCGTTGCCAGAACCTGAAATTCCGGATTCATCGACGTGCGCACCCACAGGCCGCCGGCGTAGACGCTGTAAGGGCCAGCAGCGTCGGTTTCACCAAATTGCTCGATGAGCTGACGGCGCACCTCTTCGGTGAAATATCCGCCGATATCCTTATAGCCGCTGCCGCGCTGCGCAATCAGCCCGAGCGGCTGGGCGCGGGCGGAGGCAAGCTGCGCGTCGGTAATCCAGTCATTGGCCCGCATTTCGCCGAGCACCCAGTTGCGCCGAGCCAGCGCCAGTTCGGCGTTTTTGGCACGGCCATAGCGTTCGGGCGCTTTGGGCAGGATCGCTAGAAACGCCATTTCATGCAGTTGCAGCTGTTCGACGCTCTTGCCATAATAGGCCTGCGCCGCCGCCTCCACGCCGAACGACTGACGCCCAAGCGCGATTTCGTTGAGATAGAGCGACAATATCTGTGGCTTGGTCAGCGCGCCCTCGATCCGCTTGGCGAGGATCGCCTCCTTGACCTTGCGGGTATAGCTATATTCGTTGGTCAATAGCAGGTTCTTCGCGACCTGCTGCGTAATCGTCGAGGCCCCCCGCGCGCGGCCACTGCTGAAGATATTGTCGAATATGGCGGACGCGATGCCGGGATAGTCGATGCCGCTATGGCTGAAAAAAGTCTTGTCCTCGGCTGCCAGATAGGCCCGGATCAGAAGCCTGGGGAAATCGGCGTATTCAAGCTGAACGCGGCGCTCGCGGGCATAGCTCTGGAATGGCTCGCCATTGACGTCGCGAACGACAGTCGGCAGCGGCGATTCATATTCGATCAATGCCTCCGCATCGGGCAGGTTGCGCGCAAATACCGCCCAGAACAAAGCCAAGAAAACCAACGCCACCCCGGCGGCATAGGTTGCCCACCGAAAGCGCTTATGTTGCCACCAACCGCGCCACCTGTCGACAAATCCGTCGACATCGCGCTTCAGTCGATAACTGATGGTGGCTGGCTCTTCGGGTGGGGTTGCGACTTCAGTCATTTCCCGCTCGCTTTAGCCGATTTGGTCCACAGGTCCATAATGTTCATGCTCACGCCGCCGCAATTTTACCTTAGCGTGAGGAAAGGCGGCGGGCGAAGTGGACCTGAATGGCACTCGCGACGCTGCGGGCGACCTTTTGCTGGCCGGCTTTAGACGCCAGAAATGCAACATCATCTTCATTGCTGAGATAGCCTGTTTCAAACAGCACCGATGGAGTATCCGGCGCTTTCAGGACAATGAATGAGGCAAAACGGTGCGAGTTGGACCGAATGCGCATGTTGGGCGTTGCTTCGCGTAGCAAAAGCTTGGCAAAATCGGCCGACACATTCATCGTCTCGCGCTGGGTCAGGTCGATCAGGATCGAGGAAACGCTGGCGTCCGCGCCGCCAAGATTCACGCCGTTGATAATGTCGGATTTGTTCTCACGCGATGCCAGCCGCTGCGCCTCCCTGTCCGACGCTACTTCGGACAAAGTGTAAACCGTGCCGCCGCTCGCCTCCGGATTTTCCGCGCTGTCCGCGTGGATCGATATAAACAGGTCGGCGTTCATCCGGCGCGCGACACCATAGCGATCTTGCAAAACGAGAAACTGGTCGCTTTCCCGCGTCAGGGCGACGCGAACCCGCCCTGTTTTCAACAGCTCGTTGCGAATTGCCCGGGCGATGGCGAGCGTTACGTCCTTTTCGCGGGCGCCGCCGTGCGGGCTGACTGCGCCGGGATCATACCCGCCATGCCCCGCATCGAGCACCACAAGCGGTAAAGTTTGGTCTGCGGGACCGGCGATACCGGGCAGTCCTTTGGCGACAACCGGCTTGATCTGGGCGCTCACTTCATATCGGCGCTTGGGCGGCTCGGCGCGAAATGCCAGCGTGTCCTTGCCCTCAAAGCTTGACGGCGAAGCGAGTGATAATGTCGCGAGCATGATAGCGATAGACATGAGCGTCTTATGCGATTTCGCCTGGCCCTGGGTCCAGAACTTTCTCTCGGCCGCGTCATCGCACACCGACGCGCGTATCCATCTATTTCACGCCGTCCCCTTGCCGACGCGATGTTCGGGTGCTAGCTAGCCATTCAGGGGCACATCTTTACGTCGCCCTCTGAATCAAAGCCACTTTTTACAGTGGCTTCTTAACAGGTTGACGCTGCATGAGGCATGATATTTCCACCACCGCCGCCCTTACAGGGACTGGCGCTTGGGCTGGAAATCAAGCGCGCGCGATACTCGCCCGCCATGCGCAAGCAGCAGACGCAATTTTTTCTCATCAACAATATCGCCCCGCGGAATACGCGAGGCTTAACAATAGAGCGAGCGGCCTTCGGCTGACAACCGAGCGGTCCGCCCGCTGGAGTAATATTAATGACAACGCGTATGCTAATCGATGCGCGGCACCGGGAAGAAACCCGTGTCGCGGTCGTCACCGGGAACCGTATCGAGGAGTTTGATTTCGAATCTGCCGAGCACAAGCAGCTCAAGGGCAATATCTATCTGGCCAAAGTAACCCGCGTCGAACCGTCGCTTCAGGCGGCGTTCGTCGATTATGGTGGCAATCGCCATGGGTTCCTCGCCTTTGCCGAAATCCACCCCGATTATTACCAGATACCGCGCGAAGACCGTGAGCGCCTTTTGGCCGAAGAAGCCGAGGCGGCGGCCGAAGAAGCTGCACTGCGTGAGCAGGAAGAAGAGGAAAGCGACGAGCCTTCCGACATCATGCAGGGATCGGAAGAGCGCGAGGATGAAGTTTCCGACCTGATCGAAGTCGACAGCGACGATAGTGTCGACACTATCGACATGAGCGAAGGCGAAGAGCCCGAACTTGACGAAAATGGTCGGGAACCGGGCGAAGAGGGCTCTGAAGAGAACGAACGCGGCAATAACGACCGCAATAACCGTCGTCGCCGAGGACGCGGTGGCCGCAGCGGTGGCGGCGCCAATGAAACGAGCGGGGGCCGCGCGCCCAAGGCCAGCGACGAAGTCCGTGCAAAGCGCATGAACCTGCGCCGCCGGTACAAGATTCAGGACGTGATCCATCGTCGCCAGGTGCTGCTGGTTCAGGTGGTCAAGGAAGAACGCGGCAACAAGGGTGCAGCTCTCACCACCTATCTGAGTCTCGCCGGACGTTATTGCGTGTTGATGCCCAACACCTCGCATGGTGGCGGAATCAGCCGGAAAATTCACAGCGCTGCCGACCGGAAACGGTTGAAGTCGATCATGTCGGACCTGACGCTGCCCGCGACGATGGGCTGCATCATCCGCACCGCGGGCCTTGCCCGCACCAAGCCCGAGATCAAGCGCGACTTCGACTATCTGGCGCGGCTGTGGGATGGCATTCGCGAAAACACGCTGAAGGGATCCGCACCGATGCTGATCCACACCGACAGCGACCTTATCAAGCGCGCGATCCGCGACATCTATAACAAGGAGATCGAAGAGGTCTTTGTCGAGGGCGACGAGGGCTTCCGGGCCGCCAAGGAGTTCATGAAGCTGCTGATGCCAAGCCACGCGAAAAAGGTGCAGCATTATGCCGACCCGGTGCCGCTGTTCCAGCGTTACCATGTCGAAGATCAGCTCAACGCAATGTACCAGCCGATCGTCCAGCTAAAATCGGGTGGCTATATCGTCATCAACCCGACCGAGGCCTTGGTTTCAATCGACATCAACTCGGGCCGTTCGACCAAGGAGCATGGCATCGAGCAAACCGCGTTGTCGACCAACCTCGAAGCAGCACGCGAAATTGCGCGTCAGCTGCGCTTGCGCGACATGGCCGGTCTGGTCGTCATCGACTTTATCGACATGGAGCATCATGGCAACGCCCGCAAGGTCGAGCGCGCCATGAAAGAAGCGCTCAAGCATGATCGCGCGCGTATTCAGGTCGGTCGCATTTCAGGCTTCGGCCTGATGGAAATGAGCCGTCAGCGTCTTCGCACGGGCGTGCTCGAAGCCTCCACGCGCCAGTGCCCGCATTGCGAAGGCACCGGCCTTGTCCGCACCGCATCGTCCGCAGCCTTGTCTGCCCTTCGGCTTGTCGAGGAAGAGGCGGCCAAGGGTAATGGCAACCAGATTGTCCTGCAAGCAAGCCAGGAAGCGACAATCTACTGCCTCAACAACAAGCGTGGCGAGTTGGCCGATATCGAGGAACGTTATCACGTCCGCGTGCTGATCGTGCCCAACGGCGAAACCGAAGGCGCGAAGCTGGCGGTATCAAGCTCCGGCCCGCGTCCCGAAGCGCCGGTTGCCCTGCCTCCGATTATCGACCTTGAAGACGATGACGTCGAAGCGGATTTCGACGATTACGAGGCTGAAGAAGAAGAGGTGCAAGAACCCACCCGTGCGCGCGAAAGTCGCCCGCGTGAGGAACGCCCACGCGAAGACGGTGCCGAAGGCGAAGGTCGCAGGCGCAAACGTCGTCGCGGGCGTCGCGGCGGCAAGGGTCGCGAACGTGACGGTCAGGAAGGCGCAACTGCAGAGACAGGCTCCGTCGAAGTTGGTGAGGAGCAACCCGAGTCGGAAACGGCATCTTCCGAAACCGTCGAGGCCGATGCCAAGCCGAAAGCACGCCGCGGGCGCCGCGGCGGTCGTGGTCGCGGCGATGCCGCCGAGGTCATTGCCGAGGCTCCAGCTGAAATCCCGGCCGAGCCGGTTGTTGACGCTGCGCCCCCTGAGCCAGAGGAAAAGCCCAAGCGCCGCAGCCGCGCCAAGGCCAAGCCTGACGCTGATGCTGATGCTGATGTTGATGCTGTCGAAGAGCAAGCTCCAGCCGAAGAGCCAAAAGCTCCCGCAAAAACGCGCGGCAGGGCCAAAGCAGTCAAGGCAGACGCGCCAGCCGAAGACGCTCCGGCTGAACCAAAGGCAAAGGCACCTCGCAAGAAGGCTGCAGCCACCGAACGCAAGGATGACGCGGCACCAGCCGATGCCGATGCAACCGACGGCCCGCCCCGCAGCGGATGGTGGCAGCGGACTTTTGGTTGAAGGATCTTTAGCGTCCAGACCCTGGTTCGGTATGACGAGACTTTAAGAAAAACCCCGCAGGTCGCCCCTGCGGGGTTTTTCTTATTCACTTCTTCATTGCGCGTTAAGCCTGATCAGGCCATTCAACGCGATATGGCCAACCCTGTCCTCCGGTGCATCCGTGCAGCTTTTGCTGTGCTCGTCGCAGCAGTCATCTCGTTCCAGCCGGCAATGGCGCAATCTATCTTGCGGGACGCGGAGACAGAGGCATTTTTCGACGAGATTTCCGAACCGTTGATCAGGGCAGCAGGTCTTGACCCGGCAAATGTCGACGTGGTTCTGATCAACGATCGCTCGATAAACGCCTTCGTTGCAGGCGGACAAATCGTCTATCTGCACAGCGGCCTCATCGAAGCGGCGACTTCGGCCAACGAGGTGCAGGGTGTTATCGCGCACGAACTTGGCCACATTGAGGGCGGACATGTCATTCGCTACGCCGATGGCGCAAGCGCGGCCGGTGGAATCAGCATCGCCAGCCTGATTCTTGCGGCCGCCGCAATCGCCGCTGGTGCGGGCGAAGCTGGCATGGGAATATTGGCGGCGGGACAGCAGGCTGCATTAGGCAAATTCCTCGCGTTCAGCCGCGCTCAGGAAGGCACCGCTGACGCCTCAGGCGCGCGTTATCTTTCGGCGGCAGGCATTACCGGCAAGGGCTCGATCAGTTTTTTCAAGAAGCTCCAGAATTTCGAGTTCCGCCTCGGAATCCCCCAAGAGGACAGCTATGGCCGTACCCATCCGCTTTCGGGAGAACGAATCTCGGTTCTGGAAGACACTTATTCCGCCGACCCAGCCTGGAACAAGCCGCCGAACCCGAAGTGGGAGGCTGACTTCAAACGCATCAAAGCCAAGCTGACCGGTTTCCTCGCCGAACCTACCGAAACGATGCGCGATTACCCGGAAAGCGATAACAGTATCCCTGCCCGCTACGCCCGCGCCTATGCCTGGCACAAATCAGCATATCCGCAAAAAGCGTTGGAAGAGTCGTCAGCGCTGGTTGCCACTGCGCCCGACGACCCTTATTTCCTTGAGCTGCACGGCCAGATTTTGCTGGAATCCGGGCGACCTGCTGAAGCCATTCCACCTTTGCGAAAAGCGGTTCAGTTAACTGGCAATCAGCCGCTGATCGCGGGTATCTTTGGACATGCATTGGTCGCCACCGAGGACAGCGCAAATCTCGATGAAGCAGCAACGGTGCTGAAAGCCGCCGTCACCAAGGATAATCGCAACCCGTTTGCCTGGTATCAGCTTGGCGTCGTCTATGCGCAAAAAGGCGATACTGCGCGCGCCGCGCTTGCCAGCGCAGAGCGTTATCTGATGGAGGGTGCGCCACAATTCGCCCTGCCTAACGCACAAACGGCGATGGCTGGATTGCCGGAATATTCGCCAGACTGGATCCGAGCGCAGGATATCAACATGGTGTCTGAGACGCAACTCTCGCAGTTGAAGAAGCGAAGACGCTAAATCGCTGGCAAGCACGGCCACTCGCCGCTAATCACCCGGTATGACCGATACGACATCCAGCAACCGCATTCCGCTCGCAATAGCGATCGCCGCCGCTCTCATCATTGCGCTGGTAGGAGGGTATCTGTTCTGGCAGAAAGCGCCAGCAGTAGAGCGGGGATCCACCGAACAGAAAACCGGGCTTGCAGTGAGTGCTGCGGACAGCGCGGTTGCAGCGGCGGGAATGTCAGACAAACAGCGCGTGGCCACCGAGGCTTTGGTCCGTGCCTATATCCTGGAAAACCCCGAAATCATCACCGAGGCGGTGGAGATTCTGCAACAACGCGAGATCGCTCAACGGCTGACAGCAGCCGGTAACCGTATGGCGACACCCTTCCCCGGTGCTGAGACGGGCAATCCCAAAGGCGACGTGACGATCGTCGAATTTACCGATTATAGCTGCGGCTTTTGCCGCGCGAGCGTACCCGATGTTCAGCGCCTGATCAAAGAAGACAGCGGCGTGCGTGTCGTATATCGCGAACTGCCCATATTGTCCCCAGCGAGCCGTGAAGCCGCCGCATGGGCGCTGGCCGCAGCAACACAGGGCAAGCATAAAGCTTTTCACGACGCGATGTTCGCGATCGGACGTCCGGATTCGCAGACGATCCGCGCGGCAGCATCGCGCGCCGGTCTTAACATGGCCGCAGCAGAAAAATTCTTGGCTTCGGATGTGGCTAAAACCGAAATCGAACAGAATCTGGCGATGATGCAGCAGATCGGGTTCAACGGAACGCCGACCTTCATTATCGGCGATCAGATACTCGAAGGCGCGTTGGGTTATGATGCCCTCAAGGCCGCAGTGGCAAAGGCGCGACGCGCGGCCTGACGGCAATCGTTGCTAGGAGTATTTAGGAAGAGCTAACCATTTTTTCATTATTGAAAATTAGCATTGGCTCCCGCGCAAGAGGGGCAATTTTCCAATGATGAATGCAGCAGCGGGCCTTATAAGATCCCGGTTTAGCGCGGGTGGCGCCGTCAGCGCAAGCCGCTCAGAGCTGTTGTGGCTCGTCCCGCTGTCAATCATGTTCGCTGCCCTGACCACGATCGCCGAAATCCTCTCGATCTTAAATGGCACGTCAGCGATCGCGATGATCGCCGATTATGGTTGGAAAGCATTGCGATTGCTCCCGACAGTGGCGTTTTTCGGGATTGTCGTGCAACTCGCCATTGCGCCGATCAGGCACCCTAAAAATCCGCTGAGCGCAGTGATGGGTCAATGGCGCGCGGCGCTTTCCGACCCCTATTTGTTAGCCGCGCGGATTATGCCGATATTGATGATGCCGTTCTTCTTCGCATCGTTCAGCGTTCTCAAAATGCTGATGCCGCGCTATATCCCGTTCTGGGGAGACGAACCATTTGCGGCCATGGACCGCGTGTTGTTTTTTGGTCAACAACCTTGGGAAATCACCCACGCCATTTTCAGCAGTGTCGAGGCAATTCGCACATTCGACCTGTTTTATTCGGTCTGGATATTGCTGATTTCGCTGGCGATTGCAGGATTCGCGTTATTTGCGCCGCGCAAGGAACGGGCGCGCTTCTTCCTCGCCTTCGGCGGCGCGTGGTTCTTCCTCGGCTTCATCGGCGCGTGGCTTGGCTCATCTGCAGGCCCCTGTTTCCTCGCCTATCTCAATTCACCCATCGCACCAGAATTTGCAGGCTTGATGGAACGGCTGAATGCGGCCAGCAATGCGATGGACACCCAAGCTCAGGCAATCGAGTGGCAGCAAATGCTTTGGCGCGGCTACGAAACCCAGAACTATGCGTTTGGCATGGGGATCTCGGCGATGCCGTCGCTCCATAATGCCATCGCCGTGCTATTCGTCTTCGTGGGTTTTCGTTTTGGCAAGCTACTTGGCCTAGTGATGGCAGCCTACGCAGTGGTCATCCTGATCGGCTCGGTACATCTTGGATGGCATTACGCAGTCGATGGAATATTCGCCGCGTTCGGCATGTGGGGCATCTGGTGGGTGGTCGACAGCTGGTGCAAAAAATCTGGCTATGACGCCGCAGTGGATGCCAAAGAGGTTTTGGCACAGTAACCCTTAAACTTTTTTCCCTTGCGCGATCACATACCATTCAACCGAACCCTTGCGACTGGCGGGCGGCTTTGCGTGCTTTACCGTCGTAAAATTGCTCTTCAGGACCGCGAGCATGGCCGGATCGGTGCCGCCGGCAAAAACCTTGGCTACGAAATCGCCCTCAGGCTTCAAGACTTTCACCGCAAAATCGACCGCAGCCTCGACCAGCCCCATCGTCCGTAAATGGTCCGTTTGCTTGTGTCCGACGGTATTGGCCGCCATGTCCGACAGGATAAGGTCGGGTGCACTACCCAGCGCCTCAATCAATTTGTCGGGTGCGCTGTCGTGCATGAAATCCATCTCGAACAGCGTGACGCCTTGGAGCGGGTCGACCGGCAACAGGTCGATGCCCACGACCGCCGCTTTCGGCTGCTGCCGCCGCACCACCTGCGCCCATCCACCGGGCGCGACGCCCAAGTCGACCACAAAGCGCTTGCCGCGCAATATGTGGAATTTTTCATCAAGCTCAACCAGCTTGTAGGCGGCACGGCTGCGATAACCTTCGCCATGCGCGCGCTTGACATAAGGGTCGTTCAGTTGCCGTTCCAACCACCGGGTTGACCCCGCCGTGCGTCTTTTCGCGGTTTTGACCTTCTGCTTGCCCGCCAAGGTCCGGCCGGAATCTTTGCCGCCAAACAGATTGTCAGCCATCAGCCGTGCCGCCGGTTGCGACGTTTTGCGTCGCTCGCCATCAGCGCACGCAATATGCCTTCGCGGATGCCGCGGTCTGCTATGCCCAGCCTTTCGCCGGGCCAGATGTCGAAAATAGCTTCCAATATCGCGCAACCCGCCACAACCAAGTCGGCCCGTTCGTGGCCTATCGTCGGGAATTCCGCACGGCGCTTGACCGAGCGGCCAGCCAACTCGCGGCTGATGTCGCGCATCGCGGCGGTCGGCAGGTGCAGGCCATCGACCGCACGTCGGTCATAGCTTGGCAATTTGAGATAGACGCTCGCCAGCGTCGTAACGGTACCAGACGTGCCAAGAAGGCGAAAATCGCCACCATATTTTGGCAACCGGGCCGCAAAATCGGCGAAGCTTGCCGCGACCTTGCCGCGCATCGCGTCATATACCTCGGACAGCGCATCGGGCGTTTCTTCGTTACGTCTCTCGCTCTCGGTGAGCGACACAACACCCCAGGGTACACTGACCCAATCCAGAATTTCCGGAACGACGCCATCGGTCGACACGAGCACAAGTTCGGTCGAACCGCCGCCTATGTCGAAAATCATCGCCGGCCCTTCACCGGCCTCGAGCAACGCATGGCAGCCCATAACCGCCAGACGGGCCTCTTCCTTGGGGCTGATAATGTCGAGATGAATGCCGGTCTCGCGTTTGACTCGCTCGATGAATTCAACGCCGTTCAACGCCTGGCGGCATGCTTCGGTTGCCACGGACCGCGCAAGAACCACGTTGCGTTTTTTCAGCTTTTCCGCGCAAACCGACAACGCCTCAACAGCTCGATCCATCGCTTCGTCGCTCATTTTGCCGGTCGTGGTGAGTCCTTCACCCAACCGCACCACGCGCGAAAACGCATCGACCACGGTAAAGTCATCACCACCCGCTTTGGCGATTAAAAGTCGGCAGTTGTTGGTGCCAAGATCAAGCGCAGCATAAGCTGTGCGTTCAAACCAGCTATGACGGAAATCGCCGCGTTCCGCCTGCGGTGCAGCGCTGGCCGATTGAGCCTGCACGTGCATGGCCGACGCCTGCCCATTGACGGCCTTTGCCGTACGCGTCGTACTGCCGGTCGAGACTGGCTGCCCGTTTGCAGCCCTTGGTGCCGCTTTTTTGCGACGGGGCGACTTCTTGCTTTTGCGCCCGCGTCCCTTTTGCGGCGATGGCGCGATTGCTTCGCCCATGGCCGTAACTCACTTCTTATATTTATCCGGAACGGATGTGCCGCCGGTACCTGGGAAAGACGCTACGCCGGACAGGTTAAAATATCAACATTTTTAGGGTGGCTGGCAAGATACGCCAATTCTGCGACTTGACCGGCCCCACACCCCGGCATATAGGCCCGCCCACTGTTCCCCGGTCGTCTAACGGTAAGACTACGGACTCTGACTCCGTCTATTGAGGTTCGAATCCTTACCGGGGAACCATCATAAACTATTGATATTTAGTAATATTTATCTTTAGAATAGCTGCAAAACTGCAATTGTTGTGTTGCATGAAAGCACCTCGCATTTCCGCGGGTTTCCCTCCCTTTACGCTGGGTTCCGGCTGCTCCATGCAACATGGATGCAACATGGGCCAATGCCCGTCGAGATTAAAATGACCACCCAGCTGACCGGGTATGCCTGCAGACAACGGGCTGTGTTAGGCGTCACACAAGTGTATTTGGTATAAAGGCGTTATTGAGATGCCGTTTTGGAGATTCACATTAGCGTGGAGAAAAACGTGATACCGGCATCCAAAGAAAACCCCTTCCCTCATGCGGACACAGATGCCGCCTCCGCTCTGCAGTCGGCAATAAACAAAAGCCAAAGTAAAAAACAAAACGAGCCGTCGAACAATCGCCAAGGCGCTAAATTACAAGAAGGCCGCAGTTTTGAGTCATATGGCGAGCGGTCGGACACCTATTCCAGTTGAGCGAGCGGACGTAAATGCAGCTGCCTTGGATATCAACCCAAGCGCGTTCATGAAAATGGTTCTAAAGCAGCGTTATCCCAATATGTCGCTCACGGTAGAGCGACACGCGTTTGATCATCACGCGTTGTTAAGCGGATTAGACAAAAGCTTGCCGCGGTGGTTTAGCAATGCAACACCATCACAGATGCGAATTATTTGAGAGGTACTTCGCGATGATCATGCTTCGGAGCGATGGCTATGCCGCACGAAGTTTTCTTCGTAAGTGAAACAAAAAAGCTCAGACCAGATATTAATGCAGACGGCTTGTCCTCCGATGATCTGCAGCAGGTTCGTCTTGCATTGGGGCGTGCGACGGAACAGCCGGAATCGGGGAACTGACCTTTCTGAATTCGTAATAGGGGGTGTAGATTTACTCACCATAGCTTCTTGGCGGTATGGCCGCTTTGCGTCCAATGTCGGTCATTCTAGGTCCTGCCATAATCTGCTGAAAGCGGACATTGATTGTCCCGACCAGTTGGCAGCGATGTTCGACGATCCGGACAGGCAGCCTTTTAAGGCGCGATCATGAAAAGCAGCCGGTTATTCACCTACTAGCTTAGGTATCGACCTATTCCGCTTTGTCGCTCTGGCGTTTCGCTAGCCACGCTTTCATTTGCGCGATCTCAGCTTCCTGGGCCTTGATCACATCTTTGGCGAGCTTGCGAACTTCCGCGTCCTTACCATGTTCGAGTGCGACCTTCGCCATCGCCACTGCACCTTCATGATGCGGAATCATGCCGCGCATAAAATCCGCATCGGCGTCGCCAGTGAAGGCTACCGCCATATCCTTGTGCATCTTGTCATTGGCCGCTTTGAATGCCTTGGTTGAAGCAGGTTCATTCGCATCCGTCGCTTGTGCGCTATGATTGTCATGGCCGCCTGTATGTTCGGTCTCAGCCTTTTCTGCCTGACAACCGGCAAGAGCGAGCGCGGCTAGGGCCAGATATACTTTCTTCATGCAGTTTCTTCCTTCTGGGTCAGTTTGAGATAGAGCGCCGGTAATACCAGCATATTGAGCGCGGTTGAACTGGCGAGGCCGAACAGGATCACGATTGCCATGGGGGCCTGTATCTCGCTTCCCGGCTCGCCTATTGCCAGCGCCAAAGGCACTAGCGCAAGACCGGCGGCGAGTGCGGTCATCAAAATGGGCACGAGCCGTTCCTCCGATGCGCGCAGCACGGCGGTTTGCAGGTCTGTGATGCCATCGACCTTTTGCACATGCTGGATGTGACTGACGAGCATCACGCCGTTGCGCGTGGCGATACCGAAGAGGGTAATGAAGCCGACAATGGTTGCCACCGACAAGACACCGCCCGTCGCCCAAAGGCCAACCACACCGCCGACAAGGGCGAGCGGCAGGTTTAGCATGACGATGCCTGCGTCGCGACTGGAGTTGAATGCTTGGCGGAGCAAAAGGAACATGCCGATCAGGACGATTGCACCGAGTGCCAGCAGCGTTTGCGTTGCCGATGCCGCGCTTTCAAACTGACCGCCCAGTTCGATCCGAGCGCCCTGCGGAAGTTGGACCGGTTCGATAGCGGTGCGGATGTCCGCAACGACCGCGCCCAGATCACGCCCCTGCACATTGGCGAGGACGAACTGGACGCGTTCGACGCTTTCTCTTGAGATTGCGTTCGGCCCTTGGTCGCGGACAATGTCGGCGACCGCAGAGAGCGGGAGTAGCTGGCCGTTGCCACCACTTAGCATGAGGCTGTCGAGCGTGGTGCCGTCTCCGACTATGGCGGGGTCGTAACGGACTACGACATCGCTGATGACCGGACGCTCGATCAGACTGCCAACCACGGCACCGCCAATGGCTGCGCTTACGGCATCGGCAGCGTGCTTGACGCTGATACCCGCATTGGCAAGGTCGGCACGCCGGAACTGGACGCGCAGGTAGGGCACTTGGCTCTGGGTATCAGCTTGCACATCGACCGCACCGGGAACCGCTGCGACGCGTGTTTGTACGTCCTTGGACAGGCGACCGAGTGTTGCGCTGTCGGCAGCGAAGATCTTGATTGCAACATTGGCGCGCGCGCCGGACAGGATATGATCGATCCGGTGCGAAATCGGTTGGCCGAATATGGCCTGCACGCCGGGAACCCGGCCGACCGCTTCGCGCAAGGCTGTGAGCAGTTCTTCCCTCTCGCGTCCGCCGGGTTTCAGTGTTGCTTCGATTTCTGAGGCGAAGACTTCCTGCGCGTGCGGATCGCCGGGCGCGCGGCCCGTGCGGCGTGCCGTGGTCGCGACTTCGGGCTGCGAGAGCAAAGCCGCTTCAACTTCGGCAGCCGCCTTGTCGGAAGCGTCGAGCGAGGTTCCCGGAAGCGTGGTGACATTGACGGTCAGGCTGCCTTCGTTGAACTCTGGCAGGAAGGCGCGGCCTGATAAAGCGAGGCCAATCCCGGCGACGACAACCAAGGCAATCGACACGGTTGCGAGCGGCTTCCATTGCGGGAGCAGCTTGGCGAGCAGATTGCCGTAACGCTCCTTAAGGCGATGCACCCACGCCGGTTCTTGACCCAGCGCCTTAGTCGAGCGTGACAATGCGTCCAGCCCCAATACGGGCGTCAGCGTCAACGCGACGAACAGGCTTGCGAGCAAAGCCACGCCGTAAGCAAGTGCCAACGGTTGCAGCAGTCGGCCTTCAATGCCGGTCAACCCGAACAACGGCAGGAACACCAGCAAAATGATGAGCGTCGCATAGACAATCGAGCCTTGCACTTCGCTGGTGGCACTGGCGACGACTTCCAGTTTCGATAGCTGCGTTTCACTTTCGGCATTCAGCCGCAAACGGCGGACGATGTTCTCGACCACGATGATCGCGTCATCAACCAGCACACCGAGAGCGATGGCGAGGCCACCCAGCGTCATCGTGTTGATTGTCCCGCCAACCATGTTGACTGCAATAATCGCCGAGACGACCGACACCGGAATAGCCGCCAGCGTCACCAATGTTGCCCGCCACGAAGCGAGAAACAGCAGGACGATGATTGAGACCAGCACCAGCCCCTCGACCAGAGCGGTTTGCACATTGCCAACGGCGCGTTCGATAAAGTCGGATTGCCGAAAGACCATGGTTTCCAGAACCATGCCCTTGGGCAGCGTCTTCTGGATGGCGGCAAATTCGGTTTCCAGCCGTTCAGTGAGTTCAAGCGTGTTGGCTCCCGGCTGCTTTTGCAGCGCGAGGATAACCGCAGGCTTGCCGTTATAGCTGCCGGTGCCGCGTTTAAGACCTTCGCCGATACGGATCGTGCCGACTTCGCGGGCGAGCACAGGCAGGCCGCCTTGTTCGCCAACGATCACATCGCCGAAATCGTCGGCGGTGCGCGCACGGCCTACGCCTTCGACCAAAACTTCTTGGCTGCCTTCGACCAAAACGCCTGCCGAGCGGCTTTCGCTCGCGCCGCGCATCGCTTCGGCTACGTCGTTGACGCCAATGCCGCGCAAGGACAGCTGAGCCGGGTCAAGCAGCAACTGCACTTGGCGCTCATCGCCGCCGATGGTCATGATGTCAGCAATGCCGGGCACACCCAGCAACCGGCGCTTGACCGTCCAGTCGGCCACGCTTTTGACTTCCATCGGCGAAGCGTCAGCCGAACGCAGCGCAATGAACATGATTTCGCCCATGACCGAGGATGCAGGCGTCATGTGGGGTGCGGGCAGGTCTTCCGGCAATTCGTCGCCTACTGTCTGCAAGCGTTCCGAGGTAATGCGACGTGCTTCGGCGGGGCTGGTCGTCCAGCCAAACTCCAGCGTTACCACTGATAGGCCGGTTGCGGAGTTGGACCGAATACGCCGCAATCCGGGCGAGCCGTTGAGTGCGGTTTCCAGCGGGATAGTGACCCGCTGCTCGACTTCGGTCGGCGTATAGCCCCCGGCATCGACCACGACCGTCACTGTGGGCGCCGTGAGATCGGGAAGCACATCGACCGGCGTTCGCAGGGCAAGCACAAGGCCGCCCAGCGTCAGCAACAGCGATAGCGCATAGATGACAGGCCGATTTGACAGCGACCAGCGCACCAATCTTTCAATGAATCCGGGACGTTCGATCATATCGTAGGCCCCTTAGTGCGCATGACCGTGGCCGAACGCATCGGGCGTTGCCGCCGCTGCGCGCACAGCCGCCGCACCGATAGTCACGACTCGCTCGCCGGGTTTCACATCGCCGGTGATCGCAACCAGATTGCCGCTGGCGGTGCCGCGCGACACAATCCGCCGCTCGAAGGTTTCGCCTGCAACCTGCACATAAACGACGGTCTGACCGCCTTCCTCGATGATCGCAGCGGCAGGAACCGCGAGCGATTGCGCGCTGTTGCCGGTGCGAAGGCGACCCGAAAGCCGAGAACCCGGCTTGAAGCCGTTCGCGCCGTTGCTGGCGAAGACAACTTCCATCGTCCGTGTGGCGGGATCGACAAAGCGACCAGCGGAAACCAGCCGCAACTGCTGGCCTGCAATGAGCGCTTCGGGTTGGTCAAACCGCTTGATGTCGAGACCAGCGGGCGTGCCGATCTTGGCGGCCATCGCTTCAGGGACACGGGCAACCAGCCAGATCGCGCCCGGATTACCGACCCGCATCAATTCTGCGCCTGCCTGCACCGATGAACCACGCACCAGCGTTGAACTGACGATCAATCCCGAAATAGGTGAAACAATCGGCACGCCTGCACCGCCGCCAGCCAAGCTACCACGCCTGCCACCCGCTGCCGCAAGCTGGGCTTGGGCCAGACGCAAGCTGCTTTGTGCTTCCTGCACACGGCGCAGCGGCACCGCCTCTTGTGCGTAAAGTCCTTGCAGCCGCGAGACGTCGCGCCTCGCTGCGTCGGCAGCGATCCGCGCCTCAGCTACACCAAGATCGAGTGAGGCAACGTCCTCGCCAGCGCCAAGTTGGGCGGAAAGCATCGCAAGCTGCTGTCCCTGCCGGACCGAACTGCCCGGAGCAGGGAAATTGGACCCTGTCCGTACGATCCCTGCAACTGGTGCAGCAATCACCGCCTCGGCGTCAGGGGCAAAACGCACGTCGATCAGGACGGGGATGGTTTCAGCGAGTTCGCCGCTGGTGGCAGGAGCGGTCAGGAAGGGAATCTTCCACTGCACTTCCTTTGAAAAGGCGATGCGGTTCGGGTTTTCTGGTGGTTCGGGATTGGCCTTTTCGGCCAGTTCGCGGGTCGCATAGACCTCAACCGGGCCAAGGTCGTGCACGCTGGTCTTGCCATCGGCATTGAGCGTCAGGCGCAGTTTGGGCTTGCCGGTCTTGCTGGCCTTGACCAGCACGCGGAAAATCCCCGGCGTTTCCGATACCCCTGCGCTGCCCTTGTCGACACTTCCATCGGGATGAACAAGTTCGACGGTCAGATTGCCCGATGTAACAGCGCGATAGTCGCCCACCCAACTGACATGGGCGTCGAAGCGGCGGTCCTTGCCGACCACCAATGGCCGATGTTCGGCAAATATCTCGGTCAGATCGGAATAATGCGTGAAGTTCACGCTCGCCGCGCCTCCGCCACCACCAACGGCGGCTTCGTCCGATGTGCCCGAACAAGCCGCGAGCAAAAGCGCCGGGGCAAGGGCAAGGAGGTATTTCTTCATCGCTTCATTCCGATCCGTATCAAATCAATTCCAGCACTATCAGTGCCAACCGAAATCAATGCTTATGGTCATCGCCTTCGCTGCCGTCATGCGGATGGTCCTCTTCCGCTTTTGCAGGGACTGGTGCAGCCGCATCATTGTCATCGTCAGCGGCAGCCGCTGTTTCTGCAACCGCCTCTTCCTTCGGTGCGTCAGGCGCACCCGAACAGGCGGCAAGCAATCCAAATGCGGACAATGCAGGCAAGATTATCGTCTTCATCATTCTTCTCCTTCTTCTTGAGCTAATAGGTGGTCGGCACGCGCCTTCAGAGCGCGTTCGGCAATGTCGATGGCAGTGGTCCGGGCTTCGGCACCAGCACGATAGCCATCGATCAAGTCAGTTATGTCGGTTTCTCCGCCCTGATAGGCAGCATCGGCGATGTCGGCGATACGGCTGGCATCATCTGCGGAACTCTGCGCGAGCATTGCTGCTTCATACGCCGCATCGGCACGGGCAAAAGCGGCATCGCGTTCTGCGGCGATGGTGGCCGACGACAGTGCCAGTTCGGCTTGCGCCGCACGCTTTCTCGCCTCGGCTGCTCGGCTTGCCCCGCTGCCGCTGAATATCGGCAATTTGATGCCAAGCGATATTGTCGGCCCGCTGGCGCTCAGGCCACCTTCGCTGATCCTCTTATAGCCAGCGCCCACAGCAAGATCGGGTATCCGCTGTCGGCGGGCGGCATCGGCTTGCGCTTCTGCGGCAGTCACGCGGTAACGTTGCGCCTCCAGATCGGAACGGTCATTCGCGGTTTCGAGAGCAGGGCGCGCAGGCTGGAGCAGCGCAAACAATGGTTCACTAGGGCGAGCATCTGCTTCACCCGTCAGCCGGGACAGCGTTGCGCAAGCGGCGCGGACCTCGCCATCGGCAAGCGCTTTTTGCGCGGTAATACTTCGTGCTTCGAGGCGGACACGGCGCAGGTCATAGCCTGCGGCATCGCCGACACGTGCACGCAATGATATGATGCGCTCGACCTCGCGGAGCCGTGCATCTTGTTGGGTCAAGATCGTGAAGCGTTCGGTTGCGGCGCCACATTCCGCATATGCCTTCCGGACTTCTGCTGTCCTCACCGCCTTGCGTCGGGTGATGTCGGCATCGACGGCTTGCGCTTCGGCTCGGGCGGCGGCACGCAATCGGCCGGTCGCGCCGTTGATCCCAAGCGGCTGGGTGACTTCAGCCGTCAATTCAGTTTCAATGCCAAGCGAGCCGCTGACCCGTTCGCGCCCGACATGGAGTTCCGGATTCTCGAAACGCCGCACGGCTTGCGCTTCGGCTTTTGCCGCATCGCTGGTTGCGGCGTCGAGCGCCGTGGTTTCAGGCAGCGCAGCAGCGCGCGCCAAGGCCTCAGCTTCGCTGAGCGGACCGGCAAAAGCGGGGGTGGTCAACGCCGTGCAGCCAAGAAACAATATGGAATAAGCGCGCACACGGCGCACAGGTAACAGCGATTTCATGATAGACTCCGCAACGATCAACGACCAATCACGCCCACAAGAGCGCAATCCTTATTGTTCGATCAGCCGAGCCTTGGAGGTCTTCGTAATCCGTCGGAGGCGTGGCGCTCAACGCCGCGCGATGGTGGCATGGTGTAGATTTGCCGAACGACGATTGGCTCGGTCAGCGACACCCCGGCCTGGGGAACGGTAACGGCACCCAAAAGGATGCTGGGCATATGGTCATGCCCGCCATCGGGAGCTTCATTATCCTCGTGCTCGTGAACCGAAATGCCGCCATCCTCGTCATGATGATGGTGGTCGTCGACACCGACCTGAGCGACGCTATGCGCCGTGTTGTGAACGGCCCAAGCGGATGCCGGGACGCTCATGCCAAGCGCCAGCCAGACGAGAGCGAACAAACGCAACAGGAAAACACAGCGATTCACGGCAAACTGGTTAGGCGATGCCAACAAAATGGGCAATCAGGATTTTTGAGTTTGGGCTGCCTTACAAACACCATGAACAAACGACTACAATTGCGGTCATTGGTGTGACGATTGAAGGTCCGCAATGTCAGCGTAAGCTGCCTTGGGGGCTTATTGAATTCGGTGCCAAGCTCTGAAAATATTCGAACTGATTGACGACAGTAAAATTAATCCTGATTGGCTTCACTAACTAACTATGATCAATCAGTCGAACGAAAGGGCGCAGCCCAGTTTCGCTTTGGCAGATGGTCTGGCTGTTCCGGAACACCGCGTCAATACAGTTGAACCCCGACTTGCGCGCTTTGGGTCGCCTCAACGTCGCGATCGCCGACGACAATGGCAGCAGCCTGCGCGCCGCCGATTATGTCGAAAGCGTTGTCGGCTTTGCCTATCGACCCATCCTCAACGACCGGCTGAATGTGCTGGCGCGGTTCAATTATTTCCAGGACTTGGGACCGGTCGGCCAGATAACCTCGGGCGGCGAAATCGACAGCCCGAAACAGCGCAGCATCATCGGCGTGATCGACATCAATTTCGACCTCACGCATACGCTGACCATCGGCGGCAAATACGGCTATCGCCAGGGCAAGGTCTCGCTTGACCGGACCTCGGACCGGTTCGTTTCCAGCAACACCCAGCTTGGCATCGTCCGTCTCGACTGGCGCCCGGTCAAGCAGTGGGACAGCGTCATCGAAGCCCGGTATCTCACCAACGATCTGGCCGGCGACGCGCGCTGGGGCGGAATGGCGGCAATCTACCGCCACCTCAGCAATAATGCCAAGGTTGGTATCGGCTACAGCATCTCGGATTTCTCCGACGACCTCACCGACCAAAGCTATTCGAGCAAAGGATTTTTCGTCAATCTGCTTGGCAAGTTCTAAGGTGAATGGAGACGGTGGACTAAAGCGTCAGTACGATCTTGCCCACGTGGCGTTTGGTCAGGAACGCTTCCTGCGCTGCGACGATATCCGCCAGCGGATATGTCGCCGCGATAAGGGGCTTTGTTTCGCCACGTTCGATGTAGCCAATAAGGTTGGCGAAAACCTCTGGGCCAAGCACGGTGCAGCCGAGCAGTCGCAAATCTTTAAGATACAACGTCCGCAGGTCGAGATCGACGACCGGGCCAGAAATCGCGCCCGCCACGCCGTATCGACCGCCGCGTTTAAGGACATTCAGGATCGCACCGAATTGCGAGCCGCCAACGATATCGACCGCTGCATCAAAATATTCGGCGCCAAACTCCGCTGTCAGGTCGGCATCGCGTGACACAACGCGGGTAGCCCCCAAAGCCAGCACGGCGTCGGCTTTGCCAGCACTTGCGATGGCAACCACATCAGCACCGCGCCTTTTGGCAAGTTGCACTGCGGCTGATCCGACTCCGCCCGATGCGCCAGTGACCAGCACGCGCTCGCCCTTTGCCAGAGCGATGCGGGTGAGCATATTCTCTGCCGCAGAATATGCGCAAGGGAAGCTAGCCAATTCGGCGTCGCTCAGGTCGCTGTCGATCCGGTGGGCATGGACGGCAGGAACGCAGGCATAGTCGGCAAAGGCCCCGTCGACTTCGGACCCGAAATAAAGGACATCAAAATGGGTTGCGCCGCGAAACACGGGCTCCACTAAGACCCGCTCGCCGATCCGCGCCGGGTCAACGCCGCTGCCGACCGCCACAATCTGTCCACACGCATCCGCGCCCTGAATGCGGGGAAATTGGAAGGCTGTGCCCGACCAGCCATCGTCGTCGGCTCCGGCGATGCCGGTTGCGCCGCCCGCCTCGGTCGCCTCGGCCACCGCCTTTGAATACCAGCCGATCCGCGTGTTGATGTCGGTATTATTGACCCCCGCCGCGCCGATGTTGATCAGCACTTCACTCGGCCCCGGCGTTGGCACAGGGACGTCATCGCGTAGATCAAGCTTGTCGAACCCGCCATTGCCGGTGAGCAACACCGCTCGCATATTGGCGGGAATCGTCACTCTGCGCGCGCCAGCCCAAACTGGCTTAGATACCATTTCTGGAACTTGATCACGCTGCCTTCCTGATCAGAATAACGACCGGGGCGGTAGCGGGTGGACATGATCCCTGCCTGGTTATTTTCGGTGATGACTTTGTCTTGGGTGGTAGTGGCGTGATAGCCCCAGATCATCTTTTCGATGTCGACCTCAGCCTCGGTCGCGCGGCCATCGACCAGCCAGATCATCTCGACGTCAGTCGCCAGCGCGCCGCGCGGGGTGAATTGGAACAGGATGACGAAATGGTCATCGGCGACAATCTGGCTGAACGGGCTGAAACTCAGGTGCATCCGCCCTCCGTCAGGCGCGGTCCGTTTTCCCATCAGCGGCGCAGGCGCAGTGCCGTCTTTAGTTTCGGCAGCCCAACCATCCTTGTTCATCCGCTGCATCAGCAGGCGCAGATGGCTGCTTCCAGGCGGTTCGTCTATGGTACCTATCGGGCGACCAAGTGCGGCAGCTTTTGCCTCCCACGCCGCAACCTTAGGCGCATACGCGGCGACGGCATCGGCAGGGCCGGAACTTGGCCCTGCCCCGACCGCAACAATCGATTCCGCCGCGTGCATCGAACAAAATTCGGGATGCGAGGGGACGCAGTGATAACATTCGAAGAAATTCTCGACGACCAGTTTCCAGTTGGCGGTTGTCGGATAGCTTCCCGCATGGGCGATGCGGGCTTCGGCGATGCCATGATAGTCGAGGATCGGTCCCATATCGCCAAAAATTGCGTCGAAATCGTCGGGTTCGTCCTCGATCATGTTAATGAAAATGAGTCCGTGGAAGACGCGGATATGGCAGGGGAACAGGCTGTTTTCTGCCTTGTCGAAATCTTCCGGCATCAGCCGCGCCGAAATCAACCTTCCGTCGAGTCCGAATGTCCATGCGTGATAGGGGCAGACCAAACGCGGCGCGTTACCGCTTTCCGACTGGCAGATGGTCGATCCGCGATGGCGGCAGACATTGAAGAACGCGCGGATGCAGTCGGCATTTTCGCGGATCACGATGATCTGTTCGGCACCAACGCGGAACAGGAAATAGTCGCCTTTGTTCGGGATGCGCGAGACATGGCCTGCCATGATCCATTTGCGGCTGATGATCTGGTCCATATCGGCCTTGAACACAGCATCGCTGCAATAAAACTCCTGATCGAAACTATATCCGACGCGCGTGTCGGCTGCGAGGCGCTGCATCAATTGGGCGAAAGTCTCAGTCATCAGATTTTGATCCGGGCGTTCATGGGGTCGTACATGGGTTTCAGCGAAGCGGTGACGGGATAGCGCACACCGGCAATCTCGATTTCATAATCATCGGCGCCGATGGGTCCGACCACACCGCTGTCGGCAGCGGTAACATAGCCAAGCCCGCACGCGCCGCCGAGGCCATGCGTATACATTCCGGAGCGGATGTATCCGGCGATGCGATTACCCTGCCAGATGGGTTCATTGTGATAGAGCATGGGTTCGGGGTGTTTCAGCAGAAATTGGACGAGTCGCTGTTTCAGCCCGTCTTCTTTCTGTTTGAGCAGCGCCTCGCGTCCAATGAAGCCGCCCACTTTATCCATCTTCACCGCAAAGCCGAGGCCAGCCTCAAGCGGCGTATCCTCATCGGTGATGTCATGGCCCCAATGGCGATAGGCCTTTTCCATGCGCAGCGCGTTAAGCGCATGATAGCCGCAATGCTTGAGGCCAAATGCCGCACCCGCAGCGACGATCTCGTCATAGACGCCGGTCATGAATTCGGTGGGGATATAAAGTTCCCAACCCAGCTCACCGACATAAGTAATGCGCGATGCGCGGACGACGGCATAGCCCAACTCGATTTCCTGGCTTGTCGCAAAGGGGAAGGCTTCGTGCGACAGGTCATTGGGGCAAATCGATTGGAGCAGCGCTCGGGCGTTTGGTCCCATAATCGAAATTACGCCCATGCCCGAAGAGACGTTGGTGAGCACGGCGTGGGCATCGTCGGGCGTATGGCGTTTGAGCCAGTTGAAATCCTTGGTCTCGGTTTCGGCACCCGTGACGATCAGATAAGCGGTTTCGGACAGCCGCGTGACCGTCAAATCCGCTTCGATCCCGCCCTTGTCATTCAGCCACTGTGTGTAGACCAGCTTGCCCGGCTCAACATCGACATCATTGGCGCACACGCGGTTGAGGACGGCCATCGCATCGCGACCTTCCAGACGGAATTTGGCGAAGCTCGATTGATCGAACAGCCCAACCGCCTCGCGCACCGCCTTGCACTCCGCCGCATTTGCCTCGAACCAGTTTTGCCGACCATAACTATATTCATATTCGGGCGCGCTGCCGGGTTCGCCATACCAGTTCGCCCGTTCCCAACCGAACGCCTCGCCGAAGCAGGCGCCCGCCGCCGCCAACCGATCATGCAAAGCCGATTTGCGCACACCGCGTGCGGTTTCATATTGCTTGAACGGGTAATGCGTCGCGTAGAGCAGCCCGAGACTTTCGGTCACCCGCTCGCGCAAATATTTGCGGTTGCTCTGGAAAGGCATGTTGCGGCGGATATCGACGGTCCACAGGTCCGCCGGCGGAATGCCATCGCGGATCCAGTCGGCCATCACCTTGCCCACGCCGCCTGCTGATTGCAGGCCGATGGAGTTGAGGCCCGCGGCGACGAAGCAACCCCGGAGTTCCGCACTCTCACCCAGATGATAGCGCACATCGGGGGTGAAGCTTTCGGGCCCGCAGAAGAATTTCTGGATGCCGGCCTTTTCAAGCGCAGGCACACGGCGCATCGCGTCCATCAACAACGGCTCGAAATGCTCAAAGCTGCCGGCGATTTCATCGAAACAGAAATCTTCCGAAATGCCGTCCATTCCCCAAGGCCGGGCGTTGGGTTCAAACGCGCCGACGAGCAGCTTGCCCGCGTCATATTTGTAATAGCCGCAATAGTCATAGTCGCGCAGCACGGGCAGCGTGTTGTCGATGCCTTCGACGCCCTCGAACAGCACATAATAATGCTCGCAGGCATGAAGCGGTGCTGCCACGCCAATGCTGGCGGCCAGATCACGTGTCCACATGCCGCCGCAGATGACGACATAGTCCGCGTCGATGGAGCCTTCGCCCGTGTCGACACCGGTCACCCGCTCACCATTGTGCCGGATTTTGGTGACCTTAGTGTTTTCAAAAATCCGCACGCCGCCGGTGCGCGCGCCCTTGGCCAGCGCCTGGGTGATGTCGACCGCATTGGCATAGCCGTCGCTCGGTATATGGATACCGCCCACCACATCATCGACATTGACGATCTTGGCGAGAGCCTTGATCTCTTCTGGCGTCACAACATGCACCGGAAGATCAAAAACCTTGGCCATAGAGGCGCTTCGCTTCAGCTCCTCGAACCGCTCCATATTGGTCGCCATCGAGATTGAGCCGCATTGGCGATAACCCGTCGCCTGCCCCGTTTCTGCCTCCAACCTGCGATAGAGTTCGCCGGTATATTTAGCGAGTTTGGTCATGTTGATGCTGGGTCGCAATTGCCCGACTAACCCCGCCGCATGCCAGGTGGTGCCGCTGGTCAGCTGCTTGCGTTCAAGCAGCACGACATCGTCCCAGCCGATCTTGGTCAGGTGATAGGCAATCGAACAGCCGATGACGCCGCCGCCGATGATGACGACTTTTGCCTTTTTCGGAAGTTCGGCCACCGAATTAAGCCTTCATCTTTGCGTTGTCGGCGTCGTAGGCCGGATGCTCAAGCACCGTTCCTTTGCGCAATTCGCCTTGCAGCATGATGTCAAACTGTGATCCTGGCGCGGCATTCTCAATCGGCACACAGGCGAAGAACAGGCTCTTGCCCACGCGGTGCCCATATCCGCCCGAGGTGGTGAGGCCGATGCAGGTTTCGCCAACCATGCAAGGCTCCGCCCCGCGTACATCGACGTTGGTCGCATCCACCTGGCCATAGACGATACGGAACCGATCCGGCGCATCGAGCGTGGCTTGCTTCCCGACAAAACCATCCTTTTTGAAATTGATGAAGCGCGGCATGTCGGCCTCGATCATCGTCAACTCGTTGGTGAGTTCGCTGCCCCAGGCTTTGTAAGCCTTTTCCATACGCATCGTGTTGGCCGCGTAGAGGCCATAATTGACTATGCCAAATTCCTGGCCCGCTTCCCAAACGGCATCGTAAAGCGCAGCCAGATCATCCATCGCCGGGTGCAATTCCCAGCCCAGCTCACCTGCGTAGGAAACGCGGAGCGCGCGCATATTGATGCCTGCAATCGTGATGTCTTGACCGCTCAACCAGCGGAAGCCTTCGTTGCTGAGGTCTGCATCGGTCAACTTCGTCAGCACGCCGCGCGAGCGTGGGCCGTTCATCACCAACACGCCCAGGTCCATCGTCAGATTGCGGAAGGACACATTCTCGTCAGGTAATTTGCTCTGAATCAACCAGTCCCAATCGCGCTGTTCGGCGGCAGCGGCGGAGAGGCAATAGAAATGCTCGTCGGCCAGCCTAGTCACCGTCATCTCGCCATAAATGCGACCTTGAACGGACAATGGATGCGCAAGAGCAATCCCGCCCAGCTTCTTTGGCATACGGTTGGCACAGATCCGGTTCAAGAAGCTCTCCGCATCCGGCCCGGTTACGTCATATTTGGCAAAGCCCGACAAATCGAGCACACCGACCCCCTCGGCGACAGCCTTCACCTCTGCCGCCACCGCGTCAAAGCTGTTGGTGCGCTGATAACCGCCTTCTTCCTCCGCGCCATCACGCGCGAAATATTTGGGCCTTTCCCAACCATAGGTCTCACCATAGACAGCGCCCGCCGACAGCAATCGGCCATAAAGTGCGCTAATTTTCTGTGGCCGTCCATCAGCCTCCTCTTCACCCGGCAGCCTTGTGGTGAAGGTCATACGGTAATCGAGAAAAACCTTGTCGCGGCTATATTGCTCATCGGCATAAGGGCCGTAACGGCGCGGATCGAATTCGGTCATGTTGATCTCGGCATCGCCCTCGACCATCCATTGTGCCATATATTTTCCGGCGCCGCCGCCCTGCGCGATGCCAAAGCTGGTGCCGCAGCAATGCCAGAAATTCTTGAGTCCAACAGCCGGTCCCAGCAACGGCCCGCCATCGGGCGTATGCGGTATCGCGCCATTAACGAAGCGCCGCAGACCGACTTCACCAAAGACCGGCATCCGTTCAATCGCCCGTTCAAGCCAAGGGGCGATCCGCTCCAGATCTTCGGGGAACAGCTCGCTCGTTGAATCCCACTCCGGATTCCCGCCGCGCGGAGCCCAAGCTTCGGCTAGTCCTGTCGATTCGTACACACCAATCAGCCCGCTTTTCTGCTCCTGCCGGAAATAGCCAGAGACATGCGGGCAGCGCATGACTGGAATTTCCTCATCCCGCTCCTTGAACGCAGGGATCGGATCGGTAACAACATAATGATGCTCCATGTTGGTCACGGGAATGTCGATGCCCGCCATTTGCGCCACCTGCCGCGCATAGCAGCCAGCCGCATTTACAACGATTTCGGCGCGGACGGTGCCCAGTTCGGTTTCGACATCCCACTCGCCGGAGGGAAGCTGCGTCAGGCCCGTCACGCGGTTTTTGCGCACGATCTTTGCGCCCATATTCTTGGCCCCAATGGCAAGCGCATTACAGATGCCCGACGGGTCGGCATGGCCGTCCTCGGTCGTCCGTGCGCCAGCAATCACGCCGTCGAGCGTCACAAACGGATTGTGTCTCAATATTTCTTCGGGCGGGATGATTTCCATGTCAAACCCGATGATTTTCGAAAAGCCAAGGATATAGCGCATCCATGCCAGCTCGCGTTCGTTGGTTGCAAGCCGGATGCCGCCTGATTTGTGCCAGCTGACATATTGCCCGGTCAGGCCCTCCAACTGCGGATAGAGCTGGTTCGAATACGCATGCATTTTGGCGAGATTGAAGCTGCCGGTAATGTTGGGGCACTGCCCAGCCGCATGCCAGGTCGAGCCCGAGGTGAGCTCATCCTTTTCGATCAGCAGGCAATCGGTCCACCCGAGTTCCGCCAGATGGTAAAGTAACGATGCCCCCATGATACCACCGCCGACAATGACAACTTTGGCGCTAGTCTGCATTGCTCGTTCCGTCTCTTGATGGGGTCTATGACGCGCGACATTAGGATGCTTCGGCGGCCAAGCACAAATGTGCAATTCGTCTCGACCGGTTCAAAAAATTTTATCATTAAAGGCTTTGACATACTAAATCCGATGAACGCTTACCCAACCATCCGTCACATGAGAGTCACAGATGTTCCCCATTAAGTGACCGTTGGCGCAACAAAGCCGATGCTAGGGCCGATCAGAATGACAACAATTTCCCTCCCGATACCCAAGGCGGAACCGCAGGCATATTTGCTATGTGCTGCCCGCGCGCTCTGGATTGCGGTGCCGTTGCTTGTTTTGCTCCCGCTGCATCTGGTTTGGCACATATTGAAGCTGCCCTCGCCCTGGGCGATGTTTTTTCTGCGCATCGCCGCCCGCGCGCTGGGTGCAAAGGTGAAAGTCTATGGCACCCCATTGCGCAAAGATGTCTTCTTCGTCGCCAACCACCTGTCATGGCATGATATTCCCATATTGGCAGGCATCACCGGCACGGCTTTTGTCGCACAAGACGGGGTGCGCAAATGGCCTGTCATCGGCTGGCTCGCAAAGCTCAACCGCACGATATTTATCAGCCGGACCGACAAGCACAATGTTTCCACCCAAGTCGCCGAACTGCGCGAAGCGATCGCCGAAAACTGGTCGGTTACGCTTTTTCCGGAAGGTACGACATCGGATGGGCGGGGACTTTTGCCATTTAAGCAATCCTTGTTTGCGACATTAGCCCCGCCACCCAAGCCGATGATGATCCAGCCGGTATTGCTCGATTTTGGCGATGCAGGTCCCGATATTGCGTGGCTTGGCGAGGAAACCGGATGGGAAAGCGCGTGGCGCGCATTCACGCGGCCTGGCAGCTTCCATGTGGGCGTACATTTTCTGGAGGCATTCAACCCCGGAACGCTTGCTGACCGGAAAGCCGTTTGCGCACTTGCTCGCGCCCGCCTTGCCAACGCTTTATCGGCAACGCTTGGTTATTCGGTTTCATGACAATGTCGCCGTTTGGCGAATGACAGAAATAATCTGCGCAAAATAATTCACACAATTGCCCAAATTTTTCAATTGTGAGTCGGTGCGCGCAGCGCTCTAACCTTTACCAAGGCCGGGACAATCACCAGACTTTTGGACGTTCGATGCACGTTCTCTCGAGGTAATTGACCGGCTAGGAGACGGGCTAGGCACTATCATGAAAATCGGTTTTATTGGCCTTGGCAATGTGGGCGGAAAACTGGCGGGAAGCCTGATCCGCAACGGACATGACGTCACCGTTCGCGATCTCGATGAGGCGCTCGTCGCTGAATATGTCGAACGGGGCGCGAAATCGGCTGAATCACCTAGGGCGTTGGGCGAAGTGGTGGACCTGATCGTCACCTGCCTGCCTTCCCCCGCCGCCAGCTCGGCCGTTGCCGAAGGCGACGACGGCTTTTTGCAAGCCATGCGCCCCGGTCAGGTCTGGCTGGAAATGAGTACCACCGATCATAGCGAAATCATCCGGCTCGGCGCGTTGGTAGAGGCACGTGGCGCCTTGTTTATGGAATGTCCGGTTTCAGGAGGCTGTCACCGGGCCGACACTGGCAATATTGCGATATTTGCAGGCGGTCCGCGTGCTGCCTTTGAAACAGTGCTGCCGGTGCTGACGACCATGGGACGGCGCATCTTGCACACTGGCGAGTTGGGGACCGCATCGCAGCTAAAGGTGATGACGAATTATCTTTGCACAGTGCACCTCGTTGCGCTGGCCGAGGCTTTGACGACGTGCAAGGCGATCGGCCTCGACATGAATACGACATATGAGGCAATCCGGATTTCGTCGGGAAACAGCTTTGTCCACGAGACCGAAAGCCAGGTCATCCTGAACGGCAGTCGCGACATCAACTTCACAATGGATCTGGTCAGCAAGGACGTCGGCCTGTTCGACAAAATTGCCCATGCTGCCAATGTTCCGGTCGAGCTATCGCCGTTGATCGTCAAAATCTTCAAGGAAGGCGAAGTGGCCTACGGGCCGCGGGAATTTTCACCGAATATCATCCGCCGCTATGAAGAGCCATTAGGCATCAAGGTTCTGGGAACGGGCTTCCCGGCAGATATGATCGACGATGAGCCAGAAGAACCTGGCTATGAGGTCATACCAAAGCGCTAATTTACTCGAGTCAACCTGCCATTCTCGACATTTTTGGTGACCCAATCCATGAAAGTACGGATACGCAGATTGTCCTTCATGTCCTCGCGGCAGATAAGCCCCCAGGCTCCCGGGCAAACTGCTTTATGTGCGATCGGTTGGACGAGCCGACCGGAAGCCATATCCTGATCGACAAACGGTCCGTTTACGAGCGCTACCCCCTCCCCGTTAAGCGCCATTTCCAGCGCGACCGCGAGCGTGTCGACCATCAGATAGGGAACCGAAGCCTCAAAATCGGCGCCCGCAGAATCAAACCATGTCTGCCAGTTTTGCACTTCTGTATAAATGGCGACAAGCGGCCTGGTCATCAAATCCTGGGCCGTGGGGTTCTTACCCATAGCTTGCGCGACCGCGGGGCTGCATACCGGGAACAAGGCATATTCGTACAACGGCACCCAGTGAAATTTAGTGGGTTCCGGTTCCGCTTCGCAATAGACCAGGCCAACATCGGCGTGGACGTCGTCAAACTCCCACTCGACCGCGCAGGTGTTGAGCGTCAGTTTGATCTCGGGGTGATCTGCGAGGAACTGCGGAACGCGTTTCGCCAGCCAGCGGATCGACGCTGTCACATAAGTCTGGACGCGCAACGGCTTGTCGAGCGCACTGCGATGGACTTCCTCGACACCTTCAAGGAGCGATTCAAAAGCAGCGCGGACATAAGGGTAAAGGACTTTGCCCTCTTCGGTCGAGACGATATGCCGCCCTTCTTGCACGAACAAAGTGACGCCCAGCGCGTCTTCGATGAGCTGGACCTGATGGCTGACAGCAGGATGGGTAAGGCACAGCTCGTCCGCTGCGTCGCGAATGCTTTGATGACGCGTCGCTGCTTCGAACCCTTTCAAAGCCTTGAGTGGTGGCAACTGTTTGAGGTCAATCTTTGGGTGCATCGCCAGTCCCTCCCCGGATTCGCGCTTCCACAGGCAATTAGCACAGCTGAAACTGACTGGTAAATTTATTTTACGGATGCAATTTTGCGTCTTCCAAAACCATAGCTGCACCTTTTTCGGCGACCATGACCGTTGGCGCGTTGGTATTCCCTGACGTAATTGTCGGGAAGATTGAAGCGTCGATAACGCGCAAACCGTCGACGCCGTGAACGCGTAAACGAGCATCAACCACCGACGTCGCAGGATCGGACCCCATCATGCAGGTGCTTGTGGGATGATAAACGGTGTCGGCACGCGCGCGGAAATCGGCGAGCAATGCTTCGTCGCTGTCAATCGCGGTGCCGGGAACAATCTCTTCAGTAATGATGTCCGCAAGCGGATTGGTTTGCGCGAGTTGGCGCAGCAGGCGATTGCCCGCCAGAACGTCGTCAATGTCGGACTGCGTTGCGAGATAATTGGGATGGATGACGGGGCATGCCGCAGCATCGCCTGACGCCAGCTCGATATGCCCTCGGCTTGTTGGCCGACAAGGATTGTGAGACAGCAGAAAAGCCGAAAACGGATCGGGATTGAGCAGCTTGCGCTCGGAAAGCGGTGTTTTTGTGTAGCTGACCGGGCTGAAATATAGCTGCAAATTTGGATGCTCTTTGGTGGCGTCGCTGCGCACAAAACCGCCGCTCTGGTTCACGCTTAACGACAGCGGCCCCGCGCGATCGGCCATATAGCGCAACCCGGCACGGATTTTGCCCAACACAGGATGCAACAGGTCGTTCAGCGTCGCGGTGCGTACCTTGTAAAAATAAGACACCGCGATGTGATCCTGCAGATTGCGGCCCACAGCCTTGGCATCGACCAATGGCTCGATACCCACTTTTTTCAGATGGTCTGCATCGCCAATGCCCGACAGCATCAGCAATTGCGGCGAATTGATCGCGCCCCCAGCCAGGATTACCTCACGGTGCGCCTTGGCCTCACAGCTTCTGCCTTTCCGGGTGTAAGCGACGCCGATTGCCCGCCGTCCTTCGAACAATATCCGTGACGCGTGGGCATGGGTCCGCACCGTCAGCGTTTTGCGTTTACGCGCTGGATGTAAAAATGCATTTGCCGTCGATGCGCGCCAGCCACCGCTTGTGTTGATATGATAAAAACCGACGCCTTCAGGCTTTCCGCCGTTGAAGTCGCTGCTGAAGGCAAACCCCAGTGCTTGCGCGGTTTCGATGAAGCTGTGGCAAACCGGGTGGACAAACGGTGAAATGTCGGTGACATGCTGTGGCCCGCCCTTGCCATGATGCGCACTGTGCCAATCAAAATCCTCGGACTTTTTGAAGAACGGCAACACGTCGTCCCATCCCCATCCCGGGTTGCCCAGAGCCTTCCAATCATCAAAGTCGCGCGGTTGTCCGCGCACGTAGACCATCGCGTTGATCGAGCCTGAACCGCCGATCACCTTACCGCGCGGCCAGTAGCTCCGCCTGCCACCAAGCGCCTCGACCGGTTCGGTATCGTACATCCAGTTAATCCGCTTATCAAAGAATGTGCGACCATAGCCTATAGGCATTTGGATCCAGATAGAACGGTCGCTGCCGCCGGCTTCCAGCAATAGCACCGTATACTTTCCGCATTCGGTCAGGCGATTGGCCAGCACGCACCCTGCCGTGCCTGCGCCGACGATGATATAATCATATTCGTGAGTCACTGGACGGGATGCTGCGTCATTTCGAGGTGCAGCATATTGCCGGTGTAGGGGTTAGCGCGCGCCACCTCTTCGTTGAGTTCAATGCCAAGTCCCGGCGCAGTCGGCGGGATGACATGGCCGTCCTCGAATTGGATCGGCGACTTCAGGATTTCGGTATGGAAACCACCCCATGTTTCAATACTTTCAAGGATCAGGAAATTGGGCGAACAGGTGGCAATCTGGATATTGGCGGCCCCCACAACAGGGCCGCAATAAAGATGCGGCGCGATCTGGACGTGATCGACCTCTGCCATCGCGGCAATCTTCTTCGCCTCTAATATCCCGCCGACGCGGCCGAGATTCATTTGAAGGATTGCCGCCGAGCCAGCGCGGAGCAGCCGCGCGAAATCATATTTCGTGGTCAGCCGTTCGCCCGTCGCAATGGGTATCGAGGTCGCCCGTGCGACCTTGGCCATTTCCTCGGGCGCGTCGGGCGGCACTGGTTCTTCCAGCCAAAGCGGGTCGGATGGCTCAAGCCTCTTGGCGAGACGGATAGCCCCGGCCGCCGTCATCTGGCCGTGAGTGCCAAATAACAAATCCGCTTTGGTGCCGACAGCATCCCGCAATTGTCCAGCAAACCGTTCGCACAGGTCGAGCGCTTCCAACGACAGCTGCCGCCCGTCAAATGCCGAATATGGCCCCGCCGGATCGAACTTCAGCGCGGTAAAGCCTTGGCGCAAATATTCCGCCGCCCGCTCTGCGGCGAGATCAGGGTCGTGGTAGACGTCACTTTGATCGCCGGGTCGGGGGTAGATATAAGTATAAGCGCGCAAGCGTTCATGCACTTGCCCGCCGAGCAGCTTGTAAACCGGCTTGTTCGCTTCCTTGCCGATAATGTCCCAACAGGCCATTTCGAGCGCTGAGAGCACACCCATCAACGTCAAGTCTGGATGCTGGGTGAAGCCGCTCGAATACACCCTGCGCCACATATTCTCGATATCATGCGGATCATGGCCCGCAACATAGCGCGCGAACACGTCCTCAATCATCTTCGCAACCAGATGCGGCTCGAACGGCACGCAATACGCCTCACCAATACCGGACACACCGCTATCGGTTGTGACCTTCACAAAAACAAAATAGCGCCCGCCAAAATGCGGCGGCGGGTTGCCGACGACGAAGGTTTCAATGTCGGTTAGCTTCACGGGGTACGAAACCCGCTGACGGTCTTGATCTCGAGAAAATCGCGAAGTCCGTACTCGCCATATTCGCGGCCGTTGCCCGATTGTTTATAGCCACCAAACGGTGCCATGTAATCCTGTGACGTGCCATTGATACTGACCCCGCCTGCCCGCATCGCACGTGATACGCGGCGCGCGCGTTCCATGTCGCCCGTCTGGACATAAGCGTACAGACCATAGGGCGAGTCATTGGCAATCGCTATGGCATCGGCCTCGTCCTTGAATGGAATCATCACAAGCACGGGCCCGAATACCTCTTCTTGCGCAATCCGCATCTTGTTGTGGACGCCGGCGAAGATTGTCGGTTTAACAAAATAGCCGCGATTAAAACCTTCCGCCCTGCCGGTGCCGCCAGCGACCACCTGAGCGCCTTCATCGATGCCCACCTGGATCAGGCCTTGGATCTTGTCGAAATGCCCCTTGCTGACGACCGGGCCATAATGCCTGCCCTTTTCCTTGGGGTCGCCGAGCTTCACATTGCTTGCCGTCGTGGCGGCAAACGCCACCGCATCATCATAGACCGACTGCTCAACCAGCATCCGCGTTGGCGCATTGCATGACTGTCCCGAATTGCCAAAGCAGCTGAGCACGCCGCGCTTCACCGACTTTTCCAGATCACTGTCGGCAAAGACGATATTGGCCGATTTGCCGCCGAGTTCCTGACACACCCGCTTCACGGTGTCAGCCGCTGATTTGGCAATCTGGATACCGGCGCGCGTCGAACCTGTAAACGAGATCATGTCGACCTCCGGGTGACTAGTCAGCGCATCGCCGATGGCAGGGCCAGTGCCATGCACCATGTTGAACACGCCTTTCGGGAAGCCTGCTTCATTGACGCATTCGGCAAATAACTGTGCGGACAACGGTGCGATTTCGCTCGGTTTCAACACCATAGTGCAACCCGCTACAAGCGCCGGACCGACTTTGCAGACAATCTGATTTATCGGCCAGTTCCACGGAGTAATCAGCACGCAGACGCCGATTGGTTCGTGCACAACGACACCGTCGTCGCCAACGTCATATTCCCACGCCATTTCACGCGCGGCCTTTATCGTTGCACGCAAATGGCTTGGTCCGCTTTCGGCCTGTGCATTGTACGACAGATCATACGGTGCGCCCATCTCTGTCGAAATCGCCGCGACCATCTCGTCATAGCGCCGTTCGAGGATCACGATCAGTTTTTCGACCAGCGCGATGCGCTCATCGAGCGACATTGCTGCATAGCCATCAAACGCCGCACGCGCGGCCAACGCCGCGCGGTCGACATCGTCGGGACCGCACACTGCCACGGTCGCACATGGCTCTTCGGTGGCAGGGTTGATAGCCTCTACCGTCAAAGTCGATGTTGCAGGCGAAACCCATTCGCCGTTGATATAGGATTTCAAGGAGGAGTTAGACATAACCGCAGGCTCTTTTCTGATCTTCGATAACATATTTTTCTGCACGCCAGTAATGCCATGCGGCCCAAAACCCGGTGGGTGCCAACACGAGCAATGCCAGGCGCAATGACGCCGCATCTGCGCCATCCGGTCCTGCGAAAAAATCGCTGAGCAAGCCGACACCTTGCGGCGCGACGATCAAATTGAAGACGTTGGCTATCAGTAACGCGATGGCGATGAACATCGCACGCATCTTTGGCGGCGCCAAATTCTGCGCCAGCGAAAACGCCGGACCGATGTAAAAATAGATGGCCGGGATAAATATCCACCACATCGCGGTCGCGATGTTCAGCGAGTTCGTCCAGTACGCGATGATCGAGGGAATAGTTGCCAAGGCAGTAACTACCCCTAGCAGCCGCAATATTTTGCGCGGATCATGATAAGCGGGACGTGCAACCAACCATGCCGTAAATAGCGAAGCAGCGATCCCCATGACAAGATGGATTGGGCCGACGACCGCGCCTGCCTCACCCACATCGAGGCCATAGGTCCGCTGGATGAAGGTGGGCGTAAACCACATCAGCCCCCACCCCCACAAGGCCGAAAGTCCGCTGCCCATCATCGCATGGACTGCCGCCTTCTGCGACCAAAGGAACTTAACAGTTTCAATGATTGGCGGTGCGGGCTGGTCGGATACCGCATCCAACCGGCCACGACTAGGCTCCTTGATCGTCAAGAATATGATCAATGCCAAAACGATACCAGGAATACCAAGGACGTAAAACGCAGCACGCCAGCCATATTCAGCGGCCACCGCTCCTGCCATGTCAGCGCCCAGCCATGCACCGATCGGCGCGCCCAGCGCAAAAACTGTCATTGCCATGGCGCGACGACGGGCCGGAAAATAGTCCGCGACGATAGCGTTACATGATGGTGTTCCGCCCGCTTCACCGATTCCGACACCAATTCGCGCGAGCAAAAGCTGCATATAGCCCTGCGACATCCCGCACAGCGCAGTCATCGCCGACCAGACCATCATCGAAAATGCGAGCAAATTCTTTCGGTTGTACCGATCTGCAATCCAGGACAACGGGATACCCATTGTTACATAGAACAAAGCGAGCGACACACCGGTCAAAAACGCGACGCCGCTGTCGGTTAAATTGAGTTCCAGGCGGATCGGCTCCAGCACGGTCGACATCACATACCGGTCTGCAATGTTGATGGTGTAAGCAAGCATCATGATAATCAGAACATACCATCGCTGACCCAGCGTGCAGACCTGATCGGCGTCAATGGGCGTGAGCGTGGTCGGTGCATTTGTCGCCATGGAATTCCCCCCTCAGGTTGCGGCCAGTTGCGGCCCTAATATGTTGCGTAGCGGGTCAAGATGGGCGCTGAAATGCTCCCATTGATCAACGCCGCCTTTGAAAATCGGTTGTCGCACCTGCTCCGAACTCGCGGTCCGCACCGCGCGTTCGGTCTGGTGGAAATTAATGCAAGCCTCTTCAAACGGCAGCCCGCAAAAATCGAGCACGCGACGAACTTGGCCATCAAGGTCGCCGACCACTTCTTCATAGCGGACCCGCAATATTTTGCCGGGGAGAAGCCGGTCCCAATGGTCCATCAGCGCGACATAATCTTTATAATAATGCCCGATTTCCTCAAGACCGTAGGTAAACTCCTGCCCTTCGGCGAAGAGTTGCTTGAAGCCCGAAAAACAGCATCCCATTGCCCCACGCCGCGCGTCGATAATCTTTGCATTGGGCAAGATCATGTGGATGAGGCCGATGTGGCGGAAGTTATTGGGCATCTTGTCAATGAAATAGGGCCTGCCCTGCTTGCGGTGGATTTGCGTATCGCGAATGAAGGCCTCGCCAAATTCGGTCAGCTCGTCTCGCGTCAACTCGGCAAGGTTGGCCGGGTATTCAGGCTCCTCGTCAATGCGCCGACGCCCGCCCAGCTTGTGCGCGAGCGCCAGGATGTTGGGCAGCTCCATCGTGCCTTCGACCTGGCTGTGCGATGCGAGGATTTGCTCGAGCAGGGTAGATCCTGCACGGGGTAGACCGAGGATGAAAATCGAGTCGTCGGAAGCACAGCCCACCCCCGCCTTGTCCGCGAACAGCGCCGGCGTGCAGTGTTCGATCTGCTGGCCGATCTCTTTGCTGATCCGCCGCCAGTCATAGCCGACCTCTTCACGTTTCAGTCGGTTGCCGCGCTCATAATAGCTGAAAGACTCGTCATATTGGCCGTGGTCCTCAAGCGCTTTACCAAGCGCAAAACACAGATGATAGCGATCAGTGAGCTGTGTCGCAGGCGCCGCTTCCAATTCGCGCATGGAGGCAATTTGCGCCTCATCAAATTTGTAGGTCTTGAGGTTGGCAAGGCTCCAGTAAGCGTCACCAAAATCGGGCTTGACCACATAGGCCTGGGTATAGGCCGCAATTGCCTCTTTCTGCTGCCCGGTGGTTTTCAGCGCATGGCCAAGCGTCAAGTGAATACCCGGATTATTAGGCATGTCTTCGGCACGGTGGCGATAAATATTGAGCGCTTCTTCGAAGTTACCGACAGCAAGGTTCTGGTTGGCGTATAGCATGTCGACCTGGGGATTTTCGGGGTCTTTTTCACGCAACACCCGCGCCTGTTCAAGCGCTTCGGAGAATTTCTGCCGCTTTTGTAGCGTACCGACATAATCGAAATGGGCACCGATATTGTCCGGATCAAGCACAACTGCCGATTCCAGCAGGAATTCGGCTTCGTCTTGGACGTTGAAGCTCATCCCGATCTGGGCAAGAAAGCGCATACCTTCAACATGATGGCCGTGGGTTTGCAGAAAGTGGCGGCACAACTGCTCTGCCTTATACATCTTTCCTTCCTGAATAAGGCTCGCCACTGTCAGCAATTGCGCGGGCAGCGACGACAGATACTCCACTTGCGCGACGGCGAAATCGGCAGGCGCCTCGCGTCCAGCCTGCACGTGCAACCGCTTCAGCATCTGCCAGCTGCCCAACAGCGCATTGTTGCGCGCAACGGCCTCCTGATAGGCAGCAAGAGCGCCTTGAACGTCACCCATGTCACGCAGGCAATGCGCCATTTCCTGATGCGCGCGGCCATTGGCAGGATCGAGCGTGATCAGATCACGGATCAGCGTGAGCGAGTCGTCGAATCTTTTCTGCAGTCGGCGCGCGACTGCTAATGTGTATAGCGCGTCGCGGTTCTTCGGTTCGGCATCCAGCAGTTCTTCACACAGACGCGCCGCATCCGCGATGCGGCCGTCCTTTAGAAACGAGCGCGCTTCACCGACCACCGCATCACTGTCTCGTGCAATCGCCAATGCCTCACCCATCGCACATCCTCGTTCGATGAGTGCTGATACCCCAATTCTCACCAAATCTAAGAGGAATCGTGGTCACCCGGGCTGCTCCTGTCCCTTCACGCGCTGAAAAAATGATGGACCAGTCGCTTTTGAAGACTGGCCCACCGTTGCGACCTTAGCTTTGGCAGAGCTACCGAAGCTTAGATCTTGTAAGAGAACCGAAGCCCGATCGTACGAGGACGCGAGGTGGTAGTCCGAAGCTCACCATCGTTCCCACTTTTGTACAGCTCAGGCCGCTCGTCAGTCAGATTGTCACCAAACACCTCAATCCGCCACTCATCTTTCGAGACCCCGAACGATGCAGCGATTGTGTTGTAGGAATCGAGCTGTTGTGCCGCAGGAATAGGCGCGATGACATCGCCGGGCCGGACCAGCACACCGTTATAAAGGACAGGGGTCGACGCCGCATAACCAAGCGTCGGGTTAAACGACTGGTAGCGGATGTCGACATTGTCGATAACGTCCGAAATGCTTTTTCCAACATAATGGAACCCGACTTGTGCGAACGGTGCCAAGCCCGAGGAAAGCTCCTTCTCCCAGTGCAGACGCGCATTGAACTGAAATTTGGGGCTTAGCGCAAGCGGCCCCCCCAGCGGACGGAGCACCGTGGTGTCTTGGCGATATTCCGTCAGTTCGGAATCATTATACGAAAACGCGCTGTTGAGCGTGATTTCTGGCGTTGCACGCCATGTCAGATCGCCCTCAAAGCCCCTGATCCTGGCGTCGATCAGGTTCGTCGTGAACGTCTGGTTGGAAATATTCTGGTCAAACACCGTAATCTGAACGTTGCTCCAATCGATCTGGTAAGCGGCCAGGTTAAGCTGCAGACGCCGGTCCAGCAGCGAAAATTTACCGCCGATTTCATAGTTTTGGACCTTGTCCGGCACGTAGGTACCAAGACGCACGAAATCGGCATTGGTCGGGCAAATCGCACTTGGGACACGGCAAGGCCGGCGGTTGAAACCACCCGGACGGAAGCCGTCAGAGTAAGTTGCATAGACCAAAGAACCATCGCCTATCCGATAGGTCAGGTTAGCCTTGTATAACACGCCGGTGTATTTCGCCGGCGACGCGTCGGCATAGAGCTCGTTCAGGTTGGCAGCGACTTCGTAAATCGTCGGAGGAGACGCGGAAACCGAGTAAGTGCCCGTTGCTGGATCGTACACGCCTCGCGGGCTTCGTCCGCCCTCAGCTGCGTTGCCGCCGAAGCTGGTAGCCGACGAGCCGTTGATCGAGGCTTTCTCATTATAATAGCGGAGACCGCCCGTCAGGATCAGCCTTTCCGGGATAATATCGAATGAAGCTTCGCCATAGGCAGCGAACTGCCTATCCTTGCGCTGAACGTCGTTGAAGAAGCCAACGCCTACCGGACGAATGCTGGTGTCATTAGCGTTAACCCCAGGATCGGGCGCCCGGCGATTGATAAAACCGGCTGCCTGTTGCAAATAGGACCAGTCGGTATTGTCGAACAACTTGTTGTTATCGTAAAACAGACCAAAAGTGCCACGAATGCGCTTGTCAGCAGGAGTCGTGATCCGGAACTCATGGGTTTGCCGCTTGGTGCGGTTGCGAACCTGATAGGTCTTGCTTGGCGCATAGCAGGTGTTGCCGATATTGCCGTTATAAGCCGCAGTATAATAGACACCCCGATCACATTCATAATAAGGCAGATACAACCCGATATTCGAATAACCGGCATAGTCCGCAATCTGCGTTGCGCGATGCTTCATATATGATCCGGTGTAGATCAGGTCGAGCGCGCCCAGACGACCGTTAATCGTCAACGTTGAGAGATTGACGCGGTCGCGCAACGAGTTGTCGTTGAACTTGGTCACCTGCAAATCGCCAACATCGGGTTCGAAGTCAAACACACCGTCGGTGTCAAGTTCTTGGCGAAGATGCATCAGGTCAACCGACCAATCGTCAGTCACATTCCAGGTAAGCGCGATACGACCGCCACGATAGGTCGCATCATTGTAATCCTTCTCGACGAACGCGTCGTTGTTGATGCTCTGGCGCGTCGGCGCATTGTAAAGATAGGCGCCGCCGGACGTCCCGCATGAAGGCACGCCGCCGACCAGAACGGTCGACTGCTGACAGGCTTGTATCGCACGCGTCACCAGCAAGGGGTTCCCCGTCGGCAACCTGCCCGCAACACCGGCATTGGCATTGAACGGCATCTGGAAGGTGCCAGCGACATTATCGATATAGCCGCCCTGCCGATCGGTGTAGAACACCGCCCTGATTGCCAGCTTGTCCTTGATGATCGGGATATTGATAAAGGCATCGCCCGCGACGCTTTCTTCGCCCTTTCTGGTGAAGGCATAGCTCGCGTTGAACCCGGCATGGAATTCGCTGGCGTCGGGCTTGTTGGTTATGTAGCGGACCGCACCGCCCATGGCGCTCGCGCCGAACAGCGTCCCCTGTGGCCCCGCCAGAACTTCAACGCGCTGAAGATCGACTGCATACAGATCGAGGTTGCGACCGACGAGCGATGCAGGCGCGTCGTTCACATAAAGAGCGACGGTGGGCTGGGCGCCTGCGGTGCCGGCAATTTGCAGGCCGGGCGAGTCCGTCGACAGACCACGAATGAAGATTGATGAGGCTCCCGGACCACGCGAAGCCGCACGAACGTTTGGAAGAAATTCGATCAGCTTGTCGAATTTGGTGATATTAAGATCCCCGAGCGTATCCCCGCCTAAAGCGGTTATTGCGAGCGGGATCCTATTGGCCGACTCTTCGCGCCGAGTGGCGGTCACGACAATGTCGGCGATGCCTCGGTCGTCTGCTTCGGCAGTTTCCTGGGCAAACGCAGGAGCTACGCCGGCACCCAGCGACGCGAGGACAAATGCCGCGGTCGAAATCTTTAGATAGGCTTTCATGTTTTTCCCCTCAACCATCCCTTGACACTGCAAAGGTCCCAATTCTCCATGGCCAGACTGAAACTGGAGTCCCGCGCAAGCAACTGACCAAAATTTCATCATTGGTAAAATTAATTCCTCGACCAATCACATCATCTACATGTTGCGATTAGAAGGCCTAATATATGGGGTTCGGTAATGGATAGACCCGGTTGGTAACGCTACGCGGTCAGCAGATATAATGGACGGGGATAATTATGCATTCAGGAGCCGACTTTGTTCTAGTGATCGCGTGCGAAGACCGGAAAGGCATCGTAGCCGCAGTAGCTAACTCGATTGCCAGCCAAGACTGCAACATCGTCGAAAGCTCGCAATATGGTGACGAGAACACGGGCCGCTTTTTCATGCGCGTAGCAATATTGTGCCCGCAAGAGATGACGTCGGGGAGTTTCACCGAAGCTTTCATGCCGGTAGCCACTGCGTTTCGCCTGGAGTGGCGTATCCACGACCTGCGCAAGAAACTGCGCGCAATGATCATGGTGAGCCAAGGGGGGCACTGCCTCAATGACCTGCTGTATCGGACATCGACAAACCGGTTGCCGATGGAAGTCACCAGCATCGTGTCGAACCATATTAACTGGCAGCGCCGGGCTGAACATGAAGGGATCGCCTTTTACCACCTGCCCATCACTCCTGAAACCAAGCCGGATCAAGAGGCCAAATTACTGGCGATGGTCGAAGAGCAGCGTGTCGATTTGATCATACTTGCGCGCTATATGCAAGTCTTGTCGGACCAGCTTTGCCGCAAGCTCGATGGCCGCGTCATCAATATTCATCACAGCTTCCTGCCTGGCTTCAAGGGCGCAAAACCCTATCATCGTGCCTATGAGCGCGGAGTAAAGATGGTCGGAGCGACCGCACATTATGTGACACCCGACCTCGACGAAGGACCAATCATCACGCAGGACGTATCTATCGTCGACCATGCCGACACGGTTGAAGATTTGATTGCGCAGGGCCAGGATACCGAAAGCCGTGTGCTGGCCCGTGCGGTCAAGCTGCATCTGGAGCACCGTGTCATGCTAAACGGGAATCGAATTGTGGTTTTCAAGTAGCAGATGCAAAATGTAAATTTGATTGGGGAGCTTACCGATGAAGACCCGTGCTGCCGTTGCATTTGAAGCGAAGAAGCCGCTTGAGATAGTGGAGCTTGATCTGGAGGGGCCTCGGCCAGGCGAAGTTCTGGTCGAGATCATGGCGACGGGGATTTGTCACACCGATGCCTACACGCTCGATGGCTTCGACAGCGAGGGGATTTTCCCGAGCGTGCTCGGCCATGAAGGCGCAGGCATTGTTCGCGAGGTTGGCACTGGCGTGACTTCGGTGAAGCCGGGCGACCATGTCATTCCGCTGTATACGCCGGAATGTCGGCAGTGCAAAA